>Ga0207886_10013_pt1 | contig 848992 bp, 894 predicted proteins | sample LinPmetageLP35_FD_184048 | JGI IMG/M metagenome (GOLD analysis project Ga0207886, IMG submission 184048) | Marine viral communities from the Pacific Ocean - LP-35 (SPAdes) | ecosystem: Environmental > Aquatic > Marine > Oceanic | place: Pacific Ocean | collected 2009-08-31 | reverse complement strand
GGGGGGGGGCAAGCGGCTTGTCTCATCTGGGACAAAACGGAGTAGTTGAAGAGTGAATCTCTTCGAGCATTTCAAGGCTTCGGAGCAGTAATTTGTAATAGGAACACTTTTGCGTGGACTTACAAAGATTTTGGCCACGGGCAAGGAAGCCTTTAGATAATATCAGCTTGGAGGAACTCGAAATCTAATAAGCCACTGTATCCATGTTTGCCACCGCTTGCAAGACGAACTTGAATTTGTGACTTCGTCATCAGGATGTAGCGAGTGCGGGATACCCCAACATGCCTTTTTTCGTAAAACGGAGCATTCGGAAAGAATGAACGACAACGCTGTGCTGGAACTGAGATCTACACTTCGTAGCTTAACAGACTGCTTGTTACTCCTATCGCTAATTTCACAGCTTTATCGAGTGGTCGAGTCTTGGTTCAAGAATTTCCTTGAACTGTGGTGGCGCGATGCAATGTCAATTGCCTGTCCATCAATACGATGTGTCCGTACCGACGAATGTGCTGCCTGGTGGACTTCTTGTGTTACAGGATATAATTACAGCTATATCAGTGGCTTATAATCCCTGCCATTGTACAATGGGGCCAGTCTTCCTCTCTCTCACGATGCCGAGGTGGCGACAATCAAGCATCTAAGTTCAAGACATGACGACTGCCATGTGACTGGGCAATCAGAACATTTCTGCATAATCTTCTATACAAAGAGCGGCAATTTGTGAAGACGTAGCCAGCATTAATCTTTGACTTCAAAAGGCCCCTGTGTCAATTTAATTGCCTGTTACAAAGAGACGCAGGAGACTATGGTGTGACATTCACGAGTATAACACGTAGGAATGCATGTATTAAGCTTAAAACCGGAAGTATGCCTCTTCGGCAGGCAGCCGAGCATGCTTGTTAGTTCAGAAAATACATGTGACCATCAAGTCGTCAGGTTGTTTGGGAGGGACAACGAACAGCTGAACAGCGGCCTATAAAGTTGTTTTTCGACTCTATTGAAGGGCAGCCAATCTGACAGAGGGTGTGGTGTACGTTTGAAAACTTTTCAGCTTACCAGGTGAGTATAAGCTTTTTCTAGGGGAAACCATGATTTGAAGGGACGCGCGAGCAGCTCTTTCAGAGCATTGGAAAGCTACAAGCTGGTGCAAGGAAAATCTCAATTGCACGAATTCCACCTGGTGCCTCTTGACTTGCACTACAAGTCGTCGTTGAAAAGCCAAAAAGCTACTTTCTTAGCACAAGTCATGTTCTGGTTGGACATCAATGGAAATCGAGCACTTCACTCTACATGTCTCGAAATCCTGCGAGACATTTAGGTCGCTTTTAGTCGGCGACCAAATCGACAGTCGGGAATTCTTATGGTCTGAGGGTATGATGTGGCATCCTAAGTGTGGACACACGGGGGATATCTTATCAATTGAACATGGGTTTCATGCACGTCAGGTTCTCTCAAGTACTCCGAGCCAGAGTCCGGATGTCGAAGAACTTGGATCAGCTTGAAGACTCAGGGAGATCGACAACTAATGAATATTCCGCGCGAAATTCTTCTTTGCTGGATGCGGGGAAGTACATGTAGGTCTGAGCCCCCTACGTGGCGCGGGAAATCTATTCCCTTGGCCAGGATATCAAGCAACAGAGACAGTAGGGGACTTGCTCGGCGATATTTGGCAGTTTCATGGTCCATTTATAATTTTCGAGAATGAAGACTCGCATTTTGCAAAATTCCGATCCCAAATAGATTGCATCAATGCTGCGATATCGAGTCTGAAAGAAGTGCACGACATGAGGGTACTTGCCGTCAACAACAGCGCCGAAATGAACATGGAAATTCTGGAAACAAGATGTTTGGTAATGGCAGGGATAAATCCCTATCGACCGCCCAGCTGCGTCGCATCTTTACGTTCCGTTGCCAATTCGGGATGCTGCAGAGTGAGAAGTTCAACGCATTGAGCTTTGAAAGTCTGGAGACGAATTCGGTCCAGACATTATTGGTCATGACTAATAAAAAGGTGCATATAGGCCAGAGCACGAACTGTGGATATTTTTACCACCAGGACTGAGCTGACGAGAGGCTTTAAAGTATTTCTGAAGGGAGATTATAGGGTTGCAGAGGAATGAAAGAGGTCGAAAGGGCATTGTTCTAAGCGAGGCCGGCGTGAGACGGGCTTTTCCCATGGCTGCGGTAATATCCCAGTGCGACCATTATTTGCTTGAACCAAGTTTGAGATCTGGCGGGAGATTCGATCTTCTGGCACAGCTGTTCGATAGTTGGAATGGCGTAAGTCTCTACCGACAAAGGTCTATGCAGCTGTCGTGTAAAGCTGTCCAACTTCCGCTTCGACTCTGTCACTGCAGTGCAACAATGATCTACAGCCAATATCCATCGACAGTGCAGCAATTCTGAAGGATGGTAACACGAGCTATAGTGATCTAAGTAAGCCATTCCTCCAATCGAGCTGACGGGGTTCGGCTGGTAATTATTCGCCCTCCAGGACTTGGGAACGTGCCCATATCTCCTCATTTTCTCCACACATTCCACTCATTCAGCCTATGCAGGTCCCCCGCCGTTTCTTATCGTGAGCTTATCCTTGATGCACACACTGTTCCGGAATGGTAACCCGCTGTCTCTCATATGTGAGTGGCAAAATGCAGTGCAGCCAGAAGCACTTCCGGACGAGTCTACTGGATTCAGAGCAGTTCGTGGCGTTGTGGTGCCGTGCTAGAGCACGGCCACTTCTGCCGGAGTCTTGCGGGTTTTGTTGACAGCCCTGTTCCAGATCCTGGCGGGAGCAGGCACATGAATTCGATACAAGAGCTCGTGCAGGAAGTGCAGAGACTTATGCGTTCTCGACGCCCATCATTTTCTCGCCTGTTGGCGATCAACTATATCTCGACCCTGCTGTCCTAAAGGCAGCTTCTTCCCGGAAGTTAGAGAAGGTTGAAGCACGACTTCGAAGCTCCAAGTATAACCTCTTTAACTGATTGCTGGAAACTCCAAAGAACAACGGTTGACTAGGAAACGACAAACAAGATGCTCCTACCAAAGAGACAAGATCTGGCAATGATGCCAATGCCAGTGTTCTCGGATCCAAACTCGGACAAGGGGAGCAAGATTCTCGCTATCACCGGGTCATTTACTGCATTCGCCTGTCTTGTGGTAATGTTGCGACTGTATGTCAGGACATTCTTGTTGAAGACTGTTGGGGCTGATGATTATGTGATGATTGTTGCCATGTACGAACTGTTCTTCAGTGTCCGTGTCTTCAACTGACAATTTCTCAGGTTATGTTCCGCAGGTGTCCTCGCATGTTTTATCGGCGAGGTTCACAATGGCGTTGGACACCACATCACCCACCCAAAGCTGCTTGAAAACATGATGACCATATTTCACTGGTCTTGGTTCCACGGCTGGGTCAATGTGATAGGAATTTCGAGTGTAAAGATCTCGATTGGTCTTTTTTTGCTTCGACTGGTTCAAGGGAAATGGTACAATGTAATTGTGTCCGATTTGCATCTTGACTGCAGCAACTGACAACAAGTTCCAGCGAATTCTGGTTGGGTGGATTATCTTCATCATCATTTTCACAGTCGCCTCGGTAGGAACGTTGTAAGCCTCCCAGCTCTCATTCACACAATGATATGCTAAATGGCTGCAGGGTTTTCCAGTGTCTTCCAGTAAGCGCTGCTTGGGACATTATGCTCCGATTCGATCCAAATACGAAGTGTTATAGCACGTCCATATTCAGAAGCATTGGCTTGTTCAATGGAGGCAAGTCAACCTCTCATTGAAATTCGCCAGATACTGACATGAAAGCCTAGCCATCAATATCTTTACGGATTTTCTGTTTGCCACACTTCCCATCCCAGTCATTCTGCCCTTGCAGATCAATATCAGGACCAAGGTCTCGTTGATATGTATTTTGAGTCTCGGCTATTTGTAAGTCACGAGCAAGTCACGTGGCTTTTCAGTGCTGATGGCGTATCGTAGTGCATGTGCGGCTGCCCTGGTGCGAGAAGTACTCCTTGGGAGATTCTTCATGGACCCGGATCCATTCCATGAATCTTCCTTCCAGATATGGAACGAGTAAGATTATCATTTCCACTAGCCACTTGGCCGGACCAAAGTCTAACTAACAGCTGTCCAGTATCGAAATGAACACCGGAATCTTGGCAGCTTGCCTTCCCTCACTTAGACCACTCTTCGCTTCAATGCTTGAGACCGCAAATACGATGAAGGTGTCCGGATTGCGCGGCAAGAAAAACGGATTTGGCGGCAGCGCCCATGGCCGCTATTATCTTCACGAGGACGACTTGAAGATGAGCCCAATGAGATCTCGTTCGACTACCACCCTTGGGAACAAAGGATACAAGATTACCGTTATTGGAGGAGGTAGAATATCGCCAGAAGATCCCAAAGTCTATCGACAACCAAGTCTGGCCAGCAGTGGCCCAATGTCGAAACTGGAGCAAAGCATTACAGAAAAGGACAGTGGGAGCGAAGATAACATGATGGTTCCAATGCCCTTGCCTCTACAAGGCAGGCAAAGAGCGTATTTGGCAAGAGAGAGGGAAAGAGAACGAGAAAAGGATCGAGCTGAGCGACCAAAGGAACGGCCGAAAGGCATACTCAGAACGACAGAGGTGATGATCTCAAGATAGTAATGCACCCATGGTGGGCAAGGCGTCTTGGACAATGGCGCAACGGGACTTCGGGGCGATTATTTCTTTTACTGTATAATTGACCTCTCTCGGCATGTTTGAGCTTCCAAAATGCATTCGGCGACAAGGGACGGGGAATGGGCTGTTATAATGATACCACCTTTTAGTGACCAATTTTGTACGATACAAAAAAAGCTCAAGACTTCGTTTGAAGATCTATATCTAACAGAGAGAGAAATTACAGGAACTTTGGGCTTGCGAACGTGCTCATGCTGATCCAAAGTAGTAGGATAGAGTGACGACCGCTCTGGAGACACCAGGTGAGAAGAATTTCTTTCCGCCGATACATACTCGATCTCTTTCCTGCTCACAGACCATCACTCGAGGTCCCGGTGCAGCGGTGATAATTGATGTAGACAGATCCCAGGCATCCCATGCCCTTATTACCAACCGACAACCGAGCCAGGTTCGGGAGTATTCCGAGGTGGTGTGCCGTACCGCATGAGTTGCAGATTGACAAGTCTGTGAACCATCCGTGTGACTTTGATGTGCTGGGGCTCATGGTTGTACATCGGTTGAAGGCGGCACACCCGAAACCCAGTGCAGGACGCCTTAAAGGAATGAACCAAAGCGTGCATGTAAGCCGAATGACAATTAGATGACATTATCACACCCAACGCCACTGAAAAAGTTACAAATCCTGGGTATCGTCGCTTTGCCCATGACGCCAAATTCTCCAAATGTGCAAGTAGCTCTGTTTCAATCCGAATCGTAATCCACCAGTCCAACAGCTACTGATTTGTTCGACATAGTATCTTCTAGCTCTGGTCTCTTCCTTTTGATACCTGCCAAGATTGGAGTAGACTTCGGCCCGGTAGATCGAGTACCTTCGAGAAATGGATCTACCGCAGCTCTGGTATTACCTCGAATTTCTGCTGCAAATGCTGCGGTCCTCTGCTTTGCAAGGTTCTCGGCCTTTTTCTTTTTGGAAACCTTTTTTCCCTCGGACTTGGCTTTGGATTCGGGCTCTTCGTGCTTGAAAAGTGGCTTGGATATCGCTCTGTCGATTAAAGCATCTGAATCAACCTCACCGTACTCAATGAGACGGGCCCTGCGGGAATCATCGTCATTTTCCGGCAATAATTCGATTCCCAGGCTCATTTTGTCCTGTAAGGTGGCTGCAACTCCTGCATCCTTCTCTCTTTGCTTTCGCCCCACTCGAAACGAATCCCGTAACCTTTTGTTCTGTTCATACGGGTCTTCCCATTGCTTCTCGGACAAGTCCTGCAATTCTTCAAGCCGCTTCTTGCTGTACTCCAACCTCTTCTTATCATCTACCTTGCCTTCAAGAGATGCAAAAGCGTTGTCTCTGAGTGCCTCCCGTTCTTCTTGTGTCGGGATCTTCACATCCCCTTCTTCTACTTTATCTTCCCCTAAATCCCGCTTCCTCGCTCCTTCGGCAACAACGTAGGCTGTATTCTTCGGATCTGTTCGAATCTCGATCCAGCCATCGCAGGCTACATGTTTCATACGGAAGCTGAAGATAGGTGTTGAAAAGTACTTGCCGACCTTCTTCTTCTCGGCATTGAAACGTACACCTTGACCGATAATCGTAGGCTTCGGGCAGGTTGTGCACCAGATAGGAAACGGCATTTCGAAGCGTACCGTGAGGATCCCTTGAGAGATCTTGTTTGCTCTGGCACCGAGGGCATGTTTGCCATGAAGTTGATTTCCGCTCATTAGTCCCTCCTGATCAGGAGGGACATACCGTCCCATGTTGAAGCCCTGCATGGTGACGGGTGGTTGAAAACAACGCGTGAGGATGTCGAGACCTTGGAATTCTCAAGGATTATTGAACGTCGCAAGAATAATCGTGAGCATTGCAAAGCGCCGTGTTGTTGATTGTGGTGTTGTTGTGAAATACTTCTGGCGCAAGATAGTGAATGGTAGCCTCGCCATTTAGCTTATCGGATTTCGCGCTAGTAATGCTTAGATCTCATGGCTCTCGAGCATACTGGACAGACATTCATTCGAGAAACTGCATCAGTCTTACCCGCCGCCAACCGGTCCAGTTCGAGACGTTTCTTTACTTGCAAATACAAAGAGTAGCATCTTGCTTGCGCCAGTATCCTGCCGCTTCAGTGATAATTCAGGACTGAGGCGACATCCTCACGACAGAAACCATCATGAGTAACGAGATCGCCGCCTTCGAAAATGAGATCAGAGAGTACAGATTACAGGTTCGCAGTCCCTCTCTACGTCCTCTAGAAATGCGCTTCAGATGCTAACTTCCAACAGCTGGAAACAGTTCAACTGGGCTTACAAGCTGATCCAGACAGCGCAGAGCTTCAGGAACTAAAGACTGAACTCGAACAAGTCATCTCCCTCACCGAAGCAACGATCGCAGAGCTAAAGCCCCCTTCAGCCCCAGTAGCAGTATCGAAGAAGACACAAGATCCGCCAGTGAAGGAGAAATGGTCTCGAGAGAACCACCCCGCCTTCAAGAAATCAAACGCCCCCACCCCCACCGAGGAAGCCGATACTCCTACGACCTTCAAAGTGAACGATACAGTAATGGCAAAATGGCATTCGGGCGATAAAGGGTTCTATCCAGCACGGATCACTTCAATTACGGGTTCTTCCACAAACCAGGTTTACATTGTCAAGTTCAAGAGTTATGACTCGACAGAAACTCTGAGAGCCAAGGATATCAAACCCATGGTCAATCCAAACAAGCGGAAAGCTGATGGCACACCAGTCGTTGCTTCGTTACCATCTCCTCCGGCCAGCACGAATGTCATCTCGGCTGCTGCAGACATCAACCCAGAGCTTGCACACCAGACCAAGCGCGAGCCAAGTAAGGTCAGTGATGGTCCCGTTCGACCTGCCAAAGTTCCCAAGAAGATCAAGGCAAACAAAGAATTGGAAGCTGGCAAATCAAAGTGGCAGGACTTTGCGGCCAAGGGCAAATTTGGAAAGGCTACAAAGAAGGATAGCATGTTTCGCACACCAGACGGCGTTAATGGTAGAGGTGAGTTAGTTGCATATTTTATAACGATATCTTGCTAATCTTTCACAGTCGGATTCACCGGCTCTGGCCAGACTATGCGAAAAGACCCAACCCGTAGTCGTCACATTTATCAGACCAACGGAGACGAGGAGATTTAGATTGTGCATGTAGCTTCGGACACGGGCACAATGGTTTTGCAAGTATTTGGCGTTGCGGCCAGGAGTTCATGGTCCCAATTCCATAAAGTTTTTGCACTGGCGACGGAGGCTAACATGGCTGTTCATTCCTTTACAGTATCGGCTGCGCAGGCATAGAGAAATGAATGAACGTACTCCCACAACCTATCTTGAATCCATGTCAAGAGACCAGGCTAAACTTTGATATCTTGTTAGGAACCGAAGGTATTTTCAAGAGTAGGGATTGTTGTGGCCGGGCATCTGATGTATTCCATTCGCCTCAGATCAAAAGGTGACTTTCGAGATATGGAAGTGTCCTCATCCTCATTCGGATCCGTAACAGCTACCTGTCGAACAGGTGTATTCTTTCTCCGACTGTCTCAGCAACTCTCATAAAAGCTTTGGCTCTGTCACTCTCTGGTTCTGCAACAACGGTTGGTTTGCCCCTATCAGCATCATCACAGATGCTCGCGTGTAGTGGTATATCTCCCAAGAAGTCGATCCCATATTTTTCGCACGCATGTGTCACCCCCGAATGGGATCCGAAGATATGTGTACTGTTGTGACAATGCGGGCATGTGAACAGTGACATGTTTTGGACCATGCCGAGAATTGGAGTCTTGACTGTCTTGAACATATTGATGCCTTTTACAGCATCCTTCAGAGCAATGTCTTGGGGCGTGGAGACGATTATTGCACCTGGAGTTGTAAGCTCAGTCTCGAAGAGACGAAGTGAAAGTGCTTACCGTCAAGGACGATCTGCTGTGTGATAGTCAATTGGGTATCTCCCGTTCCAGGTGGCAAGTCCAATACTAGAACATCCAAACCTCCCCAATCGACTTCGTGTAAAAGTTGTTGTAAAGCTTTCATGACCATGAGGCCTCTCCAAACCACGGGAGCTGCATCGCCAACCAAGTATCCCATAGACATAGACTTGACGCCATAGTTCGACAGCGGAATGAGTTGATTGTCTGCCAGCCATCAGACGTGCCCAGTACTTATGCAAGAATGTTCACCAACTTTCAGATAGTCGCGGTTCACCATTTAGGTTTAGAAGAGTCGGTATTGAAGGTCCAAAGATATCTGTGTCGAGTATTCCACTTCGAAGGCCTCTTCTTGCGAATGCGAGCGCAAGGTTTACTGCAACGTCTCAGCATGTATCATTGATTATTGAACGAATATCGGACCTGCAATCGTCGACTTTCCCACTCCTCCCTTTGCAGATGATACCGCAATTACTTTCTTAACATCCTTAATGGCTCGTCGTTCGGGCAAACCACGCTGCATGCGCGGGATAGTGCCTGTCCGTGGCAAACCCTTTGAAACGCGATTAGTCGGGGTTTTCCAGGAAGCACTAGCGTTCTCCAGCTTACCAAAGGGTTTTCATGTTGTAAAGCACGAAATGTTGAGAATAATCGCGGCTTCATATTTACTTCTTACTTTGAAGCTCTGCTCTGATCTTGATGATGCATGCGGCCGCTAGCTCGCCAAGATTTCGTGGGGAAACAAAATAATTTCTAGCAGATCTTGCGAAAACAAGCTGCACAGAAATCTTGTCACTTTACAGTATGGGGAAAGCAAAGACTTTTGCGCAGCAAATTGCTGAATTGGATGCCCCTGTAGCAAAAGGTGATTAGCCCCCGATCAAATTTGCGAGCAAAATCTAAGAAGGCGCAGATTTTGACCCCGAAGAAGATGTCGAAGTTCAGAGCACCGAGGGCAGTGGATCTGACGAGAGTGAAGATGATTTAGCAGGCACAGAGCACTATGTGAAAGTCGGGTAATTAGTCCTCTTATCGTATATCGAATCTTTACTAAAACAATCATAGTAAGAGTAAATTGCGAAAACCAGAAGAAGTCCCCCTCGGACCGGAGTACTCAGGATCACGCATCAGCAGAGAAGCTTTACTCAACGACGACGACGAAGTCGAAGAGGAGGAGTCAGAATCCGATTCAGAAGCAGAGAAAGACCAGAATATCCACTTCGCAGATCCGGCAGACTCTGATATAGAATTGAACGTTGATGAGGAGGGGGATATCGATAGCGACGCTGCATTTGGAGAAAGCGATGAGGAAAAGTTCAAGGACTTCACATTTCGGGGTAGTGGGAAGCCGAGGGACGTGTCTGGGAATAAGAGGAGACCGACGGCATCCGATTTCATGTCTGAAAGCGACGAGGACGAAGATGGTGTTGTGCTGAATGGGGACAACTCGGACGAGCCAGAGACTGATGAAGATGTGCTGGACGTTTCCGAACAGCACCGGGAACATTCTGATGAGGACGACGATTCGGGTAGTGACCAAAGTGATGAGAACAATGCGGAGGACGACGAGGAATCCGAATCTGATGATGAAGAAAATGAAGACGAGGATGATGAGGACGAGGATGAACGACGCGCTGAGCTTCGCAAGATCATGGGCGAGGAACAACAGAGTGTCGTAGCGTCAATTACACAAGCAGCCAAGGCAGATGCAGCCAAGGGAAATGCTGTCAAGGAGCAGAGGAAGGCTTTCGACTCCCTCCTTAGTGTACGGATGGTTCTACAAAAGGCCCTCATTGCGACAAATTCCATGTCGACGGTCGAGGAGAAGGAATCAGAGGACCTTGCAAACCAGCCATACGAAGCGGCAGAGGAAGCAGCTATCAAATTATGGAATACTCTTGATGGTCTTCGAAATCAACTATCCAAGGCAGGTGGTGCCATAACAGGACAAAAGCGAAAACGTGGTATCGAGCTATCTACTTCCTCATCCGATATCTGGGACAGGATGCAGAGCTCGGAAGTGGCTATGATCGATACAAGACAAAGCACGCTGGAGAAATGGTCGTCTAAGGTCAGAGGCACAACCTCGCTACCCATTTCAAGAAAGCTTAACCCGTCGGCGCCTCAACAATCCATCACCTCGGTCCTGCAAGACCAACTTGCGAGCTCGGAGCATCTCATACAAAAAACAAAGATTCCACGGGCATGTGCCCCGATCCAACGGGATGCGAAGCTCACCGAGGACCCCAACATTTACGACGACGGCAACTTCTACCAGATGCTATTGAAAGAGCTTGTTGATCAGAGACGTGTGGAATCGCTGACGGCGCCTGCAGCTGGAAAGGCGTTGCAGTGGACTGCAGTGAAGGAAGTCAAGACGAGAAAGAATGTCGATACCAAGGCCAGCAAAGGAAGGAAAATGCGGTTCACTGTGCATGAGAAGTTGCAAAACTTCATGGCACCAGAGGATCGGACTTCATGGAGACCAGAGGCTATAGACTTGTTCTTTGGGAATCTATTGGGTCAGAAGATGAATTTGGGAGAGGAAGAGGATGATGACGTTGAGATAGAGGACGAAGTTGATCCAATGGAAGCGTTGGTATTTGGGGCTTAGATTATTTGCACAATAAAGCTACATCGTCTTTATTTTCTAAACAGAACAGCTGTCCTGACTTTATCACTTCTTTCCTAATCGTGAATGAACATCCCTTCCTTGCAATTCAAATTAACTACATGCATCATTTGGGAAGTCAACATCAATCCCGATCAGCCTCTATATCGAATCGAGTCTTTACTCTATCAACTTCTATCCATCCCTCAGTACTTCCCTAACACGGCAATCTCCGGCGTCTTGAACACACTCCAATTGTCCGCCCTCTCCGGATCCCCAAATGGTTTCAACGTCGCAAATCTCATCGTATAGTTCCCAATCTCAATCTGACTTCCATTCCCCAGCTTTCCAAACCACCAATACTCATGATACGACGCCGTAGTCTGCGCATTCCTGTAGACATCCGTGTCGGGGTAGGTCCATGTCTCATCCGGGTCGTAGTACTGCAAGTCGAAATAACTGATTTGTCCGGCTCCCACCCAGCAAGTAGCTGGGCCGATGTAGCCATTCTGTCCAACAACCGGTGGATATACCCAGTCACGCTCTGTCCAGGTCTTGTCGAATATGTCCCATCGGACTTGTCTGGTACCCCATTTTAGTTTGCTGTAAATCTTGGGGAAGTCCTGGGCGTCGTTGCTGAGATCGAAGGTGTATCTGGCTCGATTAGCGATTTTTCCAGTCAAGAGGAATGGGAAGTGGCTTACGAAGCTTTCTCATTGATGTCAACAAAAGCTACGTTTGATCTCGAAAATGGGTATGTCGTGCGGTAGATTGGGGTCATCTCTTTCTTCAAGTCTGCTGCCAATCCTGCTTTTCTTAGTTCTTTGCCTGGAAGCGTATTAAGTTTCAAACCATACCTAGGTAGGGGACAGACAGCTGCTCGCCGTTACTTCCTGAAATAATGACTTTACCACTATATATTGGCAATGTAGCTGCATTCCAGCCTTTTGCGTCTGGGTTCTGGAAGTTTACGCTGGTGCAAAAGTGTCAGTACAAACTCAACCTCTGACTGACAATAATGACATGAACAGCCTACCTGACAGTTTTGCTCTGCCCTGGCTGCAAAGTGAAAGATCTAGGGAAAGATATATCCACAGCCATACTCTTTGGAGTCAGCTCGCTGAAGCTCTTGAGTCTCGCATCGTCATTTGATGTCAAAAGAGGGTAGAAGTCAAGAATCTCCACTCCAGCTGCTGCTTCACCAGAAAGTGTATATGTAACAGCCTTGGTTCCAGTGTTAGTGACAGCCACATCGTGGTAGCGACTGAATCGAGAGGTGTCGTTCAGAGCAATCTTCTCGAATTCCAGAGCCGTTGTGTAATTGACGACTTTAAACGCGTTGATAAGTCCATTTCCAACTTGTGCAACCGAAGCAGTATATCCGTAGTTTGTAGCTGTCCCATCGGACCAAGGAAGCGATGTACCACTGGATATGAGTTTCTTGGCGAGGGATTTCGCGAAGCTCTTACCGTGGACGCTTCTTCCTCCGTGGGTACTGATGTAGAGAGCTGCGACACCAGCAACATAAGGACAAGCCATTGAAGTGCCACTCTGCAACGCATAAGTGTTATCCAAATATGTTGAGAAGATGCCACCTCCGGGAGCAGCAACGTCAGGCTTCATCTGCAAGTCATAGAGTCCTCCCCACGAAGTGAAGATACTCGGTCGCCCACCAGCAGCATTTGCCAGTCCGACAACCATCTCAGGATTAAGCGAGAAGTCTGCCGTGACATTCCCACCAGCTTTGACAGTTGCGATAATAGCTGCACCTGCCTCTGCTGTTATCATACCAATCAGACTGTCGTAGTCGTCAGTACTGGGTGTGATGAGAGCCGCTGCACTGTTGTAGATCAGGATGTAGTCCGCTCCAAGTGCGTGCAGATTTGCCTGTTTGGTAGCAAATGTACATGTGCCTCGACGGACAAGTGGGATCTTGCCTTCAAGGCCAGGAGTTCCCGCGGGATAAGGCTCACATGCATCAGCGGCGACTGTAGTGTCGAGGGTCATGGGGACGATTGGCCAGTCCACGATGGTGCTTGGAAAGTAGAAGGTAGAAGGTAAATATCCAGCGGTGGTCGTGTTAGAAGCCCCGTCTAAGAGAAAGGTGGCATTGAAAGGAGATGCAGCAATATTCTCGCTGTCCACGGAAGCAACAGCAACGACATTTTTTCCAGAGGAGCCTACATAGATCAGTATTTCGTTTTCGGGATCGAAGGGGATGCCCCAGATAGGACTTACCAGAACTTCCGAAAAATGGCCCGGCAGCTCCTGAATTGCCAGCCGAGATGGTGACAACAACACCTTCATCAACGAGACGTGAGGCAACCTCAGCCCATGCATTGGTCGACCAACCGTTCGTCCCACCAATACTGGCGGTTACGATATCCACCTGGGCTGTATCAGCTTTGAAGTGCGAGATGTCAAAGAATGGTTGGAACACTTACACCATCGTTATAAGCAGTTAAAAAGGAATCAATCAGAGTAGCTGAATCGGTGGTGCCCTGAAGTGGTCAGAAGAAGGTTGTCCCGGATATGGCAAGACCTACAGCAAGGCTGAAGACTTTGTAAGAGTAAAGGGTAGCCGCAGGAGCAACACCACTCCACGTCTCGCTCTTTCCAGCAATGATACCAGCTACATGGGTTCCGTGCCCTCGTTGGTCTTTAGGATCATCATCTGGTATTTTATCACCGGAGTCCGGCCAATCTATCGTTGTCAGACTTCCATGAGGTTGTCAAATCTGAAAATCTTACATTCATTCCCGACAAAGTCATGTCCCTTTGCGACTTTAAAACCAGGACCGAAGCCTCCTCCAAGTGCTGGATGGTCATACCAAGTTCCTGTATCGACAACACCCACAATTACCCCTTCTCCGAAGATGCCCATCTCGTGAAGTTTGCTAACGCCAGTCGTATTATGCGAGGAATACTCTCGTGCAGAAGCATCATCACTAAATCCTTGAGGAACAGTTGGATCAAGTTGGACGAAGTGATTCGGCCATACATTGGCCACTTCGGGAAGCTCCAAAAGGGTATCCAAAGTATAGGTATCTGTTTGGATACTGGCACCATTGAACACTACGCTATCAAATGTCTTCAGGACAGCGATCTCCTCGTTGGCAGCGATGCCGTCACGAGCAAAGGTCTTGCCCTGTGCTTGTGCTTAGTACGACTCCCCCGGAGCAGTTGAATACTTACAGCAGTGTATTCGATAATATATCCTCCAGGTATTGGGCCCGTGCTATTTGAAGTAAATTCGGCATTTTGACGACGGTTGAGTCCTCGAGCGCTTGCCACCAAAGGCAGCACAAGTGCTGAAACGAACCGAGAAACTCGCATCTTGTCGAGCTTTCTCTAGAGGCCTGAGAAGACCAGAATGAAGCTCGGCAGATTTGGCCATAGTGATGCTTAAATACTTGCACCGGAAATCCACTGGAAGCTTCCGCAATCCTTGACCAAAAGTCCGACTTGAGAGTCGTATCCGTGTATTGTGACTTTGAAATAGCATAGATCCGGACAACATGCCTTGTGAAGAAGGTGGAAAAGAAACAAGAATGCATTCAACGAGGGGGTTGCAGTACCAAGAGTATCGGAGCAGGATCCATATCAGGAACAGAAGGTCTCTACCATGTAAGTATGCACGCCAAGGAAAAGCGATAGATACGAGCGACGCAGGGCCTGTATTGCGCCATGACCTACTAATGAAATACCCTGAGGATGTTATTATGTGCTTGACGAAGGATAATTGAGCGATCAGTATTCCGAGGAGCATATGGGAGCTCCTCATCCATGTGCCAGTGAGAACTTGGGAAAACCTCCCTTCATCACATGTGATTCGATTTCTTTTCAAGCCTGACAAAGGCTCAACTTCAGTGTAAATTCAAAAGCAATAAGGGCGATCAACTCAAGTCAACGTGCTGAGTCTAGGGCAATCACTATACCATTTGAAGATGAGAAGTGCGGGGGTCGCATTCCTCAACATCATACATCCCACTTTTGGCAATTCTGGATTCAAAGATCGTAGAATGGCCTTCATCCACTTGGGCGCGTATCTGCTTGGCAAAACTTGATAGCGCTTTTAGGAAGGAAGGTGATAAGAAGAAAATCACGGAGTCAATAAGAGAATTTGTGCTGATCCACTTGGATCGTCAAGCGTAGAAGAGGTCTAGCCAATTCGGCTACTACTAGAGGCTGGCTGGCTTTGTTGACATCGTTGGCTGTGTGAACCCAAGACTTGAAGTTCACAAAGTCAGCAAACAATGAGAATTCAAATCGTCGGCTTTTATTTGAGAAGTTTAGGTACTCTCACACCTGGCGCTTATTGAACCCGACCTATGCCTGCAGCATACAAGTCTACATGAAGTCCTCCATACAAATGCATATGGTTCGTAATTAGCGCCTTAGACTGCCACAGTCTCCATGTCGTAATTCATTGGTCCTATGTAATTCTTTTAAGCTGCTGCGCTCTCGTCTTCCGTGATCAGTCGAGTGATCTTGCCAATTGCAATAGTTTGACCCTGCATCGTATTAGTATATCTTCCAAGTAAATGACTGGATATGCTTACTTGATCACGAAGAGTGAATCGTCCTAATTGAGCATAATCCTCGAAACGCTCTACACAGACAGATCCAGCCCCACCAATGACCTCTAGTCTTGCAATGATGCTGTCGCCCCTCTTTGCGTGAGTCGGTGGCTTCTTGCTTCGGCGGTTCGTACCCTTTTGAAGCGAGTGAAGGAGAGCAGCGAATGTGACTTCTTCAATCGCGGAATGGACGTGTAGTACGCAGTTGAAACCAGCACTCAGAATACTCTTCAACTCGAGAACGCGGATTTGGGCTTCGAAAGCCTTCACGCAATGGACCGGGCGCTTCGGCGAGCATAGAACGAAACCAGGCATGATGTCTTCTTCTTCAATTCCTCGAAGTCGTAGCCGAATTTGGTCCCCGCTCTGAGCGATTGTCATTTCCTCCTCGGTCTCCCCATACAAAGCAGCAACTTCGACCTTTTCGCGATTGGGCATCATCATCAAGGACATGTTCTTCTTGACCACACCAGCCTCAATCTTTCCCTCAACAAGAGTACCCATGTCTCTGTATTTACCATTTACAGGCATCATGAATGGTGCTTTGACTTTGCGTTCCAACGATGTCATGTTGTCGAGATATTCGAGCAAAGATGGACCACTGTACCATGGGCAGATTCCGTCGGGGATACGGTCCTTGAGACCAATGAACGATTGGGCTGCAATGGGCATGAAGAAGACATCGGTCTTCAGATTGAAGCCAGTTCCCTTCAAGAAAGCTCCAAGCTTCGTTGTGCACTCGAGATATCGCTTCTCAGACCACTCAACGGTAGGGTCGTCCATCTTATTGATGACAACCACCAGCTTATTGACACCTTGGGTCTTGGCCAACATTGCGTGCTCCCGAGTCTGTCCACCCTTTTCGAATCCGGTCTCATACTCTCCTTTCCGGGCACTAATGACCAGAATTCCGACATCAGCTTGTGAAGCACCTCCAATCATACTTGGAACATATGTCTTGTGACCAGGGGCATCTAGAATACTGTAGCGGCGTTTCTCTGTTTCGAAGAAGGCACGTCCGACTTCGACTGTCTTTCCCTTCGATCTTTCTTCTTTGGTGAGATCCAATGCCCATGAAATCCACCAGGTCTCACGGCCCATGTCCTTAGCCTCCTTCTTATATTTCTCGATGGTCCGCTCATCGACCATTCCGCTTTGAATGAGAATTGCACCACCAAGTGTTGATTTTCCAGCATCGACGTGTCCAATGAAGATGATATTGACGTGCTCCTTGCCGTAAATCTCATTCAGTGTCTCATCGTCCACATCTGCAGCTTGTTCCTTTTCCACAGCATCAACCTCACGAACTGCTGCTTTGGCTGCTGCAGCTCGTGTAGGACTTGAGCGTCCGGAAGAGGGTGTTGGTGAGGTCTTGCCGCTCTCAGAAGCACCGCCCTTCTCAGTCTTCTCGATGGCTTTCGCTGCCGTGACTTTGGCGCCAGCTTCAGCTGGGGTTGCTGCAGCGGCCTCCTTCTTTGCTGGTGCTGCGGCAGGAGTTCCAATTGAGAGAACTTTAGCCTTGGGCTTTGGCGCATCTCCGCCAATGCTCAAAACTTTTGGGGCGCCTGCCTTGGTGGTAACTGGCTTATTCAGATCTGAAGAGCTGGATGCCCCATCTGCTGGTCGCTTCGCAATGGTAGGTGGCTGTCGGAGGGGTTGTTGTGCGGTGGAGGAAGCTGCTTGGGGCTGCTGAGAGTAACCTGGATATTGTTGTGCTACATTACCAAGTCAGCGATTATACATCTGCAGTTTTGGGGGAAAACTCACCATACGCAGCATTATATGCTGGTTGCTGATATCCTCCTGCATTGTAACCCCCTTGAGCGTACTGATTGTTGTAGCCACCTTGTTGCCCATATTGAGGATATCCGCCGTAGCCTTGTGCGCCCTGACCGCCCTGGTAGAAGTTTTGGTTCTGGTATCCCGATTGATCATAACCTCCATATTGTTGGAAGTTTTGACCTGGCTGGAATGATTGTGCTCCGGGCTGGAATGAGTTTGCGCCTGGACGGAAACTGGCTGCTCCTCCGCCTGGCTGCGGTTGTTGAGGGGTATTGTTCAGGTTCATCTGCTGTGTTTGACGGGACAGATCCTCCTGGGCCGCAGGGTCATCCTCCCATGAGTTGAGGTCCGACATATTGGAGTGTGCGGGGGCGTTTCGAGAATGGGTGTTGTTATGCACAGCTCGAGACAGATTTATAGATTCGAATCAAAGTAAAGTGTCCGCAAGAGGTTGTGGGAAGTGGGGCAGCATTTATCGGCCGTCTTTATCGAGGGGCTTTGTACGTCACCAGCCAGTATCTCCAAGTCGCTGTGACTCAAAACTGACTCGAGTCTAGTCAGACGAAGAATAAACTCAACAAATGACCAGAAAATGCAAGGTATGGGGATCAGTACTATGATATTATATCAAAAATGGCATTCATACGGTCAAAATCTATTAGTGGTTTTAGGCCTGCGAGTTGGGGTAATAAAGAATTTTCCTGGCTTTGTCTACCCCGGCACTAGCCTATGAAAAGCCAATCACAGTACAGCAGCGTTTCATGACTACATTCGCGTGTATCGGGACGCGTGAAGTGTAAATAACTTTAACCCAAAACTTTTACAATGTGGAAACCTCGAATTTCATTCATCCTACTCACCTCGACGTGATCCAGCTCCTCTTCGGGGGGCAAAATAGATTGAAGATGGATGATTTTCTAGGCAAGGTATAACGATCATCTTTGCAAAACCGCATTTTTCAATGATCACGTGCTGACAAATATATAAACAGATCACGCAACATGCCATGAACTATGCTATAAGGTACATTTTCGGGACCAGCTTGCGATCCAAACTACTCGTCTGACAGACTACTAGAGCAGGCATCGGTATCACTGCTTCATATACTCTCAGACAAACCTCAAGATTACTCAAGGTACATACGAAGCCTGAAGGCTGGGGAATTCGGCTGACTTTCTGAAGACTGTGGATAATAGTACCGACTATCGAGAACTTCATGCTCTTCAAGAAAGACTGAATAGTAAGATCAAGGTAGGCGGTCATTGAATTTATAGAACAAACCTAGCTGACATATCAGATAATTTCTCCAGCGATCGATCTGATCGAGCTCATGTGAGTAGTCCCCACCTGTACATACGACATGGCTAATATCGTAGCTCCGCCAGAGGAAACACGACCTTGGAATCAGCAGTCACACTGACTAAAGGCCTCCGATGGGATATTCAAGCTCTGGGCGTCCGCCTCGCCAAGGCCGCCACTGCTGAAGAGTCTTCCAGGAGGAAAAAGACAAACTCGAAAGCGGCCCACGAGGTAGAAATTCATCTCATAGTCAAGGATATCAAGAGCCTTCTCGTCCGCATCGAAGATGCAGTTCCCCTCATCAATCTCGCCATTACTACTTCAGGCGCCAGTCTTTCAACGACCCTTCCAGCTTCCGTGTCCCCGTCAAGACTACTTCAAGCCAGTACATTTCTTACAGCCGGCGATACTCAGTACTCTATGAACCCAACTACACCAGTTCAAGTCGGACCTGCTTTTACCCTTTCTCTATACATGCTTTTCGCAGGACATTCGTACAGAGTTCACGATTCAGAGAGCATGAGAGAGACAACCTGGAAGGAGGTGATACACAAGGCTAGAGTCAAGCTTATGCGTATACCACTTCAGCACACGCTAGAAATCCCAATCTTGGAAACTATCGAGAACGGCGGCACAGAGAATCCAATGATAGCAGGAGATGGTCGACAAAACGAGTATGCTTATCACATTGAGATGATCGAGGACTTGGAAGACGACAGGGTCCACACATTTGACGATGATGAAGCGCAGCCCGGACCATATGGGGATGTTCAACTGGCTGGTATTCGAGACTTCCTACCCATCTACCAGATTTCCAAGATCTTCTATGCGGACACAGGGAAGATTCTCAATATCGGAAATCAAGGGGAGACGAATAATCCAGTACTCTTACTCAAGAGAGACATCAACGCGCAGCCTCCACGAAGAATGATGGAAGAGGGAGAAAAGGGTAACGAATGGTATGACGAACCCACGCCAGAGCCCGAGACATTGGACGGTGCTGCAAGCGAGAGCTCTGGAACGGAAGAGGGTGATTCCCAGGATGATATCGATCAGCAATTACGAAGAGAGAGTACCGTTCCCAGAATCCAAGAGATTGCCCATGAACAACAGCTCATCGAAGACCGTGCGTGGCGTCTCCCAGCCGATCTCGACCCAGAATGGATGGCTCTCGAAGTCTACACTGAGAGCGAGGACTCCAGCTCTGAAGATGGCCTAGACGTGAACGACGACTCGGCGTACATGTCCCATCGCCCAAGCTCATCTCGCGAAGAGCAGGTCGAAGAAAATCTAGCAGATGGACTCGCCCACCTCAACCTCGACTCGAAGTCCTCTCCGTCGCCATCTACTCAACAACTCACAAGCTCCTCCTCATTCCCTAAAGTCTCCACGCCAAAGCCCTCACCACTAGGTCCAATACGCTCCTCCCTCTCTCTTCTCGAGATGCTCATCCGCCTTACCGCCCTCCAACAGTTCCAACAAGCCTCCCACCTGTCTATTCCCGACGAACTCCTCACCTTCTTCCTCGAAGAATCGTCCACCACAGGCGCTGGAGGCGACGGTGAAGAACGCCGTCGAACCCGCCGCGAAGCCAGACAAAAAGTCGGCTTCGATCCCTACGACGAAAGCCCTGTGAAGCGAAGAGGTGAGGACTACCAATATCAAAACCAAGGTCAGGACGGGTACGCTTATTCACGTGGTGGGACTCCGTATCAAGAGTATGACCAGAACGATGGGTATCCGCTAGGTAGTCCCCGGTGGTCGAGAGAGCAGAGCCAGAGTATGCCGCCGCAAGGTACGCCGGAGCCGTGGTTATTGAGGAGTAGAGAGCGCTCGGGATCGCGGAGAGGATCGCCAGATGTGCGGCCTTCTTCGCCAGTCTCGCCGTATCGGCCGCAGCGAAGGACGACGAGGCCGTTGGATCGTGTGCAAGGTGAACGGGGTACAGTGAAGGGCAGTCCGCTGGGACGTGGAGTGAGTGTTGGCACGGATAGTACACTTGGTACGAGTCCTGGATCTCCTACCCTTGTGGATCGAAATGCGAAGGTCTAGAGTTGCCATGATTTGCATTGCTCAGTATAGCGCGCTACTGGATTGATTGTTACATAGAACGATACCCCTATCAAATGAGCACTGATTCGTACAGTATATACATCCAGATACACAAATTCCTGCCACATACGACCACAGACTGGTGAGATCAGGGCATCCCGTCCGCTCTGCCATACTTAAGCACCAGATCGGTGGATTAGTAGTTGGGTGGGTGACCACCAGCGAATACCCACTGTTGTATGTTTTTTGCCTTTTGAAAACCGAACCTTGGAATTTTTCCTTTTTTTGCTTCGGAACATTGTATTTGAGGAATACTGGATTTGTGGTGGAGTTGTAGAGGTAGGGAAAAGATACGCAATATCACTAGACATATTGAGCGGCAGATAAAGCTCGTGGTGATGTGCATCGGATATGAATTCGTCGTCTATGTGAAGTATCTGGATGCAATCCCGCATCTACTCAGCAACTTCTACTTTCGCATCAACATCCTCCACCCTACTTAGCACACAAACACCCTCTACATGTCCAGTCTGCGGGAAGAAATCAAATCCCCTCAAAGACTCGATCTCGTACCTCGTCCCTCCACTTTCCATGCCTCTAACCAACACGCCCACATCCCGAGCCTGCGTGTGCACATTGCAACTCACGTAAACCACCCTCCTAGGCCCAAAGCTCAACAGTTGCGACAGGAAACTCTCATCACAACCCTTCCGGGGAGGGTCAATCACTACCACCGTCTCGTTCTTGGGATACGTGATTGATTTGAACAGTTCTGGAGCATCAGCTGCAATAAAGGTACATTGAGATGGTGGGAGGTTGTTCAGCTTGGCATTTTCTCTCGCAGATGTGATTGAAGCAGCTGAGATGTCGATGCCGACCGAAGTTGTGAAGAGAGATGAGAGGGTGATTGTAAAGAGTCCAGATCCAGAATATGCATCGATCAAATATTTGATTGGAGGTCCGGTGGAGGAAGATGGCGGCATGATATGATCTCTGATGTATTGTGTGAAAGGTGGAAGGATAGAGTTGTTGTTCTGGAAGAAAGATCCAGCGATGCTTGTAAAGACAAAATCGTCTATGTACTCCGTTGAATTGCCATTGTTGTCTGTAATGCAAGATTTGAAATATGTATGTTTGGCTGTTGTTGTCTTAATGGTGTCGGGTAATGTTTTGGAAGCTGCCTCGTCGTCGACTGGTATCCGTTTAGTACTCTCGCGCAGTAAAATCGTAGCTCCTCTCCTGTATTTTTCCAATTCATTTGCAACTCGTACACGTTCTCTTTTCATTCCCATCCTGACTGCATCGGTTCCGATTGGACAATCCTCGATGTCCAAAGTCTTCTTTAGTCCCTTCTGCATGAATCCAATGTCCGGAACTTTCTCAAAGTAATTTCTGTGACCCCTCATCTTATCCTGCTTGCTGATATATCCTGGAGGCCCGTCAAAATGAGGTGTAAGCTTCGTTCGGTACCCGTACTGAAGAGGGCTTCCAATGGTGTCTCCGATCATAGGGATCAGTTCCGGAGGAAGGTCCGAGAAATTCTTGAAAGCCTTTTCCACGATCGTTTTCTTATGTTTCAACTGTTCTGAGTAGTCCAGCATTTGGAATTGGCATCCTGAACACCTGCTGAAATACTGGCAATTAACTCGACTGTCGTCTCGAAGTGGCCCAGGCTTGACAACTGATATGAAATCTGCGGTGGAGTAATGCTGGTCTTCAAAATGCCTGATCACCTTCACTTTGAGTATGTCGCCCGGGGTACCGAAAGGTACGACATAAATTTGGTTCGAGGAGGGGTGTTTTGCAAGACCATCGCCCGTGGAGGATATTTCCAGCACTTCGACCTCTGTCTCCGTAAATGGCTCAGGTAGATCGGATTGTCCATTTTGAGCGCTTTCTTCCACCATACCATCACCATTTATGTGCGACTCCTCTTTGACTGGGTTGTCTGAAGTATCTGGCGATTCGTTTTTGGGTGTATCTGTGAGCTTCTGCTTTGCGAAGAGAGCCCGAACATCTGCAAGCAAAACTTCGTCGCCTTCCTTCGCAGGTTTCTCCTTCCTAGTTCTCTGCCTCTTCGGTCCTCTGCCGCCCTGAGCTGGCCTCTTCCTCATGTCCTGGCCTCGGCCTCCATCATCTTTTCGAGTTTGTTCTGTGACCTCCATTGGGCGGTAATTGAAGGCTTGTGTATATTTTCGTGCGAGGAAACTTTTCGGTCTGAATATTCGGGGTAGTTGTCTAGACCATTGCAACATCTGGACGTGTGACTGAGTCCAAACGGCGAGAGAAGGAGGTTGCGAACGAGTGATTGGTGAACCTTTCTCGATCCTAACTTTTTTTTTGGCGGCAGAATTCCATGATGAATTTTAGCGCTCCCGCCCACCAGGGGTGCAGCCACAGCTCCATGGAGCGCGTTCGGCCAATCCCAAGCGAGAGATTGACAACAACTTCCAAGTGCAACAATAAAGTTTCGAGAACAATGGGTTTTCTATAGGTCTCCCTCTATTTTTAACCCTTCTTCAATTATTCTCTCTTGCATATTGAAGGCTTATGTATAAATCGCAAGAGGCTGAGTAAATGAATGAAATTCATCACTCGCTGATGCAGGAGACATGCTCGGACTGCCAACAAAAATTACTGCTTTACTTCTGCTTCATGTTTTGAGATCCAAGAGTGATACAAACAAAATTCAAGTGTCCTACCATTGTTGTCCTTTACATGAGGGCGCAGTCTTCTTAATAGTAGTTTCTTTTGTAGCATAACCTTCTTTGTCCCGGAACTTAGCTGATCAGGACTACAAGTATTCAACCTATTAATCCCAAGTCGTGAAGATACAACTCCAAGCCGCCAAGCGATGGCTTGTTAGTCTTTTCTTACCCACGAATCCTCCTTTTCCGAGCTTATAGTCAAGGAATATCTCTTCTCGGAAGAAGTCTTACCACTGTGCTAAGTTCCGAACTGTCTAAGAAACAGCCTTGATCTCGTTCATGACGTTGCTCGCCTAGTCCAATGACTGGCCCTGGCATTTACTTTGTTTCTCGTGGCTTTATGTGGTCGATGCAACAGAACATTCAAGAGTTTGGATATTTGCTTGCATCTGACACAATTGTTTGGCCATTTACTGGGGCATTTGTAGTCGATTTCCGGTCCGAAAGAGTGTTATTTGTGTTTCTTCGACAACACCTACAAATGTCAAGCTTCTGAAAGTGGTGAAGGCCGGTGCAATGCTTGATTTTAAGTTATTTACATGAGACTTCAAGAGTATCTGAACAGCCCACAGCTTTGAAGTTACTCCGCAAAAAGCATGACAGCGTTCCCGATTCGCGTTCTGTCAATATCAGCAGCTCCAGATCGACAGAGCAAACTACGCCACCTGTTCATCTGCATTCTTTCCATCAGTCAGAATTTGAGAGTTTACATCATTGTGAATAATTCCTTTACATGAATGATATTTCAATTATGTCATTGAAGTCAAAGAAGTGATGATCTTCACGTGAAACCTGGAGGCATCCGGAGCTTTTGTCCGCCAGGTACGAATCGGAGAGCACTCATCATTGCATTTCTACCCTCAGCCCTCACATTACCACAACTAGCTCCCCGCGCACTACATAAAAAGCATTCAAACCACGATGCCATCAGGCAAAGCGCGGACGGGAAGTCAGGAGTAGCGAGACCCATCACCCCTTAGCATTCTCGCTTAGCGAAAGCTTCCTTAGTCTTGACGTCGATGATCGGAAGCGACCTCACTTGCTCACTTACCATGGTTGACATGTTTTCTGCCATCCGAATACGGTGGTACTTAGAAGAATTGAATGAATCTGATGCTCACAATGCTTTCAATCGATCACATCAGGAGAAGATCACGCTCGGGCTGAAACTTTGCTATGTTCCCTACTGGATTGGCGTGTTTTAGTGGCTGATGTGAGCATCATCAATATTTACTTATAGCTTTGGAATGGTTGACGCGAGATAGCAAATATGCGTTGAGTGTGTATAAGTAGTGGCCTGATAACCATGAATTTGCATTTTCATCACCGCTCTCAAGAAACCAATAATTGAAATATCATCTAAGCCTCACCAATTCCCACTCACATTCTGCAACATGTCTTCCGATATTCCCCAAGGCGACGCCCAAGACAACGACTACGTCTCCCGAACTGGTCAGAAGGAGGCTCCCATTCCAGTCCAGTCCGACAACGACGTTGTCGAAAGCGGTGTTGACGCTGAGACTGCTGACAGCGATGAGCAACTTGGTATGTTATCTGCCCGCCCTGGCTTCAATTCCACCTTGCACAGAGCTTTCGACTAACAATCGTCACAGCACGCGATGACAACGAGGCCATCGACGAGTCCAACATCATAGACGAGAAGACCAGACATGCCAAGCCAACTGGCAGCTACAGAGAGCCAGGTGACGAGGAGGGACTGCCAGGACCAGAGGATGGAACGAGCAGCAACTAGGACACTTTTTATGCAGCATTGGAGCAATGACAGGGATTATGCACAATAGTAGAGCGAAATGCAAACATTATTAAACCTTTCTTTGAGTTTTGACCTTCTCAAAAATGTCCAAAGTGTTATCCCATACCACATTTCCAGCCCCTTCCCTAATCATAATCTTCACAGCATCTTTCGTACCTGTTGATTCCCCAGTCTTGAAGACAGTATACGTACCCTGGCAACCATCTACCCCTTCCACCTTCTCCAAATTCTCGTCACCATCCTTGCCACCATATCTCCCTGCGAAACCCATCTCCAAACACCTTTCCCCACTTTCCTCCACATCCGTTCTCCACGGCGTCAATACTGCATACCCCACATGACTAACCGCCCTCATATACCAAGTCAAATACCTCATCACTCCCGTCTTGACAATTCCTGGATTGACATGGATATAATCCATTCCTCCGACTAGTCCTTTCTCCGCATTACGTCTCGCGAGTTCGTGGAAGGAGAGTGTAGTCATTGTCGTGGCGTAAGTGAGACATGCGGAAGTGGAGTACTTTTCTTTGAGCGAGAGATTTGAGAGATCGAGAGTGGTTTCGCGACCTGTGAGGAGAATCGAGAGCGTTCGTGACGGAAGGCCCATGGCTTGGGCGTTGGTAAGTAGAGGCGTGAGCAGGTGGGTGAAGAGGAGGCGGGAGTGGTAGATTAGGGAGAATTTCGCGTCGATGCCCTCGCTTGTTTCTGTTCTTGGTCAACAAACAACTCACGAGACAAGCAATCATTATGTCAACAAACCTGATCTCCCTCCCAATCCCGACGAACTCTGTGACAGGACGAGCACATTCACCTGGGCCTTTCCCGAGCCGGAAATCTCCTCCTCCTCCTTCTTGATCTCGTCACAAATTCTCGAAACTTCTTTCAGCAAAGAGCAGTCAGCGGGCATGAATTGGATTTTAGCATCTGGATTGCTGATCTGGGCTTCTGAGACGATCTTCTTGGCTACAGCTTTGTTGCGGCCGATGAGGTAGGCTCGTGGAGAGGTGGTGTGCTTGATGAAAGCGCGGAATGTCCATTCTCCTATTCCGCTTGTTCCACCGACTGAGAGATATGTCAATTGTATATTTGTAGATAGGGGAGTCGACATACCGAAGACACCCACTAGTCCTTTGGGACCTTTCTTCAAGTTCCTATTGTGAGCGAGGACGTCTTCAAGACTGACGCCAGTGAAAGTCATGGCTAGAGTGGCGAAATCCAACGTTCATAGGATGTTGATCTAAGCAGTTCGGGATATTTCATTTGCAATTACCTGTAATATCATTTGTGATTTTATCATGATATGAGTGGATGTATCCGAGATAGTTGAGGCTTACGTCCGTCGTCAAGATTATCTCGAGTAAGCCAAGCGGATTTTAGACGGAGGTTCGTTCATTATTGGCCCCCTTCATCGATCTAGTGCTTATTCGAAATGCCTGTCACTTCAAAACTTGCATCTCGAGATACGGACATGATATGCGTAAGTGAGCCACTCGAGAAGTTGTTCACACTTGGATTGACGCGGAGCTGCGATGGCATACACCTCTCCACAACTCAACTCACATTTTGGCAATAGTCTTTGATTTGAATTCACCTTCCCAGGAATGGAAAAGGGACAGACACCAACATGAATTAGGAAATCCTTCTAGACTGCAAGACAAATCTTCTGAGAGTGTGCAACCCTCTTGAGAAGGACATTGCCTGGAGTGCTTCGTCGGATGATTCAGATGTCCTCAATCGTTGATACTTGACGGAGCGAACCCCGAACAATGTCATCTGCCATTTTCAAGACATGACGAGAATACCCCGAGGACTTCCCACGAGACTCAGGAAGCAGAACTTGGCCGGTTCTCATGACCCTCGCTAGAGATAGCATGTGAGATAAACGTGATCAAGCTGCCATCACATGCCAAGCCGAAACAAGCCAATTGTGCGACCGTGACAGCTTCCAAAATCAAGAACATCACTCACAAAGCTTTCCGGGCGGCTGCGGCGTGCCGCGAATGCAGCCAGGCAGTGAGGCAATCTGGGGCAAGATTCCGCCCTATGCGACACCCGGGACACGCAGCCAGCCCCAAAGCGAGGACGATCTGTCATCCATTTGGCTCGCTGGCTCGCCCACCGCCGGTTCGCATTACACCGACACTCAAAGTGAGGATAAAGGCCAACCTATCTCCTGCCCCAGGCCTCACCGCGCAATATTCATTCGACAAGTAATCAAGCATCGCGAAGCCTCGTCCTTTCGTCGCTGTCACACACGTCACCATTGCCATGCTGAGGCCCGTAAAGCAAGGTTTCGATAGGAAGGAAAGAAATCAAGAAAGGGAGGCCTGGAGGTGAGTCAATAGATCACAGCATAGCTTGGGAACAGGACCTGTCACAAGCACTTGTCAGTTTTGAGTTTTGGGGAACCGGTCCTGAGTCTTCTATTCGCGATGCTTCAGCTGCTTCGCCCTGGCCAAACACTCTATTCCGCCCAAGGGAGGCAAACTCATGACCTATCCCTTCACACTCCCTCAGATACCTGTGACAGGAGAGCATGATTACTTGCTTGCTCTATGACTTTTTCTCAGACCAAGACGGCAGGAAATCTCTCCTCGTCGATCCCAGATTGGTTATTGATTTTGCGAAGAAAAAAGTACTAAGTAATGAGTACCTCCACGACAACTCCGGCATAGGAAGACTGCGATGGCGTTCGTGGGGTACAAAAATGCCTTTTGCGCGAGCGGGTTGGAGGAAAGAAAACAAAGGGATGTGGGGGTTACAGTCTCGTCTCCGCTTCACGGCTTGACCCCATGGAAAACTAGAAACGTGGAGGTGCAAATCCCACGCTCTGGGCGATCACAAAGGCAAAAAGCCCGTGTGCTGGTGTCCCTCGTCCTTCCACAAGATCTAGACTCCACGTTCTAAACTTGGAGGGGTGAAACAGTAAGGGATGTGCTCTGTTTTCGTTTTTGTGATGTGATTTGATTTATTGTAACTGTAACCCTGGGCCCCAACATGGCTTTGTCCCACACAACAGTAATACTTTGTAAAGAGTGACAAAGTCAGGAGGAGAGGTACACTGGTACTGAATCAGGAAGTCGGAGTGTAGGATGCCGCGAGTCGCTATGACTGATCTTCTGCTCGATCATGACTCTGGGACTCCCGGGCGGTCCTGAGCACATAGCCGTTTCGTTTGCTTCAGAGTCCAGTTCAGGCTCTGGCGGCGGGCGGAACTCGCGATGTATCTTCCTAGCTTCCAGAACGTTACTGACACGACGGAAGGGTGCAAGACCCTTCCGGATGAAAAGAATGCTAAAAATCCCACCTTCTAACCATAAGGGTCGCGGGAAGCCTCAGCCAGAGAAAGCCAAAGCAGCCCAGCCAGCACAGATCCCGCCAGCGGAGCAGAGCATCGCAGCCAGAACAATACAGCCAGAGCCCAAAGGTGGGCAAAGGGGGGACGAAACGGCGGTGACAGAGTGTTTTGAGCTTCCTAATAGGCTCGTCGTGGGGGAACGGTGAGAATACCGCCTCGCCAACGGAAGCTCTTCGTCCAGCGGTCAGACGGCACTCGTTTACCAGTGCTGAACACCTGGCCGTGTGAATGGTGGAATCTAGTCATGTTTGCGTGGAGGGAAAGGATGTGTCCGTTATTACTCGTCGTCTGGTTTGTTGCTTTTTGGCTCCCGCCGGAACAGCACGCGCACCGCCGCGTTCCAGACGATATCACTGATTCAGACCTGCCTTGCTTTGCTTTGTTGCCTCCTAGTATAAAGCAACATAAGAAAGCCCGGACCTCTGACCCTGTTTTCTGATTATTGCCTCTCAAGTGAAATACTTATATTTGGTCGCTGCCTGTTGTCGCATCCAAATCCTCACGGCTTATTGTTACTCAAAGGAGCACATACTCAGCCTCGGTGTTGACGATACATACGAAAATCACCGAAAGTACACCGAATTACGCATTCTGACTGTTACTGCGTCACTACAACAGTGTCAGACCGATAAATCACACTCTACAAAAGAGCAAGCTTGCGCGCAGAAATCTATCATGTATTTCTCATTTTCACCATCGCCGCCTGCTACTTCATACTCGACCGCACCCATGAACATCCCATCCTCTTCCAGCGCCAGGCCACAGTCGCCGTCTTGCGCCTACCCTTCATGGCCCCGTCGCTCGTCTCTGTCTTCAAATTCTGGCTCAAGCTTTGAGGACGAGGCGCACTCGAGTTCGTTCATCACTGACGAGGAACTGTTCCCATGCGTCTTCGACGATGCCGAACAGGACTGCACCCCTCCAGCCACACCTAGCCTCAGCAGATCGCCTGCATCCCCGAATATGATGTGCGAAGCGCGTGTCGTGGTGGACAACGGATCGTTGATGAGAGAGTTGGTCGCGCAAGAAAAGGCGAAGAAGGAGCGCAGAAGGCGCAAGAGCAGCAGCAGTTCGAGGAAGTCAAGGAGCTCAAGTGCAACAAGCAAACACATGAGCCCCATCCAGGAAGTCGTGGAATGAGGGGTATGGTTGTGACGTGGGTTCTAATGGAGATCCTATAAATGGTGAGTTACTTATCCTGTTCCCAGCCACTTTGTTGGTGATTGTCGCGCATCTTGCTGACGACATGAAGATATCATCGAACATGCTGGGAAATGCCTGAGCGTCTCTGCACATCCGCCTATTGTCGCCTCTTTGAGGCAAGAAAGACGATATCGCCTGTCGGTTGAAAAAGAAACCCATCAAGCGGTCAACAGCCGATAGCCTCAAGACGCGCTCGCGCATCCTCGCGATCCGTGTCCCTCACCTGGTGATCCGCCTCAGCCGAAATTGCTCTTATCGATTAGGAAAGCGGAGTCCTTCATCCTTCTTCTGGGGTATCGCTGTCGAGTACCGGGGCGAGGCGACGGCGAGACAGACTTTTCGTCTATCGCCTCCAAATGGAGATTAAAGTCGTTTGTTCTTCAGCAGAGCATTGATGTCTCATCTCGTTTCGGAACATCCCACGATATGCGAAGCGGCGAAGTCAGCTATCGTGGAGGTGAACCGTCTTTGTGTTGGTGTTGGTTTCAATGCTACTTTGTTAGTTAGCCTTGTCGGCGCAGATCCTGTTAGCATGGCATGGCATGATTGCGAAGAATGGGCCGTCCCGTGGACGTTCGAGTTGGAGCAGGGATGAGAAAGAAGGTTAAAGAGAGGCGAGGGGGTGCGAATCCGGCTTGAGGATCGTCTTCACAGACTACTGATGTTTGAAAGACTGGACCAATGTCGTCGTAGCACACGGAGTAGATGTGATTGAGCAATGAATTCATCCTTAATCATGTATCACTTCATTGTCTTGTGCAATTTTCCTGTTATGACTTTTATGAGATATCCTGTGAGATCTTGAAGTGTGCCAATATGCAAGGAGATACAGCAGGGGCCCCTGTTTGGTCCACACCTCAAGGAGCGGTAAGAAATGACCCCTGTTTGGATGGAGGGGTCTCTAAGCGCCGACTTTTGCACGACTTGCTTTTAAAGCTTTGCAAGGACCAATCAAAAAATCGGAATAGACGAATTCTTGACTTTGCGCCCAATCATCAGACGAGTCTCGATTCTTTTCAGACCGCATTGATATGGAAACCTAAAGAGCTCTGTTGTGATCCCGAATTGTGATGTGATATGGACGAGGCAGGACGCCATTAAGGTAACGTAGGACAGGCTACGATACCACACCTGCATCGTGGTGTGGTGGATTATTTCCATGGTAAAAGCAGGTACACAAGAAAACTCGACCAAATAGTTGAGATGCATCGCAGCGCACTCTAAAAAGTTGCAGATAATGTATGGGAAACACTCTTGTTGTTCGAATTGTTCTCGCCATTGTCCAAACATGATGGCGATAATCTACCCCACGGTGGCCTTTGCTCTGGCCAGCATTAAGAGTGAAGATCTCGGGATTCGTGCTGTGCCAGCGGGAAGTGAGCTTTGACACTCGTGCAGCGGGAGACTCTCGATGTCACACATCGATTTTATGCTTGCAATATGAGCTACTTTAACGGTCAAGCTTGGAGATAACGATAAAGACGGATGGTATCCGAGAGGAAGCTGAGCGAGCAGGATGGGTCACAACAATATCGGCAATCCTGAGGACCCCTGAATATCTCCATCACATCTGCCCATTTTGCATACTGCTAGACGACTTCGTCTCTCAATTATTGACCGATCCAAGAATTGCATGGCCGTTCTTAATTATACTTGTCTTGAAGGATCACGAACAGCGGGGGTGGTTTCTTCAACTGAGAGAGGGGTTTCTGAACGCCACAACTGGCTCCCCAACCCCTCACTTTCTCGTCCGTTGGACATGCTGGCACAACGCTGCATGGTGACGGTACGGCTCACGTCGGAGTCACACTGTGGAAATGGTTATGAAGTTGTCCTACCGGCCGAGAGAAGATGGACGAAAATGCACCGGCTTGATGAGCAGGAGGTGAAGAGGAGGAGAGTGGAACGACGGCGGGACTTGAACGGTTTGAGCGAGAGAGAAGAAGAGCAAAATTTACCACTCACCATGGCTTTGTAGACGCTGGACTCGAGGTTTAGTACTTTGGGGTCCTTGCTCAGGGTCTGTTAGGCAAAAGGGACGAAGTAGCGTATTCTGGCGCTCAGTGCTGTCCTGGATGGTGATAGGACGGACGGAGTGATTGAAAGTTGTTCTTGCATATGGTGGTGGTCGAGCTTAAGCGAATCAGCGACCAGAGGTCCCTTTTGTCGGCTGTCACTAGCAGGGCCCCACTCCGTAGACGACGTCCAACCTCCAATCCCCACGCTTTGCTGGCCTGTCACGACCTCTCCTCTACTACCTTGCCTTGAACAACAACCTTGAACTGGATCCTCATTCCGAATTTGACTCTCAGTCCAGTCCAATCCAGTCCATTCCAGTCCCAGACCGCGTGAGAGCTTCAACAGCCTCTTCCAGGATGCATACAGACCATTGCTGCCCGTCCTCTCATGCCCCGGAACTCGTATGGCCACTGGCTATTCGCCTGCTTCTCAACGCTCCCAGAGCCCGCTTTGCCCCGTATTGAGTCAGGGACAGCGTGTGATAGTGAGTACTAGGTGACGAGAAAGTGATGAGCAAGCCCGTCAATATCGAATACCAGCCTACCAGACATGGTTTCTTTTGCTGAGCACTTTATGTTGCCATGATCTCCGTCTGGGCCTCTGCCACTTTGCATTAAGAGAGGTTGAGCCACGCTGCATGCCCCTCCATGCTAGGTTTGTTAGCTGTGCTAGTAAGGCCTACACTGGCTATACAGGAACAGGGGGTTCCTAAACGATATGCAGTGGCTGGCTCAGATCCTGGTTTCTCGAGCTGCGACTCGGTGCATCGAGATGAGCCGGACCGCATCCGCTTGAGATCCCATGGTTCGGCTGGGAGATGCATATCTAATTCTGTCTTCGGACTAACCACTGACAGCTCGCAGCACCTGTGATTAGGCGCTTTGCTCTCACAACGCTCTCGGACTTGATGAAGCCATATACGGTCCCTAGGGGCCATTCCTCCAGTCTCTCTCTCTAAAGTGTGTTGGATCTTCGTTCGGCCCCCTTGGCCCCCGATACAAGCGCCAAAGTCCCCGTTCTTGCATCTCGTTGGGTCCAGACGCCCCCAGGAGATGAGGCGGTAGCCGTTCAACTTCGTCTGTCTTGTAGCTTCCACCACCACGAGGTCCCGTGCTACTCATTTATTCTCCTCTGTAGTACTCAAACGTCTTCTCCTCGTGTTGCTTCTTGACCATTGCACAGCATCTGAACTTGCTGCTTTACACACGCGCGCAATACAAGCTGTTCAGAGCCACACAGCAGGCGCGGAAGCCGACCACTCGGTACATCTAGATATCAACCGACGTCGGGCATCCAGTCCAGCAACTCCATGTGACGACTGAGAGGAATTGGGCGTGGACCGTGATCAGCCCTGTACTGCAGGACTACAACCGCTGGATCGGCGGCAAGACACCTTGAAATCTGTAAGTGGCTGTCTCCTTTTTTCTCCTTTTCATTGTACAAAACATATTGGGACATTGGCTCTTCCAGAATCGACTCCCTGTATATCTGCTGTAACCACCCTTTGGGAACATGCGCGTTATGCGGCCATCCGACTAACACTACCACTGTTCGTATCGCAGATAAGAAGGACGAGTTTACCACAGTCGCCATGTCGGGACAGCTCTCGAGACACCGGTCGGTGTCAATGAGCTCAGGGCACTCGTCGAAAGGGAAGAGCAGGTTGGCGACATTATCAGAATTAAGTGCCAGTATGCCTCCGCCAGAAATGACTCGAGACTTCGAGCCATGTGCTGCGACAGCATCGATGTTCTTATATGCGCAAGGCAACTCGGTGGTCTGCGCACACCACGATACCCTGACAATTGAGCGCCGGTTTTCCAGACATACGGAAGAGATATCGTTATTGGCAGTGGATACTGTGAGCGAGAGGGGCGCAGGACGACTGGTTGTGAGTTATGATGTTGGGCAGACGGCCATTGTGTGGGATTGTATGACGGGAGACGAGCTTGCACGATTTGCTTCTTACGAGAACTTGACCGTGGCAGCATGGATGCGAAACGGGAATGTTGCGTTTGGTGAGAATGACATTCCGCTCATTGTGGTGCGGGTGCGGGAGCTAATTGATCGTAGGAAATGCGCAAGGAAATGTCATTTTATTCGAGCCGACAACCTCTGAACATATTTCGGCAAGAACAATAGACCAGATCCCAATTACGGCTTTAGCACCAGCAGCAGATTGTAGAACTTACGCCATTGGGTATTTTCGAGCATCACATTTTCAGCAGGAATTTCACTAACAAGTTCATAGATTCTCAAACGGCTCGCTTCTGATTGCAGCTCTCCAGCCAAGATTTACGATTCTTCACAATTTGACGACGTCTAGAGGACCATCACCAATTGTCACATTGGCTTGGCATGCATCCTCGTCTCGACAAAAGTCAGATATGCTGGCTACACAAACAAATGACGGCGACCTCCGAGTCTGGAGTATCGCCAAGTCGCCCACCAGCAATGACACTGCAAAGGTGGTTCGAGTCCTAAAACGTACAGAGAATTTCCAAACTGGTCCAAATTGGTTGGGATGGTCTAAGAATGGGCGCATTGTTCAATATTCAGAAGGGTAAGTGATCGCTGAGTCTCTCCTGATTTTCCGCTTGCATGAATCAACGCGCGCGCTTAGCACGACCACCGCTGACATAGCCTCCCCAACAGCGAAACGTCGTCATGGGATGTTCGGACCAAACATGTAACCTATGAGTCGGTGCCAACTCTAGACCACGTCAGAGGGCTTGCTGTCTACGGCCCCGGCGCGACCCTTTTTACACTTGGTCGAAGCAATACGGCGCAGCAATTCGACCTAAACTCACCACCTCAGTTGGTGGCAAATGTACAACATCCAGCCAATCTACTACCTCCGTCGCCACCTGTTTCTATCGAAGAGCAAAAGAAGCAGAAGGGCTCAGCGCCTGCATCAGGTGAGGAGATTCAGACAGTGCCGATCAACATCGACATCTCGGAAAGTGATGAGGATCATATGTCGCCTCTGGCGCGGATTGCCAGAGAGATGGACAAGCTTGAGATTGGGCGGCACGAGCCAGATCGTGCGGACACTCTCAGCCCAGTCTCATCAAGGAGTCACGCATCCACTACTTCGCGTTCCTCAGCTGGATCCAGAACCCAATATCGCAAGCACTCCTCCGTTGCATCACGTGGAATGAGTGACGGGACAACCATGTCTATTGGCTCATCCTTCCACTCTACTAGAGAGCCATCGGTAGTTTCGAGTCGTGACAGCTTGTCGATGAGTAGTATCAGCTCTCAGTCTAATGCGTCTGGTCGCTCTCGTCCAAGAGGCTCTCGCTTACGACAGGAGGTTCTCCGCAGTCCAGACGAGGCCAAGGTCGTAGATCTGTTCAAGTTTACCAAATCCAGGCTCAGTGATATCCCTTACAGACATCCACAGGTCCTTGATAACACTCGATTAACGAACAACGATCTGCGTCGGCAGATGTTGAGCACAATATTTGGTTGGGACGGCGAGGCGCAGGAGTTGATTCAGGATGAAATGAGTCGGCATCCCAAGGGCTCACCAAACCGCTTACTGCTCGCCAAATGGCTTGGTGACATAGATACTGATATCATGGCAACAAGCTCAGAATCTATGACATCCTCCGACTGGATGCTTTTAGCTTTAAGTGGAATTGGTGGCCATGCTTCCCAGACCAAGGTTGCTCGTGCATATGTACAACGTCTCCTCGAGAAGGGAGATGTGCATACAGCGGCGACTATCATGATTGGCATGGGCGACCAAAACGATGCAATCGAGATCTACGTTTCGCACAAGAGATATATGGAGGCTTTGATTTTGGTCTGCTTGGTGTTCCCTTCAGACTGGCAAAGACAGGCGGAATTGATCAGAAAATGGGGCGAGTGGGCAGTTCAGCACAGTCAACAACAACTAGCCATCCGCTGTTTCTCGTGCACAGGCACAGAATCATCAGAACCGTGGGTATCGCCAACCGCTCAGGCAGCGACTTTCTCCCAACTCCAGAGTATGAGTATCCCGGAAATGCTGAGCCCTCCATTATCTCCACCCGGAGCTCGTGGTCCTCAACGAAGTATTGCCAAGACGTCCGCTCTCAAACTCATCACGTCCTTTGGCGATAAAGCTGGCAAATCAAAGTTCTTTGGATTGGGCGATGATGAGAGAACACCGATTGGAGGCGGCGTCACACCTATTGCGGAATCTGCACTCTCTCCCAGTGGCGGAGACACTGCTCACACGGCTTTCCTGAGACCAAGTCATCGCAGCGCTTATCATACGCCGGCATCCGCTCGAACAGCAACTCCTGGTGGCTTCTCAAGACAACGACTGCCATCTATTGGGGAAATGCCTTCCGATGTCATCCCGAAAAGGGTACTGGAACCGGCAAAATTACCGACGCCCAACGACTCTGGATCTGATAAAGAGAGGAACGAGCGGCCAGGAGTGCACGAGCGGAAGGTATCTCAACCAGAGACCATGCAACTCAATTCAGCAACCTATGTTCCGCTAAATAGAGCTGCTACTGCTAGTCCCATGATGCAGAAAAGCAGACAACACAAAATCTCAAACCCTCTACCCTCTCCATCTCCGGATTCTTTCACGATCACGAAGCAAAATGCCCGCACTCGCAATGGTTCCCGGGATCGCAAGCCTGATGGACTCCAAATTCAATGGCCGCCTATGGAATCGATCATTACTGGAGATTACATGACATCGCCAGATCTCTCGGTCGCATCATCTAGGGCTCGGACAGCTACTAACCGATCTGTTGCTGGCTCGGCTACATCACACTCGACCGCGGCTAATAGAAGTCCTTTGACCAGCGAGAGAAGCTACAGAAGTGTGGGAACAGCAAGTCCCGTTGTTACCGGCCGAAGCTTGGATCAATACATTAGCAGTTTGGAATCTGCACAACATCACGCTGATAAGCAGAAAAGACAAGCAAGCAGGGAGAGAGACCGCCATGGACGAGCGCGAAGTAGCAGCCGCAAGCCAAAAGGAAGAGAGCCTTCTGAGGATAGAGGTCGAAGTGCCGGTCGATTCATCAAACCCGCCAAACGCTCTCCTACATCACCAGTCCCTATGTCTCCTGAAGACCTCCGAGATCTAGGTGCAGTTGGGTACGGCGAGGATTCTCTACCCTCGGCGAGACGTGATCCTAGTCAGTCCAGAGTAAAGACTTCGAAGCCTTCCAGCAGAGTTCGACGCACATCTCCTGAGCCTGTTGCCCGGTCACAGATCAGTAGCAAGCCTGCCAGTCGCGTTTCAAGCCGCAATAACAGCCGCCGCCCAAGTCCTGATACCCGTACACTGACTCTCATCGATACGAGGCGTGGTAGAAGCAAGGGTCGTGAAGGCTCTGTAATGAGATCTCCATCTTCACCACTTCCAATGTCACCACAGACCAAATTTTATCAAGCCGACGATGACGAGGACAATGAAGAGCTGAAGCGCGTCCATAACGAGCACAAGCGATTCAGGTCTCGGCATCGAAGCAACAGCAGACTGAGAGAGCGTGGAACCAGCGCTGTTCGCGATCCTTCTCCTGACAGGAGACGTCGTGATCGTTCTGCCAGTCGAGTTCGCAGAGAAAGAGACGCAAGCAAGACAAGAAAGGAGCCATCACCACACCCAAAGCGTGATCGTTCGACTCATTCTCGCACAGTCTCTATGTCTGATCAGCGAGCTGGCGACATTAAGCAGATCAAGGACGAGCGCACCCTCAAGAAGGAACAAGCCGCGCGTGACTTGGAGGAAAGGCGAAAGTCTCTTGTCCGGCGACCATCAGTGCCTCCAATTGTTCATCCTGAAGAGCTCGCTCAATTGTCGCCAATGCACTATCGCCCTTCTCCGTCGCCAGAGCTCAATAGATCGTCAACTTACCCATCTCCCAAGCCATCTCAAATGCAGCCCTCCAGAAGCCAAACGACCTCTCCAGCCAACCTTCAGACTTCTCCGGCCTACCTAAAGGAGTCTAATGAGCGCGCATCTATGCAAATTGGTCTACCAGCAACGCCGAGAGCCATGAGACATCCAAAGTACGATCCTGAAGGGAAAGACATCCCAGATGTTCCTCAAATTCCAGAGAGATACGATCAACCTCAACCTCCTTCATGGGGAAGCTTGAACGCAATTACTTACAACAATGCTTTCGAGAACCTCGCACCTCTGCCAAAGACGACTTACCAGGCAGCACCTCGACGACTCCCTCCTCGCTCAGCTTCTGCTCCGATCCCGGAGGAGCCCCTCTCACCGAAGGCTCTCCCTGCTGGTCTCCCATTGCACCCTGCTTTCCATGCCGCTCTTCCACCTAGTAGCAGAAGAAAGACCCAAGATCCAAACACTGCTCGAGCTCCCTTGCTCTCTCCTCGCAAGATTGCTCCAGGTGAATCTCAGCCGGGTACTCTTGGGTATGAGACCCAGAACTCCAGACCAGCATATGCCAGTGGCGTTCCCGGCATCATGAGTGGTATTGATGAGACAATCGAAGCCAACAGCCAACCTCTGAATCCTTCGAATGATAATCTTACACCTCCGCCACCCCCTCCTCCTCCTGCGCCGCCGATTCTCAAGGAGCTGCAACATTTAGCCATGCCACCCCCACCTCCACCCGCTCCTCTATATCGCCCGAACAATCCCAACACAAACTCTGTCGTCTCCGGTGTCTCTCAAGGATCCGGCGTCATTGAGATTGTGATGGATGAGGACGATGATAAGATCAATCAAACAATCATCGATATCCCAACAACCCAGCAACAGTTCCAACGCACTCCATCCATCAGCCACAACCGTGGCCGCAGCGAGAACGACAACAGCATCTCCGGACGATTCAATCGAGCTGCTGAGCGTCTTCGAAGCGCCAGCCGTGGAAGGAACGGAGCCTCGCCCAATCTCGATCGAACCAGAAGTCCTCAACAGTCAGAGCAAAGTCTCCAAGGTATGCAAAGCCCATACGAAAGCGTCCCAGCTCTCTGGAGCCCAGGCCGAAACCCAGCAACAACACCTGGCTTGCAGCAGCAACAGAACTTGACCGAGAGACATCCGAGAGAAGTGAAGGCGGCGATGAATATGGAGGGAGGAATGATTTAAGCTTTGCTCTTACATTTCCAACTAAATTCTCTACTTGCATCATACATTTACAGGCGTCTTTGTTCTAAATTTCATTCCTCAATGCTTTTTCTTCTCATTCGATACCCTTCCTTCTCTTCCATGTGACTCTTCTCAGAGGTCCAAATTATTGCATTCTTCGGTGGTATGGGGATTGAGCCAAGCCGTCGAGCAGACAGCTGTGAGGCTATGAATTTAACGAGTCTTATTTTGCACTTTACATGTTTGCAGCCTTTTTCTCCTTCCAAATCATGTATTCTACTTCTCACAATCCTTGATTTTTATCCAAACATTATATGATGGCGTATTTGTTCTTGTCATTTCCCTTATCTTCAGTACTCTCTTTTACAGACGGCACAGCAAATGCCGTTTCGGATATTTACGGGAGGGTGGACATATGGTGATTTGGGTCGAGGGAGTGACGCTGGATGGACAGATTTGGGAATGATGACACAGGATGTGATAATATTGGGGTCTGTATGGACAGCAAACTAAGATGGAAAAAGCTCTTGGGGTCTTTATTTAAACGTTATGCCTCGCGGCTGGCTCTTTGATAGTTTACTGTTGAATATAACGATCTCTTTACTCTGGGAACTGATTGTTTTTGCTTGCCAGTGACATTGCATGAGCTGTGATATGAGCCGGGAAACAATGATGTTAACTACAGCACTGTGGATCATTAAATTCGCCGGCCGCAAATGATTCCCTAAATGCATCAATGCAGAGAGCAACTTCTAGTCCAAGGCCATAGAACGAGCACCCGTGCTCCAGAAGGGGAATGGACCCAAGTGCAGGCGGTCGCCATCACCCTCACTCGGTGCTGTGGATTCTGGTGAATACTCACGTGCCAATACGGTTAAATCGCGGCACAGCTTTATTGCTATCATGTAACCAAATAAGCCTTTTTCTCATTGGCTGTAACGGTCACAAGGCGAAGAAGATATCAATATCCCATACTTCTCCACCCATTTCTGCCGCAAGGCAATCACCAACAGTGCCCAGTCCGAACATGGCGGTAACTTCCCACTCGTGCAGGCAACTCACGATGCTGGTGGGGTTCTAAGCGATGGGGGAAATCGAGTGAGGGAGGTTTCACTCTGCAGCTCATCCCCCACCGTGGTGTGGCGGTATTGGAATACGCTCGTTGTGTGGTTTGGGTGTTGGGTTTGGGTTGAGCGTCGACTTCATTTTTTTGCATTTTTTTTTTTGAGTGGCTCTGGCTCCGAGATGTGTCCGAGTATGTGCTAGCCGCAAGCGAGAATCTGGCGGCACCTTTGACCAGGAGCTGCGGCAATTTGGAGCTCCCATATGTCAAGACATCCTGCCTGCTCTTGAACAAGTTGCGTACGAGGATGCTCGATGTAATTTATATCAAGACTTCCGCTCAACTCCTTCTGCTTAAAATTCTTTGGCCCTGGCATTGTTTGGCCAATACCTTACTATTTCGTGTAAATGACCTCATGACTTCGCGATCCGTGACTAACACGTCTCGTCGCGTCAACCAAAAGGCGCGTCTTCCGACCTCATCAGCTCCGATCATTACGTGACCGACGCACGACTTGATATGCCTCGACGTCTTCCCAAAACACAAAAATCAGGAGTAAACTACCCGTAGCAACGCTCGAAAATGGCAGACCAAGACCCGTCTCTCGAACAGCTCCAGAATGACTGGAAGCACATGTTCCAGCAAGCCCTCCCCAAAGCAGCAACATCCAAATCACCTTCTCAAGTACATATTTCCCTGGCCGTCCAATTGATCGCCTCGATCTTCTATTATGCTCACTGACAATCTCTAGCCCAAATGGCCCGTCCACGTCGACCACTGCTTCGCTCGGATAATCTTGGATGCTATCGTCGGGGTTGATAAGCCATGGATGGACAAGATCAAAAGCCCAGCATACAAGAACATGTCCCGCGAGCAGCTGGAACAGAGCATTGAGCTCGGACAGAAGATTCTGGATGGGAATGCCAATCTAGTGGAGCTTGATGAGAGGAGTTTGGAGGTCAGAGGCAAGACGAAGCGGGGTGGGAAGAGGAAATCCGACCGTGGGAAAGAATCGAAAAGTACGGAGCCAGAGGCGAAAAAGAGGAAGGTTTCACCAGCACCAGAATTGAAATCCTCAGACCCAGTGAGCAAAGAACCCGATGTGAAGAAGACCGGATCATCATCGCCAGAGCCAGCGAAGGCAAGTTCTGAATCAGCTTCAAACCTCGCCAAGAAAGAAGACCTCACGCCGTATCTTAAGAAAATCGCGCTGTCACAAAAGACGGCCTTCCAAAAGAAAGTCCTCACAACTCTCTGCCAAGTACCCCGAGGCCGATATACCACCTACGGCTGCATTGCACAACACCTCTCGTCATCAGCTCGAGCTGTCGGTAATGCTCTCAGAAATAATCCGTTCGCACCACAGGTTCCCTGTCATAGGGTATTGGCTACTGGTGGTGGATTGGGAGGGTTTCATGGGAGCTGGGGGAGGAAGGGAGAAGAGGGCTTGCATGATGATAGGAAAAGAAAGTTGTTGAGAGAGGAGGGTGTGAGATTTGATGGGAAGGGCAGGGTTGTTGGGGCCCCGTGGGAAGGGTTTACTTGATTTGTATAATTTTGTCTCTGTCTGGTCTTTATTCCCGCCGATCAAGATAACTTTATGATTATCTTCGTTTACAGTGGTCTTCCTGGCGCCCTGAATGCACAGGGATATCTTTTCATGCTCCAAGTGTAAGTCCCGGAGTCGGGCTTGCGCACGTTCAGTTAAACGCAGTCTCCACGTCTTTTTCTTCCACTTCGTCAGGAAACCTTGGAGATCTGCTCTATTAGGTTACCAACCCTGTATCTTCCCCTCATATTTTTCTCGTTTGACTGTCTGTGCATTACGAAAGCTATGGATCAATGATCCTCCCCCAAGAGGTGTTCTTTCGAAAGATCCAGGACTCTTCGAATCAACGCTTCCGAAAGCTCTACTTTTTCTCGTATCTGGAGATGGCAAGTGCCGTTCTCACAAACTCTTGATTCCTCGGCCATTCAGATTATAACTACTCTGTGTCAGCGGGGTCTGCTCTCTAAACAGTGGTGATTATTGTGTGCTAGCGGGACTCACTCTGCTCCAAGACGTGCCAATACTTGCTCGTCCCAAGTACCTGACTTCACTTTCTTGAGGAAGTTCCCCCAAAATTAGCCCGGCGGACACTGTCCAGAGCTTCATATCGAATGGTCAGGTGTATACGAGACTGGAACGCATCGTCGAAATCTTGAAGGCGGTTGGTTGTGAGGAACATAATCCGTTTGTGGTATTCGATAAGTCGAAGGAACACTTTGTGGGCAGATCAGCAATAACCTCGATTTCTGGGATCTCGCGGAGTCTTGCCTGAGACGTAAGCGTTTCGCTTCAGATCAGTCGCACTTCGTTGTGCCAGGAAGACATCCGCCTCGTCAAGTAGCACGATTGCATCCCACACCTTTGCTCTGGCAAAAATTGTGCGTAGCTGGTAGTCCGTCTGCGCTACCTCTGTTCCCAGCTCCCCGCTTGTAATGGAGTATAGAGGTGTCTTTGTATGCTCTGCGACTGCCTCTGTTGCAATGTTAGGCGGAGAGTTCCAGACAGGTCGTACTGGATTACTTGCCTGCCGTCAAGGTCTTCCCTAGGCCCGGCCTGCCATAAAGTAGAAATACTAGTCCCTTTCCTTTACCTGGTATAATGTCCTGCACATATTCAGAAAGATCACGTGTCATGGTTTTTATAATCTGACTTACTTCAAAGTTGTCATTATGCCGATGCGTCGAAACCATCGCGAGGATAGCGGATTTCATCCTAGGATCCAGCTCGAGGCTGTCAAATGCATTCGCATGCCAATCAATCTCTTTCACTTCATCAACCAAGAAGAAGGCCCAGATCTTTCCCAAGAACGAATAGCCTCTCACTCGAGCAGGGCAGAGAAGTGCTTGTTCATCGGAGATTTCGTAAAGGGGGAGTGTTGAGATGGGATATGAACCTATTTTCCATGTCACTGGCTTTGCGGGCCATGCCGATGTCATTTTTTGAATCTATTTTGGCCACAGTCAAGCATGATCCGACCAGATACTTGCCATGGCGTATTAGCAACGACCACGCAAATGTCTTCAGGGACGTACATGGCTTGGGACGAGCATATCCACATGACTTAGACGGCTCGGCTGATAAGGAGGCTCTGACCATGCCAACGCTGCTCAGCTCGTCAGTAAGGACCATCAAATAGAAAGATTTCCTACAGTACCATCGTAGTATCTATGAGACTTATCCAATATCGTCCGCCATTTCTTTCCTCTTTCAATCAATCATCTTTGCAGGGTTACTGTGCTCTCTTTCTTATGAAAACGAATCGGATACACCTTAAACGTGTCAATCTTCAAGGCCGTAGGAAACTCCCTGATCTTGAGCTTCTCGTCAGCCGTGCCGGATCGAGTCCCGTTGTAATCCCATCGCCGTGCATGGATCTTCAAATACGGTGTCATGTCAACATCGGTCCCTGGGTGGACTTTATCTTTGTATTCAACATAATCCATGATGTAGCACTCATCGAAATGATCCCCTTGAGCAATGATTACTTCTTCCGGGAGGAATAAGGTCCAAAGCAGCGGATAGGATACCATTTGCTATGGTTCCGAGTATCCAAATTCTCGTTCAGTCTGTGACAGATTCTTGTCCAAGAATTTCATGAGCACATCTAGACATAACGTGGAGTGTTCCTTTTCCTGCATGGACCTGGACCCATTCGATGCATATTCCCGAAGCTCCTTGCGGTACTGAAAGAGAGGCGCGTAAGGCTTGGGGATTTCGACAAGACAGGACGATTTGACGACATTGTGTCAGTCATGGTCCCTTTTGCGCTGACCGACAGTCATACGAGAATCGAAATGGGTTTCATGTTGGACTACGCGACAGGTAACAGCGAGGAAGAGGGTCCTGTAATCCAATATGAGCGAAGACATTTCACTGCGAAACTTGTTGTTACCACAGCAGCCTGGGACGATAAACAGCACAAAATGAAGTCTGCCAACGCTGCTCATGGCCCAGATCTTGATGTTCTCCCTATTTCTAGGAGTTCACTGAACAGAACGTTCCGAGGTGAGCAAGTTAGCCTCTCGATTCGAGTTTCCAACTGACATTACTAGCTGGCACGAACATTACCAGATACTGGGATCACCTTCGAATCAAGGCAGCTGATCTTCCTCGAGTCAAGAGTAAGAAAAACAGATCGGATGCAGACAAGTAGAAACTGGTCGAAGGCCACATGAATCATGGATCATCGCTGGAACCACGGTCACATTAAAGTGTTACCGCTACGTATACACCATTCTTGCGTTGTGTGCCACGTTGGTCTGTGGCGCGATGGCTGTTCCCTTCTCTCTAGGCGATCGACTTGCCGGAGTGGACCCGTCCAACATTACGACCTTTGCCTGGCTTCTGGCCGATTTTATTCTAGTGATAGCAAAGTCACGGTACGTTTGCCAATGGCCGTGGCACGACTTTCTTCGGGGACAGGTTGTATGCGAGTCAATCAAGGAAATCGCTGTGGTGACGGGCATTTATGCCCAGATGATATTAACCAATCTTCTTCACAACAAGAGAAATACTACACTTATCACCAAGGGCCCGTACAATGGCATGTTCGATAGACGAGCTGAGTCTGGAAATGAGGGGTTCAGCATCGATGTGCCCATGCGTCTATCCACGATGCTCGCCAGTGGATTCGTCATCTTGAAAGTGTTATCTGTGAAAGGCGAGAGATTGATCTGCTTGGATGTTCGAAAAGGATCGGATTGGGGAATTGGAGCGGCTATGAGGCATCACCACGTCGAATATCTATCGTGCACGGATCTTGAAGAAGAGGACGAGGTGAAGATAGAATCTCTGGAGGATACCAATGGTGCCATAGGAAACAAAATACTGAGACTGACAAGGCTTCACTTTCTGTGGACTCGAGTGCTTGGAGTCTATGTCAGAGATTATTATTTTGGGTAGCCTTCTTGTTTGTACTCTACCTGATCTCATGAATAGCAGGAACGTATGTGCCATTCTTTATCGATCCTCCAGGATCGTCGAGCACGCGCCTGAACTTTCGAGTAATGATATCACACAACTTCAATCTCGATGGTGAAATCACACAACATCACCAATGTGCAGCTCCCTTCCATCCTTCCGTGACTGACCCAAATTTTGTTGTTTTGTTTCGGACACTGTCGAACCGAGCCCCTGAAAGTGCCGACCAGGTGGATCTTCTGGTACCTTGGCGCCCTTCGGCCTGAGGCCTCACAAAATTTCGCGATCCACAGGTGCACTTCCATCTATTCTCCGCTGCCCATGTGAACTCCTCAACACCACGAGCACATGTCCAATGGCGAAGAAAGGTAATGACCGCGCATTCCAGTTGTTGTATCTTGCTAACCAGCATCAGTCAAATCCCGCACAATCGCCGTAAGGCTGGTGTCCATGGCCCTGACCGGATACTACAAGACTCTCGTACGACCGCGGACGCATCGACCTCTGAGCATGTTGAAATACGATCCTGTTGGTACGTTACAAAATTGAAGAAGAATCAAGTGCTTCAAAACGCTACGGGCAAATGACATTGAAAATTGAGGCTGGAAACAAGTAGCTTGGGTGATGAATTGCGGGTTCAACACTGCGCAAGGGCACCACAGGAAAATGGAGCTGTTGGGCGGTTTTGATTGTGCAAGAATTAGATGAGCTGGATTGGAAGTTTCAGCAGATTAAGCTAACTCTCGCGTTTTCAGTACGAAAGAAGGTCCTTTTCCTCGAACAGAAGCGCGGCGGACGGTAATCAGCGCTGGGAAACTCAACACAAACACATACAAATCGCCACTTCGAGGGAGGCAAGGGGTACGGGTCCTGAGGAACATATCATCATAGAAGTCAGCAACGACTCGATCATAAAGCATTGTACATTCAATTGGGTTTGTAGGAGAATAGAGGGCGTTTAGGGATACATCTCTGTGGACCGAGGGAACCTGTTAGGTGTACAACTACGAATGCAGCAAATTGTCATATGTAGCTATGACGATTCTAGCAGTATGTGTATGCGGTCAGTTGCTCGGTATGGCAAGCACTGAAGCAATGAATTCGTCTTGAAAAACTTCCCCAAACAGCAAACACTGCAAGATCTTTGTCGTTGAAATAAATCAACTTCTTTGCAATATTTTCGCAGGCAGCCACCACTCGCAGCTTTTGTCTCAAATTTCCCTTCCGCATTCATAGCACAAAGCATTCAGACTCCGCCCTCCAGCAGTCTGTGGATCCGATATCAGCTAAACTCAACAGTAGTCGCGACCACCAGGACAAAGCAATGCCAAAATGTTTCGGACCGGCCCTCAAAGGGTCTTGCCTGTGTCCTGAGAGTCTGGAATCTCCCCCGAGCGAGTTCTTGATCTTGTCCTCTCGATCGTCAGTCGGCGCTTAGGCGCATTGCTTAAACCCATACCATCATGTTGTCTCTTCTGAAACCGACTGACGGGAGCGGCTGGCGGCGAACCTTGGTCTGGGGAGTCAACATGCGAGTGCTGCATAGCACTCTGATGTACGGTATTTGAAGACGTAGCGCCACTTCGAACGCCTCGAATATTGTCCATGCCCAAGGCCTGACGAGGTGGGTTCAAGATTTCCTCCTTGCCTGATTTTGAACCATTTCTTGGACCTTCACTAGCATAGGTTGGATTCTGCTTAGGCTTCTTCATAGCAGATTTGACCGGCATTGCATCATGGGGTGATGGCTTGGAAGGGCCATGTTGAGGAAAACTGGCTTTACGTCCAGATGCCTCACCACCATTTGTTCCAGTGAAGTGCCTGCTGCCTGTGGCTTGGGGCCCGATACTCGAGGCTGCATCGGCAATAGCCTGCTCAGTGGCCTTCGAGCTTGTGGCCTTCGAGCTCGTGGACTTATTGTCGCTTCTGTCGGGGCCTTGGTCGGGAGAGCAGTCAATAAGACTAACCGGGTCGCGATCATTGTTGTTGGAGGGGCTTGACCGCTGAATTCCGATTGCCGAGAAGGGAATGATAGATCTCGAGGAGTTCAGCGAGCTTGGTGCTTGTTGTTGGGAATTGGTTTCACCAAAAGATCCCGAAAATGCAGCATTGATGCCGTTCTCTCGACCTTGAGGTGTGAACACATTCTTCGTTTCTCCAGGGACAGGGCCTGTCTTGGTGGACTGAAAAGAAATCGCATTTAGACTCGCTGTTCGACGTAATGATCCTTGATTTTCCACATTGGAGTTGTTTCTTGGCGTGATATTTAACTCCTTTGCTCTCTTGTGATTTCGATCACGTACAATTGATCTGAGACGATCATCATCATCTGCCTTCTGTAGCACGTTGCGGGCAGGAGTATTGTTGACGGATGATTGTTGCCCAACACCGCTCCAAACTCGTTGTTGCTGCAATTCCTCGATCTTCCCCTTCAGCAAAATGTTCTCCTGTTCAAGCTCGATCTTCTCAATTTCCATAGCCCCAGACTTTCGAACCTTGCCTTCAATTCGCTTTTGTTCAGCAGCGGCCGTCAGGACCGTTTGCGAATGCTCTTCTAGGGTCTTAACGATAAATCGTTGAGTGTCTGTTGCAGTCTTCTTAATCGATTGTAGATCTTGGGAGCACACAATGGAGGTCTTTTGGTTGGGAACTCTATTGATGAGTTGTTGAACTTGTTGCATTTGCTGCTTTGTCTGTTGGAGATAGGTGACTCGTTCTTGTTGTGGATCGGTAGGGCCTTGATTCTGAGCATTATGCTTTGCTTGAAGCTCTTCCAGCTGCTGCAAAGCTTGTGCATATTTGCGCTCCTGCTGCTCAAGTCTTTGTTTGCTATTTTCCAGCTCCGCCTGATACTTCACCTTCTCTGTCTGTTGTTGCTCATGAGCTCGCTGAGCAAGCTTTTGGCGTTCGGTACTGTCTTTGCGTTCTTGATCAGCTTGATAGCTGGTCTTTTCGGCCTCAAAACCATTGATGCGGTCCATAGCATTGTCGAGTTTCAGCTTGGTGTCTTTGAGTTTTTGCCCCGTCTCCTTGAGTTTCTGCTCGATCTCCTTGGTGTGGTCAACCTTCTTGGCATCGCCTTCGCGGGCGATCATGGTTTCGTTTTGGGCGTCCAAGACAGCTTGTTTGGCATTCTCTAGTTGTGTCTCAAGAGCTTGTTTGGTCTTCTTGAGCTCGTGGATTTGGGAGCTCAAGCGAGGATCTTCCACTGGAGCTGCACGAGCGGCTTCAAGCTCGTTTTGTCGATTTTGCAGCTGGCCCTGGCAATCCACAAGGTGGCGTCGAGCTTCCTCAAGCTTCTGGTTCAGGTGTTGTACCTTATTCTCGTATCTGGTCTTATCTGCTTGTAAGGTTCCATTGGTTTTCTCAAGGCTTGAGATCTGGTTCCTGAACGATGTTTCCGCATCTTTGCCAAGGCAGAATTGGCCTAGTGTCTCCTTGAACTCTCTTAGGGTTTCCGTGGTAGCTTTATGGACAGAAGCAATACCAGCATCGGACTTCTGATCCCTATTGTCGAGCCTATTTATTGCATTAGTACCCAAGTTCTAAGGTTTGTAAGGATGCGAATCACCTGGTAAACAGATCCTCAATGAGTTTGACCAATGAAGCCGATACGTCTGGTTGGACCGACTTCATCTCTTGGACAAGAGAATTCACTCCATCAATCCTAAATTGTGTCAGTGAAGTACAATAATACGCAGAACAAAGCGTACTTCGAACATGTTGTATTTCCTGCACTAAGAATTTCCACTAGAACACCATCTTCTTTCCGAAGTTCTTGAGACATTGCGCTAGGAAGCTGTTTCAATTGCTCGGCGAGCTCCTTGTAGACTGTAGCTTGACCTTCGAGCTGCTTCTCAAGTTGCTCCCTGTTACAAGTCTCTCGAGACAAGTCGTCAACTTTCTGGTCGAGATCGTTCTTCAAAGATTCCTTCGTATTCTTTTCTACCTGGTATTAGCATGTGCTCCGATAAATTTGCTTCCAACTGACCAGTGTCAAGGTCTTTCTTGAGCTTCGAATTGTCTTGCTGCAGATTCTTCTTCTCGATTCCAAGCTTCTCGTTTTCTGTCCCCATCGCGCTCGGTTAGCCAAGTAGTCGAGCAATGGACGGGGTCACGTACCGATTGAAAGCTGTTTATTGGTACGTTCGAGTTCTTGCTTCCGGCTTGACACTGGTTGATGTTAGACGATACCAATGTGAAACCAAAAATGTCCATACCCTCGTGGAAATTTTGTGCCGATACTCTTAGATCCTTAGCTTCTTCAATCGCCTTCTTGATTTTATCAAAGATCGTTCGAGCTTGAAGAATCTCGCTCGACTCTTTCTGAATCCGAGCTGCCTGAGAAGTCAAGTATTTTTGTGCCTTTACCACTTCATTCATGTGTGTCTTATACTTCGAGCTCATGTCAGCGAACTTCTTCATATTTTGTGTCAGAGTGGCCTTCTCTGCCTCCAGAGCCTTGATTTGCTGCTGGCAAGAAGCGTCTGATTTCTGCATGTCCACGATCTCAGACTTCTGTGCATCGATAAGTGCTTGTTGTTCTTCACAATGCAGAAAAACTTCTTGATAGCTTTCTCCTTTTCGTAGAAATTCCTTATAGCTCGCCAAGGTGTATTTCTTGCCCTTGGGAGTATTTGCAGTGCTCAGCGAGTTCTGGGTAGCCGAAGATTTTAGTACTTTTGCGCTGGCAGCGTGGTGTCTACCCGTGGTGGGAAGCCGATGACTGAAATCGGCATCATTGAAAGGTCGAAGTGCTCGGCCTTGATTACTGCGTCGTGAGTCTGGTCTTGATTCGGACTGCGCTCTTGACGGAACTCGAGATACTTCATGGATTGAGCCCTGGTCGTCAGGGATATTATCGTCAATCTGCCGCTTTGCAATCGATGCCGTCTCTGGATCGGCTCGGTCCTGGTTGCCGACCATGTCCAGTGGTTGCTCAATTTCTTCGTTCTTGCAATCCTCTCCCTTATGATGAGATGCTTCTCCGTCAATACAATGAGGTGACCGGGACCCTGAAAGTTCATCAGGCGGTGAAGTATGTTCCGGTATCAGATCAGTCTCAACAATTCGTTCTTCTGGACCATTTGAATGCTGAAGAGGGAGATGATTGACCTGATTTTCGTCTAATCCGGTGCTTTGAGTAGTCTTCCGAGGTTCTACGTGTTGAGAGGCAGCATGTACACGATTAGAAGTGCCATCATCTTGGACTCTAGCCGGCTGATGGAAGAACTGATTTGATACTTCGGGGGATACATTCCTCAATATGATATATGGTACTTGACCCAAGTCAGGGATAGCTGCTCTTGCCCGCTTTTCGTTGGATACTGCTCCAGAAAATGAGTTATTGGGCACATTCTCGACTTGCAGTCGTCCCGAATCATTTGTCTGGCGCCGGAAGTCGACATTAATTTCCCGGGGAGAGCTACGAATATCCTGTGCCACGTCGGGGAATGGCATAAATCGACCACTGAGCATGAATTAGTTCGTTCAAAGCGTGTATACTATGATGTGTACTTACCGAGACTTTCTCCGAGGTTGCCCACCGTTTCTTGCCGCCGATAATGGTGTCAAAGGACTGCGATGTTGCGTCGCATGCTGACCAGTGTATTTTCGACTCGCTTGCACATTATTGACTTTGTTTCTGGATACGTGGCTAGGATCAAGGACTGGTGGTGGACGCTGGTCGGCAGGATTGTCACTTTGAACAGGACGGAAAGAAAGTGCTGATGGAACACCATCATCTAAAATTTGACCCGAGACCTTTGAATGAGGTTTACTGGGAATCTCAAACTGCGGTTGTGTCTGTTTGTGATGTAGAGACAGAGTCGGTGTGGAACTGAGAACTGGAAACAAATATGTAGTACACCGGGTCATGTCTTTCTGGCTGGTATCTTGAAATGTACCGTATTTTGAGACTCGAGCAAGAGGGGTGGGTAGTGGCTTTGGAGCAATGGTCAAGAGATTTCCGGGATCGATCTTCGACTGTGGCGGAAGACCGCCGGTGGTAGGGTTCGGTTTTGCAGGTTCAAGTTGGTCTGTTTCTTCCTTTCAGCCTTGAAATCATGTTGTTTGGAAAGGAGACGAAGGAACTTACTGTCAGGATTGAAAGCTGATCTTATTTCTGTGGTTTCCATTGCGGTACCTCCGCCAAATGCTTCTGGCTGAGGAATCTTGGTTTGGGGTAGAATACCGCGATGCTTGGCTGGAGGACGGCTATACTTGAAGCCCTCTAGATCATCCTGATCGAGACTGATGGGTGGACGCTCAATGAAGCCCCGCGATACACTGATCTCGGCAGCCTTAGGAGGTAAGTCCGCGTAGGCATCCGCGTTGATGAAGGCATCGAAACTGATCTCTGCATCGCGTGCCTCTCCCCTGCGAGCTTGAGTATTAATTGCGGTAACAACCTGCTTAGTAGTTGGAGCAGGAACAAGAGCAATTGATGTATGATAGACTTGAGTCTCCGCCTGAGTGTCAGCTTCAAGCTCGATGAATTGGGTGTCCGCAATTATAGATGGGTTGCTGTCTTGAGCATCGACGGCAGCTTCAGCTTCAGCTTCAGCTGATGCAGGAGCTTCATATGAAGCCTGAATCTCGCCTTGAATGTCAATTCCAAGAGGCACGAATTGAGTAGCCTCAATAATAGATGGGTTGCTATCCTGAGCATTGATCTTTGCGGGTTCTGCGTTATCGTCATCGTCGGTTCGGAGCTGATCGACTTCATCCGTAGCAGACAAATGGTCCATAGCGTCATCAGATTGTTCATCTCCCCCAATGATCATTGTCGAAGGTTGCTCTTGACTGTCGAAGTCTGGGCGGCCAAGAGGATGAACAAGTTGAGACATCGCGACTAGCTGGCTGCGTTGTCAACAATTTCGAGTGTGCACAAAAGAGAAAAGGGTACTTGCGATGGAGCTATGTAAAGTTCAAGTCTTACTGAGACCATGCAGACTGAGCACAAGTTTTGGAAATGCTGCACAGGCGGACGAGTAGGAAGACAAGGTCCGTTCGTCAAGATCCTACTCTGAGGCCAAAGGAAGGCGATGAGTAGTGCCCTTGACCGTAGCAATGCTGCTCCGGATTTGGAGGGATAGCCCCCTGGAGATGATTAAGATGCTGCAAGCTCTATTTAACAGACAAGTGATGGTTGAGTTAGAGTCGATCGACTGTTGGTGGAAAAGAAGAGGACGGGAAATCAGGTTGCAATCAGAAGAAAAGGTCAAATCCTCTCGTCAATAAAGTACGATAATTATCTAATATGTACCCAAGTTGGCAGGTACGCAGATTCTTGAGGTACGGCGCTCAATTGAGCCTCCAAAAGAGAAGGAGCGACATGGACTCACTCACGTGTCCGATACAGCACGTGATTATATATCGTTCATCATGCTCGCTCAACACTCAGGCGGTGCATGCTGTAATGCTAAGCTGCCATGGATCGATAAACAAAGCAGAATAGAAATAGAATCAGGTTCCGACTTCAAGTTCATGCAGCTGCGCCAGATTATTCATGGTAGGCAGTCTCTGAACACTAGAAAAACTCGCCCTAGAACCTGTGCTTCCATCACATCAGGCCCTCAAGAAAGAAATTTAGCACACGCGGCATTGTCACTTGCCAGTACCGGAATCAATTGAAGAACACAAGAATGTACTAGGAATAATAAATATAAAGGAACATATCTGAAATGATCCTACCGGTACCACTTCCACCTCTTCCGAGCAGGAGCAAGCGTCGTACACAGGATAGGCAAAATACTATTCTCGATGCGCAGAAGTAACCTGAATCAGAGTATGCTGGAATCTGCCCGCTAATCTCAGGTTCTCAAAAGCATGATACGCTGTACAGCACCCGCGACGTTTCCTCGTGGTGTTAAATATTCGTACGGACCTGTTCCTTCCCGACTGCACGATCTATATGACAACTGAACGCCATTGGCTAGAAGGTGAACGATTTTGTCGCTATGCAGCGTCAGTTAAGGGTCCACGTTAATAACAGATAAACATTTCTCCGCCATTCCATCAGGTATAGTTAAAAAGTCACAGGCTGGTGGGATACAATGCTCACCATGTGCAAGAACCCACTGTGAAGCTATTTTCGGAGGAGATTTCTCTGCCTATGCCTGCCCAAGCCTTGGTCCAGAGAAACCCCTCAATCTGCAGCGCCTAGCGGTGCGGTAACAAGTCACAGCAGGCGACGTGAGACTTTTCAGGAGGCATCGCGGTTGCCGAAGCTGAGGCCACTGCTGCGGCTTGCTGCTTCCATTCCAGTATCGTGGAGAAGGTCGTTCAAGCCTCATCTTTCCACATCATTCCCAATATAACTTCTCCGACAGTGTGTTGTCGCATGTCAGCGATGACTACCGCCGTGGTGGATGTTGAGGTTGAAGTTAGCACTCCCCGCTAAAGAGGACCCCTGAAGAGCGGCCTTCGATTGGCCTAACGACCCCAGAAATAGACAGCGGCCAAGAGCGGTGGCACTAAATTAACCGCTGACCACCACTGCCAGAATCGTGCCTTACCAATCAATACCCCTTCTGATTGCAGCCCAGCCATGCTTGATGCTATCCATATCACCGTCGATTTGTTTCACAAACCCTTAGTCCTTGAACAAATTCATGGGTGGGCCCAATGATAGGCCTCAAGATAGCCGCTCTGCTCTTTAAGACTTGCAGCATTTCCGCATCAAGATGGGCTCATCACATTTTCCCGTCAAAGCGAAAGCCACTGTCACAACGTTCCTCAGTTTCTCATCACATCACGTCCACTGCCGGCGCCTGGACTAGTCGAACTCACTGTTAATATACCACCCACATGTCAGCAAGATGAATTCGATCTTTCTTTTGAGTTTGTTGCTGTATGTTCTATATCCTATAGTTACAGCACAAGGTCCAGTAGCTTCCGATATCTCGCCTTCAACGACAGCAGCAACAACAATAAGCACCATCTCTCTGACTCCTGAGATGTCTGCAAGCGCGGTATCATCCCTCTACCAGACGCTGGCAACGTCTGTTCCGTCTCAACCAGGTGATGGTAAGCAAGACTCAATGAAGTGAAGAAGATCTAGTGATTAATCTGTGCCTAGGACCCGCGGCAGGAGATGCTGGATCCTCACCAGGAAGCGGAGACTCAGCAGCAGGTGCTGCTGGTGCGGACCATGGATCTATTGCGATTTCGAGAGGCGGCATAATAGCCATTATTGTCGTGGCGGTCTCCGTGTGCATACTTGGGGGTAAGCATCTGCTCGAGCTAAATGTACAGGGCATTGCTAAAGTGTGAACAGCTGTCTCAGCAGTTCTGTTTTATTTGGCCAAGAAACGATCATGGCAGGTCCGGGAGAGCATTCGAAGGTCGGCAAGGAGAGTCGCAACAGCCTTAACTCCGAGGAGATCGACGTTTCCAAAAGATGTCCATAGCCGTTCTAATCGAGGCTTGACAAAGATAGATGAAGTTCCGACTCCAAAGAGAGCGAAGGCCGCGGATGTTGAGAAGGGACACACAAAGTTAATGTCGTTTGAGATGGCCGAGCCTCCGTCGAAAGAGTCAAAATGGGCTAGAAAGTTTGGTCGATGACGTGTAGTGTATTTGGTGTCATGAGGTTATGTTGATGTCCAGTACATGTTGGCGTACTTTTATGGAGGGGGCGTTTTAGGATCGAAATCCGATCCTTCGAGGCGTTGGGGTATTCCGAGACCAGAATTGAAAATGATCACATATTCCTAAAGACATTTCCGCTTGCGCTTCTCCTGCCCTCGTCACGCCGTCCCTTTCGTGCTGGTGCTGCTTCTTCCTTATCTTTGCCCTTCCTGCCTCCTGTAGGGGCAAATGTGACTTGGCGTTCACCCACGATGTCGCCCTTATTCTTGCTGACCCGGCCAGTGCTCTGTGTCCGAGCTCCGAGGGCCTTATCCTGCCGCTGATGTCCAGACTTTTTGTATGAGGACGATGAGATGCGCATCTCTGGTTTTGACTTCGGTTTGACAATCTCATCCTCGTCTTCGCTGTCACTACCGTCGCTGTTGACATCTGCGGCCTGGCTAGGACCATCAACCTTCGTGCTAGGGTTGAGGGCCTGGAATTCTCTGCTCCTCTCGTCCACGGCGAACTCGTCATCCTCAAACAGCTTTCCGAAACGGCTATCTCCAAGGATACCCATTCCTTCGTCCACTTTCTCTCTACGTTCTTGTCTTTTGAGAAGCTTATCAACAAGGTTCTGATTGACCTTGACCTTTTTGCTACCTCTGATCCTAGTTGCCCTCTCCTTCTCAACCTTCTCTTTGACTCTCTTCGTTCTCTCTTCGTCCCAGATGTATGGATTGGCGATGAGTCGAGCCTCTTCGTAGAGCTTGGAGGCAACAAAATATCCGTGCATATAAGGTCGCAGCAAGTTAGTGGTACCTACAAGATGGCCCAAATTGATCGCTTTGAGTTCAGGAAGCGTTAAGAACTTGTAGTTGTCGTAAGTTTCCGCCGGTGCCTCTTCTGCCATTTCTTCGACCATGTTGTCCAAGAAACTGCACCACTTTGGAGCTGGACCAAGCTGTGGAATGAAAAAGGCATGTTGCTGTTTTCCTTCATTTGCTGTTAGAATCATCCCGCTATCTTTACACCATGCAACGGAGTTGATGTCAACTGCCGGCTCCACTGAAGTCCATGCTTTCCCGTCTGCTTCGTCCCACAGCTTGATGATTCGCTTATCTGCTGAAAGAATCTTCTTCTCTTGGGATGAAGTTGTCATGTGCATGAGCGTCTTGATGGGGTAGCCGTAACCTTGGTCTTTTCGTAGAAGTGGGACCGGTTTGCGAAGATCAAAAAGTTGAACCAATCCATTCGAAGTGCCCAAAGCCAGGGATTCGCCTGACCGACTGAAGTCAAGCGCAGTTACTTCACCTTCTTGTCCAGCTAAAATTCCAATCCGTGCCTTTGATCTTGGATCCCAGAACTCCACTGTGCCAATCGAAGTCCCAAAAGCTAAAAGGTTGTGACTGTCTTCAGCAATAGCGGCGCAATTGACAGCGCCCACATTGATTCCTCCCTGTAGTGCACCTCCTCCAGCAGTTGTCATGTCATCACCACCAACATCGACCTGGTATGGCTTCATATATCTCCCAATCTCGAGATTCAGTCGATAAACTTCCCCGCTGCCTTCCGCATTAACTCCAACTGCAGGAACCAAGGCTTCCGCTGAATGTCTGTCGTATTGTAGATCTCGTCCGTATCTTGGAAGGCGAGTCTGATAGTGGCATCCGCCTGGGGTATGGAATTCGAGGCGTCGGTCAGTCTGAAGGTGTAAGGATTTCGAGTAATCGGAGGAAAGTAGTATGAAGGAGTGATTTAACGTTGTCGTATGCCGGGCAAAAGACAGTGACAGGTTGGGCAGGTAGTGCGCATGTATTTGTGGCTTGTATGTCCCTGTACTCATTACCCATTCCCCATCTTCACTGACTCTTACGCATGCACTAGCTTCTTCGAATTCGAAGTCCTGGAGAAGCTCGACTCGATTGGCGTACTCGGGGTCATTCTTCAAGCTGCGCTTCCTTTGTCGAGCCAGCCAATCTGGCAGAGGTCTAGCAGTCGATGCACCAGAAATGGTGTAGACCAACACCTCGTTCGAGTTTGTGAGCTTCATGCTGAAGATCTGCTGTGCATTTCACAAATGTTGCTCTGCTCTGATATCTGCTAAACGAGGCTGCTCTCAGAAAGATAAAATATTTCTTCAGCCTGTTTTAGTGGCGGGTAGACCCGCCACGGTGGGACCTGCACGGCCACAGTCGATGCAAAGTCCCTTGCCGAGCTGCGATGTGCCAGCCTCATGCCTTCTGTCGCGAGGCCGGCGATGCGCTCTGCACGCACTTACAAGCCAAGTCAAATTCAACTACCCCCAGTATCCTGCCCTGCACAATTATCGCCGACATCAAGTGCCTCGACTCTGGAGATCTTGCTCGATCAATTCTTTACGGCTCGCCTGCTGCGGCGATCGCGTTGGCCTGTTGGCTGCGATGATGGAGCCCAGCGAATCCTACACCAGCTCCACCTTTCAACTGCTCAACCCCTCCAAAGCCTGCTGTCGAGCTCACTGTGCCCGGAATATACTTCTTCGAGGCCGGAGGTGATAGTCTCTGGCCTGGCGTGACGTGCCGAAGCACTCTCCGCTATTGACGCGGAGCCCTCATGATTTACGACTACCATGGATCCCAGCGAGTATCCTACGAATGTAATATCTTTTGTGAGTTTGATCCAGAAGTTCAGGAACGCTTTCTAATAATTGAGTAGAATAGTTTCTCGTCAATTAATTATGAATACTTTGAGTCCGCTAGCACATCTTCTGGAGCTGCCAGGAAACATCTCCAGCGGGTCGAAGCAGGATGGAGGCACGATGGTAGATTGGTACACCACGATCCTTACCGAGAAGGCATTTGGTTGTTCTACAATGGCGTCCTTTCGACAGGCTCTCCTACGAAAGATTCCGACACTTTTAGTTCCTCTGTGGACATCCAAGGGCTCGGGCTTCTGCAACTGGAGAAGGGTATTTACGAGCCAGCTAGTCTTGCCCGGAGCAAACAGGTCTTGGGAGGCTCTCTGACTGCTGGAAGCGCCAGCTCGTCTCCTTCCTCGTCGCTGGAGAATGCTCTTCGAACCGCTCAAACCCTCAATGCGAAAGCTATACAGACGAATGCAAACCTGAGCGTGATGCAGGATGCCCCCACTCCGTCTCCTAGGGCCAAAGTAGAGTTCACGGCATCTACGAAGGACATACACGAATACTTCATCTCTGCAGTCCTCAGCTCAATAGTCTACTTTCTTTGCCATGACCATGACTTTATACCCCTGAATTCGAGGACTTTAATACTGGCATCCTCGAGATCATTAAGGTCGAGTGCTAAGCTTGGCAACGAGGTAGAGCTTGCCACTCTGGACATCAGCCTGACCTCACTGGGAGTACTTGTTCTCAAGGCACATTCTGATATGGCACCTGGTTTGCAAACCTTAAAGAATGTCTTCAATCCATCTAGTGCAGCGTGTGGACTTTCTCCTGGCGCATCCTTGTGGCTTGCGCCTAGTGGAAGTGCGGCCAAATTCTATTGTGTGCCGGATGACAAGAAACTGCCAGGGACTTTGTCCATTGCTCAACTTCAGGGCAGCTTGATCGATTCGCGCCAAAATGGTAGCAACAATCCCCTCACCATCAGGTCGTGGCAATCAAGGTGTTTAGCTTGGTTGTCCACCAAAGGGCTGAATGCTACTGCACTTGAAGCCGGCGGCTGGCTTTATGTTCAGATTCTGGGTGGCCATCTACCATACTCCAACCCGGATTCCCAAAGCATACCGCTGCTAGAAGACTTGGCCATTGTTCCTTGGCCAGCATTATTATGTTTTCAAACCTCAAACTCGTCAGGAGCTGGCGACTCACAGACAACAGATTCAATTGCTACTTGTCGCGATCCTCTGGCGTTTGCGGAAGAGTGGTTCACGTCCAAAGATGAGAGAGCGGCTATTGTATCCAGGCGGTCAAAAGAAAAGCAAGCTGCCGATGCGCTGTCAAAAGAGCAGGCTGACGTGGAAGCTCGCGCGTTACAGTCTCGCATTTTTTCTCCGGCTGCCCTACGAAGGGGCAGTAACGCAGGTGCTATATATCCCACTCCGCCAGATGCACCTCAACACCCAGTAGGAGCGACGCCGTCTTTCGACGGCAACGTATCGACACCTGGCAACCCGAATCACCTGGTGGCGCATGAACCAGGCGGTGTGCATCCTCCAAATCCCCCTGTGGTGGATGCGGACACGGATATGTGGGGAACGCCTGCGAAGAAAGATCGGACGAACTCACCGGTACACTACGATGAAAACGACAACGACAACGACGACGCTCATGACAATGATAATGACAATCTGTTTGGTGACCTTGGCGGTGACATGTTTGGAACACATATTACAGATGATGACTTTAATTTCTTCGATGAGCCAGATGTGGACGAGTTTGACGTCAAGCAACCATCGCCAGCTCCTGTACCTACGTCCAAAAAGCCGGATGATATTGGTCAAATATCCGAGCCGAACATGCCGGTTGCAGGCCCTGGTGAAAATCATGGCATAGAAAATATTGTCGAAGATAATCTAGACCATGACCCAAATGCAAGGCCAGTAACAGTAGATGAAGCTGTTGTTGTGCCGGACTCTATGGCAGCCGGACGTGCTGAGACCAATGTAGAAGCTTCACAGCCTCCTCAACCGATCATCGACCTGCCTTTCAATAAAGAGATAATCTTCCAGAAGCTCGTCCAGGTATCGACGATGGAAAAGGCGAAAAAGCAGCCTAGGCGTGCCAGCCTCTTCAAGCAAGTCGAGTTTGTGGACGCGCTACGTTCTGTAAACGAGAAATACAGCTCTCATGGCCAATTCGACTTTTCCTACCAGAGAAGGAAACAACATCCTGGTGAGATCTCTGGGCTGCCACAGACACAGTACCTTACACGTCGACGCAAGGCACATGAGAATACTCTAGAAATGGGGAACATCGCCCGCATGCTAGGTGAGAAGGTGTTGGATGGCCAAGCAAAACCGGTAGAAGACCCAATGGATTATTTGATGACTTCGGATGGTGGGAGTTCCATTTCGGAACAGGACGATCTTAGCCATACCACAGACGATGCTTTGGTTGGCTCGAAATTTGGTGTCAAGCGGAAATGGGATGGCGACGATGAAGACGAAATCGCGTCGACTTTTGATACTCTAGCCATGGACTTTGAGCAGTCAGTGGGTACACCTCAGTCTGTGAGTGGCTCTCAGCTACCTCTTTTCGAAGCAGATCCTGCAGACTGGGCTTTGACTACCTACTTTACTTTGCCTGAGCCAGATATGGAACCCACTACACTTTCGGATTTGGAGCGTATTGCAACGGCGCAAATTCTTGCAGACCAAGCTGTCTCAGGCACCCTTCGTCTCCCTGGTCTTAACGGGAATGATACTCCTGCAAAATGGGACAGATCCTCCGCAACGAAACAGCTTCTGAACAAGCTATCACAGGCGGCAAACTCATGCCTCAGAGACGGCACAATCTGCTCCATGCGCGCTTTCCTAGACATCCAGGGAATACCTATCTTATCGCAAGCGCTCAGGCTTCCCCCTCGGCCTACGCCAAATCCTAGAGGGCCAAATGGCCTGGATATGAGACCGAACAATCCGTTCTTGATCATTCCTCCCCAGATCGAAGTCCGAAGATCAGAGTCAAAGCTGTCAATCCTTCCCTCCTCTGTACCTTTCTGGGAGAATTTGGGTCTGGGGCCCTCGAAAGGCGTCAAAGATATTGACGCTGTCTGTGTCTATCCGAATTTCGAAGGGATAGCTGCAAATGCCAGTACCTTTCTTGACCAGATGAGGAGTGTGTACGAATCCTCAAGGTTTGGTAGCCACGACAGAGTGGAATCAAAAGATATAGGTAGTGGCTTGTTGCCATTTGCTGTGGAAACCATGTCACAGAACAAAATGCACCACTTGACGACGCTTAAGGAGACTGCTGCCCAGCTCAACAGGACACTTTCTTCCTTGCCGGTGGGCGAAAGAAATTTTGTTGTGTACTTTGTCTACCCAGTTGACAACAGTGTACTTCTTGTACACATCTGCTCTGCATTTCAGCATTTATTCAACCTCTACAGAAAGGCACTTGCTGAGAGGAGGGCAAACACGGCGAATGAATTGGTACTGCAGCTCATTCCGTTGGATTTCATCGCATCCCCGACTTCGTTAGCGATTCCGACGCCTTCGACGTACTTTCAGCTTTCTATGGAGGTATATGATCGTTGCGTAGACTTCACCTCTCCATCATCGTCACCGGCCATAATGTTAGAGCAACCACTCCCCAGGACAATAGACTTCAAGTTGAATGCGAATCCTTCTGCATCCTTGCTCCAGGAGAACACATGCCTTCACGTTGCATATGCTCAGAGCATTGATGATCGCTGGATCACCGCTGCATGGACAGATAATAGAGGGACACGGCAGATGACTGCTTCGTACTGTCTAGGTCGCAAAAACGAGCCGATCTCGACACCGTTCACTGAAGTTGCGAATGAGATTTGGGAAACGACGCTGCAAGTTGTAGCGAGTAACAAGATCCACTGGCGCATCATAATTGCCAGAATCGGAGTGATGGACTCCTCAGAATTCGATTTCTGGACGGGTCTCGCATCGAAAGAGTCGAATGCTCAGATTAGCCTCACTCTTATGACTGTTCAGACAGATCCGTCACTGAGACTACTGCCGGCCTTCATGACGTTGACACCGAATGCGTATGGCTCACAATCGGTCATTACTCCAGTATCCACCCCTCAGGCTTTACAATCATCAATTTTATCACCTGAAAATGCACCAACGCCCGTTCGCGAAAACACTACTGCTGCCCCTGCAGAGGCACCCGCCGAACCTGACCGAGACGCTCGGCTGATCGACTACACCGACCAGAGCTGGGGCGCAGTCCTCTCACATCGCCTGAACAACTCGAACTCACTAATGGAAACCAGTCCGGCCCTCATCAGTGGATATCTCATTAAGCGTGGCGGAACGAATGCTGTTGATCCTCCAATTGTCATGGAGGTCAACATTGTGCATTGTGAGGTTGTCGGGAACCCAAGAACGTTTCACGAGTCGCTGTTACGAGAAATGCTTGTGTACTATAGGGGTCTTGGAACTCTCGCAAGGGCACGAGGAGTTGTTGATGCTGTTCTGGATATAAGGCCATGGCATATTGCTGCAGCCGAGAAAGCTGTCAAAACTTTGTACATGTTGATGTGATACATAAAGTAAATACAAATTGAGCCTCAGTGGCTGTTTAAGCATCTCCTCCCGGAGAGTACCTGCAAACTTGCTATCAAAGTATATTGTCGACAAAGGATTGAGCTACACCCGATTGAGAACTAAAAGGTCGCAACTTTAATGGAAACAGTGACGGCCCGAAAGGATGAATACTTCCTTTTGACATCGGCTAAACTGGTGTCGACCACGAAAAGACTTTGCGGAGAAAGAGGCTGATCGTCGTCTCGCTTAGCAAACTTCACAACAAACCCAGAGCTGTCAAGCCTGCACAAGCGTAGAATGAAGTAAGATCGGATGTTCAGATGCTGTACGCCCGATAATGGAGTTCGATATTCTTGAAACAACTGCTCACATGTCGTCATACAGCACTTTTCAAGTGCCCCCGGATCTCAAATCCTCAAAGTCGGCCCTTCTGAGGCTCATGAGACCTTGAGGTAGGACCGAATTCACCTCTCAGAAAGCGCGACTTGTCGAATCCAATGTAGAAGCTTATTTTACTGTCCCTGCACTCTTCTAAGCACCATGCAGTCTTGACCTCTCACATCAGACTCGGATCGCCGAGCCTTCCGCAACACAATGCCTAGATTAGTCATCGGACCAAACATTCTTTCAAAACCACCTTGTATCGGATACTTCGGCAATAATGAAGGGAAAAGTTGGGGTATGCCAAAAGGTCTTGCGGAGACTGGCGTAGGGATGTGGATACGAGTCATGATTCTACCTGTCTGGTGACAGCGTGGACATGTGCATCACGAATCGCCCCTCGCTCTGCCAGAAATGGTAACATATGATTGATCCTGTGCCGTACAAAGCCTTCGATGGCTATGCGGAGAACTTGAATCCCGCTGCAATAATGCTTATAAGGCACAGTCGCCCTGCTTCACTCGATTTCTGGTAGAGATCTGTACTCGATTTATCCTTCTATCTTAGTTGCAGACATCGTCATGGTCACACTTTCAAAGCTCAAGGCTCAGCTGCCCTTTGGGGCCGGCAACCGAAACTCAACGTCTGACGGAGAAGCTTCTCATCATGAAAAGCAGGCGGCCTACAATGGTCCTTACGACAACTCTCCTGTTCCGTTGCTGACGATTCATTCTTTCATCATGGGTGTCTTCGTCTCGATGGGAGGTTTCATCTTCGGATACGATACTGGACAGATATCTGGTTTCTTGGGGATGAGGGACTTTCAAGAACAATTTGGACAGAGGAACAAAGATGGCAGTGGTTACCATTTCAGCAATGTTCGTTCGGGTCTCATCGTTGCGCTGGTAAGTGGCTGCGACAACTCTCTAGCTCTGTACTAACGTCTCCAGCTGTCAATTGGTACACTCATGGGCGCTCTGATCGGTGGGCCAATTGCGGATCGAATTGGTAGGAAGTGGAGCATCTTTGCTTGGTGTCTTGTTCTTCATGTTGGGTTGATCGTCCAAATGACAGCTCCTCATCCAAAATGGTACCAAGTAAGTAACATTCCCCTCTTGTCTTGTGTCTTCAACCTGAGCGTCTGTTGGTGGATATCTCTGTTTGGCGACCAAAAGTTCCCGAAACCCTCTTGGAACTTCGTAGTTGAATGAAGCAATACTAAGATGTCAACTAGATCGTTGTGGGAAGATGGATCGCTGGTTTGGGTGTAGGTGCCCTGTCTTTGCTCGTGCCAATGTACCAGGGAGAAAGTGCTCCTCGCCAGATCAGAGGTGCTCTCATCAGGTACGTCCCAGTTTGGCAATCTGAATGTCACTAAGAATTTCCAGCACATATCAACTGTTTATCACACTCGGTATCTTCGTTGCAAATTGCATCAATTTTGGCACCGAAGACAGAGACAATACTGGTTCCTGGAGAATTCCTATGGGAATTTCGTTCTTGTGGGTCTTGATACTGGGATTTGGTATAATCTTCTTCCCTGAATCGTAGGTGTTGGCGAAGCCTATTTCCTCTTTTGAATATTTCAAGTTGTTCTAGGGACATGCCTTTTCCTCGCCACGAAACATTCTAGCGGTGGTAATTGCTGACTCCGGTTCACTTCAGACCTCGTTATGACTATCGTCACGGACGGGTAGAAGAGGCAAAGCGAACAATGACAAAGCTCTATGGAGTATCAGACAACCACCGCGTGGTTGCGGAAGAATTGGCTGAGATCAAGGTCAAGCATGATGAGGAAATGCTCCACGCGGCAACCACGCGATACATTGATATGTTCACTGGCCCCCGTATGGCTTACCGAATCGCCCTCGGTGTCACACTCCAAATGCTCCAACAGTTGACGGGTGCTAACTACTTCTGTAAGTTCTTGTTCTACTTACCGGTAAAACACATGCCTCTATGCCTCCTCCATTTTTCCACGCAAGTTACTGACTGCCTACTCTTAAGTCTACTACGGTACCGTGATCTTCAAGTCCACTGGGATCAACAATTCTTTTGTGACACAAATCATTTTGGGTGGTGTAAATTTTGGTTCCACATTCCTTGGACTTTACATCGTCGAGCACTATGGTAGACGAAAGTCGCTGGTAGGCTCCCCTATTCTTTCGTCTATCAGATATCACTTCCAGAATCTGTCCTCCCAATGTCTCTAAATAATCTTGACACTTGGATGGACGACTTGTGAGGACAAATTGCTTACCCGGATACTGTTCGCTTAGATATATGGTGCTGCATGGATGTTTGTTTGCTTCATGATATTTGCCTCTGTCGGTCACTTCTCTCTCGATTTACAGACTCCAGAGAATACACCGCATGCTGGGAAAGCACTCATCGTGTTCGCCTGCCTGTTCATTCTTGGTTTCGCGACTACGTGGGGACCGATCGTTTGGACCATCATCGCGGAATTGTATCCATCGAGATATCGCTCCAACGCTATGGCATTGGCCACAGCTTCAAATTGTAAGTACTAGAGCAGCTCAACTATGCTATCCTCAAGTCCAGTAATCCAGACCCGTACTTGCCGTTTTGGCGGGATGCCTTAGAATTCAGAGCTCGGCTAACTCCTCTTCCTTGAACCAGGGTTCTGGAACTTCTTACTGGGATTCTTCACCCCATTTATCGTCCAAGATATTGATTTCAGATATGGATACATATTCGCCGGTTGCCTGTTCCTCGCTGCCGGGACGGTCTATTTCTTTGTTGTAGAAGGGCAAGGTAAGTAGATGTTACGGATATTGCTGCCGCTTGTGCTAACCGAGTCAGGCCGAACATTGGAGGAAGTTGATACGATGTACATTACTCATGTTGTCCCTTGGTATGTGAATCACAGAGACCTGCAAACAGGTTAGGCAAACTTGAGGACTCTCTCTGACTATGATATTCTGCTGTGTAGGAAGAGTTCCGAATGGATTGCGCCACCGCCAGAGCAGCTCGTCACCACCGAAAGACTAGTAAGAGGAGATGCTGCTGGCACCGGTCCAGATCTCGAAGCCAGTGAAAGTGCCAGAAGGAAGGAAACTGCACCAGGTACTGCAGATCATAACGAATAGACCATGTCCTCATTGACTTCGTAGCTTTGTAAAGAAAGGTACAGCTGCACGACTACCAGCTACGAGTCATGTGTCTTATAAGGAGAAAAAGTGTGTTTAGTTCGAGGTTCATTCGACAGGAAGAATTAGTATTAGTGCGCTATCAAGTGTTCTTGAGAAGTCCGAGGACTCGTGGCAGGAATGAACAAAGGTGACAGAGGAAAGGTAGAATCTGATAACTAGCGGCTGCTTTGTATCGGCGTAATCATTTTTATCAATTATTAGTACTAGTTTGATTTCGATCTTGAATCATTATCAGGTTACCTTGAAGTTATCATTTACTTATCTTTAGGATATCTTCAATTTATCTTAATAACTAATCTTGAGTTAGATCTTTATATGTTAGTACCTGAATTAGACTAGACTGGCACTCACACTAGAGCAAGATGAATTATATGATGTTATATATCTTTTATATCTATTTATGAGTCACTCTTATTCCTTCTGTCTTACACGCTGTCTTATACGAGAGTACAACACGTGCCTTTGATATAATAACCAGATCTTTGACACGGTTACATGGCACATATCGCTCTAGGTAAGCAGCTTCGAAATCCTGATTATAAGCTTTCAAACACCTATAGACTCTTCATCTGAGCGGTTAAAGAGTTAGACTTTCCCCTTAAATGCGGCATGCGCCTCTCTTTCTGGGCGCAACAGCGTGCGGGGCAGGCTTCAGTGACTGGAAATTCTCCATTCAGGCTGGTGTTTTCTTGGCATATTCGCTTATAGGCTTTACTTACAGGGCCTTCAGCGTGGTGCACCGTTCCGCATTTAAGGGGATAGAATTTGATCATGGGTGCGTTGATTTACGTACAGTCAGCAAAATCCTTACCATTCTCCTAGAGGTTGGTCTTGAGCGATGAAGAACATAGAGTCGAGCCCCACATTACTTCGTTAGACCGTCAGGCCTGTTGTGGCGTTTGTGGCTTCGTGACAAGCTTTGCCAACCCACAAGGGCCGAAGAGTCTCCAAACGATAAAATAACCTCACCGTGATCACAGAACAAATCAGATACTGATTCTTTTAACATCTTCTTTCCCTATATCACACACTCACGCTGAAAATTAACAGACTGGGCTGAGAGATACATTAGCAGACTGGGCTGAGATACAGCCCAGTCTGAACATAGCTATCCACCTTTGAACCTCAACGTCACGCGATACCGAAGATGCCGGACTAAAGCGCATCATGACAAACGCAACATCATGGTCCTCGCTCTTTTGACATCTAGCCCATATTCTGTGCCGTACAAGTACGATGCTCCAAATTGAAAGGGACCAGCTACTGGCATTTGGGACGAAAGGCTTGCTCTGCTGTACCAACCAATTGGTCAGAGGCCGTGTCTTCGTTAGAAGCCGGACTGTTCTAGTTCATGCCAGAGAAGACTTCGTGAGAAATTGGTCGTTATCCCTCCTCATGTAGGATCTCCCCTATCTCTCAAAAGGGGAATTCCAATACGTCTGCTGGAAAAGGTTGCACGTCAAATACCTCGGCTAAACAAGTCTCCCGAGGTATTATTATTCCCAAGATTTACGAATCCCGACAACTTGAAATAGTACAAGCTGATCCTGGGTCTGTCATTCATCCAATGTCACTACATACAGATAGAGATTGGATGGCAACAGCATCTTCGACACAGGTGTGGCAGCAATCTAATACCATCATCTTAACACCGAAAATCCGGCACATGGCTTCAGGCGCTATAGAAGTCTCGGCACGACTTATTGGACAAGCTAAGCTGTCAAAACTTGGAGGCGTAGATCTCCCCCGCACCATCTAATGCTTACGTCGATGGTAAAGACTCAAGCCAAACCATTCTAGGGTCTAGTCGCGAAGTCGAGACAAGGAACAGTAGGCGTATCTTGGTTTTGAGCAAGTGATCGGTGTGGATGTACAACCTCTCCCCGACAACTCCCAAGTGGGAGAAATGGGTGTCTCCAGCCGTCGGTCTTAGATTGAAACGAGCATTTGGCCTTCCGGAATCCGGCAAGTCAGGACGGCTCTCAATGACAATCCAGACTACCAAAATCATTACGTAGGTCGTTGGCTTCTGGCGCCACCAGGCGCTCTCAGACGAACAGATCCTGCCTTCTCTATCCGGAGGGCCAAACTTTGACTCCATGTCATGGTCACTACTCGTTACATTGCGAATGCTCGTTGTTGGTTTTTTGTCTTTGAAATAGAACATGTATCTGTGGAAGTGGCTAATACATATTCGCTCATCAGTCTGAAATGAGAATCAACATATTGCTCCACTTACGACGATAGCCATGTATCTATTCCGCTGTACACCTGCCTAGAGGGGTCAAAATTTACAAGCATGAACCCCACTTGGCTCTTCCTGCTCACACTCAAGTTGAGGGGGTAATGTCCGAGCCGACAGTACGTAGCAAACGTTGATAGCAGATAAATACCCACTCCCCACAGTCTCTCCACAGACTTCCACTTCTTCCCCAGATTTCTCCAGTTCTCTAGCAATCAAGTTCCACTCAAACTTCATCGTGTCACCATAGCAAGCTACCCGTGGAAAACTAAACCATGTCGTCCGGCCATATCGAACACGCGCATACGACTGGCTATGATGCCGAAAGATTGCACACGCATGACATGGAAATTGGAGTGACTGATGCTGTACAAAGACATGTCCAACGCAATGTTGTGCCACCGAAACCAGTATCTCAACGAAAACTCGACTTTGAGCATTCCCGACCGCGATGGATGCGAGAAATGGCAGCTGAGGCTCTCGGAGTATTCTTCTACGTACGTACAATGTGCTGTAGTATCCCTGGTTTTTATCCGACAAGTGGCTCTGTTCGGTTCTTGAAGTAAATGTCCATATCTGGAAGCTAACTGTCTTGATGTCTAGGTTTACCCAGGAATTGCTTCGCAAGCTTCATTCTTTCTCAATAAGACCGAGCCAGTATTCGGCTCATTGTTTCAAATTGGCTGGGCATATGCAATTGGTATTGCTTTTGCTATTATTGTCTGTGGCCCAACATCAGGTGGCCACTTCAATCCAGCGATCACGATCTGCTTTGCTATCTGGCAAGGGTAAGCAACGAAGAGCCCAGTACCTCAAGGAATATAATTAAGAACTCTCAGATTTCCCTGGTCCAAGGTCCCGAGATATATTTTTGCTCAAATCCTTGGTTCTTTCATCGCTGGTCTTGTTTTGGTTGGACAATAGTAAGTTTGAGGCGGTGTAATTTCCCTCCCTTCTCAATGTTCCAAGACTGCCCCGACACATGCCTTGTCTTTCTCCAGGGACATCCCACGCATGACTATCGCTGATACATCGTCTTCTAGTTGGCCCCAGATATCAGCACTTAATGCCCAGTTTAAGGCTGAGGGCATCAGCTCGAACTCTCTTGGAGGCCCTGGCAGCATCCTTTGCAGTTTTCCGGCCCCAACACAGACCAACTATGGATACTTGTTCTTCATAGAATTCTTTGTCGACAGCTTCATTGGGTGAGTATCGGTTCCGGTCAGGAAAAACAGTAGACTGACAAGATTAGTATCGTAATTTGGGCTGTTTTAGACCCAGCAAATCCTTTCGTTGCCCCAACTTCTGCACCTTTTATAATTGGCTTGGCGTGAGTAACATTCCCTGAATCCTTTGGGGACACTACTGATGAGAAAATCAGCTACGCGAATATGGTCTGGGGTTTTGCAAATGTAACGATCTCAACCAACTTGGCTCGTGATCTCGGAACGCGGATCGTTGCAGCTATATTCTTTGGAGGCGATGCCTTTGGAGATTATTCTGCTATTGCAATTCTTGTGAACGTCCCCGCAACGATATTTTCTACTGTGGTCTACGAGATTATACTACGCGATTCCTTTGCAATCATTGCTAAAGGCCATGCGGTTCATGAAGATGGAGAAGAGGGCCTTACTCGACATTTGACAAAGACTGGAACGCTGGAGCAGGGTCCGGCTGGGAACATCATTCGGGGCCAACACACAAGCAGCGATGAGAGCTACCACCAAAAACAGGATAATTCACCGGTATAGAATTTAAACACGGCCTGAATTTGTGAAGTCGTGAGGATTGGCCATCTTATGAGAAAGTGGGCAGCTCCTCTGGTAGGATGGTGATCGGAGAGATTAGGCGATGTTTACCTACTGTTGCTGAGACAGGTTGTGTACAATAACAATAACCTAACGAGGAAACAGACACCCATATAGCAACAAAGTAATAGAGTCCTTTGCAACAAGAATTGTCTTTCTTATCAAATAAGGACCCTTTTGCTCTAAATCGCCCTCCCTAGAAGAGGTCAAAAAGGCAGTGGCGTGAGAAGAGAAATATCACGTGGTACGGGTATTCTTCGGATAATGACTTGAAGTTCTGCAACTGGCAACGAGGGAGTTTTCACTCCGCCTTGACAATTCCTATTTGGGTTACCACGCAATAGACACGGTCAGCACCGTCGCATAGCCTGCATACAGGTGCTTATGGGAGTTCGGGTCCTTGTTATTCTGCGGCATTCATTCATTTCGCATCACTGCGCAGCGCCATTGTTTTGAGCTCTTTCTTCTCCATCATTACTTCTCGATAGTATGGCCTCCTCGCAGCTTCATTCTGGCGCAGATGCCGAACCAGCTTCTCCCGTGGACGACTATACGCCTACTTTCTACGTAGGCCACCATGAGTCCAAACGGCCTCTGCCTGTCACAGACTTTGTTCTGCGACAGGCTCAAGATGTTGGAGTAAGTGCCCCGCGGTGTACGGAAGACCAGATGCTAATGCGCCTTAGTATGATATGCTCACCAGTCCCATCACAAGCCCCCATTTCCACTCTAGAGTTCTTACTCTTATCTCGACCTACCTCTCTGAATTGTCAGACATTGGTGCATCTGACAATGCCGCCCACGGCATCCCACCTGCTCCAATTATACCTCCCCTCAACCCAGTCGATACCCCTCTTACGCCTGGAGACACAGTTTCTCAGATAATTGCTTATTCCAGCCCGTGGATCGATCTATGCTCACCCGACCCTCTTATTGCCAATATCTCCCGCCAGGTACTCAATATCGAAATAGCTTACGCTTCATTTTGTGGAGTCGGAAACATTGTGATACCCGGTCCACGAGCTTACAGCAGCGGATCAACAGACAATGATGGTCTTATACAATATGCCCGAGCAATTCAAGAAGCACTCAACATTGGCAGCTACTTGCAGATGGCGATTCATATCCCAATGTATGGACACGAAGAGGATAAGGAAATGATTGGCGACCTACGTCCATTTGCCAGAGATCAGGGATCAGAAACAGCGCATGGAAACGGAAACAAGGAGATAGATCTGTATGAGACTTGGGATGCGTGGAACTTGATTCGGAGTGTATGTAAATACAGCGCAAGGCTCTCAGTAGGTAAGAAACCAATGGAACCATCCAATTTCCCAACCTTTATCTACCCGTGAGGCATTCTCTGTTGTATGTGCGAGAACTGAGACCCTTCGGAGCGCCTATCACACCTCTGAAGGTACTGTTCCCGCTCTGCTATACACATATACCTCAAGGTTCAAAGCTAATACGCCGTCTAGCACTGGCACTTCCCCGCCAGCTTCCAGTCGAATCATTACAATCACGCTGGTTTGCTGAGCCATTGAGGTTGCTTTCTTTTACACCATCAACCTTTTTAAAGAACAAGGGAGGCCATCCTGTTCTTAGTAAGGGTCATCAAAGCCTGATATCACGCTACATGCGCCTGAAGCAACCGCCTTGGCTCCTGCTCTGCGACGTTGGACCAATTCCTGGCCTGAAAGATCCTAATCAACTCACACCTACCGCTGACGGCTTTCCATCGCCAAGTGTTGTTGTGGATGCGTCGAGATCAGTATCACCAACACCTGCCGAAGCAGCAGAGCAGTCTGAGAAGCCGAAGCCCAAAAGTAAAGACTTCGCAGCTCACCTGGTCTACATTCGATATCTGCAGAGAAATCAACCAACTCGGACAGCTCTCGAGAAGTTTGGCTCGGGCTACCAGGACTATCTTCAAGCTCCGCTCCAGCCGCTTACAGATAACTTGGAATCCGTGACTTACGAAGTCTTTGAGAAGGATCCTGTCAAGTACGACTGGTATGAGCGTGCCATAGTTCAAGCTCTTTCAGACTGGTCTGCTCAGCACAAGCCCACTTCGAGTCCAACAGGTGCGGTTGTCATAGCCGTTGCTGGGTCCGGTCGTGGTCCCTTGGTATCTCGAGCTTTGAAAGCAAGCGAGATCACTGGAGTTGCAGTTGAAATGTGGGCTGTTGAGAAGAACCCAAATGCCTATGTCTTGCTTCAACGTCACAATGAAGAGGACTGGGGTCGCGTAGTCAACGTTGTAAAAAGTGATATGCGAGCTTGGAAAGGTCCACTTCGCAGCACAACAGGACCCATTGGACAAGCTATTACCACTAGCTCCAGTGCTCCAGCTTCGCCGTATGGAAAAGTAGATATCATTGTGTCTGAACTTCTTGGCTCTTTCGCTGACAATGAGCTCTCACCGGAATGCTTGGATGGTGTCCAACACGTTCTGGCCCCTCAGTATGGTATCTCGATTCCAAGCTCTTACACTGCGCATTTGACACCAATTCTTGCACCCCGGCTCTTTGCAGATATCTCGCATCGGGCTATCACAGACGACACTGCCACGGAAACACCTTATGTTGTTATGCTCCACGCCATCGACTATCTGGCAACTACTGTTGCGGATCACCCTCGTATCCAACAAGCATGGGAATTTGTTCACCCTCTTCCAAGCTCTACTCTTGCTATTGCAGAAGCTCGGAGAGGAGGTGGTGTAAGCGGAGGAGGCGGTGGCAGCATGTCAGGTGGTGACGGCGCCAATGAGCATAACACACGTTCTGCCAAGCTGAAGTTTGTGTGTAAGGATCGAGGTGTCGTGAGTGGACTGGCTGGATATTTTGAGGCAGTCCTTTATGATGGTGGTGAGACTGGTATTGTTGAATTGAGCACCAGGCCAGATACCATTGATGCCAAGAGCAAGGACATGATCTCATGGTTTCCCATATTCTTTCCCTTGAAGGTATGTATCGCTTAATCATGCTTGGGATACCTACTAATTCACATGCAGAACGCACTTTACTTCCCAGATGACTCGGAGCTTGAAGTTAGTATTTGGAGACAAACGGATGACAGAAAAGTGTGGTACGAGTGGCTAGTAGAGGCCTTTGTCATGATTGGACCAGGTAAGAGAATGAGGCTAGGAATGAGCGAGATGGGAAGCAGCCGAAAAGTTGGATGTCTCATGTGAGCTTTACTGGCATAGATGCATCGCTAAGGAAACCATTCCGGTAAAGCTTCTGCTTGTCGCTGCATAGCCCCATGATTTCGTAGCTCTCCTGGTATCGAAATCCATTGAATTTATGCCTTTGCAAGTCAAAACTTGCATCTAGAACGCCTTGCCCGTTGATAAACCAGTGAACTTTTGGTCGTGAATCTGCTTTGCCCCCCTATACCATCAATAACCTGCGCAGTACCAGAACCGAGTCCACAAGAAAAAAAATTCTCGATCCAGCCCCAGAGTGTTCGACCTCATCCCTCCATCTTCGTGTCTCCGTTGTTTTGGTTTGCACCTTGGATCCATAGAACGTTATTGCAACTATTCATGTAATCAGCCCTGCACTTCAATTTCTTCTCCCCCTTACTGCGACGACAAAGCCGTGTACACCTCTCATCTGCCTAGACATACCGTATCAGAACTTGTCCAAGCACACTTGTCATCTCCTGATCAATCCACTCTTCTGCACCCGACAGCTGGATGTTCATATAGCTGTCTATGCTAACCAGGCGGCCCTTGTACTCTGTTTGACCCCACTTCAGACGAATGACAACTTCCTCGTTGACCCTATAATCTCGAAATCAGCATCTCTTCGCGATCCAATATTCAGCGGGGTATCGGTCGAGGAGACTGTGATTGGGACGCTATGGACATACAGGTTTTGCAGCATAGGCCGCGGGTTGATTGGTACGAACTAGAACACAAGCGTAAGCAATGTATACTGCAGAGTAATCAGGTAAGATCTTAGTACTTACACTCATTTCGGCGGTTGTGGTGAGGCTGTGTGAAAGGCGCGTAGGGAAGATAATGTTCGCAATTCCGGAGCTCAAAATATTGAGGCTGCAACGGTCCGGTGGCCGCTTTTGTAAACCTTAAATTCAGCTAGCGAACTGCAAGGCTGACCTTCCAGCCTTCTTCTACTTTACCGTTCGCAGATATTGATTGTTGCCAAAAGTGATCAGTGGCTATTTTGTGCTAGTCATTTCTTTAAGCAGGTTCACGGAGACTTATGCGAAATGGAGGAGTAAGGCAAGGGTAAGTGAATTTTTAAGTCCTGGCACTATCAGATAATATTTATGTCTCTTCATTCGTCTGATGCAACATAGTTCAATATTCACAGACCAATACCCAGACATGGGTACGCTGGAAATCTCATCGCATTCGTCAATGTCTTTAGTACATATCAATTTCTTCTGATCTCCCACTTCAAATCCTTGATGCTAACCTCATCTCCGGCTTTCTCGTCGTAGTCGAACCACTCCCCCTCGGTGAGATCAATAGCTGTGAATTTGCTACCGGACTCTATTCCAGTCGCAAGCCACTCTCCCTACATTTCCGTAAGTAAACATTGCATTAAGGAGCGAACAGGTAATCGTACTTCGGGTTTGAACTCTGTAAACTCAAGTCCTCTGCAGTCAAACTCGATGACTTTTTGACGAGTTGGTGGAGAGCCTTGCTTGTACGAGATGGGAGGCTCCTTGATAGTTGCGGATGACTCTCTCTAGAGTAACGCGTTAGCTGAGAATAAAAGGCAGAGTCTCTATGGAGCTATAGACCTTGCATGACTTGCATTTCCAAACAAAGTTGGCCTCTCCTCGACTGCCGCTCATATCATTTGCTTCCTGAAAGAGTCAGTCGATTTAAAGTGTTTATGACGAACAGTTCTTTCCGATACTTACAAAACGGCTGACATTTACAAAATTTGGGTGGATTTCTCTGCAAGAGGTGCACTGAACCTTGAAAGTGTACCAGAAAGGGTTCTCGGGGGTGTCATCTGGTCTCAAGTCGGTCACACTGATATGTTTAGTAAATGCCACAATAATTCTTGGAAGAAAAGAAACTTACCCTGTCAAGTCTGCCGTGAGCGTAAGGATCATCATACTGGCGGTGTGTTCCGAGTACTATCAAGGTTGGAAGCTGGTGGTACGCTGGTGGTGGTGAGAATTTGGCGGGGTTCAAAGGGAGGGGCGAGGCAGAACAGAAGACATAAAAGCGGCGGCACAGTCCACTTGATCGTGTCGCCAAAGAAACATCCGATATTCAACCTCACTTGTTATTCACACCCATTCCGCTCCGACTACTATCAATTGATCGCTCCCAGACGGCCCAGCAATAGCTACATTGCCACTCTCTCAGCTTGCTACAGCTTCAGCATGGTACGATAATGCAGGTCCTTTGGTCTCGCGCTGCGCAGGCCAAGTCATCATGTAGCTGTCGCTCATGTCTACACACGGCAACGAACGTAGCACGGCGAACCACGACCGCGGTTGGGAAGCGTCGAGTCAAAGTCAGCGATATATTCACAGCGTGTTATTCAACGATACTGGCGACTGCAGCTGTGGCGGATATGAGAGTCAAAGAGGAGAGGAGGAAGGAATGGGATCGTGTAATAGCAGAGGCCAAAGCTGGAACTCCGACGAATGATACAAAATCTGGACGATTTGGAGCTCCAGAAGCTGCAAAGCTTGATACTGAGACTACCTTTCTCTCGAAGTGGAAGTCGACGGGACAAGATGAGGTGCATTACAAACCTATGGCAGTCTGTGGACCAGCGAGCAGGCACAATTCGCAATTGGAGGTCAAGCTTCGGAAGATGGGCAGCCGGCTCGAAGATGAAGAACTCTCTTTCGTTGAAGAGGGTCCGGATCTGGTGTTAACTGCTAGGGAGCCGATGAAACCAATGCATTTGGCCAAGATGCAAGACATGATTGCTCGCCTGGCATACAAATTTCTCGCGGAATCCAGGATCTTTACAGGACAGTTCTTACAAGGCAATTCAGACGTCCAGTTGCAGACGATGCAAATGAAGGATCGACTACAATCGCTGATGGAGGGCTTCAGTAATCTTCCTTCGTACGAATGGAAAGACGTTGATGAAGTCCACGACCAACGGGATGCTCTTAACCGATCTTTGCATACACTCTGCAGGAACACAAAGCCAAATGATCGGGATGCAATCAATCTGATGCTGGCAAAAATATCCTACAACATGCTGGTTTCCACCAGTCCTCCCAGCATTGTCACATACAACGTCTTGCTCGCCGAGTTTACCCGATTAGGGGAACCACATCTTGCGCAAATCGTCGTGGACTCTTTCATGCACGATAGCAAATTCAAACCTAGCCGAACGACTGTCAAACTCATTCTGGACCATTATCGTTCTAAAAAAGATCCCAATGGCTTTAGGTCAATAATTCTACGGATGCGAGCGACTCGAGGGACGGAACCGGATATGGCTCCTGACATGAGAATTAGGAAGCGAAAAGTCAAAGACCTGGTAAAGCTGTCAGTTCAAGAATGGGCGATGAACACAAAGACGATTCACCGTGCTCAGGCACTACATGAGAAAACCCCGCGGAATGCCGCAATATTCGATTCTGTGATCAGAGGTTGCTTGGAGATGAAGGGAGTTCAGCTTGCGGTACGCCAGATCCGTTCTGCTTTTCGTGAAGGGCATCAGGTCCATCAAGATACCCTGTGTTCTGTCATTCGGGCTTGCGTAGATCAAGCAAATTTCAGCGTTGGAGTAAAATTACTGCGAAACATTCTCTCATTGTGGGAAGACGGCGTGGGATACATGGCGACTGTCTATACCGAGGATCTTCGCCAGCTCATTCACCAGCTCCTCGGCATGTGTGGGTTCGACACATCTCTTGGATCCAAAAACGACCTCCCCATCAAAGCATCTTGGGATGCTTTGCAGGACTTATTATATTACATGCATCTTGAGTCTATTAGCGAAGCTATCGGTCGTTGCGCTGATTTAACAGCCTCACTGAGCAAATCTCTCGGTTTGACTGGGCCAGTCGAAGCAGTGAGGCCCGAGTTACAAGGAACACCGAAAGCACAGCAAACCCGGGATATCGATGTCGCGCTCCAGATGGTGGTCAACTACGCTGCTGAACGACAACTCCGCGCAGACCATCAGAGAAATCTGGAGATAGCCAGTCGTTGGCTTCGACTGGATGCTTTAGATTTTGTCATGCGCACGCGACAGAAAAGAATTCAGCACGTCGAATCGGAATTGACGGCTATGCTGTATTGTCGACTTTCGGATGAAAAGAAGGCAAGATATGACGCGGCCGTCAGTCTGCTAAACTCACGTCCTCCAAGCTTGGCATTCGTTGAGAAGCGTCACCTGCTCTTGCGACTTCGCAAGCCGGAACAACATCTCTCGAAGGAGGTAGCGACGGCCATGGAGCAGTCTAACTTGCCAACGGAGATGGAACCCGTCCAAATGAAGGAAGTGGCCCTGAGGCCCTATGATGCGGCGTCCTCTCGCCCGGCAATACGCTTATCTGCCAGGCCGCATCGGTCGTCATTTCCTATGCCCATGCCCCTTGAAGCTATGAGGACCAAAGCCGAACTAGACGTAGCGGCTGCTTCGTGAGAAGGTGAAATCATGGGCGCTGGACTGTGTATATCAAGACACCTTGTACGTACATAGACGAGACGTGTGGTAGAAACGGCGTTGTGTATTGCGGAGTTTGGAGTTATTGGGCATGGAGCATGCATAGATAAGCATATCGGCTTTTAAGCAGCAAAGGTTCATAGACCTGTAGATAGTTGGAAAATAAACAGACATTGAAGAAGAATATATCGCATGGTGTCTATCAGTCTTGCAAGGTGAGGGCCTGCCATATAGACAGGTAAAACAAAAGGGTTTGAATTGCATTTCGTTCATTGTACTGCTCCGAGAAACTAGTACCAGATACTACGAGTTCTATGATGGGGTATCTCGTCCTGTCCAGCACCCTCTCTCTCCTTCATCGTGTCGTACAGAAAGAAATCGATCAGAATAGCGTTAATCTTCGCATCTGGGTGAATTCTCAGAATCTCTCTTCGGATCAACTCCACGCACCAGATGCTACATCCTACACGTGAAGTTGTTAGTCAGGACATCCAACTTGTGGTTTGACAGGAACCGAATGCTCGACAATACATACCTCGCATCTGAATCTCCCATGTATGTCCACTTTCAATCTCCTTCTTCTGCCTTACCGCATGATCCAGCAAAGGACTATACCACAAGCACCCCAAGGTGTTCAGAATCTGTGGAACACGATAATCCGCAAACATAGTGATCTTATCAATATCGTCGAACTCGCCAAATCCTTCGCCTTCAAAGGCAGCCCAGAGATCAGCCACGCAAATCTGGGCTCGCTTGAGGAGTCGCACGCTCTTCCTGTTCTCGAAACGAACGACGTCGTTGAAGCACGGGAAGCTTTCGGCAAGGAGATTCACGAGACCGGCGGCAGAGTGGTCGGCTTCTTTGATGCAATTGGCGAAACTGCATTGGTATTTCTGGGTTTTATGTTAGCACCTGGGATTTGAGGGATGGCAAGAGAAGGGTACTTCGTAGAGTATTTGGCCTGCTTCTCGCAGACAGGCGAAACGCTCTTTCAGGAGGGGAATTTCTTCTGCTGTTGAGCTTCGGAAGACGTGCTTCAGGACTTCTTCTGTGACTGAAGCATATCAGCCCAAGCTTGACACATAGATAATGATATCTGGAAAGTCCACACATCGCTGGGTTTCGAATATCGCACCTGAGTGCTTCAAAGGACAATTGGTAGTATGAAAGTGTTGGCTTTACACAAAACACCGTCTTTGCATCTACTTGAGCAAAGACATGAATAAGCCAGACGCGAAAGAAAGTGCTCTGGGACCCGTCCCTTCTGAATCCATACAGGCATTCGTTTGGCAACACTATCATCTTGACCACTCAAGCATTGCCCCTTGTAGTGATGAACAACAGAAAGACGTCTGAAAAGAGATGAAGAGATAAGATTGCTCGGAATACAAGGAGGCGAGATGACTTACATTCATCTTCGTTCTGCCAGAAGTCCGATGAGGTAATGGGAATATCTGCAAAGAGAAGATAAGCTTCATCATTCCGACTTTTAAGAAGCAGGTTGAACTAACCCTCTTCCAGAGCTCTTTGTATGGCGGCAACTAGACTCCAATAGCCTGTCCACTTTTTTCCCTGATATTCGATAGCGAATCGCTCTTCATCGTCGAGCTCAGACCAGAATGAGAAATTCAATAAGTCCATGGTGAAGATAAACGCCACAGTGCTCTCATCTTTTGCCTTTGGGTGCAACTCGTGTGCTGACCAGGTCTTCGTGGAGTACTCTTTCTTTTGCATCTGCTCATAAATCATGGCTGCTGCAGCTTTTGTTGACTGGTAGTCGATCGCCACATCAATAGCATTGTCATAGACATATTCGGCTCCCTCCAGGACCTGTGTCTCTGGGATCGCGGGCGCTATAGCAGCCTTTTGAAAATGTTGACGGAGAAAGTCTAGAAGATCATGGTCTGGCTCATCATCTGACATCGTGATGCCGTGTACTGGCAGGGCTTTCAAAGCCCTTAATTCGTTGGAAAGGACAGGAAGTACGATCTCGTGTACAACTCAACTCGTTGTGTTGTTGTTGCAACGATTCGAAAGAAAAAAAAAGGTAGGATGAACAAGCTTTTCAAGTCATGAAAAATCTTAGGGCTTCATGTCAGTGTCCGAGTCAGATAGGTCCCAATACACGCAAAGAGATGGGCAAATATTTGGCAGTTGCAAGTCTGTCAAAACAAAATGAAGCAGTCTGTGCAAACTGATAACGAAATAGATCGGTTTGCTTCAGGTTCAGCCCCGAACCATGCCGAAAACGGAATAGCTCATTTGATATTGCTTTTGGCCCTTTCTGGGGTTTGATAGCAGAAACTTTGCTAGCAAAATCCAAGAGAAGAGGCCCTCAAGTATTGCAGTTCTATCTCTCACCGCCTCGAGACCTTCAGCCTGGGGATTGGTCTTTTGGCATAGCAAGGAAGAAATTACGCATGCAATACACTTAGCTTGGCAAGGAGAAAGGTCCCGAATCGCGTTATAAGCCAAATAAGTCGCTCAGCAGCCTGGAAAGTCCATATTCCTCTTGCAAGCTCTCTACTCGGCTTGTCCTACCGATGTTGTACAAGTCCCGGTGGGTCGACAGGTACATATTTCCAGGCCGTTGATAGTAACACAGCACGTGGGGGGAGCTTGGGGGTCAGGATTCATTCAGTGGAAAGCTGGAGGAGATGGTTGACAAGTCATCATCATCTGAGGGATATACAAAGCCACATTGACATGGGTGATGTCCCTCGTATTCCAAATCCAAATCACAGCCAAAGTCGAATTCCATATCGCTACTCTGACACCACTTAAACTGATAAGGAGATCCTCCTCGCTTAGGCAGGATTTATCGCGAGGTGCCTGTTGGTCGCGTCTCCAATCAAGGCCGGAGCTTGTCTCGTACCTGGCCGACTATCGAGGCGCAAACAACCTTTCTCTTCTACCCTCTTTCCACACCTCTACCCTTTTCTACACCCTCTCTACTCCTTTTGTGACTGGGCGAGCAGTCATATTTCAACGCGATGGCTTCAACGGCGAAGCGCGATCACTACAATACCCAATCGCTCGGTCCTCCACTAAACAGACGTGTGAAAGAGGTGAGGATTTCACGTAGCCTCGACTTCGAGCACTCTTTCCTTTCCGACGGCGCAGATATGGCAGCTAGAAAGAAGCAGCTACGTCTGGGTACTCGACCTAGAGCTTCTGTCGCCTTCATTCGACCCGGCTGAGCCTATGAACGAGATCGCTGGTCACTTTAGTCGTTGCGCCTCGTGAAGCTGAGACCGTTTGCTAACTTTTTGGTACAGGCAAAGATTCTTATGGTCGGCGCAGGAGGGATTGGATGCGAATTACTCAAGAATCTGGTCCTCTCTGGCTTCGGCGAAGTCCATATTGTTGACCTCGACACCATCGATCTGAGCAACCTCAACAGGCAGTTCCTCTTCAGGCACGAGCATATCAAGAAATCGAAGGCTTTGGTTAGTCAAGTGAGAGTAGGAGAGGAAGACATATACTGATAGCTGGGGACATAGGTGGCTAAGGAAGCGGCGCACAAGTTCAACCCAAATGTGAAGCTCGAGGCTCACCATGCAAACATCAAGGATCCGCAGTTCAATGTCGACTGGTTCAAGGGTTTCACCATGGTGTTTAATGCGCTGGATAACTTGGATGCAAGGAGACATGTGAATAAGATGTGCCTGGCTGCGGATGTTCCTCTGATTGAAAGTGGTACGACTGGATTCAATGGTCAGGTCCAAGTCATCAAGAAGGGTACGACAGCATGCTACGACTGCTCGCCCAAGGAGACACCAAAGAGCTTTCCCGTCTGTACGATCAGAAGCACACCCAGCCAACCTATTCATTGCATTGTTTGGGGCAAAAGTTATCTGTTGAGGTATTTTTCCGGTAGTCGTGTTGGAGGTCGAATTAGTACTGAAATCTGCTAGTGAAATATTCGGTGCTAGTGAGGAAGAAGCTCCGGAACTGGATCATTCCGAAGACAGTGAAAATGGTTTGTTGAGTTGCCTGGTAGTTGAATGGTCTTACTGATAAGCTTATAGCCAAGGAGATCGAAAAGCTGCGTCAAGAGGCACAAGCCTTGAAGCAAATCAAGGAGGCCATGGGTACCGAGGCATTCCCCCAACTACTCTTCGACAAGGTCTACAAAGATGATATCGCTCGTTTGCGATCGATGGAGGAAATGTGGAAGACTAGACGACCTCCTGAGCCTGTCGACTATGCTTCGGCGCTTGAGAAAGCTGCTGATGCAGAATCGAGAAAGCAGAAGATCTTAAAGGACGGTCAGAAAATTTGGACTTTGGAGGAGAACATCGTGGTTTTCAAAGACAGGTGAGCTCAGTGCTGAAATGTGCTTTGGCATCGCTGACATGCCAACAGCCTGGAGCGATTAAGTAGGAGAATGGCTGAGATGAAGGCTACCGCGGCTGAGGTTACGGCAGAACCAGTAATCACATTCGACAAGGACGATGAAGATACCCTCGACTTCGTTGCTGCCAGTGCAAACTTGCGCTCGATAGTCTTTGGAATCGAGACCAAGTCTCGATTTGACATCAAGCAGATGGCCGGAAACATCATTCCAGCAATCGCCACTACCAATGCTATTGTAGCTGGTCTTTGTGTTCTCGAGTCGTTCAAAGTCATGGACGGCAAATACGATTCTACGAAAGAAGTAAGTCGAGATTCAGTAGGAATTGATTCTTTGGATGCTAACATGGCAGATCTTTCTCTCTCCGTTCGCCCCAGAAAGACTCCTCGCATCAGATCGCCTTCGTCTGCCGAATCCGGACTGTCCTGTCTGTAGTGTTGCTCAAACCCGACTCCTTGTTGACATGTCACGAGCCACTCTTGAAGACCTGGTCGAAAAGTTCTTGCGATTTGAGCTTGGTTATGGCGAGGAAATAGTCATTAATCACGGCGACATTCTTCTTTATGATGTGGAGGAAACTGACAACTTAAGCAAAAAGCTTAGCGAACTTGGTACGTCGAAGCAAACATTACTCAATGACCTCGGCTAAATAACGTTCAGGCATCAAGGGTGACAGCTTCCTCACCGTTATTGATGAAGATGATGAGAATCCTCGGGTCAACCTCGTGCTGAATGTTCAAGAATCGTATGTACATGTCTATCTTCCTTGTTTTCTTATATTAATCAACCGTCATAGCACCACCGTAGATGACAACCCAATCAAGAGCTTAGACATCACCAAGTCTACCGACGGTGATGCTCCGACTTCTCCTATTCCGCGGAAGAAAAAGGCCGCAAAGCCCAGCACCGATGATACTATGAATGGATCCTCCCTGAAGAGTAATGGATCTTCCGTAACTCTGTCAAACGGCAATGGTACTGCAGTAAAGCGATCTGCTGCTGACGCTCTTGGCGACGATATTCCCTCCGGCAAGAAGTCGAAGCAAAATACTGACGAGCAAGGCGACGACGTTATCGTCCTGGATGATGCCGATGGTGCCATTCTTATCGACTGATCTTCGTCACAACTTCACGCATATTCGCTTCGTGTTCTTCCTGCCGGATTCTCCAATATCTCAATCAGGATAGCAGATCATATGGCACTCAAACCTCCATCAAGGTTGAGTACACAGTTATTTGCATATTTGTTCCTAGCTAGGAATACAGCGGCATCGGCGATCTCAGAGGCTTGACCAAAACGTTTCAGGGGAATGGAGTTAAGGGCAGCTGCTCGAGCATCTGGCGTCATGGCTACATTTGTACATTAGAAGACCGAATTTCCGGGGCGTCAAAACAGGCGGGGAGAGGAGGTAAGGCATGGCAAGCCAGGTCGGGATATATCCGGACATGAATGCAATGAATGTAAATTTTCAACAACGGGTCTTGGACGTACCTTCTGTCATGTCTGTCTCGATATAACCGGGTAGAATTACGTTTACTCGGATGTTCTTCTCGCCTAGTTCTGCTGCAAGTGCTCTTGTCAAGCCTGTCATAGTCAGCCAAGTAGATATATCCAGGTGATGGACATACCAACGACACCAGCTTTGCTCGCTGCATATGCTGAACTTCCTTTTCCGCCCTTGCTGCCTAGGAGGGAGGCAACATTGATGATGCATCCTAATCGTTGTCAGTCAAATACCCTCCATATTCCTTTCATCAGGAATCACATCTCAAGCTTCACTGGCTTGAGCCAACCTCGAGGTTTAAAGAAATCTGAAAATCGGGAGAGTGGACTCACCACCTTTCCTCTGCAACATCCCTTTCCCCACAGCTCTACACCCCATCATCGTACCCATAAGGTTCGTCCTCAGCACCTCATCTAGCAAAGCAGGACTCGTGACGAAGAGAGGCGAATAGTGCGTGATTCCTGCTGCGTTGACTAGTATGTCGATATTCTTCTAGTAGATGAGATGTTAATACATCTTGCTCGGTATCATGGATCAATGCCTCTTCAGAGATTCTCTCTTCATCTCTTCATCGTGAAAGGCTGAGCATGAGAGCTGTAGAAAAGGAAGCCCCCAAGAAGAGGGAAATTTACGAAACTCACCTCCTTTCTAATACTCTCCCAAAACCCAGCATCTCCTACGTCGCCAACTAGGACTTTATGTCCTCCATCTTCCCCTTCGTCATCTACACCTTCCAACTCAGCCCTCACACCCTCGAGTAGCTCCCTGTTCCTGCCTACTAAGATGCATCTGGCGCCTTCTATTGCAAAAGCCTGAGCGATAGCGGCGCCGATACCGCGGGAAGCACCGGTTATGAAGGTTGTTTTGCTGGCTAATGGTGATCTTGATGGGTCGGATGTGGAGTGTGATGAAGTGGTGATGGATCTGATATGCCAAGTTGAGGCAAGAGAAGAGATGCGGAATTGTGCCTTGAGATTGTCCCCAACGATTTTGGGTACAAGACGGGTGGCCAGTGGTAGCATTTTACTATTCTGGACCGAGTTTGGCTGAAGAAGTTGAGATGGGAAGAGGTGACGTCGTGATAGATGCTTTTGAGATTGAGGGCTATCACGTGGATGTAGGCGAGAGGAAAAGGGGTTTGAGACAGAGTTCGCTAGCCTTGTTGTTTATTCCACACTTTTCAATGATTTTGAGAGCAGATGAAAGGTTTCAAATGTTTAGTGACATTATTTTTGACATTCCATAGGAATAGCTATCCTGCTTTTTTATGTTCACAGTAAGGTTCTCGAAGCCCAGAAGCTATATCCTGATTATTACAGGCTTCGAGTCCAACCTTATTTCCCATCCTACACCCTAGACAGCGCTTCCTCTATCTTCAGCTCGTCATCTATTTACCCGGCATGTGTTCCGTTGGATCTCTAGTCGTCCAAGTAGCACCCCTATCATCAACCCATGCAGATTCCAAATCTCGTTCCCTGTGGTTCCGTATAGCGTCGTCCACACTCAATCGTACATATTCTCCATCATCTCGATCGCCCATGACAGATACGTAGCCCTTCTCGGTCCTCTTGTCGAACAAGTACTGCAATCTTGTGCCCTCGAACAATCGCTGCCAGCCATTTTCCCCGCTCGCTCCTGTGGCATACGCTTTATCCATGCGTTGCAAACTCCTGTAGAATATCGAAAAGGCAAATGCGGAATAGGCGAGGCCTCCAAGAAGATCAATGCGCCAATGATGGCGCAGATACATGGTAGAGAACCATTGCCATAGGACGTAAAAGCCTAGGATATATGCGCCCCTCCTTGAATATCTGGCGACGAACAAGAAACAGCAGCAACTGAAGGCTCCGTGGAGTGAGGGAAACGCGCCAAAGACAAGGGGTGATGCCTTAAATGCGTTTGCGTATATATGTGTACCCAAGACGGCGTCTACGCGAACCAGCCCTGCGGCAGAACCTGGCATGCTGTAGTTTCCGGGAGGAAGCGGATATCCATACTGGTCGCCATACCAAGGTGCCGCAGTGGGCATTGACAGATGTGTGATTATTCCTAAACAGTTCTGTATTCCAAAACACCAGGCGAAGATCGAAACGACGCCGGGAGAGGCAAACAGCCAGAGCCAGAATGCCGCAAGAAACGGGGAAATAAAGTGGATTACGCCATAGGATAGCCAGGCCTGAGAAGTCAGTTCAGAACCTCGTGGTGGGGAGTCTGCCACTTACAAAGACATCAAGAGGTCCGCAGAGCGTATGTGTACCAGCATGGAGGATGTTCAGCGCAAAGGGGGGCACTGTCGCAAGTAGAGAGAGTTTCGATCGTCGCGTGAGAGCGTACATCCAGAAATAGCCCAGTACCGAGACGGTGCATTGTATGAAGAGACCTGTGAAGGTGATGTCGAATATCGTGTGGTCTGCCTGCTCCAGGTCGTTTACGTGGATCTCCGGTCGAATCGAGGAGTCTATCCGCCAGGCTATGAAGGGGGTCAGCGATACTCAAATGCGGCTTTACCGGATCGCAGCGCATACCGTTTTTGAATGTTGTGATCCAGAGCAGGATCCAGGTCATGTTAATGAGGATATGTCTCAGCAGGCCCAAAAAAGAATGTCTGCGAGGCCGGTTAGCACGAGGCGCGAGATGGGGCAATTGGCGTCTTGGGAGGAATTGAGGAAAAGGGAATGCTTGCCTGTTCAGTAAAACGCAGTATATGTGCAGGAAGAAACGCCCAACGGCGTTTACAATTCCCTCCATGATGAAGAATGTTCAAGGAAAAGGAGATGCAGGTATTCGCAGCCTGCAGCCCATGAGGATAGGTGCGAAGAGAGAATCGTCGTGTGCAATGTGTGAAGTTAGGCTGGCTCGGGGTCAGCAATTAAGGAGAGGCCTAGCCAAGAACTTCCTGACTGCTTGTTCCTAGTCAACAAGTGGACCGACCACATTTCAACGCACTGTGGCTCAAGATTTTGGGGGAATTGGGGCGGGGATAAAAATACCAATGGCAAGAGGGAAATGAGAAGATGGCAATGCCGTAACAGCAGTGGCAATTGCTTACTTCTATGGCACTTTTACCAAACGATTTGGCCAACTTTTGAAGGCTGAGCAGCCAAATCCTCACAGGTGACAGAATGTACGTACATGCAAAGCCCCAATCTCCAAAGGCCTAGGGTCCTTTCAGAGGATAATTAATTGCTTCATTAGATCCAGACGGGTGTGGCTTGTTCTGCAGAGTCGGAGCGGACTTGGTCGCGTGCCGAAGGCTGATAAGATCCGCGATAAAGCATCCACCGTACTCGCGAGTCGCATACTCGTATTTTTGAGGACTTGAGAATGTCAAGATGCTTTACAGGTGGAATGCCTCCTTGTTATCAATAATTCGACAGATCATCTTTGTGCTAACGATACTCTACATAGTGTTGGTTTCCTCTCAAAGTTCCAGAGTAGCAGATATATGTACTATTTCTTCGTTTCTTGAAGATGACTTAATCCTCTTCCTTGGTCTAAAAATAACCAAGCGGCTTCCACAGCATGAAGTGCATGAACACCATTCGCAAAACCCACCGAAAATACTTTTGTTCGTCCCATGTGTGTTCTTCACACAGACTCTTATTCGAGCCGAACACTCCGAGCGCAATTGAACTCGAGTCGAAGCTTGTATGGCCAGATGAAACTGTTCAATCTGTGAGCAGTCAGTTGTGGGCTTTCCCGGTCCCTGGGTCTACAGACGTGTTTGGGGATCCCTATATTTGCCAAGATTGCTGATGCTGAGGACTCGGTATCTCTGTACAGCTCTAAATTCCTGACAGACGCAAGAATGGGAATGACGACATACTGTCGCCATGTGTCCTAAAGTTTTGGTTTGATGCTAATCTGATCCTGAAGCAACACATGGAAGATGGGAAAGCATGTCAATCACGTGGGGAGACGCGAGGCTGAAAAAGCTAAGTCTTTGTTCGCGTCTCGCTGCCTTCAGAGAGGCAGAGAGGCTTGTTCGCGTTTGGCAACTCTTCAGTCACCAACCTCCCTGCGATCCATCCGCCATGGAGTCCTCAACCGCTAACCATGGCTTGAGCAAGTACGTGACCCTTATCTCCAGTGATGGTTTCGAGTTTGTGGTCCTGCGAGAGGCGGCTTGCATCAGTGGCGCCATCAAGAAGATGTTGGATCCCAAAAGTGAGTGTTCTAGCCAACTCCTACGCCCCTGGCTTTTGGAAATGGCATGCTAATACCATTCTCTCTCTGCAGGCAGCTTCAAAGAGTCCACCGATGGAAGATGCTTCTTTGAAGAGATCAAGTATGTTTAGTCAACTTTTCGTAGCAACTCTCCCCTCGCCATCTATGCTATCCGATCCAACACCATACCCTCGCATAGGCAGAGAAGACAGAGACGACAGACGAGGCACTTGTGCGCGCAACAAGCAGCTTTGGTCTATGATTATACCATAAGAGTCCTTACAGACCCTCTTGCTTCCTCGGAAGCACAGTACGGACGCTGAATGATGTTCTCAATACACTTGATATGAGACTATGCCACCAGTCCCTCGTCGCTCTCAGACAATCCAAATATCTGGAGAAAGAGGCTGCAACAGTGTGGGGAAAGCTCGACAGCTGGGAAGCCAATTTCGTTTCTAGCTGGTTTTTTTGCCTACCCCTGTCTTTGCAGAGTGGATCAAAGTGTTGAAATTGTTGATTTGTTTTTCCACCGCTTTTTCTTCAACGTTTTTATTGCTACCCCAGACCTCAACGAACTAACCTTGGGCGTTTGATAGTGGCATTGTTCTCGAGAAGGTAGCTGAATACTTCTACTACAACTACAAGAACAGGAATCGAGAGGATGTACCCGATATGGACATCCCGCCTGAGTTGTGCTTGGAGCTGTTGATGGCAGCAGATTTCCTTGATAGTGAGTGTACATTGCCCAACTTCGATACCCTGACTAACATACTCAGCATAAAAAGCGGGATGGATTTCACATGTATACCACGGCGTTGGACGGAGAAATATGGTAGGCAGGGAAAGGCATTCCGGAGTTTGGAGAATATGGACGAATACAACGAACATCTGCTTTTCGTTACCACTCGCAACTGTGCTTTTCTTTTATTCTCTTCAACATACCCCATTTGAGCATATGCGTTCTTCCCTTTACACTATGGGTCGAAATGTCTATAGATGATGGTAGAACAAACATTCTCATGATCTAGCTCTTTCTGTCAACCCAACAGATCATAGCTAGTTCACGAGGACACATTCCAATCTAAATACATTTGTCTTCTCAAAAATGCGGTATCCTTGATCAAAATATATTTGCCTTTTTCTTTCTTTCCCTATCTCAAGTTTCACATATGTCTCCTCTATCCTTCAAGCTAGAATTGGAGGCGATCGAATCGTTTCCAATACTTCGTCTAGACTCTGCGATGTTAATCTGCGCGGATCATGAGGGAAGCTGGTTGTGTTTTTAAAATTTTGATCCTTAACAGGTGAGAAGTCGTGACTGCTTCGGCTACGCCTGGCATTGACTCCGCAACCCTACTGAACGACGGTCAGGAAGAATGTAATATAACATGTGACAGATGGGATACACTTCAATACATGCTGCAAGCCAGAAGAGAATGAATCATAATTAAGTCTTGTTCATGGTATCGATAATGCATTTACTACCTCTTCCGATATCAGCCGAGGCACTTCGAGATCCAAGATATCAAGTACCTGCTGGTAGTTTAACCAACTCCCATAGCTCTATGTGAAGGCAACGACGGCTATGTACGCCCACCAGCATCCAATTCAAATGCTTATGACAGTATCTGCTATCAATACGAAGTTTACGGCCAAGTATGTGCTTCTTATGGAATTGCCGATCCTCTAGACTTGCCCGAGGAAGGAGCCGCCGGAACCCCCACTTACCAAACGATGGAGACGGCCAGGAACGATCTTGATCCATGAGCAGATCAGAATCAGCCCATTGATTCTTATTTGGAGATTAAAAAGACATATTTCCCGTTCTCAACAGCATCCTTAACACATTGAGAAACATTTCTTTTGTTGTTGCTTTCACTTTATATCTTGATAACTCCGCTTACTCGGTTCGCCACTTCAACCTTACACTTCACTACCAACTGAGTCCAACCCACTCTTCCAAAAATGGGACAACATTACAAAGAAATCGCAGCTATTGCACTCAAACGTCGCGCAGATGCTATTCCAAAGAAATACCTGCTTCCAGAATCAGCTCTTACCAATCTCCCTCTCAATTTGACCACGATCCCAAAGAGCTCAGGACATTTCACCCCAGCCGAGCTTGAGATCATCGAGGCGGATGCCGAGGAGATCTTGCTTAAGATCAGAGAGAAGAAATGGACTTCTTTAGCTGTCACAGAGGCATTTTGTAAAGCGTCCATTGTAGCACAGCAATTGGTTTGTTCTTCCTTCTACGAGAACTAAAGTACTTAAAGATCTATGTGCTGATGATCAACAGACGAACTGCTTAACGGAAATACTCTTTCCAGAAGCCATTGCGCGTGCCAAATCTCTAGATGAGCATTTAGAGAAGACGGGCCAGGTGGTCGGCCCTCTACATGGCCTTCCCATCTCTCTGAAAGATTGCATGATTACTCCTCCACATCCTTCGTCCATTGGAATGGCCTGTTATGCAAACGAAGCGACGGATGAGGAGACTGTCCTTGTTGGTGTTTTGGCGAGGCTTGGTGCGGTATTTTATGTGAAGACTAATGTGCCTACTGCTATGATGATGATGGAGACTGTTAATGTTGTTTGGGGTGAGACGAATGGTGCGTATCATAGTGGGACGAGTTGTGGTGGGAGTAGTGGTGGTGAAGGTGCGCTTTTGGCAATGAGAGGAAGCCCGCTAGGCATTGGAACGGACATTGGGGGTAGTATTCGGATCCCCAGTGCTTTCAATGGACTTTACGGGTTAAAGCCTAGGTTAGTTTTCCTTTCTTTCGAGGACATTTGAACTGATGCGATTATAGTTTTGGTCGTTTCCCAGTCTACGGAGGCAAGTCCGGGATCACAGGACAAGATTTCATCTATGCCAATAACGGGCCTATGTCCAGATCACTCGAAAGTTTGAAGCTGTATTGCAGAGCTGTTCTGTCAACAGAAAGCTCACCCTGGAACCTAGACCCTAAGTGTGTTCCAATCCCATGGAGAGAGGAAGTCATCCAGCCGAAAGGTCGGAAGCTCCGCTTCGGCATAGTCTTCGACCACGATGGCGAGATTCACGTCCAACCGCCCATCGTTCGTGGCCTTGCTATGACCAAGAAAGCCCTTGAAGCAGCTGGTCACGAAGTCTTTGAATGGGAGCCTCTCAATCACCCAGCCATGGTTGACGAAATGAACCGCTCCTTCCACACGCTTGGCGCAGCAGCCATTCTCGACTTGACACTACAAAATGAAGAGCCAGTCTATGGATCTATGAAGAATTATGAAGCGACGTACCAGAAGGGCGAACATGGAACTCTGGGTCCTACAAAGTTGCGTGAGATGATCATCAAGAGGAATGCGTACCAGAAAGCGTATCTTGATGCGTGGAATGCAACAGCTAAGGATGGAAAGGGTGTCATGGATGGGATCATCATTGCTGCTTCACCTTGGACCGCACCGAGACTCGGGTTGACGCAGGAGGTTTTCTGTGTCAACTATACGGGGGCTTTCAATATTCTCGGTACGTTCAACATTTGTCGCAAAGTCTGACAAGGTATGGGATTGAGCTTTGGCTGACAATTACGGACAGATTACCCAGTGTGTACATTCCCTGTCACGTTTGCAGACAAGAGTCTCGACCTACCAAGGAAAGACTGGACGCCGTTGAACGAGCTTGACGGTAAGATTCAGGCGGACTATGATCCTGAGTTCTATCATGGGACGCCAGTGACACTGCAGTGTGTCGGTAGGCGATTGGAAGATGAGAAGGTGCTGGAGATGACATGTGCTATTGCTGAGGCTCTGAAAGCTCATTCTTGAATATCGAGACGAGGCAGACACAACATATGGGGATGTAGATTCTATATGAGGATGTAAATACTCAAGACATCTAGATGAAAATACATTCGCAGTTTCATATCCTGACCGCGCTTCACTTATTGGGAACCGCTCATATAGTTTTAACTTTGCCTTGTAGTGTAAGAATCACCAATTCGGACTCTCCCATTTCTGTATCTCTTTGTTTCGACCCGATGTGACTTTCTCTCGCCTCTGAAAGGGGTTTGTCCTACGTCCCCTTGCATCCCAACGCGAAGCGAGCCAGGTTGCCATGCCAATCTCGCTCTCCCCTCTCATCGTCATCGACAAACCACATCCCATCCAGTACCACAACCTCAAACTCCACCTTCCCCCATTCAAAACCCATCCCGAATACAGAACAAAAACCACAAGAACGACTCACCCTTCGAGCAATCACAGCCGCAATAATGCCACCAGCCCGCCGAACCCGCACCTCAAGCAGCCACGGCCCCGCCGCAAAAGGCGCCCAGAAAACCCTCTCCTTCGGAAACAAAGTAACGAAACCCGCGACCGCTGTTCCCTATGGCAAAGACATCTCTTCCCCTTCTACGAAAGCACATCCCTTATCGAAGACCGTCAACCAAGAACCAGAACAAGAGGCAAAAGTACAGCTAGAGAAGGAAGTAAAGGCGGAGTTAGACACAGGCCATGTTGATTCCAGCGCGGCGGTGTCGCAGCAGGCGAAGGCGGAGTTGGAGGCACAAGTAGAGGGGGGTGATAAGAGCGAGGATGTGATTAGGGCGGAGAAGGTGTCTGATGCGCAGATTAAGAAGTATTGGAGGGAGAGGGAGGGGGAGAGGAGGACGAAGAGGGTGCATCAGGAGGAGTTGGGGGTTGAGGAGAAGATTTTGAGACTTTTTGATATGAGTAGTCAGTTTGGCGTGAGTACTCCCTTCTACTATTCTCACTGTCTTTTTAGGAAAGAGGGGTGGCTTGGCTTGTGTCCCTCGTCCTGCTGCTTTGGTTTTGTTCTGCAGAAGGATTTCTGGCTGACTTTCGTATGTTTATAGCCTGCCATTGGCATCGCTCGCATGAAACGCTGGACTCGAGCGCAGAAGCTCGGTCTTGCGCCTCCGATTGAGGTCCTTGCCGTTCTGCTTAAGGAAGAGAAGAAGGGGAATGATAAGATTGAGCGGGCGTATGTGGATGAGCTTATGAGCTCGAAGTTTGTTGTTGGAGATGCGGCTTGAGCTCGAGCTGGAGAAGGCTTACTATAATAGGTGATATCTGGGGAAGCGGGGCATACATGAGGGGCGTACGAATGCTAGCTGCAGATAGCTGGAGACTGCTTTACTTTGCGTTGCTTGGGCTGGAGTTGGCTTTGGGAGTTGAGTACCAGGCTGAGGGAGAGGAAATGAATACCTGGAGTTTGGCTGTACAATATGCGGGTGGCACTGGCACTGGCTTGCCTTGGGATGGAGAATATGGAGCAACAAAATGATACCTTCTCGTGCCAAAGTAAGATTGGTTTTGATTCTGCTTGGTAGCCTTGATCTCGGTATCAGTGTCAACAAGCTCTACACAATCCCAGCCTACCATGCCATGGCTCAATTGCGATTCCTAGGGCTCACGGTCGCAACGTCTACTACAGTTGATTATATTGTTTGATGTGTTTGAAATTAGGGGTATGCCATTTGCACTTTGTTTGTCTACATGCTACATTGCGTTAAAAGGAGTAACTCCAGAACCAGAAAGCTCATCCATTAAATCAGAAAAGCCAAAATCTACAACTGCACCTCCACGCGTCCTTCAGCACCTGGTGCGCCAGATGAAAGGCTTGGCAGGAGATAGGTGATATCATCCCAAGGATGTCTGTAAAGACCAGTGCGCAGTCTCTTCTGATCGAGGTAATGAGCAATCAAACCAATAGAACGTCCCAACACGAAGAGACCGTTCAATACACCCATCTTCATGTAATCCTCGGCCTCCTCAGCACTGAACGCACCGCAGTTGCGCATCAAGTCAACGAAGCACACAGCAACGGCACCATCAACGTTCAGGATCAAGTTGTCCTTCTTGGATGTGGTGACAGACTCAACAGCAAGAGCGTAATCGAGCATCTTGCAGCTGGGGAAACGCTTCTTGACGAACTCCTTAACGAGCTCGACACGAAGATCTGGGTTGTTCCTGGACTTGACTTTATGGCCGATACCGGGGATGAGCTTGTTCTGCTTGCGCATGGTATCCACGAACTCACGTGGGCTGAGACCCTTGTCGAAAGCCTTGGTGAACTCCTCGGCAGCACCATCAAGCGCACCACCAAATCTGGAACCAATGGTCAACAGACCACTGACGAGGGCACTGATAAGATCCTTTCCGGCTCTGGTAGTAATAATGGTGTTCATGGCACCAGACACAGCTGGACCGTGATCGGCAGTCAACATGAGAACCATCTCGAGGAACTTGCTGGCGTAATCTGGGAGACGACGACGGAACCACAAGAGAGACATGACACCGCCAATTCCGATATCCTCCTTGAAGACATCCGAAATGGGCATACCAGCGTAGAGAAGTTCTTGTCCACGGTCGTCGGAAATGGTAGAGATGAATGCGGCAGGCTTTCGGATGAGACCAAGTTCTTGAGCCCAAGAGTAATCTAATGGGATCTTTGGTACAATTGGCTCGGGTTGTGGGACAATTGTTCCATTCTTAACAAGCTTCTGGTAAACCTGGGCGAGAACGGCTGGCATGTCCTCGAAAGTATCTGGGACGAAGAATCCGGCCTCCTTCATGGACTTGTTCTTAACAGCAGCAGTCTCGAGCTGAGAATTGGCGAAAGAACCAGCGTGTCCGAATTGAACCTCAGTCTTGAACATGCTTGCGCAAGTACCAATAGCCCAGGCAACAATTGGCTTGGTGATCAAACCGTGCTTAACGGCCTTGATAACTCGGTATTCCTCCACACCTCCAACTTCTCCCAAAAGGAGAAGAATCTTGCACTCTGGGTCGGCTTCGTATCTGAGGAGATGGTCGATAAAGGTTGTGCTGGGGTATCTGTCACCACCAATGGCAACACCCTCGTAGACACCATCGGTTGTGTTCGCAATGATGTTGTTAAGCTCGTTGGACATACCTCCGGACTTGGAGACATATCCGACGGAACCCTTGCGGTAAAGCTTGGAGGCCACGATGTTATCCATCATACCACCAGTGTTACCAATCTTGAAAGATCCGGGCTTAATTCCACCGACAGTCGCAGGGCCGATGATTGTAATGCCCTTGCGCTTGGCTACGTGGAGGATCTCACGGGCACGCTAAGAAATTATTAGAGTTGCACAATTTTGACTTTGGACTGCACACTTACTCTCTCAGGGACACCCTCAGCAATAATAGCAATTGACTTGATTTGCTCGAATTCCATAAGCTCCAAAGTAGAGGTGTAGACACTACGAGACGAGGCAAAATTGACGACGGTATCCACGTCGCTGTGCTTAGCCATGGCCTTGCTGACGTCTTGGTAGACTGGCAGCAGAGTCTCGCTGGTTCCCCAGTACATCTTGCTCACGAACTGACCACCGAAGGGGTAAATGATACCAGCAACGGAGGGAGTCTTACGCTTGCAGATGAAATCGAAATCCAGCATGCCCTGGACGGCTCTTGGCTGGAGACCGTACACAAAGCATCTTGTCTTGTCGTGGAAAAGGGTATGTTCGGCACGAGGGCTCAGAGGACGGCTGGGAGCTGCGAATCTTCTGATATTGTCGTTTGCAGAGCTTGGAGCTGGGGTTGAGGTGCCATTGGTGGCAGCCCCGTTGGTTGTGGCAGAAGGCATTTTGAGGAAGGAGGAAATCTTTGTAGCACCCCAAGTCAGTAATTGCACGAAATTGTATCTTTGTATTGTACGGCACACTGGATTCTACCGTTTTTACAGCAGTCCGTCACCGTTGCTAGGAGCGTGGAGACTGCCCGGGGAAGCTGGAGAAAAAGAAGAACTTGAAGAATACTTACATCAAAACGGAAACACTAGCTGCAGAGTGTGGAAACGGAACAGATGCTCTTTTGTCACAGTTGTGCTGAAGTCCAATCTCCGTAACCAAATCGAAGCTGCAGATTCAATCGTCGAGTATAGAGGAGAGAGTGGTTGCAGTGCGGAGTGACAAAAGTATGTGATGTGTAGTAGTGTGTCTGGTGGGAGAGAGTGGGTTGCGAAGGGAGGGAGTTGTTTTGGAGGAGTCCGTATTTTTACTTGACGGATCGTAGGCCGGCGGGAATGCGAGAGGAAATGCTGGGGCTGTTGAGAGTGATGGCTCCCTGGCTCGCTGTCCCTTCTGCGTGGTCTGCCGATACCGAGCTGTGTTTGGCGTGGCAGCGTGGGTGGGCGTTGGACTTGGTCTGAGCTGCAGGGCTTTGTTGAATTGCAGGGTTCCTTTAGCGTCCCTCAACACCGACCGCTCCTTCCCCTTCCCCAGTCCCAACCAACCAGAGCACGGCCGGTCCCTCCTGAACGGCTGCTGGTCTGCTGGTCCTGCGCCCAAAGTGAGATTCTTTCGGTCGGTCAACGAAGCATCCCAGCCCAGCGGACGGTGCGAATAATTGTTACTCGCCGACCCACCACAATTCATCACTGCCACCCCAAAGCAGACTTGCTCTCACTCACACTCTCCCAAATCCTTCAACATTCAGACAATTCCTATTCTTGTCAAATCCAACATCACTTCGAACTTCTCGCCGTATCCTCCCATCAGTTGAGTCGATTCTGATCCGATCCCGAAACCCTTGAAATAAGAAGAGTCGAGGTATGTTTGCTGCTTCCTTGTCCTCCCTTCGCATCAAACCCCCCCTCTGCTCCCCGAAACAAAACACCCAGCGTCTTGTATTCTTGGTCAATCCTCGTCCAGTATTCTTGCACAAACCTCTTTTCTCATCTTGAATCAAATCTGCGTCCTTCTTTTGCGAATTGCGAAAGTCCGGTCAATCTGACGCCTCGTTCGATTCAAGCTTCAATTTCTCTGTAAAGCCGTCCTTTTGTTCAATCGAATTCCGTACTTTAAGAAACGTCCTACAAGCACTTTTCACATTCTTGTCAGCATACCACAATCCAGAATAGAGCTTGGACTGACCTTTTTCAACTAGTAAACTTCCCATAAACCCTTCACAATGGCCGCCAAATCCATCCTCGAAGCCGACGGAAAGGCTATCCTCAACTACCACCTTACCAGAGCCCCAGTTATCAAGCCTTCTCCTCTCCCAAAATCCTCCACACACAACGCTCCTCCAAAGCTCGCCTCGCTATACTTCCCAGAAGATGCTGAGGTGATGGCCATTCTCGACCAGGCCGAGACTTCATACCCTTGGCTTTTGGTTCCAGGCTCAAAGTTCGTTGCAAAGCCAGATCAATTGATCAAGCGCCGAGGCAAGAGCGGACTGTTAGCTTTGAACAAGACATGGCCAGAGGCAAAGGCGTGGATTGCTGCTCGTGCTGGAAAGGAACAAAAGGTTGAGACCACAGTTGGCTACCTCAGACAATTTCTGGTTGAACCTTTCGTGCCTCATCCAGACGGAACCGAATACTATATCAACATCAACTCGCAAAGAGAGGTACGTTTACCGTTATTATACTTTTCCTCATTCTTGGGCTGGAATTCAGAAGCGACGCCGCGAAGCATTTTTTTGCCAAGCAGTAGCGCTTTGTAGATCCAAAGGCTGTCTAGCACTCAAGCGAATGTCAGAAGTCGAATTTTGGAACACTGCAAAAATGACTTTGGCATGTGGGCTGCAACGACCTTTTTGTTGTCTCCGGCCCTGATTCGGCAGGAGAGATGGTACGGACGAGCGGAGGCTAAGGAACACATTTCCAAAATGGCCCACTCTTGTTATCAAACACCAACCTCCTAGATGCAATTTCGTACCTGCATCTGCATGTGCGTTATCGTTGCCGCTGTCAGGGCTATCCGCTGCTACCTGCCGGGTGTTTACTGTTACGCCATCCTCCTTTCGTCCTCCAGTGAAACACTATCTTGTCCCCCTACCACGTGCTGACCATGTTTGTTTTGACAGGGTGATTGGATTCTCTTCACACACGAGGGAGGTGTTGATGTTGGTGATGTCGATGCCAAAGCCGAGAAGATTCTGATTCCGGTCGACCTCTCCGAATACCCATCAAACGAAGAGATTGCTGCTACGCTCCTCAAGAAGGTACCAAAGGGTGTACACAATGTCCTCGTCGACTTCATTACCAGACTGTACGCCGTCTACGTTGACTGCCAGTTCACATACCTCGAGATCAACCCTCTCGTTGTCATCCCAAATGCCGATGCTACATCTGCTGAGGTTCACTTCCTGGATTTGGCTGCTAAGCTCGACCAGACTGCCGAGTTTGAGTGTGGTGTCAAATGGGCCATCGCACGCTCACCGGCTGCTCTTGGTATGGCTGCCGTCAAGGCATCAGATGGAAAGGTCAACATCGATGCTGGCCCACCCATGGAGTTCCCAGCTCCCTTCGGTCGTGACATGAGCAAGGAGGAAGCTTACATTGCCGAGCTCGATGCTAAGACTGGTGCATCTCTCAAGCTCACCATCTTGAATGCCAATGGCCGTGTATGGACTTTGGTTGCTGGTGGTGGTGCTTCCGTTGTTTACGCCGATGCTATTGCCAGCAGTGGCTTCGCTGATGAGCTCGCCAACTACGGTGAATACTCTGGTGCCCCTACCGAGACCCAAACCTTCCACTACGCCCGTACAGTTCTCGACCTCATGCTCCGCGCCCCAATCACACCCGAGGGTAAGGTCCTCTTCATTGGTGGTGGTATTGCCAACTTCACCAACGTTGCCTCTACATTCAAGGGTGTCATCCGCGCTCTCCGCGAGGTTGCTCCCCAGCTTATCGAGCACAATGTCCAAATTTGGGTCAGACGTGCCGGACCTAACTACCAGGAGGGATTGAAGAACATCAAGTCCGTCGGACAAGAGTTGAAGTTGAACATGCACGTATATGGACCAGATATGCACGTCAGTGGTATCGTGCCTCTCGCTCTCGTTCCCGGGAGACTGGCAGAAAGTAAGGTGGAGGAGTTCAAGGCTTAGAAGCTTGATAGTTGGTGATTTGCTTTTTGTATTGGGAGCATTTTGTTTGGTACAAAGAAGAAGCTTCTTTCGTGGCGTACAAATCTTGTTGCTTGCTTAGGAACTTTACAATAGATACTCATAATGCCCTTCCTACTCGGTTCATCTACTCGCTAAGATCGAGCCAAGTCACGCTTCTGTATTCTATTGTATAGGTAGGAAAGTAAAAGCATGTGCGATCATCTCAAACCCTCTCGTATAGCGCTAAGCGTTCTGATTGCTTTAATCTTTTAAGATTCTTGTTCCGACAACCATGTCCTCCTCGTCCACTGACATGTCCTTACTCAGCAAGTCATCTCCAAATATCCTCCACTCCTTACTTGCCTTTCATACTTGCACCACCTGCTTGACACCCCGAGCAAGGTCATGTCCACAAGAACACACTCTGCCGATGCCGAAGTATAATTCAACTAGGACCGACTGCAAACACCAACGAACAAACTTATTCTAAGCACCATCCACACAGTACCAGCTTGTACGCCGAGATCGTGCTTTCGGCCATACCCATGGATGTGGCTTTGGTGGGACAAAACACCCCGATGGCGCATGTACATACAGCAGTGCATACGGAAGGAAGGAAGGCTGCAGGATCTCGCTCTCGCACCGATCATCCATCCGTCATCAGCCACATTTCCTTCCATATCTCAATACTAGCCAATTTGAGAGATCTCCGAGTCCGAAAATGTCGGGAGGTTTGGACCTTTACTTATATCATTGTCCGGTATGTTTTGCAACCAATTTAAGTATTGATGCTTGACTGGAGAGCTTGAGCTTGAGGGTGTTAGGTTAAAGTTGCCGGGTTACTTTGTGACACGAAACCCCCCGAACGAACCGAAGCGAGCGAGCGAGCGCCAGTTACGGAAAACGGAGTCCGGACGGGGAAGTCGGTTTGCGACTGGGGAAACAAGAGCAGACCACATGATGGGTTTAATTGTTTGATACGAGAATATACTTGGACCGAGCTGATGGCGCGTGAGCTTGGTGTGGGGTAGGAGGTAGTCGGGGTCTTTGTGGGCGGTTGACTATTTGGGTGTTGGGGGCCGGATCTGCGATGTTAATGTCTTCGGTGCATTTTGCGACTTTAAGTATCAAGCGAAGGCGGGGGCATACGTTTGTTTGCGGATGCGATATCTTGGTTTGGCAAGCTTGAAGAGATGTGATCCAGAGTCGATATGGTGTTTTCACATTCTTCACGGCCTCTTGGAGAACAATATGAAGCATCGGGGGGGAAAGCATGAGAAAGTACCTATCATACCACGATGGAAACGAAATTGCAGATGAAACCTTTTTGAAAATGCTCGATAAAACTGAGCAGTGATTCAAGTTCAGATATAATTGAAAGATGCAGTATCGTCGCTCAAAAGTTCGTCTATAGATGGTCATTATTGACTTTCGGCATTCCCTCGCTTACCATTTACGGGTAGCCATGGAGAAGTACAAAGGTAACAAGATCACACATAGTTGACTTTGCAGTCTTGCTAGACGTAGCCGAGGGACTCACACATTTTTAGAATTTGGCAGTCGGGGTTTGTAGAGCCTGCTAATCTTCAAGGTCGGCTGGTCACCTGCTAGACTTTATTTGTAGCATCGTGGTTGCCATGATTGATAAGAAATGTTCAAAATCCTGACGATCATATAGAAACAGGCAGGGGTCCCTTCCATCGTAAATTTACAACTACTGGATATTAACTTGTGAAATAGCTCCTCTGCTTCGATGCGCAGTCGAGGTGATACGGGATGCCCTACACAACACGAGGCTGGGCAATTGAGATGGTGGTAGCGAGCTCGTACTAGTGAATGGGAACCTCATCCGGGCCTGGTATGCTCAGTGAGATATTTCAGCATCACTAGCCTAATGGTTACAGATGTCCATCTTTCTGTCACTTTGCTGCTCAAGATATTCGTCACCCTTCAATATTTATATCCTCATTTTTGCCGAGGCTGGCTAGAGACAAGCTAATTCCCCTCGAAGCAGGGCAGGAAACACACTATAATTTTGGGTGCATGACAGCCGATCTCCCGCCAAACGAACAGCCAAACAAAACAAGCCTGACACCCAAGCTTAGCCGAAACAGGGATCGCGCCTGCCCGTATCAGCTTGCAGATAGATTGACTCGAGATTGATGAAAGCAATCCCAGCCCCTCCTTCATATTCGAGTCTCGAGTTCGTTTCTTCTTTCTTTCGTCGCAACCAAAATTCCAAAAGTCGCTCGTTAATTTGCGCTCCTCGCAATTCTTCCTCGATAACGCGAAGTTCGAGTCATTTATCTTTGAAAGATCGGACAGTTGTAACGAGTTGCGAAGACGACTTTGCGAGGTGCCCAAACAGAGGTCCAAGACCATGTTTCGATCGGTATGTTGATTTCGCGCCTCACTGTTGGAACCCACAACGCCTCATGCGCGCAACCGCTGGATACCAGCTTCTGGAATTTATGTTTCAGTTGCAGATCAAAGCAGATCCTCTTCTCCAGGTCTATCTAAGACATTTCGCTAATCCGATTGATCGTCTACCAGGTCCAACTCGCGATCCTTGCGCTTCTCGCAACCTCCACCTTCGCTGTCCAGACAATTACCATCAAGGGAGCGGATTTGGTCAACTCGGTCACAGGAAATAGATTTCAGATCGTTGGTGTCGCGTACCAACCGGCTGGAAGTTCAGGCTACAATCCGGGCAGTGACCCTCTGGCCGATAAGGATGTGTGTTTGCGCGATGCTGCGTTGATGCAACGTTTGGGTCCGTATAATCTACAACGTTTGGGTTGGACAGACGCTGATTGGACTAGGGGTCAATGCTATTCGGGTCTACAATATTGATCCAAACATCAATCATGATGCTGTAAGTCCCCAGATTTGTTTGGATTCCAGTACCCAACCCCGCCCATTAGGCCTGAGCTACGTCTTGCGCTTCGAAATCTCACTAGAACTTTCAATACTAATTCTCAAAAGTGTGCTAGTATCTTCAATGCCGTGAGTCAATCTCCGAACTGCAATTGAACTTGTACTGATTTTGCAGGTTGGCATCTACATGATCCTCGATGTGAACTCCCCTCTGGCTGGAGAAAGTATTGATCGGTCTGCACCATGGGAGAGCTATTACGTTGGCTATGTCAATCGTACCTTTGCAGTTGTCGAAGCGTTCAAGAACTACCCCAACACAATGATGTTCTTCTCTGGCAACGAGGTCATCAACGACCTGCCTACTGGCAAGACTGTGCCTCCATATATGAGAGTCAGTCAAACGCTCCCCAAACATCTACCCTGTACTAATCTCTCTAGGCTATCACTCGAGACCTCAAGAACTATGTTGCAAAGAATTGTGACAGAAAGATCCCTGTGGGATACAGCGCTGCAGATGTCCGCGAGATTCTTCTTGACACCTGGAACTACCTTCAGTGTACCACGACTGGAGATACTTCGGATCCCTCCAGAGTCGATGTCTTTGCGCTCAACAGCTATTCATGGTGCGGCGAGTCCACATTCGAAACCGCTCAGTACGATGTCCTCGTATCAGATTTCTCCAATACTAGTGTTCCAGTCTACTTCTCCGAATATGGCTGCAACGTGCCATATCCAAGAGTCTTTACCGAAGTCCCCGCTCTCTACGGTCCTCTGGTGACTCCTGTTCTATCAGGAGGTCTAGTCTACGAGTACACGCAAGAGACATCGAACTACGGTCTTGTGACCTTGAACAGTGATGGAACTGCTGATCTACTTGGGGATTACGATACACTTCAAAAGCAATTCAACACGCTCAATGGCACCGAACTCCAAAGCATGACTGCTGCGAATACCACCAACAACCCTCCAAACTGTACTGCCTCATTGATCACTAACGATGGCTTCAACAACAACTTCACAATTCCAGCGGTCCCTCCTGGAGTTCAGGATCTGATTGATAATGGCATCGACAATGCTCCTGTTGGGAAGATCATTCCAGTCACAGCTACCACGGTCACTCAGCAAGTGAAGCAAAGCAACGGCGATGTTATGCAAGGTCTGGCAATCACTCCATTGCCTGAAGACCAGAGCAACAATCCAAATGGAGCAACCACAACAACCAGTGCAGCTCCGTCAGCGACAACCACCAAGAAGAGTGGAGCTGTGGATATTCGGGCTAGCACTGCCCTCCTGGTAGGTGTAGCTGCTTTGGTGGTGGGATGGACATCGTTACTTTGAGTCTGGTAGTTCTTGAGCGTGTTTTCTTCTGTTCTTGCACATATTTTGGCGAATGCATGATGAGTAATGAGATTCTTTGCGCATTGGCCCGGGTCAAACTACCAATTTTCGTTGTTAATTGGGTGCAGTGGCCTGAATTGGTGAAGAAGCACTGCATATTGTTTGATGTTGCGATGCATAGCGATGACATTAGACGTCTTTAGTGTAATGGATGTTGAGATGTCTTCTTTCCTGGGCTAGTGACTACACTTTTATTTGTATGCCAGTGAAACCTGAGCTGGATCGAGTATCAGTCGGTGTGGCTTTGTAATGTCCCAGATGGCACTGAGGACATTGAGTTGTAGAAAACTTTGCCATGCCAGTATCAACGTTTCTCCATCATAGCAGTCTCAACTTCAGAGGTCTTTTCATAGACGTTGCACAGTCCCCCTTAACCAGGACATTATTTCGGGTCTTCTTAACTGGACAACTAGATCTTGTGAATATTCATACTACTTTCCGAACCTTGGCCTTTCCAATGTCGAAGTTTCCATATCGAGATTCAATTGAGTCCAACTATATATACCTGGCGGTGAGAAATTTTACATCGGAAGATCGGGGCACAGAATGGGTTTCCGTGGGTTTCCTTTATCAGTGCGCCGTCGGTATCTGATATCTCAAGACTCTGCTGATGATACTGAGCATATCCACCTCAATCCAAAGATTATCCGATCTACCCTGTTAGAGTCTAAGAATGACTGTTCACCCTTCCCTGACAGGGTAAGCTCTAAGTCCTCTCTCTACATACATCTTGTATCTGATATGCATCTCACATTCCTTACTACCATAGATTTTCCCCTTCATGCTGTTACTTTTCATACTTCGCTAGGCCAGTATATCATGTAAACACGACGTCTCGTTAATGGATGATAACCAGAGAAAGGGGGGAAGGACAGGTAGGCTTGGAGCATTTGGGCGGGAAATGCGAGGCACGGATGATGGGGAGGATCCCGGCATTTTTCTGGTATGTGTATGTAGATGTGATGGTCAGAACGACTTGATTATAGTATTATAAGTGCCAATGCCTAGATCTGGGGGAAAATGAGGGTTTTGAGGGTTGTATTTTGACAGAGATATAGTTGTCTGTTTGGATATTAGCGAGGATATGGTTCACCTATATCTTGCTTATTGGATACCAAAAGAGAGAGAAGATAGATAATAGGAGAGAAGGGCAAGTTCAGGAGCCAATTCCGCGATTTTAGAAGCAGATGCGTTGCGAGGGGTAAAGTATGGTCTAGCAAGTTAGAAGAGTATCACCTGGTGAATAGATTCGTGCATATCTGACGTTGGATTACGAGTTCTTTCGGTATTCTTTCATATCGTAAGTGCATTAGGAATTGTCCAATTCCGTCTATCGTAAGCATAACTAGGGCAACCATCATCGCCGCCTTCAACCAGGAGCCCACCATATGCACCTCGCACCTCCGTATCATGCATGTAACAAACGCCAACCTTTTCCAAATGCGTCGACAGTCATCATTCTTTAGCAGCTCAGAGCTTGGTAACCAAATCCCTCGACATAGTATCACTCAACCTCCTCGGAAGAAGTGAATCACCATTCGACGCACCTCCATCAGACCCTCCTCCATACGAACCACCTCCACTTGACCCAGGCCCAGGCCCTGGTCCACCAACAGTCCGTCTGCTGTTTTCCTGGATCCGGAATCTCATTAACCAGCGGACATGCATGCTAGTTGTCTGCTGCATGCTCCTGATCTCTGCTAGTTCATTCTTGATCGGGATGGTTTCGTTGAACAGCATCGTTGTCTGCTTCGCTTCTGATTCTGTGAGGCTGCTGGAGAGATGACTTAGATTACTCTCTTGTGCTTCCAGTAGCGAGAGGAGGTACTGGTGGCCTGAGTCGAGGGGCTCGGTGTTGGCTGGTTCGGGTAAATTCGGCAGTGATGATGGACTGGAGAGATCTGTCGCGTAGATGGGTTGGTTGAAATCCCGTGAAGAGCCACTCTCCATGAATTTGATGCGGCGTTCTTGTCGTTGGTTTGCTTCTGTCAAAGTACGAACTTCGGACCTTAGCTCGCCAATTTCTCTTCGTAGCATATCTGTCATGGGTCCAACGGTCTTTAGACTACACTCATCTGTGTGTAGATGCAGATCCTTTCTTTTCGCTTCGTGCTGACAGCCATAGCCAGCCCAGCGACAAGGTGCGATCACATCTGAGCATTCCTTGTTGTGATCGGATACCTTGCAACGTAGAATCTCGATCCCGCAATGTTCGCACTGCTTGAACCTCTCCTTGCACAGATCTTCACGATGCTCTTCCATGTCGACCTCCAGTAGAGATTCTAAACAATCAGGGCAGTCGGTCTCATAATGTAGACACCCTCGACTAGCGTACTTCCTCTTGACATTCTCAGGACATTCCTTCTCGGTGTTCCTGCCAGGACATCTCATGACCGTCTCCGGACAGTACTTCTCCAGGTGGTTCGCCAACATGGACCGAGCAAACGACAGAGAACAACAAGGACACGTCGCTTTCAAGCTATCAAGCTGATTGAGAATGATCTTCGGCGCCCGTTTCAGCGAACTGACATCCTGATCCAGCGTCGACCGATCAATGGGACAAGACTTGCTGTGGATTACGGATTCCTCGATACACGAACGGCAGAAAATGTGGTCGCATTCTGTCATGACAGGATCGACCAGCGGACAGTGACATATCGGACACATGAGATTCTCGTCTACGGCTGTTTCGTAAGTCACGGCTCTGAGATCGACAAAGTGGACGAGGTTGAGATTTGAAGGCTTCCTGCTTCGCTTCATCTGTAATGCTGATTCAGGATGGCGCGGCGACATGCTGAAGTCGCTGGCGGGTGTGTTGGGTGGTGGCCGGTTGCCGTCAACAGGGAGACGTATCTCATCGCTTGAGTATTGAGAAACGACGTAGGCTTGGGGCGAGGATGGGTTACCAGGAGTGTATCCTGTTGGCGTTACGGTGCCGGACATCTTGCTTGTTGATTTGGTAGATGTTCGTGTCTCAGTAACTCAGAGACACGTGTGGCTCGGGCATGCGGAAGAGTCGCGGCAAGGCGCTGGCTTTGGACGAGGCAGTATCGATCCCTTGTCTCTAATGCTTCTCGTTCTCAAGCAAGAAGGAAAGTACGATAGCGATATACTAAGCGAAGCATTCAAGGTCGAAGAAATGTTGTTTATTTGTTGAGTTCACGTTCGGGTAATGGGCCTGAGAGATTCACATGTGGTTGGTAGCGGGGACTAAGTACCCCTCGCGATTTGATTGGCTCAGAACAAGGGGTCAATTCCGGCACTGGAATCTGCTTCATGTTCCTGAATCGACGGCCCAGAAAGGGACAGGCTACATATATCACTGCAGGTACAGACCGATGAAACGGATGAAGCGTCCTTTCGATAGCTGTCTTACAAATTAATCCAATTCTACCATTTATTGCTTTAGGGAGGGGGAATGCAGACAGTTACTAAGCCAGTGGGGATCTGGGCGAGTCAGCTGGCTTGCGAAGGGATGTATCCTGAGAGGGGCGTGGCTTGATGTTTGGTGTGATGTAGAGTGGAGTGTTTCCCATTCATTCCTCCACTGACAGCTGGGGTGATTGCTGTAAAGCTGTTTGATGAGCTGGAAACAGTGGAGCATTCACCATCGAGGCATTTGAGAGTAGTATCTTCAGAAGTTGTGTGAACACTTTTAATATTAAAGATCGTATCCCATTTCGTTCCATATTCGTGACAAGATATGTACGTGCCCCGGAACTCTTGCGCAAAAGGACATGTAAGATGAAAGACAATATATTTTGGGTGTAAGGTCCTAAACGACCATTGCCCACCCAGTCTCGGACCGTATATCATTCATAACCAACCCATCCGTAGACAGACATAGTCGATCCGATCCGATAATGCACCTGCCAGATCACCCGCTCAAAGCCAAGCCATACCCAGAGTACCCCAAAGTATCAGACCAAAGACACAACACCTGAAGCGCTCATCATACAAGGAAGCACAACCTTTGTTCATACCAACCGACACCCAGCCCGCCTACTGATAAACCATAAAACAAAAAAGATTGAGAGAGATCTTTCCCATCCGTATAGGTATCCGAAAATATAACACCCGCAAAACAGCCCGGTCTCCGACGAGAAAAGGAAATCGTTCTATGTAACTATGATGTGTCTTTTTCATAAAACCCATTGAAGACGCCGCTTCTTGTCCCACCCAAAGCAATGCAGCCCAAACACCGTCACAAAAATATGCAATGCGCGCTCAAAATCAAGCCATCATATTTGGATGGAAACACCATCTCCTACTTAAACAGTGGTATCGAAATCGTTTGCTGCGCCGTTACTGTCTCAAGGAATTTGGTGGTGGGTAGGTCGTAAGAAGAATTTGTACAGTGAGGATTCGTTGAGGTGGAAAGTGCCGTAACCGGAAGATTGTCGATGCCAGGGAGAGTGCCCGCCAAAGGATGATGTGACAAGAATGCGAAAAGTCAATTAATGCGATGGTGGAAGATCCACTCTGCTAATGGGTGGAACAGAAGAAGAGTCGATCTACCAACGTCGGTTTAGATGTTGCATCCTGGCGGGACTAACACTCTGTGGGGGGCTGGCCATCGACATGCCGGTACTCGGGTTGACGATTGGGATGGCGTTGCGAACCCGAGTCGCAGCTGGTTGATGAAGTTTGAGAGGAGTAGGCTGACTCTGGTAGGAAGGCATGTATGGAACGGAGTTGGAGTTGAGGGTGAAGTTCGAGTCTGGCGCTACTTGGTGGGATTGGGGGCTGGATTCTGGGGACCCACTTGACAACGAGGATCGATCCGACGAGGAGGAATGGATGGAAACCATATCACTCTCGGTGAGGAGATTGGGACAGAATTCCAAGTCATCATCGAGGTCGAAGGATCGACCAGCTTCAAAGCGCTGACGAAAGCTTGTTACGACCGCAGCCTCCTCGAGATCCTTTCTGGCACCCCGGAATTGCTTGTGAGCATTTTGCGACAGGCGAGGAGCTCGACGGCCACGACCGCTGTGATGTGACGATGATGCGGATTGTGCATTTGTGGAGGTAGGGTGTTGGTGAGTGTTGTAGTGATAGAAGGACGACATTTTATCGGCTCATTAATGGATTCGAGTCGGTGAGGTTGATGGTTGGTTGGGGGTTGGAATGATGCGACCGGGAGGCTGTGAAGAACAATGGAGCGGTGTGGCAGAGTTTTTTTTTATGTTGATGGTAGCAGTAGGATGCGAACAACGGACGAGTATTAATGAAGTTATAGTGAACTGGATGTGGTTGTAGTTATGTATGGAGTCGAGTGTTATCGGGGAAGAGAAATGGGGAGATGTGAGGTTGGATGAGAAGTTGAGCGAGCAGGCGGGAGGGGAAGCAGGAGAGAGAGGGAGAATGAGTGGAAGGAGGCGAAGGGAGGTGGCGCTTGTCTGTTTTGGTCTTAGTGGATGTCCGGTGTTTAGCCCACTCTCTTAGCGAACCAACAGAAACACAGCGATGGTGCGCCCATGACGGCGTGGGTGCCATTTGAGGCCTGACAGGCCTGAGGAATGAGGGAGGGCGACCCGTGCCCATCCGATTCTTGGAGGTCGAGGGACGGGCGGCTTTCCTTTGTTATGGTATGTCAACAAATGGACTCGATAGGACGGTAGATACATCGACCTTCTGCCTTTGTACCAGAGTGATGCCATTTCCATTGCCATTGCTATAGCCAGTCTCTTATCTATGCTGCTCTCATCAAACATTGCATTGTCCAGAGCTCGACAACTGCTTCGGGTCCAAATCAAGGTGGCTTTCCCCATTGATCTGTGAGAACCCGCCCTCACCGAGGGAGGGACAGCACTTCGCTGCACTGGGACTGGACGCTGGGCTGGCTCGGCTGGCTAGCAGCAACCTTCGCCACCCTTCAAACATCTGGAACCTGGGATGGCTGGGATCAGCAACTCGCCCTGTCCGCTGGTTGGCGCCGTCAACCGCCGAGAAAGCATCTCTCCAGCAAACGCAGCACCACTGCACCACTGCTCCCCTCCTTCCCGCATAAAGCTGCCATCTCGGTGCCACCTTGCTGGCTGTTGTGCTCTGCCACTCTTGCGTGCTGTTGGACCCCCGTAAGGGATAGTGCTTCTGGTTGGCAGGGCTGGACAACGCTTGGATCTCAAACAACCCCCTCCCCTCAACCTTCAACCCCTCCCTCGGCCGTGATTCTTCAATCTGTCTGCTTTCCTGCGTCAGCCACCTCCATGGCAGACATTAACCGCAATCTATAAATGAACATGCATAAAGTGAAGCATGAAGAGAACGCAATTGGCGTGGGATTAATCGGAGCATACAGGCGATAACAGCCGCTGTAAGCAGAGATAAAGCTCATCCCTCCATCATGTCTTCGTGGTGTGTGCTAGCTTGCGCGCCTTGATGTTCCAGAACAAGGAGTGGCCAATCAGTGTCAGCGTCGTTTCCTGTTACACGAGCACACCGCCCATTGTTTCCGCTCTACTGCAGGGAGAGAAAGTTTGTGAGATGAAGATTGCTGGGAGATCAACGGATGGCTCTGCCAGTTGTGAAGATCTGACTGTCTGACTGTCTAGGCAAACCCCGCATAAGATTCCGAAGTGTCTGATATCCGGAGTATGAAGAGACTATTTTGGGCATCGTCTTCAATGGCTTCCCGCTCGTGAGGCTGTCAGAGAATAGAAGATAAAAGCTCTCAAATTCAGTTGCCAAGGAACTCGAGCAGGTTTCATCGTCGAGTTAAGCAGACGATTGAGGAGTAAAGAAAAAAGATTGTTTGACAGGTTGTGCTCACTGTCGATGACATTGTTAGCTAAACTACAACTACAACGTAAGCTACTAACTGACCATTCCTTTGAGATGAATGGTCTACTACATCACTCATTGCCTCAACTTAGCTTGACACGAATCGGAATCTGCCGCTGAAGAAAAGCAATGCACTTCTTCGCGAAGTTCTTGGCTTAGTCTTTCAATGCAGGAATTAACAAAATCAAAATACTCGCATGATGCCCCTCACCATCTAAAAAAGGAGCAGATCGGGAGAATGGTCTTGAATGCCGCACTTATATATAAGTTTACTTGCCTTGTCAGACCATAGATATGTCCCTCCCAAGAGAGGATCTTCTGGAAGACATCGCTGGGTTCCTTAGAAAGGGGTGAGAATAGAAGGATGTAGCAAGCTTTACAGATGTCGATACCATAGATGACGATACCAGCCAACGCAGGCTACCAACGGAAGTGCTTTCATGCAATCACATGTAGGATCCAAAAGTAGTTGCTGCTTCGAGATTTGTATTCCAACTCGCTGAGGTATTGCCTATCTTTTGGCGTATGTATACGCAGATGTGGCATTCTCCCACCGAAGGAGCCCTTCGGTATGGGTAACATCTCTTAGATATGGTAAGCTCGAGTTATTGACCTGGAGCTATTGGTCACCATTGCTTCGAGGTTTCTCCTGCTATTAGATATGCCTGTTCGCCCTTGCTGTGTTGTCCGCTCCTGCGCCAAAGCACGAGTGTCGGTAGCAAGTCTGTGATATCCGAAAATGGAGTCTTGATATTACTCCAGAGACCTTGCTGTGATGGATGGCCTGGCCATAGCATGTTTGCCAGCTCATCCTTGATTATTCTCCTGTGCTTGAATGCTCCAACCATTATTCAACTCTGATCGAAGATTGGCGTTTACATCTGGTCCATCTGCAGCGACCAACCAAGCTCAGCAGATTCGTAAAATATTGCCTGGTCCTGGTCTGAAAATCGTTGGAGTTCGGATAATGATGGGTGACAATCAGCTCAAGTTATAAGCTTCTCGAAGAAATCGGCGGGATTCACCTTCGATTGAGCCATCGGTCCTGTGAAACTAACTTGACAGTTGAATGACAGGCTCAGTCGAAGCACCATTCGCAGACAGCCTTGCTCTTGAGCAGTGCACGAAGCGCTTTATTCGGCTGGAGCCTCTGTATCTTGTAAACGAGTCTGGCATAGAGTGCGATATACAAAGCATGAAAATGAAGAATGATCCGACGAACCTACAATCAGACAATAATCGCTCGGCTAACGTCAGGTCTCCCCGCTGACTAGCCTGTGCTTGGCGACGGACCCTTTCCGGACCGAGCTTGTGACGAAAGGCCTGCGCTTGAAGGTAGAAGGGAGTAAGGATCTTGAAATTCATGGCCGACCAGTCCAAAAACGAAGTCGGTCCCAGAGAAAAGAAAGTACCCACGCACAACTTCGCGCACATATCGTCTTTCACCCTGCCATAATCTCAATATCTGCAGAACCGACAAATGCTTCCAACCTCGAATCGATGATAACGTCTTGTGCGACACGTCTTAAAAGCTTGTACAATTTGTCCTCCGCGATGAGCGATCACTGATAACAACCGCGACGTCAAGATGGAGCTACCGGAGAGTCAGAACTCGAGGGATGCTCGGATCGAGAAGCTGTGGAAGAAGCTGGATCCGCAGGGTAAAGGGGAGCTGGATCTCAATGGCCTCAAGAAAGGCTTGACCCGCATTGACCATCGTGAGTCTGCCAGTTCTATATGTTGCAAGTTACCACCCTCTAACCAAGCTTGCAGCTTTGAAAAATGCAAACGACATGCTCAAGGATGTTATCAAAGCGATGGACAAGAACGGAGACGAAGTGATACAGTATGAGGGTATGTCTTCCGGTAGTTGGCGGGGGATTCATCGTATCTGTCCCTCTGGTGATACGTCACTGACATCCGACGCGCAGAATTTCGCACATTCGTTGAGAGGACAGAGAAAGAGCTCTTCTCGCTGTTCCACTCTATCGACCGAGATCAAGATGGCAAGCTGAACAAGGGCGAGTTGAGAAATGCATTTAGAACAGCTGGTCTAGCGGTTCCCAATTCCAAGCTTGACCAGTTCTTCAGCGAGGTCGATCAAAACAACGACGTATATAACCCAACCGCGGTACCTCATACCTCATACAGTACTGATTATCAATAGGGCTACATAAGTTTTGCGGAATGGAGGTAAGATTTCTCTCCTTAGATCTTGCTTGTCACCGTCGTGTCTATCGTGAATTCGGCAGTGATAGTGCAAAAGCTGACAATATTATAGAGATTTCTTGCTCTTCCTACCTACACACAAAGCTCCTGGGCTGAAAGCTGTCATGTCTTACTACTCATCTGCTGTTACTTTAAACGCCGAAGGCGATACCTCAATCAGCGAGGAGACGCTGGAAGGCTTAGGTATGGAATCACAATCTCGATTTTCGTCCCTGTCAGTCTTGTTTGGCGCCATCATCAAAATCGCGGATTCTTCACCAAAACCCAATCGAACCTCGCCCACCGACCTTATACCAGCACAACTAGAACCAGACATCTCGTTAGAACCTTCTGCTGTAGGGTATCAGACACCGATAACCGATCAAGTTCGACCCGCCGCCAAAAGCATGAAGTCAAAACTCGAAACCGCCGAGGAGGAGGAGGAGAAATTTTCGAAGGATGTTGCGCCTGTGGAGAAATTATTGCTGACGGACATTCTGCCCGATCCAGGCTATTTTGCAGCAGGCGCAGTTGCGGGAGTCGTCTCCAGAACATCTACCGCACCATTAGATCGATTAAAGGTCTACCTCATCGCCAACATCGGTCCAGCAAAAGATTCGGTGAATGCGATAAAGAAAGGGGATGCTGTTGGTGTAGCGAAGACGGTTGGGCGACCTCTCATTGATGCTACCAAAGAACTCTGGAAAGCTGGTGGAATGAGAAGCTTGTTTGCTGGTAAATAGTCCCACGAAATGACTCGAGGCGCAACTGACTCTCTAGGTAATGGCCTGAACGTCATTAAAGTCATGCCCGAATCAGCAATCAAGTTTGGATCCTACGAATTCGCCAAGCGAGTACTGGCGCATATGGAGGGTCACAACGATCCGCAAAACATCAATCCTTATTCCAAGTTTGTAGCTGGAGGAGTTGGTGGACTTATATCACAGTTGGTGTCCATATCCCTTGATTATGCTTCACGCTGACAGATATAGACTCTTTGTTTATCCAATAGACACATTAAAATTCCGGTACGCTCCCTTGCACTCAATCCCTATTACTAAAGCTTACAAAATGCAGTATGCAATGCGAGACTGTATCCGGCGGTCTGCATGGTAACGCACTCATCATCGCTACCGCGAAGAAGATGATTGAACAGGGGTCTGTAAAGTCCTCGTATCGAGGGTTGACCATGGGTCTCCTTGGAATGTTCCCCTATTCCGCCATTGACCTGGGAACATTTGAGTATCTTAAGGCACGGCTTGCAGCCCGCAATGCTAGGATCTTGGGATGTCACGAAGAAGATGCACTTCCTGGGTCTTTTGCTACAGGCTGCATTGGAGCATTCTCGGGAGCTTTCGGAGCGAGCATCGTATACCCAATCAATCTTCTGCGAACGAGACTTCAAGCTCAAGGGTAAGCCTCCCCTTTCAGACATTGCCTTGAGTTCTGCGGACTCCGACGATCTGGGAGCTCCAGTACTTTCAGACAATATGCTAATTCGTCACAGAACTGTTCTTCACCCTCCGACCTACTCGGGTATAATAGATGTAGCGCAGAAGACAGTGAAAAATGAAGGCGTTAAAGGACTCTTCAAAGGCATTACGCCCAACCTCTTGAAGGTTGTCCCCGCAGTCAGCATCACCTACGTGGTCTACGAAAACGCAAAGAAGGCACTTCATCTGAGATGAAGACTACTTCCAAGAAAACACAATCATATTGCATAGCGTGGAGTTAGGACAGGGACGAATCACTGGCATTACTGCATAAGAAGCCTTTTGTACCCGTCATTGTTTTCAGCACTGCATCACAAATAGTTGATTTGACAGCAAGTATCTGCAAGACATCATGAGTGGCATTGTATACTTGTTGCATCCTGATTAAGATTTCTGCTTGGGAGAAGCATGAAAGAACGGCGTTAGATCTTTAGTACAGTATTACTGGGTTGGCTATAGGCGTTCAAGGATACCCCAGACTTTTCACAGGTTATGGTCTCAGGGAGTGGGTTTGATTTTTGGGTGAGCCATGCCATGGGCAGATGGGCGGACAAGGGGGTAGATAGCGCAGAGAAGACAGAGACGTAGATAGACATACATCGAGACAGTCGGAGAATCTATTTGAGTCTATTCGATCTTTCCTTCGCTATATATGGGGCAGAACACCTTGCGAGATCTCTGACCCTTTAGCTCTCAGCTTGATGGTTGATCCTTCGTCCTGGGGACACTCATCTACTACCAGATGGAGATCCCTCACTACCTACAATCGGCAAACCAGCTGTATGAATCTTCTTGTACCGCACCTCAAATTCGACCTCCTTCCGCTCCTCGATCTCTGAAAGGCAGATGCCCAGCGTCGGTAAAGCCACAACACGATCTTTCTCCTCAGTCCGAAGTACGACTGAAGGTACTATGTACCTTATACCACCAGGCGCTTTCTCCTTCAAAATCTGTAGCGCTCCATTCCGGTGCTGACCGAGCTCTTCTTTGAATCTCGGCCATTGCGTGGGTGAAAGGGGCTGGACGAGTACAATTGACGAAGATGTGTTCTTTATTCGAATCCAGTATCGTCCGTCGAAGAGCTGCCAAGATGACCAGAGAGCTCGAATTGTGGGCGGAAAGGCAAGAACATGTTTCCCGACCTCGTTGCTTCCGAATGGTTGGCGGGAGATTTGCCAGGCGGGTTTGTGGCCATGTCCAAGGCCGTCCATCTCAAAAGTATCTCGTAGAATGGGTTGGAAGTACAGTCCGCATACTGTGAATGAGCCCATTCGAGGTTTCGTATCAGTAAGCTCTGGAAACAAACGATTTACTGCGCCATGGAGAGATGAGATAGATACATGCTCATGAGGAGTTACGAGCATGATGATCCTCCTAAGTAGCTCCGCTGCTATTTGCCCGGCTTTTCCCCCAAGCCATGACGGGAGATCTTTGAACTGGTTCAAGTCCGTGAATTTAATTTGCACAACTCCCACTTGAAGGTCCAATGAACTGATACAGCAGCTACGAAGCCATTCCTCCATAACATCCTTTCGGCGCTGCTCCTGCTCTTTCATATTTTTCGAGAGATCTAAAAGAGCTGGCTTACTCAGTGCCTTTGGTAAGGAATAAGTAGCTCGAATGTGGCGGATGGCATTTCTCTTGGTTAGAGTTCTGTCCTTGTTGGTATGATCCTCGAACCATTCGACATTATTCGCTTTGCATGTTGCAATGAGACGTTCTTTGCTGAATCCCAGTAACGGCCTGTAAACCCTCACGCCTCCAGTCTCGGGGATCAGCTGAGATTTCCAGCTTGCAGTAACCTTGCCATGGACATTCTTAAGAGGATGCTCAAAATTATGCTCAGTGACTTCTTCCGTAGCTCCATTATCGAGACCACCGCTCTCATGAACTCCATGGATTCTGTAACACTCAGGGATCTCCGAATGGGCCTTGATACCCGTCAGACCCATCCTATGACCCTCCATCAACCTCATCATTATAGTTTCAACCTGATCATCCTCGTGATGAGCCAAGAATAGTGATTTGATTCCCAATTCACTACAAGCTTTCCCCAGAGCACGGAATCTATACTTCCTAGCTGAGGATTCAAAGTTTGGTAGTCCAGGTGTCTGGAGAGATGATGGCCATTCTATCTTCAGAACCTGGGTAGGAATACCTGCGATGACCAGGTCAATATCTGCCCTCAGTCCAATCGAGACGATTAATTACCTCTATTTTCTAGACTCGTTGAAACAGCTAGTGCTTCTACATCACTTCCATCCCTTACACCATGGTCGACCACAAAGGCTCGAAAGTTGACTCTGTTCGTTGCCGAGAGCGTCTCTCTCATGCTAGAGCATAGGAAGGCCAGAGCCATAGAATCAACTCCACCACTGATGGCCAAACCTAAAGATATATATATTAACATATGAACTTTCACAAGAACTACCGAGAAATATATATACGTACCAATTGTAGATTCCGGATTGGCGCCCAGGCCAGTCCCTCGTGATTTCAGCCATATTTGCTTCCATACGTTCGAAAACTCTATCGCTGAAATAGAGCGAACTGCTGAAGCAGTTTTCTTAAGTAGATTTGTATTTTTGAGGAGTGTGGCGGCGCCCATCCCATTGCAAGTGATCTCAAGTTGTGCAGAATGAAGTCTTGATGGAGCTACCTCAAGCACTGAGAGAGCGATGCACGGGAAGACGCGTTCAAAAATAAATCTAGACGAGCTCCGACCTCACTTCAACTCCGTCACCACCTTACCCATGGCATCCCCAAGCTCAAGCCGGCTTCGGCCTCTACCCAGAATCGAGTGCTAAAAGTCTTTCCTATTTGGAAAATTACTAGAAAAGAAAGCATCTCTACATCCCGGCATTCTGCAAAGCTCCAGCAATGTCAGCTCCCACCCAACCCGCCTTCACAACCGCGCTCCTCGCCGGAGCCCTCGCAGGAACCACAGTCGACCTCTCCCTCTACCCCCTCGATACGCTCAAAACCCGTCTGCAATCCTCATCCGGCTTTCTTGCCTCGGGCGGCTTCACAGGAATCTACCGCGGCGTAGGCAGTGCGATCGTTGGGTCCGCACCCGGCGCAGCGCTCTTCTTCTGCACCTACGAATACACGAAGTCGTTTCTGTCAGCTAGGAGACATGCGAAACAAGTGATAGAGGGGCAGAGCGAGGAATGGACTGCGCCGATCGAACATATGATTGCGGCGAGCTTGGGAGAGGTGGCTGCGTGTGCGGTCAGGGTTCCTACAGAGGTCATCAAGCAGCGTACGCAGGCTGGGCAGTATCCCTCGTCGTTGTCGACTATTAAGGCAATTCTTTCGCAGAGGAGAGCTATTGGAGTGTCGGGTGTGTGGATGGAGCTTTATAGAGGGTGGTCGGTTACTATTATGCGCGAGGTGCCGTTCACGGTGATTCAGTTCCCGCTGTGGGAGTCTATGAAGGAGTACAGGAGGAGGAAGTCTGGCAAGGACAGTATAAGTGCGTGGGAGAGTGGACTGTTCGGGAGTGCGGCGGGTGCGATTGCTGCCGGGACAACGACGCCGTTGGATGTGCTGAAGACCAGGATGATGTTGGCGAAGGAGAAGACAGCTGTTGTACCGTTGCTGAAGCAGATATTGAAGGACAGTGGCCCGAGAGCTTTCTTTGCGGGCATTGGACCGAGGATTTTGTGGATTAGTGCTGGAGGTGCTATCTTCTTGGGCTCGTATCAATGGGCGTATAATGCTCTATCTGGAGAGGGAGAACCATGAGGATTTTCAAGAAAGTACAAATACTTCACATGCATATAGATGGCGTCTGGGATAGATGGATGGAGATACCCACCTCACTGTCTGTAAACTTGTATACCAAACTTGTACAGTAAAGCGTCAATCGACCTGCTGACCAACAGTCACTGTCACTGTCATTCCTGAACTTCTTTCGTGCTGTCCAAACCACACTTTTATTCTATTAGAACAGATGAGACTATGCTAATGGAAAGGCTATCGAACATGAACCCAACAGAGAGAAGTATATGCAGTACTAAGCTACCCAGATACACAAGGAATACCCTCCCCGACCATTTATGTAGTAGTCGCTGTAGTTGTTGCCGCTGGTGCTTCCGATGGCGCTTCTGGTGCTGGTGTCTTCTGATAAGCGATGGGCTTCTTTCCATTACTCTTGTAGTAGAGCATGACATCTGCTCCCCCTTTCCAAACATGGGCACGAAGCGTGGCAAGACTCATTGTTATTGGCAATTTCTGACATTGTATTAGCGAGGTTGTCAATAACAGCATACTCCACTACTTACTTGATCGTAGCAATAAAGCTCAAGATATTCTTCTGGCCGTAAAGCATCAGGATCTGGCTGCTCTGGAGCTGCTTCAATACGCTCAGCAACGTATGCTAAGATTTTCTTTACTCTGAGCATTCTGTTGGCGTTCAGACGGGAATTTCCATCTGGTCCAGCAATGCTTGGTAGCTGATCTTGCCATGGCTGCAACACAAAGGAGACCTTCACTGGCTCCTTCAAGGGGATCTTGTTCTGCGCGATGTGTTAGAAAGTTCTTGCTCGTGTCGAACCGTCACTTACTCGCAGGAGCAAATCACCAAGCCACATTGGTGCTCGTTCAGCAATCAAAGTCGCATCTTCCCCAACTGTAGCTACAGTTCCTCTGTACAAGTCTGCACTACCTCCCGATGTCTCTTCCTGGATGATGACAGTCGTCATTGGTGGAGGCTTCAACACAGGCGTCTCATTCGGCAAGCTGGGTGTGATTCCACTTTCGACTCGCGCCTCAGGATTCTCAAGGAGCGCTTTCTCATACTCATTCTGAATCTTCTGCACGATCCCGTGGAAACTGTCGTCGACCTCCTTCTCCTTCTCTCCACTATCCGAAGTCTCGGAGCCATCCTCGACCTTCTCATCGACGACGACAGGCTTCTCGGTTGTTGCAGTGGATGCAGACCTGCCGAGTTTCTTGCTGCCAAATGACATGCTACCCATACCCATGCGGAATTTCTTTCCGAACAGAGTGTTGCTGTCCTTGCCATTGGTTTCTTTATCGGCATCCGAAGGCGATTTTGGAGGAGCTTCATGAGTCTCCGTAGCTGGCTTAGAGCTGGCCTCGGTGGGAAGTGGTGCACTGGAGAAGTAATCGCCAGTCTTTTCAGCTGAGGTCCTGCTCGCTTGAGATGCTCTTTCGTCTAGAGGTGCACCATCTTCAGGTACACCGGGAAGGTGGTTAAGAGGAGCAGGGGTTGCTACACCAATGCCCATACCAGGTGTCATGGGATACGAATACCCGTTGCCCTTTGGTGTCAAAGCAGAGTTGTCTGACCAGCTACCGCCATCTGTAGGAAGTTGAATGGATGTTGGCGCGTTAGCTCTGCCACTCTTCTTGACGTTGTCATTTAGCTCCTTGCGGTATGCCTCATCTCTCTTGATCATCTCGTCAATGAGATTCGAGAATATGTGACGAAGAATCCACTTTCCGAGATTGACTGCGTCCCGAGTCAATTGATTGGTCCTCTGAATGTGACGAAAGACTTACTTCGCTGGTCATCTCTGAACTCAACAGGTTCCTCTAGCTCCAGCTCATCCGCATACATCTCAGCATCGAAGCAATTGTACTCTTCCAAAACGACAGCAAGTCGTCCTGTCCGAGTGTCGATTGAGCACCATGGCGCGACTGCTTCCATTGTATTGACCTCAGGCTCGACATTCTCAAGATGAGTTTTCCCAAATGATTTAATTGGGATACACTATCACAATTAGTACAACTCGACAGACACCCTGCGGCAAACATACTCTCAATAGATCCCACAGCAAGACATCACCTGCGGTGTCCAAAGTCAAAGCTCGACGGCGGTCATTGAGCAATTTATGCTTGACCAAACCATGTTGACCTTCGATGGTCTCTTCTGGCAGTGCATTGATAGGAACGATCACGCCGATATCAGGGTCTACAATGACTTCTGAGGCTTTTCGGGCTCCACTCAAAGCTGAATATGTCGTAGAAGCATCAGCGTCTCTTGCAACCGGAGAGGGGAAGCTAGCAGTGTTCGAAATTCTCAGGATTGACTGAGATGGGATCTCTTTCTTTGTAGCTTCGCTGGATGTGGGAGGCGACAGATGCATTGGACGAGATGCAGCACTGGATGCTCGGTGATGTCTGTAGGCTTCTGGCAACTGAATGTCAGATCCAGTATCGACATTGGTCCACCGATTGATGGAAGAACTGGATGTAGCAGTCCAAATATGCTCGCCGCAAGCAATGACCTTATTCACTCCCTCATTTTCATGAGCAACAGCAAGGGAAAGTCCGTCGTCCATCTCTCCGAGGGTACCTCTGACATCGGTCTTGACAACCAAGCCAGATCGATCACTACTGTAGAATACACCCAGATCTGGATCGTCGGAGAATAAAGACCAGACACTATCGTTGTGCATAGTCAAAGTATGCATGCATCGACCAGCTGTGACACTCCATACTTTGACAGTCTGGTCAGAGCTGGCTGTCATGATGGTGTCCCCGCTCTCGTTCACCAAGATATCTCTAATGTTGTCCGTATGGCCAACAAATTTGGTGACTCTTTTTCCTGTCCTTGGGTCCCATAATCGCACAATTGATTCTGGTCCACCGCTGGCAAGTATGCTACGGCTGACGCTCAAGGCATAGACAGAGCCTTTCTCGCTCTTCTCTTCGTCTCCAACTTCAATTTCGAGCTTCTTTCCTGCCCCACTGAGATCCCAGAGACATATTCGTCGGTCGAGTCCTCCTGAAGCCACCCAATCTGATTGCGGACCTGCTGTCGCGACACATTTTACGTAGTCGGCATGTTGTCCAATTGTCTGAGGGGCCTCAGACTCGTTCGATAATGGTCGCCATAACCTGACTGTGAGATCAGAAGAAGCTGATACTAAAGCAGTATTGTTCTGCGCAAGGACAATATCGTTGACCCAGTGAGTATGGGCCTGTGTCTGCGCGCGGAAAGTGGTAGAGGTTTGGGTGTTGGAGCTCGTCTCTGAAGTCGGATCGTCTGGGGAATCGAAAGGATTCTCGGAGGGAATTGGCGACTTCAAGTCGAGATTCAGATTCCAGGCGCAAATCGCACCATCTCTTCCTCCTGAATAGCTGCAAGCTGGTTAGTCTCGAGATCAACGGACCCCACCTCTAGGACAATGTTCCCGGCGCCCACAGCGCTATCACTTACAGGATCGATTGATCGCGGTCGACGGCGAGGCCGTTCACTCCTAATCGATGTCCGCCAGGAGAGTTCGCAAGTGGCAGGACTGCAGGTGCCTGTCAGTATCTCGTTGAACCTTGAGGAACGTCCGGGGTGCGGGGAAATAGGTACCTACCATAGCTAATCCGCTGCCTCGCCTTCTTGTTGGCCATCTCCCGTTCTTATCGCGCTCCAGCAATCATGCGGATCCGGATGCGCAAGACATACGTCGGTCGCACGGTTTCATGCAAGCAATGGCAATGGAATGTTCGCAGCTAGGTGGGAGATTTCGAGACAGGGTCGGGGAGAGGGTAGGTTGGACTTGGACGTACGAGGCACAGGCACAGGGCCTGGTAAAGAGCTCGCTCCGCACTACCTCCACTACCTACAGCCAGATCCCCGTTGGAGGTGGTGGACCACCAGGACTCCCCACAATTCAATGCGGCGTTGCTGCATGCTGGGTTCATGTTCATGTTGTGTTCATTTTGACAGCTTCTAGCCGCCCGGCTAAAAAGGAGCCTCTGCCTGTCTTCCGGAAACAAGCAAAGAGCAACTGTTGGCAATTGGAGGGTGCATGTTTGATGTCTTTTGACGATTGAGCTTATATCTACATATCGTGTCTCGGCGCCCGTCAGCGCTGCATCCGAGTCCACCTCTCAACTGCAGCCGAGCTCCTATTCAAGCCTTCCCGTCATGCTACAAGCCAATCCATCAACAAGTACCTGCGCCTTAGTAAAAACAAATGGGTATATTTCCGTTCCCAATTCCTGAACTCCAGTATTGCACCATCTCATCCCAGAAATCCTTCCGAGTTCCAGCCAAAGTCTCCCTCGAAGCCTCTGTTTAACAACACAGCGGCGATATTCTTCCGCTGCTGTGTTAAATCCCGCTCATGGTAACAGTCTGGGCTGAGCCCGAGAGCAACGCAGAAAGCATTCGTGCAGACAAACACTCCACAGTCGTATCCGTTGGACTGAAATGCAACCCGTGTCTGCGGAACCGTCCACTCTTTCTCGACGTATTGTGATCCCAGTTGATTCTTGACCCATTCCCTTAGTACTGGAATCACATCTAGGCCTCTACCTCCCATGCTATCAAGATACTCGATGGTCTTGGCAACTGGTCGAACAAGTCCAATCGTCCAATGTGCACCTTTGTTGATCGGGATGAAGACCGTATCGACTTCTAGCAGTGATGCACCTGGGACCTTTTTCCTTTTCATAAGCCTTTCCGTACTCTTAGGACCCTTGTCCCTCAAGTTATTCCAAAAGAAACTGTTATGCGCCAGGAACTTGGGCACGGTAGAAGCGGGCTCGCCAGCTGCCTCTGCTTCGGCAATCGCAGCCTTATTGGCTGCTATGACAATCCATTCAATATAGGTGTTGATGATCTCATCGTTGAGCCAAGCTCTATTTCCCAGCAACGTCCCAAAATCTTTCACTCGCAGCTCTGTTCCTTCGAAAGATTTTGTCAGGATTCGTAGAAGTTCTCGAGAACATTGTATTTCGGTGATTCGGTCGTTCCACTTCGCATCCAATGCTTGTACCAGAGGTTTTAGTGGTGCCTGTCGTACAAGTCGTCGCTGTTTTGCTGCCTTTCGCTTCTCCTCCAAGGCCCGACGTTCTTTGTCCTTTCTCAGGACTTCAAGGGCAGTCTTCTTACGCTCCGAGATCTGCAATTCCGCAAATCTACTGTCATCGTCGAAAAGTGCCGCAAGGTAATCATCCCTGCCCAAACTGCCTGTTGACTTGGACGGCCGAATTACACTTCGAGGAAGTGATTCTGGAGTCCTGAGTGTATTGTCGTAAGGCCTCCTGGGTGTAAAAGTGTCGTACTGTCGCGCGGAGTCGCGCAATGATGGAGAGACCTGCGACGGCCCAGTATCGATACGCATGCCGCTGAGAGACTCATCAAGGCTGTCTAACCCAGAGTCGTCCTCTGTCTTGACTTGTGGAAACATCTTCGCCGATCCGAATCCAAGCTTGGGAGGTTCCCAGTACTTGTCCAATACCCGCACCCTCTCACCGTCATCTCGAGCATCTCCAAAATTTATTGGGCCCTTGACGAGAGTCGTTGGCACATATTTCGTACGATTCGCGTCGTTCGCTGACTTCGGTCTCGCTCTCCCATCACTCCACCGCGTTCTCTGCCGCTTATGAGTGACCGTGCCATCGAGTCTCTGAACGGACGATTGGATATGGCCGTCTGCGACAAATTCCCTCCCACCAGCCACGAGTTCGCTTTCCGAGGTGGCCTCTTTACCCTCCCCTTCCTTTGATCCAGCAATCATGTCCGGCTGTGTGTTCGGGCAGACCCAGCTCGCGATCCCACTCCAAATCCGCATTAGCAAATTGGGCTGCGGAACTGCTGGTGTTCGTGAAGTCATGGTTATGGCCATCGGCTAGAGATGTTTTAGCTGGGCGAATCGTGGCAATGGTGACCTGGCACGCTTTCTTACCTCCTCAAATGCGACTACGGGACGCGTCCTTTGGCCCTCTGCTTTTCTTTTGCGCCCCGACATTTCGAAAATGTGCCACGGTAATAGAGGTCCAAGGAAAAGAGCATCGAGATCGATAGTGAGGCTATAATTCGCAAGACGTTTTGTTCGCAAAAGAAGATGGACAAGGTGAACAAGGTGCTGCAGGGGTTTGTTTTTAGGTTCCCGCTAGTAGCTGGGGGGCCTGTCTGTTTGCAGCAGCGACGAGGCTGGGAGTGTAGGCGAGCCCAGGTGTGACAACAAGAACACTGCTGGTAGGAATATATTATTGAGATCTAAGAAAATGTTGAGGTAGTCGAAGTCATTCAGAACCAATTCCTAAGATTCATCAGCCATGCCCATAATCCACTTTCTTTACATGGCCAATCCTACTGTTATTTGCAAAAACAACATTCAATTTCAAGCTAGCAATGATGGCAACGAGGCTGCTAGTGAATTGTTCTGGTGAAGCAATACAGTCATTGCGCTATTCACAATTCAATTGGAAGTTCATGACAGATGGCTATTCATTTCTACAATACACATCATCAAGTCGTAAGTCTTATAACTGCGCTCGCGGTTCGCCAACAGTCTTTGAACAAAATGCAGAAAAGTACTGGTTGAGGGCATCGACAGTTCCACTTCCTTCCTCCAGTGCAGTCACGATTCCAACATAACCATCTGGTCGTACAACAATAACGCCGCCGTTCTCCTCGTCCAAGCCCATCTTAGCATGGGCGGCGGCCTTGGCATCCGGCACCCTCTGGTCCCAGATATCATCTGCATAGACATTGTCTCTGTATCGAGCCAGCAAATCTGGCACATCTCTAGAAATCTCGATGCTGCTTCGTTTGCTTGCAAAAATAGTGCAGAATGTAAAAAAGTGGCTGTGGGGGTTGTGACGTTCGTGATGAGAGACAGCGTCGATGTCTTTCCGCAGATAGGTGCTGAAGAAAGAGTTCTTCTTGCGAAGGTTTTGGGTAAAATCTTTAAGAGCTTGCTGAGTTTTCGATACCTGTCCGGCGAAAACATAGACTCTGAAGGATCCGTTAACCGGGATTTCTTGCTCCAGATGTACCACATTGGCATCTACCACCCTCGTGACGTTCGAGTTGATGAGGATTCGGCCAGTGCGGTTCTTGTTTCCCTTCGGATTGATGAGGTCAGATTGCGCAGGGTGCGATGAGGACCAGTTAAGAGAGTTCGGATCGTAGGCAACACCATAGCCGCTGGTAAATTCACAAGACTCCTTGAAAGTCTTGATGAACTGGTTCTCTTCTTCCTCGCCTGGACCTTTCTTTTCTGTGGCTGCAGCGACGTCTTTTGCTGCGGGTGCTTTCTGGGAAAACAGGGCAGCGTATTTTGCGTCAAAGTTCAAGAGGTTTTCGGCGATCAGCTTTCGCTCAGATTCGTACGAGTGAAGCAGGGAGCGATCGGCAAATCCGGCCTCAACGTGATGGATTTTCCATGCCAGGTTCAGGGCATCCAGGAAAGCGGTGTTCATTCCTTGGCCGGCTTTGGGCTATATCTGGTCAGTGGATTGCCATTATGAGGGCATAGGATTGCTTACGCTGTGTGTATGGCAAGCATCGCCACCCATGAAGACTCTGTGGTCAAGAGTGTACTTGTCTGCAATGCCTTGCCCAATGGGATAGACCGAATACCACTCAACTCGTTCCCATTCAATGCTGTACGGTTCCAAGATCCGCTTAGCAGAATTTTGAACTTCCTCTTCGGTTGCGGATTTCCTTGGATTCCAGTCTTTATCTGTGGAAGAGGCGATTTGAATATACAAGCGGACCATATTGTCCTCTCTGGGAATGACCATTATTGATCCATGGTCTGAGTGAATGGTACATTTCATCTGTTTCGTGATCAGCAGGTGTGTTATCGCATGCTTCCTTTGGAACTTACTTTAATGTCTGGGAAATCGGTCTTGACTACTCCATCCATCACGCCCCACACATGTGCAATTGGGTCTTTGTGCTTGATACCAATTTTCAGCTGATCTCGAACGAACGATCTTGCACCTTCGCCACTGAATAGGTACTTGGCCTTGACAGTCTCCCTATGCTTGCCATCCACGTGCTCCAAGTCGACCTCAACCGGGTATTCTGGGTTCCTCGCCTCATCTGACGTAAATCCCTTGATAGTCCACGGTCTCTGAATCTGTACTCCATTCTTCTCTAAATCCGAAATGAAAACTCGCTCGATCAGTCCCTGATGAAGAAGTGTCGTAAATGGATATCTGGCATCGATGAAACTAGGACAACTAGCCCACGTCCCCGTTCTCTGAATGCCTTTCCCGGCCGAGGTAGGGTCCCAAAAGGCAACCTCGTAGACTTTGGCTGGTTCATGGGCCATAATCGCTGGTTTCAGGCCCATGTTACGCAGAAGGTCCAAAGACCGCGGCTGAATGCCGTCTGCTCGGCCGGTTTTGGTTGGCTCAGGTCGATTGTCGATATGTTTGATCTTGTAACCCCACCGTGCCAAGCATGTTGACAGGAGAAGGCCCACAGGGCCGGCACCAATGATGACGATATCATACTCATTCGACTTCGACGTCGATGGCCTCCGGCTACTACCGACCCTTTCAGTCGGTGTGAAGCTGTCGTCCATGATGTGAATGCGAGTCGGGTGAAGGGGAGCTGACACGATGAATAGATGACAATAAAGTGAGATGGTGAAATGTGAAATATATAAAACCCGAATAGAGTACGGAGGCGTATCGTCCGTAGATTGAGATGGGGGTAATTGGGCTTTAAGTAGAAATCAGATATGGGGCTATCAGTCATGAAAGAACATTCGGGGTCCTCGACGGCAATTATATCGGGGAGGTTGTCCATCTTATCGTGCTCTGCTCTGACATGGCAAATTCGGCCTTGTGTTAGAGCGACAAAGACTAGGTCACCACCTAAGAAAGGAAGGACCCAGTAATTCCCAGTAATTCCCAGTCAGTCGTCCCCAGTCCACAGTCCAGACTGCGGATAGTTGCGAGCGGCTGTTGATACGGGATGTGGAAGCTACGAGCTTGTAATCGAGGTTGAGTGGAGAGGCTTGCGGGGAAGCGTCTTGGGAGCCAATGGAAGGCCCTGTGTTGTGAGTGGGGTTTCGAACAGTGGACGCCGGCCCAAGTTGTCGGCACTGCTTTGCCCAACCTCACTTTTTCAGCTCGGGAATAATCATCGGCAGACTGTGCCGAAAACCCTTCATTTATTTTCCTTTTCATTTATGTAGCACTCAATAACAGACATTGCTACGCCTTCGGGAAGGTGGGTGGGGGTGGGGGAGTAAGGATATGTGTTATGCTGAATTGGTAGCCACGAAGAGACTGCGTGACTCCATGTTGTAGCACGGCGCAACTCGATCAAGTAATACTTGAACGACACTACAACTCTTTTCTGCATCACCGAAAACATAATGATCTACTACAGATACGAGAAGAATATTCTCCAAGCAGGAGGACGTGCAGGCGACGAAATGAAGGATAAACAGGGTCAGCACTAATTTCTTTTTCGTAAGTGACCAGAATTATTCAAAGTATGCTGGTTTTATGGACGGCAGTATGGTGCAGTATGGACCGGGCCCATTATTCAACTTTGAGAACCAGAGCTCATGTATGCAGAATTGATCTTGCTTCTCATTTTTTGATCGACCTAGCCGTACTTGATTGCTCCCAGGTCAAACGTCTTGCGCTCCTCTGCTCTTGTGTCTTGCTCTCCGCACCGGGCTTTTGCCCACCTGCGGAGATATTTCGTCATACTTAATACGGGTATCTCAATGAAAACGGATTCCATTCAGAGCTCAAGTTATTTGTCGTCGCTGGTAGCGATATGTGCTTACAAATTCGTTGTGATTCAATTTGCAGCCTAGCTGGGGGATGGTAGAGCTTATTAGCTCTGCTGTTATTTTTCTTTCAAACATGCTGCAGATTGTCTTTGATATTGGTCTCTGTCATGTTACGAGAATGAGCCTTCCCGTTTGAGAAGGATGATATTGGTAGACACTTGTCAATCGTCCACGCCCATCAGAGAGATTTTCGCTGGCACTCTTCTCTTCATGATGGCAAGAACCTTTCCGCCTTGCCAGCCAATGCCAGAGCTTTTTTACTGTGGGAAAGATCTGCCACTTGGGAGCGCTAGCTATTGCTAGTATGGCAACCCGCAAGTGGCATCGCACGAATTCCATGTTCTCGAAGCAAGAGATGTGATGACATCCACGGAATTGGCAAAATCTGGGTACAAGGAACGCCGGAGCTAGCAGGTCTCGCAATTCCACAGGTCGTTAGGTAACAATCCAATAAGAGGTCTTGATGGTAAAAATGTCCACAGGGACTTGGACTCCATGACTAGGCCCAGGGAAGTTGACCGAGTTCGGAAACAACATCGTGGCTCGCCGGGCAGAAAACTCATTTTTGGAGCGCTAGCTTAAAACCGCTTAATGTCAACAAAAACAAAGTCGCATCAAAAGCCGCCGAACGTTCGCATGGCATCGTGCAGAACCTTCGTATATCGACCTGAGACTTGCTTGTGGATGTTCTTTGCGCCTTCTATCTGACTCAAGACACGATTAACTTCGCGTTTCATGGCTTTCGATGACGAGCTCAGTGATTTCTCGAGTCTATTCACCAGCTACGCATCGAACCAGCCAATGCGTGCAGAAGACAATAGTAGCCACGGCACTGCAAGTCACAATAGGAATGCCTCAAAGATGTCTAGTCAAGGCCAGGCAATGACTTCGGCTTTCGACTTTGCTCAACCTCATGTCAATCCTGACACCAGACCACTACAAATTCGCAAACCCTCCGGTCAGCTACGCGTCGCACGCAGCCAACAACAACTGAACATCAACGAGGCAAATCACGGTGTATCTAGTAGTCCAGCGTACCCTCCTCGTCGATCATCTATTCGCAACTTCAACGATCTGAACATGTCTCCATCCTCCCATCATCGCGAGCGCGGCCATCAGCGCCAGCAGAGCGATACTCCGTCTGCCTATCGATCCACTATCTCCAGCAAAGGGGACCTCCTTTCTGATAACTCACTTGACGCGTCAACTCCCTCAATGACGACCTCACACACTACTCAGTCGACTGGCTCAAGCAACCACGCGCATTACCTCTCCGATTCGTCAGGTATCATAGGGAACTTTGTACCTGTCAGCGCTAGCAATATGTCCAACCAGCGTACTTCTTCTTCGAGTGCTAGGAAGCAATCAATGGATATGTCAGTTCTTCCCGCAGCAGAGTTCTTTGATCGATGCTAATAAATATCGGCCATGCAAGACTGAGGTCGCCCAGCAGAATTCCGCGTCCTGCCAACCCGTATGAGTTTGAGCCAGACACGCCATACGCTGGTCAAGAGCAGCGCCAGACTCAATTTTCGGACTTCATTGAGCATCCTAATGGTGAATTTAGCCCAACTCCCCGTGCAGAGTGCGGACACAGGAAGAATGCTCGTTCAGAAGAAGAAGGATCATACATTACTCGAGATGATGATCATCTGCTACCACCGAAGCGAAGTTACGCCAACCTTCAGCGCAGCGAGTCTTCCCCAAGCTTGATCCAAGTTCGATTTGAAGTACCCAGAGAACGAGCCACTAGTCCTGATATTTCTGCCTACTACACTGAAGACAGCGGTCACTCGTCTCTCCCATACCGCGGTCGTTCCCCATCTCCTTCCCGATCCAATCATAAATATGAATACTTTGACAAGACTCCGACCTACCACGATATCTCCCAAAGCTTTTCAACTCGATCTCGATCCCGTTCTCCAGTTCGCCGCGAGAGTAACGAGTCTGCACAACACTCAGTCCACGGTCGTTACTCAGGCAAGACTCCAGTCAAGACACTCGATGATGTTGCTGAACGTGATGAAAATCGCGAGTATGATGTGTTCCGAGTAAGTCCAACTGCAAGACAGCCCAAGAAGCGCTCTCAGTCACCCATGAAGAAGATGTTCGGCGAGAATGGCTGGCTAGGAAAGTCTCCCGATGAGATTCAAGATGTCAAGCTACAGGTCAAAAAAGCTGCTGTTATACAGAAGGACAAGTCAACCATGATAGGAAAACTAAGAAACAAGCTAGGCGAGTTCGTGAGTAACAAAAGTTATATGCGTGCGAGACAGATCTAACGACGCGCAGGCTGAAAAGGCGGATCTCAGTCCAGGTAGAGCTGCTCGATGCAACGATAGACACCCCAAGATCTCAATTCTTTCCGTTTCCCTGGGACCACCCGAGCAAGCTAGACTACTCATGGAGGTCGAGCTTATGCTTGTCCACACCGCCAACACTTTCCTCATGAACCAGTTCAGCCAAGGACGTATGGCCGTCGACTCGATTAAGAAGACAGTAGATGCTTGGAAAGCAAAGGGAAGACATGTCGTCATTGAATTTCAGTACGACCAAGCAACTCAGCGCGACTTAGTTGCAGCTAATCAGCACAACTTCCGCTTCTACGGCGAGCGAGCTGGCAATGACGTCCGCATCAACTCCATGCTCTACAACTGGAAGCAGGTTGCAAGCGCGATGGCCATCCGTACATTCTGCGATGCTGATACAGTCATCCTCAAGCTTTTATTTGACGTTGAACAAATTCTTGAGCTTCTTGGTGGTGCTGAGGCCATCATGCTAAGACTTCAACAAATCCGTGCGACTGCCAACGAGATGATGAGACTAGCTAGGCAAAGAAAGAGAGCCCAAACTAATCCTCAAGGTCCTCAGGATGCTGCTGGAAGTGCTACACCTGGCAGAGCAGCCACCTGGCTAAGTCAATCCTCGCACAATACAGCTTCCTCTCGTGGACCTTCGATTGATGCTGACCCATATGGTGGTATGAAGCTCGTCCCAGAGTCCTACAATGAGGCTGGCTAGATTCGATTCCGTCCGATAGGGAGTAGAGACTTGTCCCTCGATTATTCGTATCGTCTTGCTTTTGGCTTATCTCCAGAATCCGCGAGGTTTTCTAAATATTCGCACCAGCAAGCAGCAGAGACTCATGCCCCTCTCTAGCGTTCGGACGAAGTCAAGGTCTTAGTCTTGATTCTCCGCCCCATTCAACTCGTCAAAATTCGAAGTTGCTTTTTCTTTATCCCATCACTATTGTACTTTAATCCTGTCAACATCCGTCTTCATTTGTGCTATACCAAGTCGCCTTGATAATGGCTGATCTGCTAACTGGGGCTTCTCCGTCTTCGTCACACAGCAGGTTGTCATAGCTGGGGATTGTGCTGTGCTTCCTCTTTTCTTGGCAGGGCTGCGTGGATATCATGATATGAGAGTGGCAAGGAGGGAATGGGATGGTCAGTTGCGCATGTCTCTGAGTCGTCGTGCATGTAGGAGTAAATTTCAACAAAGAAAAGTATCTACAATTCGTTACTTCGCAACCAGTGTGAGGTGAAGAATAGTGTGCTGAAAAAGGTAAAAGTTTCCGACTCGGGCTCGGGATTGTGAAAATACTAGAGTTATTGACCGAATCATGGCACAGCACCATATCACCAATAAGAACTGAAAGCGGACCGCAATTAACAGCCCAGTAGAAAACCTCGGCAAGAAGTAAACAATTGTGCATCCACAAAACAAGCATGCTGGTGCCAAGCCTCTTCCCGCAAGGACGTCATCGGAAACATTTTGGGTGAGCACAACTCGCACAGCTCAGGCAAGCACAAGCACAACAGCAGAATTCCAGGCAGCGGTCCACGCCCTTCACCTCAATCATGAACACGAACACTGCATCCCGCATTCTTTTCCTCCTTTCCTCCATATCTACACCTTGAAATCATGTCAAAGTTTGCGGGCAACAGAGGCAGAAATTAATTCGAGAACAGCATGTCGCCAGCACACACATACGAGCCAGGATGCAACCTTGCCCCAGCTATCGCTGTCTCTGCCACAGATAGTGAGGGCGAGATCCCTCCTTTGAGAACCCATTTCTTCTATGCTTCTCCTCTCCCTCTTGACGATCCGTTATCTGCCATTCCAATACCCACTGGAGACTCCAAATCTGCGAAACATCCTCCCCGACCATTCTCCGCCCGCGATAATAATGCTTTGGAGGAGATATGGTTAAGGTTCTCTGCTGGTCACAAAACACATACGAGGCATGATAAGTTAGGGAAGGGTACAAACACCCGCAAAGAAACTTTGACATCTACCTCTGGAGGGCCGGCATGTTGCGACCATTTCGAGCGCGGTGTCGGTGGGGATTCCGTTGATGAGAGAAACGCTGCAAAGGAAACATCCAAGCCCAGAGCACACAAGAAGCAGAGAACAGGTGAACCTACGTCATCACAACAGGATTCTGAGAGCCATCTCGAATCTACTCAGCATGGAACATTTCCCGATGAAGAACAGTCTGGAGGTGGGAAGCCAATATACGGGAAGAAGGACATAAAGGATCTACAAGCAGAGACCACTGATGCTCTCTCCACCAGTTTACCCAGCAAAAGCGAAGAAACTGGAACCACAGGCCTACCGTTCGCACAGTTCTCAGCCTCAAAAGAGCCAGTCTTGCCTCCGAGCGAGCAGTCAGACGAGGGAGAGTCCAGCAAGTCGAGAAATGCTAGCAGAGACGAATCAGACTCGGCAGAAGTAGAGACGATCCATATAAATGACTGCAAATCACACAAATTTAAGGATCAAGCGGAAGTACCTGTTGGAATATCAAGATTGCATCTAGTCAAGATGCCGTCATTACAGATGTATCCAATATACTGGTCTCCAGTCCACGATATAGCGGCTGTCATTCGAGGAACATGGTTTTACAAGGATACGATGTGCCCCATCGAGCCCGCTGTTGCAAATCAGTTGGAGATAGGATACCGGGAGCTTAGGCCTTGGTCACAGACATGGAGAGATGAATTGAATAGTGCAATAGAAGTTGGAGCTGCAGGAGAAGAGAAGATCTCACACGTTCTTTGGCCGAAAGAAGATCCAAAGAAACCCCCGAAAGCTACAAAGGGTACCGCAAAACACGGTTTATCAACAGATCCGTACTGTGCTGCAAGATGCTCTAACGGAGAGGCATCTGCTGAGGGAAGTACGGATCCTGATGACCTGACAAGCCAGGAGTCAGATGTTTTGACCGTTGTGAAGAGGTATCGTAATTCGCAAGTCATCTATAGGGATGCTTCGAATGCTTTTATTCTCAAGCCGACCCTTGCGCCATCAGCCTATTACGGTCGGAAACCGCTGCAGAAGATTAAAAGGGGCATAAAAGTCGGAATTCACTGCGTGAGAGGATTTGATTGGAAGGCTTGGGAAAAGTAAGTCTGGAGTATCTCCAAATGCCGTTTCTTTACTTGGGCGTAGCTTTGGGAATTTAGATCCATTTCATCCTGTTTAGGCTTACACTTTTTCGAACAGGTTCCACCCCTCCAAACAGTCGAGTACTGCCAAGAAGGCAGAGCGGAATGCTCCTGTTGCTGGGGACTCGAATGCCACCAAGGGCAGTTCTTGCCCAGCTTGCACGGTCCTAGAGGAACCACGCAAGGTCACTGTAAGTTATAAAGGGAGCCTTGATATCCCCCCTCCAACTATTTCAATTATGAGAAGGCATCTTTGGAAGCTTGCCATGCAAATCAATCGCTGACTCTGCATAGGATCTGGTTCTTGTGATTCATGGAATTGGTCAAAAGCTCTCTGAGCGCGTCGAATCCTTCCACTTCACACATGCCATCAATGAATTTCGAAGATCGATCAATGTTGAGCTCAGTAACGAAGCCGTTCATCGGGCACTTCGTGACGATCTAGGTGGTGTAATGGTATTACCTGTAAATTGGCGAGCGAACTTGTCTTTCGAAGATGGCGGACCGATGAAGAAAGGCGAAGAAGTCCAGAGGACAGACTTCTCGTTGAAAGACATCACGCCTTCCACGATTCCCGCAGTTCGAAATATGATTTCGGATGTCATGCTGGACATCCCATTCTACATGTCTCACCACAAACCAAAGATGATACAGGCTTTAATCTCTGAAGCAAACAGAGTTTACCGGCTTTGGTGCCAGAACAACCCAGATTTCAACGAGAATGGTCGAGTTCACATCATCGCCCACTCTCTGGGAAGCGTCATGGCCCTGGAGGTTTTGAGTCAGCAACCTACTACCGTGCCGAAGATCAATTTACAGGAGAGCCAGATCAACACCAAGTATTTTGACTTCTGCACAACAAATTTATTCTTCGTTGGCAGTCCTGTTGGATTCTTCCTGCTTCTGGACAAAGGCCGACTGATTCCAAGGAGATTTCAAGGCAAGGCTGGAGCCGATCCTCAAGATGAACGCGATGAGACCGTCACGAGCGAAGCTGGAATTCTAGGTTGTTTAGCCGTCGACAACATCTACAATGTCATAGCACATAACGATCCAATTGCATATCGGCTCAACGCTACCATCGATCCCCAGTTCGCCGGTACCTTGAAGAACGCAGTTGTGCCTAGTGCTACGACAGGCTTCTTTGAGAGTATCGGTAATGCGATGCGTTTAATTACTCCAGGTGTAGCGGCTCCCGCCGATCTCGCTGTCGGTCAAGTTGCAAGATCAGCAGCGGTAGATCGACTGCCTTCTCAGCTAGAGATGGAGATCCATGATTTCACAAGGGAAGAGATCGCTGAGAAGAAATTCTTCCTGCTTAATGATTGTAAGTTTATGTTGCCGGCCCTCCACCTTTATCCTTATCTTCAAGGCTGGGGTCACAGCTTTCGAGTCTCACTGTGTCCTTCAACCATCAAATTTCCAACAGTTTTGCAGCACTCAACAACTAACTTCAATTCCTTTCAGGTGGACAAGTCGATTGGTTTTTGAGTTCCGGTGGCGGCCCACTTGAAATTCAATATCTCAATATGCTTGGGGCCCATAGCAGTTACTGGTCGAGCGCGGATTTTATCCGCATGATTGTCATCGAAGTCTGTCGAAAGCCGGGTAGGCAACATGCACTGCCTAATATGCGAGCCGTTAAAGCGGTTCGTAAAGTTGCAACCTAAGATGTTTTAATTTATAAGGTTGACATAGAGGACTCGATAGCCCAGGAAGAGGTCAACCATAGCGAAGACTGGAACCACAGGTGTGCGTCATCGGTTTCTCTTTTCTGCTTTGTGTGTAGCAAGTGTCTTTGGGATTTGGAGTTTAGATGGGGACTCATAGAGTCAGGATAGAGTCAGGAGACTGGTGTAGGCGTCAGTGGAAAGCATGATAGACGAACCTTAGATACCCACAACTAGAACATGCACTGCATAATACATTCTCTCCCCAAATTATCTTCTTATTACGCCTTTGTTTACACCCAATTCAACCAACATCCTTTCGCTTACAGGAACCCTTGACATCCACATGACGTCGCAGAGCTTCCCCGCCCCCGCCACCACCGGGCCTCGACCTCGGCTCATTCTTTCGAGCTCTAGACAACCATTTGTATCTCATAAGCCCGCTCTGTCTCCGATATCTCTGATTACTATCAAGCTACAGATTCGCAATAGACTTCAACTATGGCGCAACCAAAGATAACACTTTACGTGGACACCGTCAGCCCGTTTGGCTACATTGCTTACTACATTTTACGGGTGAGTTCCCACTCTCCCTATCGCTAGTTAGACCATGTGTCCGTACCTGCAGATATCCTGCATGGGGTCTGATGTGACTTTCAAAATTGGAGACATGAGAATGGAAACCTGCTTGAGCTAACGATGTCCATGCAGAATGATCCCGTCTTCTCGAAGTGCGACATCACTTATATCCCTATGTTCTTGGGTGGAGTGATGAAGGCATGTGGTAATACACCACCGATTAATATCAAAAGTATGTCTGTCACCTTTTCTGTATATAGCTGAAGTTCATTCAAGCTTTCGAACAAAAACCTACTACTTCCTCAGTCATACTTGCCCTCATCTCACTTTAGTTCTGATCTCTCTCATATCGCCCAGCATCTTTCTGGAGAGGTCCTAACTCCATACCAAACAGACAAAGACAAATGGATTGGCGTTGAGCGCACCCGCTGGGCGAAACTCTTCAATATCCCCATGCACCCAGAACTCCCCGAAGGTTTCCCACCTCTAACACTCCCCATCATGCGTGCCATGTGTGCACTTACCGTCCTGCACCCCGGGAAAGACGGCCAGGAAATTCTGTGCAAGGCGCTCGATGCTCTATTCAAGGCGTTCTGGGTCGAGCACAAGAAGACGAATGAGAAGGAGGTTTTGGCTGAGGTATTGAATAGTGTTTTGGGGAAGGAGGAGGCTGAGAAGGGTATGTTCATTTGATCATTTGCTTTCTTGCCTGACACAGACTCACTGACGACTAATCTATGCGTAGTTCTCTCTATGGCAGGCAAAGAAGGAAAAGAGGTGCTTGCCAAGAATACAGATAAAGCCTTTGCGGATGGTGCCTTTGGCTTGCCGTGGTTTGTGGCTACGAATTCGAAGGGAGAGACGGAAGGATTCTGGGGTATCGATCACATCGCACAGGTTACGAACCACTTGGGAATTGACAAGCCGAAGACTGGTGGCTGGAAGGCTGTTTTGTGAAAGTATATAGGAGATTTTGTACCGAGGAACGCTTCGAGTCGGAATGCGTACATTCGTATGGAGGAAGGACTGCTGATCTATTCGCTCCTAATAAGTAGTTAATGACGTAGAATTGTTAGATGCGTTAAGCTTGGAAGTCTTTGCAGCGAGGACAGCCGAGCATGAGCTAGAAGTCGTCACTTCCAGGACCTCAGATTGACTATCTCGAAACATTGATTTCTAGCCGGAATGAAACCCTTAATCCTTGTTTGACTTCTCGAAGACCCTGCCCAATGTTCGATTCTTGTTACTCGCTAAGAAAGGGACAGGACAAGCCAGTAAATATTGATTTTGCGATTGGTAGATGTTTGGACGCGCCATACATTGACCCAAGCGTCAATCAAGTCCTTCAGTAAAAGTCATATGCCGCATACCCTGGATCCATACCCTATAAACCGACCGATTCCCAATCCCACCATGGCCATACCAAAATGCAAGCCTGTTCCCATGCCACCCATGATCCCTCAATTACCCAACCATACCCCCGCATTAATGAAGCCGATCCAAAAATGTTTTCCGAGTAGTGTGAATGCAGACCAGAAGCAAGCCAAGACAGACCAAAATTACCCAAACCATCCCAAACCAAATGAACCTTCTAGCAAAGCAATAGCCCTTCATCGCCCTGCCTAGCAATCCACTCCTCTGCGCTTCCGGAGTCCATCACTTCTCTCTTCAATCCACCCCCTCCCATCATATCACCAAATCCCCCACCCCCTCCCTGACCTCCCATTCCACCACTCGCGCCAACAGCCGCAAATCCATCTCCAAGGATTCCCCCACACTCCCTCATCCCATCCTCCCTTCCTAGATTCATCGGCAGTGGCGAATCAACACCCATTCCCTGAGCCAGCAGATCCATCCTCATGCTCGCCAACCTCGTCATCTCGAAGGATGAGGAGTGTAGACGGAGGAGAGACCGGTAGTGCGCAATGGTCGCCGACCAGAGTTCGATGTCGTGCGTGGTGTGGCTGGTGAGAAGTTGAAAGAACATGAACGTGCCCGCGAGAGAGAAGTTCAAGCGTGTCATTGCTAAATGAGGATTGTTAGTCTGTACCGCTACTGATTCAAAGTATGACTGCATGACTATGACTGGGAGATAAAACGGAAAGGAACATACGACTCCACCAGAACGCCCTCAGCCTACTAACACTCATCTTCTCCAGGAACTCCACAACGTTGAGCAATGTTGTTTTCGCTTGCGCTCTCATTCCTGCGTACCCCGGATGATTCATAGGTACACATCTCAACACCGCCCTCAAGAGCACGATTTCCATGGTATAGAATGCCAGCACGACACTCCCGGTACCGTCTAAGCCACCGTTCGTACTCCCGCTACAAAGAGGACACAGGTGCTCGTCTCTGAAATTCCGCAGTCGCTCTTGAAAGCCGTCTAGGATGGAGAAGAGCATTTCTATGGGAAGCAGATTGATGCGTTCCATGGCCTTCAGTGTGTAGAAGGTGCTGAGGACGTCAGACAGGATGGAAGATAGGTGTGCCATGGCTATGAATTGCAGAGCGGGTGTCAGAGTCATGGGATTGTTAGCGAGACCAAGGTGGGAGAAGTTCGAGATTGTGGGTAAAGGGACGTTGCTATGCTCGTCGTTTAGGTAGGATGGCCGGCCAAGACCAAGGGCACTCCATTTTTCTTGAATATAGAGAGCCCACCATATTCGTATCCGACGGTTGGTGTCTGTTGGAGAGAGTGACCAGTTTGAGGGGTCATTGTTCAAGCCTAGGTCGTGAGCAATACCGACTAGAGAGCCGATGGATGACGACAGCCCTGGAAGGGTGGGAGAGCGGGACGTAGGAGTGTGACGTTGAAGATATATGAGAGATGCTTCGAGTGTTTCTAATCGAGGAAGTTGTTGCTCAATGGGAAGGCTGAAGTAGTTTAGTTGATCGAAGAGAGAAATGGGTATCATAAGACGTACGCTTGTTGGATGAAGGATGAAAGAGCTTGGAAGTGTGGAGGTGATGATGGACAGAAAGGAGCTGCGAGATTATAAATAGCTGCTAAGAGAGGATCGCCGGTCCGAGGTGGTGAGTTGAAGCGCGACGGATCGAGCAGTGGGTATGATTGATGGACCACATCGGAGTACGTGTGAAGGAGATCATTTGCATGGGGCGCCACAACAGACTCTGTGTCCGTCGTGGGATAGAAATCGGGACGAGCATCGAGAAGCGTATCTGGAACCACCTTTCTAATGGTCAGCATATTTTACCCACGAAGTATTAGGCAACTTGCAGTAAAATGCAATGGAACCTCTCCATTTGCTTCCCCCTTGATCCTCAAAACAGACCATTCCGCTCCTCTGTAGCAATTCTGCTGGTTGAACGTGCAATGCCTTAAGACGTAAGGATCTTGGTCACCACTGAAGCCCACAAATTGGCAAATCCATTCTTCATTTCCGTCAGAAATAGGCGGACGAGGCCTCGATTCCAAGCCGCGAGGAGGTGCGGAGCTGCTAGAACTTGGGCTGCTGGTTGCAGTTCGAGATGTTGTTGGACGGTTCCTCCTTACATTGGGAGGGAGCACATATTGGCAGCTCTCCCCACGAGTCCGACACAGCGAGCAATCTTTCTCGTATGCGTCTCTTGTACAGCATATTTTGCGCTTACGACATGCATCACATCTGGCATATATCAGCACTGTTTATTAGGCATATGACATGCATCGGCATCTGAGTCTGGGGAAGCTTACGGCCGTTCCTTCCTGGACTTGTACTTCCGGCCAAGACTGACTTGCGCCTCCGGATGTCTCATTCCTATAGGGTTTGTCATAGCCAGAAGAACGGCGAGGCGCTGTTCAAGGGTGGGGTTCGCGGATTCTCGTCAGTCGAATTGTTGTTCTTCATACGAGAAAAAAGGCCGCTTAACAAAGTGCAAATCCAAATCTGTAGACAAACAGTTACAAAGTTGCCGTGGCGCTTGCCAATCCGCAAGATAGAATGTAAAAGATGGATTTTCCCCAGGTCTGGAGAAAAGCAAAGGGCAGCACGGACAGTCCACTCAACAGACGGTGAAGGTAGAAGAGAGTTCGGGTTATCCGCATCGGACCCAATTCGGAGTAAGGACGGGGTGCACCCAGATGGGTCGAGTGGAGAAATTTCAGCCATCCCGCTGTCCATGCAACCTGCCATCTTATATCTGTTTGGGGTCCCCTGGTTCGGATGCGTTCGTCTTACTGCGAAGCACACAGGGCAGGCTGCTCACGCAGAATGCGTGCCAATCATTGCTCTTGGAATGCAGAAGGACGAGTCAGGGGACTGACCAAATTGAGTTAACGAAATCGGACCAGAACGCCGGAAAGCTTCATTTATGGGGAGAAAGCAGCCTTCGATCTTGGTGGATAGGGAGGAGCCGTCGAGATCTGAGTTTCAAGTGACGCGGACAACTGTTATATGGCTCTACATATAGCGGTTTGTCATGTGCGGTGTACATTTCAATCGAGAGAAGCCCACGTGGGCGTGTTCGAGTCATTCGCCTCGAATTCGGGTCTGTCACGGTTGATGTCCCAATGGGGAATACCCAGGATACCCACATCCTCGACGGTAATCCCAGCTGACGTATATGACAGACGTCCAATGTTTCGAAGCTGATCCGCTAAACTGTCTCACCCTTGGGCGTCAGACCAAGGCCCTTCCGTATTTCTCCATCAATATGGAAAAGGTCTCAAATCTCACTCGCACACATTCGCCATTTTTTCTCAGACATCGGAAAACCCCCTCAAATCTACCTAGTCGACATTCAGAACAGAGTTTCGCGTACCAATGTGATAATTGGGAACTCAGTCGCAATTTGCTCTTAGTTTTCAATTTCTGATTGAGGAAGACTAGGAAAGTAAAGTCACGAAGAGATAGCGTTGTATTCAGAGGAATGCACAAAACTTACAATAGTTCTTCCCATTGCGACTTCGCAGAGCCTTGACCCTTCTTGACATCCCATCTTAAACCCTGCATGTCGATCGGACTCCCAAATGTCTCGGAGTAGGTACCGTAGACCCTCGTCTGGCGGCTGGCTGCCGGATTCTTTTTCCCCATACAAACAGCGTGGGGGTGAAAGATTGGATTTAGAGTTTTACACTCCGGTACCACGGTCCAAGAAGGAAGGAGGGAGGAGTCAGGGGGTGTGGTTGCGTCCCATCATTCGTCATTCATTCGTTCTTCTAAGTTCGCCTTTTCTTGTCCCGAGGAAGATGCCTGGTCTCAAGATCAAGACAAAAAACAGACCCAAACAAGCCGCATCCATGCTGTAAGATATTGTACAAAATTATATGAGGTAGCTCGCTCAAATGCTAAAGATAATCTCAAAACGATCGATCGTCCACGCAACAACGCCTGTAGATGTCCCCCAATCTTGTACATGTTCCCAGACCAGGCCACCGTATATGTGTTTGTGTTTGTGTGGAAAATGGGTTTCTATGAAAATATCCATCGTAAGAACTTCTATACATCATTGCATCACGCTTTGTCTCCAGCGTTCAACCATGTCAAGTTGGTTTTGATTCAATGGAGCCATGCCTTGCCCCATCTGCATACCCATGGCCATATTCATCGGCATAGTATTTGGGTTGTACCCCATGCCCATTTGCATAGCATATGGATTTGCAAATGGCATCATCATTTGGTTATTGAAGCCGTTAGGGTTGAATCCGTTGAAGTTGCCAATACTAGGCTGCGGGAAGAGACCATTGCCACCATACATATTGTATGGAGCTTGTGGTTGTGGTCGGGCAGAAGGGACAATTCCTCCCTGGCCATCATTGAACTGGCCGCTCTTGAAACCACCGGAGGGTGCCCTTTGTGCCTGCGCTCCAAGGAGGTTCGGGGAACTGAGGTTGAGCATGGTACTGGATCGTCGTGCAGTACTCTTCTCGTGCATACCCAAGAGGCCTGTTGCAGGTTTCTGATAATTGACCACGCGATCAGCACCAGCAGACGGATGAGCCTGCAAGATGTCGGCCATGCTACGACGGGTCTTGAGTTCAAGTCGTGGTTGAGCTTCACCCATAACGCCAACTTCTTGAGCACGGGCTTCGCGCTCGGCTTGAAGACGTTTGCGACGTTGGCCCAAGGTCTCTTCTTCTTCTGGAGGTGGAGAAGTGGATATCTCCTTGCCTTTGCCCTTGTTCTTTGGATTGAGGACATCACCTCCGAACTGACTCATCATTTCGGAAGCAAAGTCGCCGGAAATAGGTCGTGCTGTCGGGAGGCCGTGCTCATTTCCGCCTTCCTTCAATCGACGCACTCGCTCTTGGAGGGTCTCCTCGTCCTCCTCGTCCGGAACAGGTCCAGACAGATTCATCATTGTAGCAGCACGGCCTCCGAGAGGGCGACCTTGCAGACGATTCCGCCTTTGACTAAGTGGCTCATTGTCCTCCATATCACGTCGTTCCATGAGACCCATAGGCCGATTCAGATCCCTGATTTGGGACTTCTTGGCGTAGAGTACAGCCAAAGGAACATCTTCATCTTCTCCCTCTCCATCGTCCTGAGCTTGAACAGCTGGATCTTCCCAAGCGAGGTTGATTCTCTTTCCCTTCCGTGATTTCTGCTCCACTTGTGCAACAGCATCCATTTCGAGGAGGGTCGAGTGCATACCATTCGGGTATGTTTTAGCCAGCGGTCGAGTGCGTTGCTTCTGCTGCTGTTTTCGTAATTGTAATTCAGCAAGTAGTGTTGTCGGGGCGCCATAGTAGATCTCATCGTCACGTTGGCCATCATCTGATTCCTCGTCATCCTCCTTCCCTCCAAAGTGACCACTAGCTCCACGTGAATGAGGATCGCCGACGTCAGACTGATTCAAAGGTGTGGTATCTTTAACATTTTCCTCATTCTCGTCATCATCCAGAGGCATCCTGACTGCGCTCTCTACAACGCCCGACATTGTCGCAGCCCGCTTTTCTGAAGCGAGTAGGTCATTGCTGCTATTCCGCTTACCACGTAAAATGTTGAAAGAACTGGTCCGCTTCTTCTGTGTCTCCAGTAATTGGCTGCTACTTCGACTGTTCCGTAGATGTGTGCGCCCATAGACTTCGGCGCCAAGATGTCCAGCGAAAGCGTGGTCTGTGAAAGCGCTTACAGGTGCATGTGCAGATGCGTCAAGTATGCTATCCAGCGTTGCCACTGCAGATTGGTCCTTCAGTTCCACGACTTCATTTGGCCCAGGAAGATCGAAAAAGGTACTTGCTCGCAACTGTGGAGGCATGTGCGACAGGTCCTGTGTCAGACGTCGTCCGCCCATGCTCGCTCTTTGGTGCTGAGCCATGTATTCCTGCTGCTGGCTTTCGTCCTCCACCGCCGCGTCTTTATCTTCTTCGTTCTCAAGTACGTCTGGGAGCCAAATTGCTGATTGTCGAGCCGCTGCAGGTATGCTGCTCAGAACCTGAGATCTTCTCTTGTTCCTTGCCATTGACGAAGGAGCCTTAGAGAGCTTTTGTGGTAGATTGAGCATCATTGGTACAGGAGCAGGATAGTAAACCATCTGCTGCCCAGTACTTGGGTCCGCATATGACTGAGGCCGGGGCAAAGAAGCCATAGAAACTCTGTTGCCTGAAGAAACCCTTCTCTGTGCATTGTCATCCGAGTGTACGGAGCCAATTCCAGAAGCCCTTCTCCGCTGAGTATCATGCGCAGCGCCCTCCAGACCTCCGGATAAAGCTCGAGGCCGAGGTGTCGGTGTATTATCTGGGTCATTGAAGTCCCCCGAAGCTGTTCTCTGTTCGGGTATTGGTGCACTGTGTATACCATCGAAATCCTCCCATATCTTTACCTGCTCAATGGTGTTCATTGACGCAGATGTTGCTGGTCGGTCCGCCTCAGCGATCCTCTCCGGTGACGTTCCTGCCACATTGGGGCTGTCGAATTTATCTACCACAGGCTTTGTGAGCGTCGAGGAGTTTTCATCTTGTTCAGCAATCGATGTGGTTCGATTGAGATCCGGGGAAGGAGGCGGCAGAGAAAAATTCGTAAAGGACATGTTGACGAAGGAGTCGAGTGGTCTACCCTCCATTTCAGGCTCCGGTCGAGAACCAAACCGAGAACTTTTCGAAGCAGATCTTGCTCGGGTACCGGCAGTGAAAGAACCTTTTGGGGACATCATGAATCCTGCAGGTGAGTAACCTCCCGACCTCGCTGCTGAATTGACTTCGACAATGGACGAGGCGTTGGAAACTTGGCGGGAGATGGCTTGCATGCCTTGCGAAGACAACAAGGAAGATCTGCGGCTGTCGCTGCGCTTCTGCTCGTCGTGGAGGGACTTTATGGCATCATCAATCGAAGAGGTCATGCTCAAGCGCTCTGCAGTCTTCTCCAGCTGCTCGATGTTTCCTACGTAGGCGCCCTGCAGAACTTGCAAATCGGGTGTGGGATGTCGGAGAGCCAAGCTGCGCCCTGAAGCTGTTCGTACAATTGGCTCGTGGGAGGGTGATTGTGCTGCTGTGGCTGGAGGAATGTGGCCTCGCTGTGGTTGAGGGCGTGAGATTTCCCTTTCAGGTGAACCCTTGCCTGCGCTCAGGCCGGGCGATGCATCGTCTTGAAAGTCGTCGCTGTCAATCATATCATAACTGGTGCTTCGTGTACTCCTGGAACTTCGAGATGCGATAGAATTGACCATGTAGCTCAGACCTTCGAGAGGAGAATACGGCTCGCCTGTGATTCTGCTGCTCCCGGTACTGTTGTTGTTTCCCTGCGGATTAAACTTCGTATTGTGCAGTTCTATTTTGGGTAAGGGTGGCAAGGGCCGCCGCCGACTTGCTGGACTTGCTGGACTTGTTTGCGCTTGTGGAGACGGAGAGTCCTTCGCCTCGTCTTCCTCGTCCACGTCCACATCCTGATCCTGGCGGACCCGGTGGTACTGCATTATAACTCGCGTGTTTTGAATTGGCGTCTCGCGTCGTGTCGTGTCGTGTGCCAAATACCTCTTTGTGCTGGCGTTGTGGAGGCGGATCAGGGTGAGGAGGTAGTCGCGGGGGCCAGTCGCGATAAAGTCCCGTCAGATGGACACTGAAGGTTTTGGTGACGGCCACTCTTGAGTTCATGAACGTAGGAGAGAGATCCCGTATTATTACTTTAGGAGAAGCAAGAGCGCGACCAGGCGCAGCGGGGATATGCACGGTTATGTAGGTTCTACTATACCTACCCACTGTATGGCACCCGGCTTGTTTTGCCTTTCCCTCTAAATTGCTGGCGAAGGGCCATGGCCATGGATGGTGGCATTGGTGGGATGAGATGCTCGAAATATGGATTTGTTTGAACCAGCCTGCGCCGTAAGTAGACGCATCTGCGTTGAGGTTAGGCATGTTGCATGCTTCTTACCACACTCTTCTTATCATCCATTCATTTTGCCCGGGTGCGCCTCAACGGTCTTGTACCTGTTTCTGTACCAGGTACCCAATCAGCGTCACGGAAAATATGTATCAATAGCTTCAAATCTCCCCTCTTGAACGCCCCCATGTCATTTCAGGGTCGATGAAAGCCTGGACACCAGCTCTTATCTGTCCTGTACCCAATCCGGGAGGATCTATCATGAAAACGACGGACATCGGACAGGCATGAGATTGCGGTGAGAGAACTGATAAGAACGACTACTTGGCGGCACTACTGGCACAGGAACATCGTCCCTGAAGACTTAAGAAAGATAAATAATCAGCCTTGCAGCCTCGAGCAAACCTTGTGGTTCTCTTGAAACAGTTGGGCCTCCACAGGAGCGTCCAGAGGTAACTCCTTCGAAACAAAACGCCCGTGTCCGATCGCGACATGATGACATCGATCTGTTCGTTTCAAATGCGCTAATCTGATTTCCGTCCCTCTGCCTGTCTGGTCTCCCGCGAAAACCTTCTGATCGCGAGTCGCGACAATCCTGCCTTTCCTGCTCGTCGGCGCTTCACGGATCACGGATAGAGCAGTCCTTGACTTCTTGTACGATATCCACTGTGGAAATTTCCGCTGGTTGACAGATGAGACGAAAGATCAAATCAGAGTCCTCAGCAGACGCGCGAGTTCCGGGTAATTCGAAACTTGAGATGAAAAATGGAGGGTTCCTGCAGCCTTGCAGGGAGCTTCCCGCACTGCAAATCATGGCAATATCAAATGGCTTGGGGACTTGAACTCGCTCGACTTCATACTTTCGAAAAGAATTTCCAAAAGGCATCGGATCCGATCGGCCCCGACCGTCGGAGTACATAGAACTTCCAGAAGACTTCCTCAAACTATGTCGCCCTGGTAATAATTAATTGAGGCAAGCAAGATCCTAGAACATGTTCTGCAGTCGTAGATACTGTGCCACAAATAGGGATTGACAGAAGGCTATTGGAGCGCGATATAGCTCGCCGAGAATAGAAGAAGACACGGAAAACTCTTGTACTCAGTGTTACAGACGGATACGATTTGACAAGATTAACATTCGACACGACGGTAAAGTCATCGTTCAAGAGGCATACGCAAGTGGTGTTCAAATTATATTTGCGGGAAGGGGTCAGATGCTTGACCCAAGACTTCCAAGTGCGCTATTCCTGAAGAGGATTGACATCGCGTGACTTGCTCAGAAATTGAGAACGCAGGTTGATCCGGTGCCTGGCAATAATGCAATGCCTTTCTTCTCTCCTCTTGTTCTCTTTCAAATACAAAGACCTTATCTTGTGCTCTACTTCCAAATCTATCACCCGAGTATCTACAGATCATCGTCGTATTCTGCGGGTTTTACAGGCAAAAGTCAGCAAGGTGCGCTGACAAATCGCCGCTCTCTGCGAAGTCATGGGACTTTCGGAGCTTTCTCTTTATTCTTGTCCCGCAAACGAGATGACACGGCGACGCCGGAGCGCGAACCATTGCCGGCGTTGTTAGCAAACACTCAACTCGAGGTTGGTACTTGTCACTTTCCCAGTCTGGAAAGTCCATGAATGGAATCGTCTTAAGTAAGCCACGAATTTTACCCTAAAATCGTGGGAAGATTCGGCCTGGGAACGTCTCTGCTTTAGGCAAAGCCTTTACTACTCCTTGCTTTTATATGCCGGAACAAGCTTTTTAGCACAATCGATCGCTTCTGTCACAGACTGTCAGAAGGACAAAGTGCTGACTGTGGACCCAGACTTCATGGTAGCATCGTGACACAGCTTCGCTAAAACAGCAACAGTACGCGGCTTCGTCAAACTTGTGTATTGTTACTTTTCCCATTGAAGAAGGTGCAAGGGAGCCGGAATATCCGGGGAAAGCTTGTCTATCTTCTTCTCCAATGAGAATTGTGAGCGTTGACAGTAGCGACGCTACTAGTTCATGAAGTCAGTGGCTTTCCACTTAGTGCCATTGATCAGCATGCACTAGAACTCGGATGGAAAATCGAGTGCGTTTAGTACCATCTAGCCACCTGGATCTAATGGAACCAATCTCTTCCTCGGTTACTCCTCAATAATCAGTCGTACGAGGATCCTACGACATTTGTGATGAGTCGGAGGGGGAATGGCCACTTAAGAGGGATCAAGACGCACCATAAAACCCCTCTCCCGCCCGCATCTCTTGGCTCTGCAAGTCTTCCTTCTTTGCACGACATCTTTTCAGCCGCATAGACTTCTTCATCATGACCACTCCAGCTAATCTTGCCCTTGAGGGGAACGATCCTCGTGATCCTACTCACCCCGCTTTTCATGACAACCAGCCGGTAGAAACTCAGTTGCTACATGGAAGTCACGATCCTAGCGTCACATTCGAAGAGTATCTCTACTATGCGGCTATCACTCGCGCCGAAGAGAAGATTGCCAATGAGAAGCATGTTGCTGCCATGGGACCAAAAACAGCCAAGAGCGTCCTGAAGAACAGGTTCTCAAAGGGCCATGTTGCAACAGTCGCTTCGCCAACAGACCACGGGTCGACAAACGAAAAGTCTGGAATTGATGGAGTTCCGGCAGCTCCTGGAAACCAAAATCTTGGCCTTGTTTCTGAAGCCGAGTGGAAGAATGCTTCTCGTGCTGTCCGAACGGCGGGTTGGAGTAGTGTCTTCTACTTGATCACAACGGATATCTTGGGGCCATTCTCTGTCCCGTGAGTTCCATACAAGCTAAATAATATGACACACTTACTGACATCTACCAGCTGGGCATTTGCTCAGATGGGTTACGGACCAGGTGTTGCTCTCTATACCGTCTTTGGCGGGTTTGCAATGTACTCCGGTTTCCAACTCTGGAAAGTCTTCATGTACATGGATTCAGATCGCTATCCGATGAAGAGTTACGCCGATGCCTTTTTCCGAGTCTATGGTCGATGGGCTCGTCATGGAGTCAACATCCTCCAGGCAATCCAACTCCTCTTCACTGTGTCGATCCTAATCTTGTCAAACGGCCAATCGATTTCGCAAATCTCGAAAGGAAGCATCTGCTTCATTGTTTGTCTTGTGATATTCATGGCTGCTGGTATCGTGGTTGGACAAATTCGAACCCTGCAAAGGTTTAGCTGGCTCGCCAATTTTGCCATCTGGATCAACCTCTTGATTCTCTTCATCGTGTAAGTCACAACAAATGCCTCTAGAACCTTGTTGCTAATGGCGTTCAAGCATGGGAGTTGCTGCAAACTCTGCTCCCAATTTCGTAGCCACAGAGGCCTCGTTTGGATCGGACTTTGGCCCCGGACCCATTCATACATACGCCGGCACGCCACCCAACGGCAAGGCAAGCGGAGGAACAGGTTTCACTGCATCGCTAAACGGTCTCAATCAGGCAGTGTATAGCTACGGTGGAGCCATGCTCTTCATCTCTTTCCTCGCCGAGATGCGTCACCCATGGGATTTCTGGAAAGGAGTTCTCTGCGCCGACATCTTCATCTATGTGGTCTACATGTTCTTCGGCATCTTTGTGTACTCCTACCAAGGCCAATACGCATACAACCCCGTCATGCAAGGTCTCTCGCCATACAACTGGCAGACCGCCTGCAATATCATGAACTTGGTCACTGGCTTGATCGCTGCCGCACTGTACGGTAATATCGGCATCAAGGTTGCCTACGTCGAAGTATTCCAAGAACTCCTCCACGCTCCACCCTTGACTACCAAGCGAGGCAAGCTCATTTGGATTGCTCTCGTACCAGCATACTGGGTTATCGCTTTCGTCGTATGTGCTGCGATACCGCAGTTCAGTTACATTTCCGGACTTGTCGGTGCAGTCTGTATCCTACAATTCACATACACCTTCCCAGCAATTCTAGCCTTCGGGTTTCAGATCCAAAAGGACGCCATGACCCCTGAGGAGCACTTCGACCCCGCAACCAGGACTTATCATGGTATCGATAGAGGTTTCAAGAGATGGGTGCGAGGCTTTATGGTCAAATGGCATTTGAACACGTTCAATTTCATCTATTTCTTGGGGGCTCTTTGTACTGCTGCTTTGGGAATCTACTCGAGTTGCCTGGGTTTGATCGATGCGTTCAATGGGGCAAGTCAGGCTACGAGCTTCGGGTGTAAGTCGCCTAGTGCATAGATCTTCAGCAGTGGCATCGGTAGGATCTTTGAAGGAGCGTGATGTGTGATGTTCGATCAATTCGGTGGCTGAGAGGCGTGTCTTGTGTAGTATATCATTCCCAATGCTATCTTGTCAATTACCAGCGCGTTTTCAACATTGGGCATCTAAGCAGCAAATAAGCAGCTGTCGGGAGAATAATCACATAGGATTCGAGTTTCCTTGGTCATATGGAAAAGTGGTATTCTCAACCCAGTGCACTCGCCTCCTGGTCGTACTCGGAATTCTTGTTGCTTTGTAAAACTCTTGATGGATCACAATGCGAAAATTGACCCATTGCGGAACAATCCACAGTTTTGAGTTTCAAGATCCATCATCCCATGTGTGTCTGTTGATCGCACTTTCAAACCTTCAGGGGAGATGCTAGTTACCACGTTCTGTCCAAACCCACCAATTGCGCGCGGGCAGAGTTCTCTGGGAAAAAGGATTCAGTTGTCTTAATAGCCTCTGCTAGACTTTCCATGAGTATGTAATTGAATGTGTCAAGAGCACATGGGATCAAAGTTGCACTTTACTCTACTCCTCTGATTTCCCATATTTTGGGGCAGGAGAACGAAATATTCGAAGCGAGATCAGGGGGATATCGGCCGACACTTCAAGTTCGATCTGCACGGTGTTTTCCACAGTACAGCACAAGAAAAACCAAAGCCGAAATTTTACCTGCTTCTCAACCCTTTTCAGATGAGTTTCTGCAGTTGCACAGACAAACAATCTACAGTTGACAAGGTCGATTCCACTCCTCTACCGAAGCTATTGGCCGTTTGAAGATCTATGGATCCACATCCACATGGTTTGATCCCTTTCCCGCAAAATTTGACGTCTTCCGAACCCCTTTCCCGATCCTTGTGGATTCAAATGTGGTCTTTGCACTCCCAGATGCCACGCGGTGAAGACTTCTTACCCTCAATCCGGGTAGGTGGAGCATTTGCCGTTGACGACTGCTATTCGGACGTGGGCTTTTTTCATGCTCAAGGGAAGAGTGTTTGACTCCATTGGAGAAATTGCGCGCCAGAAGCGGCACTTCAATGATATAGCCGTTTTGGGAGGTTCGTTCTAAGTTTTGTATATATACTCGGAGGCCGGCCTACTGGGTTTGTCCCTCCAAGAGACTTCGCCTTCTCTCATTCTCTGTCATTCGTTTCACATATACGCCTTCGGCACTTTAATCTCGTTTCCATCAATCACTAGTCCCAAAGATGCGTTTCATCACTCTTGCTCTATTCGCCTCGTCCGTTTTGGCCGCTCCTGCCAAGCGCGATATCCTACCCACCATTGTCTTCACACCGTAGGTTCTAAACACCTTTCTTTTCAAGGTCTTGGACGAGAAGGTGTAATTTCGAGAAAATGATTATTGATACTGCTGTAGGGGAGCATGGCATGGAACCTGGGCCTTCGACACTGTTCGAAGCCAATTGGAAACGCTCGGCTACCCCACTGAAGCCGTTGCTCTCCCATCCGTTGGTACCAACAATGTGACTGTCGGTCTCGCAGAGGACACGGCTGCTCTACGCGACGAGTTGACAACACTCACCGATGCTGGCAAGGATATCATCATGGTCGTTCACTCGTATGGTGGAATGGTTGGCACGAATGCAGTTCAAGGCTTCGGTTACGCTGACCGTGCTGCTGCTGGTCAATCTGGAGGTGTTATCATGGTGAGAACATTCTCCCTTTTCCCTGACCATAAGCCATTCTATCTTCTGCTCCATAACCACTGGATACTGCTGTTTTCTTCTCACAAGGACGGTACTAACTCGTCTCCTTCTACAGCTGATCTACATGACCGCCTTCGCTGTGCCCCTCGGAACTAGCTTGTTGGATGGACTTGGAGGTTCCTACTTACCCTGGATGATCTTGGGAGAAGTGAGCTTTTCCAGCTTCTCCTTGGTAATTGCACAGAATGGACGTGCTGACCGTGTGAACACCAGGATGGCTTCGTCACCCCCGTAACCCCAGAGACCATCTTCTACGCCGATGTCACCGACGCTGCTCTTGTCACCAAAGCCATTGCTGGTCTCGAGCCTGAGCCAGCCCGCATCTTCTCTGACGACACAACCTATGAGCCATGGACCCAGGGTGTCGAGGTCGGCTTCTTCTTCACTGAGTTGGACCAGGCCATTCCTATCGCGACTCAGCAAGCTATGGCTTCGCAATTTCCAGATGGGTACTTCAGCTACACCATGAACAGCTCTCATTCTCCTTTCTTGAGCATGCCAGAGAACGTTGTTTCTGGTGTCGTTGCTGCCTCGACTGATGCTCTCCTCAAGAAGGTCCTGTGAGGAGTTGGAATGGCGGAATTTAAGAAGCCATGAGTGTATGTACTATATAATTATTAAATACGGGCGATGAATCGCATAAGGGAGGGAATATAGGTCATAAGCGAGCGTGCGGAGTTGCCAGTACCTAGGTCAACAAACAATCTTCCTCGACTAAGCGAACTTTAGATCTATTTGATTGGCTGCGTGGCAAGATTCTGTAAACAATATACAAAAAGGAAAGGTCCGGAATCCGCTCATATTGCTTGTGCTTGCGAACCATTTCTGTCCATGTGCTCCTCATTCTAAGCTTCGAGGTAGCGTGGGGAGTCGATAAAGCTAAAGTCTACCCCCACGTTTGACAAAGTTTAGCGGCGGCACTCGACTGACCCACAAAGTCCAGCTCCCGTCAGCACCCCCCATATCTCGGGTTTCGCTATCACTGACAACATTCCTCCACTTTTGACAAGTATCAGTCAAATATCCTGGCATTACTCAGCCCACTGTGAGGCCACAGCGGATTTCAAGAGGTCTCTTTCTTTCGCCATGGCGGACGTTGCACTGGTACTCTCAAAGATCAAGATCTACAATGACCACCCCGTTCCCGTACGTCCCACCGATTAGTATGACTTCAGTCTCGTTATCTGACCTAAATATAGGGACAGCCTTTCGCTGATATATTCCGTACGTCGTTGCTTTCTCAATGACTCTTGCTTCGAATGATTTCAGTCCCCATGTTCTGATCCGAGATCCATTTCCCTTCATCCATGAATGCCAATTGCTGAGCCCCTCTAGCTATCTTCCGTGACCCAGCAGCCACAGAAGCAGTGATAGCTCATCTCATCTCCCACATAAAAGCCACCCACGACCTTTCCACAATCTCCAGCATAGTCTGTATCGAATCCCGAGGATTCTTCTTCGCACCAATCCTGGCATCCCGTCTCAATCTCCCATGCGTACCCGTTCGGAAGAAAGGGAAATTGCCAGGCGATGTGCTTACCGTGTCCTACGACAAGGAGTACGGACCTGATGTGTTAGAGATCAAGAAAGATACTTTCGAGGGAGTGGATGGGAAGAAAGTGTTATTGGTGGATGATCTATTGGGGAAGGGAGGAACGGTCTTGGCGGCGAAGGAGCTGGTGGAGGGGATGGGAAAGGAGGTGGTGGAGGCGCTGTTTATTTTCGATATTCCGGCTTATTATCCTACGTTGAAGGAGAAGATGGGGGATCTAAAGTGGTATGCTATGGTGGAACTAGAATAAACCGAGGTTTTGAAGAGCGCTGTAGACACACGAGAATCCCATTCAGTAAAAATATTCTTCCTCTGAGAAGGGAGCGCCCGAATAATATTTTCTACACCTAAGACCATATTTACTATTGTATTTAGAGATCGACATGAATTAGATTACAGTTTATGCGGCATTGTCCAAGTTGCAGTCATTTTAGGGTTGGGAAGATACAGGATGAGTGTACAATTAACGACAAGTAAAACCACAAAGCAAAACAAATAAACCCAACAAAAATTCAAAAACAGCAAGCACCTCAAAAGCACTCCCCTATCAAGGTTCTGGCAAAATCATATGCCCCCCAACTCATACTGTAGCCAGGCCCTCAGACGACCTGTGAGCCCTGTGCAGCCGTACATGTCTTACTTCAAGGCGTTTCCTTTGTAAACAAATGTTGAGAAACACGTTTCCCTGGCGCCAGACGATGTCCTCATCACTTTCCTCCTTACTATGACGGCATTTGGGGCACTTCATGCCAGCGTTGAACTGGACCGAATGTCTGTTAGTGCCAGTGCATTGTTCAACCGGTCGTCCCTTGGCTTCTGCGTCTTTGTATGATCTACAAAGTACGATAACGACTCTAGGACCGCAACCACAGGTCCACACACAGGTGAGTTGGGTACACATCCTGTGGATTCCTAGCAAGAAGATGTTGAGGAGTGGGTTTTTAATGACGAAACTTGAGTCTCGTGAACTAGAAGCGACCTAGAGATGTGAAGCAATGTGAAGTGGAAGGGCAAAAGGCCAGAGCTTGTACCAAAAGAGGATTGCCAGGTAAATGGGTCTAGATGCAAGGAAGATAGTAGAGTTTGCCGAAGAGAGATTAGTTGTGGAAGGACGAGACATACGAGGATTTTTTTCGAGCTTCTATATTACCGCAAAAGGCGTACCCAAAGTTAGCTATCAGCCTGTGAATAACAACCTTTGTGTCTTTCAATCAGGGATACTCCCATACATCCAGACACTTATCGATCTTAAATGTTATCAGTCAAGAGATGTGAAAGAATCCTTTAGTATATGGAATTAGAAAGGAACCCATTTAATCTAACACTTACAGCTCAGCTCTTTCACCGATTCAGCACACAGGTATCAGGAAAATCTGTTACAGATAAAGCGTTCTCATTCGGACTAAAAATATATTGTAATTCATCTAACCACTTATAGAGTTACAAGTTAGAGCTCTGGAGAATGCGAGGAATAAAATTGGAGAGCACAGAACTCGGATCCTAGAGCCAAAGAAAACCGGTGGAGACCGACGAAGAGAAAGATTCGAAGTTAAATGTGGATGCATTTATTCTTTAGTATGTTCTAGATATCTAAGCCCTTGACACAAAGCCAAAGAATCACCGGAACAACAACATTATCGTTCCCGCCCGTGAGAACCGCCTCGGTCAAACTCGCTATGCCCGCCGCAACGCCCGCTTTCATAATAGTCATGAACCAAGAGTCGTCATTATTGGCCGGCCAACCCCCAATTCTAAGCCACGCCTTTGCAAGCATCAACGCCAGTCCCACGGCAGTAGCAAATGCTACGCTGCCTTCAATACTTTTGCCGCCGCCCCAAAGCCATTTCCGCCGGCCGTATCGTCGTCCGATTAGTGATGCTGCTGCATCACCCATACCCACGCAAATGACGCCGCTCACCATACTGACTTCCCGTATGGGAACCTCCCAGCCGGCGAGACAGTCCTTCCCTGTCCGTGGGAGAGTCCCGAGGGAGAGCCAGAGAGGAATGGCACAACCGATCAAGAGAAAAATATGAGATATTACAACAGGACCTTTGAGATCTCTTCCGTCCACGTAGGGTGTGAGAAAATACGCCAGATGTTTAGACAGTGGAGGGAGTTGAGAAGCTCGAAACAGGTCGAGCAGAAGGAATATTGCAAGCATCAATGACAGTGCCAATGCTGCAAAGGTCGGATCCACATATGTGGCTGGAAGAAGCATGGCCACCATCATGAAATGAAATACTTTTCGCCGAGTATCAACTTCGTAGATCGAAGAAAGACGAAGTACGATAGCCAGCCCAACAACGATGATCGCTAGCCAGTAGCCACATAAGATCAATCGGGTATTCGCGGGGCCAAAAGATGCTTGTCGTAAATGCTCAACCCAGCCCATGTAACAGGACTCTTCGTGCTCCCGACCGCTTCTTGGAGGGATACAAATCCAGCGTTGAAGGTTATAAATAATAACCTGCATCCTGAACCATGGCAAATCGCCGAAAAGGTACCCCAAAGCCCATCCTATGGGCTCGTTTCCATGCAGTGCAGACCTTTGCACGTATTCCCTGATCCCGACTAAAATAATCGCCAGAACACAGAAGTAGACATAACCTGCGTAAAGCCACTTCCGAATGCTGGCCTGCCTTTGTGTAAGGTAAAAGAACGCCTGAACGCTAGACGACGCAGCTCTCTTCCTCCGTCCTGAAGGTGTTCTGGTACTCGATCTGGGAGGAAGGCTGGTGAGCGAAGGAAGGGTGTGCCGCCGATTCATTGAGAACGATTGCTCAGCCGTCGACTTCGCATCGCCATTCATGAAATTGACTTTGGATTTAGGGTCGACTGCCGAAACGGATCCGTTTTCTTCGTTCATATCGTATACTGGCATCGAATCTCGAGTATTGAGCTTGAGTCTTTGGGGAGGCAAGTCGTGGACCTCCTCATCCTCACTAGATTCAGTAGCAGCAACATTCTTCCCAAAGAGAGAGCCAATTTTGATGAACGGGGATCTCCTCCTGAAAGAACCAGACCTTGACTTGATAGGCATTCCAGCTTGTCTAAAACGCCATTTTGGAACCCTGGCCAGAGCCACTCCCCATACAAGCACACGTCCACAAGTTATCAGCATTCCAATTCCTCCACCCCAAAGAAGTGCTTTCAATATGGTTGTTTGCGGAGATGTGGCAAGCAGTAGCAGCTCAATTAAGGAAATCGAAAGCAATTGCAACTCTGCAGTGAGAAGACTTGTTGTCGTCAAGTAATGCAAAGTTGTACACAATGCTTGATGTAAAGGATAGAGAAGCACGAGGATTTCCCGATTCAAGACCGCATGTATACCCGCTGATAAAGCAGGGGCGGGCGCGGATTCGGGTTTGTTCGTTATTAAAATCGGCAAGCACGTAAGAGCCCAGTGCGAAAGATTGGCACCGCTGAGCCCTCCAGTTGATGGTATAAGGTGTTTAGGCAATGAAGCTATTCCCAGGATGATACTTGGCAGGAAGGCAAATGGGTTGCTTCTCGAAAGTAATAGGGTGACGAGCATTGTGATGGACGACGGGTAAAACAAAGCTGCTGGTTCAAAAGTTACCGGGATCCTTAAAGGCAATGGTAACTTTAATGGATGCTGTGGTTGTATATGGCGCAGCAGCCGTAGTGGATATGCCGTGATGAGGGCCGACGTTATGAGGAATTGACAGCACAATTCTGGTCTAGTCAGTATAGCCAAAGCAAACTAATTGATTGCTTCTCACCCTTTCTCCACGTGTATATAACATTTCGAACCTGTGTATCAAAAAATAGCATTATACCAACAAAGAAAAGAATTCCTGCTTCGGTAGATCGCCTCACAACCTCAATCCTACGTTTCCGGCGGAACTTCTCTATAGCTTTCTCAGCTTCCTCCCTGTCTAGCCCAGCAGGTGGCAGGGTTCGTTGTCGAAAGAATCCATGCGCCCGTGAAGAGTCTTCATCGATCAGGGCTGGTGAGAGCACTGGACTTGGAGTGCCAGAGGGACTACTATCAATACCGCGCAGACCTTTGTGCAGCCGTAATCTCGGCGCTGGTAGTCCTTTCAGGAAATGCTCATCGTCCGCCTCCGTTCCACTGTCACTATTCGTTGACTCCTTGTAGCTCTCCGACCGTCGCCTCTGGTCTTGTCCATCTTCATCGTCCGTGGTCTGCGCGGACCGCAGCGGGGATTTTGTTGGAGGGGCATTGGAACTCGCACTGTTGAATCTCTCGGATCCATATGGGAGCTCAAATTGCTGGCGGTGGTATGGATGAGGAGAGCGCGAGAGTCGGCGCGCGGCATCTTCTCTTAGAGTTTGAGCATGCGATTGCTGTGAGACGGGTTTGAGCTGCTCAGGCATTTCGGGTTGCTGTTGACACGATGTTGGAGCTTCAGGGCGTCGAGTCGACCATGTCTTTCTGTTCCTATCTCTGCCTTCTTCGGAAGGATATGTTGTCGTCGTCAATTCGAAGTTGAGATGGCTCTGAATGATGACCTAGGTTATGTCGAGTCCAAGTGGAAAAGCCATTATCCCATGATTCACATGCAAGAAACGTGTAAAATGTTGGGAATGCAAGATGGCAAAGCGACGTAACCTACAGCTTGGCTCAGCGCATGGGTTATTTCGGGACAGGAGACAGGGAACGAGGAGGACGGATCGGTGGAAGGTTTTTCCTGATACTAGGATTACCGAGAGCTAGTGCTAGGGGCTAGTCTCCCGAGTCCCGTCTCTCTGTTGTCAACGTCTTTGTATTCATCAGGTCATCGTCACCGATGCACCATAGCGATGACCATAGCATTACGATTCGACATTCGCGTGTGTCATATACTGCATATCTCTCAATAGCAGCATCATTAGTTTCCGCAACTCCGTCTTGTAAGCTTCACGTACTCTGTACTTGAGTCGCAACTGCGCCTCAACCTAGATCGTCAACCGCTTCTTGACTATCTGAAGTTTTTGAACTACAGAAGGATAGATTTTCGACTTCCTGCTACTTGGATGTTCTTTTGTATTCCTATTCTTAGTCACTTGGACTTGCCCCGGGGTCCATCGCGGCGCAAGTGGCTTGTGGAGATGTGGTTTATCTCTGAGCGTAGTGTACACCGCATTGCCGTAATAGCAAACGGTGTGCCTTTCGTGACGCGCCGGTTGATTTTCAATTTTGTGACGCGTGTCAGGGAAAGTCTTCGGTCCCTGTCATTAGTGAAACCTCGTGTTTTACGTCTTTTGATGCTCCAAAGATCTTGGTATGTCATTCTTTGTTGGGTATACCTATGAGCAACTCGGCGATGACATGGACTATTTCTTATGATCAGCTTGCCAATCTTTCAATTTGCTTACAACCTCTTGTCAATCAGAAGAACTTTGACTTTGCGATGACTTCGTTGGAGACATTCAAGGTCGTATGCGAAGTACCTTAACCGAAGTCTTCAGACAGAGAAGAGCTATACGCTCATATATCATAAAGACTTCAACAAACACGACCTGAATAATCAAATATCTCATGTCGAGTACTCTACTAGGCAGATTTTTTGTCAGATCACGTGAAGGGAAGAGTTTCCCATTTAGGCGAATTGCATCGTGTACCTCTTCGAGCTCAAAGGACCGAAGTCTCGGGACGGGCATGAAACGGCTGAGATGGCCCGATTAACCTCACGATGTCCCGTTTCCTGCAAGCCATTTTCTGGGCCGGGCTGTGCTCAAAGAAGTCACCATACATTAGGGGGCTGTGCATCAGTGTGATAGAGCTGTGCCCCTCCTTGCACAGCCATCCATTTTGTGACACCCCGCACATATTGGAACCTATTGATGCAAGGTGCAAGTGATGCACATCTAAAGTTTGGGAGAGCTGGGAACCGAGGTTGAAATGTTGATTGGGATTGTTACGAGCATCGAATCTTTGGACGTGGCAGTGCTCGAGAATGCGAGCATGTAATTTCCCCCCGAACGTGGAAATTTCCCTCTGGTGAAAGTCAAACATCGCAATGACTTTCGGAGAACGTCTGTCTCAGGACTGAGTTCCATTACCAAAAGTTCGTTGATAGATGGCATAATTATTGCCATCAACTCCGAATTAATTGGCTATGCTGTACCTTTTACCGCGTGCTTCTATATTCCCCTTACACTCGAAACCTGATGATAAGTCTTCGTCTGCTTAGTGCACTTACTCTGAATTGAAAACACCAGCATGGAAGAAGTTACAATGCTTCGAAAACGAAATCTGTTTGGATGCACAGCAATCATTCGTTCCTTGAAGTTTGCGCTTCGAAAGTTATATCCAGCCCCGAATACAATGATCACTCCGTGCTGGTCTGACTGCACACGCAATTATGTCATGCATTCCATTTTATCCTGGATCATAAACATGCAAGTCAGGCAGATTTCGTAAGTCTGACTGGCATATACTTCAGGTCGAGATTTTGATGTTCTCAGGGGTCTAGCCTCCGTTGTGTAATCATATCCTTTGACTGGGACTGTTTCAACGGCATTCGGTAAACACATCGGACAAAAGATGACTGGCGTGCTGATTGGTAGCGGCGCCGAAACACCTTCCCACCCCTTTTGGAAAGAAGAGACGACCGAAGATGGGGAGAACGCTTTCACCTGACTTACATTGGACCGCTTCAAGTTTAATGCTACTGACTGACTGCGGCGCACGTACCAGGCAAACACGGTGTCCACAGAGCAGGGACGAAACGATGATATTTTGAGAACAGCTTCAACCATGAAATGCACCATTGCCGAGCACGAGGCTCTTCTGACCAGATGCACCTGCAGCTAAGCCGGCCGGATGTGAGACGATTCTTAGTGCGTACAAATACGGCAATTGGCCGGCCAATCACCTTGCATAGGCAAGTGAGATGATATCGAGCGTAGTGAAAGCAGAGGTTCGCTACGAAGTAGACTGGAAGGATCGCTATATTAGTGGTATGGTTAAGATTTTACTCATGAAGTTTATATTGCGGCACAATTGAGACGTGTGAAAGAAGAGATGCGTGCTCTGCGCTCGGAACAGGTATCTTTGAATGTTTGTGGCCAAGCAGGCACTCCAGGTCAGATACGCCCTCCGGAAGCCACTATCAAGTATTTCTCTTTTGAATTGCCGAGTATAATGCTCGATTTCCTGGGCTGCATATATGATCATCAATTTCAGAACGAGATAAGAACGGCCATGGGACATGTAATGATTGGCTGAGATCTGGCTAAGGCACGACTGACCAGACAAAAGCTCACATGTACATAGGCCATGCTCGCACGAAAGTTGGTAGCACTTCGATCTTCGGGGGACAGTGTTGACTGCGCCTTGTTTCGAGGCGGGTAGGTATAAACTTGAAAAATAGGTGGCTGACTCGATGATGACAGTCACGGAGGTCATGGATGAATCAGGCGCTTTGGATACATCTCTGCCAGAGGTGTTTAGAGGTGAATTTATACTTGCTAGAACGGGAAAATTTAACTGAACAAAGGTACTAATATTCCAAGATTTACCATTACCACGAGCAAATTCGGTTAATAACTTCTGCAATGAAATCATACCAAGACACCAGAAATCGATCCCCGTCTCAAAGCTTAATTGTGCCAAGACCAGAACACCGGACGATACGAGACCTCGAAACAATCTAGCAACGATCACCCCACAGATAGAAGCAAGTTCTTTGACAGCGCATTTTTGGAGGTGTAAATAAGCTATGTCCGTATCGGGTAAGACACGAAGGTGCAGCGCACGCTCAGCCACCCCGTCCGCTTCGGTTAAGGGACCGTGAAGAACCATTGCCGCTTGCACGCATGGGGATGGTACCTTTCCAAACAATGGGGCACATTGGACAAATGAAACTTCCTCTTTTCGCGTCTGCCTAACATTCCGCCTCGTAGGCCAGTCTCAGAGGGACATTCCTTCGAGCTTCTGGAACTTCATATATTCGCCATGTCCCATATTCGTCTAGACACTTTTCGGGGATATCGGCGCCAATTCGAGCTTTTATGGACTTGGCAAGTTCATACAGGTTCTCAAATCGACTTTTGACTTCTTCGTTTTCGTATCTACTTAATCTTATAGCTGACAAGAAGAGCTTGTTCACTCTGTGAGGCAAAGGGGAAGAAATTCTGGACGGAACCGAATTCGTTCTGATATCGGTTCTTCTTGAGCCAATCACAAACAGCTACTTGAGCAATACTTTGCTCGAGAGATTAGCAACCGCCATTCGTATCCGCTCGTACAGAAAGTGTTACTGTTCGAAATAGGAAACCCATGACAACTTCTATACGAAAAATGTACCGGAGCGAGGCTGGCCCATCTGACCACACCCCCACAGTCAGGACTCGCAAGTCAAATGGAAAGTCAAGGCTAGGTTGTATGGCATGCAAGCAAAAGCGAATAAAGGTATGCTTATACTCAACCTGCTCCATGAGTTTGACTAACTAGATCTAGTGCGATGAACAACGGCCAAAATGTACCAAATGTAAAGCATCTTCTCAGGCCTGTGTCTACCCCACAAATGATGTACCCAAATGGAAGAGTTCCGTCAACACTTTCTCCTTACCCTCCGCCGCGGAGTCCAGTTCTCCTTCAACCACATCAGCTACGTCGGTAACCTCAATGCAAACTGATTTTGGCTATACATCAACACCATCTCCTCCATATTCGAATTTTGGCGAGCAGCCACCTCTCGAGTACGACAACTCGTTCTTCAATAACTTCGATATTCTAGGCCATGGATTGTCTCCAATGCCACTCGAACAGTCTCAACTGTTCGAGACCCAAGATGTCTTGCTCTTGATGCATTTTACATCGACGACGAGCCTTGACCTTATTGGGACAACACAGCTTTGGACAGAAGATGCCATGCAACTTGCTTTCCAGGTAAGGCAATGTACCTCAACTAAGATTTTGTCGATCTTGCAGCTAATAATTCTTACAGAACAGTTTCCTCATGCATGCCATTCTTACCCTCTCGGCACGCCACCTTCAAAAGGTCCCCTGCTCATTAACGAGTGGTCCCGAACCGGACTACAGACTCCTCGAACAATACCACCACCACGAAGCCCTCACAGCCTTCCATGCTGACTTCCACAACAACGCACAATCCAACCAAGACGCGGTACTAGCCACGTCTTTCCTCCTTAGCTTTCACGCCTGCTCCATCCTCGACTTCAAACTAGTCATACCTGCCGAAGACAGTTCTCTTACATTCCTCCGATATATACCCTCAGTACTGGCCGATCGCTCAGACGCATCACAAAATGGCCGATTCCAAGCACTTGTCGAACCAAGGCTGTTTCTACCCCATGTCACTCCAAGCATGGGGCCTGGCGCACAATTCATGAGCCTCCTCAACCACCTTCCACAAGATTCCCCCGCGCTAGTACACCGCGATATCTACGTCGAGCGCATCGAATCCTTAACACTCTACCTTTCAACCTCCACATCCAAAGATCTCCAGCCCAGCGTACTGGAAGAGCTTCTGTCGTGTTTCCTGCGGTGGCAGTCTCTGTGCCCTGATGAGTTCGTCGATCTGATTGGAGAGTTGGACGGCATTGCGCTAGTCATACTGGCGCATTACTATGCTGCCGCAGCATATTTACTATCGAGAAATAGAGGCAAATGGTGGTGGTGGCATGAAAAGCCTGGATATATGGTGGGGACGATTGGCGATTACTTGGGCAGAGAGTGGGAGCACTGGATGCAATGGCCAAGAGGCATGATTCAGAGAGTCGGCAATCTTTCCTCACGTTGACGTATAATATTTCTTCTACGATAACATAATATAACGAAATAATACCCAATTGAACACTAAGCATCAATCTATTAGTACCAAGCCAATGTCGCTGACCACCGCTAAGCTTTGAACATTTCTCTCATTCCTGAGCTTCTTCAATCGAGCCGAATGGTGGGCTGGTGGATCTTTCGAAGTACCGGGGATCACCCGACTGCGGCCATACACCCATATGAGTAATCACCTCGTATTTGGATGATGTGGGTCATCCGTAATTCTGATCGATTGGTTGCTAAATAGCTGCCTGGAATCTATGTTTGGATTTGTGATGAGCGCAAACTTTGAGTTCAATACTGCATAAGACTATGATGAAGTTTCACCTCGAGATCCTCCTATGGTTCAATGAGATATACTAAGACTAGTCGTTACTAACCGCTTCTCGGTACTCTGCAAGCTTAAGCTCTGGCTTATGAGAACCTGGAACCATGATTGTAGAAAAAGCATAATTCACGCAGGATTCACGCAATGTATTGCTTTCTGACATACCAGACGAAAGCATATTGTTTGGGCTGGCTTTGCAGACTCGACCACAACATGAGCTAGACACAGGGCACAGCCGGTGTTATCAGGAACTCTTATAGCATATGTATACCATGGCAATATTTTATGACGAAAGCGCCACTTGTGCTAGAAAATCTAAAAGCACAACAAGGTAGACTGTAATTTGTTCGACCGGTGCATGATTGGCTAACACTTTTAATATTGTAATGGTTTCCTGCAAATGCCTATTTTTCGCCAATCAATTGCACACAGAACAAAAACTGGCGAGAAATCCTTGTCAGTCGTCATTGTCTCTGGAAGCAGAATAGAGCATGCTTCTTCGACAGACTTTCATTAAAGTAAACATGACGCTGTTTATTTGTTTATGCACCCCTTTTTAAGCGAGGAGTCAGTTTCGGCTCACGCCTTCCACCCTGTCCGTAGTTGGATGAAGGACTTACAGTCGAAGGGCGTTGCAACAAACAGCTTGATGAGAGTCTTGAAAGAGGCTTCTGACCAACGAATGCCCCCCCTCAAGGCGACAGCAAATTTTGGAAGGAGGTGGGTTCTTGACTTGGTACTAGCTGTTGTCGTACTTTTCAGTGCCTGCGACGTGGACGATTCCTGCACATCCCGATAGTAGAAGGGCTTCCTAATTGAATCAAAGTAGGATAAGTATCACCAGAGATGGCAGACTAGCATTCGAATTTTTCAGTAGAAGCGTGATATTGACAACCTTGGTCAAAGTTGGCCAGGCGGGACACCAGACTCTGGTTAGATACGTCCCTCCGGTTCGGAAGTCGGATCCTCAAGATTTTACGTACATGTTTTGAGTTATGTCAGCTTGAAGTGACCTTAACGAGTAACCGTGATCGAAGCAAACGTCCTGCTGAAGATTGATAAGCATAGGTCGAACCTGCCCGGTCACACTTTCCCAATCTCAAGCAGTGATTCCTAAGGTCATTCAAGATGAGAACTGAAGTGCGCTTTCCAACACGAGTAATCTCTTTCCAGCTTCTAATGCAAGCCTAGATAGCGGATTACTTCTCCCCAGGACAGTTGTTTGAGGGGCAAACCAGGCAAACGAGGCTGATGGTTTGGCGTCGCCCACCAATCAGACCCCTGAAACCGATCGCTGGAAGCCCCTGTGCAGCTGACATTGGACCCTGGCGGCTCGAGGCTAGCCAGCTGCCAACTTCTCCAGTCTCTGAACGACAACACAACAACATCTGGGCGGCATTGCTACTTCCTCTACATTCTTTCATCTCTCCCGGTCGCATTGTCGCCAGCATCAATCATGTCGTCTTCAGCTTCCTACCCAATGACCCGTCTCGGGGGAAAAGGTGCGTGAGTCCAGAATTTGAGATGGACCAATTTCCCGTCACCCCGCAAATGAAGGCATTGAGAACTGACATTTCGTTGTAGCATTTAATCACTCCTCGAGCGGCGATGCTGAAGCAGAATATGATCGACTCCGCGACCTTGCGCGCCAAGAAGCTGGCAAGCGCTCGTCTTGTTTCGATAAGGTACGTCTCGAGCCGCACCCAGGGCACAACGGTATCGCAAAGGAGAGTACATAATTGACGTCGCATACAGGCGCATCAAGCCTACGAACGCGGCGATGGAGCAGCAGCGCATCAATTGTCCGAGGAGGGAAAGGCACACGCGGCGAAGATGGACCAATTCAACAAGCAGGCATCCGACTATATCTTCCGCGAGAACAATGCGCCCGGTCGAGTCCCGGACGACACGATCGACTTGCACGGACAATTCGTAGAAGAGGCAGAAGATATCCTGGAACAAAGGATAAGATATGCACAGCAGAATGGGCAGACGCATTTGCATGTCATTGTGGGCAAGGGCAACCATTCCGCGAACCACGTCCAGAAGATCAAGCCGAGAGTCGAGCAAGTATGCCGGGAATTGGGCCTACAGTATGCGACTGAGGAGAATGCTGGGAGGATGTATGTCAATCTTGCTGGAGGACCAGCGGTTATGCCTCCTGCGGGTCAGCAGCATGGAGGAGGCTATCATGGACAGCAACCACAGGGTGGTCATCAACAAGGCGGATATCCTGGTCAACAGAACCATGGTCAACAGCAGCATCACGGCCAGCAGCAGCAACATGGTAACCAGCAGAATGGCCAAAATGATGAGATGGAGAAGCTTGCTAAGAAGTTGCTGCCGAAATTGTTGAAGAAGCTGGATGGATGCTGTGTGGTTATGTAAATGCACTTGGATTAGGCTGCGGAGCTTCTGAAGTACGGCGCATATGGGCAATATATTGGCCATGTTTAAGGTCTGTATGGAGCACTTTCTCGATCACTTGTATATTATGGGTCTATATTTGGGTATTAACCCAGTCAAAGAAGTTTCTCAATTGGCAGGGTATTCTCCAAGCCTAGCTATTAATGTATGTTTTCATTCTCAGATTTTAAAACTCTCTGTTGTTCGCAGACGACTGCGGACATGTCGTTGCAGATACCGCGGCACCATAGTGCATCTCAAGCACTTAACAACAACTCGGGAAGCACTCTTTCCATTATTCTCTTTGCTGTCGCCTGTACATGGGATTACTGGTGGGACTGTTCGACTCTTGAAAGCAGCGAGATGCGAATTCTTCGTTTCAAGAACGCTATAGAGACATCATCTATATCTATCGGAGGATTGTCCAAGACCCGTGAAGTTTTCGGCGGGTCAAACTGTATTGGTCCTGTGTAACATCATCTTCCTCACTTTCTCAAAGTCATCGAGCGTAGTCGACTAGCTTCCTGTTCGCTCTCTCTGTGCTATCACTTAGCAATTGTTGGGAGATGATCACGATTTTGTAACAGCCGTTGGGCAGGACTTCTTAGAGCGTAGTCAGTCGATGCTGACTGCGACTCGTCTGCCACTACACCGTGCAGTTCGTCCATCGGCTCTCCATCTGCTTCTGCTTCATTCCATTCGCTGCGCATCGACAAAGCAAGCGTACTACCACTGAAATGACGGGACAGCGCTCCCACATCATTTAGATATGGTCCCTTATCCCCTCTGCCCAGAAGCTCACTCAATTGGTGAACTAGCGTACGCTGCTTCCAGAGTTGAGCCAAGGTCCTCGGCGGCGAAGACAAGACATAGTCGGTCAGAGCTACAAGCTTCTCGCGATAGTAGAAGAGATCTTGATGACTCAAAACCGTGGATACTGATACAGGAGAAGATGAGGTGTCTGATGCTATCAGCTCAGGATGGGTTTTTGCAAGAAGTCTGCGAGTCTGTCTGTCTGCACATGGGAATAGAAGATCCATCGTCTTGTTGTACTCATCTATCAGTCTTTGGGGAAGGATTGGTATGCTTCTGTACGCCTGTCAGTAATTGGACATACGTAATATGGCATGTGATGAGCATGGGGAATCTAAAATTCACCAACCTTTCACCAAGACGCGTGATATAGTATCTCAGAGCAAAAACCCTCAAAACTCGCCCCGCGAGGTCAAATGATAAATGCTCTCGAAAATCGTTCGTCCACTGCACCCGTATCCGGAAGTTCCGCTCCAGAATCACAGCCTTTAGAAGCAATGGTGGGAGAACCACTTTACCATAGTAGTGGCTTGTTGGCTCAGGAAACTGGCTCGCAACAAAGTCTTGGAAGGTAATGCTCTCGCTCCATGTCGCTGCTACCATACCCACGGACGGTCTCGCAGCCCGATCTGTTACGAGCGGTATATCTGCACCGACTGGTACACACAACAGCAGCGAGAGCGATATGTCAACGAGCCCATCCAACCAGCTCCTACGGCCTGCTTTGGAAATTTCGGCCACCTCGGACCATGGGACTTGCTGGAGTAGGAATCGTTCTGTGACATCAGCTCTACGGCATATTGGACTGCTCGAGAGGACCGCGGAGAGAATATGAATGATATCTCGGATGTCGGTACGAAATGCAACTTCAAACATCGGTCGGGTGGAGGTCCACTGGCGCCAATCGCCTTCTTGATTGATAGTCTCATTGAAATAGTTTTCGTATGATTCGAAAGCTACGGCGTTGAGATCTTCAATGGGTATGTCGAGGGAGATCGTCAAGGCGAGGAGGATATTCGTATGGGAATCCATCCAGTCAATATGATCAGTGCTGCGAGTTTGCACTATTGACACCGGTGGATACGGAAGTGCCATGCTTTAACACAAACACGAATGCAGGTGGATGGACAAGTTCCTATGGTCGTCAAGATCATTTGACACCAAGGTTTTAGATTGAGTTTTAATTCCAGGCTTTGCTGCTGATGCATCTCGATCAATTCCTCGCCGGAGTTGAGCGACAGGTCCTTGAATCCTGCAGTACTGCCTTCGTGCTACGGTACCGAGGTCGTATTTACAGATGTACAAGTCAGAGTGAGCTCCAGGCTGTCCTGTGGTTGTGAGGCTGAGAAGCTGACCTGAGGTATGTGAATGGGTCGCGCTAAGACCTTGAGAAGCAGGGCGGAAAGCCAGCCACATTTCGATATCCGACTTCCTATTGGATACTCGGTGACTTCATGGGGAAGAGTGATATTACTCCAGAGTCAATGAAATGCAAACCGAATAGGCAGCTAAGGGAAAGCGTAAGGTCATTAATGATATCTAACTAAGTGGTATCTCTCGCATCTGATCTTCTAAATCCGCGACATCAGTCAATATTATACAGTCCAGCCTGATACAGGACGTCCTAATCCAACGGCATCCAACCAAATCTTCGCGGGGAAGATACCCATCACGCATCCAGAGCCCAGCTCAACAAAGCGTCTTATAAATAACCTTCCACCTCGGCCACTCACTCTTATCATCCTTCCACTGCCTCCTGACATGCACCGTCTCAAACTCATTCCTCCCCGTCTGCAAATCAATATCCTTCACCCTTACCCACTTCGTCCTATACCAAATCTTATAATACCCATAAAACAACAACACAACCGGCATCGCCAAGTATGCTTCAAAGAAATTCACCGCCTGCTCTCCGGCAGTTCGATCGCTGCTTGCTCCAGATGGTGAGATAGCCACCCAGAATTGCGCAACGAGAATGGCGACTAAGGCGACGAATCCTACCCAGGAGCCGATCTCGCCGATGGGAGATTGGTAGACGAGGTCTGAGAGGAGGTTCCCCTGCTCTTTCCACGCCTTGCGGAATTGGATGTGTGCGTAGCAGATACTGCACCAAGTGAAAATACTTGAGAGGCCAGAGAGGGCAAGTAGCCATGTGAAGGCCTCGCCTTGTACGGACGAGACGTACAGGTAGGAGAGCAGGCCGATGGCTGAGCAGATGAGGATCGCGACCATGGGACGACCTTTGCGATCAACGTAGGCAATGATGCGGGGTGCTTGGCCTTGTTCGGCGAGGGCTTGGAGGGTACGAGTTGCGCCGTACATGGAGGAGTTGGCGACGGAGAGGACGGCGATCATTACGACGGCGTTCATGACGCTGTCGAGACCTTGGATGCCGGCGGATTGAATGGCGATGATGAAGGGGGAGGCTTTGGAGTCGACGTTGTTGCGCCCGATGAGGCGGTCGTCCGTGTAGGGTACTAGCAATCCGACTATGGTTATGGAGACGATGTAGAACTATGCTTGTTAGCTAATTGCATGTTTTTAGTAGTGAGAACATTTACAAGAGCGATTCGCCAGAAGACTTGCTTGATAGCTGTTGGCAGCGCCTTGCTGGGATTGTGAGTCTCGGCAGCTGCGAGACCGACAAGTTCCGTTCCTGAGAATGAGAATGCGGCAGTTACGAGGATATTGCAAAATCCTTTGAAGCCGTTGTGGAAAGCTCCTGGGTTGGCCCAGTATTTTCCTCCTATGTATCCGCTATCTTGAGTTCCGCCACAGTTGATAACAACACCCAAAATACTGGACGAATTAGCAAGAATAACGATACTGATATAGATGTGCTCACATGAACCCAATAACCGCCGTGACCTTCAATATTGAGAAGGTGTATTCGGCTTCTCCATAGACCTTCACCCCGCACAAATTGATGCCGATAATGAGCATCAGGAAAATGGTGATAGCTGCCCACTGCGGTAAATCCAGATTCCAGTACTCGAGAGTAATTGCTGCAGCCATGACTTCCAACGGCATCGTGATGGCCCATTGCATGGCATAATTCCAACCCGAGGCAAAACCCCACGCAGGGTCGATGAAGCGCGTGGCAAATGCCGAGAAACTCCCCGCCACAGGAAAAGTCACAGCCATCTCTCCCAACGCCTGGACCGTACAAAACAGAACAGCACCGATCAAAATAAACGCGAGTAAAAGAGATGCAGGACCGCCTGTCGCTAGAGCTGACCCTGATCCGATGAAGAGCCCGGTACCTGGATTTCGAGATCAGCGGGGTGCTCGTAGCTCACGTGAGATGTGCAAAAAGATGGGATGAAAAGTACCTATTGAGCCTCCGATGGCTATCATCTGAAGATGTCGTCCTTTCAGCCTCCTTACAAGAATGGTATTTGCTGTATTGTAAGCAGCTGCTCTGGGGTTGTAACTTCGTCCATCTTCTCCTATCGCTGGCGCAAAGCCGTTCGACGGACCACTTCTGAAGCTGTCGAAAGCTTTGGTCGTCGGGAAATTCTTTACGCCCTTCGGCCTCGTAAGTAACGGCGTGACAGTTGACGTCGACGCCGTATATGTCTTTGTGTTTTCCATCTTTATAAAGCCGTCATCCATCTGTGGTGGTGATGCGGTCGAGAGCAATCCTGTATGAAGTGTTTGTCGCGGGCATGGATGTTTAGAAAAGGTTGAAGAGGTTCACTTGAATGGACTGGACTCGAGATTGCCAAGCGGGTACAGGTCCGTAAGCTGACCCTCCCTCGACCGTTCTCGGCTCGTGGTTGGGGACCGAGCTAAAATGTAGTGGAAGTGGAAGTGGAAGTGGAGTGTTTAATAATTATGGGGTGGACATGTGCTTTTCTGTATGCCGCCGTTGTATCGCCCTGCATCGCACAAGATGGGAGTATCGCCGAACCGCAGTCTGCAAGAAGAATTGATTCGAGATAAGAAAGAAAGCAGGCAGTAAGCTCATCCCAGGCCGCTGGACATGCGGTAATGAGGAGGGATCAGGGTTCTTTTGTTTAGTTTAGTTTAGTCTGGGTCCAGTGCAGTCACAGTGGGTGGGGTGGTTGATGTTGTGCAACCGGGCTGAGATGCGAGCTGTGGATAGGTGAAGACTCAGGACTCAGGATCGATGGCATGAAGAAGATGAGCAGGGGAAAGCGAGGACTTGACTGAAAGCTGCAAGCGTTGCGTTGTTGAAGCCAGCCATCATTCCTCGGCATCGTCAGGGGGCACCAGTTGGAGCGATCAAACGTCGCTGGAAGAGAGCGGGATGGCAGCGCTGTCGAATGGGGTGAGGCAACTCAGAAAAGATCCAAGATGTGCCGAGTGGATACGGATGTGAAAGCGGAAAAGGGTCTTGGTGGCGCAGATTCGCCCAGACCACATGTCGCACAGCACAGCACAGCACAGCACCACAGCGGAAGAGGAACATTTGCAACGTCTCACAAAGTCACAAACCTCGAGTCCTCTCCAATCCTTCCCTTGTCCATCCACTGTATTCAGCACATCGTCAACACAAAAAGCTCATTGCCATTGCGATCGTGATCCGATTATCCCGTTGGAGGAAGATAGCCGCGCCCACGACCCTGATCAGCGCTGTCAAAGATTACAATTACCGACCATCACGCGTCGACTGGTGCTCAATGCGCTGAGCCCTTGGCCCAATATCGCGACACAGCTGGACCGAGATTGCTCTCTTTGTGGAAGAAAGACAGTCGAGCCGATTCGACACCGAGGCTTTTCTATATCACAGCCCGCACAGCACAGCACAGCCCAGAGGACTCGAAGAGCGATGAGATGGACCGACTGGCTTTGATACGATCATACGAAGCAAGGTTACGCATCAGACGTTTTGATGGCTCAGGAATGTCCCACGCCAATAACCTGCCGTGTTACACCCCAACACTTGAAATAAATTTCAACAATCCCTCATACTACTGTATTGTGATCCGATATCCCGACGACGACCGAAGGTTGCTGCCGCGAATGACAGGTGAGGACCGAGCTTCCACTTCTTGCTTCCCCAACCTGAGAGGTGTCCGAATCAGGAAGGTGATAAGTAAATCCCAAATGAACGGCTCTGTATGGGCTACGAGCCTTGCGGAGAATATTAAGGAAAAGGGGTTGCAGACCAAACGTTATTTGTCTTACTGCTTCTACTTCTGTACCGCTGTCAATTGGTTGACCAACAGGCGCGGTAGATAGGGCTAGGCCGAATAGCGCAGCTGGTCCGACTGCAAAGCTAGAGAGCACCCGCTCAGCGGCTTTGATGTTCCACTAGCTTTGTGTTGTCCCCTGTCCTGGTCTCTCGCTTCGCTGCGCATCTTCAACCTCCTGCATCCCTCGTGCGTTTTTCTATGGCTTCTTCGCCATCCAGCCTGGGAAGCGGGTCGGGCTTTGGCTGTCCTGCATTCAATGCTCGAAATTCCCACGTGGATGACAGTCTTGGCAGGGCAAATTGATGCTCTTCTAACGCCTACCGGGTACCTTTGACGTCCCTGTGCCATGGTTCCCACGAGTTGCCCCAGTAGTCAAGCTCGTACTTTGCCATGCTAGGTCTGGCGGACAATTGGACAACAACAGGCGGGCACCCTGCTATGTCTTGGTCGAATGATTGTCCACATCTAGCCTCCTGTCCTGAGAGTAGTCTGAAGCTTGAACCATAAGCACGGCTGGGGCGAGGAGAAACCGCGTTTCTCTATTTCTGGTTTGTAGTCTCCTTGTTCAGTTTCAATCACTCTTCCTCATTCATGCATTGCCGTGTCGTCTCTCATTCTTGGTAACGACCTCGTCATTCAACCATTGGAAAATCAAGTCCGAGGTTTGAGACTATTCCTCTTTATCCTTTCCCGTTACCGGATTTGGATAGCCGATGTCAGCAATATTGCTACCGTACCGAATGGTCGTGTAATAAAGCTTACGAGAGACCGTACCTGCATTTGGGCCTGCATTCAAGGAAGGGCTGTTTACCCAAGATCAGACTTCCTAGAAATTTGCTTGCCTCCTCAACATCCCGAAAACTGGACGAAAAGTTCGAGGCTCCTCTTCCTCCCCACATGAACTTCACTCTCTTGTCCAGCCCACCATGGAAGTCTTCCGCCGCCTCGTAACTGAGGCTCCAGATATCCAGACCTTTCGAGATACTAAACCAACTCTATTGGTGTCTTGGTGGTGTACGGCCTATGCCATAGCAGTCATTATCCTTCGCTTCTGTGGTCGATATGTCCGGGCTGAGAAGGTCTTCCTTGAAGATGGCATTATGGTACTGGCCATCGTGCCACTCCTCATTCGAATGGCCTTCACTCACGTAGTGCTTGTGTATGGAACCAACAACACAAAGACCGATGGATTGTCAGCCCAGAGTATTCATAATAGAGAGATTGGAAGTCAACTCGTATTGATTGCCAGGATATTCTATGCTGCATAGTAAGTCTCCCTCTATGTCTACCGAGCAAGCGCTAACATGATACAGTCTCTGGGCCATCAAGTATAGTACCAGCATGTTTCTACAGACCTTGACAGAGTCGGTCTGGCAGCGGTCTCACCAACGCATGCTCCGTTACCTGCATATCTTCCTCGGTGCCACATTCATCGCAACGGTCATCAGTGACCTTGGTGCTTGTCAACCATTCTCACACTACTGGCAAGTAACACCAGATCCAGGGCCACAATGCCGACAAGGCTACGCCCATCTCTTCACAACTGGGATTCTCAACATCGTCACCAACCTCGCGATCATCATCTTTCCTATCCCTATGATCGTCAAGTCCCGTCTTCCCCAAGCACAGTACGTACCCCTCGCACTGCCATCCGGACTCTGTAATTAACACACAGCAGGAAAATCTCCATCATGCTCCGCCTCAGTCTCCCAATCCTCAGCATCGCACTAACACTCTACCAACTCCCCCGCGTAATTGAATACCGCGGGCAACAACCCTTCCGCTCCCTCGTCGCCTCCTTCGACATGCTCCTCGCCACTTTTACCTCCAACGCTCTTGTCCTTGTATCCCTCCTGCAGGACCGCGGCTACAAGAAATCAAAATACAAGGTCCAGCCTCTCACCTATGAGAACCGCAACGGCTTGACTAAAACGCCTACCGCTGGTGGTGGGCGGAGACCCAGTCGCTGGGGAAGTGACGAAGATCTGATCTCAGAGGGCAAGGAAGGGTCGGGAGTCATTGCTATGGAGGTCTTTCCTGGGACTGGGACTGGGACTGGGTCGAGGGGAAAGAGCAGTGCTGAGGGTGGGAGGCCGAGTCCGGTTTTAGAGGAGCCGGCTAAGGCGAAGTTGCAGGAGATTAGGGTCGCTACAACATGGCAGATTTCGGTGGAGGATGATGTGAAGGATAGGGAGATTAGGGAGGGGAGGGATTGAGTGTTAGATCCTGTATCGAGGAGTTATCACGCATACAAAGATACAAAGTACACGACATGTATTATTCTCTCGACTGGGTAGGTCAGAGTATTTCACGGTTTTATGAGGCAGGGAGGCAGGATTTTTGAGCGACTTTTCGGAGCAAAGGATTGTATAGATAACGTAGACACCTACATATTATTTCTCCCAGATCTATATCTAGTGCAGATACCATTGGTATCCGGTTTCCAAGCCCGAAGCATTGGGACTCCCATTCCCATATTCTCACTCTCACTTTCTAATTACGCCTCCCGTTTCACAAACCTCGTTAGCGAGCAGCAGACTTTTCTCTGCAAAGCTTACTGTTATACACATATACCCAACCGAGGTGCAGTTCAGCAAAGTCGCCACGATGATCCAATTTCACGATACTTTCCATTCGTTTGATCTACCAAAGTGCTTACACTTCACTACACTGCACTGTAACTTTGCCCCTGAAAATACCTCAAAAGTCATTCTCTTCAGCTCTTACTTTTCTCTTCCGCTTTTCTTGCTCCACTTCCTTCCCCTTCACAATGTCAATCTCCTCAGTGACAAAACACCATCACAAATCTTGACTTCCCGGGCCGCATCATCACGGCACACAATCAGGTCCTCAGGGCATCTTGCCGACGTCGCCCCTCATTTTCTCTCCACATAGTACATGGTACCTGATTTTCAAGATCATGCAAGAGCTTCCCCCATGTTCCACCCCACTTCCTTCAAAGCCTCGTGGTCCCAACCTCCGATCTGAACCCCCGCAAACCCTAATAATCCGTGCCCACTGCCCACTCCATGTAAATACATGCGGAAAGTTCCATTCTCGGTCTCTCTGATCCGAAAATTGACTTTGTGGCTGGCTGAGTTTTGCAGAGACAGCAGAGGCTTTTATTTCTAGAAAGACTGGGCAGAGCTTGGTATAGTAGGTAATAATAAGGTTGGAGCGTTCTCCTTGGTGAGCAGAAAAATCCAGAGAGTAAGTAGTGTACTAGCGGGTGGGTTATTGAGTCCTCCACGGAGGTACAGCTGGTATCTTTTACACCCTGTCGACAGGGGTCCCCCAGACACCCAACTTCAACACAACAGAACTTCCTCAAAAAACGTCGAAATGAAAAGATAAAAAGGATCTTTATACTCCCTAAACCGAGGCCTGTTCAGCAGTGCAAGCTTTGTCAATTTTTCTGCTTGTTGTGGTTGTGAATACCAGGGGATAAAACAGTGCCAAGGAAAACAGGGGGTAAAAGATACCACCAGCTGTACCTCCGTAGAAGCTTCCGACGCTTTAGCTCGCCCATTGTTGGGTTGCGAGTCATTACGGTGATGATTGAAGATGATGAATGAGTAGGGGCAAGCGATCAAGGTGAGAGGTGAGAGGTTCTTCTTCACGTTTTGCTACGCTTTGGTACCTACTGCGTTGCCGTTGTGCATATATCTCTCGCATCGGGAAAGGCGCGGGTCTGAAATGTGGAGGAGAAGCAGGGGAGGAAAGATTTCCACTCTGCCTAGGAAGGGAACGACATCGGAGGCGGCCTGTATTCTTATCGGTCTTAGTTAACATATTACACTGGATCATGCCAATCTCCATCGTCATTGATATATCATCGCAAATCTGTTGTTCGTAGGTATTGTATCGTTGAAAGTGGAGAGCTGCCTCGCCAAAGCCCCAATTTCACCATGTCTTGTAATGCAACTGTGATTCCAAATGACATCCATCTCACAAATGCATATAAGTTACAGACTTGGTGGACGAACCTATTAAATTACAGAAAATACGAAAAGAGAACAGAGAGGGCCCTGCTCACTACTATGAGACTCACCTGGCTTGCGTAGCTTGTTTGAGAAAGAAATCAAGTGGGAGAGGACGAGCGACGAGACCTATCGAGCATGACAGAACCTCAAGCAGAGAACGATGTCTCGCCATACGCTACCATCAGCGAGCACGGGAATGCTCTTGTCCCGGACTTCAAACCACAGAGCCGCCGGAAATGAAGAAGTGTCAGACAGATCAGGGAAGTCAGTTCGTTGGTTGTGAAAAAATCTTGCTACAATCTCGACTCTTTGAGTTGCGGAATAATTTAAAAAGTTGGTTTGATCGAAGTGCAGGGTATTTGTGTATTTTGCTATCATTGTGTGATTGCTAGATTTATCTAGATATCGGAATCGTACCAAATGTCTTATGCCCCATACTGGCATGCAAATGGAGCGCTGGTGGTGGCTCGCTAGCATTCCGAGTAATAGACGGGACGAAGCTCGTCTTGCTAGAGGGTACATCGATGTGATGGAAGTGGTACCATCAGGTCTGATCTTTTATTTGGATTGATCATTGGCATGGCGATAGAGACGATGGTAGCGGTGAAGTAATGCCTCTGATCGGATTTGACAAAGGCCGGGGCTTGGGTGATCTCGAACCAATTTGTTCTTCGATACATCCGATTGCAAGTCGCTGACCTTAAGTAACCAATCATCTGCCCAATGCAGAAGTCATCTCGCGAGCGCCGCAGACATGTAAAATTTGCTGTATCCTGAACTGGTCGCAACAAGTCTTCGGTACTTCGCTCTTCGCAAGGTTTCTCGCTTCGAATAATTACCGCGCTTTGGTTGTCGCTTGACCACTAATAGCGAGTGGTTGACAATTCTCCTAGACGGTATCTGAACCTAGGGCCAAATCGGGTCGAGTTTACAGAACCTCTTAAGATCTCTGCATGATCATCCTTCTTGAGTTGTCGCCCAACCTTTCAGGAACTCTTCTCTCCAACACTCAATCCTCCTCCTGCTTCCATTCCTTGATCTCGCTCTGGTCTTCCACGACTTTCGCAAGCACGGCAGCCTGCTGAATGCCCATGGTAGCAGCAATATTCTTCAGATTCCTCACTACAAAGCCCTTCATCTCATCAGTCGCCACATCAACAATCCCCACGAACCACAACGGCCAGATCAGGAATGAACCACCCGACATCCTCACAGCAGAGAACTCATCCATGAGCTTGTGCAGACGCATAGATGCTACGCCATGATCGCGAAAGCCAGCGGGCTCGGGAAAGATATTGAGATGCTGAGGAACGCTATATAGGATGTCCGCTTGGAGGGAGTAAATGGTATCGGTGCTGATCTGGAATTGTGCTGTATGTTGCGTGCCGGTGAAGACTGGTGGTCTGGCGCTGAAACCAGCCAGCAAGACACTTCGTATCGTTTCGTTCAACATAATTCGCAGCGTCCGCAAAGCATTCCAAATCTGAGCCATCCAGTAATCGTAGTAGAGATGATATTGGCCGTTATATACGATATCGGTATTCGTATCGGTATATATCGTTTCAAAAGCCCAGCCAGGCGGGGGATCGGAGCTTATCTTGAGGAGAACAGCGTCCAAATCAAGAGCTTGATTGAGGATCTTCCACGGGTCTGTGATTCGTTTGTGCACTATGTCTGATCGCAGAGTTGCGAAGCGCATCATGATTTCTTGGATCCTGAAAGATGGGTCTGGCGTTTCAACTATCCGAAGTGCTTCTTCCATATAGTCTTGCATATGTATTGGTAGAGGAACAGCTCTATATATGCAGGTAATGAGTAGACTAGAGGTCACTGTGATCATCATCCGGCGACCGACAGGCGTCTGTATCTGTTCTGGGCCTCGGAGTTTGATGACTGCTGCTGCACCGTTGATATGCTGAGCCCAATCTCTGAGTGAGGATTGCTTGCTGCCTGTGATAGCTTCGAACTGTGGAGAAATCCAGGTCAGTGCTACCTCCATGGAAGAAGTTTACGAGCGTAATGAGTAGAGGAGGATTTGGACCTCAGATATTCTGGTATTGCCTAGTAGAAGAAGAAATATCACTCACGATGCCAAGAATCATTATGGAAAGAAGTGTGGTGTCCTTCTTGACATCAACTGGGTCTTTAAGAGCAGCATTTGTTGATTGTAGTGCTCGATAGTACTGGTAACGAGCATTTTTGAGCAGACTTGGAGCCTGCACAGAGTGTGCATAGCCAGCTAGACCGACAGCTCTCACTGGAAACTGGTCAGCATCACTTCCTATTCAAATCAAGAAAAATGAGGAGTAATTCGACGTGAGACAGAGCTTAGGAGATAGTTGGCAGTGCATGGGCGTTGCGACTTTAGACTCGTACGGGAGAACACATACTGCTAGCAAGAAGACCGTCATCTAGTACTTGAGTTCGAGTCACATCAGTCAGGTAGTCAAGATACCCTCTCGAAGGGCCAGACATTCCAAGGACGAAGTTCGCAACAAAGAAACCAGTAGCCCGATCCTCGATAGTGGGGGCGAGAGAGAAGACAGACAGAGGCGCATCCACTCGCTGGATGATCTCAAGTGAGGAGTCCGAAACATCATCCCAGCCATCATCTGGTGGCGTTGAGGATCCGGACGAAGTTGATTGAGGTGGAGAGACTTTCAATGAGGCTGCCTTCTTGTCTCTAGCTTCTTTAGCCTTGAACTTTCGGATCACATTGTTACTCTCGTTGCGGAATATCAAGTCTCCAGGAGTTCGGTAGCCGGGACATTTGCGTTTGGCCCTTTTACACTGGGTACATCCCTCAGGTACTTGATCGCATTTAGTCTTCCGTTCCCGACAGGCGTGACAGCCACCACTGGGCTTGCCACAAAAAACCATGCTTTATAGGGCCGCCAGAGGATGGATATCGAGTACGATCTTGTCGTATGCGGGGTTAAGGCTGATTGCCGTTTCGGCTTGGATGGTTGCAGGATTAGGCGTCGGGTATCATACAGAAAAGGAAATGGCTGACTAGAGACATCCAGAGATCTACCTCATCATCACCCAGGAATGTATTCTGATCCCAATGTCATGTCCAAAAGGGGGAACTTGAGAAGTTGACACAGATTCGATGCATGCGCGTCAACAGTGCTGTGCCGCTCGGCCCAGACCCCCGTCCATGGAGGAGGCACTAAACCAAATATGGGCCACCAGTTCGTTGCTTACTAATATGTCCACAACGTCTTCCTTTCTTGTATTCGCGTGAAGGCTCTCATTTCACATATCTGCGGGTCGAAGCAGATTCTGAATCTCTCAGCCTTGCTGCGCTTTCTAACTGAAAACAGCCATGCTGGCCGAACGGTCCTATGAGAGGACCTCTTTGGAGCTCAGCCGCTTAAAGGGTGGATATATTGTGGTCGATTGTGCATCATCGGGGAATCTTGCGTGAAGCTGGCTGAGGCTTTTCAGAATGTCGAGATTGCTACCTCCAAAATTTCCTTTTCCAGACAGCTTTCGCGGTCCAGTTGACGCAGAGGTATACGCAGCTCATGTTAGCAACTTTGCTTCCTTCGAACAATACATAAGTATTCTACCCTCCACGATGATGGCTCTAATTCCATAATTGCTCCCTACTACATTTCCATCTCATTTGCTTTCATCACTTGCACTGCTTACTTGGCGCCTTTCTTCAATTCATATCATGGCGTTCTATATTTACAAAAAGTTCATCAAGAACAGGAACAAGAACGAGTCCCCAAGCAAAACAAAACCTAATCGTGCTTGCGGGCACCAGAGGATAGTTAGCAACATTTCGGATAGCTTTGTCGAACTCGACGACTTCAGTCGGACTAGAAGAGGGACTACCAACGATATCTTGAATAATAGCGAAGGATCTCCAAAACACGAATGCCAGATCACCGATGGGCGAGACGGAATTCCACTGTCAGATGAATGCGTCGTCTGCAAGGAGAAGAAGAATGCGATGACAAAGTACCGATGGAAGCTTATGATAGGACTGTGCTTTCCTTTCATGGTTCAAGCTCTGGATACGACCCTCATAGCTGGTGCTGCAAGCTTCATTGCATCCGATTTTAGTAGGTTTCTAGATCTATCCATTAGATCTTCCATTCTTCGCCTGACTAACCTCTCACAGACCAGCTCTCACAGCTGAACTGGATCATCTCATCATACAATCTCACAAATGCAACCTTCATTCCAATATGGGGCCAATTCGCCGATGTCTTTGGACGTTATGCAGCCATCCAATCCTCTGCTATCTCAATGTTACTTGGCAGCGTCCTCTGCGCTGCAGCTCCCACTTCAGCATTTGCAATGTTCCTGGTCGGAAGAGCGCTCCAAGGCATTGGCTGTGCAGGTCTTCTCATCGTGACAAAAGTCATTCTAGCCGACAAAGTCAATTTGAAAGAGAATGCCGCAAACAATACAGTCTTCACCATCGTGGCCGGAATCGGATACAGTATTGGACCTGTCATAGGAGCTTATTTGACCGAGACTTCCTGGAGGTGGTGTTTCATAATCAACATTCCCATCGGTGTCATCGGTCTCGTCCTCGCACACTTCGTCCTCCGGCCAGAACTCCTTGGACCTCAGGAAGTTGCTCGCGCAGATGGTGTTCCCGATCCAGCACTCTCGCAGACTCTTGTAGCGAGACTATCTACGATCGACTTCGGCGGCCAATTTCTGTTTCTCTTTGGCATGGGCCTTTTCGTACTTGCTCTGACCTGGGCAGGATCTTATTACCCTTGGCAAGATGTCAGGATCCTTGCGCCACTTGTCATCGGTGTGGTTCTTCTGGTTGCTTTCGCAGCATGGGAGTATCTACTCCTCCCGGGCAATAAGCTCTCCAACCGAAGCCCTACAAAGAAAGCTATGATACCTATGAAATTGCTCACACGACGCAACGTCGGACTACTGATCTATGTCAACCTCGTCACGGGTATGGCAATGTATGCCGTCCTTTACTTCGTCGCTTTGTACTTCACTCTCATCAAAGAGTACTCAGCCGCAAAGTCTGGGACGAATATCGTCTACTACATGCCTGGCTTAGGTGGTTAGACATCTTTCTCTTCAAAGCTCACTCTCTGTTCAATCAATCCAAGCTAACAACCATGTTCCAGGCGGAGCCTACCTCGCCATGTTCGCCATGAACAAATGGCCCTGCGCAACCGCTCCTCCCCTCCTCCTCGGCACAATCCTCGAACCCCTCGGAATAACCGTTCTCGCCTCAGCCCTCAACTCTGGCAACCTTCACCTCATTTTCGGCATGCTCGCCCTAACCGGTGTCGGCACCGGAATCCGCCTCATGCCCGGCACCCTCCACGGCATCGGTTACTTCCCCTCCCAAATCTCACACGTGGTCTCCCTCATGGCATTAGCCAACACACTCGGTGGCACACTCGCTACGACCATCATGCTGAACATCTTCAATAGCACGTTGCAGAACCATGGTATCGATTTCAGCTCTTCGAGTAGTGAAAGTATTTCTGCGATTCAGGAGCTAGCGCCGGAGCAGGTGGCATTCTTCAAAGAGATTGCAACGAGAGGGATGGTGTTGGCGTTTTATGCGATTACGGCGTTTATGTGGTTGGGTGTGGTGGCTTGTTTTGGGATGGGAAATGTGTGGATCGTGGATGAGGAGCATAGGACTATTGAGGGGAGCTGGGTTGGGTATCTCTTCGCGAAGAGGAGAGCAAAGGACGAAGAGAAGAGTGCTGATGGTGCGGCTTGAGCGGTGATTGGGTTGGTCACGTTGTGTCTTGATACCCAGGTGGAGGAAGAAGCAAAGCAGGCGTCTCATAGATCTTCACTTTCTCATTTTATAGACTGAGCTAGCCATACGAGAACAATAGACAGTTGAATTGATTCTCTCTGCTTATACAGGAACTCAAGAATTCCAGAATGCTGCTCCCCTCTGGAAATTCAGGGGCCCGCTAACTAAACAAACCAAGATATAGCGTCTAAGGGAGCACCTCATGGAGGGTCCAGGGCCAACATCATTGTATTTACAGGGCCTTCCACTAAGCGAATGAGCCCCTTCCTTTCACAAACAAACAGCAAATAAGTGTTCATTCCATCACGCCTCCTACACGTCGTCACATCTGTTACTTAGAGTGAGAGGTAACACAGAAGTCTCATGCTTTATGTGAATCAACTCCATTCCTAAAGATCCCCCACAAAACTCTACCAAAATCCGCCTTGCCCTAACTAGGTACCTTATCCACAACGCAACCACCAACCGAACTCTGCCCCTCCTCTCCCCTCAACTCCCCTCCCCACAACACAGAAAATTTGCGACCTACTAATCCATAGACAAATATCATTAGCACACTTTTCCCTTCATCGAATTTCCAATCCCAGCGGCTTTAGCTCACTTGGGAGAGCGCCAGACTGAAGATCCTTGATCTAAACTTCAGGAACTCATACGTATTGAAAATCTGGAGGCACTGTGTTCGATCCACAGAAGCCGCATGCTTACATACATATCCTTATGTGATGTGAATATATATATCTGCGAATCGAGGAATTACCTTGATTATCATCTGAACACTTTCCTTTTTGCTAGACTTTGTCTCCGACTTCCTCTTCCTGGTTCAGGGATTTTTCTTTTCTTTTTTTTGCGCTTCGGGAAATGTTGTGGAGTTGGAGAGCGATATGGGTCTCGGGAACGCGCAAGGAGATTGATTGCCCATTTGATTTCAGTGATTGGGACGGAATGGAGAGAAGCAGTACTCTTAGTCAGAGAGCAGATTCTCTGATTCGTTAAAATTGTAGAAGGGATATTAGAATTCATTCAATCCGATGGCGAAAAACAATGTAGGTTGTTTGAGGAGGCTTTCATTGTTCTGCGTGTTTGCTTGCTATGCTAGGTATCTCATCACCCCCTTTCCAATCCCATCTCCCCAGTCCACCCACCACCACCTGCAAGCCAAACAAGCCACCTCGCCCTCTCACTCTGGTCAGACCAGCAGCGAGAGACCAAGTCCTCAAACCCAGGTCATTGACCAGTAAAATTCATCGCAGAGATAAAAAGCATATCGATCAAGCCTCTGTGAAAGCGATCGTTCCACCACAACCCATGCCGCACGGCCAATCAATAGATTACCATCCGTGCCATACCAGCCCATCCCATTCCAAATGCAGTGCAGTGAAGAGCAGTCCCAAGCCAAGCCGGGCCTCAGCCCAAAGCAAAGAATCGAAGAGACCTCACACGCGAGGAATATGCAGAAAACAAGTGACAAAGGTCATGAGGCAATCTGGCCCAAGATGATATCTCTTCTTTCCCATTCCCAAGTTCCTCAAAACGCCAGTTCATATCATTGATCGATTGATGCGAAAGTGATCCACCCTAGGAGAAGTAAAGACCGAACCTTGAATCAAAGTTCCTCTCAAACTGAAGGTAGTCACCAATCCCAACCCCAAAATGAAGACTTTAAGTCCGGATATCATAGAACAATTGTCGGTTCCGGACCACTAAGCAAGAATAAAAGGGAGAAAGACGCGATAACAGAGTTCCCAGCTCTTTCGAATGACGTAGAAGAAGTCAACCCTCGCTGAAGAAACGAAGCAGTGAAACAAAGGTAGACATAAAGCAGCGCAGCTGTCCCGATAAAACCAAAGGATCCTGTCCGCCCGCCCCAGAATCGAAGGTGTTGAAAAACAAAAGAAAGCCTAATGAGTGGAAGTGGTTTGATGCAGCCATCCGAAGTTGGTGTTCGGCTGATGTATGGAGAATATGCTCTCCGTATGCAAATGAAGTCCGAAGAATGCTGAGCGTAGCGCGAGCCACTTTTGTGTTTCCTCCCTTGTATATATGATGATGATTCCCGTAGAATATGCTGTGTCCGGTGTGATTCCCAATTCTCTGTTCTGTCTGATTGCGCCTGTGAAAATGATGAAAATCCGGGATTCGAAAGATCCTGAGCGCTCGCTTGCTGATGAATGATGACGGGATCCAAGAAAACTTTTGTATACATGTCGCGGCCGACGATTTGGTTGAATACATGAATAATGGTTGTACATAGAATCGAAGTGTGAATTTCGTTGAGATGATTATTAGTGATCACTCTCGAAGGATGCCTTTGGAGACATAGGTGTGTTTCGGTGCCAGGGACGGCTGAGACCCTTCAGCCCCTTAGCAGTGGCTTCAGGGCTGTCAACATAGATGCTGGTAGGCGTGTCGATTTTGATACGGCAGAAAAGTGTGGAGAACAGGAACTGGTCGCCGTTAATGTCGTGAAGAGGTAGTGTGCGATAGCCTTCTTTGAGACTGCTTAGTTTGGCCGTGTAGGTGGCAAGCGGACTCCCCTTGTCACTATATGTGCTGCCATCAGAGGAGCATCTGACAGTCCATCGAACGAAGACCAGATCGGGGTATTTCGTCGTCAGAGCGAAGTTGAACTTTTCTTGGAAGATGGGATTGAAACCATTCTCTAGGACGATCTTGGTTCGTCTTCGGTGAGGTGCTCCGAGTCCGGACGAGCCGTCTTTAGCAGAAGCATCAAGTCCACCTTCTCCAACCACGCCTTTGTTGTCCTTGGTCTTGTCGTCTGCATGATAAACCTCGACTTCAATGTAAGGATCTACGCTTCGATTGGAGGCAAGGCCCTTAGGTCGCATAAGCTGCTGTGCTGAGACGATGTCGATGGAGAAGCTGACATTTTTCCGCTCTCGCTTGGCGTGGCCCGCGCCAGCCTCTTCTGGAACGTTTGGCAACATCTTGATTTCTCGAAGCTCGCTTGGCTTGAGCACGTATCCTGACTGATCGGTACCGGCAGCAAACATCGCATCGTTGATTTGCATGCCAAGATCGTACGTCTGCCAATTCAAAGCAACCATCTGCACGCTCCTACGCCAATACTTCAGCGGGTCGAAGTTTGTTGATGCGACTCGCCAACCGTTTGGGTAAACTCGAAGCATGTAGCGCATGTTATGACGTGTGATGATGCGTTTCTCTTCTTGCGTCGTGGCATTCTTGTCAAATGTGCTCTCAGAAAACGAGAAGATGTGGTTGTAGGACTTGCTCTCTGGCGTGTCAAAGCCGTGAAACTTCAATCCAGCACTGTAGACACCAAGTTCACCAAGAACTCTGATGATGTTGCTGGTCTTATTGGCCCGACGGCTTTGATTAGCACGGGAGACATCATCTGTCAGGCTCTCGCTGTCACTGGTGCTGCTACTCAGGCTATCTTGACCTTCGCTTCCGGAGTATTTGAGTTGGCTGGGGCAGGCAGCCTTGGTCCTACGCGAGTATGCGCTGGGCGGCAAAAGACCGGCTGAAATGGGACCATTGTCGAGTTGCACAGGCCGGATATATGGAGAACTGAGACTATTGCCACGATTCCGTCCACCGATCTGCTCTGCCAAAATAGGAACTTCAGCGCGTGGCTTCTTAACTTTGATCAAGATTCGATTCATCAGTTGCGACGGGGTTGGAAGTTGCTCCATAGAAGGGTCGATCGGTTGAGTAACGAGCTTTGAGCCACAGGTCTCCTTAATGATATCGGCCATCATTGCTTGTTGCTGTTCATTGCAGTGAACCTCGAGCGAAATCCAGAGTGGGTACTGTGACTTGACGAAGGCGTACTTGCTGATGGTGGACATGACATCGGCGAAGGAGACATGAGTTGTGAGGGTGCGACCATGCATGACCACTGGACCTTCGCTACCATTCCAGCAATCGACTTCAACACATCTGCAGCCTCGGTTCAAGGCGGAGATGTATGCCTCTACGCTTGACTGGCCAGCGACCTGGCGACCTAACAGGTAGGTGTTGTGAGAACTTGAGATGTAGTACTCATTCATTGGACGATCCATGGAGTACTGCGGAGGTGGGCTCTTCAATGGTACGTTGAATGTCGAGATCAAGTAGCTGCTGAGACCTGCTTCGGACATTCGTTGAGGTTCACCATCAGCAGCATCTTGCAATGCTTGCTCCTTGGACTTCGACCGGCGGATGACTTTGTTGAAGACATTCTCCCAATAAGCTGCATCACTCACATCCTCATGCTGGACTTGGGCGAGAAAAGTGAAGAACTCGAGCAGAGTCAGGCCTTTCTTCAGATCGGAAGCAATGTTCTCATATATGTTCTTGACATCTTCACGTCTCTTCATGAGCTTGACGAAGTCTTGGAACTCGACAAAATTTAAGCGACCCGAACGAGAAACATCGGCTTGCTCAAACTTGGACTTCAGGTAGTTGGAGGAACCATGGATGTGGAGCGAACGACAAAGTCGCTCAACACCAATGAAATCGATCAATTCCTCATCTTCAGTATGAGGCTTTTCCTGGAACTGCCGCTTCATTTCACTATGCCAGTAAGCACGAACAGCCTTGTCGTGGAAGGATGAGAGCGATGCCATGAGATCTTGTCGGTGCTTCGAGATCGCATCAAGTGTTGTTGTCCACAGATCGAAGGTTTCCGCGTCGGTTGCGATCAGGTGCATGGTCTTTTGCTGCGAACGACCCTTGTTCTTGTCCGGTACTGCGTACACGATGGAGAAAAACCTTGACTCATCGGCATCCGATACTCCAAATTCCCTGCGATAGTTTCGAGCATTGGTCCCAACTCTGATCTCCTTAATATCGTCGATATAGAGAGATTTGGAAGGTCGATTCTTATCCCATGATACCTTGGCAGCTTCCTTCTCGAGAACAAGAGTCAAGAGCTTCGTCCTATTCTTCTTGGTGACCTTTGTCATGACAGTGCCTTGAAGGAGTAAGGAGGGCACGACAGGGCCAGGGCCGGGACTCGAGGTGCTCGGAGCGGTCGAAGATCCTATGGAAGCAGTTGTACTTGGGAAGTCCCTACTCTCATAAGTGTCTGTGGTCTCTTCGCGCATGTCTCCACTGAGCTCATCATCTGAGTCGAACAGGGCTGGCTTGCCACCGTCTGGAGCTGTATTGGTGCTGTCACTCCTCCTTCGCATGATGACTGGTCCTGTGCTGTGATCCCTACTCATGGCCTGAGTTGACGATTGACGCCTACGGCCAGCAAATTGTGAAGCTCTGTTCGATAACCGCCTAATCAAGTTCGGGGACTTGCTCATAGCCTCGCTCATGGCACTCTGACTTGTCTTCCTTGACACTATCGATTCTGGGAGCTCGAAAGGAGGGAGTGCAAAGTCGGTTTCACGGCCTCGCATACCTTCGGGGGATCCTTGTATCGAGGAGTTATTCGTAATGATCTGCGTTGTCTCGGGAGACATGATGGGCGAGGTTTGGAGGGAGCTCGAGGTAGTTACTGACGAGGTACTTATGGCAGAGGCGGGTACGGACGTTGCGGAGGAGTTAATTGAAGATTGATTTTGTTGAAAGTTGGTTTGGACATGACTTGGTTTGGTATATCTAGACGGCGAGGGTTTTGCAGACTGCGCGATCTTGGTTGTGGAGGAGTTTGGTGGTTGGACTTCGAAGCTTTCTGTTGCGGCCAGAGGCACGAGGGAGTGACTTTCTGGACCCGGCATTGCGACTTTTTTGAAAGGAGGAATTGCCCAATGGCACGAGCTTGCAGATGCCGGTAGTTGTAGAGAGCACTAACACGAGCACGAGATATATGTGATCGAACGCATATCTTCTTGCCAGAGCCGGGTGTGCGCAGTGTGTCGAGGCTGTCGAGGCAAGGCAAGGCAAGGCAAGGCAGGAAGCCCAAGTAGGTATGTAGGCGGACCGCAGAAAGTGATCGCGCGCGCAAAGCGGGAAGTCGTTGATTCTTTGCAGAAAGTCAAGTCATGCGGACGATCAAAGACGCCTTGGATAAGAGTGCATCGGCGGCCCTAATTGGAATAGAATGCAGCAGGCCTGTTGCGGCAGTGTGAGTTGTTTGTCGCGGGGGTCGTGTTGAGGTAGGCGATTTTGGATGATCCAGCTGCAGGCGTGGGAGGAACTTTTTGTATGGGGGGGGGTGCGCGCGCGTTGACTCGATGGGGCTGCTTGCTTGTTTGCTTGCTTTCGATAATGACGAACGACGATTAAAGGCGATGAGCAGTAAGCTGTACGGCAGTCGCAGACGTGAAGACAACGGTAGTAACAAAGAAGAGAAGTAGAAGGAGTGAATATTTGCAAGTCGGTGAGCAGAGCAGGAGAGGATCAGATGGTTTTGCTGGAAAGGAGTGCAGTGCAGAGCGAAGGGTGCAGGTTTTGTCGAAAGGTCACTGTTCTCCTGGTCGTGATGTTCCGTGCTCAGATCAGTGCTTTCCTTGCCTTGCCTTGCTTCGTCTATGAAATTGAGCGTGGCCCACAAAGCCCAAGTGCTGCCCCAAGCCAGTGGAGTCGACGTCTCTGCCCTGCCCTCCCGAGCTTTTAGCTCAGCGCAAGGTAGGTAGGGTAAGGTAAGGTAGGGTAAGGTAAGGTAGGGAGGGTCAGGCCAGGCAAGGATTGTTCAGTTCAGTTCCTTGTCAGGTCCAGGATTCCCAGCCGTAGGGACTCGCGAACGCCTTTTTGATTTAGGGCCCGGTTTTCAATTGCGATTGCCGGGTGGTGTGCTGCCCCGACTTTCAGGAGACAGGAGACAGGACAGGACAGGACAGAACAAAACAAAACAGAGGTAGTGGATGTGTGGTGTGGATGCTGCGAGCTGTTGGTATGTTTGATCTTGAGAACTGGATCCTCTGATATTATGATGCGCCGCTGGGTGCAGCCTGGGGACACAGGGCAGAAATAGAAACCTGGCAGGCAGGGCGAACAAACGGCCACGGCAACGGCTCGCTGGAATCCAGGAATTCGTAAAAGGGGCAGAGGCGGCGATGATCGCTGATGATCCTGGCTATGACCCTGGATCCGCAGCACAAGGGCAGGACAACCAACAAAATAATATTGGGACTTGTTTGCAGCTTGAACTCTGCAAGCAAATATTTAATCCAAATTATCCAGTGCAATCTAATCCAGACGAAACATGGCAGGATTCTCCGGGTTTATGGCTTTGCTGCGCTGGAGACGAGAATAGAGGAGAAGGGTGCTTTGGAAAAGTCAATCAGCTGGTGGTGGATTGCTGTTTGGAATCTGATCTTGCCGACTGGCGCTGCTGCTTATAATAGTTCCTCTCGGGCCGTGGTTGTACGAGGATGAAGTGAAATTGCGAGTGTGAAAATGCAGGTGTGAGAAGGACGTGGGAGTGATATAGCATGCGAAGCTATATGCGAGAGGACTTGATGGGTAACGCAGATTTGTTTGACTGGACGTAGGCTGATGCAGGTTGTGAGAGGATGTGAGAACTGCGTGGCACTCGATATGTAATGAAAGTCAGAATCAGTCAGTGAGGATGAGGGGTGAACCGCGGGGTCGCCTTGGGAAAATGGCGTAGATCTCGATTTGGATCGATGTAGGTAAGTAAACGTGTGTGAGTATATGTGAAGCCGAGTGAGTTTGGGCGAAGTAGTCGTTTAGTTGACTAGCTGCAGTCAGAATCTGAGCTGCAGACATAGACGCAAGAGTTGGTAAGAGTAAGAATGAGCTGGCCGTGGGGATGGGAAAGAGCAAGCTGCGCATGAAGTACCAAAAGAGTAACTGCATGGGGGAGGACGAGGAATAAAAGAAGTCATCCAAAATAGTGGCCGTGACTCCGGACCATGATTTATTATTTTCAATTGGACCCAGGAAACTGCCACCATGGGGGGTGACGATATATCCAATCCAGCCTAACGAGCAACTTCGAGCTCCCTCTTCTGTTAGACGCCCTGTTTCTTCGTCAACTTCTTTCCCTATTCCGTCCTTCTAGCTTGCTGCTTGGTCGTACAGAGTCCATGATATCAGATCATTTCAGCTTTTACCCCATCACCGACTAGCTCGTCACCCTTCACTTCCTTCTTTTCCCTTTCACCGCTCTCTGGCTGCACTTTGATTTGTTTGCCTCTTGCATTGGATTGAACTGGATTGGATTGAATTGGGACAGCATCGCATATCGCTGCTGGGTCTTGTGACTCTTTTCAGATACAGGGGCCGAGGATCAGGTACGATTTGTACAGTCCAATGGAGTTGCTCGTAGCCCCTCAGAACAGCATCACATCACAGCTTCTCCTGCTTGTCTCTTTCTCACCGCCGCGCTCGGAATCGGCATCGCAAGCCATGGCATGGCATGGCATGGTCCCAGCAGGATCGCCTCTCTCTTGCCTCCGAGCAAGCGCTGCGTCAGGTCAAGTCAAGGCAAGTCTCAAGCTCTCAAGCTCTGAAGCGTTGTTGGCCTTTGTCCTGCGCATCGTATTATTTTCAGTTACCAGCACCTTGGCCCTTGGCGCATTCCTTCACTCTTCTCTCTCCACTCGCAAAAGCACCGAGGATAAAGACAAGCGAAAGGCAGCGCGTCATTGTAGCAGGGATGCATTTCGTTTCAGGGTTCCCATATGCACGATCAATCTCCATCGTGGCTCTTATCTCCAGTGGTCAGACAATTGCATGCCCCGTATCTGCGAAGCGCTGCTTGGGTGGCTGTGGCTGAAAAGCTGAAGGAGACACAATATGTCACGTTGTCGAAGACGTGGAGAGTGGAATGGATAAACTGCTGTGCAGTGTTGCACCGGATCTCTTCGACACTTCAACTCCATCTGCAACTCTGGACGGTGATTAGAGGACCTTTCTCTATGTTGTCCGAGCCTCCCATAGCGAGATGTGCAGATTATCCAAGAGCTGCACTTGCCGATCAGTCAGTTCAATAGCCGCTTTTCTTCGCAAAAGACGGTTTACGAGTACGGAAGGGGACCGATCTCTGCCTCTCTTCCAGTAATCCTTTGCACGCACGAAGTAGTCTCGTGTCAACCTTCAACCGCCGACCGAGGACAAAGCCCGCGTCCTCCCACTTCCCTCCCCGGTCTCATCTCATCTGATTGTGAATAACCCGAGCCGCCTGCTCAGTTTGGGACTGTGCTTAAAGTGATGCTACGATTCACTGCGCAGGTGAGGATTTTGATGCAAGATAGTTTATTTTTGGTTACAGATGCTCGTCTTTCAATTTCAAGCAGGGCAGGTCACTCTTTTGTACGTACCCGCTCTTGGTGCAGACTAAGAGGCGCATACGAGATTTCGTCAATTAATGAATGAGGCTATGAGATCCTGCTCGTAACAGGCAGCTGTTGAAGGAGCCAGACAGGTCAGGACAAATAGCAAGTGCACAATCTCACTATCACGTCCCCTCTCCTCGGCAGTGTAACTTCACACCGCATATCTCAGCACACAGGCACAGCAGGACCGCACGAGGCTTTCTCTCCTCAACAACAGACACACCGCACCAACGCCCATCTCGAAACTCCATCCCACCCACGATCGGCAATTCAGGAACACCTCATAGGGCCAGATCTCCACCAATAGCATTGACGCAGCCACCCGCTAGAGTAGCGGCTACGTCAAGCGTGCAGCGCTCCCATGTGCGAGAACCCCTGACAATCTCTGCCAGCACCAACGGGACGGACGGGCGAGGAGGGGAGGGAGAAACAAACAAACGGTGGGTGTGACAGGGGTAGTAGTGGCTCGTGAGCAGGGATTAATGCTCTCAAAAGCAGCGTTGGAACCCGTTGGCAATTGGGATGGAATGGGTCATGTCTCCATTCCAGAGTGGGGTTCACGCATGGTAAGTGCTCTGTAATCGCATCGTATCTCTTTTGGGCCGAGATGAGGGCATCGTGAAGACACTTGCTCTTCAGGCTGGAAGAGAAGTTGGGGGTTGGAAAGTGCAAGAAGGAACAGCCCATCGACACCAGAGCAGAGGAAGAGAGACCGACTGACAACCACATGATGCCAAGTGCGCCAGCCGGAGAGTCCTGCAATAAGGTTAAAATTCTTCCTTTTCTCCAGTGACCTAAGGAAGGGTTTAGACCTTCCCACAAAGCGCACTGAGAATTCGAGATCAGATCTCGCAAGAGTCGACGGGAAACCCAAATGCCATCTTAATTATTGATCATCCTATCAGCACCCAACAGAAAGCAACAGTCATCTCTACCAACAAGTCAATCTTTTACCGGACGTTTAATCAATTCTCTTATCGTGTACCCCCACAACGAGCTTCTCCGTCCGGTCGTTCATCTCGTCTTCCAGCCGTCCAGGTACTTTATCCACGAAAGATAAACCGACCACCGAGCAGTCGAGGAGAATCCTGCAGGTTGCATATTCCATTATGCGGTATGGACAGATGGATGTTTCATGTACCTGAACTCTCGTGCCGCTGCCTTCCGGGAAGTTGGAGCGGAACACGAGCACGAGGTTGCAGGCGGGAATGCAAGTAGCATCCTTGCCGCCCTTCGCCTCTGCTGCTAATTCAATTGGATCTGCCTTGCCATGAGGGTGTCCTGCTTGACCTGCAGGTGGTTTGTCGAGGGTGGATTTCATTTCTCATGAGCCTGGATGACTTGCCTTGTCTTCGATATCCAGCGACGCAATAATCACAAGAAGTAACAGGCAGCGGAAGGTACATCTGGCAGTTGAAGCATCCACTAGCTAATGACCGTTGCATCCTGACACCACACTGAGTGTGAAGTTGGCAATAACTCTCAGTTGTTTTGTAGAGCTCCATAAGCGAGGTCACACAAGGAGTTCTCCAATTCTCCCTTCCAAGCTGATGCCACCAAGATCTATTCACAGACGTTTTCATTCCAAATAAATCACCAATATGAGTATAATACATCCCAAAGCCTGTCAGGAGCATGTTGATCAGTACAGTCGCTAGGGGAGCTGTCACTCTACAGACATCGTTCTATGATCCTACTTCTTGGCCCAGGATGTGTGCTGGTAGCTAATTGAATGTGGCAGCGATGATGCATCTCGCTTCAGTGACATATCCTCAGGAAGCTGAGCTGTGTGCAATAAGGAACCGAAAAGCAAATAGTAAGTCTGGTGGAACGACTCTCCTCGCTTGGAGTCTTCTTGAACAACACCTATGACGACAAGCCAGTCTCTCCTTTTGGCCTGCGACCTGGGAACCTCCGCAACGAGAGTACACGGAGCATGCCTTTCTTTACGAGCTCCCTATCCGTATCAAACCAACCGAGCGGAGGAATGTCCGCAGCACACGTGACTCCTGAATCACCTTTGCTCTATTGTCAAGACCCCGTGGCATGCAAAACCACACCGCCAAAGCCAAACCAGTTGAGTGCCACATCATGCCGCCCAGCGCAACGGCTTCAAACGGCTGCACCACCACCGCCAACCTAACGAACAACGTCCTTCCCTGCTCATCTTCAACTATGCCTCGGGTGGAAGAGCAGATGTCCTTCCTAGCCCCCTTACTTTCTCCCCGGATGGCCCTAGGGGTTAGCGCTCCCAGGCAATTGTGAATGCGGATTATTTTAAGATAGGGGCTGCTTGCTTGGACGCCTTGATCGTTAGTCGGATGGTCGGATGGAATGTGCTACGATGCCACGATCGGGTGATGAGGAGAAGAGGTGAAGGAAGGGAGGACAGCGCGCAGAGAGGGGTTGTAGTGGTTAGGGTTAGAGAGGAAGAGCGACTAGGCATGCAGGTTCGATGGAAGCTGGTCATTTTGCAGATAGGATAGCCTACCACGCTGCTGGCTCTCCCAAAACCCCATCTCTCGAAATCTCACAACCCAAAACTTGCTCGCCAAAACGCCAGCAGCCAACGCCATCGTCGCACGCACCACCGAAAGCAACGAGCGTCCTTCCATACCTTGGCATGGAAGCTGGTTCCCTTCTCTCTCCCCTGTCTCGTTGCAAGGTTCCCTGTCGAATCGCTCGCTGACTTGCCTTGCTGTCCCTGACTCCCCTGTCTCACTCGCTGGCAATTTTGTGGGGAGCAGCCAGGTGACACACACGCGGGTCTCCACGGAAGGGGAGATGCGTAGGGCAGCAGCAAAGAGGAGTGAGCAGCCTCAAGCGGGTACCGCTGCTCATTGGGCAGCGAGATGGGGAGGAACGGACCTGGTGAAGCTGATATGGTACGATTGTGACGGAGCGCCATGATATGCCTAGTGACCAAGTGATTTGAATCGTACCAGTAATCTGCTCTGCGACTTAGGTTTGATTTACCAGAGGGGTTTGGTTACTTAGTCAAATAAATCACTCGGTTATTCATTCCTGTACTTGGGCACTTAGTCTTGATGCTTCGGTGAGCAAGATATGAGGCTACAGCTCGCTATCCTTTTGGGGACTCGTATAATACGAAGTTCGGAATAACTAGGTCTATTTACGACTGGCGGAGGACAAGATGGTTTATGGCTACTGGTATCGTATTCGCCGAAGGATCATGCAAAGCCTCTTCCCATCTTGCGATAAAGGCTCGTCTGGGTATTGCGGCATCTGCTCTCAAATCCACCCCTCCAACCCCATCCATCACTAACATATCTTGTGATACGCTGTCGTGCTCCCTCAAGCAGGTACTGCACGGGAACCGCACATAAATCTCATGCACAGATGACGCAAAGAAGGTATTCATCGACGCAACGAAGTAGCAAATCATGCTGTGGTTACATCCGGCCTTCCATTTATTTGCTGGGCGATCGGCTACTGCTTTGGTTGTTTTGACATGATACGCTATCCGTGGGGATCATGAAGCCAAGTTTTAAGGGTCCATTTTGTTGTGATAGGCAGATAAGATTGCGAACGAAACGAATGAACGCGATATGGGTACGTACTGCACTTTGGCTGGTGCTCGTCGTCTTGATCTAAGAGAGGCAGAAGTTGCGACATGTGCGTCGTCAGTGATGATGAATCCCCTCATTTCCAGATCACCAATCAACCACCCATCAAGCCGACCACTCAACTCGAATCTCGAGCCGCTGTCAGAGCTCGGGATTGGTACCGATACCATGTATCGTTAATATTCAAGGGAATATTCAAGGCAGCCGCATCGACTTACGAGATCGAAAAAGAAAAGCAGTTTGCTTTCTTCTGCCCAGCCAGTTCGTACTCCTTGGTGTTGCAGTTCCTCGCTTCTTGAGTTCCGACAAACTTCAAGTTCTGTAACTCCCTCACCACAATCATCCGAGCTGCTGTCCCCAGATATTCTGTCTACGATTGGCTGGACAAGCAGCGTTAACCTAACCTCGCATCTATCATAACGGTCGTCACTAATCATTCTGACATACGGAAACTGAGTCCACGCTTTGAGCGTTGCTGTCCGCGAACCTGCTTTGCAGCCATGATCCTGCTCAGCAGAGCAAACGGTGTCGCGGCGGTACGGAGCGGTACGGAGCGTAGTCAGTCTCATCATAATTCATCTCCTCGTAGCTCTCTGCTTCATCTCGCGCTCCGAGCATCCGTGTTTGTTTATTTGCTCCGCACTTCGCATCGCTATCCTTTCTGCCTTTCTCACCATGCTCGCTTCCTCGCTTGGCCCAGGTCCCTGAAGGGTGAAGCACAACATTCGCCAGGCGATCCCAACCATCCCATCCCTCACAAGCCGCCCAACCCTCGCCAACGATATTCCAGAAACCTTCGAGAAGTCCAGGCATCCCTGCCTATTCCCACGGCACATCATCATCAAAACATTGTTCCAGCGTTTCACAAGTACTGCATCCTCGCTCGAAATCCTCTGTACCTAGATGAGACAGGCAAGCCCCCTACAGATCATCTTATCAAAGGATGCGAATCGCAATGAGAAATAGATTGTGGGGATCATTGGGGAACCCACTTCCTGTCAGATCAAACTGGCGAAACCCTTGAAGGACACGCGCCCATCGGCCCCCAATGTTAATTTTTTTCCAAATAGAATTCCCAAACAATCTTCCGCACATTCAAGCTTTTTGCGTTTCGTTTCCCTCGGTTTCACACGCTGATCTAATTCCATTCCACCCAATCCAAATGCAATGCATTTCCTTATCTGAGATTGGAGGGGGAAGCTATGGAGTCGTTTCGCAAGAAATGTCAAGCAATGGATCGAGATCTAGGATTCCTCTAGATCTCGGAATTGGCATGTTTATTTTGATCTACGGTCTGTTCTTTTTTCGCCCAAACTCATACCCTGTGAACTCTATCACGTACGAGCGAGGGAGGCGAGTGCCGGAGTCCGCGATCAGGGCTGGCTGTGGTGGCACTGGTGTGGCTGAGGAGGGTGATCATACAGTACAGATGGGGGACCTTTGTTTGATCTCTCGTGGGATTGACTTAGGGTTTAGCGAGGCGATGTTATGCCAGTCGTTGGCGATGTTTTGCATGTTCGTCCGAGCATATGGCATTATTTGACATTGAAAGACGGGCTGTAAATTTGCTGCCGAGTCCAAAAGAACAGGGTTTGATACTAGCTAGTTCGTGTTGGTCCCATCGGCGCAAGAAGCTGGAAGCCGGCATAATACAGAAGGGAGTGGATGGTTTATTTCCTGAGTCTTGTTGGCAACAGCACTTTGCTTGTAAACAGAGGCGGAGCTCAAAGGTTTCTGTTTGTCAAAGTATTGGTGATTCTAGTTTTGTCACTTTGTCTTTCATGCAAATCATGCGATAGCATTGTGTTCGTTTCAGCTTCTGGTGTTTGTTTTCTCTCGATGTGTACGATTCGCTGAAGTAAGAGCGAGGCAAATCACAAGCAATTTGTCTCTCCTCGCTTGTAATTTCGAGATCCGAGTTGGTCTCACATAAGCTGTCAAGCCGCATATTCTATGGTCAGCCGGTTTCAGTGAGTTGCAGTCCAGGCAGATGTTTCGAGATTGCTTTTGATAAGAGGGAAATATGACGCCCTCCCTGTCCTGTTGGTTTGTTGTGCTTGTGGCTCCCGCAATCTACGCCGCGCGCTGCTTTCACCTCTCGTTGACGACGTCGTGCCACACACCCGCTCGCGCCTCCCTCCTGCTTCCTCGAGATATCTCACACTCATTCTCCCCACGGGGTTCTCTCCAGTTTCCGTCTGTCAAACGTTCCACAGATCGAGATTTCCCAAGTAAACTTCTCAGCCCCTCATTTTGTGCTACTCGCCAAGCATACACAACAACAGCTCCGGTACAACATGACAGACGTCAACTCAAGACTGCGCAGATAAGCGTTACAGATATAGTAAAATGCATGCATATTTATCTTCGTCTCTTTTTTCAGTCTTTCTGAATTAGCGCAAATCGTTCTAAATTGCATGTCAGCTGTTGTGTTTTCTGCATATGGTGAAGAGAGACATATGCACTTACCCGTCCCTCTACGGCCCGAACAGGCTTCCAACATGCCGCTCGGCATCCAACATGCTGCCGATATGCATTATGCATTCACACATACGAGCAAGCCCAATCCCACCCAGCCATTCCATTGCATTTGGGTCCCATCTTCCCCTCATATTATCGATTCTTCAGCACCTGGCTGGGATTATGCAAGGCGAACCATTCACTCGGTGTAGAGCAAAGTTGACACATCGTTTCTTTAGCAGAGACGAAATGCAGCAACGATCATTTCACTGAGCCACTCAATTGCTGTACTTGAGAGGCACGGAGATCTGACCCGGCAAACGAATACCATCCACGCCTAGCATGATATATGCTTGTCAGTTTCTATGCTGGCTGACTGACTGAGTGGCCTACCCCGCGTGGAAATACAGCATGGCACAGTATGGAAAGGAGGCTTGGTGACACCGACCGTCTCGTCTGATTGCTCGGCCCGCTGCGCACCTTGCCACGTTCCACGATCCAAGGTCTGTCTCACTCGCGTTATGCTATTGGAATAAGACATATCACAAGGAGAAGAAAGACCAGCGAGATTCTTCCCTTTTTGATACGTTCTTGTTCAATCTTGACATTAACCCGAGCGTGTGCCTAGAGATAGGCTGGAGAACGTGATGTGGCCGCTTTTCATTTGCTTCTCGGGACATGTCTGTCTCACCGCATTGGTCTGTCTGTCTTACTTCTCAATTCTACGCTCATATCGCGTCTGTATCACACAATCCCCATTTTCGCATCAGCCGCAGTGAATCACCTCCTACTTTCCCCGGCTGACTCCGGCTAAGTTGGAGTTATCCGTTACGAGAGTCCCCAACTGACTGGACATGGACACCGAAGCCGAAGAGCACTTGAAGCAACGCAGAGACACGACTTCGGAGACCCCGCCGCCATGAAAATCACGTATCAAGTTACACGACAGGAGAAAGACAGACATGTCTCTGCAGATAAGATGAGAGGAAGAACAAGCAAAGCAAGGCCCATATGTCTCACCGTCCACCAGCACGAGGCATAATCATGCACGCTCAAGATAAGAAAGAAAGGGCGAGGATTGAAGGACAAAAATGACCCATGCTGCCTGACAAGGTCGTACTTGGGCTGCAGATGGTACATCAGAGGTGATACCGATGAGGTAACTGCTGTCTCCTCACGCAGACAAACATGAGATGCAGGGGCCGTCCCACAATGATGGGTTACAAGCATCTACTCACCCCTCTCTCCCCTCTTTCCTACCCAGATTTCACCACGAATAGTCTTATTGCACCGAGTACGACATAGTCAGCTAGATAATGCAGTTGCCCTGGCGAGGAATGCGCAAATTGTACTACGGCAACCCCTCGCATTTTAGGGTTACTTACTTTAAGCTGTGGCAGGTTACCCGGCATGAAGATGTGAACACTCAAACGTCTAAACAAAGGAGGTCGGGACGGCGCGGCCGGTCGAATACCTTCTCTTTCCGAGACATAGACATGAGACAAATGTAGCGAGACGGCCTGAAGACATCATCGGTACCTGATCGATGGTATCAACGCATCAGGTTCATGTTCAGGACATGGCCTCCTGGCATGTGGTTGTTTCCCTTCACATGCACATTGAAGATGCGGGGTACCTGGCTTAGATTGATGCACTTCGCAACTCGAATGCATATTTTTGATCTAGTCCCAGGTCTAGGTCTTAGTCTAGAGTAGTTTGTTGGGTCTAGAGAAGAGGGGAGGGCCATCAGGTAAAGTTAAAGTGGAACGACCTTGCATGTGCATGCATCGACAGCCCTATCTTTCCTAGGCACCAGCATCAGAGAGCCAGAACCAGCACTCTCTCATTTATCAGGTTTTAAGAACCGAGGGAGTACGAGTTTACCCGTTACACAGCATTTTGCTACCACCAAGCTGATAACAGAACAAGCAGACATAGAAGGTTGGAACTGTCACTGTCAGCCCCTACATTTGGAAAGTGCAAGATGACAGACTACAGGAAGTCTCCTTCCTCATTTTCATCCTCACGGACACTATCATGAGATTCTACTGTTATCAGCACGTCGTATTTACATATCAGTAAGCCCACTACTGTCGCATTCGCACTGTGTAACCAACGGCCTTCCCTCCTATCTCCAAGCCCCCAAACGTCCAGGCCGCAAGCCCCAGCCTCGATCCCTCAATCCCATTGCTTACCACTCGACGAAAACTTCGGTATGGGACTCTACAGTCATCCTGCATGTTCGTACCTAAGGTCTGCTCACCCCAACCGGTGAAGAGAGTGCGTCTGCGTGTGGAGTAGGGCTGAGTTGCAGGTGGAATCCTGGCTTCTTATCACCTGGCATATGATGATCTAATGTTGGTTATGTGACTATGCGGTACGGTACATTTCCAAAGGCGCTGCTACCGCGAGCGCAGTTCTCTGCTGTGGAACCATTTGCTGTTTTTGTTCAACGGAAACTCAGCAATGGGTGACGGACAATCGCGCGATTCCCGCTACAGCCGTTGGTCTTGTCGTAGATGGAGCGAATTCACTTTCTATTTTTGACCTTTACCTTAGACAAATTGTCCCTTTATCGATTGCCACATATGGATAAATTCCCATTCGAATTGGATGTCCTCAGACCTCAAGGATTGGCCAGTGTTGGTGAAAAGGGGCTCGCTAATATTGTTAGCTCGCAAAAATGAAAACAACGCGCAACGGAACATCAGCTCTGATCTTCTGTAAGCCTTTCCGTCAGTCACAGTCCATTTCAATTGACCTGCAGCAATTGGTTTTGAGGTTCCTTGTCGCTCAATGACTATAAGCTGCTCAATAGTTTTGCGTTGATCCGTTTTGAGGTTCTCCTCGGATCGATGAACCAAGCATGGAGTGAAAAAAGCAGAGCCTATCTCCACGTACATGTCTTCCCATTTAATCTGCTTTCCTCTCATTTTCCTCTCATGCGCCTTTTCTCTTAAAATCAGAGGAAGTGTATGAGCTGAAGGATATGTTTCGGGTATTCTTAGTCACTCGACAAAGAAATTATTCATGTCCACGCCTCGTACTCGGATCTACTCACCGAAAAAAAGAAAACATGTACTGGGGAGAAAGGGAAGACGTGCATAGCGTATATGCGCGCGGCTCGGTCTGGCGATCCGATCGATCGAGCTGTGGGGAAAGGCAAGAAGACGTGAATGTCAACGATGGAAATTCTACCTTCTAGGTGAAATTGCTGCTGGTTAGTTCTTCATTTCGTGGCGACGACTGTAGGATTACACGCATGTCTTACTACTTTCAGTACCCATCATCCGCAGTGAGCGATCTGCCATTTGGTCTGTCTGTTGAGAATACTCACAAGTCTCCCAATAGCCTCTCCGTGCATATTCTCCACACCATCACCTCGATTGTGATCGCCAAGCCAGGATCTCCCCCTCATTTCCAACACCTCGTCTATCTTTTCCTTCTTGCGCGCCTCATCTCCCACCAGTGACATCCCAATCAAATCTCCTATCTACTCGATATCAGCAGGTCCAACGCAACACCTCATCACAATCTCAGACCAACAAGTGACGGGCATTTAGCCTCATTCAATCAACCATCGTGGATCGGGATTGCGTCAGAAGACGATGATCTTATCATGTTCTGATCAGAGGCAACCCACCCGAAGTGATCTTCATAGATCCAGTTGGCATAGACGTGGGTATCTTAGACGTGGCAAGCTGCTTCTGGATGCTGAGTTGGGATAGAATTTGAAGTGACGGCGGCACGAGTCATGGCGCCAGGGGATGGTGTGGGGGAGGGAAACTTGGCCATAATCAATCACTTGCAGATTACTGAGCAGATCATGCGCTTTTGATGATCGTATGGATTTCTTGGAAATAGTAAGCTAATGGACACCTGTGTTGTTGAGGGTTCGTTGGTGAAGAAGTCGAGACTCGAGATTGACTTGCGTCTTGCGCATGGGCAGGATAGACAATCAAGACATGGATCAATCGACGTACCCGATACTTGTGGATACTTCTTGTCGATGCAAAGATTACCAGGCCTAGAGAATATCGACTGCTGAAACTCTTGAACATGATGTGTGAAGGTAGTCTTCCCTCCTCCTGCAGCAAGTTACTAGTTCAAGAATGCAACGTGCACAAAAGCACTTGAGAAGCGATGACAGAGAACGACTCCAGGGTGGATGTCTGTAATCATATGAATCTTTAAGCTTTGAGATGCCAAAACTTCCACTAAAATTTGAACTTAATTGGGGAGTGAGTTCTGTGGGAAAAGAGGCTGCGGAACCTCCTTTCCATCATGTTCATTTTCTGCCCAGAAATCTAGCTAAGTACCAAAGAAGAATGAAAGGCCATTGATAGCAAGCTTAAGTAGCTTAGAACTATGTTATTGCAAATGTTATATCACCCTGTCATGGTTTTGAACCCAGAAAGTCTTGATACCTAGAGGTTTTCATCTCGAGATTGGCGAGCAACAAGCACCACGGTCACTGCATGCCCAACAATATTCCGACAGGAGGTATAAGCAATCCCTTTTCTTCAGTAGCAATACCGTTCTCCAAATAGGACCGAATAGAAAGTGTAAATCGGGCATCTTGTCTGATCGGTATCTGGTCGCAAGCAACAGATTGCGGGAGACTGAAGGAAGTTGGGAACAAGGGGCGCGATCACACCAAACAACAATCAGTGCAGAGAGGACAATGGCTTCTGACACGATCCAACATGTGCCATGTACCAAGGATTCTAGGCCAAAATATTAAATCCTTCATTCACGTACTCTTTTGAACTGACGAACTAACAGTCGTGTTCACATCAAGAGATGATAAGCGAAAACTGTCTGTGGTGCCCAAATTCTCTGTTGCAAATCATGTAAAGACATGACTTTGTGTCTGTATAGAACAATAGGAAATGAAGCTAGTGATGCTTTCAAATATGTCTGCTTTTCACTCTGCATCTCATATGATCTTTGGGACAGGTAGTTTGACGCTGACATCTCGTTCCATTTGTTTACTTCGAATGGCTTAGTAATAGCTCATGAATGGTCCTGAGCACACACGAGATCTACTCAAGCACTCAAGGTAGAAAGGAACATCGCCCAAGGTCCTCTCTCCTGTACACGCTTCTCCTGACCAACTTTGGAAACACAAAGAAGCTTTTGCTCCAAGATCTCGCCAGCTTGAGAACCGTTCTGGAAGGTGTTAGCATTGACACAACTACAAACTCCCTAATTGGGGCAAGAATTACAATCCGAGAAGTCTGAAACTTACCATCATCTGGCGCGAAGCAGGTAACACTTCTTCGCTGGCCACAAAGCTCGCAAAATTTCGCAATCTTTCCGTTGCGTCTGGAGAAAGTGGTGATGTGGCTAGGATAGGCAGCTTGGCAATGTTCTGTACCATGAAATCTATCGTTTCCTGCTCAGTAGAGTCGGCATAAAGAGTTGCTACATCCCCATCTGAGGATAGTGCTTCATCGTACGATCTAGTTCGGTGTCAGGCATCATCCACATGAGTTTAGCTTTGCTCCCTCACTGTGCGACTTACTTGTTCATTGCGGTGATCCAGTTAGCTAGATCGACATGTCGAGTCTCGAAGGCTGTCTTGCTTTGTAGCCATAACATCCAAACAAGATATATCCAAACTGTCCAATATGTGTGGTCCCAGTCCTCAACGAGGATAGCCCAGTCGAGCGGAAGAGGTTCTTCCTGATCTTCGGAGATCAAGTGGGATACTTGTGATGAGATATTCGGGTAGTTTTTATGCAACCAGTTGAAGGCACATTCCAGTGAGAGACATTCCACGTGATTATGTAGTGATATGAAGTCGTCTCTAGCCGGCACGGCACTGTGAGGAGCGTGTTGGCAGAAAGAGCTGTAAGAAAAGGCCGACTGGAGGATGGTTGAGATTGATGGGATCGCTGCTTGGAGAACTTTAATTTGTCTGTTTCGATATTCTATAGCTATGTGCTGGTTTGGAGTCTTGGGCTCTCTTCACGTAGATACGTCAGTTCTGGGGTTTTGTTTTGGCTATTTTCACTCACCCGAGGTCTCTGCCGCACTGCTCAATCCTGGAAACTTCGTATCTTAGCTTGTCGTGGAGTATGCGGAGGACGAAGATCATATTCCTTGACATTGAAGTGCTGAAAACATCTGGGTCCTGTTCAAGGGAGTAGGTGAGGTTGGCGAGCAAGAATCTTCGCTCCCTCTTGTTAGCTAACATGCAAGACATGGTGTCGACGAGGCCAGGAGAAAACATATCTAGCTGAGATAGACCTTTACCATGTCTCACTTCATCTTTCGATATCCTGACATTGAACATGAATTCTTGCTCCGGCTGGTTGAGATCCACAACATGAAAAGCCTGGCAGCGGCGCAGCTGCACGACGTCAGGACTAGGCGTCAATCTCAAATTGACAGCATCCCTCTCTGTACCAGGCAGCATGAACCCGTAAGCGACAAGTAATTCGCTGTTCGACTTGTCCCCATAGAAGTTGTAAATCTGACTGCCTTGTGTGATAAGATCGCGATTCGAGAGACTGAAATGACCTGATACAGAATCTCGAGACCAGTCAACTTGGTTGATGCCATTGTGATTTCCAATGTCCATAAGAGGCAGTAATACAGAGAACCGATCTTTTCTGATGTGTTCTAAGATCAATGGTGACACTTCATAGGGCTTTTGGGAGCCACTGATCGATTCTGGTGGAATTGTCAAGGAAGCGCGGAAACTTCGGCTCCCAAAAATACTCGCTGCCCACTGGTAGAGATGGTAGGTATATTTGTCGTGATACTCGAAGCCACTTCCTAACAGAGCGATTCCTTGCTTCCATTCCTCTTCCCATAGAGCCTTCCGTTTCTTGACTGGTGGCTCGGCGTTCGTGCCGTTCAAAAATTCGAAGTCTGTTTCTGGCCACCAAACGGGTAGTCCTAGACTCTCAGGCGAGTTTGGCTGCGGAAGCAGACGGATATAAGGCCACCAGAAAGATTCTTGGCCGAGCAGGTACTGTTGCATGAGAAAGAAGTGGCCGATAATATTTGGGTCGTCGGCGTTTAGACAATCGATGAATTCGGGAGGAAATGGCAGTGAACGAGTCTGGAAAGAGGAACATAGCTCTATGGTGTTGAGATAGGAGAGAGTTGTTCGGAAAGAACAGTCAACCATTTTCGTTCCGGGTGGAATGTTTTGACGAGCTCGAAAGGACAGCCCCGTAACGGGATCCTGGTAGACCTCGACATCTGGAGCAAGCGACGTTCCGTGCTCTTGAGCCCAGCCTGCTAGAGCTTGAATGAGCGGTGCTGTAACATCCATTTCGACCATTTATGATGAGTTGGAGTCTGGGAGCTTGTGATTTTGCGATACCGTAAGATGAACTTCGATCTTGGAAACTTGAGGACGTCCTTACTGTAGCGATTTTCGCGAGGTGGAGACATGGTCATGTGACCAAGCTACTGGTTACTTCTCTACCAAGACCAGGTGCTGTGAAAGATAAGAGGAGTGTAAAGCTGGATCAAGTGGGAAGTATTCTGGGTTCATTGTAAATACTTCTTGATAGCTGATGTGTAGCTCGCAGTCATGCAGCATCGGAAGCTACTTTCGCTTATTTTCTTCCTCTGCCCGCCTGTGTAGACTGACATGTAAATAATCGATTAGGATGGAAATTTTTTGCTTCGTGTCATGACTTATCTTCTCATTACTTGAGTTAATATCATTTCAGCCTGGAAGCCCATGGTTAACGCATATGCCATCTATAAGTCGGGGCTATTGGCTTCCTATCGCGAGTTGATTGTCGCATGTCATCAACGAAGGAGATATGATGTATGCTTTACTATAATTGTAGACGGTTGATACAAACAGAATAATGAGCCGGAGAACTGTTTTAATGTTTTCTGAATCTATCCTTCAGCTATAACGCCATTCGCCAAGAGTGAGGTAGCTATGTCAATCTCTACATTTGGAGCGCTGATTTCCACCACTCGCAGACCGATATAGGCGGCAGGTCACCTCTAAGCACCTGGCGCTGATGTATACTTGATTGCGACGCACGGGAACTTTGAATGTCCCAGGGATATCCAAAAAGCTATCTGAAACTCCAAAAATGACCTCCTATCCATGCAACTCCAAGACGGGCGCTGGGGGCGGTAATGTCAAAGAATACGCCCATGCCGCAAATCTCGCACTAGGCTCATCACAAATCTTCGCTACGATCTCTGCAGCCCACAGCGTAAGCGGCAATAAAATCAGATGTGGCACCAGGAACGCCGGTTCGAGACCCATCGGTCCACTGTGCGACAACGGAAACTTATTGACCCAATCTGGGATGAATTCCTCGTGGGCTTCCTTGTACCATCCAACGGCACAGTACAACCTATCACCCAGTGTCCAGAGGATGGGACCGTGAACTAGATACAGCGAGAATGAGATGCGGCCGAGATATTGGTTGAAGGAAGACTCGAAGAATGATTTGAGCCACCAAATCCGTGGGATTCCAGCGACAAGGAACATGGCGGCCCAAAAGAGGAAGAACCATTTCTGGTCCCATGGCGCTTCGGGTTTGAGCTTGCCAAGGTAGTGCCAGCCTGGTGCGTTGTGCAGGATCTCCATGTCGATGATGTGAGAAGGGCAACCGCTGAAGATCAGGGACACGACGAAGACGCTGTAGTAGAAAGGCATTTTCCAGCGTTCGAGTTTCGTGATAAACACTGGCAAGTCTCCGTTCCGTGCAAGAAGGTCGAGGTCACACAGCAGTACGCCACCCATGAACATAGCTCCAAACCAGCCATCTACAACATACATGAAGTAGTAGATCAATCCCACTTCGACCCACAATCTAGCATTTCTCGTGGCTCTTGAGACTGCCATGAGAGTAGTATAGACAATGATCGAGCCTCGGAACTCGACCGGAATGGACCAAGCGGGGAAATTGTAAGTGAGCCAGGCTTCTCCGCCTCCTCTGAAAACAAAGGAGTAATTCTTGAATTCGATGTACCAGTTCCAGAGCTCTTCACGGAATGTCGGTTTATGCACTGGCGATAAAGTCCAGAGGCCAAAAAGATGCCAGGACGTAAGATATGCGATCGTGATGAAGATAATGGGTAGGTGGAGTCGTGTCCAACGACGGAACAGAGCCGAACCCATATTCTCTCCAAGCTTACTGTATTCGCCAGCTTGGATCAGAGATAAAGGTTTGACAGAGAGGACATATCCTGATATGACGAAGAAGACGGCAACAGCGAAATGGCCGCCAGTAAAGAATGTCCTGAAGACAGGTAAGGCCGCGAAATAGTATTTGCCTTCGTATCCCCAGCCCATTTCCATGATGCGACTAGCAGGTACTTCACGTAGGGGCCACAATTCGTGATGCTGCCAGTACACCAAAAACGCTGCAAATCCGCGTAAGCCATCAAGATAAGCCGTCCGTATGACTTTCTTCTGGGGAGCGCCTCTCGTCATGACAGCTGGTCGGACGAATTCGAGAGCCCATTTTGCTGCGGTGTGCGCGGACGACGATATGTCCTGCTTCTCCCATCGCGAATCAAATTTGGAAGTCATTCTACCTCAACTAGAATGTTGCCGGGAGTACCAGGAGAATGGAAAGATATGTAGCCTCCAGCGCCAGCGGGTGAGGTGAAAGACGACGTTGCAAGAATGAATGGTCTTTTGAGCAAAAAATTGTCTCAGACAAGAACAGTGACCGATTCCTGTCGTACGAGAATCGCAAGAATCGAAAAATCGAAGGGTCTAATGAAGTTCGGACACCAGGTCTTTGAACTCTAGATTGATGAAGACAAGACGATCTTGTTCGGAGCAAAGGTGGCGAAATCGACAAGGAAACAGCTCTGATGCGGATCGGAAATATTTTGAGTCTCAGTTGAAACACGCATAGTGAGCACAATCGAGTCCGAGTGCAGAATGCGCCTTTGCGAGAAACACGTTTCATACTTAAAGTTCGTGTATCTGGTATTGTTGCGGGATTTCCCATGTCAAGCGGTGGTAGGTTGACATCGCTGTTCTCTTGGAACTGCTTCTGTTTCACGATCTCCCTATCAAATGATCAGATCGTGCGCCAAGAGATCACAAAAATCGCTGATAGTCCTCGGCTTTTAATTCACATGTGCTGCCATACCTACCTTTGATTTTGGAATTCTCGGTAACTGGCGGAGAAAAAAGTATATCTCAAATGATGAACGGCTTCGGTCGCAAGTGTTGTGTTGTCAAATGCTCGTGTCGAACCGAGCTGCTTCAACACTCACCACCGAATGTCAGGCTGCTTAACGAGAACAGAAATAACGCTTGATATAATTAGAGATTACCACGAAGATCATGACATGCAACAGGGATTGAAATTACAGGATATCAATCCAAGTGACCTACAAAGTACTTTACCCTTCATTCGTCGTAGCACGCACGGAACAAAAAATTGTCAAGATCTTACTTGCCCTGTCACAATCTGCCGACAGATTCGTCCCTGCAAATCTGTCAACCTGAGGGTTAATTCCTTCAACACAAGCCCTTCATTTGTTCCCTCGCGATGGTCTTGACATCGGAGGAACTTGACAGAAACAAAAGTTCCTGATGTGCCGAGTGGAACTTCTCAGGTTTCGTGCACGGCCACTAACTTTCTCCATGTTTTGAAGATCAGTTCCCGTCGAACAAGCAATTCTATCCTTGTATGCGAGACGATCATCGGCAGCTGTCTGTCCAAGTTCTAGAATGATGGGCGCCGAGGATGTTTCATGAAATCATGCGAGCCCCTACTCGAAAATGTGGCGGAGTTGGACACATCCAGTGGTATGGCGCAAATAGTCGCAAGGAGTTTTCCAGATGGAGCTGTTTCTAAACTTTGGGCTGTGACAGCCGGATCTGATACTACTCCTGGAGTAACAAGTAATATTAGTTCAGGGACTCTAGGAAGAGCCTCGGATTGTAGTTCCCGGCCAACTTAACTCACCTAGGATATCTTCTGGCGATGCCAGCAATCTGATGTTCGAATTTTATTCTTCAACCTACGAGCAACTTTGATCTTCTGCTATTGTTGGAGCAACTGCATCTTACCCCTCGCCTCTCGGTGCGACAGAATCTATGATTAAAGCAAGCATGCACATCAAGACTCCGTCGATTGGTGGTGGGAGATTTCGAAAGCAAAGCAAACGAGCAGCTCCAGTTTACATCGCATGCGCCCTTCTGCTCCTCCTGTACACCCAAATCGATCATTTTGAGCGATTCCAACACACTCCTGGCGAGGTACTGAAGCGTGTCCTGGCATATCAGCAGCCTATGGTTCGCGCCCAAGATTCGAAATTTCCAAAGAAGATTTGGCAGACATGGAAGACCGACCCCCTCGAGTTTGAACAGAGGGAATCTGAGCGAGCAAAAACATGGCCGCAATTGAACCCTGGTCATCGATATGAAGTCCTGACCGACAACAACGATCTGGACTATGTTGAGACCCATTTTGGCCGTGACGGTGTGGTATATCGCCCAGATATCATTGAGACATATAGGACTCTCAACGCGACCATCATCAAAGCCGATCTTTTACGGTATCTTGTCATGTACGCAGAGGGTGGAGTCTATGCAGACATTGATGTTGAAAATCTCAGAGCCGTCAACACTTGGATCCCACCACAGTTCAACGAAAGCGATGTTGACCTTGTCATCAGTGTGGAGATTGACGAGCCGTCGTTCGTTAATCATACAATTCTCGGACCGAAATCTCAATCTTTCTGCCAGTGGACATTTATGACTAAGCCAAAACATCCGGTGATGATGCGACTGATCGAACATGTTCTTCATTGGTTAAATGAGGTGGCTCAGAAACAGGCCGTACCAATCTCGGAAATCAAACTCAACTTCGACGAAGTGATCACCGGCACAGGTCCGTCGGCCTTCACTACTGCGGTCTTAGCAGAAATGGCTGCACAAACCCATCGCCGTCTATACTGGGACACTTTCCACGCTCTGACTCAGCCCGTACTTGTCGGCAACATCCTCGTCCTCACTGTCGACTCTTTCGCCGCAGGTCAAGGGCATTCAAACTCTCTCAGTCATGACTCGCCAAACGCTCTGGTGAAACATCACTACCACGCTTCACTCTGGCCATCAAGGCATCCTCGATACAGCCATCCGGCTTATGGGATGGTGGAAGAATGCAATTGGGAGCCAGGTTGTGTTTGGAATTGGACCGACAACACAGCTGCGTTTGACAGTCTGTCTTTTGACGACAAGGTCAAATTGATCAAAGAGAAGGAACAGATAGACAAGGAGAGGTATGATGCAGAGGTGGCAGAAGACGAAGCTGCAGCCAAAGAAGAGGCTGCGAGGCTACAAGCAGAGCTCAAGACCGAATGTGAAGCAGCGTCTTATGTCCACATTGAGCAGATCACGCAAGCACAGACACCACCGGCGCTTATTCAGACACAGCCTTGGTGGCCAGCGAGCCAAACACCAACAGAACAACAGCCAGGAGCCCAGCAGCCTAATCAAGAGCAATCAACTCCGCAACCAGATCCGCAGCAATCCGGGCAGAAAGAGAATCAAACGCCGCCACAGGTCCAAACTCAGCGAGAGCTTCAAGTACAACCACCTGCTGAGCAAGCTACTCCAGCTAGCAATGCTGATAGACAACCTGAGGTGCGGATATGAAAAGCCTGGGCACTTGCCTCGTTACAGTGCGCACATGCATCACTCCCAGCCAGTACAGGACCAAGACATTTCAGGCACATGGAATGTGTTGGCTTGTCGAGCCATATCTGCTGAAGTGTGGTAGAGAGGACCGGTCGGACTCGAACAGTGGCGTAGCTTCGAGACGGCCTATTATAGACTTCAGCAGGCTGGAGGATCATGCCGAATGGAGGGCATGGGCGTCAATGGTATTTTCGAGCAATAGAATTTTGGTATTGGCGTTTGGTATCTTGGGAAGTCGAGAAAGTGGGCTGTTGCGATATACCCCTGAGCTAGTCCTAAATGAGAAACTTTAAATCCACGACAGACGTGGAGGAAACTTCGACCTTGACCCAGCTTTCATCTGAACCAAAGTGTAGACTTGCACAAACATGAACGAAGTATGGAGAGACTTGAGCTCAAAGTATGTTGAGACCATATGCGCCCCACGACATCTCTCCGTTCCCTACGTTTAGGGTGATTACGGTATCACATGATGCAGGCCCGAGGTGAGAATGCCACCCCCATGCGATGCCCTCACAAGCGGAACCAGTTGAAACCCAAGCTCTCGGAGCAGAGCTTCCTTGGTGCATGACGATTCTGGCAACAACTCGTCTTGACTGGGTATGATGACGAGGCTGAGCTCTACCCCACGCGAGGCTGCCCAAGAAAGTGGCGTGACTTCGTCATACGAAGGGCATACTTGATAATTCTTGGATGTTCGCCACAACCTGTTTGCTGTACTCGAATGATACCGCCGAGATCCGAATCCTACCCAGTCACCATACAGGGCAATGAACGTGGTCAAGGGTACCACCCGACTGTTCGTACGACAAGCAAAGAAAGGTACCGTGGGTAGATCGTTGTTCATTGCCACAGCCTCGCGCTCGCGACCTGTGTGACCTGCCTGCATACCTTGCTCAACTTCCTCCCACATTGTCTCTTCTGCCTTACTACATAAACACCATAAGTACGGATTTCTACCAAATTTTCCGGCACTTTGACAATCTTGGCAAAGTCACTTAACCTCAAGAGTACTTCTTCATCGCTGATATGTTCGACTTCAATCACTCGAAGCCCATTCACCCACACTCTGCCTTGAGCGGTGTACCTCTCAATGCTTCGGATGGAGCTATTACGCCCCCTTCTCGCGTTCCGACCCCTCTTCGAAGTACACCCAGAAGTCTTCGACCCTATGTCTGGGCTCTAATGGCATTCAAACATGGCGCACGATTCCAAACCAAGCCTTCGAAGTTGCGGGCTCGCAGAGCTAGCCTTCTGGCTGAGAAGGAAGGCCCTTTTGCTCCTTCTCTCATGGTGTGTGCTTTCATCCGAGTTGTGCAACCGGAATGTTCAAACTGACCTGGTGACTCTGGTTTAGCCCCTCTTTGCAGGCATTGCCGTTGCATTCAATGATGATGATTCAGCTGTAGTTGCGGTTGCTATCCACGACAGCACATATCTCATCGATTTTTCCGTCGAGACTGTCCAAATCAGAGATGCCATTGGGAAGGGCGAAGATCCAATTGCAGACTACGTGCTGGACCAGCTGGAGAAATACGAGCATACAAATATTGCGAAGTTTATCGGGGCTGGGTTTCCAACAGAACTGCTGAAGAAGTCACCTAGACTCTGCTCTAGACTATGGCTGGATCTGGATGTTGTGCCAGTCTCCATTGTTCCAGAATTGGAGGGCTTCGAAACGAGCTCCAAGGACAAGAATTTCTGGAGTGCTAAGTGCGTTGATGAGCAAGCCGACTCAATGGCCAGAAAGTGTATCATGTAAGTGTGCCCTAACCCATTCCATGCCCTGTGCTACTTCGGTTATTACTTTGACCACAATCACAGTGTATCTCTAGCTAACGTCGTGTAGGCACTTCGGTCCTAATCTTGCCCCTCTGCTCCAAGTTGGTTACAGAGGTATCGTCGAGATCGATTCCGGTGGGAGAGCACATATCCTGAGCATTGATGACTTTAAGCGATCATGCGATGCTCCCACTTGGGACTCGATGATGTATTTTGTCAATAATCTCAAAAAGATGGGGACTAAGATTGCATTCTTCAGCAGTACACCACAAGGTGGTGGAGTGGCTTTGATGCGACATGCACTCGTAAGACTTGCGGATCTTCTAGGTGTACAACTTACTTGGTATGTGCCAAAACCGAAGCCAGGAGTCTTCCGAATTACCAAGACGATCCATAATATCCTTCAAGGCGTTGCCGAAGAAGGCGTTCGTATTACTGCCGAAGAGAAGCAGGTGTTGGTGGATTGGATTGGAGACAATGCAAAGAGATACTGGCTGTCTCCCGGTGGACCACTACGCCCGGCGGAAGAAGGCGGGGCGGATGTCATCATGGTATGTGAAGGATTCAATTTTGCCTCTATGGGAAGACAGAAGCTAACATTACTAGATTGACGACCCCCAAATGCCAGGGTTGATTCCCCTCATCAAGAAGTTGACTCCGAATCGACCGGTTCTTTACCGAAGCCACATTCAGATTCGTGGAGACCTTGCTGTTCAAGAGGGTACTCCTCAAGCAGATGTCTGGCAATTTCTCTGGCAAAACATCAAATTGGCAGATATGTTCATCAGTCATCCAATTCCTTCTTTCGTACCCAGCAATGTTCCGGCATCAAGTGTGGCATATTTGCCTGCCACTACCGATTGGTGAGTCCTGACTTCCCAAACGCCTCACAGAACTTACTGACAATGTCAGGCTCGATGGTCTTAACAAGGATATGAACGAATGGGACCAAGGCTACTATGGCCACATCTACAACGAGCAATGCCACGCTATCAGAATGTTCGTCTCCATCCTTTCCTTCCTCCCCACTTCCTCAACTCTAACACTCTTACAGGACCCAACTCAAATGGCCCCTTAAGAAATACTTCATTCAAGTTGCCCGCTTCGACCCCGCCAAAGGCATCCCCGACCTCATCCAATCCTACGCCGAATTTCGACGTCTGCTGAACAAATCCCACCCCAGTCTCGAAGCACCGCAACTTGTAATCTGTGGTAATGGTAGTGTCGACGATCCTGACGGAACCATCATCCTCGACCAAACCATGAACACGCTGGAGACCAAGTTCCCCCACCTCCTCTCCTCCATCTCCGTCATGCGCCTTGCGCCTAATGACCAGCTCCTCAACACGCTCCTCTCAGCTTCTCATACAGTCCTCCAGCTCTCGACCCGGGAGGGCTTCGAAGTCAAAGTCTCAGAAGCAATTCATAAAGGTAAACCCGTCATCGCTACGAACTGCGGCGGTATCCCCTTGCAGGTGCAGCACGGCAAGAATGGGTTCTTGGTCGAGGCGGGCGATTGGCATGCTGTGGCTCAGCATCTACTTGAGCTGTGGACAGACGAGGCACTGTATGAGAAGATGTGTGCTTATGCGAAGGTCAGTGTCAGTGATGAAGTTGGGACCGTGGGCAATGCGCTGGCGTGGTTTTATCTCGCTGATAAGTGGGCGAATGGGAAGGGCATCGTACCTGAAGGACGATGGGTCAATGATCTTGCAAGGGAGGAGGCTGGCATCCCATACAAGGAAGGAGAGAATAGATTGCCAAGGAACTTCGGGCGTGCTTGAGTCGATGCCAGGTGGTAGGGAGACTTAGGGCTGGAACAAGGGCAAGGCGCGTTGACGTCTGACATTTTTATTTTTGCGCTGGCGCTACTTCACAAACTCTTCTCCTTTGTTATCTCTTTTAGTTGATGATATTAGGGCGCTGTATTGCCTTTTTAAAGTTCTGGTTCTCTTTAGTGGGCTGTGAGGTTCAACGATCCGCACTCAATAATTCATCCGGCGTGGATTTAGGATCTGGGATCTGTTGCTTCATATGCTTCGTCAGATGCGGGGAACTTGAAAAAGAATCAACAAGATGGAAATAAGAGCAAGCGAGATGAGTAGATGAGGAGACGAGAAGATGAGATCGGAATTACCCACGGATATGAACGTTGTGGCAAGAGCTTAGGGATGGTCGAGAAAAAGTTCGGGTGGCCAAATTTCAGTGTCTTGGGTTGGAAATGGGGCGTGTGATTTAAAGGCATAAAACAATGAGATAATTCAATGATGCAGGCAGGCGACTCTCCTAGTATTCGGGCCTGAATAAGATACGTGAAGAGTGGACAGTCACACTATTAAGTGCACACTTCATTCGATTGTCAACCGAATCATCAATCATAGGTCGTTTGAATGGAACAAAGCTACCAATCCAGCCCTGGATCACATAAGAACCCTGACAAGCGTTGTATTTTCTCCTTTTGCTTAAGACTAGTGAAGATCAAGTGTTTGTTTACAGTGCCTATAGATATTTGGTTAAGCGAGCATCTACACGCCCGGCAGCACACTAATGTCACGACACTGGGATTGGGAAGGAGTGAGAAATTTAGATGGCCAGATTTCGTGCAGATTTTGTAGAATCGTGGTGAAAGGTGAGATGGGAGTAGCAAGTGAATATTTGACCTTTGGATTTGAGAATCATTGAACTTCAGTAAGCACGTTGTTCAAACTTGACTTGAGTCTTTCGAATATGCCGCGGTCGCTGAAAACAGCTGGCGGTGCTGGCAGCATTGGGACTGCAAACTTGTCGGAGTAGATTATCCTCTTCTTCGCCGTGTAAGCGCTACAGACAGAAAATATCCGCAATATCTACGATATCGCGGAGCGAGTATATCAAAGAGCATCTGGATATCCCTGATCTGGACGGGTAGAGTACTATTCGATCTTGCTTTCCCATGCAACACAGACCACCAAACGAACTTGCTATGACAAATCTTCCATTTCTAGCCTTCATTACTACTTACTTACATACTTCGACTACATACATACGCCTATCGAAATGGTATAAACACCCCCCGTCCAAATCACGTCCAGAAATGCAAATCGATCCAAACGCCTAGCTAGGGTATCCATATCCATCCCACATTTCATCGCCATCTGCCTACATTCATCCATAGGATACCGGACCCAAAGGAAAATATAAGAAGAAATGCGACTCGTAACTTCGTAACAAACGTTCTCTTGCTCCTGATATGTGCTGTGCCGTGCTCCAAACACTTTCAATCCTCTCTTCGTTATTGCTGTAATTCTGCATATCATCGCTGAATGTGTTCTCTATTCCTGCCACGGGAAGTCGCGCTCCTCTACCCTCGTGCAAACCAAATAGCTCACATGGGTCCCTTCTCCAAGCAAACCACTCCTCATGAGCGGTCTTACTACATCCCGCGCCATACTCTTCATCTCGTCGAGTCTCTTCTCGAATTTCTTCAGGTTGTCACGGGAGTATAACTCCGGTGTGAGTTTGAGAAATTTCTTGCATTCATCGTGACCAAGATACGAGGAAGGCGATGAGCCGAGAGTGCGGAACACGCGGCCCAGATGCGGGTTGGTGTTGACAGGGCCGCTTGAAGACGAGGAAGAGAGGGTTGATGATGGATGGAATTGCTGGACTGTTTGGTTGGTGTGGTGGGTTGCAGCTATGGTTACTTGGATGGTGTTATTCCGCGCGTGTCCCCCATTCCGGGACTGCGAAGCTCGTGGGAGAGGCGGTGGTGGCGGAGGTGAGGTCGCATCTGATAACCATTGTCTAAACAGAGACATGGCTAGCCAGTCGAGGTAATTATTGTGAGGGTTTACCCTCTCCCCTCTTGAGGTTGTGAGACTGAGACGGTAGAGGCGCCCTTCAATTTTGCCCACTAGATCGTCTAATTCGTCCACTTTGTCCTCAATGATATGGAGTACAGTTTCGGGGAGCTGATGTCGGATATGGCGTTCTCCCATAGGCCATGCGCCCACGACATGAATAAGAGCTTCTTGGAATATGGATTTCGATTGTGCTAGATATCCAAGCTTAAGATATGAGGAGGGGTATTTGGCGATTTGTTTCCAGAGCCGCGATTGGAATTGGAGAAGGTGGTGGTCGATTCTTGGCCCAACAACTGCAAGTGCATCGTAAAGATCTGCAAGTGTGAGGAGAGACTTGCACTGTATGTAGGCGGTTGCTATGTCAATCGGATCAAGTGCTGGAGGGTAATTGTAGAAGATCCGAAAGAGGTTGTCGTAGTCATTTAATAAGTCCTGGTCCTGGGGACTTAGAGGAGCAGACGAAGCTTGAGGAGTGGAGAGCGAGAGGTTTGCGACTGATCGGAAGAAGGAGGGGTTCGAAGAGGGCGGCTTGTTTCGCACAGGTGGAGGTCGAGCATCTGTCGATCCGAAAAGAGATGCTTGCGTATTGTCCTTCTGGACAAGCATAGGGATATCGTCGTCGCTGGCACCAGCATCCATCTCATATTTCCAACGCTTCTTGTTACTCCTGGCAGATTCGCTGCCCGAGTCCTCTCCTACCCTAGCCAGTTCTACCCCGCCCTCATTGCTTGCCTTCGACCATTCCTGACTTGTACTTGCTTCGAAGAAGCCGGAGCATTGTGTGAGGATTATGCGATGGAGGAGATATCGATTCGTTTGGGAGCCTGCCTTGACGAGAATCTCAACATCTCCCGTATGACTGAAGACTGGGAATTCGTTCTGCGGTACGAACGATGACCCTCCAGCATGCGATCTGCCATGTCGACGATGCCTGGAAGACCTCGAGACGACCGAAGACGGCCCTCGAATGGCCAGGGATTGGGAAGGCTCGACTTGTGAGACCATATTTCGTGCCAGCCTCTCTATTGCTACCCATGGTCAATACGAGTAAGGCTCGGCCGAGGCAGAATAACATACCGTATTCAGTAGACCGTTACCATTTTTGCTGAAGTGTAGCTGAGCCAAATTCGTGGAATAGTTTCCATACAGTAAAAACAGCTCGTAAGTTCCTTCCTCTGATATTTTGCTGCGCACGCGATGCGACGACGTTCTTTCCTAATTATTACTTCGACCTCGACGCCTCGGGAACAATTCCAGTACGGGCCACTTGGAGTATCAAATGCGTCTTTTCACTGAACGCGTCGAAGCTTCTCAATAACAAAGAACAAGAAAGTCTAAGGTAGACGGCGACACAAAGAGAACTGACTGCAGTCCTTCCCCGGGGCGCGCTGCACTCGCACTACGAACACACTCACGCTCCTGGTCGTCTGTCTGTTGCCCTCACGCCTTCACGCTTGCAGCAGCAGTCAATCGCGCTCAAGCATGCTATGCACTGCACTCACTGCGCTGCGCTGCGGTGCACCGCAACCGGGCAGTTCCTACGGTACGATTCGTAGTTTGAGAGTGGCGACTGGCACCTGCTAACAGGATCACAAGCAAGGTCTTGGTCTTGGAGCTGCCGTCGTCCAATGACCGTGCATATTCTAGCAGAGCTGCATCTCAGAACCCTCAAATCAGGTCCTCGAGCTGCCGGTGGCAGCAGCGTATATCGGCCAGTGCTTTCCCCGGCAGAATCCTGGCCTGAAAACCTGAACAGGAACCTGAAAATGCGGTGGCAGCTGGACCGCAGAGTGGATTGGACTGGAGAGACGTCTGCTGCTCTGCTTGCAGCTTGCGGCCATTCCAGTGGCATTGGCGGCCAGCTTCGGCCCAATCATTGCGAGCAGGAAGGGATGTGAGATCTGCATTGGCTGGATCCGTTTGCATAAGTCCTGCATTATCCATGATGATTTGTGCGCTCTTCTACCGTACAAGTGCTGTCCAAGGAAGCAAGGGACAAGAGTAGGCGAGCTGATGGCAAAAGCCAAAGCAAAGTCCACTTCCCTTTGCTTCGTCCACTCCGACTCAATTTCGAGTCAGGCAAATCACTGGGTACTGGTCACATGCTGCTTAGTCTTTTTGCTTTTCGTTTCTTTGCTCTCCACAAGGTTTCTGCTGGAAGTCTCGGTGGTAACATGGTTTGAAGTCGTTTTTATTCAGTTGTCGACTAAGTGACCGCCGACTTTTTGGTCGAATGCTGTCGGAGCTATTTGATGCCTAGCTAAAGGCGATAACATGCCTCCCACCTCCCACCATCCCACCATCCCATAAATGTTGTACAAATGCTTTGTCCCTTCTATGGAGACCCTGCCCGACCAACCTAGATGCAAAAGCCAGCTGAACTCCAAATGAAAGCAAATCCAGCCCCATTTTTATTTCACCATCCTATATGTCGTGATATAGCCGTTTAACTCATATCCATCTCGACCTCTAATGATTGAGGTGGCTCATGTGCTCCAGTCATACCTCCCGTCCCATTGGTCGTCGCAACTCCATTCATCGCATGCCCCTCACTGCGGACAACTCCATTCGATACAGTTCCCTCATTGGCGATTGACAAGTCAACAACACCCGACATGCCATTGATCGCTTCGCCTCCTCCAAATGGTGGATTGATGCCATTTGCGACACCAACGACAGGGATTCCGTTCATTGCGCTCTCAGTCATCGATTGCGCTTCCACTTTGGGAGTTTGGCCAGCATCCATCACCACATCGCCGTCGAAGACGGGAGTTGGACCCCTGAGGTTGACCCAAAGTCTTTCGAGGCTAGTACTAACAAGCCGTCCCTGCTTCAGATCCTCGCCGAACAGGAAGTATCCTTCGTTCGCCTCGACGAGATAACTTGACAGCCCTTTGCTCTGCAACTGTATCTTTGCGTTCGTGATGGGGAAGTGATTTTCGATGAACTTGGCCCAACCTCGAGCAGCAGCCTGAATATCTGGTCCTGCGTTATCCATCGATGACCAACCGATACCGAGGTGGAGAGTGAACATATCCACGGTTGGCTCTGTATGACGTTCTGGTGAGCCTCCGGGGGAAGGAGCTTCGTGAGCTACCTCCTCTGGAATGGCAGGCGTTGCGCTCAGGTTCAACCGTTGACTCTTGGTGGCTCGAATGACGGGTCTCTCAGCGGCAGCAGCTATCTGCGCAGCTAACTTCGCCTGCTCCTCCGCTGCCTTCTCTTCTTGCCAGGTACCCGTCTGGCTCGTGGAGTCGGTGACGTATCTTGTTCCCTTCTTGATCAACACCATCCCCTCTCCATATTCCCACTCGTCCTCATTCTCAGGCTCGGGGATGACAGGCGCTGGGACTTGGAAGTAGTCTTCCTCCAGATTCGAGGCAGCCTCGTCTCTTGATCGTTTTCTGCCGGCAGCGGATCGCGGCGTGGATTGGGCAGGTGTCAGACTTGACCACGAGGAGTTCGCGGGCGACTGATGGATTCCATTGGTGAATGGGGTGGTGAAGACTGGGCGATTCGAGTCCATATTGAAGGAAGACTGCAAGAGCGATCAATGTCTGGCTTTCTTGCGGGGAGAGATGGAAGTTCAAGCGCGTGTAGAGCCTCACTTGCGCCTGGGGGTGACGAGAGGGAAGTCCACACGCGGCTGGGGAGAGAGACATCACTTACTTGGTGAGGATGCTGAGCCGGTAGAGTGAGGACGGGATCAGAGGAGTATGATTGCTCGAAAGATCTCATGATCGAGAAAGGTGAGATATGTGTGAAGGATAGAAGAAGAGTAGAGTTTAAGTGAGACGAGGTCTCAAGAGGAATTGAGAGGGCAGAAGTGGAAGAAGGAAGTGAGGGAAGGGAGAGAAGTGAAGAATAAGAGGATGAGAACAGATGGGAAGAAGTGCGGTGTACTTAAGTGGTGTGGGTGAGAGAGAAAGGAAGGGAATGGGACACAAAGCCTAGAAATGGATAAGAAGTAAGAAAGGGAAGGGAAGGCTCACGCTCGCTCGCTCGCAGTGCTGGGCTGGTCGGTCTCTGGGGACGACGGAAGCTTCACGGGCAAGACGAATCAGAAATGGCACAACACTTCCAACCCGCAAAGAGCTTGCGATTCAAGGGTGGCCTGCGCTAGGGATTAGCCTGACAGGGATTTATCGACAGCCTGAGGCACAAGAGCAAGACGAATATGATTGGAGAAGTAGTTCAAAGGTGGATCTAAGTCAGCAGGTCGGTCAATGCAAACCCTGGCCTTCCCCGGGCGCTGAATCTGGCTTGGGCTCGGGTGTGAAAATCAAAGGGCTGGTCTGCCAAGAGCCCTTTTGCCGGCAAAGAGTGGTGTGACTTCAGATGCGAAGCGAGAACGAGCTGAGCACGTGCTTTTCTTCTGAGTTGATGAAAACGGCTTTTCTGCCTTGACTGTCTCGTTATTCCATATAGCTTTATTGATAGTGGAATTGTTATCGAGGTAGGATTCCAAGATTGACCGGATAACTTTTGATCACATTTAGGTCAGGTGCCATGGGAAGCTTGTGGCCTTGTTATATGCCTCAGGCGATCGTCATCTTTCATGGATCTCAGCCTTGGCGGAATGCCAGCCCCGCCGCAATTCATGCGCCCGCCTGCCACGCAATAATGCGATATTGAAGGCGAAGGCAGAAAGGACTTTGCATGTTTCCTTGCACGCCGACGAACTCACGATCTTTGTTACAGCACAATCACCGCAATCATGGCATCTGTCACATCCCTCGACAAAGATATGCGCAAATTGCGCCTTGATCGATACACTCCACAGGCTGCCAACGAAGTCAAGACATTCATCGAAGAATCATTAGGAGAGCGACTGGCTCCTGGTGACCTGTTGGATAGTCTCAAAGATGGAGTGGCTCTTTGCAAGTAAGGATTCTCCCTCTTGCATTTGCGCTTTGTAGCTACATCAATTACTAACATTGTTTACTATAGACTGGTCAATCTAGCAGTACCAAATACACTTCGATTCAAGGCTAAGGCTGTCATGCCTTTCGTTCAGATGGAAAATATCTCACTGTTCCTCGATGCCTGCAAATCCGCGCCTTTCAACCTTCAATCCCACGATACATTCCTCACAGTTGATCTGTTCGAATCCAAAGATCCGGCGCAAGTATTACAGTGTCTAGGCGCATTCAGTCGAGCCGCCAACCGCATCAATCCTTCGCGGTTCCCGAGTCCTATCGGCGGGAAATCAAGGAATGGGTATATGAGCCCACAAGGAACAGGATCTGGCGCTGTTGGTGGAGGCAGTTACGGGAACAGGGGACGCGGGGTATCGAACGCCAGCAACACATCATCAGCATATGCGAGACCGCCTCCTTCTTTAACGCCTACTAAAACCGGCGATTCCAATAGTGGCAGATGGAGTCCGACAAAGAATGGTTCGAATCCAATGTCACCAGGAGTGAGCAGTTGGAGCAAGAAATCAGATGAAGGCGCTACATCTCCAGCTTGGAATATCGCGCAATACGGCTATATGGGCGGTGCCAGTCAAGGCAACTTGGGTGTTTCATTTGGTGGCAGACGGCAAATTACAAGTGCCGGTCCGAGTGTTCCGAGTATGGCCGAGAAGGAGAAGAGAAGAAAGGAGCAAGAGGCTGAAGCGGAGCGACAAAGAATGGAAGCAGAACAGGAAGAGCGGAGACGAATTTCGGAGCAGCAGGCTGAGGAAGAACGTGCCCGGGTAGAAGAGGAACAGAGATGGGCTGAAGAGACCAGAAAGGTCAGAGAACGCGAGCGACAAAAAGCCGAGGAGGAGAAACGGAAATGGGAGGAAGAGGAGCAGAGATGGCGTCAGGAAGAGGAAGCGAGGCAAAGAGAAGAGAGAGAGGCCGAAGCTAGACTGCAGGACGAACGCAAAAGGGCTCGTGGTAACAGCGATGCCAGACTGAGGGGACAGTTTCTTAGCCAGTACCAGGCCGAGAATAGCCTTTCGAGAGGGAGTAGTAACGGGGAAGGTTCTGAAAGTAGTCGCATCAAGGAACTCGAGAGAGAGCTTGAACAAGCTCGTGAAAGAGAGCGCCAATACGAAAGAGAACGTCAGGCGAAATCGAATCAAAGAAGCCGACAAACCATGGAGGACCACGATTTGGCAAACCGGATCAAAGAAGAGAATGCCAAAGTACGGTCACGATCAAGAAGTCGACCACGCGCACCCTCACGGAAGGATGAGGACGAAGTCTGGCGCGAAGATGAAAGAGAATATCTCCGAAAGCAGTGGCAATCTCAGCACTCAGACGAGCCAGTACATACTCCGCAACCAGCCAAATCACCTCGTCCACTTCCAGAACCCACACCATCTCTGCCACCAAGAGTTGTCAAGCAAAACACAGGCTCCTCACGACCTCTTCCCGACCCCGCAAAATACGCCTCTGCAAAAGCTCCAGAGCAGAACTTCTCCCCAAATCAAAACCGGACCGATCGTTACCTATCGTCTAATCCAGCACCCAGACAAGCACAAGCAAACACCACTTACTCCAACGAAATCGGTGGGTTCGATAGCACGGCCGAACGTGATGCCGAAGACCGCCGTCGTGTAGCCTCGCAGCAGAAGACCAAAGCTTCAGGCTGGGCATCGAAATCTCTGCTGGAAAGAGAGATGGAGATGGAGCGGCAACGACAGCAGGAATGGGAAGAGAGCCAGAAGGAATTGAAAAATAAGGTTCCTAAAGGCGACGGTGTTGATGGTATCGGCGGTGGTATCGGTGGTAAATGGGATGTCAACCAGTGGACTGGATACACTGGAGGTGATGGCCAGAACAGGGGGACGCAGGGTATCGGGTCTGGCAGGAGACAGATCGTTGGTCCGAGACCACCTCCTGGGCGGTAGAGCTGTGCGTGTATGGGGATGAGTTGAGGTTTTGGCATATGGATCGTCTGTCATTATGAAGGGATGGCATGTCTTGGTACGAAAAGAAACGAAATGAAGCGAAATAGCATGGATGAGCCCGGCAGTGGGACTTGCCAGGATAGAATGACTGATGACTTTGGCTCGATTCATGAGCCCATAGATAAATGCTAGAATGAAGAACGAGCCAATCGAGGCACTCCGCACCCGGTCATATATCAACTGATACCTTTATCCGGTAACTTAACTAGCAAGTTAGCAATTAAGCTTGCAGGATAAGCTAGTATGGGCTTGTTTGTACATGACCTTTGCTATTTTTCTAAAGTCTTTTCTTGAAGTATTACATTTGTAGTCCTAAGTTTAGAGGACACATTTAGATAGGCAAGGCTATCATTAATCTTCAATGAGATTTTTGCTTTTTCCAAGATGTCACCTCATGTCAGACCGAATGGTGTGAACCCCTTTGAAAATAAGAAGCGTATATCATGGTATCAATCAATGGCATTAGATTACTTCAAGAACTCCTTGCACCCCCCTTTCACTTCACAGTCAGTCCTCTTCCGTTTCCAAAAATCAGAAGCCCTACGCCTCAGAGAATTAAGATCTTCAATCACCCGTCAAATCCAACATCTCAACCTCGCTAAATCTCCACCTCTTCACCTCCTTCCCTTTCCCCCTGCCAGCTCCCCTCATCCTTCCCTTCTCCTTCTCAAGCACCTCCTCCTCACTCATTTCCTTCCACGACCCCTCAAGACTCTCTCGCAATGCAATGAAGCGTTTTCCTTTCTTTTGCACCAATTCAGATACCGCAGCCTGCTGTGCTGGATGCGCGGATCCTGATGCTGGAGGTATAGTGGAGATAGTGGATTGGGAGGAGGTGAAGAAGGATGGTATTGGTTCGGTGGTTGAGCGCGATTGAGAAGATTGGACTGGTTGGGGAGGCGAGGAGTCGAGAGATATTACGATACTGCCTTTGGTGGCTGTTGATGTTGATGTTGATGTTGATGTTGATGTAGAGGTGAAGGATGACGAAGTATTGGCAGGAGCAGGGGACAGCATATTTTGGATGCTGGGAAATTCGCCGAAGCTTTCATCCCGGTCTTCATCTCCAGAAACACAATGGTCAGCTCCTTTGGTGCCGAAAGTCGATCCTGCATCAGTGGTTATCACTGACGGGCGAGGAGAAGGGGACCGCGCAGGAGTAGAGAATGATAGTTTCCTCGCTAATGGTTCAGGACTTAATGGCTGCTGAGCAAAGGTCGTTGGTGAGGGAGATGCTGATTTCCGACCTGGTGATATCTTCTTCCTAGGCGAGGGCTGAGAAGGAGAGTTTGGCTGTGGAGCTGGCTGAGCTTGGCTTTTCGATGGAGTGGTAACAGGATGAGGGCGGGCTTTCCGTGTGCGTCGGGCAACAGTCACGGTATCTGGCAGGGGGATCTCGTTCTCAGGTATTTGTGGCGGTGTAGGTGAGGATGGAGAGCGGGTATGTTTTCGAGAATTAGTGCGTGATGGTGGATGTGATGATTCTGGCGAGGCGAGAGGGCTGGAGGTGATATAAAAAGGATCCTGATAAGATGATGCTGGCGGACTGCTGGACTTTAAGGCACCATTGTTTAGTGATTTGGTTATTGAGGGGATGGCTCGTGATGATGCTGGTCTGGCGAGGGACCAGGGATTGGCGTTCGGTTTGGGTTTGACGGAAGCGTTTGTTTTCGTGCGAGCTTTGCTGGTGGTTTTGGAGGGATTTGGATCAGTGCTGGATCGTATTGAGCCATATGACGGTTGGCTTTTCGGCTTCGCAACTGGTTGAGATGCTGGAAACCTGTCGACAGAGGGAGTAAGATAGACTGGGGGAAGGACTGGTTGCGAGGCAGCAATCGTCCTCGCTGGTGTTTTTGGGGAAAGATATTCCTCTTCCACAGCCTTAGAGACCTTGACAAATCTGTCCAGCGCCCCTTGGGGCATCCCGCCTTTCGCCGCTGCTTTCGTCTTTCTAACAGCTTTCACCTTTGGTAGCTTCTTCTTTCTCTCCGCCTCTTCGTAATCTTCCACTTTCAGTGGGACGCCGACTTTCGCAATAGATTCAGGTATCCAGGCTTTCTCCGGCTTGGTTGGATCGTACGGCGCTGTCACCCTTTTGCTTTTCGATGCTTCGTCCTCGGACACATATGCTTCAATCTGGTCGTCATCATTGACCGGCGCAAGACCATCTCGTCCATAGTCTCCCGAATCGTCGTGCTCGTCTTCCAAGTTTAGACCAACAATATCTAATGGCGCAAAAACGACTCGTAGTTCTGGTTTCCCATCCATACTGAAGTGTTCTCGTCTCCCGCATATTTCTCTTACATACTCCATCTCATTCATCTGCGTAAGAACAAGATCACCATAGCCAGAGTCTCGTCGATTGGCTCGAAGTCGTAACTTGTGGACTAACAGAGCTGGAGCAAGATTTCGAACGAACTTTGAAGCTCCTGCCTTGTTTGTCCAGTCGAATGCTTCCTTGACATAGTCTCGGAGACCCGGAACATCTACCTCGCCATCCCACGATATCTCGTCTTTCAGCTTCCCGATTTTTGTTGCTGATGATACCACAGGATGAGTGTAGTATCCCAAAATCTCCCGGCTTGGAAAATCGTCTGGAACCCTCAAACTCTTATGCTTGGTCTTGAAAAACTGGCTCTGGTTCGTCTGGAGTTCGTACATCAAATTGTTTCTCCAGTTAGCCAAACCATCCTCGTCGGATCGCGAGATGCTACACAATGACTTTCCATATCCCGCTCGGGCAGCTTCGCATGCTATCTTAGCACCAAATCCCTTTAGGCCTTCAGTAGCGTAATCACCTCCGCTGAGAAGAGCAACGAGTATCATGCCTTCTCTGTCTAGTCCGGATTTACCCTCTTTGGTCTTCTTTGCATCGAAAAGTGAGACGTGAGTTGGAGCTTTGTTTCCCCTCGAACCCTCGGATGACCAGTCTCGTAACGTAATCCCGGACCCGAACATGAGTGTATCGACATCTTCACTTAGAACTGCATCGACGAGACCATGCCGTTGAAGAAGAGCACACTCCGCTTCAGCCTCTCCAGGAGCGTTGTGGTACGGAAAGCCGAACAGCTTCAATAGCTGCTTGGTGGCGACATCTGAAGCAGATGCTCCACCTCTTCCAACCTTCTTGTTCCTTTTGAGTTGAGGTCTTTTCGGCCCGTCGAAGACGAATAAAGGCTGTATTGAAGTTGCGAGTAGTCGTATGAGACGGTAATATAAGGTCCGAATGGCCGGATTTGAACCTCCTTGTCCAGCTTGGATTTGGAACTGCCAGATTGAGACATCGATGGCAAGTCTGAATGGACGACCTGTCGCCTCGAACTTCTCGATTGCTAGCTTAGACAAAGATACTCTTTCACCTCGTCCGATTTCATCATAAATCCTGGGTCATATGTGAGTTATGATCGAACGTTATATGGATGAGCTCACCCTGGAATACCCATGAAGTCAATATAAACAACAACAATAACAATTCAGGCACTCGAAGGTTATCGGCTGAGCGCATTTGATTTCATGCTTATGCACTACAGTTATTGATACCAAGTATCAGAAAGCGGTCTATGCGCGGGAGAAGCAATGCACGTGAATTGACTGCAAAGTGTGAGGGGTTGCTGAAAGAAAGTCGTTGAAACTGACGTCTGAGCTCAAGTCGGCACTGGTGGGCACGGTAACCGTATTTCGCCGACTTCAACGCGACTTCACCGCGTCTGGATTTCAGCGACGTTTGCGTCGAATTGAGGTATCGACATATTCCTTGAGTAAATATAGCAAAATGTCGAATCCAAGTGGCCCGTCTCATCGCAGTGTCGCGAATATTCGTTCACCAACGTCCACACAGCCAGGCGCTCCAGCAAGTCCCCACACCCCTCTACGAACGATATCATCCACCTTCGGATCGCCATCTGCTCTACGTGCCGAGGAAGACTGCGTTATACTGGAACTTGGCAGTCGATATCTGCGAGCTGGATTCGCGGGAGATGCGCTGCCAAAAGCATTGGTTGAGTTCGGTCCTGAGGAACAACGCCGACCAGGGGATTTGAGGAGATGGAGAACGGATTATGAGCCTTCAGAGGAGAGCCATGTACAGACGAAAGGATGGGGAGAAGGATATGAGCTGTGGAAACCCGATCTACGGGGTCTGGACATGGGTCTGGTTGGGGACAAGCTTGACCGGGCAATAAGAGAGGCATTTACGAAGTCAGTAGGTTGTTGACACTCTTCACAAGATATCTTCTAATTATTCGCAGGTTCCTCTTAATAGACTCCCGTCCGAGACGCATGCTATTAGCCATTCCTTCTACTTTGCCGCTCCCTCTACTTTCTACGATACTTGATACCCTATTTGCAAATTTCCAACCACCGACTATATCCTTGATGTCAGCCCCAGTCCTCACAACTGTCGCAGCTGGGCTACGGTCTGCTCTAGTTGTCGATATTGGCTGGGCGGAGACGGTAGTAACAGGGGTGTATGAATATAGAGAGGTCCAGTGTACGAGATCTGTGAGAGGCATGAAGATGCTTGGAGAAGCAACCTTCAAAATGCTCTCAGAAGCTATTGATCTCATAGGGACTGCAGACAAACCACAAGACGAGGAACTGCCAAGCTTTGACGAATGCGAGGAGGTCCTCTTGCGAATGGGCTGGTGTAAGCCAGTCAAGAAGTTGGAACAGAGGTCGTTCGACCGGGGGCTCACTCCGGTTGTCGAAGAAGACGAGCTGAGATCAAGCATAAGGGATGTGCATATCAGCGAGAAGTTCGACGAAGATGCCACAATTACGGTACCACTCAAGTCGACTAAGCCGCGAAGGACTTTGGAGCTCTCAGCTTCAGACATTGCAGAACCTTGCGAAAATGCTCTTTTCGCGATTGGGACGCCCGAGAAGGAATTGGACGATGAGGAGCTGCCTCTGCATTTGCTGGTCTACAGGAGTCTCCTTCAACTCCCAGTTGATCTGCGTTCGGTCTGCATGGCCAGGGTCGTATTTGTTGGAGGAGGTTCACGCATTCTTGGCCTGAAAGCTAGAGTGCTGGATGAAGTGGCTGCTCTCGTTGATGAGCGAGGCTGGGATCCAGTTACAGGCAAAGCCGTGGAGCAACTACGCTCGAATTCAAAATTGCAGCGAACACGGTTGCGCCAAGATGGTCCTACTGAGGTCCTGCGGCTCGACGAGAAACCGGGAACGGCGACAACTCCCGCAGCTCACCTAGAGCAAGAATCCGATCCGATCGAGGATGTATTGAAGCGAGAAGCCAGTAAAGGTATTTCGCCCATTGAAGCGGGCTATTTGAGAGCTGTGGAATCCCTCGGAGCATGGTCGGGAGGAAGTCTGCTTTCTCAATTGAAGATTCCTGCTATTTCAGTTGTTGATAGAGAGCAATGGCTCCAGCAAGGCATCTCAGGGGCTTCAAAGTCTGGTGAAATCAGTAGCTCTTCTCAAAGACAGAGTATGGGCCCAGGCGTATTCAACAAGACAGGTGCTGGAGAAAGATCGAGCTGGACGTTAGGCTTGTGGGGATGATCTAGCATGGGAGAGAATGTGCAGTCTCTCAGAAAAAACTATGTCCAAGTAAATATTTATGATACCCAAAGCGATGTATGACTTCAGGTCAAAGGCAGAGTTTCTGAAGCTTGTGCATCTGTTATGTAAATTGCCATGTGATAGCTCAAGATCAATTGTCTTGATGCCACATAGAATTGTGGTATTACCATTACATCAGTCGTCTCTCCAAGAGCGGTGTTTCTTAGCAGATTTTTGAACGTTCTTTTTACCTGGTGTGGGCTGATTTCTTGGTCTCCCAATTAGGGTTGAAGCTTGGATAAGCTCCAAGAGTGAAGCTCCTAAAAGCTAACGACCTACGACACCTCAAAATGTCAACAGCACGACGCAGCTTCACCTGTCTACAATGTCGTCTGCGAGTCCTTCCGCGCTCTCCGCGACGTTCATTCCACTCGTCTCTCAACCTCCTAGCTGAGGCTTCTCGCCCCTCAGTAGCCCCAAAAGTCTCAATCGACGTCAAACACATCCGCCAGAATGCCGCGTTGCACGAACAGAACTGCCTCGAGCGCAATTACAAATCTCAAGCTCAGTATCCCGCACGAATAAATAGCCTCTTCGAACAATGGCACGTCTACCAGCATGAAACGCGCGCCTTGCGGGAGCGGAATAATCGACTGAAGCTCCAGCTTGCGAATCCGACCACGCTCCGCGATGAAGGCTCCGAGGAGGTCAAGCGCATAAAGCAGATGTCCAAGCAAGAAATCATCGACGAGGCGAAGATACTGAAAGATCAAATATCCAAGATTGAGGAGAAGGAGACAGCTATCACGACTGAGATTACTGCATTGGCGGCAGCTATACCAAATCTTACAAGCAGTGAGACACCCAGAGGAAACGATCCGACGGTGGTGGGGTATATCAACGAGCACCCCGAACTAGATCCTGCGGCATCTGATCGAGTCTGGCGATCGCATGTCCATATTGGCAGTGAGCTCAACCTTCTGGATTTCGCTGGGGCAGCGACCACGAGTGGATGGGGATGGTATTATCTTCTGAACGAAGCAGCGCAGCTCGAGCAAGCTCTCGTGCAATATGCGCTCAGCGTAGCTAGAAAACGAGGCTGGGGAATGGTCAGCCCACCGAGTATGGTGTACAGTCACATTGCAGCAGCCTGTGGATTCCAGCCAAGGGACCAGAATGGGGAGCAGCAGATATATAATATACAACAGAATGCCAGCGACGTGGGACGGAAGCCAGAGCTCAGTCTTGCAGGAACGGCTGAAATCCCTCTAGCTGGGATGAAAGCAAACACACTTCTCGAAGAAGCTGATCTACCAATGAAGCGGGTAGGTGTCTCAAGGAGCTACAGAGCAGAAGCGGGGGCAAGAGGCGTAGATACCAAAGGACTATACCGAGTGCACGAGTTCACCAAAGTAGAAATGTTCGCATGGACAGCCCCCTCGACAGAATCTTCTGCGGCCATATTCAACGAGATGGTGTCCATTCAGACAGAGATCTTCACCAATCTGAACCTGCACTGCCGCATCATTGAAATGCCTAGCACGGATCTCGGCGCCTCAGCTACACGGAAACGAGACATCGAGGCATTCTTCCCATCACGAAGGCCCAAGGACGATGGTTGGGGAGAAGTGTCTTCCGTGAGCACGTGTACAGATTATCAGACCAGGAGACTGGCCACGAGAGTCGATATTCGGACCCTCGGTGGCAAGATTGCTTTTCCATATACTGTCAACGGAACTGCATTAGCAGTACCGAGAGTCATTGCTGCAATTCTGGAGAATGGGTGGAACGAGGCGAGGGGAGAAGTTGATATTCCCGAGGTCCTCTGGCCTTGGATGGAGGGACAGCAGGTCATCAAGAAGAAAAACTGTTGATTGGAGGCAAGATTGCCCTGTAAGATACAATGTACACCATGTTCGTTCATTCGCTGGTTTCAATGGCAACCGAGGTAAGAGTTTCAACCTTGGTCTTTGCTTACTGCCGCTAAGTGGCTGGGCTTGAGCTGCTGAGGAATGGACTTCCAAGTGGGAACTGTATTCGTGGGGATGCAGGAAATAGTGCCGAGTGCAAAATTCCAGTTGCGCGTCCACACAATTCTTGCTATGTCGTGAATCTTTTCTGTGTTTTTCGTCAACTCGTTGTTGTCAACCGTCTAGAGTTTAGTGATTTAGGTGGACGCTCGTGGCACTCGATCTTGTTGTTGCTCGATCTCAATTGTTGATCACAGCTTGGAGCTAGCCTTGCACCACGCCAATGTTTATTTTTATAAGTGTCAATGAGCAATAGTCTATTCCCTTCCCCTTGGCAGATTTCGTGTGCTTGAATGCCCGCAAAGTCACAGAGGAGCGCTGGCTAGCACTTAGATCGATATCTGTCTCTTGCCATGTGACCAGCCCTAAATCTAAACACAAACCAAATATTTCTGTCCCAAACCAGAACCTTCACATCACCTGCACTTCTTTCTTCTTCGAAAATTGCAACATCAGAGTCTTGGGTCCTGAATATTGAACTTCAGCGCAGTATGCCTATTGGCCTCCAATAGCTCTCCAATATGCTTCCTACTCTGCCAGCTCTCTTGCCATTATTTCTTCATCGCGTTCGGTGGGTTGACCCATGGCTAGTCGCTCGGCTGTTTCGGTAATGGAGAGATAGGTGGTGGTGTTAGATGGGCCATTGGGGACTTGAGCTTGCGTTTCGGTGGTCAATCTCTGCCCATCGTCACCCTCTTGGTTGGTGTTGCCGTTGACCTTCGGGGACTTGAAGTCTTTTGGTGTACAGCTCAAAAGGGACTTAAGGACGAACGTGTTTGCTTGGCTGTCTTGCGCCATATTGGGGTAATATTTTTATCCCTATTGATGATCAAAATGCACTTGCTGTACGCTCCTGATACAGTTTCTTCCTGATGCTGAAGCAAATAATGCTGAAGCTCCAATTGCTATGGCGCCAGATATTGAACCATGGGCGAGCCGACAATCTTATACTTCATCAAACTCATTCTCATCGCGTAATACTACACTTTGTCATTGGGATGCGTTGCTCTGGAAATGTAAAATGTTTTCGTGCGCACAGCGCACCCATTTGTTGCCCCTAGCATTCATTTCCAAGTGTTTGGGAAATAATGGAAGCACCAGGAAGTGTAAGAACTCTGAAGTGTAAGAACTTCAAGGGTCAAGCTCTTGCCAAGCTTGGTGATAATACTCGTTGGTCGAAATGCAAGAAGTGTCGTTGTGGAAGTCGAGCTACTAGCCAAGTATTGCGGAAGCCTGCCACTGCTAGGTTACTGTGGCACATTCTTGCAAGGAACCTGTCTCTTGATTGGTGCCGATGCAGCTTCGAGTTGTTACACTTCATGAGTTAGTCAGCCCCATTACCTGGTCGATTTCTGATGCGAGTCCTGCATCGCGCCATGTTGAACATGACGCTCTGACGAGTAATTCATACGAACAATCGAGTTGAGTTGCACAACATCAACTGATCAAGTAATTGGATCGCCATTTGGCTTGGGTGAATGCCAGGAGGTGCCAACGCATGGAAAGGGGTTTTTACTAAACCATGTGCGGTCTAGTACTTGATACACTTCCAACGAGGCAACCTCAAGGCGAACCACAGCCGCAGCCTCACCGAGAAGGAGAAAGACCCCAATTAGATGCCCGGGTAAGAGAATTCTAGTCATGTGCGACAGGTCCATTCCCTGACTCAGTGCAGAAAAGAATCTACAAACAAGACTGTCAACTCCCTATTGGATAAAGAGCCAAGATGGCTGCGACCAAGGACCCGCGAAGAGACGAACGAGAGAATTCCTGCGCTATCAAAACGGCGGTCAAAACGAAAGGTCGAACATATCAATCAACCACGGAAATATGAATTGGCAGGTGCTCCTGAGGACGTCATTCGCTGCAGCAAGCTCGATGATGGACTCGCCTCGCCAACTCGAGCCATTCGTCTCCCAGGACCTGGGCAGGAATCCGCAGACGATCTCATGTTTGCGGAGTTTAGTGAAACTCCAATGCAAGATCTACTATCTCTTATTCCATGGCAGACGTCTGATTATGGCATGAAAAAGCCTATGCCACTGCCGGAGCATTCAATTCGCGAAGAGTCGCATTTAGCACCAAATGCAAGCACTTTAGACGTCCGTATGGCTTCAATCATACCAGAATCGAAGATGACTCTCAACAGTCTTTCGGTTGACCAGGACTGGAATGGACCGTCCACTGACGAGGAATTGAGCCCTTTATCGACCGAGCTGAGCACATGCAGTCTTAAAAAGCGATTGACGAGGAGTTGCTCAACAATCTATCTCAAAACCATTGCCAGATTATTGAAGGCACATTTATTATCAGACACAACCACTTCAAATTCTTCGGCAGATACAATAACTGGCTATCAACTTCCACAACTATCGGCGATGAATCCGCAGCTGATGCCCTTACAGTCCGGTCACACTGGGGCCCAACAACACAAAGTCGACCTCACGCAGCAAGGTTACCACTACCAGATGGTGAACTATTACTTGATCGACACATTCGAAGGCAAGGTATCTGTCTCCCAAGATTGGAACTTCATGATTCAGGAAATTGTTGGTGTCTCGAAAAGCTTAATGGCCAACTGTGGGTTCATAAAGACGGATTGCTCAATTCATTCGTCAGTGATCCTCCAGAGAACTTGGATTACCTGGACCTCGAATTTCGAGATGCTCTTGGAAACACAGTTTTGCATATGCTTGCTGCTCGTGGTACAGACTTGGACGTGATTGTGGAGGCGCTTGAACGAGGCATTCTGAGAATTCTGCCGGCCAAAACTTTCTTCACATCTTGCCTCGTGCAACGTTCCGATGGCTTGCCGAGGACCGTGGCGACTTGTTATGGTTTTTACAAAAGCTTAACAACTTCAATATTCGATTCCAGGATCGCGACGATTTTGGCCGCAACTTTTTTCACCTTCTTACCCGTCAAGCTAATAATATAGATCGAAACTCGCTCGACGCGCTTGTCTTCTTGAATCTCCCCTTGCTGCCGACCTATGATGCTTTCGGATGGTTGCCAAGCTTAAATCCGAAAAAGGCGCCTTCCACTTCGATGAAAGATGCAGCCCTTCCAGCACCTACCGAACTATATGATAACCGTCAGTATAGAGTGCCGTATACTAGTTCTCTAGTCGATGCGATCGGACCTACATTATCGACAACTGTAACTCGCGGTGACGAAAGCTCCAACAGGACTCCAAACGTTCCACAACGTGAACTTCCAGTATTGGAAAGCCAGTCCTTGATGTACAGTCATGCACGAATGTTGGAAACATCTCGATTATCAATTGAGGATCCGAGCATTCAAGATCCTCGAGGACGAAATGGACTACAGTATCTAGCTGGAGTGTCCCTGGGTCTCGATATTCCCGCTTTAGAAAGTTCAAAGAAGCGAAAGCGTGGCTACTCGGATCCTAAGACATCATCCCGGAGGCTGACTTTTCGTTATGAGCTGATGAAGCAATGGTGAATCTAGGTGTGGATGCCGACAATTACGATAGTTCTGGCAATACCGCACTCATGGATTTCGTCGTTCACCTACTCGATGGCGAAGACCACAAAACACTGATGACATCTTCGAGCTTCTCATAAGAAGCGGGAACTTACACCGAAGAAATCGTGAAGGAGAAACAGCACTGCACATAGCTGTCCGTCTAGGCCGAAAGGTTGCTACAAGAGTGCTATTGAATCATGGGGCGAATGTGCATGCGAGGACCGCCACGGGAAAAGGAATACTCGCTTTGGGAGAGACAAACTACCTGAAGGCTCGAGACAACGCCCCTCTCTATGCATCTATCATGGCTTGTATGGCCCTCTGTATTGGTTGCGGAGCTGCTGCCTCTCCAACCTGGGTGCAAGAATGGTCAGCGGCGGCTGGGACCCGGGCAGCTTCCGAGCTAGACGATGCAGGCACCGAAAGGAGCATGAATCGATGAGCCTAGGAGAAGATCTCATTACTATTAGGATTGTGCGCAGCAATCGACAAAATTGTCCCGACCACCATTTGGCACAATATTCGCGTGGATCGGACATGCTAGGATAAGTCGTAGGTCTGGCCGCAATCAAATGGCGGCGACGGATGCGCAATTTGACGACTTTGTGTTCAAGTGATTGGAAGCATTAAGCTACAAGGGGAGAAATTCAGTGTACCAGTATGGCTGTGAAGCACTCAAGAACAGGAGGCAGCTATTGGTGAGTGGTGTCCTCAATCGTCTGGTCTAAAACTTTCGACTAAAAGATATAAACAGGATGGAAACTAAATTTACGATTTGTACCAAATGTGCACTGAAACTCTAAGAATTCTGCAAATGTCCACCGGATAATTGAGTGGATGTGTTGCTACTGGACAAGTGTTAGTAGCCTACCCTTATTTTCATCTGGGTCATTCATTTGGGCATGCGCTGCATCTTTCAAAAGTCGTTACAGAGTCATCTGAGGTTTACTACAGTATGTCATAGAGGTGATCGAATATACTAGTTTAAAAATTAGACATTACAATATTGCAATAATGGTCGAAAATGCTGAGCAACTGTTACGTTGGATCTGGATAAAATCTTTCTTCTTCAGGTGTTTCTGAAGTCCCCAAAAATATATGCCACCGCCAGTCTGGCAAAGCTCTGACTAAATGACCTTATAAGTCTACGAGGATCAATCATCTATATACCCAGCTCTAATGCATCGTGGTCAATCAATGTGCTGTGTCGTCAAACACGAGCCTGACGATTTGGGGCGGCGGCGATACTTGATTTACTGATCAAAGAACCTGACTCAGTATTGTCAGTGCCTGGAATTAGGCTGTCTCGCACTCACCCTTAAACCCCCTAAAAGAACCCCGTAAAGAACCGGCTCGCCCGAGTCAGCGCCGTATTTACACTAAGACATCGTAAGCGAGGATCTTGGCCATACGGATTTACGCCACGACCCAGTCCGAAGGCCATTTCCGTTGCACAGACGGGACTCCGTAGGTGCAACCCGGCGTTAACATTGCTGTGTTGATCTGTTTCTGTGGGTACATGTGCTGGCTCACCTTATTTGCACCTAGTATATGGGCCCTGGCAGCGGGTGAGGATGTTGTTTGCCTTGGTGATGGGAATTTTTCGGACTACCGACGGAGGACACCGCGATGTGCGTACGCGTGCTGCTCTGATAACAATTTCGGACGGACTAATGCAAGGGGCAGTCGATCGAAGGGGTGTCATTTTCAGGGATGAGGTGACGTATTTTAAATTGATGTCCAGTGAGATTCTGGCCGAAGATATTCATGCAACATTCTGATTTCCTGAAAGGTTTTGGGCTTTTGGTAAAGTGACCTAGAACCAGGTTGAGATATTTTGAGATATTATTCTTCGAGATGCATTGAGATGATCTTTAACCCAGGGTCCTCCTGTCTCTGCAACGAAATCTAAACAGATACTGTAGACTCAATGCTTCCAAGCTCACACGCTGTGACCAAGATCCCATTTTTCAGCCCGCTATCCCGTTCCCTTATTGGAATCTGCATCTCCATTTCATCTGTCTGCGCGTAGCTTCCCTTGAAAACTTTTTCAAACTCGTGCTCATTCCACCTCACCGTGGGCTTCAGCCCCGCAAACTTCCACACTCCACCCACCTTCGTGTAGTAGTGGATATTTGTGGCATGGCTATGTCCCTTCAGCTTGACCTCCTTCAAGTCTGGCTCTGTGTAGACTTGATGCGCCGCACGGATCTGGTGATGCCCAATAACATATGTATCTGAGATGCGTTCCCAATAATGTGCACCGAGAAGGTGTTGCGTTTTAATGCATGGGTCGCCGAGGAAGTCGTCGTTCGTTACCATGCTGATGAATTCCGTAGCAGGCATGGCTGGCCAGCAATTTTTGCCAATACCCGTGTAGTCGATGAGGAGGCGAGGAGCTAGGATACTCTCGAGGAGGGTCCAGTCCTGTAAGCAGGTAAGTGTTTGAATCATGATTTAAGAGACCCAATGGCGGAAAGTTACCTTTGCATCGTAGCTATCAGCCCATTTGAAGACGAGAGATTCTAGGTCAAGATAATCTACACATGATTAGGTCTTTGGCCGTTCAAGCGTAAAGGAGACACTACCATCCAAAGATAATCTCTTCTTGCTCTCCCACAACCCATAGTTATGTTTGGGCTCATCAAATGCGAAAGAGAATGTAGGCATGGCAAGTAACATGTAAAAGCTTGACTGCTAAACACAAACAGGGAGCATGGGCTTTCAAAGTATAGAGACCGTACAGTACCTATAAAAATCATCCAGTTACGGACATTGTTGAAGAGAAGCCTTGGTTGCGCATCCGGCAACTAGATACAACAATGCTCTTGTTGTGGCAGCTTCCTCAATCGTCCGCTGAGTCTTGGCCCTTCGAAGGGTATCGCTTTCGTCTCTCAGATATTCTCCCTTTTCGGACATTCAGCAAAGACCTTGCTTTGACCGAAGGCCGAGCCTGGGGACTCTGGTGTATCTGGAATTGTCTATTGAAGACTTCTGGTTGCGGATGCACCTAGAAAAAATTACGACAAATGAATTGAGCCGACTCCGAATGGACCGAGGCACAATTGTGAGGTGAAGAACGAAGAAACATGTTTGCATCAAATGCTATGTTGATGCGAAGCGGTGGCGGATCATTGAGGCTCCGTCGAGCGAGTGTTCAAGGAGGCGAGGACTAGTTTACGGATCCAACCAATCAGGTGCGGTCCGTGAAACAATGAAACTACGAAACAATGGTCGAGTCCGAAATTTGCCAAATATTACTATGAATAGCATCAATGCAAAACGAGAGGCCGTCTGGTACATACAGGTCCCGATCGGCAATCCGATATAGTCAATTGTTTCCCCTGAAAAGTTCAGACTAGAAGTCCGGACTTGGTGGACGGATATCCGATTGCTGAGACCGCAGCTTTGAGTTGCGGCAAGGCACAGAAGGAGCTTTGGTGCGCGCCTGTGTGCCAGTACAACAGGTGTCCGACAGGAGGAAAGGGACGTGAACTGTTCTTGTGAAGTACACATAGAGTGCGCTACACCTTTCATACTCCTCGCCGAACGGAGTCCGTAGGCCATATAATACCAAATTGTATGCCCTTGATGCCTTTTGAATGTCTTGAAAATATTTTGAAAAATAAAGAACGAAGCTCAGCCATAACGCAAAATAAATTCATCCACACCTTAATCATACTCAAGAATACGTGAATCATGGGTTCTATCGAAGTATCAAATGGGGACTACCAGATTGGCTCACTCGCCGGGAAGGTCGCACTCGTGACTGGCTCAGGACGAGGTATCGGTCGTGGTATCGCACTCGGTCTTGCACAGCGAGGAGCATCTGTAGTCGTCAACTATGCCAACACTTCGAAGGGAGCCGAAGAGCTCGTCAGGCAGATTGAACAGCTCGGGAGCAAAGCATTCGCGATCAAGGCCGACGTAACCAAGGTGGCAGAGGTTGAGCGCCTCTTCAAAGAAGCTATCGATCAGGTGCGTACAAGTGACCCTTCTTGGAATCTTGCTTTTTCAACACAGTCCCGTATTTTTGAACAGTCGAACAGCGCTGACCTGCTTCTAGTTCGGACGCTTGGATATTGTCATGTCAAACAGCGGGACCGAGAACTTCAAAGCTGCAGACAAGATTACTGAGGCAGACTACGATAAGGTTTTTAATCTCAACACCAAAGCACAATTCTTCGTGGCCCAACAAGCCTATATTCACTTGGAGAAAGGAGGACGTATCATATTGATGTCCTCGGTCGCCGCCACCATGAGTGGCGTACCCAACCATGCACTGTACGCTGGCAGCAAGGCAGCTGTTGAAGGCTTCACTCGAAGTTTTTCTGCAGACTGTGGCCCATCCAAGGGTATCACTGTAAATGCGATCGCACCTGGAGGTGTCAAGACCGACATGTTTGACGAGTAAGTCTCCTCGCGCATGGGCCTATCAGCAGCAGCTAATGACCGACAGGAACGCATGGCAGTAAGTTGACCTAGCCGATATCTCAAAATGTCTCATAAGTGTATATGTCGCCAGACACTTTTCCACAATTGACTGCGTAATCGCACAATCAATAATGGAGTGCTCGAGACAGCTTGGATAACCTCGGACGAAGACGTTGCTAACTCCGCATCCCTTAGCTACTCGCCTGGAGCTACGCCTGAATCTTCACCCGAGTCGATTGAAGCAGGAATTGCAAAGATGTGTCCATTGAAGAGAGTTGCTGTGCCAGAAGATATTGCCAGAGTTGTGGCATTTTTAGCGAGTAAAGAAAGCGAGTGGATCAACGGTAAAGCCCCTCTTGGCCAGCCTCAAGGACAAGACTGACGCTTTGTATAGGTCAGATAATAAAGCTCAGTGGAGGTTCCATTGCATAAGGCTTGCGGGGTCATTGGTGCACGTACTTTTCTGTGTCGCCCAAGGAAGCAATGTCCGAAAGGATTGGAAAGGGGGGAGGTTGGTGATGCTCAAGGTTGAGAAATGCCGATCTCGAGGTCAAGGCCATGCCATTTGGCCTGCAAGCTGAAAAGTAATCTTTAGAGTTCAGTAGTGGAGACGAGAAGCAATCAAAAATGGAACCCGGATATTGAGCCGATACAAATTCGACCAAACATCCTCATCGTCGTCGATTCCAGGTTGCAAATTGGGAAGTCCCCAGTTTCATACAGGAGAGAAAAGCCAATGCACGAGCCCACTTGTGGCACGCTCCCCGCTTAAGTAAGCACATGTTCTAGGGACAACTCGACGAACTGTTGTCACGCATGGCGATCAAACTTCTATGCATCTGCTGCCAACATCACTGCGCCTTCTTAACATCCAAATCTGGCCGCTGTCAAGCCGTAACTCGTTATGCCTTATCACAACGGAGGAGCCATCTGATGATCTGACGTCTTTTTGAAATGTGGCTGTGATGAAGTGTTCTGCATCTGCTCTTCACATGTGAACATCTAACGTGTTTTGTCTCACATCCTTCCACCCTGCGAACGGCTTGTTCCTCCTGCTCGTTCTCCCACTGCTAACTATTTACCTGTCAAGAAATAAGGTTTTGATTCTCGGACGGAAGCGCAAGCTCAGCGCGGGGTCTATTTCATGATCCGGGGACGCTACCGGTAAGTCTCTTTTAATTCGCAGATGGCGACGTGGACAAGGATATGGAATCTATCGGGCATTGTTTTGTTCGCGTTTGGCCATGGTCTCGAGCCCCTCTTTCGACACTGCCCGTTTGCCTCTCATATCCTAGTTGGTGACAGATGCAGAATATCTCCTAGCGTTCCCGTTGAAGGCAGGTAGTCTTCACGACAAAATTGATGCTTGCTGTGGCGAGCAACAAGGTCTTGTCGCTCTTGTCTATATATTTCTCCGTTGAATTTACCCGAAATCTAGAGTAGCAATAGGATCTCTCTGCACTGTAAACACGAGGTAGTCTCAGATCGATACCAGGATATACCTTGACTCAGACGGAAACATCGCCATGGGTATGGCCCAAAATGGCGCCACCATAGCAGCGTCGCCCAGCTGTTGGTCTTGTTGGATATCTGCCACTTGTACATTTACAGGTTTCATCCGTACCACACAGATGCCGTGATTCACTCCTCGATGCTGGAACAAGGACATCTCGGCAGCTCTCGGCACCACAAAACCTTGGTCGAAACAGGATCCTCCCAACTCCCGGCGCATAGCCTGACTGACCGAAGAAAGATTAGTCCACAAGGTACGGCTGTTGATGGTTGGTATTCGACTTTAAGAACCCCGCCTCGCAAGCTCTTCCTCTTGTAATCTGCATTTTTGAAGATATCCAATCGCAACCGTTGTACATCGACCTATTTTCTTCTAAATCATATCTGGTAGAAAGATGGTCAACACTGGCAAACCAAGTAGGGGATGTTATATGTGTCGAGCTCGTCGTATCAAGGTATGTTTATTGTATACTCCATTTCTCCCAGGTAGTGCGTGGTGTTGACTGAATGATCTGTAGTGTGATGAGGGAAAGCCAGGATGCATGCGCTGTCAGAAATCGAAGAGAGTATGCCCTGGTTACCGTGATGCATTCGAGCTCAAATTGAGGGATGAGAGTAAAGCAACTAAGAAAAAGCTCAACCGAAGAGCTCAAAATCAACAGAATCTCACTGTCAGCAGCGATCGCAGTAGAGATGGATTCCTTGAGCCTTCGCCATCCTTTCCGACTTCGACGACTATGGGATCACACTCGAGAAACTCGTCAACGTCCAGCATAGTATCTCGTGGCCATGGCTACACGACGGACGTCGTCCACAGGCACCATAGTTTTACTGCTGGGCATATGACAACTCCACTCTCCCAGCAAGCGTCCTGCTACTTTCTTGCCAACTTTGTTCTGGTGCCCGAAGCTGGAACAATGAGAGGTTATTTGGACTTTGTGATTCCTCTACTGAAGCAAAGGACGCCTCCTCAAGCTCTTGTGCTGGCCTTCTCAGCTGTGACTCTAGCTGCGTTGGGAACTCGGCCAAATTCGAAAGCATTACTCCCAACAGCAGATTTGTGGTATCTGAAAGCACTGAAGGAGATCAATCTGGCCCTCCAAAATCCCAAGACAGCATCAACAGATTCGACTCTTGCCTCAGTCATGCTGATGGCCTCCTTTGAGGTGAGTAGTCCAATTTTTGTTACTTTTCCTTCTCTCTAGTGACACTCAGATTGCAACTAATTGCTTCGCGGCTGCTAACCGACGAACAGCAATTGACTCCATCTCGAATGAAAGTTGGAGGCTGGAGTTCTCATATCGACGGAGCTGTGGCTGTGATGAAGTCTCGTACGATGGAGCAATGGAGGACACCAGTGGGAAAAGAGCTTTTCATTGCAGTAAGAGCTCATATGACTGTACACTGCATCGCCAACTCAAAGCCGATAAATCCTGGAGTCGATTGGATGGGAGTCATTGCAGATGATCCAATCGTTCAGACTTTCGCGGCAGCCAACCTTAAAATGGCCCAACTTCGTGCCGATAACGACATAACAACTACTGTTAGGTTCAGATCTGCGGAGAACATTGAGAAGGTCCTGAAATTGCTTCGGCGAGCTGAGGCTTTAGACAAGCAATACATCGAGTGGATTCAGGCGCTTCCACCTGCATGGCAGATCAACACGGTGGCCTGGATCGATGGTGAAGTTCCGGATCTCCCAAACTCTGTCATTCATCCAGGTCGGGTAGACTCCTACGGAGAGCTGTGGATGGCCTACAAGTACAACATCGTGAGAGGATGCCGTCTGTTTATCTACACAACGATACTGCGCTGTGTTGCTTGGTTGGGCGACAATGGTGATTACAGACTCACACCAGAATACGCAACCGCCACCCAAATCTGTCGGGGACTCATCGAAGATATAGTGGCCAGTGTTCCATACTTCTTTGGCTGGAATCGTGGCAAAGACCCGTCCATGTCCGATAGGTCAAATTTTGCGTGTGGCGAGCACGATCCCACCAGAGTGAAGCCACTTGCTGGTATCTTCTCAATGTGGCCAATCTTCGCAGCTGCGAGCTCGGATTTTGCATCACCGTCCCAGCGAATCTTCCTGCGAGGAAGATTGAAGTATATTGCTGATATGATGGGTATCAACCAAGCTCTCATCATGTTCCAGGTAAGCGGCCTCTTCACGGACAAAGTGACGCCAGCTAACAATCCTAGGCTCAACTAGTACATCCATCGCTCTATATCGCTCGCGAGCGAATGTCTCGAGACATTCATCCCTGCCAGACTGAAGACGCCAAAGAGATGAAAGCCTCCGTCCTTTCTGCAGCAACACCTGCGGCGACCACATCACAACGATCTCCTACGGTCTCCTTGCCACCTGCAGCGGCTCCAGCAGCGCAGACACGTCCAACTTCAGAAAGCAAGCTCTGGAGTCAGCCAATCTTCTCCGTACCCCAACCAGCCCCAGTGTTGCAGACCCAGTCCTGGGTACCATCCCCTCCTATCAAACAGCTCTGGAGTCCTCCAGCTCCATCAGCTTCCTTAGCTCCAGCTGGATCAACAGTACAGGAACGAACCTGGAGCACATCACCTCCACTAGACGAAACATGGAAAATGGCTCCGGAAAGTATGGCTTCTACATCGGGCTGGGTTCCAAGGACATTCACTGAGCCTTTCTACCTTCAAGATTCGAAGCCTCCGCGGCGAGCTCCTTCATTCAGTTTTCAGAATCCGCCGGAATATGAAAGAGACCACCGTACCTTTGAGCATGCCGGGTTTGGCGCCATCTCTAGTGCTTGAAGCGCATATTCGGGGATCCTGTCTTGTGTATTTTACTATCAGCGCAGCAAAATTAGCATCGTAGAAGGGGGCAGGCGTTTGGGTGGGCAATGGGGCGCTTTCATTCTTTTTATACTTCTTCTTCTTCTTTTTCGTTCTTTTATGATTCATGATAATCACGCACTGTACTGTATGCAGCGAACGCTGGACGATCGGTCGCCTTTGCTTGGTTAATAGGCATTTATTCGAACAGGTTTCACTTCTCAAAGAAGCCAATGTGTCAGATGTCAACAATGCTGATCGAGTCTTCACTTTGCATGCCACTTAAAATGTCCATCAGTCCCAGCTTTAACAAGTGTAAAGGATGAGGAATCAGCAGAGCTAGGCAATACGAGGCCATGGAGAGTCTTGTACGAGTGTCTTGAGGCCAGTAAGGTAGGCGAACGAGAGTTATATTTCCTAGGGTTAGAAGCAAAAATGAACAGAATACTGCTAATATGATGTTGTTCTTAAAGCCCTGGATCCTTGCTAGAAGTAAGCACTCATCGAATACTTCCAATTGAGAGTCCTATTCCAAGGATAGCTAATGAAAAGACGTGTTGGACCAAAAACCCAGTTCAAAGATTGTATGATATGTGAACGACCAACTCAACTATGCAACTCGGATCATGGTATATCTCCTCCATTGCCATCTCCCCCAAATCTCATGCTCGCACCAGAGATACCCCGTTGTCCTCTCCAGAAATAGACTTGCCAGAACCTGAAGCTCCGAGTCCACAAGACACCCAAGGCCTTCGGCCGCCGAGCTTGCATACGCATTTGACATTCGCCGTCAGCTCTGCAATGATCTCTTCAGCACGGTCATCACGTTTCTTCTTCGTTTCTCATCCCTTACTTCCCCTCACTTCCCTTCCCCACCTTCTTTTCCCTCCCCCTCTTTCGCCCTCAGCGCCTTCAACCTCGCCTGATTCCTAATCCCAATAATCCTCACCGTATTCTCCTTTTCAATCTCCGCCATCTTCTCCCAGTTCGAAATACGACTCAGCGTGCCATCGACATTAACCACCATCGGACCCAAATGATCGAGCTTGACTGATGTGCTGCCGCTTGACATGTCGAGTTGAGTCGCATTGTGCGGCGCTTCTGGGAGGGCGAGAGGTTGTTTAGGCTGAGATTGAGTTTCTGTGGCGGTGTCCTCTTCGGGAGGAGGAGCTGTTGAGTAGGACGTCGAGGAAGACATGGTGTTTGATCCGAGGAGTGCGCGAGGTCGAGCTTGGTAGAGTGGCCTGGAGATGGAGGTAGTACGCCGTGTGAAGAGACGGGCGAAGGAGTGCATCGACGTGGTTTTTGGGATCTGTGGATTTGCGTATTCGATTACGTGGCCTCCTCGCGAAAGAGATCTGTACTTTCGGCGGATGGTGGGTGCTGGCCTGATGTTGTAGTTGAGGAGGAGATCGCGCCACGCGACGATTTTCCTCGCAAGGCTTCGGCTCAGCCTCGTGTGGATCTGCTGTAAGCGAGTTGTCCCCCTTTTCAGTGAAGTGAGTAAGTAAACAAAGCTATGAAATCTGGCGAATTCTTCAATTAATTGAAGCTTTGAGTGTTTTGTTTCCCTAGCTTCTATGAAATATACAATTGATAAGAAATATGATCAGGCTGGGAAAAACTCGAGCGTTTGATTCTGAGAGTGAGACAGTGGATTGGCAACATGGGCAATGACAAGTCAAGTGTGCAAATAGATTCTGAACAAGGCAACTTTCGTAAAGTGTTTGACTTAATTTACTTATTAGGAGTCTTTTATAATCTGCCTCGTACTGGAAATTCGTGATTAAGGTGGTCTATATATCTCGCTTCTCTCCACCAGACCTGCGCAGTAAAATTGCGCCACAGCTCGAATCACAGTTCGAGGCTACTTTCACCCCATACAATATACTATTTCTTCCTCACATTACGACAGATTCTATCATTTCATCTGGCAGTAAATGAGCCCAGTACTCCCGTTTAGCTGTTCAGACAGGAGCGAGCAAGTTTCAAGAAAATGGAAAGCAGCATATATGCCTTCACCGCTATCAAAGAGCTGCCGACTATCCGTTTGCGAAAGGATAGCATATGCATAGATGAGTATACTTATCCCCAGCGAAATACCATAGATACTTTGCAGATCATCATATTTGGGAAGAGCATCATCTCCACCAATCCATCCAAAATGGACAACGTACCAGAAGATCCCCTTTATGCTCTTCGCGACATCCCAGGCAAAGGCGAAGGTCTCATAGCCCTCAAGTCAATCATCAAAGACACGCGCATCCTCTCGGAACCACCACTCCTCACCATACGCACCTCAACACCCTCCATTCCCAACCTCCAAAACTCAATCCTCCACCAAGTCTCCACCCTGAGCACTTACCAACGCAATGCCTTCCTCTCTCTCCACAACATCTACTCCCGCGAGAACGAAAAAAGCAGATCACTATCTAGACAACATCCGCACCAACGCCCTCCCAGCATCCACCCATCCGAGCGACACAGCATCTATCTTCCTAACAGCCAGCCGCCTCAACCACTCCTGTCTCAATAACACCCAAAAGAGCTGGATTAAAAACATCAAGCGCCACACAGTCCACGCATTACGGGATATCCCACCCGGCGAAGAGCTCACTATCTGCTACCTAGGCGTCATCCGCAGCCGCTCAGTCCGACGAGCTGCTCTGAGCGAGAAATTCCACTCCCTGTGTGAATGCACCCTGTGTGCTCTACCAGCTGAGCAAAGCAGGGAGAGCGATGACCTCTTGGAAGAGCTCTCGGAACTAGATGAGCAGACTGCGACGTTGGGAGTCATGGAGATGATTCAGGCGGCGCTGCAGATTGCTAAGGGGCGTCAAGAGACAGGTGAAGCTGTATGATGAGCTCGGACCTTGGGATGCGGGATTGCCCGGGGCGTTTCTCGATGCGGCGCAGATACTTATTGCGAATGGCGATTTGGCGCGTGCGAGTGAGATTCTGAGGGCTGTTGAGGGGTGGCGGGTTAGTTGTGGTGGGGATTGTGTTGAGGTGAGTCGGTTTGGAGAGCTGAAGAAGGACCCTTCGACGCATGAATTGTATGGCGTTTCGATGAGGTAGAAGACGGAGGTTGAAGATACTCCTGTTGGGTCCGGTGATGCCAACTTCGAAGACTGGTTGTGGAGGAGGGAGAAGGCTCAGCGATCCGGCCAGCGGATGAGTTTGCGCCCTCGTTCCACATTCCCTGCATTCAGTAAGCTTCCTGGTGAGTACGATGTCGACCTAGATTACTACCAGAGTATAGGGAGACCCAGACGCCACTGGTACTTTCTGGGCGAGATTGTGGATTTCTGCTTCCTAGCTCGCTTGCAGATGGAGATGAAGGATGTGGATGGCCAGACTGTGCCTCTATTCTTCTACACGGAAGGTAGAGGTTAAGAGACTGTCCCCTCTGTACTACGGAAAGGCTTCACAGTGTGTATCGTGTATGCACAGCGTCACGCGTTCTTGTTCAGTGAGCCTAGAATCCGTCATGAAATTTCTGAGAGGATGAAGGTATGTAAACAGGTGAGCTCGCTAAATATTTAATAGCTCGCTAACGGAGAATACTTTAGATCCTCCCGCTGTCGCTGCAGGAATTGCTTGCGCTTAGTGACCGCATCGGAGTCTATTCATCGGTGACGGATGGAAATCGGCAATGCCATTCCTGTGACAAGACGGGGCGAGCGATGAAAGCTTGCGTAAGATCTAAATGCTTTTGGCATTGTGACAAGGTAAAAGAGCTGTTCCTGACTCGACAATGTGCTGCTCAGATGCTGACATAGGCACAGGTCTGTCAAGAGGTGGGATGGAAAGAGAAAGGACATAGAAATGACTGTAGGATGCTCAAGGATCCTGACTTGAAGGAGATATTTGCTTTTCGGTGGGACGAGTTTGAGGCATACACCAGTTTCCCGCTTCCTAGAACATTGAGGCCTAGCGCTGAAGGTGGCAGGCGATGATTATCAGGTATCGCAACATTATCTGCTTGATTCAGGTGTCTGGGGAAGGTGATAAATCAATGTAAACTTGCTTGAGGACACCACCTGTGATTTCAGTCCGCCCAGACAGGCCAAAGGGAGATCTCAAATATAAAGAAAAATGGTATAATTGACTAACCAAACTATCATAAGGGTACCATGTGTAAACGACCGGGGTATCCTGCCAAAGACTAACTAGAAAGAACACCGCACGTCCTATCTCATCCCATGCCTCATTACCACCTTCATGTTCTCCTTCCTACCGCCAACCCATCTTACAATCATCATTTTAGACCTTGGTCCTCATTCCTCCATTTGTCGTAATTATCAAAAGCAAACAAACAAAAGCAGGATATTATAAAAGTACAGTGCAAAGTGGTGTGTTTGTTGCTGGCGTACGAGCAAAGCCGCTGCTAGATGCGAGCACCTATTTTGTAGACCAGGCTACAAAGACACCAAAGTCATCAGCACGGTTTTGCCTTAGATGTTCTCGACGACATGAGCATTAATGGCTCTTTGAAATCCGGAGTCCTGACCTCCAAAATCGTTCGTGTTATCGAACTTCTGGGCTGCCGAGGGGCCGCCGTTATGTTCTGGTCCTTCGCCCATCGCGCTTGCCATTGCCATGGATGATCCAACATTGGAAGCTCCTGGCAAGAAAATGACCTTGGAGTTGGCGGACTTGGCCATGGCTTGCATTGCCTCGAGATATCTGATCTGCATAGCAGGTGCGGAAGAAAGGATATCGGCAGCTTGTCTCATCAGCTTGGCGGACTCGACTTCGGCGCGGGCTGCGATGACCTTCGATTCTCCGATACGCTTGGATTGGGCGGCCATTGAGAGGGAGTCTTGCAACTCGTTGCTGAAGATGATATCCTTGATGAGCATGCTCTCGACTTGCACACCCCATCCTGATGCAACATCCTCGATGATTTCTCCAATGGACTGAGCGACTTCCTCACGGCGCTCGATAACATCTTGGAGGACTCGAGCACCAACAACATGACGGAGTGTGGTCTGTGTACGTTCAACAAGAGCTTGACGGACATTCGAGATACCGAAAGCTGCCTTATGTGGGGAGGTGATGTGGTAGTAGATGACGGAGGTCAAATGGAGGGTAACGTTGTCTTTGGTCATGCAAACTTGCTTGGGAACCTCTGTGGAACGTGTTAGCTCTTGAAATAGCAATTAGAGGGTCGGCGATACATACCAACAATCTGAATCTTGACATCGACCTGGATGAGACGCTCGGAGAGAGGGTTGATCTTGACAAGACCTGGATCGACTGCGCGATAGAAACGACCAAATTTGGTGACGAGACCGACATTACCCTGCGAAACGGGCTTGTAAGGGTTGGGACAGAAGATACAGCATGGAATAGCACCCATGGTTCCAATGCAAGAACCCAGGGTGTTGATCATGCTTCCATACCAGCCATGAGCTCCTTGGTCGCTTTCGCCAGCAAGTGTCTGCGCATAAGAAGGTTGAAGATCCTCTCTCTTTGGTGGTTCGACATTGATCAGAGGGTTGTCACGGCCAGGAGTGTTTGCTGGGCGAAATCCAACGCCGTTTGTTGACGAAGAACCATGCTCAGTTGGCTTGCGAATATCGTCTTTGGCAACACTGCCAGTGTCCATGCTTGATGCCATTATGTCTTAGTAGATGTGTGTGTATGTATTATGTATGCGACGAAAGAATCAATAGAGAAACGTCGAGGATACTGTGAGGTAGTGAGGTTGAGTACAGAGTGAGGTGATGTGAGATGTTCGAGGGTTATCTGTCGCACGGGAGAGCTCCTGTTTATGTATCGGACGATCCAAGCTGCCTCTTACTAGGGTACGATTTAGCGTTAACGCTAGACTGGGCTATGGCGATGCGGGGAAGGAACAGAGCGGATCGTGAATGCGAGAGGAAAGGATGACCTGTAAGAAACGCTTGGCGACTGGGTTACGATGAGATGTGATTGTTTTGAGAGAGGCAGACTGCTGATATGGACTCTGAGCGCGGCGAGGAATTTAGATGATTATTCGATTTCGAGATACAGTTGTCATCGTTGAGCAGTTTGGATGAAGTTAGAAAAACTCTGTACTATCATTTGTTTTACATTCGTTTCGAGATGACGCTGAGACTTTTCGTTATCTTTTTCCTCCCACACCTTTATCTGCCCGGACCCTGTACATTCTTTGGGTCACCCCCAATCTCCAAGCTCCAAAAGACCGACCAAGGGTCTAAAGCTGCTACCTAAGAATCTCCAAGCTTGATAGTATTGGTATTCCCAAAGAAGAAGAAGAATAAGAGGTCCGAAGCACTTGTTACTGGCCTGTCAATTCCCTCAAAGATTCCAAAGAATTTGCCTCACCGTACAGTACCACCAAAGTGCCCTTCCTCAGTTCGTGAAATGCCTCTTCTGATAGAAACCCACCACTGCACCTGCACTGCAGCTGCGCCTATCGAGCCGGGAGCCCGTTGCGGCCAGCACAACTCCACAAAAGCTTAGCATTCCGCTAGGCCTCTTTGCCCAGGCGCAGAACCCCTGTGACATCTTCTCACTCGAGCCGTTTATGGTTGTTTGGCCCGACGATCATCCTTGAACGACATCATTACTTATTGGACCGTGCCGATTCTTTACGTCTTACTCGAGGATTGTTGACACTACACTGCCGCATTTCCATACGAAGGACTATCAAAGATATCGTGAGAATGAGGCGGTACGGAGAAGAAAGACTGTCCGCAGTAGGAAAGCTGCTTCCTCTGCGTCCAGGCAGCGATATAATGTACATGTACACCTTAAGGCCTCATACTGAGATGAGGGAATTAGACAACATACCACTTGTCAAGTATTACCTGCGCACCAAATGGGATCTCATTCGACCGACAGGTACGGTACAAACATCAAACATCTTGCTCGGACCATCTCGAAGCCGGCTTAAGCCCAGGATGTTTGAACCGATAGCACGCATCTCATGATCTTCTGACCGTGCCGCCTTAGCCACTAGACTGGATCACCTTCTATCCTTCTAGAAGGATGCCTAATTCGTCCCAGCGGAGCATTTCATCACGTCACTCCTTCAATTCTGCCTCATCTGACAACCTTTTACATCAACAAATCACGACCATTTCTTTCTAAAATTCCCTAGTGCCGAGGCCAGCTCCCGAAGAGCTCCTAAAGCTCAGCCCTGCCAAGCGTTCCTCCGTTCTGGCAGATCTACGGGCGTCTCGCCACCAATCTCTCTTACCATCGAATCTCCTCTCAGAGAATCCATCTGCCTATTTCCCAACCGTCCGTAAATTTCCTAACTCAGAAGACTACCGAATGCTCATATCGTTTTCCAAATCACACTCGCGAAACACCCTCACACCGCATGTGTGCACCCGCCAACATGGCCTTTTCTGCTTCTACCGTGGAGGCGCAGCGCAGCCTTGCATCGACGCCAATGCCCAGGTCCTGTGCTTGGTGCAGCGTGCCAGCCTGCCAGCGCCAGCGACAAACGGCATCTCATGTCGCTGGAGTACAATCGCACCAATCATCAATTCTCCTCCGGGCAGCGCTGGTAGCTCCGACGTTCCGAGTGGTTCATGGTCCCATGATTTGGTGTTGCTGCTTCGTGCCAATTGTTTTTCTGTCGTGCTGCGCTGCCAATGTTACCATGGATGGTAGATTGTCGTTCGGTGGTTGGAGAGATGCAAGGCTCGGGTATGTGAGCCGAGATTTGTGGGCTTCAAATCACATGGAGGATGACTTTGGGTAATTTACGGGAGGCTGTGTTCTTGGCTCCAAGAGCCGAAAGTGGTTGTTGACTTTGAGCCCTTGGTGAGACTCTACTTGAGCTGCTTGAGATGTGACAATACTTTCAAGCGAAAGTTTCAGTGGACTTCTGAAAAGCGTTGCCCTCCAAACTTCTTCTCATTCTCATTCTGCATCGAGAACCGACAGTTGGAAATACACGAACAATATTTTCTGCATCATTCTGTTTCCCTTCTACGGTTCTTCATATTCTTAATCCGTTAAGCATGATATGCATTCTGGATAGCCAGGGAGCTATTTGTGATTTTTATGTCATTTTTGGAAGGGGCAGCGCTTTTCTCACTGCGGGTCGCCAGATCGTGAGAGATCATGTCTGGTTAGCAAGTGCTGTGCGCAGCTCATGTCATCTTTTTTTGTCGAAAACCATCCCGAGTCATCGTTCGCTTTCTATTTCCACTTGGTTATTTCTCGTTTTATCAGGCAATCAAACAAGCATAAGCAAGCCCTGATGCATTTACATAAGCCAGCTCTAATAATCTAGATGTTGCACGTTGTATGTTCCGAGTCCTCGACCGCTCTTGCCCGCTCTTCCGCCATGCTCTTCTGCCATTTCGCTTTCCTCGATGAACTCCATACCCTCATTTCCACGTCCTGGTTACAAGTTGAGCTGTAGTGAAGTCAGGCCGAAGGTTGGAGGATTTCAAGAGGTGGGAGTGCATTCTAAAGATCTGCGACTTTGTATTTCTTCAGAGCGACAGGACAGGTGTTGGTCAACCAACTCTGTCATTAGCCTCGTTTACCCTTCTTCGCTTAGGAATCATTTGTCTCAAAGATTTCATGCGTTGCAGAGACCTCGCAGATTTGAGGGCAGATCGCCAGACTTTCCTTTATTGTTTACATTGTCTGTCGCTTCGGATGTCTTCGCATTCGGTGCTTCAGAGCAATCTTCTTTCATTTCCAAATTTAGGTTCCTAGTTTTTTCTTTATTCACAATGAGGTTTCAGAGGTGAGATAACGATGATCTCCACATATCTATGCTCCATACGATCGGTATTTGTGAACTCTTCCTTCGAGGTCTATCGACGCCTAATTCAGCTTCTTGGAGCAAAGACGCAGAGACATGCGCGGATAGCTCTCCTCATTGGGTGTGCTTTCATTTTCACCTCATTCCTACACCTGGCTCTATACAGAGCTTCTTTTCTCGTTAGTTCTCTGGGTAGTCAGCATCTTGGTGTGTCGCACAAAGTCATGTGCGAGCTCACGTGAGGCCCAAGTCCTTGGCTGCTCCCCCACCTTCTCCTTCTGGCTAAGACCACTGCATCCAAGACACCCCGCCGTCCTCGAAGCATATAGCAGATGTCTAGACTTCAGAAAACACTTATAACTGTGACGCGGCACTCAGAAGAGTGGCACTCACGGAACTAGGTACTGAGGCTTTGGAGTTATATCGAGTTTCATCGATAATTTTACATACTGATACTCAAAAGACACCAGCAACGGAATTTCTCACTCACTTGACTTTTCATTACCACTTCCTACTTTGCAGGTTGCTTCGAGCGAGAATACTTGCAAAGCGAAGATGCTTCGCTTGAAAGTCATTGCAGCCTGCTCTCTGCTCCATGTAGCTGTGGCACAGGATTCCAATGATTCGATTCCGATCGTCAACCTTCTCAATCCTTTTTGGGCTCTGCCAGATGGTGAAAACTCCACGAGAGGTCTAGGTGCATCAGTTGTCAACGTGGTACGTCCTCCACAGTACGATTCCAGTCTCGAAGGCGGAGTGGAGCGCATGTTGACCATCTCAATGTAGGACTCAATAGCAACAACTTACGCAGTAAGCTGTGATGCCACAGCAGAACTCGTACCAGGTCCCACGCCCATTACGTGTGTTTGGGAAACAGTTGGCCCGCAACTTTTCACTCAATGGGGTACCAGTCAGTTTTTTGCACTGAGCTTCACCGGCTTCGATGATGTAACGTATGTTCTGTACTGCCCATTATGTTCATCCAACGCATTCTGAATTTTCAATCGGGTATAGCTCCTACCAAGGCGACTACACCTTCTCCTCTACCCTCGCGCCAATTATCACAGGTACATTTACCTTCAGTGTTGCTGAGAGCGAAGCAACCCGGGGAAGCGATGTCATTCCTGCGACAACACAGGCTAGCTTGTACACTGGAACAAGCTCAGCGACATGGTATGCGATTCCTATCACAGCAGGAGAGGAGAAATTGGCTGCTGCTTCGAGTTCTAGAACGTCGACTGGAGCGTCTTTTCCTTCTGGTATTACCTCGAACACTCCCATGGGAACTTCGACCGGGTCGTCTTCCGGCACCGCAAGTGGAAGTGAGATGTCAAGCACCGGGGACGCTTCTTTGCCCACTGTTACTTCAATGCCATCGACGAGTTCTAGGGCTGGAGGGGCCGCCGCGACGAGTGAAAGCACGAGTTCGAGTACTGCTGCCGCTGCGAAAGCTGGAGGAAAAGCTGGATGGTTTGGGGCTATGGCTGGTGGTCTCTTGGGCGTGTTTGTGTTGTGATTTACTAAAGGGCTTTCCGGCATTTACCTTCTGTCATACAACTTCAACCCATTTTCTTGAATATACCGCCTCAATTGGCCTTGTTGACCCTGCGATGAGTTTTCCCCTGGTAATGAAGAAAACAAACAAATGTTACAAGCGAGAAACATACCCTAATTGTATACAGCGGGCACGGATTGCATACGGGTCACTGCGGATATCACAGAATGGAGCACAAACTCGTTCCTAGAGCCGCCCGAGATCCAACGATTAATCTTCGTTCGGCATAAGGATCCTAGACCGAGCCTCCGAAAGTGGGTATAACGCTGACACAGCAAAACTCCACCACTAGAGAAATCTTGCTATGTTTCAATCTGTGCTCACGAGCAGACTCCCATGTTTCTCCGCGTGAAAACCCTTTGTAATCTATTTGACTCGAAGCTTGTAGCCATCCAAATAAGCATTACGGCAGGATAGGAGTTAAGACAGGGCTTTGCGTGAGCATCTCCTAGCCGAGGCAAAAGCGACTTCTCATTGGCTGGTACACAACCCTTAAACAGTCATATTGTGTTACATAATCACCATGCATTCACCTACTGCAACTTCACGTCAACCTCAAACTCAAACAGACGAGGAAGACTCTACATCTGGAATATCAACCTCTTCGGATTCGAGCTCAGAAAAGTCTCATGTTCCACCTCGCGAGACTGGGTTCGTGAAGCACGAGATGTTGCTGAAATTCCATCCCACAAGTATCTATCCCAAGGCCAACCAACGGCGGATTCATGGCAACGACAAGAATATCTTGCCTATACGACGAAACTTCCTGAGAGCAGCTGGGATTAACTTCCTGCTATTGCAACTGCTTTTCTTCGCACTCTTCGTGTACATCTTCGGAGCACTATATCAACAAACGGAACGGATCCATGCCCTCGACATTCTCTTCGTCGATTACGATGGAGGTAGTATTGGTCATGCTGTGAGGGAAGCCTATGGCTCTTTAAAAGGTGACGGGTATCCTACTTTGAAAGAACGCCCAGCATCTCAGTTCGAGATCGGGAGTCTGAGAGAAGAGGTCTGCCAGACGCGATACTGGGCAGCGTTCTATACTTCTCCCGGGGCATCCGCCAGACTCGAAGCCGCACTGGGAGGAACAGACGCGTCGACTTACGATCGTTCGGATGTACTGACGTACGTGTGGAATCAAGCGCGGTACCCAGCAATTGTCGATTCGGCAATCTCAGCAAATCTCAAAAGCTTGTCAACTGCTGCCCGTGTTGTCTATTCGACAAACGGGACTTTCGATTTGGTTGACTCGACGAATACAGCTGCGATTGACATTTTTGCCAATCCTTGGACTCTTGAGGATATCAATATTCAGCCGACGTCCCAAGGCTCGCGTTTGATCTACAACACGCTTGTCATCATCCTGATCTTGATCCAAGAATTCTTTTATCTGGGTACGATCAACGGACTGTATGCCCAATTCAAAATCTACAACATGCTGTACCCTCATCGGATCATTGCCTACCGATACGCCATTTCGATGGCATACACGTTCATCGGTTCCTTGTGCGTCGCAGGGGCGATTTGGGCTTTCCGAGCAGGATGGGACGTGAATGGTGCTCAATTCGTTCTCACATGGGTCATTCTTTGGCTATTTGCCCACCTGAATTTCCTCGCCATGGATACCTTTACTATTTGGCTAGCTGTGCCGTACGTCCCAATGGCTCTGATATCCTGGGTCATTCTCAACGTCACCTCGATTCTCATGCCCTTCGAGCTCTCAAACGGGTTCTATCGATGGGCATACGCTTTGCCAGCTCACGAGGTCTACCAAGGACTGCTGGATATTTGGTCAGGGGGGTGCAATCCACAACTACACTACGCTCTCCCAATCCTGTTCACGTGGGAAGTTCTCGGTCTCTTCTTCTGCACTATGGGTGTCTACCGCCGTTGTCACTACGCCATGGTCGCAGAAGATGCCCAAGAAGCAGCACTCCGCGAGAAGACTGATGCAGCAATGGCATACGAGAAGAAGCACGATCAAGAGAGAGACGAGACACTGGAGGCGAGGAGGAGTCTTGGTGCGGTTCAGGAGGAAGATAGTGTTGAGGAGGTTGCGAGGATGGAGCGGATGCAGACTGCTGAGAGAGAGAAGTTGGAGGTGGCGATTAGAGATGAGGATGAGAACTTGAGGAGGGAGCAGACTAGAGCGAGCAAGACGTGTAATTTTGGGCCGTCGTTTGGTTTCAGCACATATGGAAATCCTAACGATGAGTAAACAGTATTGATGAACTTCAAAATGTATAAAATGGTCTAAGGACTTAAACATTTGAACTTCAGGTGATACATTACAACTGCCGCCGCTTGTGGTATCTTTGACTCCCTTAATTTGCTCTCTGATTTCGAGTTTTTAGGCGGCAACACGCTGGAAATACAGCGCCATACTCGCTAGTTTGCGGGGTAAAGTCGCTGGAAATATGCCCCACCATGCTGTAAGCACTTGAAAAGGTCTAGCTTCATCTCACTCACGATGTTTTCCTCTGCATCTCTTTCATCAAGCTCACCAATCATACCCGATACGATGGACCATCACGAACACTGCCGCAAATGAAGCTCACTTCCTAATTGGATCTGAAGAGTAAAATTTAGCTTTAAAGCGATGTCTAACAACTCGAATGGCTACCACAGCTCCAAACACGAAGCAGCGGCATTACTGCGATCATGACGGCTGTGAGAAATGCTACCTTCGTGTGGAACATCTGAATCGTCATCGCCTTACTCGTAAGTTTCAATTGTACTTAAAATTATGTTTATTATTTATAGTGTGACTAACGCCTTTCCAGACCAAAAACGTGCATTCTCATGCTTTCTATGCAGGAAACCCTTCACACGCAAGTGAGTCTTCCATACACCAAGATTCTCCGTTCAGTCCTTTAAAAGCTGATTACTGAAATCTGGGACACAGTGATCTCCTCCAAGCCCATATACGACGACACGAAGAAGCCAGCTTGGACAATGTTGACAAGCAGCGGGAAATCACCCCGCCTCGCAATACCGATGACTATCAAGAAAGTCCGAGAAAGCGAATCAAGGCAGGCTGGGACTTAGGAGCTCGTCCTTTCGCACCTCCTGGGGAAATAGATTTTGGTTCGGCACCTCTTCAGCAAGCTGCTGGGGGCCATAATAGTCCATCACGAGATTTGATAGCTGAACCTCAAGGATTTCCTTTGGAGAGAGTCATATTTGGCACCGCTGCTGGAGTTCAGTTTCGAGCTCAGGACGAGTTTTACGTGGTATGTGATTTACAGAGGCTCTTTTGATGGAGAATTTGACGATATATAGGATTCAGAGCTCCCAGCAGACGAACAGGAAGTGGAGGACTTCGATACGAAGCTGATATCAGATGATCCCTACCGAAGTCTCATAGCAAATCTGCCTGTAAGTATTATCAATCCCAAGTCCAATCTATCACTAATGCATCGGAAGTGACAAGAACCATGCTAACATTCATGCTTTAGAACCTCGCAACCCTCACTGCAGGAAACAGGCCATCTTTACAGAGGCTCTTTCTTAGCGGGTTCGAATATCTGGAAAGTTTTATGCCACTGTTCCATCGTCCAACTTGTAATGTCGGCGTACTGCAATACCTTATCATTCTTGTAGTGTGTAGTCTAGGTGGTTTTCTGAGCAAGAACTTGGACGATCGTGAACTTGGCCTGTTAATTTACAGACATATCCATAGCACCCTACACACGGTATGTATGGCTGCCGCTAACGCTGATGTATCTGACACGATGAAGGCAGCTAAAGATAAAGGCAGTGCTTGGTTGATGGCACATGTCCCAGTTATGTGAGTCATTTGGAACCTGTCGCCATGCTTTACGAGACAAGCCGTACCTACTAATCGAACTGTAGTCTGATCACAGAACATATTGGCTATTACGCCCTAGATGACGAGGAACATCTATCGATGAACGTTATCCATGCAATGACATCAACTGTGAGTCTGGTTAACTACATCTATCCATAGCTTATGCCAGTCATATGTGCTGAGTTGAGGAACGTACGTTGTTTGTAGATGCTGGGACAAGGCAAACTCCTATCGCAAGATACAGATGATACCGAACCCATTACAGGAAGCTTGGATGATAGATGGAACATATGGATTGATAGCGAATACAGGATCAGGTGAGGCCGTCCGACGACCCTTCCAAAGACACATGTTGAGTTACCAGACTCGCATACAGCATCTTCATAGCCGATATCAAGAGCTCCTTACATTTCATGCGTTCTTCAATGCTCCCGACGAGTGCGCTAGATATTCCACTTCCTTGCCAAACAAGCATTTGGCAGGCCAGCACAGCAGTCGAGTGGGAGAATGAAGTGTTGAGGTTCACAGAACTATCGAAAGACTAAACCCCGCTCAATTTCAGACCATCAGTGGAATTGCTTCTGGGGCATGACCATCCAAGTCCTGAACACAACCTCCAGTTCCGAGATCCTCTCATCTTGGATATCCTCATCCATGCAATCGTCTCAGAGATCCTCGATCTTGGCCGTGCCATCCCATCGGCGTCATCTAAAGCTATAGACCTGCTGAAGAGGTCGGATCTGACGAATGGCCTTGCACGCTGGAAATCTTATTTCGATCAAATGGATGTTCAAAGTCAACAAACCGAAATCGCGCGTTCTGCTCTGGCGACCTATCATCTGGCGGGTATCCTCCGTGGAAGAAATATACCGGCTACTTTCGCACCTTGCGGTACAATGAGTCTTGGGGATTGGTTCAAGTCCTTCTCACCAGGCGTGAACGATGTGTCAAGGGCTGAACAAGCTTCGCCTCAAATCGATAGGGAGGCATGTATACATGCAATCCACATAATCGATCTATATCTGCAGGAGAGCACCTCGACCAAATTCCAATCCTTCTACCAGAATCGCACAGCCGTCATTGCATGTCTAGTTCTTGCCAATTATATGTCCAATTTAAAGCAGCAAAATAGATCGAAAGCTCCCCCACCTGAGACCGCAGAACTCAACACCTCAAACCTGCTCAAGCTGCTCGGAGGCAAAGAGAATCTAATCTCTGGTGCGAATTATGGACTACATCAGGCCGCGATGGTAACTGCTACTCAACTTGTGACGGCAGTGAAGAGTAATATCGCGCTTCATCCTGGTGGAATGGGTAGGTTCACTACTCACACCTGGTATTGATATGCTGAAATATGTATAGCTCAGAAATGCTGCCAAGTCCTCGACGGGCTCTTGGGGACATTATCCTGACACTGTGGGCATAGAAAATCTAGATCCAAAGGTTCCAGTCGATTGGGGCTCGCAAGCTGTACAGGATTCTCCAAGAAGATGATAACTTAACTCAAAGTCAGGCGACTGCGTGTCCGAGAATGGCCGGTTCCAGCTTCTGTGCAGACAGGTACTCTCGAAAGTGACTCATGCGCGTTCATTCATGTAGAGACCGCAGGCGTTACTTGAACAGGAGGCTCTCCGATTGTTTTCTGGGTGCAGATCTACAGATAGTCAGTCTTATCACCACTGCAAGGATCATAAGGACTTGCACAAATATGATCTCCCGTGGTATTCGAAAAACAGATACCGGATGTGAAGACCTTCAACCACGACAGTTGATCAAAGGCGAAGCGAGGACTGGGAGCCAGCTTCAGAGACGCCTCTCCATGCTTAATCGTCCTCGGGATAAATGTGCTGAGGTCCAAATAGCCAATCAGCGGACCGAACCAAAGGCTTAAATTTAGATATCTGAGGTTTGACGAAGCAGTGAACTGCATGATCGAACGGACAACGTCCATTCTGTGCGGTCTATCGGAAGAGATACTAAGTGATCGAAGAGAATCGATGTGAACTCGTAGAGCATTGATCATAGGCACCGTGATGTGCAGTGAAGAAACGTCGCTGGTCATATGCTGAACCTGGAATGTCTTGAGAGGATTCAATTTCTCTATCACTTCTGGCGTCAAAGACTTATATGCTGGTAGCGCTCCAGTGAGAATGGAATTATCCCTATCGTAGTGGTCAGGATATCGAAAGATGATCACACTATCCAGGTTCTTCAGACTGCAAAGTATATCTGCTGTCTCTGTAGGCGTTGACCATGAGTAGCCCGTAAATCGCAGTGTCCGGAGATCGCGGAACTTTCTAATGTATTCCAACGATACGAGGTTGGAAAATACTGTGAGTTCTTGGAGATGCGTGAATTTTGAAGCCATCATATCCAAGAGAAGCTGTTGCTCAATATCGTTTCTTCGCACCGGACTGGGATTGCTGCCGTCTTTGATCACGAGCCATATCTTTCGGATCTCCCTAATAGCAGTGAAAGAATTCCATGCAGAAGAAATAGGACTTTGATCCCCGACGTTGCCAGGCTTCTTCTCGAAGATTTTCAGACGATCTAGGAAATTTGCCGCCCAAGAAGGACTAGGCGGTTTCTCCATGAACTTTGGAGCTCGTCGAGCATATTCTGCTTCCCACCATTCGGCGGTCGAAGCATCGTACAGCTTCGAATCCGAGACAGACCTCCTGGGAGCATCTGCAATGGGCAAGAGCGACTCTTTGAAGATATGAATCGACACATTGGATACCAGAGGTAGTAAGTGAGGAGGGGCTCTTGCGGTCCATTTTGCTAGATATTCCAGACTTTGAAAGAATTTGGAGTTTGCAAGAACGATGCCTAGGACTTCTCGGCGGAGTTGTTTTGAGACTGCTGAGATGGCTAGGTACGTTGGCTGGTGGTACCCGAGTCTTTGATCGAGAGCAATGGTGTAGATCTGCAGTCGTATTTCTAGAGCGATGCGGAGGAATTCGGGGACAGGTTCGGCCATGTTGCAATTCTCGAGGATTTTTTGGTCGAGGACTGGAGAGCGACAAAATTGATAAGAAGCAGTTATTTGATCTCAAAGAATCGAGGTTGCTGTTGCCTACATCTCGTGCTGGTGAGTTAAGCGGGGCCCGGAGGTTCTGACGGTTGAACGTGATCTCTTATGTTTAAAGCTATTATGGGTACTCCAAAGGAGTCGAAGGCGAAGTTAATGATTCCTCTCGATTCATCTTCAGGTACCAAATACATGTTCGGCTTGGATCTTTGGTGACTCGGTCGATTTATTCTCGCGGTCCAAGTGACTTGACATATAATGCCCATTTGTTCACTTGTAACACTTGTGATTGTCTACTTCTATTACTAACATCTTCTGAGCGAAAAGAATATCAGTCAGTATCGTACAAATATACATAGGACTTCACTACTCGTAGGACCCTCCCTATTCGGGACTTTCGACAAAATCAGAACTAAAGCTGCAATGGCCCAAACTTCGTAAGTCTCCGAAGAAGGCCAAGTCGCAGATTGTAATTTCTGGCAAGCCTGCGTCTTCGTCTCCCGGTACCTTAGAGACGGTCTCAGAGTCTGAAGTGTGCATATCAGGTCAAGCTCCCTATGGTACTTGAGAAACAGAATGTATTCATGAGACCCTATCTTTCGTGGAACCTGGATGGCAAGCGGCGCTGATTACCAAGCTACACTCGCCAGCAAGCGGAATGTCCTCAGTTAAGCGGGGGTATCCAAGTATGCTCCCACAGATGAGAGCAAGAGTCGATACCAGAATAGCGTCGTACTTTCCGAACTGTTGCGGTTCTTATGATTGAGAAAAAAAAACGGCACAAAATCCAATCCTTATGCTCAATAGGTCGCCGCTCTCCTACTCAATCCGACTCTCTCCCTCTTCGATTCCTCAATGCCGACTCTCAAGTCTTCATTATCTCGCACCGTGAATTCCAACTTCCTAGTACCGTCCCCATCTCTACCTTGTCCAGTAACACTCGAGCTTCCGAGCCCTTCCAAAACCTCCCTGAGGTGCTCCGCAGTCCCAAAGCCTTCTTTTCTTGCGTCCTTAGCCCTCCCACACCTCTCATACTATGCAATATATTAGTACATATTCTGTTCAGATCTAACACAAGAAGTGACAGTATAGAGGAAGAAATGGGAGGGACAAAACTCACCTCTCTAACAACCTCTTCATGCCCTCCCAACTCAACCACCAATCTCAAATCCTCCACGAGCCTGTCGAATGCTAAATTATACTCCACCAGTGGCGTCGAGCGCAGCGGTTTCTGTTTCGGTCGGCGCAGGTTCGGCGTCAAGAGGTAGAGACCATAGACAAGGAGTCCGAATGCCACGAGGAGCGCTAGAGATTTGGTGAGCGGGTGGGTGATAAGGTGAGTTAGCGAGCAGGATGTCGTTTCTGGTACTGTTGGTGGTGGATTTGTGAGATAAGACGAGGAATGTGAGCGGCCTTGCCGTATGTAGGAACGAGAATCGGCAGTACAGGTGCAAGCACTGCTTTTTGCTGAATTCGTTTCCATCTCGAATATTTCTCGTGGACTTTCCGATCCTCGATTTGTGAGCTGGATCTAAGCGGTAGATTGCAGATCGAGGTGTTCCGCTGTTTATTTGCGACTATTGTAACGCAACTGTACATTCTTCCGAACTGGAGCTCCGTTAAAATAGAGTGATTTGACGGTCCCAATAAGCATGTAGCATTAGTTCCTTACTATTGTAGCTGGGTTTAGCTGGGACAATAGCTGGAACTTAAGCGAGGTTTGTCACCGCCTGTGGTGATATTAGCAATTAGTGCCCGCTTCGGTCCACGGTACACCCATAAAGTGAAGATAATTCAAACGGAGACTGGGAAGCTTGTGGTGGGTGCAACTTTAGATTCTCTAATTAAAGGTCGCTTAAGAACAGGAGCTTTTAACATCCCATTCAGCAAATGTCCTCGATCTGTTGCTCTACTCCGTCGTGAGCACCAAGGTCTAATTTCAGCGTGCGTCCGAATAGCTCTAGCAAGATCTCGAAGCATATCTTGGTGATTGCTGGATCGTATCTGCCTTTGGAGAGCTCGTCCCGGATAAATGCGTCTGAGAGATGTCAGCGATACCGAACAGCTCTCTGGGTTAAGACACTTACGTTGAGCACCAGCAACCTCATACCAGCTGAAAATGACACCTTTCTCTCTCAATGTCTTTCTGATGAGATCTCGGCCTTCAGGCGGTACATGGTTGTCCAAAGTTCCATGTATCATGGCCAGCTCCCCCTTGATCTCGCTTGCACGCGCTAGACTGTCATCTTTCTTGCCAAGTCCGAGAGTAGCACTGTGGAGATCTGTTGCGAAGTACGTTACTGCGGCAGCTACCCGGGGGTCAAGTGCACAACGATATGCGAGATGTCCTCCTAGACACATGCCTGTTGTGCCGATGCGTCCATTACAGGTTTTCAGTGAGAGAAGGTAGTCGATGGAGAGCGTCGAGTCTTCATCATAGCCTGCTAGTGTCTGAAATTGTGTGAAAATATGCAATTGATACATGAGAGGAAGTGGTTGCTTACCTTCTTGATTTTGTACTCATTTCCGGCATCTGTGCCAGGAACGTCATAGGCCAGTGGTTCAGGACCTGTAAACTCGTGGTACGATGAAGGTGCTGCAACGATGTAGCCTTGACCAGCAATTTGACGAGCGAATCTTGCAACTGGACCAGTGACTGTTGATCAAATAGTGTAAGCTTTGTTTCCTAAACGATGACTAGAAATATGGGAGGAAAGGAAAGACGATCTTGGGTATGTATAATGCGTTTTCCTCGTCTCAAATAGCAAAGTACAAGAAGGAGACGATTTAACATAGAGATACATTATGGACAGAAGCCGTCAAGATGCGAGAGCATCGAGTGCCGTTTACCCCGCGGTGGGTCTACTTGATCATACGATGCTCCGACTCAAGAAGACAGAAAATCACATAGACCTACCTTGGTAAATCTCGCTGAAGAGAACGACACCCGGGAAACGACTAGTTAAAATCAGTTTGAAATGTGAAGAAGAAGCTCAGGAAGAAGTTCAAATGCGTACGCATTAGGATAATTCGGGATGGTGGGGTGGAAGAGGAAGATCCCTAGGATTTATCAGCTCGCACTTCTCGATTCCTCTTCTCAAGACATACTCATAGAACCCTCCTTTCCATCCGCCTTAGTTACAACATCTTTGTGGGTCTCTTTGATTAACATTTTGTTGTATAACCTGACTGTCTGGTCGAAGGTTGAGTGAGCTTGTTATCTGATGTGAAGACAGCCTTGGCGGGGTAGTTGCTTAATAAGTTCGGGGCTAGCTGTATGAAGGAAAAGAAGCTGTCCAGTCTCGATTCTGCCAAGCTTTACCGCCATTGCGTCCAATGGAATGGATGTCTGATCGATGTTCCTCTGAATGAGCTGGAGAAAGATGAGGCTGAATACTTGCATGTATGGGCACTTTATATAATAGGCATTATGAGGTTGTCAAGTTGTAGCATGTATAAGAAAAGGGTAATCTCATGTCAAATTGCTATTTCCACAAGAAATTTCCGCTGAAGATGACCTCATACTCGCCAAACATTTACTTTTAATTAATTGAGCACTTTACAGTACTCACTATAGATTGTTGCTTCTTGCTTTTCAATAACTTCCAAGATCTAAAATGTTACTACAAGGTAACTTGCAACACCTTTCAAAGCACATACGCAATCCTTGGCTCGCAGGCGCCCAGTACTTTGTATTGACACGTGACTCTACCAACCGATAATGAATAGGTATCTGAACCCGACCAAAAGATCATAGAGTTTTGTAGACTTGCTAAGTCATAATGATCTATCTTATGGATATATTTCTTGACGATAGTAGCAAGATTATAATGGTAGTCTGGTGCCTGGAACTCACTAAAGGCTGACATTACGCAAAAAGCTCCAGCCTCGAGCAGGGCCGCGACCAACGGCCGAGTGTCCCGAAATGTTTTATTTTCCGCCATGGCCAGCTCCCTCTCCTTGCGATAAGCAGCACCACCACACCAAAAAGCAGTCCAACTTCAACACCTTCCTTTTCAGCAGCGTTCTTCCCGATTCACCTTTCACCCCATTCTTGCCTTGTAATCATTTGCGACTTCAACTTCAAATTCTTTCACCTTTCCACAGCCGTCGCAGAAATTCACCTCGAGTTCCGATCACAAACAGATCAGGAGCTTCCAAATAACCAATTTCGAGGACAAGAGACTCGCACGCGACAGCAACCGACATCTGCGAAACGAACACGATAAGACCTCGAGAAGGAGATGTCGAGTGTCAGAACCAGAAGACAGGCGGCTGCTATTTCTACACCTTCAACACCTACACCAGCGCCTAGGGACGAGCAGGTCATCATGAACGGCAACGGGTCAGCTCACGCGTCAGCAAAGGAGGAGCACCCCTATGAGAATGTATTCCTCTTCTGGCCAAACGTGATTGGTATGTTATGTTCTGCTGGGTTCGCAGATTTGAGCTGACACTTTTCCAGGTTACGTTCGAATTGTTCTGGCCTTTGCGTCATTGTACTATATGCCACTTCACCCTCGAACCTGTACCCTCCTCTACAGTATCTCCTGCCTCCTCGACGCTCTTGATGGATATGCCGCGCGATATTTCGAACAATCCACCAGATTCGGAGCTGTGTTGGATATGGTAACTGATCGCTGCACAACTGCGTGCCTGCTCGTCTTCCTTTCGTCAGCTTGGCCTCGTTGGGCTCTCCTTTTCCAGGGTCTGATCTCGTTGGATCTTGCAAGTCACTACATCCATATGTATGCGACTCTGACAATGGGAGGATCTGAGACGAGCCACAAGAAGGTCGATAAGAGCAGGAGCTTCATCTTGAACTTGTATTATACAAACAAGGTATTTTTACCCATCCCCTGTCATTGCATGCAGCAAGGATACTGACTAGGTGCTCAGACCGTTTTGTTTCTCTTCTGCATGTTCAATGAGGTCTTCTTCATCGCCCTTTACCTCCTATCGTTTTCCTCGCCCCTCCTTTCGCCATCCCTCCTTCAAGTCACGAACAATGGCACCGGATCTGCTTCTTCTCTCCAACCCGGCAATCCCTCCACTCCCTCCGCATCCTTCCTTTTCGCCAACCCCAACAGCGCTGGTGCATTGGAACTGATGCGAGCGAACAAGATGGACTCGTTCTGGCCTTGGGTCATCGCTGGAATCAGCTTCCCAGTCATGTTCGGCAAGCAAGTCATCAACGTCGTGCAATTAGTCAAAGCCTCGAACTGGTTGGCAGAGGGCGACATCGAGATGAGAAGAGCCGCTGGACTGCCAAGAAAGAAGAAGCAGAATTAGAGAACGCACACGAATCTTCTGGGGTTACATCTTGCTCTTGTGCAAAACATTTTTTCAGCGCATGATTGAATGGTTGCATTTGGACATTGACAGATGAATCCTTGGGCTTCTTTGCGACATACATTCGCTTCTTTCCTGTAATTTTATTGGAGTGGTATACGCATGCTCGGACCTGTGGGATCTTGCATTTCTCCACCCTCGTTCTTTTGATCTCTTTAGTTTCCGCTGTCAGTCAGTCGGTCGGTCGGTCAGTCCATGGGCTCGTTAGAGGATCGGCGTTGCATGGAGGTCTTTGTTTTACTGCTCAGGAGGGATGAATCGACTCTGGATGGTCCTGTGAGGAGGCAGTCGTCAAATACATAATACTAATATCTGCATGATGTGTCGTTGAATTCGTGACCTGCAAGCCCCTGAATCGCGATGTACGTAATCGGGAATGTTGAATGTTGAGTGAGGGTGTGACTTCGGTTCCTGGCCTGAGACAAAGTTCCTGTTTATTTTGAACTTCAACTCATTCAGAAACATATTTACCACAATTCTCGGTGTTATGATGTTGTGGTGATTCCTCTGCTCATCATTTGAAAGGCTGATGAATTCTAGACCTTCCTGTTTTCCCCAGCTGACGAGAATAGCATAGGTTGGAGTTGCCTGGTTTATTGCCCCGGTTGTCTCTTGTGTTGTCTGATAACGAAAAGCCCAGTGCTCAAGGCATGCTAATCCCTAATCGCGCATACGGTAATGCCACCACGCCAGCCATGCATTGCCAGGCCATGCCACCAAGCCAGTCCAGGCCCAAATGCCTCTTCTCTTCACTTCCCCTTTTACTGGTCGCCTCGTGATAAACAAATTCTTTGCGCCTTACTCTCTCCCTGTTTACTATTTCCCCTTTCTTTGGTACTGTAAACAATCAAACTTTCAAGTAATATTCTTTCTCAAATTACGTATGGCCAGCTCTCCCCGCAATTATGGACATCGTCACCTGAGGACTCTCGAGCAATTGACATGTGGTCCAGCTGCAGTATCCTTACACTAAACTACCGGTTGAGAAAGCCCCCCCGTCCAATCACCGCCAACCCGTTGAACCCAGCCAAATCCATCAATTGGCGTCACTCTCTTTCCGAGGGGACGCACCCGTACCGCAGCCCACTGCACCGCACGAGCTACTGTACCAACGAGCACACCGTAACTTCCAGGTCACAAGCTCTACCCTACTCCCAGAAAAGCACTTTCAGGAACCTTAGCAGCTCTGCGTTGGTTTGGAATGTGTCCAGCTCCTTGAAATATTATTCACAGAAACTGGAATTGGAACAGCTTCGACCAGCTCCTTCCTGCTGCTCCGGCCTCGAATCGAACCACGAACAATGTCTGAATCGTCACCCCCGCCAACATCGAGGCGTTTTACGCCAACCCCCGTCGAAACGACGGTGAAGAGGGTTCGACGGTTCGCGGTTGAGCCAGTAGAAATGACCACGAGGAGCAACAAGAAGGAGGAGAAGGAGGACAAGAACGATGGCGGGGTTGACAAGATGGATTTTGCCCCAACAACAGCTGCAGCGGTAGCTCCTCCCAAACGACGATTCGTACCTGAACCCGTTGAGACGACATTTAAAAGCAACAGACAGCCCGTCAAGCCATTACCTACTCCTGAGCCTACGCCTGTCTCAATTCCTCCCCAAGATACTCCAGTTGAAGCTACACCCAAGCCAAGGAGAAGATTCGTTCCAGATCTGATCGAGACTACGAAGAGATCCAAGAAAGCCGGCGACTCAAGACCAGCTACCCTTCCAACAGATAAAGTGAGTGCTCCTACCTCTCTTGAATCGCTTCAGTATGCTGACAAGTATTTTAGACCGACCTGACACCTGGAGTTCCAAATATATACACCCGTTCGAAACGGAAGTCTCGCCCTCCTGTCGTTCCTCTACCTCCAGAAAATACTCCCAACCAAAGCTCAGCACACTTGAATACTGTTCAAATACCACCTCTACCTCCAAGACGGCAGCCTTCAATGCGTCCCCATCCCAACACAAGACGGAGCACGCGACAGAATTCCTTCCAGCCCGAACTGGAAGCTATAGCATCTGATGAGGAGGAGCCCGATCTGGAGGATGGCTACGAGGATGAGGGCACACCATCATTATCAGGATCGCTTGGATCATCAGAAGATTCCATGATGAGATTACAACTAGCACGGACACGAGAAAGCTGTGACGATAGATTCTCCGGATATCTACTAGCTCTCGCAGCAAAGGCAGCTGAAAAGCAGTTACGAGAGCAAGCTTTAGCAGCGTTCCCCAATGAGTCTATGCACGAAATAGTGGAACATTTCTACGACCGAGAGATCGAAGGAGCTTCAGATGAGGAATCTGTGGAAGGAGTCGGGCTCCTCGTCCTAAACGATCCCAAACTCGAGAACATTCGACGGAAATCTACAGAAGTTGGATGGGCAGCCAAGGAGATGCAACAGCATCAGGAGAAGCTCAATCGTCTACGCGAAGATGAAACCAACAAGAAGATTGCTGCTGAGGCTACCAAACCTACCTTCCAGGACCCATTCTGGACGAACGGCATGACAGTCAAGAACTCAGCGTTCCCCCGCGCCCCTCAGGTCGACCCAGTGGACAAGCAAAAGGAAGCAGAGCTTAAGCGCATGCGTTCAGCTGCATCACCCCCCATGCTCGGCAGTGACCTCAAGTTCCGGATGTGCCCGTCGCCCAAAGCCACAAAGTTTGAATCCGACCAGAGAATCGACGTCCAACCCAATAAATGCGAGAATGGCGGGGGTCTCTGGGGTGGTTACTGCATTGCTGAGGAGCCAGGAGAGTTTGTGAGCCCAAGCGTGAATAAGCAACCGGCGCTGATCCAAACCCCGCGTGCGGATGGAGGGGTGGATGACCCGTTTTCTTCCGCCTTCGGAAATCATGCACTCCCGAACGGCGCTAAGACCCCCTCGAAGCACGAAGGGGGTGTGAGGATGCTGGCTGGCATCGATGAGAGGCTCAAGGCCGAGGTAGCGAGAAGTAAGGCGGAAGAGGCGTTGCTAGAGGAGTTTGATGATACGTTTGTGACGCAGGTGTACAATTATTTGTCCCTCGGTTACCCCTCTTTGGCTCGTGCCTACGATGAGGAACTCTCACGCATCAGTCGCTGCCCTCAGGAGGAGCTGCGAGCCGATGACAGCAAGAAGAATGTAAAGGGTTATATTGGGATCGCTGAGGGAGTGCAAGAAGAGCACTGCCCACGATGGAAGGCATTGAGAGTATATATTCTGGAGTGGGCTAGACAACACCCTAGCATGTCAAATGGTGCAGCCAGCCCAAGCGCATGGGGAGTTCGTGCTAGAAGAGGAAGTTGGGCTATTTAGTGCCTCTTACCAAGATAGAGGGTCTACAATAGACTCGGTAATCGACGACGATATGTCGAAGTGGTGGATTGTGGATCACAGACTGCACAAAAGGAAGGATAACAACAAGCGAGCGAGGCGTTTAAGGGGGCTGTGGGTTTACACAGAGCAACATCAAGATGGTTTCGATTCCTGTTTCTCTCTACCACTTGAAAAATACGTTCGACAAGACATGAGGCAGGACAATACATGTCACTTCTTCCTATCCTTCTTCTTCTTCTTCGTTGTATACATCTTCTCTTCATTTTATTTTCTCAACGGGGTGTTTATTGAACGACGTCGAAGTAACGAATTCATGACGCATGTTCGGAGGTGTGCATTTTCAGGCTGGTGGCGGATGTTCATCAACTTGTTCATAGAAGAAACTCAGGAGACGGACGGATGGACGATGGAAATTCAGAAGCGAAGAGAAAATGGCTACAAGCTATATAGAGAAGAGCACGGGTGAACTGGATTGTTGAAAGGGCGGTAGATAGAGGAGTGAGAGACAATGAATGAAGAGATTCAAATAATCGCACTTCGCTTCAAAGTAAACGCTCTCTATGTGCAACCATACTCTTGCTATGCTTCCCATACTATGGCTTCGCTCGATCCCGTTCTTCCTTAAGTGAGGTGGATTTTAGTTTTGTAGTAACGCGATTCTTATTATCTTTCCATTGTTGTGCAAGATAACGTTTTTTCGCGTACCGTACAACCATTAGACGCACGCGACTTGTTTCCTTCTTCGTTATCTCGCATACGTTCGTCCCCCCTGCAGCGGCTTTAAAATCTTGCCGAAGTCGGATGGTTTTTATCGCTCACGCCACGTTTTGGTATTTACTTTTCTTGTGGTGCGGCGTGCTCCGTTGGGTGTTGGCTGTCGGTTGGTTGTTGGTTGGTTGGTTGGTTGGTTGGTTGGTTGGTTGGTTCGGTTGGCTTGGTTGGAATGTTGGCCGCATGGGGGGTATCAGTGGGTGTGGGGGGCTGTTGGGTGATGTGCGTGAGACTCACTGAAAGGCATCGTGGCCGGCGGAGTTGGTGATGGTGGTCGTTGAATATCTCTTTGAAAGAGGGCGGGGTATTCAGTTGGTGTTTCATCTTTACATGTTGCAGATCGAAGATGATGTGACACTGAAGGAGGTGCTGGATCGAAATTGGCGATACCTTCGCTTTTACCAGTGTAGTATTGTACGCGAGACTTCTTCATTATCTTGTGTTGCGAGATGGGTACAGTATAGATCCATCACACTTGTTTCCGTCCTTGCCATTGAAGTTCTTGTGCCAATTCTATCTTGAATTTCGTTGATGTCTTTGGATTACAATGCTAAATACAAGTCCGGAGGAGCGTTGAGATCGCTTTCTTCTTTCTATTTCTGTTAAGGTTCTGATCCAGCCATGTTGGTGGTCACGCATTTCCTGCCTTGAAGTAGTGCACAATAATGACGAGTGGGTTGGGATGTACTTAGATAGATCAGCAGCTGTCGTTAAATGGAAGTTATTTACAGATCAGGATATCTGGCAAGATGTCCTGTAGTTATGGAAAGGAATTTTTGATTGACTTTGCGCTCTCTTTCCGTCTCATTATTTGATCCCTACCATAGTCCTGAAAGGTCTTTCGTTTTCCAAGAAATACCTCTATTCTAAAACTCACGATCGAGCTCATGAAAATGTTTCTCCCATCATGTTTCCTAATTGTCGCTCTATTGGCCATCTTAACACCGGCAATTCCGACGGAGACCAGCATTGGGGTAGAAGACAACTTAGCTTCGCCGAAACCTTCTGTAGACACTGCAGTGGGGTCTGGTGCAGCTACGTCCTACCAGATAGACTCTGCCACTTCCGATTCGTCGACTTCGACTTCATTCTCAACTATCACTTCAACAGTGCAGACTACGACGACTCCTAAAACGCTCACCAAAACGCTGCTTTCCATAATAAGCGATACTACAGTCACACCTGAGTCGTCTGACCTATGGATTCCTGATACCGCTTCGTCAACAAGGTGAATCATTCTGACTTCGTATTCAGTCTGTACTTCACAGTGTATCCTTGCTGACTCCAGCTCAAGCTCATGCACCGACAACGACAAACCCAGAGACAAAACCGACCCACCATATCCCTGCCGTACCTGCAACCCTCAATCCTCAAGATTCCAAACCAAGGTCAAAACCTGCGACGAACCATCACCCAGTAACCAGGTCGTCACGCCCTGCTCTGCACCTTACAAATTCCCAACTGCAACCAACGATGCCTACCGCACCGATATAGCCAGCAACTCCCCCGCAGCCTGCATTATCCCTTTACTCAACAGACTTCTCCGCCGTTGCAACCCAGTAGAGCTGGTTCCACTTCCAGGTCCGGAGCCACATCCATCTGGTGGATTATGCATTACTTCACCTGTCAATATAGGTACAGGCTACGCGACTTCAACTGCGAAATCTACGTCCACATCGACATCTTTGAAGCCGGACTTCCTGACCATGGTCGTGACTTCGATAACAGACGGTGTGACGATCTTGTCAACCGTAGTAGCGAGTGCGACGTCTAATGTGAGCCATGATGTGCAAGTCCCAGTAGAGACTTTCGTAGTTGTGCCTCAGGAGGAAGTAACCGGTGGTGGTGGAGGAAAGAAGGAGCCGCCTTGTGGGAAGGGAATGGGTGCGAACGCATGTCCACCTGTTGATGGGGACATGTGATTTGAGGCCGCTATCAGTTCTTTTCTTTTGTTTTGGATGAGGATGTTATGGTTCTTTCGTTTCTTGCTTTGAAGCTGGTTGCGGTCCTGAGAATATTGTTGTCAACGAGTGGGCTAGGATAATAGCCATATTCTTACGTGCAAACGCTTTCGATGCTTCTGATTGAGTCCATTTTCGAACGCAAAATTGGAAAGTATGCTAGTGTAGAAGGTAAGCAGACCCCGACCCCCTGATCCTTCCTCCAAGGTCATTCTATATGTCAACAAAGCGAAGCGAGAAGTTCATCAACACACTGTGCCAAATTCGCTTTCCCAGCGTTCCAAGTTCCCACGTTACCCATATCTTGAGATGATGATCCGTAACTTGTAAATGATATCTACCTATGTATGCACCTGCCTAACTAATTTAATTTTTGACGGTCTACTTGGCAGTGTTTTCTTGGCAGTCCAAATTAAGAAGGCGAGTTTACCTCCTTTTTCATAAGCGAGAGAGGTGACGTACTGCAGCCCTTACCTTGAGTCGCTTTTACATTCCGACTTTGCAGCAACATCAGCAAAGATATCTTTGTATACTCCAGTACGTAGAAGCAGACCATACTTGATTCAAATCACGTTTTCTCCAAAGTTTCCCTCGACATGGCGCATGCGGAGTTTTCAATCCGGCTTCAAGTTGGTAAGGGCAGTTTCCTTTCATATAAACAGACATGCCCAAAATAGGTTGTTAACACGTATATTCCAACAGGAATAACAGGCGGTTTCGCCCCTCCCTCACCCTCCGCAATCCATACCATAACCCGCTTATCTTCCTCCCCCACTATGGACGTCGCCTCTCAGCAAAAGCCACCCGGATCACATGACCTCCAACCATTACCGACCAAAACACTCTCCGTTCATGCCCATAACGAGCAAATAGACCAGATCTACAATATACTGAAAGGCTTGCCTGTCGAAGAGCCGCCTGGAAGTGAGGACATCTATGGACTGGATACGGGTGTGACTTGGATGGGTGACAGGTTAGAGTGGAGTAATGGTGGGCCGGAGGGGTGTGGCAGTGATTTCTCGGATGTGCAGGTTGGGAAGGAGGAGAAGGACAGATTTCAAAAGGTAGTGAAGCTGATTCTGGAGATTGTGAAAACTTCTGAGTAGGACGGTAGTTATGATGAAGTTGAGCCTATTAAATAGGTTAGTGGACGCTGCGGAAGTGCAACACAAATTCGTTTACTTTTATTTTCCGTTTCTGGGTCCATATCATGCATGACTGCAATCTTGAAACCATGGGCTTCCTTGACTATCCGAATAACGGGATATTCAGGGTACTGGTCATCATCGCACTTGAGCATCCTCCTTCAACCCCACCATTTCCAAAGACTTAGCCCACAACTTCTTCTGCTTTTCAGAATCATATGCCCATGATGCATATCCAGGTCCCCACTGTCCATCTGCTTCCGTCCACGCCTTTATTATCTGACAATCCTCCAAGTACTTGCCACCTATGCCTTCTAAGGCCTTCGCAGTTGCCGCCCAAACAGTCGTCGCTGCACCTTGCTCTGGACTCTTGAAGATCTTGACAAGCGTAGGATCACTCCCCATATCAGCCTTTTCGTCCTCGCTCATATGCTGTAGTAGCCCCGTCGCTACACCACCCGGTTGTATACTCCAAGCATGCAATCCTTGTGACCCATATTGACGCTCGATCTCGTTCGCAGTCCACAGATTACAGGTCTTACTCTGGCCATAAGCCCCCCAGGCGTCGTATTCGCCGTCGAGGTTGATATTATCCCAGTTGACTTCCGCATTTCGATGGGCAATGGAAGAGAGAATCACCACTCGAGAGTTGAAGCCTGGCGATGTAGAGGCTAGGAGAGCTGATCTAAGGAGGTTGAAGAGGAGGAAGTGGGCAAGATGGTTGGTACCGAGCTGTGTTTCGAAGCCGTCTTTCGTTCGGCCTTCAGGCGTGGCCATGACGCCGGCGTTGGCAATGAAGATGTTCAGAGTCTGAGTCTGTGCAAGAAATTCGGCAGCGCATTTGCGTACGCTTTCCAGAGAATTCAAATCCAGCTCTAAGAGGTGGACTCGCGGGGACTCTACGAGATTTCCTAGAGTCTTCCTTGCTTTAGAGAGTCCTCGGGCTGTGAGGTAGAGAGTTGCGCCTGTTGTGTAGAGAGCTTTCGCTGTCTCAACACCAAGACCGGATGAACAGCCAGTGATGAAGATTGTCTTGCCATGGAACTTGCCGGAGAGATTCTCATTTTGGACTATTTGCAAGGCGGTAGGACGAGCATCTCCTGGTCCGTTCGGATTCGTGTGAATTGCTGCGTATTGAGAAGTCATGTTTGATGTGTGCTGTGGCAGATTCGATTGAATAGAAAGAATGGTGGGTTTGGAAGAGATTTTGGGCTGTTGAAAGGGGTGGATCTTCAAAGTTGACGGTAGATATGACTTTTATAGAAGAGATAGATAGCATGAGAAACGTTAAACCTGTATGTTTTCTTCACTTTTGAGACTGCAAGTCCTCGCCTACTCAGGGAGCTTTGCATTCTTATCGCCGAGAAGTCAAGCGCACAAGTCTTGGATATTTCCAAGCGTTGCGTCTATCGGAGTTAGAAGTCAGTCTAGGCATGGCGATTGAGGAGTAGCCCTGTTTCTGTGGCGTTGTAAGCCGTTTGCATTTAATTACCTCGATATGCTGTTAAAAGGTCTGAGAAAAATTTGATACTCAGTAAAAACCCGTTCACTTCATTCAGAGAGTTTCCCTCCAATTTAGCGCTGTAAGCAACTTGCATTAGTGCATTCCCTCCTGGGAGGACGCCCCCGCAGCCCCCGCTCCGGGGGCTCTTAAGCGAGGGTTGTTTTCTACGACATCTGTCTCCAGTTCCCACCAATGTCATATACTTGCATATCATAGATATTCCACGCCTCGAAGGGACGTCAGACTTTTACAGTCAACATATTGATAGCGAACTAAGTCAATCCATGAGATTCCGAGCCCTGTCAACATAGCAGCTGACGCGACCCACTTGCCACCAAAAATCAACCAAGGTACTACGCAATGACTTCACAGTCTGACTCTTCTCAATCCTTAGAGACTGTTCTGGGCATGAAACACAGAACTATCACCCTCGCAACAATGCCGCAGCAAGCTAAAGTGCTTTGTCCGGACGACGACTGGACAGGTAAGTCCAGCCCGGCAGAGCGGAGAAAGCGACAGAATAGGTTGAATCAGAGAGAATATCGTAAGTATAGTACTACATATAGCGTCATCTTAAGTCTTCCTATGTTACTAAGTGGATGCTAATCATAATATTTAACGTTGACAGGAAAACGAAGGGAGATGCGGCAATCTAGAGACTCGTTAGCTTTGAGCTCGAATGAATCATCCTCCCCAACGAGTCCTCCAGAGGCCCTCACGATAGCACGCAAGTGCAGTAAAACTTCTAAGCAAGTAGAGCAAGATACTGGCATATGGGAAACATTCAACTCCGCGGCCGCTACTCCTCGCTTCGACAGCCATGCACTCTCCCGCGCAGCTGTGCTCTGCAGGTCGACCGGCACTCAGAGCCAAAAGATTTTATCCGAACTCGAGAAATGGATCGTCAACAACCAGCATTCGGGCTCTCCAGGGGCAGACCAGCTACTAGTCCTTGTCAAGTTCAACGTCTTCCGCGCATTAATCAGCAACTCCACAACGCTCGGCTTTCATAGCGAGAATGGCATGAGTGACAATGCCCTCTCGCCGTTCAACAGCCCTGTACCATGCCCGAGTCTCAAGTTGACAGTACCATCATCTCTCCGTCCCACTGACCTGCAATGTCAGACCCCACACCACCCGTGGATCAATCTGCTACCTATTCCCAGGATGCGGGATAACTTGCTGCGAGCTGGAGACGATTATGATGATATTGAGCTTTGTGGGGATCTGGTTGGATATTTCAACTCGCCGACTGTGAGGACGGGCATGGTTATCTGGGGTGACCCGTGGGATGTTGAGGGATGGGAGGTTACGGATCAATTTTTGGAGAGGTGGGGTTGGACCATCAGGGGATGTTCAAATCTGTTTGCATCAACGAATCGGTGGCGAGAAAAGAGAGGAGAGCGACCGCTGAGGTTTGATAGATTCTTGTGTGACGATCAAGAGACCTAGGAATCGCTTTCGTTCCGAAAACCAATGGCCCGTTGATTGATGGCCCCCTCGCATCCCACAACGACTCTTACCAAAAACATGAACCTAGATTATCTAGCCTTACTGTAGTCCTACGGTCGTTCTAGGGCAGTAAAATAGACTTCTTACGTCAGCTACGGCAGTTAGCTGTCAGAAGAAGTAGGTCTGACGCCTCAAGCTTACATTAGCAGCGGATACGCAAGTGGTTTGTTTTGATAAGGTTGAGCAAGAGCACCTGCTTACTGCACATAAAGTAGGCGCCATGGCATGACTCTGGAAGTTCAAGCATCATATGCGGATAAGCGGGATTGAAAGTGATGGATTTTGACGCCGGAGTAGTACTGCACATGGCCTTGACCTCAAAATTCTTGCAATCAGTCATCAATGCCAATACTTTGGCGCAACGCCCTTTACCACCAGCCAAGCCTTCTCCAGTGTTTCGACTACATCCTCTGGCAAAGATCCCTTCTCCAGATCCGCCAGATTCTGTTCCAGATGCCTCACACTGCTCGCTCCGACAATGATCGAGTCGTTGCTCTCCTTCTTCATGAAAGAATGATGCTCAATCCACCTCAGCGCGATCTCTGCGACTGCTAATCCGTGCTTCTCTCCGGCTACTCGAATGATTTCTAGGGCATCAAAGTACGCCTCATTCCAGTATCTGCCGTGATGAAGCTTCCCTTGCATGATCTCGGGATCGAAGCGAGATCCAGGCTCGAATTCTTGCTGATCCCGGGTGTATCGTCCGGTCAAGAACCCTCCGGCAAGAGGCTGGAAAGCATAGAGAGATATGTTGTAGAAGCCGAGACAAGGGAAAAGCTCTGCTTCGATTGTACGTTGGAGAGCATGATAAACACCTTGGTACACCGTCGGCCTGATCCAATTGTTGCGAATACAGATCTCTGACATCTGAGCGACCTCCCAGGACATGTAATTGCTGATTCCGAATCTGTTGAAGAGTCCTTCTTTGTGCAGCTTGTCGACCTCCCGTAGAGTGTCCTCAAATGCCGTCTTCCGATCAGGCCCATGTAGGTAGAATAGATCCACCTTTTCTGCTTTGAGAGCTTTGAGCGATGTCTGGAGACCGCGTCGGACATCTGCTGGCTGATGATTGTAGGCGTCGCCAACAGACATCTGGGCGTACTGCGTGCCAGCATTGGGGTACAGCTTTGTGCCCATAACGATCTTGCGCTTTTGCCAGTCCAGATCGCCAAGCATCTCTTCGGTAGTGCCGCTTCCATAGACTCTTGCGGTATCAATTTCCTCATGGCCTCGAGCTTGGAATGCATCAAGCAGCTTGCCACCCTCTTCAAGAGTATACACACGTGAGCCAGCAGTACCTGTTAATGTAAGCTACATACAAGATTGATGACCTAGAGGTGGGGTTACCTGGTTTTCCAATCGTCATTGCACCGAATACGATCTTGATTTTGGTAGCCGCCGAAGTACTCATTTTGACGGTAGTTGTCGCTAGGTCAGGTTGACAATTAGCTTGAGATTGATTTGCTGATTGAGTGAATTGAGAGAGATAATTTGGGACTGTAAGTAATAAGGAACAGACAAATTCGTATGATTGCAGAAGCATTTGTGACAGTCTGGGAAACGATTCGTTTTGTTAATGTACGGCAGGGAGATCTAGGCTATATATGTTTTCAGCCAAAGCAAAATCAAATTCAAGCGTCATCTGAAATATACTAGCATGTTAACTAAATCCGCTTTATGTCCTAGACATATCATATACCTGCAGGAGCTCTCGAGGTCCGCCTCAATGCACCCCGAGAGTGGGGCTACCCCGCCGAAAAGGTCGGCCGAAAGTCTTACTGGGATGGCTGGAACATTGCCGGTTGGCAAAATGACGAGGCTTTTGTAGAAAGTGTATGCTGCATGATGTTTATCTCCTTCCATGTTACATACAAGGTAATTTCATTACTCCGTACTTGTGGCCGTAGTCTGATGTCTTTGTTTGGGTGCCATTGCATCGCCTCGCTAAACAAAAGGGGCGAAGAGGAGAATGCAAAACACGGTAAACACTGCTCGTTGGGCTGCCCCGTTCATGCTACTCAAAGTCGACACTGAAAGATGGGAACTGCAGCTGAAAAATAGTCCGGAGAATTCCATGAACAACAATGTTAAAATTTGGACGGTAGAGAAATATCTAGGTTAAGGACTTCAAATAGATCAGAATCGTATTCTTCAAGAATGCTGAGCATGCAATCAATCTCATACTATATAGACAGTCTCAGAAAAGTTCAAAAGTGAAAGTTTAGAAAGGTCTCAAAGCATCTGGACCAGGTGAACAAGGCTTCAATTTTGGGAGCATGGATTCTGTTAGGTTTGTGGGAGTGCAAGCCTTGCTTTCCAAACTTGAATACAGGAATAATTCTAATAGATCTCATAGTGACGGGCGAAACTGCCATTTCTTAATGGATAGCTATAATGCGTGGTCAATAGAGCTTCGAAGTTCGAAGAGAGGGAGCAGAACTAGGCAGCTAAAATAAGCAAGTGGAAAGTACGCTTCTCCATCAAGCTAGCTCCATTCCCACACCGCCTCTACTTCCAGCTTGTGCTACTAGGCAGAACCAGCACATCTCCCAGTCGTCCACTCCATATCTGCATCACAATAAACCATACACACCATGCCAGCCGACGAGTACGCCCCCGTAGTGCGCGGCGCACTCAAGTTGAAAGGTTCCACGCCCTCAGGAATCAAAAAGAAGAAAAAGAAGCCCAAAATCAGTGACACCGAAGCTTCGAGCTCCAAGAAATCCGCGTTGCAGTCTGCGCTCGAGGAAGAGGATGCCGAGTCCTCGAAGGCGATCGCAAAGAAAGGGAAGGGGGAGGCCGCAGAGGAGGAATTGGATGAGGAGGCTTTGAGAGAGTTGGAGGAGAGGGGTGGAGATGGGAAGACGGCTAGCGAGAGGGCTTATGAGGAAATGAGGAGGAAGAGGGTATGTCGCATACTTACTGCTACTCTCTGGGAATTCTGGAGGATTACTTCTCGGGAAGACTTCATAGAATATCTGCTAATAACCTTCCAGCTACATGACCGTTTACAGAAGGAGGGTGTCAAGACGCATAAGCAGCGAGTCGAAGAGCTGAACAAATACCTCTCAAATCTCTCAGAACATCACGACATGTACGTCCCCTGCCTTGTGCTATCTGCGCTACTGCTTTGAAAGTACATTATACTGACGATTGGATTTGTATAGGCCTCGTATCGGACCAGGATAATACACAGAAAGCGAACATCGACCGGATTATATTTGGGCGGGGGCAACTGTGCGTGGTATGCATTCTTCATCTTGGGTCTGGGGGCTAGACCAGAACAAACGCTACATCCAACACGTTTTTCAGATGTTTACTCCATTCATCTACATCCGCGGTGACCATGTATAGTCCCACTGGATTCACAATGAATCCTGTGGCAAAAAATCGTGCTATAGCAACAATCATGCTAGGGTATCAACAAACACAGAACTATTCCGTTGCCCCTCGCTGAGTATGCACCAGAAAACCGCGCTATATGCATGTGCATGCTCGCAAAATCAGAAGGAAACCCAGTGCGGCTCTTTAGCCAGACATGAATGAGACTCCCACAGACCTATCAACAACATCTGGATGGATTCCACACAATTTCCTATCCACACTCGTAATCTTCGCTATCATTAAGAGCAATCGCAGCATCCGCAGATGCACCCTTTCCCTTCATCTGGGGTTGAGGCTGTGTGTTAGACTTGAAGTGAAACTTAGATCCTGTGTAATTCGTGGTAGGTGGGGTGGAAGGTCCAGTTGCTCCGCCAGATTTCTTGCTGAAGAGCTTGGGCTTGGGCGCATTGCTACCGCTCGCCTGAGAAGTATGCACTGCTAAGGAATGGCTGGTCTGGTGAGGTAAAGCAGGCGTAATGCTTTGCGTACCACTTGGGCTAGCTCCGTAAGACATACTGTTTTGTGCAAATGGATGTGGCAGCGTCGGTAGACCAGAATATGTGCCCGGGGGCATTTGGGAATTGCCTACCATAGCCTGGACCTCCTTTTGCCAGTTCATCGACTCCATGTACTCATCCTCGTAATCAGCTTGGGAGCTTGAAGATTGTGTGGAGTCCAATACCAGCTCGCCCCATGTATCAATCAACTCATCGTCGATGCTATCCATGTCGCTATTGACGTGATGCTCGAGTTTCTCAATGCTAGCCTTGATCGTGTTGGAATATCCAATCCCAAACTCCTTACAAGCTTTCTTGACCATTTTTTGCGACTTGTCGCGTGCGTATATCCACTTGAAATGGGCTGGCGCTGTTCCAGATTTGATCTTCTTGCTGATTCCAGTGGGATCCTTGGAAGCCGATGACTTACGCTTCGATCTCGGCTGTTTGACCTGTATTTCAACTGTTGGAAATGCCGCTGGGTCATATGGGACCCCAAGAAGGGTGGTCAATTTTTCAACCAAATTCTTCTGCGAAGCTCCTGGAGGTAGTCTCGGAACCATGCCCTTAATATGACGAATCCAATAATCCGTTGGTCCAAAGTCCAGCAAGCCGGGATTTTCCGAAACCCATTCTCTGACATACTCAAGGACTTTCAAACCGTTGTGCTGCCAATATGTTTGACTGATATCTCTCCAAATATGTTCCTTCGCTTGTGAGTCCGCGAATCTGTTCTCCAGCCAGGCAATCATAGCAAATCTAAGAGTTCTAGACTGGACTCGAGCTCTATGTGCTAAGTTTCTGGATGTGTTTCCAGTGCCCTCGAAGCCAGGTTCATTTTCCCATGGCATCGGTGCACCCAGAATCATGGCTTGAACGCTGACTAGGACAGAGAGAATCGTACTCTTGTAAGGTTGCCAAGCTTGCGATGGGTCGCCAGGCCATGTATTGAGAAGAGACAAGCACACGGTACCAGAATGGATATGTAAATTTGGATTGAACGACTCGCCATCATCGTCATTGCCATGTAAAGTGAAGGTCATCTTCGGAGGTGTCGCTGGGTACCGCTCGTCAAGGAATATATCGAATCTTGAACTGATTAGTGTCGAAGTCACATTTGTTTTGGAGATATTACTTACACGAAAAGGCCTCCGGCATAGGGCGAGCCTTCAGACCCAATAATCAGTACCTTCATGACGTCTGACCGTGATTCGGCAACCTTGAGGAAAATTCCAGTAGGTAGTGAAGTCTTCAGTGTAGCGATCTCTTTGCTGATCGTAGTCAACCTACCTCTCTTAGACGTTTGCAGTGCTTTGAAATTGTCCGCATAGCGATGACACAGAAGAACCTCATCTGTGAAAGTCACTCTGTTGTCCTCCGCAAATTTGGTCCAGGCATCCTCCGGAGGCGATTCAGTGTCCAGCACAGCAGTACGGCAAGCGATTGCATCCAGAGCCTCAAAGCATCGAACCAAATCCTGTAGTAGCTTGTTCGATTCCCTACTAAGCCAGCTATCCTTGGTTTGAATCGTCGCCTTCGGATTCTGTGACATATCAAGAAAGGTTTTGGCTTGAAGGAACGTATCGCCATAAGAAGCGATCAGAGCTTTCGATGTCGAGCCGCTGTCTAGGCCGCAGAGAGTGGAACACGATCCTTTGCTGAGCTCGCCTAAGCCAGGAGTATTGGCCTTATTTGGCCGTTCTTCTAGCAGTAGCTGAATAAGTCCAGGGTGGTTTGCAATCTTGGTGATAAACCCAGCCGTTGCCTGGTATACCTCGAGACGCTCTGTAATGTCGACAATGGAATCGTTGCGAATCAGCTGTATGATCTTGTCGAAAAGTGTGCCCAGACGAAACAAGTCCAGCTCAACCGTAGTATCCATGTCCACAGGGGGTAAACAGGTACTAAGCAGCTTGACCGTGTCCGCTAGCAGGCGATCCTGGGAATCATTCTCATGCAGAATGTCTTCTTCTCTGTCTGTATGGAATGGCTGAAATAAAATCAGCTTTTGTGAGATAGCCAAGAAAGTTAAGGAATAGGGCCCACCATAGCAGAAGGATGTCCCGTGATTATCATATGTCCCATATGTCCATGCACGAACATTTCTTCGTCGGACCAGCCATCTATACCTCCTGTATCTGCACCATAGCCTACACCAGGAATGGTTGCCTTAGCCTTGGCTTTTGGCGTCGTTTTCGATTTCGATTGTTCGTGCTTGTTCTTCTTCTCGTTGTAGGCTTGCGACTCCAGGCTCGTCTTATCGAATTGCGCCAGCAGAAACCACACGGCAAAGAGTCTTCCCTGATTGCAGCAATGGTTTACAACACCCAAAGATGTGAAGAAGCTCTCCGGGCCGAAGGTAGGTCTACTGCCACAACCAATACACGTGGAGTGGCCGTTGCTGCAGTTCCAAGTGGAGAATTGGTTGGTTGGTGGGATAGTCTTCGATCCGGCAAGCCATGCGTCGAATATTTCATCGTATTCCAAGGGAGGGAGCCTTTCCTGGCAGCCTGGGTGGCTGCATTTGTCGCGGAACTGCGCGCACAGCGTCTGAACATTGTGTATGGCTTTGTCGCGATGTTCAGCAATTTCTTGGATGCTCTGGTCGTTGCTTTTGCCTTTGCCCTTGCGGGAGTCGATCTGCTTGCTTGAAGACCCTCCCATCACTGCTAGTCGAAATGTTAACATCTCAGGCGTCGAAGTTTTTGGATGAGGGAAAGGTAAACAAGATAAAGCCGTTGATAGCGGGGAGGGGGATGGTCTAAAATGACGCTAGCGAAAGACGAGCAAACAGACAGATCGGAAGGCACGTGGGGAGTGTCGAGCCTTCCGAATCAATATGAGCCTTTCATTGTTTCACTCCTCATGATGGATCTCGGTGCATTTGGTTACAGAGAAGTTAAAGAGTAAGAAGGTGAATACAAGGAATGTCGAAAGTCACATGTCAGGCAGCCATGATAACGGTAGGTATGACTTGCATCTACTCGATGACCTTCGCTTGCCTCAGAGTACCGTTCGTGCGGAATTGCTCTGGAAAGGCGTTGGCTCTCAGAACGCTCATTCTGTGACACATCTGAGCTCTTTGAAGGGCAGTATTGAGACAAGAATTACATAGTGAGAAAGGAAAGACTTGCGTGTACATTTCGAATCGTTACTCTTGCGAGTGCGGACGCCTTTCATCATCTCGTTAAACATGAGTTCCAAAGAGGCCTAACGCCTGACGGCAGCGAGGTGATCCACCCTCAGGCAAGAACGATAGAGATACCCAGGTATTTCAAAAGTTCTCGCTGCTCGTTCGCGCCTGCCTGCACAAATTCAGCCAAGATTCTTCCACTGACTGTTCCGAATATTACTTACTGACGAATTTTCAAGAATTGTAATATTTGAGAATCATCTGGGAAATCGAAATGGTCAACGGGCCAATAGAGAAGAGGTCGGAGTGCAAGTTTTGACAGCAGCATTGAAAGGCTCTTCCAGCCCTCACAGTAACGCTAGCGCAAGAAGTGACTCATGTGACAGTGTTGAATATCTCAGGCTCAGCCTACAAACGGTTTTCGTATTACTCGGGCGATGAGGCTCCATGGATTCAGGCTCCCGATACCTGCATGGCCTCTCTGGGCAGGGCTGTAGTCGTTTGCCACGTGTACTCTGGACTGTCACTCGATTTTGTTGAGTATACGATGAATCGTATATCGCAGGTTATACTTCTAGAGGAGTTGAGTAGTCTCTGCAAGCTCGGCGGTGATTGATGCGGCCTGCAGCGAGCAAGGCCTGGCGGAGGTGAGGTGAGGTTGAGGTTGGATGCTAAGGTAGCGAGCAATTTAGGTAAGCATAACATGTGACCGTTCGTCACCTGATAGCTAGCTAAGTACGAGGTCAGGGCTTGTTTTTTCGGACAAATGATTCTGATTTTGAACGGTTGGAATGGTATTATTGATGGCAAGATGGTCCTTTGCAGCCCCATGTTTGTGATTTACATGCTTCTGAACAACCCTCACTCATGCTGTTCCTGAAGCGAGCTCCTGCGTTCCCCCTCTTCGACCTGTCAACTTACATCACATCGATGTCTTAATTTCGATAACAGGCCTTCCGCCCTCTCCGGGACGGATTGAGATTGATGGGGATTCTGAACACCCTAGAAACAATGTTTAAAAAGATTCCGGGTATGATAAATTCATGCAGACGGCCTAAAAAATGTCATCACCCGGAAGGTCTGGTCTGCCATGCCGACGACAAACTCGTTGTCTTGGATAGGCTTTGTGTATATTTGAGACAGCGAAGAATTTTTCAGGAGAGCTGGTCAATACTCCTAGGAAGTTCAGAGCCGTGTTATTGCCGGGTCTCACGGCAATAAAACGAAGTAACCTGTGCTAGAAGGGAGATTTGTTTACGAAGGCTGCTGCCATTTGAGTTAGCCCAGACTCAAATGGGCCCTCTGATATGCTTTCTCTGTTTTCCTTGGAACGCCAGCGATGGCCATACTGCTGTCTGACAAAAGGCATTGGCAAAGTCTATGTTATGTCCATGTTCTCAGAATATTTCGTGACAATGTTGAGTGGTATTCTTAGAGAAAGTAACAGCACGAACCACATTGCAATAGTCGAAGAAAGCCAAGCTCGCTCTATGATACTATGCTACCGGTACTTAAAGCCAAATCAAGGCACGAAGAAGAGGGGCAAGACCACCACAATTTGCGTGAATGACACAAACATCACTATCATTTCAGGAAACTCTAATCATCTCGTTTTATACCTACAACGCACCGGCCAAACAAGAAGAGTGTCCGCGTCCTTGTCGTGGAGTCGTTGCATAGCATTCATGGGGAAGTATACTTCCCGTTGAGAAGAACGTTTGGGCTGTTGGGAATATCGTGGGACAACCCGAACTTTGTCTTTCTCTACCCAGACTTCGCAGAGATGAACTGTGAGCGAAGGCGAAGGCCGTGTAATCAGCGTCTTGGCACCACTTGAAAACATTGCCGCTGCCGAAGTGAGGCTATCGACTGCTAGGAGATCCTTGGAAAATGGAAGGAAGCACTCGTCCAACAGCAATTCTAAAACAGAGGACATCAACTTCAAGTTCGTCATGAACTGCTTTCCAGGCTTAGGCAGCGTCAAACATCGATCCTACCAGTCATTTCCGGCAGTTTACCATAGTGGAAACAATGAGCAGTCGGCTTTGAGTCTGGATACACGTCGAACGTGATCCTGCGCAACAAGTTCTTCAACACTGATGCCAAAGCCTCCAAGAACATCCTCGTTGCACCATCAAGAGAGTGTTCGCAGCTGACTATGGACCCCTAAGTAGATCTCGTAGATCTTGAGGCTCCCGACCCGAAGAGCAATCTGTGCAGCGGCAACGATGCTCTCCGCAGATGACGAATACTTGGTTGTAGGATCAGCTGCCAAGAGGCTGAGTGGGTGGCGGCAGAGTCTGAGAACCATGGCGCGAAAAGGGAAGTCCCTTGTTCCTGACAGGAGGGCATAATCCAATAGATCAAGAGATGTATCTGCTGCTGAACCTGCCGGACTTTCTTCAATGGCAATTAGCGGAAGACCATAGCCCGATATCAAGACGGAGTCATCAAGACCTCTTGATCTGAAGAAGTTGGTGTTGAGGAGCGCGAGAACGGACTTCGGACTCGTAATCGCACGGAAATTGTCCACAACTACTGTGGATGGCATTTGCACTCTTGCTCGGGAAGACGTCAGAAAAGTAGCGTGCTGTAGATGTCCAGCTAAAGATGCGGGAGGTGCCGATCGCAACCGGTGCAGATTAGCAACAGCCAGTGGCCGTTGAGAAAACCCTCCGCTCAGTTCGTAGGGGATAGTTGGCCATTGGCTCGCTAACCTCGTTAGAAGACCGTCCACTGGCGTACTGAAGTATACTGGCTGTTCCGCCGAAGGAGAATATTTGGTCACTACCAAAGCAGCGGCTTTAAATCGGTCCGCCTAGTTTGAGAGACAGTCCGTCTCTGTTCGTCTCTGTCCATCGCTGAGCCGGTTGCCAAATATCGCTGCCCAAAGAAAGGCGCGACAATCTCATTCTGAGAAATCTGACAAGGGGATATTTCTTGTGTTCCCGGGAAGTGATTCATGGTGAGCTCAAATTTGGCGAGATGGAGCGGCCGTGGAAGGTTCGAGTTCTGTACAACCTCCTTTCTGTAAAGCCACTGCATCACCAAGTGTGCGTTGTGAGAGGATGTGGGAGAACTCCAGCACCGTCATACCAATAGTGCCAGTGCAAGGAACAACCTCAAGGACTTCGACCAAGGCAGCTTTCAGCCGGGCTTCATGATCTGCTCTATGAATGGTGCGACGAGGTCGTTGATGCAGCTCTGCGTTAATGCTTCTGCAGGATCTCCAATCATCCATGAATCCGCCCACACCGACGGCTTCATTCGTCGCGGCCTGCACTCAATCAGCAGCAATGCAACGGAAACCAGGCGGGCTGTCTACTCATCACCGAAAACCGAGGCAGGAATCAAATGTAAGTAATGACCGTATTTGGCATGGAAACAAACTCAGTTCAAAGCTGCAAGGTTACCCCTTTTTGTACGAGTCAAGTCTGATCCAAATGTTGATAAGATCATCGGCTTTGGGGAATTTCCCGAAGAGATCAGCAGCAACAGGAGTTCGGGAAGGAGTTGTTCCAGGAGCGGCCTCCAGCACACCAAGGTTGCACAGGTTGATAAGCTTAGCTCGCAAAAAGCTGAAGAGAAGTTGGAAATCATGGCGGACAGCATGAGGGAGCGGCCCGTCGTGTGTTTCTTGCTGCTGCCAAGAGCTAGCTGTATGCGCCATTTTACTGCTTGACAGCGGAGACACACACCGCCCCGCTCATGTATCACGTCTTAATGACTATTGGCACTTCGAAGGTCTGTGATGCTGTGCGCAGCTTCATCGAACTTCGCCCGCCTAAATCGAAGCTCTCTTACTCGTCTCCTGCTGGTCGTCCTGCGGTCGGCGTCTGCCAAAATCCTGGCAACCGCAACACCGCCATGGTGCGCGTCAATGATTCGTGACTTGATCTGCACGAGCTTCAAAGTATCACGTCCTTAGCTCGTCCTCATCCATGCCTTTTTCCAACCAAAATCCCTGCTCAGAAACACTGCAGCAGGCCCGCATTTCGGTGCGAGTTGATATGTTGGCTAAACTAAGCGACGGCGGACAACGCATCGATGTCTCACGCAGCCTCGAGAGCATAAGTGAGCGTCCCCCCCACTCCCCGTTCTGTCAAACACTTTTCTCTTTCCCATCATCCTGCACACCCCATATGCCTCAACGTTCTTACTTTTGCAGAACCTCTGCCTTCGGCACTCTTACTTGCAACAACCTCAAGGACTCGTCTTCGTCAATTGCATCCGCACTGTTCTCTACTTCTGCCGCTGGCCACAGTATTTGAACCACAGAAAGCTTTCCATCGACCCAGAAGATTGTCCATTTTCTTTTCAGGATTTCATTATCCCAATGACTCTTGTTCAAACTCAAACCATTTGTGGGACCCTTCACCTGGATGCCAACAACATGACAGGATACAACCAACTCAAGCAATCCATCAGGACCAAGGCAGGATCCGCCAGGTATATTATTATTTCCTCCTTAGCGCTGTGTGTTTTTTGCGTTTTGCGAACAGAATCATGTCGTCCGAAAGCAATGTTACCAGATCCTTTTCTTTTGCGCAACATCAACGTCCGCGGCTGCCACAGGAGATTTCCGGAACCACATATCAATTTCCCAGGAAGTCCCACAGGTTTTATTCTCTCCGTCACAGCCTTTCCAGGCACATCGTCATGTGACTTGTCCACCCGTGACAGCATCTATTATTAGAAGGTCAAGTGTGAGTATCGCCCTACCCAATCAACGACAAAATCCAGATGGTCCCCGAGGATTTCCATTGGCTATTTGCACAGGAGTGTACTTGATGTCCCTCATCAACATCTCTCCAGAGATCCCTTAAGGACTTCCAGTGTGATAGCTGCCAGCTGAACACGTGCGACTTGATCATGACCTGTGCCGGATGAAGCGAGATGCTGTCTGCTACCATGCTGAAGCACTATGTCGACACTCCTAGGATTCAGTATACATGTCGCTATCCTACTTTGATTTCGAGATGCTGTCCATCTTCATGTCTCCTACTTGAGACGATTTGCATCCGCAAGGGGACTCTTTATACTCGACAATGCCAAGGACTTTGAGGACATCCACATGGACATGGCAATACTGTTCACGACATGGACTTTCCATCATCGCCAAGGATATATTGTAGCGTCTGTCTGTACATCCTCATGGACAGTCGTGTTTCCACTAGGATGACTGTCACCAGCCGGTGACAGATGGTCAACCAGGTATTAACTCATGCCAATGTGTACGTACATCTCAGCGCCAGCATGGTGCCTTGAATGCTATCCCCGAGTTCGCAACTGAGCCTACACTAACCAGAGTCGTGTTTTGTTCTGTCTGCAGAATAGATTCCATGGATCCTATCTGGACTGGAAACTTGACATCCGTCGAGGCATGACACTGGACCCTTGTTACCTTTCTGGAATCTCGTCCCCCGCAAACCAATATGTATACACTAGGACTGTACCACTCAACTGGAACCTACACCTCTGCTTGGTCTGTACACACTTATGGCCCCACATAGACGTGAACATTAACTGACCCTTCATGTTCTAGGCCCCTTGATACGATGTTGTGCTCTTTACTCGTGCTTTCTTTTCTGCGTTGCGATTGCATTTTCAAACATAGTGGAAGCACAGAACACTAACCCACATATCCAATAGCGGTTTTACTCTCCAAAATGGACCAAATTTCTCCCATGGACTGCCTGGATTTTCTTTGAATGAAACAGAACCTACCCAGGGTCAAAACAGTGGACTTATCTGGAAGGTTGAAGGTCAACAGTACTTGCACCCAGAACCAGTTGCATCCCAAGGAACTACCCAGAATGGACTTTCTGATTCTTTCAACTCTTTCCATGACACCCAGGAGAGCAAGTATAATGGCCGCGGCTCGTTTTCAGCCTCCAGCCGGAGTCAGTGGAACAACGAGCTTGCTCCTCATATGGAGGCTGTGGCTATGTCCCGGAATGCCTCTCAAGATTCCATCGGAGCTCAATCCCAAAGGACTACTAACTCATATGATCAAAGCCGATCAACGAGGATGTACCCCAATGTTTCCCAGATGTCGTACCATATGTCTTCTGCAAGCTCAGATGTGACAGGCAGGTCCAACAGTCCTGAAAGCTCTGCTATGTATACTCCCACACAGCAGATGGAAATGCAAGTATTCGACAGCTTCCCGTATCCAGGAGAGGATTTTTCTGGGGCCCACCCCACGTTCCACAGAGGATCAACAACCAGCAGCATCGCAACACACCCCATTGTCTCATTGTCTGCAGGTCCGTCTTACGGTTTGTACTCGACCGCTGGGAGCGAGTCCTTTGTACCTACTGGATCAAACTCCATTGCTGCCCAAGGTCCAGTTCCAAGAGACTCTATGATGTATCAGGCCGGTACAATCTTGGAGTCTCCTACACTGTGGGACAATGGTCCTGGTTATCTGGATTCCCAAAGATCATCCCCCATTCTTCTTGAAGATCCGTGGTCCCTTCCACCAGCACAAATGGCGACATCTGCAACAAATAGTCCTTTCGAACACTCACCGAGTGTCGAAGGCATATCTCCTAGGTATGTACAGGACTTTCCAGATTTGGTGGACTTGCCCCCTTACACAACGACTGGTGACAGGGTAATGAGAAAGCCGATTGGACCTCGAGCTTCCAAGGTTAACAGCGACTTGGCTGCCAGAGGTCAACGCCTCCCTGGAACTTCTGAGACTTCTGACGAGTCCTTTAAGCTGGGCGGCCGCCCCAGTCTGGATATGGACAACACTGCCCGGGATCATCACCTATACCACAATGTGACCCCTCAAGCCGACGGACTCTACCACTGCCCATGGGAGAAGGACCCTCAGTCCAATTGCCAACACAAGCCCGAGAAGCTCAAGTGCAATTACGAGTACGACACTTCCACCCCTTCCCCTTTCATTGTGCAAAGCTAACCACATACTTTGTACCAGCAAATTCGTGGATTCCCACCTTAAGCCATATAAGTGCAAGGTCGTCGCCTGCAAGGATCTCCAATTCTCGTCCACTGCGTGTCTACTCCGTCATGAGCGTGAGGCTCACGGTCTCCATGGCCATGGCGACAAGCCCTTCCTATGCACCTACGAAAGCTGCGAACGAGGACTTCCCGGGAATGGCTTCCCACGCCACTGGAACCTTCGTGACCACATGAAGCGCGTTCACAATGACCCAGGACAGGCACAGAGTAAGAGCAATGCATCCGCATCTCCACCACCATCTGGGAGCATGAAGAGCAAGAAGCGTAAGGTTGACAGTGTTGAAACATCCAACATGGACAAGGCTCCAAAGAGGATTGCCACACCACCAGCAGCTGTAGTGCGTCAGCCACAGGAGCCCAGCTTGATTGATCGTTACCAGGAGAAGCACCAGATGCTCCAGGATCTCGTGAACCAGCTCATGGATCCTACACGTTCTGACAACATTTCATTGCTCCGCAATGCAAATGAGTGCATCAAGGTAATGGCTCAGACCACCCAACGTATCAACACCGCTCCTATTATGGGACAACACATGTTCACTCAGCAATCCGGCTGAAAGATGGACGACACGTTTGCTTGAAACAAAAAACTTCGTAAGCACTCACATTCCATCCACCACCCTATTCCTTTCACGCTCGCATCCATTCTAACATCTCGACGCGACCAGACAATCTGCAAGGCGGAGATGGCCACTTCGATCCTAGACACACCACGGAGACAGTACAGCGTTCCCAGTCGCGTACCTCCCCTCCCACACAGGATATCGACAGTTGAAGTCATGTACCAGTCATGCACATAAGCCACAGGATACAGCCGTAGGAGCATGCCATGGATGTTGCTGCCAGGATACATTGCCGTGGATAAGCCGTATGGATGCCGTGGATATGTTGCCGGAGAGTTGAGCCATATGGACTTTGATACCTGGAATTTTGCGTGCTGTTCCCTGGTGAATTGATAAAGAGAAGACGGCGGCTTGAGCCGACTTCTGAGAGGGACAAGGATGTCGGAGAAGATGAGGAAGACGAAGGAATGAGTGCATTTGAGAGCATCGCGCGCTGTTGCATCTGGGATTCTTTTGTTGCTGCTTTACTAGTTGTTCTTAATTACTGGTTGGAGAGGGGCATAGTGCTATTAAGATAGTCGGGGCAGGTAGTCGTCGCGGGATAGTTGGGTGGGACTTGGTTGTAGTTGGCTGTAGTTGATTGTTAGATAGCGTTGAATTAATATTTGTCGAAGCCCAATCTTGCCTCAATCTTACCTTTATCACTGTGTCCTTGGTCTTACGGTAGGCAACTAAATCACCACAACCACTCCATCGCCGCTCAACATGTCTCTGTCTCTGTCAGAGCTTCTTCTGTGCTGGAACGGTTAATGGAGACAAAACTATAATAAGGTAGCATGCAAGGAGTAGCAGGATTGTGCCCCAAATTTCTGTTGAGATGAATCGAGTGAGTGAGATCATGTTCAAATCTTCTCTTCGCATTGGTCTATCGTTGTGAGTCGTCTGTCACAGCAAAATCGTTACTGATCTTGAAAAGCATGAAGCTCGACATCTGTCTTTTGGTATCAAGAGAACGCTCAGTGAGGATTCTTCGGGGCTCGCTTACAAGAAAGTACTGGACGAGAAGACCCCGCGTTTCAGGTGCGTGTCAAAAATCGTTCCGTCTCACCTTATTCCTCGACTATAGGGAAGCTTCACCAGTTCACACAAATTATTCCAGCATACAGGCTCCATGTATGTCCCTTACGAACCAACACTTCACCAAACATGACCTCGTTACCACCTTTCCGCAACTCTGAGCGCTTCCCCGCATTTGCCGACTGCCCTGTGATTGACAGCCCAGCCGACCCAACAGAGTGAGAATCTCCCCACCTCATTCCTTCTTGTAATCAAGTACAGAGGTTTACTTATTCAGTGTCCCCTATTATTTGCTCGGCACGATAGCCGAGAATATGACTGTTTCCGCATCACCGACGTTCATTCTCAAAGACAGGAACAATGCCTCCTTCGCACTGACACTGAGGATTCCAGAGGATGAGATCAATGAGAACCTTCCAGGCGGTGGGTTCGATGCAAAAGGCTTTAAGAAAGGTTTTACTGCTGTTGTGGAAGGAGCGAGAAGGAGTGGAGCTAAGGAGGAGAAGGCGGGATTCGTTGTAGCTCCAAGTGGAAGCGTCAAGGTGTGCTCAACCTCGCCCTAGAAGTTTTATACTTTAGAGCTGACTGTGACAATGTAGATAATTCCAACCAATCTTCAGAGGTTGATTGAGATGGCTCAGGTGTATAATGAGGACATCAAGAATCCCTCGGAGTACTGCAGAGGTTGTCACACGAGCAAGCCAAACGAGACCCTCTTGTCATGCACAGGTTGCAAATGCGTTTATTATTGCGACAAGGTAATTTCTTCATTGAAAATTTGTTGATTGAGGCTGACAGGGTGCGATCTGTAGAAATGCCAAGTTGTGGGTTGGAAAGAGAACGACCACAAGGCTGACTGCAAGATTCTCAAGGCATGTCGGGGAATATTTCCGTCTCAAGGGCCGTAATTTTTTGGATCTTCCTACGGTTGTCCAACTTTGCTCCGCAAATTTAAATCTCCTATGGAGGCGATTGCTATTGAAGCAGACTTTCAGTCCACTACTTCAAAAGAAGTACCCCAAATCAAGAATTACATGCAGCTACAGGGCGTCGAAGACTGTTCCCCGGCAGCTTTCTTGATGCACTCTCCTCTTTCCGGCTCGGGAATATCTTCATCAAATGTCTTTCGAGATGTCCTGAGGCTGCGATCGATTCTTTGTCCGAGCCCCTTTTGGTTTTGAAGTGAGATTCTCTTGATGGTTTGGAAACATATAATCTACAAATCCTTGCTTCTTTTTCCTTTCTGGTGTGATTGTTGTTATCTATGATCATACCACGAAGCTACTCCATCATCAAAAGACAAAAGTGGGTGAGCTGCGATAAGAAGAGCTCAAGCAGGTACAGAGAGGAGAAGCTAGTGCAGCTATCGTAGCCAATAGCACGAAAGCAATCCCTGTAAATATCTGATCTAGTCACTACAGGCTTCCTATTACAGTGTAGTTGGAAAGCCTATCCGCGAACATGAAAGCAACATCTAGCATTTCCACCGGAGATGGTTATGCACGAATGCCTGTCATGATGCCGATTCAAGCATTGTGGGGTATGCTGTAGCCAGTCCTTGGCTCTCCCCCTTTACATCCTTGGCTCCCACTTGCCCGCTCTTGGCAGTTCGTTATGAAGCTTTAATTCTATCATGCAAGACCAAGATACTCACAGGGAAGATCACAGCTCTACGATTGCTGATGACGGGCTACATGATGCTGGGAATGAATATAAGTAGGGGCCAAAGCCCGGTGACTAAAGTCAATCGAGCTCTGTAGGTCCTCTCGTTGACTTTCATCATCAGCTGAGTTTGCCTCACATTCTTTGCAATGTTGTCTATTAAGCTGATCGCGCTACTTGCGGCCATTGTCGGGTTCTCTGGAGCTGTTCCGACACCTGGTACGCATTCTCTGCACGAAAAGCGCAATTCGCTCCCGAGGCTATGGGCTCGAGGAGACCGTGTTGATAGAAATGCTATCTTACCTGTTCGTATCGGGTTGGCACAGCAGAACATGGATGATAGTTATGACCACTTGATGGACGTGTAAGTATCCTCAAAAACTCATTCATAATTTGTAGTACCACTCAGTCCACTCAAATACATGAACTAATATGAAATAACTTGGAGGTCACATCCAGACTCTCCGAATTTTGGGAAGCATTGGACCGCCGAAGAAGTTCACGACAAGTACGCACCAGCCGAAGAGACCTTTGATGCAGTTCGCAGCTGGCTTATTGTATCCGGGATTAAGGAGGATTCAATTATTCACTCGGAGAATAAAGGCTGGATTGCAATTGACATTCCTGCTTGGCAAGCCGAAGACCTTTTCCACACTGAATACCACGAGCACGTGCACTCGACTTCAGGTGCGGTGAGAGTTGGGAGTGATGAGTAAGTACCGTGATAATCGTGCTGAAAAATCCACTGACTTCTCTGAGGTACTACCTACCCGACCATGTCCGGCCACACATTGACTACATCACCCCTGGTGTCAAGTTTTCCGCGGCATTGACAAAGCGAGAAGTCAAGAGAGATCCCGGATCGAGACATCATTACAAGCCTGGCCCATACAAGAACAACCCCTCGAAGAGCCCATGGCACATGCCTCCTGGTGCTGGCCAACTTCCTCCTGACCTCCAAGCATGTGGACGGAACATCACTCCAACTTGTTTGAAAGCTCTTTACGGCATTCCTAATGCAAATATGAAAGACAGCGTGAATGCTTTGGGGCTGTTTGAAAGTGGAGATACTTACGCGCAAGCTGACCTCAATTCATTCTTCGCAAGTTGGGCTCCGAATGTACCCCAAGGAACGCATCCACTGCTGGACTCGATTGATGGTGGCCAAGCACCTGTCTCTCCAGACAGCGAGTTTAATACTGGAGAATCAGACATTGATATGGATATTGCATATGCTCTGATTTACGTAAGTCGAGATCTTTTGAAGTCAAAGAGGGAAATACTGACTTTTTGGTAGCCCCAAACCGTCACTCTCTATCAGGTCGACGACAACATCGAAGCATTTGAGGATGGTGGATTCAATACTTTCTTAGATGCACTAGATGGCTCATATTGCACTTATAAAGCTTATGGCTTATCCGGGGACTCCCCAGGTATTGATCCTGTCTATCCCGACCCCGCACCTGGTGGCTACAAGGGAAAGAACCAATGTGGCACTTTCAAGCCAACACGGGTCATCAGTGTCTCTTACGGAGTGTCCGAGCACGATGCACCTTTGAGCTACACAAAACGACAATGCAACGAGTTTCTCAAGCTTGGTCTTCAAGGCCACACGTTTGTCTGGGCTTCAGGTGATTATGGAGTCGCATCTTTCCCTGGAGACGATTCAGATGTGAGTAGATATTTCGCGCAATTCGACGACGACGCTAATTTCCCCTTAGTCGGGATGTCTTGGTGCTGATGAGACGATTTACAATCCCTCGTTCCCCACATGTCCCTATGTGACGAACGTTGGAGCTACTCGTCTCTACGATACCCAGACAGTCAAAGACCCCGAATCGGCACTTCAAGCGAACCTTTCCGGAGCACCACTTTTCTCTTCTTCAGGCGGATTTGCCAACTATTTTCCGGCTCCAGATTATCAGAAAAGTGCTGTAGCCCACTACTTCAAGGCACACGACCCCGGCTTGCCATATTATGACGCCAATGATGCTGCGACGAACATCGGTGCCAATGGTGGAATCTACAACCGCGCCGGTCGAGGCTTCCCTGATGTTTCGGCAAATGGTGCCCAGTTTCTTGCATATAACAATCAAGCCATTCATCACTTTTATGGGACGAGTCTGGCAGCGCCGATCTGGGGAAGTATCATGACACTGATCAACCAGGAGAGAACTGCGATTGGCAAGGGACCTGTGGGTTTCATCAACCCAGTCTTGTATGCAAACCCTTGGGTTTTCAATGATATCAAGAATGGAAGTAATCCCGGATGCGGGAGTAAAGGGTTTGCAGCAGTTGAGGGTTGGGATCCTGTGACTGGACTAGGAACTCCGCAGTACCCAAGCTTATTGAAGCTATTCTTGAGTTTGCCATAGAAACCAGATACTGTGTGGGATATTGCGTCGAATGTCACCAAATAAAGCACTGTCATGCATTCGTCTACTCTACACTAAATATATTGCTTCGCTGTGACCTGGGAACCCGTTTCCCAGATCTACAGCTACCAATGTTTACTTTCATGGTTTCGCTTAGGTGATACAAGAGCCTGAACAGCGACACGATATTAGTTCCCATAGCTCTCGGTCTCATATTATGCACCTTGGGAGAATAGCATATCACCACCCGGATGTTCTGCTAGAGCAGCCTCCCTTAATTATAGTCACGATGATTCAGTCTGATCCGTGATTGGCATCATCAAAAGGTGCTCTCCCCTAATCTCACATCGCGGAACGGCTATCAGTATGTCCGACAGTTTGGACCGCCAATTCTTCCCCTCATTCTCTGCGCCATGTCACCTCTCAGCACCAGCAAGAAGTCATCCGGAATCGTGACGGACTTCGCAATTTCCAGTTCTTGTACCGTCCATTCCGACATCCTATCGCTAGGAATATCCAATTCGACGGTCAGGTCTTTCAGCCCTTTCATCTCAGACAAATTTTTCCAAATCCTGAACCAAGAATCGCGATAGTGATTACGCTTCCTTTTTCTCTTCTCCTCTTTCACTGGATCCCCAGTCCTGTAGCTGACAGGCAACATTGAAGGAGGGCACTTGAGAGACCAGGAGAATCGAAGGGTTGTCATGGTATCAATGCGCTGTGGAAGTAATAGATGGGGGAGGAACAAGATGACTTCGTTGTCAATGACATCAAAGGTGTTTTGCAAGTACAAGATACCGATTGTCTCTTGATATCTGCCGAATGTTAGATGTGTGCCGTTACTCTCACGCAAGACGTAGAAGATGTCGAACGGCTAGGGGCAAGGACTATGACTTACATTTGGCGGCAGCTTGACACCAGTCCTAAAGCTCCATTGCGAAGCTTTCCTACATTCTGAGACCATCCGTAGGCCAAACAACTGTAGCGACCGCACCCCGAAATCCAGGGGTCAGCTTCCATACGGCACATATCCCCCGCAAGTTTCCTATTCACGATAGTCCAATGGACCACCTTTCCAGTGACAACGTATTTCCACACGATGTCCCTCAACTCGCGAGAGAGATGGAATAGTGAACAGTCTTGCTTGATCGATGATTGTCTTCGGCTTGTTTGATCTATCGTTAACGATCGACCCCGACGTCTCTGTTTCAACCTCCGTGGCTTCGGAGTAGACCGAAGGTACCCTTCCATCTGAAGATTTGTCCTCTTTCGTTCTCTTTCTACTAATTTGACCAACGGCCAAAGGGCAATGTGGCCAGCATAAGCCCAGATTTTCCCCCACAAAGACAAGCCATCGTTGGATTGCACCATTGGCCGTGTCTGTAATTCACCTATCCGGCTGCCGAGAAGAGATAAAAAGATGAATCGACCTGTTAGACTTCGTCGGATTGGCGTGACCAGGAGTCGTGAAAGATGCTATTTCATTCAGATTGTTGAGTGGTGTGGAGAGGACAGCTGCCTGCATCTGCGTGATTTTCGCCTTGTCAGCCTGGCCATTGTCTACTCCAGCCTATCAACAGTCATGCAGCCAAAGCCTGCAGCCTCATGATACATGACATACGAGGGCAGAGTTGAGAGACAAATATAAGTTCCATAGTAGACATGTAAGTATCGGATTGGAGAATCGGCATCGAACAGGGGTCAATGGGTGGTACTTAATAGGTCTGGCCCCGAAGCAAGAGATGCATCGCTAAAGAAGCCCGTAAATTGGGCGAGATAGGCCATGGACGACGGCCTTGCAACCTCCATCACCCCAAAGTAACGCTGGAATTAGGCGAAGCAGCAGCGTTACCTAGACCATCTAAAGCTGGCAAAATTTTAGAACACCTTGAAACTAGGATTGGACATCTAATCTAATTACAGCAAAACAAACATCAAGAATTTAAGGCATGCACTCTAGCTCTGTTGTGTGAGAGACAGACCGCAGCCGATTGAAGTGTGGACAACATTCCCTTCGATCATGGTACCCTCATGCCTCGAACTGTAACTAATTGCCTTTCACAGCTCTCTTGGGCGGGGTGATAAGCGCTCTATCTCCTAGTCAGTTCATCTTCAACTGACTGTAATATAATTCCTCACCCCCAGTTATTCTTCTCAAAATCTGTGTTGGCACCTGTCAGATCTGTGAAGTCTTTCGTATTTCCTGCTGCATTGCCCTTAGTCGGAATACCCTGATTTTCACAGATCTTCAGGTGCTGGCGGGGGATGCTGAGTGAGTTCTGGAGCTTTTCGGGTGCTTCGATGAAGGTAGCGATGAGCCCTGCTTCGACATGCCATTCGATGTGGCAATGGAACAGCTGAATACGTGCTGGGGACGTCAGCTAAGCTTTCATGCTGTAAATAAAATTCGCGACTTATCTGGATTATCCGCACGGAATCGAATCACGACATAGCCCTTTGAGTGAACTTGGACAACATCACGACGTACTGGAGTCTTGGAGACTGAAACCACGTTTGCGGGGTTGTATTCCGTATCAGCTGGCGATCTGTCAATTATTTGGAAATTGTGGCCATGGAGACTGGCACTGTCAGTGAATCTACCGACACTTCTAGACGGATGGACTCACTGCCAAGGATGGTGACCGTCATCATGATTGATAAGGACTACTTCGACGACTTCGTTGTAGCGAAGGACATAAGAATTGGAGTTGACGCCATAGACACGAGAATTGGTCGCTTGCTTCCCAGCCGAAAGAGCTGTGTACAGGGTAGGAACTTTCTGTGGAACGTAGCTGTGGTTGTTTATGATCGCACTTTGAGTCCATTAGCAATATAAGAATAAATGGATTCAACAAAGCCTGACCGATTGACTCCAGCATCGGTGATGAAATCCATATCCATGACAATTTGGTGATCTACTCTCCCCAGAATTCTTTGACGGTCCTCTGGCTCGAGCTTCATGTCATCAAATGGGCGGAGATCTCGAAGTGGGGCAACAGCAGGCAATGGCTTGTTACTGTTGTAGACCAGATAGCCGTTGACGTCTGGGTCTGCCCATTCGGGGATCGTATCAAACATGTCAGTATCCAGAGTGCTTTGGATACCAAAATTTCTATCTTTATCCGCTTTAGTAGTTATCAGGACGCTGTATCGTTGAGCAGATGTCAGGTAGATCTGTTGTGTCTTTTGAGGTTGAGTATAAACTCCATCAATCTCTACGATAGTCATCTCATGGTCCTCGAAAGTTAAATAAGAACCAACGAACGCTCCGGTATTAGCAATTCTGAATAAGTATGTTTTACCGGGTTTAACATTGATCTTGCTGTTTTGCCCATCCTGGATCAGTGCAGAGTTCGGGATAGGCTCGGCTCCGTCGTGATCAATCACGTTTTGAGCAGATTGAAAGTAGTTGATGAGCCCCGGCGCTTGGTCGTGATACCAGTCCGATACAGTGAGGACAACTTCTTCATCATATTTGAACGGGGCCGAGGGATCATGGACAACGAAAGCGCCACGAAAGCCGTCAACATACTGCCCTTTGTTGTGAGAGTGATACCAATAGGTGCCCGGTTGCTGAACCTTCGATTCTGTGAGTATAATTACTCGCAGTTCGTCGTCTCAAACTCACAACGAAGTCGTAAGTGAACTTTTCACCAGGAGGGATAGGACACTGAGTGACCCCAGCAGGTCCATCCATGGTGTTGCTTCCTGTTTGGAAAAGGCCATGGAAGTGTAACGAAGTAGTCTCATTTCCCAGCTGATTCCTGAGATTTACAACCACTCGATCCCCAATTTCCACCTGCTTTCCGTCAGCAAATGTAGAACTCAGGCATGTAAGTACATACCGAGATCGGAGGACATGGCCATTTGCCATTGATTCCGATAACAGGACGTGAAAATCCATCAGGGCTCGCATTAACCCAAGACACATCCCAGTTGTAAGTCACCGTTCTGGAAAAGACAAAAGGGAGGTAAGTAAACAGCAACATAAGCGCAAACCCGAAGCGACATGATCTGTTAGGAGACGGGTATGATTTTGCTGAGAAACCTGCATTAGCGGCAAGCTGACTAAGCAATGACTACTTTTAGGTTCCCCTCACCTGCCATCTTGACGATATTTACCCCATTTTGAGGTCAAAGAACTAGCTTTGAATGTAATATTGCCCAAGTATACCCCTAAAGTTTGGTTGATGGCTAGCAGTGCCGATTGAGACTTCGAGTGGGCTGAATAATGGACAATCGGGGCAATCGCAGATATTGTCTCATTGGGGCTTGGCCTTGGCTTTATCCTTCCCTCCACACTCCATATCTGCGGTCCTGACTCTCGCCTTCTTGCTGGCGATAATATCGGATACATTCAGATGAGTGATGAACAGATATCACGACCCGAATCATCGACCTGGATATTGCGATGATCAGCAGCGGTGAACCCTACAGTATAGCCTTTCCGGACTCCGAGGGAAGCTGTAATGTCACAGATATGCCTTCTGTGGAAGTAAACAATCCCATGGCTTGAGTCAGGAATAGAAAGCGAGAAGCACTGACATCAGGGCAGCCAATGGTGTGGATTCTCTTTCGAATTACGAGGTCGAGAAGCTTGTGCATGATATGCCCCTCCTAGGGCCGAACTTTCTTGGGACGAGGCTTGGCTCAAGAAGCTTAGTTCATCGCCTCATCCCGCGATGCCCTCAACTGGGGACTTCAGATTCTCTTTGGCAAGAATATCACTGGCTATCGGAATCTGCAGACGCGTGCAGCAAATTACTGACATTGTGCAGATGTGGTACTCAGGGCTGCATTGCCAGCTCCTGATCCTTCAACCGCCGAGTTGCACAGTTCGGGAACCATTAAGCAAAAGGACCAATACCAGTGGCCGTGAAATCACCAGAACCATTTACCTTGATGTCTGAAGCCGTGTGTTGACCTCGTGGAGATTATTCCGTTCTCGCTGCCATACTCATGCCGATGTCTGACTCTGGGTTTCGCGGTGGGCTATTCCCCACTACAATATCAGGTCGAAGGTCCTGTGCTTGAATCAACACAACTCAGTCCGCCTGAGTCAATCACCCAACCAAGCAAGTGATCCTCTTCAGACGACCTCTATTCACAAAAGATTGGCTGGCAGAAGATTGTTAGTGGCAGTTCTCGTTGCAGAGGTTCAGTTCCGCAACGGGCAATCATCTCAATATACCTCGTAGACAAGGACATAAATTATTGCAAGTATCTGTGTAGGAACAGCTTGCGCAGGCCTTAATAACCAGAGGGTATAAAGAAAACATGAAATGAACCCCAAAGCCCCAGAGCAACAGTGACTCAGGAAAGAAAGAAAAGTTAATGCCAAGAAGAGAGAATTTCGCATTCCTCAGCTGACGTGTCACAAAGGCAGTTTTCTACGAGTAACTCGCCCAGCTCGTGAGAATCGAAGGTCATGAGAGACAGCACGGCACCTTGCACCAATGATCCGAAAGAACAGAACAGACCGAAATCTTGAATCTACACTCCTGTCACCATTCTCCCCCGAGGCAGTTTCATACGAGTAACTCGCCCAGCTCGTGGAAATATCGCAGCGCCCCCCCCCCAAATCATGAGAGCTTCAGGGGCTACCTCATCATCATCATCCACCACCCAACTCACGTCCCCAGCTAGCCTGATTTACAGCAGTGTATCTCCTGCAGAAAATAGCAGAAGAGTTACTCTCACAGACCATCAACCCATTCCTCCAAATCCCAAAATTAGTAATCGATACCAATCGGTCTAGCCTGGTTTACAGCAGAGACCTTCTAAAAGATTTCCAGAAGAAACACTCTCACAGACTATCAACCCAGTATTCCTCCTCCAGCAAAATGGCGAAAATATGATGTTCCCATGCAGCGGGTTTCGGTGGTTTGACAGCTTCGTGTGCCCTCTCAACGCGTTGTATTTAGTCTCGAGTACCGGGATGATCAGAAAGTGACAGTGAACAGCCTACACAAAGATATCCTTAAACCCACTGCAGGAGTTATGGGTCGTGTAGTGTAGATGTTAATCGCTGGCAAATCCTGGGCGTGTTGGGGTAGAGGGAAGGGCATCAGGGAGATGGACAATTCTCAAACACGCAGCGGCACCGCGGTGAGCAGTTTATCGTCTTGCTCGGGACTTAGACATCCTCCGTGCCTCTGGGCTGGAGCAGTTCATCCATAGTAGACGGCTTAATTTGCTGCTTGGACGAAGTAATATCGCAGTATTTTCCGATATCTCTGACCTCGTTGTCCGGCAAGAATTTATTCTCCAAAGTCGTTTGATATTGCTCGGGTGGCATGGGCCTCAGAGCGAGTAGTTCTCGTCTAAGTCCAACAAAAGATGTCCATCGATCGGTCAACGGACACTTTGAGCCTCGCAGGCGGTAGAAAACATCCGACATTACGTATGAGCATATCTCAGGGCTACCAGAAAATAGCACACTTACATGCTTGATAACCTGTAAGAGAGTATATAGCTTTCTCAAAGCACGCTGCCCAAATACAGAGTAAGGAGGCAAGAAAGAAATTTGCATAATTTCGATCTGAAATTCCTGAAGAGGCGCGATCATCCGGCTGATGTTGAATGAGAGAGATCGAAAAGGAGAAATGCCAAACTTCACTAGTTCAGTGGTGATTTGACAGGCTCTTACTGTGAGACGCAAAGCGTTCAACCGATCCACGAAGGCAAACCACTGCGGTGTAGAGATGCCGCCTCGAGTCAGAATGCCCCTTAAGACGGCCTGATAGGGGGCCAGTTTGGCCTCCATATGCTCCAATAAATGCTCAGTGGTGTTTATGAGCCTCTGGATTTTATCAATATGAGTATGACATGATGTCTTGGGAGAATAGGATTGCGGAAAATTTCGATCGGTAGACAGTGGTATACTTTGTTTCATGACTTCCAACACCTTTCATAAAAAACGACCCCACCAATACACACTCACGCGCTCGACAGTCGTCCTTGACTATCCTCTCTCTCAACAAACAAAGTTGAAATGCTGACATGCAACTTGAGATGTCGTTTCGCGTTGTCCAGTCGCCTAGAAAAGCCGCGCTTGATGCCGTTGACATGCCAGGGACAGCCTGCCACGGGACAGAAGTATCGTCGAATCTTTCCGTGTGTGTCCTGGTGGCGGTCGAGGTCCCGTTGAGTTGCTTTGCTGACGCCACAGTGACAGGCGTATGGCTTGGTGTGAGTGTTGATGTGCTTGCTGGAGAGAAAAGTCAGCAATTGCTAAGCGAAGGACGTGAGAGCCATACTTGAAGGATGCCCTAGAATTGTTGATCTTTTGGCATTGTGAACATCTAAACTCATTTGTAGCAGGATCTTGGGCGACAGAGTCCTCATCACCGTCTTGGACATCGGCTTCTGCCATTGCGAAAGAGGAAGCAGAAGCATTTTGATCTTGCGATGTTGAGGGAGTGACGTTGGCAGTAGACGGAGACGAAGAACTCGAAGAAGCGGAACCTGAAGGAACTTCTGGACTTGCGGTAGTTGTTTGTTGTGTTGAGAGAGGAAGCGGCGAGGCTGCGGCCTCCCATGGGACATCGTCGTCGCCATGGACCGAGCACAGCTCGCCGTTATATGGAGTGAGCAGAATATCGACGGACTGATCGTACCATGTCCGCAAATAATCTAATTCACCTTGACTGTTGTAGAGGAGAGAATGGCTGATAAGATCGTTATTGTAACCTAGTTGCTGATCATTTTGGTGCGAGATGTGTTGTGACGCGCAGAAGCCGCTGCGCTCGGGGTTTTAGGATTGCGAAGTCTCACAGACGGGCCGTGGACTTCGAGGGGAAGAAGCAGGCGGGAGGCCTCTCCTTCAGCGGCGTGTGTGTGCGGTGAAGAGAGGAAAATGAGATGGGGTGCTCTGGTGTGATGATATAATTCCGGGCACGACGCTAGTTGAGGCCCTCCTCAGCCTTGTTTGATGGACCTTCATGGTTGGTTGGTTGTTTACAGGGGCTCGCTAAGCGAGGCAGATTTACAGGAGGATTGTCCCAAGCACAGCACTACCTGCATGAAGCTGCAGAACCAATGGACAAATGCCTTTTGGGCTGTGAGCGGCCTCAATTGATGTTTGGCAGTGGCCAATCATAGCTCATTCCATTTCAAGGGGGGCCTCAAGTCTTACTTGGCAGCACATCCAACCTTGTTTGGGAGGCCCCCTCAGGCCAGGCACTTGACCGAACAGTTCAGGGACCCCAAGGTACGACGTAAAACAATTACTTTGACATGTCGGTACGTGGCTGGACCAAATATCAAGGCATCCAGACTCTTCCGATAGAATATGTGCCTCTTCGCCGTGTGAGGCCTCCCTCCGAGAAGTCGTCCGGTAATTGGTCCATCAAGAATGCGCGATGCCGAGCCGAAAGCTCAATGTACCATGCCCTTGGGATTTGGAGCCGCAACATTATTGCGTCGATACTGCGGGCGGCCTCCCAATTCGCGCTATGGAGGTTCCGAATCCAGAAACTTCGGCTAACATACAAGCAAGACACATTTTGAATAGGGAGGCAACAAATTAATGAAGCAGGCGGCCTCCCAATCCACGCTAATCGACACACGAACCTGGACAGCCTCGGCCAAAAGCAAGAAGCAGTTCAAAATGGGAGGCTCACCAAGCCAGCAACGAAGCAGGCGGCCTCCCATCTAGAGCGCCAACCTGAGGTCTATATATTTCCGCCATGAAGCTACCACCAAGCCAAATGAGTCTTCGCCGAAAGATCGTCGTGACTCAAACGGATAACAATAACTCATCCTTCATCACTCATCATGACTTCTCGGCAAGCGAAAGAGGCGGCGGAGAAGACCAAGCAACATAGGAGGTGAGTCGTATTCGAGATACCCTCATTGGAAAGACAATTGACTAACTTTGACCCAGGAAATCCAGCAAAAGCAGCCATGAGAGCAATAATCCGCGTCAGTCCAGAGAGGCAACACCAGGGTCACTTCAGGAACACTTAGCAATTAAAGAAGAAGCATCAACTTCCTACCAACACCAACCAGAACCATCCCATCAGCACGTTCCACAAGCCTCGCAAACAAGCGAATACCAGAACACGTCCAGCGCTGGCCTCCCATTCTCAAACACATGGCCAAGTCCACACACAGTCCCCAGCCACCTGGACATGGAATATGCACTCCTCGGCTTGACATCATCTCTTGCCACTCCTTCACTAGCCCAGCCCCAAACCCAAAACTCACACTTCTCTCTTTATGGTCAGACGACACACCAGTACTATCATCAGTCCCACAGCAATGGTGTCAGCCATCCAGGAGCAGAAAGTGGGGAAGCAGTTGCTGAGGAATATGCGATGCGTCCCACTGACTGTATGCCGTCCACTGGTTACGACTTGACAGCCATAGAACCTTGGAGTGCTGTACGGCTTTCTCAGCAAGGGGCGTTGCTTGCGTGGGAGGGACAGCAGGATGAGGATGTGACCGGTGTGACGAGGTTGGAATTAAATCGGTTATAGAGGGATGAATGAGACAACTTGGATAAAATGAAATGACGGGAATCGTTAATGGCGTTGGGTTAGGAGGAGTTGGAAAATGGTTCAATGTACTCTGTGCTTGGTGGTGCTATTGGAGCTGGAGGTTTGGATTTGGTTTAAAGCCAATTGGCCTACCACTTGGTGGACCCGAACTTGAAAGGTAAGGTGTCAAGGAGTCTAGTGCTGGGAAGAGGCTCGAACGTCCGGGAAAGTTCTGTTCTTTCCACCTGGTTTAATGAATGGACGTCTCGGTTTCCATCTAATAATTTTTGATGCCGCGTTTCCGACCTCAGTCTAGTGCACCTTCCAAGCTCATACCCTCTTCTTGATACCATTCCCGTTCTGTTGGGGAGCCTTAACAAACCTCTTCTTGACCGCCGCGATCATTTTGCCGAACCAGAAAACATTCAAGACCTGTAGAATGACATGTCCGCTCATGTACGACACCACGAGCCACATTGGTAGGGCCCTGTCGCCGGCAAATCGCATCATCTCCTCATTTCCACTGACTTTCACGCTCCGATCAAAATGCAGTGCATGCCACACATCTCGGTAGATGTTGAAAGATGAATACGCGCCCCATACCAGTCGACAACTGAAGAACACTACTATTAAAGTAATGCCGTTGTAGAGCTGAGGTTTGCTTCCCGTCATCCCCATCTTATCGAAGAACCAGTGGAAATTCAGGAAAATCGTGCTAAGTTCGTAAAGCATGAAGACGCAACCGTAATAGTTGAATATCGGTCGCTAAGTAGAAAGTGAAATCAGCGCAAGTCACTTACCTTTCTTTTAAACGGATGGATAGGTAGATAAGTAGGTTTCCCTGTCTGGTCTGAACGTACAAAACCTAGAGTGTACGTGACTAGACAGCTTGAAGCATGGGCGAGCATACCGAGCCCGAAGACATCGAGATATCGCACCATAACGACCAAGTCGAAAAGAAAGTAGCCTGTTGCGAGAGCTTGCACCAGTGCTGCCGCCCCGGTGTAACCCCACATCCGCTCCTCAAGATTCATGTTCCTCCTCTCGATATCCGAGTACATGGTCCACAATGCCAGCGCTGTGATGTTACAGCACTGCACCATTGACGCGCAATGCATATTCCATCGCAGTTTGCTTTCATAGGAAAGTTGCTTATATTGCTTTGGGAGGAAGAAGCTGGACAGTGGGGGCGCGAGGTACTCGAAGATGATGTGGTAGAAGCCGAATGCGAAGAGTATTTCGTGGATATGGAGGGGTAGACTTTTGAGGGAGGTGTAGTCGCAAAGTGGTTGAACGATCTCCACAAGCGTAGGTATCGGCGCAAAGAATGGATCGAGCATCTTCTCGGAATAGGCAGCCTGTCCAAGGTGAGAAGGCTAGGGGATCTAGTGGACATCATCAGTATGCGGCAAGCATAGGAAATAGATACCAGAGCAGAGAGAGATACTTACAAGCACTAGACACGTCTATGATCTATATCTACATGCAAAACGACATAGAGAAAAGAATAGAATGAAGAGAGAAATGGAGGGACACCGCGAGGCATGTGGAGCTGACGATATGTAGGACGGACATCTTCTATTCCGTCCCGACATTGGCTGGGGTAATCATGACCACGAGGCAAGAGCCAAGGACCAAGCGCGAACTCTCCGCTGGCAGACATCACGGCTGACCGTATTCTTGAAGCCTTCAATACGTTGGCCATGATATCAAGGAGGGACGAGTTACAAGCTCGCTGCTAGCCTGGCTCAGCCCTTGCAGCATGTCTCTTACCGCTGTTTGGCCGAATGGACTTCCATCTGGGCATTGCTGGCCGTTCATCGTCGGACTTCAGCAATGAAGTTGGTATGAACGTCGTGTCGGATTGAGAACGTATATCTACGTTTTCGGAGTACGATGAAAATACGGAGGTACGAGTACGATCGTTGCGAGAGGAAGGGAGAAGCTGGGAAAGTGCTTGCATAAGCGATTCAGGGTCCAACAGGGATCGGGAACTCCCTGACCCTAAACTTAAAATAGATCAGATCCCACGTGATTGATTATACATGAAATATCGATACGTACCTGCCCTTTAAACAGAATCAGTCTTTAATCTAGGGTTGAGAGGTTTGATTCGTATCTCAGCATACTACCTTGTGCCGCTCAAGTCAGTCCATCTTCCGAAATCTGTCGTACGTCAACAGAGCCAGGGGAATACCCGAGAACGCGAGAGTTCACGCTTAGCGATAGACAACGCGTCTCCTCTCTAGACTTCAACATTAAGTTTGAAGACTACTGCTTGCTCTTTTGTATATTATTGTGTACACATACGGCTCGGAAAGTATAAACCCTTTACCTAGATCCAAAATGGAAAAGCCCCTTCCTACAGTCTCCTAGCCTCAATCGAGTCTGCCTGGGTGCGAGAACTCAAAGACGCTCTCCGGCGCATCGAATCTCGAGCTCGAAGCGCCCACCACCCCAGAATCTCCAGTGGAATAGAAACGCATGTTAAATCCAGCAGAGTATATGATCTGGCAGCTCTAGTGAAAGAAGCTTGTGCATTTGATGAAAAATACATTCCAATTGTCGAAGAGGTGCTCCGCGCCAATGAGAAAGAGAAGTGCCATCTGAGGGAGATCCTTTGAATTCTGATGAAGAAGAAGAAGACGCTGGAGTCAAGAGAGTTGAGTTGTCTGTCTCGGCAGCGCTGAAGAAAAGGAAGAGAACTTCAACTCCTCCACATCCCTCCTGAGCATCGAAAAGAGCTTACAACAACGCAACTCCGCGCATATGTCATGATCTAGGACCCTAAAACTCAAGAAAATCGACGGCGATGCGCCTAGTCACCAACAGTATAAAAAGAAGAACACGATATCCGAGATCTTCACAGCCGAATAACAGCGTCGCGAAACAGAAGCCATCCTCGAAACTCAACGTCGCCAACGAGAGCAAGAGTTCCGCTGTGACCCAGCTATTCAAGAACAGGATCGACAAAAGGAACTTGCTGCTCAGCGAAAACTATCGAGACACCTTGGTCTAGCAACTTGCGCGCACTGCGAGAAGGCGTTTATGAGGGCCGAAAACAGATTCCGCTCGTGGTGTACCAACCTGGTGAGTTCTGCTGAGTTCTGATGGGTAAATCGAGATCCATGATTGCCTGCTGAAAGTTAAGAAGGAGCTCTAGAACAGTATCAAAATCCACAGCGCATCATCTGATGGATGTGTTGCGGCAAAGACCCCAGGATACCTGGCTGTTCGAAGAGCCCACACTTCGATGACAGTGTCTCAAGTGAAGTCAAGAAGCTTGAAGAGAGGCGTGGAGCAGCTCAACGGCAAGCTAACGCGGTCCTGTTTGAAAGTTGCACGAAATATCATCAAGATTCTGCTATCAATCCCGTGGTGTTGACATCACCAGCTTCTTCGAGCCCAGGGACTGCAGGTTCACTTGCCGAACTGAAGTGTTCCAATTGTCGAATGTTCGAGCAGATATTGCTGGATAGGCAGGCTTCAACAGCCAGAGACAGCCTTGCTACTGGTTACTTGATACATGAGAAACCCCTGTTCAACCATAAAGTATTTTGGGCTCAAGAGCCGCCTGCATCGATCTCATGGACGAGAGCGATTCGAACTCAGATCCAGACAATGAGGACCCAGACACAGCAGCTGCGGTTGCCTCCAAGCGAGGCCGAAGCGAACCAAGACCAGTTGTAATCGACCTCATGAACGACAGCGATTCCACATCCGACTCAGATCCAGACTCTCCCAGTGTTGCCAGCACACACGAGTATACAGCCTGGCTCCGCGAAACAGGACAACTCGTTTCCTGGTGCAATCAATGTTATGATGAGTTTGAGATATCTGATAATACTCTACCGGGGTTTGACCCAGATGTGGAGCTTTGTGTTCAGTGCCAGAGGGAGGAGAAAAGTGTTGTTGATTCATTGCGGCCGAATTGGCTTTTCTAGTGTTGTTTGTGAGAGGTGCTAGGTCTTGCTTGTTTCTTTGCATATGCGTGTCTTTGTAGTAAGCAGCTGCTTGAAAGACCCTGCAATGATCTGAGAGCTTTGTACGGTTCGTGGATGCTGTAATTTAGCTTGAAGAAGATCCGTACTAAAGGAAAAAACGGAAAAGGGCCCATCATATGGTTTGAAATGCGGTCTTTCACTTGCAATTTCCGGGGAACAACAGAATGAGAGCCGCAGCATTGCTCGCCGAGACCTACCGGTGCTGTGCTATCATACTCATAGTCTGGTTAATAGGAGGAAATAAATGCATTATTTCATTTTCATATGCACCATATCGAACGCCTTTGGGGTGCAAATCCATCCCATGCCCGTCTCCCAAGCCAGGCCAGGCATTGAGAAGCCCAAGCACATAATACAATAAGTAAAAACGCCCATCCATGCTTGCCCGCTTCGCTCACGGAGTTAACACTCGAAAGCCAATCCGCCAAACCATGCATACAAAGTCCTCAGATCATCTTGTCCACATACCCCGCACAAGATTTTGTACTCGTCTCCAATTGTCTATCTCCGAACGTTCCATTACTCGTCGACATAGGGGAGCTCAATTCGGCGAACTCAATGTCTGACTGCTCTCGGACTGGTCTCTGGCCGCACTTTTCGAGTGCCCGTTCACCATTCCGCTGCCGGTTTTGATCTTCAGCTTCGTAGGATCTGGAGGGAGCCCAGGGACGACATTCGTTGTAGTACCACTATTGCCGTATAGCCATTTACTCTTTGACTTGACCAATTTCTTCACGGGCTTGAGTGATTTGGCCTTCTTCTTTGCATCCACAGAGATGGACTTCTCATTGAAGTCTCCATCTCGATCATCGTCTCCGTCATCGATGATATCTTCTTCATCACTGGCCGGAGGCTTCGACTCAAAGCTCAATCCACTAGCCGACAGCTGACTAGGATTTTTCGCCATCTTCGGAGCCTTCAATTTGGTCGTCGGGTTCTTCTTCAAAAGTTTCACCTTCTTATGTGGAGATTCCTCAGAGTCGAAGTCGTCACCGGCGTCGCGCTTCGTCGGACTGGTGCGGCCATTCTTGATCGCAGGTAATGTAGGTCCAGGTGTAGAATTACGACTTGTAGGAGGAGTGTTGCCATTCTGGCTGCCATTCCCGATACCGTTCGCCATCTTGGTCTTCGCATCTCGTGAGGATTGTCGACCAAATCCACCTATACACCTCGCCATGTGATTGTTCATGCGTTTAATAACGACATGTGTGCCACAATTGTTACATTTCGAAGACGGAAACGCGATATTCTTCTTCTCTTCCTCTTCGCCTGGTGGCGGAGACGAGTCTTGGCTTCCATTCGGTGTATTCTCTTTTTGCTGCTTTAGAGGATTGATCATGTCTTTTTTCTTCTTGCCTCGGCCAGGACCCTCGGGTACATACGTTTGTCCGTATACGTCGTGATATGGTTTATTGATGAAAGGGTGTTTCTCGCAGTACTGGACTCCGGGCTCTGGTCTTCTACCACCATTGCCGTCCGTCGGATGAAGAAGGCGGGGGAGACCGCATTTTTGGCAGCGGATTTCCCTCGTTGTATGTAAAGGATTGCCCTTGAGATATGTAATGCCATTCTCCCAAGTAGCTCCTTCCGTTTCGACAACTTTGTTTTCGCTGGATGTTGGGGCGTCCTCGTCGTCATTAATGGAATCTGTTTGTGTAGCTTTCTGCTCGACCACAATAGCAGCGGATGAAGCTCTCAGCATCTTTTCCTCCCGGAAAGTCTCAAAGACCAAGTCGTGTAGAATATTATAGAATGAATCGTCCAGAACTCCATAGACCTGAGCATTGTGAATTAGCTGTTGCTACTTTCCCAAGGCAGCAGAGACAATGGCAAAATGGATGGAAATTACCAATTCTGTCAAGGGATCATGTTCTTCATTGGGATCTGGGGTTACAAGACCCGGCGTCTCGAAAGTGTCGTTGACAGACATGTTGAAGAGGGCGATGTTGAACAGGCTGTGGTGCACTGTGTGGAGCTGGGAAAGGGAACGGGAGCAGTTCCAGTTGTGATGCAATCAAAAGCACCGTTGCAAGAAGATGCAAGAACGAAGGGCAAGCCAGGGAGAAAAGAGGGCATTTTATGTGTTTGTTATCCCGCATTCACCGACCAAAGAGCATGTTGGGATTAGTTGATATTGTCGTTGGAGCTCACAATAGGAAGACCGGAAGATAATGTGATGATATTGTGGTCTCTGAAACCAGCTGCTGGCTGCGGCAGAATCATACGCTAAGATTAAGGTTTGGATAGGCGGTGGGGTGGGTGTCTTTGGCAGAGCTCAGTGAAGTGCCCTGAGCAGCAAGCATGAAGTGCAATTGTTCGATGGTTGCTGATTCAATGTCAGAAGTATAGCTATATGACAATGAAATGTTGGCCATAAATGATATTTTCTATGGAATTTACGACAAAGTTAAGCTTATATTGAAGTGTATCTCATTGTTGATATTTACCCCCCTCCTTCAAAAAGGGGGTATCTCTAGCGGGCATCGGCTATTCCTGGCTGGCATCTAGAAGTTCGCATCGTCATCCTGACTTTTTGTTTAGATTCGACGAGACGAGGAGGCCAGATATTACATTCCACGCGCAACAACACAGCATATAAGCCTTTGACCCCCCAAACTTTGGTTTCGGGGCTTTTATAAGCACTTGAAGTTGCTGCTCTCGGGAATAGAAGCCCAGATGGACAGCAATGGCGCGTCGAACGCCGCGAACACGCGAGCTCAACCCTCCATCCGATCATTCTTCCAGCCTCGTCAACCCAGTTACACACCACCACCAGGATCTGCAGCGACGAAACTCCCACCCTCAAATCCCTCGCCCCTAACAAGTCAAACGCCCCCAACTCTATCACCACCAGTCTCCTCATATACCAGCAAGCCCACTCCAAACCCAACATCAACATCATCTACAACCAAGCCTTCCACCCTCCCACCCCAAGCAACCATATCCCCCATCCAACAACCACACATCCAGCCTCTCCGCCGGATCAACGCCCTCCTCCTCCCCATCAGCTACCCCGACTCCTTCTACCACAAAATCCTCTCTCCAGACCCTCCCACCCCCTCCCCACCAAATGGTTTCTCCCGCTCAATCCTCTGGACTGACCCCACCAGCCAGGAAACAAAAGTCGTCGGCGGCGTAATCTGCCGCGTCGACCCAGCTCTCTCCCCTCAATCAATACCCCAGAATCCAATCTACACGCCCGACGCCTACGATATCTACATCCAGAGTTTATGTCTTCTCTCGCCCTACCGTGGGAAGGGACTAGTAGCCGCTGTGCTAGATGAAGTTATAGAGGCAGCGATTAAGCAGGATGAGTTGAGGATTGAGAGTTTATATGCGCATGTCTGGACGCAGAATGAGGAGGCGTTGGAATGGTATTCTGCGCGTGGATTTAGGAGGGAGGAACCTATTTTACATGGGTACTATCGTAGACTGAATCCGGACACGGCATATATTTTTCGGAGGAGGTTGATGCCGTCGGATCACTTGAACGGCAACTCTCAAGTTCAAGCTCAGTCTCAATCCCAGAAGGAAAATACGACGCCGAGTAGCACCCCAGCCTCTCTTCACCCGACACCAAGTGCGGGAGGTAGACCACCTATTCAAGGACACGCAAGGTCATTCCAGGATAAAGGTCCAGAGAGGGAGTGGAATGATCTTCCTGAAGATGTGTTGCTGAAACCGCCGAGTGCAATGGCTTCCAGAGAAGGCAGTGCGCCGAGCTCAAGGAGTAGTTCCCGAAGTGGTATGGAAGCGAAGGGGAAGAAGAAGAGAGTGTATCCGGCAGCTGCTTTTGGGGCTTGATAGGGTTCATTTGTCAGGAGATCAAAGGTTCAGCTTGGAGAAGCTGGAGTAAAATAGATACTAGGGCGGCGTTGGAGCATTAAAATGTGGTTTAGGTTCGGAAAAGGAGTATGTGAAAGCATTGGTCAAATTTACACATCTAGACCTAGAGGTAGACTCAGAGTCGGTAGACAACAAGTTAAAAGCGATGGCAGCCCTTGTTGCGGGTGTCCTGTGTGTAATGCTATTAAGTCCTCAGTGTTTTGATTTTCCTTGCCATTTTACGCCCGCGCCATTCATATGTTCGCTCCATGCAGTACCTTAATAATACATCAGTCCATGCTCCGAGTATCTGGACCCATTTTCAGATCTTGGGCGTCTTCGCCATCAAACCATCCTTCGGCGCCTCAAGCGAGAACAAGAAAACATGATGCTTATGCTCCTCGTTCATCTTCTTGATCTCCGCAACATCCTCTAGACGATCAGACCCAACGATAGCCATACCAGGTCCAGTCTTCTCCTTCACCAGAGTACCATCCTCTCCTTTCTTCTCTCCAGCCTCCTCGCCATCAGTCTTCTTCAAAGGTTCGAGTCCCCACTCTCCATCCTCGGAGTACTCCCACATGAGACCCACCTCGCCCCTTACTAGTGCCGTGCCCCAAAGAGCTGTCAGGACACCAGGGACGAGGTACAATAGTGCCGGCTGCGCATGATTGAAGACATTCATGACCACGAGTGTAACCAGCATGGCGAGGATATACCCCACCAGACTAGCCTTAAAGTAAACCTTCGAGAACCGGGCGCCATCGGCAACGGTATCAGCATCTCCCTTCTTCGCCAAGCGAGTCCAGAATCGCTCACCCCATTGCCCCGTAGCTTCAACGTAAGCAGCACGGATGATGGTATCTGGGTCGATGGCACGAGGCGGAATGGTAGGTTTGGAAGTGGTACGCTGCTTGCGCAGGTAATGGAGATAGAGGTCGAAGCGAAGAGCGAGCGCCATCATGATGCCCGGAAGAACAACATCTCCTAGACCAAGCATGCTCCCGCGTTTGGGGCCAGGGAAGACTAGCTTGATAGGAACCTCGAGAGAGGTAGCGACGGTAATCATGAGTGGTGTGTAGAAGACCATCACGATGTCGTAGATGAAGAGACCAGCCAGAACGAGGGTGCCGGTCCAGAAGGTGGTGGGTGACATTAGCTGCAGGGTACCATAGCAGAATCCGAAACCCATGATATTGGTGAGCCACCATGCTTTGCCTGAGGGATTTGTTAGCATCGTGATAGACGTTGAGGGAGTATTACTTCGCACCATTCATGTTGTACAGAGCGATTGTAGCCACTCCAATAACGAACCCAAGGACATCGTTGAGTTTGATATTACCCTTAGCAGTGAAGACACCTATACAATAATCAGTAGACGACTCAACACAGGATGAAATGCATCAGCTAACCGTGAACATAAGCTTTGAAAATCCAATGATTCTTCAACGTAGCACGAAGTGACCATAGCTTCTTATTGATAGCAGGCGAAAACTGGATACTCGACATAAAGCCCGGGAAAGGATTCGTCTTATCCTCCACGAACTTCCGGTGGACCTGCACCCGAGCTTTGTTTACCTGTCCAGTGACCTGCTGGGACAACAGAGGTTCAATGAAGTACGTCTCCGAGGCCGACGACCAAAAATTCGGGAAGACGAATGTCGTAGCTACATTCAGACAGTCTGCTGCTAGCTTGCCAACACCGAAGACTCCAAGACCTGGCAAAACATTAGTATATTTGGTTTCAGAACAAACGAAACTAGATCCAAAATATTGAGAGGATATAGCTGCCGAATAAATCCTAACACCAGACTGAATATTGTGACACATACCAGAGAAATAAATATTGAGAATCTTGTTCAACACCTTCGGATCATCCAGCCACTTAATGACCAAATACAGCCCACCCAACGTAATACCCGCCAGAATCGGGAACAGAATGGCATCGCTTGGCGTCATGCCCTCGATCTTGACTTCCTCATCTTCATCATCGCCATCCTCGCCCGGTGCTTTCTTCTTCGGTACAGCAGCGGATGGTGGACGACGTAATGAGGCGTGAGCACCGATGTAGATGGGGAAGACGGCGGCCAGGATCAGGTGAATATACATCTGGATCAGCTCTTGTTGGGTATAGATGAGGTAGCTCCATTCGCCGATGGATTGGAGGAATGGGCTGTCGCCTTGGAAGTACGAGAAGAAGGCGTCCATGACTGCTCTTGGTACTGTGCTTCCTTAAAATGAGGACCGATACCAGAGAGAAGCCGTTGGGCTTGTCGGTATTGCTGTTGACACGTGAGGCGTCAGCCTGGTGGCAGGAGGAGATGGTTTCAAGAAGCCAGATCGCAAACGCAGATCAAAATCAATAAAAGTAAGAACAAAGCTTTCCTTAGGCTCCGGGAATCTGCACGTCATGAACGCGAATTTCGATAAATGGAAAAGTCGAAAGAAAGATGCGGTGTTTGGCAACCACAGAACCACACATCATTCGGCTGTTTGCAGGGATCTCCACACGAGGCGGGAGAGCTTTTCAGCCTCGTCAGAATCAACATCGCCAGTTCTATGAACATCCAGCCTTGAATCTGCCACGAACTCTCACACAATTATACGAGCTGTGATATCTGTATCGTGCTCTAACAGTCCTTGACCGTAACAATTGAATCTGCAGCTCCTCAACTACATACGCTATTTTCTCCGGCGCAAATATCAGCTTTCAAAATGGCGACGAACATCGCCCTCGAGACTACTATGGTTCGGTCCACTCTCCTGGTAGCAATCTGTACGCAGCAATTCTAATACTGTTCAAGGGCACAATCTTTGTCGAGCTCTACAATGACCACGCACCAAAAGTACTATCCTTCCTCACACTCTCCCTCCTCACCACGTCTATCCAGCCCCTCACTGATCCCCCTCCTTCACAGACATGCAAGAACTTCTCGACCCTAGTCTCCCGCGGGTACTACGACACCCTCCTCTTCCACCGCATAATCCCCTCCTTCATGCTACAAACCGGTGATCCCACCGGCACCGGCCGCGGCGGCTCCTCCATCTACGGCGAGAAGTTCGAAGACGAGATCTCCCCCGCGCTGAAGCACACCGGTGCTGGGATCCTGAGTATGGCGAACAGTGGCCCGAATACGAATGGTAGTCAGTTCTTTATTACGTTGGCGCCGACGCCGTGGTTAGATGGAAAGCATACGATTTTTGGAAGGGTTACGAGGGGGTTGGCGGTGGTTAAGAGGATGGGGCTTGTGAGGACGGGGGCGGAGGATAGGCCGGTGGAAGAAGTTAGGATCTTGAAGGCGAGGGTTGTGGAGGGTGATACAGAAGAGTGAGAAGTTATGAAAGGTCTTTGGTGGGTTGATGGTAAATGCATGGTAAGGCGTTATGGGATGCGGGTTTAGAAGCAGGTGTCAAAAATCATAGACGAAGCCTCCATCTAGGCGATAAATGATCAGACAATAGAACGGAAGCTTGCACTTATAGTTGTGGAAGCGACGATGCCCAAAAATCAATATCCTCTAATCCAACAATGGCCGCCGCATGCCTGCTATACGCTTCCCTAGATTTATATACTCCATACAGGCTGTCAAGATACCGTACTTGGTAATCTCCAAGCAACCAAATCATCTCTGATATCAAACTCATCTAATTCCGGCGCCTTCTTGAAACCAGTCCTCCCCCTTTCAGAGGAGTTTTCTGAAGAAGTGTCATGCATATCTACGATAGATTGGGGTGAAGGACCCAATGTCTCTCGACTTCTCGAGTGCTTGTGCCCGTTCCTCATAATCCTCTTACCAGTGACAGTACTCTGCGATGTCGCGCTTTTGGAGCTTGCACCAGAAGTTGATCGGTGATGAAATCGGAGGTTCCGCTCTTCTCCACTATCGTCGTGTGTAATTCTGGGAGTCGATACTTTATCATGAGCTTTCCATCCATCCCCTCCATTGAAGATATCCTCCAAGCATTGATCTGCAGGTAGTTCATCCGCATGTGCTGCCCAGGAAGCAGCTAATGCCCGTCGATACATGTCTTGTAGTTCGCCATGATCTCGCGATTTACTTATTGTAGGCATATCTACTTTCATCAGCATGTATAGCTTCATTCGGAGGTGAAGATCACCTACGTCCAATATCATCCTGCTCTGCTTGTTCCCCCGCCATGATTCCCGCGATGCCTCCAAACACAGGCGCAGTCTTCAAAGGAGGAGCGACAAAATTCCTCTCCCCATCCACTTGCTTCATCAAGATGCCAATTTTCAACGTACTGTTGATCTTACTCTCCTGCATGAGGTACCTCCTCACAACGCCCTCCTCCCCATCCGGTCCCATCTCACTCTCCTCGACATACTCCGCCAGATTCAAAGTAACATAGCCCAGCGTAATCTTCTCTCCTCGCATACCAGCACTGTTATAGTCCTGCACAACCTCGAAGTTGACACTGCATTCCTGCAGATTGTTGCTCTTATCAATCGTGAGCCGGACGGGTATGGTTTTCGTGTAGTCCCAGCAGACTTTGTGTTCTTTTATAGGGGCTGGATTGGTCCGGCCGCGGTGTTCGGCGGAGGTGGAGGAGGGGAGATGCCATTTTACATAGGAGGTGCCGTTAACAAGGGGCACATTATTGAGATCAATGATCTGGTCCTGTCAGCATCGTGCCGCCATGCTGAATATCGCGCAAGCATACCTTGAGAATAAGATCAAATTTTGGCTGGGAATCGTCAGTATGCGATTGGCAGGGTGGAGGTGCATGGTGGGGTAATGATGAGGGGGAGACAAGAGGAGTCTACGAACCCTTCTTGCTTTGGAAACTAGGATATTGGAAAGCTTGGTCAGCTTGGGGTTCGGAGGTGGCATGATTGCGTGGTCGCATTATTTGTTCTTAGGAATGGATGTTTAACATACTTAATGGATTCATACTCCTGCTGGGTTTTGATGACTGTAGTGCGGAAATCGCGATAGCGCCTCATGTCTCATTGTGGTTTCTTCTCCGTTGACAGCGTGAAGCAGGCGCGTGGGATGGAATGGGATGTTCGGAGCATGCGAGGCTATCCCGGATGACGTCTCGTCTCGCCTATCGAGCCTATTTGGTAAGAATTTAGCCTTTAAGCTTCGATCTTCAGCCTTTCTTTTCAAAACAACAACATCCTCTTCGCATGTGATGGACATCTCAGGTGATGAGATCGCGGATGTGGTCTTGAGGGAGTTCGACAGTTGGCCCAATAAGAGGAAGCCGTTATTAAGGAGTGATGGCGTCAAAGAATGGGTCCCGTTGAGCGGAATAGTAGCACAAGGTTTTTACCCCTGACACTACTGCAGATCACAAGGCTGATAGCTGGAACAGGCAGAAATGGCCTCACATGTCTAGCTGTAGCGTATGTACATATTGTTGTCCACAAGAAAGACCTTTCGCTGAGGAATTAGGACTGGAATGAAATGTCTTCCACAGAATAAAATCGCTCAGGCCCAAGGAGTCACCCTTCACGACTGGCATGCCGAGGTCCTCGCTATTCGCTCCTTCAACCGGTTCCTCCTTGAAGAATGTCATGCCTTGGCTTTATCCAAGAACGCTTCATCGGGATATGTTCGATTTAGGACCCAAAATGAGAGAACCCAGATAAATTTCCAGCCATTTGCTTTGAACGAGGGGATCAACCTTTACATGTACTGCTCTGAAGCTCCATGTATCTATACATATCTCCCAGCTTTATGATCTCATGCTAATTGATATTCCAGGCGGCGATGCAAGCATGGAACTTACCATGGCTGCCCAAGATGATGCTACGCCTTGGGATTTACCTCCATTAGCTATTACACCAGGTGACTCAACACCAGCGGAACCTGAGATTCTTCACGGTAGGGGTTATTTCTCTGTGCTAGGCTCAGTGAGGCGCAAGCCATCTCGTCCAGATGCTCCGCCTAGTCTTTCGAAGTCATGCTCTGATAAAATCGCTCTGAAGCAATCAATATCATTGCTCAACTCAGTGACTTCTCTGCTCATCTCGCCTGAGAATGTTTACATCCACTCCCTGGTGCTACCAGCTTCGCAGCATTCTTCTGTGGCTTGCACGAGGGCCTTTAGCGATTCCGGTCGGCTCTCGTGCTTAAAAGATAGAGAATGGGAAGGTAGCTACTCTTTTCGGCCCTTTGGGATTTTGACAACGACGAAAGAATTTGTCTCCAGTCGCCGCCAGCCCTTAAGAATTGGCGAAAAAATTGTCCCATCCAACACCGCGACATCATGGACACCAAATCACACGGAAACACTGATCGGAGGGTCTTTACAAGGCAGGAAACAATTCTCACTGAAAGGTGCCAGCCGAGTCTGCAAACGCAGAAGCTGGAAACTGGCTCTTGAAATTGCCAAGACAGCTTCCCTACAAATTCCCAGAATCGAAGAGACCTTGGCTGTGGACAGCTATGCTTCAATAAAGCAATCTGCCTTGTTGAATGAAAGAAACATCGTCAAGTCAGATGTTAGAGCAAACGCATTGAAGGGCTGGATCCGGAATGTTGGTGGCGATGCTTTCGGAATTGATGGAGTCGAAGCCTGAAATGCATACCTCAAAACCCTCATCTCCCGGCTTATTTTCTTTGTGCACATTTCAATTGTGGCATTAGACAACTTTTGCAAGGCGAAGTCACTCGGTCTCTCTTTCGAGAGCTCACCTGATGTTATTCTTTCCCGTATAACCGAGCCAAGGTCTGCAGGGTCTCAATTCGGCCAAACGAGGGGACAACATTGCGGCACAGCCACACTTGGAATATTGGTTCTTATGATACTTCATGAGGCTGCATCCCCTCCAAATAAACATATTGTTCTGACAAATGCATGTCGCTGTCGCATCTGAGTACTATGCACTTCGTCAAAAATTCAACGCGACCTCCATAGATTCGTTCCTCTGCAAGACTTAAAATGTCCTGGGATAGGGGAAATGCTCGGGTAACGCCCAACACAGAAGAGATCGGATGTCCACCTCCATACCCAGCAGGGAATGAAGACAAACCACCAGCTTACTCGGTAAGGCCGCTCATGGTACCTCAACCTGTCCGTCATGCTCCGTCTACTCGATACTCCCGGAATGCATCTTCTGGAAGCGCTCACGTGCGCAAAACCCCACGTCAAACAAGACCCAGAAGAAGGCAGATCAATTGCTGTTATTGGTTCAAGTGGCTCTTCTTTTGTGCGTGTGTACTTGCAGGAGGTATGTACTTTTCCTCGCACGCCATGATCTATGTTCTGGGATCTTAGAATGACAATATGTCTCCCAATTGATATTTTAGGAATGGAGACCCAAGCGATCAAATTTTGGGCGACAGAATGCTAACTCGCCCGAAGTCTTTACCGGATTATATGTAGGACTAGGAAAGTCGAGCAGCAAGAGTGACAACTTCTCGACCTATCCTCCTATTCGAAATAGCTCGCTCCCCAGTAATGCCACAGTCTATGATCTCGCAGCAACGGAATGCGAGCCTGGAACCTTTATTCTGCACCAAGACATGTTTGGCGGTATCTGGATCCGAGGTGAATTCCATGATTCGGTGTCGATGAATTCATCCTCCATGGTGCCGACTAAGCTTCATTTTACCGGAGATCTTTCCCCTCAAAAACCAGCAAATATGACAGCTGTATGCTGGCCTGTCCCTGGAACCGATGTTGCTGTAAGTGTCGCCCTATATTTTGACTCTGTAATTGAGAGTGAACATCGCTAATCTGAATGACAGAGGATCGCCCTCTTCTTCGTCAGCCCATTTCCAGATCCAGCATTCAAGTACGCCATCATCGAAACCACCATCGACGTTTCCACGACCAACTTCACACTTATCGACTATCCGACATACTCAGATACGCACAACGCCATCATCAAAGTCCGTGATGCTTCAGCAATGGCTGCAGTCGTCCTGCCTAGTGAAGGAGTGCGTCTGTACTATTCTGAACTTCTTTCCGACCGCAAAAAAGTCAATATTATGGAAGTTACTAGAGGATGGCCTGAGCCAACGGTGTATTTCAATGGCCAATACGCGACCAAGCGAGATCTGTATGCAAAGGCTTATCGCACGTGGACGCCTCTGGCAGCCGCAGCTGTAGATAGAAATAACAGCATTTCGCCACCTGAAGTCCATGTATTCTTCGTGGACAGGAAATCGAGATTGTCAAGGGTCGTTCGAAAAGGTACCGAGACATGGCCAGGTACGTTTTTACACCCCAATAACTTCTCGGCAGCACAGGCACCTCAACCCATGCCAGACTCAAATGGCTAACTCAACACTTAGCACAACCACTTACCCAGTACTCCACGGCCGGAGGATCAGACATGAAGATCCAGAAAATGGTCGCCATTATTCCCCATATCACCAACGGCCACCTTGAACCGGACCTCTTCTTCATCAATAACCACCGCGTAACCGATATCTTCGGCACCACTAATGCTCCCACCAACGAAGATGTCTCTACCGCATCGCGGGTCTACGTCCAAGCACCCAAGATCGTAGGCGGTGATATTTCCGGTCCGTCCAGTATTCCTCAAGCTGTGCAGTCGCCACCACTCATCGCTGTGACGTGCTGGAACTTCAGGGATAATCGAACGATGAGTGTTCAAGCGTCGTCGAGTACGGCGAGTAGGGAGCGAATGCAGTTGTTCTATGTGAAGCAGGATGTGAGTTGGTACGATCGGGGGAATAGTTATGAGAATGTGCAGATTTTGGGCCAGGGCATTGTGAAGGTTACGGCGAGGAGTGATCCTCTTGTGGGTTATCACTGGAATTGGACTGAGGCGGCGAACGACACACGAAGACTTAGGCATTGACTGGAAGATTTATAAGATAATGATGATGGCACGGAAGACGAGCTTGAGGAGACTAGAAGGATTGTTTGTAATGTGTCACTCGATTTCGATGAACAGCCCTTGAAATTAAACTTGAAGATATTTCTGAATTCTCCGTTACATCTCATTCGTATAAAAATTGATAATCTGAGCTGACTTGATAGTTCTGATAGCATTCCAGCTCTCAGGATTGAGTGCACCTCATGGCTTGAGTACAAGCTAAGAATGAGAGGCTGTTCGCTTGTATTGTTTACAATCGATCATGTTAGCCCCATGCTCAGCCAGATGTTGTCGGCGTGGGGGGCCCATGATGTCCTCGTGAACTGCCAAGATCGGGATGACTCGCTTCATCCTTTTTTCCGTTTGGGACGCGGTACCCAGTACGCCATCCAGGTCATAGTAAAGCCATCTGTATCACCACTGCCCCACTCTTTCAGTATGCTGGCACCATGTCCTCTGATCTGTGATCGCGCCACAGTTATCCTCATCCAAGTCTAGAAATCATGTGAAGTGCCAGCTCGCTTAAAATAGTAGTCAAGACAACACCGCTGAAATGAAGTTAATTTGGTCTCATTTCGAGGGTTCGTAACCAACTCTCTCGAATAATTTATCTAGGTATATCGGCAAACTTGATTGAAAATAAATCTACAACATGGATAGAAAAAGCTTCTTACCAAACATTCCTGCGCCAGCTTCAGTGAGTTCCGAAAGCAAGGAAGTACGACTGGAGCGAGGCATTAGCGCTGTCGCGTGACTTTGGTTAGCTTTTGCTGCTCAATTCTACTCTCTTCCCCTTATGGCACCTTGGAGGGTTTCGACGGTGGTGATAAGATGCGGCTGCCCTTATCGTGTTGATCTCTCTTCACTCGTAGGCTTGGCCTTCCTCCTTGCTTCACTTAAAAATCTGGGGTGGGCGCGGAAGTTTGGGCCCCCCGGGAAAATTGCTTGCGATTATTTACACAATTGCTGAGGGAAACATTACTCGATATATAATCGAGTAGCTATAGGGAAATACTTGATGGCGAAAAACTCTTGTTTTCGGTTCGTGCTGTTGGGAACAAAAGCACAAAGGCCCATCATGGCAAACATTAAGCAGCCTCACGTGACTATACCATCACCAAGAGTTCACATTGTCATCGAATACGTGACTCTTTGGAAATCAGGATTCGGGCATCCAAGACATTGTATAATCTATATCATTAGATTCTAAATGAAGAACAAATGTAAATGTGGATGTGGATGATGCTCGGCTTCGATCTGTACAACGTCTACCACTAATATTTCTACAAAGGTTTCTCCTGTTGTGTTTATCAGGATCTGATAGCGGTACCCATCACCTTTCTTAACCATCACTCACTAAGTCAAAGTGCTTAAGGGGACACCCACAAGGTGCTCTTTTCCTCATTCCTTCTTCTTTCGCTGGTGGAGGTGCATTGCTGTCGTCTTCCTCTCGTGCAGGTAGATCTCCCCCACCACAATCATATACGTACCCCATCATCGGCACCGCTTCACTACTTGCTCCCCGTTTATATCCTCTTCCGCCGTCACTATCACTAAACCAGCTCCTCTCATCCCCAAGCATTCTCGGACGAACAACGGCCCACCAGCACCAGTACAGGATTCCGCTCCCAAGAATAACAAGAGCTGTTGCTGGATACGCAAAATATGGGAATCTGCCATCTCCTTTCTCCTGCCTAGGCTTGATCCAAGGCATCACCAACAGCAGACAATTACTTGCTGCGAAAACAATAGTGTAAATCTTCTTAGCTCGAAATGGCGATTGCCAGTTCTCTCGTGGTGAACTTTGTAGGTATAACAGGCCAAGCGAGATCGCCACGCTGATAACGGAAACTGGGTACCCGCCAATATCGACAAGGAAGTTATAAATCTCGCCGGGAGGCGGTACGATTATGACGAGGACAGAAACGAGCCAGTGGAGGAAAAGGCCTGGTGTAGGCGAATCCCATTGGTTCTTGCCTGCGAAGAAGCGGGAGAAGGGTAGCAGGCCATCTTTTCCTAGTTCCTGGTTGACGCGAGCTTGTGCGAACGATGTGGCTGCAATGTTGCCGAATGCAGAGATGATGATGAACAATGGGAGAACGTTCTCCCCTATCACTTCGCCGAATATGTTCTTGAAGAAATGGCCTGCTATCACGACGCCTGAGGAGCGGAAATCTTCTTTCGAGACTACGAGAAAGTAGGAAACATTAGCGAGGATGTAGCCGATCGAGACGAGGGAGAGTGCGATTGGTGCCGCGAGTCTGAGCGTTGGGATCGGATTGCGGACTTCAGAAAGGACTTGATTTGCAGTGCTGTAGCCTCTGAAGCAGTAGAGGATTTTGAGCAGGGCGGTGGCGTAATCGTAGGGTCGAGTCGAGGACCCAGAAAAGAGGTTGGAGAAATTCTTCTGTGCGGTGCTGAGTTGAGACTGTTCTTCTGGAAAGTCAAAAGACCCCAAACCACCCAGACGACGTCGACTAAGTGGTGATAATGAAGATCCAACACCCGTCAGCGCTCCAGCTATTCCCGATATAATCACAACCACCAGGATGAGCATCTTGCCCACACCAAGAACATTAATGATCCTTAGTCCCACCTCCCGATATCTTGCGTGTATCACACAGATTACTGTGATAACCCAAACCGCCACCACGCGAACGTTCCATCGGTTGACCTCAACCTCCAAAGCATACATTACGTATTCCCCCAAAACTATGCAATTAGGGGTACTGAACCCCAACAGAACCACGTATGACATAAACATGCATGTCGCAAGCATCCTAGGTTTCCTGAATATTCGTTCGAGATAAATGCGCTCGCCACCACTTCGAGGCATTGCCGTCCCCAAATCCAAATACACGGCCAGGCCGCAGAAAGAAATGGCTGAGCCAATGATCCATAGTGAAAGAGATGCGCCGACCGAGCCAACGGAGTTGAATATAGAAGAAGGTATGGAATAGATCCCAACTCCAACTGTCTTGCCGAGGATGATGTTAATTGCAGAGAAAGTGCCGAGTTTCCCGTTTAAAGTTGGTTTGCTAAATTGTGGTGTGGGCGGGAAGTTTCTATGTTCGGAGGGCGAAAGAAGTGTGGCGCCTGATAACCCATCGTCGGAGAGGCTTCTGGAGGATTCAATCGAGGTTCTGGTTTTCGGCGAAATTACCGGAATTGACCTTGGCGGGGTAAGATATGTTGAGCTGGTGTAGGTGCCATATCTGGCATCCTCAGTATTGATTTGGAGATTATTTGGCCTCCGCGAAATGTCTTTCTGAGCCAAAGGCCGAGACCGACGTGGGGTAACGGGACTATGGCAGCTCCCATCAATAAAGCTATTCCGCAGTGGAGATGCCACGGTTGAAATTGCTCCTCCGATAAACGACCTCGACTGAGAGAACGATGTCATGAAGTCGCCGTTGAGCAGGACGCAGGAAGTACCACAGTATACGTCGAACGCTCATTCGCTGGCCAACAAACAGTGTTTGACTTCTAAGCCAAGCAACCACTTAGAGAGTGAGCAAATTGTCAAGATAGAGAGATGAGCCAAGAATTCCGACAATGCGGGGAAAGAGTTGAGTAGATATGAGAAAGTTCTTGAGGCGAGGCGAGACTTGATAACCCCTTGAGGGGAGGTGGAGCCGATGAAGGATCAGCATAAGACGAGTCTCTTCCCCTTGACTTCATCAGTGTGATTTTCTCCGGGTTCCTGTCCAGACAGATCGAGATCAGCCAGAATCCATTAGAGGACATAGGTTTGCTTGTCCGTCCCTAGGATGGCTGGAAAACACTATGAAGACAATTTCTAATTAGTCAAACTGAGATAGCCGGAAACTGGACATCGATATGGATTCATAGCCAAGCATTTGATGCACCCATTGACATTTGTGAGAATCCCTGAATCGACTTGACATGGCACAAAAGCTGAAAAGCCAAGCTCTAACATGACTTGTAGGATGGTGAAACGCGGTCTAATAGAAGCGGTGGGACGAGGCGCAATGATTCGCCAAGAGCGATTAGCGAGCTCTCCTTATAGCGTCACTCATGATTGAACCGGGTTTGAGTATTTGACGATCAGTGCCAATGCAGATTGGAGTAGAATCCGGAAAGAGGAGCCGATTTTCATTGCTTGTGCTCCTTGGCAATAACCATGGGTGAAGAAAAAGCCTGAAACTTGACGGGGTACAAATGTATACGCGTCGGAATGGTCCACAGAGGAACGGTCCGAGAGCTTGCTGAACTGCTTGTTCTTGTTGACAGATGTGCGGGCCAGGCGAGCCAGATCGAAAATTGGCAGCTAAGTGGCACTCTATGCTGGCTCAAACCGTTGTTTGTGTTCAAAAGCGGGGTGTTCAAAAGCGGATAATTAAGAAAGGCAAAGTTTTATGTTCTTGAACGACCATCGAATCACAACAAGTGAGAGACTGGAAATAGTATCAGCTGTTCCTCGCATGTTCCGTACGCTTACCTGTAATGTCATGACTGAAAGATTGCACATGGAAGTGCTGCATGGAGAAAGTCAGTGAAAAAATTCCTGACCAACCACCATCGCGTTATTAGTTCGTCAGTGTCCAAAGGCTCTAGATTTAGTCTATGCGTCTAACTTCAGCTTTTCTAACAAGTTGTCGATTTTCCCAAGCAGAACTTGGTAATTAATTGCATCAGCTGCAAACTCGTCACCTGCCACTTCCCCGTCCAAGGTTCTGATTTCGCCGTTCATAAACGGATCGGAAGCAGGATCAAGAGTTCTGTCCGGCGGAGAGCTCATATCGACAGCTTCATCTGTTTTTTGAGATTCATCGGGCAATTCTTCGGCATTTTCAAGTTGGTTCTCATCCATCATATCTTCGAGTCCTGAATCCTCGAATCGTAGTCGAAAGCGATCAGATAGGTAATGCCGAATGCTAAAAAATTATCAGTATATTTAAGGCATAGAGATAGACGTCACTTACTCGTCCAAAAGTTCGATGGTATCTGTTTCCTGTCGATTCTGGATCCTGAAGGCACTCTCTTTGATCAAGTCTTCAAATTCTTGTTCATCGATGTAGTCTTCCAATCGAAATGCCAAGTATCTCGCACTAAATTCTTCCAAACGTTGAACTTTGAGGTCCCAAGCTGCTCGGATCACATCATAAACATTTATTGGTTCAACTTCAACTTCCTGGTCTTGACCAGTCTCGGTATGCGTCCGATCCGGAAGGCCACCACTGCCCATCCCAACAGTACTTATGACTGTTGCAGCTTTCGCTTTGAGTTTTTCAATGAGCAGCATGTCGGCTACAAAGAGCACATCGAGTGCCAATTCGATTGGGATGTGCGTCTGTTCCGTGTAGATGAAATTCAGGACGACCTCCAGTACCTCTGGCGTACAATCAACCTATGTACCCAATCAGTAAAAGCTCATGTTATAGTAGTGGGTGAAGCTGTTAGTCCAAATTTTTAATCAAATCTCCTAAGACGGGTTTGGGTTCGAATTATGGGATGGAAATACCCGCCTTGATAATTTGGAGGTACTCTGTAACCTGTGCTTCCTTGAAAGAGGAGGCAAACATAGTCTGAAAATATTCAGATCGTAATAACATCGCTCGATGGCACGGGAACAGCACCGCTTGCTTTGACTTCCTGGTCACTGATGGAGATCGAGACGTTGCAGACGGTCCAATAGGTATTCCATTCAGAGGTCCCCGTGTGTTCCTCATTTTGGGTGTTTCTTGTCCAGAGCTTGGCTCTTCGGTTCCTCCCTCGTCTGCGCGAAGCAAGACATCGGCGAAAATGCTATTATCTCTTGTCCACTTTACGTCGTTTGCTTTACTTGAATCCACATTAATTTTGTGTTTCAAAACATTATTCCGGTACCATGTCTCAATCTGGTCTCGGCCTCTGGTAACTTCATCCTGGTGTCTTTGTCTCGCAATCCGTCTATCACTTCCTGCTAGCAAGCCCTCCCATAGTGACTCAATTTCCAATTGTTTACTGACTTTATCGATACCCTTCAGAACTTCTTCCTCGGCTACGAAGCTCTTGTTGCTCAAACCAAGGTCCGCAGGTACATCTCCAAGATACAGATAACGTAACGCAATGTGAAAAGCCTCGGGTGGTATTGTATTCGCCAATTTCCAAACACTCGTTTCCGGTGCAGTTGCGAGCTTCTTCGAGAAGTATGGTGATCGCGCAGAAAGTACAAATTTATGAAGATTCCACTTTTCTGAGCTTGCGGTGAGGCAAATGTCGGAGGTATCTGGTGTTTGTCGAGTGAGGAGTGTGGTGATATGTGATGCCAGAGGCTGTAAAGGATCGCTGCTTTTCGAATAGTCGTATTCCAACAGGAGATTTCGAATTCGATTATTGAGGGCATTGTAAAGGCATCGTTCGCCTTGAAAAGTATCTCGTTCGCAGAGCGCCCCGGCTTCTAATAGAAACTGGACGACTTCATAATGCCCACAAAGGCTAGCCTACAGCAGCGTTCAAACACGGTACAATTTGGCCGCCTAGTTCCTCGGAAGACTTACCAGAATCAAGGGCGTATAGTCAAAAACATCTCGGGCGTTAATATTAACTCCGAGAGAAATCGCTTCCTGGCATCCTTTCAAATCTCCAATCCGACAGGCATCGCAGAGCTTTCGGAAGCTGTAGAATATTAGCAGACGCTCAGCGGATTCAACTTTGGGATTTGAGTGGAAGTTCATCCACCCATATATGGTTGTTGAAGCTGGCTTTCGAGCATATGACTATGGACCTACTCATTACTGACGTCAAGAGGGCTGTCGTCCTTGAGAACACCGTCCCGAATAAGTTGATGCTCGTCTTTGAGCTGGACCTCTAGTTCGTCTTTCCGAAGTACCATCTTTCTCGGCGCAAGATCTCTGTATAATTAATTTGATTTTCAACTCAAGGAGTTCAAGCAAAGTATTGGAAATGGCGGGGACATTTAAATGCTTATCGATTAGCCTTGTCGCCACCTTGAGCCCTGCCAAGCTGCAGGGGTTTGCTGGCGGTCGAAATTCGGGAGCGTTGCCGGGGGCAACCACGCCTGTTCCTTGTTGACACCACAAAGTCGATCGCGAACGAACTTGAGAATCTGTGAACCAGGAAGTATAACGACAAACGACGACAACAACAATCAAAAAACGCCTAGGACCCGGACTTCAATAGCATTACCTTCACTCGCTCATGGCACTTACTTCTCTGTCTCTTTGTTAGCCAATAAATCCAGAACATCGAATCTGGAATCATGTCTGAAGGGGAGAAGTATGAGGTGCTCGAGAAGATCGGTCAGTACACCAATGCGCCAAATTATCGCAACAACTAACAGAATGCAGGACACGGATCATTCGGTGTCATCAGAAAGGTGCGCAGAAAGCAAGATGGCCAAGTCCTCTGTCGCAAGGAAATCAACTATGTAAGAATGTCGCAAAAAGAACGAGAACAGCTTCATGCCGAGTTTGCGATTCTCTCTTCCCTACGACATCCCAATATTGTTGGATACTACCACCGAGAGCACCTGAAGTCGACCCAGGACTTACATCTATACATGGAGTACTGTGGAAATGGAGATCTGGGGCGAGTGATCAAGGACCTTCAACTCAAGAAACAGTTGGCGGAGGAGGGGTTCGTTTGGAGCATGTTTGCGCAACTCGTCACGGCCTTGTATCGATGTCACTATGGCGTTGATCCTCCGGAAGTGGGGAGTAATGTTATGGGGTTGGGTAATTCAGCAAACCCAAAGCCACCTGGGACCAATGTCATGATTCTGCATCGTGACTTGAAGCCAGAAAATGGTAAGTGCTGCGGACGATTCTATCTGGATTCTCTTCTGACATCGATAGTGTTCCTCGGCGAAGACAATTCGGTCAAACTTGGAGACTTCGGTCTCTCCAAGATTATGGCATCGCACGACTTTGCCTCCACTTACGTCGGCACTCCTTTCTACATGTCGCCTGAAATATGCGCCGCAGAAAGATATACTCTCAAGTCCGATATCTGGTCACTGGGGTGTATAATCTACGAGTTGTGCTCACGAGAACCGCCCTTCAATGCTAAGTCGCACTTTCAGCTCGTACAAAAGATCAAGGAGGGAAAGATCGCGCCTTTACCTGCAGTATACTCACCGGAGCTTAACGCGGTCATCAAAGATTGCCTGAGGGTCAACCCTGATCGACGGCCAGATACAGCTACCCTCCTCAACCTTCCTGTGGTCAAGCTGATGAGAAAAGAGAAGGAAGTTGTGGAGCTCGGAAGAATGTTGAAGAACAAGGAAGAGTTGGCAGCAAGGAGGTTACAAGATGTTGAGAACAGATTGCGCAGTGTTGAAGCCGAGAAGGTGCAAATACGCCAAGAGATTGAGTCTACCGTTCGGAGGGAATGGGAAGTCAAGGCCCAATTGGAGATCAATCGTCTTGTCCAAGTCGAAATTGAAAGGCTACAGAAGAAATTTGACCACGAAGTGCAAGAAAAGGTAGAACACGAGGTACAAAAACGATCGAGTACGCAGAGTCGCTCATCTGCAAAGGACTTCTCCGGATCCGGGTCAGTGGAAGTAAACGATATTCCGCTGTCGTCCGTCAGCTCAAATGGAGGTGATGACTTCCCGAACTCCACGGATTTGACAGAGTTGTCTATCGACTCTCCCGAGCCAGTAAAGGCGCTCAAGAAAAGCACGCGAACACCTTTTGGTCGCGCTCAAACCATGTTTGCCGGTACGCCAATGGACGTCGAGATGGCTGAGCCTTCACCAATTTCCATCGCTTCACTATCACTGTCACCTCGTCGTGGAGGCGCAACTAAAGCGCCCAGCACCGGTCGCAATATCTTTGCGGCTGCTGCAGGAGCTGAGGCTCGATGGCAACCGACGCTTCTCACTTCTGATGAATCAGACGATGATGATCTTCCACCAATGCCGTCGCCGACGCGACAGAAATCTACCAAGAATCCCTTCAAATCCAATGGTGTCCGACCACCTTTGATTTCCCAAAGGACTGCACCAATCCAAAAGCAGGTATCACAGCCCAGCATCTTCGCTGCAGGAAAACCCAATACGGCTCCAACATTGCCTACGCTGTCCAGCGCGCCAGACCTTAGACCACAATCTAGCCAGGCTGCGCTCAGAGAACGAAGCAACTCGCCGAATCGTCGACTCTCCAAGATTCCATCTTCGACCAACCTCCTGTCTCACGAAAATGCTCCAACCTCGCCACAGCGGAAGACGAGTTTGACAAAGAAGGCTGGTGCTGGTGATGATCTCAACAAACTGGCAGTGAAGAACAATATGGCCATCAAGGCTACCAGTGCAAGCAATCTCGCGCCCAAAGGCCGAACTCTTGTCGAACTAGCCCAGGCGAGAGCCGGTGGTCGACCCATCTCAGAAATCCCAGACGGAAACAGAAGTCCCGAGCCTAAAGGCCGCGCATTCGCAACTCGTATGGCAGAACGAGCAGGAGAACCAACGGTCTGGGATCCAGAACGCGACGAGATGCCCAGTCCTTTCTTGGTACGGACTCGGCAGCCCATTCGAAGACTGTGACAGAACTTAGATGATGAACGTAATGATGCAAGATCGAATCATTGAATAAATGGGGGAAATGTGACCGGGGCTAGGATGAGGATACAGGGATGAGGATGGATACATTACACAAGTCAACTGTGTACCTTTCTTTTGTCAGACAGACAGACAGACAACATTGCATACACTGGTCGTTGGGAGCAAAACATACCTACCTAGGTAGTCTACTCTGATAGGGTAGAGAGGAGTTGTGGTGAAGGCGTTGGCTGGTTGGATAAGGGGCTGCGTTTTCCTCCTTTGTCGTCAGCTGGGTTGGGATATGCTGTACTTTACATGCGCGTGGTTCTTTGGTTGGCCTCGGTGTTAGGCTCACATTGCACTGTTTTGGGTGGTGTAAATGTCTTTTGTGTTTGGCTTAGACCCATACTGGAATTGGAAACAAAACTAAACAAAAACCATGTTAACTGTCTGATAAACATCATTTAAATTGATCTGTTAATCCGAGCTTCTACGAATTTTCATGAACCAGAACTATTGACATGGTTCCATGATCCCATCCGACGCTCATTGAAGAGTACCAATTCACAGGGAAATTTCCTTCTCGACACAATACCAGGCTGTTGTCCCCCTTACATTCACCACCCTCAAAATAATTACAAGAATAAAGAGACTGTCCTTTTCGTGATGTATTAAGCAATACTACTATACCTCCTAAAAGTTCAAGAAACCAGTCAGGCAAGGAGGTAAAAAAGCAAAACAAAAACATGGCTTGGAGACCTTGGCATCGATAAGTTGAATACCGAGTCAAGGCGCCGAAGCTAGAGAGACGGTACAGTACTCTTACAATGTGTTAGACACTTTGTTTGTGGTGGTTGTGGAGGTTTCTTTTTGGTTTTTCTTGTGCCCGAAGGCGACTCGAAGTGCTTATTTGGCTATTTTGGGGAGTGGATGTGATAAGTTTGCTTGCCTGAGGTTGCAGGCGCATGCCAGAAATTGCTGCCGTGCCGGCTGCATTGTGCGATGTTAAGAGTTTGCTTTTGAACAGAGAAGTAACCAGTAGCAAGAAGTAAAGTGCTGAGACTTCGCACTTCTGTGCTTTTGTTTGGAACAGCTTATAGTTACTAGACAATCGACTACAAACAAGATCTAAATGGCTCGTCAACATATCAATGCATCATAAGTCAAAATGCACAAATATTTTTGCTGAAAGCTTGAGCTTCAGCTCGCTAAGGGAGAAAACAAAACAAAACAAGCTCGCCCGCCCGCCCGCCCGCTCCTCCTAAAAGAAACTGAAAAGAAGGTAGCATTCGCGGGATTTTTTATAGCATCCTTTAGAGATTGTATGAAGCAAAAGATCGAGTAGAGATTTAACTGTTCAAAACAGAAAAACTCACAGAACGATCGCGATGAGGAGGAAATCCTAGGGAGATCCGACCGAGAAGCGACCAGTCTGTTAGAAACCATAAGCTTGTTATGATTTTAGAGAGGCATCACCGTGACGCAGAACGTGGGTGCTTGTACATGGCAGATATTTGCTTGATTGATTAGATATAGCAGCTGGAATTTTGGGAAGGTGAATGATGAAAGAGCCATTAGGTAGAGACGAGGTGAGTGGTGAGAGGATAGTAGAACAATCGGGAAGCGACCATGGTGGCAGCACAAGAGCAGATCAGGTGGGGTTTTACGACATGTGAGAGCTTTCATAGATGTAGTGGCAGGAATCTGGGTAAGAGAATGTATTTGCAAGGTAGTTCTGCACACTGTTTAGCAAGACAACCTAGGGTACTTTAGTCTCAGAGCTTAGAGAATCTCTTCACATGTTGGCAAACGTCCCAAGGTAACATGAAAGAGCCAAGTCTATGTTGCATCTGACAAGGCAGTGCATCTGCAACCGATATGGCATGCGGAAGAACCGGTAAATACGCAATTCAGTTAGATATAAAGGGGCGGAGAGAGCGTCGATGAGCTAGTAACTTGGACAATAGCAGAACTCATGCAGGTTAAGTTCAGACAAGCACAGTATTCCAAAAACGTAAAGCATATCGAGGAATCATCATTATCATTTCAAAGCAAGCTCGCTCACTCAATGCAAAGCAAAGACATCCTCCCATCCTCAACTCCAAGCTCCAACCAGCCTCACGCAAATCAAAAGTCCTCATTGAGCTCATCATCATAATCATTTGCTCCCTCCCGATCCTCGAATCGCATGAAGTTCGCTGGATCCACATCGCCAACGATACTCTTCCATTGAGTTTCAACTTCCTCAAGAATCTCGTCATTGAATGCCAAGTCGAGAGATGCATCAGATGGCTCTGAGTCAGCACTTCTCGAGACTTGTTCTTGTTCATAGTAAAGGGTGTACAGAAGTTCTGCATTCTCTTCGCTAGACTTGAGAAAGGTCGTGAGAGTGCTGTCAAGGAGATTCTTGCTATGTTCCGAGTACGCGGTCGTGGCGTAGATAACACCTGAATGACAGTTAGTCATCGTGCCTTCGCAATTTTATCCAGAGCAGAAAATTGGGGAGGGTTGAGCATCATCAGTATGTCAGAGGTAGTTATCGTCAAGGTAATTCAGACAATGTAGATAAGTATTCATAAGTTGAATCATCATGTAATGCATTGGGGGTCGGGAATAAAATTAAAGGGAGTATACTGACATTGACCATTCGGGCACTCGCCAGTTTCGCTGGAATGTACCATGATATAGATCGGGTTGGATTGAGGTATCGTGTCGATGGCGATTGTGCCAGGAGGAACGACGACTACTGATACTGCAGCTAGTGGTGCGCCCTCGACAGTACTCTTGAATAGAGAGCTCAAAGTAGATGACACCACAGTGATGACCTTGGACACAGTTCTCGCATTCGAGGGCGAGTTGTCGAAGGGTTTGACCAGATGCTGTGTCGTGACGACCTCCCCATTGGAGAGATGCACTTGAGTGCGCTGCTCGCTTTCCTCAGGCACCGCAGCAGAGCTTTCCACTCCCGTCCCAAGGACATAGACACCTCCTCCAACAGCACCAGCTCGACAAGCGACCTGAGATATCTCAGCACCACCACCCCACTTTGGTACGACAGCTCCGAATCCAGGTCCGAAGACGCCAAGAGATGAGAGATGGCGAGATATTCGAGGCAGAGCCCACTTCACCGAAGTCGTATCTGGAGGATCCAGCGACAGTGTGAGTGCCGCAATGACTGTCTGCAGATTTGGAGGAAGTTGGAATTGCGACGAGAGAAACTCTGCCAGCCCACTATCACCGTGGGGCTGCCATGTCTCAGGTTGGTTCTCGTAATCGATCACGAACTTCAAGAACTTCATCAAGCTTCGCTTCGCGCGATTATCAATACCCTTATCCTGAAAGATATCCTCTCGTCCATTTGGTAGACGCTTCAGTATGTGTCCACTTTCGCCATCGAGGATCCACCAGTTCCCGACTGCCTGAAACTCCAGCTGGCGGTAGACTTTCGACGATACGAGCTGGCTCAGGAGCTTCGACTTGGTGTAAATGATTTGTGGAGAGAGTGTGAGGGTATATGCTCTTGAGAATGACAGCTTGCTTGCTTCGTTCGAAGGCTCGGCATCTGTCTTCCACAGCGAGGCATTTCGGAAAGGGTTAGAGAAATCTACAATTGTCAGCTTGGGATCCGAGCAGTAGCGACACATCACATACCTTTGTTGACCTTTTCTACCCACTCATCCACATCCTGCAGGCTGAATGCAGCTTCAGCACCGCCATAGTATTCATTTTGGTCGACGTGAAGGACCTTCTTGTCGGAACGGGACAGGGCTCTTCATGAACAGCTAGGTCAGTCAGAGATGATCCATAGTCTTCCGCGACAGAGTCAGAGGCTCACAAGGCAAGCAGAGAATGCTGTAATCCCGTACCGGATATCACAACATCCCATTTGGTTTCGCTGAGAGATTCCATTGTGGGAAGGAAGATCGAGGGAGAAAATATATAGGAAGAGCGGGTCAAGCGAACGAAATTGATGTTGCTAGCCTGGGTCTAGTCTGATTGAGGCCTAGACCAACAGACTCGATACCTTCAAAATTCGCGTGTCTGAAAATTTCTGGATCTTCATCCGCCCAACCACCTTCACAATTCTGCCCTGCAACAGAGTCTTGTGTGTGTGAGATGCCTTTCATTAGGCTTCTCGATGTTGGACGGCAGACCAATCAAGCTTCCCGTATCTACTACTCTAGAATCACAGATCTGAAAGAGTAGTTCGAAGTGGATGATACATCTCAACATGACAATGCTTACGATCATTGATAAGATCTCGCAATACGAGCGTCGCTTCAGGATGCAATGAGAAAATATCTACCCAGGTATGGCAGAATGAGATGAAAGGTACAGATGGAGTCGCACTCTTTGCGAGGAAGCAGCCTTGAATGGCCGAGATACCATGGCCCACTTGTGCGCCATGCAATTCCACCCATTTTGTCTCGACTGCTCAACCTCCAATTAATGGCGATGCGTAAAGACAAATTTTGACATCGCGAGCTAGTCTAAGCACTTTGAGACATTTGCCCGCCTGCGTGACTTTATGCGGGGTCTTGAGCATTCTTCCTTCAGTTCACGTCTTCCTTTTTCAAATAATCACTGGTCAATATCAGACAGAGTGGGTTTGTCTATGATAGAAGATTCATTTCAATTCATCTTCTAATCCCATCAATTCCATAAATTACAAATAGAGGTATTCCCATTCTTCCCCCAACCAACGCTAAACTCCCATTACACAGAAATTCATCCATGTATCCAATCCTCGCTCAAATAGCATAATTCTCTGTATGCAAGAAAATCTCATCCTTACTATCATCCCCCCAAATGTCCGCCTGCAGCTTAGCCACCGTAGTCGCAACATCGACGCGCATGCTCGGCGGCCCACATACAAAGACACAGGTCCTCCTCCCGAAGATGCCCTTGCCGTCCGCACCTCCAGTCGCCATCTCCTTCAGCATGTAGCCGAGATCCGGACGGCCGTACTCCGTCGACCAGCCTTCCTTCTTCTTAGCGCCCACGAAGGCGAAACGCATCAGGTTCTTCTGGAACTCTGTTGGTGTGGTGGGGAAGCCGAAGTCAAAGGTTGAGGATGCGGTCTTTGAGGGGATTTGGATTTGGAGATCGGCGGACTTTTGCCGCGTGTGTGCTGGTTCGGGGTGGGTTGGGGCTGATGTTGAGGTTGACGGAGCGGGGTTGCTTGGGGGAGGAGCGAATGCGGATTGTGGTGGCGGGAAAGGTTCTGAGGGGAGGTAAGAAGCTGGCCTCGAGTCTGAGGACATGTAGGAGGCTGGTCTGTAGGCATTGGGAGGTGGTCCAGGAGGTGGAGGTGGGTAGTTTTGTGGGTTATAAGTGCTGTTGCTAAGTCTATTTGGAGATGGCGGCGCAAACTGGAAGTGTGGTGCATCGTGTCGGGGAGACGGTGCTGGGAAGTGGAAATCTCCTGGGCGAGAGGATGGAGAGAGAAACTTATGGGTGGCTTCATGGCTGTCCGCTTCAGAACCGAGCATCGAATTTCTCTTCTCTTTGCCTTCGAGCTTCTTGAGGGCATTCTCCCGGAGTGCCTTCTTGGGAGGTGGAGGGAAAAATGTTGTGGGTGGAGGCGGGAACACCTTATGTTGTAAGTGTTTCTGTTGTGGGAGAGATGTAATTGCATCCTCATCTTCCTGCCTAAGTTCTCTCTCACGCTCCTCGTCTCCTTGAGCTTCGTCTCGTATGAATTGCGAGTTTCTTTTCGATGCAATTCCAGCGACAAAGCCATCTAGCTTGTCGTGGAAGATCGTACTAATGGGTCTCGGTGCCCTTTCGCTCATTCCGACTCTTGACTGCCGTTTGGCAGCTGTGACGTAGAATTGGCAGGTGACAGTGTCCGGAGGAGCATATTCCCTGCAAATTCGGAGCTCTTCTCTGAACCAGTCCATTGCTTCTAGTCTCTTCAGAGCCCAAACGACCTCGATCTTCTTCGTCACGGCCTTTCCATCTCTCATCCTCTTAATGAGATTGAGTAGTTGCGAGACAATGGCTGTGATACCACTGCCACCAGCAAACAAAATGACCGTCTCGAATGCGGCGAGTTCTCGCTGCATGCCACCATATGGTCCTTCGAGGTATGCACGATACGTCTTGAATGGTCCCTTCTCAATGGCGGTCTCGAGAACCCTCCTTGTGAAGCCTCCAAATGGTCGGAAGACAAGTGTGCAATCTCTGTAAAGATCGCCGTACTCTGAAGGGAAATCCTCGCTACACAACGACGCAATCGTGAATGGATGGTTCTCAAAGATCGAAATTCCAGGCATTCTCAAGTAGACATATTGTCCTGGTCTCCATGTCATTTGCGTAGGGATCGTGACTTTGATGGCATTCTCGGCCATGAGCGTGACGGCCGCTTCGTCTCCAATCAGCCAGGCATTTCTCCATGGCTTCATCCAGTTCAAGTTAAATACTCTAACAAAGTACGACAAGACCCAAATGGCAACAGTGGCATACAAGTAATCCCATGAAGTGAGGTAGTTCTTGCAGTGCCAGAAAAGGAGACCAACATAAGCGACCGCGACTGGGATATGGAGCATCACGAAGAGTTCGTATGCCAATGATCGCAAGAAAGGTAGGGAGGCAATGCACAACCATCCTAGAGGTACAAGGCAAGCAATTCCGCTCCCATAGATTATGCCGCTCCCTGAAGGAAAGAGCTTGGAATAAACATTCATGCCACCGTCCTCCCAAACAGGCTGCACATAGAATGGAATGGCGTGAACCAAGGACAGAAACAAACATAGATATCCGCCCCATCGGTGGAAGACGCCAAGTCTTTCGTGGCCGATTCCTGTGATCATCGTGATCAGATTCGCTTTCATGCTTGTTGCAACGATCCATGGTGTCATCGCAATTGCGATCATGCCAGCTCGAATCGCAAGAGGTGGGGATCCATATTGAATGCTTTGCCAGTAAAGTGGTTGTGGCAAGAAGCAGTATAAAGTCACAAATGCTGTTGCGATGACCAGAATACCGATGACGGCCAAAGATGGAAAGCTGAGAATCGTCCTCTTCCTCCATTTGATCGCAGCAACCGGGCGGTAGAAAATCCATCTAAATAGCGCGAGGGTATCGTTGACAACGCCGAATGATGACCAATGCGATTGACCTCTTGTCAGAACGAAGGACTTTTCCTCTGCCTCTCGCGGGAAAAGCTGCTGTGCGGTTCCTCCGGTCTCAATGTTCCCCATCGCATAATCCGAATCAGGCGAATAGGTGACCATGTGTTGTTCTACTTCATGCTTATGCATTGCCTGTCTGATCTTGTCGGTCCAGAGATGGTAACATCTTGTGATGCCCACAAGTACGACCAGTGTTACACAGAAGTAGGTCCATCCCAATGCGTACTTCCCAGACTTCTTCCAGGGGTCGACTGTGTTCGCTTCGATTAAACCGGGAGGACTCGTGGGTGTGAGAGGGATGTTTATCCGTTTCGCAAGCCCTGCGAGTGTCTGGGAACCAGCCCTCACTGCAGACATATCTCCAGATGTGAACATCGTCACAATTGCAGCTTCCTCTGCGCAGATGTTCTATCTGGAGGAAAGTTTTGGGGTCCGTGGCGGATGATAAGTGCCGGCAGTCTGAAAACAATTGTCAGCTTACTGCATTGTTGGATGTAACCTTAAATTTCCCACCTGTGAGATAATCGGACAAATGGGAGTTGGACAGATCAAACTGCTTGTGCCATTGAACTTCCCAGTGGTCTAATCGTGAAATGGGAAATATGCAGATGCGCTTGAAATATACAATCGAATGTCGAATGTTTGATAAGCAGCGATCCGGGGAATACCAGACTCCCCAATTAATACAACGTGATAGAAAGTGGATATCGACAAGTGAGCGCACAAGAAATGAAGACGAGGAAACAACACGCACGAGTCCAGAGAGGGGGTCGCACACGGAGAAAGAGGCGATGGTTGAATATGTAGTGCAGTGATCGATGAGGTGTGGGGAATCGCGGCCGAACTTCAAGTATCACGGCCTTCGGGCCAAGTTCCTGCAGGTGAGGCCAGGCCGTCACCCCAACCGCTGGATCTATTGCTTTGATCGATTGGGATATGCCTGTCAAAGTCTATGAAGATCCGAAAGAACCAGTCAGATTGAATTGGCGTTTTTAGGAACCCGCAGGACGTCGTTGAAAGCTAGAAGTGGTGGGTGGTCGGCGGTTCAGGGCGAGTCTATATTGGTCCTGGATCTCCCTGGACACCAACTGCTAATGCCTGTCTTATCGAAGCGCTAGTGATGTAGCTGCCGTTATCGCGCATGCAAGTCACAGGATGTGCGGATTTCCAGTACATGCGTGCATATGCTCAGTTGAACTTCGTCTGTGCAATCGAAGGAAACGGACGAGGGTAACTGGCTTCAAGATTAGGAGGAGATGAAAACAGTCAGTATAGGACTAAGATTCAAAGCAAGCTGGCTTTAGAACCAACTTTTCAAGTAATCTCAAAAGACAATTTGTAGGCAGTGGAAGCAATATGGGGGAAGCGAGTGGAGAGTCGTATGGACTTGGCCAGTTCGAAGAGGAATAGCGCATGGTTGTCGCACTGGCAACATGGCGAATCACATCTCACGCGCACACAAGAGCGATGTGATGTCCTCCAAGCTATGGACCAATGCGGTGGCATCGAAATGTTCGTTGGTGTTTTCTGCATGCAGGACGGGCGGTAAGGTGGTGTTGATGATTCGTCCAAAGTCCTTCGCTTATGCTGGACCCTTGCAGAAGTCACTGCAAAGCTCACGGACCGAAGCGGCCGAGCCCCCGCTTCACCCACTCAGAAGCTTGACCCCAGAATATCGTGACCGCTCATCTTGCGTAACTCGACCTTCACGGGCTCATCGGAATGGGGATGGGTTGGAAGGACGGAAGCTTTTACCGCTGTCTTTGCCATGGAAAAAGGGCATTACCCGAAACATTAGCGAGCTCTGATTGGACAATCATAACGACATCGACAACGAGGTTGCCGGCGATCAGATACAATTCAGAGTCGTATTGCCAGACTCGAAGCGCTGTCATTCGAGAAATTTGCGAGCAGACTGCATGGGGCAGGGCCGATGTCTGGAGGGCGGTGGATGGACTCTGATATTGTATTCGTAATGCTCCATTCCAGGAGCTGCACTTGCTACGGTTGGTTTGAGACGAACTTCTATGTCTCGAGAACAGAACGGAACAGAAAATTGGCCTTGGAGTTCATCGACAAAGATCCTGCGATTTCCACTGTCCTGCCCCTCAACGCCTCAGCCAGCATTCGCTCATTTTGGTAAACTAACAGAGGATGAAGCTTTCCAGATGCAAAGATTTTCCGCAAACACCAATAACGCAAGCAATGGAGACTTCCAAGACTTTCTTTCGCACCAGAATGAGATCTATACAAGCAAGAGACATAACACATGATAAAACCTGATGTATTTTGTTCCGCTATCAGATCAAGCAACAACTTTCTGAAAGCGCTGGGCGGACCGCATAATTGTACCATAGTCAACACTTTCAGTCACTCCGTGGAGGAGCCCTTCGAATAAATTTAAAATCAAGCAGATACTTGACTTTCATTTAGTCTTGTGATCTGAGACTGCTCCCAGTCGTGCCTCCCTCCACTTGAGGTAACGAGCATCCGCCTAAAGTGCACCGAAGCAGCAGTTAAAAAATGGAATAGAAAACGGCTCGCAATAGATCAGATGGGAGTAATAATGAAATCATAAGACTACTGTCTGACATGAATGAGAAGAGATGAAAGGTGCCGCCGTCCGATCAAGTTGCTCGCAACGAGGAAACCCGTACAGGCGCGACGAGGAGACCATGTGCATGAAGGAGGTGAAGAAAGCAGTATGAAGCAAGAATTTCTGTCAGTATGGGACATGATCCAAGGATGAAGGAAAGCAAAGAAAGACCCAAAATCTTGCTAAACCTCGATCGTCAAGATTAAGAAATCAAAAATCGAAACAATTCCTGCCACAGCCTTGTGAGGCAGCCTCGCCCCCTCCCTTGCTTTCCCAAGCTTCTCATTGGCCTGGAATCCTTGCGGGACCGTCCGACTTTAGCTCCCCTCTAAAAGTATATCGCGACTCATCAGCAAATTTGCCTTGTTAAGCCTCACCATTCTAACCTCAATGATGGCTTCCACTGGCCCTCCCTCGACTCTCTCCTTTCCTAGGGAAACCTTCGCCAAACTCTCACCCCATCCCTACCTCCTCGCGCACCTCCAACCCTCATCCTCGAGCATCCCCTCCACCCGCGCAAACGGCAGAACACCCACTCAATTCCGCACCCCACATATCAATAATGGCTCTCTCACACACGCCGAAGGCAGCGCCGTGGTGCGGATAGGAGACACGACGGTCGTGTGCGGTATTCGCGGAGAGATTTTGCTAGCGAGCAATGTACCTGGATACCGCGTCGACAAATTGGCCAATGCACCTTCGTCAAGACCTGGGTATAATGAGGCTAAGGAGTTGGATCTGCTGGTTCCGAATATCGAGTTGGCTACAGGATGCTCGCCTGCGTTTATGCCGGGTCAACCGCCCAGCACGTTGGCGCAGAGCTTGAGTACGAAGATATATTCGCTTCTGCATTCGAGTGGCTTGGTCGATGGCGAGGATCTGCGGATATGGTATCAACCACCCGACCTTAGTGATCAGGATAGAATGGAGGAAGACGAGCCAGAGGAGTTGGAGTCAGAGGTCAAGGCATTCTGGACGCTCTATATCGATATTTTGTTCATATCACTGGACGGAAACCCATTTGATGCGGCTTGGGCAGCAGTTGTATCTGCTTTGAAGGATGTGCGGTTACCAAAGGCGTACTGGGACGCGGATCGAGAGATGATACTCTGTGAGGATGCTGTATCGGAATCGAAAAAGCTTCAGCTGAGAGGACTGCCTATCGCTGTCACTACATTGGTCTTCAGAGCGAGGGAACAAATTCAAGGACGAGATAAGAAACATTGGATCTTGGTAGATCCGGATACATTTGAGGAAGGATTGTGCGATGAGACCGTCACTGTTGTTGTGGATTGTGGGAATAAAAAGAAGACGAAGCTGTTGGGAATAACAAAGTCAGGAGGCACAATCATTGGTCGTGACGAGATGAGTGAGCTCGTGAGCTTGGCTGAGAAAAGATGGTCGGAAGTCAGCAAGCTCTTGGGCCGTTGAAGGAGGTCATGGATACGAGATGTTTGCTATAATGCCTGATAAAAATTACGGCAAAGGCCCTGTACGTGTACGAATCAGTCGAAGACTCGGCGTACATCCTGCGTGGACAATGGTTGATTCACAGAAAGCACTTTGCTCTGAGCTACTAGACATAGATGGAGGGGTCTCAAAAGCCACGAAGACCGCGCATCTCCTAGGGTGATACTGGCCCAGGTGATTGCATTAGCGTGGCAGTCAGTCGTAACGCGCTGAACGAAGCATTACTTTCGATGGCTAATGTTTACAAATGATAAGAAAGTTAAAGAGACGTCGGCCAATCGCTTGCCCTTCTCATTCCTTCCATCTTCCATATTTCTCTCATTCACAGAGTTCAAAGTATACTGAAATGTACTTCATGTAGGTAGGGACCAATCGCTCCAGCTACGAAATCAGGACGCTAATGACTCTGTTCTTCTTTCTCTTTCTTGTTGCTTTTATCAGACTTGCGCTTGCGGAGAGGCAAGCAGTCAAATTGAATAGCTGCTCCTAGTCATTTTCGGACGACAAGTGCAATTTTATTGACTCTCAAGTTGCAAATGAAGTGGGGGTGTTCCACAACATCGCATCGTGGCTTGTTTTTCTCGCTTGCGTCGTTTATTTCGCTATCCTCGCAGAACTCCGACATGCAACAAAGCAAAAAAAGCGTATCAACTTTATCAGGCTCTCCAATCATACGCCAATGATTGTTACCTATCGGCGTGTGTATCAGTACTCATCGCTGAGATCCGGGTGACGACTTGTGATTCCGCAAGTGTATGTCTTGAAGGGTGCCGGATAGCGACTTTATCCCGTGGACAGGATAGTAGTACAAGCCATCTATGCAAAACAACTGCTTGTGGCTGAGCGAGTTCTAGAGAACAATTTTATGTGAATAGTCTGTTCATATTTCTGAGCGGCTCTCATAGTCTTTTCACTACATTTCACTCATTCAAATGCAGCAATGCTTGACTCACTAGACTTCTTCGCGTGAATGAACATGGGAGTGGCAGAATCACGCCAGAATCCAGCGAACAAGCAAAGCCAACATCCAGTAAAAGCACGAGTTCTCATAATTCAGTACTCGTTACCTATATTCCAAACTTCAGATCTCGACCATTTCAGTCGTAGCGCTTGAACAACTTCACCTTTACTGAAGCCCGTAACCAACAGAAGCCCACAGGTCCAAAATCCAATATCAACCACGCAAAGCCCCCCCATCGACAAAGCAATCATGCCCTCTCTTCCACAACTATCCTTCAAAGCTCTTCTTCCAACCATCTTCTCTTTCATCTCATTCATCCTCATCGTCCTCCTGATGGCCATCAGCTCCTCCCTAATATGGCAGCCCTTCGCCCTCATATCCATCGACACCACCGTCCTCAAAGACGCGTACTACACAGCTACAGGTGCAGGAATACCTATTCACGACGCGTATAGTCTCCATCTACAGACGACGTGTGAGAGCTATCTTTTCGAGACGCCCAAAAGTAGGAGGTTTGTGGGTTTACAGTGCTTGGAAAAGGGAACTGATGGTATGTTACGGCGATCCCATGTCCTTGAACCTGGAGCCTAGGAGAAACAAATCAGGTCGTGTGGATGAAAAAAGACAGACGAGGGAGAGATGGGCTGACATCGAGATGGGTTGTAGTGAAGTTCGAACCTTTGACTCTCATCCAGGATGATCTCACGACGCATTTCAGTCGGCAGACTGTCCAGTCTCTGCGCATCCCAGCCGCTATCCAGGAGATCTTCAAGAAGAAGTACAAAATCGTACTACACATAGCTTTTATATTCTATATATTCGCTATTACGTCTACTGGGATCGGGGTTCTTCTTGGTGGGGCTGTTTTTTTCGATGTGACGCTTCCAGGAAAGGCGGTCGTTCTTGGACTGGGGAATGCGGTAAGTTTTGCTACTGTCTTCTTTTATCTTTATGAACTAGTCTCACCCATCCGTGACAGAGAGTCCAGACTTTTCCTTTCTGCTCGAAAGCCTGAGGATCACTGGGGCTCAATAATAACCATGGCTGACTAGCACCCGCAGGCTCTCTCAACGCTGCTCCTCTTCGTCGCCTCAGTAATGGCAACGGTCATTCAATCAAATGCGACCTCACTTATTAACGCTGTCGGTGCCTCCATCGGAATTTCTGCTTTCCACGGAAGTGGATTCATGGGTTTGACGTGGTGCTCGTGTGTGGCGAGTCTGCTTGCTGTAGGTGCTTGGCTCGCGGTTGTAGAGGGGTAGACGAAGAGCGCATGGCCTAGGATGGTTGAATCTTTCGACTTATAGGTCCTTATATCAGGCTTCCCAGAGAAAATTGAGCATGTCGATGTCGGAACATCGAGATCAAAAGTAGCATGAAGTGCGTTGAGATGGCGAGTCACACGGTGGCAATGTAAACTTGGAGGCGTCCAGCCAGGATATTTGATAAACCGAATCAAAAAAGGCTTCGGCATAAGGAATTAGATTGGAAAATATGTTATCGGATCAGACATATCATTTTGGGGGGCCTTAAACCAAGATCTGCGGCATGATATGGCATTTAAATTCGGCGTAAGGGGCGTGTGAGTTGCAAAACATTGGCTCGACCAATACTGTTGAAACCAGGCACGTGCCCAATAATATATATTTGTAAACTTCCTAATTATCTTCGCCACTTATCTTGCTGAAACAAATTTTCAACTCGACTACGTCGTGTTCGCATGGAGAGACCTCGAGATGTTTGTTGACTTTGACCCGCTCCACTTTTACCGTAAGCGAGCCCCCGTAATGGAGGTGATCACTGAATCCAGCCCCTCTTGCAATAATGCCTCTCTTGATTTTCACATCCTCCTAGGTGACAGAACAAGTTCTTGCTAGTACATTGAAGATATTATGTAGGTGTCATTTTGCACAATGCAGAGAAAAACGCCTAGCCCCAATATCCTGACAACATTCCAAAGACGGCTGGAGTTCCCCACCATCCACTCAACCGCTAGTAATTGGTTGCTCTTCACCTTCGATACAGGAGGGCCATTGTAGAGTCTCCATAGTTATCAACATCAACGAAGTATACGTCGAGGGAGGCAAATACAGCTTACTGATTTTGGTGTCCCAGCCGCTCTCATCTTCGTTCACACGTCAGCATCACAATGGAAAGATCGGCATTATTGAAGGGCAGATTGTGTATCGGAGAAAGGTCTCATGGTAGAAATTACCATGAGACCTTATAGTGAGGGAGGAGTCATGAACCGAGCCTTGCAGTTGGACCAGGTCGACTTAGTGGGCAGGTAACGACATGTCACCACGTCCATCAAGGCACTGCCACTGAGCGTTGGGAGGGAGCTTGAATCAGAGAACGAAATACTAGCAAGACAGATGTGGAAAGCGCAACTACCAGGCCTATGGATTCCGTCCCTACTCCAGAGATTGAATGTCGCTGTCAAGAATAGGTGTTGAGCAACAGCATCAGTATCTGCGGCCTGGATTTAAGGATAAACATCCCAACATCATTGGGACCACCAGACTGCAGCACTCGACCGCCTAAGCAGACGTTACATCGAAAGCGCAATCAGCAACCTGTGAAATGCCTTGACTGCAGTTTACCTCCCACTACATTCTGTGCTGTTCCGTTCAATGTAGGATTATTCCGCGTCCCTAGTCCTTGCCCGCATATCCAGTCCAAACTTAAGTAAATCAAATACTGCATCTACAGCAACACACCGACCTAGTCCTAGCTCTAGTTTCATGCCGGTAAATAGCGCTTGCATGTTTGCACGTTCAGACCTCGCTTCAGAGTATGCAGCTACTGTGGTTCGATGACGACTTGGACTGGACTTGGGTTTGCATTGGGGGTCTATGGGAGAGATGGTTACAGAGTGGGCGGTTTGGATAATTGAAGAGGTTTGGAGTGTAACATGAGTGCGTGTGTGTTTTTCTGTCAGAGTCTGTGTTGGTGCATCTCTCTCTACCTTGGGGATCTTCCGGTTCTCCGGGATCTGAAAGTGGGATGTTGCTTGTGTGTGTGGATGGACGATGTGAGGGATAGAGAATGTAGAAATCAAATTGGTGATCGTTTCTACAGATCGCTGGGGCTGATCTATTGGTAATGGTGACGAATATGATCTCGTGAACACTTCGAAGTGGACGAGCTTGAGATTCCCAAATAGTAGGTAGAATTTTTGTGATGAGTCCGACGGATGTGCGTACGGCAGTCACATTACAGCAAGTGAGTTGACAATCTTGACCAGTAGCAGGCTAACCGGTCCCCAAATATCACTGTTGGCGACAGAGATCGTCCATCTTGCAGCCAGCGAAGATCCCATGTTTAGATCGACAGCTCATCGAGGACGATCCCCAACTCCTCCAAAGCATTTTTCATCACCAATGCCTCAAAATTGATATTTATTTTACTCTTACTCACAATGAAAAATAACTCTACTCATACTATAGCCCCCGTGAGCAGACTTACTAGCCAGGAAGCAGTTGTTACATGGAACGACCCAGCGAAACTCTTCTCTCAAAGCAGTGTTTGTACACACTTCAATGAGATCCTCAGATCTTCAGATCCGGAATCCAAATCGACGAAACCAAACTCAGAAATAGAGTTCATACATCATCTTGCCTTGTGATGTGATGGGATCAGTTTTATGCTTATCTGAACATTCTTGTTCCTATCACAGCGGATGTACGAGCGTGGAGGAACGAGACGACAGGTCTTCATGCCTTTGAGCTGTTTGTCCTCTCAGGTCGTCATGTCATGTTTCACAACGGAAGTCTAGTTCAGAAGCCAAGGTTCGAGTTCAGATCTCGTGGAGACTGGATGACTAGGCGTCTTGTTGGGAGTTTGGGAACTTGGAGGTTGGGACCGATGTCAGTGGTTTCGAGTCTGCTTGAGAATGAGATCAGGGTCTGACAGAGTCTCTGTGCGCTCCTTATGCGGACGAGGTGGTGGCGAAACACTTCAGACGTATGCGTTGATATGCCGGACGGAGAATATCTTCGTTGGGACTGTCAAAACAATCAGACGAGACACTTGGAAAAGTGATGCTCGGGATTGGACAAGTCCGAGCGGGCAAACGGAGGATCGGACGGGCAAGGATTCCATCTGATGAGAGGAATGACTGGAGTCAGTAGAGGCTGGTGGCACTGGTAGGTGAGGCTATTGATGTTTCGAAAGCTCGGACTGGGAGTTTCAGGGGTCGGGCAAGGCTGAGACGAATAGAGCTTTTTGGCATGCGGAGAGAGGTAGCTTTTAGACTCCATTGCCCATATTCAGGAACGGTGTTGAGCATTGGCATACTGTACTGAGAAAATGACAACGAGTTGAGACGGATAAAGTCCGAACGCTCGGTGACGGCCACACCCTTCAGGCTGTTCGACGAGATATTCTTAGCAATAAAATAACTAATCATGTGATGCGATGTAACATCATTCCTTGACTGGGGCCATTCCACATGGGATCAGGGGAGTATTTTGCTGATCGCTCCTTGTTCGGGAAGATCATTCGTGGAAGGCCACGATGTTACCCAAAATCCCAAAGCAGAAACAGTGCAATCTACGGATGTTCTTAAATTGTCGTTTCCTTGCCAAGGATCCCCCAAAAGGTGCTGTGCCATCCTAAAGCAATACATCGCATGTGCTCGGCTCCAAAGTTGCAAAAGTTCGGTCCTCGTGGACGATCAAAGATATGTCCCGAGATGAAGACTCGTCACCCGGTCGGACGAAACATTCTTATGCAGCCTAAACTTCCGTTTCCTGTCAGAAGAGGCTTGAGGCGTCGCCTACTTTCCTTTTTCTAGTGCAAAAACCCCAGCAACTGCATGCTCTAGAAAGCTCTGTTCAGATCTTAATCCGTGGAATAAGAACTACGGCCTGTGCTCCTAAGCGATGCCAACCTCTTTACGCCACCAATACCTAAGACATTAGGGATCTCAGGACGGCAAGGCGCGCGCTACTGCAGCAATGAAGAGATCCAAGCTGCTTTCTTTGGTATGCTCATGTGGTTTTTGAGGGCCGTCCAGCGTAGGAACAGAAACTAGGCCGTTTCACAGAAGGAAACAAAGTAATCTAGGCTGCATGCACAAAGAGGAATAAGAAAAGTGCTCGAAAGTGTGCTTGCTGTGTTTACACGGCTTGCGACTAGAAAGAGTATGTTCGCCGAAAAGTTGCTCAAGCGGCTGATTTCCATAGGTCACCGGCACTTGAAGGCTGCGGAAAATGATAGGAATGAGATGGTAGTTGGCCTGAGTGTCATGCTTGACCAGTGACCATATCTTGCAAACGCCGCTCAAGCAGGTTTTGGGTCGACCTTAGTCTCTGGCATACGACACCTGCTGAGCTGCTGAATGGAACCACTTTGCCTACCTTCTGGTGATGTGCTAGAGCTTCTGTGGTCGTGTTATCTTTGCCAGCTGCGAACAGTCGAGCGGAGCTCAAGTTGTAAGTGGAATATGCCGAGAAGGTGACGAGTGAGATTCTTGATCTGTGGCAAAAACGGAGTGTACCCCCGGAATGAAACTTTGGTATGGCGGTTGAAGTATTGAATTGCGCCCACTGGTTGACCTAGGCCACACTGATGCAACCTCCGAATATAGTTCTTGAATCATTCGGTCGAGAGGAGACGAAGATCTTGGAAAATATAGACTTCGAATGACGATTTATGTTCGTATTTGCCCAGGAAGCAACAGAACAAGACACCGTTGTGGAAAAGTGGGGATACTCCCCGTCGGTCTGATGCAGGTTTCCAGGAGAACAAGAGCAATCTTCCACAGGGGAGTTCTCCGGGAATCGTGATCGACAGAACCACCATGAGATCCAAGTTTCAAGGGTCCTTGACTCGAGAATCCAACAGAGTTCGACGGGCATCGATTGCGACGTTGGCCCCCGACCGATCCAATCTCGCCGCAGCACTCCCTGAGCCCCCACAATCACGCTGAAATCTCCGAATGGAATTGTTGACCGGTACCAATCCTGATCTGGAACTCTTTTTTGCGGGCTGTGTGATCGTGCTGTTTCTAGTGGGAGAGAAAACGGCTGCCAAAATTTAGTTGCTCGGCTACGGCGCGCAGAGAACGCATATCGAACGGTGATATAGGCAAGGATCCAGGTGTATGATATCACGCTAGGGAACAGAGCTTCAACGGCGACACGCTCAGGTGAACGGTATGGGCTGCTCTTCAGCGTTATGTTGATTGCGTACGAAGTTACAAAGAGTCCGAGGGTAAAATTTCCCTTCGGTTCTCTAAGCATGGGAGGGTTTCTTCTCTTGTTTGACATATCCAGGGGCACGACGCTGGCGTGTCGATCGCAGGGTTCACAGAGGTCAGCAATGGATCACTCTGCTGATGGCTGGATCGATCTGCTGATGAGAGCAAGCCACTTGGATGGGGATGGGCACCAGGGCCCGTATTCTATCCGCAGGGGAAGACCTGAACAGTGAACACTCGCCTGAAAATCCTCAAAACAAGTGAACCCAAATCTGACCATGTATCCGGAAGGGTAAGGCCAGGTCCCCCAGGAAAGGCTGACTGAAAGCTGACTCTCAGCCAGAAGGTTTTGTCGGGAGATCGGCCACCGACCTGGTAAATGTTGCCCATCCCTCAATCTAGGGTTGAGCACCGAGACCTAATATATGCAATAAACCTCCTTTCTCCCGTTTCGAGGTTACTTTGCGAAATTCGTGTGCAACCCCATTTAGTCCTGTAAGTGGACATCTTTTTGTTTCCGAAGGTCGTCCGGAACCATTGTCGTGGCCATGGAGGGTCTGGCAAGGATACCAGACGACCGTGCAGCACGCACGACCCGGTCTTAGGGACCTCTGTAATACTCCTCAATGTTCAAATGCAGCAGTTGACAATGAATGGAGGAAGCTCCAGGACAGCACATCACTGCCACGGAGCGGTGCAGACTGTCAATTGTACATGATAGGGAGTCATGTTCCGCAGCATCTAGCTCGGCACGAAATACTCCTTATGCTAAAGTATGACAGCGATAGTATTAGAGAAATCATCCACAGACTATCTGGCAACCTCCATGCGCATATCAAGCTTCTTCCTTGTTTAGTAAAGGCCAGAATTTAGGACCGCGACTCGTCGGATCTGAGGATCCCTTTGGTACATCCCCAAGAATTTTGACACCAATCAATGGCCCGAATTTATGCTAGCGGATGTTTGATGACGACGAGAATCCGAGATGGCCCCTGAGGGTATGCTACCAAAGCACCGAACTTGCTGAAATGGCAGCAAATCTCAACAAATTAGCTGTCGAAACCCTGTGATATGATCTACAGATCTCACAGATTCCCACACCACCTCCTGGAGAGCGAAGCTGTGCAATATCAGCCATGAGGATCCGTTTAGTGATGCACAACAGAGCGAGTACGATGAGCAGGAAGAAGGACCAAGGGCAAGAAGCCACTCACCTGCTCAAGTGTATCGTTAACCATCGACTCAGGCACTAATGATTTGCACTGCAATAGTGTAGAGTGTGCAATTCATTTCCAAGAGCAGTTAACAGTGAACAGTGAACAGTGAACACAGCCCTAGCCAGACCCTGGTTCGATCCCAGCATGATCTCTCCTTGCCATGCCAATTGCCATGCACATGCGGCGTGACAAGCCCACCACTCCAGCTTCTGATAAGGCTGGGTGCGGGCAGGAAGTGGTACACGGGACAGTAGCATTGTAACACGTACCTACAGTCGGCACTGGATTAGGGGAACTGGACGGCAGCAATGCGACTCTGGCTGTGTGGCTGGCCTCAGTACGACGTCTGAATGCGGTGCGATGCGGAGTGTTGAGGTCGTACTCGTGGGATGGGATGGAATGCTGCTGTGCTCTGGATCGGAGCTCTGTCGGGTCAAGGCATGGTGGTGGCATTACATGGATTTTTGCCTTGCCTCGTGGGAACGAGGAGATGGACATCATGGGATGGAGGGCATGGCAGACAATCCAAACCAATCCAATCCAGAGGGTGAGTCTGTAGTACATCTATGCACACTAGTCCAGATGAGCACTGGCGCAAGACTCGAAGCGAGGTAGTCCGAAGTCACTCCCGCAGATGTGGGCAAGGACTAGGACAAGGCGTTCGAAAGAACGAAAGGAAGAAAAGACTGGACGGAAGAACATCGACGACGACGACGACAACATGCGTTCCAGAATGCAGAATTGCTTGGAAAACTTGAATCGGAAAGTCTACGACCAATAGAGCGAACGAACCATCGAACGGCAGGAAGAACGAAGCCCCGATGGGCCAGACGAGCGGAACGAACATGCAAGCAATATCAGAGTCAGGACGGGAGGCAGGGAGGCAGGGAGGTAACTGTACACTCCAAGTCTTGTCACAGCCTATTGGAGCCCGCGGCGCATCAGGGCATATGCGCAGAAACTCACCAACTCCTCTCCTCTCCTACTCTCCTCAATAATGCAACAGTGGCTGGTTCCATCTGGATTTGATTGACCAGTGTCGAGTTTCAACGTGGGCGGCCGGCAACCTGCAAGAACGATCATCCGGTCTCTGTCGAACATTTGCAGCCAGTTAGCAGTTCTGGCATTAATCTGGCAGTGGGGACCCATGGCCATGGGCACAGGACACCAGAGGGTGTCTCCCGAACCTTTTTATGCCAACAAACTCGTGATGAACGAAAGAGCGAACGAACAAGCCGACAGCGGAACACCCAGTGGTAGCAGCAAGGAAATATATACAAAAGGCACACTTGCTCAGCGATTGCAGCCAGAGTAAGGTCCGTCGCAAGACATGTTCTTTGTGTCGTAGGATGTCCACAGTATTTTCGTTGTGTCTCTCTTCTATTCAAATCTTGCTCCAGCACTCCTACTGATTGAAGCTCCGCTCTGCCTCTGCCGGCTCTGTGAGTGGCTACCAGGTGCGATAACGGCAGAGCTCACGTTGTTCCATCCGCACCTCGCATCTCCTGTCAACCTGCTTGATCTGCGGCCAGGGATCAGCAATGGCGCTTTTAGCTCATCTGCAAACCTTCTCAAGGATGGCAAGGGCACGCATGGAGCCCCGGCAGAGGGGCGTAACCAGGGTATCCGATTCGAATGCTGGCCGGAAACCACACGCTGGCCGAGGATGAACCCAGGGATCAAATGCAACCGAAAGACTCGTGTGCGGCCGGCGCCCGGACAGCGCCTCCTCGTCTGTCTTCCAACCGAGGACAAGGTATGCTGGCGAAAGGCACACTCTAGGGGGACATGTTGGCGGGGGTGGACGGTGCAAAGTATATAAGTTCACATTATTTTACTGCGAGAATAGCGGCGCCAAATGGAAGCTAAACTGCTGGAGGTGATGAGTCCGAAAGCGCCGTGTTGAATCTGCCGTCGTCCAAGATGATGACCAACCTTCTATATGACGAGTCGACAAAGGCAAAGAATAGTTAGTACCTGAACAGAATAAGCTCCCGGGCAGCTGATAGACGAGCAACAAAGGTCGATCGCTTCCATTGACGGACACATCAGCACCTTTCCGATCCTTCCAGAATCCCCAGCAATCTGGAGGAGTTCCAAGGCTGCGAACTGGCTGATGCTCTCCCGTCCAGCAGAAATATCCCGCGTCCATGTGCGGGATCGATAACGGTGCCAAAAGGAGGCGTGGCTTTCTGCTTCTGCGGCCCGTCAAGCGTGGTTGACAGGTGGATATTCGTACCGGCTGCCATGTTCTGGAGGTGCTCTAGCTTTTTACTAGTTGAGCATCGCCTACTCGGGCGCCCCTCGAAGCCAATCGTCGTCCGCACTGCAGCCATCAAACCCTTCCACATCGTCATGTTAGACCAGCGATCTGCAACGCTTGGTTCTAGCTGCGGTTCGTCTTTCCCATCTTATGTCTCCTGACTATTGCAGCGTGCTGTAGTTTATTATACAGTGCAGTCCCTACCTGTGAGAGCGGCATTGATACGTAGTTCAGAGGGGGAAACAAGCCCCTCCCGCCTGTTAGGTGCATGGAATTATTGAATAAATACTGCATCTGCTGCATCTGCTCCTGAGGCCTGACAGAAGCCAGGACCAGCATGACCAGCCTGGGCACCCATCCCCCATCCTGTCTGACGGTTTTTGCAACGCCAGCACAACCCTGCACCTTCTCCTGGACTCCCACGGGCCTTTTTGACCGTCGAAGCGAGCTGTACAGACGCCCCATCGCGTCGATCGCTGGAGAGGCGACAGGGTTGGGATCGTAAAAGCGGTAGAGGATTCATTTGCCGCCTTCCAGAATTTCATCTAATATACCCCAAACAGCAATTTGGTCGTCCCAAGTGTGTGTGTGCTGTCCGTGTCATGATTCAATCATTAGCTGTAGCATAATTCGCGAACAGACTGTTCCACGCACTTCACGACTGTCAGAGCCTGGAAGGCATAAATCATGAGGGAGGAACATCGTTCCAGTGGTGGGGAACCACCCTAGGGGAAGGGAAAACCCAGCAGGCAGTTGGTTGACATCGGCTGGAGCGCTAGTCTCAAGGCGGCTGTCTTAGGTTTCCATACCAGATTTTTGGGTCGGCGGGAGAGCATGAAAACTTCGAGAGTCCTGAGAAGACGACCACAATATTTATTTATTTGCCCGTTGGCACTCCAAGCGGCAGCTCACAGTCAGTCACATCTCGCAGGACAGGAGGAGTTTACAAGCAGAACCCACCTCCACCATTTGTGCATCACCCTCGTCTCATGTGCTCTTTAGCTTGTCAAGATCCTGGTCCAAAACATCTTGACTTGACAGGCAGGGAGTCCCTGAAAACCTGAGAAGGAAGGTTGCCTCGAACGGGACATGCTCCGAGGTATGCCTGCATTGAACAAGCATTAAACCCTAGCCGACCGATATCTTTGCCTTGGGGGGTTTCTTAACTCTCCTCCACTGCGGGTGCTTGCCAACGGCTGTTGCAGGCATCGGAGATCCTTGGGCACTCCCTCGCACATCCTGGAAAATCATCGTTTGCACGTCCATATCGAGCTTCAGTGCCGGTGTAGCGCGGCGAAAGGTCCAGTTAGCAGGTATCAAGCCCACTGCTGCTCCGGATCATCCCAACCATCGACGAGCAGTGTTATTGTGCAAGGTTTCAACGCTTGGAGCACCTCATGTCAGTCCCTGTTGCTGACCCACACCAATTTGTGACAGCATTGTTACTCTGGAGCTTACCAGGATCTATGGTGGATTCACTTGGATCGCCCACACAGTCCGGGAGATCTTAAATATCATCAATCCCTCACGCACCTCTGAAGCCTTGCATTCGCAGGCGTATCTATCATCACCAGGGTCACATACTCGAGTCGAAAGAAATAACTTAAGGAATCGAATTTAATATTCTAATCACTCACAACGACATCAATCAAACATCAATCCTTCCAATACATCAACTTCCATCAACTGCTTCATCAGTCTCTTCGACTTGCTCGTTTTCTCGACCTCGATACTTCAACTCCAGGTCATGAACCTCTCCAGTCTTGTCCACGCAGGTAGACATCAAGCTGAACAACAATTCCAACCATATCCATCCAGAGAACACATCATGGCGTCTTCTTTGGTAGCAAACCCGTACACAGCTCAGCCACTTGGCCAGAACCCAGGCTACACATACGTTACCGCACCTCAACCACCACCATCGCCTCCTGTCGATGAAGTCGCAAAATGTTCTTTGCCTTCGATATCAAGTTTATTAGGACTTGCCGATGGTTCGAGTCCCCAAGAACAGCCATCCCAACAGCAAAGTCAGCAAACAGGTCAGTACTTTCGATAAAGTTTACAAGAATAGCCCAGCTGACTGCCAATAGCTCCACCTAAGACAGAGTACCGACCTGACTCTGGACATCAACATTATGGACCATCACCAGTCATGGCATCTAGGGGCGCTCTACCCCCTACTCCGCCAATGCAGTCAGAATCTGGGTTCGATGGGAGACAGTCACCTTCAGCAGGGTCGAACTCTGGATACTCCGTTGCCTCTGCTCCAAGCTATTACTTTGCACCATCTTCAGTCTCATCAATCAATAATGTCGAGCCTCACGCTCAGCGCCAGCATGTTCCACAACTACAGCGCAGAGTCTCCATGCCAGCGGCTGCCATGGCGTATGCTCAATCACCATACAATGGCTCTCAATACAGTGTCTCGCCCCAACAGTCGATGAGCTCTTACTATCCAAGCCCGATGCAAGCTACGCCGCCTCCGCAAGCTCAGATTTCGGGGCTTTATTATCAGAGACCTCTTCCTCAGGTTTGTCTACCCTCGGCTCAATGTCTTGTTTCGTCACTAACGGTGGAAAAGCAGTTCCCCCCGCCATTAATGCCCGTCTCAGTTACTCTCACGCCATCCTCCGGCGCAAATCCATGGCAGCATCACCACTACATCTCACCATCGTCTGCGGCTTCGTTTCCTCAGTCTCAAGATCGTTACATCTGCCAGACCTGCAACAAAGCCTTCTCAAGGCCCTCCAGCTTACGAATCCACTCGCACTCTCACACTGGAGAGAAACCCTTCAAGTGTCCACACCAGGGATGTGGAAAGGCGTTCAGCGTCCGAAGCAACATGAAGAGGCATGAGAGGGGTTGCCATAGTTTCGAAGGTGGATCAATGATCTGACCATCTACTGGGCACAATCCACAACACGAACGAATGACGAGCGCGACTCTCTATGCCAATTAATGTATAAAGTACAATGCTTCCTTTTTCTTCCTTTTTTTTATCATTCTCGTCTGTTTTGTTACTAGAGTGGTACCGGTCACTGATACCCACTCGTTGTTTCCTTCGGGGCTTTTGGTGGTTGTCGTCATATCATGGATCGGCGTTGGCGGATAATATCGCATTTACACCGGAGTTAATGGCTATTAGTTCCTCGAGATTGGCTCGAGAGAACGTTAAAGGGTGTCGGATAGGGGGAAGAAATCTGGGGGCACGAAAAGGGTCGCAAGATCTCGATGTCCATGGAAAGGAAATCGGAATGGAATGGAATGGAAAGGGAGTGGATTGGAGAAAGATGCTTGCTGGTCCATCATCACCCATTCTCCTGCTTGCACAGCAGAGAAATAGCCAGAGACGCCGAGCTCAGGTCACAACAAAAGAATTTGATAGTTCTTTGGTATGGGTGGTATTTGTAAAGTAATTGAACGTCAATTAATCATATTACCCAAACAAGTTTGTCTTTCACCGTCCACCATCATCTATCTTACTTGTGCATGCCAATCACCGTCCACTGCATCATCTGCATCGTGGATTGTTGATGTTGAACGTCCAGATAGCACGACCCGACCCTATTCGCTTCACAGCCGCATGCTTACGAGGCCCTAATATCAACTTGATAAATATTTCAATATGACTTACGGTGTAATAAACAACTGCACGTGGAAGAAGGGGAGATTTTCCACCAACTCAACAACACCGCACTCACACGTCCAGGACATCCCCTGCCCACGAACCTGCCATCCAAATTCAACTTCCCAACAGAGTTACAGAAATCGACTGACTTGTCTGAATCTCCGGATTGACAGAGGGAAATCCTCGCTCCCAGATCGCTGTCGGAAATTACAGAGACCGCCTCCTCGGCGGCGGGTACCTTAATAGCATGACAGCTCGCGATATGATTCTCGTGATGGTCCAACATGCATCACCCTGCTGGGCGATTCAGGCATAATGCAGCCCTACTCGCGGTATCCCCCAACTCCCAAAAGCTCAAGCAAATTCGCCATCTAAGGACCTCCTCCACTTCACCATCGGATATTCAATATAATATGTGCGTTACGTATACCGTACGGTTATCTTAATTCCAACATCAACGACCGGACCAGGGGTATGCCTCAATAGCCTCATATAATTCACGTTATAAGCACCGCACAACACATCACTGCAACGATGAATTTAGATTGCTAGATTGTGGAATACGTACCTGAGGACCGCTTGGTACCTTCCTGTACATTATGGCAAGTAGATAGAAGTGGCTGTTATGATAAGTCAAGCCCGTTAAGCTAGAAGGCTTCTAAAGGCATGGACGGCACATGGAGTGACGTTGCGTAGTGGGGTCGACCCTGTACCACCATCACCAAACTTTGCTTTTTTCCTTCTCTCCTTGCCTCCTCCCCGAATCACGGTCGCGAGAAATCAATCTGAACATCTCGCTTAGAGAGCACGTTTAGATGTCTTAGGAAAAGGAGAGACATGCGTGCTGCGGCTTGCTGCTCGGGTGGTGAAATGGGGAAGGGATCATCCTTGTGCCAGGCGGCTGAGACCTTGCGAAATTTGAGGAAATTCGGATGGCCTGGTCCTTGAAGCAGGTCAGCAGTCAGCAGGAAACTGCATAGATCGGATATGTTGCTCTGCTGCAGTTTACTTCGGATGGCATACCGAACGGCAAGGTGTCTCTGTCTGTTGTTTTGCTTACCATGGATGAGCTGGCCTCACGGACTGATTTCCGATTGATGCGATGCGATCAGGCGTGATGGGCTGGGGGGTTGGGGCTTGATTTGGAAGACTGGACCGGCGAAGGAAGGGTGTTCTTGGAAGGGAATCAAGATTGCATTGCAAAACGATCTCCCAAACAGCGTCATGCCATCGCATCAGTCAGAACCGAAATTCAATTGCAATAGGCAATGCCGAATATCACTCTCCCTTGCCGAAGACGGTCTGCATGGGACTCAAGGGAGTCGGGTAATAAGATCGCCCAGGTATGAGTTATAGCACAGATTGGAGGGGTATAAGACGGGTGGCGGCGTCTACGCCAAATTGGCCGGGATCCGGAGATGAGGGACAGCCCAAGAAAATTTGATAAGTTCATAACAAAACTCTGTTATTATGGAGAGAGGGAGGGAGGGAAGGAGCAAAGCGGCAATGATCCATCAGGATCAGGCCTTCAGCATGCGCCGAGGCGTCCCAAGAACCCTTCGAAACATTGACAGGTGCATGTCCCATAGCATGGCGTTATATGAGATGATTTTCGAAACGTTGACAGATCTTATTGCTGTGCTAACCATGGGATGGCAAGTCGGGATGGAAGGGGGCGGGATGGGATGGCCATGGCCACATGCAATGCAAGTGCATCAGAGCGCTGATGCTGGACGGTGATCTCGCGAGCGGGCCGCGGGGGGGACTGGTGAAACTTGGAGAGTAGGAGTCCAGACGCATGACTTCCTCGTGTTTGAGAACACTTGAACTTAACCGGAGCTTCTGTCTTCCATGAGTGGTGTGTTTTGAAATTTGAAATGGAAAGCAAAGAGCGGTATGTAGGTAAAAATAGAAACTCTGATTTGAGATAGAGAGAAAGGTGGTATGACAGGTTCAATTGAGGGTGTGGAAGTTGATGAAGATATTGACAACAACAACAGAATGATATCGACAGTTCGTAGATCGCGACAACCGTATAGCGTATAAGCTTCAGATGAAGTGGAAACAACGTTTGTAGATCCCACTAGAGTGGTTTCTCGGGCAATCTGATGATCTGAGAGGTGGAATAACCGCTCTGCAGGGGCGAACGGGAAGGCTGTGCAATTCTGAAGCAGCCCGTTGAGAATAGGCTGTTCAGCCAAACCAACTGTATATATACGGACGTCCCTACCTTCACCAACATGTCCCATACTGTGTTCGTCCGGTTACTCTGCGTGTGTCTGCGTTGCTTCCGGCAGCTGCAGTGTACCAAGGATGTACTCAGAGATGCAATGTTGACTTCAAAATCATTATTCCAGATCTCCTCCTCCGACTGTGATAGTGATAGTGATAGTGTTCAACTCGGACTCTAGTACGCTTATCCGGGGCTCATCACTCTCACCGCTTGCAAATTCGTCTCTGACAATCACCTTCTCTCATGTCCAACTTCCTGCAATTGTGCTTCTTCACCTGGTCTTGTTGTGCCCATCTCAGCACCAACATACCCAGCATCCATCTCAACCGGCTGCACATTCCGTCCCTCAATATCTTTGATTTCGTTCCCGCCTGCTTCTTTGAGCTTCACTTCTGTGTCGTCGAGTTGAGCTTTTTCTTGTGTTCATGTCGTTTCCGGTGTCTTCTTTTGCCGTCGTCGTTTCAGGAAGTAGAGAAGTGCAAGACCGAGCAGGGCTGCGGCTGCGACGCTTCCTACCACCGGTCCTGCGATCCACTTCCTGTTGAAGCTTTCTATTGCCGAGGCTGCCGATGGTGATGGTGATGGCGACAGCGATGGAGCTAGTGTGTGTGTTAGGGGCAGGAAAAGAGAGTAGGAGGTGGTGGTGATGGAAAAGGGTCATAAGCGACGTACTGGCCGAGGTGAAAGTATTTGAAGCTGCAGTACTTGTTGCCGGTCCGGACGTGGAGGTAATAGAGACTGTACACCACCGTGTTTATCAGTTTACAGGCTTTGAAATAATTCATGATACAGTTGTGCAGTCCACAGGCAAGTTTCGGAAGCTGCAATGTAGTTTACTCACCATTACCAGAAAAAAATTCCCCAATCAGCACCGAAGATAACAGGACTCAAGTTGAAGAATCCCGTGGGCAGTGGCAGAGGTCTGAAACCAGTGAAATTCGATGTCTGGGTACGTTGAGGGAAGCCAGTGAAGGATGGAGCAATTTTGCAGTCATCAGGGCTGCATAGGTATTCATTGACAGGTGGTCCTACCTCAAGATTGCAGTCTAATTGAGGAGGTGTGCAGAGGTATCCCGGCGGACATCCCTAAGTATAATTGATAGGTACGCATTCTGGTGGGTACGTGAAAGCTGGGTTTGCTGTTCTTATTGGGCACGGCACGAATGTGTACTCGAGCCAGAATCCGTCTGGATAGTCGCGCGTCGCTGTAGTATCTGAGATAGAAGTCGTGGTGATGGCCGCAGTGGTCCGCGTTGGACTCGAAATGAGCTGCGTTCTAGTCGCCATGGGACATGGAGGGCAATTTGAACTTGAGCTTGAAGACAAGACTATTGAACCTCCCGGCTCTTCTACCGGGCTTGGAGTCTGTGCCTCACAGAATTCGACGCTATCTGTATAAAACTTTGTGATGAAATCCAAGATAAACTCATAATTCAAATTATCAACGGGACACGACTGGCAACCTTCATATGTTGCCCGAAACTCACTGTCGTCAGCACAATTGGCGGCACTTTTCCCCGCACTTTGAACCTCGATGAGGACCGTGTCAAAAAAGAAGTCAGCCTGTGGAACGCAGAGCTTGGGGCATGTTGGTAACTTGAATCGGGATCAGTTGAGGGAGACTTAACCGCAGATGGAACAACAGACTAATAGAGCCATGTTCGGGTCTTACGGCAGTAGCTGCTTTGAAAAGCTGTAATGAGAAGAGCACCACGCTGACTTTATGACAAAGCTGGTGCGTGTCTTATCTGTGGTGGCGAGGCTGAAGATCAACGCACTGCAGTGCTTCAGCTCGATTCGAACGGTGGCTGCAGGTTGTCCAGCGCGTGCGCTGAGGCATGACCAATGGGGATTTAATCCAATCAGCTAGACATCTGGCGATTGTGTGAGAAGCCACTGCGGCTCCTTCAAAGTACGAAATAAAAACGAATGGAAGGTAAAATAAAGATGGTAATTGATACCACGATCTTAGTACAAATCAAAGTTGAGTGAAGGATAAGCATGAGATGAGATGGCATTCAAGTCAAGACTTTCATTGCGACTTCTTTGTTTACACCAGAGGGACCGCTTATTGCAAGAACCAAGGCCCACCACACGCCATCCAGGTATTCCCTTTTTGAGGTCGAAAGTAGACAAAGCAAGTACTGTGATATCCGTGATGACCCCAATGGGTTCGATTGAAGACGAACGGCAAAAAGGCCTGCCACAGCCAGTTTTCGTCTTCCTAGACCTTAGGCCAAGACAACAAAACCTCCCTAGCATCATATCCCGACGCAGGATGTGCAAGTTCCTCCCCTCTAGAGACATAGTCCAAGCTCGCACCAGGACCTTACTCCATCTCAAAGACCCTCGAATGTGATCGCGAGAAATGACTAGGCAATTCAACAGGGCTGACTGGGTTTTGTGTCTTCGATTTATAAGCGCCTCCCCCCTCTGCTTCTAGCTGCGCGAGGTGATTACGAATCGCATTCGCACTGAGCTCCTTCATCAAAAGGACAGAGCCTCGATTCGAGCGGAGTGATCTTTCCTAAGCCTCAGAACCTTCCGCCTTCTCCTTGTCGCGACGTGCCTTCAATCGGGCCATCTTCCATATGATGACGAGCGCGACGATGGCCACTCCTCCAACAACTCCTAAGACTATGCCCATGACTGCTAGATCCGACGCGCCTTTCTTATGGGGTGTATTTGCTAGGCTTGCGGCTGTGGTGTTCTGTGCTACGAGGGCGAGATTGGTTGGTGTTGACTGTGAATTTGTCGTCGAGGTTGCCAATGTGTCCGTCGGCTTGGTGGGGTTGCTTATGGTGGTGCTTATGTCGGAAGTGATAGCTCGGTCTGAAGTAGTACTCTGGTCCAACGTGGCATTCTCTGTATTCGTACTCTGAGTGATGATTATGGTACTGGTTCCTGAAGAGGCATCTGACGTGCTTGTGGTTTCGCTCGAAGAAGTTGTCGCGTGTGGTTCGAAATCGACCGGGTATTTGGTTCCACAGTGGATATAATAGTCAGTGCTACATTTGCCAATCTCGAGAAGACTTGTGCCAGCATCCTTCTTGCAATTCGCAAACAGTTGCAAGCAAATCAGTGTGGGCATAGTTCCGCGATAAGAGGTAAGAATTGGAGTTGGGTAATTCGTACACTCGCATTCGTAATTGAGTGACTCGTCATCACAGTCGTTTTTGTTGGTGACTGAGCTACATAGCGTATCACAAGCTGAGATTTGGGTCGTACACCATTGCTTCTTGATGTTGAGAGCGACCGAGTTCGTGTCCAACACTGTATTGACTTGCGTTTCGACGAGGACTCCGAACAGCACGCCCGCGAGGGTGACGAGAAGGACCGGGGAGAACATTTTGCGAGCACTGCTCGAGAGAGAGGCGCGTATCGAAGGGAAATTTTGGATTTGGATTCAAAGTCGAGTTCCGCGTTGTTGAGGTGAAGAGCCTATGTAAGGTCGAAGATATCGTGGTGTAGTGTAGGAAATCATAAGCGAGAATGTTGATATTGTTGTTTTGACATTGGAACTAGGTGAATCTCCTCCCGTCCGTGTCCTTTCGAAGCCCGAGCTATGATTCGAGTGATCAGCTACAGTGACCTAGCGAGGGTAATTTCACCTGATGGAACAAAGTGACATTGCAATGGCTCCTGCGCAGTTTAGCCCTACAGTCCTGCGATCCGCTTCTTCTGAAGTCCACATCTGAAATATGTTGCGCTTTGTTTCGCAATTGGACAATGAATCATGACCAACTTACCTGAATTTTTTAGCTGCTCCAAAAACAGCAATACTCCTTGCTTTCTGTTCCCGCGTGGCAACTTCACCTTTCCAATTATCACATTTTTGCTCCGCTTTCAGCCTCGTCATCTCGCGCTACACCGTCATTTTCTAGCCATATCATCAGTTCGGAAGTTTTTGCTTTGATTTCTCTCCTCTACTTACGCCGCTCAGCCCATTGAGCGAGACACAGGTGGTTTTCAGCCCCTCAGGGACCTAGACAGTAGTCAGACGCTGTACCAAGCTGGAAAGAGGTCATCGTACCACTTTTTGACCTTTAGAGCATCGTTGTTGTCTTCACAAGAGTCCATCAAGCTGGCTGCTGTACTGGCATCGGCTGATAGATGGCACTCCACCATGCTGATGAAGAGCAGCTTTATTGTTGAAGGAGTTGGAGGAATAGTCATTCCCGGCTTGAGTAAAGATACAGATATAATTCACGGTTACAAAGCGGGCCTAGAAGTATGAGATCTATCTCAGATGCTGAAAGCATGAGGAGAATCTCTTCTATTGATCAAAGCGGACTGAGTTGTGGCTGACTTTAGCCGCAGTCATATGCCTAATCAGCGCATGACAGATTCTTCAAGACCACGGTTTTAGGGCCTGCATCGAGCCGTTGATCGAAGGTGACATCAAAATCTTCCACGCAAAGAAGCCAAAGAAGGATGAAAAATGAAAAGCAAACGAATATGAGACACCAGATACAAGGACGGCTCGGACACAATTACAACCTATTGTAGTAACAAAGTCAGAAACCATGTTTATCACGTCGTGGAATCCCTTACTGCCATCAACTATTCGCTGCAGAACTTCACCCAATCTATTAGCAGCTCAGTGGGCAATGGAAGAGGAACGTTTATCAGCATGGATCCGGCTGACATGCGCGATCACTCCCAACACGGCGACCTGCAGAATAGTCCTCCCGTTTATGATGATCCAACCACGCGGAAGTGGTGCTTCCGTCGGGAAGCAGCATGCTTCTGCTTCTGCGCACATGCAGGCGGGGAAGCTTCTGAAGGGACGGGACGATGAGAATCCAGCATTGACGGTCGTCGATGAGGCTCAAAGTTGGATATTGATGGTTCGCTGTCATTGCTCGAGTATTTATGCTTGAGACTCCACACTGCATATATTTGTGCATCTTGTGCAAAGAGATCACAGATGCTCCGGTCGATTGTTTCACTTTAGCGCTAATGCACTCCCCAGATTCCGAGGACTAGGCTCGAAGAAGATTTCAAGGTTGCTTTTGGGGATTTTGGGGTCCGAAAACGAAACAAACGTGAGCGAGACGAGACGAGACGAGATCCCCCCAGCGCCCGTTGATCCTCGAAACGAAGCGTTTACTCAACCTATTGCCGTCAATCCAATCGCGCGCGCCCTTGATCGCATCGCAACGCACTCTCTCTCATCTGGATGTGTGGGAGCACAAAGCGCCCGCCTTGCCTTCCTCGAGAGAGACAAAAGAGAATATCCTGGGACTTTATGCTATATCAGACGAAATACTGTAGCACATCACATCACATCGATACAGACTAGGGACACAACCGCCCACGGCACGAGCTCTCAGCTGATCCACGCTACTTTGATATTTTTGATAAAAGCAAAAATTCCCGCCTGTGCGTGGTACAACCTTCGGTCTTGACCGCATCTCCTAATCTTTCCCTCCAGACCTCATCTCGGGGAGCTCCAGCAATGATCCATCCATCATCTCAATTACCATGAAGTTTACCGCGCTTTCACAGCTCTCTGTGAGGGTGTCTTCGCCTTCATCTATTGCTCTGCCACCGAGACACCCACGCATTTACACCAAAAAGACGCAGCCGTTATGGCATCACCAGCCAATGCAGTCCCCGATACCCAGCTCGGTCTGACCAACGACGAGATCGCCCTCCTGCGCCATCATCAGCAAGCTGCTGCATCCACTGCCGGTGGATCCTCATCTCGTGCAGCATCGCGCGCATCATCCCAAGGTCTCCTTCTCCTCGACGGCCATTCGCTCGCAGCCCTCGGCCGGCATTTCGATCGATTGATGCAGCAGATACAAGAAAGACTCGACTATCTATCCGAACAATCCCAGATGGTGGCACAGCAGCAGTATGACAGGGCAGGCAATGCGATTGCCATTGCGGATTCCGAGATCGCAAGGTTCCATGAAATATTACGGCAGATTGACGAGTTGGAGGTGGACTTTGACAGAATAAGACATATAAGAGATATCGTGAGAGGTTATCGGCAGAGGGTGGAGGAGATGGAGCAGCAAATGGAACAAAGTGGCTCAAGTGGCCGGCACAGATCTAGACATCACGGAGAGAGCTCAGGAAGCTCGAGTAGACGGCATCATAGGCGATGAAAGGAATATGCCTTTCACATTGGACGGGGTATGACGGAATACAGGTTCGGTCTCACGACCAAACAAACAGCACGGAGGCAGCGTTTGGATATACCAGACCTCTTCGGTTTTGGAGCAAGAGAATTGGCCTCACGGCTGGAAGATGGAATAGCCTCGCGGCTCACTGATCTGGCGTTTTTGTTTACTTTTTGGGTTATCCTTTTTGCAGCGTTAATACCCAAAAAGCGTCTAGGAATGTTTTGAGAGGACGGCTTTGTAGGATCTTTGTTTGGATATGGAGACAGTGACGTGGAGCGGAGGGCTTCAATTGAGGACAATGCTCTTGTCTTGACTGATGTCAGACCTTGTTGCTCACTTTGAACGATTTTATATGGCGCTGGTTGCTCGTGCTCCTTCGAGCAACTTTATGGAGCCCTCTCTTATTTTTGTTTTCCTGCGCGCCGTCGATATGCAAAATATCTTCTGGGTCAATATTTATATATACAAATCATATTCTTCACACTGCTGATTGTCTACACTGCAGACTAACAATCACATTGAAATTGTACAGCTATGTTGGCTTGATTTCGCAGAGCAGCTTTTCAGTCACAGAGTCTTTGCGGGCTGATCCGAACTTTCAGTGGAATTCAAGGGAGCTTGAAAAATCTTCACAACTAACATGTGACTGAGTTTGCCAAAGCGTTCTGTGATGACGACCATTGAAAAAGTGCAAGATTACACAATCGACAAGTTTCAATGTGTCAATCCAAAGTAAGACATTCTTTGCTTTTGAATAGGTAGCCTTGTTACCACCAGACGAGGCTGAAGTCTAGCCCTAAAAAGCCTAGCTTCGGTATTTAGCTCAGCTCAGCCGAGCGGGAAGCTCTCAACCTCGTCTGGGAAGCTCCAAATTCCAGTAGTAAACACGAGCAGATCTCGCACACAATGGATTCTGATGAAAGAGACCACGAAATGGTTGATGCTCCTCCGGCGAGTACTTCAAGCGACGTAAGTATCCTGTACACTCCGACATCTGTCTTTGGAACCGCCTTTGCGAACGTCCTAAATAGTTGTAGCTAGTGCCACCTAGATGTTTTTGAACGTTCCATCCTTTCTTTTCAGAGGCTTGCACGAACTCGAGACTTACCATGATTCTATATTTTGTAGATCGCAGATGCAGCTCAAGCTAGCTCTCAGTCGAGCCCGAATGCCACACCTACGAACCCCGCCCCCTCTATCTCCAATGCTGCCCCTTCGAACGGCGACAAAGCAATTGGAAGTTTGGGAATAACAGACCCCGAGGACCCATTCTTCGTACACTCTTGCAACTCGGCATCTTTCAAGTACAAGTATCCCCAGGCAAAACCAACGCCAGAGGGTGAAGATGACACTGTCTGGAACCGAATCTATACAGCGGCCGATTCCCGTATGTACAACAAGCACCACAAGTCCGCGAACGAATCTAGAAAGTACCGCGATTCGGGAGAAACACGTACGCTTGCGCTGCGCATGCTTGGGGAGAACAAGGAGAAGCACTATAAAGCTGTTGCCGCAGCCCTAGCTGGTGGCCAGGCTTACATGCCAAAGGCGGCACAGAAGGCAAAGTCGCCAGCTGTGAGGCCAGAGCCCGTTGGCATCAAGAAGGAGCGGTCCGAAGAATTCTACGATTTGGCGCCCGGAGCTGTTCCTATGAGTATCTCAGAGAAGATCAAGGCAGAAGGCCGGAAGCGAAAGGCTCCTCCAATAGACACGCCCTCCTCTCAGCAGGGCACGCCTGCTCCGTCTACCTCCCAGAAGCTGAGCAGTCCTGCGCCGAAATCCGGCAGTCCTGCTCCTACCAAGATGGACAAACCACCCCTTCCCAAGAAGAAGGGGACCGCCGCTCCTGTTAAGAAGCCTGCTCCCAAGCGGCCCAGGTCTGAAGGTTTGCCTGTCCAGTGCCCACAAGTTTTCCAGCCGACTAACAATCTGCAGCAGAGAAAAACGGCACACCTTCAGGTTCCGTTCGCCAGTCGCCAGTTGGCAGCCCCGAGAGCAATGATGGTGGGGAATATTGTATATGTCGTGGACCAGATGATCATCGCATGATGGTCTTTTGCGATGGAGGTTGCGACGACTGGTATCACTGCTCATGCGTCAATATCGACGAGGATGATGCAAAAGAACTCTTGGACCGATACATTTGCCCCAAATGTACTACGAACGAGCTCAAAACTACCTGGAAGCGAATCTGTCGTTACATTAATTGTGACAATGGCTGTAGGAGAGCTGCTCGTGTCAACGAAAACAGCAAGTACTGTAGCGAGGAGCACCTGAACGCCTTCTTCGAATGGTGCTACAACAAACTTCGCGGGGATGATGCTCCATCGATGGGAGGGTCCTTGAACCGACAGGAAGTGGCGGATCTCTTGACATCAATTTCTACAGCAGAAGAACTTCATGAATTGGGAAAGAAACCAAGACTCACGATAGAGGAAGGTGATCAAGTCGGTAAGTCTTAGATCGTGTACTGAGTCCGGATTTGCAGCTGACTGTGGCAGTAGAAGGTCCCATAGGTCTTCGTCATATCTTGCCCGAAGACAAGGTCTTGATCGAAGAGATCCAACAGAAAAAGAGACTGCTCGAGGCCCAAATTGAAGGATATCAAAATCAGCAAAAGCTTCTCTTGATGATCAGTACACGTGCTCAAGCTGCTTCGAAGCACCCGAGTCTCGATGTCAAAGCGATTTGTGGCTACGACGACCGGCTTGCTATGAACCAGGCAGAGTTCAATGCCTGGCTGGAATCCGAAGAGGGACAAAATGCATTTTCGACCAATAAACTTGGACCGAGAACCGAAGCTACAAAAGGGATCGGAGCCCATATTTTGTATCCTGGCCAGGCTGTTCCGGCACCAGCAAAAGTTGTTGACGACGCACTTGACAATATTTGTCTCAAGCCTCCGAAGAAATGCAAGCATCAGAACTGGCGCGAAATTCATAATATGGATTTCAAGCGTATGGAGATCATTTTGACGGAGCAGTTGAACAGACTCGCCGAGAATGAAGCAGAGATTATCGAAGAGGCTGAGACGCGCGAGGCAACCAAGGACTACTACGCGGACAACATCACCATTCAACTTTTCTGAATTCACACACTGAGCGAGAGACTGCTCACACTTCTGGAATTTTACGGACGGGTTGCTCATCAGACGGACGACGCTCCTGTTCGGCCGGTGTCTGGCATGACTGATGAATGTAAGGTCTGGATAATTAGCTAAGAATTTTGTGCTAAATGCATCAGTCGGGCTCTCGGTCGGTCATGTCTTGCGGCGTTACTGGATCTGAGCATTTTTCAGACACATGGGTGAGGAAAAGTAAAGGCGTTTTCGCGGAAGGAAATACCCATATATTTACATAGAGAAAAGCTAATGATACTTTTATGAGGAATCTGATTGCATGCTCTAGTGAAGGACTTGGACATGATAAATAGGCTTTTGAGTATGAAAAACATGCCCATAATTGAGGGTAAGTACCGCTTCTTTTTGCAATACCAAAGCCTCTGGATTATGATCAACTTGGACCATTTTGCAGGCGCTAAGGCCCCACTCATCCAAATTTCATATCCATCCTATACTTGTGTGCTTGAAGGTATTGCACAAAGAGAACAATCGTGGTGCAGCAATTCTTTCATGCATTTTCTTGTGCGGTTGATGTTCAGTATGATTTGGGAAGTCCTAACACTCGCTCCCCTATATAATTCAGAATCATCTCCCTGCTCACTGGCGCTATTCTAGGTATGAACACCTCTCGCATGTATCTTTCAACATGATACTCTTGCGCATATCCCATCCCTCCGTGTGCCATAACGGCCCTCTCGCAGGCTTTGAAAGCTGCTTCTGCTGCTAAGTATTTTGCTGCGTTTGCGCTACAAGGTCTGGTCAGCATCATGTCTCGGCAGTCTTGCAAACAAAAAAGAATGGAACTTCCAGATATCACTCACTATTCTCCACTTGGGTGGCCTTCGTCATACAACTTGGTAGCTTGATAAACCATCAACCTTGCAGCTTCCAAGTTCATCCAGCTATCCGCCAACGGATGTTGGATCCCCTGATTCTTTCCAATCGGCCTCCCAAACACACCTCTCTCACCCGCATACACTACCGCTTTCCTCAGCGCCGCAAAGCCCAATCCAAGAGCCTCAGCACCGATCAACACCCTCTCAGCATTCATGCCATGCATGATCATCTTGAAACCTTCCCCTTCCTGTCCAATTCGATCTCGTACAGGAACCCTCCATCCATCAAAGAACAACGTATTCGTATCCACCGCACCCCTCCCCATCTTCAGAATCTCAGTAACATCCACCTGACTCCTATCCAAATCCGTATAAAACAGCGACAACCCCTGCGATGGTTTCTTAACCTCAGACAACGGCGTCGTCCTCGTCAAAATCAAGATCTTCTCCGCAACCTGCGCCGTCGAAATCCAAATCTTACTCCCCTTCAAAACATAATACTCACCATCTCTCGTAGCAGAAGATTGCAACCTCAACGTATCAAGCCCAGTATTCGGCTCCGTAACACCAAAACACGCTTTCTCCTCCCCCTTAATCAATGGAACCAGAAACCGCTCTTTCTGCTCCTCACTCCCAAACTTCACGACTGGCTCAAGCCCGAAGATGTTCATGTGTACGGCTGAGGAACCGGTCATGCCGGCCCCGGACTCGGAGATCGTTTGCATCATAACTGCGGCTTCTGAGATCCCTAAGCCGGAACCGCCGTATTGGGAGGGCATACAGATTCCTAGCCAGCCGTCTTTGGCGAGGGCGGAGTGCAGTTCTGTTGGGAAGATTTTGGTTTGGTCGGTGTGGAGCCAGTAGGAGTCTGGGAAACGGGTGCAGATTTTGGAGATGGCTTCGCGGACGGTTCGTTGGGAGTCTGTGAGGTCTGGGTCGCTGGTTTGGAGGAATTGGGTGGCTTTGGCGTGAGTATAACGGGGTCGGTCAAGTTGGTAGCGAGAAGACTGGCATCTGGAGGAGCTGAGGATGAGAGGAGAGCGTCTAGCAAGTGCCAGAGCCCTTAGCGCCTATTATATTCTCAGCAAATGAGTTGTCGCACTTGGGCTCTCCAAATGAGATACCTTCATCCTAGTAATTGTTGACCTCATCTTGTCTAGTGACGGTTACATTGTTATGTGCTTGGAAGAAGCCTCATATTACTGTCATCACCTGAAAAGTTCTACCCAATACCTTGAAAAAAAGTCATCAAGGAGAATACAGTTTCAAAGTGGGATGATAGTGATATTATTACTGTTGTTACCAGTCGCTATTCAAGTGTCGAGCGGGTTGGGCCCAGGGCCAACAGTGCGGGGTACGAATGTGGGGTAAACACTACAGTACTTGTATTCGGTTCGACAGGAGGTGCAGATCCCAAACATAGGTGACAATCACAAGTTGAACCTCGGCGAAGGCTGCTGATCAATTGACTACCATTTTAAGTTCCCGAAAGATAAACCAAACTCAAATTCAACGTCCTTCCGTCTCGTGTACGTCGGCGTCCATGACCGAAGTCTTCGGTAAGTGTTTGTCAATGCCGAATCAACCCTACCAGTCAAAGCATCTATATACTCTTGTATTAACATACGTTTACCAGGTTATATGAAAGACCTACGAAGGTGTCAAAGGTTGTATCCCATGCAATTTTAGCCTCGAGGCATAGTCTATATTCTGCGAAAACTTGGCTTCGTCAGCAAGTACGAGAGACTTGAGAGTACACAATCGTTGACACTTCTGCTCATATTCCCGAGATATCAAAAATGGAACCCTTCTACAGACAATATACAAAATGTCTATCACGATTCATAACAGATCACCGAAGACCTACCTTACGTCCTCGGCAATTCTCAACATCTCTGCGACGATGCGATTCTCATGAAGCTTTACATGGAATCAAAGTCCTGGACATGTCTCGAGTTCTTGCGGTAAATATACCATGCCACCCATCGAATCCCAAGACAAGGATCAAAGCTAATACCACCAGGGACCTTTCTGCACTCAGATCCTAGCAGACTATGGCGCTGATGTCATCAAAGTCGAGCAGCCGGGTCAAGGCGTAAGTCAACTCATCAGAGTGTTACGTTAAACTGCCACTAGAGTACTGAGCTGATTATGAGAAAAGGATGATACCAGGTACTGGCGAGTGGATGGTGAAACAGCGACTTGGGGAAAAGAGGATAAGATGTCGTATTACTTCGCGGCTGTGAATCGGAACAAGCGATCTATCACGCTAGATGTGAAGCATGAGGAGGGGCGGAAAGTTCTTTTGGATCTGGTGAAGACTTCAGATGTTCTGTAATCTGCCCAGTAATTGATATCGCCGAAACTGTGTTTGCTAACACGAACGTCTGACAGAGTTGAGAACTTCATTCCAGGCAAGATGGAAAAGTTCGGACTGGGTTACGAGACTTTAGCGAAGTTGAACCCTTCCCTTATCTATGCTAGTATTTCAGGCAAGTACGTTGGAGAGAACATGTTGTATTGTTGTTGATTTCAATCTAGGCTACGGAGCAGAAGGACCGTACTCGAAACGAGCAGGCTACGACATCATCGCCGCCGCGGAAGCCGGTCTCCTCCACATTACTGGTGAACGTGATGGCCCACCTACAAAGCCTGGTGTAGCACTCACCGATATATCGACAGGACTTTATACACACGGCGCCATCCTCGCTGCGCTCCAAGCACGACACCGCACGGGCAAAGGCCAAAAGATCGACTCTTCACTTTTCGAGACCCAGCTCTCGCTCTTGACGAGTGTTGCAACCGTCTGGCTGAATATGAAGAAAGAAGCTACACGTTTTGGGACGGAACATCCGAGCATCGTGCCATATGCTGCATTCAAGACAATGGATTCGTGGCTTGTATGTGGCGCTGTCAATAATCGACAATTTAAGAATCTGGTAGGACTGCTGGGATGCGGTTCTGTTGGCGAGGATAAGAGATTTGCGACGAATGATAAGAGAATCGAGAACCGGGATGCCTTGAAAGCGATTCTTGATGAGTGTTTTGTGAAGAAGACGACGGAGGAGTGGTTGCAGGCGCTGGAGGGAAGTGGGATGCCGTACGGGCCTATCAATGATATGGAGCATTCGTTTAAGCATCCGCAGGCTGAAGCGAGGGACATGATCGAGGAGGTGGACTTTGAGGCTTTGGTCGGTGGGAAGTTGAAGACTGTTGGTGTTCCTGTCAAGTTTGGGAACACGAAGACAAGCATTCGGATGAGACCACCGCTGCTTGGTGAGCATACTGAGGAAATTCTGAACGAGATCGGAATGGAAGATGAGAAGATAGACTGGCTGAAAAAGAATAGTGTTGTATAGAATTTTGAGAGTTATGTTCGGATTTTCTCTTTAACGCCATGAGCCAGTCTATGCGAAGCATGTTGGTACAGGAAACCTCGATCCCACATTGAAGTAATTACAAGAACATCCAATCGAAATCGACAATCAACAAATTTCACGTTTATCCTTGCCTGGTCTCTACACAATCGCGGCATTGTTCATATCCGCATCAAACATCTTCCAAGCCTTGGCGACCTCCAAGTCAATGTTCTTCGCCTTGCCAGGAAACATATAATCTCTCTTCTCGTCCTGTACATAGAACACAAATTCATCCTATCGATCGAGCAAGTCAGGTCAGCCCAGTCAACATACCAATTCATCGAGCAACAATTAGAAATGAGCTACATACCTTACCCAAACTCAACTTCAACGATCCCTCCAGCACACTGGGTACATAATCCTGCAATTTCTTGTTTCCTTTCTTTTCGATCAACGCCACAATGTTCCCTCTTACAATCTCCGCCTGCGCACTCCCAGCTCTAGCGAACTTTGGTCCTCCGGTCTCGGCTACATCGCCCAAAGCGAAGATATTGAGGAAGGCGGTGCTAGTGCCAGCTTTCCCTTCACCACCGTCTAGGAGTTGCAATTTCTTGTTGACGAGGATGCGTTGGGTAAGTGGTGAGATGGATGATGGTGAGAAAGACGCGAGGATTGAGGTGTTTGGTGTCTGGCCAGTGCATGGGATCTGATAGTGTGGTCAGCGCTGGGAGGATATCACAAAAGAATACTGAGTAGACTCACAACCAAATTGAACTCCTTCTTGCTCCCATCCTTGAATTCCAACTCCATAGGCTCCCAGTTCCCACTCTTCTCCAGCACCGGCCTCTCCCCAAGGACAACCTCAAGCCCTATGTCCTTCAATTTCCCCATAACAAACTCATGCAATCTCTCTCCGAAACTAGACAAGATCCTCTCCCTCGAATGCACCACCGTAACCCTCTTCTCCGGCCAAAACGTCTTAACATCCGCCGCAAGCTGGACTCCCACCGCACCAGCACCCACAACCGCAATACCCTCCGCCTCCCGGATCCTCTCCTGCAACACCCTCAGCTCCTCACAAGCCCCCTCCTTCTCAATAGAAAGCAACTTCGCAGGAGGTGACTGTGTGACACCAGTAGCAATAGCCAAATACTCAAATTCCACCTTCTCACCACCTTCCAACACCACTTCCCCACTTCCATTTCCATCTCCATCTCTAAATCTAATATCCACCGCTCTCCCCCTCACCTGCAAAAACACCCCCTCCGGCATCTTCCCAAACAATCCCTCATACGGCACAAACGCATTCTGCTCTCTTCCTTTCACGACAGAATATCGCGGGAAGTTAAAAGTGTAATTGAAATGCGAGTTCTGCTCTATCAAAATGACTCTGTAACCTGAAGGTACCGATTCAGAGAGCCGGAAAGCGAGGTAGAGACCGGAGAAGGAACCGCCTATCACGACGATATGCTTTGGATTTGGAAGGGAGCGATAGGTGTGTCGGTGAATGAGGGCGTGAATCCGTTGGTTGAGCAGCTTCAAAACGTAGGTCAGGATTTCACCGACGTAGCGGACTGCGAAAACGGGCATATCGGAGGGCATGTTGGGCTTGGAGATGGTATGTCGAATTATTGAGATTTGACAATCGTATGGGTTGATGAAGGATTAAGGACGAGAAATGTAGACCACGGATGTAGAGACCAAGCAAGTCAAGTAAGAAAGTCCTCCCGTCTTATTCATGTCCGACTCCGGAGCGAGTGTACCTTGTCTAACCTTCTCCTAGGCGTCGTATCCCCAAACAGATCCCAGGATTCTGGAAAATAGAGTTTGGATACCAGGCTGTTACTGGCTGGAAAGATTGATAAGATTAGATCCGCATGCATGACAAGTTTAGAGTGTCGTTGGCGTCCGCGGACCCGCGGGGTCAGTAACCATTTCCCGGTATGACCGCCCCGAGGTCTTATATCCGAATTGACCGGGCCGAACTTGAATGTGATTCAGATCTAGGGAGGGTCTCGAGATGAGCAGGCAGGTCTGTGTTTCACTGGGTAGACTTCATATGAGCTTTAGCATGATGAATGCAGTTGTCAGTGGTGGTGAGTAGAAGCAGAAGTAACAGGATACGCACGTTGTGGGAGACACCGACGCATTTCAAAATCATGCAGAAATTACCGCGGAATCATACAATATCACAGCAATTAGCACCAAATCATCAAGGCAAAAGTAGGGGGGAATCGCATCGCATTGAAGACGTCAATATCTCTCTATCACAACCACGGAATCACAACCACCAAGACCCCAACACTCCCCTTATATGACCATCTCATAGCCGAGAAGGAAGCCCAACCCATGAAATCGTATCACTTGACACAGAAACCACAGCCAAGAAAAACCCCCTCATGCTACCTGTTGATGACCTTTGACATTTCACCTCCTTCATCACCATCCACCCTTTCATTCGTACCTCTCTTAATCCAGCCAGTCAGTGAGGCTCCAAGCTCGCCATGCTCGAGCCCACCTATGCCTTTCCTCTCTCTCGCGTGTTGCATTGCCTGCTCTGTTTTCGCTCCGCAGCTAAGAGGAGATTTAGAAATCCCAGTCAAGCAACACCTACCCATCACTTCCAGGCAGCGCAGCTGAACCAAGCCAAGCCAGTCAAATCCACAAGCGATCTACGGACCCAAACCGGTCGATCGTAGAAGACGCTTTCACATACATATGTTCTAGACGGGGAGGGGAAAATGAAGAAGAAATGAATATGAAGGTGGTTAAAAATTTCCCTTTTCAACCCCAACCTCATTTATTGAGAGTTGGAGCTGTGTTGATTTCAATACAAGATTTGTTTCGTGGTGACGGCATTGGCTATTCGTTCGTTCTCTCGTTCGGTCATTCCGCGCTCTCTACTCCTCCGAACTTTCTTCGTTTCGTGAACGCGCTCTCACTCCTCGGTTCGCGACCTCTTCGTTCGTCGAACCCTCCTCGAATCCGGAAATGAAATATGGCGCATTGGTGTAAGGGGTATTGTTTGTGTAGCGGCGCGATTGCTAAAAGGGGAACTCTTGGTACAAAAGGTGTTTGGGTCGTGTTATGGTGTGTGTTATTGGTGCTGTGCCGGGGTATGATTGCAAACATCATGGGGTGGCCTCGTTCGTTTATTCGATTCTGGTCGACTTCGCCGGAATCCGAAGGAGGTTGGTGACAAGACATGGCGATTGTCTGTCGTATATGATGAGCTATGATTTGAGGTGCTAGGGGGGTGTAATAAACAAAGAACGCCTTTCGGACGTGGTCGAGGACAAGACCCCTCATCTGACCAGTCATTCTGAAACAAGGGAAGAAAATTCTGAAGGTTGAAGAAGCGATTAAGGCCAAGATCAATTGAGGACCCGAGATTCTATGGTTTGCGCCGACCCTAGGGTATTAAAAATTGTAATCTTGGACGCATGATCTTTCGTAAAGGAGAAGAGCAGATCAGGTTTGTTGAATGCCTTGGGTGCCCCCAATTTGACGCTTGACTTGCTCACGAGCCCAGCGAGCAGTATCGATGGTTCTTGACTGGAAGTCACGGTTTTGGCGGGTATCCTTGATCATCTGGGTGAGCCAGTCGGCACGGTAGAAGACGGAGAATTCGCCGTTCGGGAAAGCCTCGGCGAGGTCACTATGTCTGTCAGCACAATTCTGGGTGGAGCGGTAAGAGGCCAAAAACGTACCCAATGACACCCATAGAGGATCTCATGAGAGCATCGCTCTTGTTCTGGTCCAAGTAGACAATGTTGAGAAGACCGAAAATCGACTCGACGTATGGCTGCAACAATGCAGTCTTACCACCAGCCTTCATGGCACCAATGATTCCTCCCCAAGCATCCATGATACCTTCACGCAGTGAGATGACGTAGTCGAACATCTCATACGATCCATCAGCGCTGGCTTGAACACCAGCGGCTTGCTGAAGGACCTGAGCGACAACAGAGAGGTAAGTCTCAAAGTGACCACCGATAGCACCGGCAATATCTCCAAAGCATTGGAGGATCGCAGGCTTGAACTGGTTGGCGAGCGCCGTGCTCTGTTTTCTTCTGTTAGTATCGTTCCACCATGAGAACCGGGGATATAAATAGCAAAGACGTACTCTTAGATTGTTCAATAGATAGTTCATGAAAGTGTCACAATATGGCTGACTGGGTGGGCCCATCGAGCGAGTGATGTCGCTGACAAGACCGATAGCCATAGAGCAAAGAGCTGGCTCTTCTTGGTTACCAAGAGCATTGTAGAGGAAGGGCGAGAAGTGCTCCATGTACTTGGAGAAATCTTCTTCCAGAGCGTTGGCAAGACCGCTGACAGTAGCGAATACTGCATCGGGAACGCTTGACTTGGGGCCAGCAGTTGTGAGGATCTGGAGTAGGACAGCCATGATGCGGTCGCCTTGAGGAGCAACCTCCTTCTCGAGACGCTGGATGATGGCCAAGAGAACAGTGCACAAGCTGGTTTGCATCTCCTCAAGAGTGATCTTGTCTTCGACGCTGACGACTTGTGATTGAAGAGGAATGGTATCTTCCAGACGCTTGATGATGATCTCGGAAAGAGATGCAACAGCTGGCAAGCTCTCATTGGCAGCATTTTGAACGAAGGTGTTGAGAACTTCATAAGCTGCAGTTCGGAGTTGGTTATCAGCATCTGGTCTCTCAGTAACTTGCAAAAGACGAGAAATGCTCTCGTTGAAATGAGGTGTGAGAGGATTCTGCTGGCATCCAATTTCGCCAGAGAAACGCTCTGCAAGGTTCATCAGAGCCCAACAGCAAGATCCTGCCATCTTAGGGCTGCTGACAAGACCCTCGAACAGAGACTTGATCAACAGAGGAAGGTGTTGGACTGGGTCAATAGCTTCTGAGCATGCCTCGGTGATACGTCCAAGAGCATATGCAGTGGAATCCTTGACGTGAATGACTGGGTCTTCCATCATCTTGATGATGACCGGGAGTGCCTGCTTGACAATTGGAGCAATAACCTTTTCTTCTGGTCCCTCCATAATGGCACCGAAAGCGGAAACAGCAGCATCTCTGTGGTGCCAGTCCTCATGGCGCAAGTTGGCCTCAACGAAAGCCAGGACTGGTTGAACGACAGTGCCTCCAACAGCTTGTGCGTAAAGTTGCAGACATTGATAAGCAGCTCTTGAGATGTTATACTCATCATCGGCCGCATCCTCGTCCTGCTTGGTCAAAAGCTGTAATAGAACTGGGACAACCTCATTCGTAGCAACAGAGCAGAAATGGAAGATCTCCCGCATTTGGTCGACGTTCTCAATCTGGGGAAACATGATCAGTGTGTGTGACATGAAAAGTGGGGCATGTGAAACTCACTTGTGCGTTATCATCCTCAATGGCGATCTCCTCCTCCGCAACCGTGCTCCAGAATTCAACGGCAAGCTTAGCAACGTCCTCCTCCTCGCTCTTCATGCCCATAATCGTAAGACCGAAGAGTGCCTTCTCCATATAGAAGCGCATCAACTCATAGTAGAGAGCCATGATCCTATTCAGGCAACCAAAAGCACCCTGTTGTATCCGCATATCTGGAGCTTGTGTGGCCTCGCAGATAACCTGCATAATGTAGTTTCGCTCGCCCTCATTCTTGAAATTGCTATCCACGAACTCGAGAGAGTCGCCAAGAGCGTATATGGCGGCCAGGCGGACTTCTGGGTTTGGCTCCTCCTTGCGAGCTCCTTGCACAACAGCCGTCAGGATGGCGTTGGAGTGCTGTACGAGACTGGATCTGAGGTCGGAATCTTGACTCTCGCAGATGAAGCCGATAGTAGTTAGGGACGTCTGCTTGAGATGATCGCTGCCCTCGCCCACATTGCGCACCAAAGTGGGCATCAGCTCCGGCCATTGATCACGAGGCAGCTCAACAGCAGCTATCGACGCGACGACTTGAGCAGCGGCAGCTCCAGCTTGTGTATTGCTCGACGAGAGGGCCTGCAGAGTCAGGTCCTTGACGCGCTTCTTGGTATCTCCATCCAGCTGAAGCCACTTCTCCTGCAGCTCGTGTAATCTAGCATATTCGCGTGCGGTGAAGGCATTCTTCAGCGCGATACCGGCTGCTGCTCGGACAGGTCCTTGGGCTTCTTCGTTTGCGAGCTCTTGGACGAGGGTTACGAGGTATCCAGCCTGAGGGGAAAGTTAGAGTTAGCAGGTGCTCTGTTGCGCGCAGCCGGAGATGCGGTCAGCCAAGGGGAAACTTACAAAGTTGGTCTCAGCAGCTTGTGTGAGTTGAGCTTCAGCAGCTCCTCTGATAGCCGCATCTGCGTAGTATTAGCATTGCATTCAAGATCTTGCCCCGGGCTTCAAGAGTTGAACTGACCGGCTGAGAAGGTGTTTAAGAGCACAGAGTTGACGTCCATGATGGCGGTTCACAGCCTGCGCGCTGTGTGTGCAGAGCGTCTGTGATATATGTAGTGTCCTTGAAAGGAAGATGGGTTGTCAGTTTGCTTGGAAGGGGTTGTCTCCTTGAGGTGGTAGAGTGAGACGTTGGAGGTCAAGAAATAGGGAAAGGTGAGTGGATGTTGTTTAGGTTTGTTGAAGTTGCTGGACGATCTGGAAGCGAACTGAATTTCGCGTTCGACCAAGGCTACAGCCGGCTTCTGGAAGGTGCTGCAGATGCTGGAACCCTTCAAGGAAAAAGTGTATGCTGCCTGGGAATAACGGCGAATGAATGTAGAGAATCTCGTAGGGCAATCAAGTGGTGATTCAAAGGTTCGAGAGCCTCTTGCACATTGGTTTTGTTCGTTCGATCCCACCACAGCAGTTGCGCTAGAGCCGCATTAGTCATAGCTCCATTTCTACGGATTGCCGAATACCAAGGAAAATATTTTCAATATGGGGCACTGTTGCATGACAGGGGAAATTGTTTTGAATGTCAATAAATCCAATACGAGTGAATTGATTCAGTGATCAAGTTGGAATTTTGATCTTGGATTTAAATTCACTTTTGGTTCCTATCATATGCATATGCAGCCCAAGCACCAAACCAATGAATATCACAAGCAAAAAACCTGAAACTATTTACCCCTCCAAATCAGAGCCAAAGCCAAAGCCAAAGCAAGGCCCGTCCCGTCAACGCAACTCCCCCGCACACATTCACAGAATGTCACTTCTCTCCCTGCCTACATCCCGTTGGCCTTAGCCTCCAAAACAGAAACGGCATCCGGTCCGCTTCGAGGCGTCCCATTTGGTTTGGGAATAGAAAGACCGTTCTCTCTAGGGCTTTTAGGGCTTCCATTAAGATCAAGGTCCTGACTCATGGATGCGCCATGTTTACCTCTGAGCAAGAGAGGCGTGTTAGGTCGTGTGGTGATGAACTACTCCGTGTTAATTGACCATTATATCGACACTGAGAAAGCGCGACTCACGTTGCTGGCAGCGCTCAAAAGCGCAATAAGAGAACTCTGCACCACATCCTCGTGAACACCCACACCCCAAACCTTCTGATTCGAGCCGGCAGCCGTACATTCGATGTAACTTGCAGCCTTGACACTCTTCCCACCTCCAATAGCATGCTCCTTGTAATCCGCGACATCGAGATCGATGCCGATGGATGAGAGAGCGTTGGCAAGACTTGAAATGGGCCCATTTCCTATTCCCTTTAGCTGATGTTCCTGACCGTCGAAGGAAATTACACCTTCGAACTGTCGCTTCAATTTTGTCGTGTCTTGCGTCTTGCCTGGTGCTGGGGGAGCAGGCGACGCTGATCGGTCGGTGCTGATGCTGTAGTCTACTAATGTAAATCTTGGATTCTGCTTGAGGAAATAGGTCTGCTCGAACAGATCTTGGATCTCGTTGGAAAGGAGTTCCCGACCGACTGCATCTGCGCGTTTCTGTACCACTTTGCTGAAAGCAACTTGTAGACCACGGGGAAGGTCGAGCTCGAGGTTTCGGAGAATGATCCATGCTGCTCCTCCCTTGCCACTTTGCGAGTTGACACGGATGATGGCTTCGTAGGTACGGCCAATATCCTGAGGATCGAGTGGGAGATATGGAACCTGCCAGTGACTTTCATCCGTAGCTCCCTCCGTCTTCCTGACCTGGAAGCCCTTCTTGATAGCGTCTTGATGTGAACCACTGAAAGCGCAAACAACAAGAGAACCTCCATATGGCGCTCGAGGATGGACTGGGATCTTGTTGCTGACCTCCACAACATCAATAACTCTGTTGAGATCAGAGAAATCGATATTGGGGTGGATGCCCTGTGTATAAAGGTTCAAAGCCAAGGTAACGAGATCAACATTTCCCGTTCTCTCTCCATTTCCAAAAAGGCATCCCTCAACTCTATCCGCACCCGCCATCTGCGCCAACTCCGCCGCCGCAACCGCACACCCACGATCATTATGAGGGTGGAGGGAAACACAGAACTTCTCCCTCTCCGTCATATTCCTGCAGAAGTACTCAATCTGATCCGCATACACATTCGGCGTCGACATCTCCACCGTCGCGGGAAGATTAAAGATGATCTTGTTCTCCTCTGACGGACCCCAAGCTTTCTTTACAGCCTCACAGATCTTGATCACGAACTCTGGTCTGGAATCCGAGAAGGTCTCAGGCGAGAACTCGAACGCCCATTCCGTGCCCGCCTGCGACGGATCATCCTTCGTAATCGACCGCGCATATTCCGTACACTTGACCGCGAGAGCCAATCCCTCATCCTCCGTCATTCCAAACACGATCCGCTGGAAACACTCGCTGGTCGCAAGGTAAATATGTAGGAGGGCCTTCTTCGCGCCTTTGAGCGATTCGACCGTTCGTTTGATGAGCTCTTCTCTGCAGGGCGAGAGAACCTGGAGCCAAACATCGTCGGGGACTGCGCCGGGGGTTTCGACGAGACGACGAGTGAAGTCGAAATCCGTCTGCGAGGCGGAGGGGAACGAGACCTCGATTTCTTTGTAGCCAAGCTCCACTAACATCTTGAAGTATCTCCATTTCTGCTCTCCGTCCTAAATTTCCCACCAGGTATTAGCCTCTGACAGTCTGCGAGCACTCAATGGGCAGAATGGCATACCATGGGATCAACTAAACTCTGGTTGCCATCGCGCAAATCGGTCGAGAGCCAGCGCGGGGGCTTGTCAATGGTTTTGTCTGGCCATTGTCTATCCTTGAGCTGGAGAGGAGGAAACCTCTTGTATTTCTTCGAGGGGTCCTTAAGCCTGACCAAATAACAGAGAAATCAGTAAACCGCTTCAATTCAAGTTCGTTGGTGCATGGTGCTGGTTGTTACTTACATAGGCATATTGAAGTACCTTCCAATGGCGGGGTCAACAGCACGACGTCAAAAGAATTTACACGGGGGCAGCACTTTTGCTTTTTTGTTAGAATAGTCGCTTCGTCACTCTTGAAATAAGTAGGTATCCTGAAATGTAACAGTGACACGAGAACGGGCGCCACGAGGAAAGTGTTTGTGTGAGTTGTTCAGAGTTCCACTGGAAATTGAGTCACCCCAAAATTGTTTTCACCCACCCAACCCAGTCACTGACATCCGAAGGGCGGGGAACAAGTGGCGTACTATTTTGCAGCATTAGCGTCTCTCGGTAGCAGCCCACCTGGGCAATCCGCGAGTACCGCCTGACTTTATTTCAGATACTGCTCAGGGCGTTGATTGTTGTTATAGATACCAAAGATACAACTGAATGATTTATAAACCCAATGATTTCACTAACCTATTCACCCCTTCTAAGCAAAATAAAAACATTCTGATTCTCCAGGTTCTTCAACTTTCCTGGCCTGACAGAACCGCCGCAGTCAATCGCGGAGTCCTTCCGAACAACCCATCCCACCACACGGCTTTTCCGTTCCTGTCCTCGTCTTGGCAGATTCCAAACCCTCAAAATCGGGTAACGAGATCTAATTGGTTAGAAGCACGACGACAAAAAAGGGTAAAAGGACGTTTGTTTTGCCACGTGCTTGTACAACTGTTGATCAACAGCAGTGCCATAAGTTTGGCGTTCTATTTTGGAGTGGTGGCCAATAGGGGGTTCGATTGTTGAGGAGTTTCGCGGAGTCAAAGTAGCAAATGGATACTGTGAGAGCGGGGAAGTTGTGACATGCACGGGAAATATATTGGAAAGAAGGGTTGTACTGCAGATGGGATGCTACTTTGCATGCATGCTATGAATTAGGCATGAATATCCAGACAAATCATAGACTTGTGGATGTCGTCACATTGAAGCAAGCAATCACGTTCATAAAAAGAAAGAGTGACGGCGACATATGAGATCGAGTATGGGTATCCGATTCTAAACACGGCGTTCCTATCTACAGTGACTCTATCTATCCTGTCTCCTCTTCCTCTCTCTCTCCTCTCTTTCTATGTGCAAAAACGAAACTTCTTATAATACAAGTGATCTAGACAAAAAAAAAAGTTCAGAAGTTAAACTCTGTCTCTATGAATTTGGCGGGTCAGAGAAAGAAAAATTATGTGCATGAAATATCGTCGTACTCCTCTCGACGCTGCTGTCTCCTTCCCTTCCTCATTGTAGCCCTTGACGCCTCGCTCGCTTGCTTCGCTGCAGAAGATAGATAAGTCTAACTTGCCATCAATCAATCAATTAGGTCGTTCGTTCGACGACAGGTATCCGGACAGATGAGTGTGGGTGGGTGGATGGATGTTTTGCTGATGAAGATCAATCACCAAGTGAAAGACTCCTCAATGAAATCCACCACGCCATCCTCCTGCACTCCCAGCACCGCCTCCCTCACATTGTCTGCCAGGCCACCAGGTCCACAGACCGTGACGGCCATCGCTCCGCACTGCTCCTTGACCTCGCCCTCCATGATGAGCTTGATGTTCGGGCGTCCAGGGAACATCTGCACCGTGTTGCTGGGCGAGATGATCTCCCTAGGGTTCTTGGGTCGCGTGACGAATAGCTTGATGGTGAGGCAGTCTCTGCGGCCTGGGAGGCGGAGGATCTGGTCCATCCATGGGCGGACCCACTCGAGGTGCTCCGAGTCGCGCACGATCCAGACAAGGGTGATCTTCCGGGTGGCGATAGAGCCATCGTTGAAACCGTTGATCAGGTGCTTCGTGAATCCAATTTGATGTGTGATTCCGGTTGCGCCAGCGAAGAGCACACAATGCCCGTAGGAGTCGAGAGAGTGGTGACCAGCGTATGGCCCCTCCATTGCGGCTTTGAGAGTCAGGAAGCGTGGGGAGCAGGCGTTGGCTTTGTTGAAGAGCTTTCTGGTGAAGCCGGTCTGGGCGCCGATGACGAAGGAGACATCAGTAACGAGCTCCTTGTCGCGGAGGATGATCTCGCCGTTCTTCTCGGCCATGGGGAGAGACGCATTTCTTGGCTTGTCCTCAACCCAGGCGATAGAGAATGGGTGGCATTCCAAGGGGTTGATGTTGAGGAAGCGGAGGTAGGCGTGACATCCAGGCTTGATGTGCATCTTCTTTGGCAGGTGCATTGTCACTCTGCAGGCATCTCCTGGAAGAGCCTCTACAGTGGCGTAGGTCCACCCCTTGGTAGAGTAGTTGGCGCGAAGGAGTACGATGAGGCGACATGCACGCTCCGCTATCCAAAGGTAACAGGTAGCTTGGACGTAAGGAAGAGGTGGGAGATGTGCTACTGCGCAGTGGATCCAGGTACCAGCCAAGGCAAAGGCTGCCATGATGATGTGAATATCCAGGAAGGTCTCGTAGAAAGCGTGACGAACTGGAGAGAAGGCAGTGATGAAGATGATGACCATAGCAACAGTAGCGACCATTCCCCAGGTTGCGAAAGGATCCACCGAAAGTTGATTGAAGAGTCCAGACCATCCAACTGCCTTGTACTTGACATATGCCCAACACCAAGTGTGGAGGAGGGCCATAAAGATGACAATACGACCAAGCCATCTGTGCATGAGGTTGTACGTATCGAAGCTGATTTGGAGCAGGCCAATCAGAGGGTTATTCCGCCCGGCGAAGATGATCAGGGGGATCATGTTGATCACGGACAGCATGCCGGATCTCCCACGAAGCTCAGCAACAACCTTGTAATGATTCTCTTGACTCCAATCGAGTTGGAGTGTGTATCCAAGGTTGCTAGCCAAGTAAAGGAAAATCAAGATCGAGTGGAACCTTGATGGGAGGGTTCCCATATTCATTGCTGAGGAGAGCCTGAACTCTCGGTTGTGGCGTTTGTTGACTAATGGTGCATACAAAAGATACTTCTTGAACCACCATAACGGCGATGAATTCCTTGCCCAATACGTCTGTATTGATTTCCCCATTGCTGATACGTGCCGTATATGCGCGTTGAACCGTTGAGATAATCGGATAGTAAGTATGAGCATAGCCAGCACACCCAGACTCCACCAAGAGCTTATCCGGTACATATCGTTCATGGGCTGGTTCACCCCGTTGAGAAGTGTCGCATATGGGGCGATTGTCCCTGTAGGCGCCGCGGTGTCATTGGCATGGGAAGACCGTGCGGTGACGACTTGGGTCCCTCGGTGAAGGAGCTGGTGTACATGGTGGGATGCCATCGTGTTTTGGTATAGTCGCTACGTCTCTCAGTTTGCAAGAGACTGGACTGGAGAATCGGAAAGAGTGTATGTAGAGCTGTAGGTCTTGTTGTTAGATGTGGGGTTCTTTAAGAGTCGCAAGAGTAGGTATTGTCGCTTGCTATTGTGTGAAGACTCGGGCTGAAATTTGTCCAAATTTGATAAAAGTGTACAAACCTTGCAGGATCGACGAGTTTTAAAGTTTATTCAACTCCTTTGTTTTATTGTTGCTTTGTTTTATTGTTGTCTATCGAGTAACAAAGAAATGCAGTTGTGAATAAATGGCATTGTTTGACTGTCTTGATTGCTGGTGTTGTTCGTCTGGGTCTGAAAGAATGACAACGTTATTTTGAAATCCAAGTACCGAAGAACAGTGAAACGAATGAACTGTCTCCAGGACTATGAATTGAACGAATGTGATGACCGTTGTGAGTGGTCGGTGAGTGAGGGTAAACGAAGGGACGCCTGAGAGAGCAGGAAGACCAAGCTCGAGGAAGAGGATCGGCGCCAGATCTTATGGGAGAGTTTCGCTTCCGCTCTGGGGATTCCCTCTCATGAAAGTGAAATGGTGGCTTTCGTGGTGGGTCGTGAAGTGAATTGCGCACTATATTTGAGGTTGGTGGTGGGGAACTCCCACGCGCTTTCGGTACAGTCTCCGGATGCTTGGTGTTTCTTGGTATCAGATTCCTTGTGGGTTCGTTCAGGAGGTGGTTCGAGCGGGCGAAATCAACTGTCTTGGTACGCGTTTACCGTATCAGAAAGATATGAGTTTCTGTTGGTGGTGCTGAACTGTATGGCGATATGATATGATGCTGGCCAGCAGAAGAAGCGTCTGTCTTGCCTGTCTTGCTCTGACGCAGTTTGGGGAGATTCGACCGGGGTTCTATGAGTGTGAATGCGAGTGTGAATTTGAATGTGAATCTGAATGTGAAGGTGAACGTTTGCAAACAAATGACTTGTCGGGATCTACACGACTTTTGACTCCGCCAGCGAGATTGAGCGAGCAATGAGAACAGCAAGCAGCGCTATGCGAAATTGTTCAATAATCAAAGGATAGAGAGAAAGACGAGAGAAGGGCTGCTTGACAGCGAGACGATGAGAGAAAAGAAAGATCGCGAGGGATGAGGTCAGTCAGGGTCAGGTCAGGTACCGTAAGGTGGGAGTGCTAGCTACATGCCAGCAGCAGGCTGAGAGCCAGCCCTTTGGATTTTTCACTGGGCCAGAACTTCCCTTTGGCGCGCTGCGCAGTGGCAAACTGATCTTCCGCCAGAAGCCGAAGGCCTATCAAGGGCCTGAGATGGAGCTGTTCCTACCTTAGGGCAGGACAAGACAGGGCACGACAGCTGTAGCGGAACAGCGGTGTCCAGTTGTCGTCGAGGGATGTGAGCAAAAGGATGGATGCGTGTTCTGGATGGAAGTCTGGAATCCAGGGGTTACAGGATGGCAAGTGGTTGGCTTGCGCAAGGACGACTTTAGCCTTGCTTAGCCTCCGTCAAACATCTTGGTGGGGAAGCAATCCGATCATCTGAGTGGCTGCATTTCGAGAAACGAACCGATCAGATTCAGGGGAATCAGCAAACATCGCCGCGGATTGGTTGATGAGGGGCACAGTGGGGGCACAGTATCGAGGTTTATGCAGCCGCAGCCTCACGAGGGGGTCCGACGAGGTTCTCCCAAGAGACAAGCACAAGCACAAGCACAAGCACCAGAGACAGTTCCTGGTGGTTCCAGTTAAAGACTCCTCCTGTGTGACGCCCAGATGTTACTGGTACTTAATCATTCCAGCTGGCAGTGTGGGCTGCAGCCATGATATGATTTCATCATCTCATGTCCTGAGTCTCAAGTTGACATCCCTTCCATTCTTCGTCACGTCCTCAATGCAAGACAGTCTCTCGCCACTCCCCGAATCCCTCCTCCCTTCGTATCCTCTCCCCAGCCTTCTCCCAGCCTGATAATATGATCCGTCTTATGATCCAAGCCAGCCAAAGACTCGACCCATACGGATACGGAGCGGCCATGCTGACCATCCGCGCGGATTCGACCGACCGAGGTCCTGGCATGCATGCTCTGGCCTGTCCTGCTCGCTTGGAGGGCCTCGTCGCTGTCAACGTTGCCAAGAGTGTTTTGAAACAGACAAACCTTGCGCTTGCGTCCCCGTATATTGACTTCGGCGTATGACCCCAAAAGGGACGAACGAACAGACTTGAAAAAGATCGGATCAAAGAAAAAGGCTTGGTTTCCGAGCACAGCCGCCCATGGACTTTCGGTCCTGGCTTCTTGGGTGTTCTTTGATGAAAGCCGGTTCCCGGTCGTGGAAGAGCCTCAAGGCGCTAGTAAATATGATTAGAAAAGGATATATATGTTAATATACCCACTCTCCCAATATTCTAATATCTTTGAGATCTGCGGGAAATCCAATTCTACTCATATGTATTAGATGTTGTGTACCAGCAGATCGATATGATTCGATCTTCGCTTGGGAAGGAGTGACTACTGTAGTACTTCAATCCATACTTCAAAGTTTCCAGCACGTGCTTAGCGAAGTGGGGGTTTCAGAACCTCGCGGCTGGGAAATGACGATGTTTCCTTATCACCACACATCAGCACAAGGGATGGCTCATCAATTTTACTTATATTGACTATGTATTGGCATGGAAATCCTGTCGAATGATGGTTTTATGCTTCACTGTGTGTTCCTGTTTCATCTATCGCCGCTCATCTTCCAGTGGAAGTTGATGTATATGCGAGCGACATGGAGGCTCGGGAGCATCCCAAGCCCACGGTAATCTTGCACTGTTGCGCTGGAGGTCTCTGATCTGAGGATGATGAATATCCCTATGAACGAGGTGCGAGGGGTCCTTCGCATAATCGCTTTCTGCTCTGCTCTACTGGTCCGTGGTACGAGTGTACCGATACTTCCGGAGGAGGCGAAGTTTTTAATTTCTTGCTCTACTTGCGCTCTGATGCTGTATGTCGATGTGTTTGTTGTTTTCGACTGTATACTTGCCTTCTTTTCGGTAAATATTCAGTCTACAAGTCTTCATTCCTTCGCTGTTGAACCACCATTTGGAATACGGATTTCATTGCCAGACCATAAGAACGCCACCTTTCATCGTCTTTTGCATCAGCGTATTCCTGCATTTAATTCCGACATTTACTTCATCTTACTACCACGTCAGTGCCTTACCAGTACTGACTTGCCAAAGCCTCTACCACTTCCTTGGAGCATCGGCAACCCAGCTGATATCTGGGCAAACCGAGTCTTCACCATGATGATCGCACCTTTATTTGTGTGGTTTGCCTTGCCATCCATCATAGCACCAGGAATCACCAGTCACGTATGCAGATCATTTCAAATAAAACTTAATTGTCCATTCAAGTGTCCTTAAGGGACAAGCAGCATTTTGATTTCGTCATTCCGCCATCAAAACCTGCTTATGCTGCTCATTCATCATTCGTCAATCATTCATCATCAAATTATCAATCTGTCCCCATACTCGCCATCGCGTGCATTTTGCTCATAACCTATTTGATCACAGTTGATGGTACGCCAATCAAAAGAAGAGAAGAGAGGATTTTCCCGCCCTCTTGGCCACACCGGCTGTGTACCACGAGAGGCGACCAGACCACAACACCATAAGATATGCTTCATGAATCGTCAGGATCTCGTCAAATTGAAAACGAAAAAAGGCAACCACAAATGTAAAAGAATGGAAAGAATATCTCAACCATGCGGACGAGAAGACAAGTTTGCGAAATGATCAAGAGATCAAATCAGCCGCTCTTATGTGCACCAAGACAAGTGATTGACTTTTATCGCAAGCAGTGAGTTGGTTGCAAACGTTGTTAAGCCGATCGATGATTTCGAGCAAGCTGTCTCTTCTTGAAAATACCAGAGAGCTGGCATATATGAGTATGTGACTTTTGTTGAAAGGAATCGGTCGAGGTCGAGGTACAGCTGTAAGAATGTGCGAAGAGTTAGACAGGAGTCAGCTCCTAAGCACTCGGTCCAGCAGTCAGAGCAGGTGTCAAAGCACGGCGTAGAGCCTGCTCGATCGCAGCCCACTCGGCAGATGCCACCTGAGCTAGAGTCAAGGGTAAGAACTCCTTTGGATCAGTGGGGAGATTGATGAGCTTGACCAATTCTCCGAATAAGCTTGGTGGTGCGCTTTGGTGTCCCTTGGCGGCCTTCTGAGCGAGTGTCAACTCGGGCTTTGCTCCAATGGTCTCACGGATGAGGGCGGCATAGTACTATCAACATGTCAGAAATGCTCTCGGCCATAGTTCTATGGGCACAAAACTTACCAGAATGATATCGCTTGGAGCACCAGGCTTTGGTCCGATGGTCCAGAGATCCTTCCAGAAAGCAGCATAAGCAGGAACGCCCATCTCAGAAGCAAGCTGATCATCGATGCCACACTTCCAGCAGATGTCATCTTTCTGAGCAGGGGAGAAACCAGGGCACTTCAAGGCAGCACGCCAGACACGCTTGAGAAGCATAGGAGTGAGATTAATATTCTCATGCTCGTTATTGATGCGGTCTTGGAGGAGGTCGATCAATTGGAGGGTGACTTTGTGGAGTGCGTTGCGGTCTTCGATGGTGATGTAGTCAACCATGTACCAAGGATACTGCTTTTGTTAGTGATTGCGCCTCATCGAGCCGGAAAGCCAACTAACCTTGAGCAGTGTGCTGATAAGACACTCGAATGGACGCTGTGGGCAATCCTTCGAGAATGGCGACTGAGAAATCATGTCAGCAAATAAGCTCCACGGTTCCAACACTGCCAGTACTTACACGCTGCGGAGCCTCGACATGCTTAACCAGCATAACCAACTCCTCCTTACTGATGAAGCCCTGGAAACCAGAATTGTACTGATCATTCGGATCTCTATCCTTGATGATCGGTCTAGATCCCGACCAAGTAACATTCTTCGCCTTGGGAAACAAATCATGCATCAGCTGCTCCTGGCACGACAACTCAACCTCCACATGTCTCTGTCCCAACCTACCACCTCTCCCACCAGTCCGATTCATCTCAAAGCGATTGATCGCATTGACAGCCTCATTGAAGCTGATGAACTCCACATAGCAGTCCAACGTCTTGCTCGTAACACGCTCCATGACGATGTGCACGGGCTCGAAGTCCTGCTCGTTGATGATACGGGCGTTACGGCCGAGGAAAGCGAGGACTTCGGGACGGTTGACTGAGTATGGAATGTTCTTGATCTTGATGACGCCCCAGGTGTCTTCTCTGGCTAAGCGACAGTACTCGACCATAGGCAGGTTGGCTGGCTCGAGAGCATCGGAAATGGCGGGCTTGCCATTGGCAGTGAGACGTCCCAAGGGAGCGCTGACAGCTGGCTTTTGCAACAGACCCCCACCAGTGTATGGACTCAGGTGTTGCGGTAGAGGAGCGAATGGATTGAGAGCTGGCTTGATGGGAGTAGCACGCTGAACTGCACTGGTGGTGAATGGATCGGCATCAGTGCGAAGACCAAGACCAGCAGCCTTAACAGATGGTAGAGTGATGCCTGCCTGCGCAAGGATATCACCTCCCGAGAGCTTCGAGTCAGCCGCAAGCTCCAAACTCGACATCTTTGGCGGCGGAGCAGGGGAGACGTTCTCCAGCCAGTTGACCATAGCTTGCTTATTGCTTGGGTCCGTGGAAGGAATAAGAGTCTGACCACGTCTCGATCTGAGTGTTGGAGTTCGGCTATTACGAGGCTCGGAGTTGAACTCTTGGCGGCGAACAACTGATGTTGGACTGCCGGGACCAGGAGTCTTCTCTTCGGTGGAACCTGAAGGCAGGGAAGAGGTTGGCTCCGCAGAGGAGTTGATGGTTGAGGCCTTGCTCTTGGGAGGGCTAGTGGAGTTCACTCTTGAGGGTGTTTGAGATGGAGGTTGAACTGGACCGCCGTTTTGATATTCGTGAGATTCGATCTCGGGATGGTGGACTTGGTTATTGGCGTTGACGACTGGAGCAGTTGTCAAATTCGATGGAGTATATGGTGGAGCTGCTGCGTTAGGCTTTGCGCTGCCATAGTATACTGACTTGCCGCGATTGACGTTGGAAGGTTGAGTGTATGGAGCCTGAACGGCGTACTGGTTGTGACCTTGGTATTGTCCTCCCCAAGCCTGCCCTGGTGGTGTGTAGCCATTGCCAATTGTAGAGCCATACTGACCGTTCTGGTAAGTTTGATTTGGACCACCGGCACCATGACTTGCATGTTGTGTATAACCGTTCTCAGCTTGACCACCATGGAAACCATATCCATTCATCGCCGTACCTTGTCCATAATGGCCATAGGTAGTAGCATTCAAAGCGGCGTTGTATGCATGAGGGCCACCATTCTGAACTCCACCATAATGATTACCAGCCGGATACTGAACAGCGCCACTTCCCTGCCCATAAGCATTAGAAGCAGTGTATCCACCAGTCTGGCTCTGATAGCCACCGATCGATCCCCTACGAACATATGCACCATCGACCGCAACACCATAGTCAGACATCTGCTTTTGCGGAGGCACATAAGCACCATTAATACCACCATAGGCAGACGAAGTCTTAATCTGAGTCGAATACCCATCATTAACAGGCGCAAACGACCCGGCCTTCTGCGCACCCATACCCATACCAGCAAATCCCATCGATGGTGAGCCGAACTGCGAACCATACTCACTCTGCGGCGGAGGAGCAAAAGGCTGAACATTCGGGTTCAATCCCTTACCAGGCTGAACAGCACTCACGAAAGTCGAACTGCTATTCAAATCTGGCGTCGCAAATGGCAAGGCACCGTTGTTGATCTGGCCATACCATTGCTCTTCCTGCATAGCTTGTTGCTGGGATTGCTGATGATAAGAGCCAGGGACTTGTGTGCGTACGGAGGCTTGCGAGTCGGTGCTATCGGTGCTGAGGTTTGTGCTGACGGAGAGGAATGGGGGGACATTGGTGGAAGCGCCCCCCTTACCTGTAGGCAAGTTGGCAACGCGACGAGACATTGCGGTGGTGATGATGCCGGGACGAATGGGTTTGTGTGTCGGCGTTGATGAGGGTGAAAGGGAGGAGTAGGAGCTAAAGTTGAAGTTGAAGAAGAAGCAAGGTGGTGAGGAAGCAGGAAATGCCTCCGTATTCGTTGTTGTTGCGTCTTCGCTGTTGAGCGCAGAGGGAGGTGGTAGGGTTGCGAAGTTCTGCAAAGGTGACGAGCGAAGGAGTGAGGAGGAAGGTGGTGGTGTTTTCGGTACTGTTGCCTCAATATTCAATTTTTGGAAATCAAGATAGGCTAGACTATTGTCGCTGGCGCCAGCAAGGGTGTAGGTAGTTGCTTCACGAGTGCTCTGCTTCACCGCGTGCGGCAGAAATAAAGCTGAACTCCAATCTCTCAGTGGGTCGTAATCGACAAAAGGTTGGGCTTGGAAGAAGGTTCGCGAGTCGGCGAGGCTGTCTTTGTTCTGATTGTCGTTATCGACGATATCGATATGATTTTTGTTGTCAAAGAAGCTTGGATTATGATGGTATCCGTCTGAAGTTGTGTCGTCGAACTGCTCCATTGTTTTCTTTCGTTTTAGCGAGGTTAGCCGAAGGCTCGAATTCCGCCGTTTTCTTCTCAATGCGCGGCCCTCCTCCATCATGGCACACCCCAAATCTCCAGAAAACTGTTTGTTGCTGATGAGGTTTTTTTGTCCTTGTGTGAGTCGGTCTTTGTTGTGCTGACATTCAGCGCAGTTGTGTTTTGTTCTGCTCTCTTCAGACGGATCCGGTCAGCGATCAATCGTCGTGGCAACCAGCACTTCTCTGAACGAATTGATGCAAGTCAAGATCTCCTACAGCGATATGGGAGTATCAGCGACGCGTCTGATATGACTGAGAGAGATCGAAGAGTCTGTTCGTACTTCAAGAAGCCGTGGTTGTCGTCTCCCTCATAGCGGTGTAGATGTTGCACTTCAAATTGTTGTCTCTTGCGAGAGTGAGTTTGAAAGAAGAAGAATGAAAGATCTGAGATCCAAATGGAGTGAAAAGGGAAGAGAAAGATGAGCTAAGATCTTACTGAGGCACTAGCTGGCACACGGCAGGACTGGGATGGTCTGGAGCTGGTCTGAAGCTAGTCTTTTCGAAAGGTTTTATGGAAGAGGGAGATAGACGTGTTCGTGTGAAGGACTGAGGAACAGGGACTGTGAATAGCATCTGAGAGAGCTTGATTATGTTTGAAAGGCCTTACAACTTTGGTTTCTGGTGGTCTTTGTACTATCCAAAGACGAAGGGTAGACAGAGCGCTGGTACGGAAGCCTCCTCCTTCGAAGGGTCAAAAATCTTGACTGTAGGTAGACGTTCAAGTCCTTTCATACGACGGAGCTTTATTAGTTCTACATTGACAACATTTTTAGTCACTTGGCCTGTACCCTATATGAACGAGGGCTTCGGATTGTGGTATCCCAGAACAAGTATATTCAGCATTTTCTCGAAGAATTCAAGTACCTCCAGGACTTCCCAGCTGCAAGAAAACCATCAGCACAGCCGAATATCTACGCATAATGTCTGTTAGTAAAGCCCTTCATTTTTGATTTGAGTAGGTTGAACTCACGCAGCAGTAGCAGCTAATGTCTCAAAAGGCTTTGCAACCGTAGCGTATGACACCAGACCCAAGAACACCACCACAAACGCCGTGATCACTCCCAATTTATGATTATTCTTATCCAACGCCTGCAAGATCCACATCGGAACAAGCAACATCACGGTCCCGATTCCGACTATCAACACAGTCACGAAACGATCAATTCGTTTATCTGAGGAGTCAGTGATCACATCTTGGTCATAAATGGGGAGACCTGGAGCATCCTTGGACCTCCAGAATGAAGCGATACGGAATTTGCGAGAACGATCGAGAAGTCGCCTGACCGGGGCTTTCTCCCTCGGCACAACACTGAAAAGATCTTGAGAATGGTGCAAGTAGTACTACTGCTCTTCCGGCGAGATGGCGCAGCATGTCAGATCGACCTCGCCGTTCTCGAGATCTTTGCCGCCGTGGTTGAAGTGCCAGTTTCGCACACTTTTGAGATCTGGTCTTGCTGCCTGAGGAAATTTTTTGAGTTCTGCTTGCTGTAGCATGAATGCATCTGCAACACGCGCAAGTTACTTAATGAAATCCTTTCTCGCGACTCGGGAGTGAACAGGTTTAGCAAGGGGGTGAACAGACTGTACTTTGTCAAGGCCTCCACGATTTGAAGCATCAATTCTCTCCTCTCCTCTCGATCCTTCCTCAACGATCCATTATGCTCATTCTCGGCATCTCTCCTACAATACTCCTTCTCTAATTTTTCCAGCCTGTCCTCCAGAACAACGACCTCATCCTGCAACGCCAGTGCGGCTCGAACGTTCAGGGCCGCGAATCGTCGCATGATGTAGAAATCATTCTCGGATGCAATGAAGTCGACGTAGCCGCGATAACCAATGTATTTCCATGGCTTGACGTCTATCTCCTCTTTCATCAAAGGTGGTTCCTCTGGGGCAAGGCTGGATGTTGTGCTGAAAATGGACGAGCCTGCATGCGTTGATGGCGGAGAGGATGGCTCTGTGGAAGCATGGAGTTCGATGCTGTTTTCAGTTTCTCCTGACATATTTGAAATGGTCCCTTTCCTGACCCGAAAGCAATGAGGTTATGGAATAAGGCCAAAATAAACCCACCAAGGAGTTCGCCGTACAACACCGTTGACTGGACGTTTTCTTCCGATTGGCATAATCGCAAGTGTTCCCTTCTCATCTCATTAAGACCTTTGGCCTGGCGGTGAGTCAAATAGTCATTCTGAGCACCTTGGCTTCTTTTTCATGGCAACGCTGCCGTGGCTTCTTGCATGCAGGCTCAGCCCCGAAGCAAAATCGTCTCATAGGTTGGAAATTGATCATGAAGAAAGCCTCGCCTTGGCGTACAACACAACCGGGCGTATTTACTTAGCTCCACGTCCCATCTTCTAACGGGATTTGTTTTTCATAAGTTCCTGTTCGCAATTATTCTCGACTCTAAGTCTAGCATATCCCACCTCTAAAGAGTCTTCGAATCTTGGTGTTGACATCTCGGCGCTGCGATGGTGCTTTCCAAACCACTTGCAAATTGTCTACAGTTGGCTCGAGACATGGATTGGGATACAAATACCGTCGTCTCGCAAGCTGGTTACGTTCGCCGCCGACCAGACCACCCACCAGTGGAGCCTCCACCGCAGTCAGACTCAGGACAAAGGCAAGACCGGAAGCGCGTCAAGAACCCTCCCAAGAAAGTGGTTGATCCAGGAAGTCCAGAAGGAGGAATTGCCGGGGAGGAAGAGAGGGACCCGACGCGAAGTCCCGGCGATATCGCGCGCGGTACTTACGGATCCACATATTCAACAGGGGATGAATAGGAAACTGAACTGGCATCTCCTCACGAATCAGGAGCATTGACTGGATATTGGAATATTTGACGTTACTTCAAGAAGTATTGGCTCAACGCGGTGGATATATGGGACTGAATTTCGGGGGCTGGTCATCGTCTGGGTTTCAGTGATGCAAGTCTTTAGTTTCAATTCCTTGAAAATCTGTTTCGTGCTCAATGGAACAGTGAGATATCTGTGTTTGATGGGTTGTTTTATGTGTTCGATTTCTGAGCAACATAAAGTTGTGGAACAGTATTCACAGGTCAAAGTCGGGTAGCAAACTCACTACATTGAGCTTTCGATCCGATGAACTGATTGCTCCATTATTCGATTATCCTACGACTATATATTGAGTGAACGTATGTAAATGGCCATGCTCTCTATGTTAAACAGAAGAAATTTGCTACATCAGGACATCGCCAGGCATCTTAGCAAGACGTCGTATCAACGGTCAAGCCTGATTTCACAACCACACCCTGCTGCGCCAACTTCTCCCAACTCCAATACTATGTCTGATCCGTACCATCCGTCCCTACAACCACATTCCTGAAATGCTTCGCGTTTCAAAAGCTACCTCCATGCAAGAAACTTCATATATGCCGCGAGCTGCGAGTTATAAAACAACGATCTCATCGCCACATCTCCCGAGTTGTACTTCGAAGCCTGGATAGACCATTCGCCGATGAAGACCGGGTTCGTGGCGTTCTGGTACGATTTTGCTAGGTAGCACGCATCGTAAGGAGCGTCGTAAGCGTGTGTTCCCTGAGAAAAGAAGTAGATGTGTGTATTGAAGACGATGTTCTGGTTGCTATTTCCCCAGAACGGTTCCCAGACTTGTGGGCCGGCGAAGCCGTCTGCGAGCATGACTGGGACCTTTTTCGTGCGCTTGCGGATCAGAGAGAGTGCTGCAGTGTAGTATTTGTTCAGGTATGCAATGGATTCGGGAGTTTGTCCGAAGAATAGATAGCCGGTCATGAGAGGCTCGTTGATCAGACCGAGAGTATATTGTTCTGGGTTTGGCTGCTTGAGGATCCATGATGTGGCGAGGTCGACGAGTTTGAGGGAGTAGTCCATGTTGGTTGAGTTGTTCCACCAGTTCAAATCTCCTGTCTTGCCTTGGTCGTCGAGACCATTTTGACCTCCTGGCAGGCCATGGAGGTCGACGATAATATGCATGCCTTTTTGACAGCATAATTCGCGATTCGAGACATGTGGAAGAGCTGACTGCCGGTGTGGTAATGATCTCCGTTAACGGCTTTCATGAATGCCGCGTACCCGACTGGGATGCGGAGGACTTTGATGCCGTACGAGGCGTAGAGATCGATGTCAGAAGTCTTCAAGAATGTTGTGTATCGTGTCTCGAGGGCTAGTGCACACTTGACTTTTCCCAGAGTTGCGCAGAAACTGTCCTCGTCTATAGCTGCCGCAGCACCGTTTTTGGTAAAAGGGTTGGGTCGATGCCCTTCTCGATGGCAAGCCTGGACTTTACATTTAGCTTTCGTGTCCTGAAACTGGGAAAGAACTTTCAAAGTCAGCATCCGGACGGAGTGGGGCCGACTTCACTTGCACGCTGGTCATCAAAGTTACTGCGTGAACACCAAAATAGCCAGAAGGTTACTCGAGGGACGGGCTTCGTTCTGTCCCGCACTCCAGAGCTCTGTAGACTTCTCGGACCTTGCTGAACCACGGTTTCGGCTTCTTTTGTTGACTCGGTAGAGAGATTCTCGCTTGGGAAAGCGCACAGCGGCCCACAGTATTTACTCAAATCAGCCATCATATCTGACGCCCGGAGAAAGGACATTAAGCTGCAGTATATGAGCCAGACACTGCAACCCAGAATGGGCCAAAGGCTTTTGTGGGCCGCACAAGGTCGGAACCGACGGACATGTGGGAAAAGGTCATGACTTTGTATCCTGAAGGCGATTCAGACGATTCTAGCCAGATCAAGAGGCACTTAGGACTGGACGCGAATTTCAGGAGATTTTGAAAAGCACAAATCCAACTGGAGAAGCGAAAAACAAACGATTCAAACACAATCAGATGTCTGGAATACCCCTGGGCCCAACATCCTCCCTCCTCTTAATAACCTCCTCATCCTCTCCACTCTCCAACCTCTTCACAAAAACCTCCGGATCAAAATCAGCCCCAATCGGATTCTCCGCAAACGCTTCACTCTTCATAAACGCATCCGCCTCCTCCAGCGTCGCAAAATTCTCAACCTGAGTCTCAATATCGTTGCCATCCGGATCATGATAATACATGCTAGTCGTTGGACCATGATTCACACACCAATACGGCTCGATGCCATTCTCTAAACGTTGCTTATATGCCAGCGCCAAGTCGTGCAGAGAGTTGAATGTGAATGCGAAATGGAGGAGACCAGCGGCTTTTGGATCGCGGGGTTTGATGTCAGGCATGGAGACGATGGCGATGCGGTGGTGCTCATCGTCGTAGGAGAGGAAGGCGAGGGGACCGGCCTCGTAGCGAGCGTCTGCTGAGAGGAAGGTTTTGTAGTAGCTGACCATTCTGGGGAATTGGGAGGGTTGGGTTTTGAGGACTATGTGCGCGAGGTAGGAGGGTTTGATGACGGTCTTGCCTGGGTTTGAGAGGGTTGCCATGATGAGAGAATTAATTTTGAGCTGAGCTCACTGGCCACTCAGTATGGGAACAGGAATTTGAAGTATGGAATTGTTGAATATATATACAGAGACTTCAAGGCTGAAGTGTGATTAGCGAAGTAAGCTCACGGCTCGAGCTAGATATCTTCGGCATCCTACCCGAATCGTTGATCTTATCAGAAGCTGACTGATTGGTTGTGTTTCTACGAAACGTATGTAAGATGTACTGCTTATTTCAGGTTGCAAGCGCGTGTCAGGGTGTCAGACGGACTTTGGCTTGACCCCACTTTACTTGAGCTTGACAAAACATTAGATATCCTGTGAGAATCTACGCCACTGGGATCGTAACAAAGCAACGAGCGATGCTGACGAAGCCGCCTCGCTACCATCGCTAAGCTTTTCGAAACGTAAATTAGCTTGCGATATTGTGGCTAGCATCTTCAGCACTACTCACACTACAGTAGTTGTAGATGGTATAGGCAGACCTTGGTCCTTTATTTGACATATACTGAATTGTTACACTTCAATGTGTGCATATAGAGACGCCTTGAAATACAGCAAATCCAACTTTTATAAGTACAGTCCGAATAGAAGAAATTGAGTATGCTGGCACATAAAGTTCGAAAATGGGTATCCGCTGAATACTCGATCCCCCTCCTCTGCATGTTCAATGCCAATCGTGTAGACCAGTGTCCCTGCTAGCCTCGAAAATGAAGTGGAAAATTCAAAATGCAGACCCTATAAAACAAAAGAAATCAAGAAATTAGAGTGATGATATTTAGGTGGCCCCCAATGCGGCAGAGAGAGGGCCCGCGATTCTTTCGGAATTTATTGCAGGATTGTCAGGGCTTCCTGGTACCCCGCTCCTGAAGCGAGGTTGGATTCTGGACCGCGCCAGCATGTTCGAGATGTGATATGACCTCTCTGAGAAGGTGCACCAGTACGCTGTCGGTCTGCTTGACTGCATCATCAAGCGCACCGTAGGTAGCATGGAGAATGCTTTTATCACTGACTATGGCTCTGTCAGATCAAACAATAAAGAGCAGGTTTCTTAACAGGGACATACTTGAGAATGCATTAACGTTAGCACCAGCCTCAACAAGACTTCGTACAGAGTCGGGCCGGCCCCGAATAGCGGCATGGTAGAGAGCTGTGAGCCCGTCTCGGTCCTTCATGTCCACGTTGACTTTATTTCTAGTGCGAGAATTTTGGTCTTTCCATAGAATCATGTCCAGATATTTTGACATTGTCGCTCCAGTCTCGTTCTCATCCCATGGGCGGTCACAGATGAAAGCCTTCAGTGGGTGACTTCCCTCGCGGTTGTGAGCATTTAGATCGACTCCTTTCGAGAGAAAGTATTCCATGTTGAGCAACATGTAGTTACTCTCGCGGTTTGGCCTGTCCTGAGTAGGCTGATTTGTCTTCATGTGATCGATTCCGAAAAGGACTTTGTTGCCAGAGTCGATTCTAGCAAGTGCATGAAGCACATTTTCACAACTTTCCATGTCGACATAAGAAGGCTGATGACGAGCTCTGACGACGATGTTCTTGGCTTTGTTTTGCTTAATCCTCTCCAGCCTGAATTCAGCGACGATGATTGCTCCGCAAGTCATCGCTTCTTCGGCGTCATCGGCCTCCTCAGGCACTTCTTTAATCTGCTGAAGCGAATTGACCGGAAGGGGGTCAATGACTTGGCCATGAGAGTCATAGGTAAGAGGAAAGACTTCTTCAGCCGATCTGCCAAATCGATCCAGCACCGTGGATGAAAACCCAGCGTACTTGAGCATCCTAATGTTAGATTAGCACTTGGATAAAGCAGGACTAAATATGGTATTGTGAGTGCCTCGAGAGAGCACGTATAGTCGTACCCCTCACCCGCCGCATCATCAAATTCCACATGGACGAATGCATAGAACCGGCATTATACAAGAGAGGCCCCACAGTACCCTGGCAGAGAATGAATATCAACTCACTCAAATATTTTCGACTTGAGATCCGGCTCCGAGATCTTCAATGCCAGCGCGTGCATGACAGTCTGTCCATCATTGTCTCTCCAATTTGACACTCTTTCCAGCTGTAGCAGCCCCAGGAGCTTAATCAGATCGTCACCTCTCAAGCAATCGGAATTCGGCTCAAGCGTGAACGGTTGAAGCGGTCTCAAGCAGTAGATGAAAAGTTCACCCGCCGAGTTGGCGATGTACGGATCCACACCAACATCAATCAAAGCCTTCAGATGAGAAAAACTAGCACCACCAGCAGCTGCGTACTGTTATAAGAGGTCAGCCTGTCCATTGAGTCTCAATTTCTTCATATTGATTTGGAGTGATCGTCGGTTTGAGCTCTCAAATATGCCTGGCGAGGGAAAGCTCGAAGAGTACTTACATGCAGTGCCGTGTTGCCTGCAGCATCCAAAGCTCCGAAGTTGTAAACATCCTCCAGCCTGAGCTCGCTCAAGAAGACTTCTAGCTTCAAGTACCTTGCTGACCAACCGAGGTTGTGAATGCCAGAGTAGTGGCACGAAGCACAGGTAGGAATGTCCTTGCACTGCGATTTCCCTTGGGGCTCGTGTAAGACTTGACATGCGACTCGATACAGTCCGTTGAATTCGTCTAGGGACTGTGAGTTAATCCTTCGGACATCTTCTAGAGTCAATGAAGACGCATGACCACTCGCGTATCCCGAATCTTCAGTGGAATTGGTGAAATATGAGACTGCGTAGCGTTTTCGGCCACGGCTCGAGGCGCTGGATTTTGGTCTAAATAATGACCGAATCTTGCTGCGTGCACCAGTATTTGATGCGCCGATGAGCTTCTGAAATGGGAGCTTGACGACAGAATTGGAGGATTCCGAGCTCGTTGCCGAGAACTGGAAGGGCGGCGGATTGGTGTCAAGGTCCATCAATGAAGGATTAGGAGACAGTGGCCTGAATTCTGCGGTGTTGATTTTGGAACATGCAGAACTAGGACGGAGAGTAGGCAAATCTTGGATAGACGATTGTTTGGGTAAAGACTGTGGAAGCTCGGAATCCATGTCAATACCAAAATATGAGGCGCCATTGAGCTCCATACTTTGATCGTCGTATTGATATGCGTTATCTGTAGTGTTGGTGGGTTCCTCGAAGCCATGGCCACTGGAAAGCCATGAAGGGAAGACCAGCCCAGGGGCTAGGCTCGATTTGAAAGACGAAGTACCGGTGGAAGCACTACCAAAATTGTTGCTTTCGACCGCTTGTTCATTTCCCGATTGTGTTCCATCAAGAACATCCCTTGATTCAAATAATTGTTCCGAGCCTGGCGTACTGATGTCGTAGCCATGGCTCCAAGACACGCCCGCATCCCCGAATGTAGAGTTGTTGAATGGAGAGCTTAGGCCACTCCCTATAAATGAATTTGTGTCGAATGGTGGAGATTGAGCGTTCATCCATGCATTGGTTGACGTACCCAGTTCTGCTGAAACATTGGATGGACATTGGGAGTCGAGGAGCTTCGTTCTGCCAACAGGATCGGTAGGATAGCCCATCTGTTTGAACTTGAGATAAACAGATCGTTGGCTTGGTAAGATTAGCTTGCATCAGGCCTGCGTGGGAAAGAGAAAATACCATGGCTCAAAGCCTTCGCACTGAATAGCCTTATGAATATCCGGAATTGAAGTTTGGCTATTGTAAAGTTCGAACATTCGCGGCAGATGAGCAGCCCAGTCCCATTTTTGCTGTCTCGTGCTCGACATTGTTGGGTTTCGCGTACTTATCCCATCAATACCAGATGTTCGAGAGATTTGTCGGTTGCCTAGCTTGCACCATAAGGTATAATCTTCTGCCACTCTGGCAGAGCGCACGCTCGTGCAGCAGAATTCGAGATATACGTATGATTGCCAATTCTTCAAGGTCGCGCGTCAAAATAATGACTGTGGCCTAGGAAGCAGCTCGGCGTCGACTGTTGACAGTACAAGGCTGTGGAGAGCAGAGCGAGTCGTGATGGCGGGGTGTTGAGAAGCGATTGCGGCTGACAAGGCAAGACTTCAGCTGAAGATAGGAGCGAATGGCTGTCAACTGAGTAGTATCGAAGTTTGCAACTTCATGAGGGTTCAGCAATCCCAAGACTACGATGAAGAGACTCGACGATGTCAACAGACGTGCAGAACAAGTGTAGGTACCCGGGGAACAGAAACAGTGGCGGATAAGAACCAGAGGGGAGCAGGGGCCTACGCCCTGCCGCCTGTCCAACAAATTCGCACGCACCCTGTAACAGCTTCTAGAAGGCTGAGAGAAGGATTCCCGCGCTAACGCCCCATCTGCAACAGTTCAGCCATCCAATCTTTGACAAGCCTCGAAACCCAAGGACACTTGTTGCTGGCCTTGAATGCGTCGGAGAGAAACAAATTATCAAAAATGCAAATCAATGGCACTGTACTTGACCAACAACAACAGAAAACACTGTAACCGAGCTCCCCTCCCCTGATTGGAATCACAGAAATACAGTATGCAACGGCCAGCTCGCCAGCATCATAAACGTCACTTTTGTACGCCGACAAAAAACTGCCTCGACCAGGACCAGAACAGCCCAGCAAATAGAGTCCGAGAGCGCACTGCTGATCTCGTCTTTTAAAGTTTCGAGTACAACCAATATGGGCATCTGATGGGTGCAAGCTTGAAGTTCGGTGAGAGGTACAGGGATTTCAACGCCACTTTGCAAGCTTGCATCGACGAACGGCCAGGGATTGGCACCGGTATGCAACGACACCGTTCTTATTACGAGAGAGACCGCATGTAGAACAAAGCTGAAATCAAAGCGCGAAGTCATCCACTAGGTTGAACAGAGCTTCTGGCGTTCGTGGCAACAATGGTCTCCACGGAAGAGCTTTCGGCATTGAGACACGAGAGCTACATGCAAGATGAGATGAACGATGGCCGAGGACATGGAAGAAGCAAGCTCGACCGGACTGTACTGCAAGCACAAACGAGCCGAACAACCTCGAAGCTGGACTGGTGTTTGACTGTACCTGTCGGCAGAGAGAAGTGATATTTTGAAGCAGAACTTTTGGCATGGTCCCGTTTGGCGTCCGCTTGGACTAGGAGTTCCCAGGACCCGCTCTTGCAAATCACGATTTCCACAGCATCTGAAGCGCAACACAAGATTCCACACCGCAAGTGCTTGATTGCAATATGATAAAATTAAGAGTTTTGCCAGTAATTAGATCTATAAGAAGACTTCAAAGCCCAATTGCCTCAGTTGACCGAACCATTGGGACTATCACATGACCATTTACACGTGATATATTATACTTGGTTTTCCCAATCTTAATATTTTACTGCGGTGCGCCCGAGTAGCAAATTGAGATGACTCGAATCACCTCATCTTCTATAGTGGCTCGTTCGGGTTCATACACAGATGGGTGAGAAGACCCGCACAGCTCACAAATGCATCTGTTGACTTCACATTAGCCGAACCACACCTAGCCGATCACGCGCAGATGTACCTTCGGCGCCCCACGACATAGAAGCGAAGGTAGACAACAGTAAAGGTGCTAGATCGGTCTCCATATCTCAATATCCGCCAATCAGCTCCTCTCGCCAAAGGACATCCGAATCCATAGATCGATACCTCAAAGATCCAGCTCTGCCTATCCCGCGATCTCACTACCGGCGAATGGTTGCTGGAAAGACGGAACTCCAAGCCAAGGCTCGTATGGAGAACATATTGAAGGAGATCAGCCTGTGAGATTACATTCGTAGTTGGTAAGAAACACTATGGGGCTTCATTATTAACGAGTGAAATAAGCTTCGAGCTTCGGGGGAGTGAATGTGAACAACTCTAATCAGAAGAGGAAATATCACCTGCTTGAGACAAAACCAGGGTGAATCTCATCTCTTGGAAAAAGCTCATTTCCCCAAGAATCAAGACGACATCTTGTCTCAAATTATATAACACCCCCCACAGAGTCCTGTATGCACTCTCCACACCTTCCTTGCCATGGGCTTAGGGAAGACATGCCTGCCCGCAAGATATGCCTGCCATCTCAGAACTACACGACTCAATGCCGAACCCTCCAAGACACATTATAAAGCACCCAATAATCATAACAACATCCAGTAAATGAAACGCCGGAAGCCCCGCCTGAACACAACCAGTCTCCTGCCCAAAGAAGGCCAGGCCATTCTCAACTGTCAAATATCTATCGACTGTCAATTTTCAATCCATATCATCTTTCCACCCACCTACCTTCACCGTCAATGCTTTCTCTCTTTCACACACACACTCACTCTCTCTCGCTAGACTGAGCTTGCATTTCTTCCCCCCCTAAATGCTATCGTAAGGGCCTATCGATAGGCACTCGCACAAGACTACTCAAAACCTCGGCCGTACACTAGTATTTACTGATTTCTTACTTGCTTACTATACTGCACAGCATTTTGTCTCACCTTTCAGAATTCCTGTCATCCTTCATTCTTCATCGTTCGATGGCATTTTTGAACCAATATCCACAAATCTCCATCCTACTCCAAATTATTCTCCTCAGAGCCATTCTACTACTCCTTGGTTATCCTCGGCAAATTGCTGTTGAGTCTGTGTGCAAAGAGGGGGCTCGATAGGAAAAAGAATCCAATGAAATGCAATGAAGGTAAACGTATCGATGGTATCGTATCATAACTCGTAGGTGGGGTATCTGCGCTCGCGAGAAAAACAAATGCACATCCTCCTCCACTCTTCTCTTCTCTTCCCATCTCAATCCATCTTCAGCACTCTTCCAATCTACGCAACCCAGCCCAACCTCATTCAACTCAACTCAATCCAATCTTCCTCTTGCTTAAAAGCAAAACAACTCCATCTATCACCCCAACAAAGACCAGTCTTCACTCTCTTCTAAAATTCAACTCAACTCCCAACCCAAAAACCAATCTACCACAAAACCGCCCAAGCAACAACCACAACCAACGCCCCTAAACTCAAACTCCTATCCACGCGATTCTCGTCCGCCGCCCCACTAGCCTTCTGCTCAATAATCGTAATATTCATACAATCCGCCAAAATCGCCTTACTCATCTTCCCCTGCTGGCTGAGCGCCTGCAGCTGATCATGGAACGTCGCCAGGATATTCGTGCTCCTGCCAGGAGGACAGAAGCTGACTTCCCAGCCGCCGCCGGAGGGGATGATGAAGGTGGATGTCTGGTCGTCGAAGGCGAATGAGTAGGCGTCTGGACAGACGTCTTTGGCGGATTTAGAGTAGAGGCTGGGCTTGCAGATTTTCGGGTCGTTGTATTTGCCTGTGCAGCAGTCTTCGGGGGAGTTGGTTTTGGAACAGGCGGAGAGGCACGGGTCGAAGAAGGGGCGTTGGATGTTGTCGTCTGGGTAAGGGTAGACGCCATCGCCTGGCTTGGTGGGTTGTTGCTTCTGGAGATCCCATGGACACCAGTCTGCTATATTGGCGTTGGTTTGTTTGCCTTCATATGGCAGAGGAAAGGTGGAATTGGTCGCATTTCCAGACAGTCCGGAATCAGCTGGCTCACCGAGCCATCCTGACGTTGCGATACAAGCGCAATTCGTGAGATTGGGTGGGATGTCTTGGAGTTTTGGGTCATCTCCTGGAATGTATACGATTCCAAGAGGGATGTTGTAGCCATCTACTAACGAAATATCATAGAAGACCTGATCACCACCAGTGCCACCTGCAAGATCAAACTCAGCAAGAGTGACAGGTGTTTCGCCCTGGAAGATGTCAGTGCTACTCTTGCCCACTGAAGAGATATACACACAGTCAAGACGCAGCTCAGGACTCCAGCACAGTCTCCAGTAGTGCAAGCAGCCCCAGCACCATTATTCCCATTCAAATTACTCGCTCCAGTTCCCAGCTCATTGAAAGTGCAATTGGTCCTGCCCCATATTCTGCCTTGCCAGTCCGCCCCAACTTCTAATTCCTTGACATCTCCAGAGTCAAGTTCAAATCCTCCAGTGCCTGGGCCCGTGCCTGCCTGTGTACCAATCCCCGGCCAGATAGTCTGTTCGCAGTAATTGCTTATCTTGAGAGGAACCGTCCCATCTCTTTTCACAGGCGGGCCTGGCCTCACAGGCCTTGGTTTGGGGTTTGCATTCCGTGCAAAATATGGGTTCGTGGTATATGATAAGGCTGTTGGTATAAGGTTTAAGAGGACGAGAGACGTGAGGAGAGTCGAGCGATTCCTCTCTCGGCGATTGGGTCTTGTAGGGCTCATTTCTGACCAAGTTCCAAAATCGTAGGTATAGAAAAAGTGATGTAGGGGATCCAAGAATGAAACGGGATCGGCTGTATAGAAGTATAGAAACGAATGAAGGGAAAGAGGAAGGGGATCGAGGCGTTAAGCTAGTCCATCCGCTCGTCTCCACTATCAACCAAGATCTAAGGTTATGGTTATCCAAGATCAGGGTCGGGGAAAGGTCCACAATAATCCAAGGGAGAAGGAGCTTGTAGCTTTCGCGCACAGCCTCGCAGGCCTCGCAACGGCCGAGGGAGGGAAACACTTCTGTCTGGTCCAACGAGCGCGCGATCAGCAAACATGGGAGACGACCTGCATCTCCAATGACGTCGAATTGGCTGCTTGAGCCGAAGAGGAGGCGAGCTGGAATGGGACGGTGATGAGTGGTTGGAGCGTTCAAGGTCTGTCTCTCGTCTGTTGTGAAGCAAGGCAGAACCCCTGTCGCGCTCAGCCCCGCGATTGATTGATTGTTGAAGCTCAGATACCAGAAGATAAGGACAGGAAGAGGATGAAGGACAAAAGCCAAGCAGTTGCAGGTGCAGCTGAAGAGAGTGTGGATGCGTCGTGGCGTGGTGACTATGAGGAGGGGTAAAGAATGTTTGGCGTTTCATATATGAAGGATGGAATCGAATTGTTTGGCCAGCAAGTGAAGCGATGAAAAGAGGTCTGGAATCCTGCCCACCCTCATCGCATCACCGCATGGAATCCCAGCTCGATGACGCAGGTGCGAGGGGAGGGGTCTTCTAAATTCGTCCAGTCTCGGCTCCATCCGAATTTAAGGTTGGCAGTTGTGGAGACACCACAGAGGACAGCGGAAGGTACGATCCTAGCTTTGTGACCGTTGGACAGCCGTCGAGGCAGGACCTTGACGGCTTTCCTGTGCCTTATCCAGGATACCGGTTCCATCTTAATTTTTGACTTACTTGATCTGAAGTTGTTGCGAAGCTATCACAAGCCGCAGAAAGCATCTAGATGAACATGAAATACCGCACACCTGCCTTTGACACACTTTCAGTTCCGAGCATGATACAGCTACCTATTCAATCACTCAAACGCATAGTCACACTAGGGCAACATTTCTTTTGAAGTTCAAGGCTAAACATTTCAGCGGTCTCTACCTCCAACCCATTAACCTATTTAGAGTTAAAGAACCACCAAAACAACGATCGATATGTAACTACGCCTGCCTGGTTCGCTTCCCATATCTGCCTGCCCTCCCAATCCACCCACCTATCCATCCATCCTCGCTTCCCTATCTCTAATTCCGGAGAGCTGGACGTATCTCAAGACATCACTCAACATTTATTCCATCATGTCCGCTCGTCCAACCCGTACACATCATGTTCTTCGAAGGCAAGAAAGAAATTCGTCTATATCCGTGGTATCTTTTGGTAAAAATCGAAGCGCCCGATCCTCACTTGAATCTCGATGTGCAGCGTCCCATAACCTCTCCCTGGCAAACTAGCTCGGCATTGAACTCCGATCCATCAAGAGTGAGATAGATGTCGAAGTACACCCGATAGAAGGTTCCTTGTGGGGTATCCATCCTCTCGAAGTCCTTCTCTAGGTTTTTGCGGGACAGATCTGAGGTGAGTGTTACGACCTCCTTGACTCCTGTGTATCTGTTAGTATCTATACAGCACATGGGTGGAGGCAAGACTTACGAGGATCCTTGGTATATTCGGGGCAAACATCATCGTCGCAGGCGTACAGAATATCCTCGTACATCAGAGTGGCACCAGGAGCAACTTGTCTGAAGAAGGAAACCTTTACAGGCTCTCCAATCTTGACTCTTTGTCCCTTCTGCACGAATATCTGGCGGGTGAACTTGCATCGGTCTTTGCCATCCAAAGATGGAACTCTGTAGGCCTCGGGGTGGTGTCCTTCCTTGAAAGGTTGAAGAGTGGCCATCAGATAATGGCGACGGGCAACACGGGATGTGACGACTCGCTCAGTGATACCCGCAGTGACGGCACCCTTGACGATAGCAGCAACGGAGTCCATAGGTCTGACAACCTTAGCTTGGAACTGAGGAGGTACATGAAGCTTGATCTGTTGAAAGAGATATTCAGAAGCACCAAATCCACCAACAACCAGGACGTTTTGAAGTGTCCTGTTCTGTGCTTGGATGGCAATAATTTGGTTCCGTACCAGTTCCAAGATTCGATTTACCACTGGCTCGAAACATTGTAAAATCTCCTCGTTGGTGAAGGTCATATAACCTTCTTCAATCCCAGCTTCTGGGAATTCTGCCTCAATACCAACATCGACGGCCCACTTCTGGTTGTTGTTTCGGAAATCGGCCTTGATTCTGTTCTCGAAATCCATGATACACTTCGCATAAACTCTGCCAGCTGTTTTTGATCCATCTGGGAGCTTCATTTTCCGGATCTTGGTTCGGAGGATGTTGCTGAAATTTCGGTTCAGTGCTGTTGACCCGCAAGAATCACCAGAACCTGCTGTGCACTCGGAAACTGTGAAAGGAGACTCCTCTTCGACCTCGTAGGCAATCAGATCGACGGTTCCACCACCGCAATCCACAATCAACACAGCATCGTGAACCTTGAGGTTCAACAATCCAGCTTTGGAACAGAACAATGCAGCTGCTTCTGGCTCGGTGATGAGGGTCAGTCTGTTATCGTTCTCATCACGCAAGAAACCAGCTTGGATTGCAGCAGCTCGAGTTGCAGCCTTTCCAGCATCGTTCCAGATGGCTGGGACCGTGAGGTAGTATCTGATATTCCGCTCTTCTCTGTTGAACACCTCTCCAAGTGTCTTTTGTAATTGACTTCGCATCGCCTGTCTAAGCTTAAACAGATAGTCGGCCGCCACATCGATTTCCGATTTTCCGGGAGGAAGGGGGGGAAGGTTGATAGGATCGATATATGTGTTTCCGGAAAGCATAAGTTGAAGCTTGAACCATTCAACCTTCTGCACACCTGGCTTGGGGTACCCAGTTGGCGCCAGCGCATCAGCAATATCGGGTCCCCATCCTACAACCTTCTGGTATTGATCGTAGTATAAGACAGTTGGAATCTAGCCTTGTCAGTACAATAATCTCCTTCTGGACCTGCCTTGGCATACCTTTTGCTTTGTGTAGGATCCAGCACCTGGCCATTCCGTAATGATGTCCTCCTTGGCTTCTGTGTTCGTAGCAAATGCGAAAGCAACTCCAGAGAAAGTGGTTCCCTAGTAGTGCAAATATTAGATAGACCCAGACAATCCAAATTGGAGGTTACTCACAAAGTCGATACCAACAATCAATTGTGCCTTACTGCGTCCAGCTCCCTCGACCTCAACAGCATTGTTCCTGTTTGCGTACTGGGCTGCAGCAACGCTGTTACCCCCAGTTGGAAGTGGAGCTCCATACTGCGGTGGTCCGTAGCCTGGAGGTCCGCCAGCTGGTGGGGGTGCTCCCATACCACCAGCGGGATGTCCAGGAGGATAACCACCAGTGGCAGCTGTATTGATGGGAGGAGGACCGCCCATTACCTGCGACGGCGGTGTACGAGGGTTCCCCGCCATGGGACTCTGCGTGCGACCCGCGGCAGCAGGAGCTGGAGCATAGTTATTTGTATAGCTCGGCGGTCGCCCGCCAGCACCGGTGTGATTCATTGGGAGACTGGTCGTCGAGGAGGTTGTCGAAGCAGAAATGGGACGAAGTTGTGGCGCCGAAGAAGTGGTGGGGTTCTGTGCGATGGTCGGGACGTTGGCGCTCGATTTGCGTTTGGAGCCGAATCCCAGGCCTTTGAAGCGGGAGTTCATAGAACTCATAAGGTCGAGGAGGTGTAATCAATGCGAGGAGAAAGGAAGGAGGAGATAGTTAAAGGAGGGGTGAGGTTCGTGTTCGAGAGTCGTCGCTGACAGCCAACGTCAAACTAGCGAGTCCACTGGGCTGAGGCTGAGCAATTCCAGTCTGCAGTGAGCGGCGAGCTTCTTTGTTGCGTTGCGGTTGCTTTGTGCTTTCGCGTCCTGAATGGAAGTCCTGGAGGGGCTGTTCCCTGGGTTCGTCCTTGCAAGGCGGGCAGGATTACGGAGCAATAGTGGCGGCACACATCAATCTGCAGGAACGATATATCGAGGAGCAAGCAGCGAGCACGGCGCCGAGAGTGTGAGGGTACGGTACGGTGGAGGGCTCGGGGTGAGTTTGGGTTTTCTGCGGCGGATTGGGGAAGGATAAAGGTAAGGTAAGGTCGCAAGGGAAGAGGTTCGGAGTGTGCTGTGCTGTGCCAGGTGAGTTGAGGCGGCACAAGATAGCGAGCTGAATGGGAAGGCTGGCCGGTTGGTGAGTGAGTGGGCGAGTGAGCAGTGGTGGGATTAAGGAGGGGCAATCCAATCCTTCTCGCTTTGTTCCAGATAGCTGCAGTGATTGAAGGACGCGCCACGCGAATGAGATACAATTGTCTGGAGTCCTGTAATTAGAAACGAGTGCTATGTATGGCAATGTTTATTCAGGACGTTTGGTTGCAAGAAGAGAGGTGCGAGACAATAAAATACGGCTCAGGTTCAGGACTCTGCAGCAGCTCGCTGGCGCATTCCGCTTGACATCAAATGCGAGAGACAGCGGGAGAGGGGAGCGGAGGGAAAGGATGGAGCTTTGGCGGTGGTTAGGAGCCAGTGCTTTTGGGGGGATGTCTGGGTGTCTGGCTCCCTCCGAGTGGCTGAGATCAGACTTCACTTGCTCAGCCTCACAGTTGCATCTTCAGACTGGCACTTGGCCCCGCAATCAGGCTGTCTTTCAGCGGCAAGTCTGCCTTATGAAGGTCACTGACTTATGTAAGAGGAGATGTAGGAATGGAGGGATGGAGGGGTAGAGCAATGATCTGAGTGAGAAGATTCCAAAGCTTATCATTAAAAGAATCAACATCCTGTCATCGAAATATTTCCATTTGCTGCCCAAATCATTACCGCAGAAGAAAAGCAGAAACACATGCAGAGTCCTGAAAGTCCTGCCACACATACGTTGGATCCTCAGCCCTCAAAATCTTACAGAGGCTTTGATTGGCTGAAATCTTGGCTAAAACAAAGCAGCTTCTTGGCGCATTCGAGGTTGTTCCGATTCCTGATTGGGCCATCCTCGAGTCGTGACCATAAAATTGTCTTTAGATAGGTAAGCATCATGTCTGTATGTTGTATAGATAAGTTCGTGGATTTCTTGAACATCAAGGAACTTGCTATTCTCAGTTGTTTTGTTCATCGGCTGAAAGAGTCCCTCTGTCCTACATCACGATCTCTACGGAATCCTTCTGGCACAAAGTATGGTCTGATCGAACCCAAAAACCATGACTTGCTGGATGTAACCTTGTACATCTGCAGCACACATCCCGAAGAAGCTTCACGGTTCCCCGCAGTCTGGGTGAGGTGCCATTCAATCCCGAGTGTGTGACACACCGAAAGCAAGGTACGTGAAGAACTCGTTCTTCCCACATGGCATCAACTTCTCCAGATAATTCCTTTATATCGGGATTCATGCCAAGCCTGCTTGATTAATTTGTGATCATACCATACCTTTCATACGATCGTATCTTGTTTGGATCTAAACAGTTTGTTTGATAAACTCTCTGGACAAGTATCCTCATCAAACATCAGACGGAAGCTATTCCCGGACCTTCATGAAAACTGGGGAAAGAAGAGGCTGGATGGTCTGGAAACACAGATCTGACACTACTGTCGCATTGCCGCCATTAGTTATCTGGCCTTAAACCATGAGATCCCCTCATGGCCCATGAGCTCGAGTCTGAACTTAAGAAACTTATTATATACCTGTGGCATCAAATTCACATCTCCTCTAATACGGTCCGGTGAAGTCGGCCATCATCAACAGCTTCGATTGACATCGGCATCGAAACACCGGGTTCAGCAGATTATATGCGGTTCCGTCATCTGTGGATCTACCTACCCACCATAACCCTAAATCTTACCATCGTCACAATTGGACCGAAATTCTGCAGAACATACCCATCTCCATCAGACACTCTCTAAACCAGATCCAGACCTTGGATAGCTGCACCTGCAGTGCATGCCACTTAGTTAGGCTGTGAATAATCGGGCCTCCTGACGACAGCGGCGCCGAGCGACATCCCATACTAATCCCAGCCCATCACCAGATTAATTGACTTTGGATCCCACCACGGCCGACGATTTCCCCTCCTTCTCAAGCAAACACAAGCACAAGACCAGCAGAAGCACTGGACAACATCAGCTTTGCTCACCCTCTGATGTGCGGGAACAGGCCAGCCATATGACAATTGGCGCACCACCACACCAGTAAACAGTCAACCCGACCCAAGCCATCCAGCCATCGAGCCCAACCTTGAACTCCCCTCTATTCTCATCTGGAGTTGTACGGCTTTCCGGCCCTTTTCTCAGGCTTTCAGCGAATGAAGCGTGACGCTTGTTCTGCCCCTCCTTCCATCCCGCCTTAGCACCACCGCCTACCCTACCTCACCTCACAGTATTCCAATCCTCTGCCCCGCCAATTCTGGCTTTGAACAACTCCACAACCTCACAACGTCGTCCTTAAGAACTCGAAGGGCCCCCTCGCCCAGCCCTCCTTCTTCGAACTCGCCTATCATTTCTCGCTCACATTCACTCCCACCAACAATTGACAAGTCTAAAGTCTACGAGTTCAAGCCGCACAAGGTCTCGAGTCGCAACCCTATCAGCCTCGTCCACTTCGCTTCCTTTGCCCTGCTAGCACTGGTCCTGGTATGCTCTTCGAGTTTGTGACAGAGCTACGACTGTTGACTAATGTAATTCCCCCGCACAGATCGTACAATTCTTCTTTACAGATACGCGACCTGGATACTTGAGGAGCGTCCCTTTCTCTCCGACGTCATACTCCCCTCCAGCTTACGTTGAGGAAGGAATCTGCGAATCACCAACACCTTTCCCAGTAGCACCACCTGTCTCGAAACCACACACAATGGCTCTCCAAGCTGCGACTAAGAAGGTGGTTGAGGAATTTACTTTGCCAGATGAGCAATTGCAGAAGATTGTGAAGGAGTTCGTCTTCGAACTGAGTACGTCTAGTGGTTTACACTCAAGAGAGCATAATCTGATAATGAATTAGACGAGGGCCTCGAAAAGAATGGCAGTACTATGAGTCAGATCCCTACATTCGTCACAGCAGTACCAGATGGAACAGAGAAGGTAAGCAGGCTGCGTATATCCATTTGTTATGCGACTAACAATGTCTAGGGTCTTTATATGGCTGTTGATCTCGGGGGAACCAACTTCAGAGTCTGCTCTATCCAATTGAATGGCGACACAACCTTTAATTTGGTACAATCGAAAGTGGCTGTCCCACCTGAGTTGATGCGAGCAAAGACGGCACAAGAACTCTTCTCCTTCTTAGCAAAGCAGATCGAGCTATTCCTTAAGACTCACCACAAGGACCAATTCGAGCGCCATACCAGAAGACGTCCTACAGTCAGCACACCTGAAGGATGGCGTCCACAGGAGGTCTTCAGACTTGGCTTCACCTTCAGTTTCCCAGTCAATCAGGTTGGCATCAACAGCGGGCATCTTATGAGATGGACAAAGGGCTTTGACATTGCAGATGCTGTCGGGAAGGATGTATGTGATCTGTTACAGAAGGAGATTGATGCACTCAACCTACCTGTAAAAGTGGCTGCCCTGGTGAACGATACTGTAGGAACACTCATGGCTCGCTCATATGCTTCCCCTGGGAAGACCGGCACTTTGCTTGGAGCTATTTTTGGAACCGGTACCAACGGTGCTTATGTTGAGAAGCTGTCAAAGATCACTAAGCCTATGGAAGGGGATTTTGACAAGAGTACCGGAGATATGGTCGTAAACACTGAATGGGGTTCTTTTGACAACGGTCTCAAGACTCTCCCCAATACTCGTTACGATATTCAACTGGATGAGGAGAGTATCAACCCTGGAATCCAGATGTTCGAAAAGCGCATCTCGGGCATGTTCCTTGGTGAGCTGCTCCGTCTAGCCCTCGTTTCAATGGGAAAAGACCCTACCATCCCTCTTTTCCGCGACGACAATTCATCTCAGAACGACTACCACTCAACTGCATCCATTGAGCAGAACTCGCCACTTCACATCAAGAACGCCGTCGATAGCAGTATTCTCTCCTTCTCGGAAGCCGACAACAGTGATGGACTTCGTGCTGTCCGACAGGCAATCTACAAGAACCTCGGTGTGTCAGCAGCTAGTATCGAAGATGCTCAGGCAGTCAAGGATATTTCCCACGCCATCGGTCTCCGCGCAGCACGCCTAGCAGGTGCAGCCATTGGTGCAATTGTTATCCACACCGGTCGCTTGAATCCAGGTGCTTCCTCGAACCCGGGCCCCAAGTCCGCAGCCGCCATCGTCGAGGATGTCAAGAACCTCAAATTATCCAAAGCCGCGTCCGCCACAGCCAACAAGCTGGCCGACACTGCCGGTCTTGCGGTGAACGAGGATGAGATCGTGGATATTGGTGTAGATGGCAGTCTGGTCGAGTTCTATCCAGGTTTCATGGATTCTATGCGCGAGGCTCTTCGCTCGATGCCTGAGATCGGCGCTGCTGGCGAGAGGAGGATTCGAATCGGTATCGCGCACGATGGGTCAGGTGTTGGAGCTGCGCTTATTGCGCTCGTTGCTGCGAAGATGGAGGCTGCTAATGACCCAGATCAGATGGAGGATGCGAAGAGGAAGTTGAGGAACCTGAAGTCGGATCAGGACAAGGAGGAGGCTTTCAAGTTGGCTTGAGCTCGAGGAGAATGGCTACCGCAAGCTAGTGAGGCCAAGCAGCACACATAGATACCCTCAAGCTCAAAGGCGTGCTGGGCTGCTGTGTGGAAGGAGGCATGAATGAATGAACGACATGCATGATGCGGAAGGGCGTGGGTGCAGATGTTTGTTATATATAAGGAGGCGGAAAATGCAATGCCCACCTGGTTCTGATTTTGATCCCCAAGCACTTCTCAATACTTTCTGTCCCCCTCTATCCGGTCGTTGCTTTCACGCACACGTATATGTATTCATCAGCCAGCGTGTCGAAGGTTATACCAATACCTTACAACCATAAACATCAGTACAAGTCATCTTGCAAGCACGTCCAATGAAACGGAATGCAGGTCCTCACCTCATAGCAGTACTCAATAGAAGACTTACTTACCAGATACGAGAATATAGGGGTTTGCACAGTACGAGTCCTGTATCCGCATACCCACCTGTACGCATCAGATATCGTAAACCATTCTAATCAGAAGGAGAAAGTTCAAGAAACTAGATCATCTCGACTTCCATCGGCTTTCTCCTGTCCCAATAGCAGTCCTCAAACTCTAGATACAAAAAGGGGAGGAACGATCTCTTGAATCTTTGTTGCACGTCGATAAAAAGAGCCGTATCGACTTTCCTTTTGGAGAAGTCCTTGCACGGCAGTGCTCTGTGCTGTCACTGCTGTGGTGTGTGAAGGTAGAGCGGAGGGAAGGTGCTGCCGATACTGCCCTGTCTGTACCTGGTGCAGTGGCTCGCCTGGGAGTCTGGGACTGGCAGTGGAGAGTGGATGTTGCGGCACGGCGGCACGAAGCGAGAACGTGCAGGCGAGGCGAGTGTTTGGGTCTTGGTTTGGGTTGTGTCGGGGGTCGAAGGGGAAGGTTGAAGCGGATTGCGAGGGAAGGTCGAGCCGGGCGTTTGAGGGTTTGAGGGAGATGGGGTTTGAGAAAGTCGATTGTAGGGAAGAGGGGTGTATTTTTAGGTTGGGGTGGTGCTTGGTGAGGTATGGTGATTGGAGCGCGAAATATTTGAATGGTTTTGGAAGGGGGAAGGGGGAAGGTTGAGACTAGAAATGTAGGTGGGTAGATCGGACGAGATGAGATGTGCATTGTTCCCAAGGGCGTGGGAGGGAAAGATTTGACGAGACAGATGTCTGGGCTCGGGTTTGGACTTGGGTTTTGCGAGGGGTGTGGTTGCTATGGCTAGGTTCATTATTAGTAGGTAGTAAGGGGCATTGAGCTTGGACTCGGAGCTGGTGAGGTATAAAGAGTTACAGCGATTGCTATTGGAGATTTTGCTTTGAACAGATTGGTACCGGGGGCATGGACTTCGATCATGGGGAAACTGGATACATAACTTGTGGTGCATGGTCTCTTCCTCCCGATATTCATTTGAGGGATATGGGGGCGTCCGTAGACCTCTCCAACCTACATACACTGCAATCAACATAAAGAAACTCCTCTGGTTCCTATAAATCGAAGATCTTGACCATTGGTCGATAAGTGGCAGTCAAGTGCAGATTGACAGTCACCCAATGAACCTCAGCAATTCTTGGTCGAACTCTGCCAGACCGTAAATTTACCTTTTCTACTTTTCGACCCCATCTGGTGTATCGCTTGAGATAGCAGCGAGTCCTACTTTCCGGGCTCCTTTCGCAACTCAAGGTCAGCTCTGGAGTGGGAGATATGTTTTCTGATTCTACACGCGAAGGTATTTGTATCCTAAGCTGAGGAAGACGATGTAAGATGCCAAAATATACTTAAATCTCCATTCGTCTTGCAACGACTGTGCTGAATCAATAGGTTGGTTCAGGAATGGCAGTCACTGCGCTTGTTTGACGAGTAGCTATCATTCACTAATTAAGATATTCTCCACTATTCACTACCCTTCAGTAATGCACCAAGTCTAAACTTCTTGAAGGCCTTCCAAACCTGCTTTCGTAACTTCGCACATCGGTCTTTGAGCAACATGACTGGCGACACGAGCACCTACTCCATCTAAGACTTCGATTTGTGCTGAGAGTCAGCAAGATATAGCAATAAGCAAGATGCCAGAGCCAGGTGTGGTAAGGCTACGGACTCATTCTGATCTGCCAACATTATGTTCCGGCCTGGCAGACGATAGCCTTAGAAAGGTCCCCAACTGTCGGTAGAGATCTCCATTGTCTTTGATGGTCGTAATGATGGAAGAATGGAGCAGTCTTAGAATATCAGGGTACTTTATATTTGCATTCCTATCAGACCAAACACTGTGTATCACCAACCACCAATCTTCGCCATTCCTACTCCAAAAGTGCAACACAACTCTCTATAGTCTAGCATCTATCGTCTACCATCTAATAAGCATAATAAAGTACCGACTCATCCTCAGTCTCCTGCTTGATCTTCTTGTTCTCACGCATAAGCGCGAATCGCATGCCCCACGCGGCCAGCGCGCAGAGGAGAGAGAAAGCGGCGGATGTGGCCAAGGCGAGGGTGTAGCGCCCACCATAGGAGTCAGTCCAGAGATACTGTGGTTAGAGTGTCAGCCATGTTCTGAGATTTACAGGAGGGGCAGATCTTACAGGAGTCCAGATGAAAGATGCGTTACTCGTAGAGACGATGATCGAGAGAGCAACTGCCCGCTTCTCCTTTGTTTGACCGCATGTAGCACCGACCCAGCCGAGAATGATACTGTTTACAGCGTCTATGGAGATAGGGAGTTAGCAATTGCTATTCGGATACTCGAAACGTGATTGGAAGGCTTTGAGATGACTTACAAGTGCCAACAGCGAAGATGATCATGGAAACATAACGGGCGGCAGTGTTGTTGATAGCGAAGCCCAAAATGAAGCCAAGAATGGCAACACATTTCGCCGAGGTGATATGCCACGTCCTCTCATTAAAACGACCTGACGACCAAGACCAGTATACTGAAATGACACCGGCGATGAGGTAAGGCGGGCAAGTGAGAGCGAGGGTGATGGTACGGTTGAACTTGAGACCTTGGACGACGGATGGGAACTGCCGGCTGTCAGCGTCTGTGCTGAGGAATATGGTAGTCGGAGTACTTACAAAATTCTTGAAGCCGTTAGAGGCAAGATGCATGTGTTGCATGAACACAAAGATCCAAACTCGGTAGTCGCTAAGAGCTTCTTTGAGACCCTTGATGGTGGAAATCTTGCCACTTTCTTCGACAGTATCGCGCTTGATACGCTCGTTCGCCAAGATTCGTTCTTCCGGTGTGAGCCAGCGAGTAACGGTTGGATCATCGGGGAGGAACCAAGTTCCGACAATGGCGACCAAGAAAGTAAATATGCCTAGTGAGCCAATTAGTGTTTGTTGACTTTGATGATTGATGAGTGAAAGTCATGTGTGGGGCGTTTGTTGCCAGTATAGGTTCTCTGAGGATTGATTTTAACGTATCGAGAAGAAATCTTATGCTTACCTTGAATTATGAACAGCCATCTCCATCCCTCGAGACCAGCAGCTCCATCCAATTTAAAGATTCCAATGGCAATAAGCCCAGCAAATGCAGTGGCGAGGACTGAAGAAAGAATGTTAGCAATCCTGTTTCAACAGGCTTTATTCTCTGATTGAACAATGTGTGGAGATATCAAGGGCATCAAGACTCTTGAACAAAGTCAAATGGTACGAGATGGACGGGAGGTTACTCACTGTTACCAGTATAAAGGATGGCGATCCGAGTAGCGACTTCCTTGCGGGTATAGAAGATGGAAAGTAGGTAAAGAGCACCACTGGCACATGTCAGTAACCATGACAGGATGTCGGGATATCGTATTGCTTACGGGTAGAAAGGAGCCTCAGTGACACCCAAGAAGAATCTAGTAAGGAGCAGACCAACGAAATTCTTGGAGATACCCGTGAGAGTAGACACAATCGCCCAAAGAGCCATCGCAGATCCCATGTAATACGAAGGTCGAATGCGAGTGATCAACATGTTGGAGGGAATGCCACCAAGGATGTAGCCGACGAAGAGGATAGAAACACAGGTGGAGTATTGTGTAGGACTGATCTTGAGATCTTCTTCGATATCATCGAGTTTGGCGAGGGCAATGGCATTCCGGTCAAGGTAGTTGAGCCAGTACATGAGCCATAGAACGGGCTGTGAGGTTGTGTCAGAAGGCTTGTATGGTGCTCGAGGAATGATATGTGCTTACCATGATTCTCCAGTCTAGTTTCCTGACAAGTCGTTTCTCTTCGGGGCTGAGAACCAGTACAGCACCAGAATAATCACGGTTCGAAATGTCGATTTCGTCGGCGTACGGCTTCTTCATATCCTCATTTTGGACGACGACACCCCCAAGGTTGTCTTTCTTCTCCATGGTGGCCATGTCCAAGAGAAGCTGATTGGTGTTGATGACAGGAGACTTAATCGATTTTGAAGAATGAGGAAGTGAGGCAGAAATGTGTCGATGATCCTGCAAAAGTCGGGGGATAGCACGGGGGTTATATAGCATTCCCACCATTATGGTATGGCACTCTGGGGATGGGGTAGCGATTAGTCCCAAGCGCCGTCAAAACCACCCCCATGGCGAAGGAGTGACCCCAATCTGGTCTGTCCTTCGAAATGCTACACTGATTCATCTTGGCAAGCATCAAACTGTAGCCCATGGCGTTCTGTGTTTCCACTCATTCCCCAGTAAACATCGCTAGAATGTCAAAGGATTCTAGCTACTGCATGGAATAGTCGTGGAAGTATTGGCATTGACTCTCGAGGAAGATATCCCGTTGGTCAGTCATCACAGCCACGAAGTTATTCATCGAATAACCCCGCAGCTATTCCCCGCAATCCCAGTATCCATCGAGGGGAAATCACTTGAATTGGTACTGGCGGCCGCGATCATTTTGGAAATGGATAGAGGTAGAGAATAAGCCGGAAGCAGCCAAGTAAACGCGGACAGAAGACCGTTGACGCGAAACTCTATGATAACAGCAAGCGATTCAAGAATCACGACAGGCTTCGGTCAGACTGGTGATCCAGTTGATGTGATTTGTTGCGTAGATTTTATCCAGCTGGGCGTGGACTCGGCGTGAGACTCGGCAGCAAGCCACATTCTTGGAAGGACAAAGAACTGGTCTTATGAATTATGTGGAACACTGCTGATGATACACTCGTGCTCTCGCCAAACAACAGAAGTAAATCCAATGGCAAGACTCGCGCGCGGCGGATTGATGTTCTGATAAGATGAACGTTCTCGAAGCCAGGGCATGAAACACAAAATCCAGCAAAGTGGAAGCAGAATAAAAATACTCTAAACACTTGAGGACGCGCCTAGGAGATATTGAAGGCGCAAAGGCCACAAGCGCCAAGTGCCGCGCCAGGTGCCAATGGCGTGGCAAGATATCAAGACCGCGTGCCTCTGCCCTCAAGGCTGTCTTGTTCAATACTCAAGACGGGAGGCTGGCTGTGCGCAACAAACGAACGTCAACTTGTCAAACGCCATCATGAAGCCAAGTTTGCTTACCCAGATGAGAAGTTTCCGTTTCGCTTGACACTGTTTCTTCTCTGATTCTGGGTATTTTCCTTGCGAGTAAAATTGAGGAAGAAACAAACATGTGAATTGGCCAGAAGAGCAACTTGTACGATGACCCCGCGACTCATGCAAGGAATTTAAATCCCGCACCGCCAAGCATCACGGGAGTCCTTCACAACCTCACTCATTTGACTACCGCAGACGTAAGGAGAAACCCGGGCCTACGGAGTATACTTACATGGATTTGTTCAGCGGGGTGGCTTGCGAGATCTGGAGACTCCGCAGTTCTCCCATCTGCACCTACATGTTGTTTTCGTTGGCCTCGCCACTTCTTCCCCTCACTGCACTTGGCTGAACTTGGCGAGCAGATTAGGAAGGTGTACAAAACGTTACATGCTTACTCGCATCTCAAGATAGTGATTCATGAAATCACATCCCTCCAATCTGACAGTAATTGGCCGCCCTACGTAAGAGCTCTCATTACGCAGTGCTACTCATGGTTTGCAAAAGCCATGATAAGAGCCCACGACATACGAGCGAGAAGTAGAAGATAGAGTATGCGGGAGAACAACTGCCCTCTTTCTACCACAGCAGTAGTCAGAATTCCCAGCTTTGCTTTCATGGTAGCTTGCCTAACAGATTCATCTACAGAAATCCAGTTGAGATCAGCTGCTCAGCTAACTCAAGCTAGCGGCCTTACCCTCCATCTGACGGGGGAACAAGCTGTCATTATATACTCCGACAACCCCTGCCTCTTAGTCAACGTCCAGAACGCCCTCACTACCGTATGCATCAGAATATGTTTGCCGACCATCGAATGAAACAGTGGCACGCATCCTTGGCGGGAGTCCAAGCCGGCAGACATTTCATATCTTGAGCCTCAAGATTGCTGCTGGTAAGTGACTCTTCAATCAAGGTTAAGCCCACAGAGAGTAGTATGTAATTGCGGAAAGTTTAGAAAGAGGAAAATGAATCTGAAGACGCTGTGCTGATTGGTCATGTTCAAGGCCGAGACAGATTCGTCAATGAAACGTCAAAAGTTTGCTACACAGAACACCTTGGTACTGATTAGGTAAGAAACGTGACAGTTTGTTGATGCCAATCTTGAGAGCGAAGACTCTCGCTCTGAGGAATTCATTGAACGAACTGTTCGGGTCTAAGTTCATAGTACCGTGCGAAGGACCTCCTTTGCTTGATACCAATATTCCTCTCTTGATGGTCACGAGTCCGAAGAATGCCAAGGTGAAAGATGATAGTACCAATAAAAGTCGCTGAAAGAATGGGAAAGAAGTGGTAGAATGGGAAAGAAGTGGTAGAATGATCAAACAGCTGAACTGACAGTTCTGCTGGTCTATTCCGATTCCTTGTAAACGAAAGCGTTCAGGAATAGCTTTGCATAAAGGGGTCCCCGACGCCATATCTCGGGACTCGTCAACTGGCCTCGTCACTTCCCGCTAGACATCCACAGTCATCAAGCTAAAAGTCTTGAGTATTTTTGCTACTTGCAACAAGAAATTCAATCGTCAATAGTCATTGATCAGAATGCTGCCTTCAGGGCATTTATGAATGTAGTCCACGTCAATGGTGTGCTGACTGTCCATCAACTGAAGCGGCAACCGGTTCGTCGTGCATGGTGACAGGCGACGCTCTTGTTCCCGGAAGACTCCCGATGAACTAAAGCCCCATTCCCAGCAATCAGAAGAGGAATTTGGCGCCTCTTTTCCTGGGCATTTATTGCGAAGTGCAACAGAGATTGTGACATTTGAATTTCTTGTGTAAAAAGGATGAGTCCTTCCAGCTTGGCAGGGCGTGTCTTGACTTCTGGTCTTGTACCTCGGAATTTTCTCGCTTAGCTTGGCAACAAATCGACATCACCATTTTTGCGCATCGATCAACACGAGCAGCAGTCAATACACGACCTTTCTCACCGTCAATTCAAGTTGCAAGTTATCATGACTCGGAATTGATCGTTGGCATTCGACAACTCTTCTTGTGCCTCACCGACATTCGAAGCCGGGAAATAGATTGCCGCCCTATCCACCGCGTCCACTTGTGCACCACCAAAATCATCCAGCGGCCCGCCAAATCTCACTGTGAACCTTCCTTTCCAGCCTTTCCAGGCACATTTCTGGTCTCTTGGCTGAAAATGCGACGTGCAACAGAGCAAATGCGCATGCTGCGAGTAGAAGGGTGTCTTCTTCCGCGGGGTTTCCCCTGGCCGAAGTCCTCAGAAGGGTGTTGCGTTGCGCAAGCTCGAGGCGAGACCGCTGGTCAGGAAGAAAGGTGCCGTAACCCCGTCTTGACCCCGAACTCAAGCACCCGACATAAGCCCGCCTCGTCCTTGACAGAAAAGTTTTCGTAAGAAGAATGATGCGTGTCTGCCAAGGGCAAAGTGCGATATGCATCAAAAACTTGAACGTCTGCGAGTTGAGCCCATTCTGATCGACCAATGATGAGAACAACGAACTGAAGACTACGATATATCGAGAATTGATCTTGCGGCGTCAATTAGGATGACAAGCGCCAAGACAAGCATTTGCCAAGGCCTTGGCAGAGTGACTGCCGTGACACATGGAGTTATCTTTTCCATCTTAAAGCAACCTCACTTGCTCGTTCTGTATTTCAGATTGAGGATTCCGCTCATCTCACTCTGGTTATTGGTTGTGTATTGGGTTGCGAGTAGTCTGTCGTTGTCTACTGCATCACCTGGTCTTTTTCCAAGCATCACGGGCTTTGCCCAGCCCAGATCTGTGCCAAGAGCCTCATACATTCCGACTCAGCAAAGCCAGCACGAGCAAGTCATCACGCAAACAAAGCGAGAAAGCTGTTAGCTCGCCTGGGCACTTTTGTCGATGTGCATCAAACTTATTGTTTAACCACTCTCGACGAATCAGGAGCCTCTCAATACCAGCACCCAGCTGTCCCCTCCCCTCCTCGTTTCTCCGACTGAATGCCGTGCGGTCCGGTCATCACGACTCGGAACCGAGCTACCACCACAAGTAGAGGCCTTCACTCTGCAACCGTGTTCTCTAGAAAGGCTCGGCACCGTTGTCGAAATGCAACAAAGATTCTGCAGCTTTCATCTGATTGCTCGGAGTGCTTCTTTGTGGCTTGGTTAGGATTGTTTAAGCATTGTTTGACGGTTGCGCGGAGGCGTTTGGGAGGCTCGCTTAGTGTTCACCATCCCCTGGAAGGAATTGACTCCGAAGAAAACCTGCATTGTTCGAAGAGTCTTTAGACTTCAAAATCTTGCGATAAAATTCAAATTTTGCTGCGCTGTTACTGTACTGTACCCTGCAAACTTCTTTCTTTCTTTCTTTCTTTCTTTCTTTTTATCTGCATTCATTGATCTCGCTTTCAACTGTTTGACTCGCGCACCAAACTTGTGGCTTGACGGGACAGCAACTAGGTTCGTATAACATAGCCTAGGTTCCCAGGCTTATGCCGAACAAGTTCAGCTCATTCCATGTGTTGGAGGCGGGTGCGGGATTTTCAAATTTGAAGTGTATTGTGGAACATCATTGGCTTGAAGGGGAGACCAGGTCTCTAGTCTAGGACGCACTTGAAAGTTTATTGAATCCCCCATGACCCAGTAGCTGGATGGAAAGCTAATTGGTCTCTCAAACACCTCGAAACGACAGCCTCATTCCTCCGCTCTCTCTCGAGAGACCTTCCCTCACTATGGTACAATACCTGGTATCGCAATACTGCTCGCTCATGGACCTCAAAGTCGTGGAAAGCAACGCGTTTGCGGAGCATCAACACTACATTCCTCGCGGCCTTCCGATAGCACCTCGCCGGTCAGTCCTAGAAGCAGCCAAAATGAACGCTACGGATCCATCGGACGACAGCTCGACAGCTTCAAAGAACCAAATGTCGATAGGATGCCCACTGGATGCCGTTTACTGCACGCGATAACTTACGTTTACTTCCAAGTGTCGCAGCAGATATTTCGGCAGTCCAGACTGCAAGGAACAGATCATACATCTCCTCTCGCGATGCAGACCATCGAGCCAGCCATCAGCCTTCACCATGGCCAGGCGTTCCCCGCATACCCCTCCCCACTCGCCCCTCGTCCTCTGTATAGGTTGAATTTGGAGGTCTTCCTGCGAATTGAACTCCCAGTATTACAGCTTCGATACTCCGCAGCGCAAAGGTATTCGTTCAAATCCCCTTTTCGGAACATTAACACGAAGACTTGTGCCAACGACCCTTGACGCCAAGAGGAGCGAGACCCTCAACATAAACTTCGAATGAGATCTAATGAGTTAGTCCAGTTGCCAACGGCCATGACAAAACACAAAAAAGGATTCCGAAGGAGTATACTGGCCAGGTTCTTCTTCTCTAGCAACGCCTTCCCACTGCCGACAATGACCCCAGGAAGAAGAATCGACAGGCTTGATTGCTTCACTTCCTCATTTGCACTTTGAGCTCGGACAATCTCTAGCTCTGGTAGCAAAAACGCTGGGAGCGCGTGGCATCTATAGTCTCTATCCAAGTGTGGAAGGGTGCCATTGAGAAAACAAAACCGCTTTCCACTTTCCCGTTTCTAGATAAGGGTGTAAACTCGAGAAAGGTGATCAACAACGCGATAGTCTTTCAAGAAGACTTTTTTGCCCTGGCCAAAACCGTAGTGGCCCCTTCTACTTTCTCCTTAGTCGATGATCGGAAGTGTTGACTGACTTCATGGGCAATTGCTAGATACCTCGGAGAGTCTAGGTAAGCAGCAGCCGACAACAACCACGCCATTATCTTCACTTGGAGAATTTGGTCTATTATCGAGCTCCGTCGAAGACACTAGTACTATACACTGGACAGAATTCAAGTCCCATGCCTCAGACATACTCAAATTGCTGGAAAACATATCCACGGATCAGAAAGCTGCTCCGCCGCTCTACCTACGGATCAACAGACAGCATCAAAGTGTCTGACGGTCCGAGTTGTTATTGCACACCTTTGGACTTTTCCTATGGAAAGAATACTGAACGTCACGCCACCCGGAATCATCGCAAAAGTCAAGCAGGAGCTCAATTGGAACCATCCTTATGGCTTATGTCTCTTTTGATGTTTCGGCCGTCATTTCCTTCCTTCTCTTGCCGACAAGAGAGGCTCACTCTTTTCTTCAGAGTTTTGATGTGTTGTCTTGTTTTGTCTCATCCCGTTCCACTCTGTTCACAGCTACTTCTTCTCCAATGAAACAATAACAAATTAAGACAGATAACCACAAGGAAAAGAAGTTCAAAAGAGCATCTAACCACATGGGAGAAAACGAGGAGCAAGACTGAAGAAAATGCAATGGAGATCAGTATTAACATAAAGTAGAGCGTGAAATCCAATTGATTGCTACATCAATCTTCTTTCCCAATCGTACGGTGTAGTAACCAGATTCCATTCCACCTCATCTCCACTAACCACCTAATAACCGCCAAACCATCTTAACAAAAAATTTAATCTACCTCCCTCACATGAAGTACTTCCAAACAGCCAAACACTCCGAACCCATTCTAATCGCTCTTCCTAACCGACTCCCTACAAGTCTCTAAGCGAACGCTCTAGATCCCATCCCACCAGCCCATGACACGACTCGCCTCGACACTTCACTCATCCACCCGCATGGCAGACGCATCTAGCCTCACCCATCGATATGCAACACAATTTCTCTACTGTTTAACAACTTCAAAAACAGGTTTCATCATCACTTAACACGACCATGTGATAAAGGCGGCTCTAGACCTTCTAGATATGCGACAGAATTAATCCTCTCATCCCTCCTCCCGAGAACCACAAGGCGGCCGACAGGCGTGTTCAAGCCGAGCGGCAAGGAGACATGTAAGATCTAGACCCTTCAAATGTAACCTGACCTCTGAGATCCCAGTGATTCGTGAACGTTCTGGCCTTTTACGGCATGCAACAAAAGAAATGTACCTGGTTATGACGAACATAGCATGCATGCATGTAATCAAATCAAATCAAACCGCATGTCGCATGGTATGTGATGGCATGGCATCATATCGGATCGGATATAATTGTCTTGAACAGCGGCTTTACTCTGGGTGCCGGCATGAAGACCTTCCTTTGCGGAGATACCATCAGTACAAGCATGCCACGTCCTCTATACTGGCCCCATTACACGAATTATGAGTAATCATTGTTTGTGATGGCTCACTCACAAATAAAGGAAGGAAAGTGAACTGTCATATCACGAATATATCAAATGAAGTGCAAAGCAAAACCAAGAGAAAGAACGCATCGTCATTTCATTCATGTAGTCAATTTGCCTCCATATCACACACGCGCTGAGTTTTGTCAATGAACTCACTACCACTCATCGTCTGCTTGCTTCCCTGCGTATGGTATCTTCACTGCTCGGCCCATCTCAAATTCTCCATCTACTCACTCACTCTTTCCCAGAAAGCATGCTTAGAAAAATGGAGGAAACAAAAAACCAGACCGTCCATATCCGTCTTTACGCCTCCCTAGCTGTCTGCATGCAAAAGAACACCTGGGAGTAACGCCTTCCCTGTTTGCTTTACTCAATGTGTGCCACTAGGTATGAAAGCCGTGGTCTTGTCAGAAAAGAAAAATACACTGCCAATTCCTCCACGTATGAAAGCTCCTAATCGCAAGCTCCATGCCCCGTCTCTGACCGTGCTATCCAAGGTGGAAAGAGCAGGGTAGGTATCTAGAGGCAGAATGTGTAGTCTGAAATGAAATGGTACGAATGAGGGTATTGACCTCTATGGCTGTATACTCATGGTATCTGTTCGTTTCGAAATATTTGTTCTTTATCGTATCGATGGGTTGAGAGGACTCAAGAGTCTTGTGGCGTGGATCTCTCAGCTCTTGCCTTTCGTGGCCCACCCTTCAAACTCTTGACTCGAGACAGAAATCCGCCACCGGTCTTTTGGGAAGTAGATGGTGGCATGTCGGTTCCGTCACCAGTAACACGTCTCTCAAGACGCTCGCCCAATCCACGTCTTGGAGGGCTGCTTGGCGCTCTGGCTCTTCCGGTCTTCTCTGGCTCTACAATAGTGATACTTTCCTTCTTGCTATCATCACCCTTACTGAATTCGTTGAAGAAAGGGTTTGTCTCGTTGACCTTAGAACCGCCAGGTGTGCGCAGTTCTGGAGAGTACATGCCCTCAGGACTGGTGATGCGGCCTGAGGGTCCATAATCGCGTCGAGGGCCATTGATTCCACGGATCTTTTGAGCCAAAGACTTCTTGCGACCCAGTCCTCCCACCTCGGTTGGAGATGTCTGCTCACTCTCTCGGCGTTGAAGTGCTGCTCTGGATGCAGGGGCTCCCTCCAAGAAGGTCGAAGTTCCCAGACCGAGAGTTTCTTCGCCATGAATAGGCTCGACCCGGGTGGTAGCACTTTGGACAACGGGCTGAGCTCCTACAGGTCTTGGAACCTGAACATCGTAAGGCTCGTATCCGTTGGCTCCCGCCCCGCCCTTAGAATAGTCCTTGAAGGCCTCCTCATCCGCCTGACCGAGGAAGGTTGCATGATCCGGTCTCTTGTTCAATGGTCCTCCGCCTCCCAACACGTTATTTAGCGAGTCTTTGGGGAATGCTTGCATTGGTGCACGTCTGCTGCCTTGTCTATTGCGGTGAGGATTGCAAGCGTCAAAGGGACCGTCGTGATGGAATACTATAACAATTAGCATTTGGAGAAGTAGTGGAATGTGGAAACTTACATCCAGTGCCATAGATACTCGTAACATCCAACTTATCAATGATGTCTAACTTTCGATCGGGCTTTCTCTTGGGATCCTTTCCCTCGCGTTCTCGTCGCTCTCTGCGCTCACGTCTTCTTCTCTCTTGTCGCTTCTTCTCCTCCTCTGGATCAAGTGGCTTTCTATCAGCAACGGATGACTCAGAATTTCTGCGCACTCTTCTGTTGCCATCAAGTCTGCGGGCTGTTGAAGAATCGACGGGGTCGGCAAAGATATCTAGTTCTTGCTGAGAGGGAGCTGGCTTGCTAATAGATGATCCTCCAGCTACTCTTCGAGCACGCATTGCCTCTTCCTGAGATCGGGATGGTCGGTGACCAGATGCTCCTCTTGGGGCACCGCGAGGAGGAACATTCTCAGAACGGGCAGAGTATGGGGGAGGCATCTTTTCACCGTTTGGTCGCGCTGGAGGTGGTCGCATGGTATTGTTGGTCGCTGGCTTGTCATCGAGAGTGAGGTTGTCCTGTAAGGCCATGGTCAGCGATTTAGGGGCTTGAGTCTTCGACATGATTGTGGTAATGAATACAATCAATTGTGCTGGTAGATAAGAGTTGGGGAGGATTGTGGTTTTAAATCAGGGTGAGATAAACAATTACTTGGAATGAGGATGACGTACAAATAAATCCGCAGCATTGCCAGTCAATGCGGGTCTTGGCTGGGAATCTGTTGCGAAGGGCATCTTGTCAGGAGATCCGAGGGGTCTCTGCGAATAGGTGTTTGGCTGTAATTGTTCGGAGGAGGTGTCTAGGAATGGATTTCGAGAGACCGGTCTTGGGGGAGCTTCGAGAGGTGATGGTTGACCGTTCGAAAACGCAGGAGAGGCTGCTCGATTGCGAAAGGGGTTGTTCGAAGAAAGATTCAGCTGCAGTCCTGGGGATATGCGCGATTCTATATCAAAACAGGATCTTGTTAGCCGGCGGATTCATGCATGTCCCTGAAAGCCAGTTGGGCGAGCGTTTGAAACAAGCTGATTGCCAACATGATACGCCCAACATGTCCAGAAGTGGGGTTGGGGATCTGTCGTTGATGCGGCGAAGCGCGCCATAGGATATATCATCAGGGGATGGGGGACCAGCGAACTGACCTGCTTGGCCTGGTTGGGCGAGCGACATTGTGGCGACTGGCTCAATCCAGGAGGGATAGTCGTCGTAATGCAACGGAGAAAGATGTCGATGAGAAGGTATGTGCGTGAATTAAGCTCTGTTGGTCCGATCGCACAGCAGATCGAATTGTTTGCTTCTGAGTTTTGAGGATGTTTCGCGTGGGAGGGGGAGGGGCGAAGGGATGTGGTTCGAAGTTGATGTTCTGTTTGCTTTGTCTGGACGAACGAAAGCACGCGCGAAATGGAACTCGTCTCTCGTCTTCGGTATGGATCCGCTCCGCTACGATTGTTCACTAGCTAGCGACCGAGGCAAGGCGAGCTAAAAGAGTTGGTGTAGGAACGCGTGCACCCGTCCCTGAACCCGCGCTCGTGTTTAAAATAAAGGGCGGAAAGCTGCTGTTGATGCTGATCTGATAGGATGTGGAGCAGAAGAAGTTGGTGAAGATCAGGGGACCGATTGATATTCAGGAGCCTATCCGTACTTGGTTTGGTCGTAGGCTGGGTACTCGTGAGGGCGAGGGGCAGCGATCTCGAGTGAAGAATAGTGTAAGTATGGCCTGGCTGTTTCTTTAGGCGTGAGGGGTCTGGAGGAGGCGTCTAGAGAAGAGCTGGATGTCCGGATTCTGACCTAGGACTGCAGCGGGATTGTTGACTCGTTGATGCCTCGACTCGAATGAAGACGAAGACGAAGCAGGGAGAAGGGGAATGTAACCAGAAAGCTCATGTAGGTTGATCGGTAGGAGAGGAAAAGATATTCGTATTCCCAATCTAAGCCCAGCTGGATGGAATTGGTGTAGTGCACAATAATATCCAAATGACCCGCTATTCGAGGATGACAAGATGCCGATAGGGGAGACGAGAGGAGAGGAGGGGAGAGGAGAGGAGAGGAGAGGAGAGGAGAGGAGAGAGGACAGGACGGGATGACGGAGGGCTGCGGAAGGCGAGGGCGGTATCTAGGTGAGATAACGATCGAATGCTGCTGCTGTAGACAAAAGAGGTTCAAGTTGAGTCATATGTACAATTCATTATTTTAATTTTTCTGAAGGATCCCAAGATGCAGTTTCCAAAGTGAAGAAGGTACCTAGGGTATAAAAAAGATATCCCTCCCTTATGCCGGCAGGACAGGGACGTGTCTTGTCAAGCACTCTAGACCCCTAACCTGGCGAGGAAGCCGCGGGCTGCACTGGCTGCACTGGCTGGTAAAAATCAACATCCAGGACCCGCCCATCATCAGGAGATGCAGCCCAACTCCCAATCGAGCCCAGCTTTACGGGGAACCTTGACGGGATTGTGCACAGGCTTGCATGATTTGCATAAGTTATGTCAAAATTACAGATGATCCAGCTCAAGGTCATTCCATGATTGGTGGATACTCCCAGCCCCTGAACGGAGCCGTTCATTCTCCTATTCTGGAGACGCCCTGCTGGTGCAGGCCAAGAGCCTAAATCGTAGCCTTTTGACCCCTCATGACCAAGCCTCACAGCTCACTAAGAGCTTCTGGCTCCTCGTGCAACCTCAAATCTCCCAAAGGCCCTAAAGGCAACGCCTGCGATGAGCCAGCTTTCTTTTTGGTCCGATGGCGTTGAGACAGCGTCACTTCTCAACAACGTGGGGTACTCGAGCCAGCGGTGAGCTAGAGCTAGGAGTTTTAGATGGTCGGTCTTCTGTAGACATTAATCATCTTCTAGTTCTAGCCTCTTCGATCGATATCAAACAGCTGTGTGGGGTTCTCTAGCTCGTATGATTTAATAGCGAGGAGAGAGGGCGGTGAGGTGCCTGTACCTGGCCTGTACCTACATAATCTCTGTGCATGATAGGGGAAAACAGGGTCAAGGTAGCCATGAAGTCGACATCGAGATGTCGTTAGAATCTGATTTTCGATTTCAAGATAGCCGCACTAACGAGCTTATGAGAACATGAAACAAAAAAACTTTGGAAGAATTACGGAGCCCATCTCCTTGAAGTGTCGGGACATCCGCACTATAGCCAAATAACTACTCCAAGTATGCAAGCCGCCCGGCCAAATGCTAAGCGAATGATCGACAACTAATCTCAGCCTCGTCCTCTCTCGAACATCGACACCTTGAAACCTCAGCCTCGACATCAGCGACTCCAACAAACAAGAACACTCTCTTCGGAGCACATCAAAGATGTCCAATTCGTCACCGGCAGATACAAAGATGGAGGGAGTCAGCATGGAGCACAACCAAACTCCTCCCCCAATCGCTTCCGATGAGCCAAAGTATGGAGGCTTTACGAGATTTGAGATTGAGCTCGAGGTACGCTATCCCACTATCCAATTTCAGCCTCGTGTTTTCGTCTGTTGATCTCCTGCTTCTTGGTCAATCTCATCTATCTGCTACCCAATCATGAGATTCTCCTCTGTTTCCTACAGCACACACACCCTCACAATGACTTCATCAACAACAGCTAATCATCCACCCCTCCACCAGTTCGTCCAATCCCTCGCCTCGCCCCTCTACCTCAACCACCTCGCCTCACAGAAATACCTCGAGAACCCAGCCTTCGTCGCATACCTCAGTTACCTACAATACTGGCAACATCCACCCTATTCTAAATTCCTCAACTATCCCGGTCCCACGCTCAAGAATTTGGAGCTCTTGCAGCAGGAGAAGTTCAGGACGGATATATTGAGTCCGGACACGGTTGCTAGGTTATTTGAGGAGGGAGTCAAGAAGTCGTTGGAGGGACCTGGGAGTTGAACGATGGGCTGAAAGGCTTACAAAGAGATGAGACTGTGATACCCGGATATCAGGCGTACTGGGACGTGTTTAAGTCAATTTGGGAATTCGGTATTGAATTTTGGCGCCAATTGAGAATACACAGTATCTGCAAATTCCCCTAGAATATCTGCAGTGAAAATGCAGCCATTCCGTCCATACGCCTCGCTGAATCGCACGCAAATAAAGACACAAGTTCCTCCTTCCGACCCCCAATGATTCCTACAGAGCTGCTTTTCCCCACTCCATCTGCCAGATCAGTTCTCTCTCCACCGGTTGCCGCAAGTCATACACTGCCCATATGGTCAGCCCAACTTCTCTGCATAGTCCTATAAGCCAACAAGGCCGAGCCCGAACTCACCTTGTAGAAACCCGTCATAGGTTCATCCGCACTCCTGATCTGCACCTGATAGAACGCAGCCTCATCCCCATCACATCCATCCTTCGGACACTGAATCTTTGTCTTGTCGGCATTGTCCCAAGCGCTCTCCCCACCAAAGACGTCCTCCCGCTCCTTGCGCACGTACGTCTTACGCTCGAAGTACTGACCCTGGAGCAGGAACTCGTAGGGGCAGGTCTGACATTCGAGGCGGTTAATGGTGTCATTTTCGGGTCCGTGGGTTGTCGTTGAGACTGTGAGGACGTTGCTGCAGGAGGGGCAGACTTAAAAAAGTATCTTGATTAGCTGCGCATTCTTTGCAAACCTTAGAGCAATGGTGGTTGAAAGAGGACATACAGAGCAACATCTTGACCAAAGAAGGAAATTGTCTTTGTCGCGTGAGGAGTGCTCGAGAGCTGTGCAGTTCTGTACTTTTTTCAATCACCGTCGTCGCAAAGTGACTTGACTGACTCCAAGCCAGCCAAAAATATCCCACCATCGGCAAATCTAATCGCCGACATCCAACCGCAGCCATGCCGCGCTAAGCCGTACCTGAATCCATCATTCAGTTTCAACATCAACATCGAAGCGCTTTCCAAGCCTCAAGTCTCACTTACAACACTTCACCACCTTCCAATTCCACGCCTCTCTGCCCACTTCATCTCTTGAACATCCATTCCTCACGATAAACGCATCAGCACCTGCAGTCCAGCGATCCGCATTCTCCGGCCTCTGAAACAGCTACGTCAGCTTCATACCAAAAGCCCTGGCCACGAGGCACGCGCAATAGCTACGTATCTGCTAAGAAGAGAATCTGGAAGACGGCATTTGGGAGGGAAGGAATAGAACAATATGGCGAAAGATTTGAGAGCTCATCCTGAGCAGGATCAGGAACATGAGGTTCGTTTCCTGAGCTTGGAGCGCTCACCGTTACCCCTCTACCCCACTACGTCCTCTTTCTAGCAAAGACATCTCAACATCCAACACCTGCACATTCTCCCACAATGTATACAGGCACATACACGTGTACAATCACAAGCTTTAACACACCTCATATTTTTACTACAACCAGAAGACACAGTACTAACTTTTTATAAAGGGTGCCTCTGTAGGCGAGATCCTCATCGAAGCCGCGCGCCGTAACAACACCGACCTCCTTAAAGAGACCATCGACAGCATCGGCGATGAAGATAAGGTAGCCAAGATCCTGAACGAGACGAAGACTGTGCTAGGAAACTACATCTATCATGAGGCTGCGCTGAGGGGGAACTGTACGTCAATCCATTTCCACTTCTACTTATACCCATCCCGACCTATGCACTTATACCTAAAGCCTACATCGCTGCCAAAATAATGAATATAGAGGAGCTTGAATGAGAGAGCACCAGGAAATGCTGACAGCACACGATAATAGACGAGATAATCGACATGCTCCTCGACCAACCCGGCTTCGAATGCGACCCAATCTCGCGCATCGAGCAAGACACACCCCTCCACTCCGCAATCCGCTACCTCAACTCCCTCACCGAATCCTCGCCCCTCACACCCGCCATCTCCCAATTCTCGACTGAGCTAATCGCTATGATGATCGAAGCCGGATCTGACCCTCGCTTACGCAACAAAGCCAATCTCACGCCGTACCAGCTGGTTGATCCAAGGAATGAGAAGCTGAGGGCGCAGCTGCAGGATGCAGTCGATGTGGTGCAGAATCAGGGAGATTATATCGAGGATGTGGAGGAGGGTGGGTATGACGGGGCGGACGGAGTCGATGATGATGCAGGGAGCGCAAGTGATTCGGATTTTGACCCTGAGGAATATAGGAGGGAGATGGAGAGGAGGAAAGAGAGCAGTAAGGCGAAGAGTGGGAAATGAAATGCTGAGTATCGAGGGTTCATCTGAGCATGTCAAAGATCTCTTAGATATTAGAGTGCTGCGAGATTTTTGGATCGAAACGGGAAGATCGTTTTTTGGCGCTGGAGACAGGAAAGGATGGGAAAGGTGTAACTTGGAGATTCTACAGGCACTGTTCATGCATAGCGCTGCAACATGTCGCAACTCTGATGAGAGAGCAAGCGAATGGAGATTCTACATAACTTGCTTTGCGTGCCTGTGATTAAATAGCGTTGCTTCACTGTACCTCACGTCAATCACTTCCGAAACATATCAGATCCAGAAACTTGGGAGAACAGAGAAATACATGAGCAAATTGACTCAGTGTTTCATCCTTGCCGTCTTCTGGACGCAAAGTTTAGCAAATGAGTCAGCCAGCCAAAGCAGGACCTCCAATTATTCCCTTCGTCTCGCTTGCGAAATTGGTTTGTTTACTCCCACCATATCTCGACTGGAAAATCTTCCGTCACCATCTGGTACAGCAAGTAGCTCTGTAATGATCAGAGGACACCAGCGCTCACGAATCCTCTATCGATACCCAGACTTACCTATTTCTGCCGCTCTGCAGTGCAAGCACATGATAAGGCTGCGTCATTTTTTGATTGGACCACGTCCGCATCGCGGGATTGGCTATGGTGCCCAAGCGAATGTCTTCGGGATAGGGCAGCGAAGGCGTGCATTGGGAGGCCCGATTGGCTTGACCCATTGAGTGTGCTGGGCTGGGCTAAAAAAAAGGGCGAAGGCTTCATTTAGGGCGAGGAGAGATATACAGGGTGAGCGCATCTAGAGATTTTAGATCCTGAATCACTTTATGCTTAGGATTCTTCTTCTTGCGCTATACGTTAAGGTGACATTTTGGATTCCGTCCCTTCCCTGGTTATAGCGAGTGCCGGTTGTTGCCAGCTACCAACGCCTTCTTCAATCTTGAGGCCTATCTTCGGACCATAAAGTTGGCCTTTGCACGAGCAAGTCCTCTCTGACTTTCGCAGCCGCCACCAATCCTCTTGGTCTTCATGTACATCATCTCAAAGCTAGTAGAGCTGTGATCGACAATTATATCCTCTCCCCAGCTAAGTTACTATCCGCCCTCTTCCCAGCTGCAAAGCGGAGTGCGAATCGACTCGAGCACTCGATCTCTAATCATTCGATCTATCACGATCCTGAATATATTACAGCCTTCGTTCATTGCGGCTCTCATACCTCGCGGCTTCCAGCGTTCTTCATTTTGCATGAACGCTACGCCCTGTAGGAGTCCGAGGCAGAAGTGTGTTGGCTACAACGACAAAGACCCACTACAAAACATCGTTCACACCTTCGATTTTGCGTCTTGAAAGGAGGAAGCAGGGATATCGGCCGTTATTGCTCTAGCAATATTAGCACTTGCTCATGATGGATCCCACACCGTCATGCTGCCCAACGTGCAAGACTGTTATCGCGTAAGTCCCTTCACCTGAATCATTTCACCTACACAAGGCTAGCAAAAGCACACATCTTCCAAAAAGATTCTCAGCATCCCTCCTCTCTGTTTGTCTCTCGCCCTCTCCCGTCTTGACTAATGATACTAATGCCGCTTGCGAACAATGGCCTAGGATAGGGGTTAAACATCAGAATTGAACGGAGCAAAAGTCAGCGCAAACAGCAATAACAACAACGGACTGAGTATGGAGGCGCAAGCGAGTTTTGATCCTGGCGCTACCAAAGCCCAAACAAAACTTATCAAACTTTTGAGGACTCCCAAACGTGACAGCACACCCATTGGCCTGGTAAGCCAAGTCCCGTGGAGTCGCTCCCTAAGAAGATACGACGTGCTTGATGTCATAGCACCAGCGAACAGGCTTGCGGACCTGGCAGGCGTTCGGACGAACTGCTCCCCAGCCGCTTGCATGTTCTCTCTCTCTGCTCCGAAACACAGGCACGTCTACTATCTTCGACTCCAGCAGGGATTTGGACAGTCAGTGGTCTCTGTATGTCGACATCTCTCGTTCCCTAGCCTGATAAATACCGTCCCGTGCTGGAGACAGACAGAAAGGCCCGTCGAGTCTGCTGTGCGACTGATTAGTGGAGCCATCCGTGGATCTGGCAGGCGGTTGGATGACCGCTCCCCAGCTCCGTGCGTGAGACTCTGTCGATCCAGTCTACCGCAGTACTGACTGTCCTGACTATCTTCTTTCGCGTTATAGGGGTGTGGATGGCTTTCGAACGTGATTCTGTAGACATATATGAACAGTTACGAGCTGTGGTAGCGAGAGTCCCGTCGCCTCACGTATCTAGTTGCAGCCTCACTGAATGAGAAGCCGTAGAAACATATTCTCGCCAAAAAATCGTCTCTTGACCTCAACTGGGGCCGAAAAAGCAAGCCGAAAGGATGACTCGCTTAGTTCAGCTCCGTGTCATGTTGTCTCGAGTGGTCTAGTAACGGATGCGGTTTCACGCCTTCTCATTTTAGTGTTGTTGTTTAGAGACGGACGGTTGCGGGAGTTCGAGCTGGTGCTGTCGCGTTTGACTGACGTGTTTCTCTAGGACTTATGCAGCGCCTGACCTATGAGTTAAAGCAAGTGACTGATCCTGCCGAGTTGTCGCTCTCACAATCCTTCCCCATCCCCCTTCCTCAAATGATTCGGCAGGCATCAGTCAAGCGTATGCTCGTCAATGTAGGTAGGATAGTCTAAGAATATTGATGCTTACCTCGTCCAGGGGCTCGCTTGGCCGAGACATACTCCGTACCCGCGTGTTATGTGTTGCGACTGACCGACTGCCTGCTCGTCCCCAATTCTGATGTTTCCCCAACGCTCAAGTGTCAGAGGAGCACTGCTCTTAGACTCACTTCAAACCTACTCTACAAATATCCAGAACACGATATTTGGTCGAATATTGACAATAGGTCCGATGCAGCAGCAGACGGCAGACAACGTGAACTCAACACCAGCAGCAGCTTGAACAACACAGCAGCGTTGGAAATCTACGGCCCTGTAAGCGATGGATTCAGCATCAACGATCCATTCGACACCAGCGCATCCTTCGGCACAGCAGATGATTTGGAAGGAGCAGGCATTTCTGCATCTTACCAGCATGATATGAATTCATGGCAAGAGTTGGATTTCGAGAACTTCGACTTTTTAGGCCAACGACACCAGTCTAAATCCAAGGAAACATCTGATCTGGAATTATTAGATTCCACTATACCCAGGTTCGTGTTTCCATCAAGCCCAATACGGCGCTACAATTCAGCTGATCTTAACTTGGGCTTTCAGTACCATTGCGAGTGATCTGTTGCTCACTTCTGATCAACTTGCGGATTTGGGATTCGTAGGAAGCGATACGCCAAAAATACTTGAGCTCAAGTCAACACTTGGATTCCAGTAAGTCACCTCCCCGTCAATCCAGCGTCTCATATACACTGCAGAAAGGCCTCGGCAGATACACACATGCATCCAGCTAACTCTTGACCCTACAATCTTCAGGTCTAGCAAGCCAAGCAAGCCCAAAAGCCGGTCCAAACCCACCTCGAAGTCTTCCTTAAAGCTTTCTCGTCCCAAAAGCTTTATTTGCAACTTCAGCAACTGCGCTCGGGCCTACAGATATAAAGGCGATCTACAACGGCACCAGCGAACACATTCTCAGGCTTTGATGAGGGCATTCCAATGCCCATTCGCTCCGTGCACAGCTGTTGGTATCAAGGGATTCGCAAGAAAGGACCATTTGATGCAGCATCTGAGAACAGTCCATCGAAACTGATGATTGATGGTGAGAAATAATTGCTGGCAATGGAAAACATTCGGAGTTCTGGAAAAGTGGAGGAGAAAGAGCAAAAGGGGAAGAAGGAGTTGGTGCTTTCCTTGCTTCACAGGCCTTTTGTCCGTTGTTTTGACTTGATCTATTGTGTTCTTATTCCCTAGGCATGTGGATTGATATTGTCTGTTGCTTTCATCTTCCTGACCTCTCTCGCAACACAAAAACTAGTATGGATCGGAGCTGCGGCGCTTCTCAATGCATGGATTCAAAATCATCACCTTTATTGCATCACCATACTGTCCATCCCTCCAGCCCTGAACAACCCGGAAAGCAAGCTCCCCAAGCATCGCCTCACGTGACAACTCGCACCACTTCTCATCCTTAATATCTCCCTTCTCTGACCAACTTCCTCATAGCCTCAATCGTACCCTCCACAGCCATCTTACTCATCGCCTTCTCCTTCTCCCTCAACTTCTCCAACTCTTCCCCCTCCACACCAGGATGTCTCCACTCAAACACATACGTCATATAGAGCCCGTCCGCACCTTCACTCACGATATTACTAACATGACTTCCATCAGGCTGCTCAAACTCGACTCTCGTATCAGCATACGCTGTAACAACTTCCTTGACCTTGCGCTGGTCCTGCAGGAACGTGACTTCGCGGACTGTGACTTCGTTGCCGGTCTCCTCATTGGTGGTTGTTGAGATGACGGTGGTGGATTGGATCGCTGCTGGGACGAAGGTTTCTGCTGAGCGGATCTTAAGTTGCAGCATAGACCATATCTGAGGGCGTGTGAGGACCGGGCTGGAGCCTGGTGGGTTGATATGTGAGGTGAATGCGATGTTATTGGTCGATGGTGCCATTTTTCAAGGTATGAACTTCGTTCAGTGATAGCTATTGCTGATTGTGAAGAGCTGTTCTTGATATTTATCTGTGGATTTTTGTCGAGGCAGGATAGCTTCTAGATGTGGTTGAAAGATATCGTCGGTTCCATGACGATGATCTGATGCCATCCATATATATCTAAGTACTTGGCCTGCCAAGGCTCTCTGTTATTGGACAAAGTTCCGAAGTGACACTGGGTCAACAATCCGGAGTCCGGACGCTTGCTCGCTCAACTCTTGCCACATTGCTTTGCGAGAATGCTTACATATGTTTCCGAAAATTCGCACTTGATATGCATCTTCTTCGGAGACATTTATTTGTTTTCTCGATTACCTTGTGTCGAAATTCAAAGTTCGCGCTTCGCGCTGAACTTTCCGAGAGCCGAGTTGCGGGTGCTGATAAAGCAGCGGCGGGTAAGAATGCAGGTCCGCGGGGCATAACGTTATATCCACAACTTGCACATGTTTCCTCGTTGCAAATGAGTAGCATTTTACGGATGAGCCAGAGGAATATTATTGGGCAAAGCGAACGTGGCGGATGAACAGTATTTTGCGAGGAGCCCAGACCTCTGTTCTTCGGCATCCGCAATGGCGTTTCCTCAGGATGATAGAGTGTGACAGCTGCCTCTTGAAGGGGAGCATGGTGAACATTCGTTCTTTTGAGAAAACGTAGAGGGGCTTGAGATAGGTCGCTTAATTGTTGACTTCGGCTGAAGCTACGAGCTTTACCTGACTGACATTATCTACTTACCTCGCAGAGAATACTTGAAGCTGCCATCAGACTTGTCGAAAGGAATTTCAGAATCGAGATCTTTGCGACTTTAGAACCTGTAGGCCATAGGTGAGGACTTCGATATTTTCCTCACATGCATAAGAATGTGATCATGTATTAACAAGGTAGTGTCAAATGTTCTTGCTCATCGAACTCTAAAAGCCTAATTGCCGAATCATTCACATCAGTTCTAGCTCCTGTCACCGGTTTCACATTATCTGAAACACTTGAAGTCCTCTCAAATCCCGAATCATTGTGGGGAATGTCCTGAGCTTGCGAGCAGCTTAATCCCATTTATCACGTGGATGTATGACATCCAAGTCTATCGACTGACTGGATGGGAATTCACCCTAAGCCACTATATATGTGATAAGCGAATAGATTAATACCAAGATGTAGAACCGAGTTCTGTGGGAATCCGCTGTAACGAAGATCGTCCATAATGTGGGGTTGCTCTTGGTCTTGTAGATCAAGATACAATCAACAACATATGATGCTGACAGCGATGACTTGAAGAATTTGTCTACTTACAAAGACCAATCAATGGACTAGCTGTACCAGCTCAGTAGCCGTACACGATCACTTGAAACCGACAGCTCTACTTGTCACCTCGCTTGCGGAGTTGGCAAACTTTAAGTTATGTTGATTAGTGCTCAACCCCGCCTTCTTGACTTGTAAGATAGATTTCCAAGATACTAAGCAGTTGGCTCTGTGGGAATTGCTCGAAGAATGGCGGGTCACGAAACGTCATCATCTCTGGGCTGAAAGCGACTGGAGTCAAGGCTGAAGTTGTAGGGATCAACTCCAGTTATGGTAAGCCTTTCCCAAAGTGCCGGGAACTACCCTCTATTGGACTGTCTGCTGATATAAGAAATAGGTGATACTGCCATCATCTCCGGATCTTGCGGGTCAGGAAAGGTCTGCAAAGAGTACAAGGGCATTGATAAGACTGAAGGTGGTGATCCTAAGAGGGTTACCACCAAGGATTTCTGCCTCGGAGAGCAAGGACAACTAGAGAGTCTCCTCGCTTGCTAGAATGCAGATCGAGGGCCAGGCAACTGTAGAGCTTGCGCTCTTCGCATTGCTTTGTGCACGTTGTTGACCGAGAACGTCTTTGATTTGAGCTACCATATATTTCATAACGCAATGTTCTGGCACAGGTTAGTTTTCTCTCTGTAGCACAACATAATCTTGGAGCATCTGAGGCAGATTCCTTTGACGCTCAAAACTTTTGAACATATGGAACGTGGCCAAGCTATACGAATCAACTAGCCAGCTCAATCGAGTCATTTAAGAGCGATCATTACCATTGATTGCACATATCTAATGGCTACTGAACACAAACTGAATGATCAAGCACGATTTGCGAGACATGCGTCCGAGGCGATGGGACTTTGTGGAGTCGAGTTATTGACCAAAGAACCATTACAAGACTGTCAAGCTTCATGGTGGGCCGTGCAGCTTTAGCGAGTGTCAACAAATGAAGTCAGGCCGATTGATTTCCACATAGGCCATTGGGTTCACAGAGACGAAAAAAATTACAGATCTGACGAGGGTATTGCCAATGACCCTGCACAGGCAACGCGGTTGAGGCAGTGAGGGGTCAGATACCGATAAGACGCCATGAAACGGCGTTGCAAGGGGGATCTTTGACCATCTTCCCTGTAATGCGCCAATGGATCAGGAAAGATATTCCCTTCCACTTAACTTATGACTTCAAGTGCTTATGCATGAATGCTTCGAATAGCTTCGATGAGCAGCCGAACAACGGTGGGATTATATTCTGGAGCTGAGATGCTGGTCTCACACGTGTCACGTGTGGAGCATCATGGCTCTGCCAGGATTCAACCTATCGTGTGAGGGTCGGACGATGAATCAATGAGCGCTAAGCAAGGCTTGTAAAATCCGTCCAAGCATTCTGCTGAAAAATGAATAACACCAACAAGAGACAGGGCCAATGTATGGAAGCCAAAACGACCCCCAAAACTTTGGGGCGATTGCACCTCAACCCCTCACCGGATACTGCAGATGTCAAGAAATCGCCCAGTCGGAGACTTCCAACATAGTTGGTGCTTGGCATCACGGCAGTTCAGAGGCAGCTGGCAACCAACCCAATTATGCACAAACCATGCATCACGTGTTGGCAACCAAACAAACCACTAACCTGGTTATGCTCCGTACATTACTGCATGCGTGGCTGGAAAGAGATGCCTACCAAGCCGTTGTATGCTCTTCTTGCACAATATCTGGCCATTCCACACCCCACTCATACGAGGCGGGAAGCAAGGGAAATCGGTTCTTATCATGTCCTCACAATTAACAGGCCCTTGAAGATATTGATGACCTCGCCAGGAAATGAACGGACTGCTTTCGACCAAAGCGTGCTGTGTCGAGTCCATTCGGGACACCATGTAATCAACACGGGAGTAAGTTCAATGCATTTCATTCATCCATCAAGGAATCTCGTGAGGAGAAAATGATTAATCAGATGAAACGAACCAACTAAGGAGCTGCTTGGTCCTAAATTTTCGAGTTGATCAGATGTGAGCCGGGAGGAGCAGGGAGCAGTGGGCTGAAATGTGAGACCTGAGGTTGAGACTGGCTTTCGCAGTATGCAGCAAGGGTCTCCATTGCATATCGCAAGCGGGGTGCGTGCAGCTCTCCGAAAGATCTGGGTTGTCTAATGGCCTGTGCTACCGTTTGTGTGCGATTTTCCTGGAACGGCTCGCTGAGAAGAGCAAGTCAATACTCAAGGATAGCGGAGGCTTAAGGTGGGGTCAAGCTGATCGGAGAATTCTCTGTGCGGAGCAGGGATTATAGGAGGCTGGAGTGAGGCAAAAGGAGATACTGTTTTGAATGGGCAAAGGAAGCATCCGTGCTTGTTACGCTCTGCATTACCCGTGTGCTTTGTATTTCTGACGGCGGAAACCCCAACCGAGAAAGCAGACGACCCCCACAGGTGGGCACAACCAAGTGAAAACCACCATACGATCAAAGCGATCAATACTACAGAAATGGGACGGAACGATCCAATGGTCGTTTGCATGAAAAGGTGGGAGATCGTAGTACAGTCCAAGCTTGGTTCTGTAAGGCAGCCAGCCGTCGTTTGCACCTTGTCAAGAGCGGGTACTTGCGCGCACAAACCAGACCATCGCAGAGGAACCAACGCCACCAGGAGACGGCTCAAGCTTAAAGGCAGCGAACACGTTCATTCGTACAGAAGATCGCTGGCGGACATGTGCAGCGGAACAGGAAGATTTAGCCGCACCTGCAACGGTGTTTCTGCCAAGCAATGAGTCCAAGAGTACTGAGAGCAAGTCTAGGCGTTGATGTGGCCAGAAACGGAACCTCGTCATAGAGAAGCGTAAAAGGTGATTGATGTATTCGGGTGGACCAACAAGGAGGCTGGTCCTCGCAGTATTGTGACGGAAGGCCTGACGGAGCGGTAATTCCTCAAGGCCCCATAGTAAATAGATCTGGTTATGACAAGCAGAAGTAGTAGTTAATGGCATGGCAAATGCGGAACTGGCCTAGTCAGTACCGGCCGTTGTTCCTTCTTCGGTATCTCTAGAATTTTATCGAGATCGCCCGGATTTGCCGTTCTTTGTGGGCAAATCTGATCCCAACACTTCCTCGTATAATTGTACATTTACCTCGCTGGCTGCTCCCGCATAGTTGACATGCTATTGTTCCTTCTTTGTTTTGTTGCTGCAATCTGCTTGATAGCAATTGCCAATATCTGTACAGACTCCAAAGCACTACTGCGTGTCTCAGAGAAGCCTGATACTGAGGAGGAAATCAAGCCTGCACCAAAGGTAAGTAACCTTCCTCCCCTGCTATGCTGGCGGTGTAGGAAATACAGCGTGATGACTGGCCGTAGCATTGATGCGGACGAAATCACTGAGATCCAGCCAAACAGTTCTTCAGCACGTTTCCCGGCAATCGATATATATCCAACGACCGGTATTTCAGTTGAGCAAGATCAGCCACTCGATTTAGAGAGTTTGAAAGCCTGGTTATTGACGCAGATTCCCATGACTGACCGCCTGCAACTGGAGAATTACAGAATTTGACAGTCCGTCAGTCGGACTCTGTTTGGAGGCATTTCTGCAAAGCATTGCCGGCATCACCGGCATCAAGGCCACGAGCATATTGCTTCTGAAGTGCGTCTGCCGTTCGTCGTAGAAGCAGAACTCACGCAAAGCCACAGAGGTTCCGAGACAGTATAGCGGTGAGAGTATACCCTAATGTTTATCAACGCAGAGCCCCGATTTGTCTCGAATGGCTTCGAAACCTTTGTACCATTCCACAGAGCGGAGGCGGCTTTGCATCAAAGACTTGTTGAGATGACGAACAACGACGTCAACGCTTGGAGTATCTTCAGGCCCGTGGTCCCGTCAACAGGCGACAGCTGGGATGGAGACTTCGATGAGTACAGCAACAACGAAAACTTCCAAGTTGGTAACCCTCTGCCGAGAAACTCTTTGACAAAACTGATGCACTCGACAGGTCCACAGCCTGTTTGGAGAATACTACCCAGAGACGTCTGCTGCTGCCCAAACCCAAAGTGTAGGCTTGACGAAATCGGTGGCTTACTCGCAAGTACATCAACCTCAGTATCAATCCTACAAAACCGCCACGATCTCGCAACCGCTGTACCAAGAGCAAGCGACCGAAATGACTTGCCTCGAGAGACCTAGCCCAATGCTCGGAAACGACTATTCGCAGATGAGCTTAGGTCGAGGGCGAGGAAGCTTTGCTGAATTTTCGAGCGTCCGAAACGTCTTGAAGAATTTCAATTACCAGCCTCAAAATGACACTAGCAATTCATCATTATCATCGTCTTCCGGTCCACCTCAGTCGACATACGTCGAGGAAGCTTCGACGTACAACCACTCGATGAATATGTCCAGAACGAGCCCAGACACTGTGTATAGCACTTATTCACCACCGCACTCATCTACCGACTATCGAGCCACCGGTTCCTCTCGAAACAGCGATGCGTCGAGTACCAAGACCTACTATTGGCAAGGCAGTTTGCGTAGCAGCATAGGATCCCAGAGTACATATGGACTCCCGTTGAGCAACGACGGATTGCCGAAATACCAACCGCAGCAATACACCGATCCATGGGGCTCTTCCGATTCAACATCGACATGGGACCCGCCATCCCTGGCTTCCAACACAATCTCTCCCAAGATGTTGACCCTAAATGTCTCCTCCGCATCACTTTCATCCTCCGGAACAAGCCAAGACTCAATGCTAGCACTATCTGAATCCAGTGCAGCTATGACGGTTGATGATCCGGGCGAGGCAGCGCCTGAGCACCTTCACGTTATGGAACCACAGCCGATTCCTCGACCGCGTCAGACCCTTCCCGATTGCATCCCAAGCTCTCGTAGGATCGTGCCTGTGGTACCTAGCAACGACTTCCCCCCAAGCAGGAATGCGCAGAAGCGCCAGATGAAGGTCGCAAAGGTTCCAAGTTATACTCGCAGAAGAAGCAGTCCTCCAGCAAGAAGCATTCCGGCCACCTTGCAAAGTCCGGGTCACAGCCCCATCCCCAGCCCCGGTCCCCGAATTTCCGAAGCTTGCTCTCCAAGATCGGTTTTAACACCACAAAGAATCGCGTCAAAGCCCGTTCGGCCAGCGACGTCACCACGGACGGTTTCTGATGCACAAGCACTGCGGGGTCGAGAAGCCCGAGACGAGTTCCTGGTTAATTCAAAGTTGGCTGGTATGTCATACAAAGACATTCGGCGGCAAGGGAATTTCACGGAGGCTGAATCGACCCTGAGAGGGCGCTTCCGCACTCTGACGAAGGACAAGAAACAACGAGTCAGGAAGCCTGAGTGGGAAGACAATGACGTGAGTCTTGAATGCCTGGCGAACAACCTACACCACTGATTGCAAAGCAGATCCGGCTTCTGAAGAAAGCTGTACGAAAGCTCACCAGAGAGTCGGACCTAGCCAAATCTAAGATCCCCTGGAAGCAAGTCGCCGAATACATCGCCAGTCATGGAGGATCTTATCACTTTGGTAATGCTACCTGCCGCAAGCGTTGGGACGACCTCGAAGGAAGAAATTGATGAGAAAGAGAGAGGTTATCGATGATGATGATCAAGACTGCTACCATAGTGGCTGGAGGTGAAGCTATGGGAATGTGGAAGCTGTACCAGATCCCTTAAAGGAAGGACTGACATCATCAGACTTGAGGCCCGTATCAAATTCAGCGGAGAGGATTGAAAGGTAAGCTGGTGTTCTCAGGGTCGCAGGAGTGTACGAGTTTGTATTGTAAGTTGGTGTGGCCATTGGTCCGTTCATACTTCGTTGGCTGTAATGGTGAGTCTGACAGGTAGGCCAAGATCAAAGAAATTCATCCCAGAATCAGATCTACAGTCGGCCTCCGTGATCCGTTGCTGGTGGTACTCCGATGGCTTGCAAGATGGCTGTTAACTTTGACTCATCATTCCGCAACACGTCCCATTCCTCTTCACTCTTTACGAGAAGGGTTCCTCCAAGTACAGTACCATTTAATGCAATAGGCCCGACTGTTTTACCAGCACTGCTTTGGACTTCTAGACCCTCGGATGCTCTGGGGCATAGAACGAAAGCTCGATCCGTAAAGCCAAGATTGTAACTGATTGGTGATTCCTCCGACGAAGCATTCGTAGTTGGGGAGTCATTACCAGCACTTTTCACCAGTTGACAGGCCCGACCATGTAAATCAGTATAGATCCGATAAACCTCTGCAGCTGAAGCATTTTCTGGAACTTGGGCGGAGAAATATGAGAAGGGCAATGCTAGGATCGTCAGAAGATTCGCAACACAACGGGCATGCTGTCACATACCAGTTCTCGGCTCCTTCACCAAATTGTCCGCCAGGACATTCCACTTGGCGCCCGCTTCCGTTCCGCTACGCATTGATTCAACTGGCAGGAATTGGATATGCTTATGCGGTTGGCTTGCACCGGAATGGTCTCCAGAATTGAAGAAGCCAAACAATTCCTCGCCATTATCCTTATATGCCTTCAAGCAAGCATAGGCTGCCTCCAAATCATCCTTCTCCAGCAAGTCAGTCTGCTGCTTGAAGTCCTTTGTGGCGAGTATAAAGTGGTCTGGGATGACTGGGAATTTGTTCAGAACCAGGAAATGGGAGGGCGGGAGAGACGTAATAAAGAGACCGGCTGGCGGACTCTCGAAGGGATCGAATGGCTTGGATGAAGGGTTTTTGGGCTTGTTGGACTTTGGCTTATTTGCAAGAGCTGGAGAAAAGCGCAATTGAAACTGTACGGCTGTCAGTATGGATACAGACTTGATGGAGGGGTGGACATTGCGTCGCATACCGGTAGTCCGCCGCATTGTAGAATGGAAACACGAGTTGCGTAGAAGGTCAGATCGCCATTCTCTTGGGCGGATTGAAACTGCTTCCTTACAAGTGCTGGTAAATTTCTTAAGGTTGCCATGGCGTGGTGATGATGTCTTGAAGAGCATCGATTGCCTTGTTTGGCGCGTCTTGGGATTGGTGTGCACAGACCTCTTCGCAGGCCGAGGCCTTCTTCGTGAAGGTCTTGAAGACCAACAGTCGTCCAAAACATCCTATCTACTTGCCTTAACAGACTATTGGAAGAGGATTCATCGAGGAAATACAGCAAACTTATCGGGCAGGGTCTATTTTACTAAATCAACCGGGTCGGCACGAATGTTCTTTGCTGCTAATCCGCCTAAGTTCTCCTCGTCCCTTGTTTATATAGGTCAGACACAAATGAAGGAGAATATACCTCTGAATGTATCTGCAGGATGTTACGAGGTCCTCCTTCAAATTAGAAAACAACATCTAATGTTTACAATTTCATTCCTTCATACACATCCACAATTCAACTGGGCAGCGTCTTTTCACGGAACTATTGATCAAAGCGAATGTTTATAGTGCTTCGATGGCCGGGCAATGCATACCGTTGGGAACTCGCAGGTGGTGATCAAAGGTTGAAATGACTCTCGTTCTCCTAAAAGGTACATTTCATCACCAATATGTCATATTCGCAGACGGGAGCATATCTCAAGACCTGGACGCTGAGCAGCATGAGCTTCGCTTACAGACCTCGCCAACGCATCTTTCAGAAAAGTCAACAACAACAAGGCCAAGACGATTGGCATGTTTATTGACGAAATGTGCTCAGGGAGGTGGAGGTTTGAGTACGACTGGATTCGCAAGTCATATGATCCCAGTAGCTCGGCATCATAATATTGCTGCTGTTCATTTTGCATTGAGATCAGAGGATCCAAAATCAGCCTTAGAACGCCACGATACAAGCCACCGACTTGACATCGCTCAGCCTCACCCTCACACTTTCACATATAACCTACTCCAACCTGCCTCTCGACTTTGATTCCCTCTGAACCTAACACAATTTCTTGCTAATTGACATATCCCTTCTCAACATGACCACCGAGTCCCTCAGCATCGCGGGCAGCGTCCTAGGCGTCTCAGCCGCCGGCTTTAAAACAGCACAAAGCCTTTATAACATTGCGTCCTCTATCGGCTCCTCTGGCGAAGGAATACGACTCTTTGCATCCGACACGGATATATTCTCTCATATTCTCTACAGCTGTAGCCAGACTCTCGAGTCTACTCCGAACTCCGTCCCATACTCGTCTCGTTTGCTCGTCGCCATAGAAGATACCGCCGAGCTATGCGAGCAGGTTCTGCAACCTTTCGGAAGGATTACTGAGAGGCTAGATCCGTTACTGGTGAGGTTTAAGGACAATGAGAAGAAGTTGCAGCAGTTGGATTTGCGGATTAGGTCCTTGTTTAGGGAGAACAGCAGAGTGCTGTTTTATCAGCGGATGTTGAATACATTGAGGAACACTCTAATATGTCTGCTGGCATCGATGAACTTGAAAGCTGCGAGCGATGTGGGGACACAGCGAACGGCGTATGTCAAACAAAACAGTTCGATGACTTTAGATATCGATTGACTTGTGCTAGGATTCTTCGCATGCAAATTCAAAATGCTCAAGGGGTCATCAAGCATGAGCTTGAAATGCCTCCAATTCGAACCCTTGAGTCTGTCACATCGATTCAAACCAGCTACCTAGGTCGCTCATTTCCAGGGATGATTTCTGATCTTCATGGAGGGATTGGTCACACAGACGGCACCTTCGTTGTCCGAAGGGGATTTGCCGAAGGCTCTACCCCTCGAATAGGGAACTCACAGTCTGCTGAGGATGATCTCGAGAGCGACGAGTCCTTCAACCGACACATTGACGAAACTCTCGGAGCCCATGGGGCCTCTTTCGATCGCTCTTCACAGGCTCTGTATGAGGACATTCGAAGTATGCAAAGGAAAATTGTCGAATTTGCGAGGGAATCTCTGGAGGCGACCGAGGATCTACCACCTTCTTATGACCATTCACACGGTACTCAAAGTGGCAGTCATATGTTAGGTACTCAGCCACAAATTAACACCTCTTCAGACCTCGCTGACAGACATGGGGTCTCTGTTACAATTCCATACAAGAGTTCGAGGTCGGAGAAATTAGAGCGTGGATTGACACTTCTCAAGCTTCGCGAAAAGAAGCAAGTCCTCATCGAGGATACGCTTGGTTATTTTCACTACGTTCCATCATCCATTGGAGAGACCTGGGAGGTGAGATGGCCTTTTACCCGCTGTATTTTATATCAATATTTGTTTCCCCCCTCCCATCCTCCCCCCTCCCTCGTATTACACCAAGTGTTCGTGAAAGCCATCTGACACCTGCACAGGACCTCAAAACCTTCTTCCATGACTGCTACACCTATCACTTCATCTACGACACCCGCACAGCACCATCTTACGCCGGCCCCCAACACGTCCTAGAGCCATGCCTTGTTCAAGGCAATCCCGCTAACAATTCGGTGGGTCGAATATATACGCTTCTGCATAGCAAGACTTTCCAGACAGAGCACGGCGTGACTATGCGAGGCGATCAGAAGCTTTATCTTAAGCACGCTTTTCAACGCGCCATTGAGCGAGATCAGTATCGACTGGAGGATCACAGTGGTAATGCAGCACATGTCCAGAACGTGTTCCGGAAAGAGAACTGGACGAAAAGGACCTGGCTTAATGCCCAGCTCCTGTTGCGGTTTGATAATTCTTTCTTTAACGATGTCAAGAATATGCAGGTATCGTAGTAGCTATTGATTTGTCGTTTTGTTAGTGTATATGTAGATGCACTGTCACAAGTTAATATTTTTGTAAAGTGGGTCCAGTGTTCGGTGGAACTTGTACAGTTCGTCTCCATCTACAGATGTAACGTATTGTATCTAGAACCCACTGATACCCATACCCTGTAATTGCGCAACAGTGACCAGACCCTCATCGACCATCTCCGCCAGCACGGGACCTCCCCTCTTCGCAGCATACTTCTTCAAATCTTCCGCATCCCCCAGCAGGCCCTTGACGAGAGCGTCCTTCACTTCTGCCTCAAGCCCCTGTCATAGTCAGCAAAAGTCCGTTAAAGCAACCAACGCAAATTCTATTTCGTGGCATTCGAATCCAGGAGCTTGGAAAGAAGAAAACTCACCTCCTCAGCCCACCCATAAGTCCTCGCAAAGTTCTTCGCACCCACATAAAACTTCCCCGCATTCCTTAGCAGCACATCTCTATTATCCCTCGCCGGTTCAAATACCACATCCAATTGACCCAGCTGGAACCGGTTGATCTCAACATCACCTCTCGCAATATGGATCTTCACCACATTCTCAACATCATGGATTTTGGTCGCAGCAGTGAGGTTCTTGAGCGCTGTGCTGAGAGCGGACCAGCGGGCGGAGATGGTCTCGCGGGTGTTGAGTTTGGGGTTGTTGAGGAGACGGAGAGACGAGTTGAAGGCGATGAGGGCTTCGGCGTAGGAGCAGAGACCTTCTGCGGATGCGGAGAGGTCGAGTGGGCAATAGGCACTTTCGATTGTGGAGGCGTAGGAGTTGATGTCTGTTAGATTGGCTTGGAGTTGGAGGTTGGCGAAGGCGCTGAGGAACGAGGCGCGAGTGGTGTTTGCTTCGAGGGAGCGGTTGGTGCCGGTGAGATATTTATCGAGCCTGGTATGAGGTGTCAGTTGAATTTGATGCTTGGGTAAACGATAAGCCCAATCTGAGGATTCTCACTTGATGTTGATGAGATCTTCGGCGTACGCCTCGACCCAGCTGATACCTTGCTCTGACACATTCAACATGAGACCGCACAGTTGTGTGAGAGTTTCGAGCTGTGCAAGGACAGTGTCCAGAAGGACATCATTGTTGACTGGCTCTACAATGCTCGCCCATCTCTCATCCTGCGCTGGCTCCTTTCCATCATCGACATCCATAGAGGACTCGCCAGAAAGAGAGATGCCGCCATCTTCCGAGTCGTTGGTAACTTGGGAGAATTGAGTACTAGGCTCGTTGCCAGTATCGGACATCATGGATTCTGCTAATTGTGCTTGGGCTGCTGACTCTTGGGCCTGCTTTTCCTGGACTTCGAGGCAGAGCTGAAAGAGTCGCAATGCTTCTTCAATCAATTGAAGAGTAGATCCATCCGTAGATGACTCGGACAGCTTCTCAGTGAGACTTGTCAATATTTGAGCGGTGTTACTGAGAATGTTAGCGACTTCACTCTTTCCATCTCGAGCAGTTGGTAGTGAGCTGTGGTTTTGCATAATGTACAGAGCTCCCCAAACTTTGAGAATGAAGACAATAACCAGACTTCAGATAGCTCGTAGAGATCAATTGTAAAAGAAAGAAGGGTGTAGGTGTGGTTTGAGTTGTCAAGCGGCCCATTTTTGAAAGGCTGTCTCGAAGTGAAAGGTGAACATAAGAACAAGCGACACTTACAATAATGCGTCTGCGTTCTCGCCATTGAGACTCAATGCATACTTGCTACTTGTCAAAGCAGTTTGAAGTAGATCCAGAAGACTGCCAGGCAACTGCTGCAGCAGCTTTGGATGTTGAGTAAGCTCATACTGGATTCTTGCTCTGGATAATTTCTTAGCAGATACCGATCACAAGAGCATGAACTTGACTTACTTGTTGTACGCCAAATCGAAAGAGCTTGGGAACTTCTTCAGAGCTTCTTCATAGCAATCAATAGCCCGCACAAAGAATCTTGTTGACTGACAATCAATTAGCCTCAGTTTTGACGTCACATGATCCGTAATACAGACTTTTGCTGCATCTCCACCCCGCCATTTCTCCCCAGCTTCTTCGAAATCTACACCCGCTATAGAATATTAGCTATGTCATGATTCAATCGGGGACCACAGACTCACCGGCGAGGTACTCGTCTGCAGTTTCTGGGGCCTACTGCTTGTCAGCTTCAACTCGCGAATATCCACCAGACGTGCGACCTACTGCCTGAACATGCTTCGACTTCTTTTTCGGCACCTTAGTGAATTGCTTTGGCTTCGGCATTTTGAGTTGAAGGGACTTCTATGCCGGTATTTCAAGATCTGTGAGAGTAAGAGGAGTACGCAAAAACTGGTTGTCCAGATTAAACATTCATCGCAGACGAATTTTGTTCACGAGTTCGGTGACGATGTTCAGTCGTAGCGCTGCTAAGCGAGCCTCACCAGATTGCTCTTTTCGAAGTTGCTGGAATAAACATAGAGGCAAATGTAGTCATTCATATGCTTACCCTCCAATTGAATAAATTCAGAAAAGTGTCCAGCTGCTACTTTTGCAGCATCATCTCTTGCCACCTACTCTGATCAATCCTTTCGAATGGCAGTCAGAGGAAACAGCCATGATACCTACATCCAATTGTTAATAATCCTCGTACATGTATATGTACGACAGGATTTATGTTGTGATCACGATTGAGGCAGTGGAGGCCGTAGTAGAATAGTCAATATATTTGAACTAGAGATCCTCTCACAAACGGCAAATTCGAGGATGCTAGGCGGGGCCTACTGATGATCATGCATCGCTTTGACTTCTGCAATTTGATGCTATCGCAATTAGCAAATATCATAACGCGGCTGACGTGCAAACCTTAAAAGTCGAAGTGCCGATCATAAATACAGGGCCTGACTGCCATGTTTCAGGAGGTCCAAAAAGGCTGAATTGCACTTCTCCATGCAGTCTTCCACGTGTTGGTGGTGTGTTCCGCTGCAGATTGGGTAACCACACCAGGCCGTGATAGGGACCAAGCCTCCGAGACAACTGCACATCTTTTCCGGATCCAAACAGCCCAAGTCCTCCTCACATCACTTCTACAGCGACAGCAACGTCGGGATCTCAAAGCCTCATCTTCTTTGATCATTATTTCGCCGAAAAGTCTCGGATGTGAGATCCATTTTGCGGAGTGATCTACCGCCCCTGACAATCATCTCCTTCGCCCGTTCTCGTTGCAGAGACAGCTGAGCTGCGTCCCATATTGCCGGGTTGTTGATATCGCGGCTAGCACTACGACCTTCAAAATAAGCCCCTCGGCCTATTAAATCCTAAAGCAACAGCGTCTCGAGCGCCTGCCTCCTTTTCTTTACAATCATCTACATCACCCTCAGACTTCATAGAAAAGTACTGGCAATAATTGAACGAACACCTGGAAAGGAAAATTCGCAAAAACTTTTGAAGCGTCACCGCGCTCCGCGTAAATTTACCTGGCGATCTCGGGCCCGCCTTTCTTCCTTCGAGAAGCACCATCTCCCACCTCCTGTTTGAGGTTGAGACCCAACCCATCGCAACCTCGTGGCAAACCCGACGAACTCCTTCAACGACCTCCACCCCGACCGAATCCAAGACGCACTAAGCCAAACATCTGCCTTCAACCCTCGCCGTCGACATCATCTCTTTCTCCTCTCCGAACGGCACTCGACGATTAGTCTCATATCTCAACCAGCCTACCGTCCAAGCACGACCAAGTATCGCGGCCAACTCCACAATTCTCAGCATATCCCTGAAGTAAACTAAAACCTGAAACGGACGTCAAAATGGGTGCTTCATTGGAATCTTCTCGCCCTATAATGGCCCCAAGTGTGAGTCTTCTCCCCCTTCTCCAACCATCTTCATCGCTCTCTCCCAATATCGCATCTTCATTCGCACCGCACCCCCGTTTCCTACCAACAACATAGCTGACTATGTCGTCTCCCGAGAAGGTTACCTCGAAGCGCACCTCTGCCCGGTTTAGCACCTACAGCGCAGCCCCCTCCGTTGCCAACACCGTCAAGACAACCCTCTCCTCCGACTCAGCCCAGCAAGAAATCAAGGACATCGAGAATGGCCTCCTCAAGCTCGAAAATAAGAAGCTAGCCACCCAACGCTTCGTACCTACAAAGGAGAAGACCGAACACCTAAGCAGTCTGGCATTGGGAGCCAAGTTGGAACGTGCGCTAGGCAGGAGGATGGGAGGACAGGATGCTGTGATGCGGGATCGCAAGAAGCCCGTGTTGGACGAGAAGATCATGGAGAACGAGAAGCTGGCTGCGGCATAAATGGACACACATTACATGCGACTGCTGGGAGCTTACCCTTACGCGGGACCACATCTGGGGCGGGCGATTTTTGGGGGAAGGGCTACAGCAGAGAGGAGGGATACGGCGGAGATGGTCCGCTGGTCATGATATGGATATGGAGATATGGGTCGAGGGCATGCATTGGGCGTTACACTTTTCATCTTTCATATCGCTTGTCGATGAGCTTCACTGGTAGTGTTACGCTGTTGTTACGAATTGCTGTTTGTTCTTTTTTACGAGTTATACCATCTGGTTTTGCATTGGTTTTGTTGCTGCTTTGTCGTGCACCTGCGTTGGTCTACTGGGCTACGTTTTGCTGGGAAGGATACACACTCTACTTGAGCTAGAGTTCGCAGACAGGCAATGATATTTTTTCGACCTCGTTTCTCCTTCATCCTGCTGGCCGCTTCTCTTGCTTGTGATATTGCAATTGAGAAGCTTACCTTGAGACGGTCATGTCTTGCAGAGGTTGAAGGAGACCAAAGTTTTCACCAAGTCTTGACAGTCGCAAAATATTGGTCTCTGGTCTCCCGACTTCTGACCAGCCCGCTCATTCTGGCACCTTATGCTTTTGGCGCTTCTTATTTTGCCAGCCCCAGCAAAACTTCGGACCCGCTTACTTGAGGAACTTCCAAGTCTACTGATAGTCTAGGACAATTTCTATCTCTCTGCTAGACAGCAGCCGGAGATCTCTGCACAATCTCCGCTGAGACAAAATCCAGAGAGTTTCCGAAACTCCCCGGTGCTCTCTACGATGCAGTCATTGCTGAGCCATGGGTAATTCGCAGTGGCTCGAACGAGTCATCTCTGCGAACACTGCAACACTGCAGGGCTCTCGACTTCAAGGTCAAAGTCATGTGCGCCTGACGAACAAAAATCTAGATTCGAGGATCGATAACAGCTCACTCTCCGAAGTGCGCAATTCGCAAATATCGCTTCGACCTGGAGGAAGAGAGATTTGAACCGGAAATTCTCCATGCTATGTTCAATCTGGTTGGCTCTGATCGTTACGAGAGAGTCTCTTCAAGCACCGAGTCTCTCAATCTTTCATTAAAGGCAGATTACGAGCTATGAGATTTTTGAAGGGTCCACTCTCGACTGGTTCCGCGTCAAGACATTAGATCTACAGGATGACTGGCAGACCCGGCCCCATTTAAGTTGGAAGGTGACGATGGGAATTTCCCAGGCAAGACGCTACTAGACTGTGCGAGAGATGAAATCTATCTAGCTGTCCATTGCCTAGAGGTTGCCCCAATGAGAATTACATGACATGTTATCTGGTGTTCAGAGACTTGGATGTACTGATGAATCATAGTGACTGGGCTTAGCAGCCTATTATGATTCTGAAAATGGTGGGAGATCGGAAGTATACGCTGATATGGAGTATACAGAGGTCGCTCTTATTTGCCCTTATCCCTAATATCTGAAGGCTGACTAGGCCACAAATTGCTTCTCCTAATAAGGAGATTATCATAGAAGAGGATCAGTGCGTCCTTGAGGATTTTGTACCAAAGCTCTGAAAATGTTTGCTCTATACATGCGGATGGAAAGTGTTTGTGTTGGTCTGCTGAGGTATATAATTGTAGATCCTGGAGAAGGAAGTACAAATACCCGAAAGTGTCATTGATTTGCAAGCCACATTGAATCGCAAACCAAACATTACATATATACCGTTTGATCAAAGGAACAAACAATTCACGTCTTGAGGTTTGATGAAGTCACTGAATATGTCTTGGCAATCATTTCCACCTACACGTGATATGGAGCATTTCGCTTAGCCGCAGCCGCCAAAATCCGAAAGGCTTCTAGCTCGAATTGACAAAATCGAACAACTTCCACTTCCACCCTCTGCAAAACCAGCAAATTGTTCCCCCACCTCTCACAATCTCCAGTCCTTCCCCATAGAACTTCTTTTCAGTTCTTCCCTTCAGCTCCTTCCTAATTACATTGTATTTAAACTGCCTCTCTAAGATCCCTTCTCTTTGTAGAAGCACCGTCCCGTCGTCCCTCCTTCAGGTTCCAGCATCCAACGCGTTCGATATCCGTGACAGGACTCGACTGCCTCGACCCGCCAATCCTACATCGCAGCACTTGTCGGAAGATTTCCAGTCTTCCTTACTACTTGCGCGCTTTCTCTTCCAGCCTTTTATCATCCCTCTCTTGACTCCTGTCTTGTGAGGTCGACCCCCGTCTTCCTCATCTCCCGACTTCTTCCACGATGGCAACCAATGGCAGCTTCGCTCAACAGGAGCAGTACAAGAGCACTACTGAGCAGTACCCAGCTACCTCGGGTGCCGCTGACTCTACAAGCGGAAATGCCTCGGGCAATGACCTTTCAAAAGATGAGGTTGGATGGTACTTCGTCGAGCAATACTACACTACCTTGAGCAAGTCTCCAGAGAAGCTTCATGTAAGTATCTGAAGCCTCTTTTGCGCTCACTTTACTAACTAGCCGTAGCTCTTCTATGGAAAGCGATCTCAATTCGTTTCTGGTCTCGAGGCAGAGGTCGCTCCAGTTTCTGTAGGCCGAAGCGTAAGTTTGCTACTACCTTGCCCCATTTCCCAAGCTAACGTCTGCAGGCCATCCAAGAGCGCATCAAGGATCTCGACTTCCAAGACTGTAAGGTCCGCGTCTCCAACGTCGATTCCCAAGCTTCATACGACAATATCGTCATCCAAGTCATTGGTGAAACCTCCAACAAGTCCGCCGAGCTTAAGAAATTTGTTCAAACCTTCGTTCTTGCTCAACAACCTACCGGATACTTCGTCCTCAACGACATCTTCAGATACATCAATGAGGAGGGTGAGGAGGAGCCTGTTGACAACGCTCAGGAGGAGTCTGCTGCTGGACCTTTGGTTGAGGATGTTGAGATGCCAAAGGCCCAAGTTACAACTGAGGAGCCTGCTGCTCCATTGGATGCCGAGGTTGTAGACAAGAAGCTAGAGGAAGTTGCTGAGCCCGAGCCAGTTGCTGAAGCTGAGCCAACGACCAATGGTACCCCAGCTCCTGAAGTTGAGGAGATCCCAGCCGCTGCCCCAAAGGTTGAGGAAGCTCCAACTCCAGAAGTCGCCGAGAAGCAGGTCGAGGAGGAGATCAAGGAGCCAGAGAAGCCAAAAGACCCTGTTCCAAGCCCAGCCATCACCCGTGCTCCATCTACCACCAAGCCAGCAGCTCCCGCTCAGCCAGCCGGCCCACCAAAGCCCCTTAGCTGGGCAAGCAGAGCCGCAGCAGCTGTTGGTTCCGCCCCCAAGCCTGCCGTCCCAGTTGTCGCTCCTAAGACCTCTACACCACCTGCTCAACCTCGTCAAGCTCCACCAGCTGCCAAGCCTGCCCAAGCTCCTACACCAGCTCCTGCGCCTGTCCCAGCCGCCGAGAAGGATAAGGAGAATGGAGCAGGATGGCAAAGTGTCGGAAGTGAGCAAAAGAGACAGAACCGTCCACAATCAATCTCTGGTCCACCTGAGAAGGAGGGCACCATGGGATACGTCCGTAATGTCACTGAGAAGGTTGGAACTGAGGAGCTGCGTGCTGCTCTGGGCGGATTTGGCAACTTGATCTACTTTGACGTGAACCGCGGAAAGGTAAGTTTCCTAAGATTCATTTTATCTTCGATAGCTAACAAGACCTAGAATTGTGCCTTTGTCGAGTATGCCACTCCTGAAGGTTATCAAGCTGCCGCTGCCGCCAACCCACACCAAGTCTCTGGAGAGGCAATCTACGTCGAGCCTCGCCGACCTAAGCCAAGTGCTTATGGTGGAAACGGCTATGCTGGAGGACGTGGAGGCCTCAACCAACGGGGTCGTGGCCAGTTCCAGAACCGTGGCCGTGGTGGCGGAGGCGCTCCAAGAGGCCGGGGCACGAGCACACCCACCAATGCTTGATTGATGAGCGCAATCCTGATCGCCGACATCCTCCCTCATACACAATCTCTGACTTTCGACACTGTACCATACTTGGACTTCGGTCACTAATGAGACCAGGACACTTGTAACTCTACCTCGACTTCTCACCCCATGCATTCTATTTCGGTTCTCTTTTCTCGGAGCAAAAGTTCAGCAGGTCTTCTTCTCACTTGTTATAATGCCTTGATGTCCTATTCCGCATGCGTCATTTTGCATTTTCAAAACGGGATGGGCCATGGCCTCAGTCGTAACGGTTGCAAATCGACGAATTTCCCATCAAAATCTACTCGTGCGTGGTGCTTTTTGCTGGTCTGGTTCGGATTCCCATTTTCCTTTAATAGTATGATAGGGTGGTAGCTATTGGTGCTGAGGGTGGAAGGATGGCTTTACGCATGCATGTGCTTTGGTGCAGCGTTCCTGGGAATGGAAGATTGCGGAAGATGCTAGCTTTGATGGTACTCTGGGATTTGCGATTGGAAGCTTGGGGTGGCAGTGGTGGTAGATGGTATTTGAGAGAGGCCTGAGAGGCTGTAATTATGCAATAAAGTAATAACAGCAAAAGCCAGTCCCACTTATCACATCCATCTTGACGCTTCAATAGTGTTTGCGTGTGCTTGTAGCTTCTTATGCCACATCAAGTGATCGAAGTTCACTATGGCTGATCCAAAGAAACGGCTACTAGAATCTTTTGCAAATGTGCTGCCTGATATTCCAGATCTTGAACAGCAAACAGCATGGAAATCATGCTCATGAAGTACCTAGTCAATCACTCGAGTCTGGTCTCCATTTCCTCCGGAGTTGAATAATTCAACTTCTGTAGTCAATCATTTGTGACCAACTTCCGAGATTGGAACTCACTGTATGACTCACTATGGTTATTTTCCACTCCATCTGAACGTAAAAGATACTTCACGTACGATACAAAGATCCCAAATTGGCCCAAATTGAGCTTCACTTCACGCCCGAAATATTCTATTGGAGTCACGTGATGGTAAATTGTCCAGGCGCGTCAGATCGCGCTTGCTTTCCACTTTACGCGGAAGCAATGCAGCAGCTGCAATTCACCTACCCGCAACAAAGCAAACACTCAATCGGGCATCTACCTACTTTCCATTTAAAATGGCTCTGTAAGCTACCTTTCTCTTCGAATCTTCCACAACGCTTGTCGAACGAAATCATTCTCCAAAATGGATGTATCAATCACTGACATTTCCCGTACTGGCAGAGAAAGCTTCGACAACATCTACCTCGATCTCTCCAAGGAATCAGGAAAGTGCCGATTCGCAGAAAACGGGTTTGGCTGGAAACCATCTGGAGGCGGCGACACCTTTACGCTCGATCACAGTAACATCGGTGGTGCGCAATGGAGTCGCGCAGCCAAGGGGTATGAGGTGAAGATTCTGCTGAGAAACTCGGGCGTTGTTCAGCTTGATGGCTTCTCTCAAGAGGTTGGTACATCTACATCATCTCGCTGTCGGGTTCTAATGGCAGCAGGACTTCGAGCGCATAAGCAAGGTCTTCAAGAACTGGTACAGCACGAATCTCGAGCACAAGGAGCATGCGCTGCGAGGCTGGAATTGGGGCAAAGGCGAGTTTGGAAAGGCAGAGCTACAATTCAACGTCCAGAATCGACCTGCTTTCGAAATCCCATATTCCGAGATCTCGAATACGAACTTGGCTGGCAAGAACGAGGTTGCTGTTGAGTTTGCTCTTCCCGCGAATGGTGATGACACGGGCACGAACGGCGCATTGGGTGGTGCTCGTGGAAAGGGAAAGAAGGCTGGTGGTGGTAAAGACCAGCTTGTTGAGATGCGATTCTATATTCCAGGTGTCACTACGAAGAAGGAGGCTCTAGAGGGAGAGGATGCGGCGAGTGATGCTGAAGGAGTCGAGGAAGAGACAAATGCTGCCAATCTCTTCTACGACACTCTAATGGACAAGGCGGAGATTGGTGAGGTGGCTGGCGACACATTCGCAACTTTCTTGGATGTTCTGCATCTTACTCCCAGGTATGATGATTGCATACCCCTGCTGAGAGGGTTCCCTAACGATTTGCAGAGGACGATTCGATATCGATATGTACGAGAACTCCTTCAGACTTCGTGGTAAGACATACGACTACAAGATCCAATACGACAACTTGAAGAAGTTCATGATTCTTCCCAAACCTGACGACCTGCATTTCATGATCTGTATTGGTCTTGACCCTCCGCTTCGACAAGGTCAAACGAGATATCCTTTCCTGGTTATGCAGTTTAAGAAGGACGAGGAGGTTACCATTGATCTGAATATGACCGAAGAGTTGATGAAGGAGAAGTACAAGGACAAGCTGGAGCCACGTTACGAGTCACCATTACATCAGGTCGTCACTCAGGTTTTCCGCGGACTTACAGGAAAGAAGGTCAATCAACCAGCCAAGGACTTCCGAAGGTATGTTTCGTCAAGTATTCATCACAAATATCGCTAACATGCACAGTCACCATCAACAATCCGGCATTAAATGTTCTATCAAGGCTAGTGAAGGTTTCCTCTACTGTCTCGAGAAGGCTTTCATGTTCGTGCCCAAGCCCGCAACTTACATTCAATTCGATCAAATTGAGTACATTGTCCTATCGCGAGTCGGTGGAGCTGTTTCCGCATCTCGAACTTTCGATATCACCGTTCAGATGAAGGGATCTGTTGCTGAGTCTCAATTTTCCAACATCAACAGAGAAGAGCAGAAGCCTCTGGAGGACTTCTTTAAGATTAAGGGGTTGAGAGTCAAGAACGAGATGGACGAGGACAGTTCTGCTCTTTTGGCTGCTGCTCTCAGAGAACCCGATATGGCATCCAGCGACGAGGAAGTCGTTGCAGCGAGAGCCGACAGAGGAAGTGCGGACGAGGACAGCGAGAGTGCGGACGAGGATTTCAAGACAGACAGTGAAAGTGATGTTGCTGAGGAGTACGATTCCAATCACGATAGCAGCAGCGGCAGCGAGGATGAGGATGGACCTGGAAGCGATGCGGAAGAGCGGCCCAAGAAGAAGGCTAAGGTTGCGAAGTGAGTGGGCATTGTTTGTAAAAATTGCATACACGGCGTCTGGATTTGGGATTCCGCAGCAGATACTTTTATGCCGCGCCAAGCGTTGGCTTATGATAATCAGATTTTGAGAGAATATCAACCCTCTTTCACATTCACTCATTTTCTAGGCAGGCTCAAGCTCAAGTGAATCTGAACAAGGGTACTTCAGGCTTCGAAGATGACAAATTACATTAAGGAATCTACCTCTCAACGACCCCAAATCCTCAACTCAATCCTCTCACCCCATCTCCACCTCATCTTCTCATTCATCTCCTAAACTCTCAAAGCCCTTGCCATCTTCTTCCCCGGGAAGGTATTCGTGAACCCAAACTGGCATACATTATTCGCATCACACCCATTGTTCGGCACATTGTACGTGAACGTATTCGTGGGGTTGGTATAGGTCGCTGCAATCGGCTCGTTGATGCTTGGCCAGGAATAGGTAAGGGCGTAACCTTCGACACAGGGGATGCTGCCGGAAGCTGGGAGGGGTGAGGTCTCTGCTGTGCCGGAGCATTTGGGTGCGTCGCCGACGAGGCCATTGTCGACGCGAAGGGTTACGAGGGTTGGTGGACCGGTCTGGGGAGGATGGGGTTAGTTAATGTTGCTGGGGAGAGGAAGGGAAGGTGGAAGATGGAATGGACTTACTTGACCGGTGCCGGTGATGGCGAAGATTCCGTCCGCGGCGAGGGTGCTGCTGGCGAGAGCGAGGATGGTGGATGCGGTTGTGAACTTCATTCTGATGGTTGTGTCTGAATATTTGGGAATAATGAGTATAGTTTTGAAAGTGAGTTGTTGGTGTTGGAACTGAATTAATATGAATCTGATGTCTGAGTTGATAGCCACACAGAAGGTTCTCTTGACCCTTATATCTCCCAAATCCCCTCATTATATCTTGAGCGATACGGTATATCGGCAGTAACGAGCGCCGTCACATCTCACCAACTTCTCGTAAGTATCTCGTACTTCCTTCTCTTCAAGAATGTAAATTCCGTCATTTCCACAAGATCTTGGCGCTCTATCCTCGTATTACCGTCAGAATCCTCTCAAGCGCTCTCAAGAAGTACAACTACCGACCTCACGAGGCTGACGATTGTACGTGATACCCCTCATTCGATCCCTGTGCCGAACGACGTCATGAGGCTCGTTCAGGGCTTATCTTACTTTCTCTCCTGCATCTGGTATCCCGCATCGGTAGTCATGGTGGGGAAGGCAAGTCACAAGGCTGAGATGAGAGTTTGGCGGATGTAGAAGTGGAGGTTGTATTTTTGGATACGAGGGGCTTTGTTGATCTTGGGGTTGTGGGGCTTAGTGCTGTCTCGGTTAATGGACTGCGCTGTGCAATGCGCTGTACGCTGTACGAGATCGTTAGTTCCCAGGCGTCATTTTGAGTCATGTACTGGAAGTCATGGCGATGGGGTGCTTGGTGCTGGCGAAAATCACTACTTACAAGTGAGAGAGGCTGGGGAAGATGGAGTCCAAGGCGGCATTTCAAGAGATTCGAATGCATTCTGGGCGGAAATTCTTGTCTTTCTTATCCCAGCATAACCTTATTTCAGCAACTATTCACGAAGTAATGGTTGCTACTTGATATTGGCCTTGGCGATGCAGCTATTGGTGTATTGTTTTAATACTTTCGCGCTTGATGAGGACAGTGTCTGCTCGAGTGATGGTTCCTCGGTGGTGATTCTTCAGTTCATCACCTTCTCAATAATACAAAGTCGCCTGCTATTCATGTTCACTTTCAAGTCTTCCGCCCGACTGGTCCTATCTGTCCTCTTGTCTGTCGACGATCAGGCATTATGCCTTGCTTGCATTTTTGCTTTGGTGTCGAATCTTCTCACCGTACTCATCAAAAGTCAGCGAAAGGTTCACAGGAATTAATGAGCTCGACTTACACGATACAGAATAAAAGGTATGGGCATGAATAGAATCGATAGACCACCAAGGAGGGAGCTTCCAGGACCAATTCCAAGGTTACGAAAAAGAGCTCGTGCGTATGTAGATTTTAGCAATCTGAAAAGAAACACGTTTGATGCCATCAATACTTACGAAAAGAGGGAACACCACACCACATGACGCCCTGAAAAGCGGGTTGCCAGCCATCACTGACGCCGCATACTGCGGATATGACATGCACAGATAGGTGAGAATCGGCATGAACAGTGTGATGATACTGACTGTAAAGAAACCGGACCCCACCAGAGGTACCATGAAGTAGACGTCCGCTCAGGCTGATCATCCATACCAAAACAAACATATTGGAAGCGCAAAGTCTCCAAAGAAAGTTGGCGGTAGAATAACTTCTGGCTTGACAGAAGAATTGCTGAACTTCGGAACAATGTATCTGCGGATCCAAAGGAGGTAGCGCGACAAGGTGATGACTCCGCCAACGAAAATTCCCAAGAACACCAATCCTTGCTGGCCAATATTGAAGTGATAGATATCTCCAAATACCAGAGGAAAAGATTCAAACCACAAGTATAAGACCCTGTATAGCAGAGCACTGTATATGTCCACGAAGAAGATAACGGGTTCCTGGAATGGCGGAGTGAAAGCCCCCCCTAACACGGCCAATTCGTCTCTCCGCGTCACCTGCTCGGCGACTATCTCGGATTGACTCCTGAACCTGGTGTCATCAGTCATATTCCTGATTCTCTTCGCTCGACGGTAGAGGATGTTGCTCGGGTTGGTTTCTGGCATGAAGAAAAACAACACGATCAGGACAGCCGCACACAACCAAGCGAGCTCCCAGATCGTCCAGCGCCATCCTTTCGCTTGGGCTGCAAATCCACCCACGAGTGGTCCAAACACAGGCCCGAGTATGCCGCAAGCACCAAAGACGCCGATCCAGTAGAGTACCTCTTGGGGAGGTAATATATATCCATGATTGTTCCTCCGCCGGTTGCGAGTACAGGTCCGCCAAAGAAGCCGCTCAGGAAGCGAAAGATGAGTAGCATTGATGTGTTTCTTGCATATCCTGTCGGAAGCTGAAGCATCACGAATACGAAGAGAGTCCAGAAGTATATTCTGCTACGACCAATTGTTGGGATTTCGGACATTGATGCGAAGAGCATTGGACCGAGACCGTAGCCACTTCGAGAATAGAGTATCAGTATTAATCGTTGGGGCAAATTCTAATCGGGATGGAAGGTATTCGTATACCCACAGCACAAATAGTGAAAGACCAAGTGTGGCTACGATCTCACTAGCTCCAAACTCCTCCATGATATCGAGGTCACCGGGCGTATAGATCGAACTGCCAATGTAGATTCCAAAGTTGAGAATACAAATTTGGAATGTTATCAAAAGCTTGTGGGACGTTGACCAATTTTGAGGATTCTTTGACGGTGTCAGCTAAGTTAAAACAACCTTAAAAGTTTGTTTGGATTCATACCTCGAGATCACCTGCATCGTACCAGTCGACAAGATACATATTGATGTTTCCATTTCCATTTTTGTTCAGAGTCATGCCGCCCTTTTCTCCTCCATTGCCAGCATCAGAAGTAATTGGTCTTTCATGACATGTATTAATTCTAGAACATGGTGAGCTCCTAGTGAAAGTTTTCCATAAATTTTTATCCGCTGGATCAGGAAACTTCATCATCCGATTTCCCGAAGCCAAGCGGACAAGCTGCCCGAAAACAGTGTCGCGAAAAGAAAAGCTCGATGTAGAATTCGATTTTCTCAGAACATACCAAGATAAGAACGACTTCTCGAGCTGCTCACCTGCTATTAATCGTGTTCCAGCAGAATGTAAGGTGCGTGCCGAGCGATGGCATGGGAAATGCGCAGCCATACGAATCGGTTTTAGCACACGGAGAGTACGTTTGCTATTTCCAATCTCCGTAGAGTCGAGGGGAGAAGAACCTATCTTAATCACAAGTGAGAAATGTCAACATATTGATCTTGTTTTTGCATCCGAGAGGGAATGATCTGCGCTTAGAGCGGGTGGGAACTCCCGCTAAGCGAGTCAATGTTTTGAAGCCCAGAGCCAGCCCTCCATCAGAGGCAAGGTTGGTCGGCCGCTCATCCCCACTCACACCAGTCTTCCACTTCATATACCGCTCGATCCCACCTGCTATTTCTTGGAGATAGACTTTTCAGCAATCAGTACTCAACCATGGAAATTGCAGATACGATCGCGAAGGCGGCTTGTACGGCATGTAAACAATACAAGCGGAAATGTGATAAAGCAGTGACCCGCTGCTCAACTTGCACACGGTGGGATAATTCACTGAGTCAGTTTTACCTTGAGTTTGACTCTCATCACAGGCTAGATCGAGAATGCACGTACCTAAATTCGGCTCCTCGAGCAACAGCAGAGGAAGAAATTACTCTATTACGAGCTCGAGTTGAGCAACTAGAGGAAGTGATCAGCAACTCCAAATTCTCATCCCAATCCGTAAAGGATGATGTATCGTTCATAGACGGAGAGACCGGCAGAAAGCCTGCTTGTAATCTGCATTCTAGGCTGTTCTTCCTGGATCAGCGGTACTTCGCCCACTTACATCACAAGCAAGAACAACTTTTGCTACCCATGACCAGAGAACTCGCAGAAACATTGGAGCCTGAAATAAGTCTACCAGGAGGCCTGAGCAAGATTATATATAAACACTTTGATGTTGTCCACTGGTGGGTACCGATCATTTCCAAAGATACGTATGAGACAGGTTTCAGATCGATCCACCAGCGAGATGACAGCCGACACAGCTTGTCTTGCGGGACCCGCAGGCACAGAACTTTGAGGATCAGTCCCTTTACAAAGCTCCGAAAGTAGCGCATCTCGACCTAGAGCAGGCAGGGGAGTCGCTTAGACTTATTCAAGGTGGATTGATGATTGCGGTCTGCGAATTGCTTCACTGTATATATTCCGCAGCGTACACAACGGTCGGGATATGTGCAAGACAAGCAGTTTCTCTCCGAATCCACAATCAGGACGTACCGCGATTCCTTCAGCCATGGCCAGAGTGGGAACAAGAATTCGCGTCTGGTGGTTCATCATGATGTTAGACAGGTACTGCGGCTCGATACCCCGCTCGCGGTACAGCTGACAGAAGGAGACACGTTACCATCGGTAGAGAGCTGCGGCCATTATGTACTGGAGATCCAAAAAAGAATATGCCACTACCAGCAGATATCGAGGCATGGGATCAACGGGTGCGTTACTCTATCCATCTGCATAGGTGACGATGACGATACTGAATAATTCTAGGTGATGGCTGCAACAGAAAGACTTTGTTTCATCGCCAATGATGGCAAGAAACAGTTCATTCGCGCGGCTTGCCCAAGCATATAATCTGCTTGGGCGAGTGATACGACACTGCAATGACCAGGATCAAGACATTGGCTTTGTGCTGGACGAGTTGAGCACGCTGCACCAAGCGACTTCATCCCTATTGGAAGTCACAAGAAACGAAAAGGATGAGACTTTGACTTCGGCGATGTCAATATGCTTCTTGTGGTTACCGCACTTAATGGAGACTTGCTGGTCCTCTAGCTGACTTTCCGAGGGCGCTTATGAAACTTCACAAGAATTTTCTACACAATTCTTTCTACCAAGGATACGCAGACAATGTCACGGATCTAAGTCTGGTTTCATGTATCATGAAGGACAACGAACACTCATTCAACGTAATGCGAGATACTGCACTTCAAGTCGTTGACTTTGCCCAGGTGCTTGAGCAGCGCACTGTCGTCGTGGGAGTCTCTAAAACGAGCCCGTTGGTACTTCACTGTCTGTACCGAGCTGATTTCTGGCTTTCTCATCTTGCTGCAACAAATCGAGAAGATAGATTCGTGGTTGGAAGACCAATTATTGACCGTGTGCTGAAAGCGACGAGTATGAGATGGAAACTCGCAGGTATGCCGTTACACCCAACTCCGGATATTTGTACTTAATTCATTGGGTTTAGGTGCGTATCTGGAGATTCTACGTATTATTGATGACGAACACAGAGACAAATATTAAAGAGCTGAATGGAAGGACAAACAAAAACACAAAGCTTTACCTTCGGAATGGGTCACGTGTAACGTATATTTCGATTCAAGACGATCTCTGAAGCATGTGTATATCTCAGCAAACCAGGATTAGAAGCAAGGGCTTGTTTCCGAAGTTATGGCGTTCAGTAGTCTATCATATAGGTGTGCAATGACAGCCTGAGGTAGAAAGTTGTGTATCTATAATCATGTGACATTTCACATATTAGCCAGAGGCACAGCATGGAATCCTTCGTCTAGGCAGCAAGGCTGTGCTCAAACACCAACAATTCTCATCAACATCAGAACACCCCAAAACTATCCTTCCTTCTTCCCTTAGCTGTTCTATTCACCCTCCAAGAAACGCCATTAACAGAAACAAACAAACAATCAATCACTCAAACATGCCTTTGAGAATGAGCAATCTCTTGAATGGCATCCTCCTTGGTATCCTCCTAGCTGTTTCAGTGGATGGTCGTCATCAAAAACCCCTCAAAGACGCCACATATCCGCCTCCGTTCAGAATAGTTTGTGAAGAATGTGTCCCCAGGGAGCGAATTCTTGCCCCCGGCATCGGTTTCGATCTGGCTTCATCATATGCGTATGTACTTCAGCATTCATGAGATTCACAGAAGTTTAACAACTTTCAGCACTGTTGCAATTCGGTATCAGAATCGCACAATAGTAGACGTTGGAAGAGTATGTATTATTTCTGTCTGGTCTCTTTTCTTCCTCTTTGCTTTCCATGAGCTGATGTCAGTGAATAGATCGAAGGCTTGGCAGAGTACAATGAATTGATAAGTAGACTGGGGCCGCCATATATGCAATACGGGTATGCATATTATTATTGCCCAAGAACGATTTTCTGACAGACTATAGGCCCCCTTTCGACAGCGTTCGGGACCGACTGCGTTGGAACTTGGACCAAGCCTCGCGAAAATGGAGAAATTTACGTGGCCTACCGTCCACGACAGACATCGTAACTTTTTCTGAATTCCTCACACGTCTCGGAAACTATGCATCCGTTGCCTTAATGGCGCCTGTCACACAGGTAGCAGTCAGTCTTCCTGACCTTCCGAACCTGCTCAGCGACGATTGGGCCGAAATTGTTGACCTGTCAGGCCTTGAAGTCCTGAAATCTTACAAAACCCGGGGCCAGCCACTCAATAGACTAAACGCTGCATGGGCTGGAATGGGCTATGGACTATGTGAATACTGGAGAGATATTGATGCATGTGAGGAAGAGGAGGAGCTCATCGTCCCGAAGTTTGCACTGGAATTGTCCTTTACTGGCGATGAACTCTCTGCCCACAAATCTTGGGTCTTCAACGCACACAATATGTACAGGATTGCCAGTGCGAATCACAAATATCTTGGATATGATTCCTGGCGAAGTAACCCCTCAAACTCCACATTCTGGGACTCACTTGGGAAAGCGGTGGTAGATGTCGCTACGAGCGAGCCTGAATGTGCCATTGAGGAATTGGTCATAATGGGCGAGTACGCCGAGGATAAAAACTTCTTAGATGCGGTCTGGAAAGCATTAGGGGATGTCGTGGATGTTCAGAAGCTCTGGCAGCCACTGCAGGTCTCGGGATTTAGTGCAGAATTTGTTGCGGCAAGAGGTGCTGCTGAGCTTGCTAAAAGATGGCAAGGCGAGACATGGGATTGTGTTGAAGAAGAATGGTGTGATGATGATAGAAAGTCGGATGGTGGGGTTGGAAAGGAGGGAATTTGAGACGGACTCGCTGGACATCGACGGGAATTTAAATCATATGATATAGCTGCAGACCCAGGTAGCCAAATTGACCTGATGGAACATTGAGGAAGCATGAAGTTGTGTTCTTATTGTGTTATTGCGACCTAGTTACGAGCAAAAACCATCCGAACTTCAATGGCCAGATGGAAGACTTCTCTGCTCGCGGAGAATGTCCTCACTTGCGTAAGGCTTAGACTACGACTACCAAGATACCGGGCTTAATGATCGTACTCTGTACCCCCGGGAGATACAGGACGCTCTTCTGTATGAGTCACCTTTCCAGCTCCCTTCCAGGTCCAAGTCATTAACCTCCGTCGCGCAGTAACTGTAAGTCTCTCACAGCGTTGCAAGCGTGACTGAACAAGTCCCCACAGGCACTCTTCAGGCCTTTTCGGTGCTGTGTCGAATGAAGCTGTTCGTCTGATACTTCTGTAAAAATATGTGGCTTTGCTGACGCTCTCATCGTTGGGTAGTCCTCGTAGAGATTGGCGATCATTGTCCTCACGCTCGGCTAGACAACGGCCAGTGGCTCGATGCCATATTCCGCGTCTCCGATGGAGGCTTTCTTGGACTTGATGGCTTGAAAACGCGGTGACTTGAGCCCTAGAAAGTCCTTGCGTTTCCGCTTTCGTGTTGCTTGAGGTTTGACCATATCTTTTCGGAGCTCTTGTAGTCGATTGGTAACTGTGCTCAAAGTTGTGATGTCTAATCTCATTCGAGGAGATGAATGTGTGTGGATGTACTGCGCTGCTCAGACAGCATGGCGGTTACTTTTATGGGAACGCGACAGGGTGCCTTTTTATCGATCTCATGATTTACCAGCTTGATTTTGAGTCTCGAATGAAGTCAATGAATGCGTATGTGTATCTATACCAAGTAGGACCTTTACTGGCTCGCCACAGAATGATTCCGTCTTCAAGCAACAGTCCGGAAAGTTAGTCATTGACTAGTCAAACTGGAATTCTAGTAGCTCACTAGTGTAAACATCACACCTTAAGCAAAATTTGTAGAGCCCCCGAAGGAACCAAGTTCCCCTCCTCGCGTTACAAATCTGTGGTTTGGGGCTAGAAGTGTTCCTTCACTTGGCCCAGTCGAAATAATGGTAGCTGGAGAGACAACCAAAAGTTGGACGCGAGACGCCACTTCGAGTGAAGTTAAGTCCATCAAATCGTTAGCTAGTTGAGATGGGCAAAATTTTTTTTTTTTTTTTTTTTTTGAAATTATGATGTGATCTTTACTTAATGTGAGTGAAAAAGCAAAGCCCTGTTCGCTCATTTTGCAACGAACACGAATGAATGTCGGTTCCTTGACGCAATTAAGATACTACTGCTGTATCGCTCTCTATTATTATAATATCTCTGAAATGGTTCAGAAGACCGATAGGGTTCCCAAGACTGATACGGAAGAACGTGTGGATCCGAGCGGGAAATTAATGTCCGTAGAGTAAAGTTGAAATATTTTATTTTTCCAAGACTTCAAGTACTAGGTGGTTTTCGACCATAGACAATTCGTCTACAGATGTCAGCGAGAACGTTCTCGTGATAATGTAAAAGTCTCAGAACTCACAATTCAACGTAAGCATGCACCTTTCGATTCCTGACATCCTTCCTCACATTGACCAAGAATGCTTCCGCTTTGTCCACTGACCAGCCAAGGCCTCTCGTCAAAACAGCTCTCGTCGAGCTCAAACCTTCGCATAAATCATGGCAGAACCAAAGACCCAAGGTCTTCAAATGCTTGTCACGAGGCCAAGTATTAAGTGGCCACTGCAGAACCTTCTCTTCCACATCAACGAAACCGATTTCCTGCATCCACTTTTTGTACTCTTTAACACGAGTCCATGGGCGTCCAGCTTTGGCAGAGCCTTCGATAATATACTGATTCCAGCTCCATAGATCGGTTCCCATTAAAGTGTCGTCGACAGCTTTCATGGGAAAATCGGTATCTTGCATCTCGAAATATCCGCCAGGAGCAAGACTTTTGAAAGCTTGCTCAAAGACATAGCTGGGGTCCTTGAAACAGCTTATCATGAGTCTTCCATGTATAAAATCGAATTGTTGGGAGTAGGTCCATTCGTCTTCCGCATCCTCAACCTCAAATTGACAATTTGGAGGAACGCTATACAATTAGTTCCGGGCGTTTCGGAAACGAGTAGACTCACAATTCTGGCTGTATCGGACTCAAGTCACTACCAATTACTTGTGCTGAAGGATACTTATTTGCTGCGATTGATCAGTGAGCGTGCTGGGCAAGACTTGGGAAGCTGACCAAAATCAATCGCCCATATACCGGTTCCCGTCCCGATATCGAGTGCATGCTGGGGATTATCCGTGATAGGGGCGAGAAATAACTGGTCATGTAGTGTCATGTGCCAGAGGTGATGTTGCATATCTGGTTGTATCAGTAGGACGCTCCGCATACTCAAAGAAGTGGAAAATGCCTAGTCGTTCTTGCTCTCTCTAAAACCGTACATGAATCAGCTCATGAGCCTCTGTCCAATTCTTGGTAGGAAACATACCTCGTCGTTTGGCATTACATAGCCTGAGAATCGCATCAGCAACCACTTCTTCCGTTCATATGCCAGTTCCACTCACTGCCTTCTTTGTATCTGTGGTATGTCCTACCATCCTCTTCGACGTAGTCGTACACGCTTGATCGCACAGAACTTGTAGACCGTCTGCATGCAAAGCTTCGTTAGAGATCGCTAGATCAAGGTGCCCTTGTACCCCGCCCACCCATCTGTAAAACTCACGGAAGTGTCAAGTCTCCAATCGCAGAATCGTCGTCTCGGCTGTCTACCTACAACACAAATGAGATATCAGTAAGTGACTTGCAGATGATGCGCCAGGTATAAAATTCAATTACACTTATCAACCCTTCCCCGTCACTCGTGTCTCCCAGATCTTCCTCTGGGACCTCTCTATCGGACGCCTGGACTGTGTCAACAGCTTGAGCCTGTCCACTGTCCTCAGGTGAACCCTCTGATGTGTCCGGTTCAAGGGCCATGTTTTGTTTCGCGTACACGTAGTGGACAAGGGAGACTAAAGTAGCCTCGTACAAGGAGTGAGGTTGGAAATCTGTATCATACTTTTAGAGAAATGCTATTTTGCCTGTTCGGACTTTGGAGATAAATGCGAGCGCTTGATTGGCAAGGTTCATTGGAGTCAACAGGGATTCTGCCCGCACTTTCAGGGGCAGCAGGGGGTAGCGACGTGGGTGCGGGGGTTGTCCGCAGGTTTTGATCTGGGAACATATCTCAAGCTACATATTGTTCCCACTTGATTCAGCCAAGAAACAACGCGTAGATTTAACATTCTGTTAAACTCGTTGAATATTTCTGTCGCCCTGATATGAGAAGATACACACAGACGAAGGTGGCTGACAAGCTACGGGACGAGCCGTGCCTAGATCTTGGCTATTCTATTTCGGTGAAGGCAACTGAAGTTCGGAGTATCATTTCGACAAAAATCTAGATGTGACATATTAATTCAGAAGATCTGATTTAGAGACGTAACAATTCGATATTGCAGATCAATCGGAGTGTCATTGCTGCAAAGCCCTCTGCCAACTTTCCCTTTCATGGCCCGAGAGCTCTGGAGAGCGACGGCGGTACAGGTCAAAGGCGAGAAAGGCATTGCGAAGACTTTGTTTATAGCATCTCAACATGCGTGGTGTGTGCTCACAGGGGTTGGAAGACCATAGAAATCCACAATGAAGAACGTCTTTGGTCGTGGGCGAGACAGCTAGCAAGGATCTACTTAGGTTCTCTTGAATCTCCAGCAAAGAAGAGCATCTAGCGAGAACGACAAGCCAGGCATCAGAAACGTTTTGGACTTTATTCGATGTCTTTATGCCTCCAAGACTAAACTTCCATACACTTCTAGGCCGCTAGTGAAGTTGACCTACAAGTAGCCACCCCCACTCAATTGTCCACATCTGTCTCAAAGTAGCCTCCCGTACTAAGTAGAAGATGGTTCTTTTTTACTCTGGCTTTAAGTCCTACAGCTACCTGATACTCCCAGTGGAAGGACTGAGATTTTGTGGCAAGCTTTGTGAACAGTGGCAGCCTGCCCTACAAAAAGTGTTCCTCGGGTATGGAGAAGATTCTATCTGGAAGCCTTTGACCTAGAACTAAGTCAACTTATATATGTAGATGATCGTCTCCCGTCCCATGGCCATTTTTCACATTTTCAACAATCTGACATAGAAAGACAACTCCAAAATGAACTCCGATTCTGTCCCCGAAGACGTCTCTCACGACGAGAAGACCATGGTAAATCCTGAGAGTGTCTCTGACCAAGGCTCCAGCGGCGAACACGAGGATCACCTCGATACGATCGAGTCCGACGATGATACTGTATCTGAATCACTTGCAGATGAATTTGGCGATGGCTATGAAGATGATGATTCCAAAAGAGTTGCCGACCGCAGAAGAGAAAGAGGTCCGATGAAGTCTCTGGCACAGCTTGCCCAAGATTCCCTAATCGAAAGCTTGTCAAAAGCTGTTGACAGTAACCAAGGCACAGCTCAATATTGCTGTGGTGGAAGCATCCCCGCCATCGGACCACACTTAGCCGAGAAGGAAAGCAAAGTTGAAGAGAAAGGCAACCTCCAGGAAAGCATTGATGCCTCAGAGGAAGTCAAAGACCAGAAGCCGGAGGGAGAGGGAAACGGACAAGCTGGTCAGAACAGTTCACTGACTCCAAGTGTGACAATTCGATGGGACGACCCAGTTGATCATTACTTGACAAGAAGAGTGACCCTGCCATCCGAAGATCCCTTGATTCCTACCATGCCAGTCGAATATCACCACCTGATCAAGGCATGTGGAGGCGAAGGCCTTGATCAGTCGAAATTTACTGTCGACTTCCATCCTCAAGATTACGGCATTCTAGATGCCGTTTCACAGATCCTGCTTCCAGGCTGGGAGAATAAGTTCCTCAGGCGCTTCCCGGAGCATCGGGGCGTTCAGGTCGGCAGTTGCAGATTGCATGTAAGTCTTCGTGTCCACCCTCGCTTCAAATTTTCACAAATAATATTTTCAGGTGTCCAAGGTTGGTGCTGCGAGCCAGATTCCAACGGAGTCAAGCGATAGACTTCTGGGCAAACTGGTTATTTGTCTTCCAAGCTTCTTCGAAGGTACGTTTCCAGATGCGTGCGAGCTCGCATAGGTGCTAATCTTGGGAGGCGGCGAGTTGACGGTATTGGATGGTGGACACGAGAGTACCTTTGCTTGGATTCCATCTACTCTCGAGTGGATAGCATCCACCCAGGATTGCGATTTCGAATTTGACGAGGTCACCAAAGGCACGCAGATACTCCTCGTCTACGACCTTCTCATCACCCAGCGAATTGGTGATGGCGAATTATCAGGCATTGATCCTAAGCTGCTACCTTTGTATGAGGGTGTAAGAGACATGTTGACCAAGCCAGGCTTCATGGCGACAGGTAAATTGTCTCCAGGTTTATTGCCTTCAAAACTGACATGCCGATTCGACAGGAGGGACTCTCGGCTACTATTGTAGATACCCTTATTCTCACACCAATTCTCGAATGAGCAAGCAGCTGCCTCATGCCTTACGAGGGGTTGATATGGTGGTCTACACCGTGTTCAAAATCTCTTGATCTCGAGGTCCAGATCCGACCGATTCTTGATAATGGTGATCTCCACGAAATCGATGCCAGGCAATATGAGCGATATGAATATTACCATGGCTACGAATTCGATGAGTGGATGGACGAGAGATGTTACTGCCCGAGAGTCAAGGTTGGGAAGGCTTTCCACGAGTTATGTATCGGGGACTACACATCGCCATTGGACGAGGACTATGACATGGACTTCGAAGATGTAAGACCAGACAAATCCTTCTTTGTTCCCTTGGTCGTACTGACAAAAATTGCAGAACTTGGCATGCCATTGGCCAATGAACGAAGTATCTGGAATTATCTGGCTCAACAAACCAGACAGTGGAGGCAAGAAGCCTCGCGAGCTGGCTATTATCATGGAGGAAGACAGAGATGAAATTATGTGCTACTGTCTCGACTGCAGGAACAGTCGCTATTTCGAGAAAATCAATTCCCTAGTCGGGATTCTGGTTACCGTTCCAAAGGTGGCAGACAGGGATTTGGATCTCTGATGCTTTCGCTGCGAGGTTCGGCATCTAGTATCTTTAGAGTGACCGGCTACAGCCAGTCAATTGTCTCCTTAGGCTGATCTTTTGTGGAGCAATCGGTTGGCGTTGGCTTGCATCGGGTTTTGTATGTTCTGTTTGTTTACCTCGAAGCGGGTATGAGCTTAAGTTGGGTAGAAATGGCACGGCATAGATGTTACCACACTTTCGTGTGAATGGATAGTCAAGTTTCCGTCCACAGTGAGGACGCTGATTCGATCTGCATGATCTGCGTGAATTCTTTAGGCAGATTTTCCCCTCTCCGGCGTAGGTTAAACGGGCTGCATGAAGTCATGCCCCGGTCCGTTCAGTAAGCATTTTGCAACTTGGCGATGACCCCGCGTCATATCAGAGCTTTTCACTTCTCATTTCGTTGCTTGCTCTTCACTATTTTCTCTCAGACAAGAGGAAGCATTGTTGACCCATGATTCAACATGGGGAGCATTTCAGTGTTGGTTTTCTTGTTGGTATGTGTGCATAATATTTATGCATATCCGAAGTCTGTCCATCATGCACAACACCTCACTCGTTCTACCGAGCTCCGCTCCTCTTATGATTACATTGTGATCGGCGGAGGAACTGCCGGGCTGACAGTCGCTGATCGTCTCACGGAGAGCGAGAAATGTTCGTGTTCACTGCTCTGAAAAACTCTCAAACTAATCTGAAGTCAATAAATAGACTCTGTATTAGTCGTTGAGTACGGCTACTTCTCGGATATCCCCAGCTTGCCGTATGACCCAATCAATCCCAGAGATGCATCGCCTCCGTCTTTGATGTATAATATCACCTCTGTCGGGACCAAGAAGCAATATGTCGGAATCGGTTGTGTCGTTGGAGGCGGATCGGCCGTAAATGCTCAAGCATTCATGCGCGGTACCTCGGAGGACTATGATCGGTGGGCCGCTCTTGGAGGTGAGAATTCGAATTGGAGCTGGACAGATATTTTGCCGTATTTCAAGAAGGCATGGATGCTACATTCTCTTGAGACAAGAACATGCTGATGAAGAGAACAGAGCGCTACTTTCAACCCACCAGATCCGAAATTGGCTGAAGAGTTCAACATAACATTTGACACCCAGAGAGTATGGGGAGGCACTGGTCCTGTCTTGGCCAGCTTCGGCGATTATCAATATCCTCCTACCAGTACATCGACATCCTATGAATCACGCTCAAAGCCGTACTGATCCATCTCCAGAAGTCATGTATGAGGCCTGGAAAGCCTTTCCTGGCATCACCTATCCACGTGACGGCTCCGAAGGTCAAGCAGGAGTCGTCTGGATCCCCTCATCCAAAGATCCCGTCACAGAAACTCGATCCTACGCACGAACGGCGCACTACGATCCGGTCCAGAGCAGAACGAATTATGATATCCTTACAGGGCACAAAGTTGCGAAAATCAACTTTCGCCAGACCAGCATGGAGACTATAGCGACAAATGTGAGGATCGTTGCGCGAGCTGACAATTCGTCCATCATTGTAGTCAAGGCAAAGAAAGAGATCATACTCGCAGCCGGAGCGATTCATACCCCTCAGATTTTGCAATTGAGTGGCATTGGTCCTCGGCAGGTGCTGAAAGCTGCGAACGTCTCGCTCGTGCTGGATCTTCCTGGTGTGGGGTCCAATTTCCAGGATCACTCGTGGTTTGCTGTTGGGTACAATTGTAAGCCCATCATCTAGGCATTATGACCTGTACTTGCTAACGCGTAAATACAGTCGCAACTCCTGTGCTTCCAAATAGAGCATCGCTGCTCAATGACGAAGTGTTTGCTGCTTGGGCGTTGGAGCTCTGGGAAGCAAATCGAACAGGTCAGCCTCCACATCTGCTCTGGACGCCAAATTCTTTCTGACTTCTTCAGGGCCATACTCAATCGCGCAAGGAGGCGGAGCCGCTCTAGCTCAAGTCGGTCTCCCTGTAATAGCACCTGATACGTACTCTTCCATCGCATCAGAAATCGAGGGTCTTGATGCAGCAAGTGTCCTACCCCTCGGTACGAACCCCACAATTATTGCTGGGTATCGCGCCCAGCTCAAACTCATGGCCGCGGCAGCACGATCCAAGAACACCGCTTGGCTTCAAATGGGACTAGGTGGAAACCCATTCGGTCTCTCCGACCAGTGGGTGTTCAACATCCATCCACTAAGCCGAGGAACGGTACACTTGGACCCGGCAGACCCTAATGGAGAACCACTCGTCGATTATCGTATGCTCTCAAATTCTATCGATCTCCGAGTGGCGGTAGCTCTGTTCAAAGGGATCAGGTCCTATTATTCCAGTCAAGGCGCTATGAAGAGACTGACACCTGTGGAGACTAAACCTGGAGCGAATGTGACGTCTGATGCCGATATCGAGAGCTTCTTGAAAAGGACATTGGATCCCAGTCAATATCATCCTGTTGGAACGTGTCCCAAGATGCCGTTAGAGTTGGGAGGTGTGGTTGATGAAGAGTTGAAGGTGTATGGCGTGGTGGGTCTGAGTGTAGTGGATGCGAGTATGATGCCGCTGATTGTGGGGGCAACGACCCAATCGACTGTTTATGCCGTTGCGGAAAAGGTGAGTAGAGAGAAATAGTGAGATCAGGGCGTGTCAAAAGATACTAATGTGTTCGAGTAGGCTGCGGACCTGATAAAAGCAAGAGCATGACTGTTGACTCAGCTGTGGACACAACTGACTTTATTGCTAAACATGGCTCCTCGTGCTGTTTCTTTGCTGGACCTATCATTCCAGAAGAAGAGTCCGCAAATATTCTGTTCTTCTTCTTGATGATGTTCTCAGAGTGTCGCATTCATGCGGAGATGCAGTGGAATGCAGGTGAATGAGGCGCAAAGTTCACCACAGTCTCTCGCTTCGCAAAGTAGTCAAAAGTAAATAAACAGTCCATTCCCACCCACAAACCATCAAACAAGCAAAACCCTATAGCCAACGCATCTCAGACATGTAGCGATATCCCAGGTATCTCTATCAATCTGCTCTCTTCTACTCCAAACATCCTCCATTATTCTCAACGCGAGCTGCATCGTGCCAAATCTCTGCAATGCTCCCATCGAAGCAACCATATCCCGAAACGACGATTCTTGATGGGTATCCGCCAGGCAGCCAGCTATGCAGAAAGGCCAAACGAGCGTCCTTAGCAGAGCTGGAGAGGGTAATGTCTTGAATGCGACGATCAACTTCGACACATTGTCTTTGACTTCGTCGCTCGCCGGCTGCCACCCTGAGACAACGGTGTGTAGGTATATGTGTGCAGCGTAAGCCCAGATCTTTGTCAGAGCAGCAGTTGTATCTACAGGCTTGTAAAGAAAGAACTCGAGTGGATTGGTGGGCTTCAACCGCATTCTAGACGTATATCCAGGCTCGTCGAGGGCAGCACAACCATCACGGAGTCGCTGCTCTATGTCGCTGGCTCTATGTACCAGCTGCATCATAGACAATGCGCCGGACTTCTTCATCTCCTTCTTCCAGGCATCCAATGCAGATATCTCACCAATTAGTAATAGAACCCAGTTCTCATGGCCAACGAAGTCCTCAAGCTGTAGCGGAAAGTGTCCATTATGATGGTCGTTGGTCAGGAGATATCGGTGGTACTTCTGGAATCTTGGGGCCTGTTCGAGAGAAGTGCTTGAGATGACATCATTTACCAGTAACATGGCGGAGAAGAAGCGGAATGCGGCCTGATCCGCTGTCCAAAGAGTGATATCAGAACTCACATCCAGGAGGGGTCCATCAGAGAGCTGTGCCAAGACCTTCGAAATACTCGGATATGTTCCTTCCATTCCGTATCTTTGGAATATCTGCTCAAAAAGCACGACTGCAGCATCAAGATGCATCTGCCAATTTTGCGTAGGAGCAATGATGATCTCAAAGCTAAGCAACTGTACCACGTTTCCCATCAGGTCAGCACTCTCTCGCAGAGGCTGTTCCTCCTGCTTAGAGAGCTCAACCGAGTCGCGCAGAACAGTCTTTATAGCTAGATCAGCCTGTTTCTGAAGCTCCTCCGAAGTCATCGATGCACACATCTTGTTCTCGGAGCCTGCTAGCATTGGTACTACCGAGAAGAAGAAAGAGGCGAGGCTGATAATTGTATGGTAAATGCCTTTGTTCTTCATAATTAAAACGAGCATCCAGCCTCGGCTCCCTTCCAGAATGGATGGACGGTAGAAAGGAAACAGGACCGGAAAGACATAGTCCAGGTATGTCATGATAAGAGCAAATTCTCGCTCGTCTTGACTCAGTGACAGACTCGGAACATCGAGATCCAGCAGATGGTTGGAATTGCGGGTGCTCAGGGAGACACTCGAATCTGGTGTGGGAATCCCTACCGCTGTACCGCAGTCGACCTGAGACATCTGTAGAGCTCTCTGTGAGCTTTCCCTTTCGCCATTCAGGTGTCTAGATTCGGGACTAAGAGGAAAGCTGGTGGATGAACTTGATGCCATCACGTGATCCGATAAAGAATCATCTCCGATCATTTGTGCGATGGTCTGGATACGTCTCCTCCCTCGACGACGAATCGATCCGCGCTTGATTTCCACTTTCACTCGATTCGCCATATCCTGCTGTCTCTGCCCACCGTCGATCCAGTCCGGCTTGGTCCTGTCATAGTGGCAGGTGATTTCCAATGCTCGGCATACAGCGCAAATAGGGGTCGCCTCATCGCACTTCTTGTGTCGGATCCGGCACGTCCAACAGCCTGTGAAGCTCTTCCGTTGAAGTGACATGCGTAGCTGAGCTCATTCCATGCATAAGTAAATGTAGTGTTGCTTTGTAAGGTCTCCAGGGTATTTCGAAGAGTTCTGGTTGTGCTGCCCCGGTCGAGACCGAAGCCGCTCGGAAGCTCTTCGCGAGCGGCTTGAGTAAGCGGGCGGGTTTGTGATCTTGGCACATGTTCCTCTTCCAGGTCGATGGCGCGCCAATCTTAGAAATGTATAAACTGGAAGCTTCCCACAAGAAGAATTATTTCTCAGTCTTGATTATTTCCCAAACTGTTATACAATCATCACACACCATGGTAGGCACCAAAGTCCTCGTTTTCGGCGGAACAGGTCCGGCAGGGATCTGTTTACTTCGCGAACTCGTCTACCGCAAGCACGCTATCATCGTATACGCTCGTTCGCCGTCCAAAATCCCCTCAGAGCTCGCAGCAAATCCTTTAGTTGAAGTGAGATGTTCTTACAATTCCATCTCAGCCCTAAATCATTCCGAGTCTGTAAAGTCTCTAAAAGCGAAAAACACTAATACTCTTCCTCAACTAGGTCATCCAAGGCGATCTCTCAAACTACTCAGCCCTCTCCTCGGCGGTCTCGAAAGCCTCCAGCATAATCTCCCTCCTCGGCCCCAACGCCAAAGACACAACCTTCGACCCTTCCCTCTACTCCTCATTCTACGCCTCCCTCTTCCCTATCATGCGCACCCACGGCGTGCGTCGAATCCTCGCCATGGGCACAGTATCCATCAAGTGTCCTGAAGATAACTTCTCGCTTATACGCTCGATACTCGTGTCGCTTATGCCGGTGTTTTTCAATACCGCGTATCAAAGTATTCTGAAGATAAGAGATGTGTTTGAGGAGGAGGGGACGGGTAATGGGATTAATTGGACGGTGTACAGGATTGCGTTGATACCTGGGGGCGATGATGAGGTGAGCTGGATGAGGGATAGGAATGAAGGGGCGGGGCATTTCGTCGGGTGGGTTGGGGAGAAGGGGTGGGGGATGAGTCAGAAGAGAGGGGCGTTGGCGAGGTGGCTTGTTGATGCTGTTGAGGGAGGCGCTGATGAGTGGATTGGGAAAATGCCTGCTGTGGCTGCTGGGACTTTGTCATGAGTTGGCTCTGAAAGCCAGGGGATTTGAAACAGTCACTGCGTATGGGATAGGCTATGGAGTAATAGAATCAGGTCTATACATAACATTAAGGTACGTGATGAGTAAAGTAAGTGGGTATCTATCGATCTCAAATGCAAACAAGAAATCGCTCGCTCGCTGGCTCGCTCGCATCTCCTATGACTCTTCGAAAAACAAAACATAACGAGCATCTCTCATCCCATCATAATCATCATCACATACCTCCAATCCCTCATTGCAAACCAATCCATGCCTGTCTTTCCATGAAACAAAACTTCCCAAATATTAAACCATTAAAGCAATGACCAGACTGCGATGATATGATGTGTATGATGAAATGCCAACCCGTGACCGAAAATGAAAAGGAAGAGATGAGAATACAAGCCTATGTGTAAATAGTAGGCATGTAGGAAATTGATGCACCACAGGCTCGCGCCCTTGATATCTCTCCGTCTTTGACAGCTTGTATGAGACCCGACCGAGAAATGTTGTCTTCCACGCTATGCAACAAACCGCTAAATGCAAATGCCAAACGATCCGCACCTATTTGAAGTCGGCTGGTGCTGACTCGAGGGTGAGGAGCAAACATAATGAGAGAGTAAACAAAGGGGAAAGTAAGGACTAAACACTAGCCGTCCTCCTCCGCCCAACATTTGGTTTCTGCGCGTACGCAACCACCAATTTGAAGCTCGCGTTCCATTTCTCGCTCTCCGAGAGTAAGGAGCTGTCATTGAAGATACTTCTGGCCAAGTCACCATCTGGAATGACACCCTTCTCGTAGCATTGTGTGTACCACCACCGTCCGACTTTGGCGACCATCTTCGTGATGCTCTCATCCCCGGCACGAGATTCGTCCTTCATCATATCTGCCAGGCTGAGTTCCTCGCTCTGGTCGTGTTCCCGCTCTTTTCCTTTGCCACTAGCACTTCCGCGCTTGGAAGTATCTCTGGAAGCAGCGGGAATGGTTGACGCCACAGGAACACCGACGTTGCAGCTCTTGATGTCAGTAAACCCGCGCTTGCCGACAATGCGAAGGACTGTGTCGCTTGCGCTGGCGAGACTGATTTCCGAATCTGCGACCTGCATCTTGACTTTGAGGCCTCGAACTGCACGACGAGCACGGTTACCCATGTTCACCATATCTAAATCTAGAATTGCCATTTCGAGGTATCCGCCGGGCTTGAGGACACGTTTAGACTCTGCGACGATGTTGCGATATGATGCTTCAGACATGGCAGAGGGAAAGCGGAAGACGACAACGTCGAATATTGATGATGGGAACGGGAACTTGTGAGATGTGGAGAGGTATTGGACCTGTCGGTGATTTGGAGGGGTGAGCGGAAACGAAGCGCTTGCGGAGGTTTGCTGGGAGTTGGAAAGTGGCCGAGTGGGCGAGAGGTTGTAAAAGGTTGAGTTCGGATAAGTTTCTGCTGCATAAAAGGACCAATCGTCTTTCAAGTATATATTAGCTCACGAAAAGATTCGAGGTAAGTAAAGGGGCGTACCATTGCCAAGACCATCGATGACTAAGATCGAATGGCGTTTCGTTGGTCCTTCGAGCTGCATTATTTCTTCTCTTGCAGGACTGAAGAGAACGTGCCCGAAAGTCAACCACTTGCTGACTTGCATTGATCCAACGCGAAGGTTGACCTGCGAGATGGGAGAGCTGTTTTCCTGCTCGGAAATTGTCCGGAGCCCTGACATCGAACGCGAATGACTGCTTGATGAAGTCGATTTTCTTGAGCTGCTATGAGAAGCGCGGCGATGCTTCTGAGCCGAATCGCCGTGGACAGAATTATTCCGGTCGCCATATCCAGAGAAGAAATCTGTGAAGGACATCGGCGTTGTCGGTGTAGGAATAGTGTTCAGAGCATCTCTCAACCTAGCACTCATGTCTCCGCTATACACGCTCGAAGTTGTGAGAGCAGAGCGTCGCTCTGGAGCTTCAATTACTTGCTCCTTAATTGTAGGCGCAGAGGTCAAGGTTGGTGACTCCTTAGCCTGAACTTTGCTCTTCCTCATTCGTCGACTTTCATAGCTCTCATATTGGAATGGAACCCCGTGTGAAGATGTTGCCGATACAGGTACTTTGACAGTATCGTCATTCTCGATCAAATCGTCGTACTCATCCCATACCTCGTCTTCCTCCAGGGCAGCGTTGGCTTCAGGGATAACAGCCGTGATACCGAGGAGGCTAAGTCCACCAGAGCTACTTGTCGTGGCCTCTGAGTTCTTCCGAGGAGAGAATGCAAGAAAGTCTTGATGACTCACTCTTGTGCTCTCCGACCTAGAATCACCAGAGCTTTGTCGTGATGAATTTTCCATCTCGGAATAGGGAAGTCTGGTCTCGATTGGCTCGGGAGTGGAAGGCTTGGGTGGACTAGGACCTAGGCCAACAGAATCTTTATCGACTACCTGCGGCATCAGCAGTGGCTGAACTATGCTGAGACGAGCAAATGGCCGTGAGAATGACTTTGGCGAGGTCGCCTCTGGTCTGGCTGAAATGACCTTGGGTATGCGTCCAACTTGTGGTAATCGACTTGGGCGACTTGGTGCCGTCTCTTTGACCAAATGCAAGTCAGTCTGCGGCAATTCAGGCGTGATTTGAACAGGCTCCGGAGAGGAGTAAGTCGGTAAAGTGTTGCTGTCCGGTGGGGCAATCATGTCAAATTGTACCTCTTCCGATCCCCGATTATTTTCTTTGATCTCTCCAAATTGAAGCAAGTCAAGCTCTTCGTTCGACAGGCTTACGACATCGGCATCTCGAAGTATATCTTCCAGATCAAAAGCTTCCAGTTCCTGCTGCTCATCAGAGGAGTCAAGCATTGCATAATGTGGCATTGCCGCCGACTTCGGAACAGACTTTGCAACTGTTACTTGAAGTGCAGGTTGAGGGTCCGGTTTTGGTGTTGGCTGTGATCTATGGAAGAAGTTCCACTTCCGTGGTGATCTTGGCCTCTTCTCCAGCTTCTTAGGCTTCGTGGTCTGAACTTTCCGGGCCTTCTCGAGCTCTGACTTCATGTCTAGATGAGACTCGTCTGATAAGATGCTTGCGTCTAAGCTTGTGATGGAAGGCGACGCTCCACCGGTGAATTTGAGGGGTCGCGGAAGGTTTAAGGCGCTGCTTGAGTTCTGAACAGACCGGCGAAAAGCCAAAGAGCTTTTGCCGATACCATCGTCGCTGCTATCAGATGGCCGGCGACCTTTGGGTATCGCAATGGCGGAAGCTCTCTTGGTGGGTTCTTTGGGTAATGCTGACGGCCATAATGTGGTCCTAGAGACTTCTTGACTGAGGTTTGACGAACCTTTGGAATCCATGCTAGGTCGACCTAGTAGAAGGCTGGCATTACTTTCTGTGCGAGATAGCTCAGAGCTGGCATTGCGATTTTCAATGATCTCGCCTCCCCCAGCGATGATCACAGGACTCATGCGTTCGAGCAGGAAAGGATCGTGAGCACGAGTGCTAGCAACGCTTTCCTGCGATGAACTGGCTCCACTCACGCTCCTGTCACGGGCTCTGGTCAGACCTCCAGCACTACTGCTTCTGCCTCGGTGACCATATCTTCCATATCCTTCGTGTCCAGTCCCGGCCACAGGTCCTTTTCGAAGTACTTTTTCCTTAGTCTCCACGGTTGGTAACTCGGGTGCAGTCTTTGTGCGCCGCCCGAATAAGCCAAAGCGGGGCTTCGTGTTTACTAGACTTGGGCTTGGAGTACGACTAGCTGTGCCTCTCGACGACGATGCATTTTGCTGAGGCTTCAACGTTGGAATGATGCCAAGTCCGGATGGTGCGGGTGTTGCTTCTCGTGGCGATGGTTGAACAGGAACTGGAGACGGGTTCCTCGACGGAAGTCGGCTTGACTGTTGAGAGCGTGGACCAAGCGGAGGTGATGTGACGGTACTTCGAGGAAGCGCACTCCTCCTCCTGTCTGGTGAGAAACTGATCCCGGCCAAATTGCTCTGGATGACTGCCATCGACTCGCCTAATTGAGTTTGCAAATCGGGTGCGCCTTCTCTACTCGGCCGTGTCGGGGGACCCACAGGTTTCGAGGCCGTGAGGGACGGCTGTACAGTTCTAGCTTTGGCAGGTGACGACTCTGCGGAAGTCATTACTGATTTTGCAGGTGCCTGAGATGACTTGGAGGGAGATTCTTGTTCTTCGGATCGGGCTTTCTTGAACTTCTGAGACGACTTTCGTGGTGGCGGACTTGGTGGCAGTGGAGACAACCTCTTCTTTTTCTTCTTCTCCTTCGTCTTTCCCTCTCCTTTGACAGTTGAGTTTGAAGATGACGATGTCAATGATTCCCGTAACGATGGAAGGCCATGCTGATCGACTGGTCCTGCTTCGCCCTCGTTTGGAATGCTCACAGCCCTTCTTCTTGTGACGCTTGTGACAGGAGGTCGCGATAGAGCAGGGCTTGCTTGTCTAAGTCTCGGGGTAGTAGTCTTCAGTGGTGCTATGATGCCTGGTGACTGAGATGACATAGAAGTAGGGGTGGTGTCTCGGCTGTGGCTTCCAGGACCGGGAGACTCGGAGAATCTAGTTGATGGACTCGCACTGTATCCGCTTCCGCTATAACCGCTATAACGATGATGGCTACTTCCACCGGAGTAGTATACCGGCGTTCCAGAGAGAAGAGGAGTTGGTGGAGGCAGGTCATGGGTAGATAATTTTGGCTGCAAGTCTGCAAGCACTCTGGTATGTGGCGCAAATGCTTCTGGTCTGTTGCGGTACCTATCCAATTCCGGAATGATAGGTGGCGAGTCCTTGAATGGAGGAGCCCTCGCCCTTGGTCTGGTAAATATTTCGTTGTAAGCCTCTGCTGACCTGATCGAAGAATCAATACTTGGATGTTGTTCGGCTGATGTTTGTGACCATTTAGTTGGTGACGAAGATCCTGCTCTGTCCATACCCGTTCGGGGATTCGGCACCTGTGCAATTGACGAGGGTTTTCTCCGTAATACATTGCGAGACGATTTGCTTTTCAGCTCGGGCTGAACCTTCTCCGCCGGTGCCTTGGTTGCAGCCCTGCCAAAGCCAAAGCTGGATCCTGTGATACCCCTCGGTCTTTCTGACCTTTCCGGCCTCTCTGGTCTCTCTGGCCGTCGTGTACTCGGCGATGGATCGCGCATACTCGGTCTCGGTAATCCTGTCTGTGGTGGCCTGCTCGCCGGTACAACTCCTCTTTTTGACTCCATCTGTCCTGAGATATGTGCGATATCTGCCTCCCTACGTTCCTTCACTGGCGAGCCTGATGCTCCAGCTTGCATATATGCTCCAAGCCTTCTCCCTCTGGGCAAGTCCCCTGGCCTAGTGGGTGGGTCGAACCCTGATTTGTATGATGCCATTATGATCCTCCTAACTTCGCATTACCTTGCCGGTTTGTGTGCTGTGTACCAATTGCTATAATGTTCGATAGTGGTATGTAGTCGACATTCCTTGTAAAGTTCCGCAAATATGAGGTCTTCGTGCGATTAGGAATATCTGCGTTAAGTCAGTGCTCGAAAGTCAACAATCGCGACTTAGACGAGAACTTACACCCGAGATCTGCCAAAACTTTTTGTGTCCGCGAGGACCAAGTCTCTAGAACAAAAGAAAAAGATTTGGCTATTATAGCAATATAAATCCGTATTGTCCGAAAGTTCGCCTCAGTTTTAAGTGTGGTGGCCAAATGTTCAGTAGTTGCAGGCGAAAGTTACTGGGGTTGCGTATTGTGAACAAACAGTACCGCCAGGGTTTCTTGAAAACTGGCGAGGACAAAATAGAAATAGGAACAAAAATATCAATTATTTTTGGGTAGTAGATCAACAGTCAGAAACAGCAGAAAAGGAGGAAAGTGGAGGTGATGCTGTTGTTAAGGGTCGCCCTGGATGCGGGACGGTCGAGAGCTAGAGTGTGGGGACTAGCAATCGTGTGCGTGCCGTAAAACGGAGACGAGGATTTAGTTGGTAGACGAGCTAGGCGCTTGTCTCTTAGCAGCGCAAGCCTCCTGTTGAGACACAGTTTGATGGATGACGATGGGGGTATCAGAGGGCGTAGATGGGAATTTCAGGGAGGGCTGATCATCGCTGAGATATGGAGTCGACTTTAGGGCCGGTCTACCGTGGAAACGAGTGGAGCGTGAGTGCCGCGACCACTGAGTCTGGTGGCTATCAAGGCTGGTATCAAGGCTGGGGGAGGTATATTTGCTTGTGGCGTTGAGAAGCAGTCGACTGGACTTGAGTCTCTCCCAGATCCTAGCGATATCGTGCAGAGTGCAGCAGTCCCAGTCATGCGGGTCCTCTGGACGGTCGTGTCTCTGCCTCTGGAATCGCCGGAGAGAGAGTTTAAGCCTGAGCCTGAGCCTGGAATAGAAGCTGTTGGAGAAGGAAAGGAGCCACGAGCCAGTAAGTCTGGTTGATAGCAGAACAGCCGGGCATAGTAAAAGACGGAGAGGGCTAGTCATCCAGAATGGCGGGCATGTAGAAAGCAGCAAAAGCAAAGACTGCATCGCAAATCGATCAACTCACGCAAGACGCGCACAAAAAGCAGGTGCTGCGCCGGGCTGCGCGTCTCTTCTGCAACGCTGCTGCAGGCTTCTGCGAGGACTGCATGGCCTTGAGACCTATGAGAAGAGAGCAAGACCATAGAAGGCAATTCATTCGTCGAGCGGTGTAAGTGAGAAGCAGAATCACGTATGAGAGGGTTTTGGACGTTGGCAGGTTGGGTGAGGAGAACTTGGTGGCGTGATTAGCTCTCGAATCAGTGATGGGCGGCTAAGTCCTGATCGCCCATAGTGGGGTGAACGGGGGGTCTCGGGGGGTCCTTTACCCTGGAATCTGGATCCTCGCTGGGAAGAAAGCGTCAAATCCTTCCCTAAGATCCCTCCCTCCCAAATCCGACACTAACTGACAGACAAGACAGCGAAAGCCCAGTCATCGCATGAAAGTGGCCTGCATCGGCTTGAGCAATGTGCATGTGCCCGGAAATAGACATCTTGCGACAAGCGCTGCGGCACTGCGTCTATAGTCATGTGCTAATGGTGACCTCTCACCGTCTTGTATCACTAGGCCTTTGAGAAGTCTCGCCATCAGCTTTCAGCGATACCAAGGTACAACAATGCAAATCGGCCTCCTGACCTGTAGCACAAGCATTCCATTTGCTGCCGCCTTGTGCCATGAATTATGCCCACGGCCACCTTCGGGTCGCATCGTCCCCTCTCACTTTTCAGGTCAAGTCAGGCCAGGGTTCACTCCAGCAGGCCCTGTCTTTGCCTATCTTTCCTCCTCCAAGTCCTCTCGAGCAAGACTACCATGTCCCTGAAGGACGGCCAGACCCGTAAACAGACGACAGTCCTCAACAGTGGGGTCACTCCCAGCCATCTGGTTCCTTATTTGACCGTTTTTGCACTTGGGGTCGCACGAAAATAACCATGAATCAAAAGCACAACTTCTCTGGGTGTTCATTGGTGAAGAGCCAAATATTCTCATCCAACCATTTTGATGAAATTTCTGCTCCCAGCGCCTCGCTAAATTCCGAGCCAGCCCCTGAAGCCCCCAAACTCTGATCTTGGACCTCATGTTTCTCCCTACCCGTTTGGCACAAACGTTCTCTAACCTTCTGCCAATCGAGTATCCCAAAAGTACAGCTCCTTCCTGTCAAGCCGGAAGAGGAAACTCAAGCCTGGAGCCATGGACGTCAATGTTGGTAAAGTTCAACCGCACTTTAAGCAGTGACAGGGATCACCAATACCCGGTTCGGCTTGCTCACACAACAAGCCGTTGATTTGATGCTGTGTAGCGTGATATCGCACCAGTCATTCGATCTACGATGCTCTTTGCAGCATCATCAACAATCTACAGGATCTGATGTACGTGTTTTGTTGAGGTGCCAAATAGAATGCTACCATTGTTCACCGAGCCTACCTGTCACACACCGTCCTTCGCGTTCAGCCCACCACCTGACTCATCGCTACGTCCTCGTATCTTGGAATCTTTGCGATCAGGTTCCTAGGCGAGCTGAAGCGCGCAGAATTAGCGGAGGGGCAACTGTGCGTTGTCGCGATGGCGACTGTGGCGGGTGCATTGCATGCATGAATGCACAGGCTTCGCCACACCTGTGAATCCCATCAAGCCGAGGATCTTGGCCAGATGGCGACTCCGAGCTTCGTCGGTAATATCGAGAATGCTCGTTGACGTGGCAGCGAGGCAAATTTGAAGCCTTGCTTTCGAAATCATGATCCTGATCCTAATCAACCTGGGGCGAGATGTCAAGATGTGAAGCGAGCACATCATGCCATTTAGAGCCCTTTTTAGCGATGCCCCCGAGGTGTGGAGGGTTCGGAGGAAATCAGCAAGGCCGTTTGGCGATCAACAGGGCTTTCAGGCAGCCCATTGGTCAACATGTAGCCAGTGTGGCTTGCAGATACTCTTTCGCTTGGGATTGATGTAAATAACGTGACGACGAGAGGGTGTCCTCATCCCGGTCTTTTGTGCTTCGAATGGTCTTTCGAATGATTCCAGATCCACCACCTTGCCGCACAGGATTACATGGCTGCATGTTCGGACGAGAAGCTCGCCAAAATCGAGCAAGGATGGCACAGTGAAGATGGATATGGCACTATCCAGCGCCTGTATCTCCTCTTCTCGTGTCAGCCGTCAGAACTCAATCTTTTGCGCCTATGAAAAGAGCTTAAATCATCCTCTTCTTCCCATTTGCGCTCCAGAAGCCGTCTCTAAACCACCACTTGCTATCAATCGGGCTGATTAACCGAGTTCTTGAACCTCATTTGTGGCGATCTCATCCACAGAGTCCCATCGTTTCCACGCGAAGGCTTCGACTGAGAAGCTGACCCGAAGCTTCACTTCACTATTTACGCAGCTCCAAACGAGTAAACCGCCTGGATTGTAGTCTGGGGCAGCCAAGCCTAGGACTAAGTCTTATGTAAGGCCCACATCTGCGGCGTTGGTCCAACAAGGGCCATCGTAGGAGCCTCTCAAGCCTATTAGAACGTCAAAGTCGACTTCTCGCTTCTCATTCGCGAGAGCGTTTTCGACGAGTCCTCACCCTACCCGAGGGGAAGTCGGAAACTTGGATCCCCGCAAACCATGACCATGATGAGTCTCTGTAAGTTTCCGCACATGCCGCTTGGTGGAGGGCCTCGCCGGGACGAAGTGGAAAGTATGTTGGGACCTTAGGAATTGAGAAATTGAGGGAAGTGATGTATCAACTTCAAGCCATGACATTTTAGCCGGACGGCTAGGGGGAAGAGAGCCTTGGTCCCCGCCAGCCATGAATTTTGGAATGTGCTGCATCAAACGTTGCTACATGGAAGAGTGGCGTCTATTCTGGTTGCTTGTGGATAACGGCAGGGGTAATGATTCATGTTTTGAGTGAAGCCGACGACAATCGATGGATGTCACTATCTCCCCTATCAAGTCTCGCTTAGGGCCCCTGAAAATCAGAGGGCTGTCCGTTCCTTCCACTTCTGGAGAACGATCCCCTGCTTCTCAAGATGCTCTTTTCTTAGAAGAGAATATCGGCAAGTGTTATAACTCCCAGAGCGTCGTGCGTCTCAGATATCAGAACCTGGCGATACAGCACGCTCGCATGCATGGCATCGGCATCGAAACGTAAAATCATCTCAACGGCAAGCCATGCAATCAGTCTGGAACGACACTTCTCTATGCACCCACAGACCAAATGCTACTATGGACAATCAACAACTCCAATTCAAGCCAGTCTCAAGCTCTCACACTAGCACCGTTTCAGGACTTTGTCATATCAGCGCAGCCAAAAGCGACACAATAAACAACTGCCGAGTAAAACAAAACAAGCAAGAAACAGAAACATTCTTTCATCCCACAAGACTTACGGGTGGCTGTTTCGATTTTCAGCCATATGTTTCTCCCAACTGCACAAAATCCGACACTAGAATGCTCAAGTCCAACCGATACTTCACGGAGACACTCATTGGTTCTCGAGCGAACCAGTCATGGTCCTCTCTCGTCCCCACTCCGTGAACATTGATCAAAGTCAGGTCATCTCCAAAACCTTCACCCCATCATTGAGAATCATTCTACCTTCCCAGTGTCATCTTCAAGGAGGACATGACATCCGAACCCCATCTAGGCACATGTTTCATGTGCTTTGCATATTCTCCTCTGCATGTTCTCCACACGCAAGAAGACCCCTCAATCACTCGCTGCCTCGGTAAGACTTCCCCTCTCCCAAATTCCTAGCGTGATTGTGACAAGCTCCTCACGACGACTGGATCGGTAACTAACCTATTCCACTCTTACTTATTGACGACCGTGAACTTCCATCATCAGGGTAAGTCCACACGGACGCAAGCCTAAGACCTCCCTCCGCAAGTGTCCGCAAGTGAGTCTCCCGTCCCGTCTTTCTTACTCAATTTCTCCGAGATAGGGCCTGCCGCCGTCCTGTGCCCGTGCTACAGTAGTGTACTGTAGTAGTTTCCGGGGTACAGAGACCTTGAGGGTCGAGATTCGAGACCGATGTGCGATGGGCAGGTAAGCGCCAGAAGAGTCTGGAGGTGGTGATCAAAGCTTCTTTGTTCCGAGAGACATGGCGATCATTATCTCCACATCACAAAGTTGTGATGTGACGACAATTCTTCATCGGTGGATATTTCCCTTTGAGATGTAGAATGAGGTGATGAGATGTCGAAATTCCCATTCCGTAAGAAACTGGTTGCCTGACTATTGTCAGCCCAGTAGAATTTTACTGAAATTCAAAGAAGGCTTTGGTCCAGAATTCCCATCCTCAGCACTGCTGCATTATTACCTACGCCTCGGTGAGACATCTACTCTCTGCCTGCGAGATCGGCTTACCTGGAATTCGTCACACAAATGAAGAACTATCCTTTTTGTACCCAGTCAAGTCTCTCTCAGACGATTGCCCACTTCACCGTTTGCTGCACTATCGCATATCCAAGCTCTGGAGGCTTGCTCTTCGAGTAACCTTCTGATTAAACAGAGGTAGCAAATAAGACTACGAAGTAGACCTCCTAATCCGAAGGTTCCTTCTCACCTACACCTCAACACGCACTTCCAAGTGGCTGAATTATCACCCGACAGCCAGTTTTACCAGACATATGATTCCCAACCGAATCGCCATCCTACTATGCAAGTACTCGGTAGGCTCCAACCCCCACGGTCCTCCCACACCCCAAAGTAAACATCAAGCCACCATCCTACTCCATCACATTTCCACACCAAATCCATATCCATATCCACGACCATATCCATGTCGCCTTCCCGCGTTTCACCAGTGTGATCCGACCTTACTGCTTACATCGACTTCAACGCTCATTCTCACACTCAAATCTTAAACAGTTCGTCGGGCGGAACGGGCGGGAGGGCAGCTAAGTAGACTGGGTATGGGTATGACGCCGTATCGAACCCCAGTCACAACGCCTCACCTTACTGGTTCAGCAGAAACCGGAGAAGTGGGAAGTGTAAGGCTTGCATGGGTAAGGATATGTGGTGTAGCTGTTGCTGATCCGAAAACGGAGATACTGGGTGGACGAGAGGAAGTGCAAAAGTGCAAATCGAAACAAAACAACGGAAAGAACAAACTTCGTGATATTTAATGCAGTAAGAGAGGACAATGTCTAGCTAAAGTAACCATGCAATGAAGCTGTGAATTTCGACGAAAGCACTACAAGATGTAGAGCAGAAATTCGGCAAGATTAGCATGCACAACCTCGCTGAGAGGGAATAATATTTAGGGAAATACGAAAGAGCATTCAAAGGCCACTTAGCCAAAACATTTCCAAGGTTATGAACCCGCCACCCCATGATGGTCTGGTTCCAACTTCCCCGAAGGTTATTTCTCACTCTCGCATTTCTGAGCCAACTGAAGACTATTGTTGCAAATTCCTGTTTTGTATTTTGTATGACCCTAGTTGTACACATCCGCTAGCAAAATCCGGAACCCAACCCAATCCAGTTCCCATGCATCTGTACCGCTTTTAATGCCCAATTCCGGAAGGACCAATGTGACATAACGAGAAATGATGTGATTTGGAAAAGAGTCTACCAATCACATCTTCCATTTCAGTCGAATTTGCTGATTTGTTGCCCTTCCTGAATTTCCGAAAGTCAATGCCTCCCGCGATCATCGAAAGCACATGAAAGTGATCTCCATCTAGGAGCATCACTTCGCAGCAGCAAATCTCTTTGCCCGCGCCTCAGCCTTAGCCCTCTCGTCCGGATCATCAGTGATCTTCTTGAGACCCTGCCCAGCAGCCGCACCACCAGCCTTCCTCTCTCCACCTCGTCCTCCACCTCTCTGACCCTGTCCACCACCACCACCACCACCACCTCGTCTAGGAGCTTCCGTCCTCCTATCCGGTGTCTGTCTCTTAGCCTGTCTACCCTGCGCACCGTCTCCACCACGCTCTCTCTTCAATTTTCGCTCAGGCAGCGCGCTATTCAGGCCCTTCACGATATCCAGCACAACCTCCTTCTCCTTCACCTTATCCGTGCCGAACTTCTTCGCGCGCTCCTCAAGCTTCTTCTCCTCCTCTGTCATCTCCTTTGCGGGTGCAGCTACCTCTGGACGCGCGAACCGCTTTGCTCTTGCAGCGCGCTTCTCTGCCTCCTTCTCTGCTTCGCTCAAGCCAAGACCAATTGTGTAGTCCTTCTTTGGCTCTTCTGGCTTCGTCTCGGCCTTCGTCTCTCCCTCAGCAGCTGCAGCTGGCGCAGGCGCGCTTTCGGTCGTCGCTGGCTCGGGTTGCTTGACTGTGAGATCGTTCGTGGTTGATGGGTCGATGGCAGCCTTCTGGTTGGGCACTGCAACTGGAGTCTTCACTTGCCCGACGCCACCAGCTGCGATCGCAGCAGCTGCAGGTGCTGTTGTAGCTTCAGCGGCGGGCTTGTTGTCGTCTTCGTCCCAATCGATCTCGTCTTCGCCTGCGCCAGCTATATGTAGATGGTTAGCATGTTTTCAAGGATAGAAGGTAACGCGCGCATAGGTTGAATGGGGAGCACAAATAGTAGTGAACATACAAGCAGCAGCACCGCCGTTCTTCTTCGCATCGTCTTCTTGTAGGCGCGCGATCAGGTCTGCCTTGTTTCCGGAAATGACAAGACCGCGCTCACTGAGGAGCTTCTTGAGGTCGGGGACCTTCTGGGAGCTGTAGTCTACCATGGTGGCGTATTTGGGTTGTTCGTCCTTCTGTCGATGTCAACGGAATCGTGAGGTCGACTTGAGGTAATTTGACCTGCGATTGGTCTTGTGAAGGTCGAGATGATTCGACGGCGATGGTGTTGATGTCGAAGAGGATGGTCTTTAATGGAGCGCGCGTTGCTAGGGATGCTCTGAAGTCGATGATCGGAATTGCAGGGATTATGCGGACACTAGCGGATTTATTCCCCGAGCGCGTTGAAGCGAATGTAAATATTCACTTTATTTGGACTTCAAAAAGGGCATCTCTAGGCACAGTCGATTGTCTTTCTTGAGGGACGAGTCTTTCAGTATAATATGTCACTTGAGGCAGGATGCCCGAGGTCTTGACGAGTGAAATTTGTGCATATATATGTGCACTTTCTGCAGTTTCGAAGTTCGCAATGAAATTTGTAACTTAAGAAGGCTCTACACCAGGCAAAGACATGCATTCAAAATCCTTGACACATATCTGATTGCTTCTAATATTGGAGTGGTCGTTTGACGAGGTGGTCAATCATACTCCGGCTTTCGTCCTCGTGGCATTTGACAAGCATTGCTTCGCTATGAACATCTCCATGAAACCTTGAAACGCATCATCTCCTTTCACGATAGAGTTGTATGCTGCGAAAACTCATACAGAAGAAGATCTCTCGTAACTCTAGACATTTAAACAGCCCAAACTGCCTTCCGCATCAATTCTCTCTGGGCCACGAGTTCTTTCTTAGATAGTTCCAGAATCCATGCCCGACGGGGACCTGATATCAGGTATCCAGTTGCTTCCTATTTGGAAAGATTCATTGCTCGAAGAACCCCTGTATTCAGTCCACCGCCCGTCCGTACCAGCTCCAGCCGGCTGCAGCACCTCAAACGCAGGAACCTGCCCGGAAATGTTGTTCCCTGGGTTTTCATGCCCAAATTGTCCTTGAGCCTGCGTCGGAGCAACCCAGGGTGTGGATGTGGCTTGCGGTGGAATCCGAATTTCCTCCTCTGGCTGCCAATCCATCATATCTGGGTGCCAATGCTCGATCTGAACCAATGCAGCGTTGAGGAACAGCCCAAGCTGATTCAGCAGCTGCTTGGATCTGAAGATGAAATCTGCGTCGAAAGTGAGAGGGCTTTGCATTTGGACGGGATTTGAGGTACTGTGGCGTAGGCTGTTGGTGTGAGTTGTGTTCTGTGGGTACTCAGCTCTTTCGGATGAGTGGTCGGAGCTGCGGAAGTTATTCCTTGGACCGCGGGAAGCTTGGGATCTAGGATGATGTTCGTGAGCGCGGCTGCTTGGATGAATTCGTTCTTCAGAAACGAGATCGTCTGCCTGAGGATGTCGTGGCCCTCGCCAATTCTTTCCCATGGTTGTATTTGCAGATGGTAGCTCATATGTAGAGGTGGAAGGCTAGTCAACGATATATAGAGGCTGAAAGGAAGAATCGAAAGGATTCTTAGTAACAGAACTGAGGAGAGGATTCTCTTAAAACCATCTAGGATTTGAGACAAAGTAACAGCAACAATGAGGTTTAAAACGCTCATCTGTGTTCTTTGCAGCCCTTTGGGTTGCCTTGGCGTGTTATTATGTAAAACTTCTTGAGGAGAACTACCGGCCGAGCTCACCATATGGACTGAGATCAGTATGCCCATAAAGAGCTCAACTCGGCTCTTGCCATCCCCATTCTGTCAATAGTTTCTTCACGCGATAGTCTGTGGCCCAGCCTAAATCGTTCTCAATGCCACGAAGGAGGTCAAGCACAACTTGTCGTTCACGGTCCTCTGTAAGGCACTGGCCTGCAACAAAGAGTGGCTGCACCTGGTGGATTCTGACGCTCCCTTCAGGTCGAGCCAGCGCAATTCCACAAATTTCATGAACGTGATATCGCACCTCCTTCTCTATTTCGCGATATGAGCGGATCCGGTCGGACAACGTGCTGCGGCGTGCAGTGGATTCGTGAGGTCTATTCACCAGAAGAATTGTTCGAGCCATGTGATATGACTGCATTGTTGAAGCACACATCGGCATAGAGTACCATATCTCACTAAAGATGGCTCTCGCAGAGCTAGGAGGGATGCTCCCATCGGTGACAGGTGGCAAGCGAGCACACGGCTTGAAAGTCTCCGGAAGCCCGTAATGCCATATTTCAAGTTCTTTCTCTAATTCTTTCCACCTCTCCAGGATTACCATCTGATTGATCCCAATGAGACCGGAAGGGCTTGCTGGATCCTGGGGGAAGACATGATCAACCGAGTCTCCAGAAGCGATGTAATTTATGATCTTAGACATCAGCCAGATCAAGGCATTGCAGATCATGTCTTCGCGCATGACAGCCTGTCTCTCCGGGAAGTGCGAATCCTCGGTATTGCTGGGAAGAACAAACCCTTGTTCGTCCAATTGAAGACCAGCAGCTTTCCAGATGGAAACATCATTTGTATTGAGCCGGGTCTGGCATTCATTGATGACTAGGACATGGTAAGCGCTCCGCTTTGGGTTGTGACAACAAGATTGGTAGTTCTTACATGCAGCTAGGAAATCTTGGCGAGCGAAATTCCAGAATGTAGCCTTGCGAGCTCTCGAGGGTCGAATGCGTTCTGAAATGGCCCCGGGACTGGTGGGTGATTGGACAGGCATCATCCCCTCCTTCTCTGCAAGATCAAATAATGACTTCGTCCCGCTCAGATGCCGCGACCAGGCGGTATTAGCATTATCCAGGAATTCGTAAACACATAGTATCGCACCCGCAGCCAGAGTCTCGTCCGCGTGACTCGAACTGGGAGGCCGAGACAATCTCCGTCGCTTATTCCCTGGCGTCAGTTGACCTCCGTGTGATGACGGACCGCTCGAAGGGCTAAAAGCATCTTCGCCATTCATCGGTGTCATAGGGGTTCCTTGGCCTCTGGAGTTTGATAGTTCCTCCATCAGGAGCGAAATAGCTCTGTCATAATACTTCGCTCCGATATAAGGCCAATTGGCGGACTCGAGTCGAGGGTAGAGCTCCATATCTGCTTGTTTACTTGCATTTCCTCCAACTACGGCTTTCTTGCCGCGAACACGGCCGAGTTGCTTCGCGGCATAAGCACAAGCTGAATACCTTAGCAGCGGATTGGCCATTGCTTGGACAGGGACATGGTGAGCAAAGTAGCAACCCAGGTCGAACAGATCCATCCTGAATTTGTTAGAATACAGGGCATTTACCAAGCTCACTTTGACTCACCATTGGCCAGCGGTCTCTCCGAAGTGTCGAAGTAGAAATGCGACTTCATGTTCATCTACTGGAGGTGGGTCGTCAGGAACTTGTGGCGAGCCAGCTAAGTGTGCATCAATGGCTGGAGATGCATATCCTGCAGACTATCAGTCAGAGCTAATTTGGTGCCATTTATATCAGTTGGTACCTAGTGAACTCTCAGGCCTTGTTGGATTTAGTATGAAATTCAATTTGTTCGACTGATGCGTTGACGTCTGAGCATCTCCTAGCGAAGGCTGTATGTACTGGAAAGAACTCGTTGCTGCCGCCGATAATGCTTCTAAACCCGGTGCTTGGTCATATGGTATGTTGAAAAATGTTTCCGAAGGCTGTTCTTCTGCTCGAGGAGAGACGATTGTGACAGAGCCAGGGCGGTCGGGTTCAGGAGTAGGTTCCATATTATATGGATCGGTGATGTTGAGAAAAGTGACTGCAGCTTGTCAGGCATAGCCCTTATGTCCGATTCAGCAATAAGCTCTGCGCACCTGTTCTCGGTACATCCACCCAAGTATTATTCTCGTCGAAAGTATTCTTGTATGCGTAGAAGCTTCCCAGCCTGCCGTTCTCCTCCCTCTCGCCAGTCCCATTCATTGAAGCATTCTGTTGGTGACGAAATACCACTCCATCGCTCGGCTGACATTGTCTATTTCCCTTTCGACATTGACCGCATGCTGGCTTGATTTCGTCGCATTTCAACTTCCTTTGGCGGCAAGTTTGGCTGGCAAGAACGGTCGACGTCAGCAGATATTCGAGTCTCCTTTACGCTTCTCTACGCCCCTCTGGACTTACCAGCCTGTGCGCGACCTCATTATCTCATCGTCTTGGGTATAAAGTGGGCATGGTCTTGGCTTCAACAATTGCCGTTGTCGTGGTCGTCGTCGTGGTCGTCGTCGAGGTGTCGTTGCCGCTGAGGCGGAATTTGGCTTGTGAGTCGTTGGCATCCCAGCAATCGGTCGCGGGGCCAGACTCAGGTGGTGGGTCTGCAGCACGGGAAGCTTCAGTTGCTTCCACTTCCTGCGCCAAGGATCGCGAGCTTCATCGAGATGCAACACCACGGAGCATGACAAGTATCAGATACATACTTTATTGCCTTTGAGGGGTCTATTCTGACGGGAAAGTCATGAATACATCTACACCGACCTGGGTTCTATCCCAATGATGTGCATCCGAGAGCCGGAAGCAAATCAGAAATTTATGCCAACAGACTACTGTGAATTGACTACGTTCTGCCCTCGATAAGATCACAAATCAGTTGAGTCGATCTCCAGATTCATGTTTGAAAGAAAGGAAAGTCTCCCACATATGCTGACTCAAACAGTAGCATCACGTATTGCTCATCATGGCATGAACTCTCCAAAGTCTCAGTGATGAACTTATCTTGATGATTCTGGAACTGGTTCGTCATCTTCATCTCTACATACTTGTGGAGCTTATAGAAGAGTTCTTATAGTTATGGAAAGATGGGATTCATCCAATTTAACGTCTTTGTCTTGTCTCAAAGCGATTCTCACAGCTCGCATTAACTGTTATCTACCGATCATTTACATTACCAGAATATACAGGATGGCTTTCAGATTCAGACCTGGAAATGTTAAGCGAACGCTATACTTTTGCTGCAAATGTAATCGCGTCCTCTCGCCATATCGCAGTTCGTAGCGAATTGCATTGCCCATCTTTTGCGGCATTGCTGTCCAAGATGAAGCTTCTTGTATCTCTTCGGTAAATTTCCTATCTCGCCCTCCGCCTTCTTCATATCAAGAAATACGCTTCTGACTTGCACGATTCAGGTGCCAATTTTGGGAGTCTCCTTTCCCACTAGAAGTCAGCAGAATCGTTCAGCAATCTTGGCCAGATGCCGAGATTCACGTCGAGAAACTCCACATTGGTCATAGAACCGATGAATCGAAGGTCCAGCATAGAGATCTCAGTATATTGAAGAGTCCCATTGAGTCTCGTTCAGTGCAATAACATACGCTCATTAAATTTTTGCAACGACTACAACCACCCTGTAACCATGAGATAGCTGAAAGATGTCCTGCTGCGCAGTCCCAGACTTGAACTTTGCGCATCACACTCCCTCGGATTTCCTCGGGAAATGTTGACTGGTCTTGCGATAACCTTGGAGCTTACGATCTCTGTGTGGTACCTGGGGAGTCTTTGGAATTTTTGACCACGCTCGTATACGAAGCCCGGGCTCCAGGTGTGGCGGAGAATTTCGTCATTCCAGCTTCTTTCTTCCCTTGGGCCATGATTCGACATCTTGAACTGCGAGGCCACAGGATGTTGCATTCCGTGAATAGTATGAAAGACCAAATCATGGAATTACACACCCTAATTCTGGAGTTTTTCTGTGTCGCAAATGCGTACGAAGCTGGGCTTCACTTACTCGAAGATCTGATTTCACGAGTTCGTGGATTTACAACGCTGACCCTTGTCAATCCGGTGAGCCAATTACCAATCTCTATGATTGCTATCCATGGCGAGACATTAGTCCATCTTAACATAAGACACCCCAGACGCGCAGGTGATCCATACCTGGTCGTGATGGATGCAGAACCGTATTTCCCCGAGTCCATCGATGAATTACGCGCTTCGTGCCCTCACATTTCCTCACTAACTCTAGATGTTGCAATGGGCAGTCTTCCAGTAAGTACGCCCAGTCGTGTGTCAATTACAAAGTACTAATTCAGCACTCAGCCATACGACTTCCTCGCGACTCTCGCTCGCTTCCAGAAACTCATCACTCTTCGATTGTACTTCCACAGCCTGCCCCACTTACCAGCTCCTTACATTAGTTCCGACAGACTGATAGCCCGGAAATTTTCTCCATTCTCCACGACGATAAAGTCAGATCACCACTCGAAAGAGCTGAGATGGTGATGGGGAATGATCCGAGGTCTGTCTTGACAGGACTCCTGCTCAACGAGTCCGAGCATCCGGCCATAATATTTGTATGCAGGGAAGACAAGACTGGTGGCATCATGGTCGAGGATGATCTTGGTGAGGGGAAATACCCAGCCTGGGATCATTATTTCAGCTGAGATCATCAATATGCTCCTCATGGAGAGGAATATACGGGCATACATGCCAGTGTGGAAGTCAACTGCTCGATTCCGATCGGACAGGCCGGATTGTATGACAGAGGTTTACTCGTCAGGAGTTGAGGTGAGGGGTCAAAACAAACAGAAGCACGGCAACCTCGAAAAGAAGTCGCAGACTCTAGCGCCCTTCACGGAAGAGCATGCGAGCTCATATATTGTCACAGAACAGGGTAATGTCAATGGTCATGTCTGGATGCTTGAGGGAGCTGGAAGCTGAAAGTCTGGAACGACAAAATACGACGGCAAGATATCGAATTCTCAACTATAGCAAACCAGAGCTAAACAAAGCCGACGGACACCTATCCTTCCATCCACCCCTCATCAGCACTCAAGTCTCTCAATCCCTCGACCCACGCAAAGGAAACATTCGCAATACCCCAGAACGAAACCCACGCACACTCACAACCACACTAGAAGAATCTATCTTCCCATCATGTTTCACCTCTCTAAGCAGGGACAACCGGTCCCGTCCCACCAGGCAAGATCCCACTCCCACTTCCACCACCAAGTCCAGGGATAGCAGGCAGCCCCGGAATCGGCGGCAGTGGCGGCAATATCCCACCAAGTCCTCCTCCAAGCCCAGTCCCACCACTGATCCCACCAGCCGTACCCGCGATTCCAGTGATGAGTTTACAGAATTCCTGGACGGCGGGTAGATTTGCTGTTGCGCTGCCGGAGGCGCAAAATGCGAGGAGGTCTTGGAGGGTTGCGGATGGCGATGCTGTGGGGGGGTTGACGGGATTAGGGTTGGGGATGGGGAGGGTGGAAATGTCGGGGGCGGCGCGTTTGGGGTGGGTTGGTGTTGGTGCGTTGTGGTTCTGTGGAGATGTCAGATCGAAGGCTGGACATTGAGGAATGAAAAAGAGGAAGACGTACGGCAAGTGGAGAGGCGATGATGAAAGGGAGGAATGTGACAATGGTGGGGAGTTGGAGATGCATTTATATTGTCGATGGAGAGGATCGAAAAAGTTCTTCTGTCTAGTTGGATGGATAGCTTTATTGAAAAGCTGTCGCGTGAGAGAGGAGATTTGATCTTGACCTTCTTGGGCGTGGTGCTGAGAGAAAGGGTCTCCAAACTGGAGCGCAAAGAGAGATCTATATATCCCCTCCAAAACTATCTTCAACCCTCATTCCAATAATCAGCAGACCCAGCGGAAACTCAGGTACCCGGCTCTTAAACCACCTATCACGTACCACAAGCGATCTCAAGTCATGATCTTCAACTCCCCAGATCGACCCTCGCATGTGAGGGACACACGTCCTACCTTATCCCAACTCCGAAACACTTTCGCCTCGATCTAGCCCCAGACATTGTGGCGAATCTAAGATCAACGTCCTAGATCTGATCGTGGACTCCGAGGGAGTAATACGCTTGTGTCCGGCTACTGTGGCGGTGATGGACATGCGATGGGTTTTGCGGTATCTGGAAACTGGATTTTGTGGATTTGAAATTTGGACGGCGAGGTTGGAGGACTTTTTTACTCAAAGCATGTCAGATGGACCCTCTTTGTGCTGATCTTGCTTGAGAGCGGCGGTTTGACTGTGGTCTTGTTGAGGTGTACTGTGAACACAGAATTGATGGATCAGATTCTTGAACTTGGATCAGAGCTGTAGACTTGGCTTGTGAAGTATTACGTTTGAAGTGCAGTTCTGGCAGATGATGCATAGACTAAGAACAAACTCTGAGATCGAGAGTATGTAAGTGTGAATCTGTGATGGAAATTATCTTCAACACATGATGGATCTATCACATGCTTAACAGCGGTCACCTTATATTTCCCTGCTTTCTTTGATAGCAAAGATATTGCCCTTCTTGTGTGTTGAACGGCCACAGCGACTGAACGGACCTACAAGAGCTATCGCATCGTATTGTCTCGATTTTGAACAGCAGAGCATTAGCTTTTCCTTTCCCTACTCGAAGCCGAAGCCAGGAGATTCAAACATGTTTTCTCAAAGTCAAGACTTCGCTTGTTGACATCCACATGAGGAAATGATCGCTGCACCGCAACGACGTTCCCCCACAACCCGAGACGAAGACCGGAACTAGACGTCGTTGGAGCAGATATTGCAGAGTCTTCATCACAAAGGCAAAACAGGCTTAGAATGGGCTTTTATAATATAGAGTGCGGCACGCTTTAGAAGAGAGCCATTGCGATCTAGCTGTCATGGTAGGCTCGGCGGGAAAAGCTTGTTGACATTCACTTCCTTGGGGCGGAGGCGTGGTATGCCAAGGACTTCAAACAGATTTGATTTTTGCAGAGCACGAAAGTTTTCTGTGATGCATATCCAGTGCTTGCTCGCCTGTCAAAATCCATGAAGCTGTTTTCAAGTCAAGTTTTCCCCAGTCTTGCTCCCGATGTGGGGGATGCAGGTCGGTTCGTCCGAACATTTCCATAAACATTTGCCGATCTTCAAATGTCAATCTGGGGAACTATCTTAAAGGGTCCTCAAGGTTCAAGTTCGGAGATCTCGTGAAAGGCCTTTGAGCACAGTATTGATTGGCTGACTCTCATAACTTGTAACGGGAACTGATGAGGTAGAATGCGGGGTATGAGAATTTCTTCAGGTACGTACGCGTACACCTGCAAATAATAATCTCGGCTCCACGCCTTCAGATCTCGGAATCAATCTGCGCGGATAGTGCCAAACATTCAGCCAATGAGGAAGCGATTCGCTTGATATTGTTGTCTTGAAGGGCGAAGAGGATCTTGCTCGAGTCAGTCTGTTGTTCTGATAAGGGACAATAATCATATCTGACTTTCGGGAAAGTGGTCGAGAGAAATCTGGGGTATGGGGTATGGAGAATGGAATATGGATTCTCGCGGGAAGTGGAATTCATGAGAGGCACAATGTAGATGTGGAGATATTAGATGAACATGTATAAATGAGAGGAAGTATCAACTTGGCAACTTGGCAATGCAACAAAGACAACAGACCAGCTCTACACAGCCACTTAATCATGCGTTGCTCGCTCCTTCCCATCCTCTTTACCAATGTAGCACTCGCTGCCCTCTCCATCCCAGACCCCTCAGACATCATCAATCCTTCTGAATGGGCTGCCGACAACGACCTCATCCCCGACTATAACGACCCATTCCTCTCTATTCAACCCACCGATATAGTAGCAGTCCACACAATCACCAACTCCACATCCATCGACCACGTATTCTGGTCCACAGACTTGAACCAAACGAGTGTCGTGCTCGTCGTGGCTGGCGAGTTGAATCTCACTTCTTCGACGATCGTCAAGGAGGGATATTCGGATGATCTGGTTGAGGCGAGTTTTTGGGGTTTTAATGCTGCTGTTAATGTTGTGAGTATTTTGACTCCTTGAGCGCGGTGATGAGCATGCCTCTCAATATGTTATAAAGGGCTAAATTCTGGGATCAGGCGAATGCTTCCACGGCGTGGTTTGAAGATGTCAATGTGACCGTGCACAACGGTGCGGCGAACATCTATGTCTATGGAACGGATAGCGTCGTCTATGTCAATAACTCTTGGCTGTATAGCTCCGGACCTGTCTCGCGTAAGTTCTTGCTCATACTCCCGTGCGACAGTCCATCTACTCTTGAAGCCTCGAGATATCCAGACATCCATGTCCAGACTTCTGACATAACCAATCTTCTCTTCGCTCGAGATCAATATTGGTAGACCTCAGCTAACACCCCCCTAAAGACGGCGTCTACGCCTCCGGAAACGGAACAGCCTACATCAGCAACGTCCAGCAATTCTCTGGCGGCCGCTGCTCCTCCTCCTTCTCAGGCGACAGTCCAGCCGGCTATGTGTACGTCTCAGATTCCATAGCACACACCACCAACATCGGTAGCGCGATCTTTTACGCCCTCGGCGACATCTTCGCCACCAACGTCGTCGGCTACGCCGAGCAAGGCCCCATCGTCTTCATGGACGGCAAACAGCGCGCCTTCCTCACAAACTGCGACGTCACAGCCGGTCTCCTCGGCGGAGTAGCCCTCTTCTCTTCACAGGATCGCCAGGAGGGTGCCGTGCTGGAACTCGATCATACGAGACTGACTGCTAAGAATTCAATTCCGGGTCTCTGGTTTGGGAATACGATTATCAATGTCACGGTTCATGATAGTGAGATTTTGAATGATGGCGTTCTGGTCGTGGCGAATTTCTCGCAGATTACGCAGGATTTCGATCACTATGCTGATTATTCGGAGCAGCCGAATCTCCAGCCTGCGGAGGTGTACGTCACGGTTACGGAGTCTGATTTGATGGGGGATTTGGTGGCGTACAATGGTAGCTATATTAGCTGGTCGTTGGCGTCGTACAGTTCTTGGACTGGGAGTGCGTACTCGGGGTTTGGAGATGCGTACTTTGATGTGACGATTGATGAGACCTCAACTTGGATCCTGACGAACACGACGATTGTGCAGGTTCTTGCTGATGCGGATAGTACACTCTCAAATATTGAAAGTGGTGGGTTTGATGTGTATTATTCGTCTGCTTCTAATTCATATCTGAATGGTCAGACCGTCGCCTTGTGCGGTGGAGGGAAGGCCATTCCTGTATAGAGCTGAGATTGGCACAGTGGTAGTTCCTGCGGGGAGGAAAGATGGGTCCGCATTTTAGTTGAAGAAGGATACTTGTAAGCATCGTCGAAACGAGGAAGTGATGGAGATGAAGAGAATGGATGAAGATGGAATGAATATCTCCATATGTTCTTGCAATGAATTCTCAACAATTCCATTCCCATCAGAGAACAAGGAGCCAGGAACTTCTTCTCAAAGACGTAGAGGAGAACATCAGCAAGAGACTAAAGTGCAAATAAGCTTAGCGAGCACATCCATTTCCAGGAAGTTGCAGTGTCGTAGCGGTTGCGTACGGCTGAAGTCCTTGATGTTTACCATCGAGTCTTTCTTTTGGTATCGAGAACTGCCACTTCCACTGTTACTTCCACTTCACGTCAACTGGGAAATGTTTGAATGATGAATGTATAGAGGTTAAGAGACCCAAGAGCGACCGGTCACCGGTTTGAAGTACTCGTGAAGCCTTGGAACATGTTCAGGACCTGGGGCATATCTCCCCTACGTCTATCGCGACATTTTCGCCGTCCATCTCAAATAACATATCTTCGCCAGCCTTTCTCAAAGTCAACTGACTCTTTACCTCTTCACAATCTCTGTGCCGTTGTGTGTCATCGCCCACCTAGTACCTAGGCATAACCAGGATCCAGGGTCCAGATTGACACCTCGTGGCAATCCACGGTCCCGCAGGTTTGCTGAAGAAACGACGGGATGCTCGGAGGACAAACGCTTTAGCGAAGCAGAAGGAGGCGTTTGTTTGAGACATGAGGGGAGGTGGGGCTCGACAGTTTGTATGGGGAAGTGGATTAGAAGCGAGACCGAGCCGTTGAGGGGCAGGTAGGTACCAAGGTACTTGTGGGCGGTGTGATATAATGATATGATTGATATCTTGGCTGTGGTGTATGGGCTCAGCTGAACATGATTTAGTTGATTGTGGAGGAATTGGGATTCATGCCTTGATTGACTAGTTCCGGTGGGACTGTCGAGGTGTTGTTTGGAGTATGCGATGGTAGTGAAGCTTAGGAAGTAGCCACAGGATGGTAAGTAAGTAAGTACATGACGGTCTTGGGAATAGTTTGCTGCAAGCGGTCACTTACTGGTGATCATTTGCCGAACAAGCTCGAAAAAGCTCAAGCTCTTGTAGAGGACGGAGTGGAGAACGCGCCCACAAAGCTAATCCCCTCCTTTCACTATATCAATCCATCACGATCCAAAGAAAGCTCCGACCTCGATCGAGGAAGAAAGTGACAGACCGAAGCTTCCTTGACCAAACCAAAGCCATCTCCTTTCCCAGCAGACTGGCCTGGCCCTGTCTATGCATACATCAAAGTTGCAATGACCCACATCGGCAGTCTTGGAATATTGCGGGCTGGACAGAGTGTGATTCCGGTTGATATCGAAAGACGGGAAGAGCAGCAGGGGACGGAGGATAGTCCCGAAACGTGAGGATCGAGTGCGGGGGTGGGACCACGAGGACCAGGACCTGGCAGGTTTGCTTAGGGACGTGCGGCGTTGATAGACCGGGGTCAGTCTTTTGGCGATTGTGATTGTAATCATGGTGTTGTTTAGTGGGACAAAAGGTTGAGGAGGGTTGCTCAAGGATATAGGATGTGGATGCCAATGAACGTTTCGAGTGACAGCTTGAGTTCAACTCTTGTGGAATCGAAAAAGGTTGAGTTTGACTGAAGACGGCTGTTGCAGATATTGAAGCCACTAAAGCCACCATGTTTCTCAGCATGAACGGTAATGGGGTCGTACGAAGAGTGGTGTCGAGAAAGCCAATCAGGAATAGTCTTGGGGAGCAGGTACTTGAAGCCAAGGATTTATCATGTGCATGGCGAGAATGGTGTGGTTGTCTGGCAATGGCACAGCAGCCTTGGAAGAGATTGGAGTTTCGTCCAGCAGAGCGTTCAGAAAACTTCAAAGCTGGCTCGCTGATGACGAGAGCTAACCTTGTGTTACCAACCTCGATCAAAGTCACGACAGCGACCGCGTGTCTCTCGTATAAATATCAAGCTTTTATAAGGATGGTGGTCAGCATGTTTCTTTCCTTTTCGCAAGAACCATGAGGCTTCCTCGGTTCAATCCGCTCCCGCTGTCAACTTTCTTCTTTGCCGCAAGTTGTGCAATATTTCTAGCATGACGACTGGTAATGCATGCAGATGCACGGGATGTGATAAGGGTCCGGTCCGCGCCAGGCTTGAAGAATACTTCTATGTTTCGAAGGATCAGTACATACGTCAACCTCCTCTTGATCTGGCCTTCGACGCCTCTCTTATCAGTTCTGGACACCGATGTCCCCTGCATTCCAGACGACGGTTTGTGTATCCTTCCTGTTCTGTACCGAGGAACACATGTACCGGCTAGGCACAGTTAGAGAGACGAGTACCGAGGAAAGGCCAAAGCCTGAACGACATCTCATACGTTAACAGTCTGAAAGAAAGGGATTATCCAAGACGTAAGAACCAAAGAACTGTGCCGTTCGTAACATTCTGTCGGGGAATTGGGTGTTGGTCCTGGAAAGTAGATGCCTCGCCGAGTCGTCTCCAGAGTACCACCGATTGTGTTTCTTGAGCTGCAGTCATTACAACGAAGTACTTCCGAACTTGGCACAACATGATGTCGTTACTCCTCATGTCCAAAGTTTTTGGACGCAATCTAAATTTAATTAGATCCTGCTTGAAAGTTGAGTACGAATTTCGGCTCTAAATTACTGGAACGGTCTATGACTCGAAATTTGATCGGATGCAAATTCGGTATCCGGCAATGAAGGCACCCTCTCGCTCACAAACAATGCCGGCCAGTGCGGAGATATGATTCAGGGGATTTGATAAAGATTCTTAGAGATGGTCAACGACATGTGCCCCTGATTTCTGCGAGCCCTGGGCCGCTTTCTGCATGGAAATGAAGATCTTTGTCCGTGCCGTCCCTTGCCATGTGCTTTCGTTTCAGGCAGTTGATCCGAAGTACTTTCAAGGACTCCCAGGAGGTTTTCCAAGCTTGAGTTTTGACAGCTCCCCGCCTCTCTTGGCAACCACCGGACTGGAATTTCAGTGGACTCACCAATCACTGGACAGCGCTGAACCTGGCATTAGCTGGAGTAAGAGTGGGCATCATTTGATTCGTTGCGGGGACCGGACAGCGGTGCGTGCTGGTGTCGATGACCCTATTTTGACTTCAGCCCATCTGCAGGCTCTGCACTCACACCACTCATACCACTGCACAGCACCGCACAGCAAAGCACTGAATTCATCTGAATGACCTGATTGATCCTTTGCGCTACCCGTCCTTCTTCAGCTCTAGAAAGGCTCGAGGCCAGATTGACTTCACCACCCTGCCGGAACCTTCGAGTGCTCAGAATAGAGTACTTGCAGCACATCAAACCTCCATTCGCAGATCCGAATCCGACTCGAGTCTATGCCGTGACACCACAACGGTGTGGCGAAGATAAGAGCTGGGTAGTACGAAATGATATCCTCTAGCGCAGGCCCATGAATCATTCTGCTGGATTATTTCGACTTGGCTGGGCTGAAAAGTTATGGAGAGGGACTCGCTCGAGAGGCTCGCCAATGGACGACAGCACAGATACTTGAAAACCTGACTGGCTTGAGCTGCAGCACCAAGCCATCAATGTCTGGACAAGTCTCGGCCATGCCATGTGGACATTTGGTGGTTGTTCCTGCCTTCTCTCGTTCTGACCAGTCGCAGAGATCCTTTTGCGCCTTCCTTAGGTGGCACTGTCGTTCTTAATATGTATGGCTGGGGCAGGAAAGTGCGCAGCTCTGGCTTGCCTTTCTCATGGCAGACAGCGATGATGCCTGTATAGTCACCTGGTCACACTTCATGACTGAATCTCAAATGAACGTATGTGAATCAATTCTCCTTATGTTCCGTTCTTCTGGCTCTCTCTTTTCTCCATCTTCATCCTCTCTGGTGTCCATGCCAGCCCAGCTACCCCGCCCTTGGCCTCCACCTGTCCGCCTTGCCTTCCCTCCCCTTCCCCTGTACTCAACTCTCGGTATCCGGGGTGGTACTCTTGGCTTATGTGCACGCGCATGCAGTGCACTCTTCTGGTGGACTGCTCTTCTCTCCTCAACTCTGAAACCGAGAAGGCGACTGACTGTGTTTGGCAACGCCATTCCGCTCACTCGAGCTGATGTCCCTTGTCGTCTGTTCTTCCTTGTCGTTTCAACTCAGTCGTCACTCGCAGTGCACGTCCTGCGGCGTTTTGGACAATTCCATGTCCTCAGACCCCAGTCAAGGCTACTAGCTTGTGCATGTGCAAGCCTGCAGGTAGCCCTGCTGCATGAGATCTGTGGGCGGATAGCGAAAGACAGGGAAGCAGTGCAAGGTAGGCCGCAGCCAGGGACAGAAATACCTACTTCTCACGAACTCCTCCATATCCATTGTTCAGCCCTGCTTTCATGCTGTTCTGCACCTTACTGCAAATCACCAGACGTTGCAACGCTCTGCCGGCCGTTCCTTGGGGTCAGTGGGATCACAAAGATCTCTCTCGCCTCCTGTCTGTGCTCCCGGCCCTCGTTCAAATCAGTCCTGCCTTGTTCTGTCCCGCGGGTGAGGTTTAGCATAGGATTGGATAGATGAGATGAGATGGATGCGGATTACTGGTGACGCTCGAGGTACTTGAAGCTGCTGGTCTGTTCCTGCGTGTGTCCTCTTGAGGTATCTCGCTTCACAGTTCGTTGCCATCGGCAAAACAAACCACCTCCTCCGACTGCCACGAGGCATCAACCCCACTTCGCGATATCGCGAGATAGGCAAAGACGCGTTGTTAGGCATCTTCTCTCAAGACTTCACTTTAGAGCTAGGCGAGCAGCCCACAAACGTCTATAATTCGAAGATCTCCCGATCTCGAAGTTCACTCTTCCTACAATCTCAACACCACAACGTCAACGTTGCTCGATCTTCAAGAGCCACAACGCAACATCCTCACACCCTCATTGTATCATTGCACGGCATCTTTGCTGTGCTTCATTCTCGTTTGCTCGTCCTATTCTCCAAACCTTGCGGGTAACCGCTATCAACTCTTGTCAACGTCTCGAGCGATCCCTTCACGATGTTCGCGAAGGACTTGACTGAGGACACGCTATGGCAACTCTCGGTCATCGAGAGAACTGCCTCCGCGCTGTCTCTGGTTGGTATCTGTTTTATTATAGGTACCTTCTTGTTCTGTCAAGCCTTCCATAAGTCGATCAACCGTTTGATCTTCTTCGCCTCTGTCGGTAACTTCTTCACCTGCGCTGGAACCCTCATCTCTCGAGATGCGATCTCTGGCACCTCCGTCACCAATCCAACTCTCTGCATGACACAAGCATTCCTTATCCAGATGTGAGTATCTTCTGTCTAATTCGATCTGCCTCCGGATCAAAGATCCTGCTCCAGGTGACAAACTAACTCGATCTCCAGGTTTATGCCAGCAGACGCTTTGTGGGCCTTTGTTCTGGCTATCAACGTGTACTTGACCTTCTATTGGCGATACAGAGCTAAGCATCTCAAGAGCCTGGAGAAATACTACTGCTTCTTCTGCTATGGCGTTACATTTCTTCTAGCTTTCATCCTTCTTTGGGTCAAGACTGAGGAAAAGGGACCCATGTACGGCAATGCTACTCTCTGGTGCTGGATCTCGGCGGATTGGGACCACTACAGAATGTATCTCTTCTATGGTCCAGTCTGGTAAGCTTATCTTGACTTCATCTCGAAATGGTTTCTAACAATCTGTAGGGCCGTCTGTATTGCAACTATTGGTATCTACGCCCGTCTGATGGTCACCCTTTTGAGCAACTATTCTATTTTGAATGGGTTCAGTCGACGTTCACCCAACAGACCAATTGTTCCCCAAAGCACTGCACCAATCACTGGTATTCGAACTACAGATATCTCCTTTCGTACGGAGCCTGCGGTCATGCATGTTGCAATTCCTCTGGACGCGATTCCAGATCGAAACCTCAATCAATACCCACGACCTCCACCACCTGCTGCTCGAAGCTACAATTGCCAAATCACCAGTGGCCAGACCGGTCCCCAAGGTTTCCCAATTGATAGCAAAGATGAACCAAATGTCACGGCTACCGAAGTCCCCTCGCGTCTCAACTCCACTGCGGGTACGGCGGACTCTGGCCTCTCACCAGGTGCAAACCCAGTCTTTCCAGATCCTCTTCGCAACATTGGTCGCGCAGATACCGCATTGAGAGTCATGGGAACTGTCGCACTCTTCTTCTTCTTCATCATGTTGATCACCTGGATCCCTTCATCCGCCAATCGTCTTTATTCTGTGGTTCATCCCAAGCGTGTCAGTCTTCCTCTCGAGTATGCCGCCTCGTGCGTTCTTCCTCTTCAGGGCTTCTGGAACTGTATCATCTACATTCTCATGAGCAAGCATTCCTGCAAGCAGACCTGGGCTAGCATCAAGGACCGCCGAAACTGGAAGTGGACTGCTCAAGACTTCACCGACGTTCTCAAGGATGCTTTCATTGAACATTACATCTTTGATCATCCCCGCGATGAGGCCTCAATGAACTACTATAGCCCTGACTCTACTGTTCACGGTGTAAGTTCAAGACCTTATACCCCACGAGTCTTTCACCCAGAGGACGACTCAATCACTCTCCTTGAATCCCTTGAGGGCTCTCGCATCAGCTCCAGTGGTCCTGCTTCTGGACGTCCTGATACCAATCGGGTCTAACTCATCTCAACGATTCACACATACGATTTCCTTCACCTTTCCTTTTCTTGACACAATCATCTTCTCTTTCTCTTCTCTGTATAGGGTTAGGGTTGGTGGACTTTGGGGTGTTCACTTTGCTTTACCTACTCCTTTAGCGTTGGCGTTTGGAAAAATGGAAGGATGGAACATCACATCACACTCCGCACCTGCATATCTGTTTTGAGTCTACTTTTGCCTTTGTACAAGATACCATTTTCGTTTGTTCTCTTTGAGGCCACATCTTCGGACTGGATCTCTTCTTTTCTTTGAAAAACAAGGCAACTTTTCACATATCGACGATGGAAGGATGGATGGAATCATGGAAGGACGGATGCGTGAACATGTTCTCGAGAGCACATACCTTCAAGGTGGATATTACTCAATGCAGTCGGACGAATCTTCTATGCTGCGCAGTTTTCCTGACGGGGCCAGTGGGCTGGGGGCTGTACATACCCGGGAGTCTCTGCTTGAGATGATGAATAGAAAATGAATGCAAATTCAAAGGAAAAAAAAATCTTCTTTATGTGTGTGTGATTGTGGGGTGTGAAATGGGTTAGGGCTCGAGACCTAATTGAATCTGTGGATGTGGCTGGTCGTGGTGAGAACTGGATACTTGAGGTGAGGTTCATTCATCTTCGAAGAAGTGGTGAGAACAAAGTCACGACAGTGTCTGGCAACACATAAGAATAAGGAATGCTGTCCCAGATTTTCCTGGACCTTCGAGTGTCTTCAAGCTCGACATGCTATGAGACTGTGGAAAAACAAGTCGCCCCACCATCTGGTGAGTTTTCTTTGTTGAGCTGATGCTGATGTGGAAGTGTGTTCATTCCAAACATCACCAACCCTCGACTGGGACTCAGCACAATGAATCCTTTTCAGCAGAGATCCTGGACTTGGCTCGTGATATGTATCAACAATGAAGCACTGATCAAGATCCTGCCAATCGCATTACTGCCGTCGCATCTACGTCTTGTACCTTCCGGCAGGGCTGAACTCACTACGGACCCAAACTTCCAAATGATCGGGTATCAAGCTTTTGGGTTTAATTCAATGTCAAGCAAGAATATTTAGGCTCTGATTCTGGGACAAGTTTGTTGTGAGATGTTATATTGCAATTGCATGTTCATCGTGAAGTTTTATTCGCCGAATACAAGCTCTCACTAATCATAATCTATCTACAAGTACAGAGACGTGAAGGTAGAGAGGGCATGGAGAGGAGGGAGTAAGCAGGAGCAGAAGCAGTCTCATGCTCACTCCCACTTGATACGAATGCGAATGTGGGACCGCATCTTCTCAGGAGCTGAGCTGTGCTGTGCTGTACTGTTCTCAATGGACTGGTGATGCCGGCATTTCGTAGCTCCTGGTGGCTGGAAACTTACTTTCTCTGACATGTGGGAATTGTCCGGGGCAGCTAGTTGGTGTGTGATCACTACCACCCTTTCTACTGCAAAGAATGTTCAACCCCGAAGCAGCCGCAGGCCTGCAGCTGAAACGGCCTCAGGTTCTTCCTCGGTCGGGCCAGATTCCAACACAGAACTCCGTGTGTGAAATACCCGCCTGTGGAAGAACTGCCGAACCGTGTTTTGCGATACACGCGGTGCGGATTAAAGTTTCAAGTGGGACGGCTCACCCCCATAGTTGCGGAGAGTACCAAATGACCCCATACTGTAATCCACATCAGCAATCATCGTCGGGGCAATCCAATCCACAGGTGCCCCAGAAACCCCAGAACCCCAGACCCCAAACTCCACACTCCAGATCCGGCAGCCGAAGCCAGCTAAAGGAAACATTACGAAGCGTCCAGTCCAGTCACACCCCCAGTCCCCCACCCAAGCAAATGAAAGGTCTCGTTGGTTTCTAACATTTAGCGTTGGATAATACCCTTCGTACGGGGGGTGGAAGCACGTTTCGAGTTTAGCCTTTTCCGAAGGGGTAGATTATTATTCGACGTGGCTAGGTGCCCGGCAGGTAGGCTAAAAGTCAGTTTATTAGGAGGATGTGGGGCTTTGCGACGTTGCTGGAGATGTTGGGTGAGATGCCGCTGGGTATAAGGGAGGGCCATGGAGACGAGATGAGATGAAGGAAGGTCTGGAATTGGTACCTTTGAGGGATTCTTGAGAAGGACGCTTTTTTCACTTCTCAATTGATCGATTGACGACTTTTGGTTTGGTTGGTTTTGATTTGAGTCTGCTGGATATATACATACTTCGGTCTCACGAACCAACAGAGCGTGTGAAGCTCTGATATCAATTGACATAGCTGCTACGAAAGGACAGCTTACTTCGAAGGCACGAAATCAAAGGAAACGAAACGGAACGAAGTCTTCTGAGCCGACAAGATGGCAGACTCTGCACAAATCTCCGAGAAGCCTCAGTCGGAGAACGTTGAGCGGATCAACACGAAAACAGAACAAGTATCCAGCTCCAACAACAGCGACTCCGATCAAAATGTCCCCGCGACTTTAACGCCAGCGGATGATGACCCTGAGGAGAGGGTATCGGCGTCGACTATCATGGCTATTTTTGTATGTTCCAATGCCTACCTCCCGATCTGTCCCCCGTCTCTCCCTACCTGTCACTAAACCGAGAATGAGAAACTGACTCACAATGCAGTTCATGGGCCTCTCGTACGTCGCAGCTATCTCTTGCGGCCTCCTCCTCGTCACCGGAATCCTAGCACACATTGGACAGACTCTCGGAGATATGGAGAACATTGTTTGGATTCCAGGTGGATGGTCTGTTGCATCAGCGGTGTCGTTCTCGATTGCGGGCGGGTTCAGTGATATCTTTGGCAGGAGATATGTGCTTATCTTTGGGCAGGTCATTACGTTGGTTGGAGCGGTATGTTCTGCCATCTTTCCCTTGTTTTCCGTGCGGGAATGGGTTGAGAGTGTGAGATGCTGACTTGGTGTTGGTAGATTGTGGGAGCGACGGCGAATAAGGTTACGACTGTCGCGGCTGGATCGACGATCATTGGGTTTGGAGCTGGTGTTATCTTCGTGTCGTATCCGGGAATCATTGAGCTGCTCCCGAATAAGTATAGGTGGGATTCCCTCCCGAATTCGAGATCTGTGATGGATGTGTTCTGACTACAAGCAGAGGAATTGGTCTCGGGTGGACTGAATTCGCTATCAATATCCCATTCGGTGGTCTGGCCGTCCTTATCGCAAACTTACTGGTGAAACACGCAAACTGGAGATGGTGCTACTACATCGCCATTATCTACTCCGTAGTTTGCATCGTTGGGACCGCGATCTTCTACTTCCCGCCGTCACGTCCTCGTAATGATTACGACAAGACTCGCTGGCAGGAATTTGCCGAGCTGGATTTTACTGGCTTGTTCCTCTTCGCCGCCGGACTTACGATCTTCCTCGTCGGATTGACCTACCTCGGAAACACGACGTACTCGAAAGCTGTTGTGGGATCGACCATCACGATCGGTGCTATCGTTTTCGCGGGCTGCTTCATATACGACTTCACCATTCCGAAGAATCCCATCTTCCCATTCCACCTATTTGCGATGTACAGCGAGTTCACTGTCCATCTCGTCATCCTGTTCATCGCAGGTATGGTCTGGCAAGCCGTCACGTCCCTTGCTCCACAAGCGACACTGTACATGTTCACCAACGATCCTATCCAGATCGGAATCACGCAGATCCCACAGAACATGTCTGGAGTTCTAGGAGGCTGGATCATTCCTTCCTTGGTACACAAGATCAAGCACGTCCGTCTCCAAATCATCGTCGCGCTCGTCATCCAGACAGCCTTCACAGCAGCTTACGCAGCCGTAATCCCGAATAATAAGACCGCTTGGATGGCTCTCCAATTCTTCGGACAGTGCTGTTTCGCCTGGGTCACGACCCTCGCCTACGTCGCTTCAGGACTCTTCGTCCCACAGGAAGAGCTCGGTGTGTCTGCAGGATTGATCGGTACCTTCCGCAGCGCAGGAGGAAGTGTAGGCAATGCCATTTTCGCTACGATCCTCAACTCGATCATAAACAAGAAACTCGGCAAGAACATCGCAGCCGCTGCCATCCAGAACGGGTTCTCGCCTGCGAATCTAGGAGAGCTGATCCCAGCTGTGATCCAGAATGCCGTCGGTGTGCCGTTTGTATTCGATGCTGTACCGGGTATTACGGACGAGATCAAGGCGGCAACGGCGCAGGCATTTAAGGATACGTATGCGTATGCGTTCAGGAGGGTTTTCTTGTCGACGATTCCGTTTGGGATTATTGGGTTAGTGGCTGCGTGGTTCGTGAAGGATTGTAGCCATTTGTTGAATAATCATGTTGCGGTTCATCAGGAGAAGGAGGTGCTTTCAGGGAAGCATGCAGAGCATCATGAGCATCATGTTGAAGGTGGGGTGATGAGACCGGCGAGTTAATGGCCTGAATAATTGGTGTTGAAAAGAGCTGGAAATGGAAATGCTGATTTGTTTAGCTGCAGCGTGTTGACTTCGTTCTGTGTTTTGGATTGAGAAGCAGGGAATTGAAGAGCCATTCTTGTTGACATGAGTGTTCCATGTGCAAACTGTTGAGAAGTATTCGATTACTTGACCGAAACTGAACCAGCTTCGATGCATACAATAGAGATTTCGAGAAGTTCGCTAGCTGATGGAAGTCAACAACAAATGCGCACATGACAGCTCACTTGCCAAGGAAATTTTCTATCTCCCGGACCATCCGAAGACCCAAAAGCTTGACCTACGCACTTTTTCGCTCAGCCTCTTTTCCACGTACACTGAGCAAAGCACCCCACATTCTCACAAATTTCAAAAGCACCTACGGAGTAATGGATGGTTCCTAACACCGACTCGCCCCGTCCACCCAAAGAGGACAACAATTCTTCCTTTTGATGTGTTCCTCATTGGCGAGGGTTACGGAAGAGAGGCCGCAGCAACAACTCTTCCTGGATTAGAATCGGCATTCCGGCGCCGTAATCATGTCCGGTACTTGGTGTGTGGTCTCATTGGACTCTTGCGTTGAATATAAATCATCTTTCTGCATGTTCCGTATTCTGGATCCGGCGGAGAAAGTATATGTTAGGCAGGTGAGGGCCTTGCACAGCCCTACGGCTTCAGTGTCGCGTGTCTCCAGATGTCCGGCCGTCTCTATTGGTCCGTGGTCAGAACCCACGGAGATAAGCCGTACCCGGTTTTTGGATGCTCTGGAATGACTTCAAATTCCCGAACGGTCGGTAGGGAATTTCAGAGTTCCGAGTCCTTAAAAGTCTTGTTGTTGCTGGCCAAGACCCGGACGCGTGGACTCTGCATTTGCTTGTCAGCTCCATAGCCACGAGCATCTTACTTTGCTGTTCGAGATGCATACTTTGGAGTATGTTAAGTACGTCATTGATACTTCACAGAGCGGTTTATCGGTATGAGTCTTGATGATGCTTGGGTTCTCCAGACGCAGATATGGTGCTGGGCGACACAGGTTGCGAATTGCGAAGTCAGAGTCCTGATGTATGGGCAGGCTGGTCAGAAGTATATACGTTGTCGCCACGGCTGTGTTTTTTGATGTGGATCCCCAAGTCTGATATCATTATTAGCTTTTTCTTGAGCCAAGAAATTCGAGGAAGCATAAAGAATGAAGCTCCCTCTGGTGGTCTACTTGCCAAGCCCGCTCCTACATCTCGTCGATTGTATATCTTCCATTCCATCTTCGCTACTTGCTTTCTGGTATACCCTTCCACTTTCCTTCTCGAGGACTCAAGTAGCACAATCAATAAAGATGCGTGGACCTCCGTACTGGGTATGTTGTTTACTTACCCCGCCTTCTACCCCTCCACAATCTCGACTCAGCTTACTGACAATGTTCAACAGATTCTTCCCTTAGTGGCCGGTGTCTTCTGGTCTGGCATGCTAGCAACCTTTATGATATACTGGCAAACCACCGGCCAACCCCACTACAGCAGCATGGACTCTGCGCAAAACATACCCTACATTTCCGACATAGGTGCTTTTCGCTTGAAGCCACTGTTCATCACCGGCGCAGCTGTCACAACCATCTGCGTCGACCTCTCACTCATCTCCGAAAGATGGCTGCGGCATCGAGGACAGCTCGCAAGGAACTTCACGCACACGGAGAAAGGGCTGTCGATTGCGAGTATAGTGTGTGGTGTCATTGGTGGCTTAGGATTGCTGTTCCTAAGTATTTTCGATACAGCGGACTATGGAACAGTACATAATATCGGCTTGTTTGTGTTCATGGCTGGGTATATCGCGAGTGCTACTTGTAGCTGTTGGGAGTATCAGAGTCTTGGATCTCGTAAGTTTCCGCCTCTCGGATGACTTGGACTCTGAAATTGGCGAGACTGACCAGGCGAGACAGGTGGCCGAGAACACCGTATCTTGAGAGCATCGTTCTGGATTAAACTTGCATTCATTATCTTGCAGGTTTCATTGGCGATAGCGTTTGTCAGCGCGAGTAGTACGAGTACGTACAATGCTGCGGCGGTGCTGGAGTGGGTCTTAGCGTTTGTCTTTGGAATCTATGGTACGCGGTCTTACTGTCCGGAGTCTCTTGTACACTTATAGATGCTGACTGACCTTGCCGCAGTCTTCTCGTATGCAATTGACCTCTTTCCTGCTGCGAAGAGTGTGAAGTCGAAGCCAGCGATGGATGTTGAAAGCAAGTGAGCTGGAAGCGGGAGAGTTTGATTATGTCTGTAAGACACTCCACCGAAATGCGAAAATAGCAGACATTGGTAAGTATAGAGGATTGGCAGTACAAGAGAAAACTAGAGCTTCTCTCAGCCATGCCCATAATAAAATGTTGATGTACTGTAGACGCTGCAAGATAGAACTTTCAGTGACAAATCTCGAGCGGAATAGGACTTGAATTTGACAGCGTTTGGGCCGATGATGTCTAGAGAGGGAAAGGAATTCAAATACTTATTTGAATGGTCTTGATAAATTCCCAGCAGTTGTTGAGACTTGGAAGACGCACTTACGTTCAGAGCTTAAGCAGTTTGTGGTCTTTGGCAGACGGGTATTTGTGACGGGAATGAGACTTGGTTGGATGGATGACGTCACGTGGACAGGCGAACAGGACCCCGCGCGACGCGATCAGAATGCTGACAGGGAAGTGTATCAACATTGATTGTTCCCTATATCCCAGTTGCTGGAATTACAAGGAGACCATCATGATGCCCTTAATCTACTACGAGAACACCCATGGAGAGCACAGTAAATTAAGTTCTTTCGTTAGACCACGGTTTTTACATCATTTGTGGTCTCCTCTCCGATTGAATATGCAGCTTCCCGTTCAACCACGGGAATCGGATCCCCTGAGCCCCAAGTCCAAGAAGGACTATCATGATCTCGTCTTCTAAAATACTCTACTAATACGGCGGTGACTGCAGAAAACATCCATACCTTACCGAGCGGCAATCCCCAGGTCAACACAGCTTGGACGACTTCTTGCTTGAACAGCCGAGTACGGCGACTATGTCCAAGAAACACAAACTCAGTACCATAGCTTCACGCAAAGATCACATTAGGCTTCTACCAAAGCCCTCGATGTCTCAAATGGACAGACAAGACCCGATGAGCGGCCACAGCCACATGCGAGTCTTTGGAGTGGATCTGAACCCCTTCCAACCCCGCCTCCGCCTCCGCCTCCGCCATCTCGCCCTCGATATCGTGGCCCCTCGAAGATCCGACCCAACCATACTGCCACGAGTATTGGCGCGTGGTGGTACAAAAATAATATCCAGCTCGCTGCAATGTCACCAAATCTACGTAAGCAGTATAGCCATATTGGCAAGATCATGGAAGTTGCTGTTGGTACCTAATTGACTGGTGATGACCGATGTGAAGCGTGCCGGGATGGAGATACGGACTGTTGGATATACTCGGAGACAGGCCAGAATACAATCAGGCAGGCTGGACATGCATGCGCATGGTATCGAGCAAATCCTCGCGCAGGCTAATGAGTCATTGTCACGCCTTTAATTGCAGACGCCAGCATGTCTCCAGAGATGGTGGGAGAAAGCGAGCCGAACAATGCACAAGTCTCAAGCATATCTCAAGTAGAGACGGGAGTGGCGGCAGATGCCGTCGATGGCTCCATCATGGTCGTAGATCGACTGAAAGCAATGGTGAATCAGGAGGCAGAGGACACGCACGTCTCTGAAAGCTGGGAAGATGTTCTAATGGCCGATAGTGAAATTGACAGTAATAAGGATGTGAACAGCCGCGAAGAGATGACTCTAGTGCTGGCCGGTTTGACACGGAACGTAGCCATGAGCACGGAGACAGCAATAGGAAGAGGCGCGGAATACACAGAGAACAGACCGACAACATTGGAGCAAGGGTACAGGCGCATACACAATCGATAGAGTGAACACTGGTGGCCTCTTTGGAGTTTTACCTGGTCTTGTGGTTCATCCTCCGATTCCAGCACCAGCACTGCATCATTACCGCGGGCCGCCCAAGGATAAATCCACATATACTTCTGTCAACACTGCTGGATGGTGGTACCAGACGGCTGCCGAGCTTGCTGCAATGTCAGCTAAAAAGCGAGCCCAGTTCAGCCACATTGGCCGTATCATGGAGCTGCCTGGATTTGGTCATCACAGATTAGAAGTACTCGTTATCAGACCTGCCGGCAAGGAGCTCATGAGTTCTGGGTGTATACGGATTTGGCTCAACGAAGACTTTCCAGGCCTGGTGGTGCTTGTGCTCATTGTCGGAAAGTGACCACTCAGCCATGTAGCTTGGTTGGCTGCGAGAGACAGACGAATCGTTGTCTCTTATCCGATGCACTACTCCACAGTCGCGAGAAGAACTTTCCCACTAGAGGAGGCTAGCCAGGCACCACGGCAAACGGGCGGGAGCGATAGATAGATTCATAGCTGAAGACAGAAGCAGTGAGGCATCCCGGCCACCAGGAATGCCGCCCATGGCAAGCGTGGAAGTCGATCCGGCAATTGCGCTTCCGGACGAAGTGCCACAAGAAGAAGATCATAACGAAGTTGGCCAAGTACTAGTTGAAGTCGAAGTTTTGTGTCCAAAGGTAAAGGATCAAGATGATGGCCTCTTTCTTGAAAAGACCACAGGCAGATTCTCACACCATAAAGTACTCAAAGAACCGCCCAATCCTGGGCTGTATTTGAAAAGTTACGGGAGCATCGGCTTTCCGTTCTCCGATCATGATGTCGAAAAGCTGGTCAAGGCAGGGAACCAGATCCAACAGCTGGAGGAAAACACCTGGGAGCTCCCTGCTAAAATCTGGGAGACAACCAATCCGTCGTGGACACTTTTGATTAAGTCCGTCTTGAAAGATGTCGGACAAAATCTTGGCGTGCCAAAATCAAGGGGAACAAGGGGACGTCCGTCTGCTTTGATACTGTATGAGCCTGGAAGTGTCGTTAAACAGCCTACGTCATGGTAAGCACTCCTTGAATATCGCCTTCCTTGCAGAACTTTATCGTTGATTCTGAACGATGTAGCTCCCGACCCGAGGTCCCCGTCTTTGGATTTCTCGATATCATGCTGCCCTCGAAACACAACGGCTGCCCAATTATTTTACGGCATGGCGAAAAGCAAGCGTCAATTGCTACAAATGGCCATACTCAATTCGACGGGTCATATGTGTCTTGGGTAAGTTTCCTTGGCCGTCCTGTAACAGCCAAACAACCTAATATTGTGGCAGTTCTCAGATATTTCCACCAGTAGTGGATTTCTCAATTCTGGCTACCGGCTTGCCATCCGGTATATCCTTGAGCACAAAAGTCCCGGACTTGTCTGTTCTGCATCTTCCTCTGACTATTAAATGATGAGTGTGATGAGTGCTACGTGCCAAGTTGAGCACTGGGGGATAAAGGTCATAGCTCGGCCAGCGGGCATCGAATTGAACATCAAGTGAGTACGGTCACGATGGTGAAGCTTCCGTGGTGGATGAACAGTAAACTGTGCTCGTTCTATACAAACTGGAGGTAATTGATTCCAGATCTGGAGCTACTGGGGCATAAGACGGTGCAGTTCCTTACTTGATTCGAGTAACTCAAACAGTGTGTATCACTTGTTGGTTTTTACCAGTTGACTGAGCGTTGCGCGGTTTTTATTCGCTTCTTACTGTGTAAAGTACCACGCTCCTCAGTTCATCCTTGCTTGTTATTGCCCCAACATGTCACGAACGTAATTCTATTTTACCCTCAATCGTTGAGAACATGCGGGACCTTGATTGGTACCTTATTCACTGAAGCCGTCTTCTAGGAGAGCACAACTGCATCGGACCATGCTCGCCAAGTGGCCAAGCCGTATTCGCTGTTGTGTTGTTTCACCACTTGCAGTGGCAAGGATCGACTCGATTGACGAGGCTTCGGAAAATATTGTTCAGTTAAACTTTCATCCCAGCCTCAAATGCGGGTTTCCCGCGCCCCCGCAGCAGTTAGCGAATGCGATGTACGGCGGGAGGAAAGACGAAACTGGGTCCGGTTGTAATCAACTTATCTCTCGTTGGTTGTTTCGAAGTTGTCACGAATTTCCATGACTCTGAATGCAGATCAGATCCAGATATACATGAATCCTTGGGGCAGTGAGAGGCATTGTCAATGTGTTGTCGTACCTCCACTTTCGGTCGACAGAGCAATCGGGTTGCTTGTTTTGAGAATAGCTATGAAATGAGCACTGATTCAGCAGCAAAAAAGATGCAAGTACAAGGTCTGCCTTGGGATGTGGAGACTCCTCTTGTATGTTATAAAAGCTCTTGCTCTCCCGGAACCTTTTCCCACTCGGCACTTTGTCAAATAATTCAACGTTCTTTACAATTAAACAGCTCTGCAAGTCCAAAACTCAGTATAAACTTCGAACCTTGACCAAGCTTCATCAACCACCAATCCAATTGTCATTATGAAGCTCACCACCTTTACCGTCGCTATGATCATAGCTGTCGCATCTGCAGATTGCCAGACTAATACTACTAGCCCGGCCAGAACAGCTGAGTGGGCTCCCGGTGGACCCAACGATGGTGATAAGCTTGAATATTCCTCCTCAGACGCAGTGTCACTGATAATCGTTTAGTCCGAGGTCCTTGTCCCATGCTGAACACACTCGCCAACCACGGCTTTCTACCTCACGACGGCCGCAATATCACGAAGGAGAATGCTGTCTTTGCGTTGAAGACAGCTCTAAATTTCAATGCGAGCTTTGCGGAGCAGTTCTTTGGCCATGGTATCAAATCCAATCCTGATGCCAATGCTACCTTCTTCACTCTGTACGTGGATGCTGCCAAGACTTCATGGTCCGTAGTTGCTGACCCTTCTCTCCCAGAGATATGCTCAACCGACACAATGTGTTGGAGCACGATGCAAGCTTGAGGTCAGTCAAAATAATATTCTCAACACATTGCCCTTCCCTCCATTGCGCTGTGCAGGCCAGTAGCACCTGACTGACTTCCCTCTCCTCCAGTCGCCAAGACGCATTTTTCGGTAACAACCACGTCTTTAACCAAACCGTCTTCGACCAGACAAAGCAATTCTGGACCGCAGACACTCTCACCGTCGCAATGGTAGCCAACAGCATGTCTGCTCGCCAGCTAAACATGAAAGCCTTCAACCCCGAGTACATCTTCACAACCGCATCGCAAAGCGTCACTTTTGGTGAGATGGCTGCGCCATTCTTGGTATTTGGTGATATACCTTCTGGTACTGTGAGGAAGGACTTGGTGGTTTCTTGGATCGGTACGTTGTTCTTGATGTATGGGGTTTTGGGAGAGATGAAGGTGCTGACGATATAATAGAGAATGAAAAGCTTCCGAGCGAGTTGGGCTGGGTCAAGCCTGCTGTTGAGCTTGTGAAGGAGGATGTTCATGACATGTCGGAGCGTATTGCTAATGCGTCGAGCCCTATTGTCGAGCCAGCTGCTGTTGCGAATGCTCGGCGCGGTATTGGGTTCGGACATGGCCTGTTTTAGACAAATGACAGAGGACAATGCTGCAGTGGCTTCGATGATTTGGGATTCTTCGTTTTCTGATCGAAAGGGTGGAATAACCATACAGGGCTGGTTCGAATGATTGCTCTCTTACTTTGTGGTGGATTGAAATTGATGTAAGGTCTCGTTTTCCTTTTAGCTGCAAGTCAAAATCAGCCAATGCGAAGTCTTGTATTCTTTCAAGTTCATTGCTAAAGAAGACTTCCATCTCGGACTCCCTTATGGTCCCAGAGGCGAATGTCCTGGCCAACCCTGTTTGAAGATTCGTTAAAGTAAAAACTTCATGAAGTCCGTAAACAATTTAAGCTAGAGCCAGCATCTAACAAGCGAGTCTTCAGGAAGCATGGTGGCAGGCGCGGCCACGGGCTCTGGTGGGGCACACCTGCAGGGCCTTGTTCGAGCACGTTTGTGACGCGTCTCTCAAACATCACTTCCAAAGGCGAATCTCCTTCCAGATGGAATCGGCACTCCATTTTGTGCAATGAACTGGTAGCGAGACTATTTTCGAGTCGATGTTCTTCATAGGTATGCATAATCTCCTTTTTATTATCTAACTTCCAAGACCTTAAATGGCACCTTAGTCTTACCATACTGACTGACTGTCCTGGACCTTCATCGCTACTAGATAATGTGTACCGTCAGTGCTGAAGTTAACAATTCTGCGGGCGATAGACGAGTCCAAATATTCGAACACGATCCAATTATATCTGCCATGACACGAAGACAACCATTGAAGCACCCTTGATTAAAAGGTAGACAGCAAGAGGTGGTTGAGGATCGTGGGAGCACATTAAGTCAACCATATAGAGTTTTGGCACAAATATTGTTGATGAGAGCGTCCAATGAAAAGAGTCTCGGCAATGTACGCGATAGAGGAGTGGTCGCCGGAGTTGTGCGACACTTGTCTGGAACAAGCACCGAAGGACATGGTGTTCGTACAACAGATCGGGCGGCCCCGCACGTTGAAGGGCATTAAACCCACAGCATTGAGAGGAGAGCAGATGTACAAAAGGTAGCAGCAATCCCTGCCTACAAATAGCCAGCGCCAGTAAGAGTAGTGGAATGTGGTTTCCACCTACCCAGGTCAAGAAAACGCTTGGAGATCACCTCCACTCTGCGACTCGGCCTTGCAGAGTATGTTTGCCGTGGACTTTGGACTGATGCACCAACGCGGGCCTGGTCATGACAGGGTTTGGTCACATTTCTCACATTCATTGAGCGGAACATCGAGCAAATCATTGAGGCAAGCATATTGTAGCAAACCGAGGAGGCTTCTGACATAGCTGCACCAAAGCCGACTTGGGAACTACTGCCATTCGGCCACCTTTGCTTATGTAGGAGCCGAAAAACGTTGTTGATATGGTTAAGTGGTGTGTTAGATTGTTATGAGAGTTTTGTGTCCAAATGCTGACTTTGATAAAGTGCCAGGACTGCAATGCACTTGATGCGTTTCTTGTTTACAGTTACAACGAGGCTGCATAGTTCAAGCGAGAAGGATGGCCGCCCCGCAATCACCTTCAGCATCGACGTTAGATGTACCAAAAAAGGAAAGTAAAGCCACTTTTAAACGCTGGATCAGGGTTCTTATATGCGTGCGTGATCTTTGTTGCCACGCTACCTTGCCAGATTAGGCCCTCTCTAGCACTAATGCTGTCGCCAAAGTCACATTCCCCTTCAGAATCTGTCACGTTAATTTTCTTTTCTTTATGTCGTTCGTCACTGACTCTTGAATGGTCTGTGTATCATTATGATGGTAGGCCTGATTGATAAATTTATATATGATTGGACTTGTAAGCAAGAAGTTCTGAGTAATGCCGTCAACTATATTTGCTCGAATCGGTTGCGTCATTTGCTTCGAGAGCAATGCGCGAACTTGATATTGTTGACGTATATATAGTTCAGCCCTGTTAAAGAAGATGACTCGAAGTTTGACTCAAAGTTATTGATCTGACAGCCCTGGGAGCTGCTTTGTACTACTAAGTATTCCAGTCCATCCAACAACAGCTCAAACGTCACGAAAATTGAAAGCTCCTGGTTTCAGCACCGTTTCCTTCGACCACTCAATACCATGTTCACACCACCTCAGGGTACTTTACCTACCTCAAGCACAACGCCTGTTCTTTGAAGTGCTATCATTCATCGTACACACAGCCAAATCAGTTCACCAAAGACTCTTTCCTCTTCGCACAGTTGCTGACTGTGTGTGGTACATAGGGCCGAAATCACTACATGTGGGGTACCTTGTATCTGGTGCGATGACAGCACAACATAGCTGTCTATTCTTGGTTCGCAAAGATCAGTCACAAACTTCAATTCTCATCCCGAGAATCATACACATAAGCCGAACGTCGAGAAAACCTTGCTGTTGCTGTTAAACAGGTCCACATAACCCACATTCGCCACCATACACCATCACATAGAACGTCTATCACTGGCTTTGAGAGTACACAGAAGACTCGACTCAGTCATATCGTTATCTCACCATTGATCTGGCTAGCTCACTGCTCACCTCGGGAGAGATACTTCATGATGGACAACATGTCACATATCATCCCTCTCCGAACATCACATCAAGCAAAAGTCTATAGGCATCATTTCTTGTTGTACAGCTGCATTCTTTTTCGTTACATACCCCAAAATTCGTCTGGCCAGCAGAGCTGCTGGTATTTGGGCTTTTGCTGAAGGCTTCTGCATCAATGCAAAATCAAAAGCCCAGTGTCAAACAGCCGCCAGCAACATCACATCGAAAATTCCAACCTATGGGTGGTATACCACCTCACATATCGATGCCTTGCTGCTTCAGAGCCCATTGCACCGCATCCAGAACATTCCCCACCTCCACCGTTGGCTCATGCTCCGGCACCGATCCAGCCTCGTGGATACCAGTCTGCACAAGGATACTCTTCCAGGTGGATCCCCATGGACTACGGTAGTTGTTCGCGCCAGCAATATCGGATTGAGGTCCATCGCCAACCATATATACTGTTTTCAGGTTGCTCTTGGCTACTTCCTGGAGTGCCTGCTCGCCGAATTCGAATTGGAGTTGTGTTGGCTTGCCGATTTGTGTATAATGTTCCCCAGCGATCAGATCTGTGCCTGTCATGCCTCTCCACATTCCTTCAAGCGCAAACTTGAATGAACCTTGGCAAATTCTGGGAATATGGTAACTCGTAGCATAGGTAATGTCTGGATTGGCGAAATACAGCCTAGGTTGGCCGTCCTGAAGAAAGCCCTTATTTGGCAGGTCCGGGTTATTGTTCTTAGAAGAAATGGTGCCGAAGATGCCACTCTCGGAGCGAAGGAGGTCAGTGATGATCTGCAAGTCGAGGCACCACTCTCTCGGGGAGGAGAAGATGAAAATTGCTGAGATCTGCACCCCACTTCGGCTTCCACTGGCGTTCATGGTCGTTGGCAGAGCTCTAGCAGTCTTCTTGAAGTAGTCGCCATGGATCTCGTCGAAGGGGGAGAGGCACGGGGTGTTGGTCGTGAGATCTGCGCTGGTGACAACGTTCTTGAAGCCATACGCTGCCTCTGCGACATGCCTGCATTCATCTCCAACTCCTCCCATCACAAGGACTACTTTGTCTTCGTACTCGGGGGCGAACTTCTTGAAAGGGGTGTGTGCTTGAATGAATTGCTCGGCAAGGATAGGTATTCCGAGTTTCTCAGACATGTCTTTTGCGCGAACTGCCTCGGTCTTCCCTCCGCCGTTGGTAAGGAATATAAATGGGATGTTATTCTTGTGGAGATAGCTCATCGCATCTTTCGCTCCGGGACAAAGTTGACCGGACTTGTATATGACTCCATCAATGTCAAAGGCGAATCCAAAGTCTTCTCCTCTAGAGCCATATGCGGCTGGCATAGGAATCGATGTTGGTCGAATTGACTGGCGTCTGGTTTCGGGCATCTTTTCTGATGTTGCGTTGGCCATTTTATCAGGTACTTTTTGATTTTGAGGACTCTGCGATGCTGTTGAGTGATAGGAAATCGACTGGGACGGTGTTCCAGTATGTTTTGCACTTTTATGTGTTTGAAGCTTCTCAACAGTCGCACTTGTTTTGTTCATTCAACCCTCATTTCATGCTTTGAGTTGTTGTTTTGGCAGATTAAAAGTGGGGCTTCTCGAAGCGAGTTGCCAAAATTTGCATCCCTAGAGGCAAGTCTATTCGAATGGGGTGCTGTAATTTGTCAAACCGATGCAAGTTGTGGCTTCTTTGTCGGGCTTGTTCAATGGGTGATCTCTTTTTCGGGTCTTCATTATCAACGACTTGGCATTTGGCCCATTCACCCAAAGACAAAGATGATCTATCTGTACAATGTTGTCCTTAGATCAAGATGTTTATGAACAATTACAACCTTGGCTTCGAGGAACTTTATCATCTTGTTCATGAAGGCGATCTTTCATCCTGTAAACATGCAGGATGGTTGCTATTTACCGCAGTAAATACACCACATGGGCTAGGTCTTGGGAAGAAACAATAGACGGATAGTCTAGGAGATTGGCCTTGGCTTGAGTGATCTTTGAGCAGATTAAAGACAAGCATTGTTTATTGTGGGGCTGTCTCTTTATTAGGGCGTTCCGGGAATCTGGTAAACAATTTGAGGTGGAAGAAGCCGGCAAATTATATAGATCACATTCTGAAAACATTTGTTTGTATTCCTACAACTTCCTCCATCCCACTGCATTCCTAGTCTTCGATACTGCCTCCATTCAAACCCGTCATCCACTTCAAAATCGACAAAATGTTGCGGCACGGCCACTTTGCTTTGTTGCTCCAGATTCTGGTGACAACTAGCATCAACATCTCACGCCTGGCTAAGTCAATAGTCTGGAACTGGCATCCATTCAAACTCTTCTGTGGGGTTTACCTCACATTTGTTTACCACCACGAGATTCGAGCATGTCTGGAAATCCTGTCCGATCAAAATGGATGGCTCAAAGCATTTGAGGTACTATTCTTGTTCAAGTTCATCAAAGTTGTCGTCCATACAATTTCGTTCTTGCTTTACAGACCGTATCCAATCCCACCGTGCCCTTCTGTTACTTCTCGAGATGTCACAGTCATCATCCCTACTGTTGGAGCAATTGACGAAGCTGATTTCAGGGAAACTCTCGGTACCATCTTGGCCAACCTACCTGCAGAGATTATCGTATGTACTGTGGGCGACAAGCGACTCTGCATAGCCCAGCGGGTCTGTGCCGAGGAGCTGGAGAAGACTAGTGCTCTCCGACCAACGACCACAAGAATGCGAACCATGGCCATTGATACGGCATCTAAGCGCAAGCAGCTTTTCAAAGCTCTCGAATACGTTCAGACATCGATTGTCGCTCTTGCAGATGATCACGTCTTTTGGGGTGATCGATACCTTGCCGCCGCCCTTGCCCCCTTCGAAGATCCTCAAATCGGTGGAGTCGGCACCAACAAACGAGTCCGCCGTCTGCCGTTCAAGTTCTCCTTCGCCAACTTCCTCAACTTCACTGCCTGTAATTACCTGGAGCGCCACAATTTCGAATGCACAGCCTCAGTTAATATCGACCAAGCTGTCTTCGTTCTCTCCGGACGCACTGTCTTCTACCGTACGAATATCTTCCGGCATCCACGCTTCGAGAAGGAATACTGTCGGGAAACATGGCTGTTTGGTCTCGTTGGCAAGAATGGATTCGCCGTGGACGACGACAACCTCCTCACCCGGTTCACCACTGGTATCGCAAAGTACAAGGTCTGGTTCCAGAACTGTCCTGACAGCACTATGGTGACTGTACTCGGCGACCCCAAGAAGTTCTTTTTGCAGATGGACCGCTGGATTCGTACAACCTGGCGCTCAAATTCTACCAGTCTGTTTTCGGATCAGACTCCTTGGAAAACTCAGCCCTGGTCCGTGTATGCCATATACCTGTCAAGCTTCGTCAACTTCGCCCTATTCTACGATATCGCTCTGTTTACAAGCCTCTGGTACGGACTGAAACGTGGTAATATATGTTCTCAGCAGCTTTCGGAACATACCAATCAAACTTGGGTGACATATCAGGGTCGCATCCGGCCCAAGCCCGGTCTCGACCTCCCAGCTCCACTCTGCGTCCCAGAAAATTCGTTCGGAGTTCGGAGATCAACAGCGATGATTGTGTTGGCACTGATCCTTTTCACCTCGAAGATGATCAAGCCTCTCCCGCATTTCTGGCGCAACCCCCGAGACATGCTGTACATCCCGTTCTATATCCTCTTCGGCTACTACCACAGTTTGATCAAGCTTAAGGCTCTATTCACTGTGTGTGTCATATCGTGGGGATCAAGGCCGGGAGTCCAGTAGAGCAAGCGACTACAGGACTCTGGTTTTGGAGGATGGTTGGATGAATCGGTAGGTCATGGTTCCCACCCGTGTCCCCTGAATTTCTGCCAACATTCGAACTTAGGTCTGCACACCAAATCATAAACCTGGAATCATGGAATACTTTTGGTGGATATCTTTGGAAAAATGAGAAAAAAGCTGATCGGCTCTGGAAGCTGTTATATCTGTAAACTCCATCCGTGTCCTGTGTGAACATTAGTGCTAACATCCCTGTCCCTCCGTGCATGCCGAGAACAATTTATGGTACCTTCAGTCTATTCATTCCCAATTCCACACCAGCTTATTAATTCATAGATACATAGACTATCTGACTCACTGAAGCCTTCTTTCCTCCCTTCTCATCGCTTCTCCAACATCAACCCTTTTCCCATCTCTCCAAAAGCCAAAAACGGTGGGCTCCCTTCCTCTCTGTCCCTTTCTGGGCAACTCATTTAAGAATCTCCACTTTGTCGATTCCTTATACCCCATCACCTTCCAATCGTTGATTTTGTTCTTATTGTCTTGATTGAAAAGTGGGAGCACTTCGAATAGAGCGGGATCATGTGCTAAACATACGAACACATCTGGGCTCGCATCGAACAGTTTCATAGAATTTATACTCTTGTTCGCAGTATCTGGGTCTGAATAAGCTGATCCAGGCGCTTGACTAGCTCTGTAGTAAGGTATTGTTCTCTTCTCTTCAACTGTAGACGCCGGGTGGCATCCTCCAAATGTTGAACACGGGCAGGGACTTGGGAAGTAACTGTCCAATCCTGCTGTGGCTGAATCGAGAGTTTCTGGTAATGGGTTGTAAGGCGATGGACGCAAGGCTCCCGCGAAATGACAAGTGTCTGCGCCGAGGAGCATGAATGATGATTCCGTGGTACGTGCTAGAGCACACATATGACCTGTCGCGTGACCAGGAACATTGAGGAGGTAGAATGAGCCGTTGCTAAAATAGTCAAAAGCTTCAAAATCCCCGATTTTGAAATCAGGCGAAAATGTAATTTCGTTGACTTTATGATTGCTACGATTTCCATCAGCCTCAAAGAAGACCTCCATGACTACCGTTCTTTGACAAAAGATTGTGGTGGAATTGACTCACTTGTAATCTGTTTCTAGTAATGCTGACTCTGGGTTTACCGGAAAGCCTGGTAAGAGGTTATACTTGAATCCAGGACCGACCACAATGTCAACCGCGGGTGGGAATTTGGACATATCTCCTATATGATCAAAATGCCAATGGCTGAAGTAGTCAGGTTGAATAATGAAATCATCGCAACCAAGAGACTAAAAATGCTTACCTCCAAATCACGCTCTCGAGCCCTTCCAAATCCACTCCACCCTGTTCTAACACCTCATGGATTCCCATATCACATCTCAATCCCTTCACGTTAACCCCTTTCTCGAATCTCCCCGCCACCAACGGAGAGTAATTCCAGTAATCTTTTCGGCCCCCAGCATCAAACAGTATTCGTCTCGCGGGTGCGGTAGGTGCTTCGGGCAGCGTTATGAGAAATGCCATTGTTGGACAGTTGTAAATTTCATGACCTGGAATCACGGGTTCGAGAAAGTTCTCGGAGCGGACATAGAGACGGAGCGTTGTGTCAATGGCTTGAACGGTGACTGTAGAATCCGAGGCAGGGAAGGAGAGGGGTGGTGGTTGGATGGGAGTGAAAATTGACATTTTCGAGTATGTAGGTATCTTTCCTCGGTTGTTTGTATTTTTCATTGAGGCTTTAATCGGTGTCCATGGAGTTTAATGTTTTTTATTACGACTGTGTGCCAGGAGAGTTCGTTGAAGCGCTTGACAGAGCATCGGAAGCAAGTTGCCGCCATCCCACTTTAGTTGCATCAACTCATGAACTGCTCTGGTATTTCATCACAAGAGGGGAGATATTTACGTTAAAATTATGGGGTCACCCGATCTCCTAATATATTGGCCATTGTTTGATATGTATATCGACTTTTGAGGCCCTGCTTCATTTGTTCCCACGGATCTCATCGACTCCATCATCTTTCACATTGAAAAAACATAGCTTCCGCTCTCTTAACATCTCCTTCTAGATCATGCCACCATATGCCAGGCAATCTCTCATTAGCGTCTACCGTAATCTTCTGCAAGTTCCTACCGAACCTTTTGTCTCTCAGAAAATACGCAATCCCAACATCAAGACTTTCTCGGACAATACGCTGTGCGCGTGGTCTCCTTACTGAGTCGTATATTTCGAAAACTTTCTCAACTTGGTCGGGGCTCTCGAGAAGTCCAAAGAGTCTTGACAGTATCAAAGCATCTTCTAGACCTTGTCCAGCACCCGCTGCTTGGCTTGGACTTGAAGCATGAGCAGAGTCGCCTAGGATTGCTATACGTCCATTGAAGTAGGTTGGTGTATCCGGATGGTTGAATAGCGGCCATTTCGCTGGTTTGACATACTATTTTCGTATCAGCGTTGTGAATTTAATCGCACTTGCAGCAATGTCTCGAGCTCACCTGCAATAGCCCTCTCAACCTATGATCGAAACCCTCAAATTCCAGCTCCATGTCTTCTCTAGTAACCTCTCTTACAGCTTGCTCTCCTTTCCACGGCTGTTCATCCTGTATAAATGCCACAATGTTGACTTCTGTACCGCCTGAGATAGGGTACATTGCCCACCCCGCGCTGTCTTTCATGAACCATCTGGCATCTTCGGCGTATGTTCCAATGATATTTTTCGCGTTCTCCATCGAAGTCATCCCCCGGTAGACATACTCATTACAGTATTTCGCTGGCACTTCTTCCGGAAATCTTTGCTCAAGAACCCATCGCCTCGAAACTCCCTTTATGCCGTCGCAACCAACCACTGCATCTACTGAAACACTTTCTCCGTCTTCAAATTTCAATAGTACATGTCGCTCACTACTTTGGTCGACACTCAGAACTCGCTTATTGAATTTCACCGTTCCTTCGGGTATGAGACTTTTCATGACTTCTAACAAAGCTTTTCGGTGAGCACTGCTCCTCGTGAATTTTGGATGGCCAACACTTCCTCCTTTCCATCCATCTGTGATTCCAAATCCTTCCTCGGCGCCAAGAATCTCAATCTGTTCGTGAACTCTTTCAGGTGATGTGTTCCCGACTTTGATCTCATCATACAGTTTGGCGAACTTCTCATCCATAAGTTCCATTGCCTTCAATGCATTTGGTCCAAGACCGATTCCTGCCCCAACGGCGTCGAACTTTGTCGCGGCTTCGTAGATTGTGCATTCTACATCTTGCTTCAGCAACCCAATTGCGAGGGCAATACCACCGATTCCAGCCCCGATGATAGCGATTGAGCAGGGTTGTTTGACTGAGCCCATTGTTGAGATTTGAAAATGCTATGTTGACTAGCTATCGACGAGTGTATTTGGAATGATCAAGTCAATATGCACGACATTTCTCCCTATCAATTTCATGCCAGCAAGGTTCAGGCCCTGCTACATGGTTGTCAAGGTACCTGCGGTGCGGGATAAGAGGTGGAGTGGTACTGCAGAAGTTTCGGCTGCTTGCAGCCGAAGCGAGCTTTCAGGGGATTACGACGGGAAACAATCAACGCCGACGACTCCGTCGGAGATTAATACCGTCTTGAAGATGTTATCAGATCAGTATTTCGAGGCATAGTTTCCTTGACGGCCAATTTGAGACACTTGTGGAAGTCACTCCCACCAAGTCGGTCTGCTTTTACTGTGCAGCACCTGTAGTCCAAGCCAAAATGACAACCGAAATCACCCGAGTCACGATGATCAAGCTCCCATCAGATGGACATGTAGCAGTGGCGCTGGAAGGATTCGAGAAGTTCACAAAAGCTCAACAAAAGGTTAGTATTATTGATTCAACAAAACACTAGCTATTCTCACACATTCAGAATGGGAAGCCCTACATCCTTTCGATGCAGGCGGGAGCAGCGAATGGGAATGTGAAGGATCAAGGTTTCAACTTTGTTGCCAAATCAGTTTTCAAGAACAAAGAAGACATGGCGTACTATGAGACGGAGTGTACTGGACATTATGAGTTCAAAACATTTTTGAAAGAGAATGCGCCGGTGACGGCACTCATGACTATGTACTTCACTCCTGGCTACTCTTATAATGCATAAAGAATCACGAATAAAAGTGTTATGTCTTCGATATCAAAGCTTCAAATGACTTTCATACATGATTTATTAATAGATTTGGTTCAGTGTTTGTCTAGCAACGACCCCCAACCAGCAATCTGATCCAAGATTCCATTTTTCCTGTAAGCGTGCCATACCGTCGCTGTATTGATTGCGATGACTGGCTTTCCCAGCTCAATTTCCATTTCCGCACAGGCATGACCTGCAAGAAGATTGGTCCCAGCTTGAATCAAAAGCTCAACATCAGGTGCATCGACTTTCCTAAATGCATTTTTGATTTCCTCTCTCGTCACTTCCGAAATACTGGTTGCAGTAGCACACTTCAGCCCATGAATAGCAGCGACATCGCATCCAATCTGCGTAAAGAAGTCCACGACTTGCTGATCACCAACTTCTTGGTACGGTGTGATGATACCGATTCTTTTCGCTCCGTAAGTCTTCATTACTGCCTCGCAAGCTGCAGCTCCAGTCGTCACACCCAATCCTCCGGAAAGCTCACTCATGAACGAGACAAATTCGGCAGCACCATCTTTTCCTCCCCAGAAAGTCTCAGCTGACATTCCCATGACTAGATAGTCTATTTTGGCGTGGATTACTGATTCTACTGCTCGCTTCATTTCTGCTCGTAACTCTTCGAGGAACTTCACCATTGCTTCGCTCGAGCTGAGATCTGTATTTGCGGCAAAGATGCGACCGCTGTGCCATGATACTCCTGTAACATATCAATGAATATTCACTCTGGCTTGACATTGACTACTTACCTGGTACAAGCATACGATTAAACTCGGCTTCCACACTTGTATTCGTGGAAGGCAGGATAAGTCCGAATTGGGCTCGATTGGCTAGGATTCCGACCATTTTGAAAAACTTGATCTGTCCACAAATATCTACAGCTTCTGACAATGTGATGAAATTTGATAGCATCCAGACTTTGCTTCGTCGATGTTTAATTTTCCTCCCACTGATATTAGTGTTCCATATCAAGATCGTCGACAATTTGCTCTACTTTAGCAAGAGGAAATCGCGAGCAAGAGTGGGGTCTAATCGTAACCAGAATTTGATATCGGATGCAAGCAAGCGGAGCATGATTCATTGATCGCGGCAGATTGTATGCGACATCTTGCATTCAACTGACGTGAGTGTAAGCTCTTATCAGTGGGGATCGCATTTGCAAGTTCGAGGGTATCACAGAACATTTCCTATACTTGACTGTGCTCGGCAGTCGAGGATACGTAATTTTTCTCTATCTCCTTTATTGAGTGTCACTCTAGTCGTTTGTTCGCTCTTCTAACAACAACCAAAGTATGGCCGACGCCGAAAAAAGTCCGGTCTCGAATGAGAAGATCGCTCTTCCTTCCTCGTCCTCGAACGACATCTCCCGCGGAGAGATTGCCTATGCCACCCCAACAGCACAAGAACATCGCATACTCACCAACAAGATCGATATAAAGTTGACTCCAATCCTTGGTCTCCTCTACCTAATATGTTTTCTCGATCGTACCAACATCGCCAATGCAAGGATTGCAGGTCTTACAACAGGCTTGAATATGCCTGCTAATGGCTACAATACTGCATTATGGGTTTTCTATATCCCTTTTGTCCTGGCTGAAGTACCAAGTAACATGATCATGGCATTGCCTAAGATTAGGCCAAATCTGTGGTTAGGTGGACAATGTTTCATTCTTGGTAAGTGATTTCTGTATACACAATGATATCTTAGATTGAGCTGACTGAAGCAGGTATCCTGGCAATGTGTCAAGGGTTAACACACTCTTACCATGGACTGCTTGCTGTTCGATTTCTGATGGGAATTGTCGAAACCGGCTTGCCAGCAGGCGCTGGATTATTGATTGCTTCGTACTATCGCAAGAGGGAACTCTCATTTCGATTTGCACTATTTTTCGCTTTTGGAGAAGCGGGGTCTTGCTTTAGCGGAGTGAGTTACAGGCATTTATAGGATTTTGAACGGGGAGACTAATACGAAGAAGTTGCTAGCATATGCGATTCAAGGCATGGATGGAACTGCGGGCTACGAAGGCTGGAGATGGTGAGGTGGCTAGAAAGCTCCAAATATTCACGAGCTAATTTCATTAGGATCTTCATCATCGAAGGACTGATCACTCTCTTCTTCAGCATATTTGTGTTCATCTTCGTTCCTCACTTTCCAGCCAAGGATTCATGGCTCAAAGAAGAAGACAGACAGATGCTGCTTGCCCGACTTGAGGTTGACAAGGGAAGAGAGAGAGAAGATGTTTCTACAGGCAGCTGGAAGAAGGTTGTTTTTGACTACAGAATCTGGTTATTGTACGCTTCCCATGTTCCATCTTCTTCCAATTCTAACACTCTTTCCTAGGACTCTCCTTTTCTTCTGTGCCGATCTGTCAGCTGGTTCCTTGAGCTCCTTCAACCCCACGATCCTGAGCCAACTGGGCTGGACTTCCCGCAGAGCACAAGTGATGACAATACCCGTCTGGATTGTTGGGATAGTGGGTGCTTTGAGCTCTTGCTGGTACAGTGGCCGCTTGAACACGAGATGGCCCTTCATTTTACCAGCAATTTGCATCTCGGTTGCGGGCTGGTCCATTCACTACGTGCAGGTCCAACCACCACAGGTTCGATATTTCGCTCAGTTTCTCATATCTTTCGGCACGTTCGTCACTATGCCCCTCTATATCGGACTTCTCACCGCAAACCTGCGAGGAAGAGCTTCGAGGTCGTTTGGTACTGCTATTCAGCTGGGTATAGGTAACTGTGCAAACTTTGTGTCGTCAAATATCTTTATCACTCAACAGGCACCCAGGTATCCTGTTGGATTTGGGGTCGGTCTCGGTATCACAGCCCTGGGATTTCCACTTATGGTGCTTGTGATGTTTTTGTTCACCTCACATAACAAGAAAGTGGCGAGAAAGGAGGCCGAGCTTGAACCTGGAGAGGCGTTAGACGAGCAAATTGATTATAGATATGTATTCTAAGATTCTAAGTGTGGTGAGATCGTGTCAGGGTGCTATATCAGACGGCGATCAGAGCCAGGATGTTCTGTAGACAGCCCTCCTTTGAGCATAGTATCGATATCTTCCCAGTTCCAATCATTCTCCTGATAATTTGGGTCATCCATGAAGGACGTCTGTGACCAGAACTGATGCGCATTGCTGCGAGGATGATGAGGGTCGGCATATGAGAATGCATCCCTTTTTGTAATCTGTGTGGAGGTCGCTGTGGAAACCTCGATTTGAACGTCATGTTGTTGCGTTATATTTGGAATGGTAGAGAAAATGCTGTCTTGAAGGGTCGCATCGATATATTGAGCACTTTCAATATGGTGAGAACCAAGAACCATCTGTTGCGCCATTAAATTGACGTCCAAAACGACCCCTGCCCATTTTCTCGTGGATCCAGGAATTCGGGGATGATGGAGTCGCTTCTGCATCAGACTTGCAAGCTCTCCAAGGAGAAGCTGTGATTCTGCAGCGGAGGCAGCATTCTGCTGTCTGACGCTACAGCTGATATCCAAGGTAAGGACCAGAGACGAAGAGACGGTGTAAAAGGTATCCCACCAAGTGAAAACATTAAATTTTTTGATAGTATCTAATTTCCGTAGAAGACGACCAAGAGACCTCCCAGATTCAATGCAAGTGTCCGAAACAGCCTGCAGGCTGCTTGACAAGGGTCCAGTGTAGCTGCCGGCGAGTAAAGTGGCTCGTCGAAGAAGAGAAGATCTAGACATGAGGATGATTGTGTAATGGAACTGAGCGTGTAGGAGGATCAGTGGTCTCTGAGATGAAGGAGACAAGGAATCGATGCTCTGTATTCGCAAATGTGATGGTAACTCTTCCTTCCATCTCTTCAGGTCTCTCAAGATAATTGCTGGTGGAGATAATGGCTTTGTGTATGCTTCCTCCGTAGTCGAGATGCCAGGTCCAGCCTGCTTCAGAGCCTTGCATCCTGCTCCCAAGAGAACAACCAGGGACTGAGACCACTTCATGTAGTCCTGGGGACAATTGTTTGCGCCTATTATTCTCTCGTTCGGACACCCAACTAGATCAAGAGTGTGCTCAATTGAGCTTGGTCGATCATAGGAAGAAACCTGCATCTGTTCAAATGCGTACAAAGTCCACCACAATTGTTTTCTGAGTTCTCGACCAAGAGGACTCTGGACATGCTTGACGTCGTCACGATGTAGTCCAATGGCATAAGCAATTCGGATCGCAGTTCCTGTAAGGTTCCAACACGCGTCTCTATGACTCGTATTATGTAGATGGAGAGCTCCCAGCATGAGTGCTTGTACAGTGAAGACGTTCGACGCAAAGAAGACAGTAGGCAAAAGCGTTTGAACATGCCTCCACCACTTGTGCTCAGCTTCATCTGTAATCGCAAAAGCTGCCACCCGTCGAGCCAAGATGAGTACACACAGAAGTCCACATAGCCAAACAGGATTTGTTGCTGAAGTTGCATCTGATGCGCACCAGATCTCGTAAGCTTCACGAAATGAAGCTTCGTGCAGAACTGGAAAGTCGGTATGTACAACTTCGAAATATGTATCGATGAGTGAGTCTAACACAGGGCCGTCTATTTCTCTCACTGCATCTGATGGGGAGTTGCAGTCATTTGTGATGGTATTCAGCCGTCTTGCATCCGGGACGCATGCTGGAATCGCCTCGGCCCCGTTACCAGCATCCTGAACTTTGGCAGCATTTTGATCTTCGGCAGCATTCTTTCCAAACATGGAAAACTCAAGACTGGAATAACTGCCCATCAATCTTCTCAAATTCAAATGGAATGAGAAAGAACTGGCAGGGCCTATGTACTGCACTTGTCCTTGTTGATCAGGCATAAGTGGGAGCACACTTTCTTGGCCCTCATCGCTCTCACGCTCGTTTTTTTGGGACTCTGTCGATCTGAACACGTCCTGAGTCGCTGGCAGTGGAATTCCCAAAGATTTGCCTAACAGTCTCATTTCATCACTGCTTGATAGGTCGGCCTCCGGCAGAAGTCCTTTCACTAGGGACTCGAGAAGTGCGAGGCGGTTATCGTCGCCTTCTAGAGTTGAATAGACACGTTTCTTTCGAGGTTGTGTAATGCTGCATTCGAAACCACGGAGTTGGCAATATCGACATTGCAACTGTCCTTGCATCTTGTCACATTTTTGTTTTCGTGATTTACATTTGTCGCAGCTGGTTTCTGTTCGCTTCCTTTTCTCCAGAGGTACACGACGTGCGGCTGGATCCATCTTCTTGGCCTTTGTTGTTGTCGGCGAATAGAAGAGCTTGATGCGTAATAAATGAGCAGTCGATATGGCAGATATCGCGTCCAAGGATGACTTTACACCTGGTCACCTAAAAAATAGCGGGCAGAAAAAGGTGCCCGTGGGATCACATGCCTGAAAGGCGGAGCACGATAAGCTCCCAAGTAGATGGTCTCAGATGCTTGCTTTGTGAGGCAAACACGGGGTGGGACCGGAAAAGACTCAATATAGACAGACATCCGCTCTTATCTTTAAAACAGTGGATTCCCCCATCTTTGAACCCTAGAATTGCGGGAGGCGATTATCTTCAAGCCTCGTTCCAAGCCTCATTCAAGAAGGTAAGTTACACTGGTCAGATCAATAGTTCATATATCTACCTATGATCAGATTTCTGAAGGGTTCGGTCGAATTTGGTTGAATAATTATTATCAAGAGTAGCAATGCGAGGAGAATAGGACAGTATCCTAGTCGATCCATCGAGAAGAGGACATGGTCAAGATGTCAAGACCAGTGCAAACAAGCTGCTCTCAACTGAGATTTATGCCAGTACGGACAAAGAAATACAAAGCAGCCAGAGCTGGGAGTCAGATCAAGTGAAGACTTCCGTCTTCGTTTCCCCTGCCCCTTTTTCCCGCTCGCTTATTTCCTTCTCGAGCCCATCCACAACCAACGTGCCATCGACTTCGAAATTGAGCTGAACGCCAAGTCCAGGTGGTGGACTCAACTTGCAGAATGTAAAATACAATGTTCCGGACACAATATAACCGAAGAAGAAACTTATTTGATAGAATCTTACCCATGTGATCGCGACTTCGAGCCCACTAACAGCATTGATGAAACCTGGAAGTGCAGGCCACATGCCCATAAAGTAAGCGACAAAAGCTCTCCAGTTCGCTCCACCTGTAAACCAATATATCCCGCCAGGTGTGTAGAGTTCAGGAATATTCCACTTCGTTTTACGGATCAGCCAGAAATCTACCACGAGAATTGCTGCTGCGGGACTCATGAAAACACCGAAACTGCTAAGAACTGTGATGAAGGTAATTGCCTGGGTAAGAAAACGCCAAGGATTTGCAAGAACACCGAGGATGGAGAAGATGATTGCGCCCCGCCGTTGACTTATGTAGCGGGGAACAAGCATAGCGACGTCCATTCCCGAAGAGACACAATTCTGGGTGTAATTGACGAAAACAGTGACCGAGAGGAGACCAAGCCCTGCGAAGAAAGTACCAGCTCTGCAGGCTGCAGTGTACCTTGTCGCTTGCATTGTTTGGAGTCCAATGATGGGGTTCCACTCCAGGATGCCATATGCCTGTGAAAGTGCGGAAGTTGAAATAATGCCAACAAGCGCTGTGAGGATAACTGTCACGAAGAGCGAAAATATGGCAGGTGTCGAGGTGTGGCGAGATCTGCCATAACGGGTCCAATCTGATACTCTGTCTGTCCCTCCTGTGTATGTTCCTGCGACACTGGTAATTCCTTGTATCACACGGAATCCAGCTTCGGTCTTCGAAAGTTTTATCGCTGGTGTTATCAAGTCTCCCGGGCTTCCACCATTCGCCTATACATGTTAGTGTGAAAAGAATTCTGCAGATGTTAAGCTTACAGATATTGCCCAACCCATTATTCCTAGCAATGTGGCAGTGGCGATGACTACCTGGACTTCCAACAGCTTCTGGATTTTGTGTGCCGGGATGAAATAAATGATTGGAAAGTAAAGAATGATGAAGAGAACAAAACCGATAAGGCCTGGGGTTGTAATGCCAGCACTGAATTCTGTTAGCACGGGGACAGAGATTCATCACTCGTAGCATACCTGTCAGGGAGTGTGTTTTTCATCCTCAAGAAGCTTGGGAAAATTGCGTTCAATATTAGCACAAAAGCTTGACCTCCAAAATACATCTGTGTTCCCTGCCAACTATCAGAATATTGACTCGAAAATACTAGCCGGAAGCTTACATAGAATACAAATGACTGGAACACATTCAACATGATACAAAAGTATGAACCCCACATCCCGAAAGAAGCTCTTGCAAGCATTCCGTAGCCCAAGTGATGTTTCGCTCCAGGTGTACCGTTCAAGTATGCATTGATGCTTGCAAGAAACATTCCCACGGTAACTGAAGCCATGGCTTGCCGCGTAGTCAGACCAATGCCAATTAGACTGCTACCGATTGTCCATGAACTCAAGCATATTCCACAAGTACCTGTTCCCAATTAATACCCGTTTATCATACGTCGAAACTCGAGTGACTTACCCCAATAGCTAACGAAAGCATAAACTCCATAAGTCCTCTTGTCATGGGGAATAGGATACACATCTCTATTTCCCCAGCGACTTGTCTCAATGGACTCGTACTCATCTTCCGTAGGCTTGACCTCCAACTTTTGCATAAAAGTTGAGAACGTCATATCTGCGTTGTTGACGATTTGTTGTGTCAGAACACCAGAATTCAGAGGTGTATCCACAGATATAAGTGCACAGCTTCAACTTAATCGTTATCATGATTCTGAAGCTGAACATCTCCTAATCTCAAGAAAAAGCCCCTGCAATTGGACCCTGTAATTACAGGTATGCTTAATACCTAGGCTTTACGATAAGAACGCCGAATGCTGCCTGTGCAGTAGTGATGTTCGCATCGGCTGGCTGTTCCGACGGCAACAACAATCTTCCGATGATAAGATGCAGAAATTATCGACGGTCTCGAACATCCTTTTGATGGGTGTGGGGTAGACATGCATATGACTCCGACCTGTGATACCTGAGATCAGAGGTGATAGGCGTTGTTGTCATTTCATCGCATGCGGCAACAAGCGTTGAAGCTCTGAGGCTCATATTGCGTCTGCCAGCGTGGAATTCCTTAAAACGACTCAATGGAAGCGGTGTATGATTTTATAGTCATCGGAGGTAAGATCTTGACATTTGAGTATCTATCCATGCGGACTACTTAGCTGGTGCATCTGGTTGCGTTGTAGCATCCCGTCTCGCAAACGCAGCTTCCAAACCTTCGGTCCTCCTATTCGAAGCTGGTGGTTCCAACGACTCAATAAATGACCTCTCTGCTTCGGAAAGATTCAATGTCGCTTTCAGTCCGAATTCTCCACTGAACTGGAATTACAAAACTACACCTCAGAATCAGCTTTGCGGACAGCAAATCGACTACTCACGTGGCAAGGGACTTGGAGGCAGTACGGCAATTAATTTCTGTGGATGGGTCGTTGGCTCAAGAGACGATTACGATGAGTGGGCGAGAGTGGTAGATGATGATTCGTTTTCCTGGAACAACGCAAAGCGATGTCTGGAGAAAGTAGAAACTTTACATCCTGAAATACCAAGTCCTAAGCTCAAAAAATATGTCAATCCTACTTTGAAAGGTATTTTCTCTGATTTTGTTTTAACAAACCTTTTGAGTTGATACCAACAAAGCTTAATAGGGACAACTAATGGGGGTCCGCTACACCTGACCTATGGCGAATCTTGGGATCCCAATCTTGAAAATATTTTTGTGGCAGCAGAACAAGCTGGTCTGGGGACGAATGCAGACGTTAATTCTGGAAATCCATTGGGCATGGGCATGGGGACAGTCTGCATATATAATGGGAAAAGGTTGACATCCTCAATTGCATACCTCTCAAACCCACCATCAAACATCACGATTCTGCCCAACTCTGCAATCTCCAAAATATTGTTGAACAAGAAAAGAGCAGTCGCCGTTCTCACCATCGACGATCGAAGATTTTCAGCTACAAAGGAGATCGTAGTATGTGGCGGGGCTTTGAACACGCCTCAGATGCTCATGCTCTCGGGTGTTGGTCCGAAGGACGAGTTGGAGAAGCATCGAATTCCTGTCTTGCATCATTTACCTCAACTTGGCAAAAACCTCCAGGATCATTGCTTCTCATCAGTCGGCATCGTTTCAAAGAAAGACCACAAAGCTCCAGAAATCCAACAAAGTCCGTCTCCAATGGGTTGGTTCAAAATACCTTCGATTTCATCATCGTCAGAGTTTGGAGACTTATCACAGGAGAGAAAGGCTTTTCTTCAGCGGCGGTTTGTGCCGATTATTGAGATAGCTACAGTAAGTCTCAAGGTGTCCACTTGAATATCGATATGCTAAGCTATCAAAGCATACGCCGCCAGCGTTGACTGCTTACACTCCGACTCGAGATGAAGCTTTTCTTGGCGCGATGTGTCTCGTTATGAACCCACAAAGTCGAGGAGTAAATGTCACTTCTCTCGATTATACTGAAGCTAACTATCTAAAGACAGTAACAATTCAATCATCAAACCCATCAACAGCACCTCGAATCAATCCTAACTTTCTTTCCCACCCCTACGATCGACGAGTCCTTATCGATGGTCTCCGTCAAACAATGAAGCTCCTCTCTACGCCTATCTATGCGAACACCACAATCGAGTTGATTGGACCAAAAGATGATTCAGATGCAGAAATCTGGGAGTACATAAAGTGTAACACACATAGTTCATGGCATATGTCTTGTACTGCACGTATGGGAAAGGATATTAATTCTGCCTGTGTCGACTCGGACTTTCGAGTTTTTGGACTGGAAGCGCTTCGAATTGTGGATTTGAGTGTTTGCCCGTTTGTGCCGAAGTGAGTTCTTGCATGTATTCTGGCGGACCTCCAACTGACCCAATTTAGTAACCATACTCAGTCAACAGCTTATATTGTAGGTGAGATTGCGGCGGAGAAATTGATTGAGGAGTATGGCTTAGAGTCTTCTCATTCAGAACAGGTTGTATCTAAATTGTAAATCGAAACCGTGGTGGCGATGAGAACTCATATTAAAGCACGGAGATATTTCTCCAATTCTTCTTATGCTATCATCATGATTTTCAGATGTTTGCCTTCTCCGGAATAGCATTTCCCAAATGTGTGTCTCTTATTGCACACAGAAAACCACACACCAAAGCACGTGAAATCAGAATGTCAATGCGAATCACTGTTGTCACATTACCATTCCGATCATAATCAGAAAATCGAACTCTAATATGTAAGTTAAGCAAGAAAGGCAGGATTTGACTTCATATTTTGCATCTTGCTGGGAAGGGACTAATCGTTCGCACCTTGAGCCTAGCTCTCGGAGCGGGGATCTTGTAGGCTGCTGTACCCTGTGAGTGCAACCATTCGGGCCTGGGGAGCATAGCTATCCACAAAGTTCTAGGCACCAAGTCGCTAAATTTTACCCCTGGAAGCTACATCTCTAGCGCACAAGTACCGCCCCAATGTTACCCATCACAGCAACGGACCTCCGAACCTCCACCGACGAATTCCAGTCCGCAGACTGCCAGCACGCAGCACGCAGCATCAGCGGAACTTGCGGCATACTGCCATCTTTTGCTACCGGCGGATACAAGTATACCGCCACTGGTGCCGCTTACCCCAATCTCACTGAAAGGTCCTGAGGATACCCGTGATATGCAGGATGACCAAGATGGTCTATCCCACTTCTGCACCTCGAAGCTATCGTGGGGCAGCTCGAGAGCTTATTTACTCATGAATGATTGAAGCTTTTCAATTCAAAATTCGAAAGATCTGCGGTTTCCGTCATTTGAGACAGTCAAGATGGGCGTAATTGAATCAGAGCTGTTTATCAATAACAAGGTAAGAAACTAATGCTAAGTGAGCTGACATCAAGCTGACAGAAAGTAGTTTGTCTCCTCATCAACAAAAGACTCTTTTGAGCTCTTCAATCCATACAATGGAGATCTCGTTGCTAAAAGTACTCAATCCCCAAGACTCATATATCTCATCCAAACTAACGATTCGCAGTCGCAGAAGCCTCTGTCGAAGACGTAAACCTAGCCGTTTCCTCAGCGGAGACCGCATTCCCATCATGGTCGTCTCTCTCCCCAATAGCCCGTGGTGCGCCCATGAAGAAACTCGCGGCCAAAATCCTAGAACACAAGGTCGAATTAGCCACACTGGATGCCATCTCAATGGGTCGACCAATCGAGACATGTTTCGATGAAGAATATGCCGCTGTACATTTCAACTACTTTGGAGAAGCGGGGTATGCTCAGGGACACACAAGTTTGAACACACCTGGCTTTCTGAATATGTCTTTGAGACAGCCGTTTGGTGTAGTGGGCATCATAATCCCTTGGAATGCGCCGCTGGTCTTCTTCGCGAAGAAAGTCGCGCCTGCTTTGGCGGCGGGAAATACTGTTGTGGTGAAGAGTAGTGAGAAAGCTCCTTTGAGTGTAAGTCCCTACATCTTCGAAATCAACAAAAGGTACTAATGACATATAGTCATGGAAAGTTGCCTCCTGGATCTCAGAATGCGGCTTCCCTCCTGGCGTAATCAACGTCCTCTCAGGCCACGGCCACATCTCCGGCGCCGCCATGGGCTCGCACATGCGTATTCGTGCCATCTCTTTCACAGGCAGCACCCGTACCGGGCGGGCCATCCAAATCGCGTCTGCGGAATCCAATCTTAAAAAAGTGGTCTTTGAACTAGGCGGTAAAGGCCCTTCCCTCATTTTCGAAGACGCGGATCTGGAAGAAGCAGCCAAAGGAACAGATTTCAGTATTTTTTGGAATGCAGGTCAGACTTGTATGGCGAATTCGAGGATATATGTACACGAAAATGTGGCGGAGAAATTTGTGGCATTGTTCAAGGAGTTGGCGAAGAGTAGGAAGATGGGAGATCCGACGAGCGGGGATGTCAATCATGGACCCCAGGCCGATAAAACACAGTATGAAGCTGTATTAAAGTACATTGAGATTGGCAAGGAGAGTGGCAAGGTGGAGTTAGGTGGAGAACCGAATATATTGAAAGATGGGAGGTTGACTGTTAATCCTGTCATTTTCCGTGACCAGCCGGAAGATAGTCGGATTATGAAGGAGGAAGTATTTGGGCCAGTGGTGGTAATCAATACCTTCAAGACGGAGGAAGACGTCATTGCTAAAGCGAACGATGCAGAGTATGGACTCTATGCATCGCTTTGGACTAATGATCTTGGCAGGGCGTTAAGAGTCAGCAAAAAGTTAGAGAGTGGAATGGTTGGTGTGAATTGTGCTAGTCCGACAGGTTCTTGGGATTTGCCATTTGGGGGCTGGAAAGGGAGTGGAACAGGGAGAGAGAGTCTATTGGAGAGTATGGATCATTTCCTGGAGCATAAGAGTATTTACTTTAAGTGTCCGGGCATTGGAGGATGAGAGTAGTTGATTAAAAGTTGGGTTCCAAAAAATCTCTCTCGCCGAGAAACCCATAGAGAAATACACCATGAAGTCAAATCGTCATCTCCACAGGAGCTCCAAAAGCAGGTTGAAATACGAAGAACAAAGCTCTTCACTGTTCTTCGAGTCACTAACGATAGCTTTACTGATCTGATCTCCGTGCTTGTTTCTGGCGATTGTGAATAACCACTTTCCAAGCGACTTCAAGTGTGACTGTCAGTGGTGCCGCCCGTCGTTTTGACACACAGCACCGCCTCCAGTCAAGTATAAATACAAGGCCAAATTTCCGCGACTGTTGGGCTTCCTTTTCCACTTCAGAACTTCCGGAAAGTCGTTCTTCTCCCAAAATTATCCTCCCAGTAGCCTCAAGACATAAAATAATTCTCCCCTTTGCTTGAACAGATCCTGAGACATATCCAGCCATGCCGAAACCCGCGCCGAGATATTTTTGCCAGCCATCTGCTTTGTCCAAGGTGTCGCTAGGTGCAGGACTACCTAGCTTCAACGGAGGCGGCTATGGCGATCTCCACTCGATGAGTCCAGACGTCGAGCAGAACCTCGACTTCTTTAAGAAGTTCTTTGCAACATGGCTAAAGCTCGACCCTGCGACCCTCGCGGCGGCGCTCACGATCGGTAGCACCTTGATGAACGGAGTCACCGCCGTCCAAGGTTTTCTCAAGAGAATGTATAATGCCTGCCTCGAGTTCCTCACTGCCTCTATCTCAATTCCAGCTTACGATGACCTAAACAAAGACATCTTGAACTGGATCGGAGCGAACGTGTTGGAGTCGCGCAGCCCCAGGAACCTTGCCGCCAAGACCGATGATGTCGGAAATATGTTCACATACTTCAAGAAGCGGAAAGATCTTTCGGATGGGAAGAAGACCCCGATCAACTACTTGCCCGCTTTTGGAACTGTCTGGTTTGTACATGAGAGAAACATTTTCTTGATCCGTCGCATCTCCGAGAAGAACTTTTGGAGTAATCTCCCTCAGGAATATGTGGAAGCGCCGTCAGGCAATGAGCCACTTGTCATCATGGTCTTTGGCCGCTCGATTAACCCCATTAGACGATTCTTAGAAACGGTCCGGGACTTTGCGGATGAGGAGAGAAAGGCAAATGTCAACGTGCGGGTCGCCAAGCATTGCTCGAGCTACTCATACTGGTGAGTATATTCTCTGAGAGCCTGGCATTGGTGTTAATCAATGTCACAGGACTAGTAGTATGAAGAGACCAATTAGAGGTCTTGAAACGGTTCACTTCGAAGAAAGTACGAAAAGAACACTCATTGCTGATATCGAACTCTATCTCGACCCGACCACACGACACTATTACACAGCTCGAGGAATTCCATATCGTCGAGGATACCTGTTTTACGGTCCACCAGGAACGGGGAAGACATCGCTTTGCTTAGCATTAGCAACGTACTTCCGTCTGGAGCTTTACTTATTGCATATTCCTAGTGTTAGTGAAGATGACCTTCTTGAGGGTCTTTTCAAATTACTGCCACCACGCTGTGAGTAATCTTAGTATGCGCTACGATTTGTTGGTCTGCCACAGTAGAGTTCAGTCTAGGGTTAGCAAAAAACTGACACGATCTGTTTCTAGGTATCGTATTGCTCGAAGATATCGATGCTGTTGGTATGCAACGCAAATCTGATGTGGACGAAATGGAAGAAGAAGAGCGCAAGAAAAAGACCGAAAAGGACAAAGATAAAGGCAATACGGCAGGGCATACCGATGACAAGAAGGAGGAGCCCCGCAAGTCTCGGGTCACTCTCTCCGGACTTCTCAACGTCCTCGATGGTGTGACTTCGCAAGAGGGACGAATCGTCATCATGACCTCTAACTTTGCCAGCAAGCTCGACAAAGGTCTTATCCGACCTGGCCGTATAGATCATCAAGTTTACCTCGGAAATATGTTGCCGGAAAGTGCGAGGCTGATGTTCCTCCGGATGTATGCGCCGGATTCAGATGCCCCTCCACTTTCTTCGCTCCTTGACTCGGAATACCTGGACAAGTTGGCAACGGAATTCAGTACATATATCCCTAAGGATGAATTCACGCCCGCACAGCTCCAAGGTCAGTACACTTTGCTGGGGAAACCCTTGTCTTTCCTAGCCTAATGCTAAAAATTGCCCCCAATGCCTCTGCAACTTTCGTAAAGTGCTCTTGCAATCCTCTCAAAGAAGGATACTGACTCGGATATTTGCACTACAAGGTTACTTAATCACTCATCGACACTCTGCTGCGAACGCAGTCAAGGAAATCAAGGCCTGGGTGGAAGCCCAGCAGCGTCTCAAAATTGAGGCAGAGGAGCGTGCAAAGCGGCTTGCTGCCTGGAAGGCAGCCAAAAAAGCTGAAGAAGAAGCAGAAGCTGCGAAAAGACCTGAGAAAGCCGATGAAGCAAAAGAAGCGGAAGTGGATGTGAAGAACATCTTGAAGGAGTTGGTGAGTGGCTTGAAAAAGCCAGAAGCTAAAAGTGATGCTAGTGGAGAGCCCAAGGAAGCACTTTCGAAAGAACAGACTACAGATTCGGCCTCCTCCGATGGTGATAGCATGAAAAGTGTAGAAATTACGATGAAGACGAAGACTGCAACACTTGCTACGGAGAGTACAGTAGATGAAGAAGCAACAAAGCAAGAGGGAAGCTCATCTTCGTCAACGTCAACGTCAACGTCAACACCGAGCGCCAATTCTAGCGATACAGAAAGCCCAAAAGAAACGCAGCTTAGCTCAGCCTGGAACTTCGTATGCTGGAAGGGTAAAAAAGAGGATATGAAGTGAAGAAAATAATCTATTTGAACTTGATCGTGTAGGAAACGATACCTCACTGACTGTTTAATGCGACTCATCAAACCACCCGGGAATAGACCGGTACAGGGAGGAGCAGCTAGACTTGTAGTATCATCATTGTTAGAATAATGAAAGCGTGATTTACGTAGCTATGCACAGTTCCATGCACAGTTTCACTTCAGCCAAACGGCATTCGGACATGTACACGGTGTCTGAGGTCGTCGAAAGATAGACATGCCATGCGTGCTGACTTCTCAAAACCGCCAAAAGCCGCAAACCCCGCTGCAGCCAAGATGCTGATTCTCAGCACCTAGTGACCCCTAAACCCGAATCGCATGTCTTACTGTTACAGAGCAACCAGTAGCTTCGGACGGGCAATCCTCCGCCTTCCTGCGCCGCTTACTATTGATATTACCCCTCCTCTCATACTCACGTGTTTTGGTGAGAGAAACGCGTTTCACTTTCCTACTTATATGGAGTCGTGCCTGCTGCCGTTCGCCTTTTACATCTACCCTCAATTGGATCCTCCAATACCACTTGATTGCCAAAGCGACTTTCCAAAACCCTATTATTCAAGTAAATTCGCTCTCTTCTCATCAACTTGTTCCAGCCCGAGCAGCTCCACCTATCAACTGTCAAAATGCCTATCGACCACACTTCTCTCCCAGTTCAGAACCTCGAAGCTTCCAAAGCCTTCTATACAGAGATCCTCAAGCCTCTGACTTATGGAATTTTCATGGAGTTTCCAGGCAATGCTCTAGGATTTGCGCCAAAAGGTGGTCGCTCTGATTGTACGTACAAGTTCATCAATGCTCATAGTCTCCACTCCCTCAAACTTGATCATCGTTCTCACCAGGATCTCAATGCTAACCATCTCACAGTCTGGATCTCGGCACCATTGAAGGGAAAGGAGAACCAGGACGGCAACCTGAATGTCACACATGTGGCATTTGCGGGGAACTGCAAGGAGCAGGTCGATGAGTTTCATGCCAATGCTTTGTAAGCGATCCATATCTTCTCTGTTTCACGCGCTCGAACAGATTACTTCCATGGACTTGGGCGATCAAATGACATGTTGCTGACCAGAATGCAGGAAGGCTGGAGCGAAGTGCAACGGTCCACCGGGGTTTCGAACAATGTACCACGAGAAGTACTACGCTGCTTTCATCCTTGATCCCGATGGAAACAACGTCGAATGCGTATACTTTGACTTGTAGACCTGTATATGAGCACGCTTGAGAGCGGAGTTTGGGCGTGCCGAGTGGCGTGGTGGAAGTTAGGTTGAAGGCATAGAGGAGTAGGAGATGTATCGTTTGCGGGAGTTTAGCGACGTAGTAGTATCTCTTAGACGGATTGCTACTCAGGAGCTTCAGTTTTGCTCCTTTCTACAATAAAAGTACGAAGCTTCTTTTGCAGCATTTGCAGCACTTTGATCCTGTAGACCAGTGTCAAACTCCCCTCTTCTGCATGACCACCTTTCCGGCTTGTTCGGCGTCACCAGGCGTTCACCAGCTATTTTCAGGCACTGTCGCGCCTTTCTCGTAAGGCTCGTGCCCTACTTTTTCAGGGGAGTTTACCCCGCACTACCCCGCATCATCACTAACCTTTAGACTTGTCGACCGCAACTTACTCTGAGGAAATGACAAAACGAGTAAACTTGGAAATCTTTCAAGAATACAATTCTATTCCAAACCTCCTTCTGACAAAATGATGTTTGGTCTGGTCAGGGTGAAAACGGAATCGAGACCCGTCCGTGAAAGCCCATGTCCAAATTCTACCTGAAGGCACGACCCCTCAGCCTTGAGGTATGATTCCAATAACATCCTTCCTCCTTTGCTCCAAGTAATGGGTCCAATGGTATCCCGAAGCGGAGAATCTGCGAGAGCGATTGAAGTGTCTGCAGTCGGAGGATCTGATGAGGCTTCAGTGCAAGCAGGGTTGTGGACCTCGTCCTTCTTAGTCTGCGTTTCATCGGAGTGATACCGCACGGTGGCTACATATATATATCTCCTGCATCCCAAGGGAGAATCGAAAGAATGAGACTTATGATACTGCATAATGTACTGTAAGTGATACACGAAGTGGAGCGACAAACGACCGTGTCTAGAATAACGAAGTCCGGGTCGTCAAGACGGTGAGTCGATTCTCAGAGGATGTTTTGATGGCAGGTGCGGAGAACCTCTATAGCGCAGGCCAGCACAACGAATTAAAAGTCGTCCGTGATTGACGAAAATCCAAGTGTCCCGAATATGAGGCAAGGAAAAGCGCATGCTGGATACTGCATCGCCCTTCAATATGATGCACATGTGTCACATTCTGAAGACAGGTGAAAATTAAGCAGGATTCAGCAACACTTCACACAGTTGCACACACGGTTGGACTTCCTCATATGGAAAGTATAGAGTGGGAATTTGTAATCTCAGAATATGCTACCTACCTCTGAATTTCCGCTCCATGATCACCGATCTTCATGTAGCTTCCAGCTTTTGTGGTTGTGATATGAAAACCGGCCACAGCACCCAGATCCTCAGATCAATAGCACTCCAAGGCTGAAGTCCTGAACAAACGAGAGACGTGTCATCAAACTATAACGGATCACCATCGCGCGCGTCTGAGTACTGCACAGCGATTGTGCAGGGAAGAATATCTAGGCAGAGAACGCCCATCGCGCCGATCGACCACCAGGATGCTCTAGCAAACTCCTCTTCCATGATGAAAAATCTCAAAGTAGAGACCGATACTTCTCACCCGTAAACATTACTCACATGTATAGGCCAAATATGAAGACATCATGAGCAGCGCCACATTGACAATAGCGGAGATGGATAATCTTGACCACACAATTCAGCGGTTGGAAGAAGCAATGGACAAAGTCCTGGATGCTGGGACCATTTCCGCTCATGCTCCAGCTTCATCAATGTCAACCGAAAAGCCCGTTGCCAAAGCTCCATCTGCACCCAGAAACCTCTTGAACGATTCTTCACTCATCACAGATCCTGTCGAAGACAAAGCCGACATTTGGGCCACATTTGGTGGTATGGCTTCCGGGATGGCCTTACTTCAGATCAGAATTTGAACTTTGTAATCATGGTGGAAAATGCTCAGATGAAGCATAGGGAGCTGGCCACGGAATCTGAGAAATTTCTCGTCAACGTTCGGAGTATAGTGGTGCAACGAAGTCTGACCGAAGGGGCTCTAGCGCAAGAACAGATAGATGGGTGTTACCAAGTAGATAGGGATTTTGTGGAAAAAACTGCCACGATGACCGGGATGGTGGACGCTTGGACGGCTGAAGTCGAAAGCAGATCGAGGCTGCGAAGAAGGCGATTGTTGATGTCATGAGTGGTGAAGAAGATACCGATATGGGACCATGTAAAAAAGTGGCTGCGAGTTGATCATTTAGAAGAGGCGGATGAGTTTTTGAAACTGGTCAACACACGATCAGCTGTTCTGACGGGATGCCATTAAAGTTGATACCTTGTCTGCTATCATTACTTCGTCACGATAATTAAAGCGTAGTCTACCGTCTCTAAGTTTGATACATACAACATCACCTTTCCTAAGATGCGAAACCCTGCCTGGTCCTTGTTCGTATACCATAGCCTACAGTCGTCTATTCATCCATCGTATCATGAATTCATCACATCGTAACTTCTCGAGAGCGATGCGACTCAACTCTCATCGCGGAATTCCCCACCAACTCCTTCTCTGACGCTATCGTCCCTTGATCAATAGATCTTGTCTCGATATTTTCAAAACTGCCTGTTTTCCACAATTTGCCCTGAGCAGCGCGGATAAACCAAGGAGGATTCGTGCTGTCAGGCTTGTATGTCCAATACTCAGCGGCATCGGCGTCAGGTGGCTGGATCCTGCCTCGCGAAATGACTTTTGCGATGTAAATCAAGCCATTGAGAACAGTGTAAGTGAAGAGTCCGGCGATGAGACCGTATGCGACCGAGTAAGTCAAGGGCATCGAGACGATGGTGACGAAGGCTGGGAGAGCATCACCAATGAACGCCCAGTTGACAGTTGTGACTTGGCGCATCATCAAGCAGCCGACAAGAATGAGTGTGCAGCCAGTTGCCCAGGGTGGAATGGATGCAAAAATCGGAGCAAAGAAAATGGAGATGAGGAAGCAAACACCCGTGGTAATGGAAGTCAATCCTGTACGTCCGCCTTCTGTGATGCCTGCGCCTGACTCGATGAATGCGGTAGCAGGCGAACATCCGAAAAGAGATCCGATGGATATGGTCACTGCATCGCAGCAGTATGCAAGAGTCGACCGAGGGAAGTCTCCGCTCTCGGGATCTACGACACCAGAGAAGCGGGCCATCGAGTAGAGAGTCGCGGTTGCGTCAATGATGTCGACGTACAAAAAGGTGAACAATGCGAGTGCGAATTGGCCACCAGCTGCGCTGACGTTCCAGTCTTGAGCAACGAAGGTATTTTCGATCGGGTGGAAAGCAACGACTTGCTTGAAGAAATCGAACATTTGGTCACCGGCATCGGTATGAGGGAAGTAGGTAAAAGTCGTGTCTCGTCTGATAGAAGTCAGCACGACAGAAAGACCTCAGGAGTAGGATACCAACGGCCATGATATGATTGATACAAAAGCGATACCAATAATGATTGCAGACTTCACCCGGTAAGACATGAGGAAAGCTGTCAAGACGCCTCCTCCCATGATCCCGATCCACAACTGCTTGGTAATCAGTCTATGATGGAGCGGACATTGGCAAGAAAACATACCGTCGGATTTTGCATCTTATGGCTGTCACATCTCCCGCTAAACTTGTCAATATACTGCGGAGGACATCCAGCGAGGTCTGTGGGCGTGACATTGGACCCTGAAATTAGGCCAATTCCTGAATAGGACATGCCAATTTCTGTCAGGAAGATACCAATACCAACTCCGCTTGCGACTTTGACCGAAGCAGGAATAATTTTGACAAGCCATTGCCGCATGCCGATGAGCGAGAGAAAGACGAAAATCCATCCTTCAATGAAGACCGCTGTGAGGGCAAGGCCATATGAAACTGACCCAGTTCCATGGAAGCCCACAACCTGATATGTGAAGTAGGCATTGAGACCCATGCCAGGCCTGCCTAATGTCAGTCCCTGAAAGCACCCGTGATTCTCTTACGTACGCTAGAGCGACAGGTAGGTTGGTAAGAAAACCGAACGCAACGGAACCAATGCCTGCGATCACTGCTGTCGCCGTGGTAAGATCGCGCTTGATGCCTGCGAATGTCAGTCATCGAAGTTGGCTGGAACCTAAGAGTCCATACCAATCAAGCATCTTTCATATTCTGGATTGTTGGAACAAGACGGATCGACTGTGTCTGTACAAAGGCATGTTGCTCCACTTTCGGTAAGGATGGACGCCTCTGACTGTCAGTGATGGAAGACAGTTGAGGTACTTGAATACCGACATTAACAGCAATGATGTATGCCATGGTAAAGAAGGTGGTCAACCCAGCACGCAACTCTGTGACGAAGCGGGAGTCCTTCCGTTCTTTCGGCTGTTCATTATTTAGTGCTGTTCGAAGATCAACTTTAGAGAAGGGTGCTTACATGACCTGATCCATCCAGTCGAAACACTCGACCAAAGGTTGACCTCGCGACCTTCTTGTCCAGGACGTCTATGAAATTACTAATGGAATGCATGATTGCGACTTTCAATTGATCTGCTTGACAGCTCATGGAGAGAACGCGGGCATGTGAAAGAGTTTTATACAGCTGTCAAACGAAATGGATGATAATCCTTGAAATACCTGTCAAGTCAACATGCAGGTTGACTTTGACACTGACATTTTCCAACAGAAGCGGAACCAAAATCCAGGGGCGTTTTCTTGCAAGGCTCATTGAACTAGCTGGGATCAATAGCCACTCAAAATTGGCGAAGTATCGCTGGAAATGCAGGAGGATGAATGTCACGACGCCGGTCCTCTGCCTATGGAGAGCTGAAACCACTGTACTGCATGTTGCCGTGTGGAACCGATTGTTGAGGCAAGGTTGGGGAATCAAAAAAGAAAAGTCGGATTCCTCTCATCGGTCTGGACCCCAAAATATAATGTGAGAGAAAAGTTAATATCGCTCCAACCCCCATTTGATAGCTCAATAGCCAAAGTCAGAGGTCTGGATCGCATCAAGCCTGCCATCAACGTCCTCCTGTATCATAGGTTGCAACCCTCAGCCACCACTTGGCCTACTCCAACCTCTGTCGTCCGACAAGCGTAGACTTGGTCTCGGAAAATCATCTCAAGAAGGGGATCTGTGTTACTGGTGGCCGCCTTGCGTTCCCAGCGCACGATGTTGTGGCGAGATGCATTGAAAATCTCTGACCGTCTTTTTTTGCCATACCCAGGACTCAATCTTGTGGACATGCACTTCGACATGCATGCATTATCATGTACGAAATCAGGATCGACATAAGTTGCATCGGTCCAGCGAGCCATCTCAGCTTTCCCGAGTTTCGGGTTGTAGGAAATCCACCACGGAGTCTCATGAGGTGGTTGTGCATGCATGAAACTAGAAATCAATATCAGTGCCTTTTTCTCACTTAGGAAGTTAGTAAAAGAGTGTTATTTGACGATTGGAGTAGGTGTTTTCCGGGGGTTGGGTCGAGTTGACTGTCGAGGAGGATGAGAGAGAAAGGGTCAAAGCGTAGAAAAGGGATGATGTGTTGGCTTCGCTTGGAGTTCACTGAGGAGCGGTCCCAATTGGTCTGGCCTGGAGCTCGCTTGCTGCACCTATTTTTCCTCTCTTCTCTTCTCCTCGCGCTTCTCCTCACTTCATCTCAACGGCCAACGCCACCGGCCGTTTACTCCATCGGCCTCCCTTTCCAGAGGAGCTATTGTGCAACCTCATGCCGCTGTGTTCCTCGCGTTGTGCCGATAACGTTGTGTCTGGGCAGGGCGAAACAACACCTATCGAGTGCCGTATGAATTGTAGCTCTGGACGGCAAGGTGCGTTTTCAATATCGGACTCGAACACCACCATGCTCCCTAGCGGAAAGCAAAACGAGTGGAATCAGTTGTTCCTCCCTATTTGTATGGGATTGTCTCTCGCTTCGCGTCATGGAATTGCACGCTCGTGGCTGAGGATCAAATATGTCACATTTCAGCATGACTTCCTTTTGATGGATCCGCTCCACGGCCCTCTACCTTAATCTTGCGTGAAGAGTAGATCATTTGCTTCTCTCGACTTTCGTTTGCTGATTTCTCCTTGAGACCACTCATTTCACATTAAGCTTCAAATGTTCGATGTTTCTTGGACAGACCCCGCAAGGGAGACTGTGGGTCAGCGGAAGACTCGTAAAGAGCAAGAGGTTGCAAACGGCACTAGCCGGAAAACACCAGATTTGTCCAGGAGGTCATCTATTCGAAGTTCAAACTCATCGGGTTCAACCTTTGGGCACAAAAGGCCGTCGCTGTTCAATATTTTCGGTTCCACCAGGAAAGATACACCCAGTAGAGTCGGATATCGCACGCAGACGCCAACGCAATCGGTTGCAGAGCCGGTCAATAATTCCCGGAGACTCTCAAGCTATACAGCGGATTCTGATTCATCTGGTCATGAACTACCTGGAATGACCACACGATTTCCGAAAAACGGGTTCTTCGGACGAAGTCCGCTATATTACTCAGAAGGAGAGCTTTCGGCTCCGTCAGAAGGTGCGAGACCTCGTTTCCAGGTCAAGAATGCCACTGACGTTGATCTAGCTTCCGAGTCTGTATTTTCAGGATGGACCGGAAAGTCAGCCGTTACAGAGTCAACATGGGACTCAGGCGCAGAGTCAGTCACCAGCTCTGCGAAGCTTGGCCAACCTCTAAGCCAGAATTCTTTCGTCACCCAGAGCACTAGTGTGAAAGTATCATCTCGAGACAGGGTCAAAGTAGCAGAGCAGACTGCGACCATTGTCCAAATCTCGGCATCTGGTAAAGGACCCAATCTTATGAAAGAGTCAACTGGCAAAGTGTAAGTGATCTGGTCTAGATAGTATGCAATTGACTCTGACCACCTAACAGCCCACCATCATCCCCATTCGGCTTTCCACTCCCGGTTACGGCATTACCCAAAACTCCTCCAAAAGATACCTTGAGGAATGAACAAGTAAGTCAGCTAAGCGATCTTCCAATCGCTAAGCGGTCTCTAGCATTGTATACATGGAAACCACCAGAGATCTGGGAGGGCGACGACAATTCACCCAGGCTCGTTCAACGATGCTCGTCCACCCAACTCCGTCCAATCAAAGAGCGGCGCCACAAAGTTCCTACATCCGAGATTGCACATCTTCAAAGGAGCATTCGACGAATGGAAGCCGCAAGTTCTAAGATCGTTCTTGAGCGACTCAAGGAACAGTGGGTCGAAGTCGCAGACGCTTCGGTCTACAGAGAATTGGAGTTGGAGAAACAGCTATGGATGTTGACTGCATTGAGGACTTTGGAGAACAAGTCTCATTCGGATGAGCTGGTCATGTCCGCTCCTTCTAGACCTAGGAAGGTGCTCTCACTGTATGAGAATCATGGTATGCACTACAAGCAGAGCGACACATCCGAACGACCCCACTGACATTTCCCCAGCATCCTGCTCCTCTCTTTCAGCCCTGACAACAGCAACAGCCGTTCACCACCTCTCCACAAATCCACTTTCCCCAAAATCATACCCAAATATACACCCCCTTCTCGTTCCGGGCCCAACGTCCCAACTTCCCTACGCATCGAACCTTTTCTCCGAGATCCACGCCTTTTCAATCCCCTCTCTCCTACCCGCATCTTCAATCCCGTCTGTCCTGAAAGAGTGCCATCGGACTCTCATCACAGCGACAAAAGCCCTTCCCCATGTCGCCACGGCTCTACAATCATTTTCAACAAGCCCGGACAGCAGCCCTACAATAGTGAAAGCAGGCAATAGGGGAGGTTCTCTACACCTCACTATCCTCGACCCATCGCCACTTGCAGCGACACTTGGTCCACGTTTACGTGCTTGGCTGGACAACTATTTGACCTTATATCTGGAGAAGCAATTCCGATGTCTGAATCCGAGTCGGCTCTTCCCGGTCTGGCTGGCTGATGCTGGATTGAGAGCGGAGGGGAGTACGATCGTCAATGTCCGGTTCCTCGCTGCTGTCACTAGATCGAGTTCATCGTCCGCAAATGCAAGCATCAGCAGTGGGAGTAACGGCGGTGGTGATGAAGCGGCAGAACACACCAAGCAGGAATTGAAGAGTGTTGTAGGTAGGATGCTGTGGAAGGAGATGTGGGGAGCGTACGTGCAGGGCGATAAGTGGTGGTGGGAGGATGAGAGTATTCTGGAGGAGTGCGAGAGGATGGGTACAGTGTGGGAGTATGCTGTCATTGAGGCAGTGAAGGAGGTATAGGTCACGATACTTTGTATCTCTCCAAGTCGCTCGTTGGAAATCTCCATTGGTAATTCTGCTGTATTTTCGGTCGGGTAGGCGCTCTGGCGATGGTGGAGGATTGGATACAAAAGTGTGTTGCTGTGTTTACTCGTCCGGGTACATGCATAAGGACTGTGCGAAACTGTACTCGATCTTATGATTATTGCGGAATTTGTTTTCGGAAACATATCAATGTCGAACTCCGAGTTGATGATATTGCCACTACGGAACTTTTTTCGCTCAAGAAAATACCAGTGACCCATTCTTGATACTTTGAACTTGACATCCAATCTGATGGGACTACCTTTAATCGGGCAGCAGAGAGTCACCTGTCGTCTGCAATTACTACTGAAAGTAACGCTCGAACGTGCGCAATCCAACTCACTCCCGCTTCTACTCGCACCTCAAAGCCGATGAGAACAGATCATCCCCTCAAGCCCCAGAGGAAATTATCCGTCTATCTTTGTTGCTCATCGCACGCCGAGCCTCACTCCGTCCCATTATCGTGACAGCTGCAGCTATCCTGACGATACAGTAGTTCCAGTTCACAAGTCGTGAACTACCCACAGCACTCCAAGTCATGCTCCCCTGACATTAGTCTTTTATTTCCCTCCTCATTCCCGCAATCCCGCCTGCCCTGAGCCTGCTGCACAGCACTTGCCGTACCGGTACTGCACGATGGAGATCTTCTTACACTTTCCGGGGATGAAGGGTGAAGATCCAGGGGTAAAGCCGCGGAGGCAACGTTGTATGAGAGCATTACAGAGAGAGAAAGATACTTTTGTTGCATTTCGTAAAATCGAACACGAGTCGATGTTTTTGCTGGTTTCTCTGCTTTCTTGTGGGTTGCGAGGAGAACATGTGGAGATGTGGGATACAAAGGGGACGCTCTGTTGAAGGGTTTCAGGGGCCGTCGGCCGCTGCCGTCCTGTTCTTTGCAGGCCGCAGGCGTGAGCGTGAGCGAGTCAGTACCCAAAACCCCACATACAGCGACCCGTGAGTCGTGTACTGTATCCCGGATGTGGGGATCACAAATGCGTGGTTTTATTTTATCTTTCGATGTGCAGGCTGGGTGAGATCCACTGCAGCTGGGATGCTGAATCATTGTATAAACGGGGAACTGGTGGCGCTGAATCATGGGATCCGTTTCGATGTCCAGGAATTTTCCACGGAGTGCTTTCTTTCTTTCCGGGTCTGGCTCTGAAGAGACACGTCACTCTCGTTGCAATAATGACCGATCTGGGCTATCCTGTTCGGAGTCACCGACTTGGAAGAGTAGTCATTGCGACTCGTTTATCGGTACAGCAAATACGAGAGCTCGCGTTGCTGTTGGTGTCAGTTTGGAGCTTCGAATAAGCTTGCACTTTGGCTTCGAGCTTCAGCTTTTGCTTTTGCCTTTCATGGCTGTAAAGCACACGCCAGAGGACCCTTCGAGGACCCTTGAAGAGTCCAGACTCAACTCCTAAACACTTCGGAGGAGACAGTGTCCGGCACCGAACAGCCAACCAGAGCACTTCGCTCGCCAGAAATGCACCAAAATGACACTCAAGACAGCAAGTACCAAAGTCTATTTGAACTATTTCCCCTCTCACGCGCGGTTTAAAGTTTCCATGTGCATTCTTCCAGCCTTTTTGAGTTTGATGATGCCCGAATAAATCACCGCGCATTGGGGCAGCGTGAGCACGGTGCAGGAGTTAGAGCATTTAGAGCCCGTCGCGCGGCGACCCAAAGCAAAGTGACGCATGCTGAAGGCTTGATCTGACAGATAGTTTTGTGCATTTCGGTTATCCTCGTTTTTCGAGCCCTGTGGTTGGTAAGAAGGATCGCGCCATGTTGTAATGGCACCATTTCGTCGATGTGACACGATTCAGTGTCTGAAATGCGACTTGCAACAGAACGCTACTCAATGTGATAGAGAGGGAGAGCAGAGGGTCCAGATGTGATACTTTTTTTGTCCATGGGGATGACTTTGATACTGATAGGATAGGGGTTGGATGGTGCAACCGAGGCGTGAGGCCTGCTCTTCAGGTCTGGGGACGTGCTTGGCAGCCGGCTGTAGGGGATGCCTCCGACTGGTTATTTGAACGTCATCCTCCCAAAAACGCCAGCAGACAGCTGTATGGACCTGACTCGAGCTCTGTCTGCTCCTCTTTCGATCGTCTTCGCATCTGCTGTCACACCTCTCATCTGCATTTCTCTCAGCAAGCCATTGGACAGCAGTGCGATCTGGCTGGCCTTATACCCTCCCGGAAGCACGACTGCGCATCCTAGCTTGCGTTTCCTTTTCCCATCCCTTGGGAATTGGCTTTGGTGTGGTGCTCAAAGGTCATGAGGCTCGGCTGGACATGCTCAGCTCATTATTTCCACTGTTAAATCCCTCTACCAAACCACCAAGACCCTCGCATTGCATGCTCATTAGAGCAACCTTTCCCGGCACCATTTCACATCTGGCAAATGAAGAGCATTAGAATCACTCTGTTGCACATCGCAATTCTCGGTCGTCGAGTCGTGTACACAGCTGTCATATTCTGATGGTGGGGTCGAAGTACGGGTCCATGAAGTCGCGATGCTGGGCTGATCCACTCTGCTGGGAACATCTGATGAAGATGACTCGATCAAATATTTGCTACTTGCAACAAGAATATGGATATCTGATCTTGATCCCTTTCTTGGTGGAAGATTTCCTCCGGCTTCAGAATTGTGGTTTGAAGTGGATGTTGGTGCGACTCTTTTTGCTCGTCTTCAGCTTCCCGATTAGGCAACGAGCGACACTATCTCCAAAAGCCGTCCGGCTTCTCCACTGTTGACCAAGCGGATGGCCATCCAAAATTAAGTATTAATAAAATATTGCATTCTTTCCAAGCTACTCCTTAAAATCAAATTCAATGAATCCACAATCCCCTGCTTTGAGAGTCCATTCGACGCACAAGGCGCTGTTGAAAACCGATCTGTGCTCGCAGTATATCCACGGAGTTAAGAACAAGGCAAGGCATCATATCCCACAATCTAACAAGCACGGGGTCTTGATACAAAACGATGACATTATACTTGCTTCAATGTCATAATTTAATCTACGGACCTTCACATCGACTTCCAAATTACTTCGCAGCCGAGCCCCATGATTTATATCAAGTATCTAAGCATCCAATTCTCACCTCGTGATGCCCACGAGACCTCTTCCCTTTCCAGACTTCGTGACTTGGTACCTTGGCGAATCAGATATGCAACAAAATGGCGTCTCCTTTTCCTGAAACAGGGACGAACCTGGGACGAGTCAGGAACAGAGTTTTCGGGCTAAACGTTTCCCTCGGCTCAAGGGGTGCGACGTGCATCAAGAATCCCAAGAAAATGGATGGACAGGAAATCGCTGTCGGAGGGTCGTGCTTCAAGTTAAGATTCGATTCGCGAATTTCTTACTTTTGGCATGGAGTTTGAGCTTTGATCTGCGTTCGTGGGGGAAAGAGGGGGTTCGCTGGCTTTGTTTGCCTCCAAGAAAAGCGAGCTTCTTGTACCCTTCAGGATGCAGAGAGTCAAATCGTACAAATCCGTATGAAGATCGGACTCCTTCCATTCAATACAATTACCAAGCAGCCGAGGCAGTCGCATACCGACCATCTCTTTCATCAAACACCTGCAGTGTTGACATTCGGGCCTTCCTCGGGGCAGATACCCGATTCTCCCATCCCGCGAGTCGTTCGGTCCTCGACAGCGCCTCCTCCCGACTCCCGACCAGCCGACCCCTTTCGGATCAACAACTTACGAAACCTACCGCATAGAGACATACGAATCCCAATTTCACATCCGAAGTAATTATAGCCAAAAAGTCTTTTTTGCGTCTTGCAACAAAACATTTTACTTTTGCAAAAGAACCTATCATATTTCAGAAATGTCGAAATTTTTCTTGTGGCTTTGTTTTTCGGCAGCCCCGTATGATCCACTGCCAGATGTCCCGTTGCGAAACTTTGTGTTGCCGGCTCAGCTTCGGGACAGCAACATCGTGAGTCGTGAGTGTTGCTTGACACTTTGTAAAGGTTTCGGCGTTTGTCTGGTGACAAGTACACCGCACTTTCGTCCCATATTTGAGGGTCTCTCCAGCATGTGACTGAATCGAGGGGTCCTTTTGTACTCTGCCTCACCAGGCAAAAGCCAAAAATGGTCGAAACCTTTCGGTAGGGTTTGTGACGCGTAGAAACCAAATTGTACGTACATCTAGCTTTCGAGACCTGTCTGTTATTGCCAGGCCTGGGAAATCGAAAGTATATTCTGAGCACAGCTGGATTTCGGGATGGGTACAGTAGTTTAGAGTGATGGAATTGATATCTTCTTGGACATTCACATATCCTCAAATTCCAAAATTCGTAACTTTCCGTTCAGGCTCAAAACCGTATTGGTATATGAACCCGTTGCGCATTGCAATTCCCAGCACAACGGTACCGACGCCAAACGGTCGTCTTGGCTGCCTAATTCGGATAACCAAGTCAGCCTGTCCAGCACAACACTTCTTTCTCTTAAGACCCTCCCTTTCAAAGTCAAAATTCTACGACTTGCAACAAGAAAGGATAGTTTTCAAGTTTTTACGTACATGTCATGTTGGTATGTGGATTGGCATCATGGGGTGGGTGGGACCTGAGACGAACAGCATTCCGTCTTCGTTCAAAAATAAGTGGAAAGGCTGTAAGGATGGTGACGAAGTCATTTTTGCGAAATGCAACAGACTGCCATACTTGGAATCGATCACGAAAATCCTCAAATGCCATGTTAGAGTCTTAGCATGACAATACAATTTAAGTACAGCGCCACGGAGATTCGTCCGAACCGCGGCGGATTTCCCAATTCCGCTCCTCGTCATAGCGGAACCAATAATATTTACGAGAATCCTTCTTTTGCAAGATACCTGGCAGTTGCATACGGCAAATGAATTAATCTTTACGTCCCGTCTTCCAAAGTGCAAAGCATATCATGTTGTAAGAGAACTATATGAAGAAGGGATGTTCGTTGGTTACCGTACTGACAAATCGATCACTAAGTGTCTCTCAAACCATAAGCGAAAGTCAATATGTTTTGCCGGGTCCCGAAGCAGCAAACATAACATCATCATTTCTGCTGCGCCGCAAATAAACATTGTTAGAAGATTATACTTCCAAAGTGCGATTTGCAACAAATGACTTCCTGAGGGTTTCGGTATCGGGTCCATGCTTTCAAAATTCGTTGTGAACACAGGTACAGCTGCGGGAAGAACTCCGGACTTGGTCACACGACACGATTTCAACACGGAGCTGAGAGTCTGACGTGGATATAAAGTTCCCGATGATTATCCTTCATCTTGCCCGCCACATGGGCATCTGTCATTATCGGTGTGGTGTTCAGACCTTGCGGTGCCATTTCCGCCCATCTGATCTCCACATTCTGAGTCATTGGATGGAAGTAAACGTGGCAAGGTTTTATCCCGCATTGCTTTTTCTGGAAGAAAGTTTATTCTGCTCTATTGCCTCGGAATTTGACCGAGATGCAACGATGGGATGCTGATTGGTAGGTCATATGGCTTGGGCGTTGTTTACGCTTTTGCCGAAAGCTTCTTTCTTGGGATGAGCCGATGTGGGGGAAGGGGATCTCGAAGATAAGGATAGGTAGTGCTGGGTGAATAGACAGCAGCGAAGGACGCGTCGACTAGAGTCGAAGACTGCTTATTCAAAGAAATCAATATGCTCTACATTCAAGAGACTTCTTTCGAAGAGCTGTCTAAGATAGGCAAATGAAGCAGGGTATGAAGCGGAAATGAGACCTTCAACCATTGTCCCCGAAACAATTCACAAAGCTACCGAATACAAACGGAGACTGACGCATGAAATATCCTCCCTTTCTTCATTTGCAAAGGAAAGCATAAACTGCGAAATGCAACAGAAGCCATCCAGGCTGGCAGAAGGGTCCATCTTTGCGGGCGGCACAGCATATCAGCCAGGGTGACAGAAAAGCCAAAATTTTGCGATTTGCAACAAGAATTTGTTGCTGACAGTCCTTACGTCTTTAAGACGCTCTCAAACTTATCCTGGTAAGCTGTCCATGGAGACTCCGATGGGGCTGAAACTAGGTTGCGATGTTGAAGTACATCCAACTCACCCGTGCGGCCGCACAAGCGGATTTGCTTGTACGCGAGGGAGTTCCTCTTTGTTGATGCACAGTGGAAATTAATAGGGTCAATTCTGGGCTCGATGCCTTTAGAAAGCATCCTTTCAAATATATCATCTGATTTTCTGAGAACATTGGTGATTCTGAGTCTTGTGCTGTGCTCGCGAGTTGCTTTGTCTGATGATGGATATCTCGCTTGTCGGAAGCAATCAAGCGATAAGTCTCGCGCTGGGGCCGATCACGAAAAGCACTTCCAAGTAGATCCCTTCTAACATTTTCCCCTCCATGAACCTCAGAATATCGGAGTCTAAAGTTTCAGACTTATGATATGTACTCAGTTCCCACTTTGGTAAAGCTTGTTATCCAGTATAAATCCACTTTGATCGGCAGGATCCTTTACCGGCCAGCAAACCTGTCATTCCAAAGCAGAGAAGGATACAAAGTTACTTTCTGCGATATGCAACAGGAAACAAACGCTCTATCTTTGATCCTTGGAGGTGTCTTTCCTTTTGATGATGGAGCTTAGAGTTTCTTTGTCGATGTGCAACAGGAGTCGTAGTTCAGTGGACGGCTCGGAGGCAACACCTCTTTTGAGAAAGTTGGATGAAGTCTCTTTTGAGATGTGCAACAAGAATCTTCTCTTCGTTTAGTTCACCGCGGTAATATTCTTCTTCTTGCTGTGGTGTTAAGAGTGTTTTGTGGGTTACAATAAAGGATGCCGTCTTGCGTATATTACGAGTGAGAAATTGCTTCTAGATATGTCCTACGAATCCTGTGTTACGTCCAACTTGACTCAGCCCTCCTCTATCTACAATTATCTATCCTATGAAGCTTCATACCCCCATCAAAGATACTGTAAATCTGGAAGGCGTATTGATCGGTGGCTGGTGGGGACCAAACACTTCCTCTAGACCATGAACGCCTCCCACCCCACAAGAACCTCCTCTCCCGATCAGCTCACGCCAGCGGACCAACGCAAGCGCTCTAACCCAAAGAGATTAACCGACCGAAGTGAACCCTATTTTTCGAAATGCAACAAAACTTCCAATCTCGTCGTCTTTTCCCGCCGAGGGATTTGAAGTCGGGATTTGGACGGGCAAACCCTTGTCGGCGCACTTGCAACCGGCCGACAAAATCAGAGTCAGCGAGATTTTGAGATCCACGGCCCGACCCACTCATCCGAATCGTGTGATTCGTGTCCGAGTACTCGGGACCATCCTCGAGTCAGGTTACTGCTTGGCTTCTGCAAGGGAGGTGTCAGTGCGTGCTGTAGCCAGTGTCAGTGTCAAGAACAAAAGTGCTTTGACACTGCCGAGAAGTGACCGGACTTCTAGAGAAGCGAAATCTTCAGGCGAGTCAGGGAAAAGTTGGAATGTAGTGGAGTGGAGTGGGGTAGAGGTGCGGTATGACTTGCATAATCGTATGTCCTGTTGGATGTTTGTTGGACTCGCGGACTATGCGCCGAGTCAGGGTGTTGGTTGGTCGGCTGTGCGAGTAAGGACAGGTCGATGCGTTTCTGCCTTTCTGTCCATCTGGTGTTTAGACTTTGAAAATGTCAGTGTCAATCGGTTGACGGGCTTGAAGCTTGTTGACGTCTCTGTCAAGACAGGAAATCGTAAACAAGAGTGATTCTAGTCAGTCCAAGACCCGAAGAATAGACTCCCTACGAGCGAATCGGTTCCGCTGGCTTGACTCGACATGTGCCGTGTAGCATCTTAGGGAAGATGGCATTATTTGTCATGACAGTTTCCATAGTTTTACCAAACGCCAAATGTCAATAACATGCCAAACACTCGCTCGCTAACAGGCTTCACGTTGTACAGGATTCAGGATTCAGCCTCATTCACCAACCGAGCTGACTCGGGAGGGATTATCATGTCGATATCTGACTCGGAGTATTATTTGCGAAATGCATCAAAAAGCCTCAAGATCTATAACACAGCAATAAATGTCTTACCTAGAGCTAAGTCAGAATCTCGAAATCTCACAGAAACTTGGAAGTGGGACGGGAAACGGAGATTGCTATTTTGTGCTGCTTGGGGCTTGGGCCGTTGATGAGTCGAGTGTCATACTCAGGATGTCGTATTGCGATATGCAACAATGAGATACAGAGCATTATCAAGCATAGAAGTGGATGTCTGGATGTGGAATCTTGTTTGAGACTGACTTGTCGTCAACATGCGCCAGATCTTGTTGAGCCAAAGCGAAACTCCACAACTATTGATATCGACCCCAGCTTCATGAATCGACGTTGGAAGTGCGAAATGCAACAGACAAGAAACATCACGAGATGAATTGCAAAATCTCTCCACTTGTAAGATGAACAGACAAAGGGGTGACCTTGACTTACATTTTTGTTCGTCTAAGAGATGGACCTTGAACCAAATTCGAGTCAAGAGCTCCAATTCTCCAGGAGAAGCACGAAGAAAATGGCAGCTATCGCCGAGTAAAGTCATGAACCCGATCATTATTACTATCATGAGCAACGCACTCTCCAATTCCAATACCGACCACAACGCCCGCCAATGCACCTAGGTATCATCGTAACACATAAACCGGATCTCGCAAGTTTCAATACTCGTAACCACCCTGCGCAGACACGCCCTGCTGAGCATATCCTCTCTGTTGCATGGGGATTTGACCGAGATGTTGTTGAGGTGGTCTCATCTGGCCAACAAGATCATTAAACCAAGGGTGTTGCAGAGCATCATGGGCACTAATTCTCAACTCTGGTCTCAATTGTAGCATTCTCTGCAGGAGATCAATGCCGATAGGATCGATTTGTGGAAGGATAACTCGCAGATCTTGTGTGGCATACATCTGGAAGTTTTGCTTGTATTCGGAGTATTGGGAAATTCCAGGCCAGGACCGTTCGGAAGGCGTTCCCATGATTCGGAAGATACGAACAAGTTGATCTTCGTTCGTTGTGCCAGGGAAGAGAGGACGACCGGTATACATCTCTGCCATAATACAGCCTGCAGACCAAATATCAATGCTGGTATTGTATGTTCGGCTGCCCAGAAGAACATCAGGAGCACGATACCAGAGAGTGACCACCTCATTCGAGAAAGTGTTGACTGGGATTCCGAATGCTCTTGCGAGACCAAAATCTGCCAACTTTAGTTGGCCCTTTACATTGATGAGCAGGTTTTGAGGTTTCAAATCTCGATGAAGGACGCGGTTCGTGTGGCAGAAGTCAATCCCAAGAAGGAGTTGGTGCATAAATGACTTGATCGTAACGGGTGGTAGTGCTCCTCGATCGCCCTGTGTGTCCATGTACTTCTTCAAATCCTTGTCCATGTATTCGAAAACCAGCATGAGCTTGTTCTCGGTATGGATGACATCGTGTAGGCTGACGATATTATCATGCTTCAGCTCTTTCATCAATGAGATCTCGCGGATTGCCGTAGATGGTGTGCCTTCCTCCGAGTCCAGGTGGATCTCCTTCAACGCAACTAATTCGCCAGTCTGTCGATTTCGCCCCTTGAATACCTGTGCGGGATCAGCATGGACTCCATACAAGCAGTGTCACAAGGCATGGCAGAGGAGACATATGCTCTTCTGCCATGTCTCCACGACCAGATATATGCTAAGAAGCTCTGGCATAGCTGAAGACCCTGTCTCTGTTACTCACAGTAGCATATGTACCCTCGCCCAGCTTCTCCAGCTGCTGGAACGAACTTGGATGTCTCTTGTCCATCTCTGCGGGCTCTTCTTCGGTGTTGAGATTTTGTATGCTGATAGTACTGGGTACTGAGAAAGGAAGTCTTTGGGCAGTCGGAGAGGGAGGAAATGTACGAAAAGGTGGTAGAGGCGAGGGAGGAAGCCTTGTGGTGTATCTCGGATCGAAGAGAAGGGAGGATGGAGTGCAAAGCTGATTAAGGATAGCTAGCGTATCCTTTGGCTTGAGTGAAGCCGTGGTGAAGAAGTTGAACTGGGAAGGGATGCTTCTTGCAGGCAGGAGAAGTGAAGCCGAGGGGGATCTTCTTAGGGATTGCCCGTTCGATTGACGGCGTGGGGCAGAGATGGGATGGAGGGGCACGGGATTGGGCAAAGTAAGCGCTTCGATATAACAGCGGGCGTCTAAATGAGATTACCGCGTGGTGGCCTTATTTAACAACATTAGCCTGAGTTCCGCTCAATGCCAAGAGCGGGACGGAGCAGCTTATCGCCGCGTGGTAAGGCACGGGACTGGCGCGGGGTACAAGTGACCAGTCCAATCCAATCCAGTGCAGGAGGCTGACAACAATCGCGGCTTTCGGAATCTTAGAATATCTTCAACATCGAACCTCTTGTCTGATATTCGATGCAATATATGGAGATGATATAATTCTTCTGCAACTACCTCTAGTGGGACCAAATCCTATTCTCCAACATGCGTCCTTTACCAGGCGATGATGTCTTCACAGGACGGTCTCGAAGTACCAGCTTCGATAACGATCCAACTCCTCTGGCATCACGCAATCAAGCTCCGCAGATGTCCTATTTCATAGCAGACGAGAAGACTATGGATGCCTCGACATCCCGATCACCGATCATCCTCCCAAAACAGCGAGATTCCTCCAAAAGCAGCTCCTACGGTGTTGAGAGTCTTGAAACCACGATAAGCTCATTAGCTCAAGATAGTGACGATTCGGAGGAAAAGCTACGAAATGCAAGGCACAACTGGAAGAAGAACTTGGGACAACGAATGTCAAAGAAGTCCGAAGAGGATCTGTCCCGACCAACTTCACCGTCTACCAGATCATCAGGCGATGTTAGCAGAAATGCTTCTCCGTCCTTTCAAAGAAGATCTTCGCAAGCCACGATTTCGAGACCTTTCACACCTCTTTCATATGGCTCGCCTGCCCCTCCCTCACTCTTAAGTAGCCCAGACTCTCGGAGAAACTCCGACGCTGGTTCGTTAATGGATGAAGTTGCTAGTCAAGCAATCGTATCGAGTGGCGACGAGGACAAGGAACCGAGTCTGGAAATGGTTGATAGCGGAAGTGCTCCTCAGTTGGTCATGCCGAGCATCAAGATGCCAAGTAGGCGTCCATTTACAGAAAGAGGAAAGAATATGGGCAGACTCAAAGTTTTGGTTGCCGGAGATTCAGGTACATTGCTCCGCTGCAACCCAGCATTCTACATGGCTAACAGCTACAGGTGTCGGCAAGACATCCCTCATCAAAGCAATTGTGCAAGTCTGCGAAGATATTGTCCATGTTGATCCCTTATCAGCCGAACCGATCTCCATACCAGCGACCAGACGAAAGAGTTCGCGAACAAAGTTCAGAAGTGGGAGTGCGGATCTGCAGACTACATCGAAGATTACGGAAATATATGCAAGTACGAGATCATATCCGTCATGGTGGTCCGACTTGGAGGAGAGCCGCATATTGCGGAGGAGGAAGAGTATGGGTGATTCGGTTCTAGAAAGAAACCTTTGCTTTGTTGATACCCCTGGTTATGGCAACCAGACATCGGTAAGTAAGGTCCGCTTCCTTGCCAGACCTGATGCTAAATTATGTAGTGCTTGGAGTGTATAACTCCAGTTGTGGAATACATTGAATCCCAATTCAAGAAAGTGACGAGTTTCGACGGCATGAGCGAGCCAGAAATGGTCAACTTGTTAAGTGGGAACGGCGGATCGCAGGTTGATGTTGTTCTCTATGTTGTCTCTAACAGTAAAGTATCTCGCGAGATATAATAACGCATCTGCTAACACCATACAGAAATCAAACCAGTGGATATCGAATATTTGCGCCGCTTGTCCGCCCTCACAAACGTAATTCCACTCGTGGCTCGAGCAGATGCATTCTCTCCGGAAGAGGTATCATCACTGAAACACAACATTATGAGCGAGTTAGACGCAGCAAATATCAAGCCATTCTTGTTTAGCCTCACGCCAGAAGCTGCTCAACGTACTTCTCAACCATCCCCGCCATACGCCATATCGACCACACCTTCCAAGGACCACGATACCATGGACGCCAGTCTCCTAATGTCTCCTGACTACATTCAACCCCTTATTCCTTCTGAATTGCACGTACTTGTCTCCCAGATCTTCGACCAGGACTCAGTGTCATGGCTTCGACATTCTGCCGCAAAGAAATTTATCACATGGCGTTCTTCGTCCACTCCTGTATCCAGGCCTCAATCACTCTACCAACCTCTCACATCATCACTTTCAGGCTCACAAAGTCTGACTGCTCCCGTCGGGGCTACAACATCCTACGCTCTGGCCCGAATCACAGATCACACCCAGCGCGAAGAGCGGATTGCTCAAGTCAGACTCGCCAACTGGGCTGCAGATCTTCAAAGAAGTCTGCAAAATGAGCGCGCACGATTTGAGGCCTTAGCTAGAAGCGAGCGGGCCGTATGGTTGACGGAAAGGCTCGGAGAATGTGTTTCTGATGGTACAATTGTTCCGATTTCTCAGGCGAGGAAGAATGACCCAGCATACGATACCACTTCGGGAGCTCTTGTGAAGCAAGGCACCTATTCCAGAAGAAGAACACAGCGAGATGTTCGAGGCGGCGTGGACAGACATGATCCATTGGGCTTACTCATGCTAAACGAAGAGCTTAAGCGGAAAGGCTGGATTGTATTCAAAGTCGTCAGTAGCTTCGGCCTCCTCGGCGGACTAGCATATTGGGTTACTCGTACTCTCCAGGGCGCCGAGACCGAAACAGCAATGTTTGGATTCGGTGGAATGGGTATCCGGGATTGGGTCGAGCTAGGAGCTGTAGATTGGCGATGAGAGCGCAGCGCGACGGTTGGCACATGTGGATAGAACGGTGATTTTCTGGCGTCACTTTTGCGATTTGTTCCAGGCCCCCTCCCCCCTTTGCTAGCTTTCTTTGGCTGTTACTGCCTACGGGCTTGAATTTTTCTGGTGCGATACGATACGAGATGAGATAAGACGATCGATGCATAGGGGATAGGTGTCTGGTCTGGTTGAGCATACTGAGAGCTTGGAGTATTCCCCTCTTCTTCTTTTTCGCACTTGAGCGATATTCACAAGTCTGAATGCGAGACAGGGTTGCAATGAGATACATACAAATACACTGCTTTGGAAACCTTGCGACCATAGCTTGGAATCTACTTCCTTAGTGATTCGTGTCTTATGTCTAGCCCAAGTTTTCATAGTGGACAGGCGGTGCGGGGCAATTTACTGGAAGCGAGTTTGCTCAGGGGAAGTCAACACGCTGGTGGGCGATCCACCACTTCTGAAATTATACAAGTACTGAGCACTTGTGCATCGATCCGACTGACACTTGTAATAAGCTAGATAAGGAGGAAGGCATGGTTAGACGGTTTGACAAGGGGCCAGATCTATGATTCTAACACTTTTCTTCTTGCAGGAGTAAATTGATGAGTGGGCCATGGTGATGATGACTTGAGTGAGATTGACCAAGAATTACATGACTTCAACCCGCAGGTTCTACGGGCTGAGGTGTTTCGTTATGCTTTTGAGTTTTCTCAGTAGGGCCCTGTTTCAATCTGCAAACGATCTATCTAACAGAGCCACACCATAGTGTGGGCTGGAGAGCGACGTTTCTCATGCGATATTTAGTTTATCCTTTGCCATTGCGCTACTGGTGCCTAAAATAAATGACTTGGTCCTGCCATGAATAAACTCCACCTGATAAATGCGATTCCGCAGGGTAATATCCTTGCTGGCTATCGCCGGCCTAATCACCAGCAGCCGCAGTCCATCAATTCCCTTCAACATCTATCTTTGACTGTAGACACTATCGAATCACTGCTACTGCCACCTACTTTACACTCGTCCATACCAATGTCTATTATCCATCCAATTGTGTGTTAGTTACTTCCACCGGAAAACTGTCAAGCTGTGTGGTTCTCTGACTTCATCGGTGGCCCTGCCCCTGATTATAGCATAGATGCTGGACGCGGGTAATATTCGTGTACAACAGGGCTAGGATGCTTGTTGACAGGCTGGGATTTGGACTGCTGCGTGAACATGGATGCGGGACGCTCGTATACAGCAGAGCTTGGATGCTTGTTGCAGGGTTGGGAATTGGAATGTTGAGCAAAGCCTGGGTACATGGTACCATTCTGAGAGTTGGATTGCTGAGTATGAAATGGGTGCATGTTACCATACTGGAAGTTGGGCTGCTAGTTTGAGGCCCATTGTAGAGGCGTATCTTGTTGTGGCTGCTGAAATGGGTCAGGTCCTGCCGGGTTTTGAGAGACCGGTCCGACAACGTCCGGCGGTTGGGTATGTACTTGATGCTGCTGTTCATCGTAGCCTGGTGGAAAGCCCATAACTCGCGGTGCTGGCGCTCCATTGTGCCGTGAAAATACAGAATAACCCTCGATAATGTTGGGGGAGTCCCATGACGGATCCATTATCATCTCGTTGGGGTCTTGAAGAAGACTTCTGCATATTCTCGCAAGAGCAAATTCAGAGCTTTGTGGCATCCCATCCAACTTTGAGATCCTTCCATTACCCAATAATCTAATATCGATACGACTTCGGATAGGAGGTTTGCCTATCCGTCTGAAAATAAGGAAATGGTAATCTCTCACTCGATCGTGTTGTTGGAGGATATCTTGGCAGTCGTCGTAGTTATGTTCCGTTGTGTTGCAGTTTGGGCAACCAGTCAAGAAACCATATGAGTCCAGTTCTCTGGTACAGTCGGCCAGTGTATGACCAGTTTCCTGACAATTGCCACAAGTCCAAGAAGAGCACACAGCTCTCGTGCTTGATCTGTCACTGGAAGTATCTGTTTGTGGGCTTATGAAAATGGCGCCCCTGCTTGGTAGCGCTTCACCTGATCCGTCCTTGGAGGAATGTTGTTGGAGTTGCAAATTCGGGGAACTGGGCCCCGCGCTTGAAGAGGTTGGTCGTAAGGAATTAGAGCCTCCAGGTTGCGGTGCATGTTGCTCTGCGCCAGGTGTCAAAAGATCAGGCTGTGGATCGATACCAGGAAATCTTTTTCAGGCCCTGGAGAGTAATTGGCAAATGCATTGAACGGGAGTATAAAGGCTTGGGAATATCTGCCAGTGTTGAAAACTTACAGAAGTATGACCAAGTTTGGTTCTCTGCCCTGTACTGCTGCGCATCTGGGGCCATGAGAGGTACCGTGCTCGCATCTCTTTGGATAATCATGAGGCACTCCGTGTAATATGTTCGTATCTTCCAATAATCGTGGACCCTTTGTTCAGCTCTCTCCTTCATTTGAGAGAATATTGAAGTGTAAGGCATTCTGATTCTTGGATATCGATGCATTTTGTATGAGTTGATCAGAGTGAAAATATGTATTCAAGCTATCTTTAGACTTCCTCGCGGTACAACTGAACTAGAGAAGAGAGCAGAGGAGGATGGAAAGAGCGCTCGAGAATGACAGTCACGTGCCGGACAGAAAAATTACCTTACCTAGGTAACGGAAGGCGCTGTCCTGGGAAGACCACCAAGAAATATTTTGATAGGCGACAGTTACCTAAGAAGAAGTTATCATTCGCCTGACGACAACTTAATCATCTGTTGGGCAACATCTCTGGCTCTGGACTTGATAGACTACTCTGACCTATCTTCGCCTGTAAGGTATGTGGTGTGAAAGGATCGGCTTCCTTTGTTGCTTGCCAAGAATTCTCGATGATCCTGTTCGCTAGCTTGAGGATTGCAAGGCCGAGTAAGTTGGTCAATTGACACGGAAGTAGCCTCAGTTGTTGTGGCTGCATTCCGTGGATCCTCCCAGGGAATGAGTTTATTTTGGCTTATATGATAGCACTTCTAACGTAGACTTGCCCTTTTATTGGGGGCACCTCACAAGCCAGATCAAGTCCTGGGTATGATGTTATGTAAAGTACCTTTGTGTCTCAAAAGTGGGTGACGTACCCACGGCATTGCTGCAGATTGCCAGGCTTCTCGCAGCAGTCATTGAGGACTGACTTGCGGTTGGCACAGTTTTCGGCTGCCTTCTGACACATTACCATCATCCGTGACACGTATTGCATATTTATCCTCGTCTGCATATGGAACGACGTGGTGAAGGCGCATTTTAATCAACTGCAGCGTTGACGGATTTGTTGCTGTTGGGCGACAAGCGAATGTCAATGGGTGCCAAGGCCCCCACATACTGAGCCAAGTGTACTGTTAATCTGTTGCCCAGATCAGTCATTCTTGGGAAAGACGGAGCTGATGTGTAGAAGCAATCCATTACTTATCCTATTGCCTTCTGGCTGACCATTTCATATCATCTCAGTGTGGAAGGTAACTTTGCGTTCTCTAAATACGAGGCAGAGTGAAGGAGAATCGACAGCAGCACCCACTTTTGTTGTGCAAACAAAATATCATTCTTCAATCAAGGCTCAGCATCATAATACGCGAGATTGTCGTATATCTTTGGAGTTACTATTAATGCGAATGTCCCGAGACTTTCCAGTTTCTCCCGAGGTCGTGTGGTGGGTAGCCTAAGGCCATTCTCGCTAAAGTTTGTTTGGGTCATATTTAAATAACGAGGAATCTGCCATCCCTCGTTGTTAAGACGGGCGGGTACTGTCGCTGAGACGCCGCGATGCGCTTGTGGCTATCGAGGATTCAAGTGGTTACTGAGGGCTCTTCAAATGTATGCACAAATCATACATTTGACAAAAAGAAAAGAGTTGTGGGTTGAGCCATCAAAAGTCTCCGTAGTTTACTACGGTGCATAGCAATGGTTACTGGCTACTCTCTTCGGGGTTTCAGTTGGGCGCTTGTTGTTACATGGCCTTCAGGTTGTGGGAGCACTGGCGGCGGTCTTTCGAGATCGTCGTTGGGGCTTTTGTCACTTGTACTCTTGCCTTTTTTGCCTCTGCTTCTCTTGAACCAAAAAATAGAGGCTCGTTTCACTTACCGAACTCCCGATAAGTGACTTCTCCAGAACATGCCTGAAATATTATTTTGCTCGCTCGTCATAATGTGGATTCGCATCATCACGCCTCCCTCTTTTAGAGGCGTTTTCGACGTCCGAACAAGATGCTCTGTCATTCCGACAAGACCTGACTACTATATCCGCCACTTCGTACAATTTGAGCCATTGCGTTGCAACTATTTAACATCGCAGATACCAACCTTTGCAATAGCCATAATCGGCCTGGTGGGTGAGCGGGGCAGACAGATTAAGCGAGCGCCTCAGCTGAATGTCAACAACAGAAAACACATTCAAATCACGCCGATTACAAGTTAATATTCAGCACTTCTTATATTCTAGAGAAGTTTCAAGTTGGAATACGCTGCTCACTGGTTTGATCATTACCATGCGTGACCATTCTGGCGCGAAGCGGTGTCATCTAATGCGTGCTTGTTGTCTTTTCACTGGCGTTTGTGAATCTCGGCGTCGTCGCAATGAAGCGCGACTGCAACATGTGTCATACGTATAGGTTGAACGTTCTTCAAAGCTGAAAGGAGATTTCTGGAAAGCGATATTGCCAATCAATCTGCGTTGTTGGGTGATTTCAACGAGGCCGCGCGACATAGAATTTGCGCTAACGAGAAACACTTTCCACCCACAAGATATAAACCTCGAAACCTTCTGAGCTCCAAGGTTTTCCTCCATACTCGACCACCGCAACAACTTTACACAACTCTTCCCTCCTTCCGCAACGATGGTTCATCAGTCTGTCGAAGACAAGATCTACTCTGCAGCTTCAGCAGCTGGCCAGAAGTATGGTGTCATCGCATACAATCTGGAGCGCTGCCATCCTGAGGCCCGCAAGCTGCATCCCAATGCGAGCTCCTGCATCCAACGCCGGACTGCAGAGTACAATGCCCGGAATGTTCTGAGTAAGCATATGACATCTCTATATACACTGCCAGCCTAAGCTAACTTTCCAAGTCAATCAGGGCTGCCACTTCCCAGGTGGAAACCCTATCGAAGATGAACTCCGGTCTGCCTCGAAGATTCTTGCACAACAGGATGTCACGATCGCCAAGAAGAACACCGAGATAATCGAATTGAAAAAAGAGGTCGAGGTCACAACTGAGCGATTGGTTAACGCAGCCCTTTCTGCTGATGTTGCAAAGATGGAAGATCAGGATATCCGAGCATTGAAGAAGCGACTCATCAACGAAACCAATCAGAATGTCAAATACTCCATCTTGACCGAGAACATCAATACCAAGCTGGAGAATATTAAGGCCGAACTCGAAGAGAAGAATTCATCGTTCAACAATCTTCTTGTCCATACCGATCGGGTTATCGATGCCCGAAACAAGGAGATCGAAGAATTGAAGGAGCAGCTTCATGCGGCAAACAATGGTGCTGGTGGACTTGATACATTGAAGAAGGAAATTCTCGGTCTCAAGAATACCCTCAAGCAGCGCGAAGGAGAATTGAAGGCAATCAAGACCACTGTCTTCAGCGCAAACAAAGACAAGTTTGCCAGCATCAAGAAGACGAATGGACTAAAGCGTAGGGTCAAGGAGCTTGGTGGAGATGTTTCTGATTATGAGGCTGAAGGAGAGGACGTGGGAAATGTTCAGGCTCGTGCATCAGCAGGATATCCATCATCCAGGGGCGCCAAATCGGGCATAGATGCTGGAGAAGCCCATGATGGAAGCGATGCTAAGCCTTCTGTCTCTGAATAAGCTATTGGCGCTGATAGCAAGTGTGTCAAGGTTTAGGAAAGGGGCCTGACACAATCTAGTTTGTCAAGAATGCCAAAAATTGGTAGATAGACCAAATGAATGTTTCACCAGCCCATGCAGTTGGCCTACAGCTGTTAATGAATTACTGAGTGGCTGATCGTGTTTTATGCATGTTATAGACACTATTTGCATCCTTCATGAGCTAGAAAGCATTCACGTTATTGGTAGATACGATATTTTTGAGACAGAACTAATCTCAAAGGTAACTGGAGGCCTCCTGCTTGGCACCACCTAATATCAGAACCCATGGACATGTTTGATTTTCTGTTGTCTAGAATACCTGTAGTCGGAAGTTCGGACATAGCGAGAGAGTCTCGGAGTCATCGGATAATCTAGGGGCGAAGAAATGAAGACGAAAAAGTTTAAAAGGATGAGTTGTGATTTGGGAGGGGAAAGAAAACAAAAATTCAACGGACAGACCGGCAGCAAATTAGAATTTCATTTCAGGTACTTAGGCTCATCGTCCTCGGGTGGATGAGCTTGTAAGGGAGCCTGAAAGTGAAAGGTCTGTTAAGCATCTAACCGCTATCGTCCTGTTTCCAGGGTGGATGGCAGAAATCTTGCTATTTTGTTATTTGTTAACTACAAAATTTCGCTTACCAACTGGGCCTCAGGTTTCCCGAGGTAAGCCCGCAAGGGCATTATTATCCTGCCTGTCACTCAATCTATGTAGGCAATGAGCTTTCATGGCACTTGTAGCACATATTAATATACTAGAGTACAAAGCTTTCATATTTGCAAGAGATTTTCGCCGATGTGGGCTTCTGCACTCCTGCAGACTCATATCTGGTGGAAATCCAAAGCAGCCCAGATTGGAACGACCACCAGGACCCTTCGAATACTCTAGCAACAATGATTTATCGGCCCTCAAGCTCTTGAGACCGACCTATATACACCATCAGTTATTTCAATTCATACCATCTACTCTTTCTCAGCAGGCCACAAGAACCATGAGATAACGACAATGCCTTTCAACCCCGCAGCAATCCACAGAACTCCCGCCGTCCCAATCGCGCTATGGGCCAGCCAGCCGCCCATGACCGCACCACAAAGCAAGAACACCGGAGCCCCGACCCTACGATTCCTCTCCACATTGTGCGCAGTAAATAACTCAGCATCAGAAAACAGATCGCAATAGATGCTCGTCAACACCACACTCGTCAGGGCGTTGAACTTCAGCGCCCGACTTGTGACCGCCTGTCCACAGCTTTGGAAGGCGACTAGAGCGATGGGGACCAATACATTCCAGGTAATGTCATCTTTCACCGTTGCGGACTTAGGACCCCAGGTCAGAATCGAGGCTGCGCCAATGATAAGCGACATTTGGATGAGGAACGAGGCGCAGAGAACCCATCTTCGACTGGGTGAGAAGAAGCGGTGAAATCGGCTGAAGCAGAATGAGCCGATGCAGAATGAGATGAGAGAGACGCCGGATTTGATCCAGCGTTGCGACTCTCTAGGTGCTGCAAGTCCAATGCCGATGTAGACAGTATTTCCTGAGAATCTACGTCAGCAGGATGCTTCTTTAGGACGTGGACATGGCCTCGAACTCACCAGTTTGCATGGAAACGAAAGATCCCCATGTGGATATCGATGCACTGTCAAGCAGACCAGTGATGATATAACACAAGAGCAGAACGACATCGGCCCAATCTCGGCTGACATTTACTGTCAATATGGACCGCCAATTGCTCTTGGAATTTCCATTGCCGAGCAGTGGTTGCTCTTCATCACTTCCGCACTGGCTATGTCTGTTCCCATTGCCATTCGAGTTGACGGCACCGTAGCCATTTGATGGAGCAGCCATGATGAGCCGTTGATTATTCTTGATGACTGTTGATAATATGATGTTTGGTTGATGACAGGATGCGGGGTAATGATGTGCTACAGCGCATGTATCCCCAAAAAATATCTTTTGGTGATGGACATCAAGACGAGATCTTGTAGGGAAACCCTACCGGAGCTCTAGTTCCAATAGCTTTGGTGTTACGGGGACTGTGGAGGAGGGAAGAAGAGATTTGAAGTGGACGACGAGTATCCCCACTTCCAAGTCGGTTCCGACAGCGCTGCTGTGTCATCAGCATGCCGTAGCCCGCGATCACCGTACTACTTCCCTTTCCAGGAATAGAGTTTCTTTTCCGACCAGCCTTTGAGACTCATTTGACCGCAACAAAATTGGAGATCATCTATAAAAAAGTATGGAGCTATCAAATGCATGTTTGCGAGTTTGTCACACGGTCCACGTTTCAAAACAAGCTTGCTCGGCTACAAGAAAGAAGCCTATCAAGACTTCTTGTATACCAGCCGCTGGAAAGCCAAGTAGGACCACAAGCCACACTGCGCATGCGGAGAAGCTTCGCAATCCTTCGGCCGCAGGAAATATGAGAAGCGGAGAAGATTCGGTGGCGAATTACTTGCTGTTTTTGTTTGCCTCGTTTTGCACAGGGAAGAATATCGCGGGGTAAAAGAGGGGAAACCAAGAAATGCCCCATGGGGTTTTACTTTCAGCTTGAAAAGAATCCCACGATAAGGCTGCAATGGCAATGTGATATGCCTCTTGGCAATTCAGCCACGTTTCGAAAGATGAATATCTAAATCCCATTTGGAAAGAAAGCCGTGTTGTCGTAATGAGAGTTCGGTCATGGCTCGGGGATGGCTCGGTTGCAAAGCAACGGGTAGGGCGGGGTAGTTATTGGTCGATTGTTGACTAGGCTCGATGAGTAAGAAGCCGTGACAACCGGCAGGGAACAAGCTTCAAAGGCGTCATAGAGGAAGCTCATGCGAGCATGCAAGCTTGAGCTCCCAGCTTCATACTTTCTCCTTCTCCCGATCTCTTCCGCAGTTTAAAGTGCAATTGTCCCCGAAGATACCTGATATAAGGCTCAATAACCTCGGAAGTGCTTCATTTCAATCAGCTAGAAAAGGGACCAATTGCCCATCTCAATTGACAGAATGAAGCTTCAGAATTCGCTCGTGCTGCTCAGCGCTGCGCTGTTTGACCTTGGAATTGCAATTCCAGTTCAGGACAGCCCACGACAACGCCTCCTAGATGGAAAACCACTTCCAGCAAATCTTCGAAAGTCGAAGCTATCCTCTCCATATGCTCCAGGTTTCAAGGATCCTCTGGACAAAGCTGTTGATTCCGTAGGAGACAAGCTTGATCCGTTGCCATACCGCAATGGACAAGGTGCATCTGTTTTGGGCCCATGGAATTGGGAACGCTCTCGCCAGAGTCCAGACCTTGTGAGACCTCCTAGCACTGATCATGGGAACATGGCGAATATGCGCTGGAGTTTTGCAGACTCGCATGTGAGAATCGAGGTAAATATTATCCCGTGACAGAACCTCCAGATCTTGAGTATGAACTGACATCTTGCAGGAAGGAGGCTGGACGAGACAGACGACCGTAAGAGAGCTGGGCTCAAGTGTCGAACTTGCCTCTGTGAACATGCGACTTGACGAGGGTGTCATCCGAGAGCTTCATTGGCATAAGGAGGCCGAGTGGGCATATGTTCTAGATGGAGAAGTTCGAGTTACAGCTATTGACTATGATGGAGGTAGCTTCTTCGATGACTTGAAGAAGGGTGATCTCTGGTACTTTCCCAGTGGTGTCCCTCACTCACTTCAAGGTCTTGGAGAGAACGGCACCGAGTTCCTCCTGGTCTTTGATGATGGAGGATTCTCTGAAGAATCAACATTTATCTTGACGGATTGGCTTGGTAAATATTTTCTCAACCTGTTTGCGTTGTCTCCCACTGACCGACATCTGTAGCACACACACCAAAATCAGTAGTCGCCAAGAACTTCAACCTTGCACCAGAAGTCTTCGCACACATTCCAGATGGAGAGAAATACATCTTCCAAGGATCCACACCAGGCTCAATCGAAGACGAGAAGCCAAGCGGAAAGGGTGTCAAGAAGTCCAAGTACAACTTCACCCACCGAATGTTAGACCAGGAACCGAAAAAGACAAGCGGAGGCGAAGTCCGCATCACCGACTCCAAGAACTTCCCCATTTCGCAGACTATTGCTGCAGCACACGTTACCATCGACCCTGGAGCGATCCGCGAGATGCACTGGCATCCAAATGCCGATGAATGGTCTTTCTTCCTCAAAGGACGGGCACGCATCACGATCTTTGCTGCTGAAGGCACTGCCCGCACGTTCGACTACATGCCAGGCGACGTCGGTATCGTGCCTCGAAACATGGGACACTTCGTCGAGAACATTGGAGATGAGCCGATTGAAATGTTGGAGGTCTTCAAGGCTGATGAGTTCAGAGACTTCTCTTTGTTCCAGTGGATGGGAGAGACCCCAAAGAAGATGGTTATCGATCATTTGTTTGCGGAGGACCCGAAGAATGGAGAGATCTTCTGGAACAAGGTCAAGAGCGCCGAAAAGGATGAGGTCACACTTCCTGATGAGTCGAAGGATGGCACCGATCCCGCCGAGGAGACTGTGGATGAGTTGTGAAGTGTTCAAAGATTCTATGAGGCTGTCTTGATGTCTTGTTGGTTTAAGAACATGGAGCTTTGGGTCATTAGTGGAGGAGGATACGGGGTATCATTCTGAGTCCATTGGAGTCTGGGTTTCTTCTAAGGTTCGTGGAAGCTATTGTTTCCTTGGCAGTATTTACATTTCGAAATAAAAAATGATCAGAAAGCGATTTGTTTCCAGTTTGCAAACGATGTGATACGTACAGTCTCTGTAGGTCCAAAATCCACGGGAATAACTGCATCTTCACCAAATTCTTCTTCCATATTCCACAATTTCGATACGCAGGGCATCGTCCAAACCCCCTTTTTTCCACACCCACATTCCTCTCTCCCAGTCCCCACGCCGTGTACACGATGCCGATTCGTCATCACATCCCCACTGCTCTCACAAAACTTGCCGAGATCATATCTACAAAATACTAGCGGCATACCAGCATGGGCTCCGCTTGTTCTGAAGCTAATCGAAATCGGTAAATATGCGCACGCAACATATTTTGCAGTTGAAAAGTACAGCTTTTCCCGTACCGTAGTCGAGGCCCAATGTCCGTGTGTGTACAATCTCGCAAGTGACAGTTTTCTGAAAACATTTCTTTTCCTTCCTTTTCCTGTTGTCTAACCGAAACTTGCACTGCAGCCCTGGAAGGATTCCCGCTTAGCGAAGCTCTCTTACACTTGAAAAAGTACGAAGCACAAGATGACTTCACCTAGCAAGGCCAATTCAGGAAGTACTACAAAACAAGGAAGAGGTGTTCTGAATACAAGCAGTAGACAAGGCGTTGTTGCCGCCTTCCCATCTTGGCCTGTCCCGCCTTGCTCGGGCAACTGTCCGGCCTGCTTCCCCGTCTGGGGGCGGGGCAGGTCTAGAAGAGCGATTTCCAACATGCAGCTGCTGATGCACCTGATCTCCACTGTACCCATCGCGGGGAACCCTGTAGAGCTTGCTGATCTAGGCCTGTTTGTGTTCAATTTGTTGCTGACAACGGGCTGTCTGCCTCAACTTGTAATGGTGGCGTACATGGGACCGCGGACGACGACCGAGCGATTGGGGAGAGATTCTGCACTGTATTGCATTGCGTCTGACATTTGACATCTGGCATCGTAGAAGGTTTATCAGACATCAGGCCAAGAAAACGTGTGAGTAATAGTGCCCGAAGATCTTATTATTTTAAGCTTTGATATACCAGGACAACTACCGAGAATGAACTAAACAAGAGGTTTGATGTTGACTCAAGCTCGGGCTAGCGAATGATTCAGCTGGCTTAGCTGGGCAACCGGTCGGCTCCAACGCCAATCGACTGGTAATCGAGTTTGTGTTCAGTGTGTGCGTGGCCGGGGAGTAACAGGGGCAACAAGGCATCTTGATACGGAGAGCACAATCATTGGTTTATTGATGGAGGGGTACTTAATCACCCCGCAGCCTCGAGTACATGTGCTTGCATTCATTGGTGTGAAAACCAAGACTGTGCTGCATAAGACGGTATTTTAGGAAAGTCTTTCGTTCCATGCCTAGTATTTCCACGTGGAGGATCAAGGAGTTGAGATGGCATCCATGGCCAGGGATACCTTGAGAGCTATCGTCTGTTATCATCAAAGACTTTGCGAGAAAGATTCATCAGATGTTTCTATATTAATATTCAACTTGGTCATTTAGGTTTCTATTCGCTGCCCTCCAACGGATGTTTCTCTTTGAAACAAATTCTCGCAAGGCGAAGGAATGACTACAGTTGGATGATTCGCTAAGCGAAATCGCGGTCAAAATAAACTACGTAGTGGAAAGTCTGCTGGAAACCGATCTTGATTAGGCAGGTGGGTAATCAGTAGTCCATTTTCCATATCAAATTAGCGTTGTCAATCTTGCTCTCGATCAGGTCACACGTGAGCTGCGAGTGGTTGTGGGAGTTGACAACCACAAGCCCCTGAGCAAGCCACCCCATTGACTGGACATTTTCCAAGGCATGGTTGCATCTCACTGGGCTGGGACTATCTCAAAGACGATCAGCAAGACCGAGAAACTGCGAAAGTTCACCGATGGAGGGGAGGTCTCGAGGCTGTCCTCGAGGATACTGTTCTTGGAGATCGATGTTGCCACTCATTGGCCAAGCAGCGGCAACGACATCTAGTCCTCTTCAACCCACTAGATAGACTAAGTGTCGAGCATATCCACATCGCCTATACCTCTCTCAAGTCTATACTTTTGCTCTCTGTGAAATTCAAAATCAACTGTTGTGAAGTTATTACTTTCTCATCTGGGAATTGACACACTTCATCGAAAAGAACCCAATCTGAGGTCCCATCATGGCGAAGTTCTCAGTTGGCGAAAAGGTCGATGGCTTGAAGACCATGGTCCGTACAGACACCACGACCAACAGAGTCAAAGATTACGTCGTGAAAGGTGCTCGCCAACTCCCAGCAGCATCAGCACAGTATCTCCTCGATAAAGTACCCATCGTCTCCTGGCTTCCTCGTTATCATCCATCATGGCTCCTCACAGATGCTATTGCCGGCTTGACAATCGGCGTCATGCTTATTCCACAAGGACTGGCATACGCAAAGATTGCAACCATTCCCATCGAGAACGGCCTCTACTCGTCCTGGATCCCAGCTGCCATCTGCGTCTTCATGGGAACTTCAAAAGGTAAGTCTCTTCACTCACTCGAGACGGCCTCGAACCGAGCTGACAACTATCAAATCAGATCTCTCAAGCGGCCCAACTTCCATCTTAGGTCTGCTGACCGCAGAAATCATCGTCGACCTCAAGGACGAATACGATGTTGCAAAGATTGCCAATGCTGTTTCCTTCATGGTCGGTGTTTATTCTCTCGCGATGGGCGTCCTCGGACTCGGATTCCTCTTGGACTACGTTTCTGTCCCAGTTCTCACCGGCTTCATCTCTGCCACAGCCTTGATCATCGGATTCGGTCAAGTAGGCAGCTTAGTCGGTCTCAGTGATGTCCCAACTGGAGTCTTTCCCGTCATCGGTGATGTCCTCAAGCGTCTCCCAGACTGGGACGGCCCAACTTGTGGCATTGGCATTGGAACCATCGTCATTCTCCTCGCTCTGGAGAAAGTCGGCAAGACTTGGGGCAAGAAACACTATATCATCAAGTACATTGCAAGCAGCCGAGCTGTTATTGTGCTTGTGATCTTCACTCTGATCAGCTACCTCGTCAACAAGAACCGAAAGGACGACCTTCTCTGGGGAATCAGCAAAGTCGACACTCACGGCATCATCGCCCCGACAGCTCATGACACTGGTCTCATATCAAAGGTCGCTACTCGAGCCGTAGCTCCTCTCGTGGCTTGCACACTTGAGCATCTTGCTGTTGGCAAAGCTTTCGGACGCAAGAATAGCTACACGATCGATCAAAGCCAGGAGCTCAATTACCTCGGAGTTACCAATATGGTCAACTCCTTCTTTGGATCCATGCCAGTGGGTGGAGCTATGTCCCGAACGGCAGTGAATTCTGAGTGCCACGTCAGAAGTCCTTTGGGTGGCGCTGTCACAGCTGCTTTCATTCTCCTGACACTCTACGTCTTCAGTCCCGCGCTGTACTGGCTTCCAAAGTCAACACTCTCGGCAATAATCGTAAGCCATCTTCACTGTAACGAATTAAAACAATTGCTGACACCTGCAGATCATGGCAGTTCTCCATCTTTTCGGCCCAGTTTCTGCCTTCTATCGTTACTGGAGAATCTCGCTTGCAGACTTCATCGCCTCCATGCTCTCTTTCTGGGTAACCATCTTTGTTTCCGCAGAAATCGGTATCGGCTGTGCCGCTGCCTGGTCAGTCGTTTGGACCATGCTCCGCTCTGCATTCGTCACTCCCAAAGTGCACGCCAACACCGAAGACGAGGGCTTCTCTCTCCCAAGACGCACATCCAGCGTCGAGAAGACTGAGAAATCTGGCCGTCAAGTTAGTCGCACTGAACATGCCAGCATGACAATTCCCAATGACACCGTCGTTATCCACTTCAACGATTCTATCTTCTATCCCAACGCTCACCGTGGCAAGCGCTCTGCTCTCGAAGCTGTCCAGCTCGTCTATGAGAAGGTCACACATAGTGTCACTGAAGAGCGGGAAAGATCCTGGAGTGTCGCAGCTGAAAAGCGTGTGGAGAGATTGCGCAAACAACAAAGCATTGTGCTGAAAGACATCCCGCTCTCAGTTGTCGTGTGGGACTTCACTGCCGTACCTTTCGTCGACGTTACTGCTATCCTAGCTCTTAGCGAACTCAAGGAAGACATTCGTCTGCATTCTGGTAAGGGTGTACAATTGCGCATCGTTGGCATGTCGAAGAGTGTGCGTGAGAGGTTCTTGAGAGCTAAGTGGAAACTCACTGATCTTGACGGGTGGCGTGAGGAGGGTGCTGATGTTGTGTACCCTTCCATGGAGAGAGCTGTGCTTGATCGTGAGGGGAGAGAGGGAAGTATCCTGGAGGCTGTCACGATTGATGATGAGAAGCGAGGTTGAGCTGCTCAGTATTTTTCATTGCTTTGTTGCTTTCTTTCCATTCTAAGTTCATGGAATGGGCTGTTAGGTTGGTCTTGGCGTTCTACTGCTTTTATCAGGATGTGAGTGTCTGCTTTTGGGAAGCTTCTTCGGCTTTGCAGTATACGAGTAGTCTTTGCAGTTGTACTTTGAATACCACAACACACGTCAACTCTGAGCTCTTTCTCTTACAAGTCTGTTGCGCACTCATGCTGTGTCGATCCGCTTGATTGCAGTTTCGCACAATGAAAGAATCAGCTGAGCCTGCTCTGTAGAACGTTGCATCACCTAGATCCAACAGTTGCACTGAGGCGGGGCAGGCTATTGTGACAATATGAATACGGAAGAGTATACTCCTGAATAGAAGCATCAGCATTTTGTAATGAAATTGCGCATCATCAAATAAGCGCAAACTTCCTTCGAGTTGTCCTCAACAGGGAGATACCATTTCCCCAGCATTGGCAGTCGGCTAGGCGCGCGCATCTCCGGCATCGAGAGCATCCTCGACAACTATGTGAAAGGTCTGTTTCCGTGGCTTTCCATCTCTATGATGATAATGATGTTGTCCTCAAAGGATATATGCAGATACGAAAAGCGGGGAACAAGCAGTCGCCCTGAACAGATTCGGGCCATCCTTCTCGATCTTCCAACTGTCTCTTCAATCTACTACTACAACGTATCAACTCTCATACATTTCGACTTACACCATGCTTTACTCTCATACCGTCACTAAATTGACCAGTGTCCTTGCTGTGGTAGTGGTAGTTGTATACGGACGTCCTCTGGATGGAATGATTGAACGTAGTGTACTTTTCTGCACGGGCAAGAATCTCAAAAGGCATTGTGTCAAAGTTGTATCTCCATCAGGACTATGTGGTATATTTTCAAATGAAAATACCACCAGAGTTCCAGGAAGCTTACTTCGCTTGGCAGTCACCCTCACTGAGGACCTTGATGACAAAGTCTCCTCACTTCAAACAACCCTCAGGAATTCTTGTTCATACTACTTGTGAGGCACTTCTGGTACTTTTGGTTAACAAGAGATTAATGCCAAGATCAGGGCTCCTGAGTGCAGTCTGAAAGAAGATTGGGTATCGATGGAGCAGCTCAGAATCTTTGATCTTTCTAAGACGCCCAGCCACTCTTCGGATGGTAACGTAACTATTGTCGACATTGAAAATCAGATCAGAAGCTTTGCGTGCTATGATCTTGATAAATTTTGATTGGCAGAGATATAGCTGGCAGTTCTTCAGATATCAATTGATACTTCGAGAGGGCAAAGAAGTCGGAGAAATCAGTTGAGGAAACGCTTGTGCTTCGATCTGGATGGGAGATTTTCCCCTTCTGCTAATGGGGAACAATTTGCAAGCCTGTGAATAAAATTCCGATCGATATGAAACACTTCACTGTTGAGCCATGTGAACTCTCAAGGCCTTCGCCATGATTTGTCTTCTCCCTGGTGGATTTCGGTCACCCCAAACTGCATTATTACGCTGAGTTTCTGAGGATGTATGATTGTCGTCGCAAGATCCCGGGATGGAATGCGTTCCGGTAATGGGTTACAATACAACATCCTCCTTTCTGAGCTTATCTATTCCACATCTCTGTAAGCTTCAGTGCCTCATATTTGTGAGTTCGAGCAGACATATCCGGGACTGAAGCTGATCACTGATGCATCAATTGTAATATCGTGATATCACTCACTTCTTTAAGCGAACGTAGTGCATGGCTGCTGTTGCCCAAGAGTGGTATATAAGTACAAAGGAAGGAAAAGCAAAAAGTTAGCCTACCCACAGAGGGCCTGAGGCACATTAAATTAAAAAATAAGAAGACAAAAAAGGGAAGATAAAAAGGCATTGGATTGATCCTCCGATTCATAGAACCAAATAGCAGCAAGTTAGGAGGCCATACTGTCAGTATCCCACTACGTACGATCTACAGGGTTTACGAGAGACTGAGGAAATGGCACCGTAACTTGCCCCACCAGACCATTTACACATACCAGTCTGATGGTTCTACGGTGCAGGAAGCTCTTCTTTTGTTAATAAAGATGCTCCGAGTCCTAATCATATCTCTATGGATCTGGTCACCGGTGACTCAGACTCCTCTAAACTCAGCCGCTCGGTACTCAAAATCCATTCACTCTGGCCTGCTTCATTCTAAGACTTGATCTAGACTTTGTAACTACCACCCTACTTGCGCTACTCCTCCATCTGTATCTGTGATCGTGTTTAGAGACCAGTCATCCATTACTCTTATTACGCTTTAGTTGATTCTGTACATACTCTAAATCCATCGAGTTATAACTCTGTGCAGCACATTTCTGTAAATACTAGAAGGCAAGTGAAGACCGAAACACGATTGGGAGTGCTGGGGGGGGCTCGAAAAGAAACATCAAGAAGGTCCAACTTTTAAGCAAATATCCCATTCTCATTTGAAAATCTCATCCTGAAAAAAGGGTACATGCACACATTTGTCGCTATTCCGAAAGCAGCCTATAAACCTATCTGCCCAAATTTTGCACAGGTTAATGCCCTGCCCCAGTTTCGCCAAGTTTAAGCGAGGGAAGCAACAAAGATTGTCACGGCAACCTGGCATTACGTGCGAAGCATTAACAAATCTTTCCTTTTCCATCAGACTTCATGTACATGAATTCGTCCAGCGGTTTTGGAGGATGTAAGCGATTTCTCCTTTTATTACTCCATCAGGCAACGACTGTTCCAATTGTTCGGACCGAGATAATAAGCTTTTCGGGGTGGAGATGCTTGCAAATCTCCAAGATCTCGGTGAACGCTAGTGCGTGAAGCCACAACGGTACGGAGGTAGGCCACATACGTATAGTGGCCGAGCCACTATTCTTGTCCTCTTAACAGATTTGGGTGCAATGATATGGCTGAGATCCAAATGATGTTCGGTCGATTCAAAGGGTCGACTTGCCAAGTGCGGGATGGAAATTCTAGACGAGATGGGTCATTTATCTGATTGGTCGATAGTGACAGTCGGTCCTTGAGTTCCGTATGTACACGAAACTACCAGGGCAATGCCGAGAATCTAAGAGTAAGTTTGCTCGGTGTTCGGCCACACTAGCGGCAGGTTAAACTTGGTGACTTCTCAGACAACTCGCGAAAATTGATTGTGCCGTCAGGTTAATCGTTGATCACTTTGAGCTTGGCGACACAGACAAACCCACAAGCAGGCACAAAATTGTGGCATGAGTTGCTGCCTATGGGCGTACGAAAGATTAGCCAAGGTTATGAGACTAATTGGAGCAGTCACCAAGACTATCGCGTGCACTCGCTCCTTGTTGGTAATGTTCGTGCCAGGGCTGACGATCGTCCAAGACTTCTTATTTTCTGTTTTCTATACGGGGTGTATCGAAAGACATTCCTTTCGGAGGTTCATATCTCGGTACATGCATAGTTTGACGTTTTAATGGACTCTGCCGAGGTGGCTGAGCTTCTGATTCTGTTGCTGATGCTCGAATATGGTTGTTGATATATAGTTACCATTTCAATCGATTACTCGATCACCAGCTTCTCGAATTCTCATTCGCTTTGACTTATTAACCTCGGTCTTTGCCTCAGCCGTTCGACCATCCTACGAAATTTTTTACCATCAGGATGTTGATCTCAACACTTTCTGTAGCTGTCGCTGCCTTTGCGATAGCTGCTCACGGCAAAGGTTTTGGTTTAGTTGGAATTGGGCGAGACCTCTTCGAACCCAAGTGCTGCTACAGCTGTCTGTCATCATTTTGGGGGTTGGAACTTTCATGTACCGACACCCATTCCAATCATACCAAGAGGTCAGGAGGGGAAGCAAAAGAACCAACGAGCCCACTCTGTCATTCCACCAATACAGTCTTTCTGTCTTCTCTGGCGTACTGCATCAAGACGAAGTGTTCACTAGAAGATGTTTCTACAAGCACCACGGAGCAATGTTGGAATGATGTTGCAGGAGACGGTCTCAACGTTAGCTTACTGAGCAATTACCTACCGACGACAGCCCCCAGTACTCAGTTATCTTACAATGCATCTATTCTGGATGATGTCAGCTTGGTCAACGAACAATACTACAATGATACAAGACAAACTATCGTTTCCTATGTTGACCAAGAATCCGTTCATTCCATCTATGGGTTCGTGTCTTCATCTGTTCACCATTTGACGGCAGCTAATCAAGATGTAGAACGATCCTCATCGCTGCAGTACTTGCCTTTTGTATACTCATACGGCCAATTCAGATGCTTGCCAACGCTCTTCTCAATTCAGCAGTGACTCGACCGGTCATCAACTTTTTTCGAAAGTACTTGACGGAGCCAGCTCTCATCGGGAATCTTCACCTTCGAAAATTTCCCTTCCGCCTTGGCTATATTCCTTCCAGGATAATGACACTGCTGATAATATGCTTCATCGGCCTGAATGCAGCACTCACCTTTCTCACTTATCCCACGGACAAGAAGGTGGATACCTGGTTTGTGAGCACCTCCATGCGAGATACTTCATTTTTGGCGAATCGAATCGGTGTCCTCTCGTTCGCAAACATGGCCTTATTGCTATTGTTCTCTGGTCGGAACTCGCCAATTCTATATATAACGCAAGCAGGTCGATCCGATATCATTGCATTTCATCGATGGCTCGGGAGAATTGCGACTCTCGAAGCAGTCGTCCACGTGGCCTTGTACTCATCAGCTACAAGCGAGGATGGAGTGGGTATGTTCACCAAGGCGGCAGGGCTACGAACCATTGGATACAACCCATCTTACTGGGAGATGGGAGAGATTGCGTGTGGTGCCATGGCTATCATCGTCCTTGCCTCAAATTTACCCCTCCGAACGTGGATATACGAAGTCTTCCTCTTCGTTCACATCGCTTTGTCTGGTGTCGCTTTATACGCCCTATGGAACCACATCACCTATCGATATACCAGCGCAAATTATGGATTTGAACTTTGGCTTTACATGTTCTTTGGAACATGGGGATATGATCGTTTGCTTCGAGTGTTCCGCATTATCATCAGCAACTGGAAGTCTTTGTTCGTACGCAGCCACCCCTCTTCTATTGTGGAGCTTCTACCCGGGGACGAGTTCATTCAGATCACGATATTCCCGTCTCATCCTTGGAAGTTCTCGGCCAACCAACACTGCTTCCTATACTTTCCTACACTGTTCACCAATCCCTTCCAGTCGCACCCTTTTACAATCGGAGGATGGAGCAATGGCCAAGAGCAATTGTCCTTGAAGGGTAGTGCTGGGCTCTCTGGTCTCACATCCAGTGAGGGCTTGGAGATGGACACCTATCCAATGGTGTCTTCAAAAGGCAGCCCCGATAATCAAGTACATGACTTTCAGCAACAGAATTCGACCAAGCCATACATCACATTTCTCATCAGGCCTGAGAAAGGTGCAACGGCTCACCTCCACGAGCGCCTGCTTCGCAATCGATCGAAGCCTGGTTCGAGACTTCGAGTATTCATGGAAGGTCCATATGGTCCTGGTGCTCATGGTGAGTTCAAAAATGCCGACACAGTGATTGGAATTGCTGGTGGAATTGGAATTACTAGCATCATTGCTCATCTGCAACATTTCCGATCTCTCCAATGGCAGAGTAAAGGAAATTTGACCCGATTTCTCATGGTCTGGAAAGTGCGCGAGGAAAGTATGGTCTCCGCTGTACAAGCCATGATTGGAGATGCCGATAGCCTGGCAAGATATGGGGTCGAAGTGAGGATCCTTCGCAAAAGCGACGATGGGAGTAGAGTTGACCTCGGTGATCTCATCAAAACCGAAATTAGCGCGGGTCACAATGTCGGGAAGAAAGTGTGCGTGGTGACCTGCGCACCTGGAGCTATGGCGGATGTCATTCGATCCACTGTTGTGGGTTCCATTGGCATGAAGGGTCCTGCAGGTGTGGAATTGGTCGAGGAAGCATTCGCTTGGTAATGCGATGAGATATTGTGTTTTGGGAGGCTGGTCAAGCTGGAGATCAACCAGAGGTCCGCGCATTCTCTCACCCGTGTCAAAGTAGTTTTCTTTGTACTTGTGAAGAATTTGACATGCGCGATCTCGGCGCGCTAAGCTTTGTTTACTTTCTTATCGGCGAGGCGGCCAAACAGGGCATTTGCTCGCAGAATTTCGCTCAAGTTTACTCCTGCAAACATCTAAGCGCAAACCAACAAGCAGAACCTCAGCATCATGGAAGCTCAATTGCGACTCCCCATTGACACGCCAATGTCTGGCACAAATCCGGGTAATGTCGAGACCAATTCCGACTGTCTCCCCACCAATGCCATCTTGGAAGAGAAGCTCGCCGATTCACACCGGAAGATTGCTGTAAGCTCATCTCCAAGAAACCTCCAGTTGATACAAAGCCCTGACCCTTTCGTAGTCACTGACCAGATCATTGCAAGCAAAACCCAAGATCATTCGCGAAGGCTTATGCTTCAACACGTCGATCACGGCCCGTAACCTGCGAAAAGAAAAGGCACAGCTGCTAGGACAATTAAACAGCTCAAAGATAGCAAGGATACGAAGGATAATTCCCTGAAGAAGCAGGGTTGAGAATTTCTGAGTTGGAGGATGAAGTCAAGAAACTGCGGAAGATGAATGGAACATTGCAGACTGCTGCAGACAACAAGGACCGCAAGTTTTCCAAGCTCAAGGTTATCATCAGTGAGCTCAGAAGTGGTAGATCGGGCAAGAAATAAGCACATAATTGATAGCAGCCATGGAAAATCTAATCTCCCATCACCATGAATGTAAATATGAACCCATGCTTATTCCCTCTGTTGAGATGTGTGCTGCGAAATTCAAATTGGTAGGGGGTTGCGAGCGAGAGAAGTTCAAGTGGAACCATTTTTTTAGCGAGGTATATAACGAAATAAGCAGATTGTGCTCAATTCTGGGTGTTCAGACTCGTCTTATGAAGTTTGTCCAAACAGGAAGCCGTACCAGCCAACACTATCCCATCTCCCTTAGAGAGGTGATAACGGGACGAGCTGGTTTTGTCTTTTGTCGTTCGCGCCAATTTGATATTTTTTTATGTTCTCAGAATTGTATTCGTATTTCAATTTTCTTTTTAATCTACGTGTTGTCATAAGCATGCCTCGTTTCAGCGTTTCCAATTTCTTTTCGTATTTCTTTTGGTGCAGATTTGCCTCGGCATTTAGCCGAGATCAACAACCACACCTGCAATTGAACTCATATTCCAGTATGAAAGGCCATAGATTGCATTGTCCAAAGTCTCGCACATAGCGGAATGCGACGCCAAGTGCAGCGATGTGCCTTTGAACTCTTGATCATTAGGCTATTAAGGCAAGAAACCCGGACAGCGAATTTAACACTGTATACAGCTCGAAAGGTGGCCCTAGAAATCAGAGCACTCTTTGTCACTCAGCTAGCTTGTCTATTCCTCTCTTCTCCAAAGGCTGCGGAGCAAGATCGTAATGCAATCAAAAGAATCCATACCCCATGCCCTTGTGCGTCGGACGCCCACGATCTACAAGCTTTCAAATATGGAAAAACACAACCAGCCTCGGTATCGTTGCTTGTCCGATCTCCAAAACCTGTCCTCCACCTCGTACGAGTACCCCGCAGCTTCTTCCGACCCACATGTGGTATGCAACCCACACCAAATACAGCTCGACGATGACGATGGCAAGCGTCTATCATTCGACATCTGATTTTGTGTGACAACTGCGGGGCTTTGGGACATCACTGGATGCACTGTCTGGAGCCGTGCAGCTCCTGCTCGAGCTCTGAGCATCATATACCTCTCTGTCCAGTGTTGAGAGACATGCCAAACGGAGATGGTGGTAGAAATGAGAGAGGAAGGGAGTATCCTAGTTTGAAAGGGCTAATGCCTATAGGCAGGTGAAGGAGGACACTGGACGGTAAAGTTGAAGTCCAAGAAAGCAGAACATGGCTGCCAGGGACTTTGTTGCGCAGGAGAGTTTACCGTAGAATTGACACCACCCAAAGTCTGACTCGTCAGTTCCAAGTCTGGGTAATATACGTACTGTAATACTTACGGAATTTCAGAAAAAGACGATGGATAGAAAAGCAATACAATTCACGCTAACAATTAATGCAGCCTTTCTCCCAAAAAGCAGTCACGCTGGTGCATCCCCTCGCTTGGAGATCTTGTGTAACAACAACACAACAAGCCTAACGACCAATAAAATGATAAAAATAGCGGCAGCCGTAGTCCCCCGACTCATGCAGAGTAAACATACAGAGCGTGATCTTCAGCCAGTCGGGCGGGAAACAATTGCAGCGTGGATTCGCTTCCGGCTTGGGCCGCTACTCTTCCCAGCTGTCGGTAATCATAAAACGGCAAACACGTCATACTCTTGTCCCTGCTCGGATTAAGAACTTCAGACCCTAACCGAAGAGCGATGCCCTGTGATTCATTTGCGAGCCTGTGCTGGTAGGATCTCATGATGCCGTCTCACCAGGGTCAGCACTAGCCGGGACCCCAGCCAGCCGGCCGCTCGTTCGTTCGGCGGAGCACACAATTCGTCCGAAAAGCCGCTCCTGAAAGCAGACTCATGATCGACTTCACTGAAAGCTAGACTGTAATTAAAGTTTTTGACTTTTATCTTATTTAATGAGCTTCTTGTCTCAGAGCTGATAGCTGATATGTCTTCAAAAACCGATGAAGTCTCCATCACGATGGGCGGTAGGGGTATGTATACAGATCTCGCCAAATTTACCCCTTTTCCGTCGTCATTTCAGATACCTCACTCATGCTATTTCCCCTAAACACACCATACGCATCGCTTCTCCAGCAGCCATCAAATCATTTCTTATATCACAAGCAAAACAGGACCTTCAAACTTACAATTCTACAGAATATGTACCCCGCGCCATCCCCCTCATGGCCGAAGCCTTCGCCACCGACCCCATAATAACCTACCTGCTCCACCATATGACACAAGCCCAACTATCAGCCTATCTTCCAAAATACTTTGACGGCCTCCTCACCGCAGCAGCGTTGAATAAAGGCATCTTCGCTGAAGCCGACGACTTCAAGAGCTGTACGATCTTGATGCCCCCAGGCTGTCACGTGGATAATCCCTGGACGCTGATTCCAGCCGGTTTCGTCGGAATGGTGTGGGATGTTGGATTTGCTGCTACTTACGTAGGTCTTAGAATCGCCATATCCTTTTCGTCTAATTTCCGATTTTCTGGTCAAAGATGAATCTTGGAATTTCAGCTCACCAAGGAAACAGCGCATGTTAGGCGACCTCAGTCCCAAAGTCGATGCTGTTAAAGCGAGAGCCCTAGGCGGCCAAAAGAGATACTACTACGTCTTCTTCACAGCGACCGACGCTGCAGCCCGCGGTAAAGGGCTCTGCTCGAAGCTCATCAAGAAGTTTCAAGACATAGCCCGGAAAGACGGGCTTCCCATTTGGATAGAAGGTACGACAGACAACTCGGCGAATGTATATTCAAAATGTGGTTTTGAGCTTGTGGAGAGGATTACGCTTGGCAAAGGTGTCGTTGATGCTGATGGAAAGAAGAAGAAGGGTGGTGACGGCGTGGTTACAAGGGCAATGATTTGGTGGCCGAGAGGGGCGGATGGAGAGAAGCTGATCCCAGTGGAGGAGAAGAATGAGGCTTGGAGTGTGAGTAGTATTATCAGCGGATTGCTGCTTCTTTCTGCTGTTTATGTGGCTGTGTACTAAAGCTAATTTGAGGTGATTAGCTGGTGAGAGGATCGAGATAGTTTCCATCTGACTCTTTACGATGTGTTCAAATGGCCGTCGGCCGTCGAAGCTCATCGAATCGAAGCTAAGTATGCAAACACCACGCCAAATCTACAGAGCCTGTGGTCTATACTATGTCCGGGCTCAATAAAGCGGCTACGATGTCCCGAAAATTGAAAGAGATTTTCATGTTTGGTCTATGTACATATTCCAACCACAACAAACCCGTTCCAGTCCTTTGTGTCCTTGCATGTCGAAAATTCAGATATCTCGCCATCCTTTCTTAATGGTAGACTTCGACGTGGGACAAACAGACTCGCAATAGATGGTCTTATGTCCATCAAAACCACAGTGGCCACATTTGACCAAGCAATTAACAAATGAATGTTCCAACTTTCCACAATTATAGCAGATCATATTCTTATCCCACATTTTCGGTCCTTAGACAATAAGAAGCAGCAAGTCGGGATAGGTCTTTCGTTTTGGGGGAGGCTTGACTGCCTTGGGACATGAAATCGGCTTCTCCTTGGCATCTTTTCCAACCCTTGTCTTCGTTTCTGGGTTGATGTCTAATCTTGCATCCTTGATCCTCTTGGTCTGTCTTGTGGTGTCCTCCTGTCTCTCTAGAAACTTCTTTCGGAGACTTCCATTGCCACCCACTCGTGACAGTGTCGCAGAATGAACATTTCTGTACCCTTTTGGACTATCATCAAACAGATCCCGTCTGGACTTCGTTCCAGGCGACCAATGATCCCAAGCCACACGTGACTTCTTTCTCGTACCCTCCGGACAAGGACTTTCCTGTCTCTCTCTCGACCAAGATCTGTGGCGCTTGGTACTTGGAGTGAAGGAACCAAACTGCTGTGAGGACCTGAACTCGAACCCTTGTTTCTGCGAGATCAGGCCAGCTGGAGATCGAGTCTTGGTCTTGGTCTTTAGTCCAAGTGAAGTAGCGGGTGTGGATCTGGAAGCAGCAGCGCTGTATTTCATGGGCTGAGACATTGCATTGGGTCCAGTAGGTGTGCTAGGCGGGAGAGGTGAGAGCGATGTCAAGTCTGAGATCCTTTCAGTCAAGAAGCGTGCAATCATAGAGTCGGCCTCTGGGGTCGCCATTCTGGGAACCGTGAGGAGAGAAGAGTCGGATATTTGGGTTGAGGTGGGCGTCTGAAGATTCTCTTTTGAGGTTGTAGCCTCGATCTTATCGCTGTTGGGGGCGATCTCAACCATTTTGAAGTTTCTGTTGTTCCTGGTGAAGTTGGAGTTGCTCGGATGGAGTGGGGCGAGGGGGCTGTAGCGAGAGCGTACGTGAGGAGTGCATTCGCAGGAAAGCAAGATGCTCAAAAGGCGAATCGATCCCGGCTCGAAATGTGAATGCAATTTACTGAGCGTCCGAATTTTTTAAGCTCGACGCCGTGGACCTGTGAGAACTTTTGTTTCCTTCTCTGCGGATGGTTCGCACAAGAGCTCCTGCCACAATTAGGATGCCAACAAGATCTTTTCTGAGTTTGGCCCCCTACATATCGCCGCTTACCCAAAATCGGTGGAACTTCTAGACAAGTGTAACTCGAGTCTTCCAGCTTATTTCTCGGAGCAATGGGGGTCAGGATGAATCCAGGATACGGTGCGAATCCTCTCAATCAACACTTCTGAGACGCTAGATCTGAAGTGTTTCCCTAATTTGTCGGCCATTCACAGCAACAACATGCCGCCAATTATTTCAAGGATGAGACTATTATCAGGATCTCAGAAATTCTCCTTTTCCATCACGAGGCTTATTCTTTTGGTCGCAGCCTGGCCCTTCGAGTCCCCAGCCTTCGTCGCTATCGCCTCGTCGAATGAGGCTCCAACAAACAGAAACTCAACATGTTCAAGATTATGTGTCACTGTAAATTCAACGACAAGCTCTCACCATGCCGAAACGCAGCGCAGAAGTCTCGCCTTCGGAGGCCGTTACACCACCTGTGACGAAAGAACGCGTCTCTAAAGCCGCGAAGCCATCGGTCGCCGAATTTGTTGCCCTTGATGCCGAGACAGTCGATGCATTGTCGAAGGAGACTCTTGTATAGCAGTTTCTTCAATTTCAGGCCGGATATATTCAGCGCCAGTCAGCTGCCGCCAAGAACCCTCTGTCGACGTCCTCTGGCAATGCCGTTGCTGCTGCAGAAGACCCAGCGAAGATCCGCGAGAAAGCTGTGAAGCTTGCAACTATGGCGTCGAGTGGAATCGAGAAGCAAATGAAGTGGCAGTGAGTCCTCTAACAGAAAATTTTCTCTTTCTGCCTCTAACATCGTTGTCTCCAGACCCTCCTGCAAGCATGCTGGAAAGCGTTGGTCGTATACAGCAATGGTCCCATCCAAAGCGGTCTTCTACAAGTTGTTCAATTTGAAAGAGGAGAAGAAGGCATGGAAGCAAAAGAAAACTCCACTTGAGGATTTCGAGAGCATCACCGGCGAATTGTCCGCTTCGGTATGCATTTTGCCTTGTTGTGTCGGACATTTGCTAACCACTAGCAGACTCGGTACGGATACCTACGAGTCACAAGCAAGGATATCACTCTGAAGTGGAATAAGGAGGAGGGCAGTTTTACGGTCCCTGGTCTCTATGGTCTCTGAGCGTGGAGGTTCAATTGTTGGTCAACGAACATGCGCGCTATGTACAGAATCTGCATCTTTCGGAGTCGCTGGAGTTCTTGAACGGATACCATTTGCTTTATAATTTATTGCGAAAAGAGCTAGACAACTCTAACATTTCCAACCATTAAACCAGACCAGGCTCTGCTGCCGTTTTGCAGACAGACCCTCTTTATTCTGCAAGCCATACCTTCGCCATCGACTCGATATGTGCCGGGTACCAGTTCTCCGGTATTTTAGCACTGTCTCGCTCCTTGAACAGTTCATAGAACCCCTCCAGATTTGGGAGACCGATGATCAGATCTCGCCCATACAGCTCTTTCGAGAACTGCAATAACGAGAATAGCACACAATCAGCAATATTTGATCTGTTCCCGCTGTTCCGCGTCCCAGGCAAGACCTCGAAGCGATGATCGTCTTCATAGACCACCTCAATCTTCTCGAGAGCTCTCCTGCACCACTCCAAAGCCATTACTGACGCCATAGGGCTCTGACTCTCGAGATTCGAGAAGAGAGATGAACCTTTATGGCACGCGAACCCGAAGAACGTGGAGGCCTCGTCGGCGAGAGCAAGGATATCTCTGGTTCTTGCTCGCTCTTCTGGAGTGGTTCCGCGCATTGTTCGAAAATATGTTTCATCCTCGCGGCCATCTTCTGAAGCTTGTAAGCTTGCATGTTCGCAGATGTCTTCAAAGTACTCGAGGATGGCGATGGATTGCTTGACGAACGTTCCGTTGCCGATGGCGAGGATGGGAACTGTTCCGGACGGTTTCCCAGGTGCGACCAATTCCATCGAGGTTTCTGTGGCGGAGACAGTGACGGGGTTGATTTTAAGATTGAACGTCTGGCATTGAACTTCTAGTGGTGTTGAGTCAGTGACTTCGGTCGCAGGAGACTTCAGAAGTCCTTTCTCGGCAAGGTAGATGAGAATGCGACGCGGGTAAATGCCCCAAGTGAGGACGAAGAGTTCGAGATCCATTTTTGGTTTAACTATGGTAAAGCCACCAATCACTCGACGTGTCAGCCTGGATTCAAGTGTTTGTATTTATAGAGGCTGGCGGAGACTTTGGGTGGTATGTCTCCGATTAAGCTACCGAGAAGTCTCCTTTCTGCTAAGCGAGGAACTCAGAAAACATATCTTGGTGGTGTATTGACGTAAATAACATTACACTTACCTGGACGCAATACGAGGGTAGTAAGTGCTGTCGCGAGTGGTCTGTACCACATGGAGGGGAAGGCTAGGGGATGACTGTGTTCGAATGGGGCCAATGACGATATTCCGTCCAGAATATTGTTCTAATTTGCATGGCAGCCATTCAGTCATGTCAAGGAACACATGTCACCACCTATTTTTAGTACTTTGGCAACAGACAACAAAGTAGCAAATGAGCTATACATTTTACTCATGTAGATCAGGTTCGAAGGCTGCTTAACGCAGAGGCTTGCTCATCTACGATGACATTCCTAGATAGACCGACTCTCCTACGTCGTCACACGTCATATCGTTCACCCATCGTCGCTGTCAACTGGGGCCGGTGGTGCTCCCTCTGGAAGCTCACCGACACGGTCTACTCCCAGGTCAACCCATGTTTCAACCGCTACCGCCGCAGCAATACTCGATTGGAATCTTCTCTGGGGCAGCCAACTGTATCCCTTTTCCGCCGGCGAGGTTGTTCCTGCTAACTTTCTCCAGTTCGGTGACCTTTCTGCTCGACGCAGATGTAGAACAAACTTCTTGAGTGGGACTCCCCGTTTATTGGCATACAAAGCCTTGATGATCCGTTCTGCATCATAGTAATCTAGGTCTGTGCTATTGTCATAGATTTTTGGGTACGTTCCAAGAGTTACTTCAGAAATTGTTCTTAGGCTTTTGAATTGCAAAAAAATGATCAGCAACTCTAAGGTTTGCTCGGCCTCAAAACCGTCTCGCGCTGGTGTTCCGTCGAAGTTAGTGAAAGGAAACATAGGTAAGTCAAGTTCTAGATTCTCTAGATGAGGACAACCGAACTTGATCAACTTCAGGTTATCGAGTGACAAGGGATCCAAGCCTCCTCGAGGGACTGCATGGATAAGGCTCAAACATCGAAGGTTACTTCCAATTTCGAGAACCAGGTCGGTAGACAGCAACATCCAATAGCTGACATCGTAGAAAGAGAAGGACTCCAGGCACTTTGGTGTCCGCAATAAAACCGGTAAGTTATGAATCTTCGAAGAGGCTCTTGATGCTCTAGCTTGATGTCATGATGGTTAATGTTGAGCTCACGGAGCTGGACGAATTCTTCCAGTGGAACTCTCGACAAGAACTGGACCATATTAATATACCTAAGTGTAAGGCTGGGGAGCCTTGAAAAGTTCCATAGTGGTTGGAATTGCTCCTCGGGGTGATGCCATGCTGCCTCCACGATGAGCTTTTTGGTTGCGGGGAAGGATTCTCCGCCCCAGAACGAATCTCTCGAATGGGGCAAAGCCACTATGTATTTGACATGAAAGACATCCAAACAATTCTCTTGGGGCTTCAAGGTGGGTCTCGAAGTATCGGAACGGAGCCAGACTGTGTCCTGCGGTGGGATCTCTGCTTCTTGGACTCTGCATATGCCGGCACGAGCTTCGAAGTGGCAGCTGAATCGATCTTGGATATATGCTTGAGCATATATTGTGCAGAGACGGTCTCTTTCGTCGGGCTCTAGGCTTTCCGGGTTCGATCTGCTAGAGTTAGCTGTTGATTTCCTCGTGATCCGAAGGTCACCTGGGCTTATCCTACTCGATAAATTTCAACTTCGAAGGCCTACACTTTCTAACCAACTCTTCTGCTTGCTCACATCTAGTCGACGGAAGGTACAGGTATTTTTTATGAGCATAGATCCCGGTCTAAGAGCTTGATTAGCATGCACAATTCCTCATGCTAATTCGTGACATTGCCTGACCTTGATTTGGTGTTGAAGTCTGGATCCCAAATCCAACAAATTCTGGAACCTTTGTCCCTGATTAAGATAAACGACTTGAGAACTGTACTTCAGGCCCACCGTTCCCAGGTCTCTCGAGAGTAATCGCAGTAGTCGCACCCATGCTTGGAACTCGGGAGAGACGACATCTCGAGTGAATTCCCTCTTGTTGTCCTTGAAAGTTTCAGGGTGCGTGTTAAATGCCTTTGCTTTCTTTAGAAGCAATTTGTTGCTTTCTACGATGTCTTCTCTCGCTAGCTGCATGCTCGTGAGTCCTGGTAAACATCATTGCGTGGCTGCGCCAATAATCTTTACCTCATCGACAACAATGAACCAAATATATATTGGCAGTACGTCTGGCTTGACTGAGCTCGACATTTGGCAGTATTATGTTAGGAAGCAGTATGGTGGTGTAAGCATTCGTGTATGGCAGGTAAAAGTTGTTGTGGAAAAGAAGAGAAGGGGGCGAGGGGCGAGGGTTTACTTATATCTGGTTTCATGACTCAAGTATCATAAGACTATTTCACCAAGAGAGTTCCCATTCACGTATAACCAGTGAATTGAGATACCTTGGCCTGACTATCCGCTCGTTTCATGGCCGAAGCCTGCTGTGCGTCATAGAAACCAAGTTTAGTCATCTGAGAAACATCTCGCTCGTGATCTTTCCGGCAAACGTGTAATTGTATACAAAAGTGTATATGGTTGCCTGATCACGATCGATATCTCGACCAATCTCTTCTGGTGTATTATTATTGGCTACAATTTGACTTGATAATTACATGAAGTCGTTGGCAGAAAACTTGCCCTTGTCCTTGAATCCTTGAGGCTGTGACCGAAAACAGAACAGGAACAGCACAGCAGAGCTTCTATTTTCGAGTACCCGGCTCCCTTGGAGCTTCCAGCTCTGATAGACCGTGCGAGAAGCCGACCAATTCCGCTGGATTTGGCGTTGATCCATACTTCTTGTAGCCTGTGTCCTCTGATTGACGAGTTTCCGCTGGCGCGGAATACTTGGTCCTTCTGCGTTTAACAAAGAATATGTATATCAGACCACACAGGACCAAGAATCCAAGTGACACGCCAATTCCGATTCCAGCTTTGGATCCTGTCGTCAATCCACCAGGTTCAGAAGTCTCTTGTGATACCGGTGTCCCTGTCGGGGTTGAAGGGGTTGAAGAAGCTAGCGAGCTGCTTGACAGAGAAGGGGAGATCGGACTGCTCGAGATTGATATTGAAGAAATTCGTGTACTCGAAGCTGAGAAAGTAGATGTGCCAGCTCGGAGGATGATGAATCCAGGACTCGAGAGTTCCCCGGTACCTAGTTCAAATGACGAAGCCGCTTCCTTGAATCGCAAAACGTACTTGGCACTGACGGCCAAGTTGGTGTCCGGAACTTCTATAGTCCATGCATAATTTCCAGCAACTGTCAAGTTCAGGTTCTCTACAAGTGACTGTCAGCAAAAGGTGGAACGAAGAATCTGTAGAAGTTGATACTCACTGGCAAGGCGTTGGCTGAAAGCGTTCAAACTGTAGTCGAAGGAAGTCACCCAGAGGTCGACTAGTTTCTTCGTAGCATCGACATATTGGTCTGAGTTCCACGTATTCCATGAGAGAGGTAAGGTATTCCCCGTTTTAAATTGTTGCGACAAGTCGGCCAAGGTTCCATCAGGAACTTTCCACAGAATACTTTGGACAGTCTGCGCAACGGTGAAGTGACAGAAAGTCCAAAAGGCGCACAGAGTCAAGATAAAAGTAGTGCCACGGAAATACATTGCGACAGAATTTCTAATATCAAATCGTGTCCGGCTGTCACTTCTGACAGGAGCTCAACGAAGGACAAGTAGGAGCCTTACGGAGGAGTATTTTGGACTGACATTCAGTTGAGAATTCAAGGCATGGAGAAAGACTCACCGCCGGGAACTAACACACTCACACAGGCTGTCTTGAGGGGAATCCGTCTGTTGCTGTGCCTCCAAAGCTTGAATAGGTTAGAAGGGTTGCATCAGCAAAGTCAAAACGAACTGTTGGAGGCTTCGGCGCTTAACCGAACTGTCGGGATTTTCGACAACCAGCTTTCGTTCTTCTCAAATCCATATCCGCACTGGGTGCGGTCGATCATCAATGATTTATTAGACTGACCGTTTGATCGTACAGATTTTGGTCGAACATTAATCGTGGATAAAGAGTCCTGGCTGTTCTGCGATCGGCGCTGTTTGAGTAGCGAAGGCAAGGTATGCATAAGTCAAGTCAACATTACTCCACTTTTCGACAAGCATAGGGCAAGTGAGAGCCGCCCCCTATTCCGGCTTAAATACTGTTTGCCGAATGCCGCCGCAATTTAATAAGTGCAGATAAGAATTGTTGGTGGCGCTTTCAGCCCCTGGATGTTGTTGGAAACTTGGCGGCGCGTCAGTCCCAGATTTAGAACGCTGACACTTGTGTTGCTTTCCTCGACCTCCGTAACCTTCGACCCGCGGTAACTTTCCCCCACGGAAACAAAAAATATCAGAGACTGAGAAAAATAGCGTTCCTTCTCTAAAGTACCCAAAATAATGATGTCGAGGTGGAGGATATCGCTCGTTTTCGCCGCCATCTTCCTCGGCTTTTTCTTTTTCAATAGAAAAAGGTTCCCTACACAAAAGGATGTCACGCAGCAGGGGAGGCCTGTTCCAGTCCCAGAGTCATTCAAATCTAACTTCCAATGGTCGAGTGTCCCTCAAAAGTTCTCTGTGACTTCGATCACAACATTACCGACGCCTATTTCCGACAGCATTCCTAGGATTCAGCACAAATTCAAGGCCGAGACTAAATCGGAGAAGGATATCAGGTTGTCTAGATTGAGCTTAGTGAAGGGGAACTTTACGCACGCTTGGAAAGGGTACAAGAAGCATGGATGGCTACGTGATGAAGTCAACCCTTTGTCAGGCGACTCTCACGACCCCTTCGGAGGATGGGCTGCGACCTTGGTTGATTCTCTTGGTAAGAGATGCTAGACTACCGATAGAATAAAATACTGACAAAGTATAAGATACCTTATGGATTATGGGTTTGAAACAAGAATTCCAGGAAGCAGTAAATTCCATCAAACAAATCGATTTCAGCACATGTGCACTGGACGAGCTGAATGTTTTCGAAACCACTATCAGATACCTGGGAGGCTTTCTCTCCGCGTACGACCTGAGTGGCAACGAATTTCCCATCCTGATCCAAAAGGCAACGGAATTGGGTGACATGCTCTACAAAGCATTCGACACACCAAATCGGCTTCCCATTGTCCGGTGGAAATTCAAAGCTGCACTTGAAGGCGCAATACAAGAAGCTCATGATTCTGTACTCGTTTCCGAGCCGGGATCCCTAACACTGGAGTTCACTCGTCTCAGTCAAGTTACAGGAGACCCGAAATACTACGACGCTGTACAAAGAGTCATGGATCTCTTTGATAGGCAACAAGACAAGACAAAACTGCCCGGCATGTGGCCAGTCATCGTCAACTTGAAGAACTCAGACGTCAAAGACTATGGAGGTTTCACGATCGGTGGCATGGCTGACTCTCTATATGAGTATCTCCCAAAGGTACCAACTTACGAGTTCCATTCGGGTCTGCTTGGGAAGTTGCTTCCGACTAACGCATGATTAGCAACACATCCTTCTCGGTGGAGGAACACAGCAGTATCGAAGAATGTACGAGTACGCGATCATCGCCATCAAGCGAAACATATTCTACAGACCCATGACTTATGGGGGAGAAAATATCCGGCTAGCTGGAAATGTTGACAGCGATGGACGAACACCCGTCTCGGAACTCAACACCAAGTCAGAAATGCAACATCTGAGCTGTTTTGCAGGCGGTATGGTGGCAATTGCATCCAAAGTGTTCGACAATCCCGACGACTTGAACTTGGCGAGAAAGCTTGTGGAAGGCTGCCTTTGGGCATATGAAGTGATGCCATTGGGCATCATGCCAGAGATCCTGCACACCGTCGCTTGCGATGACGAGGACACATGCCCGTGGAATGAGGCAAAGTGGCACGAAAAGATCAGCGAAACACACGAAGGCCCAGAAGATGCGCAAGCGAAAATCCGGGCACATCACCTTGCGGCGGGTGTAGTCAAGGTAGATGATACACGATATATACTTCGGTTTGCCTCTTTAAGCAAGCTTTGACGAAGGATTTGACTGACGACCGCAGGCCCGAGGCAATCGAGTCCGTGTTCATACTTTATCGAATTACTGGAGATCCTTCTCTACCCGAACGAGCATGGAACATGTTCAATGCCATCATCCAGCATACGCTGACAGATATTGCTCATGCAGGTCTGGATGACTGCACGGTGCTAAATCCTCCGAAAGCGGACAGAATGGAATCGTTCTGGATGGCAGAGACTCTGAAGTATTTCTACCTCATCTTCTCTGAGCCACATGTCGTGAGCTTAGATGAGTACGTGCTCAACACGGAGGCACATCCACTAAAACGGCCGACCTAAAGAGATGCTGCAACTCGCTCTTTTCGGATGCAAGAGTGCCCGAATAGAAAGCCGGGCTAGAACAGAAGTGGACCTGGGCGCCTCGTGGAGTCCGAACCTGGGAATGGAAATGATCTCATGAGCGGGCCTGGTTCTGGCAGGGCCTAGATGATCATGTACAAGTACCACTTGGATCTCAAAGCTGTGGAAGATAGCAAGCACGATGGAAAATCCCACGAGCCTCACAAGCTGGTATCAATTGGAAAGAAAAACATAGGCTTTTGTACATGTGGATACCTTGGAAAAAGGATCCAAGCATTCACAGAATTGCGTTCTTCCCGGATCACATTGTGATCATTCTCGATTTGACATTCACACAACATGAAAGTCGAATCTTGACAACTTCGTGACTCCATGTAAGCTTATCATTTGAATCACAAGCTCAGATCATCAACTATGAAAAGTCATTCAATGTCGGTAGTCCTGGTAGCTCGCCGACCCCGCTGAACTCCATGTCTATCCACTGCTCATATACTCCAGCTTCATTGATCCGAGAGCAAATCGACGAAATGATGGAGATCCTCAGTAACTACGCTGTCTGACCTCCAGTTCGGTGGACGGAAGGCAGAGTTCAGAAGTATCATGAGCGTACTGAATGGCAACCCCTCCTTGTGCCTGTGCAGGCTTCTCATTATCCTCTCCGCATCTTCACACCCAGTATCGATCTTATCCCACATTGGGTCATGCTTCAATGGACCAAGGCGATGTTGAAACTGCATATAGAGGTTCTGCAAACTTTGGAAGATGGCGAGTACTTCGGGGAATACTTTCGCATCATCGCCGCGCGGAGTGGGTGCGTGGACAGAGCTTCTGATGGGATGGCAGAGCGGCACATCCACTTCCAAAGTGACCAACTGTGGGCATCCAGTTCTGATTGCTCGTAAGTCCTGCACCGAGAGAGCATCGATGAGAAATCCTGTTTCATTATGCTTCAAGAATAGGTCCCGAATTCCTTGACCTGTGCCACCTGCTCTTAGTATCGCGGATACTGAACAGAAAAAATGGCATTAGCACATTTCTAGCGAGATTTCCTCTAGGTGATGCAGAGTTGGCAGAAGCTTGTTCAGTAGCAACCGTATGGTCCTCGCGGATCTTCCGCCTTCCAATTCACTGCGTGGACGGGAAAAAGTAAGCTCTGAGCTTCGGAGCTGTGACAATTCACCCATGGGTATGGTCTGCAAGAACTCGATCGTGAAGTCTTTCGAGCCGAAGGCCATTTTCCTCAGAGAATCTCAGGGCTTCCATTTGTGGGATCTTTGATCCCTTGGGTCTGATTGCGCTCTTGTGTTCCTCTGGCAGTAACTGTTCCTTATGGATTGAGAGAATAGGATATCAATGGAAGGCATCTGTCTGCGATGCCCAAGTTCCCAACACCTTGGTCTCGGACACCATCTTTCCATGGACAATTGATCGGATTTCGCGTCGTGGTCCGGAATCTTGTAAACGACTGCGGTCCAGTCGTATGCCTCTTGAAACTTGGAACTTGAGAATGCCTGTGTAAAAATGCCCATGTATTGTACCATGACACGGAATCCTTCCACTTTGTTTGAAGCATAGAAATCGTTCAACTCATCGATGCTCCAGCTTCAGAAATTAGCAAGCCAGTTCTTATCATCAATATGGGAGGCTTGATACAGTACATAACACAAGTAAGGTGTTGGCACCCAAACACCAAGTGCACAACATCGTCTGGAGACACAACAGGAACCATCAACGTTGAACTGTAGGCTTGTAAGTTTGTCTGAATTCAGAGTTAGCTTTCGTATTTGCAATGCGAAGAGTATAGCATTCCCGAATTTGATATTTTAGGTGATCAGGCTCTTCGAGCAGGATCGAGAACCAGGATCCTGATGTTAAAACGTAGGTGTCATAGGTCTGCGGTGTCACAGCAGCATTGAGACATCGAGAGAGGAGCCTTATGGTACTCGGCCATTGGCGGAAACTGGGGGACGTCGATCTGTTCACTTCGTGCGAATATATGTTACAAATTATCAAAATTCGAGAGATAATTTCAGACTTCGTATCTTCTTATCTTCTTCGAAAACCTTCGCATATTCTTCTCGATTCATCTCCGCTGCCTTCTCCGCTGCCTTGAGCGCAGTCAGTACACGCTTCAGTTCCGTTATGCCAAAGATAGGCTAGGTAACCACGAACGAAAGCGTACCGCAGCAAACACCATAGACCAGATATCGAATTGGAAAGTTGGGTCATTTTTCCTTGAAAGCGTCGCCATAATGTCTTGTATTTCTGAAATGTCATGTTCCGCAAGTTCGATGGCTCTCTGAAAGCATGTTGACAAGAGAGATTTATTCCTTGAAGAATCTGGCTTACGACACGGACAAAGACCCTGCGGCAATAATAAAGGGGCTAGGAATGAGGATGACTCGGGCTGCGTGAAATGGGCATGAAGCCACGGAATAAAGATGTCGTTCAGAATAAAGGGGAAATCAGCACCTTGTTTGACTAGGACCACTCACAGCCCTCCAAAGCACCCTATCGAGGCAATCGGTAAACGAGGAGCCACCAGGCCAAGAGCACGACCGGAATATTCATTGCCCAAAAAGTAGGAGATACCGTACTGAAAGACAGCCGAGTTTACGTCCAAGGATTTTGGGTACTGGGTTTGGGTACAGCTTTCCCATTCAGGCGCTCATATCCACATCACCCTTCTCACCGCCCGTTTTCTCTGCCTCAAGCCCCTCCAAGAATACCTTAGCCTTTTCCCACAGTTCGGCCTCCATATCTCTACCTACGCGCCCACTCCTACTGTTCAGCCAACCGATATCCAGTTTTCCCAAGCTCGCAACGTCACCCCCGATCGCTTTCGCTCCTCCATCAGTCTTTCCACCCTTTACTTGTTCGCGTGTCTTCTTCTCGGCAGGTATTATATTGGCTTCCTCTAGACCGTAGATGTTCCTGCGAAGAAGGACGTCAACTTTCTGAAGGGTGGTGAGGTAGGACTCGGAGGCCTTCTGGAAAGCTTCTTTGCGCTCGGAGATGGGCGTTTCGGATGTAGCATGTGTAGCCGAAAGGGTCTGCAAAGCTAGACCAGCGGACGACAATAGTTGCGTGATGCTCTGCGGGACATCAGTAAGATACGGAGGAGCTGGGGTTGGTTTCTGGACCTTGTCAATGTCATTGAGTTGTTGAATGTGCTCAGCCTTTGTAAATGGTCGGTAGCTCCGAGATCCCGAGGGTTCTTCTGCCGCACTGCCTGTTGAGGACATAGTCTTTTGCTTCCGGATTGTATGTTGAACAAGTAAGGGAGGACTTAAATCTGCCAAAATAGTAGAAGTGCTCTGTACGAGCAGTAGTTGAGGTCACAGTGTGGAGGCACTCCAAGGTTAGCGCGGCTCTGCGGGTAGCCTGCATTAGCGTCTTCGGCAAGGCAAATCCATCCCGACATTCCTGTCACTTCATCACCTTCTCCTCGACCTTGAACGAGTCCGGACACAACCATCCACAACTACAGATATACGAAAATCCTGTTCAGCCATTTCCTAGCCCTCATTTGTTGGATACGAATCGACCCAAGCTGCGCTTCGCTAAGGAAATGCGCAAGGTGCAAGGTGCTGGATGAGTAGCACGTGAATTGGACGTGACCGTTCAAAGAGTTCACCATCATGTCGCATCCACCACAGGGCCCTGGAAATGGGCCGCCCAGCGCTGGCATAGGGATGCAGCATCAGCAAGGTGGACAAGGACAGCCTGCTCCAGCAAATAGCATGTCGTCGCAGAATCTAAACCAAATTGTAAGGCATCACCCTTTTCTCCCTGTTCATCGATTTGGCTTGTTATTCTTGTGCCGGAAGCTTTTACCTCTTATGCCACTTTGCAGTCCCGAAGGTTGTTGGCAGCTTCCATGAAGCATCTTTTTAGCTAGGTGAGGATGATGCCAAGTTGGCCATGCAGACCACCATCCATTTCTCGAGTCAAGGATCACAGCACACAGCGAAAATCCTGCAAAGAGCTACAAAAAGACCAGCATGTTCCGAAAACTACCACCTGCGAGAGTTCCTCCGCACCATGCCGCAATGGATAGTGTGGGTGTCCAGTGACATTGGAGAGACATAGTAAGCGGGATTCTGCCTGATCGCCCCCGGCGTTGCTCTCTTCATCTAAAAGATTGAATATGGCTAGCGACATGGCACATTGACTTCGATGCCTGAAAGATGGAAGCCCTCCAGTTAGGTTCACTTCTCGCCGTCTGCAGTCACTCTGTGGCTCTTTCGATTGGTCAATCTCCGTCTTCAAGTTCCGCCCTGAGTCCTGCTCCTCAGCGTTATCGTCCATTCCCCTACACATTCTCTTCTTGTACACCTCTTTTTTCTCCACCTCGGTCCACCATATACCTTCGATAGATTGAAGCCAAGCTAAACGAGAAACAGGTGATCGAATACCTTGTCAAAAAGGGATACAACAGAACTGAGCAAATGCTTCGTATGGAATCTTCAAACCTTGATAAGGATGGACGGCCAGTCCAAGAACGAGTCGAGGACCTGGGCAACCTCAAATATGCGCGAGGCTTCAAGATGATCAGTGATTGGATCGAACAAAATCTCGACATATACAAGGTATACTCCCTTCCCTGCTAGATACAGAACTTTCTAATCTTCGGCGCAGTTTGAATTGAGACGTTTGTTGTGGCCCTTGTTCACATATTCCTACTTCGATCTGGTATTCAATGACGCCGGGGCTGAGATCGAGAAATTCTTTCGCGAATTCAGTCCACAATTTGAGCGCGTCCATGCCGACGAATTGCGGGTCTTTGAAACTATCAAGACTCCTCAACAACTACGAGACAACTCGATCGCGAAGCTCTACCTTGGTACGAAGTACCGCATACCAATTAATTCAAATGTGTATTACAATCTTCTCGCACATATCGAAACCAAGAACAAGGAAGGTGGCTCGGTTATCGAATATTTACTACAATCATTTTGTGAAATGAAGCCAACGGAAAGAGGCCCACTTAATCAATTCAGCTTCGAAGCAATAATCGGACGAGGAAAGGATCGAGACTCTGATGATGCTGCTCTGCAAGAGGGAATCGATGGCGCGTTCAATGGAGTCACAAATAGTGACATTACAGACAACAATGCTCTACTAAAACTTGGCATGATGCCAATGGAGAGCGATCTCGCACAAGATGTTCGGGCAGAACTTGAAGACGAGGATGCCAAGAACCCGCCACCACTTGGAAAGAATTCACTCGTTGAAGAATTCGACCAAAATATCAAGCGCGAGGACAGCGCCGACGCGCCAAACAGAAACGAAATTCCACTCCCACCATCTCGAGCCAGAGACGTCATAATGGAGGTTCAGAAGATCAAAGAGAATAGGGATCGTTTTCGGATTGAGGGACGAACTAGTGGAGTTGGAGTTGGCGTTTCAGTTTGCATGTTCACCTTCCACAACACCCTCGACACGTAAGTCTTCTGTTTCAGCGCAAATGCTATCGCTAATACTCATCAGCATCACCTGCATGGAATTTTCAGACGACACGAACCTTGTAGCTGTTGGCACGGAGGAGTCGTATATTCGCGTTTGGCATCTCCATGGCGACCCCCTTCCATCTATTGTGCAGACCGGCGCGAAAGATGCCCCGCCATCCAGCTCACGTCGCTTGATTGGACACTCCGCCCCGGTCTACAGTGTCAGCTTTTCTCCTTCTATCGCTGGTCCCGAAGGTCCTGATGCTTCTTCTCCATCTACCGCTCCGAAGCTACTCCTGTCATCTTCATCTGATAAGACCGTTCGTCTCTGGTCACTGGAGGCCTGGACCTGTCTCGTGGTGTACAAGGGCCATGAGGGACCAGTTTGGAACGTCCGATGGAGTCCCTTTGGACACTACTTTGCCACCTGTGGATGGGACAGAACTGTTCGGATCTGGGGACAAGACCACATCTCATATCTCCGTCTCCTGGTTGGGCATGATTCCAACGTCAACCAGATTGCATGGCATCCGAATGGGGCATATGTATTCTCAGCCAGCGATCATGCCGACAAAAGCATTCGCATGTGGTCTTTCACGACTGGAGAGTGTGTTCGGGTCTTCGCTGGCCACACTGATTTCATCAGTGCTATCGAATGTAGCCCTAGTGGCAAGATTCTTGCATCGGCTGATGGCGGTGGAAACATCATATTCTGGGACCTTACAAAGGGCCATATGATCAAAAGATGCAAAGGCCATGGCAAGGGAGGCATCTGGTCTTTATCGTTCAGCGTCGAGTCTACAGTGCTCGTATCTGGTGGAGCTGATGGTACTGTCCGGGTGTGGGATGTTGAGGTTCCTACCGACCCACACAAGCCTGAAGGAGAGGTCGTTGGCACAGGCGGACAAGCAGATGCTACTCGGATCAATGGTGCGACGGCTGGTGCTCAACCAACTACTGCTGTAGCTGCTGGCGGGAAGAAGAAAGGAAAGGACACTACGATCACTCCGGACCAAATCAGCGCCTTTCCCACGAAGAAATCTCCTGTCTACAAGGTCAAGTTCACTCGAATGAATCTGGTCATGGCGGGTGGATGCTATTTACCTTGAGGAGATCACTTCGCACTGTATTTCATAAATTGCAATATCGGATGGAGACTGGTGGATGGCTTGCTTTCATGGCGCACAATTATCTTGGAAGTTGCGATACCAGGTGTAGTTGATGCCTCGTCTGCGGACGTCATCGTTGGCAATAAAAGTTGAACTGTACCAATGCTGTGTCTAGACGTGTGTGAACGTGAAATGAAATAATCATTGATCTGTGCAATAAAAAACTGTCAAGCTAGTATATCATAGCATATTCCAATTACCAGAGAAATTTAATCGAAGCAAACTATTCTTCGTATCATTTATTGTCCCCATCTCTCCAGACTACTGGACCCCTGTTTGATGTCGTTGGTTGTTGCCTCGTAGGCTTGGCGACACCACAGACGCCGTCTTGCCGATCAACTCCCAGCTCCACACCATCGAGAACCACAAGCCAGAGCATCGTGTTAAGCTCCATTCCAACCTCAATCGTCTGCACAGCACCCAATAATGGATCTTGAAGACGGAGGCGACTCGCCTTGGGGTGGTAAGTGACTATTTAAATCTGTCACAGCTAGTCGTCATCCATGATATTGATAGGTTGTCCCTACAGATGTCCCATCCAATGCGCCAACAACAGATACCCCAGCATTTGGGGGAGAAACAGGTATGCAAGCTTCAATATGCAATTTCGATACATCCGTGCAATCTGACATATCCGCAGAGTCATCTAAGCCAAAGCCATCCACACTCGAAGCACCCGTATCCTCACCCCAACCCGCAAAGTCACCCGCGGGCCGTAATTCACGAACTACCCGCCGACCAGGCACGCAACAAGTACGACTAGAAGCTCTCGACGACTCTCTGGGACCTCTAGGGCCACTAGGAGACAATGCGCCAATTCAACAAGCCGATCAACCACCAGCGCCCCCGCAGAAAGAGCAGACGCTCACACATAATGCCAGGCAACCCGTAACTGCGTCACAGAGCTCCATGAGCCGGAGTATGCTGGACTCAGTGGATCTGAGCGATGATGTCGAGACTGCTGCTGGACCGAGAATACCTCCACCAGTTCAGCCGCCGCAGAACACGCCTCTGAGGAGAGATACACATCCAAGTGTTAGCATTGAGCAGGCTGCTAAGCCCACATTCGACATCACGGTTGGAGATCCCCACAAGGTTGGAGATTTAACGAGCTCGCATATCGTATATCTTGTGCGAACTAAGGTATTGCTTGCTCCCTGTTCGAACGAGCTCTCTGTGCTGACCCAGACCAGACTTCCTCCAAAGCCTACCGCCAACCCGAATTCGCCGTTACAAGGAGATACCGGGACTTCCTATGGCTGTATACCTCTTTACATGCGAACAACCCTGGAGTCGTCGTACCTCCACCTCCCGAGAAACAAGCAGTTGGGCGATTTGATACCAATTTCGTCGAGTCACGGAGAGCTGCCTTGGAACGAATGTTGAACAAGACTGCTGCGCATCCTACACTCCAGCATGATGCTGATTTGAAGCTATTCTTGGAGAGTGAGGCTTTCAATGTGGATGTCAAGCACAAGGAGCGGAAAGAGCCTCTAGGGGAAAGTAAGGGCATGTTCAGTGGACTTGGACTCTCAGTCGGTGGAGGTGGTAAATTTGTAGAGCAAGATGATGTAGGTTTTGATCACGCTATATGGAAGCTTGGCTAACTTGCAAAGTGGTTCCACGAGCGGCGGATATACCTGGACGCCCTTGAGAACCAGCTCAAAGCTCTACTGAAGGCTATGGATACAGTCGTGGCACAGCGGAAAGGACTTGCCGAGGCCGCTGGCGATTTCTCTGCCTCGCTTCATGCACTTTCAACTGTCGAGCTTTCGGCCTCATTATCTGGACCTCTAGAAGGACTTTCGGACCTCCAGATCCGAATCAAAGAACTCTACGACCGCCAAGCTCAACAAGATGTCCTCACGCTAGGTATCACGATTGACGAGTACATCCGTCTTATTGGAAGTATCAAGCAAGCTTTTGGTTCTCGTCAAAAGGCATACCACTCCTGGCATGCAGCCGAGCAAGAAATGCAGAAGCGAAAAGCTACTCAAGAGAAGCTACTTCGCCAAGGCAAGACCCAGCAAGATCGCCTAACTCAAATGCATGCCGATGTTGCCGATGCTGAGAGAAAGGTTCATCAAGCGAGACTCTTGTTCGAAGACATGGGGCGTTTGATGAGGGGCGAGCTGGAGAGGTTTGAGCGTGAGAAGGTCGAAGATTTCAAGAGCGCGGTAGAGACATTTTTGGAAAGTGCTGTTGAAGCTCAGAAGGAGGTGAGTGTTAGTCCATACGTTCGTGTGTTCAGTCTAATATTGTTTCAGCTTATCGAAATATGGGAAACATTTTTGATGCAACTTGACGCAGAGGAGGACGACAACATTTTCTACAAGCCACCCGTCGAGCCATCTGCTCAATCACCACCAAGCGAAGCTACCCAACCACAAGCGGCTGCAGTAGTGACAGCAGAGGACGACGACTAGATCAAGAGTACTGAAAAATCGGGCGGCCAGAATGAGAGGCGAACGTCAATCTACATGTTGGGACATTGGCATCCCGGAGCCATTGGTTGGGTGGGTGTAGTATTTTTGTACATAGAATATTCCCATTTTCTGAACGCCGTCCAATGCTTCGCTCATTTGTACACGCATCTCATGTTGCGTTGTCCCAGTGTCCATAATACAGCAAGTTCATGTATCGTACAGTCCTCGGTCAGCCAGATTTCCTACATCGTGCTCTAGAACACCAGCCAAATCCAATGGGCATCCACGCCATCCTCCGTATAGTAGAAGATCTCCGCGCCTGGCACTCGGCCGTTCCATCTCAACGTCGCCTCTATCACTTCTTTCCCTTCTTTCCCTTACCCCCCTTCTCAACAGCAGCCATCAACTCCTCCATCCCGCTCTTCTTCCCCTCCTCCTTCGCCTTCGCCTTAACCTCCCTCGTCTGCCCACTAATCAGATCCATCAAACTCTCTTCCTGCTCCTCCCTCGCCTCTCCCTCGCCAGTAATACCACCCTCCTCCTCCTCCGCACCCTCAACATCCCACCCCCGTCCGAACCTCTTCCTGAAAGCCCTCAACCTCCCCGCCTCATCCTGCTCTACATTCCTCAGACTGTCGAGACTAGGCTGCCACATTGGATGATTCCGCGTATCTTTGGTGCTGCGGAAGATGGGCGCGGGAGATGTGGTACGGTGTGTGTAGGTGCTGCCGTCCGAGAGGGTGACGAGTTGCGTGAATGTGTAAGGGCGATGCGGGCGTTTGAGGAGGGAGGCGTGGCGGATTTGTTGCTGCGTTTGTTGTGTGCATGTACTCAGGGAGGGTATCTGGGCGCGCCGTAAGGCGCTGCATGCGAGTTTTGGTGCCATTGTCTTGTGTCCTGTTGTTAAAAGGAGCGACGGGTGTGATATTGATATTATCTGGTGCTGTCAGGGATATTTTTCGAGCTTGTACGGTGACCCGGATCTGCCAGGTGTGTTGCTAATATAAATTTTATTTTGAGCTAGTACCTGGCGTTTCCCCGGCTTCGCATTTCAGCAACTCAAGCTCTTAAGCCGCTTCAACGGACAAGTTTTTCGATGTTTGCTCGAAATGGAAGGCAATTGGCTGCCAATTGTTTGAATGGGCCATCTGCGGTCGAAAAGCGCTTCTACGATGTCTTGTTCCGTTGGTCGAGGGTAGGGTGTACAGGTGCTGGGCCAGGGTCTGGGTCTGGGTTGAGGAGGAGTAAATCTATTTCTCTTCATTCCACTTCATTCAATCCAATCCATTCTGTCAAAAAAGCATGCTAATGTATATATAATAGATTCCACAAAGGCGCCCCTATCGCCCTCAACGTCTACGAAAACAGACCCAGAAACACTTACCCAGCAAACCAGGCAAATAATGCGCGTCTTGCCGAACCCAATTGTGATCCTCACAACGACCGCCGCTTCTACACCTGGCGTTATAGATTGGAGTAAGCCTGGCTCGGGTGAAATTCCAGATCCATCTCGCTACCGTGGGATGACGCTCTCGTCCTTTACATCTCTCTCAATGTCTCCACAACCACTAGTCACTTTCAATATCGGATTCCCGTCCCGCACGCTGTCTGCCCTCACGGAGAACCAGCATTGCTTAATACATGTGCTGAAAGCGAATCCAAAAGGGAAATTACTCGCGGATGCTTTCACGAAGGGGAATGTTGTGCATACTACCAGTTTAGAAGGCGAAAATGGGAGTGAAAGTGGCAAGAAAGATGCGGAAGGCAATATGCAGATGTCAATCACGGCATTCGATCTCGCGGCACAGGCGGAAGATATGAAAGTAGGGATACACACGATACAAAGGGCCAGGAAGGCGGATGTCCACCTCCCCAGGATCGAAAGCGCTGCCGTGAAGGCCGTCTTGGAGTGTAGAGTTCTAGGAGAGGGTGACCGACAGGGTGGAGGATTGATCAGAGTCGGTGATCATGTCTTGGTTGTCGCGAGGATTACCGGTATTGCTGAGGTGGCGGACTTTAAGGCCTCGCTTTTGGAAGCGAGACAGGGCCGTCTGGCGCACGGCAATGCTTTGTGCTATGTTGACGGTGCGTATGCAGCGGCGGGTTCGTCGTGGGGGACACCGGGCTGGTGGAGTGGCAAACAAGGGAAATGATTGTTGGCTGGGTATCTCGTTGATATGAACAATCGGAGAGCGAAATCCGGACCCGAAGCAGCACAAGATGGTCGTATAGATGGCCTTGGGATCCATTGTATGATATGTATACACACATGTACGTTCTATCACTTTGTCAGATCGACTGACAATGTAACATCTCGAGAAGTTCTATAGCGAAGCAGCTATGTTACCATAGGATTTAGAGGGTTCAAGGGAATGACGAACGACCTTGATCCTCCTCCTCCCTCTTCTTTGCTCATTGATTGGATTGACTATTGGCTTCCGGGCTTGAGGTCCTTTGCAATTCGACTCTTTTCCAAATACGGATATCGAGCGGTTCCTTATCGTATATCCATTTCTTTGTTCAGCGTGTTGTTTCATTATTCCTGGCATCGAAGTGTCTCCGAACGAAACCAGTACAAAGAAACTTACCCCAAATTTTAGAAGCCCTCCACTACATCCGCGAGACAAAGGAGCGAACTCAGAAGGTTTTGATTTCAATACATTTAGCACCTAACCATCAGGATCAGCATCAGACCAATCTGTAACAAGTGATCATAACGCTGAGGCCTCGAGCAAGACTTCTCACAGTCCCCGGTGCCAGTCAAATACGCTATAATTAGAGCCTATACACCCAGCATTTAAGATATGCCGCGCGACGAATCTCGCAAAACGGCTCCTGGGCCGGTGTATACCAGGGCGTCACCAAGACGATCTCCAAGGACACCTAAGACGCCGGTAGTGCTTACTGGCTCGTCTCTCTCGAAGAAATCCAACTTCTATCTCATTGCACCTCGACAGGTCAGAATAACCAAAAAAGCTCGTCTCGAAGCTGAAACTTACAAAGCACAGCGTTCGGACTCAAAAGATGTCGTCCTTGACAAGGTTGTGAAGATAACGAGTCTTACACCGAAAATGGATGGCGGTAGGCACATAGGTACCCCAACGTCAAAGACAGTGCTTGCAATGAAAGCCCAGATTTCCACACCTGATCGAGCTGCTCAATCAGATAAAGACGCAACAATTCTGCATGCTCGCATTGTGATTCGCGCTCGTCGTCCAAGAATCACAAGAGCCGATCGTCTTGCCAGTGAGGCAGCTGCAAAATGACAACGACGGTCCCACGCAAAGCAGGCTGGTAGGAACTCGCCTGACACAAAAAGTTTGGAAATGGACGAGCCAGCAAAGCGTGGTAAAACGATTGAGAATGTACAGCCTGAACCAGCTGGTGGGGGGCAAAAACCCAACACTGTTGAAGCGGAGGCTTCGCAAGAGGTACCATACGGGGTGGACGAGCGAGCGGAGGAGTTTCCTGCACTGCCAACCCTTGGGACTTCTCCTGCTTCATTTGGTGCTGGAGAATCAAAGAAACGCAAAAGATGGGACAAAAGATGGGGCAAAAGCCAAGATAGTATCCCTTCGCCATCCGATCACGCAATTGGTAAACCGAAAGTAGTAGTTCTGGAAGACGCCGAAACGGAACAAACGACAGAATGCCGAGTTGAACAAAAGAACGAGAACAGCAAGAACTTCAACTGCCAGGATCAGAGTCATGGTCAAGTGCCATCGAAACAACACGATGGCCCAGGTTCCGATGTCGAGCGGGAACAAAAGAGGAAGAGGAGCAACGACAAAGTTCTCAGTCTGGCAGAACTCAAGATTCAATTGAGGGCCAAGATGGCAGCAGAGGCTCAAAGACTAGAGGCGTTACTGGAGGAAGACCTCAGAGCAGAGCTGGAAGCGACTCCAGAGGCAGAGCTCGGGGAACAAACAGGGCTAAGCTCGGAAAGCTTTCTTTGCAATGACCTGGCAGACACGGGGAGTCGTGCCATGCAAGTGTCTGGTGATGGACAAGAGACTTTGTTCATTCCGGAGGTGCATCTGGAGGGCAAACCAATGCAAGGGTTCCAATAACAGGAGGTAGACTGGGGCGATCACGAGGATGCAGAGGATTACTGGAAGCAGTTTGAGCCCTCCGTAGAGCCAAACACAGCAGCTGTCACTCCAGGTGACGGATCAGATACCGAAAATACAACGCCCACACCAGAAGGGTACAGGCAGCACTTTGAGTACAACGAGCTTGCAGACATTCAGCCCCTTACACGAAAAGGAAAGTCAAAGTGGAGCCTATGGACGAAAACTGGGGCGGCTTTACATCCTCTGCAGACTATTGGCAACAACTCGAACACAATGACAACGCTGATCTTGCTCCATTACGACTTGAATGTAATCGCTTGAGAGAAATGGTCAATCAGAATGAGAAGTGGGGCGATCATGAAAACCTCGATGACTACTGGAAACAATTTCAAGAGCCTGATATGATGGAAGACATACTATGTCCTGAGTATAATTTCACCTTGAATCTTAGGTTTCCCAAAGGAGGTACACTTAAGCAGTTTGAAGAGCCGCGAAACAGTCCGAGCCGCAAACTTCCCCAGCAACTTGAAGAAGCCAGAAAATTTCGGAAACGACGCAATCCTCTTCAGACTCGCCCACAGAAAGCAAGAAAGAAATGCATAAAACATCGTCCAGTGGAAAAACAACTATACGAACCAACTGATTCAGCTCCATTCGACCACGGTCCCGGATGGGAGAACGAGGCATTACATGCTGGACGCTGTGAGCGAAGAGCCCCGTCCCCATCTCTCTCGCCGCCACCTTCTCGTCCCATTCTCTCGAACATGAGAGCTAGCGATGTGAAGCCAGATGTACCTCCGCCGATTACCAAGACTCAAGAAACAGAGATCTGGGACACAATCGAGGCACTACTCGCTGCTTCTTCTACGTCAACCCTATATGCAGACTGGTCTCGTGCTTGTGAAAAGTACTTCTTGGATGAAATTGAAACAGCTGCATTTTCCAACCCGGCGCAATTCTTGTCGAAAGCTGCCCAGTGCAGAGAATACACGTGCGTGAAAGGTGAATGGCTCGGAATCTGTCGTCATGAATTGTTGACATTGTTCAGAGGAAATGGGAAGTTTGGGCTGAACTGGTTGAGAAAAGAGCTGCTGAGGTGGGAACCTGATCGGTTTGCTGGAAATATCGGTAGAGGGGAGGATAAGAAAGGAGCAAGAGAGATGGCAGGGCAGATATACAAGCTTGTGCAGAAATTGATTGATGACTATGGACATAGGTGGTAGGAAGAGAGTACATCAATTTGTTGCTAGCGCGTCATACGTTCTGATGCATGTTGAATCGGTTAGCAGCAAAAGCCAGAAGTTGGGACCGAGGAGAGGTCATAGCCGCAAAAGGGAAGTCATTGCATCCAGGAGGTAATCTATGGCTGAGCTTGGCTGAGGTTTGAGAGGTGACGGTGCGAGAAGAGCCCCCCGGAGAGGATGAGCGATGTTCATGTTCGATGGCAGGTTGGAGGAAGAGAAAGATTGAAATGTAACGGAATGAGCTGAGTGATTACCTTCTGGGATACTTCGAACGCTCTAGTGGTCTTTTCTATCGTAGGGGAGCGGCGGTGCTTGGTTTGGAAGAAGCATTTTCATTTATTGACACCACGGGCAGTAGCGAGCCGAAAAGGGGGAAGTCGGTAGCGAAGGAAGCACGTGAACACTTGCCAGCCGAAATCCCAAACGAAGTGCTCATAGAGCTACGACTGGAGTACATATCGAGATTTGACAATATAGTAGGGGTTGCCCACTCATGGCCGAAGAGTACAAGTAGCACGGCTTTCAGGGGAGAATGAAATTGGATAATTCACGTGATACGCGTAGAATCAACATGAAAGAATGGCCTGCCTGCGAATGTGCAGATTCGCAAGAGAACTTTGAGATGAGCTTCTGCGGATGGTTAGAATAGCTGCTTTACTGAATCATTGATCCTTCTCCGCTCGTCGATCGCTCAACAAGGTTCATGAACAGCCAAGCACCTTGATCTGCGCCTCAGCGTGCTTGACATCGACGAGCGAAATTGAGCATTTTTCGATAGCTGCAGGGCTTCGGTTGAGACGATTTGAGCAGCATAAATTGTGAGCCTAGATATCAGCTGGACATTATGGTGTAGAAAAACCAGTTAATCCCCAATGCTGTTTGCGTGCTCCTTGTCGGAGACTTGATCAAGTTTTCAGGTTCTGCTTGAAATATATCACTTCTATCTCACTTGAAAGCGTTATACCTCGTCAAAGACTCTACTGGCTCCCGGAAATCCGGATGTTGGGCGTCGCGCACATGGCATAGACTTCAGCTCCACGGCCAATACGTCCAGCCACATGCAAAGGATGGAGTACGGAACAACTCAAAACTGCAACACAAACGTCGTCACAAGAATATAGAGGGATCAAAGAGGTGCAGTCTAAACAGGGAAATCAATTCCAGCCAAGTGATATTTACACGAGCATCAACCCAAGTGGGTGATACTCAATCATCTCAACACATCACATCATCCAGAAACTACTCCATCATATCTATCATATATATATATACAAGAAATCAAGTGAGCATCAACAACAAGCTCGAATCGACGTCTCGATCGAGCCTGTGTCTTTGCTGTTGTCCTCCTCTTTTTGCGTCCCCTTGTTGTCTGTCAATGAAGCAGACTTACTCGCAGTCATCCTCCTCGTCAACTGGTGCGGTAGTTGGGACAGGTGCAGCGGCCTCGGTGGTCGCGGCGGCAGTGGTGGTTGGGCGGACAAGAGTTTGAAGGGTAGTTGGGACACTGGATTGGATGGCGGTTGTGGAGGCCTCAACTGGGGCACTGGTTGCTACTGGGGCTGAGGCAGCAGATGAAGCGATAGGGGCGGCAGAGGATACCACTGGAGCAGTGGAGGAAGCGACTGGAGCGGCAGCAGAAGATGATGCAACTGGGGCACTGGACCCGGATCCACCGACGGTGAAGTCGACGCAAGACTCGTAGGTCTGGTCGATGGATCTGGCATCCCAGAAGTGTTGGACAACACAAGCACCTGCGGTGGCACAAGTGGTTCCAAGGTCGGATGGGATGGTGATCGAGAATGAGGTCTGGTTTGCTGGGATGGCATAGGCGTTATTGCCGAAATCAGAGTAAGTGATCAAGGGGCTACCGATGATCGTGTTGGTGGCAGTGTTCACGATAGAAACATTTGCCGTGCCAGCATGGGGTGCACGAACGTCAAACTTGAAATCGACAACTTGTCCAGGAGTCCATGATTGGATGTTTGCGGTGTCGACATCGGCGAACTGGTAACCCTTGCATTGCCAGATGTTGCAGGCCTCGGCGTTGTAGTCTGTCTGGGAGGCAGCAACTTGAAGTTCTCCCTGGATGTTTCCAAAGGAATCAGATGCCTGGTTGTAGTAGACCTGGGTACCGCAAGCTGCTTTCATAGCATCACCAGCGGCACGAGGTGTTGGTGAGGTGATAGCACCATGGGCTGAGACTGTGCTCAATAGGCCAGCGGCCGAGATGAGAATGGCGGATGTATATTGCATCTTGACGGTTGGAAGATCAATTGAAGATGTTGGTTGGGAGTGGCTGAAGGTAGCTTCTGAGAACAATGACCAGCACAGCTGTAATGAATGTAATGGATGAGGGAAAAGAATGTGAGGGTCGTAGGACCAAAAAGAATGTACTTGCAAGGACGAGAGATTCAGAAATGCTTGAGGAGAATAAGAAACGTTTGGTAGGAGAGAGACGATAGTTTATATGAGCAGCAACGCTCAGTTCGTCAGCCCAGGCCCACACAGCCAGTTAATTGCTGTCTCACTTATGGAGTCGAGGCTTCTTCGCAGACCGTCCTCTTTCATCACTACTTCCCACATTTGGCACTTCGCCGCATATGTTTTCGCTAGAATGTAGCAAATAAAGTTGAGAAGTTGCCAAGCATGACAAGCCCCAAGCACTGTGGCCCATGGCGTCGGGTCTGCCTCAGAAGCGCCTCGAATGCCATCGCATCAAGATTCAACAAACCTCGGGATAACAAGGGGCTTTGTTCTTAAAATTGATGACGAGTGGGGGTCTCCAATCTATTTGTTTCTTGAACGGCGGGTCGTTATCTTGTTTGGCCCCACGCCTTGTTTCGTCTGATGTTTCGGGGCACATGCGGATACCGATGTCAGGGGTCGGCAGCCGCCGAGATTTGCGGACTTGCAGCGGCTCGCCGAATCCTGGGAACAGAAGTTCGGTCGGCGATGGAGAATCACAACCGCATGTATCTCGCAACACGTCTGGCACTTTTAATCAGGCGTGGGTGGTGACGCTTACATCAACTAAGCTTTCAGTGACGAGAGGGGAGAGCGAAAATTGAAGGGCTAAGCGAGCCCCTTTGATAGGAAAAAGCAGCGGTGGCAGGGTCTTAGCTGCATTGTTGTCGCGCGCATGAAGGCTTACATCGTCCAATCTCGAGACGGTAAGTGGAATTGATCAGAATATCCCCTTCAACACGCTCAAACCGCTTACCCTTCAATATTGATCAATGAGCACTCACCAAACTTTAGCAAGACTTGCAACTGAATAAACGAGAAAAAATCGCAAGGTCAGGCAATAAACACAACAAGCTGTCAGATTCTATGCAACTCCCAGACTCCAGGAGCTAATGGTCTAGCTCAACCAGTATGTCATAAATCTAAACCAATAACTGAGGTTAACCCTATCTATCTAATCCGCCCAAAGAATTGTATATTCTGTACAGAAATGAAGTGAACCCTAAAGTCGCTGCCTCAATTGAAAGTAAGTAATGATGTCATCAAGAAAGGAAAGAGCGCGCATAGCGCGCATAATAAACACTACGTCCAGAAATTATTTCGTCGTCCGCCACTCCTCCTTTCGTAGGGCAGCGCTCTAGGCATATCTCTCATCCACGCACTGGTGGTAGTAGGGATTCCATTTCTTGCATACGCTGCCCTTTGCGCATACTCCCGTACCCTTGAAGTTGATTCCTCCACACTGATAGTATTGAGGGATGGTAACATGAGAAGGAGAGGCTTGGTTTGAAGTCGAGGCGACAAATCCAGTGGATGCAATCACGCTCGTCGGGGAAGCTTTGGTGATCATCGTTGTGGGGATAGGTGCAGCTGTAGAGATTGCTGCTCCGGTACTCGGGTATATCTTTGCGATCGTCGTTGAGTTCGCCGGGTGGGTGCTAGAAATCGGAAACGTGGGAACAGATGAGCTGGACTCGGTCACGGTCACCAAGAGGCTTGTTGCTGCTACAGAATATGACCCGCTGGGCACGACGCTCGATGTGAAGTTCACTAAAAGAGCCGTAGTTGGCTTGGAATAGGCAGGAGCAGTTCCGCTTGATATGATGCCAATTGGGCTGCCTGTGGAGAGAATGACAGTCGACAGTAGAGCCGTAGCTAAAGGATTAGACGACATAGGCTCAATGCCAGTGGCTAGAACAGTCGATGTGCTGTTCGAGAACACGAACCCAGTTGACTTGGTGTAGGGGAGATGGCCAGATGAGGTTGGAATGACAATGGCGGTGGAGGTCATGGTCGAAAAGATACCACTCGAGTATGCTCCAGTGGGAAAGGGGGCAGTCGGGAATGCGGCGTGGGCTGAGGTGGAGTTCGACTGATGTTGGGAGGGCGTCGAGTATGATGGATGTCCGGATGCAGTAGGGAAGGCAGAGATGATTCTGGTTTTCGTCGGTTTGACATACCCAGATGCCCCCGTGCCTGTCGCACCTGCTAGTGCAGATGTCGAGTTCGCGAAGTGGAAGCCTTTGCTTTGCGTGAAGGGGAGGCGTGCACTTGTCGATGTGGAAGTTGAGGTGTTGGCAACAGTGTGGTGAGTTGGCTTAGCGAAGCCTGAAGATGCTCCTGTTGGGCGCACATTACCTGAACCAGTTGTCATTGCAAAGCCAGAAGAAGCTCCAGTGCCCGCATGAGGGGGGTACCCAGTACTCGATTGAAATGGGCTGACGGCAACAGTGCTGTTGATAAAGTGCGGGCTAGATCCTTTGGCCACTGGAATTGGTATCCTGCCAGTCGAGGAAAGAGTAGGCTCAACGCTGTAGGCAGATAGATTGCTACCAGTTCCTGTTGGCTTCCCAAATCCTGCAGAACCTCCGGTTCCAGAATGAGCAAGTCCGCCTGTCTCTGTTGGGCCAGCATGAGTAGCGGTCTGATTAACATAAAGAACTCCTATAGGCTTTGTGTCTGGTCCATGTGGTGTGCGCGTTGGCGAGCTGTGTTTTGAACCATCATAGGACGTGGCGATGTATACTCCGGTGACGTTCGTGGACTGCTGTGTTGGAAGTCCAGTGGAGAAGCCGGTAGGTTGATGCTTTTTGATGTTAAGCGACGATGCATTCGCTGTAACATTACTTGGAACGATTGGGCTGTCGCAAAGTTAGAACACTCTCTAAATTCCACCATTTCCAACTTACTAGGTAAAGTTATGCCCACGTGAGGAGTTTCTTCCAAGAGGAATACCTGAATGGTGGGCGACCCCCGACGGAACAGGCACCGACGACTGCGCAAAGACTGTGGTTGGCAAGAGGCTTGCATAGAAAAGAGTGTGGTAACGCATTCTGCGTATAGAAGTCTGTTATCTTGGAGATTTGGTAGTCCAGTCCAATGGTCACTTCTGAAATCAAAAACGAATGTAAGGTGGCACAGCCAAATTCTCAACGCATGCGGAATGAACGAATGACTTGAGCGAAACTGCTTCACGAAGAAACATCGGTAAGCAAAGGATATGGGAAAAGACACTTTAAGGAAGAAGACATGATAGCATGGGACTGCAGCAAGTGGAGACTGAACGCAAACATGGTGCCTACAGCCTTGAACATATTTTCATAGAGCGAGGATGATTTTGACTTGCAAATTGGATTCCGTGCTGATCGGCCTCGAATCTGCTCGAAGATCTTGATTGCAAAGTTTTGGTGGGTCAAGAAACCCTTCAAGAAGTTCTATCCAGGATGAAATGCGGGTAAGCCTCCACAAACGAGATGACTGGGCCGTGAGACTCATTTCCTCATATGATGATGATAAGAGATCTCGCGTTTCTTCGCAAGAAGACGTGCATCTCATTCGACTTTCTTGTTGGCCAGGGACAGAAGGTGGAGGATTTCGAATCTTATCTCCAAAGCTCAGGGGGGACTTCTTCTAGATATCAAATTGTTTCCAGGGGTTAGCTTCGCGGCTCTTGTCCGAAACGGGATAAACATCCACAGATTTAAATTGTTAACCTAAGCGAGCGTTCGAGGTAAATGAATTGTCGCTTGCATCGAGACGTGAAACGCATAATCTTGTCGACTTGTTTGCTTTTTGGCGTCGAGATCTCGAGAGAATCGCAAAAGAGCCTCATGGGTGGTGGTGGCGGTGTCTATCGCGCGTCTTGACAGGTTACTATTTCATTCTTCACTGTTGGCATCTTCGCGCCCTTTGACATGTACTGGGTTCGAATCAAGAAGTGTGCTAATCCAGTTCCTGAGTGAGTGTCTGATCGGGGAGCGGCTGGCATGGCTGGGTTCGCATGAGAGTCCATCTGCGACGTTAAGGTGGTGACAGCCGCCGTAATTTTTCAAGGTAGTGGAGCGTTTATCCTCGACCGTACCATCGAGGTGGCTCTGCGTGTGATCGCGTAATGCGTGTGTGCCATAACTTTTCTGTTCGTGTGGGAGAGTATAATAGTGACTTGAAAATGCCATCCAGTTCCTGAGTTCGAGCTTACATAACTATGCACGTGACAAATATCTCGACTCTAGGTACTTTCACTCGAGCTCTTTAGGTCTCTTATCTTTATCTCAGCTTTCAGAGCCTTGATAGCATGGTGCCCTCTCTCATACTGTGGCCATAGTCCTACATCGTTGTTTCGACCACATATCGGTCCGATGTCAACTGTTCTGGGCCCGGCAATATGGAGATGGAAATACCCCGCCCTGGTACCTGGGAGATCTTCCGTTCGGGTAACGTATCGTCCCATTCCTGGTGATTTCTCTTTGAGCCGCTGTACCATCCCATTTACCCAAGCTTCAACTCATCTTTGTACTGGGGGCAAAAGCAAGACCTTGCTGACTTACGATCGGACGAGCACGACTGGCTACTTCGTCTAATGTTTGATCTATCCCTCATGCATCATTTCAAGAATGCCTTATGATTTGTCTGCTAAAAGCGAGACGTGCATGTCAAGATGCTAGTTTCCGGAAAGTCAATTTCTCTTACATGCCCTTGCTTTTTTGCCCTGTTTACTCAACTTTCCCAAGCGAAAAATTCCCCCTCGATACTTCAAAATGGTGTTTCCTTCCAACTTCCAGCTTTGGCACCTCATACAAAGGTATCATGCGCCTCAAAATCAAATTTCTTAAATATTCTTTCGCAGCGAAAGCTGTCTTCGTACTGCCTCTTCTTGCCAGCGTCACTGAGTCGTCGCCCTTTCGGCCCTACAAGTTCGCCACTGTTTAGAGAGATGCATCTACACTGCAGAAGTCATACGACTATGTCATTATTGGGGGAGGCACCAGCGGTCTCACGGTCGCCAACCGGTTATCTGAGGACTTGTCAAGTACATCATCCTGTTTGTCCATGGTGCCACGGCAATTGACCTTTTCACAGAAACTGTTCTTGTCGTCGAATTCGGATACCTGGACAACGACGACCCAGGTGCACTCATACCTGCCGATGTCACTAAATCACTTTCGAGCTATCTCTTTGTGATCACATCCACTCCGCAGCCATTCATGAACAACAGAACCACGACGGTTTCCACAGAAGCTGTTGTTGGCGGTAGTACAGCTGTCAATGGCATGTTCTTCGACAGAGGAGCAGCAGAAGATTACGACAATTGGGCCAAATTAGGCAATCCTGGATGGGATTGGGAAGGCATGTTTCCATATTTCCGCAAAGTGAGTAGAGTTCCAGAGCCATTCCTAACACTATTTGACAATACACAGAGCACAACCTTCACACCTCCCATCCCGGAGTTGAAAGACTTCAATATCTCCTACGACAACAGTGCATATGGAGATGGACAGGTCCACTCTTCGTATCCACGATACCAATGGCTAGGCCAGAGTAAATATTCCTCTAGTATTGTGAAGTACTATTGGCTAACGTGCGAAGAAAGTCAGTGGAAGGCTTGGCTCGAGACGGGTGTCAAACCATCTAAAGAAGTAAATGGCGGTGATGCATTTGCTCTTGCCTGGATTCCAAATTCCGAGGATCCAGTTCCCGAAACTCGATCGTTTGCTCGCACAGCGTATTACGATCCCGCCAAAACCAGACCGAACCTTCATCTTCTTGTCGGACATAAGGTCAGGGAGGTCATCTTTTCGGACGAATCGGTGGCAACAGGAGTTACCTTCGGAGACAGGAACTCTACTTAAGCAAGAGTTCTGTGCGTCGAGGCCAAGATCGAAGTGATCCTCGCTGCTGGTGCCGCTCACTCTCCCCAGATCCTGCAACGCAGCGGTGTTGGACCGACGAGTCTCCTGGCAGCTGCTGGGATCAAGCAAAAGGTTGACCTTCCCGGTGTGGGTGCAAACCTACAAGACCATCCAAACGTGTTTATCGCATGGCATTGTATGTGTCTCGATTCCCTGCAAGGAACAACTGCTTACAGTAAAGACAGATCTGAAAAATGTTACTCCAAAGCCGTCGATGATGACGCCTGGAAATCCCTTCTACGAAAGCGCCATGGCAGAGTACTATGCTAACGGAACCGGTAAGGTGTGACACTACTGAATAAAGTGAACCTGACAAGCAACAGGTCCAAGGACTATGGCGGCTTCGAACTCTGGAGTCTTTCTCCCTCTTCGCTCTTTCACTTCAAAGTGGAAAGATATTATCGCATCAGCATCCGCTGTAGATGGCACAAGTGGTCTTGCAGCTAGCTACGATGAGACTTTGATTTCTGGATACAAAGCACAAAGAGCTCTCGTCATCAACTCCTTCGCCTCAGACCGAGCAGCTTGCATGGAAATGCCATTCGGAGGCGGCACTGGAGCGCCAGCCGTGGTTTTGAAACCTCTTGAACGCGGAACAATCAACCTCAACCCCGCAGATCCGTACGGAGATGTCGTTATCGATGCAGGCGGATTATCAGATCCCATCGATGTGAAGACATTTGTGGAGATCATCAATTCAACTCGCGAGTGGCTTCGCACGCCAGCCCATCAATCTTTGGGTCCAGTTGAGACTCCACCGACTGCGAATTTCCACAAGTGATGCTCAACTTGAAGCTTTGATTAGGAACAGCGTCAATCCGAGTTTTGCGCATACTTCCGGGACGCTGTCCATGATGCCGAGACATCTAGGTGGGGTTGTTAGTCCAGAGCTTTTGGTATATGGTACGAAGCACCTGAGCGTCGTCGATGCTTCTATCATGCCAATGATATCAGGGACTCATCTATCAGCAACTGCTTATGCAATCGCAGAGAAGGTACCAACCCACTATGTCGGTCACTGATTTGGATTCTGGCTGACCTTAACAGGCTGCGGACATCATCAAACAAAGATACCAGGGAGCATGATCCTTCCTACTTGTCCTTGATTGTCGCCAATTGGACGAGAAACTCACTCAGATAACGTTTATACTATGAGATTGTGGTTGCACTATCATACCCCACGTTAGTACCCATGTATGGCGGACTCTTAATCAACAAAGGAGAATAATGCAATATGTAAATGAACCCCGAATGTGATCTGTGAAGATGAGATTCCGCTTACTTGTGTGTGGCACATATTATATTCAGGGATGGATTGTGAATAATGGTCGCCAAAGAGCCTTGAGGTCATCTCATGAACCATGATTCATTTGTAGTAGTAGTCCTGCCCCCCCTTATCGTCTCGCTTAGCTGAGTTACACGAGGATTGCACCAAGTAAACAAAAACGGCCAGCAAATAGCAGGCTGTGATAGGATGCCAACGTACCTTTGATAGACCTTGGCACCCTTACGAAAGGATATGGCCCAGAAGGGATATGTCTCAAATTTTCATCATCGATACAGAAAGTAAGATTACATGATCGGGAATATTAGTTCAGCTTGGAGGGGCAGATTGCGTCACGTGGGTTGGTGTTGCAGGATCGCAAGCTCAGAGTCGACTATGCATGACCTCACAGCGCACGTCCCCCTTTCTGCGTCCAAGACAGCAATCTCTACATTCTCAGGTCTCCCTCTGGAGTCTGAGCCAGTGTCTGTTAATTGCCATAGGATCAGCAGATCTATGACTACGTCACAGAACTATGCATGCCGCTTACAAGAGCCGGCCCAGCCGGCCACTGACGTCGCGTCTCCGAACTCGCCATGAGGTGATTTCAGTCAACACGAGTCGCGTCTATATGCCAGCAACAGGTACTTAGTATCGCATTGCTACACTCTCTTTCTATTGCTAACAGCAGGGCTTCCTTTGACCATAATGCCCCACACGCGCCTCTACATCCTAGACCAAGGCGATTCAGACGACCGCAATACAGCCAGCGGAAGGATATTTACTGCTTGTCCGATGGCACAGATGGCTACGACCTAGTCACAGGTCTTCATTCTGCCCCAGATGGTATAGCAGTCTGTTCGAATCACTCCTACATATTCTGGACGAACATGGGGCACCCGAGCGCTGAGGGCTGGACGAATACTGGCAGCATACAAAGGTGCGATTTGGATGGGAAGAATATCGTAACGGTCATCGAGCCAGGGGCAAAGACACATACCCCAAAACAACTGGTCATTGCAGAAAAGAGCAAGAAGCTGTATTGGTGCGATAGAGAGGGTATGCGCGTCATGCGTAGTGATTTCGACGGGGAGAATGTCGAGATGCTCGTAAAGAATGGAGATGTGGAAGTTGCAGAACATCGGGCGGATTATCTGCGGTGGTGCGTTGGCATACAGGTTGACGAGGAGGCAGGATATATATATTGGTCTCAAAAAGGTCCTCCGAAAGGCGGGAAGGGCAAGATATTAAGGTGTCCGATAGACGGTGGTGGGCAAAATGGTGAAGACATCAAGGTTCTGTTCGAGCATCTACCAGAACCAATTGACCTCTGCCTGGATCTACCTGAGGGCTACCTATACTGGACCGATCGGGGAGAGTATGTTGTATGCTCTAATTATTGGACCTGGCTGACTTGTACAGCATTGCACTTGGTAACACTGTCAACCGAGCCCGGATTCCCAGGAATGGGCAGAAAGTCTCACACGAGGTTCTTGTTCGCAAACTCCACGAAGGAATTGGCCTTGATCTGGACGTCAGAAACAGGAGGATGTACATGACGGACATCTTGGGAGGCGTCTATTCAGCCAATCTGGAAGGAGGCGATAAGAAAGTGCTGTTTTCCGACCTTGGTACTGTGACAGGCATTGCACTCGCAATTTTCAACTAAGTTCTGCTTGTGCAACGTCGCCACTGTTTACAGATTTGCTTCTTGAATGCCTTGCGATCACGCGCATAATACCGCCTGCTCCCTTTACATTTTGACGTCAGTGTGCCTTTCGAAAAACAGCCTCTCTTTCCAGGTCGCTCACGCCAAGCTGGTGATTCGATAATCAAGGATGAATCACCAAGCTATTTGTTGCCTGCTTCTCCAAGTCCCAAGGCCTGTCCAATGCATATTCAGCAGGCGAGCTTGGCGAATGACTGAAAGGTACCATCATGGTCCGCAGGTTTGCGGTTTGCGGTTGCCCAAAGTCTTTGCATCTCGTGCTGCGCCTGACATTTCTCTTATGCTCATTCGGCTTGTTGCTAGTCAGGCATGCCATCTGGTTCGTTCATGTCATTCATGGCCTTTAGAGAGCGCCCTACGCTGCTGTAGGCACGGAAGCGGCCGCTTGATTGATACTTTCTCTTTCTGGAAATACAGTGTGCCTCGAGCAGACAGGTCACTTCGGGTGCTAAGTACTTGCAATCAGTGCCAGTCAGGCAGTGCGTACCGGGTGATGCATCGTATCTTTTAGGTGGCGGTACGAAGCAGACATGATGATGCATATTAAGTAGCCACCTTCAGGAGGAGTGACGATACCCATTCAGAGTGGCCCACAGTTTTGGCTTAGGATTGAAATATCTCAAGTCAATCGTGTCTGGTGCCCTGGAAAGTCATGTCTTGGCGGGGATTTCGGGATGATGAGAGAGGTCAATGTGATCGAGGCGGAGGTCGAGGCGGAAGTCGAGGCGGCGAACCGAATCAAGGAGGACAGAGAGCCCAAGGCCGTGGAAGTGGAGATCCTCGCAACGCCAATAATCGGGAGACGCCCGGACGACCCACGCCCGGCCAGCCATCCCAAATCAATACACAGCCGATGATCGACACATCTCTTGTGACTGCCTCGCGCGCAGAGTTAGAATTGAGCATGGAATCGCTGACTATCAGTAACGCTCTGGTCTTCGACGCTCCGAACGACGAGCAGAAACAGGCGAAGAAGAAAACAAAAGAGAACAGAGATAAGTGGTCGAAAGCTGCTCTCGAGCTTGCTGAGCCGGAGGAAAAAATTCTGGCTTCATCAGAAGGTACTCAGACAGACATTCGAGCCAAATTCTTCAGAGTTCACGTGAACGAAGATGCGGACCTTCGAAGGTATCGCGTTGATATTGGACCCATCAACGGACATGTTCCATCCAAACGGGAAGTTCGCCGCGCTATCATTGAATCTATGTTACAATCCCCCCCCACGATGTACCATACGCATCTGATTTCTACAACTACATAGTAGCCGCAGGTCAGCTTTACCAGAGGGACGAAATAACAGATGACGAAAGGGAGAACTATTACCTGGCCCCACATGATCGCACTCGTAGTCCAGGCGACTCTTCAACAGATCTGGTGCAAACTAGGATCTATTTGAAAAGAGTCTGGATGTGCAATCCTTGAACCACGTTTCGTCCATGAAAGGCAGCCTGGACCGCGAGTATCTTCCTGACGACGACCTGAGAACCCTCAATATCCTTTCCTGGAAGCTTATCAATAGCCCGAGCTTCAACGGGGGCCGTTAGGGCAAGAAGTTCTTTCCAACAGATGAGGCAATTCAACAATACAGCGGGTATACAAGGAACGGCGAGCACTGGCTTGCCACTGGTTTCTTCACGTCCATGCGTCCGGGAATTGGCTCGCTTCTCCTCACTGTCAACCTTGCAACTTCAGCTTTCTACCCCGCCATTAATTTGGCGCAGTGGCTGAAGATTCGCGGGCATCGGAAATTACCTTTGAGTGCGAGACTGGACGGACAAGTCAAGAGGCTGAGAGTCATTTTTCAGTGAGATGTGGAAGCTCACAAGACAGGAATGAAGCGAGTGATATGGGAAGTGAGTGACAAAACTGTTTCAGGCGTCGAATTCGAAGACGAGAAAAAGAGAAAGTAGACAGTTTTGCGGTAGATGGAAAGAGGTATACCGATACTCAAGCTACCATTGGACCGTGCACTGATCGGAAGATAGCTTGCCCAAGGCTTGACACTTTTGATAAAGATGCGGTCTGCGTCAATCTGGGTGGTCCAACGCCGAAAGACCGGTGGTATCCTGCAGACAAGCTCGAAATTGTGCCATGGCAGATGTTGCCTGTGAAAATTGACAATGCATTCACAGATGACATGTTGAGGATCTCGAGAAAAAAAAAGAAAAAAAAAGGACAATATCAAGCTTTCACGGGAAATTGCTCAGAGTTATCTCGGACTTGCAGTTAAGGGTGAATCTTTCTACAAGGTAAGGTCTCCATCATGAGCTGAGACCACTAACCGTAATAGAAATTCGGCATCACGGTCGAAAAAAAAAACATTTTGTCAAGTAAAGCTCTAACTCTCAAGCAACCAGAGCTCAGGTATGGCGGGACAACCGTCTCTACAGTCAGAGCTTCTTGGGATCTTCTAGGTCCAGCTGCTGGCGGGGGTTTTCACGAGAAGCCCACATGTCCAACTTTAAAATTGCAGAATGTCAAGATTGGTCCCGTAACCGAAAGACTTGGACTTCAAGTCGACAAATTTGTGGGTGCTCTGAAAAAGGACTTAAGACGGTATGGCTTTGAAGCTCTTTCCCATGACCACGTGTCAGTGGATCTGAGGGCGGACAACAGCGCCATCAGCCGTCGAGCACGTGTGAGAACTATACTCAATAAAGCATTCACGGAGCTCACTGCGAAGAACGAAACAATCAAGCCCAACTCGATCATCGTTCTTCTGCCTACAAAAGATGTCAAGATGTACGCCGATGTAAAATGGTGGGGTGACTGTATTCAAGGTGTGGCTACTGCTTGCGTCACCTCAAAGGCCATCGTGAAAACACTTCCGGTTCCCGAAATCAGCACTGCGAAGGGTCCTCCGGGCCAGCCAGGTGGTCATCAGAAAAAGAAAGAGCCAGATCCTCGCAATCCCGACAATGTGGACCAGAAGCTGTTGGGTAATCTTGCGTAAGCACCTTCACTGATTCGGTGGTGAATTGACACTGATGCGAAGCAGGATGAAAATAAATTTCAAACAAGGCGGAATTAATCATGCACTAGTCCCTAAGGTCGCTATAAACAAGCGCACGATGATTGTTGGTGCTGATGTCACGCATTCTGGTCAAGGCCGCGATCCTGGTTGTCCATCTCTTGCTGGCATTGTAGCATCTTTCGGTCCAAACATGACTACGTATCTTGCGTCTGCGGGACTTCAAACAAATAACACTGAGGTAAGCATATCGTGTCAATTTCTAACGATCATACTGGCATATCATGAGTTCGTGGAGGACCTCAGAGGCATGATGGCTGAAAGACTAGTTGCGTATTATGACAAGCAATCTGTATTCCCAGCACACATTCTCTTTCATCGAGACGGTGTGAGTAAAAGCCAGTATGGAATGGTCAAGGACGAAGAAATTCCCCAAATCTATGCTGCCTGCAAAGAAGCATCGACGAAGAAAAAAAGACCGTGTGCCCCTAAGCTTACCGTCATCGTTGTCGGAAAGCGTCACCACGCAAGGTTTTTCGAATCGCATGATAGCGAGTACAACTTGTCACCGGGGCTATGCATTTATCATACTGTCACCGCTCCGAATCAGTTCAGCTTCTATCTGCAGAGCCGTCATTCCCAGCTTAGAATCGCTCGCTCTGGCCATTACGTTGTTATTGAGAATGAGAGTCGCTACAAACCAAAGAATTTGCAGCTAATCGTAAGTCTAATCTACCAAATCTGTCACTCAGGCTAAGTGACAGCTCACTAACAACCGAAAAGTCGAACAAGCTGTGCTTCGTAGGCTCACGTGCTACGACTGGTCTTTCGACCTGCGTCCCGGCTCGGTATGCTGACATCCTTTGCAATCGTTTGAGATGCTACATGAAACCAGTTCTCGATGGAGACCTGACCAGTACACTCTTCAATGCCCGGGTCCATGAGTATCACCAATCGGGGTTGATCTGGGTCTCAATGAATGGGAATCCTTGGAAAGAGAGCCTCAACGACCGGATGTTCTATCTTGAGGGACTCAGCATGATCACATCGAGGAGCCGAGCTATTCTGTTACATTGCATGTTCTCTTTGGCGTTTCGCTGGTTGGTAGGTTTATTGACATTTGCTTTGGGCTAGACTTTCGTTGCTGTTGTTTCTCGTCGCAACATGATTGATTGGGGTAGATGATACTTGTTTTTGGACGTTTGCTTTGTGCTTTTCTGGCTCTTTGTTACTTCTGGGTCTCTGGGATCTGGAGTCCTCTTCGTTGACATGGGGTCTGCGCCGTTCATTTTTTGAATTTGATGACTAATGATTGATATTCAACCAATTTTTGCGGTTACTTTAGACTTCGTGTTGCTCTGCAAATACATACTAATCGGTATGTCCGAGGACATAGCCTTGAAGCTATCATGGGCGGTAAAATATTGAAACTCAATTGATACCACCTCCTGGATTGGTTTTACTCAGATCACTGCTTTACGCTCTGTCGTCATATGACCGATATTTCCTCCACCTCTCAATACGGCTTTAGTGTGATTCCTCTGGGGAACTTTTCGGTCTCGGCAGCTTGATCTAGGTGATTCATAATTTGAGCTTTCTCCACATCGTTCTCCTTCATTGTCGTTCTCTACTTTTGTTTCTTTGAGCACCGCAATGTCCACAATTACTCAATTTCACGTTCCAGCCCCTATGACTCTAGTCTGCACTATCGGCCCGTCTCGGAACCCCAAGATCCAATCGGTCATTTGATGTTCACCTTCTTTCCTCCTCAACTCGTCTACGTCGTACTCATTCCCGCCTCCGGTCGTCTTTCCACTCAACTTGACTTCATGCTTGAGAAGTAGATGTGCGAGAGCTAACTTTAGTGTAATGTACGATATGTTTTTGCCAATACAATTCATCGGCCCGATCAAGAATGGGGCATATGCTGCTTTCGCCGCAGACACATCTTCTGGTGTTACTCCTGTCGAGGACGAAGATATCCAACGCTCAGGACGAAACACCCAGGGTTCAGGAAACATATCTGGATCATGATGAATTACATACAGTGGTGAACCCACATTTATGCCTTGAGGAATGAGATATCCATCAATCAACAACCCTCCCTTCAACACCTCGCGGGGCAAAGAGCTTGGTTTTGGTAGACTCATCCGAAGCGTTTCTTCGAGACAGGCGTGCAGGTACGGTAGACTGCCCAGCTTCGGGTTGCTGATCTCTTCTACAGACAAGAAAATTTCGCGAATTTCCTCTGTAAGCCTCTTCATGGCGTGGGGGTCGTTAAGCAGGTAGAACATGCATGCAGCGAGTGTAACAGCCACTCCATCGCTTCCAGCAGCGATGATGAGTGCAGAGTCGGCCTGGAGCTGTTCGGTGGTGAAAGTCTTTCCTGTGACAGAGTCTTTGCTGTTGAGTAGGTAGTGAAATGTATCCTTCCTTCCTATATCTTTGTCATCCATTTTCCTTTGCTGTTCGAGCTCCGTTCTTTCGGCTAGTCTTTCATTTGCAAGGTTGGTGTACTTGAGCGAGTCGGCAGCTGCCTGCCCTCCGATGTAATCCTGGACCCACGTTCCCATCAAGGGTCGAACAAAGTCGACGAAAGGAAGATAGCCAACGTAATACAGGAAAATGGAAGCCGACTTCAAGACTCCAGGAATCCACCTGTTATCAATGTTGTCCAGCATGCCGAAACTCTTACCATATCCTAGGTTGCTGACGAAATCAAATCCAAAATATGTTGCCCAATCATTGAAGTTCTTCGGCTCAGACCATTGACCCTCCTCTTGGCTGGAAGTGAGGCCCTGACAGAGTTTCCTTGCACTGACGCAGATGAGTCTTTCAGCTTCCTTCAGCGCTCGCTCGCTAAATGCGGGCTGAAGAAATCTTCTTCGCATCGCGTGCTCGTGCTTGTCGATTTCCATTTGGACAGACGGAGCTCCAGCGCTGATATCCAATGTCTTATACCATGCTCCCTTTTTAACATTGGCCTTTGCGCCATGAATCAGTGGTATTGAACCAGGCATCGAGATCGAGAGCGAGTTCGCTCCGTAACGGACGATCGATCCTGAGTATGCACCTCAGTACTCCGTCTTTGCCTAGCTCAACGACGAGCATACCATATTTCTGGTGATTCTTATACTCCCACAGATGTCTATCGCCGCGATAACAGTGGATTACCAAAGGCCAGTCTGAAATGCGAGCGAAGAAAGGCCCCGGGAATTTGGCCAGTGGATGAAAGGTTATCCGGTATGAGAAGATTGTAAGGAACTACTACTTTGTCAACAGACATACCATATGCCTTGAAGTAAAACTTACATAAAGAGCAACTGCAGTGCAGGTGTAGCTTACGAGTCCCATGGGAGAAATTGGTGGCCATGTGAACTTTGAATTCTCAGCGGCCAACATTTTGACGTTGGAACACCCCTTTGCTTTCGTTCTGAATCACAGGATCATGCCAGCCGGTGAAGTGTACTTGAGACAACAATCATCAGAGTAATATCAAAGAAGAGAAGGCAGCGACTTCCTCGTAATGGCAATGGTGATCCTTATCTCGGCCAGATAAGCAGGTAGCGGGGTAGTTGAGGTGTTGCAGGTGCATATGCATGCGAAGGTCGGTTGCATGAAACCTGAGGATCCGACGAATAAAATTACAATGAGCCCAGCTTAAAAGCACCGAGTCGTACTAAGACTCATTGTTTCAACGAGCCGGGGAGGCGATGATGTTCCAGTGTTTCGTTCACAGACCAATCGCCCGTCAACGTTGATCTACGCATAACAACTATGCTAGTTGATTAACGTCACGTAGTGTAACCCACACATTAGCATCGACAATAGAACTAGCTCTAGTACTAGACTCATCCCCACTGAAGCTGGATTGGCTAAGTAAGAACGTGCTGGAGAAGTGAATTTGATGATCTTCTGTGGAAGCCAGGAGCTCGCTTGGAGTACAGCGTGCAGGTTGGGTGACATTGATGAAGCAGCGCCAGCACGGCGGAATTCATTGATGCATTCGCCAACTCGAGTCAGCTGGCCAATCGCTGTCTCTGCATGCCAGTGTGGCATGCCTATTAGTACACAAAAGTAGATGGCATTCGGGAGCTGATCAGAAACGGGAACGGGACGGATCGAAGGTGTTCTTCGAGACTTGACGGCCGCAAAGTATCCTTCATTGGCCGCTCTTAATCTTATCCACAGCTATGCGCATGGGCTGATAGATTCGAGGCTTTTAGTAACTTGTACACCTTATACAATGTGACTATGGTGCACCCTGATTCAGAAAAGCGCTAGGTCGAGCGGCAGGGAGATTATCGCGGAGATGGACATGCCTTCCTTCATGTAATTGCGCATTTGATCTTCCTGAGAATAAACTAATTTGACACAAGTCGATGCAATAGCTATAAAAGAGAAGAACAAACAGAATGAAGATTCTACAGTTCAAGACACCGAAAGCACAGTTGCTATACACTAGTATCAGGACGTTGGCACACGAAGTACAATGCGTACCTTGCTACCGATGCCGAGCAGGAAGCGAATACCGTTCTGACGTGAGGTTTGGAGCAGGTCTTGAGAGTTCATGTCTGAATGATTGTTGAATTCGAACAGGCGGGGTATCGGTGGCGGGATGGATTATATTCATCTTGGGTCGCATTTCTTCCTCAATCGTAAAATAATAACGATGCAATTCCGTACATCAATGTCCTTTCTCTAATCATTAAGTTTAGTTATTAAAATTGACGAAAAGTTCGAGAAACTTCCCGGAATCCTTTGCGGGTTGCAGACAATTCTACTTTCAAAATCCATTAGCTGCGACTGGAAAGGTTGATACAGGGGCCGCTTTGCGAGACCTTCTATCTTGTACTACATGTATATGGCAGTAGGTGGCAGCAACTGATAGTCTTTCGCAAGGCAGCTATTCACGTATTATACTATCATAGGTGCACGAGTGATGCAGAAAGTCAGTTTACTCCAGCACTTTCAATCTCATATATTCCCAATCCGCAACCCTCCTTGTACAAAGTCGTTTTTTTGTAAATTGAAACAAACACGTTGAACTTCCTCACAAGTCTCGACCCTTGAGTCGTGTATGATGCAACTGGCATTCCGGCATCCTTCGCGCTTCGAAGTCGATTTGGAAATGCTGTGTATTTTCCGTTACTTTGCCAAGAGGGTCGTCGACCCCCGGTAGCAGTCGATAACATTGAATCAGTTACATTAAAATGATAAAGGAGTCTTCGGGATGCAAGCTTCTCCAAATACGAATTTGAGGGCTGTTATCTTACCGTGCCGCGTAACCGATCATTGAACATGATGGTCAGATGAAACGACTGGAAAAGGACCAAGATCTGCAGAGTCAAGAACCATGGCGTAATTAACGGACGAGTAAACTGCAGGCCAAGGTTACAGACGCAGATGACAGCGTAACAGGCATGTTCTGTGGCCTGGATAACAGCCCGCAGGTTGTGGTCTGCTTACTGGCTAGCAGCCGAGAAGGTTGTCATCCCACCAGCCAGCCACCTCCTTGGATTATTATTCCCGGTGAGATTACTACCATCAAAGTTACATCTTCACTAGTATACACAAAGATCTTGACAGTTTAAGCAACCCAGTAAGCCGCTCGAAAAGCACAATTCACATATTATTAAGTAATTTTCAGGAAATGAATCACGACCGAAAATGAATTTACATGTGACACCACCCATCACCTTCTCGGATTTGCCCACCAAGGACAAAGAATCAAAAGACACAACAGGCGTTATCTCACCAGAACGAACAGCGGAGGATCAAGTGTCAGAAGCAATTCCCGATGGCGGGTACGGCTGGATAGTTCTCGCCGCTTGTTTCATCCATACATTCTGGCTAAATGCTGTAAGTTTTACTCGTAAACACTTCTCCTATAGTCTGGATGTTTAGTTCTGCTCTTGTTTATCATCCTCTTCTGGAATGCTCTCACACATTGGCACATGCTGATCCCTCGATACTCAGTGGACTGGATCATGGGGCATTCTTCAGGTTGCACTTCTAAAGACAACGTTGAAGGGATCTTCATCAAGCACTGTGTCATTCATCAGTTCTCTTGGCCTCGGAATGTCAGTCGGCCTGAGTATCGTCGCCATCCCAATCGCGAGGAAGATTGGAGCCCGCTTCACAAACCTGATCGGGATCATTATTTATGGTACTGGGCTTGTTGCCAGTGGGTTTGCGGTTCACAGTGTAGGCGGGATGTTCGTGGCTTGTGGAGTTTCATACGGGCTCAGCATTGCTTTGATATACACTATGACGAACAGTCTGCCTGTCCAATGGTTCCACAAGAGACTTGGGGCTGCTAACGGAATTGTGAAGCTGGGCGGAGGCATCGGAGCTACGATTATGGCTCTCATCACAGGGGTTTTGGTCGAGAAGCTCGGTGTGGCATGGACCTTCCGCATCATGGGACTGTTGTCTCTTGCTACCGGTGTGCCAGCAGCTTTTCTCATTCGAGAACGACATCCAGCCGGTGGCAGCTTTGTCATTGATTGGTCTATGTTCAAAGATGCTTCGTTCTGTTATTTGCTCGCCTCTGGAGCAATTGGAGTGTTCGCGGTGTATGTGCCATCCTTCTTCCTGCCATACGTAGGCAACTCCATTGGCCTTTCGAATTCCACTGTATCAGGTGTTGTTGCTTGCTTCAATGCTTCGATGGCGATCGGACGTCTTGGGTCAGGGTATGCCTGCGACCAATTTGGGGCAATCAACATGATGCTTTCGACAATGGCGTTAAATGCAATCACCTTCTTCGCCATATGGTCCTTCTCTTCAACGCTAGCTGTTCTAATTGTCTTTTCTATTCTAAACGGCATGGCAAACGGCGCATTTTTCGTAACGCTACCAACAGCCATTGCGAGACATGTTGGGCCTAGCAGAGCATCTGCAGCGATCAGCGTTACTATCACAGCGTGGGCGCCAGGCTTGTTGCTCGGAAATCCGATAGCTGGGTTCCTCATTGATGCTACAGGGGCCGACAAAGGTACCTCAATTTTGTTGTACAGACCGGCCATATATTATGCTGGAGGGGCTGCTTTGATTTCGACAGCTTTGGTATTTGTGGTGCGATTGAGAGCGAGCAGTAACATTACAAAAAGATTGTGATAATAAATAGTTTGAAATTGAAGTATTTTGATCTGATTGCCTAGTATTCTATTCAAGAGCTGTTTGTCCGGACGGATTGGGTGATTTTGGGATGGAAGCGCTTCGAGATTCCAGTCACTGTCTCTACCACAGATGACATTTGATAATTTGTACACTATTTCATGGGGAAATATTCATCTAGAAATGCCCATTATCTTATATAATCCTATTTGAATCGAATGCCTTCAGGTGAACACAAATCCACAGCATATCTTATCGTGAATATAAATATCTAGTCAATACCAATAATCTGTTTCCTTTGTTGTCTAGACAGTTGAAGAAAAATGGCAACACCACATTGAATTATAATCTGGAACGGATATGATCAGATCTATGTAAAATCTTACCTGGATACTGGTGCAGTGTTTTGCTTGATTTCGCTAATTCTGGGTGGGGTTCGCCAAAGGTAGTCACAAAGTCAACAAAAACTAAGCGGGGAGTGTCGTGGCGTGGAAAGACAAGTAGAACGGAACACCGAATAACATTCGTTTTCTCCTAGTCCTAATTCTCCTCCTAATGTTACTTCCTTGACCATTTGATGTATGCTCTCAAGTGGTCTTCAGACCCTCCAGAACCTCTTACTCTTCATTGCTGGTGCCGCAACCGTGAAGTCGACACAGGATTCATACGTTTGTCTCGCGCCATTTCCGTACCACCACCACTGAATGACCTTCTCACGGTTAGCTGTGAATTTCGATACTTCGTATGACTGGAAGAGCAAAATCAGGTGCCCAAGAAGGGAACGAGAAATGCGACTGAATAGTAAACAGGGGAAAGCCTACGCAATCGCCCGCAGTGGCACACTTGGCTCCCAGATCCGTCGGGATCGTAAACGAGAACTTTGTCTCATCAACCACAGTCGCCTTCTTCTCATCTGCGTATTTCGCCCAGTAAACAAGGTTTGGTGAGATGATCTTGTTCGTCTTCGTGTCAACGATGCTGATGTTGGCTGATCCGAAATGCTTAATTCTGCTCTTCCATCAGCACTCGCCCAGTATACCCCTCTGGAGAGCGGAAGTCCATACCTCAACCAAACCTCCATATCAACCTTCTCTCCAGGCTTGTAGGTCACAACATGATCTTTGTTATCCGCAAACTGCAATCCACGGCATAGCCACAGGTTACACTGATCAACGTGGAACTTCGGATCCTTAGCACCTGCTTCAGGGAGATCCTCGACGTGCGATGTGTTGTCGCCTTTGATGTTGTTCGTGATAGATGGTCCGCATGCTGCGAGGGAAGCAACCTACTTTGCGTTAGTTTGCGGAATTTGGAAATTGTGTTTTGTTGTCAGAGGAGTTGGGAGAAAGGGAGAACTGGGAACTACTCACACCAGGTGTTCGTGGCCATGGCTTCGTGATGATGCCATGTCCTGCCACTGCTCCAATGAACGATACGATAGCTACGACATTATTGAAAGAAAAGTACATCTTCGCTTGTTATTTTTCTTCGGTTCGGGTTGAACGACTCACAACATACAGTTTTCGTGCAGAGCAAGAATGAGGGGATTTCAGTCCCTTTTCACCTCGGTGCGGCTAGACTGGCCCTGAAGGCGCATGTCTGTTGTGTGGATTGATTTGAAATATTGCTTGGTGAGGAGTACAATTTCATCAGGCTGTTTATCAGGCTGTGTGGCGGAAGGAAGTGATTGACCGAGCGAGAATCCGAAGCGAGGTCGTCCTGGTAGGTACGGCACTTATATGCGATGTACTTTCCGACCGTGTCATATTTTATATACACGGAGTTTGGAATAAGAAGATTTCTGGAAGCTCTGTCTAAATATTGTTCCGTAGCCAGTCGGCTGCTGTTTAAATATCTCATCTTCCATGTCCCTTCCCCGCAACATGCAACCCCTTGGCGGATCCTAGGCTAACAATATAAAACAATCGATGATGTTGCAATAGACAAATCATGGTGTAAGTCTGTAAGGCAAAGCTTATCAGATCACCAGACGACCAGGGCAAGGAACATGTACAGAGGTATTTAGCCTACCTTGATGAAGCGGAATAGCCAGATTGAGCCGCTATAATGGCGTTTCTCTGTGGGTGCAGATCAGATAAAAACTCATACATACTTTTCAACGACTAATCACAAATTCTCCAATCATCATCTTTCGCTTCTATGCACCTGCCCTTCCTGCGGCTGTTTTTGTCCTGTCAGCCGCCAATTCCGAAGCTTTACGCCTCATGATGAGTAACCTCAAAGTTCCCATCCTTTCTATCCCCATCACCACCCTTCTCACTGCCACCTTCACCGCTATCTGCGCCAGTAGTATACAATCCCAATCGTCGCCTGATGTCAGCCATGCGTGCCATATCTTCAACGCCTTGATTCCCACCAAAGATTTTGTCCATCTCCTCAATTCTCAAGCCCTTGGTTTCGGGCACGCAGAAGTATACCCAGACGCCGAGGATGATACAGAAAGCCATGAAGAAGTAGAAGGTGCCGAATGTGATTGCTCTGAGCATGCGAGGAGTGATGAGTGCGACGATAAAATTTGTAAGCCAGTTGGTCGCGATCGATACTCCCACTGCCTTGGATCGGACACCAGGTGGGAAGATCTCGGAAGGCATGATCCAGTTGACACAGCCTGGACATGTTAGTGGATATACCTATTTAGGGGGAGATGTACAGCTTACCAATGGAGAACGCAAAATTGGCAATGAAATACCAAACGAACACAGCTGCCGCCCATCCAGCAGCACGATGTTGAGCCCAAGAGTCTTCATACACAGCGTACAGTGTACCGACGATCAGGTGTCCAAAGGTCATATTGACAGCACCGATGATCAATACCTTCCTGCGACCCCACCGATCCAGAAACATGATGGCGGGAATCGTGGAAAAGAAATTGATAACTCCGACGACTCCCGTAGCCAGAAGATCGACCGAATTACCAGTGAGACCAATGGCGGTGAAGATTTGCGGAGCATAGTAGATGATCGCGTTGATGCCTGTGAATTGTTGAATGATCTGGAGCAGGCAGGCGATAACGAGACGTCTGTTGAGATGGCGGACAACGAACAGTTCTTGATATTGCTTCACGGCCAGAGTGAAACGGGATGTAATCCCGGGGAATCGAGCTGAGACGCTTTCATTATCAAATATGCAGGCAGCTTTGATGTCGAGGAACTCGATTATCAATCTAGGATCGTTAGGATCGACCCGGCGAAGGCGGAGGAGGGTCGATCGGACTTCTTCTTCACGGCCTGCAGTACCAGAAAGTAAGTGCGTGATCTTGACGGTTCCACAAGAATTTTACATACCTTTGCTCATCAGCCAACGTGGGCTATAAGGCAGAAAGAATGTTCCAGCACCGAGAATGAGGGATGGAAGGCATTGTAGAGCAAGAGGGAATCTCCATGCCGCTTCGCTTTGACCATCGCCAGTTCCTCCAATATGCTGTGTTCCATAATCCAGCCAAAATGCAATCATGATACCGACTGTAATACCGAGCTGTTGAAGTGCGATCAAGCTTCCTCGAATGTTTGGTGGAGCGAGTTCTCCCAGGTAGAGCGGCACGACCATGGACAATTGACCGATAGCCAGACCAGCGATGAATCTGCCGACGAAGATCATCGGAACGTTGCCAGCAGCGGCCTGGATGATGGATCCGATGAGGAAGACGACGTTTGCGAGAAGGAGATCCCATCGTCGAGAAATCCTGTCAGCGATAGGACCGTTGACAAAAGCTCCGAACATGGCACCAAGTGTCAGAACAGCCACCATCCATCCTTGTAAAGTGGCATCGTGTGCGAGGGAGGGAAAGTTCTTCGCCTGTTTATGTCGATTAGTCTTCTGTTCAAGAATCTGAAGTTTATGATTTCGAAGAAGAAGCGGATCTTACAAAGTTGTTCATCACAAGCACCCCACTAATGACACCTTGATCATAACTAGAACTCTGTCAGCTTGGCTCGATAATTAACTTCAATCAAGGCTTGATATTCATACCCAAACAGAACGCCACCGATACTTGCAAAGCATGAAATGAAGAATATGTATGGCTCTTTTACGAGTCCTTTGTAACCTTCTTGTAGTCAGCAACGTGCTCCATGTGCCAGAGGATAGATGCGTACCTGCTGGTCCATACGACAAGTCGATGTCGTTCGTGATGGAAACTCCTCCAGCAACCATTTTGAAGATTCCTTCTCTCTGGGAGTCCTGATGATTGGTTCGATATCCCTCTGAGGTGGAAAGATATGTTGATGATGATCAGGAGGATATTTGACAATGTGTACATGTTGGCTTGACTGTGTTTAGTGAAAGACGTTAAATATCTTCATGGCCGCGACATCACAGTATTATATAGTTGCACCGACACACAAGTCTTGGCAGAGTACAGGAGAAAGTTCATACCCCAGACTCCCCACAGTCGGTTAGCTCCAATCTCCCCAGGGCCAGACTCAACAGCATCGCGTATTTCGGAGGCCAGCATGATCTGACAGCTCATCCAATTCCCCAGATTACCTTGCATCGGCCCACTGTGGCCCGATACTTCTTCACATCAGCTGGTATAAGGAGATCGTAGCAACTGAATCAGGAAAGTCAGGCAGCTGAGTCTGGCATGACTGCTGTCGGAGCACAGTGCTCCTGAAAGGTATCTCGCCAAGACTCGTGATCGGATTTCCCCCACTCTCAATGACTTCGGTGCACTGTGCTCCTTCAAACCCCCGCCTACATATCTGTTGTTTTTGACAAAATCGGATCCAGAAAATATCTGGCGACGGCGGACAGTGATCCGAAAGATGTAGCAGACGTATATATGAGTCGGGAACAGAAAGATGGAGGCGTTCAGACCAAGCTCAACTTCTTGTATCCTTTACTCATACCCAAAATACCACTTCCAAAACCCATCAGAATATCAAAGATGCCCGCAGCAAACGGAACGAGCAATGGCAACGGGGAAGTCCAGAAATTTGCTGTTCCAAAGGAGATGAAAGCCATTCGCTACAACAAGATTAAGGATTTCTCGCTTGTGGCCATGCCCGTACCAGAGCCCAAGGGGCATGAGGTCCTTATCAAAGGTAGCAGATACATGTCGAGGATAGATTGTGGAATGCTAAACTCTGCACAGTCAAGTCATGCGGTGTCTGTGGTACCGATATTCACATCCACAACGGCGACTTCGACTCAGCAATGCCCGTCGCAACGGGCCACGAGACAAGCGGGATCGTTGTCAAGATTGGAGAAAACGTGAAAGGATTCAAGGTCGGAGACAAGGTGACAGCAGACAACTCAGAGCTTTGCGGACACTGCCATTTCTGCAGACAAGGGAAGCTTCTGTATTGCGAAAACTTTCTGGCGCATGGTGTTCATCGTACGTATCCTAGGAGCCAAGAGCGATTTTGAGACTCGGACGTTTGTACAGTGACTAATGGGAACAAAAACAGTTGACGGAGGATTTGCCGAGTACTGTGCATACCCAGCTGAGAAGTTGTTCCACTTTGAAAATCTGTCCTGGGAGGAGGCTTCCTTATTCGAGGCTGCTTCTTGCGCCGTCCACGGCATGGACAGAATCAGACCGGAGGTCGGATCCAGCATTCTCCTCATCGGCTCTGGGCCCACTGGTCTCTGCTTGGCACAACTGCTGAAGGCTAACGGGGGCGCACATATGGTACTAGCGTCAAATGCTGGTCCAAAGATGGAGTTGGCGAAGAAGTTGAGCTGCGCAGACGAGTACGTCGAGCTGAGCAGAACAGATCCATCCAAACAATGGGAGGCGCTGAAGGCGAAATATTCTTACGGATTCGACGTTGTGGTGGAGGCGTCGGGATCGCATGCCATGCTTGAGAAAGCCATCGACTATTGCACAAGAGGAGGAAAGCTGATCTATTATGGCGTGTACGAGAAAGAAGCTTTGATCAAAGTGTCTCCTAGCAGAGTGTTTTCGGATGAGATTACCATGATCGGGTAAGACGACTCCCTCTCTGGCAATCATGAATTTTCAGCAGCTAACCTGCCTGAAGATCGTTCTCCGAGATGTGGTGCTTACCCCGGGCCGTTCATTACCTCGAGACACGAAAAGTTGATGTCCGGGGGATCGTGACAAACACGTACAAATTGGAGGACTTTGGTAAAGCGCTGGATGCCATTCGCAATAAGACCTGTATCAAGGCCGCCATTACTTTCGATTAGACATGTAGATAAAATAGAAGCGACGATAGGACGAGGTCCAATTTTGTTCCAGAGACCAGTAATTGAACAGATCAAGAGTTCTCGTGCCAGTTGAAAGACATGTCGAAGTCTTCCAGGTTGTAAAAGTCGCCAGGAATGTAGTCGAAATTCTGCTGTTCCTGTGTGCTGGGAAATCCATAGACGCCATCAAAGATGTTGTTCATTGGCGGCCCGTCCAGAAAGAATTGTAATGCAGGATCTGCAGCATATGCTTGGTGCGCTGAATAGTCCATCTGGCCGGATGTTAAGTTGAAATCCCCAAATTCTGGCAATGACGATGAAAGTGGACCTGGGTTTTGAGAACTTGCTCTTGTGCAATTATTGGTCGCAGCGAGTGAGAGGTGGTGGCTATGTATGCGATCGAGAACCGCTATACACCTGAGCGCAGCCGGATTCGTAATACCAAGCTTGGAGAAACAGGCATGGGACTTTTCAACTGACTCTCGCCATATAGTTGACTGGACGTCATCCGGGGACTGAAGAAGTGCATGGTCTATGACCAAAACCGCCTGAAACAGGAAGTACGTAGCGTACCAACTGAGTCCTTGGTGCAGTCGATCATTGGCGCCTGAAAAAGAACAGATGGCATCGACAGACTCTATGGCCACAAGAATACAGTTCTGTGTTGCAACCTCACTACGCGAACGGATGCGGTTCGATCTCTGTCCGCCACGCCAGAGCATCATTCTCAGATTTTGCTCCTTCCAAAAAATTACTGCTCGTGGTCCGTGAAACCAGGTAGAAGCTTCGGGGTCTAGAAAGTAGCCAGGTAAGTTGGATTTCCAACTTTGAAGTTCAGCTTCGAACTTGTAGGCCAAGTCTTCGCTGATAATTGCGTTGCTTATATGTGCAGCAAGAAATTCGTTGTAGATCTTGTTGGCGATGATTGACAGCTGTGCTTGTGCAATCATAGCAGAGCATGCTGTAGGATATTCCACCGGTGGCTGGAGTGGCAGACCAAGTTCGTCAGATGTGAGGTGCTAGGCAAAATCAGTACTTGGCTCGACATACGATGAGATAATGTTACCGAATCTTCAATGTTCTGTGGCATCTTGACATCAATAAATGCATCGGATGCTGTGGTTGGGCGACCCATTGTGATACTGAAGCCCGAGTCGACCATGTACAGAACCCACCAAACTCGGCGTCGAATTTCTTTGCTTAGCGTATTTTGTTCTCCATCGCTCGTGGATATCTCACGATGGAGTCCAAGGCCCAAAGCCATCCTGAAAGCAATTCCAATCATGTTGTAGCCGGTATTCGGCCGGTCTCTCTTCTGAAGATAATTGCCCTGGAACGTGTGAGCACCATTGACTTGAGGATGAAGGTGACGAGGCGGATATTACCATCAAGAGAAATGCTTGTACACCCGTCAGAGTTCCCGATTCAAGCATACCGGCAGACATGCGTGACCGGGCCGCAAGATAATATGGAGAGTCAGCGTGGTCTTCACCAGCACTCAGTACCCAATGTCCAATCGCCAGAACTGTGTAAAACACCAGTTGCCATGACGAGTTGTTGGATAATTGAGATCGATTCGCGTATGTTTCTCGGAACAGCTGGCTATGGAGTATCGGATATGAAGTATTGTAGAGCAAAAAGTACGCATCGATAAGTCCATCCGTAATGGCTGAAGATGCCAAGTCACCTTCTAACATGAGAACTCCTGAATCTGAACGCTGTCTTGTTACCATTAATTTCGAAAGCTCTGCGCTTGACGGTTCATCTAGAGGCCCCTTCAGAGAAAGCAAAGAAAAAATTGTTTGCAGCATAGATGAACCAGCACTGCTGCCTAGACTACGGTAAGTATTTGCAAGTATAGACATTTGAGGACCTCAAACCAATATATCCAGATTCAGATGGATCCGTAGAAAGCAGTGCCATCCCATCCTTGTTTGAATGGACCTGCTCTAAATCATTAGATAGTGGTGCTTCGTGCCACTCATAATCGTGTGAGGACCCGGGGCTTGCTTGATCTGTCTGTTGAGGGCTCTTGGGGCTCGGATTGTTTGTTGGTACATGGACTGATGGGATTCCATTTCTGAGCAAGTTCTCGATATCCACGTCGGGATTAAGGGATCTCAAAAGTGTAGTCAGCTGGTCACATTTCTGTTCCGCTGCGTCCAAGTTCCTATTTCGAGATCAGTCAACATCTCCGAAGCAATAATATTTTGATACAATCGGAGAGGTTAAAATACTTTCTTGTTAACGGTGTTCGAATTGGCCTTGCCAGATAGACACATTTTCGTTGAGTGCGAGCACAGAAAGCACATGGCGTTTCGCCGGTACACTGTTCGAATGAGATCAGCTCAAATACTGTGTTGTCCCCATCAAGGTACAGCGAAAGATCTGAAGTACCTTGCTCTTGCGTTTCTAGGCGGTGGGTCAGTATGCAATTCAACCACTCAGAGAGTACGGATTCCGGCATACCTGACATTCCAAACACTTCAATAGTATGTCAGCATGGCGATCTAGAACCGCGATTCAATAGGTACGAGGGCAATAGACGACGAACCGCTCTGAGCTCCCCATTTTCTGACTTCAGTTGGCCCAAGAAAGCAGCTTCTTGACCTCTTTCAAGACTTGCCATGTTGTCAAGAGGATATTGGATGGACTTGATGGTATCCAGGCTTCAGAGAACGGGAGAATTAGAGCTGAAGTTTGAAATAGACTTCAAAATAGAGTTCATGAGACGATGGAGAAGCGATTTTGCCAGGCTATGGGGAAACTCCACATGTTGTGCTGCGGGGATGAGCTGAACCACTTGAAAGGTGGGGAAATTCCAGAATTTGGCGATTCATGCGAATAGGGGGTGCTGTATAGCAAAGCTCGCGGCTTCTCAGCCGAAATGTAGATAGCAGTAAAGAGACAATGGACAACTAAAGTTTTGAAGTCGAAATTGGAGGCTAGAAATGCCGCGGCTCATCGGACGCTTGTGGTGCAGCCAGACTTGCCATTCCAAAACACTGGTGCTCAAACATTCCGGGAGCCACGCACTGCTCATACCGGCTTATCACTATAGGTTACTACATCCACGTCCACCTCGGTCCAGCCATGGATATACCACAGCTTGCGACGGCCATGCCAAAGCTATATGTCGCGGCTACAATGCTTTCACTGTCTCGAGCAATGCAAATGATTCTTTTGAATCCATAAATACGGCCGCGAGGTCCGAAACCTGATGTCCAATGGGTTGACGACGCGAAATATCCCACCAGGGCGACAGTGATCCGGTGCTCCTGTCTGGGCGATAGAAGTAAGGTACGATCTCAATTTCTATTTCAATCACCTTCTATTCTACTGGAAATTTGTTTCTCGTCGCGTTGAACACTCCTTCCAACTCTCTAATCTTACAAGCCATGGAGCCCATCTATCAATCGCTGACGGAGCGAGCTCTAGCCCTTAAATCCAAAATCGATTCCAGCAAGAACCAAAGCCGAGTGGTAGTCATCCTTGCCGGTCCGCCTGGCTCAGGAAAGTCTACGATAGCAGAACATGTTGTTGGATGTCTCAATGGCTCATCTGCGACTCCCTTCGCGGCCATAGTCCCTATGGACGGCTTCCACCTCCCCCGCTCAACCCTCGACCAAATGCCCAACAGTAGCGAAGCATATGCACGGCGTGGGGCGTCTTGGACATTTGATGCGGGCGGTATATCCGAATTAGTCCAAGCACTCTCGAAGTCGCGCTTCCGATCACCGGAGAAGATGGATATAATATTGGCACCCAGCTTCGACCATGCGTTGAAAGACCCCGTGGAAAAAGGCATAGTGATCGGACCGCAGATACAATTTGTGCTGTTGGAAGGCAACTATTTGTTGTTGGATGAGGAACCGTGGAAGGGTATCAGAGACTTGGTGGATGAGAGCTGGTTTGTGGATGTTGAACCTGAGTTGGCCCGGACACGCATCGCGAAGAGGCATGTGAAGGCTGGGATTGAGCAGACCATGGAGGCGGCATATCGGAGGGCGGAGAGGAACGACTTGCTGAATGGGGTGGAGGTCAGGAACAAGTTGGTGAAGACTGATCTATTGGTCCGGAGCGTGGAGGAATCAGCATAGACAGAGTCGTTGCGGGCCACCGTCTTGTTCAAGAGATTTTTTAATATCGCGATACCTAAAAACTCTGATCGGAAAATTTCCCGAAGAGCAGTAAGTTATCCGTCATTTAATTTCTACCGACTACCCTGCGCCACAAGTGTTGAGGTTTAGGGTGAAGCCAAACCATAGGTTCGCCATCCCACAGTTTTTTGCCAACCGCCTGTCACATTTCTCGACTTCCCCGTCAAATTCCCAATGCTTGAGTCTGGCATTCACGGGTGGCAGTATCTCGAGATACTCGCCTTCCAAGCTTCCCGTGCAGACCTCTATAGCAGAGATAGGGTGCCACGAGCATTCACCCGAAGTTCAATCATTGAAAATACCTAAGTAGATACCTATCCAGACGCGAGTCTTTGTTTTCCCCTGCTTTACCGAGGGACCAGAACGGCGTAAACTATGATTACCTGGCCGGAATGTCCTCCCTGGCTGGCTTGCAACGATATAGTTGGACCATCTCATGCCAGAACAATCTCGAGAGACAAAATTCTCGATGAGGAAACCCATACGACACTCTACCATCTCTTATGGTCATCAGTATGTACGGAGTAGGTACAGAATGAGTCGCACCCACGACTTCCGTTCCCAGTTTCCCAAAACTGCCTCCTGAGCTCCGACGCATGATCTGGGTCTTGACACTCCCCAACAGCAGAATTGTCAAGATCAGCTCCAGCAAGCACCTCAATCGCAGCAGAGACCCGTCACTAAAATCAAACGCCAAAGTCCTCATCATCCTCTTAATCAATAGCAAATCTCGACAAATCTCGACAAATCGCGCTTCTTGTGTCCGGGCTCACGCTCCGTCACTTCACCCTCTCGTTCAACCTCGTGCTCTCGAGCCCAGTCTATTTCAATTTCCAGCACGATACACTGCTCTTCGAAGATAAATCCACGTGCGAGCTCTTCCAGGAACGGATTATCAAGCTACGAGACTATGGCTGCGATGAGATTTCGAGGCTGCGGCTTCTCATGGTCAATTTTCGGAATGGGGATGAATTGAGTGTTTTTAATGATCTTGGGAATCCGGATACCTTGGTCATTGCTTTGAATTTTGTTTTCCGATCGAGAGATGTGTTTGAGCAGGTCTCGGATGACATTGAGACCTATTGTAAGGATAGGTGGGAGGACGCTGAGGTGAGGGATGAGGGAGGGAGGCTGTGAGGATTGAGTTTATGGACTTGAAAGAGCTGAGGAAAAGAATTGATAGCATGTAAGTCGAGACTCACCATTTTCCAAAGAGCTCGCGCTAAGGTTTACAGGACAGACTATAACGAAAGTCGACCTTGGAAGCAAGTCCGTAATGATATCGCTAATGTGAGGCTCTGGGCTGGTTGGTTGTTCTCAACTATTCAGAATGGCTTGGGATTGTAATTTAAGGACTTTCTTGAATCAATTCCATTGTGACGTTGTGCAGGTAGGATCATGATGCTATTGACACCGCAGAGTCTAAAGCTGGAAACATCTGGACAACAAACCAAATGAGAGAAGGCTTCACGGACACAATGGTTAGCGCGACTCGGTTGTACAAGTCAACAAATGCTTACTTCTCATAATGCTCCTGGCTAAATTAATTCACCCCAGTTTCGAAGCTATCCTGCCATTGATTGATAAGATTGAAAGATTTACCGTCGGAGCAAGCTTGTGATTTTTCAGGACTCTGGGTTCTTAAACTTAGACTTCCACAGGGGACCCTTTTGCTAAATTTCAGATTCGCGAGGCACAGACAGATTGAATATGAATCGGCAACCAATGCTATTGACGATGTCGAATTGTTAAGCTATCGATGACATAACGAGCTTCTGATTGATTGAAGTAACTTGCTATATGACACAGTCTCTCAATTATTCCTCGACAAAGTCCTGCAGGAACGCACTTCGGCGAGTTTCGATATCCGCAACAGTACAAACCAAGAAGCGGACACTAGCTGCCACATGAACACTGGGACCACTCGGTATCCAAGTGCAAAGCTATCTTTGTATGTCTCCTTGTTGCTTTCATCCTGCTTCATGTGCTGATTATTCCTCAAATCAGCTTCGGATCAGCAAGATGTCTTCAGTCATACCTACCACTCATCGAAATGCCGACAGTCAAACGCCGACATTCAAGCTCTTCCCTAAGCTTCCTCTGGAGGTCCTTCTTATGATCTGGAAGTGTTCGATCCCTGCGGCTCGACTCATCACAATCAGAGGCTCTGGTGGTTCTCAAGAAGACACCGACGCCGCTCTGCGACAAGCAAAGGTATCTTCGACTGAGATCATACCACTAGCAGGACTGCTTCAAGCCTTTCACGACTCTCGCAAGGCCATGGTGAAGATCTACACCCTTGCGTTTCACAACAGACTCCTCGCACCATTTAACATCGACTTCAACAGAGACTCACTCTTCTTCGTTGATTCATATGCCATCAAAGACTTCGTCCCGTTCACTGATCTCCGTACCGTCGACATAAGGAGATTGAAGAGAAGGTAGAGAGAATCATGCTTGGGTTCGAGGTTTGTCTGATTGCAAGTCGGAGTCTAGAAGGCCTCCTTAAGTTCGGGAATTTGGACAGGATGATCTTTGAGGGAGGGAACGACGTGAACAACACAGCTGTGTTGAGGCATGTCTATAGGAACTTTTCGAGTCGTCCTGGGAAAAGAACCAAGGCCGTGGAAGGGTCGGTAAAGATTGAGGAGCAAGGTAGGGAGAAGATGAAGAAGCGCTGGGTTGTGAGCAGGCGTAGAACGATAACAGAAGTAACGATTTTTTGAAGTGCTTGCTTAGCTGTTTACATGACTCTTACAGCTGGTCTGACAACCCAACAAACGCACTTAGAGAAGGGGCATCAGTAACAACCCAAAGCTGTTTGTCATGGATTATCCAGGGGGACCAAATTCAAAGTTTGGAACGACGTGTCCTGCTCTTTACACTTGCCTTTACTGCATCCGTGAAACAAAGAGTGACAAGACTTGAGTGTCCCCTATTGCAGTCCCCAAGTAAATAAGTATCAGAAGTGGATGAAGTACTGCAAGAGTGGCGAAAATGTGTGACAAAACGCGAGAGAAATCAGGACGCCCGACATAATCCCCACTAAGCCCATCTTGTCTTAGCGCTTTTCGCGTCGTCCTCAATTGCCGTTTCACCACTCGAGCGTGCCAGCCATCTTCACCACGAAACCCAGCATCAACCGGTTGGTACCACAGTCGCTCATGTTGGACGGACAGGGACGTCAGACCGGAAGAGGACTGGGCCTGGGAACCTGTGTGTGATTGGGACCGTTGCAGGCAGGCAAAGCTTCGGCACTTGTGAACAGGGTCACGTGGATGTGAACATAAAGATGGAGGTTGAACAAGATATCTCGAAGGGTTCGAGAAAGCCACACAAAAAGTCACGGTTGGGTTGTGGAAACTGCAAGAGGAGAAGAATCAAGGTGGGTTGGAATCAAAGCTTGGCAGAGGTGCTCAAAAGAGCAGCCCAAGGGAGTGTCGGTACGGCTCGATCATTGATGCAGATCGAGCCTTGATATGATGGACAATAGACTAACGCTTATTTCTAGTGCGACGAGAGGAAGCCGACTTGCTCAAATTGTGCTAGACATAATATGAGATGCGACTTCTCTAGCTCTGCAGACAGTTCAAATTCAGCTTCGTTTCACAGCTACCAACAAGCCAAACCAAAAAGGAAGTTTGTGGCATCCGGGTACGAAGTCAAAGAGACACCATCCTCTAATACTACGGAAGCTCGCTCCAGTCCAATTGGCACCAGCTCTTCAATCAACACGCCCACTAGTAGCCATGTCACACCGGCCCCCGTCCCTCCCCTTGCCCAAGGACTCAACGTAGCAGAGATAGAAATCTGGCACCACTATCTGATGAAAACGTGCCCTTCATTCTCTGGCGGTGGTCTGGACTTCTGGCAGGAAAAGCTTCCAGCGATTGGTTTCACCTATCCTTTCGTTTTAGAATTGATACTTGCATTATCCGCCTTCCACTTAGCTCGATCTCGACCGTTGAAGGCCCACACCCTTCTCCCACTGGCAGAGAAATACCACACTACCGGTATACAAGGCGCAACTTCGATGCTGGCTTCCTTGAACGAGTCGAACTGCGGAGCGATGTACTCGTCAGCAACCCTAGTTGCCTTTTGCAGTCTTGCCCGAGGTCCCCAGCTTGGTGAATTCCTTGCCTTCAGCAGCCACGGTCCAGCAGAACTGTTCAATTTGCTAAGAGGTATCCGCTTGATTGCGACATCTCAGCGCGAGGAATTGGACTCGGGTGTCTTGGCAACGAGAATCGAGGCAGATACTTCGAAACGCTTTGTGGGCCCGTTACAGCCATGCCCGGACTACAAACCTCCTATCAGTGAGCTTCGTTGGTTCATTAATTCAAATTCAGAACTGCTAGCACCGTTCGCGGAGACATATCTCGGCGCGCTCGATGCTTTGCTCCGGTCCTTCCAAAGCATTTATGCCACGCCAGGGGACAATACTGCCAATGATGATCAAGGTTCGCAGATGGTTTTCGGCTGGCTGTACCGCGCATCGGATGAATACATTCGATGTCTCCAGGAGAAGCAACCAATTGCACTCATCATTTTTGCCCTTTTTGCCGTTTTGCTACGAGAGACAGACAATCAATGGTTTATGGAAGGATGGGTCCACCATATAATTGGAGGCGTGCGTCAATTTGTGCCAGACGAGCTTCAACAATGGCTAAAATGGCCGATCGAGCAGACAAATTTCAATACCAAAGACGGACAGGTATTCTGATTACTTGAATAACCAATGTCAAATTAGAAGAGGTCTGAATATACGATAGCAACGACCATAGTAGGTGGAATGGAACAGATCAGAGACGCATCAAACGGGGCCTCGATAAGCATGCTCAGCTTGATGGAAAGTGCGACTTTGTTTATATGTCGCTTCCGCGCCTAGCTTCCTCCACTCAAGTCTGCACTCAAGTGTGTTAGTCGCGAAGTGCTAGGACTTGACTCAACTAGGCAGTCTATGGATGTATTCACATTGTCAAGCGAGGTCGACACTGTGGCTAATCCCTATTTCATGGTCAACGTTTTGGCTAAATACCTCCATTAATCGAGATAGCATATCCGGCCAACCCAAACTTCGAGAAAAAGACACTCGACAAATTTCTCCCATCAACGGCATTTGCGTACCGTGAACATGAAGACAAGTCTGTGCGTGGTTGTTGTGGCTTCCTTGGCATGGAGCGGTTCGGCATTCGCACTTCCACCACTGCAGTCCTCTTCAGCCAACTGGACGCAAGGTGGTCTATCAAGAATCTCAAGCCAAGCTGCTGTTCGAGACTTCTATCTCCGAATTATGCCCCTAGGAGCCTCGATCACCAAAGGCGAACCCTATGCTCCGGGTGACCCCCACGGAAATGGCTATCGAAAGGCGTTGAGAGACAAGTTGCGAGCCGACGGCTGGAAAGTCAACATGGTCGGCAACGTGCAATATGGAGACATGGCGGACAACGTGAGTGATTAAAACCATCCCTCTGTTTGTTTTGAATGTACTGGTTTTTGTTTAGGACAATGAAGGATGGCCTGGTTATCGTGTCTCTGAGGTATTCAATAAAGCTAGCATTTCAGTTCCATTCTGGAAGCCATACCTCATTCTCATCAATGCTGGCACTAATGACGCTGGTCAAGACGGATCTGTTGAACTAGTTGCAACTACAGGCGTTCGTATGAAGGTATTGCTAGAGAACCTCTTCAAGCTCGTGCCAGACTCGGTAATTATCTTCTCAACGCTGTTGCCGAACAATGGACCCAAACCTGTCGAGTCGGTCAATGCAAAGGATGTCAGCAGACAATATCGAGCTCTGTATCGAGAGATGATCGGTCCAGATGAAAGCAAGCCACGTATGAAACTGCTTCTTGCCGATATGGATGATGGTTTCATCACCTTGAACGATATTTGGGATGGAGCGCACCCGACGATAGAAGGAGCTCGCAAAATGGCAGCCGTGTGGGTGCGCGCCATTAGCCAAGCAAATGATAGGAACTGGTTTTCCAAGCCCCGAGACGACGTATCGTTTGTTGATGGGGTGGGAAAGACAACTTGCGAGAAAAAATACAACAGTGGTAACGATGATCCGCGAGGACACCCCCAGATCCTCTCAGCTCCTGGCCCTATCATCACCGATGACGGCCCTTACGTGCATCGCTCGACTTTCGGTTCAACACGTATGGTCACTCCTCGAGGTTCCTTCTCTAACGAGCGACGTTTCTATGCACAACTTGTTGATTTCGGTGCACCTCGAGATGAGGGTAGAGACGATGGTACGTATTCCATTTCTTGAACCTTGAATTTTACATGTTCCTAATTCCTTCTGTTGCTTTGGAATGACAACTTTTGACCTTACTTTTAGAGATCGTGGTCAGCAATGGGAATGCCCAAGCTGGCAACGTACGACTAGCCACGAGCCGCGGTGACGGTTTCTTTGATACGCCGGTCGATATCGACGTCAAGGATGGGTGTCCTGTCCAAGGTATTCGATGGGGTGATGTCAACAACGATGGTTTCGATGATTTCATCTGTATTGCGCCAACTGGCGAGATGTCTGTATCTCTGAATAACGCGGGCATTGGGCAGGCGGTCCCCACTTTCAGAAAATTAGGATTGGTCAGTCGAAAAAATGCTCGAGGATTTTTGGCATCCTAATGTTGAGAGGGGTGTTGCTTACGTAACTACATACAATATCATCCTGCCGTCGCAGGCTTTCCTCAGGATCGTGTCCTCATTGGAGATATTGATGGAGATGGTAGACTCGACTATTGTGTACTGCGCGATAATGAGGACTTACAATGCTTCAGAAACGGAGGCATTGGTGAGATGGCTGCTCCATGGGAGGACATGGGCATCGTTTTCGCGGGCAAGGGATTTCGCGACTTGCGGGGATTTCGACTTGGTGAGTTTATCTCAGTTGCTGGACTCAGATCTCCCTACAAGAGTCTTCGTGTTCTGTGCTAATTTGGGGCTTGAAAGTGGATATCAACGGAAAGTAAGTTTGAACGATCCGCAGTGAAAAACGACCAATACTGACGCCAGTTGTTTGTAGTGGTCGCTCGGATCTGCTTTGGATATCTACTCAGGGCACTGTGACCACATACATCAATCAGCGTGGAGAAGGCAAAGGATTGGCTCCGCGATGGCTTCCAGCCGGTGTCACTCACTCTGGTGCAAGCGAAGATGTCGGAGATACCAGGTTTCGGGTCCATTTCGGAAGAGTATATGGTTCAGGGCGCAGAGATGTAAGTCAAACATCCCCTTGACTAAGCCTGTCAATGTTTCTCCGTCTCTCTGCTTATCTAATGTCACTTTCTAGTATGCGCACATTGCTTCCAGTATCGACCAAGCTTCGAATACCTATCGTGTCAGAATAGTCCGAAATCTTGGATCGGGTGGAAAGTTTCAGAAGGGTAAGCTGAGAGTACACTTACACTGGTCTCCTTGCTGACCAGACCCAGGTGATGGTGCATTCTGGGGCGATACGACAGGTACAGGTTTCGATGACTACGTCTGGATATCTCCAATAGGTGTAGTCAATGTCTTCCGAAATAAGAACACCAAGTCAAATTTCGATAATTATCAGAACGGTGGCTCTTGGGAAGCCTCGATAAGCTTTGCCACCGGTCTCGATCGCAGAGCCCTCCACATTGGTGACTGGGATGGAGATGGAAAAGCTGACATTATTGGAGTTACGGATGGAAAGACTGGTCGAATTCGTGTCTGGTTTAATCACTGAAATGGAAAAGTCTTTGAATGGACTGCACAGGATATCGCTGGCAGTGCTTTTTGCAATCAAGGTTGGGGTATGGGTTATTTCGATGATGGGCATCACTTTGCGGACATCAGGTAAGCCTTGTTCCTATGAAAAAACCATTTACCAGACGGGGCATTGAGCTGAAATTATATGATAAGTAGTGGCAACGGGAGAGTGGATTATCTCTGCATGGAAGCCAATGGCCGGACTACTGCTCTGATCAACGAACGCAGTGGCTTGAGAAATGTTGGTCAGGTCAAAGCATCCGAGACGGATACACCAAGATATCGCGCAGACCTCAGATTCGCAGATGTAAATGGTAGGATCCAATTCCCTTGTCATTGACTGTTCCTGACGATTTTCTAGGAGATGGAAGAGCACATATGATATGGACCGACAAATACACCGGCGACGCAATCACATGGCCAAACCAAGGCGAGGTCACTGCGGGGAACAGCAAGTTCACTTGGCTCAGAACTGGTCCTGTTTATCAAGGTTCATCGCGAGGATCGAATCTCCACTTTCCGAGCCTACAGGTCCAAGGTCGAGCAGATATGGTGGAAATCAATCCCACAACTGGTCATGTAAGTCTAAAATATGGAAGTGGCCCCAGGAATCCGTCTGACTGACATTGTGCCAGGGCTGGCTGTACTTGAACAATTGTCCTACTGGCGGCGATGACGTTGCAGGCGCTGTTCCTGACCCAAATTTGCCGATTTACGCGCCGAAATCTAAGTTGTGAAAGGGAAAAGACATAGATATTAAGCACGAAACTGGCGAAGCGAAGAAGAGATAATCAACTGTGCTCGACATTCTCGTGCATATGCTGCATATCCATCACGATTGGTGACTGAACAAGAAGACATTGTTCCTTGTAGCTCCCCAGCAGGCTCTTCAAGAGAGCTGCGACAGAGAAATCAGGAATAAAATGAGCTACTGAAGTGAAAGTATGTCTCACCTATCAGATTTACACGAGTAGAATGAGAAAGCATCATTATGGACGATTTGAGCAGCATAGGAACTCTAGACATGGGTAGGGCAGAGTCTTTGCTTTCGTTGCGTTAGGCCTCTGAGAAAACTCAGACCGAGGATCTGGTCAAAAGGAGGTTCATTCAAGAATAAGACGCGAATTTGAGTCGATCTGGGCGCACATGCTTCCAATGATCATATGAGGCTTCACGATATACGACGTATTCAGCCCACTTGCCCCTTAATTAAGCGAATACGTCGTCAAATCATTCGACGTTAACCAAGAGCGGTTGGCTCATATTGTTTTCATCTTGTAGCCCTATGAACAAGCGTGCAGTATCTTATCTATGCAAGGGACAGGTTTGGGAGCTCGTTCAAGACTTTTTGAGTGCCGCTTCGCCTTCCATTTCAGTCCGGATTGGAAATGTAGCCTAGTCATGTGAATCTAGGACTTGGCTATCAATCCTCTCCAACGGGTACCTGAGACCGGGTGTGCTGCAGGATATCAGGGGCATTGGAGACTTCCATGTCGAAATCGTCTAGAATTTTTAGGTTCCCTTTTGGTAAACCTAAGCAATCCGCGAGAGATGTTGCTATATAAGTTCACGTGATTATCAGAATTCAATCATGTCCAATATCTGTTCAAGTAGGCTTGAGAGTTCCAATCGTAAGTAGTTACGTAGGTCCCTAGGGTACTGCCATGTATGATCTGTTACAATGATACACTACAAAGGCTTCCTTGATGTGTTCCAGAAACCTTTCGTGTGTACTTCGGACAAAAGAAGTCTTGGCCGAAGCTAAGAATGCACAGCCTCCAATACCCGCACGTCGAACATCAACATTCAGACCATCAGCAACCTTACTTTCCCCGTCCGTCGACCTCAGAACAGTTTCTCGCGATTAACTTGTAGCGGTTCAAGCATCTCTACTGTTCGTAATCTGGCAATTGGATCTCATATGACCAGTAGTTAGTTGTATCTGGTCCCGTCTTTCTCAGATACCACTATGCCTCGCCGGCCACATCGGAAATCGCGAAATGGATGTCTTGCATGCAAGAAACGACACGTAAAGGTCTGTCCTGCTAGTTCTATCCTCTGGCTACTTTCTTCGCCATCTTTAGATCACTTCTGATGAGCCAATGCTAACCATGTCCCACAGTGCAATGAAGCGCGGCCAACATGCTTGAATTGTGTGAACGCAGAATTAACCTGTGTCTATCAAAATAAAGCACCGCCTCCATCTTCATCACTTTCTCCAGCTGCCGGTATCAGCTACACGGCATCTTCGTTACCCTCACCAGCGCCGACCGCTTCTGTCTCAGGCACGCCCTACTCTCAGGTTCCGGTTACCTCAGCTCCACCTTCATGGTCTCCAGCATCACAGCAGTCAGCGTTGGAACATGGAATCGTCAACATGCTACATTTAGAGTTGATAACCCATGCTAGAACGGTCGCTGATGGCATGAACTCCTTCGAAATCAGTAATGAAGAACGTCACAACGCTGTCGAAGAAATCCTCCAACACGCTTTCCAGACACCATATCTTATGCACGAGATCCTTTCCGTCTCAGCTACCCATCTAAGCATCTTACGACCTTCTCAGAGACTCCTGCTTCGAAACCATGCTACGGAGTTGCAGACTTCGGCTTTATCACTCTTCAACGCCAGCATGCAGAACAACCACGAGCCAACATTAGATTGTGTCCCTAGATTCGTCTTCTCATCTTTACTCGGATCACAGATGCTGCACGACACCATCACAGACCGAGACGGCGATTTCACTACCTTTATCGATAATTTCGTTCGATATTTGCACGTGACAAAAGGCGTGACACTGAACATCCAAGGGAATTGGGAAGACCTGCACGAAACTGCATTGAGGCCCTTCTTAGAAGCTGGCGAGAAGTCACTTCGTGGGGGCGAAGTAGAGTTCGCCCCAGAGTGCGGAAAGTTGGAGACGCTTCTCAAATCAGCAGATCTTGGCCCAACTTCTGCAAAGGCTTACGAAAGCGCTCTTGGGTGTCTCAAAGCAGCATATTATGCGCACCGCCAGGTTGCTGGCTCAGATCCTCACTTCGATGGGACACCTCTCCTTTATGGTGCAAGGACTGGTGTTTACGCTTGGCCTATCCTAGTACCCACGGAATACGCTGAGCTCGTCCTGCAACGACGCCCTGAAGCATTAGCGATTCTTGCGCATTACGCAATATTGCTGCATCGTTATCGTGACTCTTGGATGATTGGCGACGGTGGGCGGTATATGATCGAGGCTATCACGAGATACCTGGGTTCGTATTGGGCACCTTGGCTGGCTTCTCCGAACGAAGAATTGAGTGCCGAGCCAGCACCAACACCAACACCAGGAGAACCACCTCCCCACGGCAGTTCCTACTACTAGCCTTCAAAGAGCTGAGGAAACTACAGAACTACATCCCCAGCGGTTGTTGCTCGGTGTCCTCATATGCGGAGTTCCAGCCGAACTGCGACTCGCCCGAGTCAATACAGTTTCACAATTGGCCCTAGGCATGCATTTGGGTCGAAATTGATTGCGAGTCCTAGCTCGATGAGCGACGGAAGGAAAACATTTTCATCCCTATTGTCACCGTCGCGGCTGGCCAATCGGGGATCATAGTGCGCCAAGACGGTTCATTGCTTCCTTCAGAGCTGGGGTCCTGGTAGTCCGATTGACACATGAATTTGCACCCTCGAAAGTCAAGACTGACAGATACAATTCCAAGGACTGTTTCTTCCGCAATTACCTCAAATGTCTAGAGATCTTGGTTTCGCCAGATGCGAATGCAGGATCCATTTGCCCCAACAGGAATACGAGCTGCATTGCTCGCTTTCGGAATACGAAGCTCCACAGCTGATTGGGCGTCGCGTCGATTCCCACTGGCCGCGCGTATACTTCCACCCGTCACATATATAGAGCCTCGTCTAACCCACGTTCGGAATACGACGTGAGGGACTGTCCAAGAAAGATAATGGACTCTGGCACGTTTTCTGTTTTCACGGTGGGCGAGAAACCGATTGCGCCCAGTTTTGACTCTAGCGGTAATCCTGTAAGAAAGCGACAACAGCATCGGAAATCACGCAATGGCTGCGGGAATTGTAAACAGCGGCGGGTCAAGGTATGCTTCTTCTGTCTGAGAAAATTTTGTGTAGAAGCGATTGGCCTAACATGAACAGTGTGATGAAAGTTTGCCATCTTGCGTAAACTGCACAAGACGGAATCTCAAATGCAACCCCGCTATTTCTTCAATACGGACAAGCAAGTGTGAGAAACCACTTGCAGCTCATCCCGATACACCAGATCAACCTGTACGGCCGAAATCCTCAGAACCTCTGCCCAGTCTTTCCACAGTTCTCGAACAATCAATAGCCATAGACTTTGAAAGCAATGAAAGCTGGAGCCAAGATGACAAGGCACTATTCCGACACTTTCGAGAATTTACCTCGCATACCCTTGCAATGCACACTGATTTATGGCGGACATTCATGTTATCATCAGCATTAAACGTAAGCTGCCACTTCCCCCAACACCTAGAACACATGTAATGTCCCTAGGACGAATACCTCAAAAGCGCAGTCCTCCTCCTCTCCTCAGCGCACATAAACAGCTCCCTCCCGGCCATACACCCCAACCGCCGCCCCGTCCTAACACATTTCGCAAACGCCATATCCGGCCTCCGCTCCGCCCTAAACGAAAGAATATCAGCCCAAAGCTTCGACTCCATAGTCGGCTGCTCCTTCCTCCTCGTCCACTACTCCTGGGCAGCAGAAGAATCGGACCCAGATATCACCCACCACTTCCGCGAGATCGTCGGTCTTATTAATGGCACGAAAAACTGCGTAGTCGAAGGCCAGGATCTCCTCCAGGGGTCTGCGCTTTACGAAGTATTCCGCCATCGTCCTGGTGTGAAGCTCGAGAAGTTTATTGAGGACAACAATAACGATCCTACGAAATCTAAGCTTACGAAAACATCGACTCTGTACCACCACTGCATGATGTGCGGACTGGGGACCAAGCAAGCATCAGGCGCCTCTCCAGATAACACACACGCCATCCAGAAACTTCTCATCGTTTTACGAGCCATCGAACTCAGCCCGCAAAACATAGAAGAATCCCCCGTCTTCCACGACATAATCAGATACCTCTTCACCTGGCCACTGCAATGCACGAAAGGATTCATGGAACATGTGGAGAGCCAGGAACCGGTTTCGATGACGGCGCTGCTGTATTATTATGCTGCTGCTGCTAGTGTGTCGAAGGGGAGGGTGTGGTGGATGCAGGATCGTGCAAGGGGGATATATGAGGTGCTGAGGGCAAGATTGGCTGGGAGGTGTGCGGAGTGTACGGGTCCGGCGGTTGAGTTGGGGGATGGGAGGTTATGTTGCATGTAACGTGGTTGGAGGTTTGGAGAGGATGTGTATGTTTATATGTTGAATACCCAATGTTTCGTCGATATTGAAATCGAATCCGGCTTCACACCGCAAGATCTCTCACGGCGTATTACTGAAATTTTGGGGTATGAAATACCGATATTAAGGATCCTAACGACTCTCGAGATTCAGTCCAGTGCTCTCTCAGTTGTATGTAAATTGGCTTGAACCATTTGTTAAGTGGCAAGTATCATACATGCCAGTAACCAATTCTCGGTAGAAGTTGCTGGTCTAATCGGTTTTCTACTTGTGTGACCACTTTCTCAAGGATATAAGACTCTATTCACTAATCAATCCAAGATTTCTCAAGTCAGTCTTCATTCACGCCAAATGTACCACGCCGCTCCTGAAACTTGCGCTGTCGGGCCGCCAAGACATCTCTATACTTTCATTCTGAAGACCGACTTTCGGAATTTCGTCTTCGTTACTTTCATACCATCCAACTGCCCAATCATCTCCTCTCATTCAGTTCTTCCCACTGTACTCCCGCCCACTCCTCTACATAACCCGCCACACCAACCTCCACCCCCCCCTGCTGACAATCCCTCTCACAAACCCCCACAATAATAGTCCCCCACTCCATCCCATCCAAACTCATCTCCTCCCTCTCCAACTCCATAATAGCATGCGGCGTCAACTGCACCTCAAACACCCTCCCCGCACCACAAAGTCCACACCTCGGAATCCCATTCCCATTCACCGAACTCGTCGTAACCTTCTCATTCCCCTTTCCCACACTCCCACTTCCACTCAACATCTTCCCCACAGCATCACCCTTCGAATACAGCAACGGCTGCCCTTTAAACTCATATCTGATAACCTGCTCAGGATTCTGCGCTAGCCGGTCCGCGAACTTCTGGAACGCCTTGTCAATCGTGCTTTCATACACATCTTTGTCTTCCTTCTGGTTGCTCCCGCTTCCGCTGCCTTCGTCTATATCCATTGTTTGGGTGGGGATAGGCAGGTCTTCAACTTTGTCGAGGGTTTCGTAGTCCGCGTCCGCGAGATAGTAGAGGGGGTAGGCGGGCGGAAGGGAGGATTCTTCTGGCCATGGTTCGGGGGGCGGAGGGGGGCCGTATTTGGGCGTGGGGTTGTTGAGGGAGAGGGCTGAGGCGAAAGTTTTGGGGAGGTCGGCTGTGGGGGATGATGGCTGCGCTGGCTGTTCTGCAGGTTTTGATAGCTGTGCTGATCCAGGAGATGCGAAAGGATTGCTCGAAGACGTGGACGTGGATGTTGAGAATGGGTTTGAGGGCCCGCTTGAAGAACTGGTCGAGAATGGGTTCGCAGAAGCTGTACTCGAGTTTGAGAATGGATTTCCACCAAACAGTGCCGCTCCCAGATCCACCGCTGGCTTTGTAGGCTGTGTCTCCACTTGAGGTTCTGCGGGCTTTGTATCCTTCTTCTTATTCGCGGCCTCTGTGATCCTAACACCCCGCAGCACCCTGACGCTGCCTGCCTTGCGCCGGCACGTCTTCCTCCTACACGTCAGAACATAAAGTCGTCTCTCGTGGCCGGGAAATTGCTCTGGTAGGTCTCCGTTCAGTTGTAGGAGTAGGACCATCAGGTCGTTGCAGACTTTGCATTTCGCAAGAGCTGCTGAAGGCGGGGTAGTGGGGTCGAGCCATGTCTAAGGAGAATGGAAGTCAGCATTGAGTGCTGAAGATCCACCACTCGAACACCTTTCTTAATTGTATTGAGGGCTTGAATAATATGCGACATACTGGTCTCCCTCCAAGGTAGCTGATAGTATCGTCCGAGGCTTCTTTCGAGGCGTACCCAAGTAGAACGTTCGTCTCCGTGTAGTCGTCTTCTTCGCCACCAGACGAATCGCTGTCATACGGTGCCATGTTCGTTGGTCAGGTGCTTGGGTAGATGCGTATCTGTAATGGACGAGCCCGAGGAAACCTGTATTCGGACAATATCGATGTAAGGACTGGGTTTGATAGTCTTGAGCACTTGGGATATTTTTTTAAGCGAACACAAGGCTGAGGAAAATTAAGTCTGGCCAATGAAAGAAGGCTGGGCGCCACTGTTGACATGTGCATGTGGATTCGGCAATTTCGCGATTCGAGGGCTTACAAATTTGAGAATTGGGTTCCTTTCATACAGTGCTCATAATTGCATCTAGTTTAATATACAACTCCTACAGAGACTTTCATAGTCATCCCAATATAGCATGTAGAATCAAGTCCACGCCTGCGCTATTTACCAAAAGAAAACACATGAGGTATGGTATAGTGAAAGAACAATATCAATACAGATGCAGCCCATTGTCATTATTCGTAAATGTTTCCAGCGCCGTAAATTGCCCCAGCCAGACCCTTAATATGCGCCACGGATCTTTGCGTACAAGTCCGTATCGAGGAAATTATAGTTCTGGTCCAGCTCACAGAAAGGATGTCGAGAAAGAAGGGTATCAGCGGTTGGACGCTCAGAAGGATCACTAGATATTGTTAGTATGAAGCCTGAAGATAAGTCTAGACCAACTTACATCGTAAAACAGTCGGCCATGAAGGCCACAGCAACGGGGCTAATGTTCATTGAAACATCATCGGGAATGGGTGGAGCCTCGTTCAGACTGCCAAGTTTATAGATGGCTCCAACAGTTTCTTCCTTGCTCCAAGGTCTTCTACCTGCAAACATCTCGAGAACCACACAGCCAAGAGACCAGATGTCTACCTTGGCTGAATAACCTTGGCCCTGAGATCGGACCACTTCAGGAGCCATCCAGAATACAGATCCTTGCATAGAGTTCGATGCATCGTTTCCATAAATGTTGTCAGTCTTCTTGGAAATACCAAAATCGGAAATTTTGCACGTTCCATCTAGATCTAACAATATGTTATCTGCTTTCAGATCTCGATGAAGGATACCTTCTCTATGAAGATATGCGAGGCCAGAAAGGGTCTGTCGGGTCAAAGAGCTGACCACGGTTTCTTCGAATTTGCCATGCTTTCGTAGACAACTTCCGACGCTGCCACCAGAAATATATTCAAGGAAGATACTGATAGACATTTCTTTTCGCTCACATCCAAGGTATTGCACAATATTAACGTGGTCGAGGTGCTGCATCGTGTCAATTTCCTGATCAAGGGCTGCAACCATCTCTCGCATCTTCTCCTTGTCGTTGCCCGCAGCCTTTTGGCTGACTTCAACTTGCTTGACAGCAAGGAACTCTCCAGTCGTAGCGTTCATTCCCAAATACACTCGACCGTACGTGCCTTTACCAATCAGTTGACCCTTGAACCACCGGAAAGTGGCTTGTCGCTTTGGAATTGTATCTTGGGGTATCTGAGGTAAGATCATGCTGCCACGTTTTGGCTTGATCTGGACAATATTGGCTCCGAACATCTTGGTGCTCTTGCGTCGAAGCATTGTACTTGAAGGACCACCTTGCTGGACGGGCGCAGTGAATCGTTTGTTGGCTTCGTGTGCTCCTCTTGCGACCTCACGAATGGACTTCATACGCCCTAAGCCACCTGAACGCCGAACATTTCTCTGAGCGATACTTTGCATAGATCCTGGCCGCTCCAAAGCCTTTAGAGTAGATTCATCCGAGCCGAGAGTATCACCGTCATTGTATGATAGGCTTGAGCGGATCGTGTTTGTCGTCGAGCTGTCGCCCATAGTCATGCCGGCTTGGGCAGCCGCAAGCTGTTCCAAGGTCTCCTGTTCCGCTATAGGTGATACAGGTGGTGATGTATTTGCAGTCGTCTCTAGAACAGGCTGATCCAAGTCGAGATTGGGAAAGAAGGCATCGAGATGATTAATGAGTGCTTCTGCAGGAGGTCTGCTTGCCCATACATCTTCTCTTGCAAAAGACTCACGTCGAAGCAATTTAGCGCTCATGTCCTCTGAAGATTCAGCTGACCAGCCACCCTCAGAGTTTGCTGAACCAGGGTTGCGGCGCTGTGGTCGTTTACCAGACCCTCGAGCACTATCGTCCTCAAATTCTGGCGTTCTTGAAGCGTTGACGCTTGATGCGCTATTGGCGTTCTGAGGCGACGAAAACGAGACTGATAGACCCTTCTTGGATCTCGACGTCCTTATGGTCAAACTTGGTCGTTTCCCAATGCCATCCGAATCGCTATGATTGCCGTCGTTTGCCATGACTCTTCTCATGCTTGATTTCTTTTCAGGCTTACGAGATGCAATTGGTACTGCAAAAAGCCCATCATCGGAATCATCGTCGGAATCTGTCTGTGGTGTTTGCTTAGGAGAATTCTTGAAATCGACATTGGACTCGGTGAAATCCAAGTTTGGCCCATACGACTTTCGGTTTCCGGGAGTGTTGACTCCTGGTGTTGAATGTGCACTGCTAGGACTCAAATCCACGGGGGACGGGACTCGTCGAGTCTCTTCTTCCCGAATTCTACTGGTTGCTGCATGCTCTGGTATTTTCAGAGATAGCGAGCGGTCACGAGTCAGGCTTGCACCACCATCCTCGCCATAGTCAGGAACGATGAATGGTTGATCGCCTTTGCTCCAAGTCGTACTACCAGGTGTGCCACTTCTAGATCTTGCCGGGCTACTACCCTGTGAGCCATTTGTCCCAAAATCAACTGTTGACATTGCACTTCGTCCTCTCTCGGCTTGGTCGCTGCTCCCAGGTGGCGATCTCTTGCTCTGGGATTGAGCATTGCTAGGACTGGGGTGGCCCACTGCTCCTAATCGACTACCCATTCCAAAGAGAGCTGCTGCTATGCCGCTACTAGCTTGTGGTGATGGGGGAGGCACAGGCTTTCGTTTAGCGTACTCGGACATCTCTTGAGACGGATAATGAAATGGTTGATCCCCACCAGACATCCGTTTCCCCTCACTCTCCACACTCGTGAGCGACAAACGTGCTTGTTGCCCGCTTCTCTTGCTGAGAGAATTTGCTTTGATCAGGGTGGCTGACTCGGCGGGAGGCGGTGGGGGCTTCCTCTGAGGAAAGAGGCTATCTAGCTTCTTGTCTTCAAAGGGAGAGTTTCGTGGCTGATCAAAATCAACATTGCGACCCACAATGCCAAAGGAAGCGTCAGCAGTAGTGGGTGTCTCCTTGCTTGCCTTCTTTTTGGCCAGGTATGCCTTTTGTCTCCGTTCCATCTCAGCTTTGTGCTCGCTAGCAGCTAGTTCCATAAAAGCTTGTCTCTCGGATTCAGGAAGCTGCCTTTCACCACCTTCTGCCTGAGAATTGCGGAACTGCATTAAACGATCGCGAAGGGCGTCCGATTGTGCCTGTGCGCTTGGTGGATTAGATGCATCACGACTTGAAGGACCTGTTGCCTTGATAGTATTTTGTCGAGAACTTGGCGGAGAAGAACTCGAGCGTTGCCTCGTCCCATTCAGTGTTGCGTACGCATCTTCGTCTAGTGGGGTACTCGAAGGAAGGCGGGGAGAAAGTCCAAGCTTGTTATCAAAGTTCGTCGCGAAGCCCGCAGATTGAGGTGCTGGCAGTGGCAACGCAGAGTTAGGAGCCCGAACATATAGCTTCAGAGTCCCAGATTGGTCGGCTTTCGTTCTTCTATGAAGCAGCAATTTTTGATCATCAAGTGCTTCCTCATGCTCGCTTCTACCTAGATCAGTGAGAAATATCTGCACGAAATCATCGTTCATTACACCAAGCGTCGCGCAAACCACACTCCGAAGATCAGAAGCAGAGTCCACATCAGTAACGTCGCACAATCGATAATTAAGCCCATCCCTGGTGAGCAGGATGAAGTTTCGCCCAGGTACATTTCGACGGCCACGATATCCAGAAGTGTGAGCAAACTTGTCATATTCAGTAGCAGAAAAAGTCGAAGATGGTCGATCAAGGGATGTCTCGCTAGAATCTTTACCATTGGCCATAAAAGGTCCTGGTTTGAAGCTCAATGATGGACTAGTCGGTGACTCGAGATTTGGTTCTTCAGGTGACGGGCCAGCCCCATCCTCCTTCCTCTTCTTTCTGAAATGCTTAAGGAAACCCTTTGATTCTTTCGCAGAGGTTGGCTGTTCTGAAGTGGCAGATCGATCTCCAGGGTCCGATGGGGAGGGGCGAGCGCCATCAACACCATGCCGACGACTTTCTTGGTTGCGGACAAGATTCAGTTCACCAACCGCTCCACCCAATCCACCGCGAAGTATTTGACTGGCACCTGGCGGAACTCCAGAGCCATAGATAGCAGCATTCGAAGATATGGAGTCAGTGCTATTGCTGGCACGGTGTCCAAAACTCCTGGTATGAGGAGACGCTGAGAGCCCGCCACTGTTTGGGGTGTGCAAATTTGCAAATGCTCCAGGGCTACTGCTTTTCGGGCTACCTTCCAAACGAAGCGTTGGGCCTCTGAACTCGCCAGTCTCGCTGCTAGCACTGGGACTGTGCCGGCGACTACCGTCACCTTCGATATTCCGAAGAGCGTTTCGATGTCCACCTCTATTCTGCGAATTATATGTGTCGGAATCCGCCAACTGCCCACTGGCAGCAAGAATTGGCATAGTCGTACTGCGACCAGAGAAGCGCCTGGTTCCAAAACCAGGACCCGGTCCTTTGAACATAGATTTTCCGGGACTGTCATCGTCTCCATTTGCAGTACTCGGCGTAGAAACATGTATCTCGCGGCCAAGATTTGGAGAGCCTTCCACAGTTCCCTCGGTGCCTGCACTCTGGATATTTGCAGTCGAAGATTCTCGACGAACGTGAGATGGCTTCCCATCTGGTTGTCTCCCCGTGACGATGCTTCTAATCAGACGGCGCATTCTTTTGCCCTCCTCGCGCTCTCTAGCTTGGTCCCAACCGGTGCCACTGCTAGAACACTCTTTTGCGAGTCGAGGGTAAACTTGCTGGTGCATCATACCAAAATTTCCCCTTCCACCGTGTCCGCTTCCAAGTTCGAGAAAAACAGAACCGCAAATGTTCAGAGCCTTGAAAGTCTCTTGCCAGTCATTTGAGAATGAATTATTAGCAAGCCAAAGAAGGACTTGATCCATCGGCCATCTCGACGCCGCGTCATTAGGAGATATTGGAGTGTTGGAATTGCTAGCGTGCTGCTGATGATTGACTCTGCTCGAATGTTGCGTATTGAGAAAAGATCCGGTTGCAGACTCTTGTGGGTTGTATTCGGGTAGATGAATGTTGTTGAATCGATTTACAGGTGTCTGGGATTGGTACATCCGATCTCGGTCCTGATAATAACTACTTCCGTCATCTAGAGGTGTAGATAGACCCGTCTCGGCAGTATTTCTAGATGTTGACCTCGAGCTGTCCGATACGGCAGAAAACTCTGCACTATCGCCTCTGTTGAAGCTCGGCTCTTGAGTCCTGCCAAACCCTGGGATTCCAACACCTGGCCCAAATGAGTCCCCGTGTGGTATATACGTCGCTGACATCTGATGTTCACTTGCTGGCGGAGGTGGTATCGACAATGGTGGGGGTTGGTGGGCAACATAATTCTGTCCGGGGTTATATGCCTGGTGTTGACTATTGGCAGGAGGATTGGGCGGTGGTAGAGGGAAACCTCTTGCATCATATGACCGGCCCCAGCTGCCTTGCCAATTCGAGACAGGCGGAGGGCCTGGAGGTGGAGGAATTATAACGTTGCCGTGTTGATGCGACTGAGATGCAACATTTCGAAGAGGCGGTGGTGGAGGAGGTGGAATGGACATCATATGCGGCTGGGCAGGAGGGGACATCGGGGGAGGTGGAGGAGGTACATATTGCGCCGCAGCAGACGGATGCCTCTGCCCTGGTTGATACATCTGGACACTGGGACCAGACCGTGTAGACGGTCTGTATGAATTATTCGATGAGAAAGAGGGAGATGGCAGTGGATCGCCAGCGGTGGATCTAGCTCGAGGTCGGGAGGGAGTGCTGGACGAGGCAAGAGTTGGGTACGGAGATCCTACTCCGTAAAGAGGTATCAGCAAATTTGAAGAGCTAGTTAAGTTGTATTGAGGTACGTCGTTCAAGATAATCCCATCGGAGACTTGGAAGTCTGCGTGTGAAGTGATTCTGGGTGAAGGCGCGGGAACTCTATGAGCATCTGAATTGTTCGATCGAGCTGATGAGGATCGTGGGCGCGAACTGGTCATCGTATCCGCGCATCTTTGTTCAGCAGGCCAGCCGTGTGAAATTCGGTGATATCCGCCTGCCCCTTGCTGTCTTGTCTTGCGTTGCTTCAAAGGACAAAGGGTCGAAGCGTCGTACTCCCTCGGTCGACTCGATCCACGGGGGCCGACGCGATGCTATCGCGAGTCGAGTGGCAGTCGACTGCCAGGCGGCGAGCAGCGAGTTCTATGAAGATAGCAGATACAGCGGTGATGTGGTACGGTTCTGCGACACCGTCGACGATATTGGAGAGACTGCAGGTGGTTTGGGCATTCTCTTTCGTATCCAATCCCATGAAGGTCTCGAAGTCTGGGCGGATGCGACAGGGATCAGCGCGCGTGGCTGCGAAACAAGTCAGCCCGGCTGTGGCCAACCACACGACGCCGTTATTTGTTTTGTCGGAAGCGAAAACGCCCAGCATTTTCAACGATCATTAAATATAAACAGTCGGTGATGTAACAAGATCAATTTGAGCTTTGGAGAATGATCTCCAAAGCTGTATGGACTCTCTGCGACTTCGCGAAATAAGCCGTACGGTATCGACTGACCCAGAGGAGACCTGCTTAGAATAGCTTGCTCCACTTGGTTTGTCCTCCTCATTAATGAGCATGCTAAGGTCATCCTGACAACATTATGGCCGAGAATCTAAATCTTCGACCAACGAATAAAGAATCGTTTGAGCATGCGACTGTTCGTTTAATTCCAGTTTGTACCTAGGAATTCTTGCCATCACCTGTCAAGTTCCTGTCCAGGCAGGCTGTTAGCGAGATCCACCTATTGCGTTCGACAACATTGTTGACAGTGCAAGTTTTGGTAATATGCACTCTACTAGAATCAACCTAGTACTTGAGATACAGTCCCTCTCAGCCCTATGGTCAGCTTACAATTGCCCTGCAATTTATGACAATTGCGCATGGTTTTAAGTCAGAAACAACTCTCAAACTGACATTTGAGACATCAAACATGTTTACCTTTTCGGATTTCTTTTCTTCAGGCCTTGCTCCTTGAAAAGCTTGGGGCGGACAAAATGGAAATGAAGTTCGATAATATGGTTCTTTGAAATTGGCATCAACCCGTTATATTGTCGCAAATAGGGCTTGAGGTTTGTTTGCTGTTGTACTCTATGTTGAACCAGCACAATACATGGCACTCCCCAGAAATCTGGGGATGGTTTTCATGCACGAAAAGAGTGGAATCATTCGTACGTGTTAGACCAAACTGCAGATCAATCAGGCCCAAAACTTCCTTCCGATTCAGGTGATTCAGGTCGTATCGTCCACTTTACGTTGTGCTTTAGTAGAACGTAACGTCATTCTTCGCTGTCCCACGATTGATCCACATGGATTCGCGATCCGACTGTGGCGCCATACTTAATGCTTTCAATGCTGGCAATAGGATCTGTCCTATCTGTTCAAGACACCAGACTGTGTGTCGATAATCATATCAGACACTCTATTATGCATCTTGATTAATATGTTTCCCGCATTTGCATGGGAAGAGACGTTTAACCAACCATCCGTCAGTTTGGAGCGGGTGGGTAAATAAATGAGGGCTGTGGCTTATCACTCTCGAGGGTGGCTGTTATCGTGTTCTGTCGAACTTCTGCCAAGACATTTTGGCCGGCGCGCTTGGGCATCTCTTGTTATCTTCTTCAAATCCCTCTCACAGCAGCCTCTTCTGCAGACAGGAATCAGCGCACTTTCAATAACAGAGTTCCGCAGCTTTGAAAATTCAATCGGACCGTGAACCGGTTGGTAGCCACCACCACGTGAGTCCAGTCCCTGCAATACACCAATTCGGCGCGTCTCGGGAAGTGGCGTGGTGTGCTGCATCGTCATAGGTAGGTGGGCTGATGAGCACAACAAGCTTCTGCGGATTTCGGCAGCTTGTCCAGAAAAAAAGGTACTTCAATGAGCAAGAGCCCAATTTCTTAACTGTTCTACCCATTGCACTTTTCTCACACGCAATTACCTCACATTCCGTACAATTCAACAATACAGTTTCGATAAGCTCTTTACACAATGACGGCAACTCCTCCAGATATCAGGACTTTGGCTCTTGAGCGTCCGGTCGATGTTGCAGAGTATCTCTTTACAAGACTGCACCAGATGGGTGTACGCTCAGTTCACGGCCTTCCGGGTGATTACAATCTGGTGGCTTTGGATTATATTCCAAAGCTTGGTTTGCAATGGGTTGGGAATGTGAACGAGCTCAACGCTGGTAAGGTTCGAGAAGTACCCCGCCTAACATAATTCTGACTTCTCCCAGGATACGCGGCGGATGGTTATGCCAGAATCAAGGGCATTTCTGCTATTGTTACGACTTTTGGTGTTGGAGAACTTTCGGCAATGAATGCTATTGCAGGCGCCTACTCGGAGCATGGTAAGTCCTCAGACGCATCTCGTTCGGAATACACCAAGCATTACTGACTTCAATCTTTCCTGCAGTTCCAATTGTTCATATCGTTGGAGTTCCGAGTACGATCTCACAAAGAGATGGAATGCTTCTACATCATACACTAGGCAATGGGAATTTCAATGTTGGTTACTCTCAAGAGTTGTTCATTCATTGCAGAAAGCGATCGCAACTCAGCGCGGCAGGTCTATGAAATACTAACACTTTCTAGGTCTTTGCGGACATGAATAAGGAGATTTCATGTGCCATGGCGAAGCTCAACGATCCAAACGAGGCCGCGATCCTCATCGACCATACACTCCAACAATGCTGGCTCAAGAGTCGACCAGTCTACATTACTCTCCCTACGGATATTGTGCAGAAGAAAGTCGAGGGAAAGAGACTGGAGACTCCCATCGACCTCCACTTCCCCCAGAACAATCCGGATAAGGAGGATTACGTCGTGGAAGTCGTCCTGAAATACCTTTTGGCTGCGAAGAATCCAATCATCCTTGTTGATGCTTGTGCCGTCCGTCATAGAGTGCTCGAGGAGGTCCATGATTTAATTGAAAAGACCGGCTTGCCTGTGTTCGTTACACCAATGGGCAAAGGAGCAGTCAACGAAGAACATCCAAATTATGGCGGAGTATATGCTGGTGACGGAAGTCAGGCTGCTGTTCAAGAGCGTGTCGAAGCTTCAGATCTCATTTTAACCATCGGGGCCATTAAGGTAAGACCTGGCTACCATTCCGTCAATCCACTGACTGACCATATTTCAGAGCGACTTCAACACTGCCGGCTTCACATACAAGACATCTCAGCTCAATACCATCGACTTCCACAGCACGCACGTAACCGTCAGATACTCGGAATATCCAGGTGTACATATGCGCGGCGTGCTACGAAAACTGATCAACCAAGTTGACCTCAGCAAGCTCTCAGCAGTGGCAGGTCCGAAGATGGTAAACAAGGTCGAGCAAAATCAGGACAACTCCGACACAATTACACAAGCATGGATCTGGCCAAGAGTTGGCCAATTCCTCAAGGCAAACGATATTGTCATTACGGAAACCGGCACAGCCAACTTTGGTATCTGGGAAACAAAGTTCCCTAAAGGCGTTTCTGCCATCAGTCAAGTACTCTGGGGTTCAATTGGCTACTCCGTTGGGGCCTGTCAAGGTGCTGCTTTGGCAGCACGTGATGCAGGAGAAGACCGGAGAACGATCCTTTTTGTTGGTGATGGCTCATTCCAATTGACGGCTCAAGAAGTCAGCACGATGATCCGGCTGGGACTGAAGCCCATCATCTTTGTCATCTGTAATGACGGCTACACCATTGAGCGTTTCATCCATGGATGGGATGCAGATTACAATGACATTCAACAGTGGGCATTCAAGGATCTCGTCAAGGTCTTTGGATCACCAGAAGGAAAGGCAAGGACATACCAGATCAAGACTAAGGATGAGGTCGAGAAGTTGTTCCATGACGACGAGTTCAACTCGGCCGATGTCTTGCAATTCGTTGAGATTTACATCCCCAAGGATGATGCACCCAGGGGACTTAAATTGACTGCTGAGGCTGCGGCGAAGAATAATGCTAGACAGTAGAGTCCACCATGGTGTGATTTAGATGGGTCTGGGAGGACAGAATTGTTTTGGGGTCTGGCGAATGGAGAAATTGGATAAATGAGATACGACGATAACGAGAATTATAATAGCACACTGTTTAAAGATTTTGCATGCAGAGACTTGATCAAGACGATGTGTCTTTTATGAACCTTACATATTCAATTCCCACTCGTTCTAACTACAGCCTTGTCAGACAAGGCTGTGCGAGATGCAGCCTCGCGCTAGACCAGGAGCTAGATAGATTACGCGATTGGTTGAAGGCTTGATTTGGAGTGACCTCGATTTCTTCTTAGCTCAACAACATCAGCGTCTGCCGACAACTCAAATGACAGACTCGAACAAACGGAAAGAAATATCTGGTGGTGATAGAGATGAGAGGGGCTCGAAGAGAAGTAAGGTAGGTTCCAGGAGTCCTTCACTGTCTGTTGTTATCATGAAGCCTCGTATGTTGCGAGCAACTTCTCGCAAGGCTGGGTAATCATGAGCTCTCTTTGGCTTGCGCTCTTCAACAATCTCTCTCGCCTGTTCTCTCTCACTTCTCCTTTCATTTAACGATCCCTTCCCATGTTGTCTCTCCTCGAATATTGAGCAAAATTTGTTCACGTCAGACGCGATATGATCTAAGACACTTTGGTATCCCTGGGATCTGACTTCGAAGCAGGGAGGATCCGGTGGAAAATGGCAAACACCACATCAGAAGGCAAAGATTGCTTCTCGAGGAAGTGGGAAGATTGAGCCAGGTGATGTCGGTATCTGGGTCACCTGCGCCAAGAACATGGAAGGGCGAGCCACCGAAGAGCTGAAGGTCATGTTTGAAGAGGTAAGCACTCTCTCCATACGTTCCGAAATTTGTACTGACAAGCCCAAGTGTGCTGAGCGATTCTATGGTATCAAGCCAGGATCAGGCGAAGACGCAGAGGACGAAGATGATATTGAGGCATCGATTCAGAAAGAGCTCGCTGCGCTGGACAACAAGTCAAGCACGACCAAGCTCTTCTCTCCCGTCCATCTTGAGATTCCTTGTGTGCTATTCTTCAAGACTGGTCCAGCCATCGAACCGGTTGACTTTGTTCATAGGATTTGCAAGGAGGTTGTCGAGAAGCCTGGCGTAAGGAGGATGAAATATGTCAATCGACTAACGCCGATGACTTTGATGGCAAAAGCTACAGAAAAGGGACTTCAGGATCTGGGAAGTACGGTGCTTCACAAGCACTTCCACATGGCTGCGGATGCAACGGAGGAGCCGACATCGGCGAAAGAGAAAGACAGCGAAGACATTCCAAATTCTTCAGTAAGTCAGATATCAATTCCATGATGCATCCATTTGCATCACGATGCGAGACGCACAAATATGCAGCGGACGATCATGCTCCAAACGGGAGATATTTGGCGATAGTTCATCATTGACATTGGACAGTATGCCATCCGACCAACAACACGGGCGCACACAGCTCCTCTCAAACGAGATCTGGTGATCAAGTCAATCGCTGACTCGATATCCAACGTGCACAAGGTGCAACTCACTACTCCGGACAAGGTCATTCTCGTGGAGATCTTTCAGGTAAGACTCCCCATGACAGCTCCTTGCATGCCTCACATAATGCATTTCTGGAAGCTCGTTCGCTGATTCGATTTGCACAGTCGGTGTGTGGAATGAGCGTTGTTGGCAGCGATTGGGAGGCACTGAAGCGTTTCAACCTCGCGGAACTCTATCACAAAGACAAAGTATCTAAGGCAACAGCGGCTGCAGAGCCAGAGGAGGCTAAACCACAAAGCGCAAAGAAAGACGAAGCTGCTTGAAGACTGCTGTCGTTGCCACTGCCAGCAGCCAAGTCAGAACAATAGAGTTCCTCTATTTTCGCGACGGGCCGAGGATCTTGACCATATAAATGGATATAGCCCGTATGAAGGCTGCAACTTGCAGATGATGGATATTAATGGCTCTTTCGTAATCAGATGGTTTGACGAAACGTTACAAGATCAGCAGAGAGCTAGCTCCTGGCCGTTGCCTCCGCAGTCCATTACATGTCAGTTTCCGCATGACCGCCACCAGCGCTTTACAAATTTCACGCACCAGCTGCAAGCAACTACCGCTCTCCTGCAGCGAAGTGCATCAGTAGACGAGATTTTGCGTGCTGCTCCAATTTAGTCTTATGCAGCATCATGACCAGAAGCGATCCATTGTAACACATTGACAAAGTCTGCAGATCTTCTCGAATCTCGCACCTGGGTACCAAGATATCTTTCGATTCAAGACCGCAGGTTGTTCCTCAGATACTTTGGATCTTGAGCTCGAGGAACAAAGATATATATCCAAACAATCCTAGCCAAATTCCCAACTTGTAATTCAAGACATGATACTTACCTGCTAACGGATTAAGCTAATGCCAGACTCAGAAGCCAGACATCACATCCAGCCCATGACCTCCATCCCTCATCCGAACGTCTGTGCTCTCGAGATCCTAGTTCCATGCATCGCCAAGTCATACCTCAACCCTGCTAGTCTCCCTTCATCCCTTGCTAGCACGGAAACGCCAGACTCTCGCTAGAAGCTTTCCAATCGGGGAGATCTTCTGATCATACTAACCTAACCAGATGCGACCAAAATTGACGAGCGTACGGATCTCGAGTCTGGAAACCAACAAACGGTCAGCGAAGAAAGGGGCAAACTTCGAGCTGAGAGATTCTGTTTCGATTGATGGATTGTGATTTGATTGATTTGGTTGGCTGGTTGGTGAAGAGCTCAGTGCCTCTTCGTATCCTTGCGAGGACGGGACCTACCTAATGTCAGTATGAAAGAAAATTATTGTTGATGGACCTGAGAGGTGGTGGCAGATTTGAAGATGCACGATGTGGCGTGAGGAGGACCCCGCGCGAGCTCACATGGCACGTCAAGGGTGTTCAATCTCGAGACTCAAGTATCAAGCATCAAGCATCAGGGATTGATATCCTCCCTTGTCGCCGTACCCGCACGACACGAGAATTATTGAACAAAGATCATCGTCAGAGAGGTAAACTTCTGGCCCTTCGTATCATATGCTGGAATGCCAGAAGTCTGGATACCCAGACACTACCTACATTCCAACATGTGAAATTGATCAGGTGCAAGCAGCCTCTCACAGTCAAGAAGCAGCATAAACGAATGTCGTTATCATCAAGGAATGAATGATATGAAATGTAACCTCGTGCTTAGAATAGCCGCCAGAAGATCTCCAGATCGCCGGCTTCCATTCGTTCCCATTCATTTGGTACCGGCCGGTCAAAATGAGCCAAGCCGGGTTGAACGGCGACCATCTGAGTCCAGCTCTCCATGTTGTCTTATTTCCTCTTTCTCTCCACAGAGAGGTGGACTTGGTGGAGAGGGCAAGTGGACTTCGGACCATGTTCTCGCCTCTCTTTGCCAGAACTAATGCTGTATGGATACCAATCAGATCTCTTACAATGATTTGGAAATGATTGCAACAGAAGTGCAATGTTCGGGAGACCGAAACCAACAATTCTCCCGACTCTGGCCAACACGGGTCCGATAAATCAATACAAATACAGTATTAAGCATAATATCAAACATTTTCCAACGATCTCGGGAAAGCGATTTGCCGTTCATTCCTGAGAGTCTCTCACCTTTCACCTCTCACCGACCTCGTCTAATCCGACGCAAGCCACCCACTCACATCACTTTTCGCTAACTGACACAACCGCCCTTCGATATCGCCCCTGACACCAAACCAACGAACATGCAAGACCGCGTAACTTTTTCGACTGCTGCTCTCCTTGCGTCTGCATGTGCATGAGCGGCCGCATATGTACGCTGCATCATTGTATGCATCTTCGCTTATTTCCAGCCAATAGGGGATTTTGCAGTGATGAATTTTAACGAGATCTCGAATATTTTGAGCCAGCCCTGTCTCGTACGAATTGATTTGATTTGATTTGCACTGCGCGTGGCCATGCAACTCGGTCATGGACTTTGTCAAGTCCGGAACGTGAAAGTGAACCAGATTCCCGCTCACGGGCGTCTACATATGATAGCCAAAACAAAGAAGCGTACGGAGTGATTTGATAGGCTTCCTTCAATTGTCGGTATGAGATCTTTCGCTTACCCTGGTCGATATCTCTATGATTTGGTTCAGGTGATCGTATTTCAAATCCACAACGTGGGAAGTGCATATGGAATCTCGATAGGCATTCGACAGGACAAGCGCCTGGGTGTTTTACTTGGGGAAGGGGACCCTCTAAAGGTGTCTCGAAACCCTATCATAATTACAACACAATCACCAATCGCTGTACCTACGTCTCACTTACATCTGCGAAAGCTGGCTAATGCACATATCTTCTGCACCTCTGCATCGTCCGTACAATGCAATGCAATGCACGAATTCGTCTATTCCTACCAATCGTTCTGTTTTCATAGCGAAATTTAAAAGACATGACGTCGAGTCTTGCATTTCACCTACACAGCCCTTGAGTCTGAGTCTTTGACAGTGACATTTGGCCACTGGTCTCCTGCAACCGGAGACAAACTCTGAACTCTGCGAGTATCACATATATATGCATTACCACCTCCAAACTGCCCACTGGGCCAACATACAAATCTTAATTTCCGGCCAGGCTGCACGATTCTCTTGCCCAATTTGCAACTTCATTTTCTTGGGGGCGGCCTTGCATTGAGCATTCACATCACATCACATTACACAGCATAACATAACGGCATTCTGATATACGCGGGCGCTCTTATTACCAGATACCGGATTACGACAACTACCGTCGATTTTAATGGCTACATTTGTTTGATGCAACGCACATACATACATTCGTCAATTTACGAGCATCAAACGGCAGGGACTAGGACCGGACCCAGACCCAGACAAACGGGATCGGATCTCCCACCCCTAATCCAAGCCTTCCCGTTTCCACAAACCCACACTTGCTTCCCGCCTCCGAGGTCCTGACATTATTGAGCAGGCTTGCCTGATTGTTGGATTTTTCCTGGGTTCTAGTTCGCTACCGCCAGACCCAAGCCGTTGGGTTTCGTTCATTCGTCCACTCAACCCATCCGCTCGGTTCTTCTTCTTATCAGGCGTACGACGCTTCCAACAGAAAACAGTGCCGAGAAAGGGAGGCAAGGGATATAATACTCACATTGCATTACATGCCAGCTATACGGGAGCACCGGTCGCGCTGCCGCCTTACGATGGCCATGTCGTCCCCGTCTCCGAGAGCAGGAGCACGAGTATCAGTCTTACCGCCCCGCCATTCCCATTCCCATTCTCTTTCCCATTCGCCCTTACTACAGTCGTATTCCCACTCGCAGTCCCAACGCCGGATGCCCTTGATGTACACCCTGCCCATCCAGCGCCTGAAGGAAATTGCAAGTCATGTCGTTCCTGGCTCAGTTCTCGGAACAGTCAAGGAGATCAAGTCAACGCAGCTGCCGAGACTATATATCCTCAAGATGACAGATGGTCGTCCGCTGCTGCTCTCTATCACTCCTAGACTCTCGGTCCGTTTGTTGAGACACGAGGCTACAATCATGGCGTCCGAAGCGAGTATTATTTATTTCCTTGCCGAATCATCCACGAGCAGACGATCGACATCGCCTGCATCATCAAGAGCTTCTCCTCGCAGCGATGACGGAGATTCACGTTCAGAAGAAATGGAGTTGGAAGGGCTGGTCCCGAAAATTCTCAAGCACTCTTCGAATAATAGAGAGACGCCATATCCGTACAGCATTCTCGAACCAACGAGAGGTACACCCATCTCGATGCTATCTCCACCACTGAGCCTTGCCAGTCGCCGTTCAGTCGACAAACAAGTCGGCTCATTCGCTCGAGCACTTGCTTCCAGAAAATCACCTTGCGGTACCTTTGGGATGGCGAATCGGGTACTTCCTGACCCGTCAAGCAACACGCTGTCGTCGACGGCACCGAAGCTCGTGGGCTCCGAGACTTGGTCAGAAGCTTTCAGGACGCTGCTCGAGGCTGTCTTGAGGGATGGAGAAGATATGTCTGTTCTGTTGCCGTACGAAACAATTCGTGCTCACTTCAGACGGCTGTCGTGGAGATTGGACGCAGTGAAATCGCCTAGGTTGGCGATCATCAATGTCAACCAGGACACGAATGTGATGGTTGAAATGACTGTCGAAGAGGATGAGTCAGGCGAGCCAGTTGAAGACGTCGAACTGACTGGACTTCGAAACTGGAGCCAGGGTGTTTTCGGGGATCCTTTGATATCGAGCTGCTTCGAAAGTCCCAGCAAGGAATTCTTGGAAGGTTGGGTCGAAGGAGGAGACGAAGTCATCGAAGATGAAGAGAATAAAGAGGGCAGGTTGCTGCTCTACCAGTGCTATAGAGCCGTGGTAGCCATCGTGACGGAGTACTACAGGCCGCAGAGCGACAGTAGCAAGAGAGAGCTGGAAGGCAGGAGGAAATTAACGAGTGCACTGAAAGTGCTTGACGAACTATTTAACGACGAAGACGAAGCGATCAAACGGGTACGGAGCATGTCGGTGGATATCATGAGTATCGCGAAAAGACAGAAGCTTAATGAGGAATAGACAAGAAGAGGAGAGAAGGTCTGCAGCATACTAGCATTGGCGTTTTTTGGGCATTGGTGGCATGGATGGTTGTAGCGTAGATGATACCCAAGGAACATTTAACGAAGTCAATGACCATCGCTTCAATTCAATTCTTCTTCTGTCTTGGTATCGCGTCGTCTTCATCGCGAGGTAATTGCATGCCCATCATTCCCATGAGGTTCCCTCCAGGACCCGCCATGCCTGCCTGGCTTTTGAAGCTTTCGAGTAGGTTCTTGGCCAAGTTGAAATCAATGTCGATCTCGCCGTCGCTCTCATCATCGTCCGTGTCTTCGCCTCGTGCCTGCGCCTTCTCCCTCCCAGCCTTCGAATTTCCCTTGAGAGCCGCAAGCTTGCTGGGCGTGGGATCTAGGTTGAGTGCACCAGCTTCATTCAGCTCAGCCTCCATCTGGTCCATCACTTTCTTCAGCTCGGTGGCTTCAATTTCCTCGTCTTCCTCGTCACTGCTATCAAGCTCTTGTATCCTGTTGCCACCCATTTGGGTTTTCACAGGTTTCGACGATTTCGCGCCTGTCTCTTCGTCCTCCTCAGACGGCATACCCATCATCTCCCTCATCATTTTCGCAAATTCTTTTTCATCAAAGCTAACGTCTTTGTCTTCATCCTCGCTGTCATCATCATCTTCGTCGTCGTCGTCATCCTCAATATCCATATCGTCCATCTCAGCACCATCGATACCTGCCTCATCGTCGTTCAGAAATGCTTCGAATCGCTCAACCATCTTCTTCAGGTCTGCTTGTGTCTTGGCATCGCCGAAACCTGGCGGTGGTTCTGGTCCGAACACCCCAGGAGCCGCCTGCTTCTTATCGCCCTTATTCTTTCCTTCCAACTCCCTCTCAAAATCCTCAAAGTTGATGTCTAGCCAAGTCTCGTCATCTTCTCGCTTTACATCCTTCCACTTGGAGATTTCGTCATCCGTGGGTAACACAACATCATCGTCAGTTTCCAAGTCGTCGACGAGGATTTTCAGTTCTCGGACCAATCGATTGTCTCCGTTCTTGGGATCGGTAAGTAGCATTTCAAAGCCAGAGGTGACTTTCATACCCAATTCGAATTGTGCGTGTTTCTTGACACCGATATGATCAGAAGGCGCGTGCTTTCCCGATTTAGCCAGGATGTCTCTCCATGATTCTGGAGCCGTGAACTGCTGCGATTTGAGCTGGGCATAGAGAACTTTTGTGAACCGAGTTGACACCGTCACAAGATCCGTAGGAGGAAAGATCAGGTTCGAGGAGTTACTTTGTAGAGGTTTCAATGCAACTGGATCGCGTAGATAGAAAGCCTCTACTGCTGGGGCTATGGATGCAGGCCGATCGTGTATAAGGTAGGCCAGCTTCCTCGGAATCGTGATTGGCGAGTGGTGCAGGGATGCGCTTATCTGCGACGGGTAATTCCTGAGTCGATAAAATGCTTCCTCTTCAAGTAAAGGAGAATTTATGAGGATCTGAGGTGTGGAAGCGATTGTTTGGTTGGCTTCTTCAACGGAGAGAGGTCTGGATACGGGCGCAGTAGCCTTTGCCGTTGGCGATGCAGGAGCTGCACTCAGGGGAATGATACGGAGTCTATTATTATTGATCCATACCTGCAACATATTAGAATACGTTCTCGAATTCTGGGCAGAGAATTTTACTTGCCCGATTATCAGCGATTTCCGGATTCAACCAACGAGGTAAAGCATTGGCGGCTTCGATTAACAAGAATTCGCCGTCGGTGTCTACAACTTTGATCCATAGACTGGGAAACTTCGTGCTTAATTCTTTGAGGATATATACAATAAGCCATTCGTCCTCGACGGAATCGCCATAATTTGTAAGACCATGAAGGTACATAAGTCCTAAAAACAGTTTAATAGTAGTAATTCGAGATCATGGGTCGACAACAAACCTTTACCACTCTCCAGCTCCAACTTGAATGACTCTCGTTGCCATATGTACTCATTCAATAGACTCTCCACTAACTTGAGGGACTCCTTCCGAACTTCTTCCAGTTTTCCAAGTAGCTCCTTCTGTGACTTGAGTCTAGAATCAATGATGAAAAGCGAATACTCGACGCAGTCTTCAGGTAATCTCTTTGGAAACCCTTCAAAGCCCTCTCCGAAGCCCTTGAAATCATCTTGTGGGAAGTCCATAATGGCGCCGAATGAACGATATTGTCACGGTACTCGGAGAACGAGGCTGAATGGGATGTTTGGATTTTCTAGATGTGGCGTTGCAGGAAGCTCGGGCCATGTGCTGGGCTTGGCCGCTAGTCTTGTTCTGGAAGTGGTGTAAACATTGAAGAAGTCGCGTCCACGCCAAAAACGAACCTCAACATCCCACCGACCGACCGCGCATTTGCTTGGAGTTCATGGCTACGACTAGGATTTTGGCATACTCGCGATATTGATAATTTTCTCTTTCGCTTCTTCATCGAGCTGTGCAGGCTCCACCCATTTCCAGTATGGTGCAGGCTGGAATTGGGGGTCTCGACACTCCCCGAACGAATCTTGGAGATGCGACTTATCTCTCTACACAACAGCTAGACTTCGATATATCACAGGAGCAATCCTTCCAATCACCCTCGAAAGACAACAATAACCTTGTACAACAACTCCAGAATGGCCGACGCGGCGCGATCAACCTCAAGACACCTCGAAGTCGCGCGACCCTTGGTGACAGACGAAATCTTCCTGCAGGACTCGGCGGCGGAGAATTTACGCCCTTACTCAAGAGTGCTACGAGAAACAGCGCGCTTCGGATTGGAAAAGAGAATGTCCCTGCGACGCCAGCATTTCTCAAGCCCGGGGGCTTGAGCAACATACCTGAAGATCTGAGTCCTCTCCCTCACGGCAGCTCAGTATTCGGCGACTCTCGAAATGGCTCATACATGGCGAGCACACCAATGCCACAAATCGATAGCAGCAGTGCCGCCTCCACACCTATGGCACTACTCCCTCGCCGCAACGAAGGTCCAGGCGTTCTACAAGACGGTAACCAATTATCACTACGAGAGCAGGAGAATGTTATCGACAAGATTGAGAAGGAAAACTTTGGGTTGAAGTTGAAGATACATTTCTTGGAAGAAGCTTTACGAAAGGCGGGACCCGGATTCAGCGAAGCAGCTCTGAAGGAAAATACCGAGCTGAAGGTGGATAAGGTCACAATGCAGAAGGAGCTCCTCAGATATCGCAAAACTCTTGCCAGCGCAGAGAAAGACGTGGAAACATACCGACAACAGTTCTTGGAGATGCAGGAGAAAGTTCGGCGGAAACATGCAGATCAGGATCAGCAAAAGGAATTGGATCGAATGCGCGAGACGTTAGAGGAGCGCGAGGCGGAACTCAGTCGCTACAGGAGTCAAGGAGTCCAATTCGAGAATCTGCAAGATGAGGTCGACGATCTCAAAGCCGATTTGAGAGAGAAGGATCGCCTGCTCGACGGCAAAGACGACGAAGTGGACGGCCTTAAAGCTGATTTGAGGGAGAAAGATCGTCTACTCGACAACAAGGACGACGAGCTCGAAAACCTCAAGGACGATATCGAAAAGCGCGACAACACCATTTCAGAACTCCAAAATGCCATGAAGGACGCTCAGCGCCGAGTCGTAGAATTAGAAGAGAACGCACAATTCAGCGAGGAACTTGATGAAGCCAAGGAAACCATTGAGGAGCTGGAGCGGGCGTTGAAGCGTACCAAAGAGGAGGCGGCCGATGTCAAGGAGGATCTGGAAAATGATCTGAAGCGTCTCGAGGAGGAAGCTGAAGATGCTAAAGAGGAGAGAAAGGATGCGATTAGGGAGAAGGAACGTGCTGAAGCAGACCTTGAAGAGTTGCAGGAAGAGATCGCGAACAAATCCATGACTACCAAAGGCCGAAGTCGTCAAATCGAGGAGAAGGCCAATCGACTGCAGGATGAATTAGAAGGTCTAAGGGAGAAATATACAACTCTTGAGGACGATCATGCGGACAAGGTTCGAGACATCAAGAAGCTTAAGGAGAAGCTCGAGGATCTCAATCAGGATAGCGAAGTCAAGGAGCAAAAGTTGAAGGATAAGATTGAAATTCTCCAGAGCGAAACCCAATCTTCCTCCCGGGAGCGCGAGTCTCTCTTACAGCGTGTCCAGACTCTGCAAACCGAGAACCAATCTTCAACCCGGGAGCGCGAGTCTCTTCTGAAGCGCATCGAATTGATCCAGAACGAAAACAAATCGTCCACGCAGGATCGAGAATCGTTCTTGAAACAAGTCGAGGTCATCCAGAACGAACTTCACCAAGTGTCTGACGAGAAGAACCTCCTTCAAATTCGCCACGATGCTCTCACGACTGAATCCGCCAGCCTTCAAAGAGACCTCGCAAGATCTCAAAAGACTATTGAGGATCTCGAAGATAAGCTGGAACATGAGAAGACGATATCTCTCAATAACGAACGTGAAGTCCGGGATCAATACGTCAAGGAGATCAATCGTCTCAATGATGAGATTGAAACCCTTCAAGCTATGCAGAGAGAGCAACAACGCGATGCAGATGATCAATATGAAGTATGGGCTAGCGAGCGTAGAGGTCTGGAGTCAGAAAAAGAGATGGCCGAAGAGAAGGCTGCAGGCTTACAAAGGACTATCGACCGACTACAGGAGGCTGAAGGGACACTTTCCACCAAGGAATCCAAGCTTAAGCAAGCCCTTGAAAGCGAGAAGGACAGGCACGCCAACCAGGAATCTCTTCTCAATCGTCAAATTCAAGAGCTGAAGGACGATGTGGACAGGCAACTCAGTAATCTTGAACGGAACAAGGAAGAGATGATGAGCCTTCGCGAGCAGCTCCGAATCAGTCAGCGAGAACAGAAGGTGCTTGCTGAAAAGGTAGAAGGTCTTGAGGATGAAGTTGAGATCCTTCAAACGAGTCTAGACGATGAGAGCGACCAAGCCAACCAGGACATCTCGGCTGCCAGACAGGAGTCGGAGAGCCTTCGACGACAACTACATTCCTTGAAGCAGGATCTTACAAAGGCAGAATTAACAGCTGCTAGTGCACGCGCTGAGATCGAGGCTTTCCAGGGTGACTTGCAAGCCGGTGAAGGAAGTAAGCAGCAGCTGAATTCTAGACTGAGGGACCTCGAGGCTCAACTCGCTGCGGTTAGACAAGATAAGCAGAGCCTCCAGGATCAAGTTTCGAGCCTTCAGCTTGAAATGAACTCGTTGCGTATTTCCAAGGCCGATGCGGAGGCAGAGCGTGACGAGTTCCAAAGCCAGCTAAGGTCACTCCAGAGGCGAGAGGAGGATACCTTCCGCCTGGATCAGGAGAGAGTGGATCTTCGCACCTCGAAAATGAAACTTGACGGTGAAATCAGACGACTTCGGGAAGAGAATAGACTTGCCCTGGCACAGCAGCAAGCTGTCGAAACAGAACTTCAGCAAGAGATCGACAGAGCTAGCGCTGAGGAAGGGCGTTTGAACGCGGAGATCGGTGACCTCCAGAGAATCTTAAGGGGTTCGTCTGAGAAGAAGGAGCTGGCAGCAGCTAAGAAGACTATTCAGAAGCTTGAGGCTCGTGTTCAAGAGCTGGAGTCGCAGCTTGCCTCTGCTGATGGTCAGACTGATGCGGCACATGAGCTTTCCATCATTCGCCATGATCTTTCATCAGCGCGCCAAAAAGAGACTGAACTCCTACAACGCGAAGCTGCCCAAAAGGATGTTGTACGGACCCTCAAACTCCAGATCACGGAGCTTGAACGCAAGGTTCACGAGACTGAAATTTCTCGTTTCGTGTCTTCATCGCCCCGGTCATCCATCAACAGCTCTGCACGTAAGTCTGAGGTCGTTGAGATCCGTGCTCAGCTTGCTACAGCACATCAGACTCTCAAAGAAGTCCGCACCCAGCTAAAGGATGCTGAGAAGGAGGCAGGCAAGAAGATCACAGCTCTCAACATTGATATTCAGGCTCAGCAAGCTTCTTGGGAGTCAGAAAAGGATGAGTTGGAACGTGCCTTGGATGAAGCCGAGCTTGCGAGAGAAGAGCTGGAAGCAAAGAATGCTACTTCTGAAGCAACTGTCACTCGACTTCGCAGCAAAATCGACCGCCTGGAGAAGGCACTACAACAAGAACGTCAGAACGTTGGCGAGGACCGCAGTATCGTTGCTGAGCGCCGGGATCTTCATGAGATGCTACGTGAGACTCAACTGCAAGCCGAGTCCCTCGAAATCGTAGTTCAGGAGCGCGACCACAAAATCGCCGCCATCACGTCGGCCGAACAAGAACTTCGTTCCCAGCTGAAGCGCGTCAGAGATGAACGTGCTTTGCATCGATCCGAGGCCACTTCTCTTCACGAGCAGCTTGAGAATCTTGAACGCAAGTACAAGAAGGCCAAGGATAAATGGACTGCCGAGAAGAAGACTTGGGACACTCAGATCAAGACTTGGGAAGCTGAAATGAGCCATTGGGACGCCGAGAAGAAGCATTGGGACGCCGAGAAGAAACACTGGGACGCAGAGGAGAGACACTGGGGCATGGAGAGACAGCTCTGGGCTACAGAGAAGAGGAACCTCACCCGCGGTGTCAGATTCGCGAACATGTCTCTCTCGGTCAACGATGACTCCGAACAGCTTCAAGCTCTCAAGCAAGCTATGGAAGAACGTGAGAAGATGCACGTCAAGGAAATGAGAGGCAGAGCCATGCAACTCGAGTGGTTGCGAGCTAAGTGCCAGCGAGAGGAGAATTTCCGCGATGATGCTGCGTACGCGAAGAAATACATGGCCTTGCAAATTGAGCTGTTCAGAGCTTGGTAAGTTACATCACTTCCCTTTCGAAAGAACACATACTGACAATCCCTCCCTCCAGCAACGAAGCCGACATCCGCATCCTCGAATCTGCCGGCGTACCTCGCCCCCCTCCCCGCGAAAAGAAGAAGCCTACCATCCGCCTTGTCGCAATCGCCATCCGCGCCACAGTTCGCATGAAGATGGGTGCTGCTAAATGGGCAGAGTCGCGCAAGATCCAGGAGCGTATCGAAGCCAAGATTGAACAGCAGAAGATGCAGCTTTTACAGCAGCAGAAGGCGGATGCTGCTGTATCGAATACCTCGGCGGGCACGAAGAGGAAGGTTACTTCTGGTGGTCACAGTGGTCCACGATCAGCTTACGTGTAGATTGGTGGCTGGAGAGAGAGAAAAGGTGTGCTGGGATGGATGATTGATGACTATTTTTTTTTTTTTCATTGATATTGATATTGTCACCAGTATTCGATAAGCATTTTGTTTTGCGCCTGAGGGTTTGAGTTTCGGCGTTGGAGTAGCTGGCGGCATGGATCACATGCATTGGATGAGCGTTTAGGGGCGTCGTTTATGTCTTGTTTACCTCACTTGCCGAGACTGCGGCCTTAAAAGACTAGGGTGGATATTGTGTATTACTGTAAGGTACTCGTCCAAGTCACAATCAGAATGTCTATTACCAGAGCAACTTTTGAAGTTAAAGGTTTTATTTTTTTCCTTCCGATATTCTCATATGATGACAGTCGAGGAAAAACACGCCTAATCCCGTATTGACAGCTTCCCCTTGGCTTCATTCTTCTCTTCGGCTTACCGACTGGATTTCCACAGTTCTAGTAATATAGACATCATCACCGGACTTCACCAGGATATCCTCTTCGCTATCTGTAGTGATCCCATTCTTGGACCGCCCCCGTTCAACGGTGGTAGTGGTTTCGCTCTCTGTTCATGTCTCTCCGCTCGTTCTCTTCAAGCCAAGTTCACATATTCCGGTATGTGTACGGGGTCTGCCTGAAGATGTTATTGCATACGGACCCGTGGCACCGCGAGTGGACTTTACAGAGCTGAAGATGTTCGGGAGGAATCTTGTGAAGAAAGGCTTTAGCGTCGGACTGCATGCGCAGAGGTTCGTGGCGTGAGCTTCGATTGTTAACCACATCAGAACATCCGTTGTGTCCCCTAACCTTTATCAGCTCGAAAATGAAAAAGGATAAGAGTCAGAACATAGCTTACAAGTCAAGTCTGCAGAGCTCAAGAGATGTGCTACTGACTTTAATCGAATGATAGAGATTATACAGACCCTGTTGGAAAGTCAGTCTCTTGCTCCACAATCTTCCTGTATCGAAGCCACTGACGCAAATCCAACTCCAAAGATAGCCATCAGAGTCAACCGTTGCCTCAACCGCATCTGCAGCTTCCAGATCTCGTACAATGGTAGCAATATAACAAAAATGTCTGAACTGATATTGAACGCGGCCTGCGCAAGATATGCCGCTGGTCGACTGACGCAAACTGCGGTGGGCAAAGCGGCTAGTTTCAAGTCCCAGCTTGCTGCCACTGGATTACAGGAGAATACTATGATGAGAACCCCTGCTATTGCATAGCAGCCCACAAAGCCAGCTGTGGGGTATACCAAGATCTTGAAAGAGGGTTTCTCGAAGACTTGCAAGTAGAAGAATAGTACGGAAATCTTGGCGAATGCGAGGGCTGCACCGTAGAAGTTTTCAACTACCAGTTGGAGCTATGCGGAATGTTGGGGATTGGTTCCGTTAAGGAGGCAGACTGATTCCAATAGATATCAGGTGCGTCTGGAGATGCTAACCTGTAAGAACATCCCAAGATCGATTTTGCAGAGTTTGATGCTACTCCAGATGTGGTCGCTGTTGCTGATACTACTAAGGTCTCTTCGCTTTCAGGGCTGACTGAGGAGCTTCCTTCTGCTAGTTAAAAAGCCAGGTGAGCTTCTGTATGACCCTGGTTAATTGCTGAGAATGTACTGAAGATGACAGAAACATGTTCTTGACTATCAGTCTTGCAAATGATGCTGCAACGTAGAAGTCTGCGGTACACTTATCGAATTCCTACCTGGAGGAATTCCTAGATATGTCTCTGGCTTGATCTGGTCGCTCCTCTTTCAAGTCAGCAGAATATGTCTTGATAACAGACAGCGTTCGTTCCCTTCAGCTAGCAACCGCTGAAACTCAGATTAAAATGATAGAGGAAATACTGATCAACTTCTGTAGCCTATCCGCCGCATCGTGAGCGATGTCTCTGTCACAACAGGAGGTAATATCCTCGGAGTCGACCGCAACAAAGACAATAGAATCAGTACATTACTCCTGCCTGTCCCCACCCAGGTTACCTTGAGTTCTGACTACCCTCGCAGTGTTTCTCTTCTTCGTCTCCTGGACCGACGCCAAAGACGACAAAGTGCTGAACGCAGCTGCTTGCTCCGTAACCAAGGAGATCAAAGCCAAGTCCATCGAATTTGGGGCAGAAAATCCCTTCATCTACTTGAACTATGCTGGAGATTTCCAGGATCCGCTTGGTGGATATGGATTGCCAATGTGAAGAAGCTTAAGACGCTTTCGAGGAAATACGATCCGAAGGATGTCTTTCAGACATTAGTGAAGGGAGGGTTTAAGATTGCGAAGGCGAAGCCGACAACGCAATGATGCAGTTGTTAGTGTGCAAGCGCTGTAGAGATTGAATAGCAAGTATGGTGATGGCTTAAGCTGCAGGCTCTTCAACTTTCGGTCTTGTAGCCCCGATCCTCTCGGGGCAATCAATGTTTACTCGGCTATGCTCGCTTCTTTTTTTCTACTACCCCACTTCTCTGAATCCGTCTGATTATACTCGTTCATGAGGCGTTTGTAGTACACATGGTCTTACACAATCATCTTGCTGGCGCCTTTTACGACATCAGCAGCCACTGAAAATAGGAATGAACTTATGGTGCCATATATCGCGAGAATCTGGAAATAGGGATTGAGATGAGCTGGGTGCAATCGTCCATATCCAGTGTTCAGCCAAATGATTGCTGCTGTGAGTCATAAAGCTACCACCAAAGCCGCGAATAGCAGAAGTGGAATCGTAGCTATCCGCGCAAACAGCTTCCAGCCAAATAGCCTTGAGAAGTCAGAGATCTTGTGGTCTCTGCACTTTGGCACTGACCTGCTCACGTTGACGAATGATGAGGGGTAGCAGCTTCAATTAAGCATAAAGCGCAGATCGTACCTGACACCTTTCCGAGCTCACTCATTGGCCTCTATTTTGGATACAGGGCTGCGCTTACAGCCGCAACATGGTCAAGGCTGAAAGGCTACAGAAGGTCTCGTGCCAGCCAGTATGAGGTGCTGTCGAGATGAAGAAGTTGAGCCACAAGCTACTGTAGCATGAGCCACAGAGTATGATGCAGCTGGCAACTCGTTTGGACGGGATGGCGTATCTGGAGAGAGCTGATGAGAGAAGGCCAAGCCTTCAAAAAGTACGGGCCGTTATACTTTGCACGGATGGTGTCGGAAAGACAAAAGGAGGCTTTTGATATGCAACCCTGTGGCAGAGCATAGCCACATGCATGATAGAAAGCTCCGTGAAGTCACATAACCGTGCATATGACGGTGTGAGAGATCTGTGGGTTTGATGAGATGCGACTCTGCAGCTGCAGTAAGACGAGATCTGTAGGGGCATGGGTGAAGAATTACTGCACCGTCTTACTGGAGACGAGGAGTGAGGTACGATGGTGTCACGGCAGATCATCATCGTTCCCAGGGCTTACACTAAGCTATTCCATTGGAGGTATTGGGATCCGAGTGGTAGTCTTGTAGATGTGGCGTCTGGATATGTAGAGGTAGTATGTGACAGTAGTGTGTCCCAGGTTAAGATGTGGCTTCCGTTGATGGCTGAGAGATCGGCATGCCCTCGATTGGTTCGTATGCATTGTGGGTGAGGCTGGAAATTGGATGTGCTTAGTCTTGATGGTACTTGATGTTGTAACAGAATCGAGCTTCGTGAGGTTTCAACAAGAAGAGCTTTCGTATCCATCGCGATATCGGACGACACAAGACTTTTTCGGGCCTTTTCAAGGAACTTCGGATGTTCAGATGAAGAATTTCAGGCAGCAGCTTATTGTACCCCTACTTGAGATTGAGAAAATAAGATGAAAAATGTAAGCAGAAGAGCCAAAATAGGGTTGAAGCCGCAGAAAACCTTAAGTGAAAGTGACGTACGATTTTTATCCGGCAGGTGAAGACGTGGGGAACTGGGGTGTCTGTGAGTTTACCGTTCCTGTGAGGCTTTTCATTCGACCGGTAAAATGAACATATGAGCTTCTATGTGCATAGTGCGGTGAGGAAGGCCTGTGGTTCGATGAGATGGTCATCCAGTAACGTTGCAAAGAAAAAGCTTGGAGGTGTTGTTGTTCTGCATGCGGGCTAGCGTAATCTGCCACATCGTGGCTCGTCTCCCCATTTTGAAAGCAAGGCCAGCGAATCACATTTTCTCGCCAAAGCACCTCCCATGCACGAACATGCACAACCACGCAGAGAAGTTCCAGTCTACGCAAGCCACAAAATTGACTATTTCGGCCGCTCCGTTGGAAGTATCAATTTTGCTGCTATCCACTCCTGAATCGTCCTATCGCATGGTCATAAACCCTAATCGTGACAACGCTCATTTGTCGCACACTGGTTGAATCCGGGGGCTTCGGGAGCCAGTCCACTGCTCACAATTCGTCTGCATATGTATGGACTAAGGAACGAGAGACATCCAGTGCAGCAGGGCAGGGCAGGGCAAGGCGTGCATTCGGGCCATTCCCTTCCAATTCGGACAGTATTTCTCCATGATCCGTACCTTCTTCTGAAACATTGCAGGGCTCAGACAGGCTGTTCAGGGGAGGGAAATGCTGCAACTCATGCTGGAGAGGAGCCAGAGTCAGGCCAGATCACAATCTTTAGCCGCATGACAAGAGTCCGATTGCTTTTGCACTTCTGCACCTCTGTACTCGAAGAAATGCTACTGGGTGATGACGGCTGCTGTATCTTGTGCATGCTCTAAGCCCCGGACAAGTCCCAGGTCGATGCCATAATAGCCAAAGACCAAGAGCTCTCTAGAATGAGCGAAGCTGGAGACAGATGCCAGCTCATGTCGATGTCGCGTAAATTGACTCCATATGACCATAGCTCATCACGCTCCGGTCCCATGAGTCTGGCACAACCCCTGATGGGCGTGGGAAAGAGGAGCTATTGCATTATAGCACGGTGCTAGAAAGCTCTAAGAGGGAGCCAGAAAGTGCTGGAAAAGTATGATTGGATTAGTGGCTTGAGTAGTAGCACTTGCACGGACGAAAGAACTCGTGGCATAGCGGGCGGTACCAGTCAACTGGGTCGGAAAACCGATGGACGGACATCGATATTTCGTAATCCTAGTGTAACTCCTCGACCGGGGGTCCGCTTTGAGAATGGCAGAATGCAAGATAGGAATATGAGCCATGAATGTGACCTTCGTGATTCGACTCGGTTGTTGGCCAGGGACTTATTGTGTGGTGAGGAAGATCAGCAGCAGCGGTCCCCCTTCGACCAACGTGGTTCACGCATGAGGTCTGCATGGTTCTGAGGTTCTGGACCCTTTTCCCCTGCCACCCTCCCGACAGGATGCCTTCAGCGCGTAGATTGGATGATGATTTAATTGTCGAATGAAACTGAAGAAATATTGTACTGGAAGACCGTGTGAGTGATGAGCTATGGTGTTCGAGTCGAGAAACCAAAACTTCGCGAATAACAACAAATTCGAGTACTGATGTATCATGCAGTATATAGTTTGTTTTTGGCAGGAGAAGAGCAGAGAAGAGGGCGGCAGGGCAGGGAGGGCAGAGTTGAGATGACTTGCCTTGCCTTGCCTTGCCTTGTCTTGTCTTGTCTTGTACAGTACAGTACCTATTGATTCGGGTTTAGTTCCGGGGCAAGCGAAAACCAGCCTTTAGCGATCAACGCCATGGCTGCTGCTGCCCTGTGAGCCAACCGAAGCCTGTCCTTTGCTGGTCGTTGCCCCATGTCCATGCCGCATTTTCCAGTGAACCCCTCCTTCGATCCCGAAGCATCCTAACTTGCTCGACTTTCCTCCCAGAAAGCCACACCCACGCTTCACCACACAACTATCCTCACCACACCACACCCCTTCCACGTCGTCACGACTCAACGACAGCGACCACGGCCATAGAAAGAAAAGACCCACTCACAACAGCACAATCACCAACCCCGTTGCTTAGCTCCCTGTCGTTGCCTCTCTGCGTTTCAGCCCGACCTCTTTTGGCAAGCCTCGACGCCTCGTCTTGTCCCAAGAGCTCCCCCCTCACCGCCCGCTGCATCGATATTGACTACTGCAACACGCAAAACATAGCAGAGAAGCACTGCTCCGCGATAACATCATCCCTACAGCACACAGCACGCGCTTCGAACCCAACACTGCCTCCCCTGCCCTAGCTTCTCTAGCTTCCGGACCTCTCTTCCAATTTCATCATCCCCACTTGCTGCTAGACATCCTTACCATACACACATCTGCAAGGCCTCATTCTATAAAGAATCGCCCTCCTCCCCCATCTACGAGGCTTGTCTCAGGACCAGCACTTGATTCAGACAATCTCTTCTCTCTCCGCGAGCAGTACCTCGAGATCTTCGGAGCGCCCTCGGCGTCTAGCCGACATCAGAGCATATACATCTCCACCTTCATACTTGATACTTGAGAAATGTCAGGATACCCAGGATCTGGATACCACGGAGGATATGGAGGACCACCTCCTCAGCAGTACCCACCCCAGCCAAACTACTATCCGTAGGAACATCATGGCTTCCTTTGCAGACGCGTATACTAACAATTTGCAGACCTCAACACAACTACGGACCCCCTCCTCCACAGCAAAACTACGGATATCAACAAGCCCCGCCGCCGCAGCAACCATACGGATATTCACAGGTAAGACTGTCCATATAATGCCAAGTAGAACGAGTTCTAATTCTGCTCTTGGCAGCCTCCTCCACAACAATACGGCGGATATAATGGCGTACCGAACAATCAACATCAATATGGCAGACCTGGTATGATGGCTCTGCAAACCTTTCCTTTCAATGCTGACACCGAGACTCTGCAGGTATGCCATCCATAAACTCGAATGCTTACGTCAATGGAAACCACTCGGCACCAGCCCCTCCCCCGCAAGCTATGCAAAGCTTTGGCAACGGCGCACCACAAGGCTATGCCTTCCAATATTCAGCCTGTACAGGAAGGAGGAAAGCTTTGCTTATTGGGATAAATTATTTTGGGCAGCGAGGACAATTGCGTGGGTGTATCAACGACGTGAAAAACATGTCAGCATTCTTAAACGAGAATTTCGGGTACCAACGGGATGACATGGTCATTCTTACCGACGACCAGCAAAACCCGATGAGCCAACCGACGAAGCAAAATATCCTGCGAGCAATGCACTGGCTGGTAAAAGATGCTCGGCCGAACGATTCTCTATTCTTTCACTACTCAGGTGAGTACTGCTGTCCCGTAGGATAGTTCTTGTGCTAATCTGGCGAAGGTCACGGTGGTCAAACCAAGGATCTTGACGGTGATGAAGAGGATGGTTATGACGAAGTCATCTACCCAGTTGATTTCCGACAAGTTGGGCATATCGTGGATGATGAGATGCACAGGATCATGGTAACTCCATTACATCCGGGTGTGCGTTTAACAGCCATATTCGATTCTTGCCATTCTGGAACAGCGCTCGACCTTCCCTACATCTATTCTACCCAAGGTGTACTCAAAGAGCCCAACCTCGCCAAAGAAGCTGGACAAGGTCTTCTTGGTGTTATTTCCTCATACAGTCAAGGCAACATGGGCGGTGTTGCTAGTAACTTGATGGGCTTCTTCAAGAAGGCCACCACTGGAGATGACGCATACAACAAGACGATGGCCACAAAAACATCACCAGCTGATGTTATCATGTGGTCGGGAAGCAAAGATGATCAGACATCGTCAGTATATCCTTTCATTTCTTACCATATATAGAGTATTTCTGTTTCTGTACAAATGGGGGGTCAAAAGAAAAGTCATGGGATGGCGTTACTTGAGGCTTAGCGGGCGTTTGGATAGTGGGCGGCGTCCCACTCTGGCTGCAGGGCAAGCCCCTAGCCAATGTTACTGTAGCATTTGTCTTAATTAGCATAATTTGGAAAGCCCTAAGGCTACGCCATTGGCCAAGTACGGCTGAGGCGTGGACTTAGGGCTGCGGGTCACGTTGGGTGACCTGCCTGACGGACTAGCTGGATCGGGGGCTTCTTTCCTGTTTTCAGCACCATTCCCATTCCGTCGGTATCTCGAAGTCGGAGAGAATCTTTGCTGACTGTGTTACTTACAGAGCCGACGCTACCATTGCCGCACAAGCTACTGGTGCCATGTCCTGGGCCTTCATCAACGCCATGAAGAAGAATCCACAGCAGAGCTACGTCCAACTGCTCAACAGCATCCGTGACGAGCTCGCTACCAAGTATACTCAGAAGCCGCAGCTGAGTTGTAGTCATCCCTTGAGTAAGTATCCGATTTCTACCCTTGATCTAGAATGGTTGCTGATTACCACTATTCAAGATACCAACCTCCTCTTCGTAATGTAACATTTTGTCGCCTGTTCATTCATTCGTTGTATGTATGGGGTAGATTGATTCGGCCTTGGGATCGGGGATCGGCGTTTTCTGAAATGGATGTTATGAGGAAATGAATGAATGTGTATATGGAGAAAAAGCACAGGGTCATTTCCCATTACAATTTTGGATTTCTTTATACTTCAGTGTTATATGAATGTATGCCAGATATTCAAGTTACATAGTCTTGACTCGTGCCCGAGATTTAACGGACACACTTTCTTCCCATCTCTTCAGGGGCTTTGCAAGTACCAGCATTATCATGTTTTTCACATGGTATCATTTCTCCTACTGATAGTCATTGCAATTTTTGGCTTCACTCTGATCATACCTGCATGAATCTTCCCGTTCAGAACTCCAACATTGACTAAATCTTCCGAAATATCGACATTCGGGGATCGTGTCTCATATCTCATAATTGCGCCTTGCCCAATTTCAAATCCTCCCAATGATCTCTATGGAAATCAACGTAGGAATGACCTTTCCCATGCGCATCAATCCACAATATCTTGTCGTACTCCTTTACTTTCTCGGGATCAACTCCTTCTTCTCTAAGTGGGACTTTGTTCTGTTTATTGTTGTGTATCGGCGTCATCTCCTTGACTACACGTATGAAGACCGGGACGGCGTATTTCGGGAGGTGTGTTCTCGAATGTCTGGTTTGCGTTAAGCGAAATGTTGACATCTAGGCGACAGGATCGCAGCATTACTTACCTGAGCAACCCAGCGAAATCAAAATCTTTCGCAATATTTGGATCGATATAAACAGCTGCACAGCCCGCCCTTCCATCATGTGATGGAAGCGAGACACCGTAAACATTCGCTTCAACCACACCAGGATACTGGCCCAGCACTTCTGCGACTTCAGCCGTACTCACGTTCTCTCCTTTCCATCTAAATGTATCGCCCAGTCGATCCATGAAAAACCATCTCCCATCGCTCGTTCTCCTCAACGCGTCGCCTGTTCTATACCAAAGATCTCCTTTCTTGAAGACGTCTCGCTCGAATTTCTTCTGAGTAGCAGATGGATTGTTGTAATACCCCGCAAACTCTTTCATATCCGTGACTGCCACTATAATCTCTCCTCCCTTCTCATACGGCTGTCGTTTCGCAAACCCCGTTTTCACATCCCTTGCTATAGCACCAGATACCTGATCAACAAGCACAGGCACGATCTTGTTCCGGTTTTCCCAGCGTATGATCGCACCTTGGTGACCGACACACGTAGCTAGGTAGTCACCTCGACAGTAATTTACGAGACCGAACACGCCTTCTGAGGAGTTGAAAAACTCTGTCACTTCCGGGACGCCGAATCGCTCTCGGAATTTGAACCAGACGTCTGGGCGGAGACCGTTGCCGAACATGCAGCGGACGTTGTGATCTCTGTCTAGAGGGGAAGGTGGTGCAGCAAGGAGATAGCGTGCGGTTTCGCCGACATAGGTTATCCAGGTTGCGCGAGAGTCATGGACTTCGCTCCAGAATTTGGAGGTGCTGAATTTTTTGCCGATGCCTATGTACAAGTGGAGTTAGTCATTGTCTCAATAATCTCAAGATCTCAAAAAGTATGGCATGTTGTCAGGAGATCTTGCGACATGCCAGCGTGTGAAGTGTGTTGTCTCGGGACTTACAAATAGTGATTCCTGTCATAAGCATGGTGACAGCTTGAACTCCTCCGGTTCCATGATACATCGGCATACAGTCGTACCATCTATCTCCGTCGACAGTTCGTCTATATCCAGTCGCTCTCTAATATGAACATCAGCACAAGCTATGTAAGCCTGAAAGAGCAAGGAAAGCCACCCAGGTAGCTTACGGCACAACCCACATAGAAGCCACGATCAACATTAAATGGAACACCTTTCGGCATTCCCGTCGTTCCACTATCTCGAGTCAGTATACACTCAATCAACAAAGCAACAAAATTAAGCGTTAAGGGAAAGGAAGAAAACCCTACAAACATCCCAAACATACCTCGTATAAAACATACACATCGGCCAATCCCCCTTCACCCCATCCCTATACTCATCTCCCGGCCTCTCCCCTTTTCCCTCTTTAATCCCCCTCTTCGTCACCTCATCCAACACCACAACCTTACACCCCAACCCCCCCTCAATCTCCCCCCTTAACCCCTCAATCCTCTCCCTCAACTCGCTCTCATCATCAACCAGCATCAGCCCCGCCTTACTAACCCCCAAACAATGCAACAGCGCCTTCCCCGAAAGATTATAATTAATCATCGCCGGCGCGGCGCCTATAGCCCAGAGACCCAGCCACGCGAACAGAAAGTCGGGCGTGTTGGTCAGGTAGAAGTTGACATATTGGCCAGGCTGGACGCCGAGACTGAGGAAGAATTGTGCATATTGGTGCGCGAGGCGAGAGGTTTGCTGGTAGGTGTAGGAGCCAGAGCGCGACCAGATGCATTCGGCGTTGGGTTGGGTGAGGACGGAGTGTTCGAAGAAGTAGTAGAGAGCGAGGCGGTTCTTTTGGGCTGGTTTTGGGTTAGCTATCTTGCGTTTGGTGGGCGATGTATTGGTTTGGGGGGTTTTGGAAGAAGTTGGAATGGGATGTGGAGGGGTAGGAAGATGGAAGATCTGACCTGCTTCTCGATACGCCTTTGCCTGCGCTCTCCTGTTTCTTATTTCACGGATGTCGCGGGCAAGTCCTAATTTGCCATTGAGGTACATGCCCCCAAGCACGGAGCTCGCAGTGACTGCTGCAACTATGTTGAGATGCCATATTAGCTTTGAAATTTCGAGAATTGAAATGAAGCTTGTTTTATCAATCGTAATACATGCTCTTCTAACCTCCTTGTCATTTCCTGTGCTGGCATTTGAATGCAGAGGAAGAGTTCAAAGAGTTAGAAAATACCCCACTTACCAACAGCTGCCATCTTGAACGCAATTCCAATTCCACTTAAAGAATAAGGCCAGAATACAAATTCCAGGAGGAAGTACCGGGTAACTTTCTCTCTCCTTCCAACTGTCAGTGTTGAGTGATCACTGATCAAGCTCCAAAGGTACAACTGAAAGAAGAAAGTGTACACCCACGAGACCTGACACAGGTATTGTACCTAGCTGTTTGAATGTCGGGTCGGCAACTGCTTTACATCACCGAGGCATCTCATCTCACCCAATCCTTTCCCTCCCCGCATCGCTTCGTCATGGCGGGAGGCGGGGTTGGTTCTCGCTTCCCCGGATTTACAATACCCCGCATGAAACACTCCCCTCACTATTGACATTCAACTCCATGAGGATTCTTACAACTCACTTCAGCGACTGTCTGTTCCGGGCGGAGAGTCAAGATCAAATGTTTCAGTTTTTGGTTATGGTATCACTGTAGAAGATTTTGTGTAGTGTAAGAGATTATCTGAATAGAGGGTTGAGATGCTAGATCATGAATTTGTGAGTGAGCACTAGAGTAAAGAGGGAGGCATGCAAGGGTTACCATAAGCGAGGAAGAAAGGGGAAGACCGAAGGTTGAGGAGGTGGTAGTGATCATGCTTGTAGGGGACCGATCGAGAAGGTAACGTTCTAACATCCCAAGCTCAGTCACCAAGTTTAAGAACGAAATGGACATTGAAATAAAGTATGTAGGATTCAATTATCATTATACTATCCCATTGTCATCGACACTATCATCTCCTCTTCTCATGAACCCACTGATTGTATATCTATGCAACAGAACTAACTTATTAATCAGTCCAGTTCCACCACAACTCGCCTCCTTAGCTACTCCTCATTCCTCCATCTAATGCCTGGGTGGCAGAACCTCCAAAACTCCAACACCAGAGATGGTATTCGCATCGTTAACCTTGGTATTTGTACCATCAGCTGTCGACAGAACAACATAAACCTGTCCAGTGGGTGGCAACTGTCCATTACCCCCAGCAGGGATCTTCTCAATCTTCAAGTCACCCGCATTGCCCCTGGTCTGGTACGTCTCTACATAGTAGACATCCAATCCGCTGAACAGCACAGCATACACCTTCTGGCCCTCAGCAATCAAGCCAGCCTTCTTGGCGTTCTTGTACGCGGCGGAGAAGGTGATAGGCGAGGAGCCGGCGGTGTATGGGTATTGAGAAGGTTGGAGAGTGAGGGCTGGGAAGGCCTTGAATGGGAGGGCGGGGTCGCCGGGGGCGAAGCCGGTGATGAATTGGGCGGCGAGGGAGAAGACTTGGTTGAAGTCGAGGGGGGTGTCGAAGGCTTTTGGGAAGGGAACTTGTTTGAGGACGGAGCGGATGTAGGAGCTGTGGCGGGACTCGACGGTCAAAATGGAGCCGGCGGCAGTGAGATACCCTTTATCAACAATGGCCTGTGCGGCGCCTGGATGCAGGTGTTAGTGTCTGCTTTTGATGTAGTGGGATAAGACGAGATGAGGGAGCATACCGAGATAGGCGGAGACTCCGACACCCTCAAGGACAGAGGAGAGTCCGAGGAAGGACTTTACGTCCGTGTAGGGGAAGGAGTATGTGGCTTCGTTAACGGCTTGACCAGCGAGAGCACCAGCAAGGAAAGAGACGTGAGTCTGTATCAACGATTAGCTTCATAGCTCTATACCAACACTGACTTCCAATAGATCAGAACATACCTCCTCATCCGAAGCGATGACCTTCAAGTTGTCATAGAAGGGATCCGCAAAGCCAGCACCCACAAAATCCGCACGAGAGAAGTTCTTGAGACCGTCTTGGTAGAACTTACGCTCAAGGTACTCGAGAGTAAGTGCGTAGTTCAGGATTGTGATATCACCCCCGGGAGGAGGGTTGAAATCCATAGCGACATCTCGCTGTTCAACTGGGTGGGCGATGGCCAGGCCAGCAGCAAGGACGGATGTGAAAGCTGAGTAACGCATTTTGAAGACTTCTGTATGATTTGACTAGTAAAGAAGATACCAAAACAACAAAACGTACTTGAAAGGGGGGGAACAGGATGTAGTTATATTGAAATGAGCTCGTCTGTCAAGAAACACTAACGGACATGATTACATATTTGCGAAAAGAGGGGAGTCGATCTGGATCGTCTTTGATGATGAAAGGCGCCAGGGGATATGATGCGATTGAGCAATGAGGAGGCTCGACGGCGACATGTTGACGCTATTCAAGACACTTGGCCTGGAAGCTCGAGGATCCGGCTTTGCGCCTTGCAACGAACGCGAGCAACAACACACAAAGAGAAGCCAGCCCGACGGCCGTACTCTGTAGTAGAGGCTGAGCATAGCTGAACAGCTATCTATCGACAACCAAGCGACCGAATCTGAACTTTGGCCAGGGGGAAGAAAGGAGGAGGTCATTCCACGTCCCCGATGTAGCGACACTTGTCCATGAGAGGAAGCTAGGGAGCGTATTGCGAAAGAGCACCTGCATATCTGGAGCTCTATCCCCTGTCTATTTCGTCAAAGGAACGGAGCGAGGGTTTCACCGAGCCCAGAATAATCAGAAACTACTGAAATATAATGAGGCACTTCTCAGTAGTCGGAAACTACTCAAAATTCTCGTGATGATGTTGAGATTGTGACGAAATAGTAAATGAAGCTCTAACCCAAAATAACACTCGCCAAGGAGGACAAGCAGGCCCATCCCAAGCTTGTCTCTTCTCACACCAATTAAAGCAGCTAGCAAAATCCGACGAACCCCTCACATCGGATTCGCGTCTTGCCTTTCGTGGCCATGCTTTTTTAAGCTTGCTTTTGAAGTTAACTACGAATTGGGGTTAAGTTCTGAATTGAGGGTCGCTAGCGTTGTCAGCTCTCGAGAGGATCGACATTGAAGATGCGGGATGGGTCGGAAACGCTTCGATCCGGGACTACTCTTTGGCGATCTAGGTCGACTTTTTGGGGAATCCCACCATTCAGGTACCTGGTCGGTGCCATTTAAGCTGTATGATGTGCTTTCCCCGCGTCATTCATCTCTGTCAAAAACGACTCGAAAAGCTTACTGCCTTGTGTGGAAACGGAAAGGTTCAGAGCCGGAAAGTCTCTTCTTGGCTTACTGTGATTGCAAATGTTTCGGGCTTGGCGATTGGGTTGGTAAATACAAATTGACAAAAGTTAGGATAAATTGATGAAATGATGTTATATGGAAGTCAAACTGCTCCCGAGACGACGCCTGACATACAGAGAATCTATTGATGTACAGAGCAGATAACGTAAATGGTATCAAAGCAACAAACCAATGCGCTCGCTAGCAAATCCGTAATCAAACAGTCTCGATGTATCTCCGCACCTCCCTATTTTGGAATTAGTACAAATTTGTTGCGAATACAAGCATTTGTGAGGAGAACGTACCAGTCTGTTACAGCTTCGTCCCACAGGCGAATCTCGTGCTCTCTTGTTCCACCGTAATGTTCTACAAACTCGTCGCCGAAAACTTCTCTTGCCACACTTTCGGGTCTCATGAATCTCTCTGTTGCCTCCTTCAAGCTCTTTGCAAGCCTTACTCCTGGATCTGCCTTTCCGCCAACATCTTGTCCCTTGCCAAGAGGTGGTTGTTTAATCTCGAGCTTTTTCTCCACGCCTCTCCAGCCTAGTGCTAGGATGGCGGCCAGCACGTAAAATGGGTTCGCATCTGCGCCCGGAACGCGAACTTCGAAGCGCGTCGCTCCAGGCTTTGAGGTTGGTGGCGCAATAAGTCGAATTGATGCCGCACGGTGCTCCAAACCCCAGGAAACGGTGACGGGGGCCCAGAAGTTCTCCACGAGACGTTTGTAGGAGTTGACGGTGGGTGCTACGAGGGGCATGATGTCTGGGAGACCCTCGAGAAGTCCTGCGAGGAAGTGCCGTCCCATGTCTGACAAGTTCTCAATATCTGTCCATTCGGCCTCTGTATCCTTCTGCTCTCGGAAGAACAGATTCTTCCCCTTCTTGTCAACAATCGAGACGTGCATGTGCCCGCTGTTTCCTGGAAGACCTTGCCTTGGTTTCGCCATAAAACAAGGGGTGATTCCATACCCAGAGGCTACTGACTTGACAACGTACCTGAATTGGTTAGAGACATTTGCAAAAGCATGGCAGTATGCTTACTTGAACAATCCAGCCTTGTCTGCCATTTGCTGGATCTCTCCAAAAGATAACGCAGCCTCGAAGACACCAGGTCCACTCTCCGTATGCCACCCTTCAATCCCAACATTGAACTTCTCACACGCGTCAAATATACCGTAGTAGTATTCCTTATTCTGTACAGGCCGAGTCAAACTATATCCAAACATGCCCTCTGTCAGAGACGGCAGGGAATTGACAGGATTGTCTCGCAGATATGTCGACGTGGAGGAAGTGTTTCGCTCAGAGACTGGTCCATTCGAGTCGCTGGAGGGGACTTTGAATTGGAAGAATTCATACTCAGCTGCAAGCAAGAATTAGCAAGTCGAAGCCACAAGCCAAGCTCGAGCATACCTCCGGCCATAGCACCATATCCCTTCTCGTGCAATTTATCCACAGTCGTCTTCAGCAGACCTCTTGGGCATGCACTGACTGCCTCTCCAGAGTCTGGATCCTTGAAGTAGATAAGGAAGAATGGAACATTGTCCTCCCACGGTATCCTCCTGAAAGTGCTGAGATCTGGAATGGCAATAAGATCATGGTAACCATTCTCGGCATTGCTGATCTTCAATTCCCTGAAGTAGGTCTGGTCATGCATGTCCCAACCAAAGATCACAGAGCAGAATCCAAAGCCCTCTTTTGCAACGCTCAAGAACTTCTTCTTGGAGATCAGCTTACCCCGCAGAATGCCGTCGACATCAACGCCTGCAAGCTTGACCTTGGTATCATTTTCCAGAAGCTTTGGTAAAGACTCGAGTGTTACTTCCTGTTCCGACATCGTGTCCTAAAGCTTCTGGGATCGGATCGGTGGACTTTGGGGATTGAAGGCTGGAAGGAGGGGTAAGCTCGACAGCTACGTACTGAGGCTATAGAAAGCTGGTAGTGTTAGAGAAGTATGAGGGAGTCTGTACGAAAGACGGAGGAAGTCTAGAGGAAATGTTCGAACAAGCAAGATCTATTCTCAAGTGTATGGTGAGAGCTTCTAGCTACGAGACAGAAAAAGAGGGGATTCGCGATAAGGGAGAAGCTGGGAACAAGGAAGCTGGCCCGACTTCTAGCTCCCCTGTCGCTCGGGGTGGGCTGGGCCAATTGAGTGATGGAATTGAAGCCCCAACATGCCCCGCACCGCCGTGCTACATGAGTCGTCATCGTTTCGAGGTTTGAGTAACCTCGAACATAAATAAATAGATAGACGGGCGCCGACCGGAAGAGAGAGGAAACACGATGGCATTCTTTTGGTGCAACATCGCATCACGGAGAGCTGCACAACAGTACAACAGATACGCCTCGGCGCATGCTTCAAGATCTTTTCACCACGGTCGGCAGATATAGGCGAAGATGTAAAAATACATAAATCCATCTCGTTATCGTCGGCTTTTGAACCTCATCATGACAATCTTAGCTCCACTCGCCGTTGGAGCGTTCCTGAGTCAACAACAACCTTAACCTCAATCAAACCACACGTTTCAAGCATCAGACCCATGTGACGCCTTCTTTCGACAACGCCTTCTCTTGACAGACCGGCGGACATTTACCCCATTTTTCGGGGTTCTGATACGACAATCGGAATGCAATCCCATGCGGATGTTGGTGATCCCTCTGTGTTGTGACAATGAGGGGTTCCGTCCGTCGTGGAGCTTCGATTCGACTTCGGTTCGACTTTCTACGAAGTGACCCCGCGGCGCTTAGCCACAGCTATGTCCCTATCAGTCTGGCGTGTCTGGCTGCTTGAGACACGTCGCCACCCGTCGCAATGCCTTGACCTCACGACCTTCAAGGCTGGCTGCGCGGCTGCCCAGTGGTTATTTACCCATTACTGTACATTACCATGAGCAAATGCATGGTCGGCTGATACGGGCGAAAGATGAGCGGTCAGCGACCGTCGGAAAGGGTGGCCGCTGTTCGGTCGTGTCTTGAAGGGTTGTTTGCCTCTCATCAGTCCCCGACGGAGCACGATAAGGCCAGTGCCTGAGATGGTCTGGTATGGCTGGCATGGCTGTCCCGAGAACGGACTTTGCCCTTCCCAATTCCATTACACATCCTGGGTCCCCTTGCCCCTCTAGCCCTCCACACCTGCTGGAATTCTGTGACTGAACATCGTGTCCTTCATCATCATATCATCTTCGCCTCCTCCCTTCCATCCCCTTTCTTCATTCTCACTTTCTCAACTTCAACATTGGTCTTATCGCACCATATCAAGTGAATTGTAAGTTCATCTCATATCAACGCTACGCTACTGTCCCGCAGCTGCATAATCGCTCCTTCCGACTGCCTAAGCGAGCCTCAATATACTTTCTCTTTGTTTCTGACACCTGCGTCACCGGCGTACAATTCGAGGTCACTTTCAGTCCACTGATTCTTCTATTAGAAAAGAAACAAAAACCAGCCCGTCTTCCAAACACATTTTCAACAAAAATCAAACGTCAAAATGGGAGACAGCTCTTCTCGAAGCAGCAGCAGTGGCAAAGTCCAAACTATCAACAGTGTTGGCATGGGAAGATTGATTGGCAAGAACGCTGTTGTCACAGGAGCCGCTGGGTGAGTCCGGAATCTCAATCTTGAATCCTTTCGCCTTGTCTGCCTTTCTGCCTGCGAACGCCTCCAAAGATTCTTCGATTTTGCCTTTGTGGGATTCATTGATCATCACCTAAATCAAGATCCACGTGATAGGGCATTCGCCCTTGCTACGAGTCAGACAAGCTATAGTTCTGTTTTCAAATGTACAGCAGAGGCTCAGGACGGAAACTTCACTTTTGCGACAGTTGTCTAAGAATTATACTGACAAGTCAAAGTGGTATCGGTCTCGAAACATGCATTCTCTTCGCCAAAGAAGGCGCCAACGTCCTGATGGCCGATATCTCCTCTGCAGCACTTGACAAAGCCTCAGAAAAGCTCAAGCAACTCGTTCCCTCCGCTCACAAAGTCGACATCAAGGTACCCATCCTCCTCCCCAAACTTAACACACTATCACATGACTAAACCTCCCAGGTCTGCGATGTCTCCAAGGAATCCGACATTGAAGCCCTAGTAGCACACGTCGACGCCTGGGGCGGCGTAGACATCATGTTCAACAACGCAGGTATAATGCACGCCGACGACGCCGACGCCATCGACACACCCGAGAAGATCTGGGACCTGACACAAGCCATCAACGTCAAGGGCGTCTGGTTCGGCTGCAAGCACGCCGTACTCTCCATGCGCAAGCACAAGAAGACCAAGGGCTCCATCATCAACACTGCGTCTGTCGTAGCCTTGGTCGGTTCCGCTACTCCTCAGCTGGCGTACACTGCTTCTAAGGGCGCGGTTCTGGCTCTTACGAGAGAATTGGCTATTGTGCATGCGAGAGAGGGTTTGAGATTCAACGCGCTTTGCCCGGCTCCGTTGAACACTCCGCTTTTGCAGGATTGGTTGGGAGATGATATCCCGAAGAGACAGAGACGTGAGATTCATTTCCCCAGTGGACGATTCGGCGAGGCTATTGAGCAGGCGAATGCGGTGTTGTTCTTGGCTAGTGATGAGTCGAGCTTTATCAACGGACAGGTATGTTTAACATTAACATTTTTTACACACCGTTCAAAGGAGGAAAATGCTGACAATACCAGGATTTCGTCGTCGACGGTGGAATGACAAAGGCATATGTCACCCCCGAAGGACCACCCCTCGTCGGCCCCAAGAACAACGCTTCGCTCTCCGAGCAAGTCGATGCTATCCGCGGCACCGGTATCTAAACAATTTGCAACTTTTGAGCTGCATTCAAACACGCCTCAAACCAGCCAGCATCTCTTTCCCTTTCGAATACGACAATAATCCAACATGAGCGAATGAATCCGATCTTTCTCTTTTTCGGTTTAGGTTTGGGTTTGGGTTTCTGCGATGGGATAGGGGGTTGCGTTGTTATTTGGAGGCCATGCGTTGCTCATTATTCCTCTGCACATGTTTCATAGATCATGTATGCGGTTTATTCACTCTTCTTTCGCTTGCTTATGCTTATACATGTGGTTTCGATTGGCAATTGCGCATACCCTAAAGACTAAAGACCAAAGAAAGATTCGAAATAACAATAGGGCAAGGTTTTGCTGGGCTTTTTGAAGTAGATACTCTTACGCTAAGAACGAGAACGAGAATGGAAATGACTCAGTATCAAATTCCTGATGAAGATTTACTGGAATAATGCGTTTCTGGATGAGATGGTGAGGTTTGGCACAACAAAACCATTTAAGCGAGATATCAAACTGTGTTGGGCTGGGCTGGTTGGGTCTCATGCCTATTGCAATGTCACTAATTTGACTAGCACCTTTTTCGTTTCAAAGCCGAAGCTTAGGTTTCATTTATTGTGGTATCGTACAAGCCGGGTCCATTTTCCTAACCGCAAGCAAGCTAATTTTGCTCGATTTTCATCTCCCAAAGTACCCCGTGAATCTCACGACATGAAGATGAGGCCTTCCCCTGAATCCTATGCAATATCTAACGCCAACACGATGCCTATCCCGGTATACTATCGGTAGCCTGGTGCCTCACGCCCGGGTGAGCAGCCACATGAAGAACAGCTGCACAGGATACGAGTATATGAAGAGGAACTGCGTCCGTCGGTTCTTTTGTGAACGTGCTACTGTTTGCATGGTTCCTCGCTCGTCGCTGACGTTTTCTGGGAGTAGGACGTACTTCAGAGATCGTAGCTGCGTGGGGCCATCAGTACTTTGATCTTAATATAGTATGAGAAAAAGTGCTTACCAGGAAAAGGGCATTTGCAAGGAATGTGTATGCAAAGACCGTCCATCCGACCCATCCACCAGTACCCTTCCCACCATTGAATATCTCACTGATTACAATCGTCACGATCGCCCCAACAAATTTGTAGCCTGAGTAGGCAACCAGATCCAGGAGTTGGGAATCGCTGGCGATGGAGAGTAAGTAGGCTCCTAATTTGAGGAGGATGATCTCTACGCCAACAATGAAGAATGACCAAGTTGCTGTGTATCCGAGTAACTCGGGCTCGAATGCGCCTCGAAGTCCAGCGATCATGCTATACAGGAGGATGTAGGTAACCAAAGCCATGACGGGAATGTACATATCTGGGCTATTCAGATCGTCCCTCGGTGGCATGAACCATCCTTCCTGACCGTTTGGACCGAGTGTCTGCTTGCGCGACCAAGGCTTGTGTCTCCAAGGAAACAGAACCAAGAATAACTTGTTGACCACATATCCGTTTGAGACGTTGAAGTAATGCTTGAGCGCGGAGAAGTTGACATATCGATTGATCTAAACAAATCAACAATGTCACAACTTAGATTCAGAACATTGTAAACTTACATTTTGCTCTACGTATTCTGTTCCATGCTTCAATGCTGTCTGTCCAACCTGGAATCCCATCTGCGCCGTAGGGTCTGACATGAAGTTCCCGTATGCGCCGAAAGCGTTGGCAGCTCCTGGAGGAGCCTGCGGTTGGTAGGGGTTTCCATATCCGCTCTGCTGTTGTTGTTGTGACATGGGAGGTGGTGGTGAGCGCAGCTGGGGAACTGTCGAGACGTGCTGAGGTACGGGATGGTGAAGGGGTGGAGAGGTTGCTGGGGCAGGATGCCCATAGTTTGCTCGCTGCATCTTGGTCAAGATCCGGGTAAAGAAGACGCAGGTGTTGGTCTTGTGAGGGGATGTATTGCGTCGTAGCTTCGTTGAACGGATATCTGTCAAATTCAATGTCGCGAGCGGTGTTGACCACATTGCCATAGCATTTTCAGAGCTTCGCGATCCTGCTTACATAAGATCCGTTGATAGCGGCCGCCAAGCCAGCCTTATCGGACTCCCAGCCCTGACCTATTTGCGACAGATTCAAAGTCTCCAGCCGTCGTGGTGACTTTTGAACAGCAATAGTCTCCGAAGCCCTCAAAATGTTGGACTCTTTCGAAATCCTTACTACCTCTGGTGTCGTTCTATGGTCGAAATCATATGCGCCAACCAGCCCAGCGATCATCAATAGCCTCATCACGAATGTGTTCATTGAGGAGCGCACACTCCCAGGAGCTGGCATCGCAGACGATATTTCAGCAGCGAATAATCCTCCATACAAGTACGAACAGCATACCTTGAAGTGGACAACTGTGAAGGAGCTCAATCTGATATTTGTGGTACGTGGAGGCTTGAGGAGCACCAGACCCAATGGCTATTGACTGTCCAACTTCTAGGCTGTCTATCGATCCCTTCTCCACCTGTCATGGATTGACAAACTAGTCGACAACATCAAGACCATTTTCGTGGATTTATATGGGGACCAATTGAAGAAGCCACATACTACGATTGTGGAATGCCATTTCGACGAGTATTTCGACCAGCAAATACAAAAGCTCGAAAAGACTGCTCTAAACCAAGATACGAGAGTGGCGGAATCCTCTGCATACGTTGAAGAAGCACCACCATCTGTGTCCGAGAAGTTCGACGATGAACCTCCGCCGTTGCCTGGTCTGCTTTCAAGAGGTATGTGCGATTTGGCAGGTTTAGGCGTGAAGCTGACTTTTCCTCTAGGACATTCAAAGAACAACTACAGAGACCTAACTTCGAATGATTCTACTCCAATTGCGACTCCTGATACTTCGCGACCAAGCACACCGGCAAGCCACATTTTGACTGGAAAGGCGGGACCAGGAGGCAAAGGGTCCCGAAGAGCTCGAAAAGCTGCAAATACGCCAAGCGCATATGCATCTTCAGGCGACGAATCGTTCTTGAAGAAGAACAAGTCCGGGAAATCTGCTGCTCCAAAGAAGGGAAGAAGATGGGATGCGGACGGACTGGCGGATGAAGACAGCGATACACCATTGGATTACTCCGCACCAGCAAATGGCGCAACATCTGGCGAGGATGAGGGCAAGGAACGTCCAGGAACCATGGAGGAAGTGGACCAGGCGACTTGGGGATCTAAGACTGGTAAAGGACAATTCGTCCTGAAGGATCTCGATGACCAGGTCAACTCGATTTTGGCTTCAGCAGACGCCAAGAAAGCGGATACAGCAGCTCCAGCAACGGGCATAGTAGGGTCGAGTTTGAGTGCCATCGGAGGACTTTTCAGGAATGTTGTAGGAGGCAAGACTTTGACGAAAGAGGATTTGGATAAAGCTATCAAGGGCATGGAAGACCACCTATTGAGGAAGAACGTTGCACGAGAAGCTGCGATACGGCTGTGTGAAGGTGTAGAACGGGAGCTGATTGGTGTCAAGACTGGCAACTTTGAGAGTCAGTTCTATTGCAGTGGAAACGTGAACCGCTTCTAACGAGAAACAGGTGTCCAAGCGAAGATTCAAATAGCTATGGAATCATCTTTACGAAAGATCTTGACGCCAACTTCGTCGCTTGATTTGCTACGCGAAATCGATGCAGTTACAGCACCTTCCGCATTATCCTTACAGAAACGGCGCCCATACGTTATGTCGATCGTTGGTGTCAACGGCGTAGGGAAGTCCACGAATCTCTCCAAGATCTGCTTTTTCCTTTTGCAGAACAAGTACAAGGTTCTGGTTGTAGCTTGCGATACCTTCAGATCTGGTGCGGTGGAGCAATTGGCTGTCCACGTGCGCAACTTGAAGGAGCTTACATCTCGAGAGGGTGGAGAGGTTGAGCTGTACCAGAAAGGGTACGGAAAGGATGCCGCAAATGTTGCAAAGGACGCAGTGACTTTTGCTGCGCAAGAAGGATTCGATGTGGTTTTGATCGATACTGCTGGTCGTCGTCATAATGATCAGGTAAGTCCTCCTACCGGCTTTCTCTTTTATGATGCTAATAGTTTTTAGCGTCTTATGTCTTCACTTGAGAAATTCGCCAAATTCGCCCAGCCTGACAAGATTCTCATGGTTGGAGAAGTAAGTCCATATACTTTGATCGTGTGGCTCTTGCTAACAGCATCCAGGCATTGGTGGGAACGGACTCAGTCGCGCAAGCGAGGAACTTCAACGCAGCATTTGGAAGTGGGCGGTCGCTTGATGGTTTCATCATCTCCAAGTGTGATACCGTTGGAGACATGGTCGGTACGCTGGTCAGCATGGTACATGCGACCAACGTTCCAGTACTGTTTGTAGGTGTTGGGCAGCACTACAGCGACTTGAGGAACCTATCCGTGAAGTGGGCTGTGGAAAAGTTATTAAGTAGTAATTAATCGACTGACGTCTGCCACCCCAAATCTTGTCTCATCCAATGTCTAAAGTAAGAGCCGATCAAGAGCGTAACGGAAATTAAACGAGTGAATATTAAGCGACAGTAAATAATGTCTCGACAACAACAGCCGATCCGAGCTTTCACTATCTTGTCCGCGAATCACTCGAACCAGGTTAACGCTCTACTTCGAGTGTTTCCATCACGTAGGTCTTGCATTCTCCAGCACCACGATGAAGAATCCAAAATTCGCACCATCACGACAGAACTGCACCATAGCTTCTCTGTTGCTAGCTTTCTTCAAGCTGCTGGTACTCACACGGCCTCAAGACTGACGGAGTTCAAGGTCGCGGCGCGTTTAATTTACAGCGCGAATCTCGACGCAGAGGCCCTCTGCTATGTCATGCTTGCTGCGAGGCCTCTCTGGGTTTCCCTTCTCGCCCTCTCCACTATCACTTCCCACACGCAGCCACCGAATGCCTCCACTGCACCCTACTGCCTATGGGCGCTGGTGAGAGCACACATGACCCTACTCCTGCTACTTTCGAAGTGCGACTTTCGCCCCGACTTCATCAGCCTCCTCCCCACGGAGGTTCTCACCCAGATCTTCGGCAATGCTTTCACGGACTTGCCATCGCTCTCCAAAGTCAGCAGACGCTTTCACGAGATTGTACAGCCAGAACTGTACAAAACAGTCCACTTTTCCAAGAAGCCACAACAGTCTTGTTCTCACCCGTTGTTGCTCTTCATGAGGACGATTGGGAACAATCCAGATTTGGCGAAGCAGGTTAGATCGTTGGAATTGGGCTATACTAGGGAGGGTCTCGAGATGAGCGGCCATTTGATCTTGTTCAGTAAGTTTCCGAAGGAGGAAGAGATTGTTATCGCGAATATGTGTGCGGACTATGTGCAAAACGTACAGCTTTCATGGCTATCGAATTGGGGTCAGGATTTAAAAATAAAAAAAGGCTCGTTGTATGTCTTCAAAACAGACTCGAAGATGTTCTGAAGCTGACTCGATATACAGAGGCGCGTTCACCGACCTTCTCATCCTCTGGCTCCCGAATTTCACGGACCTCTCCTTACGGGGCTACACATGGAGCAAAGCCCACTTGCTCGCAATGACAGCGCAGGGCATTGATAATAAGGCAATGTTCACGCATCTGAAATATTTGGACCTGCGATGTAAATCTGAAAAGTCCTGGTTAGCGGCTATGAACTTGCGCTTTCCGGACCTCCGAGCCATCTTGCAGATCCGGACATTGCGCAGTCTAGCTGTTGATATGATTATATCGAAGGCAGACTCTGGGCTACTGTCTGCGGGCAATCCTTGGGAGCCGAGCGCTCTGACATTCCTAGTAAGTAGATATTTGGAAGGAGCTTCAGTCTTCTCGCCTCTTCTATAACATGCCTCTTCTATAACATGTCACTAGGTAGGTCTTTAGCTGTCCTGTACAGGCCTTGACCATCACGATATTTTGTAAGGGAAATTCTGATTCCAGCCTACACGAAAACAGAGTAATTTCAACGTGCTGTTTCTAGGACATAAATCTACGCAACGATGAGCTTTTAAGCAGTATCGTCCGCCTCGTACCCTCCCTCCAGAAACTCAATTGGACGTTCCGGCTCAGGGGTGAGCAAACACTGGCCTGTGACAAGCTTCAGATGTCCCTCGACCACTGCAAGAGCACTTTGCAAGAGGTCCGAATCGTCCCAAGAAAGGGGTATGGTGGCTCTCGGCAATGGTTAACTAAGACCGTGAAACTGCAAGGCACTATCAACCTCTCTGAGTTCAAGCGCTTGCATACGCTGGAGATCCTTTCAACATGCTCATTGGGTGGGGAGAAATGAATTTGGTGGCAATGACGAATGTCCTACCAATGTGCCTGAAAACGTTTGGTCTTGCTGGGCGATCCGATGGTGAAGCATCAGGTGGTAACATGGGATGCAATGTCTCTTCTGAATGTTCTACGGCCGTATTTGGTGGGTAATATTCATGGGAAGGGACCTGTTCGGCGAGACTTGAAGACCTTGACCTCGAAAAATTTATGTTAAGCCAGCAGGCGCAATTGGAATGGTTCAGGGCGAGTGGAGAAAGGAATACCATGATAAATTTGAGAAGCATTTGTGAGATTGCTGGCGTTGAGTTCATCGGGGATCAAAGATGCAGGAGGGAAGAGGTGGTGGGATTTGGTGACCTGGTGGACTGGTGTGCAGTAGTGCATTTCGTAGTAAACAGAATAAGACGATACCTTTCACGTCTCGAATGGCTCTTCCTCCAAATGACAGTTTTCCCATTGAGCATAGGCCACGAAACATCATGGAAGCCTTCATGTCAATAGCATTGGGAACTCGACCAAGAAGAATTAAATAAACTGCAAGCTACAGTTGAGGAGGCCATGGTGTCGCTCGCAAAGTGGATACTGTACTCTCTCGGCTAATATGAGCGACTGGTCTCCGTCAAGGCGACAACCTCGTTCAATCTCTTGGCCAGCTACAACTCACCGCAAAATTGAGTCTCCAAACTCAGAGTAACAGTATTTGATCTAGCAGCACTTGGATGACATAGTCATCTGGCATTACACGAGACCAAATCGTTTGTGTGTGAGAGAGGTGGTGCTTGAAAGCAGCCTTGTTGTTATTGATCCGGGATTTTTGAGCAGCTGCCAAGGATACCAGTTCAAGGTATGTCATACCTCTCGTTACGATTTTGAGCCTTGCTTGAGCAGGAAGAGTTTTTCCGTCATCGAAAATGGCAGTTGGAGTCGGTTTTAGAAAGCTCACATCCTTGACACATTGGCCACCACTTTGGGAGCTTTGAGCACCCCAGAGAGTCTTGACTTACACAATACAGGCTGTAGGGTAACAAGACAAGTTCCCAGTATCTTACTATTGTGTTGTTGCTACCTAGGCCGAAGCCGATTTATGAGCACTAAAGCCACATACGGAAGTTGTGCCTACACTAGCCGGTCAATCTCGCCATCAACCACCCGTCATGGCCTGCAAAATGGATCCCAAACTCGTCTTCCACACTCCTCCACCTCTGGATCCAGGATGGCTCGCCCATGAGAAATCCGCGAATCTCCTCGCCACTGCACCAGTGCTCACTTCTTCCAGGGAGAGACAAAAGCTCTACGCCGACACCTGCCGCAAGCTCAACGCCGAACTGCTTTCTGGAAGAGATAAGCAACTCACCGAAGGTATCGAGATCCAAGATACGAAGGTCGAGTCCAAACCCGGCCCCTCAAATTCTGGAAGTATCCCCATCAGAAGCTACATTCCCTCTGGAGTCAACCCAGACAGCGAGAGCGTACCTGTGGTGATCTACTTCCACGGCGGAGGTCTCTATGTCGGCGATCTTGACAGCGAAGACCTTACTTGTCGACGAGTATGCAAATCATTAAATTGCACAGTCTATTCCGTTGACTATCGCCTCATGCCAGACCACGCCGCTTCAGATGCTCTTGCCGATGCCATTGCTGCTTTTCAGGCAATCATATCGAGCAGAAAAGCTAGTCGGCTGATAGTGATGGGAAGTTCTTCGGGTGGCCAGCTTGCTGCGCAGGTGTCACAGCATTTCAAAACGGATAGCAAAACACGAATCGATGGCGTTTTGTTAAGAGGACCAGTGACGTGCGATGCAACAGATGGTGGGAAGAATCTCTCCGCGAGGGTCAAGGAGTACCATACATCTATGTCTGAAGCGTTCTATACTTCTCTCCTGAGCAATGCAGCTGTGAATAATCAGAACAGAACCAAGGAACCAATGCCGTTGGAGGTTGAAGATCTGGCAGGGTTGCCGAGACATTGGATTCAGGTATCGACAAATGATTTGTACTATTCGGATGGTGCCTGTTATGCGGAGGCCTTGAGAAACCAAGGCGTGGATGTAAAGCTGGATGTTGTTGTGGGTTGGCCGCATACTTTCTGGTTGAAGGCGCCGTACTTGGAGAGGGCGGTGCAGGCAGAGAGGGATATGATTGAGGGGTTGAGGTGGTTGTTAGAAAGTGAAATTGAAAGCAAGAAGGATGTGAAGTAACAGTTGGAGACTGGATACGACCAGCGATATAGAGAGAGAGAGAGAGATTTTGTGGCGCCTTTAAGACAGAATTTTGAGGAAAAAGTCGAGTATGCTACTTGGAACTTGGAAAGAGAAACGACATGATGGAACAGAGCACGTCGAGGATCCCTTACTTGCGATCAAGAGCTGATTTCGAAACATGAATCTTCCAAACCTGAACACGAGACGGACTATTGGCGGCCAAAGTGACTGAGCGTGGCTCCTCAATCCGAGTGACTGACTTGATGCTGACTAGGGAACTTCGCCTTGCGATTGTTGAGGCCTCTCAGTCAAGACCGGATGTCCACGCCGTGCAGAGCCTGTCGTTCATCCATGTTCACATACTGTATATCTTCACATACTATACATCTCTACGAGTCTAAGAGAGGTGGAAGTTGTTCCAATTAAAGCAGACCTGTAGACTGAGAATACCATCTGTGTTTGCTCTTCTATCGGCCAACTATTTACACTAGTACAGGGGACATAGGAAAGGATGCGAAGGAGCCGTCTACAGCAACGAAAGGTCGCCGAATTTCTCCTGTCAAGGCATTAGCGAGCTGATTCCAAGATGCAGCGACAAAACTTACCTTGTAGCCTGGTACAGACCAGCGTCCCTTGGAAACGAGTTGGGAGGTCTTCTCATCAATATCTGGGCGGGCAGCAGCAACTTCGTCCTAAAAGCACACATCGAATCAGTTCCATCCCATTGACTCAATCTCGTCAACTTGGAGGTACATACCACGGTGAGATCCTCAAATGGTCTCGCCTCCTCGATATTCTTCAACGTCGCAGCCAAATCCTTCAACTCCAAATCCACACGTCCCTTCGTCTCCTCGGCATTCTTCACAGCCTGCGCCTCGAAAGCCTCAATGGCCTTGATTTGTCTGCCAACATCGTAGGTCGCGGGCTTGAATGTGGCAAAGTGCTTCTCGATCTCATCGACCACGGCTTGGTTCTTCAGGATGGACTTGTAGTGCGCGAAGTCGACCTTCGATGGCTGCTCGGAAAGGATCTGAACGCGGCGGCGGGCGTCCTCATTGCGCTTCTTGAAGGCTTGGAGGGAGGCGGCGGTTTGGCCTCGGAGACCAAGAGATTGGGTAACTTTTGCCCAGTCGAGCTTGAGTGCTGCACTTCGCTGTGGGAGAATATGTATTAGCTGGGTGTCCAGGAGAGGAGGTGCGAACTTCGGCACGTCTCGGAGGGGGCTGTTAATTGTGACGATTCTCGTGAACGTGCCAAAGGATTCGCAGACAAATACGGGATCAATTGAGCGATTGAACTTACTCCGGCTGCCATTTTGATGTGATTGGGAAGATTGGGGAGTGGAGAGTTACAGTTACGTTGAAGCGGTCGTCAAAAGCTGGAGAGCTTCGGAACTCGAAGAGCTAATTTTCAATCACGTGATATACAGACCAAAACAGATCCCTTCGGCCATGGTATTCAGCAAGAATGGTCTGAGGATATGTCCAGTATCGTACAAACATCCTGGTTCACTTCCGATGCAATCGATCTATGATTGGCGCATGTTTGTATGCTTCTTCTGGAAAGTCACTTCGAGCCTTCACTCACACGTATTGGAGCAAGTGCCTTGCAAATTTGAGCTCGTCCGACAAACACAGGCCCAACCAGTCACGAAAAAGAGCATTACGAAAAGTAGAGTTTCAGAGGTGCAAAGTTCCGAGAACGTGAAATTGGGATTCCACAGATGCTTTTCAGAATACAGATTCCCGGATAGGGATGCATGGTACGCAAGCTCCATCAAAAGTCCTCCAACGAGCCGAGTTCAGTCCGGCAGCTAGATGAACATAAGCTAAACACCCTATATGCTTAGAGCCATAATAGAGTTGACTATATCGTTGTCGTTCTCCTTCAATGCCTTAACAGCCTTGTTTCGTGAGACGCTGGCTTGGGTCATGACCAATTCGATATCCTTGTCCTCGAGTCCGGTAGCATCGACCTCCTCTCCATCGTCCTCATCATCGTCCTTCTTGTCCTCGCTGGTATCGATAGCCTTGCCCTTTCCGTGGTCGTGGGAGTGATCATGGCCAGAGTGGTCGTGTCCAGCGTGGTCGTGGGATTCAGCGGCGGCGAGTTGTTGGGCAGCAGATGCTTGAGCCTGGGAGTTCAAGTCCTCAATCTTGGCCTCACCGAAGACGCTGTAAAGAACATTAGTCGGAGCTTGCGAGTTATGCTCTCCGTCGACTTACATGTAGGTGTTGGATGAAGGAGACTTGTAGACCTCAGGCTGGTTGATAACGAAGAGAATCTGTACAAAATACAGACGTTAGCACAGTTCCCAAGATAATACCCAGAATAAAAGCTTCAATGATGGTGTCTTCTCGTCCCCGCAACCATGCCCATTCTCTTCTATGGCCGCCCATTGGACTATCCAGAAGCTCAAAAAGCACTCGAGCAGTACTCACGTTCTTTGGTCGTCTCAAGGTAACACGAGTGATGCCTGGGACCTTGACAAGGCCGAGCTTCAGGATTGACTTGCGCGCCTTCTTCTCGTTGCGGGAGTGGACAATTTGACCCTCGGCGGGGATTCCAGTCTCAGCAGCCTCTCCCTCAGAGTCAGAGCTATCGGATCCATCATCCTCGGCGGTGACGTTCTTGGAGACGGGCTCATCATCTGGGAGCTCTTCAATGCGTGGGTTCGACATGTTGGGTGGTATGTCTATTGTGGTAACAGTTAGCAAGCTGAAGTTGCGGTGTTTGAATTTTGAATTTTCTCGTGTGCGCTTCGACCCGGCAGAGCTTGTAATTTCGCAGAGACGCGCAAGAACAGCTGGTTCTTTCCAAGGCGTAGGAACGAGGGAGACTAACCTGGGGTATGGAGGGTGAAATGGAAGTGGATGTTCGAATCTCGTTGATTGTCCAGATGGAGAAGCTTTTAGGGTTGCGAAATTCGCTAAGACTTTAGGTCACCGGAATGGCGATCTGGAGAGTTGGAATTATCAAAACAACCAAGGAAAATCAATTGGCGTTTCTTCTAAGCCAATCTGCAAAGGTACAGTGTTTCGACTCAATAATGTTTAGTTTAGACTCGATTCAATATAAAATTTCAATCACATTCCACGTTGAGCGCATAGGCCAACCAGTTGAAGGAATTCCACCTATCCCGAAGTATCATCTCATGTTATCGTAGCAAATTATTCCTTGGAAAGTACTTCATTGTCTTTTTGAAGTCCCTATGCTCAGACGCCTGTCAAATTTGACGTAGGATACAAAGCTTCCCGGAAAGCAAAGGAATCCAGCAACCCAATGCAGTCATGATCGCAGCCCCAAACCAGCAAACCCCCTCTAAGCCGAAGCCTTAACCTTTGCCAACGACTTTCGGACCTCGAATCGCTGTTGCTTTCTCAATCTCATGACCTTGAATCTCTCGAAGTCCGTAAGAGCCTTTCTGCGTTCCTTCTGGCTTCGCTTCTTGGCCCACGCGCTCTCCTGCCACTTTGCCTCAATACCAGCCTTCTCCCATTGCGCCTTGACAACACCGGTTCGGGCAGCTCTTGGGAGCTTCTCGAGGACGAGTGGTGTTAGGATGACCTTGGACAGAGCGATCGATTGGCGTGGAACGGCGGTCTTGGTGTCTGTTGATGGTCCGTCGATGAGAGCCTGTCTTTCAATCAGTCTTTGCGCCTTCTTGTCCCCAACTCCTGGCAGAGCCACATACACGCTTGTGGTCGATAATCTCAACGATAGCAGCCAACTTTCCCTCAGCAGGTCCCTCAGCAATGAGTACGACTCGGCCGACCTCTACCAGTCTCCACGACGAAGCCTTGATCTCTGCGTCTCCCATTTTGAAGTTACTGAATGGCGCGTGTTAGTTGTATGCCAGTGGTGTAAAAGAATCTCGAGTGAACGTACTGGGCGATTTGTCGTGGGTGTCGATGTGATTGAAGTTGTCGCTGGTTCGGGAGTCGGAGTCTGAATTCAAAGAAATCGCTGGTGTGTAGCGAGCCCTAAATTTTGCGTAGCGCCTCAGGCAGGGATGCATTAGCTCGACAGCCGCCTTAGCGCGAAAAGTCAAGCTTGAGAACTTCAAAACCGCGAGAACTTCTTGCACCTCATTAATTCTGTCGACCTCACCAATTCTCCCGCCCTGAATTCTCGCAACATGGATGCTGCCTTCATAGTGCCCACATCTACTGTGCGCACAAACAATAACAAATGTCAGTATAGCCGCGCTTTCCACAGCTCCGTCTCTCAATTACATGATGATATAATTTGCGATCGACGCCGAAATGTTGGGACCCTCGCCGGGGTTCTATAGCACTCGGAAGGATGAGATTTATTCTTACATATACTGAACATTCTCCACGAATACACTGCAACGTCTGTCCTGTCGTCCATGAACAGCTGGCTAACTCGTCGAAGAATCTAGGATACCAGCTTCGACCATGCCCATATCCATACCATCAATCTTTTGCTATACACGATTATCAGGACTAAACACAGGCACGATTTGGGGAACATATGACGGTACATATGGTAAGAAAATATTTCCCTCTACTGCGACTCCATGTTGCACCTCTCCAGCAATGATTAAAGAAAACGCACTGAAAATAGTGAACTCTTCGGAGTCATGAACATTTCTAACCAAGATCACTGAGCTACACCCCAACAAGTCATATTCTTCATCAGATATACCAAGACGTTCCACTGACTTTGCAATTACAGGCAATCCATAACGTTCCGCCTACCTGGTGCTTTCTCAATAGCATCTTCAATCTCCAAGTGGAGGTACTCGAGCCTCAGTCCATGGCTGTTATCAACCCGACAATTTGTCCTGCGGTATCAAATAGCTTTCAAATATACACCTCTTCTGATAACATATCTATATAATGTCTTTTTTGTGATCTTCAAGTCCGATATCTTTTGCTCTTGGTTAGTCAACGTCTCTCCATGAGGCAATGCACGGCTCAACTTGAATGTCACACGAAGAGGAAGCGCAAGTTACTAGACCTGGACAATATGCATCATCTTCACCCACCAAAATACACCCCGTCGATCATTCTATCAGCTTCGGTCCCTCGACTCCATCAATCTTCTCCAAGTCTGCCTTGATGCTCCCAAACAACACCTTCGCAACGACCGGCGGCACTGCATTTCCGATCTGCTTCTTCACATAATTTCCTTTAAAGACATGGCCAGTCGGAAAGCCTTGCAAGCAAGCATACTCCCGTAAAGTGAGTTCTCGTGTGCCAGATGGATGGTAATTTTGGCCACCCGATGTGGTCATGGCGCGAGGGAGGATCTTGGATCCATCCCATGGTGGCCTATGTCTATTTGGCGCCCACCTAACGGACTCGATGTCGTGATCGGCAGCTCCTGCCGGGATAGATCTGAGAGTCCTATCCGCGGAGACGAACCGGGGAAGGTCAAGTGAGGAGTCGGAATCTGGGGCAGAGTGGGTTGGCAGAGGCATCTTTGGAAGATGCTCGCCAGGGCTACTGATATCAGCTTGGATCGGGCACAAGACAAGGCGTGAGATGTGCTTACCACGAAGCCATCACAATCAATCTCATTCGTCGCTGTGGGAGACCCTGAGTTCCAGATCAGATTCAACGTTCATGCCGACATCAAAGGAACGAGCCAAAGATGACGTACCCATTGAGCCAACGGCACGATCGCCCACCTGACTGAGAAATCATGCGTCGTAAACATTTGAATCAACGCATTGAAATAGAACCTAAATCTCGGACAAGCGATCCCAAAAGTCTGCTCCAGCGTCGCAATCCTCGGTTTAGAAACATCGATCACCCTCTGCACGGCAAACAAGCTCGCAACGTTCATTTCGTCGTCCGGACCATCGATCGTATGAGCAGGCGAGAAGAACTGGCAAGGAGGAGACAGGTGCAGAATATCGACTTTCATCAGATCGGGATTACCTTCATCGGCTGCTCGTTGCGCCTGGTCGACGAATTCGTGAGCCGCCATCTGGTGGCACTGCGAGGAAAGAAAGTTGGCACGCCAGGAGAGACAGGCATGTTTATTGAAGTCGAACCCCCATTTGAGGTGGAGACCTGCCATTGTTGCGCCACGAGAGGAGCCGCCACCTCCACAAAAGGCATCACCGTATGTATAGGTTTGACCAACGATTCTGTCCGTTGAGGTTCTAGATGGTCGAAGTGAAGGGCGAGATGCCTTATCGGAGATCGAGTTGGAAGCCTCTGAAGATATGAGGTTGATCGTTGGAGGTTGGTCGAATGAGAGATCTATTGTTGGAGGACTAGCTACCTTACGAATTGGCTCGGATGGCCGATCAACTATCATCGGGCAATATCCAGCCGCAGATCGTAGGTCGGTTCTCGATACCCTTTCTCTCGTTCGTTCAACTCCATCGTTCGCTTGCCGCATACGCTTGGGTGGCGGATATGGAGTCAGGTTTGAAGACTTGCGACTGATGGCACTGTAGGCTCGCTTCTGTTTCCTCGACGCGCTTTCAAGTCGGAAACTTCTTTCATCATCATCCAGAACTAGTAGATCCTGTTCACAGGTACGCGCTTCATTGGTGAGATTACTCCTTGGACTGTCTGGGATCATCACAACATCTTCGTGTTCCAGAGATGGTCGGTATGCTCCTCCAGGCACAGTTTCTCCTCTCCAGTGAGTTCTACGATCTTCATCCGAAATCTCATATCCAATTGTACATTCGTCAGCTCTCAGCCTCTCCAGAGACCTTTCTTTGTAGATGTTGTGGTGTCGATCCGCGGCATTCTCATAAGTACATGTGTACTTCCATCTCACAGTCAGTCCACCCTCCAAGGCCGCATGCTCCTTACCCCGGAACTCCTTAGGGTCACAATTTCTCCCCAGCGGAAATTTCTGATTGGTGAAGCGGACGCTGCGAATCTTCTCAAATTCGTTGAGGCTGACCTCGACGGTGCTTTGCTCGGTGGGTTTACGTAGATCATCCTGGTCAACTTCAAGAAACAGGACGAGCTCGTTGAGTTTTTTCTCAAGAAGGCCATTGAGATCTCTGGCTCGCTGCAGGCGGTGCCCTCGAAGCCGGACTTCCTGTGTTTCGTTGTTGTGAAGGATGTCCTTGATTCGCAAAAAGCTTTCGTCTTTCAGTTGAATGGTTTTGTTGGGCTTCAAAGCCACATTTTCCACGCAGATCGTTTCCAACCGCTGCCATGGACTGACGATACTAGGGTTTCGACGTTCGAATCGGATGGTCGATTTCTTCCTGCGACGCTTCCGTGCTTCAACCTCTTCCTCATAAACTTCTTCAATCCGCAGCATCTCTTGCCCTTCCCCAGCCGCATCTTCAAGCCCCTCAAAATCAATCACATCGCCTGCCTCTGTCGCCTTCCGAGTCTGCTCCAAGCTGCGTTGAAGTGCTGGGGTTGGCTCTTCCCGCGAGCATGATACGTTGAGATTTTCATCAACGAGGATAATGAAATCTCTGCTGCTTATCCTCCGGCGTTTTGTGTCAAATGAGCTGGGGACACTTTGAGCCCTGCTGGTTAGGTTGCTCGTTTGCTGTCTCGAAGCTCGCGTAGAGGGTCCCATTTCCATCTCAACATCTTCGTCGTTGCAGCTGATTGGTTGTTGAATACTTCCATGCTGTGCTCTTGCCACTCCCATCTCCATCGCAATACCGTCATCGTCAAGCTGAATCGGTCGTTGAGCACTCCCAGCAGCAGATCTTGAGCCCGAAGTCGATGGACATACTGCATATGATCGAGGGTCACTGAGAGATTCTGATCGGCTTGATTGTGATCCAGTAGTACTACTACGACCTTCGTTCATAGATCCTGATGCTCTAAATCCCCAGTCGGGCTGTCCGAATGTGAAGTTGATGCGAGAGCTTCTTCTTTGTCGCTGGATTGGATCTGCTGCTCTTACGAACAGATGCTCGGCTCGGGAGCCATCAGAAGTTGTTGGTGGAACGTCATCATCATCTTCATCTATCAGGATGGGTGTATCATCCTCAATCACCACGACATCTCGCAACTCAGCCATGGCGTCGAACATGACCTAGAAGCTCCTCGAAAGGTGAAGCTGGGCCCGGACAAGGCCTGTCTTTCCGAGGTGGATGATCCAAGAAGCTTCTTTAGGGGGACGAATCCTCCTTCTGCTGCTTGAAACAGGTCAGAAGACACCCAATACTTCAAAGTGTACGAGAAGGCAAGAGTTGAGATGGGATTCCGAGTTCTTGAAGTGTTCGTAAGGACGGGAGCGAGGTTGATACCTGATATTTCGAGCCGCCCATAACAAAGGGACGATTTCTTAGCTGGATGAATTAATGAATCAAAACTTCCACAGTGACTTCGGGGTTCTGCTAAACTTTTAGATTGACCAGTTGGAAGAATCGTTGGCCTTATAAAATGCTAAAGCTTTGTTGTCACTTCCCAATCCCCAACGAAGGAACGCAAGACTCAGTACTTTGTTCCTAGCAACTCAAAGCTGTGAGATCATAGGAGGGAGGACAGTAAAAAGTTTTGATGCTGGGTCTAAGATGGCATCTGAGAGATGGCACAACTAGATTGTCTTTTGTGGGGATTGTGGGTGTCTGCAGGAGAATTCAGGGGGCCAATGATGGAGTTCACGGTCTGGCTTTGTACACGAAAAGAGAATCAGACATGTGAATTTGTTACAAGAAGGACTTGATATTAGCAACTTTGACGAATTTGAGGCTATTGCTTTCAGAGCCACTTTGCAAATAGGAGGGAAGTCCACGGTGTGGATTTTTGATTGGTAAGCCGTCGTAAGAGGGGGCTTCAATTCACCGGTAGAAGCGTTCAATCAAGAGACTAAAGGGACAAACAGTTTGCTCAACAGTGCCTTATAGCCATTGAGGACTGATATGTGATGGATGTCCCGGGACGGCTCCGTACTTCGCTTGATGCAACTGTTCACAGACTGATAGCCGGCGTTCCGCGACCCAGAGATTCACAGCAGAAGAGTAGAGATGAAGAGGATGGTTTCTTCTTGAAACGACAGGAGGTGCAAGGTGACAGTGCCCAAGAGATGTGATTTGAAGCAAATCAGAAGAGGGACTTCTTTCGTTTTGGAGTAGACTTTTCTTCAAGATTTCAGATTCAAAGAATGACAACCTCAGCCCTAGAGAAAGCAAAGAAAAGCCATGCCAAAGCTAGCGTAGCTACTAGTAATTGACCAATCAGAATCAACTCAATGCACATGCAAGCTGCAAAAGAAATGGCCCTGCTGTATGCATAGCTGTACATTATCACAATGCCACGCGGAGCACAAAAAAAAGTCGATAGTAAACAGTCAAGCAGATTTTTGCATGACTTGCGCAACGAGCTTTGTAACCCCAAAGAACCCCACCATGGCTTGGCGCCGGCAAAGGGGCGAGAAATAGCCGAAGTCGCAGACTTTAAAAATTGGAATCCCGACTTTGGACTTGCAATAAAATAAACTTACAAAATGTGTTCGACGACCAAGAGTCTCACGTCCTGCTCCCACGCTCCGTCGTCTCGCAGTCCTCGATCGAAGCCGAGATTCAGTCTTGGGCTCTATTCTCCTCCGGATTGAGAGACCTGGTTTCCGATTTTGCCCCTTCAATACTTGGACGCTGTTATCAGTGCCTTATCCATAAACACCCTCGAGTTTTCGTGCCAACATTCTGCTTGCGGCTTGCAGAACTACGAATTGTGAGTTACCAGACGCGTTTTCCGTTCTCGTCAATGTGTGCTTTCATGGACGACAGCTGGGTCATTATGATGAACACAAATTTTTAAGATGTTAGACTGCTAAGCCAAAATGCTGCTGATAAAAATTTCGACTGAACCCCACCTTCCCCATACCTTAAACACTTCAGAAGCTTTGTCCTTGACAATACTGACCGAATTGTATAGTTATTAGCTTCAACATCCTTTACAGACTACCAAAATGTGTGGTATCCTCGCCCTCATCCTCGGTGATATCGAGAGTCTCTCTGCGACAACTGCTGCTGCCGACCTCCACGACGCGCTCTACTACCTCCAACATCGAGGCCAAGATGCCTGCGGAATCGCAACCTGTGCTTCCGGAGGACGCATATACCAATGCAAAGGGAATGGAATGGCTGCAAAGGTCTTCCATGACGGATCGCGAGTTCAGGATCTCCCAGGTTTCATGGGCTTAGGCCATCTCAGATATCCCACTGCCGGAAGCAGCGCCAGCGCTGAAGCACAACCATTTTACGTGAACAGTCCTTACGGAATCACATTCGCGCACAATGGAAATCTGATCAATGCCGAGCATCTCCGAATCATCCTTGACAGAGATGCTCACCGACATATCAACACCGATAGCGATAGCGAATTGATGCTGAATATCTTTGCCAACGAGCTCAATGAGACGGGAAAATTTCGTGTCAACGAGGAGGACATCTTCCAAAGTTTGACTCGGATGTATGGGAAGTGCGTCGGAGGTTGGGCTTGTACTGCCATGGTCGCCGGATTTGGTATTCTTGGTTTCCGAGATCCGCATGGTATCCGTCCCTTGGTTCTCGGTTCTCGACCATCTGCAACTCTGCATGGCACCACAGATTACATGATGGCATCAGAATCGATTGCCCTTCGCCAGCTTGGGTTTTCTGATATCGTTGATATCCTTCCTGGACAAGCCGTGATCATCCGAAAGGGTTCTGTACCAGTCTTCCGCCAAGTTGTTCCCCAGCTTGCATATTCTCCAGATATTTTCGAGTATGTGTATTTTGCGAGACCTGATACGATTATCGATGGCATCAGCGTGCACAGAAGCAGACAAAATATGGGTCGGAAGCTTGCAAAAACTATTCTGGACACACTTGGTGAGGAAGCTGTCAAGGAGATTGACGTTGTCATCCCTATCCCAGAAACGTCCAATACATCAGCTGCAAGTCTGTCGGAGTTCCTGAACCTACCGTATTGCCAAGGATTTGTTAAGAACCGATACGTCTTCAGGACGTTCATCATGCCAGGTCAGGGTGCGCGCCAGAAATCCGTCCGCCGGAAGTTGAGCGCCATTCCTTCTGAATTTAAGGATAAGGTTGTCCTCCTGGTTGATGACAGTATTGTGCGAGGTACCACAAGTCGAGAGATCGTTACTATGGCACGCGAGGCTGGAGCAAAGAAGGTTATCTGCGCTTCCTGCGCTCCACCGATCACCCATGCTCACATTTACGGCATTGATCTTGCCTCTCCTCAAGAACTTGTAGCTCACAACAGAGACCGCAAAGCAATCGCCAGGCATATTGGTGCTGAAGAAGTTATATATCAAACACTGTCGGATCTGAAAGCTGCGTGTGCCGAGGAATCGCCGCGCAAGAACCAGGAATTCGAGGTCGGTGTCTTCTGTGGCAAGTATGTTACTCCAGTGACAGACGGGTACTTTGAGCACCTTGAGCGAGTCCGAGGCGAGTCCAAGAAATTGAAAGTTCTTGAAAGTGCTAAGGAGGCTGTCCTCAACGGGGTTGCCAGTGACAAGGAACTTGATTTGATCAAGAAGGGCGTCGAGGTTGATGCGCAAGGAAACATAATTCCTGCGTCTGACGGTCCAGTCAACGGAAGCAAGGTCAACGGCACCGATCTCAATGGCCACGAGAGACGTAAGAGAGAAAGAGATGATTCAGGAACACCTCCCGTGAGGGATCGCCATGATATCAGGTATGTTTATCCTCTCGTCGGCAAAGGTCGTTCGATGCTAATGATGCATAGTTTACACAATTTTGCTACCGAGCCGCATAGGGGTTATGAATAGACTACGTTGGGTACTCCTGCATTGGATTTTTGTATTTTGCATGGGGCGTATGGACGGCTGTCTCGTTCTGACTTCTGGATGTATCAAAAATAAATAGAGGCTTTTGGCGATTCCCATTTCTCTTTCCTCTTTGCCCTGAACACCGTGGTGACCGATGAGCGCGCAGACGTTTCCCAAGCATGATCATGGTCATGATTGCTCAGGTGATAAAGCGCATGATATCAAGCCTTGTAGGTGATTCTCGGAACTTTGTTGACATGGAGACTTATTACAAGCCTGGGCTACCGTTCCATCCTTCCCTCACTCAATCAATGCAACTTACGTGTCAATCCATCTTCGCTTTGCACGGCACCATCTACAGCGGCTTTGTGTCGCTGCCATGCCTCCATTTTCTCGTCCGCATCAGAAACCATTGAATAAGCCAGAAAATTACCCTGGTCTCATTCTTTGTTGATCGACCAAAAGATTCTCTCAGTACTTAGTGACTCGATTCTATAACGCCTCCAAATATCTTTCTTTTACTGGAGATTCTGGTTTGAAGTCACAACTGCTCAGATGCCTTTAGATTAAAGTGGGTCTCATGCAAGGCTAATGAACTTGATAGCCTCGTTTCACTGGCGTCATCATTCCGTCCTCGACGCCTCTTTTCATCTTAACTTCACAACAATCAACCCAATTGAATGTGGCCGACTGTGAATTGCCTCGCCGATTAACTTTGTTGCGTTGTGGGTGCAGAAGTTTGGAGAAGATTCAAGTGAAATTCATATATATATATATATATATCTGAACTCAACCTCTCTCTCTCTCCTTCAACACGGCAACATCAACAATCTCACACTTCTGATTTCCGGGCTTCTTCACGTACATTACTTAACTACATTTTACCTGCATGGTCACACTTATACACCTTATCTCACACAATGCCTGCTGTGACTCGGAAGCGGAAGGCCAAAATCGAACCTACTGAAGATGTATCGCTGCCTCACTCCCTTGGCTGGAAGCCCGATGTTCCGAGTGTTGAGGATACAAAACCTACGCGGAAGCGAGTCAAGCGATCACCAGATATCAAGTCTGAGGAGCTGACTTACACACCAGTCAAAATATCAACACCTCCGAAATCAGTCAAAACACCACGTCCTTCCAAGCCATTTGAGCCGCCGAGTCTTAAGAGCGCTTCCAAGAAAGCAATCAAGTACCACTTCACTCCCGGTATAACACCTTATCCAGACCATGTCATGCCTACACTGGAAGCCTGCGAGGAAGTCAACCGCGTGCTGTCTGAAGCCCATGGCAAGGTCCAAGCACCAAAGATTATCGCTACACCTTCGATGAAAGTTGCTGGCTGTGGCCAAGTTCCCGATCTCCTCGATGCCCTCATTCGGACTCGTCTTAGTGCCACAACATCTTCAACAAACGCTAATCGTGCCCTGGAAGGTCTTCAGAAAGCGTATGGGCTGCAGACCTCTGGTTCTGGTAAAGGAAGCATCAATTGGGATGCAGTTCGGCGATCCAATGTCCCAAGTATCACGGAGGCCATCAAGCGAGGTGGTCATCAAAATGTCAAAGCGGCTGATATTAAGTCGATTCTTGACACCGTCTTCGAGCAAAACGTTGCACGCCTCGATTTTCTCCGTCATGGAACAAAGTCGGAGGATCCAGAGAACGCTCGCCTAGAACAAGAGCCTGCTTCTGGGGAAGCAAGAAAAGCCGAGATCGCACAACTAGAAGGCAACATGCTCTCCCTCGATCGTATCATGCGCATGAAGCCTTTCGAAGCCATGGAAGAAATGATGAAGTTCAAAGGCATCGGCGTCAAGACGTCCTCCTGCGTGCTCCTCTTCTGTATGAAGGTTCCCAGCTTCGCAGTCGACACGCACGTCTGGCGACTTTGCAGATGGCTAGGGTGGGCGCCCGAGAAGGCGAATAGAGATCAGACGTACAGCCATTGCGAAGTTCGGGTTCCGGATCATTTGAAGTATTCGTTGCATCAGTTGCTTATAATGCATGGGAAGAGGTGCTATAGGTGTAGGTCGAATACGGCGTGGGGGACGAAGAAGTGGGAGGATATGGCTTGTCCGATTGAGCATCTTGTTGATAGGAAGGAGGCGAAGAAGAGGCCTGGGTTTGTTTCGCCGAAAAAGGAAGATGTGGAGGGGAAGGGAGGGGTGAAGAAGACGAAGAGAGTTGCGAGTAAGAAGGCGAAGAGGAAAGTGGAATTTGATTCTGACGAGGTAAGTATTGAATGTTGCCAGAACCCTCTGGGACAATGAAAGTTTGTATACTGATCAGAAATGTTAGGAATTAAGTGATGTTCCAGTCATTAGTGAGGATGAGCTTAGCGATGCAGAATATGCTGGAGCTTGAAGGACGACATTTTGAGATTGTTTTCAGACGTTCGACATGTATGAAACTTGTGACGACGTCGATATTGGAGTGATTTCGGGTCTCGTTACCCGAGTACTAGCTTTGCCTTTATTTACTCACATAGCATTTTGAGCGAATTCAGTGGGAGCGAGACGAGACTAGGAGCCAGTGATTGCAGCATTTTGGCTCTTTTACTGACTCTGGACTTTGGATATACCGACATCAACCCTAATTGTACATTAAAGATACTGCTTTAAAATTTCATCTGATTTACCTTGCTTGCAATGAAGAATCACCCAGAGAATGGTAAAGGTTCTGGTTGGTTGGTTGTGCTCGAATCGAATGTTGGTAAATACCTGCTATCCAGTTGTGGAATATTGAAAGAATGACGAATAGAAAGCATCAGTCAAATTACAACCCACATTTCAAAGAGTCAAAAGCCATTTCAAGCCACCCCTTCCACCGGTCCATTCTCCAGCCAAAAGAGGCATACGAGAGACGAGCCCTCCCCGCGTCTCTGCGGACCGGCAGCAGAGTTCAGGCTAAACTGACAGAAAGCACTAGCAGGGATTCTCCTTCCCCAGATTCAAAATTCTCGAACGCGTGAGGTTGACGAGAAGTGCGAGAGACGCCGACTTTCCAACCATCGCGTTCTGTTTCTGTCTCTACTTTCGTCTCTTGTTGGTTGCTACTGTGTCCTTACCAGCAATGCGATTCTAGTATAAGACCTTGTCTTCTCGACTTATTTTCCTCCTGCGACCTACGACAATTTCGAACCCGAGCTGCTTGCCCCTGATTCGACGACAGGCTGTACTGCACTTAGACAAGGCTGAAGGTATTGAAGTCAGCAATTGATCCGCGACAACGCCGACACAATGGAGGAAGTTGAAGTTCCGGTTCAGCGGGAGGGTTTCTACCTGGATGGCATGACTGATGATGAGGTGTAAGTGCTGGGCTCTCCACGGAGTTTGCGTCTGCGCTCCTGAACTGACAGCTGGTAGCTGGTGGTACCTGGTCATTTGCGTCAGCGCCGCATTGTCGTTTGTGGCAATATGGATGTATTATGGGATCAAGTTCTTTACATGGTTGACATCGGAGGAGATTATAAAGTACCAGATTGAGATCCCCAATCCTCCTGGTGATGGGAGGGTTATGGAAAAGCCTTCAATTAAGGTACGAGCTACCCCTCCACATTAGACTAGATTCGCAGACTGATATTTGGCAGGCTCCTGGTTCTACCGCAATCCAATGCTATGCACCTGCTACTGGCGAATTCCTAGGACTCGTGAATCCTACTACCCCCGAAGGCATCGACCGGGCAATCGAGAAAGCGCAAACTTCGCAGGAGAAATGGCAGAATACTACATTTGCGCAGCGTCGACAAGTCCTACGATGCTTGCTACAACATATATTGGACAACCAAGAAGAGATCTGTCGGGTGGCCTGTCTGGATTCGGGAAAGACTATGATCGATGCTACACTGGGCGAGATTCTGGTTACGGTTGAGAAGCTCCGCTGGACTCTCAGACACGGCGAGAAGGCATTGAAGCCATCTAGCAGACCCACGAACCTCCTTATGATGTACAAGAAGAACACAGTTGTCTACGAGCCCCTAGGCGTGGTTGCAGCGCTGGTATCATGGAACTACCCATTCCACAATCTGCTCGGCCCAATGATCTCTGCTATCTTCGCTGGAAACGGAATTGTGGTCAAGGCATCGGAGAACACCGCTTGGAGTTCCAACTACTTCTCGCTCATTGTCAAGGGCGCTCTTGCAGTATGTGGCCATAACACGAATCTGGTCCAGGTTGTTACTACATGGCCCCAGACGGCCAACTACCTGACTTCGCACCCTTCAATCTCACACGTCACGTTTATCGGAAGCCGACCTGTTGCCAAACTCGTCGCAGCATCTGCCGCAAAGTCTTTGACGCCAGTTGTTGCTGAACTAGGAGGCAAAGACGCCGCTATCGTGTTGGACTCCGCAGCCAAAGACCTCCCCCGTATTGTTGAGATTCTTCTTCGCGGTACTTTCCAGGCTGCCGGGCAAAACTGCATTGGTATCGAACGTATCGTCGCTACTCCTCTAGTCTACGATCAACTCGTCATGATGCTTGAACCAAGAATCAAAGCACTCCGAGTCGGATCGGCCCTCGACGCTCCCAAGGACTCCCAAGTCGACGTCGGCGCCATGATCTCAGACGCTTCATTTGACCGCCTAGAAAAGCTAATCGCCTCAGCCGTCAAAGACGGCGCTCAACTCCTCGCCGGTGGAAAGCGCCTCGAGCACCCAGTCCACAACTCAGGCCACTACTTCCAGCCTACCCTGCTTGTTGGTGTAACACCTGAGATGGCCATTGCGAACGAGGAATGTTTCGGCCCCATCTGCGTCGTTATGAAAGCCAAAGATGCAGAAGACACCTGCCGTATCGCCAACGCACCCGATTTCGGTCTCGGCGCCTCTGTTTTTGGAAAGCCTGGCTTCACGGTTGATGCAGTCGTAAAGCATCTCAAGACTGGAATGGTAGCAGTGAATGATTTCGCCGTTTACTACGCTGTCCAGTTGCCCTTTGGTGGACAGCGTGGTAGTGGATATGGACGATTTGCTGGCGAGGAAGGTCTGAGGGGGTTGTGTAATCTGAAGGCTGTTTGTGAGGATCGATTCTTTTGGATGGGTGTCAAGACGGCTATTCCTGAGCAAGTCAGGTATCCGATAAGGGATACGAAGAAGGGATATGAGTTTACGAGAGCGGTTGTGGAGGTGGGGTATGGAGTTGGCCCTTGGCAGAAGGTCAAGGGGCTGCTGAGGATGAGGAAGAATTCATAGGTGTGGGGGCAAAGTGTGAAGGGTGTTTGGTCTTACAGCTAGGCTTTCTGGAGGAGACAGAAGTTCATAAGTAAATATTTTAATGTGATGATATGACTATGTTTTGCTGTGGTATTGGTCTCCTTTTTGATCCTCAACTCAGGCTCGTCGGCTTCCTCCGTGTGAATGATGCCACCACATCCAAGGTGTGCACCGGCTAAGAAGGGACGGGACGAGTATAGCATGCTGCGTCAAGATCGTGGCAACAGGCCAGGCACGATACGTTGTCATTATTCCCGACGGCTGTCTATTCTTTAAGAGAAAGGAGCAAAAGACCAGGAACCCAGTCCATATGTTCCGTGGAATGAGGTCGAGCTTCTGAGTTCAACGAAAGTATACCTATGCATCTAAGCTACGGCTGACGAAGTTATATTTACTGCCAGAAAGCAAGACGCGCCATAGTCTTTCATGATACGTCTATGTTGAAGAGTGGAGAAGCCATTGGCTGACCTTAGATTGGTTGAGTGTGGTCGATTTTATTGAAAGGGCGAGAGGAAGACACACGTGGAGATGCTACGAGTGAATATTCGAAACTCGTGATGTTGGTTAGAAGTGAATGAGGCCAAGCGATTATTTCAAGTGAAGCTAATCGATAGCAGTATATGTGAGTGAAATGTTGACACACTAAGGGAAGGTGGGAAGAATGGTAGGTATGCTGTGTTGTGAATGGCATTTTTTCACTTATTCGGCAGTGGGTTGATAGGAGGCTGAGAAGATGAACGTATTGTTGAGAGAGATGGTAGTGAAGTAAAGGGGAGTAATGAAGCGAGTCTGAACAGGGAGGAGGGGGGCTTTGTTGCATATCGCAGCTTTGTTTACTTTCAAGTGAGTTAATGGAGGAGTAGACCGTAAACATTTCCATAAGCGAGAAGTAAATGATGCCAAGATAGGCTGCGACATCCCTCATAAAGCCTGCTATACATTTCTCGTCTTGTGTATATTTATCGCGCTGCATCATGTCTACGATTTGGATTTCATGGCTCATGCTGTTCTTGAATAACAACCTACTTTGCTTTCAGCTTGGGACAAATCTCGCTTATATATCCATTTACTTTTCACTACCTCCACCACTATTCTCTACATCGCCTGCTCAAACCCCTCAACTCTAACATCCCACCCTTTAGGCCACCTACTCCCACCTCCGCATCCATCCCACCCACCCGCCATCATCGCAACAGCAAGCAAAAGCCCGCCACTACTTGGAAAATACGGCGTTGGCACCCTGACCCCACCAACCGGCATCCCCACATCATCAAACATCCACAACTCATCCAACAAATACTCCACAGCCTGTTCACTATCCCCCAACCTCGCAGCATTCATAGCCAACATCGGGAAATCCCATCCAAACAGGTTCTCGAAGTCCCAGATTGACTTCACTTTCTCGGCTGTGTTTTGCATCACGGTGAGATTGAAACCGGGGCCGGGAGGCAGGAGTCCGTAGATTCCGGTCATGCCTGGGTGGTCGTAGTAGGTGTTGGGGTCGATCCACATGTTGGGGATGTCTTGGTAGACTGCGTACGTGTTGTTGATAACTGGGAGGGGCGCGAGATGTGAGTTGACGTGTGTCCATGTTGAGGGAATGGGGAGATTTTGTCGAGATTTCCAGAGAGAGGCGATGTTGAGGCCGAAGTGCCAATAGGCGATTTCGAAAGTTGGGTTTATAGTGGCGTTGGGGTTGGTATTTTCGCTGACGGGATACATAGGAGGTCCAAGGTCGTAGTGGCCTGTTTGATGTCAATATCAACAAAACTTACACTTCCTCTCACCCACGAAACTGGGGGAGAAATAGGAAACACATACCAGCGGTCTCGTTCCACCACGCAAAATCCGCCATGAACTCCGCGCTCCTCGTCAACAGCTCATCCCACTTCCTCAACGTCTTCCTCGTCGGGAAAGCCCTCCACTCCAACTCCGCAAAATAAAAGGGATGTGGCTGCTGCCAAATCAATAGCGAGTTAATCTCACCCGGTGCACTTCTTCCCGTGGGATCACTCATCTTCCCCCACTTCGCCCCCTTCCACCCCATTTCCCTCGCCCTATCCAACGAACTCGCCAAAAACCGCTCATAAACACCCGGGATCGCTCGATTGAAAATCTCCCACTTTCCCCAGCGCGCCCATTGCGTGGAGTGCCACAATACCATCTCCATGTGGAATTTGCCGTACCAGCCGTTGTTAACGAGGCCGGATTCTTGGGGTGGGTCATGGCCTGCTTCGTTGACAGCAAGGAGGTATTGGGAGAGAATAATGCGGCGTTGGAGTTCGGTTGCATTGGGTGATTTCGTGTGCGTTAGGTCGATGAAGGCGCCTGATTCCCAGTAGTTGGACCACCATTTTGTAGAGGATCTAGCGATTGATATTGGTTTTGGAACGGACCGGATAGGTTTTGGAGAGAAGTTAACGCTGAGGGAGAGAGAGTCGCTGTTTCTGGAAGACGGTCGGAGGATGTAGCGATGTGAGGATGGTAGGGGTCCGGTTATGGAGCCTTTTCCTTGCCACTCGATTGCCATGTAGTATGTCGTTGTGTCCATATCGTGGCTGATCTGAGCTTTGTTCCCGCTCTGCTGAAGAGTGGTTGTGTGCTTGGAAGAAGCATTCCAAACGCCAACGAACGGAGCGTCGAATTTCTGCGCAATTGGATAGGGGTGGTCAAAGAATATCCCTAGCTGGCCTGATTTGAAAAGATCAGACTCTACTTCTATCGAGACTGTATCTGAGTTTGGATCCGCCGAAGTGCTGACGCTGACTTCGGAGCCAAGGACCGTGAACTTCGAAGTTATAATTCCAGAGTAGAGATCCAAGGTCTGAGATTGCTTTGATAAATTGGCTTCCGTGATGTTTGCATTGTCCCCGAACCAGAAACCAATTCGGCCCAGATTGACTCGTTGCGGATTCTGGATGAGCCAGTTTGAGATCAGAGGTTCCGCTGGATTTGGCTGATTGTAATTGACCAGTTTTCCATGTGTCCACCTATCCTCATCAGTCTCAAGCGTATCTTAAAGGATTACAAACATACCAGTCCAGACCGGTAAAGTCTGAAATCTTGGATTGCCCAGGGGCAGTGGGCAACGAGAAGTTATGCCATCCCCAACTTGACATGATGGCAAATGGCTGGAATGTCTGTAGTCCTGTGATATCTGCTCCGAAGGCGAAATTGCCGTTGCCAACCTGCATCGGGGTAGAGTTCGAACTGGCATGGCGAACTGGATTGAACTGTCCAACAACTTGTTTACGATCTATTGAGGTCGAAATCGCTTGACTCGTGAGAGCAAGGAGAGTAATAATTGGGAGCTTCATTTTCACAAACAGATCCGACAACGAGATGTAATTTAGGCTGATCCCATCATACCACAAGTTTCATTCAAACGCTCGATATCTTGAAGGAAATTGAAGATAAGATCAACGGAATATGAATAAAATCCAACACGAAATTGAACAGAACGAAGGCAGTAATAAGAAACAATTTCATCATCACGTTACATTCATCCACCCCACCATTCGCCCACTAAGGCCCTGGAAAAACCCTCCCGACTCCGCAGCTACGTCTTTGGGACTGAAGATCATCACCTTCGCGCCTAAGCTGCTCGGTCTTTTCGGTACAACATTGAACCAGCATACCCAAACGAGTCAGCGAAGCCCGACAGTAAAGGTTACTTTCTGGAGCAGTCCCATTACTCGGGATGATAAAGCGCGGGGTATGGGGTAGTAGTTTGGATGAAGGAGTGATGTTAAGACGGGTAAATGTGGTGGGTAAATTGGTAACTGCTGGAGGAGAGGATGATCCTCCCCGAGGTGGGGCCCGTGTTTAGCGAACACGACAGTACCAAGGAGGGAGCTGAGGTAAACATCGACTATGGAAACGAAGCATGCCAGATTGGCAACAAAGCGATTGCCCAGCAAGACATTCGATCATGTTCGGGGGTCACTGTCGCAGCAAAGTGTAGAGAAATGCATCAACCTTCATATATTTCTTCTAAGCCTAAATCCTAATCGTATACTCCCTCACAGAGAAAATCATCAATCAACCCCAGAACAGGTCCTATGTAAAAGAATGAAAGAAAGATATTACTTCTAGAGAAATGTATTGCGGACACAAACAGCAATGAGAGAGACCGACTTGTTTCCCGTATCAAGCGACTGACAGTCGTCCCTGACTTGACACTTGAAACAATCTAGTGCTTCTTGTCCTTGCACGTCTTTCCCAAGTGGCAGAAAGGGAAAGTGCGCTTGCTTGAGCACGACCAACTCCATCCCCACTTCTTGCAGCTACCATGTCCAGGTGGATTTGTCGGTGGATATATTGGTGGGAATGTAGGGGGATAGGTGGGTGGGTACATGGGTGGAGCTGGGCATCCCGTTGGCTCATCTGCCCCAGAGGTGGTTGGTGGCGGTGGTGGCAGAGCCTTTGTAGTTGATGTCTCCAAAGTTGTAGGAGGGTAGGTGACCGGGGGCTCGTCGGTGGGATATGTAACGGGAGGCTCAGTGTTAGTTGGCAAGGTGACTGGGGGCTCGGTTGTCGGTGGCTCGCTCGTGGGCGGCTCTGAGGTTGGTGGTTCAGAGGTAGGAGGCTCTGAAGTTGGCGCAGACGTTGGCGCAGACGTTGGAACAGTCGTTGGAACAGTCGTTGGAGCAGGAGTGGTAGTTGGAGCTGCAGTTGTTGGGGCGGCAGGAACTGTGACAGAGCTAGCACAAGAGCCATCTACGCTTTGAGTAGCCTTTGCAGCAACAAATGCTTGATCTATGCAAGCAGCTGCTGCGTTGCCAGCATCTTGGGCTTCCGCAGGAGCAATCGCGATCAAGGCAGCAGCAAAGTCTGCCGATTGACCTTGAAGCTACAGAAGAATCAAGTCAGTTCTATTTTCAGGACATTGAAACAATATAGGGATAACTAACCGTATTCAAGTTACCAGCGACGACGCTTTGAACACCAGCCGAGGTAAAGGCAGGATCCTTTGACACAACAGCATTGAGAGCGCCGACAATGCTTGGGATGAGGTTCCTAACAGCGTCGAGGATAGATGATCCATCCTCGAGTGTGAGGGGGTCCGTGGCCTGAGCATTGGTAGTGCCCTTTTGAATGGCTGTCTCAAGTGCGCCTTCAGCAGCGATCAGTCCAGCTGCATCGTTGATGTCTTCAAAGTCGTTGACGGAAGTTGTTAAGGATTGAGTCTGTGAATCGATATTTGCGATGTCAGCAAGGACGGTAGGTGCGTCGCGAGCAATGTTGATTGCAATGCTACCAGCAGCAAGTGCAAGCATGAAAATGGAAGACCTCATTTTGAAAAGAAGACAAAGATGCCTACAAGGAATGCGAAGATGGTGGCTTCCGAAGCGAGAGACAGGATCGCTGGATGAAAAAGAGATTCATGGGAAGTGGTGATCAACCTCTGTCTTTATACAAAACTTCAAATTTGCCACTTGGGGAATAATCCTGTGTAGAAAGAGCTTCAAAGTAGAGCGATCATATGCTTGCCTCGGGATACTATCGCCTCGGAGAAAACCTGATTCCAAATAAATCTCATTGAGTTGCCAAGTTGCGTTAAAATGAGAATTACTGCTGTTCTGCACGTTAAGTTTCACCTATGCAGCCTCGTCACAAATGGTACAAAGCTAGGGACTTCGATTCTTTCCAAACCAAGACAGCACGAAGAAGGAGCTATCTGATATGTCGCTCAAAGTTCTCTGCGATGGGTCTGACATTTGACAAGGGTAGAGTTTGATGGGAAGTTTGTAACTCCCGGCACAGAAGTTTCAAAGCAAGCAGCACTAAGTGAAGCAATCATAGAGAGCAGGTAATCCTCCTCAATATCCCCATATGTACATATATATCAATAAGATGAACGTTGTTACAAGCTTTCACGAAGTGTAACCTCACTGTCTCGGTACCTAGGTAGTCAAGCCTTTCCACGTGGAAGTGCCAAGTATTGAGACTGGACACTATCAGTAGATTGACAGCCAAGCTGGCGGAACTACGCCTTCCAGCATTCTACAACATAATAGTGCTGACTAAAGACCGAGATGAGCTTGATTTGGCTACTACAGTCTGCTGTCAAGACACTTTCCACTCGGATCCGGGATCGTTGAAGATCGATCGTGGCTATTTACTGTTTCCCGACACGAAAGACCTGCAGCTTCTCATAACCATTATCGTTATTTTCATTATCTCAACAACTGAAGACATTCTCTCTGTGGCTTGGTCTTCGCACTCATAACCTACACAGCCAAATAAATGTTGGACGTGCAGAGTAAAGCTTGTGGCTCAAGAACCCAGTGGACCAACCTAATTCACCTCTACAGTATTTACATGCGGAGCGGCTAGGTAATGTGGCGAGCACGAGACCGGAACAGGCACGCCCGCCAGCGTTTTAAGTCGGTCGCCACGAACTAGATAGCATGGGATGGACTAGAGTGAGGTGATCAGGACTCTTAGAAGATGCCAAGACAAGCGAATCAGGGCAGAAATTAGGCGAGGGGTTGAAAGTAAAGAAAGGGGGCACGGACCTCGGCCAGAGGTGAGCGAACTTGGCCAGCGAATGCGTACAACAGCAATGTCTAGATAGATTCTCAAGAAACCAAAGAACATGGTAAGAGAGCAGTCATAATTTCAACTGCGTTGGTAATGTAACATCCAGAGGCCGCCTGGAAATCGAAGGATAGAGCTTTCGATAAGTCGCCAACGGCCAAGACCAATCTATTCTGAAGATGGCTTTCTGAATTTATTCATCTCCTGTCAATCATTCGAATTCCATTGGCTCAAGCGCCTCGGTCATTGTAATAGTAAAGTGTAGCCGACGTCCGAAGCATTCCACTGTACACTAATGAACTCATTTTCAGTCTTCTAACCCTATTCTCCCAGTGAGGCTTCCGCCGAGACGCAATATCAACTCCAATCCGGAGCTTCACTATTAATCCGACGCGGGGTATACATTAGCGCAGGTACAAGCTCATCAAGCCATGCCAGGATCAGGTTTCCGTGGATGTGATTTTCTGCATTTAAAATATTGATTTGGGTCACCCGGTGGGGAAACACATGCCACCTCGGTTCGTCTTCCGCAATTTCGTGAATTTGTACGTGATGCAACAGCTCTACACGTTCATGGCTGTACGGGGAACACGGGAAGAGCCTATTAACATGCATGAGAACTAACAACGTCCAAATTTTACTATTCTCTGCAGGAACACTTTGTCTGTGCCCTGATAAATGGCTGAAAAATTAGACCACCAGGCTTCGGAGACTCCCTCCGTTGGGAACAAGATGAACATGCTTTTGCAGAACCAGATTTCGTTTCGGCCAAATAGATTTCTCACAAAATGGGTATGAGTTGATTCAAGGTCACCTTTATTGAGCAGCAAGTTCAGGATGAGGAATGTGAATGCGGTCTTGCTGAGCAACCTTCTTATTGCCGGGCGGAACATCCTTCTAGGAGGCACCGCTCCCCACATTTGGAAGGAGCGCAGGAACTTCGCATTCGCAGCCCAATCCCAAACGCAAAACATACACAAACTCGAGTATTTACTGTTTAGACCAGTGTCTTTTTGAACCCTGTCATTCTGCAAAGATTTGCTACATCATTCGATCCTATTTCACACTTGTGGCAACGTAATGTCGCAAAATATACATAATATACGGTGTACAGACAGAGACCAGGCATGAAAGCCTCGAGATCTCGTGCTTCCCTCTCCCATTTCCCCCTCATTGGTCTTTCTTCCCCTCCGTCTCTCACTCAACACTTTGTTCATCTTCACCTCACTTCGCTTGTGCAAGTTCCATTCCCGTAGGTCTAGCATCTACTCGCGCGGACGTCCAATCAAACGCTCTGCTCCTATTTCTAATTACTTCTTCGCTTTCTTCTTACTAGCCTTTGAGGATGGTAACTTCTCATCCGGCTTCTTCTTGTCGGAGGTTTTCGCCTTCTTCCTAGTTGCCGCTGGTGGTGGCAGGTCTCCGTCCTCTTCGTCCTCTTCGTCTTCGTCCGCATTCCGCTTCTTACTGTTCTTTTCAGAGATCTTCGCCTTCTTCCTACCTGCCTCCGGCGATGACAAGTCTTCATCTTGGGTTTCATTTTGGTTCTCGTCATCTTCCTGTCTTCATCTGCCTTCCTTTTACCAAACTTCTCCCCTGAAATGGCCTCTTTTCCCTTCGTCTTCTTTCCGCCTTCCTTGGGGAGGGCATGGCCTCACCTGCCTTCTTCTTGCCAGACACTTCTTAACCGGGGCTTTCTCTTTGCTCTCTTGAACCTCCTTACCCTTACCAACCTTCTTGGGCTCCACCTTCGCCTTCTTATTACCAGCCTCAGACACTGACTGGTACTTCCTTAACAACCTTCCTCGTTCCCTTCTTCTTCCCCTTCGGTGTCTCTTCCTCTATCTCTTCTTCTTTCTCTCCCTCGCTCTCTTCTTTCCTTCTCTTCCCAGCCCCCGCCTTCGCCGTCAACATCCTAAGCTTCCGCTCCAACACCTGAATCTCAAACCTCTTCAACCCTCCTCCCCAAATCACTCTCCTCCACCCACGTAACATCCCCACCAATGTCTCTGATACAGTAGATCCCATCCCCACTCCCATCTTCACCATCCACCCTCGCAGTAACAAGCACCACCTTCCCCCTCTTAAACTTCGTTCCTTCAATCCCCCTCTCAAGCGCCGCCAACGGAAGCGTCCCACCATCCGGAAACGCCACAAAACTCTGCATCTTATCCAGCCCCCACGGCCTTGCATACAGATCCATAAACCCCTCCCCAGGATTATCAAACTCTCCCTCACCACTCCCCTCCATCCTCCTAACCTTCGGCCTCACACTCCTAAGCCCCGGCAAAGCCAGGAACAGCTCTCCCCTTTCAATCCTAACCCCTTCAATCACGGGATACTTTCCTCTACCACCTTTCGGAGGTGCTTTCTCAACCTTCAAAATCACGAGATTTGGGATACCGTGTCTGTACACTGGTGGTTCGGTAGGTATGCCGGTATTAGGCGTATACGGTATTATTCTCAGGTTAGAGATAATCATTTCGCCGTGTTGATCCCCGATGTCGACGACAGCTGTGCCGAAGGTAGGTGTGCTGACAGGTGTAGGTACTACGGTGACGTAATGTCCTGAGTATATATCCTGAAATGAAGCTGAGTTGGCGATGGGTGAGGTTGTCGAACCATGGCTAGGCCGCGGTCTACTAGGGCTCGAGTTTGAGGCAGGAGGTTCCAGCCGTCGACGGTTTCGCGGGCGAGAGCGTTGGGTTCGGGGGTCATGGCTTGCCAGGGGTTGGTTTCGTCGATTGGGAAGTAGGGGTCTGGATTTTGGGTTTGATCGAGGGATTTCGTGCCGGCGTTGGTGTTGTGGAGCCAGATTGTTGGGGCGTGTTTGTGTTGTTCTTGGAAGTATATTTCGTGGGGTTGGATGAAGGAGGGGTCCCAGATCCTATTGTTGGATATAGACGTGGCTGCGTCTGGATCTGGAGTTGCATTTCTGTACCTCCCTCCGTAGCCTTCTTTTGATGAACCCGATGTTGAAGTGTGAATCTATTCCTTGGTTGATCAGTCGCATAAGTACCCTTCCAGCACGTCAGTAAACATACAACGATTCGAAGTCACAAGGCGCGGGCTTTCTGCCATTATTGTCTCTATCAAATCCTATACTGAATAACAACGACATTTACAGTTTAGTAGGTTAATCGTCTTCCGCTGAAATTCTTCGGTTACAATCAAGAGTGACAATGTATTGTAAAGCAATATAAATTCGGCTTCCGTACCCTTTCTTTGTTGGCCCTGTTTGTGTTGGTGACAGGGACAATTAGATTCCGGATCAAGAACGATCACAAAATGTTGAAATAATAAAGGTTTGGCAATGTGGAAGATGCTTGCGGAAATAACAGAACTTGACACGAGGACACCAACAATACTTTTGTCCCCAATAAGCCTTCGCGAGGCCTTTCAATCTGAACTGTATGCCAACAGATGGCATGGCCGTTACAACAGTGCACTTGCATGAGGAGTAAGCCACTGTTAACAATAAGGAAATGCGATTATAGAGAATCAGGAGGAAACCGAATGCAATTTACGTCTCCTTGAATAGAGCTGTGTTGAAAAATGAGAAGGCTACAAACAGCTAGGTATGATTCTGACCGCTTATCCATTCAATATGAACAGAAATTTGTCAGCATAACTCGATCTAAGATGTCAAGGCAAAGAAAAGCATGCAAATTTGGAATAGAAAGCTTATCACCGCCAAAAAAAATTGGCACCTCAAAACGATTAAAAACGAAGACAACTAGATGGCAAAATGAAGTTAAGACTTTTTAATTCCAAGGTATGCATGCACCGACCCCAATCTATGAAACATTTAGTCAAGTGGAATTCCCTCGTACTCTGCGAAACCTAGGGCGAGGTTCATGTTCTCTGCGTAGGAAGTCAGTAGATATTCTAGGGACCAACATACGTGTAATGATAGTGATAGGAGAGAATGAGAAAACGGGAACTTACGCAAACATTGAGTAGCAGCACCCTTCAATAAGTTATCAATCGTCGCACAAACCACCACTCTCTTCCCCGAACTGTGAACACCGAAACCACCAATCTCCACACCATGCTTGCCGCTAATATTCTTCACACTAGGAGCCTCACCAATGACCTTCACTAGTCTCTCACCTGCGTATCGCTCTTGGTACAGATTACGGATGTCTCTGCTCGTCATGGTCTGCTTCAGGGGCAAACTGATGGTGTGGTGAATACCCTGGAACCAGACGGCTACGTGAGGAACGAATGCAACATCAACACCAAGTTGGTTGCTGATTTCGCGCTCGTGGATGTGGTCTGTCAAGCTGTAGGGGATGATGTTGCCGGTTAAGTTCTCAACATCGTTCTTTGGGCTGGGTTTGGTTCCTGCACCAGAGTATCCGGAGACACCGAAGACGGTAGGTTGACCGCCAAGGAATGGTACGAGGGGTGCAATACCGAGTTGTGCGGCTGTTGCGTAACATCCTGGGTTGGAGATACGGGTAGCTTTGGCAATATCAGATCTGTTGACAAGCTCTGGGAGACCATAAGTCCACTTGTTGTCGAATCTGTAGTCTGCGGAAAGGTCAACAATGACGCTGTTTTGTGGTCCCTTGCCTTCGTTTACGGCATCAACGAATGGCTTGCAGACACCGTTTGGAAGTGCCATGACCCAGCAGTCAATCTCGCCTGCCTCTTCCATACGACGAACATCTTCAGCTGAAAGATTTTCGTAGGTAATATCTCTCTTCTCGTAGCCCTTGAGCTTCTGGCCAGCAAGTTCACGGGAAGAGACGTGTCGAAGATCCATATTTGGGTGAGCATTAAGAAGGTTGATGAGAGCCTGTCCAGTGTATCCTCGAGCACCGATCAGGGCAACCTTAGCTGGCTGGGTATTAGAGGAGTTCTTGGCACCGAAAGGAGGATTTGGGTTGGTTGTAGTAGCATATCCACGTGACGAGGTAGCGAGTGTTCGGGGCATACTGTTACGGGTGATTTTAGAGACTGGGCGGCGAGCGTTGGTTGAGAAAGCACGAGCTTGTTGGCGCTGTGGAGTTCCGCTCTGGTGCATCGAGGCGCTCATGCCTCCGGCAGCTCTAGCAGCTCTGTGCAGGCGCTCCTCCAGGTTGGCATCGCCGAGCATAGCACGACCATACTTGGAGAATTCGGTCATGAGCTCCTTGACCTCATCGCCGCTCTCAATACCGTACCAGAACATAACCTCTCCCTCCTTAGACAGACTTCCATCGGCCTTGTCAAAGAACCAGGTCAAATTCTCATCATCTTCCTTGACGGTCCAGACGAGCTTTGGGTGATCCTTCTTGATCGCAGCAAAGACATTATCGGCTACATTTGTCAACCATCCAGCCTTTGTGATTGTGAAAGTAGCCAAATTGGCGAGCGTGGTCTCGGAAGAAGGTGGCAGGACAATGGCAAGAGCATCCATAGGCTCATCGAAATATGCCTTGAACTCGCGGTTCTTCAAGCCATCCACATATCTGTCAACAGTGGCTCTGGCATCAAGACCCTCGCGATCCCTAACGAGAACATCCTTAAGCTGCTCTAGATCCTCGAATTGTGAGATAGCAGTCGTAGTAGCAAGCTTGTTGCCTCTGCGAATGAGTGTTCCAGCACCAGTGTCGGTAAACAGCTCTTTCTGGAGGTCAGCTGGGTGGATAATGGCAACACTGGAGGTTCTTGGTAGACCGTCAAGCAATTGCTTGGTCTCCTTGATCTTTAGTCTGGTGCCGTATCTGCACCACCACTGTGACATCAAGTATTCGTACTCCTCGTCCAAGTTGATAGCAGAAATCTTCTCGTTTGTATCGGCATTGAATAGTCCACCCTTCTCGGAAAGGTAGACAATCTTCAGTGGCTGGAGCTCCCGGGCAAGCTCTCCGGCGGCAACATCGGCATTAACGTTCAGTACCTGACCCTCTGGCGTCTCAGCCATAGAGGTCAAGATAGGCAGACATCCAGCATTGATAGCAGCCTCGATTGGTCCCTTATTAACCTTGTTGATCTTGCCAACCAAATTGTATTTGTCCTTGTCCAAGTACTCTGCTCCAAAAACACCAGATGTGATCGGTCGTGCACGAACTCCTAGCTCCTCGAGCTTCTCCACCAGCTTCAAGTTCTCCTCCAAAAAGAGCTTGCGTGCCACCGCCAAAGTCTTGCCATCTGTGACTCGGATGCCCTCCTCAAACTGTGGCTCGACTCCCGCATCCTCCAAAAGCTTATTCAGTTGTGGTCCGGCACCGTGTACGACGACGGGGAAAAGTCCAACATGGTTCAGGAATGCGAGGGCAGAGGTGAGGGATTCGAGATGCTCGGTGATAATGGCTCCTCCGACCTTAATGACGGCGAATTGCTGCGAGGAGACGGAACTGAAGTGTGACAAGTATTGCTGGACCTCTCGCTTTGAGCCGATGTTGCTGAGCAATTGTACGACCGTCGAGCGAGTTGACAGGCTGCTGGAAGGAGCAGAGTATTCCCTCCTACTGGTAAGAGCAACTGCCGCCGTAGCCTTCGGCAAAGTACGAGCAGCGCTCAAGGGTAGACGGTTGGCAGCTGTGCGTGCCCTTCTGGCAACGGCGCCGGCTGTGGAACGAATGGATAACATTTCGAATATGGGTTTGGAGTGGAGATTGAAGGATGCGAATCGAAGGCCTTTCCTCCAGCTCCTGCAGAGCAAACAGGTGGTAGTCGGGGTTCCCAAGCGCGAGTTGCTTGCGTGTTTATCTCATGAGAAGGCGGGGATAAAGAGAGGGTAGCTCGACGATGGAAAATGGCTCACACCTGAGGGGTCCAAGAAAAGTTAGTCACTGCGGCAGAAAGGCGAACGTGGTTGATTCTTGACGAGGGAGACGAGCAAAGGATTCTGGCTTGGATTAGGGAGAGGAATACTGCACCTCGAAGTTTCAATGGGTTGTTACTTGAGGACTATGAATTTTGAAAGTCATACTGTCTATCTACTCTGCCGTTCGCATGGGCTAGCAAGCAAATCTGTGTGGGGTTCCGCAATCGGATTGGCTCACAGCTTTCACAACCTTGCTACCAAGTTTTTGCCTGCACATGATGGCCACCTGCAGAAGGCAGAAAATTGTTTTTTCAAAAGTATGCGGAGAGCCTCTGACCACTGGCAACGAGGGAGAGAATCTAGCTAGCTGCATGATTTGAGCCCTGTCTGCCGCCGAAGACGCCATTTTGCTTCGAAGTTTTCCAGCCCTTGAACGGCCAGCCCTGCCAGACCCTCTTGCAATCCACTCTCTGGGCCTTGCTTTGCCGTTATCTATTCCATCTATTGTGGATCAACTGCAGGTTAGGCCGCTGCCATTGTTCGTGTCACCTTCAAGAGTGAGTCTATCGACTGTTGGTCCACAGCAGGAAGTCACAAGTCACAACAGAGCGAAAGACAACGACGTTTTGATAACATATGAGGACATAACCTCATGCTCACAAGATACCACCAAAGACCACTTTCAATGTCATGATATCTCAATTAGCTCCTCCGGGAATCCTACATGATACAAAGTGAAGCCCTCGGATTCATCTGCCTCACATTCCAAGACAGGCGAACCCAAGTGACCCTCACGGTATGCTGCGCCTTCGAGAAAAAGAAGAAACCGTCGTAAAATTCAAATGACAACTCCAAATCGCTAAAACCTTCGTTGATCCTGCTTGCTCGTAGCCAGCGAGTGTAGTGTGTCGCATGCAGACAGGACCAGAGGATCCCAGCGCTCATAGCACCTATGTAACCGAACGCGTTCATGAGCCCCTCCTTTCCGTTCGAGAATCCACTCGGCCAATAGCTTCCACCGTTCCTATGTCGGTTTAATGCTTAGTAGCAACAACTGTGGGGAATTAGCTGTGTTCTTGGTCTGGAAGGTGATTCTGCATACCAGCTGGTACGATGATAACAATGAGCAAGATGATTATTCCAATAATCAAGCACATTCGCATCTTCATATCTGCAACGACGTTAGCTCCACTGCCACCAATCAATGACAAGTATTTCACATACCCTTCCACCACATCTGTTTGCGAACTCTGTTGGCACCACGGCGAAAGCCTTGTGCTGATACAGCAAGGTTGTCGGTCTTATCTTGGAGGGAGTCGAGGCGTTCACCACGCTGGGAGACCTTATTGATGTTCTCGCGCATTACACCAACGGTATCATCAATTTGCTATAAGGTAGAACTTGTCAGCATGCATCCAACAGATCTGATGGTTCACCATTCGAAGTATCATGATGGTTGGGAATGCCAAGAGCGACGAAGTATCCTTCCAGGAGGTGAATGGGCGTCGAGTTCCACGATGCCTAACAGCTCAACGCATAATCCAAGTCCTGCTCGATCAATCTCTTGATGCCATATATTCTCGCTGTTATCGCCTTCGTTATTCTTTCGTTGCTCGATGGCTGCTCTTCAGCTCAGGACCTGGTGATTCTGAAACCATTCCGTGGCATCTCCAGAATCGATGAAGCCATCTCCAAAAATCGCCAGATCAATTCTCCTGCCTTCTCCTATGTACACTCCGTCACTCGAAGCATTATCGGTGATTCCGGAGCGACTTGTATCGTTGTTTGTCGTGCGGAAGGCCGGTCATCCGTCGTCATCACCATCGCATCGCTCTCGTCGTGCATTGCATACAAACCGCTCCATCATGTCTCGCACACTCGGAATAATTGGTAATGAACTTACTGCTTGTAGCGCTGCCGTTCTCTGATTGCCTGGAGCAGCATTTGCACCCTGAGCTCCAGCGGCTGGGTCTGATGGGATATATGGGTCATATGGGCGATCTCCTGCGCTGGCCATTGTGATTGTGTAGCGAGTTTGTGTATGTGAGGATTGTAGGAGGGATGCGATATCGCTTGCGGATTGAATGGGTTCTTTGTTGGTTCGTTGGAAGTTGATTGTAGGTTGCGGTTGTGGTTGCGAGAAGAGGTGATGGATGGAGGAGCGTGGTCGTGGTGGTTACAGTTTGGGTTTGGGATCTTGGGACCGGGAGGCGAGGCGAGGCGATGGACTAACAGTGCAGGCTCAAAGCGGAGGCCGGGAGACGGAGATATTTTAAGAACAACACTTTTCTGACTGGCTTTCAACTCTTTCTTATTCAGCGACGAATTGAGGATCATTTATACGTTCTCTTCATAATCATCTTTACGAGGGCAGCCGGTTGTCTCGACCTACGGACGTACGCAACACAATCACCGCCACCCAAAAGCACGTGAATCTGATCGTGGCAGTGTTTCTTGGGTAAGACGTGCCATCACCGGAACAAAGAACAAGATGTCCCCAGAGATGCCGATGACATTGCCTCTGCGCAGATGGCTCATTTTCATCGTGAACTTGCTTGTGGGAATAAACTTTAGAGTCTGTCCGTTGGTTCCAGTACCGGAATGAAGCCATCATTACCCCTGTTGATCACTCATATATCCAGACAAGTATTGTCTTGTCTTGTGCTCATATCCATTTGTAAGTCCATGGCCTGGAATCATAATAGTCCATTCGACAAGGTTCGCAATTCCTGTCTTCATAAGTCCACTTGCTTGTACAATATCTTCCTTTCTTTTACACCTGTCTCCGGGCCGTATCTGGTCCCAGGGCGTCTTCTAGTCTAGATGGTGATGGTCGAGACGAAAAGATTTCAATCGAAACGGGACACTTGACCAGGCACCAGGACCCATATATTCAATATAGTGGCTGTGTTGATTCGAGCACGGAGATATTGCTTGCAAGCTGAGGAAACAAAGAGAAGTCAGGGTCACGATTGACCAAGGTTGACCTGGTTGGAAGTGTTGTTTTGAAAGGTCTGGCCTTGAGGTGATCCAGTCTTCCGGACAACCAAGCTCATCATCCTCCATTGATAGCAAAGATACTTATCTCAGTAGCTCGAGAAGAGCGAAATCTATGGTTACGAAGTCGAATGCTATGGCTACGAAGTTCGGTGCAAAGCTTCTCAGCTTCATGACTCACTTCAGGTTGAGTGCAAGTCCTTTTGGGTCACATGATAAGCTCGTGACGCAGCTGGCCCTCTTTAAGGTATCCCTGCCATTTACCCCTGTACCTGCCAAGGGCTTCATGAAATAAAGATGCCCTGCATGATGAGACTAAACCTCTCCTCCACACGAACAGCACGATTTTGCATATCGGAAACAAATGAAATCATTCTGCACGGCATTGCAAGGCCTGGCCTGCTCGCGCCATGCATGTGCATCACACGGCCAAATTCTTTAGACGGTCAAAGTCTCTTTCTTATCAATCTTCATCTTGTCAAGCATACAAACTAACCTAACTGCTTGATCCAGTGATTCACGAGGTAGGAAAGGATGTTCTCTCCCCGTTTCTATTCTTGCTTTTGCTTCTCCAGTTTTGTGTTTGGTGGTTAGTTCATCAGGTAGTACCTCGGCCTCGTATTTCTCTTTAAGCATTCTTCAGCAGCGCGCCGCTTCAGTGCTAAAAAGTGCTTGTGTTTATCGGCCAAGTCTCACCTTCCTCCTGAGCTCTATCCTCTCTTTCCTTCTCAAGAGTCGAAGAGTCCTCAATCTCTGTAGTGACAGAAGGATTTTCTGAAGTCGGTTCTCGAGGAAACATCACACTCATTTTGGAAGAATTCGTCGGATTTGGTCTCTCGATTTTGGTGACTTCATCAACCCCGCCTCGGCATTTGTACATTCGCTCTCCGGGCCCCCGCCACAAACCCACGAGTATTGCTAATCGATTTGGAGACGTTGTCTCACCGTGGGAAATCGTAATTATTCTTATTGGAATCCAGCACCTTTCTCGTTTTGCAGACATCTGGTCACATCCCTTGCATCGATATCAGTCCGGGACGTCGTCAAAGCTGCGGAGGTACATCCGAAAGTCCCGGGCATTCCCTGCGGGTCTTCCACACTCGTGGTACAACTTCAACTTCAAAATGAAGCTCTCGAGGAGGTGTACGGGCAGTACGGCCATAGCGATATTGGCCGGGAGCCAAGTTGCCAATTGCTTGTCTCTTGATTTAAGCTCACCCGGTAGGTCCTGTTGGCGAGCCACTCCAAGACATCGAAGCTTCTTGGATATCTTGGCTTACTTCTCACAGACTCAATCAAGTCTGTCGCCAGCACAATTGCTTATGATATGATGCTCTATTATACTGGCAACCATACGGGTGACATTCCAGGGAATCTTCCAGCACCGTACTACTGGTATGCATCCTTTCTATAATTGTACTGTTCACCATTAACAAACATACAGGTGGGAGGCAGGAGCTATGTTCGGCGCCATGGTTGGTATGTATTATATATTCTTCTCTGCCAATACGTTCTACTTGAGGTGTTCGTCATTCCCTCGTAGTCAAGGAAGCTGACTGTTTCCCAGATTATTGGTATTTTACTGGCGACACTACCTACAACGATGTAACAACGGAAGCTCTTCTTTGGCAAGTCGGACCCAATCGAGACTACATGACCCCCAATCAGACAAAAACCGAAGGCAACGATGACCAAGGATTTTGGGGTCTGGCAGCCATGTCAGCCGCAGAAGTCAATTTTCCAAATCCGCCATCCGACCAGCCGCAATGGCTTGCGTTGGCTCAAGCAGTTTTCAACACGCAGGCACCTCGATGGGATACAACATCGTGTGGCGGAGGTTTAAAATGGCAGATATTCACGTTCAACAATGGCTACAACTACAAAAACGCGATCTCGAATGGCTGTTTCTTCAACCTTGGCGCACGACTTGCAAAATATACCGGCAACGATACGTATTCTGATTGGGCAGAGAAAACCTATGTGTGGATGGAAAGCATTGGACTCATCGACCAACGCTACTATGTCTTCGACGGCTCCGACGATACAATTAATTGCACGAAAGTAAATCTTCTTCAGTGGACCTACAACGCCGGGGCCATGCTCTTGGGGGCTGCCAATATGTACAACCACACTAATGGATCAACCATTTGGAAGACAAGACTTGACGGGCTGGTCACAGGCTTGGACGTGTTCTTCCCTAATGGTCAAAATGTTATGCAAGAAGTTGCTTGTGAAAATAATGGGCTCTGTAACGTGGATCAACATTCGTTCAAAGCATACTTGTCTCGCTGGATGGCAGCAACTACTAAGATGGCCCCTTACACCTACGATACTATTATGGCCAAACTTGCCCCAAGTGCAAAAGCAGCAGCAGCTCAATGTTGTGGTGGAGAAAACGGAAGGACTTGTGGTTTGAAATGGTCGATGGGATCGACTTGGGACGGAAGTTATGGAGTTGGTCAACAAATGGCGGCTCTTGAAGTTATTCAGAGCAACCTGATCTCACAAGTGGCCGGACCTGTCACCAATTCTACTGGTGGAACAAGTGTTGGCGATCCAAATGCCGGCAGTACGACTGTCAGTTACCTGCCAATCGGTCCAGCAACAACTGCTGATCGAGGGGGTGCTGGATTTCTAACCGCTGTGGTTCTCATTTCGTTTATCGGCATGATGTGGTGGATGATTGTCGAGTGAGATGAGAGTGTTCATAATGCATTGAGAAAATGTATATACGCCTGTCTTCTGGTCTGGATTTGTACATACTGCATGGGCTGGAACGGAGGGTCAGGAAGGCTTTCATGACCTGGAGTTGGAATTGGGCTTAGGCGTAGGATCATGGGATGGAGTGCTTGGAGTGATCAGAGTCGGTAATTTGTATACGAATAAGATGTAAATGGACCGTTTGACGTATGACGCAGAAATCACATGAACAATGAAGGTCTGTATCTAGGAGGCGGCATTCAGTGTTGGGTTAAGCTTTCCATGTTCTCGGATGTGTATCCGTTCTCGGCTGCTTCCCGTCACTTGGGAACAATCACGTACTACTTCTGCATCTTCACGGAAACCCGTCACATAGAAATCACTATTTCTTCCTCTGTCCAAAATGCTCACAGTGCTATACCGAATCCTAGACAATGTCTAGATTATCTATCAAAGCCTGGCGCTCTGCCAACCCAATGTCCTTCGCCAATACCACCCGAATCTACCCCGCCAGACACGTCTCAACGCTCACCAAACAAAACAGACTCCCAGCTTCTTATTACCGCGGCGGCACCTCTCGAGCCATAATATTCAAGCAACAAGATCTGCCCACCGATCGCTCAGCATGGCCTCCCATCTTCCGCGGCGCAATCGGCTCCCCTGATCCTAACGGGCGACAACTCGACGGTCTCGGCGGCGGCCTCTCCTCCCTCTCCAAAGTCTGTGTCGTAGGACCCTCGTCGCACACAGACGCCGACGTAGATTACACCTTCGCGGCTCTAGGGATCAAAGACGAGGATGTCGATTTCTCCAGCAACTGTGGGAACATGACCAGTGCGATTGGGCCCTTTACGATCGATTCTGGACTGGTAGAACTGCCGGCTGGAGGGGAGGGGGAGGCTACAGTCAGGATACATAATACGAACACGGGGAAGATTATACACGCGAAGTTCCCGGTTGTGGAGGGAGAAGCAGCTGCGTATGGAGACTTTGCGATTGATGGTGTGTCGGGAACGGCTGCTAAGATCGAACTGGCGTTCATTAATCCTGCGTGAGTAGCACCTCTTCTACCCTGGACATAGGGTAGCTGTGCAGTTGCAGATGGCTGATTCGGGTTGTATTCCACAGAGGCGCGAAGACGGGAAAGCTACTACCTACTGGAAATGTGGTAGATAGCTTCGATGGCGTCGACGCGACATGTATAGATGCTGGGAATCCTTGTGTCTTTGTTCAGGCCAGCGATATGGGTGTGGACGGTACTATTTTACCAGATGATATCGATGTCCATCCTACGCTTCTTACAAGACTGGATTCAATACGAAGACAAGCTTCAGTTGCGATGGGGATCAGCAAAGACCATGACTCAACACCTGGTTCGATACCAAAGATCGCTATGGTGTCTCCTCCGACATCATATAAACTGCTTTCGGGCGAGACTATACAAGGCGACACAGTGGACCTGGTAGTCAGGGCTCTATCTGTGGGTCAACCGCATCGTGCGGTACCTATCACGGTTGCGATGGCTGTTGCTGCTGCTGCGAACTTGAAAGGCTCGATGGCGTATAGGGGTGTGGGGAGGGAGAGAGTGGATGGAGATGGTATCACACTGGGGCATCCGAGTGGGAAGATTCTGGTAGGTGCGAAGTTCGATGGGAAGGGAGCGCTGACGAATGCTACGGTGTTCAGGACGGCGAGGAGACTTATGGAGGGAGTTGTATACTGGAAGTGAGTTGAAGATTTGACATGTCTTTTCGGATACCATATGTCTAGTTGTTATCACGAAGTTCAAGAAACCAGCCTTGATATGTTCCGAATGATGAAAATAGAATATTGATCTAGACATAGAACTGTCATATGTCTACCTCCTTTTTCAAGTACAACATCTCACGTCTTCTTTGGATCAGTCGCATTCAAATCACATTATTCTCTACAAGCCACTGCACCTCCGAGCTCGCAGCCCAGAATCATCCCCACAAACACCCCTCATCGCACGCAGCAAGTGAAGCGAAAAAAGGGACGTCTGCCCCGCGATTCGACCGGCTGACCTTCCCGTCTTGAACAAAGTTCTAGACAGCACATCCTCGCAGCACAGTGGTCCGGAGCCAAAGATCTTGTGTGGTTTACGAGTTTTAGACTGTCATAATTGCTGACATCTCAGCTTCCCCAAAAAGATTTGTAGAGTTGAGAGGAACCTCCCGAGCTCAACAATTGTCATTGTCTAGGTTCAACTTGTACTTTGAAGTGGTTTCCGAGCTTCAACCACCAGATCGTCGCAAGCTATGGCGTCCGAAAATACTCTTCTGCAATTATTGCAGTCCAGAAGTATCGTGGACTGTGATACTATGGATGTAGAAGGTGTGCTACTTCCGCTTCCCTTCTCATTTCACTTCATTTCCATTGACATTCAACAGTTCCCAAGGCTTTAGGTCCTTTCGTTGACTGCACTTCAAATCAAGTATGTCTTCGACTCCAGTCATGTAGCTCCACATCTGTCACACCTTCCTAACAGATGGTGTCTAACAGGCGATCGCATACAATGAGCTCCAGAAACCAGTACATGAATCCAAGATCGACGAAGCTATTTCCATGTCCAGGAAGCTGGCTCAGAAATATCCAGATGTTCCTGCGCAAGAACTGGCGGTTGAGATTGTTGTAAGTCTAAATTCAAAATCTGAGAAAGAGGATCGTTTACTGATGAGAAGATTAGATGGTCATCTTGCAATTGGAGATGTCTCGTCACGTCACGGGCTTCGTTCACGTACAGACCAATCCGTATTATTCGTATGACACAGACAAGACCGTCAAGAATGCTCGCCGTATGGATCCCAACACATTTCCCTACTTGTGGAAGTCTCACTGAACATACGATATACAGGAATTGTCGAACTCTTCCGGTATCTCGACTCCTCATTCGATCACAAGCGTGTATGCATCAAGATCCCCAGCACGTGGGAAGGTCTTCAAGCATGCCGCATCTTAGAAGCAAATAAAACCACGACATTAGCCACGACCCTTTTCACAGTTGAGCAAGCTTCTCTCGCTGGAGAAGTAGGATGCCATTACATCGCCCCATATGTCAATGAGCTGAAAGTGCATTTTGAAGCTGGGTACATTCGGAATTTGGGCCCTTGGAGAGAAAAGGGGATGCTGAAATTTAACAGGTTCATTGACCACAACAAAGCTCAGAAGCTGTGCCTCCAAGCACAGCGACTCTATGAAGCCAACAGTATGAAGACACAGGTGCTGCCTGCTAGTCTGACTTCCACAGCGGAGATCATGGAACTGGCTGGTGTCCATCACATTACGATCTCACCCGGACTTCTACAAGAACTTGCTACTACACATGCTTCGGCGAATACGACAGTCTCGTTGTTTGATGAGGATGCAGCGAAGGTTGAGGTTCCTACTTTTGTGAAGTATGCAGATGATCAGGCTAAGTATAGAATTGCTTTTATGAGGAGTAATGGGGGTGATGGTGAGGGAGAGAGGAAGTTGGTTCAGGTGGGTTTGTGGTGTTCTGGGATTTTGTGAGATGATTGGCTAATGATTTGGATAGGCGATCAATATATTCTGTGATATGCAGGATAAGATGGAGGCGATAATGAAATAAATTGCATCTGAAATCACTATCCAAATAAAACATTTCTTCAGTACGGCAATCGCCCTTCCGCACTCATGACGTCAAGACTTGCCCTCCTCTCTTCTTCAGCAGCTACTCAGGCCTCATTGATAGTAAATCCCCTAGTTTTCCTCAATCAGTCACAAAATACCGACACCCAAAGCCTGGCGGAGTCATCCACTTACCCATCAATCGGCAAATTCGTCCCATTCACGAGACTCATCCTCGGTCCACTGAGCAACACAACAACATCACCAACTTCCTCGAACCTCGCAGCTCGACCTTGTCTCGTCTCACACGCGTCGTAGAAAGCCATTGGCACGACAGTGCCGACGACAGGCTTGAGGAGATCGGTAAGGAAGAAGCCTGGAGAGACGGCGTTTACTCGGATTCCTTGCGAGCGGGCTTCAAGTGCAGCCTGTGTAGGGTGAAACTGTTAGATGAGCGTTCAAAGGGGCAGGAAGGGGAAAGATGAGAGCGGGAAGAGAGGACTGACTGTTCTAGTGATTCCCAATACGGCGTGTTTGGCTGTGGTGTACGGCAGTGTACCCGGGAGCGCCATGCCAGAGTTGATTGATGCGCAGTTGACGATTGAACCTCTTTGTTCAACCCGACCTTCTTCTCTATCTCATGTCACGCTGTCAGCACAAACGACTCCCTTGCCACTGATATCTTTATTGGGAAGCCAGAGGGCAGAGATACTCACACTTCGATAGAACCCTGCTTCATCATCTGTCTCAGCTCATGCTTGGTGCTCAAGTAGACACCAGTACAGTTGACAGCCATGACTTTCTGGAAACCTTCAAGTGGTAACTCGGACGTTTGGTCCATTGGACCGAGGATACCTGCGAAGTTTCTAGGTATATGTCAGTCTAGTAATGGGAAATGAAATGAATGCAAGAAAAAAGAGAGGTCTCACGCAGCATAATCGATTCTGCCGAACTCCTTCACGGCTTCTGCAACAGCTCGTTCGATGTCTTCTTCTTTCGTGACATCGGCTTGGATGGCTAGACACTATCTTGGGGTCAGTGCCAGTATTCTTGCTTTCTCCCAAGTATTCAAATGGATGACTTATGGTCTCATACCTTCGTACCGTAAGACTCGACGATCTTCTTCCCCTCGTTTAAAGTATCCTGATTGATATCCACAATGACGACGCCTCTCGCACCATCTCTAGCAAAAGAGACGGCGATGGCGTTTCCTAGACCTCGGGCACCGCCAGTTATGAAAGCGACCCCAGGTGCGAGGGGCCCCGAGCGCTTGGTTCTTGAGGATGTCTTTTTAGAAAGTTACTAAGAGGTTCTCTTTGGTATTCCTAAGGCTATCGAGAATGGAAATGGGAACGAACAGCTGTGCTTGAGTCTGCTTTATTTTTCAGGTGGACCCCGTCTATTTCCATCTCGGCGGACATTGCGGAAGGAAATATATGATACAGTAGATGATAACAAAGTCACTTCGAGATCAGGAACGTAGCCTGGAGAGTTTAAAATTGAAATTGATTCTTTCCAACGTCAATGACCCCTCATTTTGTAAGACGCAGTGCTAACACCAAGTCTCATGAAGCCTATATAGTGAGGTCCCTGGAGACAGTCTAGAGCAAGTCTTCCCCGCGTTCTCGCTCTGCGGGGTCTTCCAACAGACCGAGCCGACTGACTTGGGGAAATTCCGAGAACAGTTTCGCCAAGATCGTCTCATTGCTCATAACTATACAGAATTGAAAGGTTGCGCACTTCTTGACTCTACTGCGGACTCCTGAGAGGGTTTTGAGTTATCCGAGCAAAGACGGATCTTTGTTTTATTAAATGCGTAAGGAGTTCGGCTAACCCCCCTGGCCCCCCCATCCGTATTTTCTGTGCCGAGCAAGGAATCCGTCCTTCCATTCCACCCGCATAATCCGCAGATGCCGCAATTCTTCTCTCATCTCACTGACATGAGGCATCGAAAAACAAAACGTTCCGTCATCTTAGCTGCTTGAATACCCTTGGAAATTCTTTTTTTGATGTCAAAAATTGCGCAAGCCACACCCGTCAAGATGTGGCTGACATCAAGTCTTGCTTACTTCGCACAGCAGACACCTAAGGAAGAGCTCTCGGCATTCGGTCCCGAGGACATGTCTTGAGAAAGGAAAACGTTTTTCTTTAGCCGTCAAGTGTTTTATTTTCATCTGCAAGGAATAGGATTTCGGCAATGCGTCATGTTAAGTGCCGTTTGAGCCGCCACGGAAGGATCCTCCCGCCACCACCTGCAGATCTTGCGTCAAAACTTCAAGAATGGAGAACACACGCCGAGGAATATATAAATGCCAGTACTTCCTCATGGCTCTTGGCGCCAAGTATACTCTATCCGTAGACTTGATTGTCATCCTAGATCATGGCTCCAGCTATGCAGGATCCAGGTCGGCCTGGATTGCAGGAGAGTGGGATACGGTTATCAAGCTGCTCGACGCCCCCGAACGATGAAGGAAACGCTTTGCCGACAGCTGAGGTGGACCGAAGTAAGGAGAATGACCCTATTCTTGTTGGATGGGATGGCAACGATGATCAAGAGAACCCTTTGAACTGGTCAAACGGGTACAAATGGTGGATCACCTTTCAACTGTCCATGCTAGCTATGGCCGCAAGCTTGGGATCTAGTATCATCGCTCCAGCTGAAGAGGCTATCGCAGAATACGCGGGTGTCAGCAAGGAGGTCACAGTCTTAGTCATTTCGCTGTACATGTAAGCTTGCTCCTTACCCTTTCTACATTCGAGATTTTGACAACTTGAAGTCTTGGCTTTGCTTTCGGACCTCTTTGCTGGGCACCTGTATCAGAACTTTGGGGCAGAAGAATGTCTCTCTTACCTGCAATGGTATGCTTAGGACTATTTTCCATAGGAACAGCCGTCGGCAAGAATGCTCAGACCATCTTTGTGACTCGATTCTTCGCCGGTTTGTTTGGATCCGCACCTGTCAGCAACGTTGCTGCTGCTCTGGGAGATATTTGGGAGCCTAAGTCCCGAGGGACTGCTGTCACTTTCTATGCAGTCGGTACGTGAAATCTATCTGAACATGTGCGAGACCACATGCTGACTTCTTCTAGCCGTTGTTGGCGGGCCCACTCTGGGTCCTACCATCGGCGCTGCGCTCCTCGTTAATACCCGTCTTGGCTGGCGATGGACTGAATACATCGAGGCGATCTGGACGTTTGCCGCGACCATCCTTGCCTTCTTCTTTCTCCCAGAGCTATACTCGCCAGTCCTTCTGAAGAAAAAGGCGCAGCGTCTGAGAAAAGAGACTGGAAACCAGTCTTTCCATCATCCACATGAAGACATCAAGCTCTCTCCTAAAACAATTGTCACCATGCATCTTGCACGACCTCTCAGAATGTTGTTTACAGAGCCGATGGTCGCTTGCATTGCATTCTATGCCTCGTTCGTGTATGGACTTTTGTATCTGACACTGGAGGTTTTTCCAATCGTGTTCGAGGAAGCTCGCGGCTGGGGCCCTGTAGTTGGGTCTCTGCCTTTCCTCGCCCTGTTCATCGGTGTCCTCTCTGCTGTCGTCGTTAATCTCGGAAATCAGCCTCGATACGCACGAGCTCTCGAAGCAGCGAATGGCAAACCTGTCCCCGAAGCTCGTCTTGCTCCGATGGCTGTTGGCAGTTTCCTCTTTGCCATTGGTCTTTGGTGGTTCGGCTGGACGAGTACGCCGAGGATCCATTGGCTATCGCCAGTCTTTGCCGCTGTTTTTATCGGCGCAGGCTTCAACATCATCTTCCAACAATGTATTAATTTCCTCATTGATACTTATGGACTTTATGCCGCGTCCGCCGTCTCGGCGAACACTTTCCTGAGAAGTGTGTTCGCGGCGGGGCTTCCTCTTGCTGCTCAACCGATGTTCCATAACCTTGGAGTTGGACCAGCGATGTCGATTTTGGCTGCGGTTGCGACTATCGCTATTCCCGTACCGTTCATTTCCATGAAGTATGGATTGAAGCTGAGGAGGATGTCGTATTTTGCGCCTGTTGATGAGGATTGAATGTCATGTAGATAAGGACTGTATTTGTGTCATCGTTTTCGCTTGACGAGACATATGTGGACCAATTCTCAAGACTTCCTGTGCCATAAGATGCGATCGTTGCCGGAATCTTCTCTCGAAAGAGGATGCGAGCCAGATGATGGTCGCATGTCGTGCAGAATAACAAAATATCAAAACTAGATCAAAAATGAGTGACGCTAGTCACGAGATATGCATGGGATTTGGTGATCAACAGGAGCAGCCATGCCTCGCTAACCACTTCCTCAGCCTTCCCCTATTTACGCTAAGCGACCTCGGGAAGACGTCGGCGCTAGTCATGAACAAGGTTGCAAGGTTTGTTAAAAGACGCGTTTCGCATTCGTGGACTGTGGATCAAAAATAGGAACGACACCTGCTGCCAGCAACAAATCCAACCTTGCTTCGATAATACGCGCTAGAAGTATATTTGAAAGAGCACGCTGCGTGTCATCCATTCCCTTGGCCCCACTAGACGTCCAAATGTGGTGACGAACCTAGAGATCCTCCCCTTAGCCACCCTCCAAGTCGAGGAACGGTCCCAGAACTACGGTATACGTCTGGTTGGTTGCAAAAGTTTATGAAGTGGAGCATGCGCTCCATTGACAGGCTCTGTTTCATGTTGGTCAGTCTTCGTCGCGATCAGTAATATTCCAGCCCAGGTATTCATTCTCCTTTCTTGCTTCTCGTTCGCTCTTGGAATTTGTCCCTTGAGAATATAGCCAAATCTTCACGATGATCTCATCCGGAAGCATATCTTCATTCGTGAAAGGAGCTTTTATTCTCCTTCTCGTCTATTCTCTCTATCGCTCATTTCCAACCACTTCTGCAGTCTGGTCGTCACAAATCAGTCCTATCTTCTCCTTCAGATCAGCCAAAAATGTCGCTGCCATAATTGAAGATCGACCTCTCAGTAATCTCGCCCCCTTGCTTCTCCACTTCTCATCAGTACTCGGCCCAACATGGCCAATCGTGCTTTTCACATCTGAGAACAGCCTGCTGAATCAATCGATACCCTTCCAACGAGCTGTGAATGAGGGCAGGATATCTTTGAGGAGTCTACCATTAGACATCCACTTCGAAAACCATCGAGCTGTCTCGGAACTCCTCACTATCCCTTGGTTCTGGGAGCAACTCGCACCTGCTGGGCACGTGCTGCTGTTCCAAGCAGATAGCATATTATGTGCCAACTCGGACAAGCGGATAGACGACTTCCTTGAATATGACTTTGTCGGCGCACCGATTGATGTTCCTGCTCAGGGCAACAGCGGCCACGGCGAGGGTTTGAATGGAGGCCTATCACTACGGAATCGCACGATGATCCTTGACATCGTCAGTGAATCCAGCTGGAAGACAGAAATGGATGATGGAACTATTTCTCAAGAAGGATGTGTCACAAAGAAGCCGTGTTTGAAGTTTGAGGATCAGTGGTTCTATCACAAGATGAAGGAGATTCCAGGTTCGAGATTACCGACGAAGGAAGTTGCGGCAACGTTCGCGGTGGAAACGGTGTGGTACGACAGACCGCTTGGTTACCATCAGGTCGAGAGGTGGAATGCGGATAAGATGGAGCAGGTGGCGGCGTGGTGTCCAGAGTACAAGATGGCAACGACGGATCTAATTGTAAAGCACCAGAAAGGGGTATCTCAGGGAGGACAATGAGTCCCAAGATCCCGTGGAGCCACTGATCTATGAAGGAAATTATCGAAGAACATCGGGAATCTGTCTATTGAACAGCTTTGCAATACTGCGACGCCCTTCCAAACCCACGACGGGAGGCACTTTCTCGATTCACGGACCACTCATAACTAGCTAGGAAGCAAAAGTGTGGCCGAGCTACGGATATGTTCTCGGAAGAACTGAGAACATTTGAATGCATGCATTTTCGAGCTCTACTCTATGCTATCAGGTCCAACTTATATTTCGATCCAAATCCCTCACCCTAAATCCATGACAACCATGTGACTATTCCGAGGCTATTCCGGAACGGCTATTCTAGCTACTGAAAAGTCTTCTTTTGCTTCTTCAGCACCAAACTCTCCATCGATCCATGCAGCCGCTGCAAAGTCGTCATCCATCCCAAATGTCGTTCTTCATCGGGATCCTCGTTGTCCTTCGTTGATCTCGCTTCCAGTTTCGTGGCTGCTTCTGCCGCATACAAGGGCAACCCCCGTACCTTACAGCCACCACATGGAGCATGCTGGCAGTGGTGACAAGTTTCGAATAGCTTATAAGTAAATGTGGGCTTCTGACATTGGCAGCATGCCAGTTTCTTAACCCACACGAGGCGGGGCATGTCTGAAGACGGGTCTTGCTTGATCGAAAATCGAAAAATGTACAAACTGTTCAAGTATTGGCAGGTATTGAGAAGACGAGTTGTTTGCAGTGTAGGAGAATCATGTTTGCAGAGTTATATAGAAGTTTTGAGGTATCGTGGAACACGTCAACAGTCACTGACAATCTGTCACAATCACCGTTCAGTCCCGTGTCATGAGCCTTGAATAATCACGACTCCTGCCTAAAGCAGCTTCACAGTCACAATCACAAGTTCAAGTCAGAGCCCAAGTTCAATGCAAATATCTCATCTGTTCCTCAGGACAGTCCATTTGCGCTGTAACTACTTCTTAAGTCCACCGCGGCAGTGTCCCAGAACGCCATCATCCTGTCCCATCCCTCCTCGAGGTCAGAACGAAAAGCCGGCCGATCAAGCCCATGCTGTGAACTCCACCCCAAGCTCCCCTCCATCACTTACTCCATCTTTCAAACTCAATAGATAGCAGGATTGCTACTGACAGTATATCTAAAGCACGCCTGGTGATTACATGGAACGGCAACCTTCTCTCCTGTCGTTGAGCCGTTCTTTGGCTGCCATTTTGTGCCCTTGCAAACAGTAGGAACCTTGCCCGGAACGGTTCCTACTGTTGTGGTTCTGCATTTGCAGCACTCGAGATCTTTGTACCAGACTATAGTCATGCTTGCAAGTTATTCCGATTTTTGTTTGTCTGGTGGCGTTCGGTTCGGGACGTATGACGAACCGGATCTGATGCTTTGCTCTTGGATGAGGTGTGAGGAACTGGTGTGCTTTTGGTGTCTGTTGTCCGAAGGAGTCGAGGTCCCGAGTAGTCGAAGAGAAGGAAGCTGATAACCAAATGAAGTGCTCGTAGAAGCTAGACTGACGGTATATATATATCATGGCCTGCATATCCAATCCGGTCACTGGTTCTGCTAAGCGACATGGAGGCATTCTCGGCCCATTCACAGTAGACAAGAATAGACTCAACATGGATTCACGCTGATTGAACTGCCTATCTTCTATCTATGGTCACAATTCACTGAGCTTCACATCTTGCTATTCCTTACGCTAACGTGGCTGGTCCCAGCACGCTTCACTCTGCTGTGTCCCCATTGGGGTCATCTCGATCCGGCTCCCTCGAGCCAGTACTCCGTTCTTTATGGGTTAAGCCACTCGTCGCAATTCTCGCATTGCTTGTGGTTGCAGTGATCGCATATATCTGGTTTCTGGAGGATCATAGTGTCGTGGTTGCAAAAGCAACATCGCATGTACTCGACCATCTCGACTGACATGGCGTTTTGGGGCGGGTTCCTTTTCATGTAATAGTGATATGACCTGTAAGCGGTTTGAACTGTCGTTGCAACGAATTGTGATATGTAAGAATGCCGTGTCGAGAGCCTGGACGTAAGGACGAGGGGAATTTCGTATATATACATCGACCAAAAGACATGAGCACGTCCACGGCAAACTCTTCGTCATATCCGAAGCACCTGAAGCTGCTCATGATTATTAACTCACCAAGATTCACGGAGGCTTCTTTGATCATCCTCATAGAGGCATGGTGTTCTATAAATAGAGTAGATTGCTTGTTGTTTATATGACTCGCGATGGCTTAGATATATCCTCAGATAGCCGAACATCAACGTCTGCCGCCCATCTTGCACATCCCACATCAACATCAACGACCTCATCCCAAGGGCTCTCATCCCATCATCGTACACTTCTATATATACTAAGACCAACGAAAGAGAACCATGCACCTTCCATACCCATCCAACATCCCATCGGGCCCCACCACCCTTAAACATACTCCCTCCTCACCCACTCCAGCTACAATCGCAAAAGCCATGCTTCGTATAACCCCATCCATATCCTACAACTCCCTACTCCCTCTCACCTCTCCACCTTTTCTCACAGCCCTATCTAGCGACCAACCCAATCCGAGATCCTCTCCCACTGGCTATATTCCCCACAATGACTGCACTGCGTGTGTCCACACCCATCACATTCATCAGGACGGCTGAGGATCATAGTAGCGTAGCGGCAGCTGCAGCATTGCATGTAGGAGACGAGTTGGTGGGTATTATTGCTTGCTTTCCTCGATGTATGAAGTCTTAGGGAAATAGATCTGTGTCAGAGGGGGTTGGTGTGGATTGGATGGTATGGAATGTGCTTGGCTTGGCTTGGGTTGATTTGGCTTGGTGGTTTGAATCTCGTATGGGATGGACTTGCTTGAGGCTGGGTTGTGTATATATTGTATATGTCTTCTGGTGTTGATGTGTGATGAGGAAAGGAAAGGAAGAGATGGGAGATAATATTGTTGTTTTTATACTTGTGGTACAAGGAAAGCCGTGACGTGGTACTCATAGGGTGACTTTGTGTTGTGTATTGGGATCGGACGGAGGCGGATTTGACTGAAAGTGAGCTTCGAATTTCGATGTCCCTGATCTTCTTCATCACTTGCTATTTCTGATCACTAGACTCACGGGAAAGCCTCGCAGCCCCTTGTCCTTCCTCATCTTGAATCGTAGATTTCTATTTCAGGGGCCGTTCTACCCTTTTTATTGTACATATTCCTCGCCAACCACCTTTCAACGCCCATCACCATGCACGCCATTTACCAACTCCAAGTCCCATCCAATACCGCTCAAATCCGCTAATAGAACCCAGTAAGTCTCAGATCTCTCGAGCTGGCACCGATCCTGATGGTGATTGTGCCCTCGCTCGGCATGACCCAATTCTGTCGCCCCACGTCCCAATAACTCATGTCTCGTCGAGTCAGGTTGAAATGGACCGTCTGCGTCTCGTCTGGCTCGAGCAGCACTTTCTCAAAGCCTCTCAGCACTTTGACGGGAAAGTCGACTTTGGCACCTTCGCCGAACAGGACATCGTCGAAGCTGATGTAGAGTTGCACGACTTCCTTGCCGGCTACTTCACCTGTGTTCGTAATGTCGACTGATACATTGGCATAAGTGTTCCAAAGGTCTGGGTTCCCGCCTTCATCCCCACCTGCTTGAGATAGTGGCTGAATTACGTCGTAGCCCACTGGGTATGGGTATTTGCCTGTCTTGATCTCAGACAGCTTTGTGATATATGGGTAGACGAACTTCGAGAGCTTTCGGAAACCACTTGGGAGCAAGGCCTCCTTTGGATCTGGAATTTTGTCGTCGAACTTTGGGGGATCTATTCCAGCTGGGCGCGGAGCTGGTAGAATGGACTTCTCGCGGACCTTAATGACAAGTAGGTTCGAGTATTGGAATGTTGTATATGAGAGGCCGAATCCGAACGCGTAGGTTGGGACAACGCCGAATTTGTCAAAGTGTCGGTAATCAATATACAGCCCTTCATCGAAGTTTTGTTGCGGAACGACGCCGTTCGGCACGTAAAGAATCTTTGCACCTGGTCCATAGTCCTCGAGGGACTTTCCGACAGTATAAGGTAGCTTTCCGCTGGGATTGACCACACCAGTTAAGATATCGGCAATAGCATTTCCACTTTCTTGTCCAGGGAGATTGGCCATAATCACAGCTTTGATGCTAGGATGGTCGATCCATTTGTCAACGATGACGGGACCAACAGAGTGAATGACCACGACTGTGCTGCCTTTGCCATCACCACAACCATCTGCCACAGATCGAATGAGCGCATCGCCACCTTTCTGGAGGAAGAGGTCATTGCGGTCTCCGTTGATGCCATCGTTGGCCATATATCCCTCGCCAGAATCGGCATTCGCGAAAACAATGCACACATCCTGGTCTTTCAATATCTCAGGGGACGATTTGAACGGAGGAGTGTTTGTTGGAAAGTCAGTCACGTAGACTTTGTCTTTGTTGAATGCCTCCTTCAGTGCTGCAGCAGGATACACAAGATACGGAAATTCAACAGCTCCAGAGCCCCAACCTGAACCAAGAGTTCCTTGGTTACAGCCACGGTCAACACACGCGTTTGGCCCGTTACCAGACCCGGAATCTTCACCGAAGATTCCGATTCGCATGTTCATCTCATGGCCCTCGTCCGCCCAACCATCTTTACTCAGGGGCAGCAGTTTGTCGGTATTCTTGACCAGGACTGTCCCTTCAGTGGCTACTTGACGAGCGATAATGGCATGAGATTCATTGCCCGTGCCCTGTACGTTGATGAACTTGTTCACAACCTTCTTGTCCTTGTCATCTGGACTACCTGGGTTGATAAGCCCCATCTCATCGTTGGTCCAAGAAGAAAAATTTGGTCCTTCACCGTCGAATTTCTCCTTATCGTCCTGGCCAAGTTGGTACCAGGCAGCTACGACTCTCGTAACCATATCATTCAGTCTTGAGACAGGAAGAGATCCGTTCAAAACAGCTTTGCTGAGTTCGGGACCCCATAGAGAATTTCCAGCGGCCCATCTCAACCCATCACCAGGCATTGACATATCCAAACCAGCGAGAGCACTTGCAACACCACTTCTTTGTGCAAGCCAATCGCTTTGGACAAAGCCTTGAAATCCTAACTCATCCTTCAGAATGCCGTTCATCAGCTTCGAGTTCCCGCAGGCGTATGAGTTGTTCAGCATTTGGTAGCTGCACATAACACTGGCAACGCCAGCCTTGACAGCATCTGCGAATGGCCATCCATACATTTCGTGAAGAGTGCGGTCATCAATGTTCGATGACATGGCGTTCGGTAGTCCCCATTCCCACGACTGGCGGAAGTGCTCCTGTTCATTGCCGATAAAGTGCTTGATTGTGGCAATTACACCCTCTTCTTGAATGCCCTTGATCGTGTTTGAGGCAGCAATGCCTTGAAGAACTGGATCCGCGCCAAACCCCTCCCAATTTCTTCCACCGGCTGGCATTCTTCCGAGAGGTCCAACACATGGTCCTAGGAGCACATTAATTCCCTTCAGCCGTGCCTCCTTTCCGTGCGCCTTTCCACGCAGATACATTAGCTCTTTGTTCCAGGTCGCTCCAACAGTAATTCCAGCAGGGAATGCCGTTGCATTATCCGCGAATCTCAAGCCCAGCGGGCCATCTTGTAGCGCGAGACCAGGAAATCCAACGCTGATTGCCGGACCAGTATTTCCAACTGCCAATCCCATACTCCACCCTGTTCCAGTTGTGATGTTGACCTTCTCCGGCAGAGTCATTTTCGCTACCAACGCTTCCGCCTTCTTGTAACTTTCAGCCCATTGCGAGACTGTCCCTCCAAGCGGAGTTGGGTACCATGGCGGCGATTGGCCATCCATTGGCTTCTTCTTGTATAGAAAGAACCCCCCTCCAGCAATTATAGACCAAAATACGACCAGAACCGCTAAAACGATCAACAAACATTTCGAGCGACGTGCAAATGTGCGTTTCAAACTCCCAAACTGCATGCCAGGTGCATAGGCAGATGCAGATGAGGCAGATTTGAGAGGAGGTTCGTGGCTTGGGTCTCTGTCGAGGTATTCGGTGGCGTCGATGTCGGAGTCGCTATCTGAGCGATAGGCATCTTCAAGAGACTTTCGCATGGGGATGCTTTCTCCATTGTTGTAGGATCGGAGGAGACCCTCGCGGCTCTGCCCTGCTTCTGCCTGCCGGTTCATTGTGCTTGTTGTTGTTAGTTTTGAATATGGAAAATCGATAGCTATCGATGAGCTCCAAATAGCTCTTTATATCGCAGAAATCATTCGAAGGTGAACTCGATGCTGTCAAGTAAAAGGCGGTAAAGAAAGTCGTCTGCAGGTCGGAAGAGAAAAGACTGGTCACGAAGTCGAGGGCTTGAGAAGGAGTCGTTGGATCTGATATCTGGAACCACGATCAGCTCAGCTGCGCCGGGGAAGATCTCCAAGGTTCCGCCCGCCAATGACGTTGGATTCAGGTACGGCAAGGTGCATTAACCTTCTTCACTTGACCTCAAAACCCACAGCACTTACAACACTATTATTGAATTCAATATTCAATTTATCGAATGCATTTGTTAAATGCTTCGTTGATTTCTCTTGCCGCCTGGAAATGAACTGTTGTATTTCTTGAATCGGGGCATTGAACCCATGGTTTTTACCCCTGAATCCACCCCTGACTGGTAGCTCCAAGAGACTACATGGCGTGAAAATCGACCATGTTTTGCTCTTTATTTACATCTGACTGCGAATTCACTGGTCTAGGAAACAAGTCAATACTTCGGACGATACCAGATGGCAGTCATGCTGGCCAAATGACTTTTCAACGGAGCCAGTTGAGAGCACATCTCTTGGTAGCAGCTTCGAGTAGTACAAAGATGATAATGTATTGCTCGATTCCATTCTGGTAAGTCGGTACCTTGGTGGTCTGAGCTGGTCCTTTAATGCTAAAGAAAAGCATAGCAGTTGAGTGTTGTTTCCCTTTCGTTTGACCTCCAGAGGTGTGAAGAGCATCAGCAACATCTTGGCTGCACTTTTCTGGTGGGACCTGTCTGACTTAAAAGTACTGACTCTTCTACAGCGAGTCGTACCCCTCCATCAGCTACGTCAAGGACATACTGGTCGGTAGAACCGAGGCGGATATGATGGCGATCTGATAAGATTTTCTTCCCTGTCCACCGTCTCCACTATGGATACATTCGTCCCATTTCCTGAAATTTCTCATCTGATGAAATCAGATTGCGAAGCTCGTCCACTATCCGCTCTCCGTAAGAGTCCGGCGCTGGTGGACGCCTGTCTTGACAGCCCTCAGCCCTCGTCACGAACCCATCATCCCTCGCAATCGCACACGCGTTCCCAGGAGGCTCATTTTCGAAGCGGAAAAGAGATATTCCGAAACTTATTTTTGGCAATTCTGCGTATCCAAAACAAACTTACTTGCTCGCTTAGCATAGGGCAATGTATTTCTGGGGAATGCCGGGCGACATCGCTGGCCAGCTGTGAAACATACGTACTCGCGCCACAAAAGGGTGACAAGGCAATGTGGCTACCTTTTGGAACAATATAGACTGATCACTTCTCGGGACCGAGACAATACTGTCTATTGTCATCGATGGATATTTGTTTGTTGGTGTACGAGTAAGTGGCTGAGAAATTTCTGTTTGTTGTGAAGCATTTCGGGACCGAGTCTGGAGACTCAATAAGTGTGAGTTAATCAACAGCTTCTATATAATGTGGCCAAGCTCGCAGAAACATTCTTTGATCAGGCTTAGCCGTTTCATTCATTGTCTCTTTGCACTTTCAAAACATTCACTTTGCTGTTTCTAGAACTTTCATCCATCTCTCACTTTCTGCCGTCTCTCGCTTTCGTCCGAAGAAATGCGGCAATCCTTACGGACAACAGCTGCGGCTGCTCTTGTCGCAAGAGCCAGTGCCGCTAATTCAACTCTTGCAACACTCTGTACAGTTTCGAGCGTTCAAGCGGCGCTTCCCGCCAACGGAACCTTGAACGGCATTGAAATCATCCCGTCTTCTGTCACAGCAAATGCAATTTATAATGGCACCCTCGCTGCAGGTATGGGGTCCACTGCCGACAGCACCGCTTACGACTACTGCAACATCACTGTCAGCTATTCCCATACTGGTAAAAGTGACACCATTGTCCTTGGATACACATTCCCCGGTCCCGATACTTTTACAAACCGCTTCTATGTCAGCGGTGGTGGTGGATATGCATTGAGTAGTACCTCGACCGGAGGCTTGGCGTATGGTGCTGCTTCTGGTGTTACCGACGCAGGATATGATGGAGATTATGACTCCAATGTTTTGGCAGGCAATGGCTCGCTCATCTATGACAACATGCACAGTAAGTCTGAAATTCTCACTGTTCCTACAACGTCCAAAATTTCGGATCCTGATATTTCTGGTAGTGTTTGGGTACAAGGCCTTGGGTGAGATGACCACTGTCGGAAAGGCTCTTACTCAGGCTTTCTATGGTGTTTCTTCTGACGCCAAGATCTACACCTACTACGAGGGTTGCTCCGATGGTGGAAGAGAGGGATGGAGTCAAGTCCAGCGATGGGGCGAGGAGTATGATGGTGTAATTGTCGGAGCTCCTGCTTTCCGATATGCTCAGCAGCAAATCGTAAGTCATCTCTTGAGGCTATCCTGTTTCGTAGTTTCCCAACGGGCCATGATGCTAATAAGAGTCTCACAGAATCACTTGACTTCAAACGTCATTGAGAAGACATTGGACTACTACCCACCACCCTGTGAGATGGACAAGATCGTCAACCTCACCATCGCAGCTTGCGACGCTCTTGATGGAAGAATCGATGGTGTCGTGTCGCGCACGGATCTCTGCAAGCTCAACTTCAACCTCAATTCTACCATTGGCGAGTCTTACTACTGCGCAGCGTCCAGCAGCAGCTCCCTTGGCTTCGCGTTCGGTCAGCGCAAGAGACAAGCCGACAACTCCACGACATCGACTACCACACCTGCTCAAAACGGTACTGTCACTGCTGAGGGTGTTGCCCTTGCGCAACAGATCCTAGAAGGTCTTTTCAGTTCCGATGGCAAGCAAGCGTACCTGCCTTGGCAATACGCCTCTTCATTCGAAGATGCCAGTACCACTTATGACTCGAACACCGACTCGTACGTGCTGGACATCAAGTCCACTGGAGGCGAGTTCGCTACCAAGTTCGTCCAGCTCATCGATGTTGACAACCTATCTTCTCTCGATAACGTCACCTACGACACTCTCATCGAGTGGATGAACACGGCCATGATTCGCTACTCTGATACCCTGCAGACCACTGTCCCTGACCTAACCACCTTCCAATCCAACGGAGGAAAGATCATCCACTACCACGGCGAGAACGACGACAGCGTCCCAACCGCATCATCAGTTCACTACTACGACTCTGTCCGCACCATCATGAACCCCGGACTGGGCTACAACGAGAGTGTCGAAGCTCTCAACGACTGGTATCGCCTCTTCCTCGTACCAGGAGCTGCTCACTGCTCCACTAACACCCTTCAACCTGGTCCTTACCCTCAAGTCAACATGGCTACCATGATCAACTGGGTTGAAAACGGTGTTGAGCCAACGACTCTTAATGCGACTGTGGCATCTGGCGCTTATGCTGGCGAGACGCAGAATCTCTGCTCGTGGCCTCTTCGTCCTTACTGGTCTGGTAACAGCTCCATGGAGTGCCAGTATGATCAGGCTTCCATTGATAGCTGGACTTACACTTTCGATGCGTTCAAGCTTCCCGTGTACTAGATGTATCCTTCTCTGACACTTACGGGTTGTGTTTGAAGATTCGCTGTCGCACTTGAATCGTCGAGTATCCACTGGGTTACTCCTCGCTTTGAGGATAGGATGAGACAAGGGGAACGTACATACTTCTGAGTATACGGCAGACAAATTTCCTTGTATATATTGTTTTGGACATAGCATAGCATAGTATAGCGAAAGGAACCAGTTCCTGATCAATTATATCGCTTGACATTCGCGATTGAGGCCAATCTCACCAGGTGCACCGGTGCATGGGTTCACCTCAGCTGTTTCAAGACTTGTAAACCCAAGCCTATATGATAATTGCACCACAGAATACGAAGATTCTATCTCTACTACTGTCTCCAATATCAGAAAAATATGAGATTTTTGTTGTGTACATGACCAGTCGCGGGGTGAAACCAGGGGTTTCTTTGGAACTAATTGTGCACTGAAAACCATCCGGGCAGCGTTTCATTTTCCTTGGTGACAAATTTGCGATTCAAATATCATCAAAACGACTACCCAAACCTTGATCCAAGATTGTCTTACAAAAGGGAGTGGCACCAGGGGAAGAAACATGTGATCGAATTGCTGTCTGAGCTGTCTGGTCGGCCTGCATATAAGTACTCCAACCATCTCCACACTCCTCGCTAGCATGAACGATGAACTTGAACAGCGCGACACATGGTGGAAAGTTAACTGCTAACTTCCAGCACTCTATAGAATAGAACACGAGGCCTAGCTGAAGCTAATTTGACGAATTTGAAAAGGTGTTATGTCATAAGATACGCCTGGCCGGTAAAAAGTGACAAATGTGCTGCCGTCTTGAAGACTGCTGTCAAATCTCAAATAACTGTTGTCACATTCACCATGAATTCCAATCCAGTTAGCTATCTCTGCTCTCCTCACTTGGCCTTGAGTTGAGAGGCAAAAGTCAATTAAGCAGGCAAAGAGGGTAAGGATCAGCCCGCGGAATGTCTTGCTGTTTGGTTGAATTCAAGGGGCTGTTCTGAGTGTGGAATCAAGCTTGTATTAGCATGAGGTATTCCAATTGTCTTTTATAAAGTGTGGTACTGGTGTAATGGAAGGTGAATCAAGTGTACCTAGAATAAGGTGTGCGATGTCCATTTTCAGGGGAATAAGTCGCAAATCGCGATACAAAGCATACATACATGGAATGATCTGAACTTCTTGTTCCCGGCCAAGCAGAAGATGAGGTTCGCAATGTCCTCCGGGGATCGGTCACCGCCACGCTAGTCAGCTGCTCAAAAGAGATCCTCCAGTAGACATAAGTATCCACAGCGCTTAATTGTGTTGACTAATGGCTTCAATAGGTGGTTTGACGCCGCTGCACAACGTTAGACATCCTATTGTGACCAAATTTTGCGTCGTCAACAATGCTCTGTGAATTAAGCGAACGATTACCTCGCATGTACAATGCAAGACTTAATATTCCTACCCGATACAAGTTTTCAGGCACAACCCAGGTATTTGTGCTCTACTGGTAGGCCTTTTCATTTTCTATCAGGCTGCGCAACTGACCAGGCTCATTTGGCGTAACGAGTTTTTGTCACGGGCATTCACAATGAGATTTTGACCTGAGGTTCGACTGATAGAGTTCATATCTACTCGTCTCCATCAGAATTCAATATTAAAAAACAAAGAAAACCTGGATGTAGGTACAATGAATCTATGTGACTTAAGAATTCACTAGCAAGGGCGGTCTGATTCCAGGTTCTAGCACATTGAGTGAGTCTTGTCGGGCAAAGCTGATGGATACAAAACGACTCCTTTTCTCCTTCAAGCACGCCATCGCCCAGACCACATGTGAGAAACGTCATCAGGAGAAAATTGTCTCAGTCTGCGCCTGAACATATTATGCACCGCACAAGTTATTCCAGCCGCTGGGTATAGACTCATTTCAAGGCGATACAATGAAAAGTGTTCTGCTCGGCTGACCTTCAGAAGTAGGGAATGTCATCCATCAACGTAATTAATCACCGTGGTCTATTGTCTTGCTGTCGATTCTTCTCTTCTGTTTGTTCTGCTCTCTACACGCACTACATGATATCGACTCATTGTATTTCATGCACAAGGTGTGGCTGACGACATACTTTTGCAGCACGATTTGTATCATTTCGCGGAAATATATACGTTCGGCAGTCAAGCTGATGAACTGAGGATTGAAATGGAAGGAGAATAACATGTCCTAGCTTTTGGCTTACGATTCAGAATATAAACATCTGTTTGTAGACCGAATAATTTAAATGGTGCCAGGGACAAAACATGGTAAGGGCATAGCCATTTATTCATCACGAAGATATTGTATATACACAACACCACTTTCCTCAAATCACAACTGCTTAATAGCACTTAGTCCAGCTGTTTGCCTTCACTCACCTCTCATCAAATCTTGTACAGCTGATGCCACCAGACACAACTTCAAATTGCTTTGGCGTTGCTCACAAGGACCGAGCCAAGGTCATTCCCGAGCCAATGTGAAGATCCCGAATTTTGAGTGCTTCACGACGCTTGTGCGCAGTCTCGGTAGAGTTGTCCGTAGGGGTGATGAGGTTGGCAGCATCAGCAATCAGCTTCGAGGTAGCCAGGACTTGATCCAAAATAATCGGGGAGGCTTGCTTGACGAAGCCTTCTGGGAGACGTTCGTTCTCTGTAAAGTTGACAATTAGTATCAGCCTTGATTTATGATAGGATCATTGTTGCAAGGCTTACCGAAGAAAGAGATGATCTGATCGCGGGGAGTTGTGCCGGCTGCGATGTCTCCGAAAATCAAGATAGGAGCAGCCATTTCACCGAGTGAGAAGTTCTCGACGTTTGCAGTAAACTTGTACTCGGGGTTCGTAGACTTGGAGACTACCTGGCGGAAGACCTTTCCCATAGCAATCTGGTTGGCATCTAGGGTCTCTTCGGTCCAGAAGGCTTTTGTGGTGTCGAAGACCGACTGGTTGAAGACGTGGTTGTTGCCAAAGAATGCGTCCGACCGACTGCGCCGTGATGTTAGCACAATGTGTCTGTGCCAGTAGAGAACTTGTGTTCCGACTTACCTGATACTAGCATCGTGCTCCAAGACATTATGGACATTAAGCTGGTCGAGTGTAAAGAACGTAGCGTTTGGCTCAGGGTTGATGAAGATAGCCTGCTCCCACATAATGTTCGCGACTGCGGGGTCAAAGTTGAGGCCGGTCGTCAAGCCGTGAACGACATTCTCTCGGGTCAAGTTGTCACCATTTCGAGGAATGAAGCCGTGATTGGCGAGGGTGTTCATCATAGGGCAAGGTCCACGGACTGTATTGCTAGTTAGATTTGCCTTCGATATGCCACTTTGGAGAAACTCACAGTCACTTGGCCCACCTGGAATCCAGTCACCTTCCGCAGGAGTGTCTGTAGGATACTGTCTCTTATAGTGAGGCATGGCAGAGACCATCGAGATGGTGAAACCGGTGGAAAGAAGAGTGAGCTTCATATTGACTTCGAAGTGATGTTGTAAGAGGGGCAAATGGTGATAATCGGGTTAGTAAAAGAGTGTCAGTTGTCTCTGAATGATGAGATGGTGCAGTTATGTGAGTAATGGAAGACACAGAATACTTATATATCTTGAAGATCCCCCTCTTTGCTCCATATATTCGCCATCATTTCAGTGTGCTATAAACAGCGATCACTATATCGCAGAATTTCGGTGCTCGTACCCTTTCACTGCACCATCCGAGGCACTTGCCCGTGGACTTGTGGATTCATTCGTTCTTTGGCGTTGAACAAAGGGGCATTGCAGCAGTCATTCAACGTATCATGAGGCTTCACAAGGGAGTGCCTGCACAACATCAACAGAATCCACATTTGATCTCCCGGAACATTTCTGCTCGCGGGTTGCACATCTACCGCCCCGGCAATCACTACCATGTCGACAGCCAATGATGAGAGAGGTGATGACCTCCTTTCCCCTCTTATCTTTCATTTCCCCAGCATGCCGAAACATTGCATAGCCACTAGGTGGTGAAACGGGGGTGCCTACTGGTACGAGTCCGAGATGCTACGAGTACGAGTGGAGAACGAGTCCGATGTCAAGCGAGGACCAGTAATAGCATAGAACGCCTGACGATCACAGGAGCTACAGCTGTCAGGGCGATCTGCTAATAAAGCTAATCGTTGAATGGAAATAAAGTAAATAGTTTGAAAGAGAGTGTCAAGCGGGACAAGGCAAGATCAGAAATAAGCTTAAGAACGCAAAGAGTATACGCGACGCCACATGACATTGAGTTGGATCTAGTAAGTGCAGAACAACCGCAACTGGAGTCGTCGTTGGAAGCCTTGCTTCCGTGAAATCAATGCTGTATCTTCTCTCACTTTGGATTCGAAATGGTGTTCGAAGCTTCTGGCCCGAAGTGTCAAGGTGACGGTCCCGAGCAGTGCGAGGTGCGAGGGTTAGCCGACAACTATGATGATCCAAGCCAGAAACTATCAGAAGGAATCGCGCCTGCTGAGTCCTGGGTGACGTTGAGCTCTTCTTGGCTAAGTCAATTTGGGTGATGACCACGGAACATCGAGTCATCTAAGTCCAGTCGTTTTTCTCAACCTTGCCGATCTCTATTCCGTCACAGCCTGTCCTAGGACGGAGTTAGGAAATAGAGTATCTAGGATTGGTTGATTAGCTTCGCTCCACCAAAGATCCATATTCTGGTCCGTACCGAGCCCCCGCATATGCGATATGCATGTGTGAAATGTGCCGGAGACCATTTGCAAGCCCCAGAACATGCTTAGATTATCCGAGGCCGCGAGCGACTGAGCATGGTGGTTCCTCATGACTTGAAGGGCTTTTTGACGGTGTTCATAGCAAGTGCTGCGTAATGTTCATATCAGTCCTTGGGTATGGATTGATCACGAGGGGACCTCTTCCATCATGTTCATCTGATTTCATCCTCGTCAATGACAGAGTTCTACTGAAGCAGATATTGAGTGACACAAGCGATGCTTCCATGAGATTCAGGTCACAGATACAAAGAGAAGGGTAGGACCACCTTAGATCGGACGAGTCCAGACTCGGCCGTTCTTCGTTCGAGCTTGCAAGTCAATGCTTGCGATCAAGGATCTGGTTCAGCATACCCGAGAACAAACGGAAATCGTGCCGCGTTGAGGTGGAGTAGCGAGACATCCCGATTCGATGACTCAAACAGATCGCTGGAGCTTGCCTGTCAGAGAATATCTTCAAAAGGCCCTAAAATTTCGATAGAAACCAGGGTGGTGGTCACTGAATGGTATGCAAGGACAATTGCGTGGCATACTTTGATCCAAGTAATCGCAAAGTCTGACCCGTCGGGCTTCGGAGGAAAGGCTCAGCAGAGCTGTCGAAAGATGTCGCCACGACTCCAGGGGCAGACTTTTGAAGTGAAACATGAACTCCAGCGGGCTAGAACGGCAGAAAAAGCAAATAGATCAGAGGAACACCATCATCAGAAGGATCGTGCTTCGTCTAGGATCTAGGTTGCCTGCCAGTCAAGAGGAGGGGTTCGGATGGTACAGTATGGAATGTTGAAATCCAAAAGGTTTCTCGGTGCTTCAGTACACAAAGTGATCTCAGATGGGACTTGTTCCAGTGAAGGCCGAAATCTCATTCACTATTTTGTCGGATGACCTTATTTGGCTGTCGTGGCAGTTCATCACTTAACGGTCTATCACGATTGCTACCCATCAGCTTCCACAGGACCAGCTTCAAGGCATTGGTTTTGCAGCCAAGCTCATCTACTTGTGCCCGATGTAAAAACTATTCAGACTTTGAAGTGTTTCCAGTATGAAGTGTCTGGGCTACGATTATAGGCAGCATACCTGACTCGGTCATTGAGTTCGGACTACCTTGGCTCATCATTGGGGCCACACATTTCACTCGCTTTCGCTCTCGTTCTTGAGCACAAAGACGGTTCCGGGTGCTGAGATTCCCGAGCTCATATTTATGTAACCCGTTTCTCACAGGTATTGTGGACAAGTTGCTGAAAGATACTGCGTACTTCTTGACGAGTCTGCAACATTGGTCTTGTTGGGTGCAAAGAAGAACCCTTATCTAAGAGGAAGGAACCATTCAATGGAAATATTCATAGAATGGGTTCGGCTACTAAGGCTAGTGGCTTTCTGGTCGTGCCCGGGAGCCTGAGTTGTCAGCCTGATTCCCGGGAAGGAGAGTGGGCGACTTGGAGGCCACTTTGCCTCTTTAAAGCGTCAGTTGCAATTTTTACAGGTGGTTAGAAAGATGTAATCGTCAAGACTAAGGACAGATCCATGGAGATGGAGAAAGCTAGATGACGACGGCAAGATACAATTCGCAACGGCAGGTACAAGGGATGAGTCACCAAATTAGATTTTCCCAACAACGAAAGCTGAGGAGCAGAAGTCTTGAGCAGCGAATAGAGAATTGACTTCTAGATCAAAAACACCTAAAAACTACAGTCATGACGTAGGGAGTCCGTATCGTGTGGCTATGCTGTCAGATTGTCCAAATTTCCTGAAGAGTTTTGTTCTTTCATGCAAGATTTAGGAGAAGCAAAGTTGATCAGCAAAAACTAATGAGACGGACTGAAAAAATTGCATGTGATATTTGGAATAAATCACCATATCTCACAATAATAACAACCAAGGCAGTCAATCATGTTCTCCTTTTTGGGTTATGTATCCCGGACTCAAAAGTGAGACGCAATTTACAACACTTTCTGGAATACTAAGTACACACTTATTGAAATTTGACATTCGTTGGGCCCCCATCCTACCATTCTCAATCTCTACTATCTGAATAATTCAGAGTTTGCCTGCACTTATGGGAAAAAGGCCAGCTTAACACAGGGATTGTGACTGTCAAGTGTTTACCCACTAGGTAGCAACACCCCGACCACTGAAATTAAGCGAGGATCATCAACCTCCCCCCTTACCGAGGTCGCAACCTTCTAAATTCTTGCCTGTTAAGTACAATGATGAGGTATAACGAGTCTCGCCTGTGAGTATTCTCATGACCTAAAATTCTCCTCGAGATCCTTACTCACTCGTCAACGTCTACCTACAAAGCCCAGGATGATAATGTATGCCAGTTAAATCATAATTAGTCTGAGAAAACTGATAGAGACATGTCAAATGGTCACTGAGGAGGTGAATTACAGCTGGACTAAGTTGGTGAGTTTCGCTCCAAAGGAGCGACTATGCTGTTGTCAACCCAGCTCTCGCTGCTAGAGCTCATGTACCAGCCTCCACTATTCTTTAACAGGTCTCCAGGTTTCCACAAGACCGAGTGACATCATATATCCTCTAGCCAGTCGAGCTCCAAGTATGAACTATCTATATCGCTTTAAAAAACGATCCGAGAACATTCCTGTTCATTCTCGTTCCTCGTGCCGTTGGGTATCAATAGTTGGGAATATTCTTTGTAAATTGTTTGATCCTGAATGTTGCGCATCATGCCTTTATATAGACTACTGGTGAGAAACACAAAAATGTCCAGTGTTGCACAACCTTAACTAAAGCAGGGTTTCTAGCGGTACGTCAAGCTGTCTTCATGTTATAAGCCTCTTCCGCCACTTATATAAATGCTACAACAAGCAATAACTTTGACATCAGAAGTCCAACCAAGCCGAACAGTCCCAGCATGGGCGTCCTCGTTCGCAAGTATTTCGAGTAAAGGAGAGCCTCGGAGACAAGTGATATTTCCTGTAGGGTTGATGCCGCAATCACCAAGTGGTAAAGTGAAGTGAGGCAGGATGTACTCTAGCAAAGAGATGACAACAGTTCATGGCTCAGCAACGATTGTACCCCGTTGTCGATGTATGGATCCAAAGCCGTTTGAGAATCCTTTGAGATTGCTCAGGAGCTGCTCCTTTCTCCAAGGTTTCCTATTGTGAAGTAACTGAGACACACCCTTCGTCCTCACTTACTTGACTTGTCACCAGCAGCATCAACCGCACCACAATACTAGGGTATTTTAGCAATTGTCTGAATTGTCTGCAGCTGCCTGAGGGGAGTCGCGCCTACTTATAATAATTAAGTACGCCATGGTAAACCCAACCTTTAAATGTCACCCTAATGAGGCCAGCCATTAATCATTCACTCATCGCCAAGAATATCTCAGCTCCCTTCCACGTCCATGATGAAAATTTCTCAAAATACCTGCCCCGCCAAGAAGTATATAGTAAATCCATCCCCTCCTTTGGGAGGCATCCCCGTCACTACCGAAATGTCCGGGATCCCAATGCCGCGTTTTTTTTGGGGGCCTGGCATTCTCCACAAGTTGCTTCAATCAACCTGCCGTGATTTCTTTGATTTATTCGTCTAAATGTACCTCCATACCAAGTGAAAGAAGCGAAATTGCCATGCATTAAGCACATCAGTCGAACCACCAGAATCGTTCGGCGAGAAGTGCCAGGCGTCGACACTGGGTGGTCAGATAGTGACAGCAAACATGGAAACGACAAGAAATGATTTGGTTCAATCCAGAGTCTCCGGCTTGGTAGGAGCAATCTCATTCAGCATAATGTATGTAGAAGTCAGGGAAGCAGAGATCGATGAGGAGACCGATGGGGCGCCTTGGATCCAGAAAAGAAACAGCCAAGGAGGAGTCGCAGCAGAGTCGGCACCCTAAAGCCTCGGGCAGATATTGGTCCCTCCTGCATCAATGCCAGTTATGAGAGTGTTTCAGATCTTTTATGCTTCCCTCATCCTCCCCCACTTCTTCACGCGTATTTTCAGTACTCGTCCAACGTATTCACGAGTTTACTGTACGCAATGTATCAAGAGCTCCTGCGAACATACAACATGAAAAGAAGTACCATCCAGTTCGTTACTTCATCCACTCATACCAAACTCATGATTCCCCAGAATTCACTACATGCTACCTGTTTCCCATTCACTAGTTCTTCATCTGAATTCCCTATGACATCGCTGAACAGTAGGCTGCCTTCGCAGCCTCAATCTATTTGTGACGATGATGAGCAGTAGGACAGGAGTCCTCAGTCTCAGCACTATGAAGCCCGATTTCTCGCAATGGCCCGGAAGATACCCCAGTAATACAAACAGACAAAGTGACACCTCGCATGTGAAAGTAAGAGGGCCATTTCAAGTTCGCAGCGAGGAGAACCCCGCACCTACTGTCACTCTCATACTGATTGCAATCTTCCCTCCACCGTCATATTTATCACCTTCACTTCTTCTACCTTGCCTATTTTGTACGATATACAACCCAGTCCATATTCCAGCCTCAAGTCAGGCCAATAGATCTCCAACGTCACCTTCGCCACCTGAGAGGCTACACTTCTTCAGAATACCAACAAACCCGTCCATTACTTCTTTGTCTCTGGTAGTGCTCATCTCTGGCTCCAAAACTTCCCCAGCATAACAAATATTTATACTGTTGGCTCAGAGTATAGTGAGACGACACTACAGAGATGCGAGATCAGCATATAAGCGAGCATTGAGGAAAAAGAGCATGTGGGGTAATGAATGAAAGAGCTGACAAGTGAAGAAAGTGAGAGAACATGAGACGGATTACCCGTTACCTGCCCGTCAAAGTTAGCTAGACGACTCAAGGGATCTTTCACTTCTAAGTGGTGCGATAAGTGGTGCACGACTTGTTGAATGTTTTCTTGGGCACAGCACTTGCGAGACATGATCGACGGCGGTAAACAAATAAAGATAAGCGAAACAAACTCATTGCATGTCTCTCCTATCTGTCTTCTTCACTCTAACTTAGTGCACTGAATAGATTTTCGAACAGATCACCAAAGAAGAAGGATCAACAGATAAGAGCTTCCAAGTGAAATAACGAACAAGGAAGAATTCCGAGAGGCAAAACCAAAGAACAGAGATGAAGGATGAAGTTTCAAACATTACATTAAGGCGACCGGTCTCCCCCAACCGCCTCTCCAAACCAGACTCTTCTACCAATCTATATAATTCTTTCCCCACCTAAATCCCATCTGCCTAAAAGCCCAACCAAAGCAAGTAGAACATAGCATAACATAAGAGGTATTTTCCAACGCCAAATCGCGTATAAACAGTCAAAAATTTCCCCCTTCTCTTTTCTTGGATCAGACTCTCCCAATCTCATCATGCCTTGAAATCAAGTGAACTGATATACCACAAAATAAAGTTCGAAGTCATTCTCTCAAATTTAGATCATCATCACGGCACCTCCAAGCGCAACCATCAACCCCGCCTTCCCAACACCCACCAATCCCGTCTCCCTCGCCATCGCAACCCCCAACGCCGAACTACTACTCGTCGTAAACACACTGCTGCTCCCCGTAGTCGTCGCCCGGGCACTAGCCGTCCCAGTCTCGCTCCCACTCGTGCTGCTCACAGGACAAGACTCCGTACACGGAATAGCGGTCGTAAACGGCAAATTCGCGACCGAGCTCGCGGACGCGAACGCAGGGACTTGAGTAGGGAGATCGGGGTTGGGCATGGCGCCGGGACCTTGGGGGTTCAGCACGTTGTCGATGACGTGAAGGACGCCGTTGGCGAGGAGGATGTTGGAGTCGAGGAGCTGGGCGCTGTCGATGTAGACGTTGTTGCCGGAGTGGCGGACGGTGATGTTGTTGCCTTGCTTGGTGGCCCATGTTGTGCCGTTTAGGAGGGAGGTGGAGTATATTACTTGGTTGGGGAGGACGTGGAAGTCCATGACTGAGGTCAGGTCTTCCATTGACAAGCCAGAGATAGCTGAGCCGAGGGCTTGGAATGCCGCATTGTTGGGTGCGAAGAGTGTGTAGTTCGGCGTGTCTGTGAAGTTATCGATTGACTCGGTAGCATAAAGGGCACCTTGGTAGGAGGTTAAATTGAAAGCCGTGGTTGTCTCCGTGAGATTCGTGGGTGGAATGAGTAGAGAGTCAATAACTTGGACGACACCGCCAGAGAAGGGGAGATCCTGTATATGTTAGCTACATTCTTCTCTACCTGTTCTGGGGGTCATACAGCTTGTGTAAGCGTAGATCTGCTTCCCTGTCCACTAACGAAAACAACAACATCTCCTGCCTGCTTCACATTCTGTACCACTTGCCCTCCCGTAACATTACTCCACTTAGCATCATTAAGAAGTGTAGGCAGAAAAACCGGGGTTCCAGGGATCAATTGAGCTGCCATCTTCTGCCCTTGTAGGATATGGTAACTGAGCACATTGACAATCGTATCCTGGTCGTTGTTCTCAAACGCAGAGTTGAGCTGGGTATATGGGATCTTGTCGAAGGCATCGTTATTCGGCGCAAGGATCTGCGAAGTGTTAGTTATTGAGCTGTCTTCCCTTGCAAGTGACCGTCGAGGCGGGGAACTCACAGTGACACCAGATTGAGAGGGCAATTTCAGCAGAATGTCTGGGTATTTCTATACATGAATTAGTACTTGCTTTCTGAAACCCAAGCTCCTCTGCATATCGAGTGCATACCTTGATTAACGAGTAGAAAGTCGTCAAGTTCTTCTGATCCGCCAATAATGATCCCAAATCCTGCAAGCTCCCGGTCTGCGCTTCTATTCCAGCAAACAACCCCACTGCCGCCACAGCCAAAGCTCTCCACGATTGTGTCCTCATAGTTGCGACGTCTCAATCCTTCTATACTTCCAATCGTCACCGGTACTGGCGTTCTGATTATGTGGGGAACGAGGGACTGGTCAAGATATCTCGGTTTGGAGCGAATGTAGCGAATAGTTTACCAAAGTATGTAGCGACAGACTTCAAGCAGGTACGAAATGCAACAAAAGCGACAGACAGGTAGACAGAAAATTATCCCTTCTGACGAAAAGAAAGATTCCGAACGATGCACCGAGGACAAGAGACGTGGTTGAGGTGGTTTTCGTTCCGAGATCCAACAACATCGCAATCAGTCCGGCACAGATTATTTTCGGGGCCTTGCCCAGACTTGGCACAGGGAGGGGAGCGACCGCGATGCATCGCCGTGTCCATTGATTGCTCGCCATTTGGACCCCTGGAAATGCACTACACGAGAAGATCTACAGGTCCACTACCGCTGTGGATACTCGCTGGGCATGCCCGAGTACCCTGTAATAGCACCATAGCGGACCAGCACTGATAGCGATTCCGAACGGGGTTCAGGCCTTGGTTTTGCGCTGGCGGGTTTGAGATAGGGAGGGCGGGCCATGATAACGATCAGCAGCCAACGACCGAGCCAGTGAACGGGCCATCGAAACTTCAACGCCAAAAAGAATACGAACTGGTCCTGTTTTGCTCTGGTCAACCCGCATGAACGGATTGTAATTGGATGGAGCAGGATATCGGAATTGGCGTGGAACAAAGGCGTTGAAGGCGTTGAGCCAGTTGCATTTTGGGTAGTTGGAAGATGAGGATGAGCATGATCCTTTCGATATCTCAGTTCAGCTTCTTCATCTTGTGCCTTTGATATGTTTACTTTTAAACCTTTCTCCGCGTTTGAAAAGAGATGCTCTCGCTTCATATGCCTTTCTCTGAGCATTCATCAACCCGTAACACTACAATTTGACGTCCTGCCAGGCTACCATCGAGCATTCCGTTCCAACGCTAAGTAATTCTGCAGCAACCCAACAAACTCCACAAACGGGCCTACACATTCCACCCAAAAAGCTCCAAAAAAACAAGCTCAATTCAGCTCCACTCAAGTCTGTAAGTGTCGAACTATCATAATCGCATCGCATCGCTATGCTATTTCCATTTTTCCAGACGCACCAAGACTAGAAACGACACCTTTTTAAGACCCATTTGAAATAACGGCCTCGTACACACTTGCACGATGCTACATGGTACGAAGGCCTCATTTCCAGAGAGAGGACTGAAATTACGACTCGTAGAGGATACGTTGCTGAGGTGAAAGTTGAAATCGTTAAATGAAAGCTCGAGTAGTCTGCACTCGGCATCCAACCCTCATCTGAAAAGTCCCAATGTCCATCAACACCACGTCTTGGCGTCCACGGTCCAGCATGGATCTCACGATACTTCAAACTATCACACTTCCCATAACATCAGCCTCAATCCTACCATTGTAGAAACTCTCAATCTTCAATACCTCCTCAGATCTATGGTGGCATCATGTATCATCTTCAGGCTAAACTCATACCCTCAATCAATTCTTCACCCAGTGCCCTCTGCCGACACCCCACTTCCTCATGCATCAGCCGCTGCCTGACTGTCTTCCATCACAGCAATACCCGTATATTCTGTGACTCTCCAAGCCTCTGTATCCTGTCCGACCTCACAATCAATCGTCCTCAGCACAATCAATCCTTATCGGACCGGTCCATCATCCACAGTGTTTATCTATCTCTTCTTGGTATCTCCGCGTATCACCACAGCATCAGACTATCGATTTTCAACAGTACAGCATCTGCACGGCACTGCATAACGCACGATGTGATCGCCTAAAGCAATCAATCCATCTCATCAATTCATCCCATCCAGAAAATGACACCATTCCCAGCCTACCGGTCTCCCTCCTCTCAATCAATTTCTTAGAGTCAAGAACTTCTAGATACCTTCTGTATGACTGCATATGCACGTACTTTTACTTTAGACTCATCCAATCCTCTCATTCAACCCAGTTGACAACTCACATAAAACTATTTCATCACACACAATCTTCGGTACCCCTCCTCTCCCACCACAACTCTTATCTACAAATGAAGCTATTCCCACCTCGCCTAACCATGTACCGTATGTATGCATGTACCTCGTATTCACTGCATGCATGCAAGCAGTACATCTACGGCACTGCACACCAAACTGAGTCGAGTCACCAGCGCATCATCACATTTGGACATACCAGCAATCCACTGGCTCCCATGAATCCATTTAATCCAATAAAGAAGAGAGAGAAAAGAGCCGAGGTTATTCGCACACATTCTCAACTGCAGTATCGCAGCGGGGCTCCCAATTCTACCTAAAGTAGGTGTCTACCAGCACCATCATATAGTAGACTATTAATCCCACCTCAAGCATCTTGTACCATGCACAGTGACAACGACAGCGGCTCGGAAGCACAGGTTAAGTTTCCGGGTACTGTACTAGATTCCTTCCGCCCTAAGTCTTGAGAATTCAAGCATCATTAAAAAAGATCACCACCACAAGCAAATAATCACCACGCATACATACCATGTTTGCATAGCTCAAAATTCCACCCTGTAAATGCAAATGCATATGCACCATCTTCCCAGCCTTGCCTTGCCTTGTCTCAGAGGCCCCCTTCCTTACCTGCCTCACCCTCTCTCCAAATTCAAAAAGTCTCACTTCCCCCTTCTCACTTCCCCCTTCTCACATCCCCCTTCGCCCTTCCTCAAATCCTCCCCCTCCCCCTCTCTCCCTGCCAACGCACTCACTCACTCACTCACTCACTCACTTCCAAGCCCAGCCAAAACTATCGAATCTCCATTCAAGCGAACATCATACAATAGTGGAGATGGAGATGGAGATGGACATAGAAAAAGCAAGCAAATCCAATTTGAAAGGGCAAATGTCTCACTCATTCACTCCCCCATCCATCATCCATCACAATCCCTGAACCAATACATCCCCACCGTAGACAGAATGCATATCTCTTGACTCCGCTATAACCATTCATCCATAACCCAGTCCCAATCTATATTTACTTCTAGACCTGTATCTACATCAGGACTTTAATAATGATGGCGAGGATCCCATCTCATTCCAATCCGGTGCGGCAAAGGATAATGAAGCGGCGCAATGGGGAGAAATAATCACATTCTCATCGTAGCCGTCGGCTGTCCGTGAAAGGAGTTGGAGCTTCTGAATTTTTAATCTCCTACTCGAAGCTCACAAAGTTCCAAAAACGTGAAGAGTCTGCAGAATTTGCTTGTGCCAATGTGCTTTGCTTTGTATTGTCTTGTTGTCTTTTTTTCATTTGCATTAACAATTAAATGTACTGTAGCAGCTAGCCATCAAGAACGAACGGACGGTCATCATCAACCCATCCCAACTACTCTCCCAACCCATCCCTTCTTTCATATACCTGACCCCCATATCATCCAATTCAACCCAGGTATTCCATCCATCCTACCATCCATTCATCCATCCCACTCCATAGATACCACATAAAGAGAAAGAAAAGAGAAGAAGAAAAAACAAGAGTTGCCCATTTGGTGGTTCCCACATATACAACCCAAACCAGGGAATGCCATTCTATAATTTCGTTTGATATACTCCCCCACAAGCCAAAAAGCAACATCGAAACATCGAAACATAAACAGGGCACCTTTATATTTGCATCTCTTTCAACCCAATCTACATGCCATACCCCAACGCCCACTGCAAAGAGGAAAAATGAAATGGAGCCATCTACCACGAGAACGTCATCAACGCAGGGTTGAGCGCTAGCGGCAATAGCAGATGGGATGCAGTGATCGTAGCCATCGGTAGGATAGCGACGAAATCGGTAATCATCCAGTCGTATGGGATGAATGATTTGCCGACGGCGAGGATGATCATACCTGCAATGCCGATAATCGAGAAGGCCATGGAGAACTTGAATTTCTTCAGGACCTTGGGAACTTCAATGAAGAAGTTTGAGAACTCGGCTTCCTTTGCGGTAGCACCCCATGTCATGTCGATCTCAAACATGTGGGCGAGGAGTGCTTGTGAGACGTGGAGGGATAGACCACCCAAGAAGATTGCAAGCATGATGGTCCACTTGAAGTTCTCGAAGAGCGCGTACAGGAGACTGCGTTCGCCAATGCGGTAACGCATAACGGCAAGCGCAATGTTTCCGAGACCGTTGAAGACAATAATGATAGAGAACCACACCTTCCATGAATCGACGTAGTACTTGTCGAGATAACCATTGAACCATCCAATTGCGAAGTAGTTGGCCGTTGTCATGATCCATGCAGCTCCAATAGCGTAGTAGGTACCGATGTAAGAGATGATGGTGATCTTGGAGGTGAATCGAATGTTGGAGAACAAGAAAGTGCGGAACAGAGGGGTGAATGGGCCCTTGTAGATCCACTTGCGGATTGGGTGGAACAGGAGCTCGTTGCAACCATAGGCATATTTCTCCCAACGGGCCAGTTCATCGTATACGGTCAAAGATACACCCTCCTTGAATCCTTCACCAGCCCAAGCAGCCAATCGAATGGTATAGCCGTTGCACTGAAGACGCAGAGACATGTCGAAATCTTCAGACACGTGAGACTCAGACCAGAACTTTTCGTATCCGTCCTCATCTTCGTAGGAGACCTGTTGAATAGCAGACCAGCGGAGAATGGCGTTGTGACCGACAAATGGAGCGACATCACCGTTGGCGACGGTATAACGAATGGCAGTGTAAATGAGATTGGTAAAGAAAGTGATACCATTCTCGAAGTAGGTGTTGACAACTTGCATGACACCGGACGAGAATTGCATGATCCCGACTTCTTGGGATTGTTCCATTTCAGAGCAAGCATCCAGGAGACAATCCTGAGGGACACGGGTATCGGAGTCAACTAGTTTTTATTAGTCTTGACCGAATTGAAAATCCCGGGGAAACATACTCAGCAGAATGTAATCTCCCACACGGATGTTTCCATCAGCCCAGGCACGTCCATTGTCCTCAAGAGCCTCCTTCAAGCATCGCTCGTAGGCTTGAGCCTCATCAGCTTGGGTCCAATCGACAGGTCGTTGAATTAAGGCCAGCTTCTCCTCAACCATGCATGAAATATGCAGGCCAAAGTTCATGTTCGAAGCCTACATTAGGAAAGATCGTCAGCATTCAGCTCCGAAGATTCAAGATGGTGGAGGGTCATGGCCGAAGGCCATAGGGTGGACCAGACGTGAGGCTGAGGAATGCGGGACCGCTGGGCCAAACCGCATTTGGTGGATCACCAGACTCAGCTGGCTCTTTAATTGGGGGAAATCTCTTACTTTCTTGACTATATAATTGTCAGCTGAGGAACTTCACTTGGTGGATATAGAACGTACATTTTCCTTTTCTGACAAAGTTATCTCCATGCTTTGGTCTGGCAGTCCACCCAATGCTGTGATCAGCATAAAATTCGATTCTTGCGCGACGTTCCTCCTCATCGATAATTTGGAGACCATCATCGTTGATGAACATGTTGGCAGATCCACCTTGAAGTTCATAAGTGGAGATGGCTTGCTTGATTGACTTGACGGTTGGCGCAATGACAGAGCTCAAACCTTCCTTGTACACAGGGCACTGGATAGTGATGTGGGGAAGAGTGGCAGCTTGGATCCGAGGTGGAGCACGAGCAGAGTAGAACTTGGAGTTGATGGTCATCTGTCGGACGGGACCGAAGAGCTGAGCCAAACATCCCATGATGACCTGGGAGAAGAACAGGGTGAAGAAGATTTGGACGGGTGTCAAAGCGAGGAGGGCAAGGCGAATGTAGCTGCCATCAACCTCGACTTCAATGGCAAGTTGCCGGGCACCGGCTCCCAAGAACGTAATAACCAAGATCAAAGTCAAGGCGACCAAGACGGTATTCTGCAAGTGTAACGGACGCTTCTCTGGGACAATCTCTCCACTCTCCTCGTCGATCTCATAGACGGCGATATTAGGATCCTTCTTCTCTCCATCGTCGCCTTCGGAGGGGCCATTCTTCCACACAAGCTCCATCAATTCCGATTCAATTTGTTTCGCACGTTGAACAAGATGTAAAGCATCGTCATCCCAGACTACCAGAAGGGCTTCTGATGCAACGAAAGCGGCGAATTGATGCTTCCTGGCTCGGGGAAGGTCCTCGATTGTGGGAAGAATTTGGATGCGGAGACCATTAAGTAAGGGGACGTCGACCGCATCTGGGGACCATTGAAGGAAAGTTTTGATGACTCTCGAGTTGACGGTCATTGCACACTGATATTGTCAGCAATCGCCTGGAAGACTGTAGAGAATTTCTCTTACTTGGACATTAAGTGCAGCACAAGAAGATGCAAAAGCAGAGTTGCCCAATTGTGGCGGGCATGCCATGTAAGTGTTCTTGGACTTCCTGAGAAGAACACCTTCGATCTCTCCACTTCCATCGCTGACCCAGAGATGTGAGCATTGTTGTTGGTACAGGTAGTTTACCATAACCTCATGCTTGATGTCATCGAGGAAGGTTGAGCTCTGTGTTGATCGGTTCGATATCGAATTTCTTGAAGAGCCAAACCTCGACTGGGGTGGTTGGAGTTCCATATTAAAGCTGTTGTGGGGTGAGGGCGAGGATGCAGGCTTCTCCGTCATTACCACAGCTGCTGGAGGGGCAGGCTTTTTCGCCTTGAAGTAACTTCCCAGACCCATGGCGACGGTGTTGTTCTTGCTTGTGGATTAGGATATTGGTCGGCGAGACAGCAAGACGTCTCGTTGAATCCTAGGAATTCCTCGACGACTTCAAGCGCGGACACAATACTATTGAGCGAGTGACTGTGGGTGAGGGTGTATTAGAAGCAACTCATATATAAACAAGTTACTCGATCGGCGGGCCTGAGCGTGTTTCCAATCAGTCAAGGACTGGAAGTTTGAGATCGAAGAGGGTCCTTACGAATGATCAGTTGGAGGATGTATCTGCCTCGACAACAAGATCCGGTCGGTCGATGGGCGAGTGTCGTTGACGGCGGACACTGAGGGAACTGAACGATTGTTGGACAACGAGTGTGAAGGGTGTGCGGCGACCCAGGATGTATATTGTGTGAGCTAGACGAAGATCGAGGAAAGAAGGCGAGCTGGGTGGAGAGGAGGAGGAGGAAGTCTGGCCTGCTATCAGAGACGGATGAGGGCAAGCGCGTGGATAGGAACCTGGTGAAAGTTGGGTTGACTTTCCGGCTCCTAGTCAGCCAAGCTGGGGCTTTGCAAGGGTGGAATGAGTGGTCCTCGAGCGCGGATGGTGAGACTATTCGCACAGGTGCAGGGCCGGAGGGAGAGGAGGGGGCGAAGGGGAAGGTTGATTTGCCTTGACCCTTCGCGGCACGAAGGCGCGAGAGAGGCGTTTTGATAGTGTTGATAGTCAGAAACTAGCCACACGGCAGAAAGATGTGGCCCGACCAGGATGAGGATGGAAAAACAGGAGAGTTTTTGGTATGGGTATGGCTCTGATAGGGATTGAGGACGAGGGTATTTGGAAAGATAACAAAAGATTTGGGGGTATTCAGGGCCCTGTGCTGAAGAGACTCGAGATTTCCAGTGGATCTCCTCGCAGTGGACTTGGGGGATCGGTCGTGCTGAATTCTCTGGTCCACAGCGATTGCAGTGGAGAAAAGTGTTAATATCGCGCGGTCTCGTTCGTACTGTACGTCAAGTGTTTATGGTTCCTTGCTTCGGTTTTGTAGAGTGCAGCAGCGTGCGTTGACTCTGCATCACGAAAAAGGAACGAACGAAAGAAAGAACGAGCTGGGAGTAATTCAGGATTCTCAGGCAATTGTGGTGTGGTCAATTTGGTGCGACTGTCTGTGGCTGCCAACGGACAATCATTTTGTCTGGAAGAAAGATGTTTTTGTGCTTGTGTTCCGACAGCAATCAGTGACATAGAAACAGAAGGAGTGAAGCAAGTGAAGCAAGTCAACGTCAACAGTGACGGAAAGTGCTGAATGACACGGTATGATCCCTAATTTTTCGGCGACCGTCCACTGGAATTACTCACCGTTAGGACCAGTCAGTCAAGGATTTGGAATGCCCGTCAACTGCTGGGAGAAGCTACCTAGGTATCCATGATACCCCTGAATAATGTGATCTATTCTATTTACTGCAGATTTCCCAGCTTCTGTTTCTCGTGTTCGTGGCTTGGCACTCAGGGGAAGGGGCGTGCCGCGGTCTTAGATTAGCGCTACCTAGCGCTGCAGGAATGTCCAAATAGGCAGCTGTGGCTGCCATCCCGGTCGCCTAGCCGAGACATCGAGAATCGCTGGGAGTGAATTGTGGGCTGGTCTGAAGTGCCACAGTGCTTTGGCGTCCCCTCAACTACCCCTGCTCGGCATACCTAAGACTCTCGTCCTGGATGCCAACAGCCAGCCAAGGGTGAATAGATAAGGTTATGAGGAAATTGTCAAAGCAGCCTCTCGGAGCTTTCACATCCCTTCTTCCCAAGGGTCCCCTGAAGAGAACATTTCTGCCCTGGCACTGGCCAAACAAACGCCTTCAATGAGCAGTCTGTTATCGCTGATATCCAGCTTTCCAGCGTCCCGGCTGTCGATCAACAATACTTTATTTCAGGTTTCTTACCGCTGCCATCCGGAAGAGGCTCTGAAGTACACAACGTGTGCGGATGATATCATTCCTCGATAAGCTTGTTCTGTTCTCGAGCTGGCCTTTGAAAATGCCTCAAACTGTTGATATCAAAGCGAGCAGCTTTGGAGTCCAATACTCGTTGGGTCCAAACTTCAACGGGAACTAAAGTTTAGCTGTTAGGAATCTTGGTTGCCCCAACCATTTCCAAAGGAACCAAAGGTGGCATGCTGAAGAGGGGTAAGCGATAAACAGCGGCAGGGACCGCACAATTCTGGAACCCTCGTCCCAGAGAGCGGATGTCTCGTTCTTCTTTTCAGGGTTCCATCGGAGGAGTGGGCCCTTGGAGGAAATGTGGGTTTGGTGAAATGTGGAAATGAGATGGAGACCTGTGCTCAATGTCACTTCCCGATCAGGCGACGTTACTGCCAGGGATGAAGGGTTCTGCGATTCTCATTCTGATACCGAGTATGCAATAAATGTAGGCATACACTCGGAGCAAGTGCTTCACTCTTCAGCGCATCGCTGACCATAGACAAGATGAAGCATGGAAGTGCAGTCAAGTGTATGTCAACAAGGGCATCCAAAATCACATCGCTGAATAACAAGGGACCGAGGTCGAAATGTGCTCTCTGGCACTAAAAAAGCCTAAAGTTGAGTAAGGTTCGGACGAACTTCAGCCCACCAAAAAGGTCCAAGGTGCTTAAGCCACGCTGCAGATCTCAAATTACCACAGATAATCAAGACCCACGAGGCTCAAGGCAATCGACATCATCGAGTTTGGGCCAGCCCTACCCAAATTATACATCCCACCTTAGAATTGAAATCTTCAACTCTTGGAAGTCTGCAACAAGACCCAGAAAGAGGGCAAAGAAAATAATAATGTTCTTGGCATCTCTCCCGTGTTCTGTCTCGCTTCCCCTGTCGATCCCCGTTCGTCAATCTCCGTACAAAAATACAAAGACGGGAATCGGATTATCGGAAGAACGTTGTAGCGGGGCGACGGCAGGATCCTCCAATCGCTGGACGGATGATTAGATTCTTCATCTCGACAGGAACCAAAAATACGAATTTTAGACTCACCCTAAGCAAAACCTACGGCATCGCCAGCAACTCTGACACAAGTCTATGCAGTTACAGCTAGCTGTTCTCGTGTATGACAACACAGATAAGGATGAGTTGGCTTCCAGCTGCATGGATGCAGCGTTGCAGGCGGAATCAAGCATTACGCTGCCGCGGCTCGCTCTCACCCTTCCCTTCTGGATATCCTGTCCCACGAGCCTCCAGCCGCCTTCGTTACATCAGAACCAAAAGGAGCATCGAGCCGCCTCTTTAATTCCCAAAAAGTCATGTAGCGCAACCAAATCGGCTCAGCACGACAGAATTCAGTATCGAAACTCGAATGTTTTTCAGACGTTCAGCTCCCCCACTTGCTGGAGCCTCAAAGAGTCTCGATGGGTCTCTCCCACATGGGCTCCCGAAATAACGTGAGGTTCGGTTGAGCTATCGCGCACTAGGACCCGTCAAGGCAAAAGTGAGCGACGCCGTTGCTGCCAGAAGTTTGGCAGCTGAGCTCGATAGCCCCAATTCTTTGAGATCTCAAACCAGAACAGACCAGACCACAGCGGTGGGATATTGACCAATCTTTAGTGTTGAAATACGCTATCAATTTGATGGATGTCCTGCGCCTCAAACTGCACTACAACCTACACGGACACCAACGCAAGTCGTCTACCAAACTCACGGGCCTGTTGACAAAACACCAAAGCATGGAAGAGGCAAAAAACAGGAGTGCTGTTACGTTCAGCTGTAAGCACTCCGAGCCTGAGAGGCTTGAGAGTGAATAGTAACCACACTTCCACGGAGGCCATATTGGAAACACCACCCCATGGATGCTTCAATGTCCGAGAATCACAGGATGTATAATTCCAAGTGCCACTTCCAGTTTGCCACTGCTTCATCAGCAATTGAAAATCACCAACATCAGCATCTCGCCAGCACTTAAGAAGGCAGGGTCACATCCACACCTCACAGACCCAGCACATCCAACACAATGCGATGCTGCAAAGCGACCCCACTCACAACAGCTCATACCACGCGGATTATGATAACGGTCCCATCTTGGCGAGCCGCATTTCCAACACTTTGGGACCGTTCTCCGATCCAAGCGTCTAAGGGTACGGGTCAGCCAGCGGGTCAAGCTGTCAAAACAAAACAGGAAACGCTGCAGAAAACGAAAGAAAGCTGCTATCAAGACAAACCAAACCGAACATCGTAATCTTTGAAGATGTGGACGGCTACAGTTTTAACATTTCAGCAGAGGTCCACTTTGACAGAGCCCAGGCATATTGACGCTCGAATTGTTCTATGCAGTTCCTTCGCTAGGCTTGGCTTCCGATTGATATCAGCAAAAGTACTCGGGCCGCAAAACCTATTGTATCAAACCCATTTCATCCCATCGGAATCTATTGAAAACCAAGAGACTACGGACTAGACCAAAGATAAAGAAAACAGAGGGCTGGATCCATACTACCAGGACCCGTTTTTTTCCAAGTGCCCATTACACACAACATGCGGCTGCGAGGCACATCACGACATTTTTCAAATCTGAAGAACCATTATCTCTTATCCGCCACCATTAAAACAGACAAGCAGAACAAATCTCCAAATTCCTCATGCATTCAACGTCACTTTCACAATTCTATTTCCAGCTGACTGCAGCCTGCAATCTGCAATGCAGACAGCCTGCCCTACCGCACACCCTTGTGGCCCGACCATCCAATTAACTACCAAACAAAAGCAAAAGAGACCCTTCGCTTCCAACTCTCCTCCCGTATCGGCCACACACCATCACCAGAATGAAATCGACCCCTGAGTGGCGATTACAGGAACCCTGTCCTGATTCTGAATTCAAGCTTTAAACTGCTGACAGGTGGTGAGACATGCACTGCTGATGACAAGGGCCTTATCTCAACCCCGGGTCTACTCTGTTCGGTTGAAGACTTCACAAGTTCACATGCATAAGTCCTATACAAGTGAAGCGACATCAATACTACGTATCGAAAAGCAGAGACTGGGTGCGGTGTAACGTCCTGCTTCGAGATACGAGCCTCCTGTCAGTCATCACCTGCATGCGACCCATTATCAGTACTCACAGGTCTATCTGGCGATGCCGTAGCACACTCCACTCCAATGCAATAGGTATCACAATCTCTTCCTAGCCTTCATGACAAACTATTGTGTCGCACAATGACAGAATAGGTATTTCTACATCTTGTAACCGTACCAATCCAGCTTGGCCAAGCCACAGAAGAAGTATCGGTGAGTACCGGTACTTCTGCCTTACTTCGTTTTACACACCTTGCATTCTCTTGCATACTCGTACATATATACGAGGACCCTGCCTTATGCTGCATTAAGTCCATGTATGATGCGCTGTCAATATTGGTTAATGGGGACGGTCTTTCCTAGTACCAGCTGAGATTCTGCTGCTGTGTTCAATCTTATGCTTGTTGGGTGATACAGCAGAAGTACTGCTAGATACATGCGAGATCGCGCATGCGGGCTTGATACTGTACTGCACTCGAGGATTGACTGGATTCGATAGTCCTCTTACTAGTAATGCTCTTCTTGCACATTCCATTTCAAGCACCTGCATCTCACAATCGATCGTCAAAAGAGAGGGATGCAAGGCAGGAGAATCAAGCTTCATTATCCCCAGATCTCCAGTCTTGGAGAATTCCAATGAGAAGCTTATACTCTGCCACACGCTGCCACATTCCATCTGTCCGGTATCGAAAGTGCCAGAAAGTAAATCTCTATTGGGATATCTGCAAGCCTGTCAATATTGTGTGTATTCTGCCACTCTTCCAAGCATCAAGCCCTCAAGGCACAGTCAGCCAGGCAGCTTTGACCCGAGGCAACGGCAGTCATGATGTGGTACAACAGCTCTGTCTGTCTCCTCATTCTCTCCACCTTTCACTCTTTTCGCCCACACACACACGTACCCTATCTATCTCTCTCTCCAATACCCTCGGGCTTCCGTCCCTTGGATGGAAGCCTGACCTAGAAAACCCTCAAGCCTCAATCAGCCCGAACCTGACGCCCCAGCTCTCTTAAACATACCAGCAAGTCTTCAATGCCCCGGTCTTTTCCTTTCCATTCCCCTACCAAGCATGTCCAAACCAAAACAGAATCAAACAAGCCCAAGTCGCTGCTCTCACACTCAGCCTCGAGACGGTATCCCCAGGCACGCAAAGCGGCAAAACACCTCACCAATCCTTCCCTTTCATCATGCCTTGACTCCTGTTCCAGCTTCCCAGCACCAGGTCTTACAAAGCATCCCGCTCCCCAAATCAAGTCAGGAGATCTCATCCCTCCCACCAAGCAAAAACCCAAGAACTTTCCTCAAAGTAACCCGATGCCAATCCTCAGCCTCGTCTCGTCCGTTTCGCAACCCAGCCTAATGCCGAAGACCTGCAGCAACAACAAACCTCTCAGTTCTCTACCTCACCGCCATACCGTGTCAAAAGGAAAGGGACAAGCCGACAAGAGCTTGGTCACGCCACTAACCAGGAACCAAAGGCAGCTGAAAAGCCTGAGAAGCCTAAAAATGAGACAAGTGAGGAAGTCTGCCCAGGAACTAATTCCAGGAACAGCCGCTCTGGGCCGCGCTGCTGGCTGAGCAAAGAGTTCGGAGGCTACATCTCGTCATACTCTTTCATGAAAATGACACATCTACGACGAATCGAAATAAGAAAGGCAAAAATAGAAACAGAAGAAGAAGTTCGTGAGCAAACATCCAGGAGGAAACGACATGTCAACCAGGCGCGGCAACTTTTCAGCTGGTAAAAGAATCGACCAATCAAAAAATTCCATGATCGAGTGAACAAGTAAAAACTGCCGATTCAACCAGCCACTCACATCCAATCATTGCATCCTCTTTCTCCTTTCCCCAAGATCAAGATCTCAACAGTCTTTCGTCACTCCACTTCGTATCACCACCAAAATTCCGACTCTAACAGCGGGTTCTTTTACTACCAAGAACCAATCACCCAACCAACCAACCAGCCAAAGAAAAACCAAACACGGATTAGGAAAATACCAACCCATTTCCTTCTCCTTCTCCCTTCCCCTCTCCCAGAATCCCAGCTCATCCCATCCCATCCCATCGTATCCTACTGAACAGTAGTATGTTATTCATGTACCCCTGCCAAGCGCTTCCCCCTTCCCGTCTGTCAGCTGTCAACTAACGCATCCACAACTTCCCTCCTTACCATTTCCGTCCTCCCCTCCCAAAGAAAAAGAGTCAAAAAAAAAAGTCTAAATCCTTCTTAAATCCCCCGAAACGGAAGGGTAAGACATGATTTAAACAACCAAAGAAAAAAAAGAACGCGTCTCAATAGGTCAGGTCAGGTCAGGTGCGGCAAATTTTTGCACCACCGAAAAGGGAAAGGGAAAGGGAAAAGGAAAAGGCGCGCGGTACGAGGCGAAAGGGGATGGCAGCAGAGAGTGGAAATTACGAGGTTCCTTCGCGAGACGCCTGCACTGGGCCGACCGAGGAAGCTATGAAGCGCGCTTTTGAAAAGGGGAGAGAAGGGCAAGTTTTTGAAATGCCACAGCTTTAAGACCCCGGAGAATACCAACACTGTAAATGCGGATTCAAAATCGGGATCTAACAAGACGGATGACCGACTGGGTATGGAAAAGGGGGAGGCTCGAGATTTGAGCCTCGAGCCGCATGTGCGCCTCATAGAATGGCAGCGTGGTATCCTATCGCGACGCGTCGCGTCGGATTGAGATGTTGGTTACTGTAGAAGAGATAGGACCGTAGAATAGATAGATCATAGAATGCGACTTTGAATCAAGGCAGAGAGATGAAGCGTGCCGGATCCGGTGTACCGAGTTGTTGGAAGATAGCATGGCATAACATCGCAAGCATCATTTCCTACCGGAGCTTTACTCCTTTCTCTTTGCTATTGTTGTCATCTCTGCCCATTTATTGTATGTAGATCATACATGAGTAATATACCGTAATAACAGAGAGAAAGTGGGAAAGGGAGGAAGCTTGATCCACGCCACCTGGCAGTGCATACAGTACCTGAAATCACGATAAAGGCGTTCTGATGTGACGCTGTTCGGGATCTAGATAATTTCCTAACGCGGTCTTTGGAGATCTGGGCTCGACCAGGGGAGATGAACAGGAACTCGTGTAGAGGTAAAAAAAAATGACATCACCTCTCTAGCCTTGGGCTCTCGCGGGGCAGATGTCCATCTCATATTCATATTACCACAGCCCATACAAAATGAAACCGCTGAAGAGCGAAGATATACTACTCTCCTGCCTCTACGATGGTTCGATGGCATCAAGAAGACTTGAGTTGAGTCGTCTTTATATCAGATGCCACGCCACACCACATCAATTCCTTCCTCCCTTCCTGCCTTCCCTCCTTGCTGCCAAGCTCTCGAGTCTCGAAGTTATACAGGGAAGCTATCGATATCCGTTAGGGTCTCCTGGTCTCAAGCTCTCAGGCAACCCCTAATTATGATAGCTCGAACCTGGGAGCGACTGTCTCCCTCCCCTTTCTATTTGTATGCTCATTCCCTCCGGTTGTCTCTCTTGCCCAGAAATCTGACCCGGCATGGAAACTTACACGTACAAATATATCGTTCCATACAGGCCCGGTAGAAAGAGAGATATGGCAAAGTGGTTGAACACAGTGTCAAATAAATTGGTCGAATGTAGAAGACAAGACTCACGCAGGGAAACGCGAAAGAACTTTTGAAAGATTATATTTTTGTATTCTCATTAACCCTCCTTAGGGCAGTTTGTTTGGTTGTGTTGCTTGTGCTTGCTTGCTGTATTTATTTGTAATGTTGTATTTGCTCCAGAGAAAAAAAGAGAAAACCGAACATAAGATGATGGAACGAGAAAGAGATAGACCGTCGCCTTTACCATACCCCAGCCTTCCATCCATCCATATCTACCCAGACATATCGTGACCCCTTCCCCGCACCAAGATCGTCCATTGCAACAAGCAAAGATCAACGAGCAGCTAGAATGCCTGCGTCCCAAATACCACAAACCAACAACCATCTCCACAAAACAAAGCAAAGTCTATATCCGTTCCAAGTGCCAAATCCCGTTTCGCCAAGTTACATCAATCCCACAAAACTCAAAAGGTGTAGTAGTAGTTATCAACAATCGAATCGGCCTATCGTATATGCTCCCCAGATCTCAGCGTCGTGCATGCCGTGTAAAACCAGTCAATGAGAAAGAAGTCTATTCGTCCTCATTCCCATCACACTGCTTCCACATCTCGACCTTGCTGATCTCCATCTGGCCAGCTCCTTCCTTCTGCCACGTTGGGTACCAGACATTGCGTTGAGACCAGAAATCCCTCTTGGCAGTTGGGGAACCATCGAGCCATGGCTTGCCACTCTTTCCATCCTCAAACCAACCGTTGGTACCTCCAACGGCGACGTTGAGGATGAGGTAGAATTCCTGGTCGAAGGGAGTTTGGTCGCGGCCGGTTTGGCTCCATGGATCTTGGAAACGAGTTCCGTTGCTGTCGGATAGAGGGAATCCTCCACGCTCCCATAGAGGCTGGTTAAAGTTGGTGTAGGTGACTTGAAGGAGACGGGTGTTGACGTAGGTGAAAAGATACTTCTGGGACCATTCGAGACCGAAGGTGTGTTCGGACTTGGCGTAGGTAGTGTGAAGAGCAGTTCTCTTGACGTTGGTGCGCCACCAGGCATCATTGGCTGGGTCGGGACCCCAGTGAAGAGAAGAGGAGACGATGTTGTTTCCTCCCTGTCCATATGTGTGGTTGTTTCCACGAGACTCGGCAATGTCGATCTCTCCAGACAATGGCCAGGGTCCGTAGGTATCGTTGACTGGCAACATCCAGATTGCGGGCCAGAGCCAATCGCCCTCTGGCATCTTTGCTGTAACCTCAACTCGGCCATATTTGATGGTTCCTCCCTTCTTCGTGTTGATACGTCCGGACAGGACAGGTGGGACGATTGCTCCAGTGGTCAAATTGGTTTGCGAAACACAGTTCTTGATGACTGTGGATGAGCAGGTTCCATCGGCTGTCAGATTGATGACACTGTTTGCCTCAATGAGATCCGCATTTTGAAGAGTTGGCTTGATGACAAGCTTGCCGCCTGAGACGAAGACATTGGTATCGTCAAGCGTTGTTTGCTCGAATTGGCCATTGCTAGAGATCGTTAGAAGGAAATTTTGAAGCTCTCGAGGGATTGCTTACCCGAAACCACCGACTTCAGCTTCTTTGGTCCAGATATTCGTGTTCAGGCCTTGAGAGAAGTCATCGGACATGACAGGGCAGTACTTGTGGTGTACGACAGAAGAGAGTCCATCATAGATCAAGAAACCTGCGACACCAAATCCGAGCAACAATCCAACAAGAGGAATAATGGTGACCCATTTCTCCTTGGGATCCTTCTTTGCCAGCCATGGCTTCTCTACCTCTCCCTTGTGTACTCTTCTCGAATGGAAATATCTGGATGGGAGAGCTCTGACAGCGGAGGAGGAGCCGAAAGAAGATGCTGGTCTCGAAGCGTAAGGCGACTGAAATGGGTTTGCTCGAGGCGCAGGGGAGATATCGTCGCCGAATGGATCTCTCCTGCTTTCTGGGGTTCCGGGACGCATTGGTGTTGTCGCAGCAGAGACGCCAGAGATGGCACTCCCTCTGTATGTTGATTGATTCTCCATGGCGTGCTCCCAAACGAGGGAAGGAACACGATTGGAAATATATATTAGATATTAAGTTATCTCTCGGGTATTGAAGTATTGCGAGCCGCAGACAGTCAACGGGCAGTGATGATCGAAAACGAGTGTCGGTGTTGAAGTTGTCTGGTAGAGAGGATGGCAGGCTTGAAGGAGAGATGGTAGGTAGAGAGAGTGTGAGCAGTGTCGGACAGGGTATATTGGTGGTAGCAGCGCAGTGGCTAGAGCTTTGCCGATGGGAGTCGAGACGATAGGAGTGGAGTGGATTTTCGTTAGGGGCCCTAAAGACCTGGGAACCCACTTGAACACGGGCCGTCGATCTTCAGCTCCAAAGAGAGGTGATACTTAGGAGATCCAAAAGAACAGGGCAAAGAGGGTCCCGAACTCTATTCGATTCCGAAAGTTGTGTTGAGGCTGAGAAGCTAGCAGACGTCGGATAAGAATCGTTCGATAGTGACTGTCGGGTTGATGAAGTCGGAAGAAGAGGTTCTCGTTCAATGGAATTCGGACGACAGTAGAGGTGAATACTCTAGCCGACTACAATCGACTGCGTGTGGCAGAGCAGAGCCTGGTCAGTAGAAGTTCTTGGTGCCCTCCACAGTTTCTGCACCAGGCAAGGAGCGATACGGGATGGAAATGGAATGGCTTGCTCGCAGCGCTAGTATGTGAATTCTCCCTACGCCCCAAGAAGGGACAAGGCGCCGCGGTACCAAAACGAATGAATATTGAACGGGATCCTCTGAGCGGTAAGGCCAAATTGAACAGACGGATAGAGAAAGACGGCTGGGACGAGCCGGGAGCTGGTATCAGTCGATAGAGATACCTAATTTCGTCCTACTATTACCGAGTGCGGTCTAGGTGGTTGTGCAGGGCAAAGGCAAAGGCAAAGGCAGAGGCTCAGAACATGCAGATTCCGACGCCTGAGACCTGGGAGAAGCAATTGCGCATGGGAGGAGAAGCTGATGAGTTGTCGTGTTTGACCAGATCATATCATCGTAACAGAGCAGCAGAGGGAGAAAGGCAGAATTCACTGCAAAGACAGGGGGTCGAACGTGTCTACGAGGAGAGGAGGACCAGACAAGACGTTGTTGGAATACGCTAAGGTAAGGTATGGAATAATCGGCCCAAATACCCTGGTCTTCGTAGGACGGTTGTACTGTACTAAGTATGATGCATCCCTGTGCTGCCTGCCAAGCACATGAGGCGCATGCTGCCCCTGACTGCCAAACTCAATAGAGCGCTACTGCCGGGCTATCGTCGAAAGGGGCAGTTCCGTACCACGTTCCCTGCAAGCCACATCTGGGCTTGAAGAGAGGGCCAGAAGGGCATTCGAGATGTACTCTTTCATGCCCTTCCTTGACCCCTACCCCAGGTAAATCTACCTAGTCATGCCCCAGACCCGCTCTTGCGCGTGGGATTTTAAATTGGAACGAGAAATGGCATCACGCACATCCCGGCTCGGTACACTCGGCACCAAACTATCGATATTGCGATAAGAGAACGAAAGGCAACTTCTACATCACCATACCCAACCCATCGGCTTTGAAGTATTCCGTGTCTGGATGAAGAACGAAAATCTTACACTGTGGATCAGCGACGATCAGAAAGAACCATGCTTGAGCCGTCGTGAGAATCTTTTCTTCATCCGACTTTCACGTCAGAACCTTCTTGCCAGCCGTCCAGGCCAAGCTTCTGACAACTGTGGGCTCCAAGGCAGGTCCTGGTGGTCATGGCTTTGGCCATGCACCTGCATGTCAGAGGCTCAGGGCTGGATTCGGACTCATCGAACCGCGATGTCACTGCTGTATGCGCTGAGGCCTGACTTCGGCCAGCATCAATTTCAGAAAGACACTGTAATGTCCACAGTCCTCAGCCATTGCCTCTTGGACTCTCTTATGGTATCTCGAAAGCATCATCGTCATCGGCTTCTTTTTGTCAATCTGATAGTTCTGTGCTTCTTCTTTTTCCTGTCGCACTAATTTGGTACGCACTGTGCATTACGATATTTTTATGTACCCCCTACAGTAGTTCTCTGTAAGTAAGAAAACCATTGACTTTTCCCATCAAGTTTTCAACTTCTTAGTCAAAGATACGATTTCAATCCCATCAGTCAAGTCCAAGAAGCTTGTCCTTCCCTACTGCATTTTCCAGCGTTCCAACATTCTGCAGGCTTTTGAGATAGCTTCATCTAGCCGTCCCAACAACTGTACCGTCTATCTCGACGGAGTTTTCTTCCCGAACCAAGATCTTGGTCTTTAGGGTGGAAAAACCGGATTTCCTATCTGTGTACTTTGAGCTTGTACTCTAAAGTTCAAGGTGAAATTTAATTCTCGCCTCCTTGTTAAATCGTTCTCCACTTCTCTTCTCGTGGGCATGGCAGTTGGCCTTGATAATATCTACAGGGCTGAAAGGCCCGACTTTTCTTTCTTGCTGCCCGTGTGGTCTCCACTACTCGACTCTAGTGCACACAGAATGTACAGCGCACCATGCTACCTGTTTTCCTACTTTCTTATCTATCAAAAGAGTCAGACAGCATTTGCCCGGACGTTGCATCTCAAACAAGCTCACAGAGCCCTACCGTGTCCCAAAACCTCGTATTCTCATCCCAGACCCCCCACCACGTCAAAAGCAAACAAGAAAACTCAAAACACTTCTTCCCCAATCACAAATCCATACTCGCAAAAGTTACTTCGTACTATGGGTAAATAATGTACATTCGCCGCCTGTGCACTTTGTTACAGTCTTACTTGTTTGGGTACTAATGTACTGTGAAACTGGACGATGATTCGCCAGAGTTGCCTGTTTTTGCGGAATTATCTAGAAGCCGCACAGACAGTGAATGTACATTATTTACGGCATGTACCAAGTACCTTGCTGTCAACTCAGAATTGAGGTTTTGACCCCTCCAACTCACCCCACCTTGAAGCACATGTCAGACGGACGGAACGGTCCCCGACCACGAAACACAACCACTCTCTTCCATCCTGTCCCTGAACCAAGATCCGTACCTCATCTCAACCTAACTCAAGAGCAAGAGCAAGATCAAGATCAAGTCGTTTTCTCAACCAATCCTCTAACCGACATGCAGGTCTACTGTACCTATTTTTACCTCTTCCACTCACATCATTTCAAGATGTCGCCACGCCGTTAGTCCCGCGCGCCACTCCCTTCAACATGCAGCACACCACAAACTACACTCCCCCAACCAATCGCTTCTACCACACACGGAGAAGTCGATATGCAAGCACTGCACCACCGCCAGCAGTGCAGCACTACGCTACCAAGTCGTGAGGTCAGTACTGTGTTTGGGTGTGGCTCACTACTGTGCCTACTGCTGTACCTAGACGGTAGGTAGATTTATTGCAGCAGGGCCTGAACTCGACGAGATCCTGGAACGTTACAGCACAGCACCCACAGTACTGCAATCTACTAACTAACGGCGTCGCCGCCGAGGTCGAAATCCCAAGGCCGGAAGCGAAAGACCGCTGCAAACCGCACTGGTCGATACTGACTGGCGATTGATTGGATTCGCTGAACCGACAGAAACAGCAAACCAAAATCGTGAAGCCATCCCGCAGGTATCTACTCTACCTTAGTCTCTATGTTTCTTATTTGTAAATTTACCTCTCATTCTTATTACTGTTCTGTTTCGCCTACCGTACTCTTACCCCTATTCCTGGTCTGCCGGTATTCTACGTTGTCACGACTGCTCATCATTTTCCAATCCCGCAAAAGCACCATCTCATCATCACCATCTCCACACATCATCTTTCCCAGCATCCATCTCAAGATTTACTACAAGCAACCATTCATAAGCCCAAAGCAATGGGTTGATGCATCGTAAATATGTGCAATTCTTCCCTTCCCTCCCATGCTTCATCTAGCTCTCTCGCTCTGCGTCGCTTCTTCCGTCCCAAACGTTCCCCATCCTTGGGTTTTAGCTGCTTTAATTGATCTATCTACCTTTTCCCTAAATCACAGAGTCAACGCATCTTCATCTATTTCCCATGCTCGTTACTGCACTTCATCTTTTCCTTGGTACGTAGCGTATATCTAAATGTCGCTCTCGCTATTCCCGTCTTCATCCTAGTCGGATCTAGTATCGGTGAAACGATATAGTAACAGTGACGATCTGGATCTCGCTGATCAAATCACTTGATCGACAACGGCAGTACAGTTCGGTTCATATCACTGTCGAAGGCAGAATGAACGAGAATAGAGTGCTTGCATGCATACATGCAAATATCTGCAGTCAGTCAGATAGATACCAAGTCTTTGAGCAGTGCAGATAGATGGTGTGGTGCAGTATCACTGTCGTACAGTTTCATCACGGGGCCTTTATTTTTCGGAGTCGAAACCAACAAAATGGAATATTCTTCCATGAGTGTGGAAGGTGGTGAAGATGTTCTGTGCATATAGCCGGTAGATGGTAAATTGGGACGAGCACAGCAGATCTTGGTTCTTCGAATTCTGGCAGCTGTAGAGTAGGTGCAGATGCTGGGTTGATGGATTAGGAAGGAGGGGTTCTTGTTAGTAATATATGTGGTGGCGAAGATTGTTGGCGGGGGTCAATTGACTGACAGTGAATAGAATTCCTGAATTTTACCGTCTTGTGGCTTTCCTATTTGTGGTGATCAAGTGATTGTTGTTTGATTGATTCGCATACTCAGACTGTAAGCAGACTGTGAGGGAAGCTTGAACACCTTCCTGCGAGGTCATTTGAAGTTTGACCAAGATTTGCGTGGGCAGACAGTAAACGAGAGGCTGACCCATTGGAAGATGGAGCAGCTCGAGCATGTTCCCAATATGCTCGGTGACACATTGCTGCTCGCCTACATGCGCATTTTTTGTCCATGTTTGGATCTTTTTCACCTAGCTCGTTTATCTAGATCAGATGTCAGGGCATCGAAGTTGATAACGAGCAAGAAACGGAAACTTGTGCATATCTCACAGTCTAGAGCTCACCATCGTGTTCTTTTTCACGAACGCAAGGTGTGGCGAATATGAGTGAATGAATAGAACAGGGTTATCAGAGTGAATCCGTTCCCGACAAAAGGCTTCAACCACACCTTCCTCCGGAAACCGATTACCAATGTGGAAATGCATCTCTTCCGGGAAAAGTTCAATATTTGTGGTATATAATTATCTAAATTTATCTCAAAAAGAATGAGCAACCCACTAAGCCGCCATGTTGACGCAATCCATATGAGCTGTCTGCCTGTTCGGAGCATTCCCATTCAGCTGGATCCCGAAACAACTCATGCTCTATATTATCTCGTCCTAATTCTCTCGTTCAAACGAATCGCAATATCTAGATAGCGGTATCCCAGTTAAGAAACGTTCCTTTCCTGTCTGGCTGCCATACTTCATCCGCTGTCATTCTCCTTTTCATCGTCAGAGTACCTACTTCACCTACTTCGCTTGTTTTTGTTTACTTAGCCTCAAAACGAAATCTATTTTCGCGAGCGAGTTTGCTTCTTCTACTCAAAACGCGTGATAGTCTCGAATCCATTAAAGAATCTCCATATCGCATCACAGCCTTACCTAACAAAGTTGTTCTGCTCCATGTGAGCGCTCTCGATGAATCTGAAGACGTGGTTGCCTCTCGACTTGCTCACTTCACTATTCATGTCTACGTAGATCGAGAAGTTCTAAATACTCAAAACGTTCATTCCTGATTCAGTTGCTCGATTTTAAAGCAATGTACTGCTTTTGCGGACGATTATTGAGGATCAGGAGTGACGAAGGGGGAGTCGCTTCACTTGCGCCTCATTCACCAATACATCAGACTTCACACACGCCATCTTTTCCGGCACGAAATGTATATGTTAAAAGCTATTCTCAATCTCCCTAAATCTTCAACGTGGATAGAAATATTGACGACAGCCAAAGGACCTCGAGATCGCGTGCTTGGTCTGATTTGCGCAAGGAAGCCCCTCCTCCAATACACAAGCAAGGAGGGAAGGTACATCAATCCTTGCAAATGGCACATATCATTTCCAAGACTTACTTGTAAATAGCACATGGACTCGACTCCATAATCATTTGCCGCTATCAAATTCACGTTCTGTTCACCGCCATGTCCCCATCCAGTGCCACTTCTCTCCGGCCGAGCCTTGTGCTCGTCAGTCCTTCCTCTCTCAGAACACGACCCATACTCCATACTTGCTGATGCATTTTCCCTGCTTTCTAAGTCCTAAGAACCATTGGGGTGCTCATCTCGCACCTAATTTAGCCCTGGTCACTCAGAGCAGGCTCTGCAAAACGCACATGCTACCTCGTACGGTTTGCGTGCTGAACCTACAAACGCATTGACGAGTCTTTCATCTACCAGCAGAAGCTTGACCTCTCCTACCTCAGGTCTTGGTTCCAGTGAATCTGCCAATTCTTCGTCATTCTTCAGAGCAGTTCATGAACTCGAGAATTTGCGCTTGAGTCTTGTTCACTCACCTGTATAACCGAATCCTGAAAAGACTTGGGGACATGAAAGAAATGCCAACCAGAATCTATAGATTACCAGGGAGCCCCCAGACCGCACACTTCTCCTCATCCGAACTATCCAATGTTCGATACCGTGCTTATGCCAGAACAAAAGCTCTGGTCGCTGGTCACTCGCAACATCTGATAATTGGCCCATTGTTGTGCTACTGAAACAAAGATATATATCATTTTCACGTTTTGAATCACTTTCAAGTAATGATCTACATTATGCCATACCCATGATGGCTTGTCCGATGTGCAGCAATGCTCAGATCCCGGGTGGACTCCTCTCCTACCGAGCACGAGACAGAATATCCGAACAGCTTTCACTGTCTTAGGGGACTTCGAGAAGCTCGACACTTGTTTCTAGAACTGATTTGCTGTCATGTTGCCTGACATTTCCAATATTTCATCTCTTCTGCTCCCTGCTCCCTGCGATCATCCTTCCAATGTCAACATCTCTAGCCATGTTTCCACTGCATGACTTATTATTCACAAGCTCTTCTGATACACTTACCATATTCTTCCCAGAATGGTCCATGAGAACCTTGTTTCAATAGATCTATTCGAGCTCAATCACACCTTAGGGGACCTTGAGGATATTCTTCACTGCATTAACGACCACACAGTGTAAATGACTGGCTTTTTGTACCTCAAACCAGCAGGATGATGTCTTCATCTCACCTTCAAACTCCAGAACCTGAGTTTCGGACTTTGCGAATCGAATACTTGAGTGATATGATATTCACTCCAGCTCTCAGTAGTCAACGTAAACTCAACACGCTGATAATGGTTAGACTGCTGGATTATCTTCTGCGGGATGTTGGGATTCTTCATGTTGCAAGACCTCGAAGATCCTAGGGGTTGCAAGGTCACCGCTGAAGCTCGCCACAATGCCATGTTTCGCTTGGTAAACAAATTGCGGGGTAGTTGGTGCGGATTTGGCGGAAACACGGCACCCATGTGCTTGACTGCTTGAGGTGAATTGTCGAAGACGATGTATCTTCGGCTTCATTATGATGTGCTGGAAGCAGGAACCTAAAAATGTTGTCGGTAACACTGCTATTGTCATCCCAGCGAGTGTTATCAACTTATCGCTTCCGCAGACACAGAGTTTGAGATCTGCGTTCATTCACAGAGATCGATTCTTCATTGATAAGCAGCTCTTCCACCTCTAGAATTATTGTACCACTGTAATGTTGTCCCACATATTTGGGGTTGTCACGACATGGATTTGCCTAGGTGAATTATTTTTACAAAGATGGTCGGAAGCAGGCTTGCCTTCAGTCGTGTCTATATAATCTAGTCGATAATAGGCAAATGTTCTTTTTTCTACCTGAAGCCATGATCCCAAAACCGCCCAGAGCATAACCATTTCTTCACCAGCAGTGAATGCTTCTCTCACTCTTGTAAACCAAGCTGTATCACCTCGGCCTACCAGCCAATGATCAGCTCACGCTACTCTGTCTACACCTGAAACTTAAAGGTCAAAATTCCATGCGTAGCGTGTCCGATCCTCATTTCACCTGAATTCTCGTCTGACATCCACTCGACCCCGCACTTTACCAGCGAGTATTTCATTTCAGCAGACGAGTACAATAATGATCATTCGGCGATTCGAAGACTGGACGGATCACACATAACACGAAAGATACGGCCAGAGAATCCACAGTCTCTACGCTGGGATTGTCCTACCGTTCGATCCCTCGAAGCAATTTTCGCGGGAAGGGGGGGGGGGGGGGGGGGGGGGGTCCTCGCTTAGTGTAAAGTAAACAATACCTCACCGGCTTGTGGGCGAAATCATTGGAATACTTTTGTGACATCAAAGAATTGATTGGTGTGACTATCAACCCGTAGCTTACCGTCATTGAAGTTGTTAGTGTCTATCAGTTTGTAGGGAAAATACATTTTGAATCTGTGCCTCCGATTAGTCTCGCGTTTTTCGGGATTCAAGAGATGTGCGAGTACTGGACTAAAGATCTTGTCATCGGGAATCTGCGCCCATATTTCTGATATTTTCTAACTCCTGGAACTCATGTAGAAATATTTAAACACTGATTTCACTTGATAGAATGTGATCTTACAGCCGTCTTCCCGTTGTATTCCTGGAAGAAGAGAAACAAGTTCCAAGCGGCCTGTTGTGTACAATTGCTTTCGACCTTATGGATCGCGGAAGACAGCTATGCGGAAGCGCTTGCCATCCTCAAGAGGCCATCCTTGTCGCAGAACTCAACCACCTTCTTGACTTTAGACCCATCCTCTGTAAAGTACAAGAACCAAGCTTGCTCAGCGTAGTACCACTCTCCAGTCTTGTCAACATGCACTTCATCCTTCGATGTGAAAGCAGCCATGCGTGTCTCGGCATCAATGACCAGATTCGAGATGACTGCGTTCTTGAATTTCAACACCTTGATATCCTTTGCAACAGCCGCCTCATAGGTCGCAGGGTCGAAGAAGAACCCTTCTGGAAGATCGAAGGCTTTCGGTATGGATGCGGGTGTGAGATATCGGGGGCAGTCTGCCGTGACGAAGCGGTTGATGAGAGAGGCATCGCCCGTGTTGGAGCACTCTTCAAAGCCTGAGATGAACGCGCGGGTGGTAGCTTCGATGTTTTGTCTGAGGGTTGTGGTGGAGGTCATGGTGAAAATATTTGTTGGATGTGGTTTGGACAGTCAAGTAAAGATTGGACGGAAGTGAAACGAGTTGATGTGCTGTAGAAAAAGAACATAGCTTTCACTGCAGGTTGCTGCGTATTTATCCTCATACTGAGAGCCGTCCTTACCAATCGACTCCTCATCAACTTCCTTCTCTACGTCAGTCCGAGATCCAGCTGATCCCCGGGATCCATGATAGCCACCTGTTAACTCCTGTCTCCGAGCGATTGCTCATAGCCAAGCCTATGCATGCAAAAAGGCCTTATATATTGGCGGTCCACATTTCTCGCCAAGTATCTCGAGATGACTCGCCTTGATGACCTTTTTCCCATTTTGGGCCTAGCGGATGTGTCGCCTAAAGTAAGGTTTTCAACAACACGTCCGAGGTTCCCGCCTGCACTTTTGCTTCAAATCAGTTCTTTTCACGGGATATGTCTTGTCACATGCTTCGGTACTCTGTTTACATGAAGTCTTCGCCGTGCGTTGCTGCTTTACCAGGGGCAACTTTCTTTCAAAGGAAATAGCTTGGAGATGGAGATTCAAGGGGTTCATTTAGCATGTCAGACAGTAGATTGAATGCGGGGAAAGGCGGCAGGCTGACAGATGACAGCGGACAAGTAAAGCTCAGCAGTAGTAGTTGTCTACTTTTCAAACACGAAATATCCGAATAGCAATACCGCCTCGAAACTCGAATAATGCGAGACACATTGAGCGCTGTGCGTAGCTCGCAGCTCTGTCAATCACTCATAGACTGTGATAGTTTGTGTCGAGGTTAGCCCGTTACTACATTCGTTCTAAATGCGTTCGTTCTATATATAAAGGTCGAGCAATTACGAGAGCGATCTGGACTCTGAAGTACATCAAGAACTTCATTAGATTCGACACAGTTTCTCTTCCAAGGGTCAAAATTGTTCAGAATTTCCGATATCATTGCAACCGCGGAAATAGACTGGAGCAATAGCGAATGAATATAGAACAAGAGATGTGATCTCAAGTATCATCATGGAGCATTTATAGCAAGGAAGGTTATGTCTCGGTGAGTGTGTCGTGAAGAATTTCCTGCCTGGCTCGTTCGATGTCTTCGGAACCAGCTACTTCTCATGAATTCAAGTTACGAGAGTAGTTAACACTCACTAGCTGAGGCAGAATGCTAAGCTTCACTGGAGTTACTGAATAGGTGCGCAGATCTGAAGATCGCAAAGCTTCAGTAAATGATGTGGGCAAAAGCCAAGGATGACAGCGCCAGTGACGATGGCGACGGAGTAGGACTGAGGTCCGTGATTTCTATGGCAGAGTGGGCTCAAATGGGCCAGGCATTCGTGTAGTACAGGCTTGAACGTGGCCGAGAAGCACATGGCATTTACCCCCTGAGATAGGCAATGCGAAACTGAAGCTGGCGAAAAAAGATACATTGGGCGTTCTTTCCATCCAGCTCTACTTCTTCTGTTGCAGAATCTCCAATGTTTGTTTTCCTAAACCTTCGAGCTTTTATACTTCGTACACCCGTGTAAGCAATAGTCAACACTGCTCTGTAGGGAACTACAGCCGCTCGGTTCTTCAAATAACAGTTTGAAATGCCACAGACAGATAGTTCTCCAACGGTAGAAAGTCCCGGCAGCAAATTCATGTTTCGCTGCATACTTTGAAGATGACCGTATGATTGTATGACCTTACCCTCAGAATCCATCCTTGACAATGGTGAATAGGGGGCGGGGTAAACAATGCTGGGTTAAGAGAGCATTGTTGTTCCTCAGCCCAACAGTCGGACATCTTGGATTCGTTACTAATGACTTCGTCTTTCAAAAAGCTATGATTCCAACTCTTCTTGCCAGTCTCGGTACAATGCCTGCCTCCTGATGGAATATCCGGATGATCATGCATGTCCTCGACCACATGACGAGACCTGTAGAGTTGTCCACTTCGGTAGGCTGAGGCCTGAAAGGAAAGGCTATGCGTCAGTACAACATCTCAGATTTATTGAAATGACAGTAGCGACTTAATACTCAGTGAATAAATTATCAAGCAGAGAGAACAGGATTTGTTCGACAGTGAATCGGAAATTGACAGCCGAATGTTAGGCATGCTGGTGAATATAAATCCAGGCACAATCGCTCCTTTGCTCTATGCTAAGTCTAGAATTAATATTAGAATGACTTGAAATGGAGATGTTACTCGAATATAGGGTCTCCAGGTTCGATGGTTTGTTGGGGCTCCGGAAATGTTGAGAATTCGGCCTGTATATTCATAAGTGAGGGATTGCCAATCAAGATGTCTGAAGCCTCAACCGATCTTGAGACGGTTAATTTACTTGCATTGTTGGATATGAGACCTGATTCTTTGGCTACATCTGTAAACCATCGCTAATATAAGCTGAACGAATTCAACGAGGCAGAAAACTCGTGTACAGAAGGACCGTGATTAGAATAAAAGGGAAGACTCTGCCTCTTCCAAAGGCTCACAGTCACTCAAGCCATAAGCAGTAAAAGCGTTGGATGATAGGGAAGAAATGGTATGCTCATGACCACTGACGACTTCCTGATGTACATGAATAATTGATACTTGCAATGGAGAGCAGCAATTGAACAAGTCGCGAAATTGCTCATTCTTTCGCCAGATAGTTCTGTCTACGACCACTACTGTCATTTGTGTAACAGTGTCATTTACTTTCCTGTCATCCGTTTGTCCCTTTACAAGCCCACCGAGAAGCTGAAACAACGAGGCCCTATTTGGCCAGGTGGTACAAGGCTGTCCCTCTAAACAGTGTCAAGTTCAAATAGCACTCTCGAACACTCATTGCTCTATCAAATTTGAACGACCGGGGACTTCCCCCTGACCGCTTTTAGTCAAGCAGGATGCTGAAGTTTCTGGTTGTCACTAAAAATCTGTTGACTTCTATTTATACAAGTACCGACTCTTGGAGGTGACTTTACAAGCATGAGTGGCTTCATGCCAGGTGGAGCAGGAGAAGTACAGGGCTAAAGAGGGCGAAGGGACCAATGAGGGTTACGTGGAGGGGAACAAGGATATAAAGCACTAAGATTTGAGACTCAAGCGATTGAACAGGACCAAGTCACGCTAGAACCCTTGCATGGAGACCAGGCAGAGGAATACAGAGAGCACAGCACGTCAAAATTCGTCGTGTCTGGACGAATAATCTAGCGGTGGGCTCAGTGCGAAGGAGAATTGTGTCGGTGCGAGAAGCTGGAAGCACATGCAGGACTTTCGAATCATGGACGGAATAAGGGTCGAGAAAACGAATTGATCGCCGCTTATGTTTCTACGACAATAACAAGGGATGACCCATACTAAGCTCGCGAGAGTCAGCTTGTAGACTAATCCTGATTATTACAATACCTTATTGACATGAACGCCACACAACCCTGGCGTCGAAGTCAACGCTGAAGCTCTTTGATCCGCAGGCCATACCATTTGCCAAAAGTTGTAGGCCAATCAAGTTGACGGCAAGTGAGTCGGAAGTACTCAAAGTTCTATACGACATTACGACGGCGAAGGGTTCCCTTGGCAATAGGAGCACCAGTGTGACAGCGCTCCACGGCTAGGTGACCTGTGACCTCCTTTGAGTGAGATTCAGAGAGTAGAGACTAGCACAATTGCGTTTCACAACATTGCATCCATATGAACATTATTCCCATTACGTTGAGGCATCAGATGCCCAGTGGGCTGATTGCTTATTGGGAATTATGTACAGGAATCGAACTCTCATCTCAATCCATCTCAACCCAGCAACAACCACCAACATCCACAATCACCACGCGGTACCCGCTTTCTTTTCTCCTGAAACAGCTGCATAAATTTATGCGGTGCTTGGGTATGGGTTTGTGATCTCAACGATCGCAGGTCCAGCGGCAACAGTGTCGTCAGTTACACGGTCCTTGCATCCAGTGAGGACAACATAGCTCTGTCCATTGACACCCTTTGGCACAACGACCTTGAAGCCACCAGCCATTGGTGTAACATCAGCATAGATTGGTCCAGTCACGCTAACAAACGCAGCATAGATTGGTGCGGATCCATCCTTTGGTGCAAGAGTGTAGCCAGGAGTCAAGAGGTCGATGGTATCACCGGACTTGATGGGGCCAGTCGTGCCGAGGGTGACAGTGGGGAATGCCTTAAGAGGGAGTTGGGGCTTGGCAGCGTTGGAGTCAGGGCAGGAGACGATGAAGCCGGCTGCGAGGGTGTAGACTTCGTCGAATGTCAAGGGGGCGTCGAAGGGTTGGGGGAAGGGAGATTGCTTGATGGAGGAGCGGATGTAGGCGTTATGGCGGGCTTCGACTGTGAGGATCGAACCGGCTGCGGTAAGGTAGTCCTTGTCCATGATCGAAGCTGCAGCCCCGAGGTAAGCGGAGACTCCGACACCCTCGAGAACACTGGCGAGAGCAACGAATGATGCTGGATCGGTGCTGGGGAATGAGTATGTGCACTGTGGTTGTGTTAAGAGTTGTTTGCGAAAAGGGGGAGGGAAGTATGTTGGCTTACCTCTGCAACGGCAGCATCACCAAGAGCAGTGCTCAAGAAGGAAACGTGAGTGGTCTCATCGTAGGAGATCTCCCTGAGGTTGGCATAGAAGGTGGAATCGAATCCAGCTTTGGCAAAGTCCGCCTCGGTATAGTTCTTGAGACCATCACGGTAGAACTTGTCCTCGAGGTGCTCAAGCGTGAGGGCATAGTTCAGGATACCGACTGGATATCGTGTCAGCAAGGATCATATAGAATGGCGAGGAAAGATGGACCATCAGTGACAGCCGCTGCAGCTTGACGCTTAGTGACGACTGGGCCGGCGGAACCGACAGCCGCGAGAGCAGCGATTGAGAACGCGTACTTCATCTTGAGAGAGAGTAGAATATCAGATAATGAGTGACTTGGTGAGTAGCTGTAAGAAGACTAAGAAAGATGAAAGTGTATGATGCTTGACAGGAGAGAAGGGCAGAATGGACGGTATCGGGGAGCCCTCCCCTTTTGATATCTGCGTAAATGACATCCTCACCCGATCACAGACCAGCGTATCCTTACCAAGATCCATCCTGATTCTGGCAAAGTAAAGATGAAAGAGATTGCACTGAAGCTATTCTCGCTGGAGAATGCAAAGGATCATGGGAACAAGCACTCGGCTTGTGGGCTAACCGATGACATGCTGCCATCTAGACTGGCGATCTGGGGAAGCTTGAGGCAAGCTCGATACGCAATTTTTGCTATGCCATTTACAGAAATGCACTTGCACAAAACATGACTTTGTTTTGAATAACCTGACCAGTGAAAGTTGAGAGAGAAATGAGCATAAGTCAAGCTTCACCTTAAGCTTAATGATAGCGTCGAGCTAGGAGGTCGATCGGGCTTCATTGGGCCAAGCGTCAGGAACGTTGGAATTCCGAATGTGGCCTGCAAGACTTGGGGGGCTTGGAAGCTGGCAGAGTGGAATGTGATGTTGTGGCTGTCGGTATTTGGAAAGATAAGATTGCCGTGTGGCGACTGAGGTCCTCGCTGTCCCTTTGAATCGCGAACTTCGCGACGCAGAGAGGCTTTGCGACCTGTTTGGCAAGGTCTGGATGAGTTCGAAATTCAAGCCCTACCTAGGACGGAAGTATCACCCACAAGTCCTGATTGCTGGAGACGTTCTCGAATCGTTCTGCTACTCCGCGTCTTCGGGCCTTGCTTGAGATATCCTGCCCTTGGGGTAAACTCACGTGATTTGAGCATGAATAGGTGTTAGGACTTCAAGCATCCCTTGGAGTATCCAGAAATTTGTAATTCCTATATGCCATCGGAACTTGGGCCAACTTACTAGGCAGCCCTCGCCGGACCGTTCATTCCATCTGTTGCCCCAAACTTGTATAATTGACCTTACAAGGTAGGCACAAATCGATGCTGACAAGGTAAGTGCCCATCCCATTCATCTGTTGCAATTCTTCTTCTCTGCATCGACGTTGCCGCACGACGATGAAGAGCTCCAACTTCAGCGCAGAAATGAAATGATTCACAGTCGCGACAGCGCTACTGAGACCTCGCGGACGGTACACAATGGCTTGGCCTGATGGTCCGTCATCGATATCGACGGTGAGTTTCCTGTGATGGGTCAATAACACGGCCATAACATTACCACAGATCGTACAAATTGAACACTTCTGGAGCTTTCAAAAACCAGCATTCTAGCTGGGATATTCACCCTTCAGTCCCTCTCATCTCCTCTTCCTTCATGAGCACACAGAAAATCCGGATCTCAAAGGTCCATTGGCTCCACCAAATGAGTCGCCGGGCGTTGCGAGCTGAAAGTCATCATCTTCAACCCAGGCGTGACGAAACTCCAGATCGAAGGGTCATCTCGAACGGCACAGAGGTCGATGCCGCTGAAGACGACGTAGTGTCTCAACACTGCTGTTGCCTTGGAGTCTTGACGCCGCCCATCGATTGTGAATATACCGCGTCGGCGATAAACATTGCGGATTTGGTTTGCGACGTGGCCAGTCAACTCCTCGGATTTATCGGATGAGCTTTTCTTGGACGAAGATAGAACACAGAAAAGATTATTGAAGACGTGAAGTGAGGTGATACAGAGATCTGCGGCTGAGATTGAGAGTGGGGTTCGCGCGTTTGATGGGCCTTCTAGAAGGTCGATGCTGACCTGAGATGACATGGCCCAAGATCAATGGTCGGCTCGGGACTTTCTCATCATCAAAACAACAAACCAGAACTGAGGCTGGAGAGCAGCTGGAGAGCAGCTTGAAATCCGGGAGCAAGGTACGGTATTTCGTACCTTTTGTCCAAGACCAGGCTCACACTTTACGTAGATCGGTTCATTCGCATCCGCCTACAACACGCTGTTGTCGTCTTGCATCCGCAGCCAGCGCCGCACATGCGGGCGCCTGCGACCGGTTTTTCGTCACTGTCCATCGATAAAATATCTCGCCGACTTACGATTGCAGTCATATCATTGCTTCCCATGAGACATGGAACATATCAGGTTGATTCCATGATCATCTGATGGAAAATATGCCGTTTTACGAAGTTGAGGGTCTCTCTCATCCGGCCGCAATCTCCAAATAGCGTCGCTTTCGCGTTGCTCCTCGCCAGGCCTGTGGTTCTTCTCCCTTCGTGCCCCAAAGCCACTCAGCTCGACATGGTGGGTGGTGAATTACGCCCGACCTGAGGCTACAAGAGACCTCTGCCGCATCAACCGACGAAGTGGACATCTCGGGTGCTTCTATTTTATTGGCCTATAGGGGAGAAGTCGTCGTAAATAGGGCTGAGATGTGTGGCTGTTGATCATAAGCACTTGGGACTATTCGCCACAAAACACCCACCCGCGGCCGCCTGGGAGCTCCATTTTCGGGACGATGCTTACACAAAAACTCTAGCAAGTGAAAATTGGTCGTCTGATTGGTACTACGTGCTATCGTTTCAAATCTACCGGCACTGCTTCAGACAGCTACGATCGAAGGCGGCTGTCAATTATGAAATCGAGCCATTTGACTTGCTGTGATCAAGGGACTTTCACGCGAGGCTAAGAAACAACGCTCGGTGCCCCTTTTGGCCCATTCTCCCGGAAGACTTGGTCAGTGGCCGTCTGGATTCTGCTTTGAGAAGGCTGTTCTGTACATGGGCTGCTCCCACCGCATTTCTGATTTTATGTTCCTTAGCATGTCTGAAGCCACTTCTCACGCCTATAAATGGATGTCAGCACCACCCGAGTTGGGATTCGCTGGGATATCCAAGAAGTCTCCTAAATAATCAGTGTCACCAGTCACAAGGCAGAAGTCCAGATTGTCAAGAGCACCTCACACGCACATGAAGTATGGAATCAGTTCTCTGTTATCCGCGGATACTCTTGTGGATTCTGTGCCTGGTCTGTTCTTCATGACGCTGTATGGCTTAGTCGCCAGGGGAGTTTCTTGAGTCTGACCACTAGCGATCCAGAGCTGAAGTACGGAAATCCAAGTGGCATACTAGCACGTGCCCTGAAATACTCTAGTCCATCAGACAGTACGCAGAGCTGAAGGAAAGATGCCTTATTCAGGCCAGGATCCCGCTTGCCCTGGTCGCTTGAATCCATACTGTGTCTATTTTCTCCAATATTTATCTCAATTTTCTCATCAATGACTCCAGCTCTGCCAGATATCCTCACGTCCTGACGTACCCACTCTAGTGAGATGGTGGACGTGAGTATTTCTACTGGCCCATGCGTCTATGCGGCATGCTTTCCTTCAATATCAAGAGTCACTGACATTTATTTCACGATTGTTACGCATGTTTGGAGGCTTTTCCCCTTCCTCCGAATTCATGGTCTATATATCAGCATCGTGTCCCATACATTGTCGAGCCAAAGGACAGAAGCCGATCGCAGATCCCCACATACATCCCGAAGCTGCCCTCAGAACCTCCTTGGCATCCTTATAGAATTTTCAGACTCGAAGTGTATGTTTTTGTACCTTCACTTTGACCCTTGTGATCTTCTCAGACTTTGACAGGCAAAGAAAGAAAAAGTCCAGGATAAGCTTGGGGAAACACATTTCGGTTCTTGGAAACCTTGCCGCATCATGTCATCCCGACACACAAAACGTACCCATGGCGGCTCTTCTAGCAGAGGCTCTCGTCGCACAACCCAAGTGAGTCAAGGGTTGTTTTTCGTAATCGATCCCTTTGATCTGTGTCACTTGCTTGCGATATCTCATCCCGTCCCACTGACTGACATTTCACTGCAGCAGAGCACGGCTCAACTGATCGAGTCCCTGAATACCCATCGTGTCAACACCCTTACCGAATTATGTCGCATTGAACGGGTCGCTGCTACAGCCTCAGAGGAAGATCAGCTTGCGTTCCAGGAGCCCATGACAAGCGCCTGGACTTACTATGTCACCTCCAACAATCTCCTGAACGAACTTCGCGGGCTCACCCGAAATTACACCTTCAGCAGCGAGTGCCTGGACGATGCAAAATGGAAAGTCAGCAATGACCCAGAGAGCAACCGGAGCTGGAACTACGCATGGCTGGTACTCATCAAGATGCGTGATGAGCAAGTTATCCTTCTCTGCTAGTGATTGTCGGTACTAATTTTCCCCAGTCAAATGATCGAAACCTATGCTGCCAGCGAGGCGGCAAAACCAGAGATGTGGGGCGGCCGTCTCCCTGATACCGACGAGGCATCGCAGCTCGCTGCTTGCTGTGCGTGGGAGTGGAACGAGGCTCTGGATCAGATGCTTCGACATTGGGACGTACCGCCCACTACCACTGGATACTGATCGTTCACCAATCCTCGCTTACCAAACCTGGCGTTTGTGAAGCGAGATGGTGCATTAAATGGTTCACGGTACTTGAAGGATTTGCTACGATATACGATGACTGTTTGAATACTGGGTTGGTTTTCTTTTGTTTTTCGCTTCCATGAGTCTTTTGGTTACATAGCGTGCAGGTGATAGGACATCAGAATTGGGTATAGAAGTGCAACATTGCGCAAGGCGAACAGCGGGGGATCTCATTTGCTTTCCGCACGTTCATTGAATTTTCTGTCTTTTGATATTGCTTGTCTTCTTGTTCTTAGAATATGCTGAATATTTATCTACTTTTCGCTTTGCTTGACGTCTGCCTCTACCTGCTTTCCTGTTTGGGCCTGCGAACAATTCTATGAACCCGCTTTCTTGCCTGTCTCCACACCACAAGCCTGCATCAGGTTCAATTCAGAAGTCTGGTGCCGGATTGTCACTCCTGCCCATGGCTTCCGTTCCCGCTCCTCGGATTTCTCGTATGCGACGGCTCGAAGTTGGGGCCGTCATCCTATAATCAGGTGCCATATTGTCCCGATGTCAGAGCTGGCAGTGTAAGAAGCCACGAGGTCGATCATATGGCCGCATCACCCATCACCTACACCTCCGCCATACGTTGCGTGTGTTGCATTTCACGGCGCATTGCCAGCCCATCCGCAAATATCTTTCTTTCAGATGGCTTACAAAGAAAGTTTTAATATACTTTACCGTATCTTCGGCGTCATCCTGTTAGGCAGACTTTTGGAAGAGGAAGTGTAGGTGAGAAGAGGAGGAGGTAGAATATGGCGTGGGGGCAATGGGGCGAAGGACCTCGAGGTGAGCATGGGAGTGATGCACGTGATGCGATGATGATGATGATTTTGATGTGATTTTATTGCTGACATGAGGCGAGTGGGGAGGAGCAGCGTAGCGCAGCAGCAGCAGCAGCTCAGCCTTATGGATAGCGGATGAGGTGAGACTAATGATTACGGCATCTGGGTTTATCTTGGGACGAAAGAGAGGAGGGAAAGATGGATTGTAGGGCGCTTAGATTTGGGGTCAGAGGCTGAGGCGGATGCTATTGACCTGGTGCGTAATTATTTCGTCTCATTCCGAAGGTTCTTGCGAGATCGTTAGGAACTGCTTGCAGTGGAGACTCAAGTGCATCTGAGCTTAAGAATGGGAAAGCCATCCACAGATTTGCACTTTCTTTCACCATTATATAGTGGAATTCTCCCCTGCAGGCGGAGCCGGCACATTTTCGATAAGAAAGCTCATATAGCTAGTTTCTTCAATCTGGCTTGGCGATTGCGGAATGGCCGTATGTTCTCCATTCTCCATCGCATTTCTGTCAAGCTTTGATCCTGGTATTTATGTTAGATTTGATCAGAAGTAACAAGCAGGAGCGATCATACTGTACCATGTGTCCCAGACTGCTATGATAGGAAGAAGAACTAGAAACATGGGCACAAGCTGACCGAAGCCCCAACTGTTTTCCACCGTCACTTCACTATCGTCCATGTAGAGGCGTCCGTAATACCGATCCTGGACGACCGTCCAGAGCCCAAAAGTAAACCATAATAGGTCAAAGATAACACTTACAAACGTCGAGTCAATCATCCCGTACATCAAGTATATGAGGATCAAGAAAAGAGCAACAGGCGGCATACAAAGGAGAACGAGGCAGACTTCAGCTGATATTATGATAGGCATGATCAGTACCGCTTGATAACCTGTCAATGGAAGAGCGGCTGGAAATTTGACCAAGACTTCAGCAACGAGCTTTACCCGCCTCGTCACTTTCTCACAGAAAGCAAGATATCTTCGAGCAAAGGCCTCTATGTTGGTTTTATCCTCAAACAAGTATAAGAACACGCTGGTGTAACCAAGCAAAACGAAGAAAATGCCAAGGCCCATCCACACAGCAGGTCCACCTCCAACATTGGTCGCTGTTTCTTTGAATAAGCACCAAGCGGGTAGCAAAATTGAGTCGTACCACTCTCGATGACCTTGCAGAATGATAATGGAGAGAAGAAGTCCGCACATAGCAAGCAATAATGCAGCTCTCACTCTCCGCATTGCTGGATACCGAGGGAGAGACCACCTCAAAATCGCCATTGAGGATAAATTCGTTCCAGAGGCAAACCAAGCTAGATCCACCACGATATTCGAGTGGTAGATAGTGATATCGCACTTCATGTATCCCGCAATTATGACAGCGATTCCAGTCAATAGTTGAGTGTCAGACAAGCCGAGAAGAATGTTCTCCAGAACTTCGAGGCGATGTTTGATCGTCTGTTTTTCCTCCGCGTCACTGAAAGCACGCAGTCCAATCTTCTTCAGCTGTCTGTGAACGAAGAGGTCAATTCCCCTCAAATGGAGAGTGTCGAGTGTGACGTGGAGAAGCGCAATGACTGTGAAGATGATCGTCATACCGTTCACGAGAGCGAAAGAGATTATGACACCGATGCCGGCTATATCTGGGTCGGGTATGATTGTGTCGCTTGCTTCGAAGCTGTAAACAGGCGCACATTGACCCATGTTGGTTGATCTTGTGGTTATTGCTCGTCTCGCGCCCTGCCGAACTGAGGAATGTTGGAAAGGGATGAAAGAATGAGCACAGTATTTGTGTTGATCAAGCAGAAATCTCAGACCATCGAGGACTTCTTGATGAGTCGTTTGTGCAGCCTTACCCAGCCGCAAAGTTCCCAGAAGCAGTACACCAATTCCATGCATGTTTTCTTTTGATGCGTTCGAGGCTGAGCTACCTGTGGAGTTCCGTCCCAAAAGGTATATGAGAATCGCACTTGCTCTAGGTTTGCGCATTGTTATAGGCTGTGTTTGCTTGTTTGGTGTATTGGAGAAAAGCCACAGCGGTACGGTCGACGAGGCGCGTGCCAATCGTTGGAGCTTCAACTCGCTGCGACTCGATCATGCGTACGAAGAAATCAGCCCCAATGGAATAAATGCAAACATACCATATCTTGGTACTAAAGCTTTCAGCGCAGCATCTTCTTCAGCCAGAGACTAGGCTTCATTAAAAATGTCCGATTGACAGTGAGGCTGACGGTCACGCTTTTGCTGCAACGGTACTCGAAGATCGTGACAAAGCCTTGTATCTGTTACTTTGTCCCTCGAAAAGCTAGAAGCATTGGCTCGAAGGGTTCGTTACTTGTTTCTCTTGTGCGGCAGGGAAAAAGACGTGCCTTGCCTTCTTTGCTCGTCATATCTCGAAGCTCTCCAGGCATGCAGCCGGTAGACTGATATGTCAGATTTGTTGTCGTCAAGTGGAAACCCTGAAAGAGCCACTTTGTAGTATTATGAGATTCTTGCATCCATTACCGCTATTTAAGTTGCCTAACTGCCGTCATTGTAACGCCGTGATGCTCCCGCCCGGCCAGCGTTAGGCGCCGGTTTCGTAAAGAAATGTAAAACAATGATGTTGTTGCATATTCTCGTTGCTTCTCAAATATTTATAGGCCATGGTTCAAAGTACCATGCGTCACCAACTGCGCTGATGACTTACATATCGTGCCATCTCTCTTCCCCCGGGTAGACTGTGGCTTGTTTATATGCTCGCTAAAGTCCTACCTCCAATTCCAGATCCAAGTTTGAGTTTAGATCCAGATTTGGGTTCGGACTTTGATCTTGACTTTGATTTGGGCTCAACTTCAGACTCATGGCTAAGCCTGCAGCGGAGTAGAATAGTCAAGGTACCGTCAAGTCCAAACTCCCCGTTATACGTCATCAGATGTGGGCATACAGCATGCGTTACCCTCCTGCTCTCGAATTCCTGCTTCACGCTCCGACTACTCGATACAATCCATTCTTGCGACCGGAGCAGTAATTGTGGTTCTTCAGATTCAGGTCCAGAGTATGAAGGAGTAGCAGGAGCAGGAAAAATCCTCGCTTCCACAGAGAAGAAATATGCATCCCTGTTGAAGAGACGAAGCTCTGTATAAGCCAGATCTTGAAGTGGGATTCCATGTTTAGGACCGTACTTGTGCCGTTTTAACGCAAGTTGGACGTGTGAGAAGAGGAGGTTATAGGAAGCAATGTAATTTGAGATGTGTAGAGATTCGTGAGCAAAGCAGCTGTGAAGAGACGGGGTTGAGTCATAGGTACAACGATTGGGTTGGTACCTGACAGTAGGATTGCCTGGGACTGGGACGGAGGAGCTAGAGTGGAGGATGAGGCAGGTGTGGCAGGCGTATTGGGAAGGTAGATCGCGTGATAGGAGGGTAAGGAAATGAATGCGCTGTTGTGTCTGTTCAGGGTTTGGATCAGAGCGTAGGGAGATCCAGGATTTGCTGCCGAGGAGGGAGGTGAGGTGTTTGTTGCATAATGCGAATGAGGCTGTTGAGCTGGAGGGGAGGAAATCGGATATTTGGATGAGAAGTTCTGGTGGGAGGGAGAGGAGGGTTCTCGTTCCTAGCCTTAAACATGCTCAGAGGCGGTTTGATGATAAGTCCTCTTGCTTTGTGCACTGCACAGAATGCGTTTTCGACTCCATTTCTTGCCCTCTCTTTCTCTCGCAACAGAAGTGCGGGTGGATCAGTTCACTCGGACAGTATATTCAGTCGGAGGCGGCTTTGGTCGAACAGGATTGAGAGATGAACGTGCTCTGAGGCTGGTATTGGAACATGGTTAAGTAGTGAGGTCATTGCCCGATACTTATGGGTATGCGATACTTATGGGTATGGTGAGGGTGGCCGTCCTGGTTTATTTCTGTAGTCTCGGCTAGTGCCACTCCTTGGTTCAGTTCGTACTATGCGAGCATGAATTACGTGTTCGCTGTCGGCGAAAGTATGAACCGAAATGATCAGCCTTTACATTGAAACATAAACTGGATGCAAGGAAATATCCAGGTGTTGTGTTTTTCATTGAGGTACGCTACCGAGTCTCGCCATTTCGCTGTCATGTATCGACCGATCAACGAGACTGCTTCTGAAGCTAGCTGTCGATCTTCTTTCTGTCTCTGTATCTTTCTCTAAGCCCTCTTGCTCTTGCTTCTAAGCCGATGCTATGCATGCAATACAATGCACTATCTATGTCCCATCACCTGACATACACCGTAACAAAATCAATAGCCCCAATCTCCAAAACGCCCGTTGCCCGCCATGATCATGAATATACATACATTCCTCCTCTTTCCCTCTGATACCTCACTGTATCATCAAACCCAACACATCACCTTCCACCGACACCACCGTCCTCACCACTTCCTTCCAAATCCTCGCTGCCGCTGTCCTCCCCAGCACTTGCCTCGTCCTCTTCCCACTCCCCACTCTCGAGTTCCTTGCCTCTAATGCCGAAACTGGCGAGGAAGCCTAGGAAAGCGATGCCGCCAAAGACACCCCACGCGAGCGCTTCACCTTTAGGATGTACATGTGTGGCGATGGAGAAAAGACCACCGGAAAGGAAGGGCCCAGCTGCTCGGCCGGCGGCGGAAAGAGTTTGAGCGAGGCCATTGAGCGTACCGAGGACATTGTGGTTCGGTGCGCTGTTGGTTATCTGATGTTCATGAAGTTAGTGGACCGGATGTTGGGAATATGTTGAAGCAGAATGGAGACTTACGAGTAGTAAAGCACTCGTTAAACCCCCAACAGCAGCAACAGTTTTCACAAGTAACACAAAGCCCAACTCTACCCACAACCACACTTTCCCGCTGCCGAGACCGAATAATGGTTTCGAGTCTTTGTATCCCACCCAAGGCATTAAAAGCATGGAGATGAAGAACAGGAACAAGCCAGCTCGATAGGTCGCTCGGTTGCCCATCTTCTCCTTCAACTTCCCGAAAATGCCGACTTGAAAAACAATAGTTACGATACCCGCGAAGGACAACGAAAGACCGATCTCCTCCGGCGAGAGATTGCGACCTGTGGGTTGAGGCGAGGAGGCGAAAATTGGGTAGAGCGAGTTATAGGATATGTTGGAGAGTTGGAAGACCAGGTAGGTGCAGAGGAGGAGAATGGTGTCGCGGTTCAGTACTTCCTTGCTGGTGAGCTGATGGTTGTTATCTGCGAAGAAGCCGCGGATAGAGAGGAGTGATTGCGTTTCACTCTCGTTGTCTGTCTCTCCTTCCAAATCAACACCGTCCAGTGCTGTCCTGTGCCGAGAATCATGATGCCCAAAGTGTCCACGTAAGTATGTAGGGCGATATGATGCTCCTGTAAACTGCCATAGCCAACTGAACAAATTTCCCACCCTCTCCTTCAATGGAGGTAGATCCTTTGCTTCCTCCAGACTCTCTTCCAAGAACAATCCCGTAAGCAACAGATCTACAGCCAGTATTGTCGCCGAGAAGAGATTCGGAAGTAGGTACGGATATGGATTCTTCGTCCCTTTCTTGAACGGATTATCCTCCATAACCAGCAGCCCGCCCACCGCCGGTCCCGTAATGCCACCAATACCATATATGACCGGCAGATATACGAACGCCTTGCTCTGGTTGCTCCTATCCGTGATCTCTCCCAGACATGTACTTATGACGCCCTGGTTCCCATTCACTAGACCCATCAATGCCTGTACCAGCACCGCTTGCCATAACGTCCTGCAGAACCCAAAAGCCACAAAGCAGCCCGCTGTCAGCGCCGTCCCTAGCATAACGACCGGTTTCCTGCCCACGCGATCGCTCAGCCATCCCCAGAAGAAGTTTGTCGCAAACTGCGCAAGCGCAAACGACGACGCTATCGTGCCAACATACAATCCTATCTGCCCAACATCCACCTCTGGAAATGTGCTTGTCATCTCCGGCAGGTACGGCGAGATGGAGTTCAGGGCCGTCTGCTCAGCCAGCGCAATGACAGCCAGGATGGCAAGTTGTTTCTTCGGCAGAGGCGAATTCGAGTGCTCGTCGTTTTCTGCAAATCCGCCGTTCGCGTTTGGGTGGTGTCCACCATCGTTGTGTGAGCCATCGAAACCAACGCTGCTTGTGGGGGAGGGGGAGATGGGTGGTCTGCCGCGGGATTTGGGAGGTGGTGTGGGAAAAGTCTGGTAGTGAGGGGTTGAGGATTTGCGGCGTTCCATTTCGGCGCGCTTGGAGGCAATTGAGGGCCAATTATGAAGGACCGGATATCTATTAGGTCGTCGGGCTGGTCTGACGGGTATTCTTGTCTTACAGTACCGGTATCTGGAGGCAGATTCGAAGCTGCGGAGTTGGTCGTGTGCTCGTCTTGAAAGTGGGTTGTCTCCGGCGCAGACTCGTGTACGGTTGGTTGTAAGAAGAGAGTTGGGAATAAGAATACTGGTCAGTGAGTGGAAGGAGAAGAGTTCGAGTCTCTTCCTATCATCAGAAGATCAATCTATCGACGTTGCCATGGTGGAACATGAGAGATGTGGTGGTGGTGATGCAAAAAGCAAAGTTGCAGGCAGAGCTTCCTTTCCGGGCAGGGCGAGATCCTTCAGTTGCCGGCATCACCCACCCATTTGACAACGACATCATCGCATCGGCCGCGCTTGGAGCAAAATCCGATCCTGGCGCGGCCACCACCACTTCTGTTCCTTGTCATGTTCATATCCACAATGGTGGAAAACTTGAGAAGAACATGATTCGAAAATGAGGATTGGAGGAATAGATTACCTTGCTACAAATGTGTTTATTATCGATGGAGAAAACTAATAGCTGAAGTTATCAAATAATCCGAGTAAAATTCCAGCCTCAACTGCGAGACATCCCATCCCATCACATCATTCAGGTACAGCGGCAGATCTCACCCACTTCTCCGGGTCCGAGCAAAACCAAAATCGCCAAGCCCGCGTCAACCGCTTGCTTGACTTCAACTCAATTCCAGAAGAGTTTCTTCAACTTCTTTTCCTTCTCATCCTCCAGAAATTCATGGAGCCGGATGGCACCATGATCCAGCACTTTACCGAGATATATCTCAGGTGGCAGGAATGCACATTTGTCAATCTCTCGAGCGAGGTACCTGCAGACATGCATGTGAAGTAAGATGGCGACTCTTTGGTTTCCTCGCTCAGTGAGGCGCCAGTGCTTCGATGAGCTGTCTCCTATACGGGTTGTTAGCACATGGAGCCGGATTGCAATGAGCTCTCACCATCAAGGAAGAAATCTTGATCTTCTGGCCGACCATCGAAGTCCACCTCGGTATTCAGCCAGCCCGAAGTGTCGAGCCAAAACACGCTCTTATCACCATCTTTTTGTAGTCGGTCTACTACTGCGTGAGTCGCTTGTTCGAGCTGACCTCGGAATGGCCTCATGATGAGAATAGGTACTCCTGCTGCGGCATTCTGCGCGGAGTAGATGTACCTGGAGGAATCCATGGTCGCAGCGGAATACTTTAGATAGCCCAAAGTCCGGATCGCCTGTATCATCGTAATGTAGGTTTCTTCGAAATTCACGCTGAGCTCCCATAGTGTCTTATTGTATTCTTGGGTGTGCGTCTGAAACGAATCCCAATCAGAACTTCCAACGTTCATGACCTGTATGCATTGTTAGAAGTACACATTGCTTGGTTACAGGGGCTTACGATGACATCCGGCGTGTATTCCTGGAAGAACCAAGGGTGCGTGTACTGCTCTGAGCCAGCAGGGCCGCTTTCAACTATGTCAGTCTTCTTGCTTGACCCCGATCAGGAGCGCAAGTCTACCTTTGAAAGAAAACATCTGCGAGACCAGCAGGCGATCCTCTTCCTCCAATACAGTCTGGAATCAAGCACATACCGTCACCTCCAATGGTGACATGGTCACTTCCGAACATCTCTCCAAGCAGATACTCCCAACCCAACACACCTCCCAGAATATTGCGGCTAGTGCCAGAGTTCCGTCTGCCTTTTTCAGCCACAGATCCCGGCAAGTCTGTCACAATTTCCAGCATTCTCCTCTGTGTGGTGGATTTTGCTTGTTGTGAGAGTGGACTTGCAGCGGTCTGTTCATCTTGGCATTGCAGTAAATGTCCTCCCTCGTCTATCCAGATCCCCTCAATTTGAAGTGTTTCAACAGCATCGCTTCCTACCATGGTAGCAATTATGCGAATCTCGTGGCGTGAGAGCGAATTCAAATTGCCTCGGCATACGGAGACCAGTGATGTGGCATTGGGAAGAACAAGATATTCATCATCGTCAATCCTGGCCAGTAATGATATGGGAGCTGCGCTAAAGGCATTTGTCAAAGGAAGGAAGGGTAAAGTGGGAGAGACCTCTCTTGGTTCTTTCTTTTGGCCCGGAGTCTGCTGATCGCTATTGTGGAGAGCAATGACGACGGTCGAAGTCCCATTAAGAGCAAAGTCGAAATACACGCCTGCTATGGTTAGAGCGTTAGGAAGCACATCTGCAGATGCTCACCTGGGAATGATCCATCCTTGTGCGTTCCATCTGCAGTGGCCAGCCAGCGTCCCACATACTGCAATCTTGTCAACCTGAGTGCCAGGCCTGCGAGATGAGTCCAAGAGCCTACCCGAATATAAGGATGATTTGCATCAATAAACTGCAAACCATCCAGGGATGGCACGTCCAGAACGATTTCCATTTCACCGCGATATTGACCACCCTGTCCTCTCAGCCAACCCCACCAGAATCCAACAACCAAAACCACACTCAACCACAGCACCTTCCCCCAACCTCTGATGTGCGTCTTGTGAGACGCGTAGCCGTATCTACGAGCTGGCCGAGTGGGAGGGTTGAATCGGATTGTGGTTCGAAGATCCTCAAGTAGGACATCGGACCACGGTGTTGAAACCTCGATGACTTCGGGTGCCATCGGTGTGCCATCTGGCGTAGAGTATGGCGAATGACAAATCATTGTTGGTAAGAAAGCTCTACGACAAAGCTATTGCAAATGGTATGATCAACGGATCATAAAGCTTCGATTTGAAGATTTGGGGAAGCTAGAGTTGCTTCAAAACGGCCATGGGGCTGGGTCAGGGTTGATGAGAATTCCAAAAACAGTAGGAGCGACCACGCTCGCAGCGACTAGATCCAGACTTCCGCCCAATTTGCATCTCAACTCTCCTACAGACATTCTACTTCTGCATCTTGTGCTGACGAGTTCCTTTCTGCTTCATCAGAATGATGTCGCCGTTCTTGAAGAGACTCGTGGTGCCCCTTACTGGTCTTTGCTTCATCTGCTTTTTGCTCCGGTCCCCAAGAACTCCTCAATCAGAATATACAACACCATCCACCGAGAGAAACAATCCTTTACGGGTCCCAATCTCTCACTCGTTCGCAAATGTTTCAGGCCACAGAAGCTCCGCTACAGATAGCGAACCAATTCTGAAGCTCGACAAACCATCTGCAGACTACACCATCCAATATGCGCCCTCAGGCATCAAAACAGCTGTGCCTCAAGCTCTACTGGATCTCACGTCATGTCCTAGGTCACCGAGTCGCTTCACAGGCCATATACGTCTCCCAAACCAGCTCTTCAACATTTCCATGAGCCCTCCTTCCATCCAGACAGAAGAAAAACGCACATTCTGGAACCCCACCATCTTCGCGCTTCCCTACTGGGCAGGCAATCAGTATATCATTGTCAGTATGGTTGTAGCAAACGGTGAAGCCTATCGAAGGAATGTGCTCTGTGAAGCTAATATTTGTCGTCCGAAAAACAAGCGGTCAACGAAAATACGCGAGAGAGTCTGTACGGAAGAAGACCTGCGAGTGTTGGGTCCGAACGGAGGAATGAGATGTGTTACCACTCCGATTGAGGTCGATGTGCCTCCGACTCCTGCTGAGCGTTGTTCAGGTCTGGAGCAGACCTTGGCCGATATACCTGGATTCCACGATCCGCGACTATTTTATTCTGGTAGAGGTGAGCCGATACTCATGGTTGTTTCCCAGTAGGTAAATTCTGATATGGTCTCCTGCTTGAGTGCTAACTCTTCCCAGATCAAGGTACGCCTGTATCGGTCTCTGGACAATCGATCTCCGGGTCATATATCCAGTGATTGAAGAAACATTCGCCTCGTCCCCCCATCGTCTCGGGCCCGGTCCACTAATGTCATACCCCACATTGACAGAGCTCACTCGAAACCCACCATCAACTCGACAGAGCTATGAGAAGAACTGGGTCATGTTCTTCCCATCTCCAGCGACTTCCTACCTACAATATGAGCTCAACTCCACGACTCGGACTTTCGCTCAACTGATTGGTGGCGGATTGACAACTCAGAATATGACCGACCTAGCTGAAGAACCCTGTCTATCAGATGAACTCGGGGAAACAGAAACAGATATTTTCACCGTCAGCTGATCATGGCATCAAACAACGCCTGCCCTGAACCTAGTCCTCTGCGAAAGGTCAAACACAAGCTGCATCGCTAACAACCCTGCGACCGTCTTCTTCGCCGCTATACAACGAAAACACAATAACGGATTCGGTCTCCCAATTCGCTATGAACGATACTTCGTCGTCTGGTCAGCAACGTGGCCATTCAACATGTTAGCCATTAGCCAGCACCCGATCCTTCTAGCGAACGAAACAAACCGAGGCTGGAAGCCAGCTGAGATCTGGGACGATGTCCCTGAAGCTAAAGACAGAGAAGTGCGGGGTAATTTTACCTATACCACGACTGTTGCATACGCGTGGGGAAGGGCAGAGAGTGATATCAGGGAGAAGGGCACGGGATACCTGGATGATGAGGTCATCCTGAGCGTGGGCATCGATGATAAGAATGGCTTGTATGGGAAGGTTATAGCACAAGATTTGCTGCAATGTTTGAGGATTTGTCCTGGTCGTTGATGATTAAGCCGGGGCGGCACGAGAGCGTCACGTTTTTAAATTGACTACATCTTGCAGTTGCAGATGGCGCGAGTCAAGGTATTTGGGTTGGCTGAGCCCTATAATGCGAAAGTCACGCAATGCTCAGTCATCAATGTTTGCCATTATTCACGACCCATCTTCCCGGCGTGCTCCAGTCCTAGTGTACCTCGCTTACCGCGCCCAACCTCTGTTTATTTACATCCTATGTAAGGTGAATAATGCAGGACATGTGGTAGAGAATCGATGAGTGACGAAGCAGATCATCATTTAGATTCAATGAATAAGAGATCTACTCATTCTTGGAGTGATTGAGGTGTCCTGATTCCTCAGACTAGAACCATGAATCATGCTACACAAAGGAGGGTAACATAAATGGCATAATCCTCCAGCTGAGAATGTAATTCCTGTACACGATATTCTAAAGCGCGTCATCTCGATCAATATCCGGCGAGTAACCTCATAACAGCATACCTTTACAAACCAAGACCTCAAGAGTTTCAGCTACAATACCTTCGACAAAGATAGCAACACAGGCCGACGACTAATCTCGACCTCGACGCGCAGAATAAAGGCAGTCGGTTCGAGTACTCTATAAGTCTTGCTATCTAACTACCTTCCTACTCACCTGACTATGAAGATGATATGCTGCCAGTGTGCTGAGACGACAGACATCAAAGACCCGAAGGGAACACCGGGTGCTGTGCAATGCTCTACGTGCGACGACTGTGAGTGTAACGATTGCGACTTTGAGGTCTAACATGGAATGAGATAGGATAGAATAGGCTCGGGAAGGGTGCAGTTGAATCGGACGTCGATTAACATGATTGCTGAAGGTGGGTTTGATGGGATAGTGTGGAACGTGATGTGATGTGAATGGAAGGGGTTGTCGCTTGTCACTGTCCATACAGAAGGATTACTTACTCAGTTAGCTGGCCTCCATATTATTGAACTCGGAAGGAGACACATTTCAAGCTCGGAACAAGAATGCTAATTATTGTTTACAAATGCTCAGATCCAGCCAGTCTCGTCTCGCTTAGGCAAGCCTCTATTTACTTGCAAACCACCTGACTTGCACTGTGCGACATACTTGTCGAGACAGGGAATCAGACTACCAGGTGAATATCGCCAGAAATCGCGGAGTCATGAGGTTTTCGACTGGTCATATCCGAATCTCAACCTCGTATGCCATCTCTTAGAAGGCAAAACAAACACAAAACTTCGAACGTCCAATTCGAGAGCAACTTGACCTGAACTTCCGAACATCTACTAAATCCCTCGAAGGATCTTTCTCGACAATCATTAAGATAAAAAAGGGTTCTGAGAAATTATGGCAGCCTCCAAGAAGACTCCCGCCGCGTTGCAGATGGTATGTTGCAAGTGTGGTCAGACAACTAAGATTAAGAATCCGAAGGCGACCCCAGGCGCCGTGCAATGTTCTACTTGTGCACACTGGGAGTGTAACGATTGCGACTTCAAGTGTTCGGATAAGAAATGAAGTCAGGTCTGGGCGGATAAGGGTGTTATTTGGTAGGTAACGGGGCTGAGATGGGACTGGATGGGGTGCGATAGAGCGTTTGCTTTCCAGTTCAAGGAACGAGGTGTGGAGGTGTGCATCAATGATTTTCGGACCGGAAGGAGAGACTATGTACCTTCAGTCGCAGCAATAACACAGAAAGAAATGCGATGAAATCACATCCCACCTTCCCAATCAAGAACGACGTTGTGGTACGTACAACTTCATGGGGTCAGCGGGGGTCTCGGCAACCCTCGCCCCGGATCGTCACTGGACAAGCTTTCCCTGGTTAGATTTTACATCGCTGCATGCATACCTAGCTACATATCAAGAACCTGGTGAACCTTTTCCCACCAGCACCTTCTCCATTAAGCTTCTGCGCTGCATGACAATGTAACGTGTACCGGTCGATCGCAATCTTATCCTAGGCAAGTGCTAGGGATTGGGCATCATGTTGTGGAGTGATATATTTCCGAAGACCCCGCGCGGGAAGGGGAGTGGCTTGGTGGCGTTTGTTGTCATTTTCACTGCCTTCGGTACTATATTTCAGTATTGAGAGGATTTGATTGATTGATGATGGCTTTATTGAGGTATCTTCTTGCCTTTGTAAGTGTGGGAATTGGAGGTTTGGTGAGGGCGCAGGCGGAAGGTTCAACGTATGACGTTCTTGATTATGTCGATCAGTTAATTGGGAGCAGCAATGGAGGTATGAAATATACGGATATGTCGTGAGATCGGACGAGGTCTTACAAATGGATAGGAAATATCTTCCCGGGTGCGACGATCCCGTATGGTAGGTTGGTCTTGATCCAGATGAGAAGACAGTTCTGAGAGAAGCAGGAATGGCCAAAGCTGTTGCAGATACGGATTCCGAGAGCAACCAGGTGAGTTCAATATACTAGACAGGCCTGAGAGGAAGCTCTCGATGAAAACTCTTGGGCTTCTTAGACTTTTCCAATCAATATTAATCCTCAACTAATCTGGCGTCTTCGCATTTTAGGGAGGCTTCACGACCGATGGAAGCAACATCACCGGTTTCTCGAGCATGCACGACTCTGGCACCGGTGGATCACCATCTTTAGGAAACTTTGCACTCTTTCCATATGCCGGATGCCCAGGCGACGATGTAAACAGCTGCAATTACCCAAAGAAGTCCAGGAAAACCAAGTTCGTGAACAGTACCTTGAAAGCATCACCAGGATACTTCGGACTGCAATTGCTCAGCGGAGTCCAGGTTGATATGACTGCAGCTCATCATACCTCTCTCTTCCGCTTTAAATTCCCAGCTACTGATCAGAGCGGTAATGCATCTAGCCCTCTGATCCTCATGGACCTGACAGACTTGTCGGATTCACGCCAGGATAATGGTACTGTGACCGTCGATGGGACTACGGGCCGAATGACTGGAAATGCTCGTTTTCTGCCGAGTTTCGGGACTGGGAATTATGTTGCCTACTTCTGTGCAGACTTCTCTGGAGGAACAATCCGAGACAACGGTATCTTTGCAAACAGCCGTGCCAGCGCTGACGTGAAGACTCTCACAATTTCACGCTCCATAAATGGATATCCTCTACCTGGAGGAGCGTTCGTCAGATTCAACTGGCCTGGTGATAATGCTATTCTCGCACGAGTTGGTGTAAGTCTCATCAGCAGCGACCAAGCTTGTTCCAGCGCGGAACGAGAAATCCCAGATTTTGACTTCGCTGCAACCCAGAAAGCTGCTGAGGACATGTGGAGAGAGAAAATCAGCCCGATTGTTGTCAGCAGGAAAGGCCTCAATGACTCGATGTTGAAGAACTTCTATTCTGGTATCTATCGGACATTCGTAAACCCGCAAGATTACACTGGAGAGCATCCGCTCTGGAAGAGTGATGAGCCATACTTTGATTCATTCTATTGCATTTGGGATCTATTCAGGTCTCAGATGCCGTTCCTGACGGTGGTCGATCCTGCTACTGTTGCACGCCAGATTCGTTCACTCATCGACACCTACAGACATGAGGGGTGGCTACCCGATTGCCGAATGAGCCTGTGCAAAGGCTACACGCAAGGAGGATCCAATGCGGATAATGTTCTTGCCGATGCTTATCTGAAAGGTATTTCCGACGATATAGACTGGCAAATTGGGTACGAAGCAGTCGTCAAAGATGCAGAAGTCGAGCCCTACGATTGGTGCTGTGAGGGAAGAGGTGGTCTCGATAGTTGGAAGTCTCTTGGTTACGTCCCAGTCCAGGATTTCGACTATAAAGGCTTTGGAACGATGACCAGGAGCTTATCCCGAACTCTGGAATACAGTTACAATGACTTCGTCATTACCAAAATTGCTGCGGGTCTTGGTGGAAGACAAGATGATGTCGAAAAGTACACTGCAAGGAGCGGAAATTGTAAGTTGTCCCAGTGAATCCTATTGCATCCAAGATCGAGTGTTTCAGGAGTAAATTATGCCCCAGAAGTACTCAGGGAACCCATGTACACGAGTATTTGCTGACTTCCCGACCCTAATAGGGAAGAATCTGTTCAAAGCCGATCAAACCTCGTTCATCAACAGCACCAATACTGGCTTCACGGGCTTCTTCCAACCTCGATACTTGAACAGAACGTTCGGATTCCAGGATCCTCTCACATGTAGCAATATTGACACGAATCCCAAGAGTGTGTGCTCTTTGCAAAACACGGGAGCCGAGACTTTCGAAAGTTCGATATGGGAGTACTCCTTGTAAGTGAAACCCATCTGGTAGCCATTGACCCGCGAATTGACAAAATTCGTGCCAGCTTCGTCCCCCACGACCAAGCAACCCTAATCACCATATTCGGCGGCCCGTCCGCTTTCGTCAAACGCCTTGACTACCTCCACGACCAAGGCATAACCTACATCGGCAACGAGCCCGCCTTTCTGACAGTCTTCCAATACCACTACGCTGGCCGACCCGCCCTCTCAGCGAAACGCTCCCACTTCTACGTCCCCTCTTTTTTCTCACCAACAAACGCCGGACTACCAGGCAACGACGACAGCGGCGCCATGGGCTCCTTCGTCGCATTCTCCATGATCGGTCTCTTCCCTAACCCCGGCCAAGACGTCTACCTCATCATCCCACCGTACTTCGAAAGTGTATCTATCACGAGTCCGGCCACTAACAAGACTGCTACGATCAGAAACGTGAATTTCGATCCAACATACAAGAATATTTATATTCAGTCTGCGACGCTGGATGGGGTACCGTATACGCGGAACTGGATCGATCATTCGTTTTTCACGGAGGGGAAGGAACTTGTTCTTACGCTGGGGAGTAGTGAGAGTGCGTGGGGGACGAGGGTGGAGGATTTACCGCCTAGTTTGGGGACGTATGAGGGGTTTGGGAATTTTAGTGGGAGTGGGAATGGGACGAGGAGTGAGAGGAAGAGGGATGCGAAGTATGCGGCTGCGGATTTGAGTGTTGGGTTAGGGAAGAATAATGGTGGTGTGTATTGGGCTGAGAATGAGGGCTGATGGATAGAATATGATTTGACCATGGAAGGCGGAAGAAGAGAGAAGGTCCTATAAACGATTGTCCTGTATTGGAATTTAAAGCATTCTTGCCAATTCGAGCTATTCACTCTCCCAAGCCACTCAAGCCACAGTAGAGAATAAACGAGATGTAAAGTAAATTATCGTTCCTGATATATGTTTCACAACCCCGCGCCATGCATCCAGGGATCAGGTGCCTTCGAGCTTGAAACAAATGAAAGCCCACGACTCATGACATATGATAGAACGCCGGATATGTGTCTTACAATCCTGACGATGAGCCACAACTTTGTCTTACGCAATTATAGCTTGTTATTACTTGCGATCTGCAACAAACTTTGCGCTGTTTTCGCCGAGAGCCGGTAAGTAAGACTTGAAGGATTTGGTAGGGTCTGACGTGCCTTGGGCTGCGATTTCACGCATTCTTACTTCGACATCAAAATTGTACAGTGCATACATGCTCTGGAGGATACTGAAATAATGCCATGCAGACAATTGATTTTTGTTCATATGGGCATGTGTCCGTTCGTAATACATACAGCTAAATTACAGTGTATGCACAATCCCACCATCTCACTGCGGAGACCAATTATTCCCCGCAGCTGGCCCTCTATTGAAAGCTTCTATACGGGGCAGACTTCGGATGGAAGTTACGGGCGTGGTCGACGTTCGTACGTATGGATAGTTGAAGGTGCCGAATATGTCGAGACTGAGGAGTTCGGTTGGGGTGAGCTCTTCACGGGTGGAGACGGGATCTGTGTGTTGATGGGTTAGCTTGGACATGGAGATTGAAGTTGATTTGAAGTCGTGGTAGGGATTGGTGACATTAAGGTTTAGATTTGGGACAAGACAGGGCTTCACGGAGTGGTTGGCTGGGCGGGATGATGAAGAGAATTTGAGATGCTGGTGTGGGAAGGGGGAATGGGTTTCTGACCTCTGGCATTCACATCATTATACAGCGATTGCTGAAGTGTATAGGCAGACCTGCGTCGATAGAATTAGCTTCTCCTTTGGTAAGAATCGAGGAGTACTTACCTGCGCATCTCTCCGACTCTTTCTGATTCCCGTATCACGGGGTCCAACAGCTCCCAGTATGTCGTTGCAATGGACCAGTACTTTCCAAGCTGGCGTAGGGTATCCATGAAGAAGAAGATGTTGCTGTCAAGAGTATGCCCCTCGACGGAGGCATGAATAAGCAAGAGCCGGGTGGCTATCCACATAGCTAACGCGAAGCCAGGCCCGAGAAGGTCCAGCATGTCTGTATTGACGACGTCGAGTGTGAGTTCTTTCAGACTTGCGACTGCGCCTAGACATTTTTGCATTGCGTCGTAAGAGGGTCGGAATAATACCGATGTCTCCGAGGGATAAGCCGCTGGTGCGTGGAGGTGTATGATGGCGACGACGAACGCTGTTTGAAGAATGATCCAATTCGAAATCTTGCTTTTGGTGTCGGAGTGGCAGAATTGCGATATCTCGCTGTATTCTCCAGGTAGCGAGCGGAGCCAGATCGACAGCCACTGGTCTAATTCGGAATACCGCTGCCGCCACTGGTCGATGTCTGCTTGTGAATTAATGTCGAGGGATATTTGAAGGAACTCGTGAGTTTGGGACATGATCTTGAGAAGCTCGCAGTGGTAAGAGTAACTTCCTAGATTGGCGGCATTCTGGTTCGTGTCTTCTTGTACGTCGCCGTGGAACTCATCCCAACGAGGCCACCTCGTTTCAACGTGACGATCTTCCGAGAACAAGTCGTAGCGACACGGCAAACGTCTTCTAGCTGTTTTTTCGTCGATCCCAAACCGAGAATGTGATCCTAGAGTCGTGTATCGATCCATACTGTAGACAACCCAAAATAACCTGCGCCGTTCTTCGTTCTCAATCCAGGATGACGGTGGTGGTAACAGTCGCGACCGAAGAACACTGGTGGTTGCTTGACCACTGGAATTGACACTGTGGCCAAGCTCAAACCCCAGTCTGAAGTTCAGAATACTCTGGGTGATCATCGCAACCATATTTGAGGTTTCCGGGCAATGAGAAGTTCCCAGCATATCGACCGTAAGTAGGACCATAGACTGGATCGTGCGTATGTTCGAATGGTCCAAGCTATACATTTGCACTCTCCGTTTCAGGCTTCTCCGATACAATTCCCGAACTTCGGGTGTGTGGGTTGGATCTCTCGAGAAACGGAGACTGACAAATACAATGGCGTGAAGCAATACACGATCTGATTCGTCGGGTACCCATTGTCGAGACAGTATGTCGAAAGTTATGACACGATCAAGCATAGGAATCCAGGTATTGATATGCTTGAAGTAAAGGTCCACAAGAACATACAGCTGTTCTGGTGGGGGCAGTTCCGGCTCAACGGTTTCGCTTTGCCAACCGACTGTTGTATTCAGCGATGGTGAAATGTGTGGTGTAACAGGTGTGAACGCTCTCACATATGTCTCGTTTTGATATTTTGGTGTAGTATCTCTTGCTACCTGGTCTGGCTGGGTCTGATCTGACAAGGTAACCTGTTCAGGCCATCAGCATTGGTGTAGAAGTCTCAAGAAACGTTTGTGACATTTTGACTGATCATCTCAAAGCTCGAGTCCGAGTCCCGGACTCAAGATATATGACAACAAGCGGGGGCGACATACCTGAGAAAGCCATGACAATTTATTTCCTTCTCCGACGGATGGCGTTGGTGGAAGGACATCATGTGCACGTCTTTCCGGTACCTGAGGAGATTGGCTCGCGGTAGAACCAGACTCGATAGAGCTTCGAACGCAGATGTGATCTTCTAGCTGTTTGCTCAACAATTGGACAACAGACTCCAAACGAGACACCTTCTCTGCAAGGTCGTGACCAGACCCGGGCTCTATATGTAGGGGAGACGAAGTTAGCTTCAAGCATATTTGGAAGTATCAAGCATGGCCAGAGACATATGATGAAGCGGGCATGCTACTGTAGCCTTGGGCGATCCCGAGTTTGCCTCAACAGGGACGCTTGGGGATACGTACTGGGACCCGGCCTCTGTTTTTTACTGTACGAACATTGCCGGCCATTTTTCTCACACCAGCCACAACTCGGTCTAACTCGGTCGCACTTGACTTTTCTTGCTTGACAAGTTACACATCTATGAACTGTTAGCTGGGTCTTGTTACGGACATTCTACATGGTTGAAAGTTCGCTTATCGAAGTACTTGGAAGCATACACGACATTCAAGGCGCTATGAGATCAATTAGGGGTTAAGGAAGTTTGTAACGCACGATATGAAGTCCCCGCCTTGCCACTCCCTTTTTCCCTGATCAGCCAATGAGAAAGTTATGTAGCCTCCATTGTCGTCAGATTGAGACGTACTCGGACGTTTGCTCCTCTTCTCAGACGTCGACATGACCTATTTCGATGGAGACCCAGTGTCACGGAGACGAATATGTAGATACACCGAATTCTCCGTAAGACAAAAGTTAGGTTGTGGAGTAGAATGTTGAAGGGGCTGGACTGTCTGTATGTAAGCAGCCAGGATGCGAATACCCCGCAAGATTACATGCTTGGCTTGCTGGACAAACTGCAAATTTTATCTTCCCAGGGCTTCCGGTTTTCGTAGTCGCTTACTATGCATGTGTATAGAATTGGACTCTGGTTGTCTTCACGGCAGTTATGGCGTCAGGTCTAGAGGGTCGATCACACTGGCGCGTGAATTGGCATGAAAAGGGTGGTGAGAATGACTTGAACTGCACGCATCGCGTTGCCTCGCCCATGGGGAATTGGGGAAGCGAACAGTCCGGCACAAGCGGCCGCTAGACTCGGACTTTTCGGGTTAATTGACCCAATTAGGAAATACGGAGAGGCGTTCGTCAAAACGTCCTAGTTCGACGAGCTCGGTCTCCAGACTTCATCAGCTTTGCTCTTTTATTGGATCTTCTTAACAGCAAAGATGACCTGAGATGCATCCCAGAGACCATGCTGGGTCATGCGGCGACATTCGGCTGAGTAGTGGACTGCAGAATGCACATGTTCGTGATAGCTCCTGGCGGTCCTGTTGGTACAAGTAGTCCTTTGATCATTTCCTCCGTCTTCTTGAGTTATCATTGCATTTCCATTCAGTTGTATCTTTTCCAGCACTCTTGTACGTATATTCCGCAGATTTTCTCGATCGGCAATTGATTCTTCCTACCTTTGAATCGATGTCCGCCTTTTCACGTTTGGTCAGGTCTCTGGCCTACGCATCCATTGCTGCTGCCACTGGTGGTACCGCACTCTGTACTTTCTCTGGCGACGGGAATGATCCTGCAGCCAGAATCCACAAGCCGAAATTCGACAAGTCTGGGAAAGTCACACCCCTAACGTTTCCTCGGGTCAAGTCAAGACAGGAGCATATTTCAGCACTGAAGCGAAGTAGCTCAAATTTCTCAAAACAAGACGAAGTACAGGAACACTCTTCTAGCGATGACGATATCTACGATCTACTTATCATTGGAGGCGGGGCTACAGGGACTGGAATCGCTTTGGACGCCGTAACGAGAGGTCTGAAAGTAGCACTGATCGAACGGGACGACTTCAGCAGTGGCGCAAGCAGCAAAAGCACAAAATTAATCCACGGGGGAGTTCGATATCTGGAAAAGGCAGTCTGGAATCTTGATTATGAGCAATTCAAGCTTGTCCAAGAAGCTCTTCGAGAAAGAAAGCATTTCACTACCGTCGCTCCACATCTTGCTTCATGGCTACCTGTCATGCTTCCCCTGCAGAGTTGGTTGAAAGCACCATACTTTTGGGCAGGTACTAAGTGCTACGATCTGCTTGCTGGCTCGAAGGGTTACAGAGGGTCGTACTTTCTGACCAAATCGGCTGCCCTCGAAGCCTTCCCTATGCAAAAGAAGGATGGTCTCGTGGGAGCGTTGGTCTATTATGATGGACAGCAAAACGATTCGCGGATGAATATTTCTTTGGCCATGACTGCCTCTCTATATGGTGCGACGATCGTGAACCATGTAGAGGCAACCGAGTTGCAAAAGGACTCACATGGGAAGATATGTGGTGCTCGAGTACGGGACATGGTACCAGACGGGTCCTCAAGCGATAAGACATCAGACGAGTTTGTCATTCGAGCCCGTGGAGTCATCAATGCAACTGGGCCATATGTCGATGCCGTCCGGAAGTTTGACAAGCCAGAAGATCGTGATATAGTCGTCCCAAGCAGCGGCGTCCACATCGTTCTACCCGCATATTTCAGCTCAAAGAACATGGGTCTACTTGATCCGAGTACCTCCGACGGCCGAGTGATGTTCCTGTTACCCTGGGAAGGCCGAACTTTAGTTGGGACAACAGATACACCTTCTAAAGTATCCAGGAACCCTGTGGCAGGAGAAAATGATGTCGATTGGATATTGAATGAGATCAGAGGTTACCTCGCGCCTGGCATTTCCCTCCATCGGTCGGACGTTCTTGCTGCATGGTCGGGTAAGCATTGCTCATCCTCAATTTACACACTTTATCGAAAGCTAATATTTCACAGGCTTCCGACCCCTTGTACAAGACCCTAAGGCCGCCAACACAGAATCCATCGTCAGAAATCACCTTGTCACTGTATCAGATTCTGGCCTCCTCACCTGTGCCGGCGGCAAATGGACGACGTATCGTCAGATGGCCGAGGACGCTGTCGACAAAGCCATCGAAGTATTTGATCTTCAACCTGGGAAATCAAAAGTCGACTTCACCAAAACCCTGAAAGACTTTAACGATATTCCTGTGGTCGATGGCTCTTGCAAATCGCAGCAAGTCCGGCTGGTCGGCGCGCACGGCTTCTACGACACGCTTGCCATTAATCTCATTCAGCATTTTTCACTTGACGAAGACGTCGCGACACATTTGGTTCATTCGTATGGCGACCGCGCTTGGGAGGTCGCTGGTCTGAGTAGCAAGGCTGGACGACTTGTGCCAGAGCACTGCTTTGTCGATGGCGAGATTTTACATGCGATGAAGAGTGAAGCTGCTGTGACTGCGGTAGATGTCCTGGCTCGAAGGATGCGGCTCGCTTTCATCGACGTGCAATCGGCTCTGCAAGTCTTGCCTCGTGTTATTGATATGATGGGCGAGGAGTTGAAGTGGAACCAGGAGCGTCTTGAGAGCGAATGGACGGACAGCATCGAGTTCTTAAAGTCTATGGGGCTACCTCAGAATCAGTATGGTATCTCGAGGGAGGAGGTGCTGGCTGAAACTAGAGCACCAGTCGTTTCTGGATCAGAGATCACACCTGAGACCCCTGCGAAGAAACCCAAGAAGATCCAACTTATTGGTCAAGGCATCTCTACGGATGGAGTCACGCCGATTGCGAGCTTGTCCCAGGCATGAAGATGAAGCTTGCATCGAGCAATCGTATTCACACGCTCCTCCTGGAAGTCAAAGTGACCTTGTGATTGGGAGGCCACTTTATCCTACATTTACTCCAGGGACTCAGATATAAAAGGCACGCTATCTTAGAGTTCTCTCAACCCTTCGACAATAATTCATTTGGGTACCAGCCAACTTGACTCTCAAGCTCCGCACACTTCGAGCAAACAGTTTTCATTCAACATGCCCTCTAAGAAGCAGGAAGAGAAGAGGCGGGAGAAGAGAAAAAGAGGAAAACCCCCAGAAGAAGACAGTCTTCGGGCCAGTGCCACCTTGCAAAGCCTCCGACTGCCCAATCAAAGCTTCATACTCACAAGGACTCTATCTCCACGAGGGAAATCCAGCGACCAAGTATTGGGAGACGCCAGTCTTTGGAAAGTCGAATCCACCTCCAGAGATGAAGCGGACCGGAAAAAAGAAGAGCGTCTTCGTACAGCCCGTGCCTCCGCCCTCAGATAGGGAGGGACGAGGTCCAGGAGGGAGTGTTGGAGAAGCCAGATGCACATGGGTCCTCACTATGTGCGGGAGATGATCGTGGAGGTCTATGATCGGAAGAAAGAGAGGTTCCTGAAGTATCATAGAGAATGTACATGTGAGAAGTGTAAGTGCAGCAATCTTCGGGGCTGTAACTGTCTGTGGAAGCGAGGTTGCATGGAAGATGTCTGTTTTGAAAGATACTAGACAGCTCTGCTGTGATCTCAGCGTTGATTACTTGTCTCAAATGTACTGATTTGCCAAGCCTCTTGTATCAGAATGATCTCTATCTTCTTATTTTGAAGCCATCGAAGCGGAGCAGAAGTGGAAAAGCTCCTGGCGTTGGTCTATCCAGTTTCTTCAATATACGTACAAAGCTTGAAATGTATTCAGATAGGGGCTTTCGTAATCTCGTCGCAGTCGTACAAACTGTGCCAGTGCTTGGGACCTCTTCGAGTTGTCCCACGTAGCTATGGAGAATCCCAACCATTCCACACTGTCTGAACATCGTCTCTGGACATTCTTTCAATAACATGAATTGCTGCATGTGCTTGAAAAATGACAACTGGACTTGGACAAAATCATGTTGTTTAGAAAAACACTTGGTTAGGTAATCCACCGACCCCTGTCACATGCTACGTCACTTGAAGCCATCGTGAAAGATTGACAACAAAAAAGCTCACTCTTCATTCCCCAAGCTCTCCAAACCACCACATTCCGACAGATCTCCTTAAAGCTATTCCACAACGTACTTCTGAGGCCACACTATCTCTACGATGCCTTCTCCAATCGTCAACACGACGATACAGTCGTGTGTGCTAAATGCGACAAGCAACATCATTGCGCAGGTCCTCACCGCATATAGAAGCAGCGTATGTTCTGATAGATCTCGCGTTGGATTTGCAGTCACTGATATACTCCAGGCATCATACACAATAAACTGGATTCCCGTCCTCCAATTCACACTCTTCAACGCCCTGAACTGTCCGCCCAACTTCCTCTGGCAAGCCCCCCCCCCTCCTCTCCCCTCCCCTCTCCCAACCTCACCTCGCCAATCTAACACACCTGCTCCTCACAGGCAATCCTTCCTCGAATCCACCTTCCCCTCGCACTATTTCGTCCCTTCCGACGCCGCAATCCTCGCCGCGGCCAAAAACGACGAAAAAGAGCTCGACCGCGAAGAATCTACCCACACCCTCCTCGACTCCAAACTCTCCATACCCAACACCATCATCAAATTCCTGCTCGACCAGACCATCGGCGCTACAATCAACACTTTGCTGTTCTCGCTTGTCTTTGCCGGGTTCAGAGGGGAGGGGTATGAGGAGGCGGTGGGGATTGCGAGGGAGGAGTTTTGGCCGTTGATGAAGGCTGGGTGGACGGTTTGGCCGGCGGTTAGCTTGCTGAATTATGCGGCGGTGAAGAGTGTGGAGGGAAGGGCGCTGGTGGGGAGTTTGGCGGGGATGGGGTGGGGAGTTTATCTGAGTTTGGTGCAGAGTTGAGAGAGGGTGGTTGAGGAGAGTGGTCTATTAGGATATCTGAGAGGATGTGAGATGCGATCTATGGACATGATAGAGTGGTTGCACATATGAGCATGGTACATATCTGAATGGACTGCCAGTATGACGGCTACTTATACGAGTACGGCCTGAGGGGCGTGGGTGGCCAGGTCTATCTAGGTTGGTCATTAGGCGAGACACCGATTGGTGATGGAGGCCAGGACAGAGGTCGAGAATAGACGCTCTATCAAATCTGGACCTAGGGTCACCTCTTAGTCACCTTTCCTGGTATCTAAACTCCGCTTGATTTTTAATGTTAGTACCTGTTTTTGGCGGCTTCATGTACTGTACAGTATCGTTCCGCAAACATACTTCATGCTTGAGTGTTGAGCAGCCTGCCGCACCTGCAAGTCCAGACAAAGGAAGAATGCCCGCGCATATCTTCTCTCCCACAAAGGAACGCCGAACATGTGTATTACAGAAGTTTCTTCACCCCAAAGCTTGTGCAATTTGTTTCTACTGTCTGATGTTCAATCCACAAATACTCGATCCCAGTAAGCCGGGGGAAATTGTACTTCAACATCAACACCACGTCGCTAAACCTTCCACACCACAAACAAAACAAACATGGCCACACAACCGCGACCAACCACACAGTCAACCCAAGCCGCCATCCTGGCCTACCATTCACGCCTCGAAAGCATGCTCAAATACCTCGAGCGCGATATTACAGCCCTAGAATTCCAATTCCGCGCCGGTCCAACCTACATCCATCCTCCACCTCCTCCATCTCACACCTCATCACCCAACCTCCATCCTTCGGCACTCCCAAACCCACCAGCATTTCCACCTCACCATGAACATCACCACCAAGGTGATGATCATGATCAATACCCCTCCCCATCCCTCTCAACAACAGCCCAACCACCAAATACGCCTTACCTCCCCTTCCTCCCGCGCTTCTCTCGCTTCCCGTCCATTGACAGCCAGATGGGCGTTAGTCTTGGTCTCGGTCTCAATCTTGGGCAGATTGCTTTACCGTTCCCTCCACCTCCGCCACCACCTCCGGCGATGTATACGCCATCCATGCCGTTAATGCCGAGTATGTACGTGCCATCTACGACTCAGATGAGGGGGGTCTGGGGTTTTGAGCATGAGCAGGTGCAGGAGACGAGGAGGGAGAGTGAGGGAGAGGGGTATGATCCTTTTCGGAGTCATAGGCAGGGAGAGAAAGGAGAGATGGTAGATGATGGGAATGGGGACGAAGAGAGCGGAGAGGGGAGAGAGAGTAGTATAGATATCGATCAGCAGGAGTTGTATGATCCGCTTAATCCGATGATGGATCAGGGTGAGCATGCGTCGAAGCCTTATGATGTTGACAGGTATCGAGTAGTGAGTCTGGGGGTAGCTGTCGAGGGTGAAGTCGAGAAGGAGGATGAGATTAGCTGGGGGGAGGAGGGTGATGGAGGAGCTGATGAGGTGGATGAGGTTGCGGCAAGTTCCGGGGGGGAAAACCAGCCTATGGAGATTGATGCAGAAGGATCTGAGCATGGTCATGGAGCGATGGATGTGGAGGAGAGGCACCATGTTTTGGGGCCTGGGCTAGGGAGTCAGGAGACACAAGTTGAACACCAGACTGAGAATCAGGACCAGGATGAAGTGGAAGGCTCTGAGCCCTTTTCCAAAGAACCCTTGGAAGAAGGAGTCACTGAGGATGGCAACCACGCACAGAGCAAAGAAGACGAGACGGATAATGGGAAAGAGATCGAGAGTCTAACAGATAATGAGTCTGGCTTCAGAAGTCAGGGGAATGAAATAGATGAAGAGAGTGGTGATAAAAGTCAAAGGTCCCATGTCAGTTATGTCTTGGTTGTAGAAACAGAGGAAGATCGAGGCGAATTGATCGAGACAGTACAAGAAGAGCTCGATATTTTGGAAGGGTGTGAAGCTGAGGGAGATGCTAGGTCGAAGCATCACGCGATGGAAATCGATTACGAGAGTGATGGCCAGAACCAAGATTCTGATGCTCCTGGTGGAGATAAAGATGAAGATGAAGATCGTCCAGCTGAGACGGCAGGAGACGAGACTGGCGCTAAGGACAAAGTCGTGTCTGGCGTCGAGCCAGGAACCCAAGCCCGGAGCAGCGAAATGGAGATTGATTACGAGTGTGAGGATCAGGATCAAGACTCCAACGTCTCAAGCGACGAGCAACGGAAGGACGAAGTACAAGGCGTGGATCCGACAGACAACCAAAATGATGTTGAGGATGAAGTCGGATCTGTGATTGAAATCCAGAACGAAGCCGAATGCGAGGCAGATCCCGAGCTACCAGCCCAAGAAATGGAGATTGATTACGAGAGCAAAGATCAAGACGAGCACTCCATCATCTCAAGCGACAGAGAAGAAGTCGGATATGTCCGATATGAAGCCACCGGCGACAGTCCAATCGGTTATCAAAGCGACGGTGAAGATGAGGATTCCAACATCTCAGACAAAATGACAGAGCAACAGAAAGACCTTGTACAAGAGGAGCATGGGCCAGCCCATCGACCACAAGACACCAGTCCAACAAACCCCACATCCGAGCAATTCTGGTCACAATTAGAGATACTCGACCGGGAAAGGATTACATCACTTTCCTCCAAAACTTCCAAGCATGTCGACAATTTTTCTCAACGCAAGCAAAGTCTCGAAAGTCATGCCAGCCACGCCGCGACACATCTCGAAACAAGGGCACAAAACCTCGCAACAGGAGGTAACGAACTGCTAATTCATTCACAAGCCCAAGAAGAACATCTCGAACGTTTACCAAACCAAGCCTACACTCCAGCCCCATTCGTGAGGTCCCCCGCGCCAGAACTTGCAAGTCCAACTATCGATGCCGATGGCTTCTTACTTCCGAGTCCACCTATCCGAAGTTCGAATACATTCGTTGGGCTGAACTACGCGGTACTTGAGCCCAGAGTCAATCCTGATAATGCTCTGGATTCAATGAATCAAATGGATCACCAGGCCAACGAACACGTTGAACAAGTATCTCAACTATCGCAACCTCAATCTATCGGTCTAGAGAGCATAAATCAGCAGTTTAGCCGCATGAACGAAGTCCTTGGTACGATCAACGACTTCGCTGCACGGATGCAGGAGACTCGAGAGGATATTAATGCTAGAGCGGCAGTTGTTGCACAGCTTGTCGAGGAGATTGAGGAGAATAGAGTGTGGGGAGAAATGAGGAGGCTGAGGGAAGTGGCTTTGGGGAGGTTGGCTCAGAAGGATAAGGAGAATGGGAAGGGCAAGGGGTTAGTGAAGAATGATGGTGGGAGTTGGGCGGAGGATTTGAGGATGGTGCTGGGTAGGGGGGTGGTGTATTCGTTGAAGAGGGTGTTGGTGGATGGGGTTGGATATGCGACTGAGGATGTGGTGGATGTTGAGGTTGAGGTTGAGGCTCCCGTTCCGAATGATGAGGGGAAGACAATGGAGGGAGGGGAAGTCGAAGAGAAGCCTCAGCCACAAGCTGATGGGGCGAAGGCTGAGACTATAGTATCTGACGATCCAGAAGACGCTGACGAGTTGACCCAGAAGATGGATGAACTTTTCGGTGGCAGCGATGATATGGAAGAGGATAACCCTGGATTCTGGGATGGGTCGTCAGATGCTATGAATGAGGCTCTGCATCCCGACGTGCAGGAAATGGAGGATGAGTATGCCGCAATGCAGGAAGAACGTGGAATGAATGATGGTGAAGAGGATGAGGATGAGGAAGACGAAGAGGATGATGACTCATTGGATTCAGAATACATTTCGTAACGAATTTTATATGCATTCTGCTTTGGGACTTGAGGTCTTTGGACTGATACTGATTCAGGCGTTAAACTGGCTATCACATCTTATGGAGAATTCATCATGCTTTGGGAATCTCGAATGTACGGAAAACACAATACATCATCCAGATTTATTAACTGTTATTTAATAATACGTTAAAACTGAAAGGTCATTAAGCAATAAATCGAATAATATGTGCATCTACGCGGGTTGTGCATGTGATAGGGAATACGAGTATTTAAGTAGCTGTACCGAGCATGCAGTACCTATGCAAGAGGCCTTTCTGGGCCTGCTTCCAACGACGTAACATCAACAATTCGCTGTTTGCTGTCGACTAAGAACTATACTTTGACCGAAGGCCAAGCATCGCAATTCGCGGATATAAACCATTAAATTTTCCTACACAGTGTCAACGATACCAACGTCGACATCGCAGTCTTCCCAGGAACCCCCTTACCCCTCAATGCGTGACCTTCAAGGCGACGGTCTCCCCGTCCGCTTCGTAGATGCTACTTGTCGTATATTCTGGTCTTTCGAAGGAGACTTTCCTTCCGCGGTATCAGTGATGAAGACCGCCCTGACCCCAGAGTCCCTCGAGCCACTATTCCAACCAGATCCGTCAGAGGGTAGCAGCGGTATGTGGCACGAAATATGTCAACTCGCCCTCACCGAACCCAAGGTGTCATCTGTCCGGGCCTCGGTATATCATCTTGAACAGTATCATGAAGATTGGATGGGGTGGCATAGAGAGCATCCTTGGGCGGAATATGTCACGTACGGGGAGATGAGTGATACGGATCGGCCGTTCGCGTCGGCAATGCGTGAAGATAGTAGTTGGGAAGAGGACTCCGACACGGAGTGGATGGTTGCTTGTTGTAGGGAAGAGAGACCTTTTAATAAAGACGTGAAATTAGAGATAAAGCCAGCCGAAGGATGCCAATTTACTATTCGGGACTATGTTAGTGGTGAGTTTGATATTGTTGGTAAGGTAGTGTAAGTTATACTGATGACGGGGATAGCGGTACATCCATGGCTTTTGAGCTTACGTGAGGATATCATGATAGCGAAACGGGTCACTCTTGGCTATCCATCTGAATTTGCGACGGAGTTGATGGTTGAAGTAAATGCAGGTGGTACGATTCGGATCATGGATAGAGTGAATTTGATCAAGGCAAGAAGTGGAGCTCCGCAAAATAAATACCTCCCCGCAGCTATGCTTGAGAGAATTCGAAAGGCTAGGGAGCTGAGGAAGAGTGCTGGGAAGTGAACACGGTGACAGAGGTGAAATATGTCTAGAGTTGAGATTTGAGACTTGCGCGTAAGACAATATTACAAGCATGTTTTTGATTTTATTCAGGTCATGTCAGCACTTTAAGGGCTCTGGCCAGCCTAAAGGTAGAGGGACTGGCTACTCTCCGGGAGATTCTGGACGCAACGAATACAGCTGTTCTTCATCAATCTGAAGGTGCGCCCTTCACTCGACTGAGCCTTTTGGTGAAACATCAAGTGATTCGTTCATGGCAAATCATGAGGCTGATGTGTCTACAATCCTTCTGATCTTTTAGCGTTGAGACTCCAGTACGTTTGAATAGAAAAATCCCAATAAATAGGAGAGGGGAAATTCATTAGAACCTAAATGAAAGATCCATCTTCCTGTGACCTGAGTATTGTGTAGGCATTTCAAGAGGTACTAAGGCCGCAGGAAGAAGTTGTGTGTAAAAGGAACCGTCCCGCTTCAAAGAAGTGATTTAAATGGAGGGGGAGAGGGTGAAAAATGCCATTCCATGTTTTCTTCCCAACAGAACGAGAAATATAATAAGACTACAACCTACTGGGGAGGCTTTAGACGATATTGGAATGTACTCAAGGGCCCCGCGCTGCGCTTGAACATGACAGACGAGCAGAAATCACCGGACCCCTGAAACGTTGATGCAGCGAAATTGTTCTTCAGTGCAGCAAAATTACGGTGGTTCGAAAGCCTGTTGCCAGATTCGTGCCTTTGTCTGGTTGTAAAGTTCGACAGTAACATTGTTACACATCATCTTCAGTGCGAGGAACAAAGAAACAGCATTCAAGAACAACGCTTTTGACAGGACAGGGAAAGCATCGAAATGATGTATAAAAGCAAGTCATAGAATTGCTAATGCCACTCCTCATCACTCGATAAGAGCTTCTACAACAACCAAAACTTACTTCTTCTCATACCCACTGCACCACTCCAACATTCTCACTATGCCGTCCTTCACCGTCAACCCAACATCTTCAACTGCAGTCATGGCATATTCGTGGAGAGGCGAAAGCCACTAAAGCTGCATCTCGCGCTGCCAAACACGCCTCGAAGCAAGCCCAAGCCAGCGACAAGGCCAAGCGAGACAACGCGACGAAGCAGGAATCCAAATTCAAGGTCACCAAGACCAAGTCCAAGCAGTACAGACATGGAGTCACGCCCATCATGAGCCCACGAGCCTCACGATTACCTGGAGCTATATCCGTAGCAACCCAAGATTCAAACCTTATGAAAAGCTCCGTCGGACAGTGCTCATGAGCACACCTTTGTCCTTCGTGGGTGATGACGCTGATCAATATCTGCAAGAAGCCAGCTTGGACATGAACGCAAATCCGGAGGATCTCATCCCGATCGCGACAGGGGTGTGGGAGCTCGAGCAATGGAATCGAACACGTCGGGACGCAGATGCTGTGGCAGACAATGGAGGTGAACTCGACGATCGCGAGCTTACTTCTATATCTATGGATACTCTGCCAGATGCCCTGACTCGTTGTTATCATCGAGGAGAAGTCGATACCGAGTTGGATACGACTAGCTATGTGCTCATGAGAAAAGAGCAGGCATTTCACTTCGCTATCTGCGACGAAGTTAGCAGAATTGATGGTGTGTTTAGTAATCGTTGGACGAATCTCGACGCTACGGACCAAATTGTCGTTCGTCGGCCTGAGGGTGCGCCTTTTATTCGACTGAGCCTTTTGGTGAAACACTGAGTGTTCTTTCTTATTGGATCGTGAGGCTGGTTAGACATGTCTGCGAGCTCTCGAGTCCGTTGGGAGTGGAGACGCTGTTCTGTTTGTTAAAAACCAAAAAAAGGGGGGGGGGGGGGGGGGGGGGGGAAA